>MTKW01000176.1_pt1 | contig 1191103 bp, 1019 predicted proteins | sample 1042761 | NCBI WGS metagenome assembly MTKW01 (sample SAMN06205366, study PRJNA360243) | anaerobic digester metagenome | biome: Wastewater treatment plant; feature: Anaerobic digester sludge; material: sludge; isolation source: anaerobic digester fed with sludge from wastewater treatment plant ... | reverse complement strand
TTTATATATATTATATTATTATATATATATAAATACTTAAAATACAGAATGCCATATGATATGGCAATTAGTATTGCTCATGATAAAAAAATTTAATAATTTACATTGCCTAGATTTAAGCGGTGAGCTGGGAGTGAATATTAGTAGAATTTCTATGACAATTACTGGTTCGATTTTCCTGGACCAGGACGCAAACTAGGATCTGTCAGCGCACAATGAAAGATGCACATAGGTATGCTCAATTATTTCCAGTACATGCAGTAAGGGGTCAAAGCAAACTTGCTGTAAAACAATAATCAAAATTGATGTAATGGCTGCTATTACGAAAGGGAAAAGCAAAATATGTAATATTATCACTAATTTTAGTTTATGAGAATAATCATTTTCTAAAACTATGTGATTTCATAGAGAAATCGTGTTGAATTGAGACGCCACTGGTCAATGATCAAATGCTATTCTGAAAATAATTTCCTCTTATACTTGCCCGTATCAATGGATTGATGTTCGATCTCTAACGTTGTCTCCTTTTCGATAGCCACAATTATCGTTTTCTTCTGGATAAGATGCCGTGTATTGTCTTTGCCAGCCTGCCCGCGATGTATATCGCTGTTCGCCGCGCCTTCCCCACTTTTTTGTGGAAATATGCATTATTAGTAAAGTTAAATATTATTATATTATATTAATTATTCACAATATTATTATTATGCACAAAACATCCTTCGCACGCAAGGTTAATCATATTCCTGAACAAATTCATTGACGAATTATTAACATGGAAAAAGAAATTATGATAAAATATCATAAACCACTTATATAACCCCTATAAATCCAGGACTTAGTATTATTGCTTGAGGTCAGGCTAAAATAATTAACAGCCTTTTAAACATAAATTATTGATAGTTTAGCATAATTATACTGTATAATAATTATACTTATATTAATAATACGGAGAGCTATCATACGATGAAATCTCGCTTAGGTCAAATTATTGATGCTTTTTTACCCTTATTCGCCACACTGGCTGCCCTGCTTGTCGGAGCGATCATGCTCATCGCCCTCGGTGTCAATCCACTTGTTGCCTACCAGGCACTTTTACAAGGTGCTTTCGGCAGCAAGAACGCCTTTGCCGAAACGCTTGTGCGGGCAACCCCCCTGTTGTTGATTGGTGTCGGTATATGTATCGCCTACCGTGGCAATGTCATTAACATCGGCGGCGAAGGCCAAATGATCATGGGGGCTTTGGTCGGAGCATATATTGGGGTTACCCTGACCAACTTCCCGGGCTGGTTAAATATTACTTTAGGCCTGTTAGGCGGTGTAGTTGCAGGCGCTATCTGGGGTGGGATACCCGGTGTTTTGAAAGCATATTTTAATGTAAATGAGATTTTAAGTACCGTAATGATGAACGCCATTGCTGTCCAGTTCAAAAACTACTATCTGACAGGCTCGTTGATGGACCCAAGCCAGGCGGATATGGCTTCAAAGATACCTCAGTCCGCGCGACTGGAAGAGATTTTTCGATTACCACGGCTGTGGCAGCCTACACGCTTGCACTTAGGCTCACTGATCGCGGTTATCCTGGCGATCTTAGTGTATATCTTGTTGTGGCACACAACAACCGGTTATCGCATCAGGGCTGTTGGACAGAATCCGCATGCAGCAAAATATGCTGGCGTAAAAGTGAAGCGTTATATCGTTCTGGCATTGCTCCTGAGCGGCGCTTTGGCGGGTCTAGCCGGTGCAACTCAGGTTTACGGCGTCAATTACCGCATGATTACAGATGGCTCAGCCACTGGTTTTACCGGGGGCGCTGGCTTTAACGGAATTGTCGCCGCCCTATTTGGTCAATTGCATCCAATTCTAACCATACCGGCTTCTGTCTTATTTGGCGCATTAATCGTTGGCGCAAACGCAATGCAAAGAGTAACGCAGATTCCTTCTGCGTTAATTACTGCGCTCAACGGTCTGGTGGTTGTCTTTGTTGTCAGCAGTGATTACTGGCGAATACGACGCCAACGAAGAAGGGTGTCGACAGATGATTCTTCTGATGAAGAGAGTTATTTGCAAAGTGGAGATAATTCACGTACTACAGGCGAGGTGACCCCATGATTTCTAATCTTTTTTCGATGACAGCCTTTCTGGGCATCCTCGCATCCGGAATAAGACTGGCAACGCCCTATTTATTTGCCTCTATTGGAGAAATGTTCAGCCAGCGCAGCGGGGTATTAAACCTTGGTGTCGAAGGTCAAATGATTTTGGGTGCATTTTTCGCATTTTATGTTGCCAAAATCACCGGAAATCTCTGGTTGGGCGTATTGGCTGCAATGGGCGTTGGCGCATTGATGGGGCTGGCAATGGCTATTGTGACAATTGAACTCCATGCCACGCAAGGAATCAGCGGGATTGGCTTCTACCTTTTTGGTGTGGGAATGAGCAACTTACTCTTTCAAACCTTGATAGGCACTGTCGAAACTGTGAGCGGTTTTCCTCGCATCGCCATCCCGCTACTCAGCAAGATTCCCATATTTGGAGATATTTTCTTCAACCAGAATATTCTTGTTTACCTTGCTTTTTTGATGGTTCCATTGGCCTGGTTTATCCTTTACAAAACAACCCTTGGTTTAAAAATCCGTGCTGTTGGTGAAAATCCCCAGGCTGCCGACACTTTAGGTGTTAGCGTTCCAAAAGTGCGTTATTTCACCATCATTTTAGGTGGAACGATGTCGGGGTTGGCTGGCGCGTCGTTATCCATTGCTTTATTGAACGTTTTCCAACAGGGTATGACTGCGGGTCAGGGATTTATTGCTGTAGCTCTGGTTTATTTTGGAGCCTGGAAACCCTGGGGTGTCCTTGGCGGCGCATTGTTATTCAGTTTAGTTAATGGTCTTCAGCTATGGATTCAGGTCCTGGGCATACCTATACCATCGGAATTTTCCACAATGATGCCTTATTTCCTGACAATTTTAGTCCTGACACTTACTGTTTCAAAGGTCAAGACGCCATCTGCATTAACCAAACCATTTGAGCGTGAAGGGTAAAAAAACAATTTACAACCTGTTTTTTTGACTGTTAAATAATTATTGTTTTACCCGGGAAAGGAGGTTTGCGAATTACTTTGATAATATATTTTAGCTTCAATAGTGAAAACAACGAAAGACATATAGGAGAAAATAAAATGAAGAATTTAGTTAAATACCTGTCCCTTTTACTGATTTTTGTGTTTGTATTAGCTGCCTGTGGAAAACCTACAGCGGATGAGCCCTCAGTCGCAGAAGAACCTGAAGTAGTCAAAGAGCCAGAGGTAGCTGAAAAACTGCGAATTGCCATTGTTTCACCAAGTGAGTACAACGATTTTGCTTTTACGCAAAGCATTTATGACGCAATGACCCTGTTTGAGACCACACATGATATCGAATGGGCTTTCTCAGGCATGATGTTTAATGTTGATGACGCCGCCGCAGCTCTTCGAGATTATGCCGCCCAGGGCTATCAATTGGTCATTGGTCACGGCTCGCAGTATGGCTCCTCCATGCAGGAAATCGCACCGGATTTTCCAGAAACCAGTTTTGCCTGGGGAACCACCGTTGAAACCTTTGGACAACCCAATATTTACGCTTACGAAGCTGCCTCCCATGAGGGCGGTTATGTGATGGGCGTGATGGCTGCTATGCTGTCAAAGACCAAGGTGATTGGTGTGGTTGGTCCCATCGAAACCGGAGATGCGAAGCTCTATGTGGATGGTTTCGTCGCAGGCGTGTTGGCTACAGATCCTACAATTAATGTTCGTGTGACCTATATTGGCTCCTTCGGTGATATTGCTCTGGCAGCAGAAGCCGCCGAAACACATCTCGCTGCTGGTGCAGACGTTATGACCGGCACAGCGCAAATGGTCGTTGGAGCAATTGGTAAATGTGAAGAAGCTGGGGCTTACTGGTTTGGCACTCAGGCTGAGCAGTCGACCTTTGCTCCAAACACCGTTGTTGCCAGCCAGGTTTACCATTGGGAAGTTGTCCTGGAAGATATGGTCGCAAGGCGTGCTAAGAATCAACTCGGTGGTGAGTACTTCCTCATTAACCTTGCCAACGGCGGTCAGGTTATAGCCTTCAATGAAAATGTTACTATTCCCGCAGAGGTGATGGAAGCTGCTCAAGCAACCATTCAAGGGATTATCGATGGGACAATAACTATCAATTTGCCCTAAAGATAATCAAATGTCATCTCATCAAATTTCGGAAACCCTTAAAAGGGTTTCCGAAATCTTCAAATTTTAAAATAGATACAGGTAAATCCCAATGACAGGTACGAATATTCTTCCTTCTGAAGGCCCTATCATCCGAACAATGAAAATGGTCAATATCACCAAGCGGTTTCCTGGTGTACTTGCCAACGAAAACGTTGATTTCGATGTGAATGCACATGAGGTGCATGCCTTGCTGGGTGAAAATGGTGCTGGCAAAAGCACGCTGATGAAAATTTTGTATGGCATGTATCAGCAAGATAGCGGAGATATTTTCATTAATGACAATTTAGTCAAAATCACCTCCCCAACCCATGCGATCAACCTTGGCATTGGTATGATCCATCAACATTTCATGCTCGTGGACACCCTAACCGTAACCGAAAATGTCGCATTAGGGCTGAAATCATCTAGGGCTTTCCTCACTGATTTAGATGTAGTTGCTAATCGAATTCAAGCATTGGCAAAAACATATGGCTTGCAAATCGACCCTGATGCGTATATTTGGCAACTTTCGGTCGGCCAGCAACAGCGGGTGGAAATTATTAAAGCCCTTTATCGAGGTGCGGCGTTGTTAATTCTTGATGAGCCTACAGCCGTGTTGACACCTCAAGAAGTCGATGAATTGTTCGCCATTATGCGTCAAATGGCGAAGGATGGTTATGCACTAATTTTTATTTCTCACAAACTACACGAAGTTATTGATATTAGTCATCGGGTGACCGTCTTACGCAACGGCAAAAATATGGGCACGCGTCCAACCTCCGAAGTCACCAAAGCTGACCTTGCCAATTGGATGGTTGGTCATCAGATAGACTTTATTACCACCACAAAACGCATTGAAAGAGGTGGCGTTGGGCTGAAACTGGAAAACATTTCTTGTGGGAGCGATCGCGGAACTGTCGGGCTTTCTGAGGTTAATCTCGATGTATATTGCGGCGAGATATTGGGGCTCGCAGGAGTTTCTGGAAACGGGCAGCGTGAACTGGCTGAGGTCATGGCTGGTTTGCGCAAGCCAACTTCAGGGCTTATTTACCTGCATGGCGAAGATGTGACCAATTTTGATCCTGACCGCTTGATTAGAAAAATGTTATCATACATCCCTGAGGAACGGATGCGTGATGGGATGATCGGAAATTTTTCGGTTTCTGAAAACTTGATATTGCGAGAACATGCACAACCAAAATTTTCTACAAAAAGCGGCTTTCTAAAACCGAAAGAGATCATTTTACATTCTATACGTATGATTCAGCAATTCAAAATAAAAACACCCTCTCAAAAAACATTGGCAAAGAGCCTTTCCGGCGGAAATATCCAAAAAGTCGTTTTGGCACGTGAACTATCACGTAAACCCGGTGCAATTATTGCTGCACAACCCACGCGCGGTCTGGATATTGGTGCTGCTGAATACGTCCGTGAACAACTCATTTCGCAAAGAAATGATGGCACCGCTGTCCTTTTAATCTCTGAAGATCTGGATGAGATTTTTGCACTTTCCGATCGAATTGCTGTCATTTATGAAGGTAAAATTATGGGCATCCTGGATAGAGACCAGGCAACCAGAGAAAAGGTCGGATTATTGATGGCCGGAATTCGAGAAGAAGATCATCAGGATGTGCCTTTATAAAACCTAACAAGCGCTATGCGATTTAAGTATTCATCGGTAAGGTGGTCGCTGGACGTTTGAAGTTTTCAGCGATGTTGGGGCAGCCCATCGAAAAGTACCGCCATCTTGATCAATCTCAAAAAGGATACCACCTATGAAACTTTGGCAAGAATTAAGACAACCCACAACAATAACTGAAGCAATTGAAGTTCTGACCACTGCCCCTCAACCAGCGATGCCGATCGCCGGAGGCTCTGATTTATTGCTTGATATTCGGCAGGGCCGCCTTGCGCCAGTACACACCCTGGTTGACCTAAAAAGCGTCCCAGAGATGAATGTTATCGAGCAGCGAGGTCAGGAGCTTTTCATTGGCGCCTCGATCTCGATTACAAACATCATACAAAATGAATTGACTCTGAAAAATGCCCGGGCGTTGGTTGAAGCCTGCAACCTGATAGCTGGCCCACAGGTAAGAAATACTGCCACTCTTGGCGGTAATGTAGCGCATGCACTCCCTGCTGCCGATGGAACCATTGCCATGCTGGCGCTGAACGCTCACGCAGAGGTAGCCAGTAAAGCTGGCTTACGTCGGATGCTATTCCAGGATTTGTTCCTCGGACCGGGAAATTCGGCGATTGATAAAACATGTGAGCTGATCACCGGATTTTATTTGATGCTGGCAAACCGTGGACAGGCTTCCTGCTTCAAGCGGATCATGCGCCCACAGGGCGTTGCACTACCTATTTTGAATTGTGCGGTGTGGGTTTGTCGAGACGTTGATACAGTTATTGATGTTCGGATATCTGTCGGTCCGGGAGGCCCCGTGCCTTTTCGCGCCACAGAAGCGGAAGCCATACTTAAAGGCCGTCCATTAGATCAAGATCAGATCAACAAAGCTTTGGAAAAGCTATTGTCCCAGGCAAATTTCAGGACGAGCCCTTTACGGGCTACAGCATCTTACAGACAGCATCTCATTAAAACGCTTTTCAAAGATACATTAACTGAAGCCTGGATCCGCGCTGCTTGAAAATTGGATTCTGAATCCTCAATGATAATTCACGACCATGATACCCTGGTGAAAAATGAGAAAAGAAATAACCCTTACCGTTAATAATAAAGAATACACCTTACCGGTGAAACCTGGTGAAATGCTGGCGACACTTTTACGACAGCGCTTGCGCTTAACTGGAACGAAGATTGGCTGCGATGAAGCAGAATGTGGCGCATGCACAGTGCTGGTGGATGGCGAACCGATGATGTCTTGTATCTATCCCGCAGAACGGGCTGACGGCAAAACCATTCTCACGATTGAAGGTCTGGCTGAGCAGGTTTATGAGGTGATTAAGCTCCACCCCCTTCAAGAGGCCTTCGTGCAACACGGCGCTGTTCAATGTGGGTTTTGCATCCCCGGCCAAATTATGACCGCTTACGCCCTGTTAAAGCGCAATCCGAACCCAACCAGTGATGAAATCCGTTATGCACTCAAAGACACCTTATGTCGATGTGCTGGCTATCCATCGATTGAAAATGCAATCCTTGCAGCAGCACATACATTGCGTACCGGGGAGCCACTGCCTGCACCAAAAGTGCCCGATTCAATCCATTCTCACGCGGTAGTCGGTCTCACCCATATACGACCAGACGCTATTGAAAAGGTCACAGGAAAAGCTATCTTTACTGACGATCTGGTGTTCGATGATATGTTGTATGCCTGTGCAAAACGCGCACTGGTCCCCCACGCGATCTTAAAAAGTTTGGACATTTCAAAAGCCCAAAAATTGGAAGGTGTTGCGGCTGTTTTGACAGCAGAGGACATTCCCGGTGAACACACCCATGGTCTTGTGATCTTCGATTGGCCAGCAATTGTTGGTATTGGTGAACGCATCCGCTATGTTGGCGATACTATCGCAATTGTGGCTGCTGAAACGCCAGAAATTGTAGAACAGGCAGTCGATTTGATCGAAGCCGAATTTGAACTTCTGCCTGTCATCAGCAATCCCGTGCAGGCTTTGCAGGATGATCAACCTCAGCTCCACGAAAACGGGAATCTACTCAAACATATTAAAGTGCGCAAAGGCAATATGGATGCAGGATTCGAGAACGCTGACGTGATCATTGAGCATACTTATCATACACAAATCGCGGACCATGCCTTCATGGAGCCGGAGTGCAGTATTGCTGTTCCCAGGCCAGATGGTCGTATGGAGATTTACGTTGGCTCGCAAATTCCCTACCAGGATCGTAGCCAGGTTGCCCGTGTTTTGGGTTGGGACGAAAACCGTGTGAGAATTGTTGGTCAGAAAGTTGGCGGAGGTTTTGGCGGGAAGGAAGACATTGCCGGCCAAATCCATAGCGCACTATTAGCCAATGAAACCCAACGCCCGGTTAAATTGCTATTTAACCGGCATGAAAGCTTGATGGTGCACCCCAAACGACATGCTACTCAAATTCGAATTAAACTTGGCGCAAAAAGCGATGGACGTATCATTGCAATACTGACGGAGCTCTTTGGTGATACAGGTGCGTATGCCTCTCTGGGAGAAAAGGTGATGACCCGTGCCACAACCCACTCTGCAGGGCCTTACGACGTGGAGAACGTGCGCGCTGATTGTTACGCGATGTATACCAATAACCCACCTGCGGGCGCTTTTCGTGGTTTTGGGGTTACCCAGTCCGCCTTTGCCGTTGAAAGTACCATCGACATGCTGGCGGAGAAACTGAATATTGACCCGGTTGAACTGCGTCGGATGAATGCTTTGCATGTTGGTAGCATCACCAACACAGGTCAGGTGCTTACCGAGTCGGTCGGCCTGGTTGAGTGCATTGATCGTGTTGAGAAAGAGATGTTAACGCGCAATGCAAAGCCTTTTGAACCGGTTGTTGATCCTGATAATCCGCATTTGGTCAGATCATGGGGTTTTGCAGTGGCCTATAAAAACACCGGTTTGGGAGGCGGCGCGCCTGACATTTCTAATGCTGATATCGAGATGTTTGAGGATGGCACCTTCGAAATTCGTAGCTCTGCTGCAGAGTTGGGGCAGGGTTTGGTAACTGTAATGCAACTGGTTGTCTCAGAGGAACTGGGTGTACCGCCTCAGCAGGTGCGCGTCCTGGTGATGGATACAGACCTGACACCTAACGGCGGTCCGACAACAGCGTCCCGCCAGACCTATCTTACCGGGAACGCATCGCGTTATGCAGCCATCGCATTGCGCAATTCCATTTCAGCTTATTTGGCTGAACAATTTGATATTGACCCAGGTCTCATTCAATTTAAAGATGGTTTTGTTCATTTGCGCAGCAAAAAGATTTCCTTTGGTGAAATTGCCAGCGAAATGAAGCGTATGGGACAAATGCCCCGTGCTCTTTATGAATATGAAGCGCCAAAAACGCAGCCCCTGGGTACTGGCGGAGATATGCATTTTGCCTATTCTTTTGCTGCTCAAGCTGCAGAAGTTGAAGTCAATACACTTACCGGTGAAGTGAAAGTGTTGAATGTAATCACTGCAAATGATGTTGGCATGGCAGTCAATCCACTTGGATTGCAAGGTCAGGTTGAGGGGGGCGTTATGATGGGTCTGGGTTACTGCCTGACAGAAGAATTTATAGTCAAGGATGGCTATGTCGTCACAGACTACCTTGCACGCTATCGTATGCCAGGAATTATGCTCACACCGAAAATAACTGCTATTATTGTAGAGCACCCAGCAGCAGAAGGACCCTATGGTGCCAAGGGTGTTGGGGAAATATGCAGCATTCCCACCGCTCCAGCTATTACAAACGCCATATACAATGCTGTTGGTGTGCGCTTCGACCGAATTCCAGTTGACCAGGAGGTCATCGCAAAGGCTCTATGGCAGCTTGATTGAAAGAATGTGTGAGGACTAAACATCGTATATCTGCGATGATCAGTTTAGGTCTTTATAAAATGAAATGGGATATCATATAAACCACCACCGAATCAGGTGGTGGTTGGCGAGTTTACTCTTTGGTGAAAAATATGTCTTTGAATGAGTTATCTTTATTGGTTCAAGTTGATGGGAATGTTGTCTTTCAAAGCACTGGTAAATGGTTATATCCATTATTTGATCTGGAAGAATACCTGACCAGTCACCCCATCGATCTAACCAAAGCCAAACTTTTTGATAAAGTAGTTGGTAAAGCCTCAGCACTGTTGATGGCCCGCTTGGGTGTGAGTTGTGTGCATGGCGCAATCATGAGCAAGCTGGCCATGGAGGTTCTAAAGCATCATAACGTAACCTATTCGTATGACGAGGTTGTGGAGCGAATCAGTTGCCAGACAGAATTATTGCTGGCAACCATCGACGATCTGGATGAGGCTTATCAAATTCTGTGTAAACGAGCTCAGCGCTGCTAACCCTCTTTTTATTAACGTCTTAAAAGCATTTAAAATGTAAAACTACACGAAATCATTGTTATTTACTTCAAAACGCACCAGCGTTCATTTGCATCTGATTTCTAAATCAGATATTTATTTAAAGGCGTCAATGGTTATCGTCTCTTTTCTTAGAGAAATTGACATCCACAAAAATCAGTTTCCGGATAAGATTAGCACGTGACTGCTTTAATCCAAATTGAAGATCTCCACTATCGCCCAGACGCTACCGACCAGGCCGCCCCCGAAATTCTGCGTGGCATTGACCTCAGCATCGAGGCAGGCTCGCTTGTGGCCATCATCGGAGAAAATGGATCTGGAAAAACAACCCTCCTCAAACACGTCAATGGTTTATTAGTTCCTACAAAAGGTCGAGTCGTTATCGACGGGCTGGATACCCGACAAAATGAAAACCTTCCCAGGCTGCGAACGATCGTGGGCATGGTATATCAAAACCCGGCGGATCAGATTGTTGCTTCAACGGTTGCGGAAGACATCGCCTTTGGATTGGAAAATATCAATCTACCCTCTGCAGAGATACAAAAACGGGTGGAAGAACAACTTCGGACGGTTGGAATGTTTGAAGCAGCAGAGCGACCTCCCCACCTTCTTTCCGGGGGTCAAATACAAAAAGTAGCGCTGGCAGGTGTGCTTGCGCGGCAGCCCCGCGTCATTCTGTTTGACGAACCGACATCGATGCTTGATTCACTGGCACGGCAAACCTTTCTGCAGACTGTGCGCAAATTACGACAGAATGGGATGACAATTGTCTACATCACGCATCACATGGAAGAGACAATTTCTGCTGATCAGATTGTCGCAATGCATTTCGGACGCATCATTTTATCTGGAACGCCGACAGAGGTATTCGCTCAGAGAGAAAAACTACGCGAAGCAGGCCTTGAAATACCAGGAGTTACCCGGATTGCTGATGAATTTCACGCTTTGGGATGGAAAATCCCTGTGCCCGTCCTTGAGACTCAGATTCTGAAAAATGCGCTCCCTTTTTATTATGGAAAAAACTCTGCAACACAACCTCTAAAAAAAACGTATGGCATTGAGTCATCCCGCTCACTGATTGAGTTTCAGAATGTTCACTATACCTACCTATCAGGCTCACCTCTGGCTCAACAAGCCCTCAATGGTGTCGATCTCACGATCTCTGAAGCCAGTGTCCATGGTCTTGCAGGTGCTAACGGGTCTGGAAAGTCAACACTCTTACAGCACATCAATGGGATTTTAAGACCCGATTTGGGACATGTTCGTGTGGGAAACTTCCTTCTCGATGATCCTCGGACAGCCTTGCGAGACGTTGTTCAACGTGCTGGACTGGTCTTCCAAAATCCTGAGACCCAATTCTTTGAAACTTTTGTTGGGGATGAAATTGCATATGGCCCCAAGCAATTTGCCATGCAGGATATAAAAGAGCGTGTCCGACATGCTATGGAAATGGTTGGTTTGGGTTTTGATGCATTTAAAGATCGACGTTTAGAAACTTTGAGCGGTGGCGAGAGGAGAAAAGTAGCCCTGGCTTCCACCTTGGTACTTGACCAGGATATTTTATTGTTTGATGAGCCCACGGCTGGTATGGACCCCCGAGCCCGGGCTGAGTTAATGGCTTTATTTAGAGCATTGCAGAAAAAAAGAAAAACCCTCATCATTGCCAGCCATAGATTGGAAGAAATTGCTGAAATAGCTGATGAGTTGTCAATCATGCAATCGGGCAAGGTCACCCATACAGGTTCCTGCAGCCAGGTGATAACAAATGCAGTTGCCTTATCAAACGCATCGCTCTCACCACCTTTAGCGGTCGATATAGCCAGGACATTAATCGCACAGCAATGGCCAATTGATATCGAGAAAAGTTATACGCCTGGGCTTTTAATGTCCTCTATCAAGGATTGTCTCCATGAATAGCCGGTTTGAGTTTTTGGGCAATACAGCTATCGGGCAATATATCCCACGTGATTCGCTGATTCATTGTCTTGATCCTCGTGCCCGGATGCTCATCTATTTAGCCTTGTTCACAGGCGTTGTATTTACTCCCCGCATTTCGGGTCTTTTTTTGGGTTTGGGAATGGTATTACTTCTTTACATTCTGGCCAAAATCCCGGTAAAACCAGGGTGGCAGAGTTTCAAACGTGCGCTGCCATTTTTATTGATATTAGCAGTCCTTCAAATTATTTTCGGAACAATTACCCATACCGATGTGATTTTAGGAAACGTGGTAGGCATTATCGTCACCCAACGCGCAGCTTTCAACGCCGGCATGCTTTTAGCGAGGTTTTTTATTCTTATCTTTTTACTAAATGGGTATGCGATGACTCTATCGACCTCACAAGTCACCTCTTCCCTGTTTTATTTACTAAAACCTCTCGAAAAGCTGAGATTTCCTATCAACGACCTGACCGCAGTTGTGCAAATTACCATGCGTTTTCTTCCGATGATTGCCCAATCTGCTGAAAAAATAGCTAAGGCTCAGGCAGCGCGCGGCGGTGATTGGGAACAAAGGGGATTTAACCCCATCCGCCAAGCAAAACGAGTTTTGCCTCTGATTGTTCCTTTGATGGTCAACAGCCTTAAGCGGGCTGAAACGATGGCGCTGGCCATGGAATCTCGCGGCTTTAATGCTGCAGTAGCTCGCAGCAGTTTCTATACCTTGAAGTTCACGTTATTGGATGGGGTCTTTCTTTTGATAGCGCTGCTGGTCAGTTTGTTGATGCTGACGCTATAGCTTAATAATGCTAAAACGATGAGCCTCGTTTGCCCCTACGACCTTCAATTTGTTTCCAGATGCTGACAACGCTTACCACCAAAATTGATGCAGCAACTGCCTCAAGCAGCCCATTGCTCAATATTATTGGCGGGATAGCAATCCATGGTAGCAATCCCAGGGCGCCAATCATCGATAAAACAAGGGCGGTATTGACGAGACTCCCAGTGATGCCTGCAGTAAACAATGCAGGAATTGGCCAGCGTTTCAGGGCGCGGTAAACCAACCATGAGATTGGCCCGATAAACAGACGCGGTATCACAGAAATCAAAGGATTGGTGAACCAAACATCGGTAGGACCTGTTGGTGCTATGGCGGCCTGGATCAGGCTGAAGATGCCAAAGATCAGGCCAATGGCAAAGCCGACAACGGGACCTTCCAGTACAGCGCCGATGATGACCGGCAAGTGCATAATCGTAAGGGATACTCCTGAAAACCATGGGATAAATCCTAAACGAGTGATCCCTAAGAAGATGGAAATGGCGCTTAATACACCAGTGATAACAATTTTTCGCGTTCGATCCTGTACCATTTCAAATAAACTTTCAACAATCCGTTCTACAGATTTGGAGCATACTACTTTTTCATAAAAGATGTAAGCTTTCCAATAATTGCTTCTTTTTGGATCTGGCTATCCAATGTGCTGGCAGTAGGATAAATTTTCCCGAAATTTTCTCGCACAACCATATTAATTGCATTTTCAGGACAGTGGCTGGCACACAAACCGCACCCAATGCACAAGTCGACATCAAAAGAGAGCTGACCTTCCACATCTGTAAGAGCATTCACGTAACAATAATCAACGCAAATCAAACAATTAATGCAAACTTCCCAATCAATCACCGCGTGGAACCGCGAGGGTTGTGAGACATTTTTCAAGCCCAATTTCATTGCTCCCAAAATGGGACAACAACAAGGACAGCAATTACACAAAAAATTGATCTCACCTTCAGCATTATTGACATTGTGTACCAGGCCTGCTGCTTCGCTGCGTCTGATAATTTCAAGGGCTTCTTCAACAGAAATTTCACGAGCAACGCCAATTTCGATCAAGTTTCGACCGGCTTCATTGAATAAAAAGCAGGTTTCTTTTTCATGACCGCAGGGCTCACCAGCCATTTCCTTGGAGAGCCGACAATAACATTCTGCCAGTGCGATTGTGGAAGACTTTCGCAGCAATTCAGTTACGAAATCATAGGGAACGGCTTGTTGTGTATCCTGAATAGTCTCATTGATGATAATTTTCTCGCCCTTTTTGGGAGGCTGAATGCTTTCTTCTGTGGCTAATACCCTGGCGTAAGGCGTTTTTGTTGGCAGCTTGTAAGTTGAAACCGCGGCTAAGTCCATCCAATATTTGGCATACCGTTTTCCTAAAGCAGTACCTTTCTTTTTCCGCACTTGATTTTCGGCGACAAACGCACCAAAAACCCTGGAAAAACTGTCTTCTTCTTCACCTCGATGGCGTTCAATGAAGGATTCTTTGATCAGTAAGGTCATATGTTTCGATATTTCAATGTCAGAGTACCCTTTGCGTTTTGCTTTTTTCAGGAGTTGAGACTCCTTAATCTCGCCAAAAAGAGGAAGAAGAAAATAAAAATTGACAGTTTCCTCAGTCACAGTCTGTTTAAAAGCAGTCATCAGGTTGTTTCGGTCGGGAACTTCACCAAGTTGCAAACTGAAGTAATCGCACAATCTTTCGTAAACATCTTTTTTCGCCATTGGAACGCCTTTCTCTATGTGTTTACGCTTTGCCACCATTATACATGAAACGATCTTGATCAAGCATAATTATGGATCTACATTAGGCTCGCCCTTTATGAATTTGATGATAAAATATAGGGGATGTATTACGATGATGTCTTCGGAAATTTGTTTCTGAAGGCAAATTAGGTGTCGGAGGAATTTAATGAAAATTGCATTTATTACAGACGATGGGAAAACGATCAGTCAACATTTCGGTCGAGCATCACACTACCTCGTTGTCGAGGTAGAAGATGGCGTTATCCAACATCAGGAAATGCGTGAGAAATTAGGACATCAACAATTTGCTGACCACGCACACCAACATCAACATGGTCAGGGCAGCGGAATGGACGCAGCTTCACATGACAAGCACAATCGAATGTCACAGGCGATTAGCGATTGTGACGTATTAATTTGTGGCGGAATGGGCATGGGCGCTTATCAGAGCATGCAAAGCTTTGGGATCACGCCACTGGTTACGCAAATTCGTGATATTGAGGCAGCCTTTCAAGCATATCTTTCTGGTGATCTGCAAGATGAGACGCATTTATTGCACTAATTCAACCAGTCCGTGAAACTATTTAGCCTGTGGTCGAACGAACCCAGGCTTTTTTATTACCTGTTAGCTTTCTTAAGCTCCAATAGAAAATTTTTGAAAATTTAAATGGTAGAATAAACAAGCAGAGTAAGGTTGTTGCAGTCTTACCTGTTTTGATTATTGTAGGTCTTATGGAACAAAACGAAATAATTCCAATTGATTATGGTCAGCGACCGACATCCCTACAAGCCCGTGGCCAAAGAACCGCCAGCAAAAACCCGGTCGTCTCCTACTTAGCCAGTCTTAACAGTAAAGACAGTCGGCGAGTGCAGAAGGCTGCATTAGATCAAATCGCCAGTGCTTTAACAAACTCCCAAATTGAGGATAGCCTGGATTTTCCCTGGGAGCAATTGGATTATGGCGCTGTAACTGCGGTCAAAGCGTGGCTGAACGCGCGATACGCACCTGCAACGGTGAACCGATACCTGTGCGCTGTTCGGCGCGTACTGAAAGAAGCCTGGCGTCATAATTTAATCAACGCCGAAGCCTATCAACGCGCTGCAGATGTTCGTTCAGTTTCTGCCCAACGTCTTCCATCAGGACGCGAATTAGATACGGAAGAAATTAAACGTCTGATCCTGGTTTGCCTGGAGGATGAAGAAAACCCAAATCTCGGACTGCGCGACGCAGCAATTATCAGCTTAATGTACTCTTCAGGACTGAGACGTGCTGAAGTTGTGACTCTTGACCTTGAGGACTTCGATGCCAAACTGCGGCAATTACGAGTGATTGGTAAACGTAATAAAGAACGCTTTGCATTTCTTGCCAGCGGCGCTGTTCGAGCAATACAGAAGTGGATTGAGGTGCGAGGCAATGAACCAGGACCGCTATTTTATTCAGTCAATAAATCCGGGAAGATCGTGAGGCACAGAAAAGAACGAAAATCAGCAGCTCAAAAACAACAGGGCATGGCTCCAAATCAAATTGTCGCACGCTTGAGCGACCAGACGATTTACCACCTGATTGAAAAACGTTCCCTGCAAGCTGGTCTGGTCAAAAAAACTACCCCACACGATATGCGGCGCACTTTCGTGAGCGACCTTCTGGATGTCGGTGTGGACCTTTCTACAGTTTCAAAAATGGCGGGGCATGAAAACCCTAACACAACCATGCGCTACGATCGCCGCCCTACCCGCGTGATGCAAGACGCAGCTGAAAAGTTAGATATACCCTATCCTAAAGATTGATAAAATAAAAACACCCGCGAGCCCCAAGGATAGCTTGTGTAAATTACGGGTATTCTGGCTACTTTTGGATGCAAGTCCGCTGTTTTAGGGTGTCATTTCAATCAACCGATATTTAATGTCAATCAATGCCCCTTTGTCATCATTATCAGGAAAATCGCATTCTTTTTTACTCCGGTGTTATACTTATACTATCAACAAACCATCTATTTAGATGGTGTTTAGATGGTAAATAGGTTAAAAATGTCGGAAACTGAAAAGATAACAATTAACATCGGAAGCGTTGATTTAGGCAGGGTTGATTTGCTCGTTCAGGAAGGTTTTTATTCCAGCCGGTCAGATTTTGTCCGTACTGCCATTCGGAACCAGCTCGAACGGCAAAAGAAAGCTGTCGATTCGATTACTTCACGAAAATCAATGGTTATTGGCACATTGAGTTTTACGCGACATGAATTAGAACAAAAACGCGATGAAAATGAGATGATCAATGTGAAAGTCATCGGGATGTTAATTCTCACCGATGACGTGACCCCCCAATTAGCTTTGGATACGATCCAATCTCTGACGGTGCGCGGCGTGTTTAAAGCACCGGATGACGTCAAAGAAGCGCTTGTCGACCGGTTGCATTGATTTTATTTATGATTTAGCTTATTCCTGGTATGATTGAGGGGGTGTTAGATAATCATCTACTGACCATGTTTTCACAATCGGAGGAATTATGATAGAAAAAAACTTACTGCCACTTCGGTCTGAGGTCCCACTGCATGAAACCTGGAACCTGGAAAATATTTTTCCTGATGTTCAGTCCTGGGAGACGGCCAGGGAAACTGTTCTCAATCAAATCCCCTCGCTTATCACTTACAAGGGTCAATTGTCACAAGGACCAAAAACTCTAGCAACCTTTCTCGAACAATACGAAACGTCCTTGCGATTGGCTTCAAAAGTGATGGTCTATGGGATGCTAGCCTCTTCTGTTGACACCCATGACCAGAACGCGCAGGCAATGGCAGGACAGGGTCAAACCGCATTTGTCCGCTTGCATGCTGCAACATCTTTTTTAAACCCGGAGTTAACAGCAATTGGATTTGATCAATTGCGAGAATGGGTTAAAAAAGATCAGCGCCTTGCACACCTTGATCATTTTATTGATGAGTTAGAACGGAAAAAGGACCATGTGCGCACTGAGGAAGTTGAAGAGGTTTTGGCTCTCTCGGGGGAGCCCTTGAGCCTATTTTTCCGTGCATATAACGCTATAACCAATGCGGATCTTGTTTTCAAGGATGCCTTTGATGAAAAAGGCGCCACAAAGGAAGTCGGTCAGAGCAGTATTGACAGCTTGATCACCGAACCTGATCGTAACGTTCGCAAAACCAGTTATGAGAATTATGCTCAGGGTTACATTGATTTTAAAAATACCTTAGCTGCGCTTCAAATAGGCGGTATACAACGCGATATTTTCAACGCTCGTTCTCGTCTTTTCCCTTCTTCTTTAGAAGCGTCTTTGAGTGCCAATCATATCCCTGCGGCTGTGTTTTATGCATTGATCGACACGTTTCAAAGTAACCTCCCCATCTGGCAACGCTACTGGAGAATCCGCAAGAAAGCCCTGGGTTATGATCAGCTTCATGTTTACGATATAAAAGCCCCGCTTTCACAAAAGTCACCACACATCCCCTTTGAACAGGCCATAGAATGGATTTGCGAGGGCATGGCGCCATTAGGCACTGAATACGTCGAAATACTGCGAAAAGGCGCCTTAGAAGACCGCTGGGTGGATCGTGCTCTGAACAAGGGTAAACGTCAGGGCGCATTTTCCAGCGGCGTTTATGATACCAACCCGTTTATCATGATGAGTTACACCGATAACGTCTTCAGCATGAGCACACTGGCTCATGAACTTGGCCATTCAATGCACTCATACTATACGCGTAGAGCCCAACCTTTTGTTTATAGCCACTACTCCCTGTTTGTAGCAGAAGTCGCTAGCAATTTCAACCAGGCCATGGTGCGTGACTATATGTTTGATACGCAAACTGATTCCAAATTCCAACTGGCATTGATTGAAGAAGCGATGTCTAATTTCCATCGTTACTTCTTTATTATGCCAACGCTGGCGCGATGGGAACTGGAAATGCATCGAAGGGCGGAAGCTGGGAAACCCCTGACAGCAGAGATCATGTGCAATGTTTGTGCAGATTATTTTGCAGAAGGGTACGGTGAAGATGTCGTTTTTGACAGAGATCAAATTGGCATTACCTGGGCTCAGTTCCAGCACATGTACATGAATTTCTATGTCTATAATTACGCTACGGGCATTTCTGCTGCTCACGCCCTGGTGAACGGCATTCAACATGGCGGACAGGAAGAAGTCGATCGTTACCTGAAATTTATCAGCGCCGGAAGCTCTCTTTATCCTTTAGATGCGCTCAAAATGGCCGGTGTCGATATGACCAGCCCTGAACCCGTTGACAAAGCCTTTGAAGCCATGGCACGTTATGTTGATCGTTTAGAAGAACTTGTAGAAACACATCAAATTTAGTGAAAATTTCAATAAAAAACAATAAAGCGTCCAATTGGACGCTTTATTCGTATTTTATCGCGTTTATGTCCAGTCAATGCCAGTTAACTGACAAGAAAGCTCCCAAAGCTCACGAGCTAGGTCTTCTCGCCTGGCGGCTCGGCTGGGTGTTTGAGGAGCGCAGTCTCTGTAATAACTCCCATTTGACAGGTCACTTATCGCAACGTCGGATAGAAACAGCAACGTGTCGATAGGTACATTAGTATCAGTACCGCTGCGTCGGTGAAATCTCCAAACCAAGCTGGAAATTCCTGGTTCGCTCTTTGAAGCTATGCCTGTATTGACCAAACCAGGATCAACGGCAAAAGCTTCAATGTCCTGGCAGCGGCGGTTCAGTTCAGACGTAAAGAGAATGTTACACAATTTCGATCGTTTATACGCTATCAGCCCGATGTATAGCCACGGGTTGCTGATCCTTTTTAAATTGATCGGTACGGTTTTGTGGGCATACGATGAGATCGTAATCACGCGACCGTGTGGTGCTCGCTTGATCCACGGTAATAACTGGTTTGTTAACACGAAAGCAGCAAGGTGGTTGACAGCAAAGGTCATTTCAATCTTTTTGTCATTAAAACGCTTATGTTCAAGATACAATCCTGCGTTATTGATCAGAACATCCAAATGTTCATAACCCCACTTAGCCAGCAGCACCTGAGCGCCTTCGGCTAGATTATGTACCTGCTGTTGATATCCCAGATCTGCCAGGAGGAATTCGATTTTTGCATCAGGCACGGTCTGCAATATATCATTTTTTGCCTGTTGAATGCGTGTTTCAGATCGACCCGCGCCGATCACCCAAGCCCCTTCTTGAGCAAACCTGGTTGCCGCAGCTAACCCAATCCCTGAAGTTGCCCCGGTAATCAGCACCGATTTTCCTGCCAAATTGAAATTTTTCTTCAACATCATCCTCATTATTTCAACTGCTGGTGGTTAACACCGAAGGATTATAGCACTGAAACCAGTAAATCATGTCAATGTTGGTAAAATTGGTTAAAAATTCCGGTTATAATGGGCATCAATGATGTCAAATTTGGTTTTTATTAAATTTTTCTGACTTTCAAACCCAAAGGACTGCCATGATTCCAAAAACCTTCAATTATGATCGATTGGTAAAAAGTGAAGACCTGAACCATCACAGCACATTATTTGCAGGTCGCTGTGCAGAGTGGTTTGTCGAAGCCGGCTTTATTGCGGTAGCCAGTTTGCTGCCAGCACATAATGTCGTTTGCTTGAAAATCCATGGTTTGTTATTTAAAGAACCGTTGAAATCTGGAGACATTGCCCGTTTTAAAAGCAAAATCGTTTTTGCAGGTCGGTCTTCACTCATTGTCTTTGTGAGTTTATCTGAAAGCAAGCAAGAGGATCCAATTTTGGAAGGTTTTATCACCTTCGTCTACATCGATGATGACGGCCGAGCACAACCTCATGGACTGACAATTGAACTGACTGATCCTGAGGATATTGCTCTTAGCCAACGTGCAGCAGCGTTGCGCTGAAACGCTCAGAACAAATCATAAATCCTCTCGAATTTCTGAAATCCTTAATGTTGGCGAATCCAACCGTTCGATTGGTTTTCCCATCAAATTATCACAATTATAAATGATGAATACTGATCGAAGATATGTCGCCTGATGAAGAAAAACTTGCAAGGTAAGATTTACATTTTACACATCAACCGGGATTTGTTTTGTAACTCTTTGTGATCACTGCAAGTTTGGAATAATAATTGTGCAGCGGTTGCAAGCATCTCGCAAATTAATCCTGTATGATCACAGTAAAAAACCCCTCAGGATGGTGCCTTTCTTTCACCGAAGATTTCTCTGGCTGCGATGTTTTTCTTTTGTATTGTTTGAAGTGAATATGACAAATATTAAAATCCCAAAACCAAAGAAAGTTAAAATGAGAAGCGTCGTAATGATGTGGAAGCTTCCAAAACGCTCAAATACTTGGCCCAATAACATTGGGATCAACATGGAGCCGAGACTGCTGCCTAAGAAAAACAAGCCGGTAATGCGACCGGTGATTCTCAAACGCGATTCTCCCAGTACCAGCAGGGTTGGGAAAACCGAGGACAAGGCCAGACCTAACCCAGCAGATCCAACCCATAGTGCCAGATTGTTGGATGGGAAGATGATAATCAAAATCAAAAAGATGATTGCCAGAAAGAAATTTCCCAACAGCAGATGGGCAGCTTTAATTTTTCTTGTCAACGGAACTGCAAGCAAGCGCCCCAGGGTATAAGCGCCCCAGAAAATTGAATTGATAAAAGAAGCCGCGGTTTCCGTGGTGATTTCTGTCTCGGAAACATAGGTGAATATCCAGCCCCCAAAACCGTTTTCAATGCCAACATAAACAAAGAATAGCATGATCATTCCAATAATCAAGCCAGAATTGGTGATGTGAGCAGAGTTTTTCTCGGTCTCTTCTATTTCCTGGTTTTTAGGGCTGGGAAGCAGCACAAAACCGAAGATGGTAGGAATGGTCAAAAACGCCAATGACCAGTAAGGCCATGTGAGTTGTCCACCAGACCATCTCATCACATAGTGCAAAATTATGGGAGAGAGAAATGCTCCTGCACCAAAGCAAAAGTGAAGCGCGTTCATGTAGGGGCCAACGCGCGACTGGTAGACCCACAACAAATTGGTGTTTCCTCCGACATCAAGGACACCCTGGCCAATTCCTAAAACAAAAAGGATGACCAGCAGGAGAGACAGTTGCGAAGTGAGCGGGATGAAAAAGAGCGCAATGATGGAAACAAGCACTGAAACGAGCATCATTGGATGCCCCTTAAATCGGTCAAGCAAATACCCGCCGCCAGCAGATCCAAGTAAATAACCTAAGCTCACGGCTGTGAACACAAAACTGACTTGCGATAAAGATACATTTACCTGTCTTGCAAGATAAGGCAGCATTGGACCAAGCGCTGCTGATGCCAACCCTAATACAATAAAAGCAGTACCATACGCGGCAAAATAATAAGATTTAGCGATTGTTTTTCCCTGGCTTGTATTCATCAGTCCCATTTTGTTTCGTGTCAACGAATTTAACCATGATGATTTTAAGTTCATGGCTTAACAATTTCGATGTCCAATCTTGTTTACATAAAAAATTATTGTGCACAGGCAGTAACCACCAGGTTTGGCGATTGGTTGATATCAAAAACATCACCCTGAAGATTACCAAAAAGCTTAATCTCGTCAAAACCCGCTTTTTCAAGCCAATAGACCAACTGCAGGTAAGAAAAAGGCCACAAACGGGTACTGACCACGTTCTGTTGGAAAATGCCTTGATTTTGGTCGTGCAGAATAACAATATGAAATGTGATCCGTCCATCAGGATCAAAGTCATAAAACCGCATAAAGATCCAAGTATGCTCATCCTCCCGGTAAGTTTCAGGCTCCATCCATCGGTTGTGTGTTTTCAGAATGCTGTCAAAGTTGCGGTTTTGGATAATGATTTTCCCACCGGGTCGCAATACCGACTTAAAATCCGCAAGTGCTGTCATCATCGCTGCCTCATCCAGAATATGGGGGAGCGAATTGCCCAAACAAATGATGCTGTCGAACTGCTGGTCGCCATAAGTCAGCGCCAACTCGCCAAAACCAGCCTGGTTGAAGGGGATTTCAAGGTGTGCTGCTTGCGCGTTCTCCCTTGCTGTCTTAACCATTTCCTCGCTGATGTCGGCACCTGAACCGGTGAAACCATGTTTCTGAAGTGCGATGATATGCTGTCCGGTTCCACAAGCGATGTCTAAAACGCTAACCGGAGTGTCAATATTTTTCTTAACCTGGGAAAGTTCGTTGATTAAGAACGGTAGTTCTAACGCCAATCGCCCCTCCCAGTTGACAAACCGGTCATAGTTTCCACTGAATTCATCGTAAATTTTTTCGTTGTCCATCTTGTTTTCCTGATAAATGCTTTTTTCCTTGATGGTGTTTGCCTGCTTGCTCAGTTATGGGCAAAGCCTCCCTCCGCCGCCAATATCGGTTGTAATAGCATCGTTTTGAAAGTCTTGAATGAAATCCCTGATATCTTCAATGGGAATGTCCCAGATAAAAGTTGTGTTATTTAGTGATGGGTCAAAAACTCGTCCGGGTACCATCATATTATTTGGAAAACGAATAAAAAGCAGGTTTTCGTGAGATAATTTTGGTAGCAGGGTCACCATTTGACCGATTTGCGCTGGCGATAAATCTGTTTGAATCTTTCCATGAAAAGCATTGACCAGGTCCGGCAATGCTGTAAGTACTTGAGGCTGCAAGGCTTTATTTTTAATTGCGCATAGGACCGCTGTTTGATTGTCGGTGCGCATGATTTCGGTGTCATTCAATCGAATCCGAGCAAAACGAAGTGCTTCTTCGCCCTTCATGTGATGTTGACCTTCTTCAAAAACCCATTCTAAATAATCGTCATTGCTGGTATCTACTCGCCCATCCCAGGTTCGGTGAAGGTAGATGTCAATTCCACCCAGAGCGTCCACAATCTCAATAAAAACATCCATATCGATGATGACATAATGGTCAACCGCCAGGCCATAATTGTGGGCAATGGTATGCGCTAATAACCCTGGTCCCCCGCCCTCGCCCTGGTACCGATTCATGGCTGGCGTGCCATAGGAATAGGCGGTGTTGAGTTTCCCATGGGTCAGAGTTTTATATTCCTTTTTTATGCCTGGCAACTCAACCCACAGGTCGCGCGGCAGGGTCAGCACAGTCACTCTGGGGGTTTCAAAGTCGATTCGCACAATTCGTATGGCATCGGCCAGGCCATATCGATAATTTGAGCCTGTGCTGGCAATACCAGCAACCAGTACGTACATCGGCTTTGGTTTATCTTCAACGGGCTCAGGCGACTCCGTCGGTTCAGGCGATGATACAGGCGTGGGATACGGTGTGGCAGCGGTTGTTGGTGTTTTTTCATTGCTCTGGACAGAAATAGTTGTCATTGTTGGCTCAATAGTGGGTGTAGGAAAGGTTAAAACCTCTCCTAATGGCTGATTCCACCAGTTCACCCAAACCCCACAGGCGGTTAACAATAAAACCAGCATCATCAATAGGGTGAGGTAAAGGACTTTCTTAGCCATTTTTGTGTTTAATACTCTATAGCCATATTAATGATTTGCAGCCCCACCAACATGATCGGGGCAATTGCGAATATGAGCAACCTTGCCTTTCTTATTGTAGTTCATCAGAAATTTTGTGCCTAACCCGGGTAAAAGATGCTCAAGCTAAGCCACGAATTTATTGCAAACATTCCACTGATAATGAATCTTGAGTGGTTTACTCCCCCACAAGCTATCACCTATGCAAGGTATAAGCAATTTGTGAAAGTATAACCTATACGAAGTCCCAGTATCATGGTGGTGATTCCGTGTTAGACGCGATTAAAGGTCGGTTCCCCCTTTAAGCCATTGCCAGTCAGAGGAAGCAAAACCAGGTCATCTTCGTGAATTTCAGCGATCAGTTCTTTCAATGCAGCGCACACCAGTGCGCTTGTTGGCTCAACATAAAAACCCAATTTTGCAAGTTTTCGCTGCCCTTCACTGATTGCGTGGTCCTGGATTGCCATTACTCTCCCGCGTGATTCACTGACCACGTGCAATAATCGTTTCCCACGAACAGGATTTGAGATATTCACTCCATCAGCAATGGTGCGTCCAGTTGGTGTAATAGCTTGCACAACATCAAAACCATCACGCCAGGCCAGATATAAAGGCGACACCTGGGCTGATTGCACTGCAACCATGCGTGGCAAGCGATTAATTAATCCCGCCTCGTAAAGCTTTGACCATCCCAACCAGGCCCCAATGAATTGTCCCCCCTGCGCAACAGGATACAGGATCCAATCCGGTGTTTTTCCTTCAAGCTGTTCCCAAACCTCAAACGCAACTGTCATTTGACCGGATAGGTAAGCAGGATGATAAGCGTGTGAGGCATAGGTGCCCCTCACACCCACGGCCGCATGGGCAGCTCGTTCCGTATCTTTTCTTGTTCCCGAGACCGTTTTTAAATCAACTCCGTAGATTGAAATTTGGTGTTGTTTGAATCTTGAAGCGTCTTCGGGAACATAAATTTCAGTATGGATGCCAAATTTGGCGCCGTGGGCAGCCAGAGATGCCCCTGCATTTCCGGAAGAGTCCTCAATCATCGAGCTGACACCCATGTGCACCAATTGGTTAACCATCGCATTGATGCCACGGTCTTTAAACGAACCTGTAGGTTGCAAATATTCGAGTTTTAGGTGAATTTTTTTACCAAAAAGCATTGCGGGAACCAGGGGCGTCCACCCAACGCCCATGGGGACGAATGGCGTAACGATATCCAATCCGAGCATTGACCCGTAGCGCCAGATAGAAAAATCCTGGCGTAGGATGTTTGCAGCATCGAAGGCGGGTAAAGCTGCTGGTTCCCAGGCGCCGCCACAGGATGGGCATCTCCACACGTCAAGCGTTAACGCAGTTGTATAACCGCAATCAAAGCAAAAAACTTGCATGAGGTTTTCTCACAATCACACTAAATGAACAATTTTTTTTGAAGAGATTTGCTCGTTGTTTTACAGTTCTATTCTACCAAAAATAACTTCCACTTCATAATGAAGGGTTTGCTTAATTTTCAGAAATTGTTAAAAATCGAACACTGAATTGTATTTCCATCTATCAAGAGAAAAAAAGAAAAAGCTTCTTGCAAAAAGACAAAATTTGAAGTCATAAGGATTTCTTAAATAACTGGCCAATTGCTACAAGAATTATCACCCCAATAGTCGTCGGCAGAGATTTGACTTGTGTCATGAAAATTTTCCGATTGGCGAGAAAATGGACGAAGCTTTCAATCAGAGAATGTGGAGCATGGGTTATTCCTTAAGCATTTGGAATAATTCAATATGTCATTTATAATTCATGAATGTGTCTATAAAGTTAATTGGAAAAAATTGTCTTTGGATCATTCCAATCCAACTCAATGATTTGACAGGTTAATTTGAAATAACGAAAGCGATGGAAACACATGTTAAAAGTTGCTGTGATCGGCGGTGGATCAACCTATACTCCTGAACTTTTCCAGGGTTTTTTACAACGCCAGGATGAGTTTACTCTTGACGAGTTATGGTTAATGGACACTGACAGGAAGCGGTTGAAAATCGTGGGCAATTTTGTAAAAAAGATTGCCAAAGCACATGGGGCACATTTTAAAATTGTCCTCAGTTCTAAACAACGATCAGCCATCAAAAACGCTGATTATGTTATCACCCAAATCCGGGTGGGAAAGATGGACGCTCGCAAGGGGGATGAATATTTAGGAAAACGACACGGTTTGATCGGCCAGGAAACCACCGGCGTGGGCGGAATGGCTTGCGCGCTGCGAACTGTTCCGGTCATTTTAGATATTGCACGTGACATGCAAAAGTATGCTCCCGAAGCCCTGCTGGTCAACTTCACCAACCCTGCAGGCCTGGTCACTGAAGCCCTTGCGCGCTATGCACCGGATATTCAATCGGTTGGCGTGTGCAATGTCGCTGTTAATGTCAAAATGGAGATCGTGAAATACCTTAATGAGCATTTAAACAGCTTGATAAAGCCTGATGAGGTGCGGGTTGATTGCTTGGGGTTGAACCATTTAACCTGGTTTTATGGTCTGAGAATTAACGGGCAAGATTATTGGCCGCAGGTCATACAAGCGATCATCAGAAAATTTTCCACTGAAGACGATCCCTTATTTGATATTCAGACTGTAAAAAGTTTAAATATGCTCCCTAACTATTATTTACAAAATTATTACTATACCGATAAACTGCTCAAAGCTCAGGAAAAGTGGCCACCCTCCAGGGCAGAAGAAGTTGCTGCAATTGAAGTTAACCTGATGAAACAATTCCAGGAAAAGGATCGGGTTGACCTTCCTGATGATATGATGAAGCGTGGCGGCGCGCATTATTCGACAGTCGCAACACAATTGTTGAATGCACACTTCAACGACCTTCACCAAAGCCAGGTATTGAACGTGCGGCACAATGGCGCGGTTATGGGTTGGAACAAAGACTGGGTCCTTGAGTTGCCCTGCGAGGTATCAGCCTCGGGGGTGAAACCATTTCCAACCAGACCGCTACCGCCTGTATGTGAAGGCCTGGTCTCTCAGGTTAAGGCTTATGAACTGCTGACGATTGAAGCTGCTATTAAGGGTGATTATGATGCCGCTTATCAAGCATTGCTCGCTCATCCATTGGGTCCATCGGCTGATCGGATTCAAGAGGTGCTGGATGATATGCTTGAAATCAATCGAGATTATCTACCTCAATTCTTTGGATAACAATCATGTTAAGGGAGGTGCAATTTGGATAACAAGCAAATGCAGCACGGCTATCTTTTAGGCGTGGATGTTGGATCCAGTAAAACCCATGCATTAATCACGGATTGTTCAGGAAAAACCCTGGGGTTTGGCGAGGCAGGCGGTGGAAACCACGATGTTGTTGGTGTAGATGGCTTTAAACACGCCATGCAAAGAGCTATCCAAAGCGCCATTCAAACGGCACGGATTCAATCTGAAGATGTTCTGGCATTGGGGCTGGGCATCTCGGGATATGACTGGCCATCCCAAGATGGGGTCATGGTTGAAGCCATTGAGGCTTTGGAGATTGGATGTCCGTATCAATATACCAACGATGTTCTTTTAGGGTTAATCGCAGGTTCATCCGAGGGCTGGGGTGTGGCGGTAGTCGCTGGAACCGGGAATAATGTTCGTGGGCGGAACCGAGCCGGGCAGGTGGGCCGCATTACTGGAAACAGCGTTTATTTTGGAGAAATTGGTGGCGGAAGTGAAATTGTATGGTTGACTCAAGTTGCTGTCACACATGCCTGGACGCAACGCAGCCCAAAGACTGCACTGACTCAGATGCTGATCTCATTCACAGAGGCTCCCAACGAATTTGAACTGATCCAAGGCATAGCTACTGGGTATTTCCATCTCCCGCCTTTCCTTGCTGAGGAAGTTTTTCGGATTGCGCAGGAAGGCGATCGGGTAGCGCTTGACATCATCAATACATCTGCCCGTGAATTGGCACTGAATGTAAATGCTGTCGTCCGCCAACTGGCACTGCACGATGAAAAATTTGATCTCGTTATGATTGGCAGCATCTTTCAATCCGGAGAAATCTATCTAAGTCCATTTCGTGAGACCGTATTGGCATTTGCTCCCCACGCAAATCTGGTTCACTTAACCGTGCCGCCTGTTGTTGGATCAGTTTTGCTGGCTGCTCAAACAATTGGAATCGAACCTGGAACGATCAAGGATACAGTTGTCAGCTCGATTAGCGATTATCCAATTGGCAATGATCAAGAATTCTGAAGTCGAAATACTGATCAATCCATAACATCTTTCAATTGACAATAATTAAAACAATGTTACGATAAACACTTGATAGCCATTTTTTAAAACAAGGAGTGAATAAATGCCTGATTTAGCATTACTGGGCGGTCAGCCTGTTCGAACAGAACCTTACCCACGGTGGCCAGTCTTTGATGACGCGGAGGTCCAATCCATCACCAAAACGGTGTTGTCAGGGCGCTGGGGCGGTTCGCCTTTCCCAGGGCCGAACACAGTTGAATTTTCAGAGAAATTCTCCGAGTTGATGGGCGGGGGAATTGCGTTACCCATGATTAATGGAACCATCACCATGGAGGTGGCATTACGTGCTGCTGGAATTGGCTGGGGGGATGAAGTCATTGTGCCGGCTTACACCTTCCAGGCTACAGCAGCCGCGCCCATGATGGCTGGTGCGATTCCGGTGATTGTCGATATCAGTGCGGATAATTACTGCATTGATCCTCAGGAAGTTGAACGAGCAATCACCCCAAAAACGAAAGCCATTATCCCAGTTCACATTGCTGCTCGAATGACTGACATGGATGCAATTATGGATATTGCAAAGGCGCACAATTTAATCGTCATCGAAGATGCTGCCCACTCCCATGGCGCTTGTTGGCGAGATAAGTGTTCCGGAACAATTGGCGATTTCGGCTCCTTCAGTTTACATTCTGCAAAAATCATCACAACAGGTGAAGGTGGTGTCCTGCTTTGCAAGGACAAAAATATGGCTGAACGGGTTGCCAGTCTTATTGATTGTGGACGCCCCAAAGATGCCAATAAACAAAATTTCACCATGGGTGAAAACTACCGCTGGTCAGAATTACACGCTGCCCTGGGCTTGGTAGCATTAGAACGTTTCCCATCGCAGATGGACCAACGGGAAGAAATGGCAGATTATTTGGAAGAATCTCTTAACGGCTTTCCCGGAATTCGCTTTTTAAAACGTGATCCCAGGCTTACCCGTCGCAGTCATTACCGCTATATCATCAAAATTGACCCGGAGCATTTTGGCTGCAACAATGCCACTTTCTGCTATGTGCTGATTGCAGAAGGTCTGCCTGTGGACACGGGTTATCCTCCCATGCATCGGTATAATCTTTTCCAACCTCAGCTTTCTAAGTTGCCCGTTCCCGCAGCATTCCCTGAATATTTCGATTTCGATGCAATGTCTTTTCCAGTCGCAGAAACTGCAGCTGAAAAAGAAGCGGTCTGGATGGGTGAAGCGATCTTCAGAGCTGGAAAGAAAGGTATCGATGACCTTGTGAACGGATTGCTAAAGCTGCAGCAGAACCGGGATAAATTACCGCAAATTGCCGTAGAATTCGCAGATAAAATTGATGCCTACAATCTGCCAATCCAGTTTCTTAAGAAAAAGGTTTAGCTTTATTACAGCGAGTTAATGGCGAAAAATTTATATTATCTACTGGTCAGCCTTACCAGCCCAGGGCGCATCCGTCCTTGCGAGGATCGCTCCCTGCTATAAGCACGCCGCTTTCAAAGTCCCTTTGAATCACCTGACCGCCACCAAATATCTGACGTTGTCGTCCGCTGACGGGTGAAATGCGGTGCCCCATATTTCTCAGGGCTGCCAGTGTGTCGAAATCAAATCCTTTTTCAATAAAAACTTCTCCACCGGGATCTTCAGCGCCCACACCGCCTCCGTCGTTGATGTTCAGGCAAAACCGAGGTGTATCCAAAGCTTGCTGGGGGTTGTGGCGTAAATCGACAAGATTGGATAGAACCTGGAGATGGCCTTGTGGCTGCATAAATCCACCCATAACACCGAAACTTGCCAGTAACTCCCCTTCTTTTGTGAGCATTCCTGGAATAATCGTGTGATATGGTCTTTTCCCTCCCAGCAATGCATTTGGATGGTGGGGGTCAAGCTCAAATAATGCGGCACGATTTTGCATCATCACACCTGTTCCCGGAACAACCAGTCCGGTGCCACCGCCAAAGTACAGGCTGTTGATCAGGGAACAGCCATTTCCTTCTCCGTCAATGACGCTGAGGTAAACCGTATCTCCACCCGAAGGCGTGATTTTTACAGGCAGATTTTTAATCGCCTGTTTTGCCCGGATTGAACCAACCTGCTTTTGCACATAGTCCTCTGAAAAGAGATTTTCGTAAGGAATGCCCACAAAATGGGGGTCAGCAACCCATCGCAACGCCTCAAGAAAGCCCAATCGCATGCACTCAATCAGTGTATGTATCCGTTCGACCTCGTTCATTGATGACAGGTTGAATTCATTGGCAATTTTCGTAGCCATAATCGCAGCTAACCCCTGGCCGTTAGGCGGGCATTCATACAGGCGAACATCTCGATAATCTGCGTGAATGGGTTCAATCCATTCTGCTTTAAAACCTGAAAAATCGGATGGTTCAAGCCAACCGCCATATAATTTGATGTGGTCGCAAGCTTTGTGAGCAAAATCGCCCTCGTAAATAAAATCTCGACCCTCAGAAGCAATTTGCATCATGGTTTCGCCCAGGCTGGTCAGTGTCATCATCTCGCCAACCCTGGGCGCTCGCCCATCAATCAAGAATTCGTTGCCACTGGGTTGTGCAGGGCCAGGATGCTGAAGGTGTTTGGGCTGGGCCGGATCATTGTTAATTCTCAACAATCGGTCAATCATCAGAGGCCATCCTGAACCAATCAGCTCGGTGACTGGAAAACCCTCTATGGCATACTTGATCGCTGGCGCTAATGTGTCAGCCAGCGACAGACGACCGAAACGTTGCAACAATGCGTCCCACGCGGCAACAGTCCCCGGTACACTGACTGCATGACCGGTAAAGTGGGGATGTCGTTCGTATCCAGAAGATTTTAATTCTTCAAGGTTTGCTGATTGGGCTGTAGGTCCACTGCCATTGAGCGCCGAGACTGTCTTGGTGGAAGCATCCCAGTATAAAACAAAACAATCACCGCCAATCCCGGTGGAAAATGGCTCTACGACAGCTAACATCGCTGCGATGGCCACAGCAGCATCGGCTGCTGTGCCGCCTGCGCGCAGAATATCCAAACCAGCCAAAGATGCCAGCGGTTGACTGGAGGCTACCATCCCATTATGCGCGATAATGTTGCTGCGTCTGGATCGAAATTCATAATCAAATTGCACTGGAAGCTCCTTAAACGTATAAAAATAGAATTCATTATCAAGGTGCACTGCACCCACCAGGGAAAGTTTACCATATCACAATAAATCTCCTGGCAAAAAGCTCAAATGATATAGCCCAAAAAACGAAATATCCATTGCCCAACATTATGAGCAATGGATATCTCCCTGATTTGATCAATGTCACGTTGGTGGTTTTTACTCTTTTTCTTTGCTTTTACCAATCATCTGGTTTATAGCGTCAAGGCGCCTTTCAAGAAAGCGCTTTTCCGCTTCAAGATCAGGATTTACGTCAATATATCGAGCATTGAACCAGCGGTACCCACGCCCACCACCGCGCCTTCCACGTCGGAAGAAAAACAAGCCGCGTTCGTCACCTTCAGCACATGGTCCAAGTCTGCGACCAAAAGGTCCACGTCCTTCAGGTCCAGTTCCATCAAATCCAGGCATTTTAAATACTCCTTTCACAAGATTTCAAATTTTCATTTCTAAGACTCTGATAAATCAAATAAATCTAACATCGCTTCTATCCGTTGGGCAGTGACTCTCAATGAAGTGGCGGCTTGTTCTAAAGCTAAACGCCCTTCTGAGGTGATGGTATACACTCGTTTGGGCGGGCCTTGAGTCGTATCTGCATCCCATTCAGATTGAACCAAACCGAGTTCCTCATAATCTCGCAAAATACGATAGATCATGCTCGGATTGATTTCCGTTAATCCGATTCCAGCAAGTTTTTCCAGTAAGCCGTACCCATGTAAACCATCCTGATCTAAAAAAATTAATAAGGCTGGTTCAACCAGGCGGATGTCCATTAATGAATAATCTCCCAACCAGCGTCGCCCTCTTCCAAGCCCTCGACCACGACCTCGCCCATTAAAACCGGCAAAATCATCACTTCCGTTCTCTTTAAACATTGCATGGATCCTTTCATCTATATACTAGTATACTATATACAAAATGTCAATAGTGTGGCATAATCATATCCAATTACAAAAGGAGAAAAACTATGATCATCATTATTACCAGTCAGAGTAAAGATTTAGAAAGCCAACCCAATCCGCAATTTGGACGCACGCCGTACTTCATCAAATATAATCTTGAGAGTGATGAATGGGAAGCCCTGGAAAACCCTGCACAAAAAGAACCTGGTGGAGCAGGTATCGCAGCAGCACAATTCGTGATTGATAACAATGCTAAGGCTGTTGTCAGCGGAAGGTTCGGGCCCAACGCCCACAATGTTCTTAGAACTGCTGGCGTTGAATTGTTAACTTTTGATGCGAATTGCGAATCGATCAAACAGGTTATAAAATTTTATAAAGAAGGATCCCTGACAAAAGGATAAAGCTAATGAAAATTGCCATCGCCAGCGGTAAGGGTGGGACTGGAAAAACAATGGTTGCCACCAGTTTAGCAGCATCACTAGCACCAAACTATCGAGTTCATCTTGTCGATTGTGATGTTGAAGCTCCAAATACGCATTTGTTTTTAAAACCAGAGGTTCATGCCTCATCTTCAGCAGTGGTGAACATACCCCAAATCGACCCTGACATCTGCAATTTATGCGGTGTTTGTGTTGAGGTGTGCCAGTTCCATGCCCTGGCGATGATTGCGGAACAAATCCTGGTTTTTCCGCAACTCTGTCACGGCTGTGGTAGCTGCACACTTGCCTGTCCAATGAAAGCAATTTCAGAGTTTCCAAAGGAGGTTGGTAAGCTTAACCAAGGAAAAACTGCTGCATGCATCAAGAACGATTTTGGCGTCATGACCATCAGTGAAGCCATGCCAACGCCCATCATTTATCAATTGAAAGCCTTGGAAAGTGGACCTTCCGATGTCACCCTGCTTGATGCTCCGCCAGGAGCCTCATGTGCGGTTGTGGCGACGATTTATGATGCTGATTATGTCTTGCTGGTCACTGAATCGACCCCCTTTGGTTTGCATGACCTCGAAAAAGCCCTCGGGATTGTCTCAAAAATAGGTTCGCCAGCAGGGGTAATCATTAATCGTGACGGGATTGGCGATGGTCAGGTTGAGGCATACCTTGCGCAAACACCCTATCCAATATTGATGAAAATCCCCTATCATGTGAAAATTGCCGAAGGCTTAGGATCAGGAAAGCTATTGGTGGATATCTTTCCGTCATTACGCGTTGATTTTCTCAATCTTTTTAAACAAATTTCAGAATCAATTTCTACTTGAAAAGGTGAACCATGTTGAATGAGACGAAACCGTTACGACAATTGGTGATCTTAAGTGGAAAAGGTGGCACTGGTAAAACCAGTGTCGCAGCTGGTTTAATGCACCTCTCAGCTTTATCAACCAACCCGTGTGTGTTCGCAGACGCAGATGTCGATGCCGCCAATCTGGCGTTGGTTACAGAGGCAGTTCCTCTGGAATCACATGCTTATTGGGGCAGCCAATCCGCAGAAATAAACGCCAAATTGTGTGATCGTTGCGATCTATGTTTCCAAATTTGTCGATTCAATGCGATTCACAAACCGGAAAATCCCCAACAGGATTACAGCGTAATTGACCTCTTATGTGAGGGCTGCGCAGCATGTGCATACATATGTCCTCAATCTGCCATAAACATGTCAAAACAACAGGATGGCGAATGGTTTCACTCTCGTACACCCTACGGTCATCTTTTTCATGCAGAATTGTTTCCAGGAGCAGAAAATACCGGCAAACTGGTTACAACGGTCAAACAATTTGCAAAATTGTATGCTGAAGACCACAACCTGAAGCTGATGATCATTGATGGCCCTCCTGGAATTGGTTGTCCTGTTATTTCAGCCAGTGGCGGCGCTGACCTGGCTCTGCTTGTGGCAGAACCTGGAGTATCTGGACTGCATGACCTCGAAAGAATCATCCAAACCCTCGATCATTTTAATGTCCCCAGGGTCGTCTGCATTAATAAAGCAGATATTTACCCCACGGGAACCACCGATATTGAAAAAATGATCGAATCACTGGGGTTGACTTCGGTTGGGATGATACCTTTCGACCCGGCAATATCTGAATCGATCATTCATGGTCAACCGATAACGAAATTCTCTCTCCAAAGCCCTGCAGCCCTGGCGATTAAAGACATTTGGAGCAAACTTGAAGCAATATTATTTACCCAGGATTCGAAATGATGTATGCTGTTGAGAAAATTAAAGATAATGTTATCGCCGCTTTAAAAGAGGTAATCGATCCTGAAACCGGTGTAGATGTCGTTCGGATGCGGCTTGTGCTTGATTTGCAAATCCACGAGGATGGGACTGCATCGTATATCTTCCGTCCATCATCGCCCTTATGCCCGATTGCTTTGACCTTGGTTATTTCAATCATTGAGGCGGTTAAAACTGTGGATGGTGTCATGGATCAGAAAGTTACCGTTGTTGACTATGTGGGTGCAGAGGAACTGAACAAAATTTTGCATTCTTTGCCGCTTTCAAAACCAAGGACCGCTGAGTAAATAACAAGCGTAGACCGAGGTTTTTGACAATTGGTTTGCTCTTCATTCAGCATAATTTGTGGAGGCAACCCATAAAATTGATATAATATCCAAAATAGTAGTAAGAGCATAAATTTTATGTTCATTCATAAACTAATAATTAAATACCACTTGCTTTTCTACCCTCTCTTGACCGTCCTTTGACGAATACCTTTCAAAAGGTTATAATAATTAAAGTTAATTTTGATTGCGCCAAACTAAAACTAAGGAGGACAAATGCCAGATATACCCGCAGGATGTGTCACACCATCTCAGGGTCCGGTTGCTTCTCAGGAACTGAAACCAACTACAAAAATTCAAAACCAGGAGGCAGTTATGGAAATAGCTCGCGTAGGAAAGCCCGCCCCCGATTTTGAGCTGACAGGCTTCATAGGGAACGGGTTTAAAAATTTTAAATTGTCTGATTACAAGGGTAAGTGGATCGTGATCTGCTTCTACCCCGGTGATTTCACCTTCGTCTGACCGACCGAACTAACAGCGGTCGCTGTTAAATATCCTGAACTTCAGGAATTGGGTGTTGAGGTACTTGCAATCAGTACCAACAGCCACTTCTCACACAAGATTTGGCAAGAAGTTGAACTTTCGAAAATGATTGAGGGCGGCGTTCCCTTCCCATTGTTAGCCGATGCAGGTGGACGCGTTGGTACCTTATATGGTGTTTATGATGAAGCCTCTGGTGTGGATATCCGTGGCAGGTTTATCATTGATCCCGATTTTGTCATCCGTGCTTCCGAAATTTTAACACCGGAAGTCGGTCGAAACGTCTCCGAATTGTTCCGCCAAGTTCAAGCTTTCCAACACGTGGTTGCAACAGGTGAGGTTACGCCCTCAGGCTGGCGTCCCGGGAAAAAGACCCTTAAACCCAGCCCCGATTTGGCTGGAAAAGTCTGGGAAGTGTGGAAACCGGAAGAAGCTTTCGAGTAACGACAAAATTTTTGGCGCAATTCAAGAAAGGCTCGGTAGATGTACCGGGCCTTTTTAATTCATTTATCGTCTCATTTTACATAGCATCAAAAATACTATGCGAAAACGCTGTTATTTAATTCAATGTTGATCTTCGCAAATCCACACTATCTCATCCAAAGCTAACTGGTATAGACTCTTAGCATTTGAGTGCCGGATTTTACCTTGAAACAAAACTCGCCCAAACTTGCAGGTAACAAGCAAAACGACACAGAGTCCATTATCTCACCATTGATTACAGCGCAACCCTGAAGTACCCCCCAAATTTCCAGGGTTGAGCCATTACATCGTCCTGAATATTCTGAAGTTTGTTTGAAGGAAAAACGCTCAACCGAAAAGTAAGGGTTATGACACAGGGATTCTTGCAAGTAATGGGAGTCCTTTTCGATGACTTCTGGCAGTGAAAGAGATTCATTGACCTGTTGAAAATTGATCACATCCAAAGCTTTATCAACATGCAGTGTCCTTGCTTTCCCCTGATCATCAGTTCGACCCCAGTCATATACGCGGTAGGTTGTATTCGAATTTTGTTGAATTTCAGCCAACAGCACCCCCTCAAGAATGGCATGCAATGTGCCGGGTGGCACGCAGATATGATCTCCGGTTTTTACAGGCAGAACGTTCAAATACGATTCCACCGAGCCAGTTTTAATCGCTTCGCGAAATTTCTCAGGATTGATTTCTTTTGAAAAGCCGTAAATTATCGCTGCCCCGGGTTTCGCATTTAATATGACCCACATCTCTGCTTTTCCCAATTCGTTTTGTCCTTCGTGCTCCTGTGCATACGAATCATCAGGATGCACCTGGATCGATAAACGTTCTTCAGCGTCCAACAACTTAACCATCAACGGGAAGATGCCTCTTTTCACAGCCCACACATTACGCGAGCCTACAAGGTCTTTTCCGAGTAAATTTAAAAGTTCTGGCAATTTTTTACCGGCAAATTGCCCGTTTCGAACCGTGGTCATTCCGTCGAAATGGCTTGAAATTTCCCAACTTTCCGCAACCTTTTGGTTGTCGGGTAACACGCGGCCAATATTTTCAAGGTTTTGACCTCCCCAAATATAATGTTTCAGTACTGGCTCAAAAAATAACGGGTAAAGCTCAGACATTTAACCTCGATAAACATTTATCATTAATTATTTTTCCAAACAATCAAAGAACTAAAGTCATTAAATCAATCTTACGTCTATACCGCGTTCAATCAAAGCCGAAATGATTTTTGGATCTGCATCATGATTTGTGACCAGGATGTCAATTTCGCTTAATCCCATCACCCGGCTGAGGGCAGTTTTTCCAATTTTTGTTGAGTCGAGCATGACAACGCGCTTGTTTGCGCATCTGCACATCACGCGTTTCATGCTATCATAAATCGGTGTGGGGTCTACCAATCCTTGATTTAATGTTAACCCATAAGCACTGACGATCGCCATATCCACGCGGTAAGACAGGAAAAAATTTTCAGCTTGAGGACCGATAAAAATTGCATTTGGCTGATTCAGCACACCTCCGCAGCATAAAATGGTTTGAACCGTGTTATACATTTGCGCCAAAGTTAACGTGAACAAACCGTTAGTGATGGCCGTGACCTCCGGAGCTTCTAAATATGGGATTATGCAAGCCACCGTCGATCCGCCCTCAAGTATCAGATTGTCTCCTTGTTTAATTATTTCCATAGCGACATATTTTCCCAACGCCAAGCGTCGTGGGTCGCTCAACCCCGCAGGAAATCTAAAAATATTGTCGCCGTGAACTGTACTGTCCAAAATTTGTTCATCGCCTAATTTCCAATCAGGAAGCGAGAGTCCGCCGTGAATTCGTTTGACTAATCCTTGCTCTTCCAGAGCCCGGATATCCCGCCAAACGGTCATTTGTGATACATTAAATCGCTTTGCAATTTCATAGTTGGTGAGGAATCCCGTCTGGTGAAGCCATTGCAACACCTGGTTTTGACGATCTAAAGGCAGCATGTCTTTATCCATTAATAACAAGTTTTACCAAATTGTATCATTAATTCCAAAGATAAGATAAGATATGTAACATTCTAAAATTTACTAACCATCAAAACACTTGCTTATTGCGGAAAGGCAAAATTTCATGACTTTACCTCCCCTAACCAGGCTCGAACTATCAAAAATGATCGATCATTCATTACTTAAACCCGGAATCACCCAGGCTGAAACGATTCTCGGATGTGAATTGGCCATCCGCGAACAGGTGGCAGCGGTAACTATCAAACCCTGCTACACGAAATTGGCTGCAAAAATTCTTTCTGGCAGCGGAGTGATGGTCAATCCAGTGATCTGCTTTCCCATGGGCTATGATACCACCGATACCAAAGTCTTTGCCACACGACAGGCGATTGATGAAGGTGCTGAAGAAATCGATATGGTGCTGAACCTGGGAGCATTGTTCAGCGGTGATTATCTTTTTGTTCTGGAAGACATTGCCGCAGTAGTGGAAGCATCCCAAGGACGAACAGTAAAAGTGATCCTCGAAACCGGATATTATCAGGATATGGAGCTGATCGTAAAAGCATGCCAGATCATTGAAGCTGCAGGCGGTCATTTTGTAAAAACCAGCACCGGGTTTGCATCATCACCTTATGTAAATGAATATGGAGAAACCGTTGGCTATACATTGGATATCTTAAAATTGATGCGGCAATCGGTCAGCGAAGCAGTGCAGGTCAAAGCCGCCCAGGGCGTTCGTCGATTAAAAGATGCCCTCGAGGTGATTGAAATTGGGGTGACCCGCTTTGGCGTGAGCGGAACAGAAAAACTGTTGAAAGAATACGATGAGACTTTTGGTTAATAACCGGATAAGCCGAATCAGTTGTCCTTTCTAAACAAAAAAGAAGCTGTCGAAAATGGCAGCTTCTTTGCTAATGTTATAGGGCTATTTCACATATTTACGGGGCAGCCCACCTGGAAACGATTTTATTTTTTTTGAATCTACTCTTGGAGTGCACCTTTGGCATACTCACTCAAGGGTTTCGCTAAATTTAGCAATTCTGTGGGGATAATGAATTTGGTTGAGGCGCCTTCACCCAAATTCTTCAGCGCTTCGAGGTACTGCAAGGTCAGGGTTTTGCTGTCAACGGTTTTAGCAACAGCAAAGATCTTGTCCAGGGCTAAGGAGTAACCTTCGGCTTCAAGAATGGCTGCCTGCCGGCGACCTTCCGCCTCGAGAACCGTCGCTTCGCGCAGACCCTCTGCCTCCAGAATGGCAGCTTGCTTTTCGCCAGTGGCAATCATAACTGCAGCCTCACGTTTACCATCCGCCTCAGCTACCATGGCTCGACGGTTACGCTCTGCAGCCATCTGGCGGGTCATGGCTTCTTCAATTGCCCGCGGAGGTACCACCTCACGGATTTCAACAGCCATGATGCGTACGCCCCAACGATCTGTCACTTCGTCCAATTTATCATGCAAAACCTGGTTGATTTCATCGCGTTTAGAAAGCACGTCATCCAGATCCATCGCACCAACGACAGCACGTAAAGTCGTAACCGCCAGCCCGCGCGCAGCTCCGGTGAAATCTTCAACTTCCAGAACGCTCCGCTCCGGGTCAATCACCTTTTCGTAAACCAGAAAATCGATATTAACTGAGGCATTATCTGCTGTGATGCAGGTCTGAGGAGGAACATCAAAGAATCCTTCGCGCAGGTCAATAAAGATCGCACGGTCGACAAAGGGGATAACAAAGACCAAACCTGGACCCTTCGCGCCAATTGAGCGACCCATCCGAAAAACCACCGCACGTTGATATTCGGGAACAATGCGCACGGAGATGGCGAGCAATACCACCACCAAAAATACGATTAAGCCAAAAATAAAGTATTCCATTTAACCTTCTCCTTTTTCAAATGCAAACTAAACTTTTAAATTATCCGCTTTCATCAACCGGCGACACCATCAAGCGGACTCCAGATACAGAAACAACAAGAACTTCTTGTCCTTTTCGAACATTGCCCCCAATACTGGTGGCACTCCAATTTTGATGCTGAATCATCACCTTTCCATCGGGCGACAAATCAGTCAGCGCATATGCTTTTTCCCCCACAAAACGTTGTGCACCCATTTGTGGCTTACGTTTCAAGGCAGTCAGGATCGCCCGTAAAATGATCAAGCTGAAAAAGACAATAAACAATGCCATAAATAGGATCAACCAAATATTCACACGAACCTCTGGGATAATTGGAGATTTGGGGCGGAACGGCTTGAACAGCAGTAGTGACCCTAATATGAAGGGGATTAGCCCGACAGCCGTGACCACAATTTCGGTGTCTGTTAATAATGCCACAACAAATAGAATCACAGAAATCACCAACAAGCCAACTGCAGCCCAATTGACCGGTAAACTTCCCAAAGCCATGAAGCCGATGATAAAGAACAAGGCAGCACCAATGCCTGCAAAACTTAATCCTGGATTAGAGAGTTCAACCAGCAAGAATATGGTACCTAAAGATAACAATAAATAGGCAATGTTCGGTTCAGTGATCACATGATAAAATCGTTCGATCCAATTCATGCCCAATTTCTGAACGACCGGTGCGGACAGGTCCAATTTCTCCCCACGCACGATCATGCCATCTAATTGTTCCAACAAATCATAAATATCATTAGCAAGGATTTCGATCACATTTGTCTCTACCGCTTCGCGAGCTGTTAAAGATGAACTTTCTCGGACAGCTGATTCAGCCCATTCGACATTACGCCCGCGACTTTCTGCTAACCCACGAAGAAGGGCAGAAACATCGCTAATCGATTTTTCACTCATTACCTCGTCCATTTCGCCCCTCATCGCGACCGGTGTTGCAGCTCCGACATGAGTCGCCGGTGCCATATCCGCAACATCACCTGCTTGCAAGATAAACAAACCGGCTGAGGTTGCACGAGCGCCCGCTGGCGTGACATACACGACCACCGGCACTGGAGAACCCAGAATGGCTTGCACCATTTCACGCATAGAAGCTTCCAGTCCACCAGGGGTATCCAGTGTGACCAACACAAGCTCCGCCCCGGAGCGTTGCGCCAGGTCCAGGCCCCGCTCGAGATAACGAGAAGAAAACGGATTGATGACACCGTTAATATCCAGCTGGATCACGATCGATTGGTTGTTAGCCGCTTGCGCTGGTTGAGCTGAGCCAAGCAAACTTAGAATTAAGAGGGAAACGATGAGGATTTTTAAAGGTCTCATGGTTAAGTCCTTTTAGATTTCTTGGTCATGGACTTGAAGCACAATTGATTAAATGATATCTTTTCATGATTATGACTAATTTTTAATCCTTTTGCAAGCAAAATCTAAAAGGACCATATCATCCTTTTGGGTTTAAACACCTGGCTAAATTTTTTTGTCATGTCCAAACCTCTCTGCAGGGTTTGAGCAATAACAAAATTGCCGTGACCGAATCGAATAGGAAAATCAGCGAGCCCACCACTTAATATTGCAGAACCGATGTCAGAAAGGAGTTCTCAAACGATTTCACCCGCTATCAAGAAAACTAAATCAGCAGAGATCGAAGAACGTAAGTTGAATCAGGCAGTATTGATTTGAAATTTGCAGAGAAACTAGTAGATTGATTCAACAAGGTGCTGCATTCAGAAGAATGAGCGCCCTGTTTTTGATTGATTTAACGCGATGCAATATTTATTGTCAGAGACGATAAATCAAAGTGGTCTTCAAATTCGAGATTTTCTCTATCGTTCTGTCCTGATTGAAAAACCGATTAGCGATCCTTCTGAGTTTGCATGCTCAAATATCGAAGCCTTGTTGGCGGGCAATCCAGGCAGCCATGCCAATCGTTCCGGCATCATTCCCGAGTTTGGCCAGTACAAGCTCTACCTTCTCGAGCGGCATCAGGTGGACGCGTTCTTTAAGGACTTTCTTGATTGGATTCAACAGCAAGTCGCCGGCTTTTCCAACCCCCCCACCAATTACAACCCGCTTGACTCCAACACAGGTTAGGATATTCGCAATGCCAATGCCCAAATAAGTCCCTGCCCGGTTCCACACTTCCAAAGCAAATTCATCACCCATATTCGCAGCTTTTGCAACAACTTCGGGGGTTAATTTGTTGAGGTCATTTTCAATGAGTTCCATAATTAATGTTGACCACCCTTGGCGAATACCTCGACCTGCTTCTGCAGCGATGGCTGGACCGGAGGCAAATACTTCAATGCAACCATGATTTCCGCAGCCACAGCGGGGACCGTTCAGGTCAACAGTTTGATGACCCAATTCTCCGGCTGTACCGCCAAAGCCCAACACAAGCTGATTGTTCACAACCAGCCCACCGCCCACTCCGGTGCCGATGGCAAAGCATGCCATCGAATCAACCCCTTTTCCAGCCCCAAAAGCCCATTCGCCAAAAGTAATCGCTCGCACGTCGTTTAACATGGCGACATCTAGACCCAAATACGACTTCATGCGTTCCCCTACCGGGACATTGCGCCATCCTGTGTAGAGATTGGGTAAAAAGAGCGTTGTATTGGTTTCAAGATCGATCACACCGGGAGCGCTGATACCCAAACCTCCGATATCCTTCTGATCAATGCGGTAATCGCCAATCAAGTCGGAGATTAATTTTGCCATCCGTTTCAGAACTTCTTCCGGACCCTGGCGCGAAAGGGTTGAGATCGAATTAGAAGTTAACACAGAGCCTGTTTCAATATCCACCAATCCCGCTTGGATATTGGTGCCTCCGATGTCACACCCCACAAAAACATTCATGTATCACACTCCAGGTTCAATAATTTTTACAACATACAATAGACCAATGAGAAGGAAGAAACCTGCCTCATCCCCTCATGCGAAGCGAGGATGAGGCAGATGTTTACTTAATGCATATACGGCTTAAGGATGTCGCGCGAGATTAAGAAACCGCGCTTGACAAGTTCTTCTGTGCCTTCAAATTGTCTGTCTTCATGCTCAATAGAAATAACATAATCGTAGCCATATCGGTAAAGCTGGCTGATAAAGCTGCCCCAATCAATTTGGCCAAGACCAGGCAACCGGGGAATCTGCCATCCCATCCCCAGGGACTGCGTGCCATTCTCATACAGTCCATCCAGATCAATCTCCAGGTCTTTGGCATGGATGTGGAAAATACGCTCAGAAAATTCGCGTACGACCCGAAGGGGATCGATCATTAACCACACGAGGTGAGAAGGATCAAGGTTTAGCCCGAAATTCTCATCCGGAATAATCGAGAACATCTCACGCCAGATGGCAGGCGTTGAGGCGAGATTGTTTCCGCCTGGCCATTCGTCATTAGAAAAAATCATCGGGCAGTTTTCAATAGCGATTTTAACACCTTTGTCCCCAGCATAGTGAACAATTTCGGGCCAAATTTGTTTAAACGTTTCGAAATTGGCTTCAATGGTTTTATCTTTATCTTTGCCCACGAAGGTACCTACGATGGGATGATCCATAACCAGTGCAGCAGCGTCTATCACTTTCATGAGATGATCAATCACCACTTTCCGATGCTCTGAATCCGGATGAAGCGGATTAGGATAGTATCCTAAGGAAGAAATCTCGAGCCCAAATTTCTTCATAATTTCTCGAGTTTCGTCAGCCTGTTTTTGTCCAAATCCGGCTACATCGAGCGTGGTGACCCCTGCGTAACGTCGTGTGGCTTTGCCTAAAGGCCAGCAGGCAAGTTCTAACATTTGGAAACCGTTTTGGCTGGCCCATTCTGCAACCTCGCTCAAACTTTTTCCGGGAAACGCCGCTGTTAACAATCCAAGTTTCATATCAGTATCCTCCAGTTTAATAGTATTTTTTAATATTCAATATCAACCCATCGGTTTTCTTTTGCACTGAGCAAAATGGCATCGTTTACCACGAGTATGTTGTGTCCATCTAAGAAGGTGGGAAAATCGGGTTTTCTTTCAAAGTCGCCACTAGAAATGTAACGATAAACTGCTGTTTGCAATTGTTTAAAAGTGTCCGGGAAGCCTTCTGGGTGTCCTCCAGGGTATGAAGCTGACCATTGTGCTGCCTGGGTCATCAAGGATGGGTCTTTGATCAGCAATTGGTTGGGTTCCGGCCTGTGCCCGATCACCAACTGGTTGGGAATTTCAGAATCCCAGATCAATGAGGATTTTGAGCCATTGATTTCAAAAAACAGGCGGTTCTTACGTCCACTTGAGACCTGCGAAACGGTCATTACACCGCGGGCGCCATTATCAAATTTGAACAAAACTGCCGCGTAATCTTCAGTGAAAATGGGCTTCTCTTCATAATCCATATCCACTTCTAGTTTTCCGCCAAAGGTATCGATCTTCTTTTTTGGTTTTTTCCGGATGGGAACGAAGGTTTTAAAATCTGCAAAGACGGATTCAATGCGTGTGCCTGTAACAAATGTGACCAGGTCCATCCAATGCGATCCAATATCAGCCACTGCTCGCAACTCGCCACCGAATTCAGGTTCAAGCCGCCAATTCCAATCCGTATCTAATAAAAGCCAGTCCTGTAAATAGCTGCCTTGGATGATGTACAGCTTGTCACCGATTTCACCAGCTTCAATGCGTGCTTTGGCATCTTGTACAAGGGGATAAAAACGGATGTTGAAGTTGACAGCATTTACCAATTTCTTCTCGGCAGCCAGTCGAACAAGCTCACCCGATTCGGCAGAGGTCATTGCCAGAGGTTTTTCACAAATCACATGCTTGCCTGCCTCAAGCGCAGCTTTGGCATGTTTATAATGTAAAAAATTTGGTGATGCGATGTGAACAACGTCAATCTCAGGGTCAGCAATCAGGTCCTTCCAATCACCGTAGGCTTTTGGAACCAACAATCGTTCTGCTGACTGTTCTGCCAACTCCTGGGTCGCCTCCGCGACCGCTACCACATCAAATCCAAGTCTCCGAATGCCCTCCATATGTGCTGGCCCGATAAATCCGACCCCGATAACACCTACTTTATATTTCTTAGCCATATCACTGTTCCTTTCTGATGTTTTTTATGATTTTTGTGCAGCAAAATAATTTTTCAAACAAAATTATTAAATTCTAAAAGGCTAAATTTAAATCTTTCAGTGACCATATCGATCAATTATATTATACTAAAAGACGCTAAAAGCGTCTTCTTTTGGACACATTATACAGCGAGGAAACCGACCACTTGATAGAAAATGATAATTATTGTTCATTTTTGATTGATGACTACAAAATAGAAATGAAAAGAGGTTTTTGATGTTACCTTTAGACCGAGTAGAAAAAAGTTTGGCACACCAGACCCCGGATAGAGTGCCCCTGGCGCTTTGGGGTGGCTCATATGGCATTGTAGATCCCCTGTATCTGTCATTGCTGGAAAAATTCAATCTCGGTGAGCCTACCGCACCGTTTCGTCAAGGTCACACCATCAATTACATGGATGATCGCATTTTGGATGCACTGGGAACAGATACCCGCTATATTTGGCCTGGAGCATCACCGAGTAGCCCAACCCACCCTGACGGTGATTTAATCTTTGACGATTTTGGGCAACCCTGGCGGCAAACCTATCCCTATTATTCGGCAACCGATGGCTTGCTGAAAAACTCAACTTCACTTTCGGATATTCATAACAAGGTTCATTGGCCAGATGTTAATGATCCCAAATGGACCCGGGGAGTCCTTGAAAGGGCTAAAGCCATAGCAGACAGTGGTTATTTCATTATTGGGCGCATGGTGGTCTCACATGGACCCTACCAAATGGCTTGCGACCTGCGTGGAATGGAAAATTTTATGATCGACATGATGATCCAACCCGATTTTGCAATTGCGCTGCTTGACCGGGTCACCGATACCATTTGCGGTTTGACAAGTAATTATTTAGAAGCTGCTGGAGATGTAATGCACATGATCGAGCTCCCCGGTGACGATTATGCGGCGAATGACAACCTGGTTTTTTCACCGAAATTATTCCGAAAGATGATTCGACCTTGTGTTGAAAAGATCGTTAAAACAATTCGCACAATTCGTCCTGACATAAAAATCATGCTGCATTCAGATGGGGCAATTGGAAAGCTTGTGCCTGATTTTATTGAAATGGGTATCGATGTTTTACACCCGCTTGAACCCGTCTCTGGGATGGACCCAGCACAGATTAAGCGTACTTATGGCGACTCGATCTGCTTTTTGGGCGGAGTGGATATCTCCCATGCCCTACCCGGTACGCTTGATGATGTACGCAGAGATGTCGATCGTTGCATTCGGGATCTTGCACCAGGCGGAGGGTATATCATGGCTCCATGCAATCACCTGCAATCGGATATCCCTTCAGAAAACATCATTGAAATGTATGGCTATGCGAAAATAGCGGGAATTTATTCCCGATAGGCAAATTTAAAGCTCTACAACAATTTGCTCGCCAATAAAATTGCGCCAACGACTACAATTGATTCCCCAAGAAAGCTGCGTTGTATCTGGTATCTCCCCTCGCTGATGACAAAGATATACTGATCAGTGTACTTGCGCACACGATCAATTAACAGCTCACCCAGGTTAGAGACACCGCCCCCGATCGCTATACGCTCAACATTGGTTAAACAGAGCACATTTGCCAATCCGATACCAAGAGCGTGGGCTACAAGGTCAATTTCAGCAAGGGCAAAAGTGTCCCCCTGTTGGGCGGCTTCTCCGAGATTGCTGGTGGAGATCTGTCCCACATTACCATCTGCAAGCATATATAGGAGGGATGACGCTGGAACATAGCCAGGTTGTCGCAAACGCTGTTCAATGGCCCATCCGGAACATATATTTTCGATTTTCACCGGTTCGCTCAGCTTTTGATTGATCAGATTAGGAACATAGGTATGCCCAAATTCACCGGCGCCAAATCCCTCACGATCAAACAAAGACCCGTTTAATACAAATCCGCCTCCGACGCCGCTCCCGATATTTGTGTAGAAAAAATGCTGGCAACCAACACCAAATCCGAGGCAATATTCACCCCAGGTTGCTGCGTTGGAATCATTTTCAATCCATGTCGGGAGTTTAAAAGCCTCTTCAAACCATTCTTTCAAAGGGAAGTCTTTCCAGCCTTTGATCTGGACAGATTTCAAGACCCTGCCACGTCTTTGATCGATCGGACCGCCAAATCCACACCCAATTGCAGCGATTCGAGAGTTTGAGTAACCCGAAGAGCCAATGAAATTTGGAATTTGTTCCAATAGCCATTGACGAATCCCAACGCTGCCCGTGCTGACATCAACAAATCCTTTGGTGCTGGCGACAATCTCGCCTTCGGGAGTGCCCAAGGATAACTGGAGTTTGGTACCACCGATTTCAATTCCAAGGATTAAATCTGTCACTTTGGTATCTCCTGATCTTCTTTTGTTAAATGACATCGTTTAGCCTGTAAATTATAATCAATACTGAGCTAATTTTCCGCCATTTACAGTAGCTTGCGATTGAAATCGTTTGTTCCGCATAATTTCCCGGTGCCCTCTTGTATCATCAAATCTGGATTGATCTTTAAACCTTAACTTAAGTTCAAAAAATCAACCCGGGGAACCTTCTTCTTGCAGATATTGAGCTTGTCAATGCTTGCCGGATCAGCAGGCAAACAGTGCGGCAGGCAATCAGTCAGCTCGAGAATGACCTACTTTTGCACCATCGACCCTGATATGTCACAACGATTTTGGATGGAAGGAATCGGATCACGTTTTCCCTTTAAGCTTGAAAACAACGAGCCATCCATGGAGTTGAAATTGGCCGCGGTGGACGTTCTGGAATTTTAATACCAACCCAGGCGCTCTTCACAATCGACTGCTAACCGGCAAAGTCACTCTGCTCTGAAAGGGTATTATTCGCAATTTGAACCTCGTGGGGTATGATGGTGCAATCAGCATTGGACTTGAAGACCCGCTTGGTTTATGAGATAAAGGGTTCAATTTTGCATTTTTCTTTTTACGAGATATGATATTTAAGCCACCACAAATCAGGTCATGGTGGGTCATTAATTGAACTTGGCAGAAAGTAATACCTATTCAAAAAGGAGAAAAAATGACGATTAACATCGGAGTTATTGGTGCGGGAAAAATTGTCCGAGTGCGCCACCTACCTGAAATTCAATCAAATCCGCTTGCCAGAATAGCGGCAATTTGTGATGTCGTCGAAGCGCGCGCCAAAGAAATGGCTCTTGAATATGATTGCAAAGCATATTTTGATTACCAACAAATGCTCCTTGATCCCGGCATTGATGCGGTTATCGTCGCAGCGACCAACACGACCCATGCAGAGATGTCTATTGCTGCCCTCCAGGCGGGTAAACACGTGCTATGTGAAAAACCAATGGCTACATCTCTGTCGGACGCTCGAAAAATGCTGGATGCTGCGAAAGCAACCGGTAAGCAGTTGATGATTGCGCAAAACCAGCGTCTTGAACCGGCCCATGTCAAAGCAAGAGAAATAATTCAGTCAGGCGAGTTAGGAAAAATCTTGTCTTTCACAACCATTTTTGGACACCCGGGCTGCGAATATTGGGCGATTGACGGAAAAAACACCTGGTTCTTCAGAAGCGAGATTGCTGGGATGGGTGTTTTAGGCGATTTGGCGGTCCATAAATTGGATTTAATGCGATTTCTTCTCGATGATGACTACACATCAGCTTCAGCCACGATAGATACATTGGCAAAAGCCTTTCCTGATGGTACACCCATCACTGTTGAAGACAACGCAATCTGCACCATGCAGACAGCAAAAGGCGCTCTGGGTTCCGTTATCACAAGCTGGACCTACCAGGTTGAATTAAACCGAACCTCAATTTATGGAGAAAAAGGCGTTATGGAAATTTATTCAGACCCTGAATTTCCTCTGATTGTTCAGAAAAGCCCTGAAACCGGCACTTACTTTCGCCTTGGTAAGAAATCAACCAATATTGAGCAGGTTAAATCGGGTATAATCGACGCTTTCGTAAATGCGATCGATGAGGGCACCGATGTTCCCATACCCGGAATTGAGGGTTACAAAGCACTTGAAGCGCTGATGGCCTGTTATCAGTCTGCAAAATCCGGAAAACGAGTCAAAATCGGGACTTAATGTTTCGAACACCAATAACTTGCTCAATTAAATATAACGGAAATGCTCAAACACTATCATTTCTTAACAAACCAAACACTTAATGGTACAATTGAAACTTATTGTGCTAAAGTTTTGTCCTGTGATAGGATTACGGCAATTGGAAACTTAGCCTTTTTCTTCGAAGGAGGTGATTGGCGGAAAATCTGATTTAACTCAATAAAATAATTGTTGTAATGTAAAAATTTATAAAAAATATCTATAGGAGACAGAATGAAGAAATTAACAAAAACAATATCAATCCTCGTCCTTCTCGGCATTATGGTCGGCATGCTGGCAGCTTGTGCTCCAAAAGCCGTTGATAAACCAGAGACACCCTCTGTCGAGGAACCCGCTGTTGAGGCACCCGAAGAAACAGGAGCCCCCTTCACCATTGGTGTATCAAACCCCTTCATCAGCAGCGAATATCGCACCCAGATGATCGACAACCTGATCACCATCAACGAAGAATACAAAGCTCTGGGTCTGACCAAAGATCTGGTCATCGAGAACTTTGACACAGACGTTGCTGGGCAGATCGAACAAATCGAAAATCTGATCAACGCAGGCGTAGACGCCATGCTGGTCAATCCTGGCGATGCTGTTGCCCTCAACCAGATCCTTGAGGAAGCTGTTAACATGGGCATCCTGGTCTTTTCAATCGATCAGGAAATCGAAGCAAAAGGCGTTATCAACGTTGGTCATAACCAGTACGAATGGGCACGCATCAGCGCTGCATGGTTGGCAGAAAACCTGAAGGAAGGCAATGTCGTCCAGATTGAAGGTTTCATTGGTCACCCTGCCAATGACCTGCGAATGGCTGCCGTTGCCGATGTCTTTTCGGATTACCCGGGTATCAAAGTTCTGGCCAGCGAGTCAGGTTTCTGGGATGAAGCCACCGGCCAGCAGGTTATGTCAGACTTCTTGGCTGCCTACCCCAACATTGACGGTTACTGGACTCAGGATGGTATGGCTATCGGTGCTTTGGAGGCGATCATTGCTGCTAACCCCGATCCATTACCGCTGGGTGTTGGAGAAGCCCGCGTGAAGTTCCTCCAGCTTTGGGCTGAAATGTTGAAGAAAGACCCCGACTACAAGACCATTGCTGTTGCAAACGCTCCTGGTGTCAACGCTACCGCATTGCGAATTGCTGTTGAAATGCTGTTGGGTAAGGAACTGGACAAATCGATCCTGAGCGGACAATTTGGCTCTACCGTTGTCATCGATGTCCCGATTGTTGTGACACCGGAAAACTTTGATGAGGTTTACAAAGAATACGTCGCCTCTGGCAAATATCCGGATTCCTACTTATTGGATGGCATCATGACCCGTGACGAGGTTTTGAAAGCTTTCTTTAAATAAGAATTAAACTCTAAAGAGGCTCTCTGAAAAGTCAGAGAGCCTCTTTATCTCTTTTGTATTATTATTAATCATTAATCAGACTCATTTTCCATAGCCTGTATCAGGCTATGTCCACACACCAAACAGATGGTTTATCAATGGAAAATCTTTGTCTAAAAACAATAGAAATTCAAAAACGATTTGGCGGCGTAAGGGCATTAATCGACGGATCTATTGAAGTCAGGGAAGGCGAAGTATTGGCTTTAGTTGGATCAAACGGTAGCGGAAAAAGTACGCTGGCAAAGATCATTACCGGAGTTTTAGATCAGGATTATGGTCAAATAAACTATTTTGATCAGCAGGTGAAGTTCTCAAACCCCATGACGGCCCAAAAAGCTGGTATTATGGCTGTTCATCAAGACCTGAGCCTGGTACCATCTCTGACCGTCGCTCAGAACATCTGGCTTGCCAATGAACCCCTGACTAAAGCTGGTTTCATTGACAATCAAGCGATGCACACAGCCACGAATAAGCTTTTAGATCTGTTTGAAAACACGTTTCAAGCCAGCCTGCACCCCGAAGCGATTGTGAGTACCCTACCCCCTGATGAGAAACAAATCGTTGAAATATTAAAAGCCGTCAGCCGCGATCCAAAGCTGATAATTTTTGATGAAGCAACCGCCAGTCTAGACAGCAATCAGGTCAATTGTTTATTTAAAGTTATCAAACAGCTTAAACAGGACAAGAAAGCTCTGGTTTTTATCTCGCACCGTATGGATGAAATCTTTCGAATTGCGGATCGCGCGGTTGTTTTAAGAAACGGACGGACCGTTGGGGAAACTCTCATTTCTGCAACCAACGAAAAAGCAATTGTAAAAATGATGGTTGGTAGCGAAGGAATATTTGAGAAAGACAGTGCTGCACTTGTTGATCTCAGCCAGGTTGGGACGGCTTTGGTTGTTGAGAATGTTGAAAATGCAAAACTAAAGGGCGTTAGTTTTTCGATCAAAAAGGGTGAGCTGGTCGGCATCGGCGGATTGCGCGGTCAAGGACAGAGTGCTTTGCTACATACCCTATTCGGGAATGAACCCTTTACAGGCCAGATCTTATTATTTAACAAAGCAATCAATTTCAAGCATCCGAAAGACGCCATGGGTGAAAATGTCGCTTTTATTCCAGGAGATCGCGCAACGGAAGGGTTATTGATGATCCGCTCTATCCTGGAGAATCTCCACCTCCCAAACTGGCGTAAATATGCTAAACCTTTATTGAATCTCAACCAGGCGAAAATTGATGCAAAAAAAGCGAGCCAGCAGCTCAACCTGGTAATGGATTCGCTTGAGTCGCCAATCAGCAATCTCTCGGGTGGAAATGCTCAAAAAGTGGTTATTGGCAAATGGCTCCTGCGCAACCCAAGCTTTCTGCTGTTAGATGACCCGACAAAAGGCGTCGATGTAGGAACAAAAGCAGAATTTTATCAACTTTTAAAAGAATTAACTCTTTCAGGGACAACAATCCTGTTTTATAGCTCCGATGATCAGGAACTCCTTGATCTATGCCCCCGGGTGCTGGTAATGCAGGATGGGAGCATCAAAGCCGATCTTTACGACGAGTTTTTGACGGAAGAGAATCTGATTGCAGCCAGTATGGGCGCTCATGAGACGGTGAGTAACAACGAGGAATACGCACATGCCTGATAAGAAGAACAAAAATATTATCAACTGGTTCAGAGCATTTAACAAAAAACATGCGATCGGTGTTCCATTCATTTTACTGGCCGTTTCCACAGTTCTTTTCTTTTCTCTGCAAACCAATGTATTTCAACCAGGCACCATCGGACGATTAACGAACAGCAATTTCCGCACCTGGCTGCCAGTTTTGCTGTTAACCATGGGACAAACACTGGTGTTAATTGGCGGCGGGTTGGATCTTTCCAATGGATCGATTGTCTCCGTTGGCAATGTAATTCTTGCTTTGCATGTGACAAGCGCTGATGAGCCGTGGCATAACCTGGCGATTGTTGCATTGGTCATTGGTTTCGGCTTAGCTGCGGGATTCCTTAATGGCATTCTAACCGTTTATTTAGGTCTGCAACCTGTCATCGTCACCTTTGCCACCAGTTTCATCTATGCTGGTCTGGCTCTATTACTCCTCCCCTCGCCCGGAGGAGCGATTCCCAGGGAATACACAAATTATTATCGTAATACGCACTATTTGGGTATTCCGATATCACTGATCATCCTGATTGTTTTTTTACTGATTTGGGAATTTTTCAGGCTTCGGAAATATGGCCGTTTTCTTTATGCTGTTGGCGGTAATCCAAGAGCAGCTTATACTACCGGCGTGCCCGTGACCTGGATGAAGATTTCTACCTATATTCTTTCGGGCTTCCTGGCATCACTGGGCGCTATTTCTTACAGCCTTCTAACTGGATCGGGGTTCTCCGGAAGCGGGGCAGATATGATGCTTCCCTCAATTACAGGCGCAATTATCGGAGGTGTCTCCTTTAGCGGTGGTTCAGGGTCATTGCTTGGTGCCATTTTTGGCGGAATTGTTTTAGGAAACATCCGAAGGATCATCTCTATTGTCAAAGTAGATTCTTGGGCTGTTACTTTGATCAATGCCCTGGTGATCCTGTTTGCCCTGGCTGCTCCAGGTTTCATTAATTTGTTGCGCAGGAAAAAATAAAATGAACGAATCTGAAGTATCAAATAACAGCAATAAAAGCATAAAAAAGGCGATCAAGATTTCTCCCCCGCTAATTGCTATGCTCATTGCCGTCGTGTTGTTTCTATTAAGCGGATTGCTTCCCGCTGGTTACAGCACTCTCCAAGGTGCTATTCGTCAAGCATTGAATATCTTGCGCCTGGCATCTTTCATTGCCATCATTGGCGCAGGACAAACGCTGGTCATCATCTCTGGAGGTGAAGGAATTGACCTTTCTGCTGCGCCAATTGTTACCGTAGGTGCTTTGCTAACCTATATGATTATCAACGGGCAGAATTATTTGATCTTGCCTGTATTATTGCTGGTGATTTTAATTGGGGCTGCTATTGGCTTGCTCAACGGCCTGGGGGTCACCTATCTAAAAATATCGCCCTTTGTGATGACACTGGTCATGTCAGGTGTCGTGCAAGGCGCGTTGATTTTATGGACGAAAGGCTACTATGATGGCAAAGTGGCACCAATTATGACCCAATTGGTCGCGCGTGATCTGATCTGGGGCATTCCAGGTATGATCTTTATCTGGATTATTATCGGTATCTTGATGACTCTCTTGTTGGAGCGAACACGTTACGGAAAACAGTTGTTTGCAATCGGTGTTAACCGCACTGCAGCAAGGTTGTCTGGTGTAAAAGTTAACCGAATGGTAATCTTAACATATGTGCTGGCAGGCGCTATGGCAGCATTCTCGGGCTTCTTACTGGTCGGTTACACTCAAAATGCAGGACCCAACCTGGGCAACCAATACCTGTTCCCTTCAATTATCGCTGTAGCGATCGGTGGCACACAAATGTCAGGTGGCAAAGGGTCATATATAGGCACAATTGCCGGGGCAATCGTCATTCAGCTCATCTCCAGTTTGTTGACCACTATGCAACTTCCACAGGCGTTACAGCAAATTATTTATGGCTCATTGCTGGTTGTTATCCTCATCATTTATGGTCGCGAAAAAGGGTTGCGTTCATAAATACCCTCTTCGATTTTTAAGTGCCGAAAGGAGAATTTTATGCACAAAATTAGTATGTTAGGCGCTGGATTTATCGGGATGTTTTACACAAAAACCATCCAGAGAAGTCGCTCAAAAGACGTTGTTTCTATGGTCTACAATCGCACGCCAGAAAACGCGAAAACCTTTGCTGAGACTTACAATATCCCCCGGTGGACTGGCGACATGGATGAAGCCATCAACGATCCTGAAACCGATGTGGTCGTCGTTGCCCTCCCCAACCATCAACACAAAGAAGCGATCATCAAAGCAGCTCAAGCTGGAAAAGCAGTGCTATGTACAAAACCTCTGGCACGAACTGGAAAAGAAGCCAAGGAAATTTTGGACGCCGTTGAAAAGGCTGGTGTTTTCCACGGATACTTGGAAGATTTGGTCTATACCCCTAAAACGTTAAAAGCGCTTGATTTTGTCCGTAAAGGAGCTTTAGGACGCATTTTATGGGCGCGCTCCCGTGAAACCCACCCTGGACCGCATGCACCCTGGTTCTTCGATAAAGAACTGGCCGGAGGCGGAGCACTGGTAGACATGGGCTGTCATTGCGCAGAAATCTGTCGAAGTTTTATTGGCAAGGATATACGTCCCGTTGAGGCGATGGGCCACCTCGACACCATGGTGCATCCAATTGCTGCTGAAGATTTCTCCATCGGTCTTGTACGCTTCGAAAACGGCGCCATTGCTCAAATTGAATCAAACTGGACCTTTCGCGGAGGCATGGACCTGCGTGACGAAATTTCCGGAACTGAAGGCACCATCTGGTTGAATCACTGGCTCCGAACTGGCTTTGAAGTCTTCACCACAGCAGGTACTAAAGGCTATGTTTCAGAAAAATCTGAAGCTGAGATCGGCTGGTTGTTCCCTGTTGGAAATGAGGAAGATGGGCTGGGATACATTGAAATGTTCAACGATATGTTTGATGCAATCGATGAAAAACGCAAGCCTGTTGAAGACTTTTATGACGGTTACGTGATTAACTGCATTCTCGACGCGATTTACAAATCGGGCGAAACCGGCAAATGGGAACCTGTGGAAATTGAAGACTGGCGTGGCGGCAAGCACGAAAAAGTCAAAACCACAAAGGATTATGACGACGAACACATCTTGATCAAAGACGAAATTATGCCCGATGGCAAACACAAATTTATCATCCAACACAAAGAAACCGGTCGGGTGTCCGAAATCGTCAAATAATTGGCAATCCTATGAGATATTGGAGAGCCTAACAGCTCTCCTTTATTTTTTAGTGAATCATCATCGATTGTAGAAGATAAAAAAATTGCTAAATCAAAACAGTATTGAGATTATTACCCCGGGGATTCCACAAGGAACCATCAAATTCGCCCTGTTTGACTTTGATGGCACCATTTCGCTGATCCGCGAAGGCTGGCAACAAATCATGATTCCGATGATGGTAGAAATTTTGCTGTCAACACCCCGCCATGAAAACCGCGAGGAGATTGAACAGGTTGTTCGTGCCTATGTAGCAAAAACAACGGGCAAACAAACCATCTATCAGATGATTCGCCTTGCTGAAGAAGTAGAGCTGCGTGGAGGCACACCTGAAGACCCACTGACCTATAAACAACGCTATCATGACCTGTTGATGGAACGCATTATTCACCGATTGGATGGTTTACGCGAGGGGAAGATCCAACCCAACGACTTGATGGTCCCTGGCGCCTTGAATGCCTTAAAGCAGGTCACACAGGATGGTATCGTGTGTTTTCTGGCTTCAGGCACCGATGAAAACTACGTGTTTGATGAAGCCAATCTGCTGGAAGTCGATCACTTTTTTCAGGGTATTTACGGGGCTCAGGATAATTACGAATCTTTTTCTAAACGAATGGTCATTCAAAAGATCATTCAGGAAAATCACCTAAGCGGACCTGAACTGATTGCATTTGGCGATGGATATGTTGAAATTGAAGATACTAAAGCAGCTGGAGGTATCGCCATCGGTCTGGCAACGGATGAAGCCAACCGTTCAGGGGTGGATGAATGGAAACGTGACCGTCTGATTGCTTCCGGTGCTGATGTGATTATGCCGGATTTCAAATCTTTCTCCCAGCTTTGGGATTACTTAATGCCACTGGAATAACAATATGCCCTATCCAATTTTTGATCGCAACCGATTGATCTTGAAACCTCTCAGTGAACGAGTCAATGATTTACAGCGTGACGTATTTCTCTGTTTGACCGACCCAATCCCAGAATTTCAAGATGACAATTTAGAGATTCTTGCTGAACGGATCATCAAAGCCAAAGAACGCGGTGCAACTGTCTTGCTCATGATGGGTGCGCACGTCATCCGTAGCGGCGTGAACCGTTTTTTGATTGACCTGATGAAAAAAGGTTACATCACCTTGATTGGCACCAATGGAGCCAGCGCCATTCATGACATGGAATTTGCCATGATCGGAGAATCAACCGAATCGGTCGCCCGTTATATCCGGGAAGGACAGTTTGGATTGTGGAAGGAAACTGGCAGAGTCAACGACGCCGCGCGCTATGCACAGGAAAATGGCTACGGTCTCGGAGAAGCAGTTGGAAAGATGATCTATGAAAATCCAATTGAATTTCCCTACCGCGAATCCAGTTTGTTTGCCGCAGGATACCAATATGGGATACCAATTACCGTTCATGTCGGTATTGGGCAGGATATTGTGCACGAACATCCGAATTTTGATGGTTCCGCAACTGGAGAGAGCAGTTATCGGGACTTCCTCACGCTGACTTATTTTGTCCAGAGCCTTGAAGGCGGGGTTGTACTTAATATTGGTACTGCTGTTATGGGACCTGAAGTGTACCTGAAAGCCCTCTCAATGGCACGTAACGTGGCAAATCAAGAAAATCGGCACATTCGGCACTTCACCTCTGCCGTCTTTGACCTGGTTGATTTGGGCGACGATATTCACAGTGAAGCACCAAAAACCAACGCTGCCTATTACTTCCGTCCGTACAAAACGGTTTTGGTCCGTACTGTGGCGGATGGCGGCGAATCATTTTATATTCGTGGTCAACACCGGGCGACAGTGCCAAATTTGCACCGCTTAATCATCGAAAAAGCGAGGCAATAGGAGTGATGATGATGGAAACCAGGCGGCTTGATGAAATATTAGAAAATTTCTCACAAACAAGGGTGTCTGTATTAGGCGATTTTTTCCTTGACCTTTACATAGAAATGGATCGATCCTTGTCAGAGTTTTCTATTGAAACGCATAAAGAAGCCTTTCAGGCTGTCAACTTGCGGGGTCAGCCTGGTGCGGCGGGTGTGGTGAACAACAACCTGTCGGCTTTAGGCGCTCAACATGCCACCATTGGGTATATTGGCCATGATGGTAATGGGTATACATTAAGAAACGCCCTGGCTGAAAGAGGTGCCGACACTACCCATTTGATCGAAACGATGGACCGCTTCACTCCAACCTACACGAAACCGATGATGAAAGAATTGGATGGAGAGCATAGTGAACTCAATCGGATAGATATTGTCAATCGGTCGCCCAACCCGGATCGCTTGAATGCCGCGTTGGTTAACCACCTTAAACAAGCCATACATTCGTATAAGGGAATTCTGGTGGTTGAGCAAGTCAAACAGGATGGTTTTGGCGTGATGTCGCCGGTGCTGCGTCAAGCTCTCTCAGAGCTTGCAGGGCAAAACCTGGACAGCATAATTATGGTTGATTCCAGGCACTTTGGGGCTGCATACCGAAATGTGTCTTTGAAAATGAACATTCATGAAGCAACAAATGTTGCAGCGGAATTAACCGGCAGAAACCCTGAAAATTTCACTGCAGATTTAATTGTAGCAGCAGAGAATTGTTCTCGTATCCTGTGGGAGGTTCAACGCAGGCCAATTTTTATCACGCTTGGCGATCAAGGTTTGTGTGGTATGGACAATAATCAGTTCTTTCATTTCCCCGGTTATCAGATTGAAGGTCCAATTGATATTGTTGGCGCAGGTGATTCTGTCTTAGCTGGAATTGGACTGTCAATGTGCGCCGGTGCCACAAGCCGGGAGGCGGCATATATTGGCAATTTGGTAGGATCAATTACTGTGCAGCAACTGGGAACAACCGGTATTGCAAACCAAGCAGATGTGTTACGTCGACACCATGAATATCAACAGCAACTTAAAGGAATTAAATAGAATGTCTGAAAATTTGATAACAATCAAAAACTACCTTTTTGCTTTAACCGAAGTCATTGAAAAATTTCCTGTTGAAAAGCTGGCAGAGATCACAGAATTACTCCAGCAAGCAAGGGAGAACCAGGCGACCATTTTCATTTGCGGCAACGGTGGCAGTTGGGCAACTGCAGCGCACATGGTATGTGATTTTGGTAAAAACACCCGCAAGCCCGATAAGAAGCGCATGCGAGTAATTGGATTAGGTGACAATATCCCCTCATTAACCGCCTATGCCAATGACGAAGGTTACGATCGCGTGTTTGCGGAACCGCTGATGAATTTGATGCAGCCCGGTGATGTGCTGATTGCCATCAGCGGCAGTGGAAATTCACCCAATATATTAGAAGCCGTCAAAACAGCCAGGCAATTTGACGGAGTCTCCGTTGGTTTGACTGGTTTTGAAGGCGGACAACTCAAAGACCTGGTTGACTATCCCCTGGTGATTCCCTCAGATAGCATGGAGGTCATTGAAGATTTTCACATGATCGTCGATCATATAATGACCCTTTGCTTAAGGCAGTAAATCACTCAATAACCGAGCCGCCGCCCTCTACGACCAAAGCATTTGGCCAGCGTTGAAGCGCCTTTGGCAGCAGAGAAGAGCGGATGACCACACAAGCCAATCGATAGTTACCCGCATCGATGCGGCTCAAACCTTGAGTCAGACCTTCTCCCCTGAGAAATTCCAGCGGGCCCAGTTCATCAATAATTAACAAGTCGGTAACTGGAAAACTGGCCAGTTTTTGATTTGCCCATTCTAGAACATCAGCATCAAATGCCCAGCGTGGCGTGGCTAATTCTGCGTCTTCATCTTCACGCAGCCTTGCCAACGGGCGCTCCTCACCACTTAACAATTCTTTTGCTCCAATGCCAATTTTTTGTTTGCCTTCGTAGATACCAGGTGAAAGAATGCCCGCTACAGAAAGCCCCATTGCTCTGGCATTCTGCGATAATTGAAGACACCAGGTTGTCTTCCCTGCACCGCTCAAACCGGTAACCAGGAGCAATTGGGGCGCAGTCTGGCTTTGTTCATAAATTCGGTTCAAAGGGCTGCCCAGTTCCTGGAGTGAACCTGGCAAAAGTCGTAATGGTCGACGTGGAACAACCGCTTTAGGCACAGCTTTACCCTCCAACCAATCAAAAATCACTTCAGTCTTAATCCCATAAACAGAAGAAATATTTGGTTCTGTTAATATCTGTTTTGGTGGGCCATACTCAGTAACCCAGCCGCCGCTTAATAAAACGACATTGTCTGCATAAGCCAGGGCATCATTGGGAGAATGCGAGGAGATGATAAATGATAAGCCCTGATCGCTCAACTGGTTGATGATCTCCAATATCCGATGCTGATTGCTCAAATCAAGATGTGCTGTAGGTTCGTCCATCAGCAGCAGACTGCATTTTTGAGCCAAGCCGCGCGCAATCAAGGCGAGCTGACGTTCACCTCCGCTAAGGCTGGTAAACGCGCGATCCCGCAATTCATACAAGCCAACCTGCTCCAAAGCCTCATCAACAATAGCAACGTCGGGTTTTGAAGGTGCACTCAACCATCCTAGATGCGGTGCACGCCCCATAATTACCATTTCCTTAATCGTATAAGCAAAAACTGGCGTGTACAACTGCGGAATCAGCCCAATGAGTTTTGCTCGTTCTGCTGCAGAATAAGCTTCGAGGTGTTCATCCGCAAGAAACACATGCCCGGTGTCAGGGGTCAGTAACCCTGCCAGGATATGAAGCAAGGTCGTTTTTCCAACGCCATTGGGTCCCAAAATGTACAGCACTTCACCTGTCTGCACCTTCAAACTGACATCGTGCAAAATGGTTTTCTCTGGCTGGTAGGCAAAACTGAGATTTTGCGCAGATAGCATGATCGACCTCACCACCCCACCCTTCCCCGCCTTAATAACACAATCAACAGCGGCACACCAACCAGTCCGGTCAAGACACCTAATGGAATTTCACCAGGAAGCATTGTTCGTGCGATATTATCGATCAAAATTAAAAACGCCGCCCCAAGCCCAATTGATGCCGTGATTAACCGCTTGTGGTCAGGGCCAACAAGCATTCTGCCTGCATGGGGTATCACCAAGCCCACCCAGCCAATCACACCGCTGACAGCAACAGCCGCCGCAGTCATCAACGTGGCTGCCAGGATAACCATCATTTTCATGTGAATCGGGTTGACGCCTAATGATTTCGCTTCGTCATCGCCTAAAGAAATGATGTTCAATCGCCAACGGATCAACCAAAAGAAAGCCAAACCTGTCAAGGTTATAATGGCCAGTGCAGGGATATTTCGCCAGGTAATACTCGTCAAACTTCCCAAAAGCCAAAAGGTGATAGCTGGCAATGCATCTAATGGGTCTGCGGCATATTTCAATAAAGACGTCAGTGAATTAAACAGCGAGCCCACGAGGATGCCCATTAATGTCAACACCAAAAGCGGGGTGGCTTTATATAAACGACTTCCAAAAAATGCAAGAGATACAGCCACAAGCCCAAATAAGAAGGCGGATAATTGAACTTGCCAGGAGCTGCCTTTTAAAAGTATGGCGGTAGCTGCCCCAAATCCAGCTCCAGAAGTCACTCCCAGGATGTTTGAATCAACCAGTGGGTTTTTGAAAACAGCTTGAAGTGCGGTTCCTGTTGCTCCAAAACTGGCGCCGATTAAAATCGCAGCAAGGGTCCGCGGTATGCGAATCTGCAGCACAAGCCTTTGGGCGATTTCCGGTATCCCTTCTGCGAAGTTTGGAATTACTGGCGAAAGTAAAGTCTTGATTACATCCAATGGGTCGATTCGATACCGACCCATGGACAAAGAAACGATAGCCAACGCCACCGGTAAGAGCAAGATCAACCCATCGAGAGTCGATTCTGACAACCGGGTTTTCTTTTTATTCATAGTTACAGATGGAAGTAATTTCATCTTTGGTAATCGCATAGGAATAAAAGGTATTATAGAAAAATTCGGTCTCAATCGCACAACTGAGTTCCACACTGTCAGGGTGAATGAGTTCTGCTATCCAGACGATTCCCAACACAGAATCCGGTGCTGGCGTATCCCAGGGAACCACCAATTTTGGCATAAGAAAGACCTGACCCTGCATCACGGCATCAATAATTTGCCATTCCGGGTTTTCAGTAATCGCTCCTACGCTGGCACCGCCATAAGGAGGAACAATGATCAGGTCTGGATTCCAAACAGCGACCTGCTCAATGTTGATATCGTTCCAATAGCCCGACAATTCAGCACTGGCAGAAATACCACCTGCAGCATCAATCATTGTCGTCTGGTACATGTCGCCGCTGACAACTCGCAAAGCTTCGGTTCCAGTAAACAGAACATGAGGTTTTTCATCTGGAAGAATTCCGGAAAGCTGACCCTGGATGCTTTCGATGATCCAATCATAGTAGTCAACCCAGGCCTGTGCTTGTGCTTGACTGTTTGGTCCAAAGAGCCGTCCGATCATCAGAACGGCTTCTCTTAATTGCTGGGAGGTTTCTGCTTCGACCATAAAAAGTGGAACACCTAATTCCTTAACGGTATCAATCCAGGCTGAGCGAAAAGACCCGATAATCAAATCTGGCTCTAACTTAGCAGCCTGCTCAAGATTAAATTCCTTTTGCGAGAAATAGGCGTCACCGACAAGATCAGGAAAACGTGGGTCGATGCGCTCCATGGCAGCAGCACCTTGTGGGTCTCGTGCACCTAAATAAGCTGCAGAAACCAGTCGATCCCAACCATTAACTGAGTAAACTATGGCAGATGCAGGGCCATAAGCTGAGATCACCCGTCGAATTGGCTGTTGAATCTCAACCAGGTTTCCAGCCTGGTCTATCAGAGAAATAATTTCAGGCAGAGCGCCCATGTCAATTAATGCTTGCTGTCCATCAGGAGAAATGGCAAAGTTGATAAAATTGTACACATCAAGGTTGTCAGTTTCTGGAATTAATACCGCATCTGGTAAAAACGTCGGTTGAATATAAGGCCTGCCATCTCGGTTTCCACTCGCCCTGGTTGCGATTAAATCAGGATTTTCGTCAACAAAGAGCGGGGCTTCGCCTTCAAAAACACTTCCATAGAGTTCTGCAATAACTTCTTGAAGGTCAGGATCCGCTTTAATGGAGAATTTCGCTGATTCCACATCCATTGCAGTAGTGAGACTCACTTCTTCAACTGGATTTTCACCTTCTTTGGTTTCAGCCTGAGATGTCTGAACTTCCTCAACATCGTTTACCGCCGATAAAGATTGATATTTCTGTATGCCTCCGGAACAACCAATCAGCAAAATACTGAGCAATCCGATGATGATAAATGTACGTAATTGATTGTTTTTCAAGTCATTATCCTTTCAAAATCGTGTTTACCCGATGATCCTCAAATAGAAATCACTTTCTTTTAACCAGCGAACGGCAGCATCCAACTGGCTGAGGACATAATTAATCGTTAATCTTTCAATGTCTGAAATTTCGTTAGGCAAACGGGATTCCAGTTTGGCTTTTTGAGACTCACAGGCAATTATTTGAGCATCAATAATTTTTCTATGCGATACGCCCAGTAAATTCGCGATATAAATACGACTTAAAAACAACACCCTGATGCGATGAATGCTTGGCGAAGGGTCATCAGCGTATAGCCAGGAGAATAATTGAGTTTCTCCTGAGGGTGTGACTTCATATTCAATCCGAGGTGGCGCATTTGAAGAGCTAATTTTCCTTCCACGAATTGCTTTTGCCTGCTCCAATCTTTTAAGGACGGCGTATAGCTGGCTGGTGCTCAGCGTCCAGATGCGACCTAATTGCTGTCTGGATCGAAAGCACTCCAGCAACTCATAACCATGCGTTGGTTTTGCTTTGATCAATCCGAGGATCACTTCATCAGGGACAGGTCGACTCATAGCACTATTCTATCATGGAATAGCAATAGATACAAGCCAAATATGCGATTTTCACAGTCTCTTCAGTCAAGCATTTCTAATGATGTTTAATCCAAACAGTCATTATCAGCAAAGTTGCCTTGCGCATTAGCTATACGAAACGGCCAATATATTATTCAAAATTAATTCCATAAGGTTTTCCTTGACACGCAGAAAGGAATGTTGTACACTATGGACATGTGAATGAACCGTTCACAGAGTTCTCTTACACCACTAGTATTGTAGGGAATCCAGGAAAGCCCGTTGCAGCGGGCTTTTCGCTTTGATATCACCTGCTATTTTGAATCGCGATGCGAATCATTGATGCACATCTTGAGAATTAATGAATTTAATTAGGAATTAAAAGGGTTTATAATCGTGTAGGAAAGGTTATTTTTTTAAGATCTAATAACAAGGAGCAATTAATGATAGAAAAAGTGCCTTATGGTGGTTGGGATAATTGTTATCAGCTTAGTAATGGGAAAATCGAATTATTATTGACTGGCGATGTCGGTCCCAGGATCATCCACCTGAGCTTCATCAATGAATTTAATGTTTTTAAAGAATATCCTGAGCAAATCGGCAAGACTGTAGGAAATCAATGGTTGATTTTTGGAGGGCATCGGCTCTGGCACGCCCCCGAAGCACAACCCCGCACCTATTACCCTGATCGTGAACCCGTTTTAGTCCAAGAAATTGAAAATGGCTTGATTGTGACGCAGAGACCTGAACCTTCTACTGGCATTCAAAAACAAATTGAAATCACCCTGGCGCCTGACAAACCTGACGTTTATCTGATTCATCGTTTAATCAATCACAATCTATGGGCAATCGATACCGCTCCCTGGACAATTTCTGTCATGGCGCCGGGTGGTGTGGCAATTTTACCCTTACCTCCAAGAGGGCCTCATCCTGAGTTCCTTGTGCCCACATCCACCCTGTCAATCTGGCCATATACAGATTTGACAGACCAACGTTTTACCTTAGGAAAGAAATATATCTTGTTGAAGCAGAATGCTGATCAAAAAACACCCCAAAAGTTAGGCATATTCACATCACAAAGCTGGGGCGCATATTTCAATCAAGGATATCTTTTTGTTAAAAAAGTGCCGCTCGTTCTTGACGGCTTATATCCAGATATGGGCACGAATTTCGAAGTTTTCACCAACGAAGAGATGCTTGAACTCGAGGCGCTCGGCCCACTGGAAACAATCCCGCCAAAGGGTCACATTGTTTTGCACGAGCACTGGACACTGCATAAAGATGTTCCTGTGATTGTTACAGAAACCGATGTCGATAATGTCCTTGCAAATTTAGATTTATAAGCTTATTTGTAGGGCAGGACATGTTAAGCTTCGATTATTTATTTTAATTTGGTTAAGGTTGAATTAGAAAAGAAAGTGCTGGACAGTGTCTAGCACATGTTGTTGGGTGCGTCAAATACGTGTCGAATTACAACAAATGAAAAATCAATAGAATTCTTCCAATTAACATGCCGGAAACGAATCCAATTGCAGCCCAAATAATAATTAGAAAACCAATATTTTTCCCCTGACGATGGTTCGCTTGTTTTGTTGTCCGTATACCTCTCATTATCGTTCCTTCATGGCTAAATAATAAAATGATTGTCTTCCAAAACCTGTTTTCAACTTGTTGAACAACTCTGGAAAATGTCATGGCTTTTGCCTATTTACTCATTGTCGATTTGATAATGCGGCCAGATTGATCAGCAACGACGCGAATGTTTTGTTGAAAGGACTGTCCCCCAGGTGTCTTCTCAGTGGTTGAGAAAACCAACAGGTAACGATCACCGCCCTGCTTTGACACAATTGGCCTTTTTCCCTTAACGACTGGAAACTGTCGATAGACTTGTTGACACAGTTTATCTAGTGTGAGCTTGTCCATGGTTAACCTTTAATCCTTTTTCTGAGAAAAGCCGGTAAATCCAAATCTGAAGACATCATTGTTGGGTGTGGCTCCACGAAAGAATAAGATGGTACTGGGCTGTCCTGTTGCTGGGAATAATCTTGTTTCACAGGATCGAGTGTATTCCTTTGCTCGGGTAGGTGTGCCTTTTCTGAAGCTGCTAACTCAGCTAAAATTTTTTCTGACCCGGGAATGACTTTTTCAATAGGCAAAGCGCCTAAGCCAGTAACGATGAGAATCACCTGGGCACGATTGTTGAGGTTAGGATCATTGATGACCCCCGGGATGATCTCGGCCTGGTTGCCCGACTCTTGCTGCAAATAAGCCAGTGTTTCAGCAACCTCAGAGAAGGTTAAGTCGTTCCCACCGCTAAAATTAGCGATAATCCCAGCAGCCTCATCAAGCCTGACTTCATCCAGCATGGGATGATGCAAGGCTTTTTGCAATGCCTGGAAGGCTTTATCTTCGCCCTCCCCGGTGCCGATTGCCATTAAGGCGCCGCCTCCCAGCGCCATGACCCGTTTGATATGAGCAAAGTCAACATTGATCATTCCCGTTTCTGTCATTAATTCACTGATACCATTCACACCCTGTCTGAGGACATCGTCCGCCAATTTAAAAGCTGTTTCGAGGGGGATATCTGGTGGGGCAACTTCTAGCAAGCGATCATTTGAGACAGTAATCATTGTATTGGTATATTGTCTCAATTTCTGCAAGGCAATAGCAGCATTTTTCTGACGTCGTCCCATTTCAAATGAGAATGGCGTTGTCACGATGGCAATGGTCACCGCGCCAATTGTTTGCGAAATCCTGGCAACCACGGGGATTGCGCCAGAACCTGTTCCCCCACCCATGCCCGCAGTTAGAAATACCATATCAGCGCCTTCAAGGGCATTCGCCAAAACCTGCACACTTTCTTCAGCCGCCTTTTCGCCTATTGACGGAAAACCACCCGCACCCAATCCCCGAGTGCACTTTGGTCCAAGCTGGATCCTTTTGTCCGCTAAAGAACTTTGAAGAGCTTGTTGATCGGTATTGCATGCGATGAATTCGACACCTTTAACGCCAAATTCAATCATGCGATTGACAGCATTACAACCACCACCGCCCAGACCGACCACTATGATTTTGGGTTTAGGCACATTCATCGGTGTTTGTTTGATCGAAATAGGATTTGTTTTTTGATCCATGTGATCCTCTCTCAACTCATTAATCTTGTAATAAGGTTGCAATTTCTATTCCTGATTGGGGAAGTATTTCAACTTCGCATCCAGCATTTCTGAGCCTGTTGATTTGCTCATCAGCAAACACGTTTGAATCAGGAAAGACGCTTACTTTGACTGCGTTCAACGCTTCTTCGAGTGAAAAACCAACCGTTGGTTTGAACTTTTTTATCAGCGGTCTGACTTTATTCAGCACGCTATCAGACACGCCAGAAGCATAAGATGGCAATAGTAAATAGTGAGCAATGTGTTTTTCTCTTCCCGCTAAGGTTTTTGGTCGGCAAATTTTTGATTGGGTTTGCGAAAAAATTGGATCAAGAATTTCAATAGAAAATGGTTCTCCAAATATCTTTTTCATTGTGTCCAGGCTAAAATTACAAGCCAGAACTGATTCGTCGAGAATGGGGAACTCATTTCCCCGGTTTTTTTCAGAATAATCAATATTGTGACAGGCCTGAAGAATTTTCCGCAGGTTGTCTTCAAAAGACTTCTCATGTTCAAAATCGATGTTGGGACCGGGATTTCCGGCGTCAAGGATAATCACAGGCAGTTTTTTGCCGATTACTCGCTGGCTGATTGCCTGTACCCACTCAAAGTTATGGAAGCCGAGTGAATTTTGCTGCCCATCCGGTGTGAAATACGGTTTCGAACCTGGCCAACGTTCTGGCCCTCCCTCACCCCAGGAAAGTGGTTTGTTAAAAGTAAATCCATTGCTTGAAAGCACCAAACCATCGAACAATTGGGGCATTTTGCGCTGTTTCAATCCATCAAGAGCAAGTTCCAAAAAGGCACAATCCCAAAATTCACCGCCGGGCATTAATGGTGCCATTATTGGGGTTAAACCAATCTTTAAAGCATGATTTGCCAGAGGAATAAACCGGTCAAGAAATTGGTCCACCAGGGTTTCGTCCTGTCTCCCTGATAGCAGCCAGCCTCGTTTGGTGTTTGGCTGATCGCCGAATATGACCTGGGTTACTCCCCATTTCTTATAAAGATCGAGAATAAACGCCGCATCATTGAACTTTCGCGCCGAGGGCACGATCGTGTTGAAATGAACAATGGGCTCCAAACCAAATTCTTGAGCCTTGCGGAACACATCTTCTGTAATTGCAATATCAAAATTTCCAGTGAAAATCACATGCGATGCATTCCATTTTTGTATCGCAGAAAACCAGAGAGCAAGCTGGTGATCAAGCAGGTAATCATTGAACGAGAAATACGAGAAACCGATTTTTATCATTTTTTGTTTCATAATTTTCCTGGTTGCAGATTCTTTTTTCACTAATGATGTGCAAGGGTTGTGCCAACTCTATTAATTTTTTCTGCTATAATTCCTCTGATATGATTATGGTAACTGGTGGCACTGGTTTCATAGGCAATGTGCTAATTCGCCAACTCTCGAATCTTGGTTATCCGATCAAACTTTTAATCAGGCCTTCGAAAGCGTCTCCGAATTTTCCTATAGGTGTTCCCTTGGAAGTCGCAATTTCCAGTTTCTCAGACGCTAAAGGATTGCGCGCTGCAATGAAAGGCGTTGATATCGTCTATCATCTGGCAAGTGCCGAATCCCTGGGGAGGAAAGCAGAGCTAACTCCGGTTGACGTTCAGGGAACTGAAATGCTCGTCCAGGCGGCTGCGCAAGCAAAAATTGACCGTTTTATTTACCTGAGTCATCTGGGCGCCGATTCCTCCTCAGCCTATCCGGCACTTAAAGCCAAGGGAAGGGCTGAAAACGCAATTAGAAATGCTAACTTCCCGTATACCATTTTTCGTTCTGCGATTGCCTATGGCGAAAGGGACCATTTCAGCAATGGATTAGCTTTTCTACTAAAAATATCCCCTTTTTTTGTGCCGTTGCCCGATAATGGCTCAATGCTATTACAGCCCATATGGGTGGACGATCTTGTTAATGCACTGATTTGGACTATTGATATGCCCCAATTGGCAAATGAGATCATTGAGATCGGTGGACCAGAGTATCTGACCTTTAAAGAAATTTGCTTGATCATTTCAGAAAAAATTGGTGTAAAGCGTCAATTTTTTAATGTGCCGCCAGTGTATTTAAATTGGTTGACAGAAATTCTTGAAATCATTACTCCAAACTTTCCAACCTCTGTCTTTTGGATGGACTATCTTGCCTCAAACCGAACCACAGCTTTGGATGCATTGCCAAGGATGTTCAGCCTGAACCCAGCCCGGATGAACCAGCGATTAGACTATCTTGAAGGGAAAAACTTTCGAAAGAATTGGTGGAAGTTTATTTTGAGAAGAAAGCGAACGATTCCACGATGGGATTAAACACAGTCTGTATTCATGGTCATTTCTACCAACCTCCAAGGGAAGACCCTTTGTCCGGGTTGATCTCTGATGAAATTGGCGCAGAACCATTTCAGAATTGGAACGAGCGCATCCATGCGGAATGCTATCAACCTAACGCAACGTTGAGAAACTTTGAAAAGATCAGTTTCAACATTGGGCCAACGTTATTCAATTGGATGCAATCCTACGATCCAGACACTTATCAGGCGATTATCGCTCAAGAAAGAATGATGTTTGAAGCGAATGGCGTTGGAAATGGTTTGGCGCAACCCTATAACCATGTCATTATGCCCTTGGTCAACAAGCGCGACAAAATTACTCAAATCCAGTGGGGAATTGCTGATTTTGAGTACAGATTCGGCCATCCCCCTTGCGGGATGTGGCTTCCTGAAACAGCCGTTGACATGGAAACCCTCACCTTGCTTGCAGATCATAATATCAACTTTACCATTCTTGCGCCTTGGCAAGTTCGTTTGCCTGAAGGCTATTCCACGCAACAGCCTTACCTCGTCAAACTACCCGGAAACAGGGAACCCATCAATGTGTTCCTTTACCACAGAGATTTAAGCACATCTGTCAGCTTTGTCTCTGATACTACGCGAAATGCCGATACTTTTATGCGTGAAATGATATCACCGTTGTTTCAACCAACCAAGGGCGAAACCAACCAGATGGTGCTGATTGCCTCTGATGGTGAGGTCTACGGTCACCATAAAGCCTTCAGGGATAAATTCCTGTCTCACTTGCTGAATGGCGCCCTGCACACGCAGAGTATAAATTTAACCTATCCTGGGCTTTGGCTACGAGATAACTCACCCGAATTATTCGTTGACCTGGTCGAGTTTACCTCCTGGAGCTGCATGCACGGTATTACACGCTGGATGGGAGAATGTGAATGCAGTCCAGGCGCTAATTGGAAGACTGTCCTTCGCTTGGGTTTGGAAAAAATCGCTCAGGATGTCGATCATGAATACGAAACCTTTGTAAGTGCATACACACCACAGGTTTGGGAACTTCGAAACGCGTATATTGCTGTTTTTTTAGGTCAGCTTTCACTGCCTGAATTGCTGGGGCGATATATCCAGAAACCGCTAACCGACGATGACATCATCAAGATAGGCATGCTATTAGCTGCCCAATTCGAACGACAGCGCATTTTCACCTCCTGCGGATGGTTCTTTGAGCATTTTCATCGCATCGAACCCCAAAACAATATCGCCTATGCAGCCCAAGCCGTTTGGTTAACTGAAAAAGTTACCGGCAGGGAATTAAAAGCAAAATCGATGGCGTGCTTGAAAAAAGTAAAAGATGAACGCACCGGATTGCGCGGAGATACCGTCTTTGCTGAACGCTATCAACGCATTCAAGATTTCTCAGAAGAAAATGTTTCTTATTTTAACCCTTCCAGCAGCTTCTCTACCTGATATTCTGAGGTTTTTTCAGCCTTAAGAACCTTTTCAATAAGCTCATAAGCATCAAACAATCGTTCAACCAGCTCAGCAAAATTGATGTTCTGATCTGAACTGAGCCGGATGAGTGCGACCGTCATCATCCACCACATCATCTCTTCAAAGGCTTCTTGGTTAAACCACAATATGTCCCGGTATCGATTTACATTTAAAAATGTTCTGATTTCCTCTTCAGTAAACCAGGTTTCAACCAAACTGTATGTTGTGTTCTCAGGAAGAGAAAACACCCAATTTTGATGTTGGATCAGCAATCTTAGAATCGTTTCTGCTCGGAAAGATTCTTCATTGTTCATTCCTAATTGCGCTAATACAGTCCGTACTACCCTGATCAAACCCCATTCATCCAACCAACTGCGACTGATGGCTGCTGATCCCTCGTCTGCGGTGACAACCTGGCCCAATAATCTTAAGTCATTCCACAAAATTAAGGTTAACCAGGTAACAGGTTTTTGCCCTATCCCCTCTTTAATAAATTTTATATACTGCTCGTATTTTTTCGAGCCGGGGAAGGGAAAGTGGTCGTCAAAGAAATTCAATTTGAGGATCGCATCCAATCCGCGCTGATTTTCTCGAACGATTGTTTGTAACTCCCCATGACCGTTCACGTGTTGAGTGATTGAAGTTAGAAATTGAAGGAATTTCTCCTCATGTTCCCACATCAATGCCGCATCAAGCTTTGAATGCTTAGATTGCAATCGGGCTTGATACAAGGCTTGCAAGTGCTCGCTATTTACCAACGCTTTGAATGGGTTAAGGATCGGTGAGAGCATCAATTCTTGCAACGCCTCCTCAATGCTGGGGACACCTCCCCCGTTCAAATATTTAGTTAATTGCGCAAATTGACCGTAAACATTGTCTTCAACTTCTCGAAATTCGGTGAAAACATGGTGCTCATATGCATTTAGCTCAAAATAAAGTCCCGATTGCCTGATCTCATCGCTTCGCCGGATGTATTCCAGGTTTGACGCATTATCTTTAAAAATGATGAAACGGCCCGGTTCGGAAGAAAGATTGAGCCCCTCATGCAGCAACCTACTTTCAATACGACCCTGCGTTTTATTGAGAAAACCTACAGAAGAGTGAATCCAACCCTGTGTCGAACTAAATTTGTTGTTATAGATCACCAAAGCACGCGATCCTCCGCTGCCATTAGAATAGGCAAACACATCTTCATTTACCTGGTGGGTATCAGTATAGAAATCATACAGAAGGAAATGTTCGATTCCCGAAAATAAACCGCGTTGCTCTAATAGCGGAAAAATTTCCCGTTGATGGCGGTCAACCAGGTACAGATCAGGTTCTTCATCCCAGTATGGACGAAAATATTCCATGCCATATTTTTCTGCATACCCCTCAATCTGACCATGCCCAAACATCGGCAACCCAGGCATGGTGACCATCAGTGTGCAAATCCCAAAATATTTATCACCTTTGCCAAACTGCTCTACCGCGGTTTTTTCGTCAGGATTATTCATAAAATTTACATACCGCTTGAGGATATCTGGGTCGAACTCCAGAGTGTTTTTGATCACCTGGCGATATTTTGAGTTTTCTTCATTACGCAGCATATTCATAAAGGCGCTGTTATACACTCGATGCATGCCCAGCGTACGCACGAAATATCCTTCCATAAGCCAGAAGGCTTCTGCGAGCAAGAGCGTATCAGGGACTTCTTCTGCTACCCGATCGACAACTTCTCTCCAGAACTCATTTGGAAAGACACGGTCAAATTCTTCTCTGGACAAACTGTGTTCTGCACGGCTTGGAATTGCGCCACCCGAACCGGGTTGGGGAAACCACAACCGCTGATAATGTTTCTTTGCCAGAGTCATGGCAGCGTCAAAACGAATGATTGAGAATTTTCTTGCCACATGCAAAATCGTTTGGATCACGGACTCACGCACTTCGGCGTTTAGGTAATTCAATTGCGCAGTGTCATTCCAGGGCATGCTGGTTCCATCATTCCCGTGGTAGACAAAGCGTGTTTCACCCGTCTGATTGTTAACTCGCATGAATACGACGGCTGCATCAGTTCGGTCATAATAGTGATCTTCAAGAAATATTCCCACGTGCCCGACTGGGCTCAGATCCGGACCTGAGAAAGAATATGCAGGATAGGGGCTGTAAGGCAACGAGATGAACCAATCCGGATGGTCAATCACCCAATCTGAATCAATTCCCATGTGGTTTGGAACCATATCGCTTGCCAGCCGAATCCCACGGCGCCAGGCTCGATCCCGCAGATTCTGGTAAGCCTGTTCACCTCCCAGGGCTTCGGCAATGCGATAATTTTTCAATGAATATGCCGATGCAACCGCTTCGGGATTACCGCACATTTGTTTGATCCGTTTTGAGGCTTCACTGCGCTCCCACAATCCAATTAACCATAATCCGTTGAAGCCCCAGGTTGCCAGTTTGTCCAGCTCTTCGTCCGGGATTTGATCTAGCCGTTTAATCTCTCGCTGGTAAGTCTGTGACAGTTGATAAAGCCACACGTATGAATTTTTTGCAATCATCACGGTGTTGGGCATCCAATCGCTATCAGGACTGAAGTTTTCCTCTTCTTTTTGAATAGCATCAAATTGAACAATCTGCGTCGGGCCAGGACCAGTAAAAATCAGCTTTGTCTCCTCCTTGATCAGGTCAATGGAGCCCAACAACCGGTAGAGATAATCACCGATCAAATAGCCCCATTTTCGGCGAATGTATTCCAACTGACCAGATAAAGAATTAGGTTCAGCGATTGCTGGGCTGCGCAGCATGGTGATTAAATCCTGGTTATCTGGGCCAAAACTACGTTGGTTTTTAAAATAATCAGAAAGATCCGATATAACTTGCCTGTAAGCAGTGGTGCTCATCAAATTCGTATCCGTAAACAATTCGCTGAAGGGCTCTGTTGCCGGGTTTTGATTGGTGATCCACAGCATGAGCAATTCTTCTAATGATAATATTTTGTTTTCGGTTCCAGCAGTGCTTGCGCCCAGGTAAGCATTAACATTCATCTCCCCGCGATACACGCTCAACGGCGGAAATTCTTCTGTAAAACGGATGAGCGTTGAGTCCAAAGTGTGGCTTTTGATTCTCGTTTCTATTTCGGCATAAGCCTCAACCATCACCCGGGGATTGATGCTCTGGCGATACAAGTGAACAACCAGGTGAAGAATCTCATCGATTAGTCCCAAGGCGTTAATTTCCCCGGCTTTGACAGCCTGTTCTGGAAAATTAACCAGGTTTTTCTTTCGATTTATCTTTTGAGCAAATTCCCGCGCAGCTAAAAAATTTGCAAGGATAACATTCCCATCAAATTTAAACAGCGATTGATCAAATTCGTAGTTATCCCTGCTTATACGCGACACATGGAACTCAAACATAGAAACCTCCTCTGCCAAGATAAGCAAACAAGTTCGACTTGCATGTGTTTATTGTAAAGCAAAAAACCGACTACGGGTTTTGATTAATTAGTCAAGTCGTTGAAAAATGTGTGTGACGATATTGGATCCGCTTCCGCCGATATTTTGAGCCATGCCAAATTCTGGATCTGGTACCTGTGTCTGCCCGGCTTCCCCGCGTAGTTGCAAAATCACTTCAGCGATTTGATATAAGCCTGTGGCGCCGACTGGGTGGCCGCGTGCTTTCAATCCTCCAAAGGTCGCTACCGGGATCTTTCCCCCGACTTTAATCGCCCCTTCTTTTGCCAGCGATGGCCCACGTCCTGGCTCAGCAAATCCTGCAGCTTCCAGTGACAGCGCTGCCATGATTGTGAAAGCATCGTGATATTCAAAGACGTTAATCTGTTCCGGACCAATTCCTGCCTGGATATACGCCTTTTGCGTTGACTGTTCAGCAGCCCAAAGCCACAACGGTGCTTTCCGGCTGTGAACTGCAAGAGAATCTGTTGCAGCAGCCGATCCAGCCACAATGATTCTGGACAGATTTGCTGGTGCCATATCTGCGTTTACCAGGATGGCGGCTGCTGCGCCATCACCAATAGGTGATGCATCCAACAAATTGATCGGATCACAAATCATCGGTGACTTACTGAAGCTGCTTTCTGTAATCGGCATATGAAAGCGAGCATAGGGGTTAAACATTGCGTTCTCGTGTGCATTTATTGAAAATTCAGCAAAGTCACGCGCTTCCCAACCATATTCATACAAATAGCGCTTCATAATCAATGCGTTCAACGCAACAAACGACAATCCATGATCAACCTCCCAATCTGCATCCGCTGCCGTTGCCAATCCGGTGGTAATTTCTGCTCCGGGCGAATCGGTCATTTTTTCAACACCGACAACCAGAGCACAATCGATCTCACCCGATGCTACCGAAAGGTAACCTGCTCTGAAAGCAGCACTGCCCGAACTGCATGCCGATTCAATTTTTACCGCCTCAGCGAAGCGATTGCCAATCCAGTCTGCTACCAGGCTTCCGAGATGCGCCTGAAGGTTTGAGATATCAGAAAGCATATTTCCGACATATACACTGTCGACCTTCGACACTCCTGCATCTATCATCGCAGATAATGCGGCATCTCCGGCCAACTCTCGTAATGATTTGTCCCAGTGTTCGTCAATTTTGGTTTGTCCAATGCCAATTACAGCAACATCTCGCATGGTTTTCCAATCCTTTCTGCAGTCTATAAACTGATTATACAGAATTGTACTCTCAGGATCTATCAGAATGAAAAATGACGATTCCAGTATAATCCAACCAAGCCTGATGATTAATGAGCATTGACCTCATGAAAAAACGATCTTATTCCACTTGCATCACGATTAGTCTGCTGGCGATGATCCTGTTAGAAGATTATGCCCGTCCACGCCCTATGAATCCCAATGAGAGAGCCACTCTGCTCACACGCATTTTCAGGATCGCATTAGACGCTTATCAATAGAGAGGCTGCACATGAAAATTATCGACATCAGCATACCGATTACGCCAACAATGCCCATCTGGCCTGGCGATGAACTTGTAGAGCTGACACAAACGTCAGCAATCGCCAAGGGAGATGCAGCAAATATTAGCCGAATTGCCATGGGGGTCCACACAGGTACACATATTGACGCACCCAAACATTTTATTGAGTCAGGAATAACCGTTGATCAAATTTCTTTGGATAAACTGGTCGGTAAAGCGCTGGTTCTAAACATTGACCATCAAGTCAATGTGATTTCAGAAGAAATTTTAAAAGCACATCCGGATATTCATTTTCTGACCAAGGAAAAAAAAGTGCTCTTTAAAACACGCAATTCTGCACTCTGGAAACAACATCTGAATGAATTTTATCAAAATTATGTTGCACTGGATACATCAGGTGCGAATTTTCTTCAGCAATTTCAACTTGATCTAATTGGCATTGACTATCTTTCAATTTCAACCTATGAGGATACCGAACTTCCGCATCAAATTCTGCTGTCAGCAGGAATCATCCTGTTAGAAGGTCTGGAGCTTTCCGATGTTGATTGTGGGTTTTATCAGTTGTATTGTTTGCCGTTAAAGCTAAGCGGTTGTGAGGGCGCTCCTGCCAGGGTTATCCTGGTTGAAATTCAGAAGTAAATTTCTTATTTTGTTTCCTACAGATTTTTCCTAACCCCTTTTTGAGCATCAGGGAACAAACTCACCGTTTTAAGCGTCCCATTAATCAATGAGCTTTAACCATAAAATAAAGGAGAAAAAAGATGAAAAAATCGTTTATCATATTGGGACTAATCGCAATATTGTTTGTTTCAGCCTGTCAACCCCCACAGGAGGATATTAGCTCAGAGATTGGCTCAACCACAGAGCCTGTGATCGATTCATACCCTGTCGCTGAACCAACCGATCAAAAGGGAGAACTGCAAATGCTCAACTTTGTAAAAAGCGAATTGGCCAGGGAGACGAACCCTAACGTTGATGAAGATCTGATCAAAACCCTGGCTAACAATAATACGGCTTTTGCACTGGCTTTTTATGATCAGATTCGGAATGAGGAAGGAAATATCATTTTTTCACCTTTCAGCATATCGCTGGCGCTGAGCATGACACTGGCTGGCGCAGAAGGGTCGACTGAAAAAGGCATGCTGAACGCGCTCCAAATCGATTTGCCTGAAACGGACCTTCACCCTGCTTTCAACGCCTTACTGCTGGCAATTGAGGAATCGCAGAATCGATCCGACAGTGAAATGGCTGGCAGTCATTTTCAACTAAACCTCGCCAATTCCATCTGGGGACAGACAGACCTCGATTTAAACACGGCTTTCCTCGATACCCTGGCGAAAAACTACGGGGCGGGGCTTTTTGCCGTTGATTTCAAGCAAAATCCGAATATGGCTCGACTCGCGATCAACGACTGGGTTGCCGAAGAAACGGGGTATAAGATCGAAGACCTGATTCCTGAGGGTGCCATAAACGCATTTACCCGCCTGGTATTAGCCAATGCAATTTACTTCAAGGGTTCCTGGATGCACCCCTTCAATGAAAATCTGACCATCGATGCACCCTTTTACACAATTGATGGAACTGAAATTATCGCTAAAAGGATGAAGCTACTGGGGAAAGACTTAATATACAAAAGGGGTGAAAACTACCAGGCGGTCAGTCTACCTTACCTGAGCAGTGATTTTGTGATGACCTTGCTCGTGCCGGATGCAGGTGCTTTCCACGAGGTTGAGGACCAATTGGATCAGGCTATGTTAGAGGCAATACTTTCCAGCCTGTGGACTGAAAAAGTCGACCTTGAAATGCCAAAGTTTGATTTTGACACGAATATCAAAGCCAATGATCCGTTGATTGCTCTGGGCATGGGAGATGCCTTCAATCCTGATGTAGCCGATTTTTCAGGCATTACGGATGACGAAACTTTGATGATCACCGATGTTCTGCATAAAGCTAAGGTTACAGTCGATGAAGAGGGTACCGAGGCAGCTGCCGCAACCGCTGTCATCATAGGCCTCACATCAGCCATGCCAGAAGAGCCAATATCACTAATAATTGACCGCCCATTCATGTTCATGATCAGGCATCAGCCCACCAATACGATATTATTTATGGGGAGAGTTACGCAACCCTGATTAACGACCTGCCATGAGAAAGCTGCTCAACCGGGCAGCTTTTTCATTATTGGTCAGCTGGTATTATAGATTTCGCCAGCGAAAGGGGTGAACGTTTTAACAGGGCAATATAAACCAGGTAAACTCGCCAGATGGCAACTGATGCCATCCCATGGGAAAGAACCGTGACAAAAGGCGGCATGCCGCCAGTGTGATAATTCCAACATAATCGGCTGGTTCCCCATCTCTCAAGGAAATAACCCAGGGCAGAGCCCATCAACAAGATCAAAATTGACGAGCGCTTGTCTTTCTCTGTAATGATCAGAATGCCACAAAAAGAAAGCGCAAACCACGTGAGAGGATGAGCAATCCCTTCCCATGCAAAAATTAACAAAAGCAGATAAAAGACACCATAAATCAGCCAATAAAATACTGAAAACCAGGCTTCGGAGACATATTTCACCCAGGCTTTACTCACAACATACAGCCGATTAACTGACAATGCGGCAATTGGCCAGGCAGGAATAATCCATAAGGGAGGCGTTTCGTAAGTATAGTAGGTCCATAAACCTGCCAGTGTGCCCCAGGCTTCGATAATAAAACCTCCAGCTAACGCAATGATTCCAAACGGCAGGTCTCGCTTTAAATCTGCATTGAGCATGATCAAAATGCTCATCACTAAAAAGTTGCCGATTAACAACCAATCGATTTGGAGCCAGATCGATATTTCCGGGTTAAATTGCGCCAGATATTCATCAAGCAGAGGCCACCAAACATAACCAATTAAAAACAAAAGCAGGAGAAAGCCACTCAGCAGCACAAAGCTGGTTTTAGACCATTTGAGGGTTTTTGGGCTTGATTTCGGCATTGTCATCGATAGAAACACCCAAACTCACTGAACGATTTCCGGCATGGTTAACAGGTGAAATGCCAGGGTTTCCATATCTTTCGCTTTTTTAGAATCGCCCAATTGTCCCATGATTTCGTGAAATTTACGCTTGATGATTTCACTTTCGCCGATATAAGAAAACAAGTCTGTCTCACCAGCGATGATATCCGTCAAACCCATTTTCCTGTACAGTTCGCTGACCAAACCATAGCTCCACTGTTCAGAAATTTTTAATTCATCTGCCAGGTCGCGGCGCCCAATGCTGAAGATAAAAGCCATCCGGGCAACTTCTGCTTCATGATCTGTAAATCCTGGTATTGTTTTTCTACCATCAAGGACAAGCACGTTGCGGGGCAAAAGAAAATTGGTAGCATTAGCCAATGCTTGGATCCCCGGCGTTAATATCCAGCAACCTTCAATTAAGAACGTCACCATCCAGCTCAGCGAATATCCCACCTCTTTTTTTAAAACATATCCTACGATCTGGTCATCTTGGGTTTGGTGCAATACTCTCAGATCGGGTTGTATTCCTGTAAGAAGGATTTTTGTTTTTGGTGTCTTCTTTCGTAACACCTGGCAAATTTCCGCCAGCTGAAGTCGTTCACCATACAGGTCTACGTCCACAATAAGATAATCGATCCACGCTTTGCCTTTTTCCAAGCTGGCGAAAAAGTCCTTACAATGTGAATATTCTCCAACAACCCTTGTGCGCCAATCGCGAACCAACAATAAAGCCATCCAATTTCGAGCGAAAAGGTCATCTTCTATGATTGCTACGGTTATTTCTTTACTCAATTGCGCCCTCTTGATGCGGATCCAATTGCGAAGTACAAAAAGGACAGCGCGATGCCTTTATCGGAATGTCTTTGTGACAGAATGGGCATTCTTTTTCTGTGGGCTCTTCCTTCGCTTCCTCAACCTTGAGCACTTTTTCTTTGAGAGCGCTCATCTTTGCATTAAATTTATTGATACCTTTTACAATAAGAAAGACGCCCAAACCCAAAAGGAGGAAACTGAGCAGGTCAGTTAAAAATTGCCCGTAATTGAAGGTCACATAACCCAATTCTTTCGCCATTGCAAGTGTAGCGTTGGGTGGTAACTGCTGTTCTCCTTGTCGAAGAACGATAAACAGGTCCTGGAAATTTGCATTCCCCAAAATTAAACCAAACGGCGGCATAAACAGGTTGTCGACGATGGAATTAACCACCGTACTGAACGCTGAACCGATGATGATCCCAATTGCCAGGTCGATCGCGTTTCCGCGTGTGATAAAATCTCGAAATTCTTGAAATATTTTTTTCATGATTTATTTAAGTTCCTTTCCAAAAAGAATTTGATCGAATGGGTAAGTATGATTATAACTGGTTAACGAACCGTATTATAATATTAAGTACTTAATCTGGTGTTTTTATCTTTTTACATCATGAGAGGTCAATATGAAAAGTGTCGCAGTGTTAACGAGTGGTGGAGACGCGCCAGGCATGAATGCTGCTATTCGATCAGTTGTTCGATGCGGTATCACCAAAGGCTGGAGCATGTATGGGGTTACTAATGGTTTTGCTGGTTTGATTGTTGATAATATCCGTCCGATTGGTACAAGAGATGTCGGCGGCATTCTCCAAAAAGGGGGCACTATTCTTGGGTCGGCTCGATCCGAGGAATTTTTTACCGAAGATGGTCAGCGTAAGGCAATCAGGAACCTGCGGCGAATGGGTATTGATGCCTTGGTTGTCATCGGGGGTAATGGTTCACAAACCGGTAATTACGAATTGCACAAATTGGGTTTTCCAGTAACGGGAATCCCTTCTACAATTGATAACGATATCTGCGGGACTGAAATGGCAATTGGTGTCGATACAGCCATGAATATTGCCTTAGAAGCCATCGATCGGCTTAAGGTGACTGCCTCATCCCATCAACGGGCATTCCTGATTGAGGTGATGGGCAGGAACTGCGGTTATATTGCCCTTATGTCGGGCATCGCAGGCGGGGCAGAATTCATTGTGATCCCTGAAATAGAAATTTCACCCGAAGAAGTCGCTGAATCTTTGCAGTTGGCTTACGAACACGGAAAAGCCCACGCAATCATTGTTGTTGCCGAAGGTGCAAAATATAATGCGGACGCTCTCATCGCCTATTTTCAAAAACATGAGGAGCGCTGGGGTTTTAAAATTCGGGCGACAATTCTTGGGCATGTACAGCGCGGCGGCGCCCCTGGCGCTTTTGACCGCATCCTGGCCAGCCGTTTCGGTAACGGAGCTGTTGAAGCAATTGCTCGTGAGGAATATGGCGTTTTGGTGGGATTAAATAATGGAGCTGTCACAACCACACCGTTGGAAGCAATCATCGGGAAAACCAAGACAATATCAACAGAAATGGTTGAACTCGCCCGTTTGTTAGATTGATCAATCAATTTTTCGTAAATAGGCATCAATAAATGGATCAATCTGACCATCTAATACTGCCTGAGTATTTCCCATTTCAAATTCAGTGCGATGATCTTTTACCAACTGGTATGGATGTAAAACATAAGAACGAATCTGAGAGCCCCATTCTGCTTTGGTGTATTCTCCCTTTAATTCAGAGATCTTCTCGTCCTGTTCAGCATGCTTGATAGCCAACAAGCGCGCTTTTAAAACGCGCATTGCGTTTTCTCTGTTTTGCATCTGAGAGCGCTCATTTTGACATGTGACCACGATCCCTGAAGGGATGTGCGTCAATCGCACGGCGGTGGCATTTTTCTGAACGTTCTGTCCGCCAGCGCCAGAAGACCGATATACATCAATTTTTACATCTTCTGGAGGAATGTGAATTTCATTGTTAAAATCCATTTCAGGTAGAACTTCAACCAAGGCAAAGGAAGTATGTCGGCGATGAGCAGCGTCAAACGGCGATAAGCGCACCAGACGATGCACGCCCTTTTCTGGGCGTAAATAGCCATAAGCCAGGGGTCCACGAATACTGATGGTCACGCTCTTTATGCCAGCCTCCTCGCCATCGGTGCGGTCTAAAATGTCAGTTTTGTAATTTCTGTTTTCCGCCCATCGAAGATACATCCGCTCCAGCATCTCAGCCCAATCCTGCGAATCGGTTCCCCCTGCACCGGCATGGATGGCAAGGAGGGCATTTCCTCGATCATATTTGCCTGAAAGTAAGGTTCTTAATTCTAATTCGTCAACCTGGCGTTGAATAACTTCAATCTCATGCTGTAACTCATCCACCATTGCATTGTCTGCAATCTCAAGCATTTCGAGTGTGTCTTCAATTCGCGTTGTTAATGCTTCCAGATCTTCGATCTCATTGCGCAAATCGGCCTGACGCATCATGATATTTTGCGCTTGTTCATGGTTGTCCCACAGGTTTGGATTCTGCGCTTCCTTTTCTAAGCTGTCAAGTTCTTTCCGCTTGTTGTCTAAGTCAAAGATGCTCCAACAAGGTTATGAATTTTTCTTTAATATTGGTTAACAGAATTTTTAAATTTTCAATCGTCATTATTTTTCTCCAATGATCTGTCAATAATGCCACAGACAAAGGCTTCCCTATCAAAGGGCTGCAAATCGGTAATTTTTTCACCTAAACCAGCATAAATAATCGGCAGGTTTAACTGAGACTTGATTGCGAAAGCCATGCCTCCTTTGGCAGAGGAATCAAGTTTGGCTAAGATCACACCATCAATCGCTACAGCATCCTGAAAGGCTTTTGCCTGTTGAAAGGCATTTTGTCCTGTTGTTGCGTCTAAAACCAGCCAGGTAGCGTGTGGAGCGCCTGGAAGGGCTTTTCCGCTGACCCGATGAACTTTTTTGATCTCTTCCATTAAGTTGTATCGGGTGTGCAGTCGGCCGGCTGTATCGATTAAAACGACATCTTTTTTTCGAGCGACAGCAGCATTAATCCCATCAAAGGCTGCTGCGCCAGGGTCGCCACCAGGTTGCCCGGCGATCATCGGCACATTTACCCGTTCTGCCCAAACCTTGAGTTGATCAATGGCTGCTGCCCGGTAGGTATCTGCTGCAACCAGCAAAGCAGATTTTCCTTCATCTTGAAACCGCCGTGCCAGTTTTGCTGCAGAGGTCGTTTTCCCGGAACCGTTCACACCAACAAGGATGATTACCGTTGGTTTATGTGAAAAATCAGGCAGAATTGGCTCCTGCAAACGTGCGATTAACTCATCCTTTAATGCTTGATCCAGTTCGCCTGTTGTTGTCAAACCTTCGTCTCTGACCCTTTTTTTTAGTGCATCGATCACATCAAGTGTTGTTTCCACGCCAAGGTCAGCCTGAATCAGCAAACCCTCCAGATCCTCCCAGGTTTCATCATCAAGTTCAGAAGTCCCTAAAAAATTCGCAATTCGTCCGAAAGCAACTTTACGGGTTTTCTCAAGCCCAACACGCCATTTGTTAAATAAATTCTCGCTCATTGATATTTAATTATATCACCTGGATTTCAGATTGGAATTTCAAGCTTCAGCAGCAAGCTGACCGCAGCCCGCGCCAATTTCAATGCCCCGTCGTAGGCGAATAGTGCATGGGATTTGACGGGATTCAAGTACGTCAGCGAATGTCCGCACCTTGTCTGCTTGTGACCCGCGTTGATTAAATTTTCGGGTGGGGTTTAATGGGATCAGATTGACGTGACACAACAACCCCTTGATCTGCTCCGCAAGTGCATGAGCATCATCCACAGAATCATTCACACCTTCGATCAGCGCGTATTCAAAGGTGACCCTCCGATGGGTTCTTTCCACATAATATTTACAGGCATTTAATACCTTTGCCACCGGGTGCTTAAGATTGATCGGCATCAATTGAGACCGGAGATTGGTATCAACGGTGTGTAGGCTGATCGCCAGGTTAACCTGAAGATCTTCTTCGGCAAAAGCTTTGATCTTTGGAACAATGCCCGCTGTGCTGATGGTTATTCGACGAGCGCCTAAACCGAATCCACGGGGATCGTTGATCAGGTTAACGGCCTTCATCACATGATCATAATTATGAAAAGGTTCGCCCATACCCATAAAAACCACATTGGTGATTCGATCCCGATTTTTCGCCAATTCTCGTGCGAAGAACAGCACCTGGGCGACGATTTCACCGCTGGATAAATTTCTCGATAATCCCATTTGTCCAGTTGCACAAAAAACACAACCCAGCCCACAGCCTGACTGTGTTGAAATGCACGCAGTTCGGCGGTCTTCGTACAGCATCAACACTGTCTCAATCAAACAACCGTCACCCAGTTTAAATAAAGTCTTGGTCGCCTGCCTATCCTCAGAATAAATCGTTTTTATGGGTGTGACGGCAAAAATATCAAAAGACGCGACAAGTTTATTGCGCAAAGTCCTGGGTAGAGTTGTGAATTCTCCAAAATCAGCGATCAGGTTCTGATACAAACCAACCCAAATCTGCTGGGTTCTAAATTTTGGCTCCCCCTGTGCCGATAGCCAATTTTCTAATTCGGTCCAACTGAGATCGTAAATAAGTGGTTTCTCAACATGCATTAGAAGATTAATTCCGTTAAATCTTTTGCAATGATATCAGGGTGAGGCTGAAAATTAAGCGCTTCCTCACGCGTTGATGCTCCGCTGAGCAACAGCGCTGTACGAAGACCAGCTGCCTGAGCGCCAGCAATATCCGTATCCAACCGGTCGCCAATCGCCAGGGTTTCTTCAGGTGATATTTGTAGGCGTTGCATGGCAATCAGGTACAGATCGGGCGCTGGTTTGCCAATCACCTTTGCCTTTCTCTCGGTCGCAGTTTCCAAGGCGCGAACAATAGTCCCAGACCCGGGAATAAAACCTTCCGGTGTTGGGTAGGTTGGGTCAAGATTGGTTCCTATGAAATAAGCACCCTTCCGAATTAACAAAGCCGCATGTTTTAATTTTTCGTAGCTGAGGTTTAAATCCAGAGAAGCCACCACAATATCAACGAGTGTTTCATCTTCAGATACGATTTGAAATCCTAACTCTGAAAGGGTTTTCTTCAGCCCGGGCTGTCCAACCACATGGATTCTTGCGCCTTGAGGATATTTCTGCTTGAGAAAAATACCCGCTGCCATTGCGCTGTTAATGACTTGCCAATCCTCCAGCTTTACACCAAAGCCTTGAAGTTTCTGATGGTATTCATCGATGGTTTTCGTCGCATTGTTTGTTGCGAGAATAAATCGGTAGCCTAAATCAGATATTTCTCGAAAGATTGCTGGCAAATCGCCGATGGGCTGGGTGTCATTCCATAAGACACCATCCATGTCGATAATCAGCCCTTTAATGTTTGGTAGATGTTCAGATATCACTTAGAAACCTTTTAAAAAGTGCCAGAAAGCTGAGCGCATTCCGGCACTAAAACAAATCAAACTTGTTCCAGATTATTTATCAGGAGTCACAAGGACTTTATCCACAAGCCCGTATTGAACAGCCTGCTCAGCACTCATGTAAAAATCGCGTTCAGTATCTTGGATAATTGTTTCTTCTGTTTGACCGGTAGCTTCAGCCAGGATAACATTGATGCGCTCTTTCAAACGCAGGATTTCCTTTGCCTGAATCTCGATATCCGATGCCTGGCCTGAAGCGCCTCCCAGAGGCTGGTGCATGTGGATGGTCGCATGTGGCAAAGCATACCGCTGGCCTTTCGATCCTGCTGCCAGTAACACAGTTCCAAAGCTGGCTGCCAAACCTACAGCAACCGTACTGATCTTGTTGGGAATCATCTTCATTGTGTCATAAATGGCCATTCCAGCGTAGACCTGTCCACCGGGTGAGTTGATATACATTTGGATGCCGCTTTCCGCGTCTTCGCGACTCAGGTACAACAATTGAGCAACAATGAGGTTGGCGACCTGGTCATTAATGGGTGTACCCAGAAAAACAATGCGGTTCTTCAGCAGAAGTGAGTAAATATCGTATGCCCGTTCCCCGGCGCCAGAAGTTTCTACAACCATTGGGACAAGGGATTTGACCATAGGATTAAACATGTTCACCGTCCTTTTCTGGCTTTTTTGCCAATTTATACTTCTTTTTCATCTTTGCCAATATTTTGCTCAAGGTCTTCACCTGAGTTAACTGGCTCATTTTCCAATTCGACCGTTGGTTCTTCATCAGTTATTGGTGTTGATTGCATTTCGCTATCAAAATCTGCGTTCGTGGTATCCGTTAAATCACTTTTCTCATCATCACTGGATGGCAGTTCATTTTCATCAGCTTGGGCTGAGCGATCAATTTCTTCTTCTTTATCATCTTCTTGTTCAACATCTAGTGGCTCATCATCTTCTGGGATGGGCTGCCCTGTGCCGATTAATTTCAGCCGGTTGTTCAACAAGATGTTCATCGTGCGGGAAACACTCTCCATGGTGATCATGCGAGAGAATTCCTCACTTCCCATTTCCTTCTGCAATTCTTCACCCTTGCCGGAGCTAAAAACCTCTCTGACTACATTGCCAGTTTGCTCATTGACCATATTTTGATCAAGTTTTAAGCCCTCCAATTCAATCAAAGCTTCCACGATCAGCGATCGTTCAAGCCGTTGTTTGGCTGCAGGACGGATATCTTCTTCAATGAAAGCTGGTTCTTCCTTGCCCCTCAATTTAAGATATGTTTCGTAATCCAGTTTTTGACTGGCGAGACGGGATTTGATATCCTCCAGAGCGTGTTCTACTTCGTGGTCAAGCATTTGGGGAGGGTAATTCAAGATAGCTTTGTCGGAAATTTCACTCAGCACTTCACTAATGTAGTCGCTATCATAATTCGCTTGATGCTCCGCACGCAATTGCTGTTCAAGTTTTTCACGGAAGTCACCTTCAGACTCAAAATCGCCCAATAGTTTGAGAAAATCCTCATCAATTTCTGGAAGTTCTAAGGCTTTGACAGATTGCACTTCAATAGAAAAGAGGGCTGTCTTACCGCGAAAAGATTCATCTTCAAAGTCTTCTGGATAAGTGTACTGGATTTCTTTTTCATCGCCATCTTTAACGCCCAACAACTCCCGGTTAAAACCAGGATATGGCCATTCATTATCCGAAATATGCTCTTCATCTTGAATAATTGCTTCTTGGGGTGTTTTATCGGTGATGGTTGCATCTTCATCGTCAGCGGGATTCAAGAATTCGCCGCTCAGCTTATAGTAAACCAGGTCGCCGACCTCAGCAGGATGTTCAGCCGGAACGATCGTCGCAGACCTTCTTCTCAAGTTAATAATATAATCATCCACGGCAGAAGTATTGAATTCTTCCAGCTCATACGGCTTGCGAACTTCACGATAATCGCCAAGGTCAATTTCCGGCTCTAATGGAATCATCAAAATAAATTTAGGCGGATCGAGGGTTTCCAAAGATTCAAGATTCCCCGCTCCAGAGGGTTCAATTTCCGCCTGTTTTAAAATATTTGGGTAATCGAACTCAATTAATAAATCAATTGCCTCCTGAATGATTGTCTCTTCACCGTAGTGATTGACAATCACCTGGTAAGGCGCTTTTCCAGGTCTAAACCCGGGGATTTTTGCGTTTTTCGAGACTTTTTTCGCTGCTCTACGTTTAAATGTTTCGAATTCATCTGCAGTGTACTCAACCGTGAGTTTAGCCTGCCGGTCATCTTGAATAATTTTATCGATCTTCAATGTTGTGTCCTTTAAATTAAAAATTTACTGAGTGTGGGGAAGGAGAGGCTCGAACTCTCACGCGTTGCCGCACGTGATCCTAAGTCACGCCTGTCTGCCTATTCCAGCACTTCCCCTTAGTAATTTGCAGGGGAATTATACGCCAGGGGATTTTTATCGTCAATATGAAGATGACCTTAAGCCGTAAGAATTTCGTTAATCTTCGAGTATAATCAGGCACCGTGGTTCAGCCAAAACCAGTAACAGGAGAGCATCTATGTCCCGGATCATAAAGACATCTACGCCTGGCAAAGAACGAGAGCATTTGAGCAAAGCCATTGTTATCACCGTCCGAAATTTCATGCGCCAGGAAAAATCCGATGCAGAGACAGGGGACATGGTGGCATTCGTTATTCTGGCGCTACATGAGATTTTCATAGGTATAGAACAATCTGTAGTTGCATGGGAAAAACGAGGATATTGGGTTAAAGCCGATAAATATCGTATGGAATGGCAATGGACTGCTGAAAAGTCGTCAATACTGCTTGAAGCCTTCGAAAAACTCGACTGGTCATTAATCACCACCCTTTTGATCGAAATTATGCAGAAATTTTCAAACCTAAAGGTCAGTGATCACCATCGCATGGGTAAACCCTGGCTCGGCGCTAATTTACATTTGTCAAAGCTAAAGGAAAGCATAAATAATTAGACTTCCTTTTTTCCATTTGCGTGTGATAAATAAAAAAATATACAACCTGCATTATGATTGATGGTAGTATTGAGACGGGATTAATGGCAATAGCAAAAACCTAAAATCTCGCTATACTTAGGCTGGAAGTGCATGAAAAAATCATTCTCACTAGAATAGACAAACAGGATGAATTTCAAACTAATGTCACAGAACCGCATCACTCAACACCCTATACTGCCTGTTTTGCCAACAGAAACCGTCGAGTTTTTTTGGAAGAATGAAACCCTTCAAGCCAATGCTGGTGAAACAATTGCATCGGCTTTGATCGCCAATGGAATCGACATTTTTGGTTACCACCCCAAGGATGGATCTCCGCAAGGTCTGTTTTGCGCAAACGGTCAATGCTCACAATGCATGGTCCTGGTTGACAACCGACCCATCAAATCTTGCATGACAAAGGTTCAACCCGGCATTCATGTCATGCCGCTGGATGGCTTGCCTGATATATCGCAATTATCAGCATCCAGTGTTGTCGATGCAGAAAGTCAAGCAACCCCGGTGATAGAAATTCCAGTTTTAATCATTGGTGGCGGACCCGCAGGTTTATCCGCAGCTAATGAACTGGGTCAGTTGGGAATAAAAACATTATTAATCGATGATAAATCTCAATTGGGCGGCAAACTCGTTTTACAAACACACCGTTTCTTCGGATCAACTGAAGCTGTATACGCCGGAACACGGGGAATTGATATTGCGTCAAAATTGGCTGACCAGGTGAAAGCACAAGCATCGGTTGAGATCTGGTTGGAGACCACGGCACTTGCGATATACGAGGACAAAACTGTCGCTCTCTGGCGAACAGATCCAGACGAATATATCCTGGTTAAACCGGAAGTATTACTGGTCGCTACAGGTGCCAGGGAACGCAGTTTACCCTTCAAGGGTAATACTTTGCCCGGTATTTATGGGGCGGGTGCATTCCAAACATTGGTCAACCGTGATTTAATCAAGCCAGCTGATCAACTTTTGATCGTTGGCGGCGGAAATGTCGGGTTGATCTCCGGCTATCATGCCCTACAGGCAGGAATCAACGTGGTCGCACTGGTTGAAGCCATGCCAAAATGCGGCGGCTACCGAGTCCATGAGGATAAATTGGCCAGGTTTAATGTCCCCATCCTCACTTCTCACACGATCCTGGAGGCAAGGGGGAAAGAACGCGTCAGGCAGGCGATTATTGCCCGGGTGGATGAGTCTTTTCAGCCAGTGCCTGGAACGGAAAAGGAACTCACCTGTGATTGTATTTTAATTGCTGTTGGGCTAGACCCGGTGGATGAATTCATCCAGAAGGCACAGGAAGTCGGTTTGCCTGTTTTTTCTGCTGGAGACGCTGAAGAAATTGCTGAAGCTTCTTCAGCAATGTTCTCCGGCAAAATTACAGGATTGGAAATTGCCCAACACCTAGGTATAGACATTCCGCCTGTTCCAGAATCATGGCGCGAATTCGAAACGATCCTCAAATCTCACCCGGGAGAGGTTCTGCCTATCGATCATTCTTCCCTGCATGGACAAGTCTTCCCGGTGATGCATTGCCGCCAGGAGATTCCCTGTGATCCCTGTACAAGTGTTTGCCCTTATGGATTGATCGTCATTGACCGTCAGGATATTCGTGGCCTGCCAGCGTATACCATCAGAGACGATAAAAGTTGTATCGCTTGCGAACGCTGTATTGCAATCTGTCCTGGCCTGGCGATCACTGTCGTGGACTTCCGTAAAGATCCCGACCAAGCCATGGTTTCAATCCCGCTCGAATTCGCCGAGCAGTTTATTAAAGCAGGCGATTTAGTACCCTTGACTGATATCGAAGGAAATCGCCTTGGTGAGTACCCGGTTATTCGAGTTCGGACACTCAGGCAGTTTTCTCACACTCTGATTGTTCAAGTTCAGGTACCTGCTGATATCGCCACACAGGTCACCGGCATTCAGCTCAACGCGGGCTGGTCAACCTCACCCGTTGAATCAGATCAATATCTTGAAACAACCGAGCAAGACACGATTATTTGCCGTTGCGAACATGTAACAGCAGGAGAAATTAGAGCCCTGATTCGCAGCGGTGTGCGTGATATCAATCAGCTTAAAGCTGCCACAAAAGCGACGATGGGATCCTGCGGCGGTAAAACCTGCCTGCAATTAATCAAGAAGATATTTCGAGAAGAGGGGATCTCATTGGATGAAGTTACCACCCCTGTTCAACGACCTGTATTTGTTGAAGTGCCGCTGGAAGTAATCGCGAAGAATTTTCAAGAGGAATAATTAATGAGTTTCGAAGACCAGCGTTCCAATTTCGATATTATCATCATTGGCTCAGGATCAGTGGGGTTGCCCACAGCTTATTTCCTGGCAAAAGCAGGCTTGAGTGTGCTTGTCATAGACCAATTGCCCAGTGCAGGACAATATTCCAACAAACATGCCATTGGCGGGATTAGGGCGACCCATTCAGATCCGGCCAAAATCAACCTGGGCAAACAAAGTCTCGAAGTATTTTCGACCTGGCAGGAACGACATGGAGAAGATATCGAATGGTATAAAGGCGGTTATTCCTTTGTTGCTTATGACGAGGAAAATGCACGCCTGCTAAAAGAGTTGACCACATGGCAACAACAACACGACCTTAATATTTCATGGTTGGATAGAGACGCGTTGATCGATGTGATTCCGCATCTCAATCCGGTCAACCTTCTTGGCGGCACATACTCGCCGGATGATGGGAGTGCATCACCACTCAAGACCGCCTTTTCATTCCACAAACAAGCCGTTCAGGCAGGGGCTTTATTTAAATTCAATGAAACGGTCCATAATTTTATCAGCCAAGGTCACCGGGTAATTGGCGTTAATACGGATCGCGGTCGTTATTATTCTCGATGGGTTATCAACGCAGCTGGCGGGTGGGCGAAAGAACTTTGTACTCAAATTGGATTAAACATCCCGGTTGAACCTGATTCACATGAAGCAGCTATCACAGAGCCAATTGTCAGGATTGTGCATCCCATGATTGTCGATATGCGAGCCCGTCCTGGGTCGGCTAACTTCTATTTTTATCAGCACACCACTGGAAAGATCATTTTTTGCATGACGCCTGATCCACCGATATTGGGGTCACATACCATCGCTTCCAGCAGCTTCCTGCCCAAAGCAACCCGGCGGTTGATTGAACTTATGCCCATCCTCGGACATATTCGCGTCAGGCGCGTTTGGCGGGGTGTTTATCCGATGACACCGGACGGATCGCCCATCGTTGGATCTGTGAATGAGATTGACGGCCTTCTTTTAGCGGTGGGAATGTGCGGACAGGGTTTCATGCTTGGGCCTGGAATCGGGATATTACTTAAACGCATCATATTGAATGAACTTGACAATACGGATAAAATCAATCTGGAGAGTCTTGCGTATCATCGCAAATTTGAAAAAGAGGAAATGCTTAAATGACGATCAACGCAATCGTGCTTGATATTGGAGGGGTTGTACTGCGCACAGAAGATCGTTCAGGAAGAAATCAGCTTGAATCCCAATATGGTCTTCCGACCGGTGGCATTGATGACCTGGTGTTCAATTCACAAGTTGCAGCAGAATCGACGGTGGGAAGAGCAAAACCTGAGAAAATTTGGCAGTTCGTCGCGGAAAAACTTTCTCTCACCCCAGAAGCCCTTGCCAACTTTCAACACGCTTTTTGGAAGGGTGACCAAATTGACCAAAAACTGATCGAATACCTGGCTTCTTTGCGTGGAAAATTCACGACTGCCTTTCTAACCAATGCATGGGTGGGCGCCCGAAATATACTGTCAAAGCAATATGGGATTAGTGAAGGCAAATTGGTTGATCATCTTTTAATTTCCTCAGAACTTGGAATTGCAAAACCCGATCAAAAAATTTTTTACATTCTGTCCGACACAATCAATAGACCATTTCATCAAATTCTTTTTATTGATGACTTTTTTGAAAATGTCGCAGCAGCCGGAATGCTTGGCATTCATACCATCCACTACAAGGCGGGCATGGACCTGATTGCTCGTATTCAATCCAAGGTGAACCAATAATTATCACGCGACGAAAGAAGGCACGTGATGCAAATTGAACAATTTCTTGAAAAGCTGCCAAAAAATTACACCCCTCTGGATCTCGATCAGGTTAAAAAAGCATTCCACATGGCAGAAATAGCTCATAAGGGGCAAACTCTACACAGTGGTTTGCCTTATGTTAACCATTGCATTGCTGTAGCAGTAATTCTGGCAGAATTGGCTTTCCCACCAGAATTAATCATTGCTGGGCTGTTACATGATGTAATTGAATACAGCGACATTACTCTTGATCAAATTCAGAAAGAATTTGGCAGCGAAGTGGCTGAATTAGTCGATGGCGTGACAAAACTAACCCAGTTGCCCAATTTGCTAAAGGCAGATCAAAGGGTTGTGTCTGCTTTACAGTTGAAAGACCCTTCACAACACCGAAAAATTCGTGACGATGAAATCGTTGAAGCACTGCGTAAAACTTTCCTTGCTATGAGTGAAGATGCCAGGGTAGTTCTGGTTAAACTGGCGGATCGTTTGCATTGTATGAGGACATTGTCGCATTATGATGAAGCCTCTCAAAAAAGAATCGCACAGGAAACTCTGGATATCTTTGCACCATTGGCTAACCGTTTGGGTATTTGGCAAATCAAATGGGAACTGGAAGACCTCGCATTCAGGTATGTTGCTCCAGAGGAATATCGAGAAATCGCTGAAAAATTAGCCGACCGGCGGGCTGACCGCGAAAAGCAAATTCAGGATATTATCTCACGGCTGAGTAAAGTGCTTGAAGCAGAGGGCATTAAAAGCGAAATTTCAGGACGACCTAAACATATCTATTCGATCTACAAAAAAATTAGCCGAAAGGAAATGCCCTTTGAATTGCTCATGGATTTGCGCGGTGTCCGGTTAATCGTGGAAGACGTCGCATCGTGTTACAAAGCCCTGGGCGTTGTGCACATGAAATGGCGCCCGATTCCCGGCGAATTTGATGACTATATTGCCGCGAAAAAAGACAATGACTATCAATCGCTTCACACCGCCGTGATTTTTGACGATGGCAAACCACTTGAAGTCCAAATTCGCACAGCAGAAATGCATGAAAAAGCTGAATTCGGCATTGCTGCCCATTGGTCCTATAAAGAAGGACGGACAAAAATCGAAGACCCTTACCAAGAAAAAATTGGGTGGCTGAGAAGTATGTCTATTTGGCAGCAGGATAATGAAGATGCCAATGATTTTGTCGACAGCTGGAAATCTGATGTATTTAAAGACCGGGTATATGTTCTGACACCGCAAGGTGATATCATCGACCTTCCTGCTGGGTCAACACCGATTGATTTTGCCTATCACGTTCACACTGAAATTGGACACCGCTGTCGTGGTGCAAAAATTAATGGGAAACTGGTTTCGCTCAATTACATCTTGCAAACAGGAAACCAGGTGGAAATTCTAACCGCAAAACGCGGCGGACCGTCACGGGATTGGTTAAACCCCAGCCTGGGTTTGGCCCGAACCAGTCGAGCTCGCTCAAAAATTAGGCAATGGTTTAAACGCCAGGATCGCGAATTGAATCTGACGCAAGGTAAAGCGCTGCTTGAAAAAGAGTTCAAACGACTTGGCCTCAAACAAATTGAGCTTGATAAGGTCCTGCCCGAGTTAGGTGTTAAATCGATTGATGATCTCTATGTCGCTATTGGGAGCGGTGATGTCGGTATTGGGCGCGTGGTCAACAAGCTCGCTGAGTTAGCAGAGGTTGCACTTGAGGAAGATACTGAACTTGGCTTCGAGCTTTTTGAAGTTCCTACGCCAATCCTGCCATCTGACGCTGTTCGAGTTATGGGATTAAAAGGCATTGCAACGACCATGGGAAAATGCTGTAACCCAATGCCAGGAGATGAAATAATTGGCTATATCACACGAGGCAGAGGAGCAACCATCCATCGTCAGGATTGTCCGAATATTCTTCGGGTCAATGAAAAAGAAAGACTGGTTACGGTTTCCTGGGGTCAACCTGGAAAAATCTTTGCTGTTCCAATCGAAATTAAAGCCTATGATCGTCAGGGATTGGTGACTGATATATCAAAAGTTGTTTCTGAGGAAGGCGTAAACTTGATCGATATGAGCATGAAGATGAGTCAGCATCTGGTAGTGATAAAATTGGTCATCGGCGTTCAAGGGATCACCCAACTCAGCAGAATACTGACAAAACTTGAAAACCTTCCCAATGTCTATGAGGCAAAACGCCGTGGTCCAGGATAGAATGAAAGAAGGCAAAATTCGTCATTTAAAATCCCGTCTTTAGCCTTTACACAATGCTCTTCCTGGTGTAAAATCGCATCCGAGTAAATCTTTTGGAAAAATAATAAGGAGAGGATATGCCTAGAATTCATTGTCATTATATTGATTGCCTTTTCCTGGATGGAAAATATTGTAGCGCGGCTGCAATTGAGCTGGATCCTGATACAGGTTGCAAAACCTACCGACCTTTAGATGATATCGACCTGGAAGATTGGGATGATCAAGACGAGATCGATGATTGGGATGAAATTGAAGATGATGATGATGATCTCTGGCTTGATGATGATGATGATGACGATCTTCTGAGTCTAGAACCGGACGATGACGACGACGATTACTAATCTTGGTTGACAGGATAAATCATATCATCGAGTCAATATCGTATTAAATTACCAAATGTGATCAGGAGGTGGATCTTCAATCCACCTCAGCTTGTTTAAACAACAGCGAGAATCAACATTAGTCTTATTGCCATCCCCCTTGAAACACGGTTTTTTAAGCTGATTTTCGAATTAAACCCGAATAACTGAAAACCGCAAGAAACCTATTATTCACTAGGAAATTCAGTATAATTCACACAGGATCAACAAGAAATTGCAAGCGATCGAAATTCTGGAATAGGTCAGGCAACCTTAGAATTGGAGATTAACAATGCCAGAGAAAGAATATCTACCGTTTAAAACGATCAACGTTTTTATTGAACGGAATTATTTAGACAAGGTCATCAAAGAACTTTTGGAAGGTGTAAATACTTTATCCAGAGAAGAACAAATTGAATTCGCCAATTTCTTTCGAAAACATATCAAAATTCTGGGGTTTCGCAATCCTGTTCGGGCTCCATTGTCGTTAAGAATCAACGCCTATGCTTCTGCCTTTGAAGAAAAGGATGACGTCATTCCATACACGCTAACCACATGGGCAAAAATTAAATCAGTTTTAGCAAATCGGGTACTAACATGGTTGGAATCTGAAGGGTGGAAAGAACTCACCCTGGAGCGGAGTTATGGTATTGCCGAAGGCTTCAGCGCGAACTGGCCAAGCAATCTCACTTTCGATGAAATTGAAGAAAAATACAAACAGGCACACCCTAAAGAGGATCTCCAACGCGACGATCTTATCCTTATGGTGTTATGGATATCAGGAACTCTGCCTAAAGAATAATTTGATTTATAATATTAAGCATGTCCTGAGTATCTAAGTTCGAATGGAGTTGATATGAACGATCAGGTTTCCGAAAAAGACATCAGTAAAACAACAATTTCTCCGGAAGTATTGCATAAGATTACGCGGCTGACGACTTTAAGCGTTCAGGGCGTCAGTAGAATGGCATCAGTAAAAAATAGTTTGGCGCAAGTCTTCGCTCAAGAAAATGCTCAGGGCACAAAAGTCCTTATAAAAGATGACAAAGTTTATGCTGATGTCTATGTCGTTTTATTCAGTGATATGAACGTGCGCGATATTTCTCGCGAAATTCAGGAACGGGTTTCTCGCGCCATAACTGAAATGGTAGGATTGGCTGTGGGGGGTGTGAATATCCATATCATGGATATCGATTTTCATGCATAATTCTCTACTAAACTCAGGCTTTTTAACATGAAATCTCGAACCAAAGCGCGCGGTATCGCATTACAGGTGTTGTACGAGGTAGACATCAGCACCCATAAACCCGGTATTGTTCTTGCCAAAAGGTTTGAGAATCTTAAGATGGACGACTCCCTCAAACACTTCATCAGCAACATTGTTTCTGGTGTCGTCGCAAATAAGAAGAAATTTGATGAATTTCTTGCTGATTTTGCCCCGGATTGGCCACTGGACCAGGTCGCTATCATCGATCGAAACCTGCTTCGTATGGCTTTTTGGGAAATTGCAGTCTACCAAAAAACACCGATAAAAGTTGTTGTCAATGAGGTTGTTGAATTGGCCAAGCTTTATGGTGCAGATGGGTCAGCTAGGTTTGTCAATGGAGTCTTGGGCGGTTTGATTGAAAATCTGGAGGAGATTAAATCCAATGTGGGAATCGTTCAGGACAGTGATTAAAACCAATATCATCGTTTCAACAATCAAATCCTCCACCATTGCTATTGTTGCGTTGGTGCTTGTTTTGACAAGCTTGACCGGCTGCCATCTCCCATCAACAGCAAGAGAACCTAACCCGCAATATTTTGATAATATCAAAGACTTTTTAACCGAACCCGTCGATATTCAATTTCAACTCAAGGTTGCCCAACCTGCCTTGCCAGCAGAAAAATTTGTTTTAGAAATACTCGATGACGTAACAGGTTTGCCATACAATAAATCACAAATTGAACTAAAACCACTCGACGAACAAATTTACGTCACGACGCTGACTATTCCAAAGGGTTCAATCATCAAGTATCGCTATTTAAAAATAGGCCAAACCGAGGCTTACGAAGTCAGTTCCTTTGGCGAAGCTGTTGAGTATCGCATGTATTATGCTTCTGGAAATGCGATCATCACAGACATTCTCCAAGGTTGGCAAGGCTTAGAAACTCAGCATTGGATGGGCGGCTTCCTTCGAGGTTCCCTGCTCGATGAAGATACTGACCAGCCAATTCCGGATATTTTAATTGCTGCTGGTGGCAAACGGACTTTCACAGATGCCAATGGCAATTTTTTCCTTGAAGGTCTTAGTCAGGGGGTTCACAATGTTGTTTTTTATGCCATCGATGGTCAATATCGCACATACCAGCAAGGTGCAAAAATTGAGCCGGGGATGACCACAACAGCCAACGTGAAATTAACACGTGCGCCAGCGGTTAACATCACCTTTGTCGTCAACCAGTTGAAGGACGCACTTGGAGCGCCGATCTATATTGCTGGTAATATCCTTCAACTCGGAAATACTTTTTCATACCGCAACGGCGGCATGAGTATTAATCACCTGGGGATGCCAATGCTTTCACCCAATCATGATGGCACATTATCAATTTCTATGCAATTATATGCTGGGACTGATTTGCGATACAAATTCACGCTCGGCGATGGTTATTGGAATTCAGAACAATATCTCTCAGGCGGTTTTAGAATTCGACAATTAATCGTGCCCTCAAAAGATGTAACTATTGAACACACAATTGAGAGCTGGCGCTCAAACGGTGTTGAACCAATCACATTCTTAGCAACAATCCCGTCAAACAGCGCACCCAGCAACTTGAAGTTCATCCAATTTCAGACCGATACATGGACAGAACCAATTCCTTTGTGGCCTGTGGGAGATGATCAGTACTTATTTATCTTATTTTCTCCGTTGAACCTCAACCAAGCCATAAATTACCGGTTCTGCCACACTGAAAATTGTCAGCGCGGCATGGACGCTGAGTCAATCACCGGCACTCGCCAGGTGCAACCATCAAAAAACGCACAAACCATCACGCTTACCCTCAATCAATGGCAGAATTGGACTGCTTATGAAAGAGGCGCCTACCTTCAAGAGGCTTACATTCCAATCAAGCCCTCAACTTTCAGTACAATCATTGAGCTCACATCGGAAACAAATCCGTCCTGGCTGGCTTATGCTCCCCAGGCTATGGCAAACCTGAAACAGATTGGCGCTGATACACTGATTTTTTCTCCCGAATGGACGGTAAATTTGCAATCGCCTTATCTGCGACCTCAAATAGGCAAAACGCCATTCTCTTACGAGCTGTTGTCATTGGTTAAATCTGCCCAAGCTCAGGAACTCAATATCGGCTTTTACCCACAAATTGGACCCTTCCATCTAATGGAAAATTGGTGGTCGTCCAAATCGCATACTGAGGCTTGGTGGAACGAATATTTCTTATCTTACAACGACTTCATCTTAAGCTATGCGAAGTTGGCTGAAAACGTAAATGCAAAAGTCTTAATTCTCGGGGGAAAGCAACTCGCGCCCGCCTTCGAAGGCGGCGTTTTCCCTGATGGCAGAGAAAGCAACGTACCTCTAGGTTTCGACGATCATTGGTATGAACTATTGGCAGATATTCGGGAGATTTTCTCCGGGAACATCATCTGGGCTATCCAAGTGAACCAGGAAACGGATCCACTACCCGGCTTCCTCTTCGAATTTGATGGTGTATACATCAGTATTGATGCGCCCTTAGCACTTGAAGAACACCCGACTTTCGAAACGGTTCAATCGGGATTTACAACTGTCATCGATAGACATATTTACGAGGTGTATCGCAGCACTGGCCTTCCGATTACGCTCGCATTTGCTTACCCTTCTGTTGAGATGGCTGCCAGCGGCTGCGCATTGCTGAATCAGGCCTGTTACAACGATGGACTTTTTCATCCAGATGAGCTCTTAGCCTACGAAACCAGCCTTGCAGAACAAGCCGTAATTTATAATGCAATCTTACCGATTCTGGCCAGCCGAGAGTGGATAACCGGCATTTCAATCCGTGGCTTTGAACCCACGGTGTTAGTTCACGATGGGTCATCTTCGATTGCTGGTAAACCTGCTTTTGATGTCATCCAATACTGGTATAATAGCTTAAAACCATAAACAATAAGAAAACTGTGCAATCTTATCACACACAAGAAGGGATTATTTACGAATGCCAACACATGCGCTAAAAAAATGGCTTGAACAGCTTGGAATCGTTCACACAGGAGAAATTTTTTTTAATGCTGATACCGCTCAACTGGTCACACAAGCTATCCTCAATGGAGAGGGACAATTAACTTCAGCAGGTGCTCTGGCAGCAATCACCGCCCCATACACAGGACGTTCCCCCAATGACAAGTACGTCGTTGATAACAAAGACGTTGCAGACTTATGGTGGGGAGATGTTAACCGACCCGTCACAAAGGCGAATTTTGAAAAGATCAAAGATAGGGTCACGGCATATCTTTCTAATCGTGCATTATATATTGTTGACGCGTTCGTCGGCGCTGATCCAGACTATCGTTTGGGCATTCGTGTCGTTACCGAATTTGCCTGGCAGGCACTGGCAACGAAAAATCAATTTATTTATACCGGTGAGCCCCATTCTGAGAACCCGGAAATTACCGTTCTGGTTGCGCCCAATCTCTTGTTAAATCCGGAAATCGACAGCGTTCGTTCAAATGCAGGCATTCTACTTGATATCAAAGAAAAAACCATACTGATCGCGGCGTCAAAATATTTTGGCGAAATCAAAAAGGCAGCTTTCACGCTAATGAATGCATACCTGCCCCCATTAGGTGTCTTGCCGATGCATTGTTCAGCAAATGTCGGTGAAAAGGGCGATGTGGCGCTTTATTTTGGACTATCCGGTACTGGAAAAACAACCCTGTCATCAACACCAGACCGAAAACTTCTTGGAGACGATGAACATGGCTGGGCAGACAATGGCATCTTCAATTTTGAAGGTGGATGCTATGCGAAAACCATCCGTTTAAATCCGGAATTAGAGCCCGTGATCTGGAAGGCTGTCCACCAATTTGGCACAGTGCTTGAAAACGTTGAGATTTCGCCAGAAACGCATATTGTGGATTTTGATTCTGCAAAGATCACTGAAAATACACGTGCGGCTTACCCACTTTCAAGTGTTGACAATATTGTGCCAGAATCGACCGCAAGTCACCCTTCCAACATCTTTTTCCTTACAGCGGATGCCTTTGGCGTCATGCCTCCCGTTGCAAAACTACACGAAGATCAGATTCTATATTATTTTCTTTCTGGCTACACCTCAAAAGTCGCTGGCACGGAGAGAGGTTTAGGACAGAAACCTCAGGCAACTTTCTCAACTGGCTTTGGAGAACCTTTCTTACCTCTTACGCCGGATATTTACGCCAATTTACTTAAACAGAAGATTGACGCGCATGGCACGAACATATGGCTGGTCAATACGGGTTGGACCGGTGGTGATTACAACACGGGTTATCGCATGCCCCTGCGATATACCCGGCATATGATTAACTGGATTCTGTCCGGCGAGCATCAAAACGCAACCTATCACTTAGATACTGTCTTTAATCTCTCTGTTCCAGATCAAATTGAGGGAATTCCACAAGAATTGTTATATCCGCAAAGCACCTGGAAAAACCAACAGAACTTCATGCAAATTGCCCGTGATCTGCAGCTTGCTTTCGACAAAAATTTCGAAAAATTTCAGTCTTTTTTGAACATTACTGAGTAACCCGGTTAATTAAACCTAAAGCAAGCCATTTTTTTAACAAACTGGATGAAAAATTAATTGAGTTAACAACCAACCCGTAGCACCGTCAATCATTTTATCTTTGTTGGTCTGTTTGTACACAGGTGTAAGGTCACACGGGTGTCGCGGCAAGGCATCGTTGATTCAAGAAGAATTAACCATCACACGAGGAGTTCAAATGGAAAAGTTCATCATTAATGGCGGAATTCCCCTGAGCGGTGAATTGACACCTTCTGGCAACAAAAACGCAGCTTTACCATTGTTAGCAGCAACCTTGCTTACAGCAGAGCCAATAATCCTCCACAATGTCCCCAATATCCTTGATGTAAAAGCAATGCTTCAGCTGTTAATCAGCTTAAATGTAAAAATCGAGCAGTTAAATCCAACATCTTACAAATTTGATGCCAGTGACGTTCGACCAGCCAATTTGGACCCGGACTTGTGCCGAAAAATCCGTGCCTCAATTTTATTGGCTGGGCCACTAATCAGCAGGGTTGGTGAGCTTTACCTCCCCCCTCCAGGAGGAGACATCATCGGTCGTCGGCGTGTCGATACCCACTGCCTGGCATTCTCACGGCTGGGTGTGAAAACGAATTATGCTGATAATCGTTTCCACTTTAGTTCAAAGGCGCTGAAAGGCGCCGATATTTTACTGGATGAAGCGTCAGTTACAGCCACCGAAAACACGATCATGGCCAGCATCTTTGCTGAAGGTGAAACAACGATTCGAAATGCAGCCAGTGAGCCTCATATTCAGGAATTGTGCCAATTCCTCAATATGCTGGGTGCCGACATCAGCAATATTGGCTCTAACACGTTGAAAATTACCGGAGTAAAGGACTTGCATGGCGGCGAATTCTCCATTGGCCCAGACTACCTTGAAGTGGTTAGCTTTATCGGCGCTGCAGTGGTCACTGGTGGATCGATACGCATACGCAATGCAGGTGTCAAACATCTGGACATGATTCACCTTGTCATGAATCGACTTGGCGTTGATTGGGAAACCAACGGTGATGATATTTTTGTTCCACAAAATCAGAAGCTGGTAATCGAACCTGACCTGGGAAATGCCATTCCTGAGATATCCGTCATGCCCTGGCCCGCCTTTCCCACAGACTTGATGAGTATCTCGATTGTCATCGCCACGCAGTCAAAGGGTAGCATTTTATTTCATGACTGGATGTACCCTTCGCGCATGTTCTTTACCGATAAGTTAGTCAGCATGGGCGCTCAAATTGTGCTATGCGATCCGCATCGCTGTATTGTCCAGGGTCCCACACCCCTCTCCGGGGCGCCGCTGGAAAGCCCTGATATTCGGGCTGGTATGGCGTTGGTCCTTGCCGCACTATCCGCTCGTGGAAAAAGCGTTTTACGCAATGTCGCGCAAATTGATCGCGGCTATCAGGAAGTAGACTTAAAGCTCAAGCGTTTAGGCGCAGATATTGAACGCTTGAGTGATTAAAAAAACAAAAAGGCGTTTGCAGAACGCCTTTTTTAATTGATTTTCAAAGATTATTCATTGTGATCATTGACCACATCGAGGAATTGCTCGATCACTTCCCTGAGCATTGGCTCGGGTAATGCCCCAACTTGACGGTTGATTATTTTTCCACCAAAAACGAATAGCATGGTTGGTATCCCCTGTATGCCATATTGAATTGCCATTTCTGAATCTGAATCGGTATTCACTTTGGCAACGAGTAGTTTTCCTGCGTACTCTTTCGCGATTTTGTCTAAAATTGGGGCAACCATTTTACAAGGTCCACACCAGGGTGCCCAAAAATCCACAATAACCGGAAGCGATGATTGTAGCACCGTCTTTTCAAAGGCTGGGTCAGTGACATTAATCGGTTCGTTAATCATAAATTCTCCTCTGTTTTCATTTGTTTGATCCACACTTTTATAAGTCTTTTACATAATTATTAATCTTTTATATAAATTTGACCAGTTCTATAAAAGTAATGTAAAAATATGTTTATTTAATTCGCAGTATGCTCCACAGGTGCTGCAATCTTTCGATAAATGGTTTACCCATGATTAAAATCCCAATAATTGTTGATGAAGCGGCTGCAATTAACACGGCGGCTGCGCCGACATCTTTTCCAACACGGGCTAATGGGTGCAAATCTGGGCTGGCTAAATCAACAACAATTTCCAACGCCGTATTGAGAAATTCAGCAGTCCAAACCATGGCAATAACTAAAACGATCACTGCCCAATCCCACATAGATAATTTTAGCCAAAAGCCAACCAGGCAAACCACAACCGTGGCAACTGCGTGAATCCAGGCGTTTTTCTGTGTCCGAATGACATACCACCAACCAATAAACGCGTTTCTTAAGCTCAGCAATCGAGTGTAAAAAAATTTTATCATTGGCAACTTTTCATTTGAGTAAAATATTTATGGTAAGTTTTTCCTGATCATAATCCTTCATTACTATTCAATATAGTAGGCAATTCCAATTGGTTTTGGACCAGAATGGGTCGCTAAAACGCAACCGACCTCAGCATCATGCAATTGAACCGTCTTTTTGGCCCCATTGATTTTCTCTTTTATGTATTGAGCCTCAATCTCACAATTCAAATGTGTTATATATATCTCGGGAATGGAATACGTGGACAGTTGTCTTAAAAAATATGCGAGCAATGCATCGACTGCTTTTTTCCGAGAACCCCTCACCTTCTGTAATATTCCTAGCGTCCCATTTTGTCGCATTTCTAAGAATGGATGCACTTTAAGCAAACTGGAAAAGAAATGTTCAATCGCAGTACAGCGACCGCCGTGATATAAATAATCAAGGGTGTCGAGAATAAAAAATCCTCTGGTCTGCTTGATCCGTTCTCGTATCCTGACGCTGAGCTCTTCAAAGCTCATGCCTTCATTGCGCCATTTTGCAGCTTGCACAACCACCTGCCCATAACCTGTGGAAATGCTCAACGAATCGATTACATCTACAACGCGATTTCCCAACTCTTTGACAGCTAATTGCGCATTACGAAATGTTGAAGAAAGTTTGCTGGTTACACCAATGTATATTGACGGGGCGTCTCGGTCAAAAAATTGAATGAAATCACCTGGTGGTGGCGCAGAAGTTGTTGGATATTGTCCCGATGTTCGCACAGTTTCAAACAGCATTTCGGGGTTAATGTCTTTCCCGTCCTTGTAAACTTTGCCATTCAATTGAATATACATGGGAATTGTTTCAATATTATATTCTTCGCAAAGTTCTTTAGATAGATCAGCTGTAGAATCAGATAAAATACGGATCATTGTTTCAACTTTCGGTTGTACCCAAAATAATAACTTTGATTATACCGTCAAAAATGAGATCACAACCTTTTTTATTTAGCGATTCTTGTTAAGTAGGGTATACTCATTATTTGTTGTTAAGGTAAAATTTTCATAATATATTTTTTGAGGCAGGTCAATGGTTTTTGCTGATTTTCAAATTAATCAATCCTACTGGGAGTCCTTTACGATCACCCAGGCAGATATTGAGTTCCTTTATGCTTATTTGCTGGACAAAGAAACACCTCTCCCATCTGACGAATTAGCTGAAGCGTTAATTCAAGAACGTATCCGTTCAGAAAAAGAACGGCTGCAAAAGAAGCAGCAAGAAAACGGTGAAATTTATCAACCCAAAGAAGTTTACGCCATCGGAGATAAAGTCCAATTTCCAGCAATGGATTGGATTAACGGCACTGTGACAGCCGTGCGTGAAGGAAACAATCCGGAACATCCCCAGATGAAGGTGATCACTGTCGAGTTGTCCGATGGTAAAACCCGTCAATTTGCAGCGGGTCTTGAAAATCACATCTTGAATACCACTACTTTGTTTGGCGATGAATCCGAAAGTGATCACTCCTCGGAAATCGTCGACCTGTACAGTGATCTCGTTACACAAAAACTTGAACACGCACTTCTTGATAGTAAAGACTTAATCCGGATTGGCGCTGTGTGGTTTGCAAAATCACTGTTAATCGAATTCAACGTCGGCCATTTGAACCTGGCGGAAGCCCTGTTGGATATGCACAATGGAGGCCCTCTTCCTGTAAGCACACTTTTAGAGCAGATTGATATTGAAACAGATGATCCGCAAGATTTGATTAAATTTTCATTAAATTATGCCCTGCAGGAAGACCCACGTTTTGACGAAGTTGGTCCCACGGGTGAAATTCAATGGTTTCTCAACCGGCTTGAGCCACAACCCGTTCGCGAAATACCGATCGAATTGAGCTTTACACCCATCGAATATGACCGATCAGATTTAGATGACGACATGCTCAGGGCAGAACAACAGCTTGACGATGAACTCACAGATTATCAATTGGAGGATAAAAAGAAAGTTACCGCAAAAGAGGTTGCGGTTGTGTTAAATTATCCCCATTGGCGTATTGGGAGCATCCCTCTCACCCCAAGCACCCGATCCGTGTTTCCAACTGCGTTGGAGACGCCGCGTGTAAAATTTAAAATGATTGATACCAGGGGACAGGAGATTTCAGCTTGGGTTGTCCGACCTTTTAATTACGTCTATGGTTTACGCGATTGGTATGATGAAATGGATTTAATGCCTGGCAGCATTATAAAAATTAAGCCGGGCAAAGAGCCAGGAGAAGTATTAATTCAACCCGAAAAGAAGCGTTCTAATCGCGAGTGGATCCGCACTTTGCTGATTGGGACTGATGGTGGGGTTGTTTTTGCAATGTTAAAACAAACCATTTCAGCGGATTTCAATGAGCGGATGGCAATTGCTGTCCCATCAACAGATGCGCTGGATGAGCTGTGGAAAAAGCGTGCCAATAATCCCAGACCCCTAAAAAATGATATTTTAAACATCATGAGGGAATTGGCTAAATTGAACCCGCAAGGCCATGTGCACAGTGTTGAATTATACGCCGGTGTCAATTGTATCCGCCGCTGCCCGCCAGGATTGGTATTTAGCATTTTGACCTCAAATCCTGAGTTCACAGCCGTGGGCGATCTCTATTACCGGTTAAGCGAACATTCATAAAATAGAGAGAGTGTATGTCTTCAAAAATCAGCAGTTTAATTAAACCGACACTGAACTCCCCCTTTAATATTGATTTCAATTGGTGGAAAGACCACGATCGCGATTGGCAAGTTTATTTACGCAGTTTTCTTTGCGAAGAGCACCGACGCATATTCCAGGATTTGGACAATGATGAAGTAATCGATTGGGTGGATCCCAAAACTGCCGAGGTCAAACAGGTCGATGGCTTACAGCACACTTTGATTTCTCATTGTGCCAAACAGGAAGGCTTCATCAGTCGCAACATGGCTCTGGTCGATTCAGTGTTCAAGGTATTCTTGTCCAATGGCAATAAACCCCTCACCCCACAAGAATTAGGTGAAATCCTCAACAGGCCTCCCGATATCATTTTAAAAACCTTCTCCGGGTTCAGGGTGTACAAAGGTATTCGCCCTGTTTCAAGTTCATAATGGTGGTGATATAATTTAATACCTGAAGTATGCCCCTGTAGCTCAATTGGACAGAGCACTGGACTTCTAATCCAGGGGTTACAGGTTCGAGTCCTGTCAGGGGCGTTGAACACCCCAATCCAAGGAAATTCCAAAGTAATGAACTTAATAATTTCTGAGTAATCAAACCCGCAAGTTGTTGATAGAGAAAGGATGACCCATGAAATTAATTTTACGGTGGCTGATCACCGCGGCATCGCTATACATTGCATATCTGGTTCTCCCTGGCATCACCGTTGAAGGCAATGGTTTTTGGGTGTATTCGATCATGGCTCTGATTCTTGGTTTGGTCAACGCCCTGATCCGCCCGATTTTGAAGTTTTTGTCCTGCGGCTTTATCATCATCACATTAGGTCTGTTTGTGTTTGTCATTAATGCGGCCACATTCATGCTCTCTGCGAACATCTCCCAGAGTCTCGGCTTTCACTTTGCGGTCGATAGTTTTGGTACTGCCCTGTTAGCCTCAATTATTGTCAGCTTCGTTTCTGTGGTGTTATCATCAATTTTGATTGATGAGGATAAACGTTAATCGTTTGATTAATCTCATCCGATCGTCACCTTGATTGTCAACAAATCCCTACCGCATGTGCTTGCATTGTCCGCCTAAGCCGAGTATACTTTGACGCTGTGCTGGACCAAAGAATCCAGCGTTTATCTAAAATCAAAATTGACTACGGGTTCTTTCCGTTACACAGTTATCTCCGGTAACCAAGTGTAACAGACCCATGGAAAGGAGATTCCAAATGCGACAATACGAATTAATATTGATCCTTCAGCCTGACCTGGACGAAGAAACCAGATCCGGAGTGATTGAGCGTGTCAACACCATGATCATTGAGAGTGGTGGAGAAATTATTAAAACAGATATTTGGGGTACAAGACAGCTTGCTTATGAGATTCAGGACTTTCGTGAAGGTTTCTATATCTACATGGAGGTTTCTTTAAGTCCCGCTTCTAGCACCGATTTTTCACAAAACCTGCGCTATATTGAGCCAATCATTCGGTATATGCTCATAAAAGAAGATTAATGATTCTTTTTTAACGACGATGTGCTGAAATGTTTTTCGAGGGGTTGAACAAGATCATGCGTGTCAGTCCCTGGAAAAAGCATTTGAAGTCCCAAATACAAAAAGAGGATATAGCCTACCTCCCTCTGAATTTTTTACACATATAGGAGTTTACAATGACAAATTTACAAAGCAGCCGCTACTATTCTCGGTCAAAGGTTTGTCAGTTTTGCACGAACGTAGAAACTGAGATAAATTATAAAAATACAGAACTGCTCAAGCACTATATCGACGAAACCGGGAAAATCCGCCCAAGACGTCAAACGGGTGTCTGCGCCAAGCATCAACGTGCCCTCGCTAAAGCGATTAAAAATGCAAGGCACATTGCGTTGCTTCCCTTCGTCAACGAGTAGTTCAGCATTTTTCCGTTACAAAGGCAGATTGGCACACATGGCAAAACAAAAACCAAAAAAGAAAATCGTCACTAAAAAGCACCTCTCCCGAGAACACCGTGAAGCTAAACAAACCCGAATTCTGGTTATTGTATCAATTGCTGTCGGTGCAATCATTTTGGGTTTGGTTATTTATGGTGTGATTGACCAAACGATCATCCAACCAGGCATAGCGGTGGCGCGTGTGGGCGATACAAAAATCACTGTCCGTGAGTTTAAACCCTTTGTTCAGTACACACGGGTGCAGATGTTAAATCAAGCTTACCAATATCTTAACTTTTTCCAACAATTTGGCGAGTATGGCAGCAGTTTCCTTGATAATGCTCGATCAATTGCCTCAGAATTATCACAGCCGGTCGTTCTTGGGCGATCTGTTTTGGATGAAATGATTGACAATATCATCATCAAAGAGGAAGCCGCGAAAAGGAATATTTCAGTAACTGATACAGAAATCGATGAAGCTATTCAAGCCGCTTTCGGGTTTTTCCCAAATGGAACGTCCACCCCAACAATGACTGCGACGATCCAGCCAACCGCGACATATTCAGAAACCCTGCAAGCATTGATTAACACACCGACTCCTGTCATTGAAGACTCAGAAACAACAGATTTAAATGGGGAACCAGAACTTGATGAAACCGATCGTGCAGTGGTTGTCGAAGGAGAACCGGCAGAAGAAGAGGTCATTGACCCAAAGGGAGACCTGGTAGATCTTCAAGCCGTCGAAAGCCTAGCTTTAGAAGGCACTCCAGAGGCGACGCCAACCAACACACTGACACCTACGCCTTATACAACCGCAATTTTCGGAAAAAATATCAAGGAATTTGAAAACCAATTTAAAATCTACAATTTCAAAATTAAAGATCTTAGAAAGGTCTTTGCCGCACAGTTGCTGCGCGAGAAATTAACCGAAGCTATGGATTTTGAAGTTGAAACAACCAAACCTGAAGTGTGGGCGCGGCACATCCTCGTTGCCAGCGAAGATTATGAATTAGGTCTTGATATTTTAGCCCGTTTGAGAGAAGGAGAGAACTTCTACGACCTGGCTGCGCTTTACTCAATCGATGAGTCCAATAAAGATATGGGCGGCGACTTGGGCTGGTTTGACAAATCCACGATGGTCCCCGAATTTTCAGAAGCCGCTTTCAGTTTAGGTGAGGGCGAACTAAGCCAGCTTGTGGAAACAACCTTTGGCTACCATATTATCCAGGTGCTTGGCAGGCGTGAGAGCCCGGTATCAGCCAATGAGATATTGCAACAGAGACAACAACTTTTTTCGATTTGGCTTTCTGATCAGCGCAACCAACGTGATGATATTCAAATTCATGATAATTGGGATCAATTTGTCCCTATAACGCCTGAGGTACCTCAACAATTCCTAGAAGCGCTATATCAGTAATTTGAACCGTTAATTAATAGAAACAATATGAACAAAAAGAGGCGCTGAGCGCCTCTTTTTTCTTTGATTACCAGCTTATGCAAAATATGCATCACCAACTTCATCAAGTTTAAGGCTGATCATTTGGCTGGTTGAATCCCTCCCCATGGTAACACCATAGATTACATCCGCAGCCTGAACCGTATTTCGGTTATGCGTTATGATCACCACTTGAATTTGCTCTGAAAGCTCTCGTAGTTCTTCCACAAACCGACCGACATTGGATTCGTCCAACATGGCGTCAACCTCATCTAAAATGCAAAATGGCGGTGGAGATACCTTGAGCAGGGCAAAAATCAATGCAACAGCGGTTAAGCTTCGCTCACCGCCTGATAATGAAGCTAAACCTTGCTGCCTCCTACCCGGCAAGCGTACTTCAATGTCAACACCGCCTTCTACTGGTTTCTCCTCGTCAGTGAAAATCAATTTGGCTTCCCCGCCATTGAAGAGACGGGAAAAAACTGCAGAAAATTCCTTGTTGACGGCTTGATAAGTTTTTACGAACTCAATTTCCATCATGTCATCAAGTTCTTCAATAACTTTCTGAAGATCCTGGCTGGCTTTTTCCAAATCAGCCACTTGATTGGTAAGAAATTCAAATCGTTCTTTAACCTCGATATATTCTTGCTCCGCTTCAGGATTGACAGCGCCGATTCGAACTAACTGGCCTTTCAAGCGTTTGATATCGTCTTCGTGGGATTCAGGTATCTCAGCGATTTGGGGTAGATCTTCAATCAGGTCATCGTTAAAAGGCAATGGCATGGGTCCATCATATTTCTGGTCACCCTCGAATGAAACCAAACCAAAATCATCGCCAATTCGATCTCGTAAGAGGTTCAATTGATCCTGTCTTCGCTCTAATTCCATTTGTAGCTGAGTATACTGACGTTCTGCAATGATCACTTTCTGATGTGATTGAGCTTCAATCTGTTGCAATTCAACAATAGATTGCTCTGTTTCTACGCCAATTGCTGATAGGGGTTCGACATGTTCGGTTTCCAGATGATTGATTTTTAGCTGAATTTCCTCAATCTTTTGAGTCAATTCTCTTTTTCTTTTTTCAATCTCAACCAATTCAGCTGCAATTTCAATGCGACGATTCGTTAACTCTTGAAAACGCTGTTTAGAAACATCAACCCGATTTGAAATGTCTTGATAACGTTGTTGAACAGAATCGAGTGTATTTTTAGCAACGATTTGCTGAGTCTTCAATTGGTTGAGGGTTTGCTGAATTTCAAAAAGCGGAATTGCTTGTAACTCGAGGTTAATCTTCTTTTCCTCACCAAGCACCCTGTTGATCTCGGCTTCAATATCATCCAATTTCCTTTTTCCAGATTCAATCATGGATTGAACCTCGATCATGTCTGCATCCAGAGCAAGCAATCGGTCAGTATTCCAACGTTCCTGTTCCAAAAGTCGCGCATGTGCATCCTTTGCATCCTGAAGCTTCCCCTCATTGACTTGCCAATCCCGCTCTAGAAGCGTAAAATCCTGAACCAATTCGTCTTGCTCAGCTTGTAATTGCTCTATTGATTTTTCGATACGCATTTGTTGGTCAAGCAGTTCTTCGATCTCTTTTTCGACCAAAACCCGTTCCGATTGAAGCTCGGCTTGTTGTCGAGTGCGTCCAATTCGCTTTCCGGATGGACTCTGACCAGAGATAATCAACCCATTAGGGTAAAAGACAATCCCAGACAAAGTTACCACGATGATTGCGAGATCCGATTTGCCGATGATTATTTCTGCTGTTTCAGTATCCTTGACGACTAAAATGTCCGAAAGAAGTGCATCAACAAGGTTTCGGTAGGTTTTACCAACTGAAACCAGAGTGTTGGCAAAACCGATCACTCCATCCAGATGGTGAAAATCTTTTTTCTGTATGGTCTGAGTGGATTGATCCATTGGCATCAGGGCAACCCGGTCATCTACCTTTGCTTCAAGATATTTTATGAGCTTATCTTTACTTTGAGAAGGCATTGCCAATAAGTCTGTCAGTTCGCCTAATGCAGCGCTGATCGCACGTTCGTATTGTTCATCGATCAGGATATGTTGCGAAATTGGCTCAATTCCTTGCGGTAAGCGACCCTGCCGTGAGTTCTCCAGCAGCTTTTTGGACCCTTCTGAGTAGCCGCTCAGCGCTTTTTCTGCGTCCTGTAATAACGACAATTGCGTGGACAATTTCGTTCGCTGGTTGTCCTTATGATTAATTTGTTGGGTAATGCTTAAGCGATCGTGATTAAGTCTTTCAATCTGGTGCTTGAATTCATCAATCTCATTCTTTTGCTGCTCAATTTTTTGTGTAAATGTTTGAGAGCTTTTTTCTAATAACAAAAACTGCTCATTAGCTTCATTCCGCTGATGTTGCAGCGTTTCAATTGCATTTTCAACTCTATCACGTTCGTTTTGAAGGGCATTAACTCGATTCTCAAGTTCATCTATGCGAACAACTGTTTGAACTTTTTCTGTTTCTAATTGAATTCGCTTTACCTTGAGTTTATCCAGCGCGAAATCAATCTGCTCTCTTTCTTTTATAACGTCCGCCAATTTTTGAGCAAATATTCTTTCTTCTTCAGCACCTTCGTGAAATTCCTCCTGGCGTTGTTCGATCTCAGCTTTCAGGGCCAGCCCCTGGGCTTCAATCCCTTTTATCTCCTCTTCAATATTTGAAATATCAAGGTCGAGGTTATCTTTTTGTTGCTTGTAGGAACGCTGGCGCTCTTCGATAATGGCAAGCTCGCGGGTTGTTTGTTCTAACAGGCTATGATTTTCGGATAGTTCCCCATAGAAAGCCTCAAGCTCTTTTCGATAAGCTTGCAAACGCGCACGCGCTCCTTCCACATCCGTTTTTGCATCAAGGTGTAACTTATTCAATGAATGCACGAGAACTTCTTGCTCATGGAATGCATCACGGGTTTTTCTGAGATCCTGCTGCTTTACGTGCCACTGGAAACCATACCACTCTCGTAAAAGCAAGCGCAGATCTGCTTTAACTTGCTGATATTCTTGAAAACGTTGTGCCTGCCGCTCAAGGCTTCTCAGTCGGGGCTTGATCTCTGTTAAAATATCAAGTACCCGATCCAGGTTTTTGCGTGTATTTTCCAGTTTGCGCAGGGAATCTTCCTTACGAGATCGATAAAGGCCAATCCCGGCAGCTTCTTCAAACAATTTTCTACGCTCGTCAGGCTTTAAAGCCAAAGCCGCATCAACCAAGCCCTGTCCAATAATCGTGTAATTTCTTTCGGACATCCCTGTTTGTGAAAGAAGCTCCGAGATGTCTTTGAGACGGACCTTTTGTCCATTTAAAATATATTCATTCTGGCCATCCCTGTAAGCCTGGCGTGTAATGGCGACATGGGAATAATCAATGGGCAGCCAACCATCCTCATTGTTGAATGTGATTGTACTGGAGGCCATTCCAGATCGGGACCGTTGTTGGGAACCAGAAAATATCATATCTTCCGTCTTTTTCGCTCTTAACAGCGAAAAAGATTGCTCGCCCAACACCCACCTGATGGCATCGGCAATATTAGATTTCCCCGAACCGTTTGGGCCAACAATCGCAGTGATCTTTCCGGGAAACTCCAGTCGCGTTGTGGTTGCAAAGGTCTTTACACCCTGCAATTCGATGGATTCTAAACGGTTTTCCATGATTTAATTGTGCTCCAGAATCCCAAGGCTAACCAGCGCTTCCCGCGCCGCGGATTTCTCTGCAGATTGCTTATTTGAGCCGATCCCTCTGCCATAGGATTTATTACCAATTCTAACTTCCATTTCAAAGGTTTTATTATGATCAGGACCTTCTTCAGCGACCAGGATATATTTGGGTGAAGCTAAGCCCCTTCCCTGCGCCCATTCTTGAAGGCGACTTTTGGTATCTTCAGCGATATGATTTTGAAGAATGCTGTCAACAACTTCTAACAAGAGCGGTTCCATAAAAGCTTCAACGGCTGGCATACCTGCGTACAGGTATAGCGCACCAATCAACGCCTCGAAGGTATCGCATAATAGAGTGGTGCGCTCCCGTCCTCCAGCTTGTATTTCGCCTTTCCCCAATTGTAAAGCCAAACCTAAATTTATTTTCCTCGCAAAATTGGCTAATTGTTCAGTATGAACCAATGCGGCTCGCAGACGAGTCAGGTCACCTTCTGGTTTCTCAGGAAAGAGATGGTACAGCCACTCAGCCACCATGAAATCAAGAACTGCATCACCCAAGAATTCAAGGCGCTCATTGTCTTCAATTGCGTCCTTATTTTCATTCAAATACGAGCGATGGGTTAACGCCCTTGTTAATAAAAAGAAGTCTGTAAAAGGAAGTTTTAAACGTTTTGAAAACTGCTCTGCGCTTTCGGTTTTGACATCTTCAGTCATAGTTCTGGGTCCTTTACCAGAACTACTGATGCGCAGGCCATCTAAAGTAAATAGCTTGCGCATCAATAGTTCTTTAATTGATGCGGGTATTATTTCGACCTCTTATTTTATCCGGTAATCCTATTTATACCAAACGCTATTATTTAATATTTCATTGTTTGAGCCATTTTTCGAAGGTATAATTCTATTCAGGATTGTTGACCACATGACCTTTCTGTATAGACCCAATTCTGCGTACACCATTCATACAGAGATCTATGAAGGCCCGCTGGACCTTCTTCTGGACCTGATTTCAAAAGCTGAATTAGACATCACGCGACTTTCGCTGGCAAAGGTCACGGATGCATATTTAGCCTACCTGGCATCGCTTCAAGAAAAATCTGCTGTTGAAATCTCAGGGTTTTTGGTAATAGCCGCCAAGTTGATCCAAATAAAATCTGAGGCATTATTGCCTCGCCAAGTTGAGAGGGCGGAAGGCGAAGAAGATCCAGCCGAAAGTTTAGCACGACAGCTCATGATTTACAAATCCATAAAGGAAACCGCACTGTGGTTGCGGCATCTAGAACAGAAGGGACAACGCACGTACATTCGGTTGGCACCACCGCCCAAAATCGAAGAATCTGTTGATCTTTCGGGGGTTGATCTCGACACTCTTATAGAGATGATGAAAGCACTATATCATTTTAGTGAAGAGGCAGCGCCAATTACCACGGTTATTACCATTCCAAGAGTTACAATTAGAAACAAGATCAGTGAATTGATCGATCAACTCAGACACCAAAAACGCCTTTCATATCGCCAAATGCTCCCAGAGGAGTACGATCGGATCGAAGCGATTGTGCTTTTTCTGGCTGTCCTGGAGATGATCAAGCAACAATACGCAAATGTTCATCAGGAAGAACTTTTTTCAGATATCCAAATTCTGGCCACAGAAAAAACCTTCACCGATCAAAAAATTACCTTGGCACTGGACACATAAATCTGTTATAATAATATCCACTTAAACAAATAGATCAATATTACGAACAACAATCAAATCGGGATATGAATATGATGAATGGCGAAATTAATAATCAGTTAACAACGTCTACCCAAGAAAACTTGGGGGCTGTTGATGAATCTCAAGCAACAACCCAGAACACAAAGAAGTATTTGATCGCAGGTATCTTGGTAGCAATTGTGCTGATTGTCTTAATTGTGCTGGCAACGATCTACTTGGTTGATGAAACACACCAGCAAAGAACCGAACAAATTCGCGATGTCTTTATCATCTTCCTGGCTTTGCAATCCCTGGTGATTGGAATCGCAATGGTTGTGTTAATCGTTCAACTTTCGAGCTTGATTAACCTCCTCCAAAATGAGCTCCGTCCAATTATCAACTCGACCTCTGAAACCGTAAACACGTTGAAAGGGACAGCAAAATTTATGAGCGATAATCTCGCGGAACCAGTGATTAAGTTAAATCAATATGCTGCTATGTTGAAGCGTATTTTTAAACCTTCAAAAAATTGAGCGTAAAAACCACTATTAGTTAAAAGGAATAACGAAATCAAAGGAGAAAGACATGTCAGATAGTAAAGATTTTGGTGCATTTTTAATTGGGTTTATTGTCGGAGGTCTAACAGGTGCTGCTGTAGCCTTGTTGTTTGCACCTCAATCTGGTGAAGAGACCCGAGAATTGATCCATGAAAAAGCGATACAGCTCCGTGATCGCACAGCGGAATCTGTGGAAGAAGCCCGTCTTCAAGCAGAAGAAGCATTCATTCAAGCCAAACAAAAAGCTGAGGAATGGACGAAACTCACCAAACAACATGCGGAAGAGCTTCTTGAGAAAGGCGAACAAGTTCTCGAAGAGGGGCGCGATAAATTAGTCGAAGCGATTAAACCGAAGGAGAAACCTGCAGAAGGTTAATCCGAGGTCGTACTAAAATAGAGGCTGGCTTAATAACCAGCCTCTTTGGCTTTAACAATTGCACCTGGTAGATAATCCAGAAGGTCGAGTGCAGTTACACTCATGTCTGTTTTACAATTAATTCTGGCAATTTTTCCCGAATTGGCATGAATCCACACCCCCAAAACGCTGGCATGCGCTGCCGATACGCCCTGCGCCATCAGCCCACCAATAACGCCAGTTAATACATCTCCGCTGCCTGCTGTCGCCAGGGCGGGGTCGCTGACTGGATTGATAAACATTTTCCCGTTTGCACAAGCAATGACTGTCAATGCACCTTTTAACACCAGATTGACCCGCCATAATTTGGCATACTCTGATGCGATTTCCCAACGATTGGATTGAATCTCACTTGTTTTCAGCCGTGTGAGAACAGACATTTCCCCAGGATGTGGGGTTAGTACCACTTGATCTGGTAATAAAGACCACCACTGCTTAAGATTAACCAGGAGTTTTAAGGCATCAGCATCAATTAACAAAGGCGTGGATGGGGGCAGGTGTTGCAGTAAATCCGTTAAAAACAAAATATTAGATTCGTTTACCCCCCACCCAGGTCCAATGGCAATGGCTGTTGCTGATTGTAGGGCGCTCAATAATACTTGTAGCCCATCAGGATCGAACACACCTTCAATATCCGGTATAACCGTCCACACAGCTTCAAGTAAACGCCCGGCAAGAAGTCGATGAACATCCCGTACAACTCCCATATGCACCAGTCCGCAACCCATCCGATAGGCTGCTTTCCCAGCAAAATAAGCCGCACCAACGTACGGCGCAGATCCAGCAATCATCAAACAAGTGCCAAAGGTTCCTTTATGTCCGCTGTCCGGTCGCCTTGGAAACAGATCGCGAATCACTGAATGGTCGATCATTTCAGACAAACCATCCTTTGTGTATATGGACGGATCGCCGATCCCAATATCGATATAATGCAGGTCGCCAGCAAACGATCGAGCTGGATGTGACAACAATCCCTGTTTCATAGCAGCCATGGTAAGCGTATAAGCTGCGGGGATCGTTGCAACCGAAACTTCTCCTGTATCGCAATCAACGCCAGAAGGGCAATCTACAGCGATTATAAGCAAATCTGAGCGGTTTTCCAGCCGTTTATGAATATTCACCATCACATCATGCAATGGGCGCCTCAGAGGCAGTCTGAAGCCCGTTCCCAGGATGCCGTCCAATACAACAACGCCTGGGATCAAAGCAGCATCAAAGAAGTCAAGGCGATCATTCCTGGAAATATCGACAACAGCTCCCCCAGAAGAAAGATAATCATCCAGCAAAGCATCGTTTCCATTTTCTTTGACAAGAAATGCCTGAGTTCTCAAGCCCCACTTTGCCATCCAGGTAAGGGCAATGAGCGTGTCACCGCCATTGTTACCAGCTCCAACAAGACCGATAACGCCTTGACGATGTGACACGTTTCGAGAGATCCAATTGGCAATCCCTCGCCCCGCATTTTTCATCATCATTTCATAGCTCACACCAGATGCGTCCGCTGCGCGTTCAATAGCCTTCATTTGTTCAACAGAGACAATCTTCATCAAGCTCCTTTCACATCAATAACCAATGATAATTATAAGGGATACGGCAACAACGCTTGACTTTTGCTTTTCTATGTGATAAGATGACAATCGCTCGGGGGCGTGGTGTAGTGGTTCAACATGCGGCCCTGTCAAGGCCGAGATCGCGGGTTCAAATCCCGTCGCTCCCGCTAATGAAAATCCACCTGGTCAGGTGGATTTTCATTTTTTTTATATCAATGATTGCCAACCATTCTCTAGCTTTCCATATTATTTTTAATGCCCAATTCAGCTGCACGTCTCGTCATTTCATCACGCAGGATCTTTGAGTCCTTGGGATATGTGAAATAGAATCCAGAAAATAAAACGCCGCAAATCAACCATGGGAACGGAACGGTCCACAGCATAGCCGTTTGAATATCAAGTTTATCGGCAAGAATGCCGAAAATCAGAGCAGCGATAGCGGCAAAACCACTCTCAATAAAAGTAATAAATGAAAAGGCTGAAGATCGCAGTTCAGGAATCACCACACCCTGGATCATCGGCTCCTTCGAACCTTTGCCTGGCCAGCTAATCAACAAGGCAGTGATAAAACACAGAACTGCCAACTTAATCAAGCTCCAGTTTTCAGTCCGCGTGAAGAGATAATAGGTGAATGGAATGCCCAGAAACACAGACAACTGCCCGATAAAGGCTCTGCCGAACTTTGGACTCACTTTTTCAGCATAGTCTCCAATGATACCGCCCAGCACATTGCTGATCGCGGTTCCAATGACCACGCCACCAAAAATCAAAGGCGCTTGGGTCGTGTCAACATGGCGGACTTCAACCAGCCACAGGATTAAGAATGCGCCCATCACCACCCAGGGCATGGATCCAGCTAAGCCCTGTGCAATCGCGACCCAGATCGTCGGGATTTTCATCAATGTTTTAACATCGGAAATTTTAGCCTTATAGCGTTCTGCGTCTTCCTGTGTCAGTTGACCGCGCATCTCAGGCTCTGCTTCACCCCGCACGGGTTCATCCACAAGAAACCAGATCAGTATACCGGAAAGAACACTGGCAATTCCCAGAATATAGAAACCAATTCGCCAGAGTTCGGGCGTTGCCATGGCGCCAAGCCCTATGGTGAAAATTATAATTCCCAGCACACCGATTGCTTCAAGGATGCCCAGCATTTTCCCACGCACATTTGGAGGAAAGGTATCCGCCATGATTGAAAAAGTTGCTGGCATCAGGCAGCCTAACCCTAAACCGGAAATGACTCTGATGATCAGTAATTGGTGATAGGTTTGTGTAAAACCAACAACAATTGTCCAGATCCCCCATAGTCCAGTACCAATCAGCAGAACTTTTCTGCGGGAATACCGATCGGAAAGATAACCCCAAAAAGGAGAGCTGAGCGATTGAAGCAGGCTGCGTGCAAAGGTAATCCATGCCAGGTTCATGTTGGTCAAAGACCAGAGCGTTTTCAGTACAGGCGAGAAAATTGACATTGCCTGGCCTTCTCCCTGGTCTACAAAGTAACCTGCAGCCAGCGCCATGAGCGTTTGAGTGCGTTTTCGTTCAGATTTCACTTTCGGCTTTGATTGGTCAACAAAATCAGTATTGGTTTCATCCATAACAAAGTTCTCCTTGTTTCGCGGTGTTTGCGATGTCAATATTTGGGTGTGCGTGGTTGTTTTGCTCTCAAAATTGATATCATTGAATGTGTTTTTGCTAAGGTTTAATTTGGATTGAATGAATTATAAACGAAAATAAAAAATTCATTTAGGAAAAACCGGTTTTCGATTTTTGGGCTCAAAATTTGCGTGAGAAATTAAAAACACTGAACCATTTTACCAAATTGTGGTTCAGCGTTTATTAATCGTTTATGGCTAAAAGAGTATAAATTTATCCTTTGACTGAACCTGCCATCATTCCACGTACAAAGTATCGTTGTAATGCCAGGAATACAGCTAAGGGTAAAATCATGCTGACAAATGCAGCAGAAGTCATCAAATGCCAATCCTGTCCTTTTTCTCCGACCATTTGAGCAACGGCAATGGTGACAGTTTTATTCCGTTCACCCAGGAAAATCAAGGCGACGAGGTAATCATTCCACAACCAGAGGAACTGGAAAATCGCGAATGAAGCCAACGCTGGAACAGAGAGTGGAAAGATCAGACGGATAAATATCGTAAAGTTTGAAGCCCCGTCAATAAAAGCTGACTCCAGTAATTCCCGAGGTATCGTGCTGATATAGTTGAAGAGTAAGTAGGTGGCTAATGGTAAGCCAAAGCCCGAATGTGCTAACCAGATGCCAAGAAATGTACCGTTCAAGCCCATGTTTACATAGTCTTTAAGGATTGGAACCAGGGCAATCTGCAACGGCACAACAAGTAAAGCAACGATAATTGTAAATAAGATATTACGGCCGGGGAATTCCAACCAGGCAAACCCAAAAGCAGCAAAAGCTGCAATCAGGATTGGGATAATCGTTCCCGGGATTGCCACTGCCAGCGAGTTGAGAAATGCACCACCCAGGTTATTGCCCGTCCGAGTGATTGTCCGTCCTTCAGCATCTTTGTAAGTGATATTTTTTCCGGTTATGACATCTTTATAATTTTTTAGTGTCAGGTTAGTGCTAAAACCTATCCATTGTCGGTCAAATACCCGTAGTTCTCGAGAACGACGATTACCTGACCAAACCAGTGACCGGCCATCATCCAGTTTAATGCCTTCTCGATACTCTTCGAATGTCGCTGAAACGCCCTCAATTGGACTTCCAGAATATTCAACTGCTTCTCCTGCCGCATTTCGTCCCTCAATAGTTGCAGTTGTGGCATCAATTGTGATGATATCATCCAGATCCACATCAGGGTTCAGCTTGATTCGAGCAACCTGCATCTCTACGCGGTGTGGAAACACGGTCCACCAACCCGATTTAAAGATATCCTCGCTGTGTCGAAAAGAGGTAATTAAAATTCCAAGAATGGGCACCATCCAGGCGACACAAATAATTATGAGTACCAGGTTTATAAAAAAACTTTGAGCTCGCTTTTGAGATTTTGCACTCTTCGCCATTAGAACCCCTTTCTTTCTTTGTTGAATTCTCGCAGGTTGTTAATAATCACAGGGGTAACCAATAGAAGGAGGACAATTGCAATTGCGGAGGCGCGTCCTGCATGGTTGTATGTGAACATTTGCAAATAAAATTCATTAGCAATCACATTTGTGCCATTGTTTCCTCCGGTCATTACCCGGACGACATCAAACAACTTCAGGCTAAAAATCACAACTGTGGTGATTACGGTGATCAGTGTCCCTTTTATATAGGGAACGGTTATATTGAAAAACGCTTTTATTTCATTTGCACCATCAATACGTGCTGCTTCCAATAATTCAGCTGGAACACCCTTAATTGCTGATGAAAGAATGACCATGGTGTAACCAGTCTGCAGCCAGACCATAATCACAATAAGGAAAAAATTATTCCATGGCGCCATGGTTAACCAAGGGTGCGGTGTGCCACCCAGAGCAATTACAATCGCATTGAGCAAACCAATCTCCTGAATGCCTGCACCGGTTCCCTTATAGGAGTATACAAATTTCCAAATCACACCTGCGCCAACAAAAGAAATTGCCATCGGCGTAAAGATGATCGATTTGTACAATACTTCAAATCTGCTACGATCAGCCAATACGGCAACCAGAAGTCCAATCCCGACACTGAAACCTGTTCCAAATACCAACCAGAGCAGGTTGTTTTTAAAAGTTTCTAACATACGCGGATCAGTGAAGGCAAAAACATAATTTTTAAGCCCGACCCATTGTGTGCCGAGATTATTGTGAAAACTGGCAATTAATGAGCGAACCACCGGAATAGCCAGGAACCAGCCCATGATAACAACCGCAGGGCCAACAAAAACAAACGGCTGTAATCGTTTCGACCATGGTTTTGGCAACTTTAATACCAACCAGTTCGCCACAACATACAATAAAGCGACACCTCCCACACCCCAGATGATCGCTACGGTAACCAGCACGATTTGTGATGCCTGGGCTTTACTTAGGAATATATACCCCTGCCAGAGAACATAGAAAGTTATTGCCGGGACAAAAAGTGAGATTAATATTTGTCCCAGTGTTGAACTGAACCAATGCAAAAACCCAATTTTCTCTGAATTGGAGTCCTTAGTATTAAGCATGTACACCTCCAACTGATGACGAATTGATTTAAAAGGGCAGGCATATACTTGCCTGCCTGCCCTTTGTTTGTTGGTTTTTATCCAGGACTATCCTCAGACTGTATCCATGTCATGCTGAAGAGCAAGCATGATAACACAGCGTGTTGGCCCGTGGATTAGCGAGGCCAGGAGGCGTCAATTTGTTGCAATGCCTCCTGTCGGGTGATTGTGCCGCTAACATAATCGGTCATGTACTTCCAGAAAGTACCCGCACCCACAGCCCCGGGCATCAGGTCAGAACCATCAAAGCGGAAGGTAGTTGCATTTCGAATGGTCTCTGCCACACCGCGAGTTACCGGGTCAGCGTACCAATCCAGGCTGGCGTCATTGTGGACACCAATTGCACCGCCAACTTCAATCCATTTTCTCAATGATTCACCGGTTGAGAAGTACTGGATCACTGCTCGAACTTCGGGACGGTCGTTGAAGACAGCATAGATATCACCGGCACCGAGAACAGGTTTCCCATATTCTGGTTTAATCGGAGGCAGATAGAAGAAATCGTAATCCACACCGGCTTCTAATTCCTCGGGGAAGAAGGTGGTCACGAAATTGCCTTGTCGGTTAAACCAGCATCCTGGTGGATCATCGAACATGGGTTTTGGAGCATCACCAAAGCTGATGGTAGGAATGGCTGCACGCCCACCATAGACGTAATCATCGTTAAACCAGATCGCTTCGATGTAATCAAGAGCCTCGTTCACCTGTGGCGAGTCGAAAGGCAGTTCACCTGCGACCCAAGCGTCATAATCCTCAGGTTTTGCTACTCGCAGCAGCGTATCCTCAATCCAGTCAGTCATTGTCCAACCGGTTGCAGCGCCAGATTCAATGCCAATGCACCATGGAGTGTCACCGTCATCGGCGATCTCTTGGGTCAGAGCCATCATCTCGTCCCAGGTTTCAGGAATCGTGTAACCATATTCTTCAAATTTTGCTTTTGGATAAAACACAAAGGATTTACCATTGGCACGTGCCCAGATACCAGCAACCATTCCGTTCATGGTCGCTAAATCTTGCCAGGCTTGTGAGTAATTTTCTTTGATCCAATCCGGATTGATCAGCGTTTCTAAGTCAATGGCGTAACCTTTATCGACTGCGGTTTGGAGCAAGCCGGGCTGCGGGAAGTCGACAATATCGGGACGGTCACCACCATCCAAACGGATCATAATGTTGGCTTCAAATTCTTTCGAGCCTTCATATTGAATGTCGATGCCGGTCGCGGCTTCAAATTCAGCAATTGAATCGTTAAACACGACTGCGTCCTGGTCAGTAAAAGGCCCAGCCATTGTTACAACCGTGCCAGCATACATGCCAGCATAGGCATTAGCCAATTCCTGCCCCTGCGGTAAGGGAGCAATTACTTCCTCCACAGGTTCTTCCACTGCAGGCGGTTCCTCATCCGGTTTTTCTTCTGCAGGTTTCTCTTCCGCGGGTTTCTCGACAACAGGTTCTTCAACTGCAGGCGGCTCCTCTGGTGAAGGTGTCTCAACTTTAGGAGCGCAGGCAGCCAGAATCATTGAAAAGATAACCAAGACTGCTAAAAACATAAATTTCTTTTTCATTTTAAATATTCTCCTCCAATTTAACTAGGATTTGGTTAACAAAATATGGGTCGTCATTAACATCTCTTCGTTTGTGGATTGAACCTCCTTTTTTACTAGTGTGCATGACTGTCGAAAATGCGTTTTGCTTTTCTCCTGAAAATATCTCCAAATGCAAAGTGCCCTATCGGCGAGCCATCTTGTTTCAATTTGTTTAATGTCCATCAAGCTCAATGTCTTGACGCATCTGCCAAACAGCTCTTCCGCATTAGAGAAAAGAAATGAGTTGCCAGTTTCTTTGTTTTCCAAAATCCCATTCTTCGGAAACTGCTTTTATGGAAGCACTTCCATGTACAGCTAACCAAAAATAGGATTGCATCCGAGCATCTTTATTATACGTGAGACTTGCAGATTTTGTCAAATTAAAAATATCAGCGAGTTCTCCCTTTTCCAGCGCTCACCGTCAGGTCATATGTGCAATATTTAAAATTTCTTTGTTTGTGTCAGTTTATCAAGATGGTGTCAACCATTTTTGATTTGAAATTGAGATTATACTTGGCTCATTGGCATCTAAAAAAACGATCATCCTGAGGAGCTATGAAAGATCATTTTCAACTTGATGTTAAACCACATGCTCGAAAAGAAGCAATTATCCGCAAAGACACCGCAAGGTTTACCCTCCTGACCGATCAGTTGATAAGAATGGAGTACGATCCATCACAGCAATTTGAAGACCGCCCCACCCAGGTCTTCTGGTATCGTGATCTTCCTGTGCCCGAATTTCAGGTTTCTATCGATCATAAACTGCTCACTATAGAAACAAAAAAACTGATATTAACTTACAAATTCAGCGAGTGGGGCTTTCACCATGACTTTTTGTCGATAACCTTGAAGGATAACGGAAATATCTGGCGATACGGACAAGAAGATAATTTTAACCTCAAAGGAACACTTCGAACGCTCGATCGCCTGGACGGCGGGCTGTTGACAGAACCGGGGCTTGTTTCTTCTACCGGTTGGTCAGTGTACGATGATAGTCAGTCCCTGGTCTTCGATGAAGATTCCTGGTTGGTTAACCGCAACTCTCCACCTGGCACAGTTGATTTATATTTTTTTGGTTATGGCAAAAATTACACCCAATGTATTATCGACTTTCAAAAAATCTCCGGTCGCCCACCCCTTCTGCCCAGGTTTGCACTTGGCAACTGGTGGAGTAAATATTGGCCCTATCACCAGGATGAGCTTGTCGCCCTGATGAATGATTTTCAAGAGAGGGGTATTCCTCTATCTGCTTGCATTGTCGACATGGACTGGCACATCGTAGATACCGGTAACGAAAGCTCGGGTTGGACAGGCTATACCTGGAACCCAGAACTATTCCCTGATCCGCCAATTTTCTTTGAACAAATCCACAAAATGGGATTAAAAACAGCCCTCAACCTCCATCCAGCCTCTGGCGTTTATCCCCATGAAGCCCAATATGAACAGATGGCAAATCGATTGGGCATTGATCCCGAAAGCAAACAGCCAATCCCGTTCAATATCGCTGATGCAGATTTTGCAACGGCTTATTTTGAAATCCTCCATCACCCACTCGAGGATATAGGTGTGGACTTCTGGTGGATTGACTGGCAACAAGGAAGAAAATCGAGCCTGGAGGGCTTGGACCCCCTCTTTTGGCTCAACCACCTCCATTTTCATGACCTTGCCAGAGGCGGTATCAAACGGCCGTTTATTTTCTCCCGCTGGAGCGGGCTTGGAAATCAACGTTATCCTATTGGTTTTTCTGGTGATGCTTTAGTCACCTGGAAATCCCTGCAATTCCAGCCTTATTTCACCGCAACAGCGGCAAATGTCGGTTATGGCTGGTGGAGCCATGATATTGGCGGGCATATGGGCGGCGTTGAAGAGCCAGAGCTGTATTTACGCTGGCTTCAATATGGTGTCTTGAGTCCGATTATGAGGATGCACTCGACCAACAGCGCGTACCACGAACGCCGTCCCTGGGCTTATGATGCAGAAATTGAGCGCCTTGCAACCAGAGCGTTGAGGCTGCGCCATGCCTTGATCCCCTACTTGTATACCGCAGCCTGGGATAACTACCGGGAAGGTGTTTTGCCCATTCGACCCATGTATCACCTGTACCCGGATGAGAAAGATGCCTATTTGTGCCCGGATCAATATTACTTTGGCAGCGAGTTGATCGCCGCCCCGTTCGTAACACCACGCCACGAAGACACCCGCTTGAGTCGCCAGTTGGTATGGTTGCCAGAGGGACATTGGTTTGATTTCTTCACAGGTGATTACTATCAGGGCGGAGGATGGTATGCCATATACGGAGATTTAGAGCGCGTACTTGCTTTTGCTAAAGCTGGCGGGATCGTGCCATTAAATGCAGAAACCCATAAAAATGGCGTCAATTTGCCGGAGATTTTTACGATTAAAATTTTCCCTGGAGCCGACAATGAATTCACCCTGTACGAAGATGATGGTGAGACACAGGCTTATCTTTCTGGAGATTACGCACTCACAAATATGCAATCCAGGTGGGAGCCTGAAAAACTCACCTTTAAGATCAACCCTGCTCAAGGAATGCAGAGTTTGCTTCCACCAGTGCGAACTTACAACCTGCAATTTCACGCCATTACCCCACCAGCGAAAGTCATGGGATGGCTCAATGGCAATGAAATCAAATTGGACGGATACTATGATCAGCAGCGCCGTCATCTGATCACCAATGGCATCAGGTTATCCCCTCGCGACGAACTGGTTGTTGATGTCTTGGGTCAGGGTAACCTGTGCCACGATGAACCACAAATAAAAGCTTCGGTTTTGTATTTGCTCAAACAATTTAAATTGAATACTTATATCAAGCAGGCTTTGACCGACCAGATCGATCAGCTCCTGGCAGATCCCCTGGCTCTCCTTCACTATGCTGACCGCATGACCGATAATCAGCTATTGGCGCTTGTCGAGACGTGGATGGGACTCTACCCGGAAAAGATGCCAGTAAATCCACCAGAAGCTTTCCAGAAGATCATCAACGTCTTTTTCAACTGATAATCTACGCGAAATGGTTCGTAATAATTAGAAGTCGCTTGTATTTATGCGTTAACCTGCGCCCTACATGGCAGGTTATCCTGTGCAATTTTTTGCTGACAATAAAATCCCGGTTTGCGCTGGGAGGTTTATTTGTAATTCATCATTTCTATTTGGGTATGTGGTGTGGTCAACCAAGTCTTGATAGGAAAGATATTCCGGATTTTGAATCAGTAATTGGTGTTCTTTGGGCGATCGATTAATTAATAGCATGAAATCTTGTGAATCACCCAATGATAATACCAACATGTCTTTTTTCTCATCAAAAGCATTTACAGTCCACTCCGCCTGCCTTAACTGGGGGTATTTTTGCCGAATCTCCGCCAGTCGTGCCAGATACTCCGTGAATTGAAACGATTTTTCTAAATCCCATGTCATGGGGAGACGTGCTTCATCAAATCCTTGTGCATCTCTTGCATGTATGGAACGCCTCTGCGATAAGGGGATTTCTGTTCCATTATATAAAATGGGCGGTCCTGGAAGGACATACAGCACCAGCAAGGCCAATTTTAACAATTTCTCATTGTGGTTTGCAGCATAAATAAACCGGTTCATGTCATGGTTATCCAAAAACGCAGGTAAGTTGAAGGATTTTGAAAAATAAGAAAAATGAGCTTGAAGAAAAGCTGCAAACTTCGCCAGTGACCATTTTCCTTGTGCAAAAGTCGACCGCAACGCCTGGCACAAGACAAAGTCGAGGGTTCCCATCAAGCCGCCTGCGAAAGAAGCCTGTATATCCGCAGGTTGAACAACCTCTCCAAAAGTCCAGCAATCAGGGTTAACGGTTTCACAGACATGGCGAAAATCGATCCAGAAATCCTGCTCTGGGCCGTGCGCGTAATCCAAACGGAATCCATCCACACCTTTTTCCAGCCAATATTTTGCACAATTCAGCATGTATTCTCTTGCCGGGCTGCCATAAGCAAGGTTGACTTTGGGCATAGAGCGAACATTATAAAAGCTTTCGTAATTCGGCCAATCTTTCCATACAAAATAATCATGATATTGGCTATTATGGTTATTAACTGCATCTTTGAAAAAAGAGTGTTCATTGCTGCAGTGGTTAGCAACAAAATCCAGGATCACCCGGATTTGAAGAAAATGGGCAGTATCAATAAGCTCCAAAAAGTCATCCATCGTCCCAAATTTGGGGTTGATTTTATAATAGTCACTGCTATCATAGCCATGATGCGATGGGGACACAAAAATTGGCGTCAGCCAGATCGCATTAAAGCCCATCGCCTTGATATAGGGAAGTTTTTCTGTCACGCCCTGTAATGATCCGCCAAAGGCTTTGCATAGATCACCACTTTCAATCCAGGGGTCTTCTCCTGCTGGTTTAAACCGGTCAACAAAGATTTGATAAACAATCGCATCCTCAACCCATTTTGGGGGGCTTGATTCCCCATAATAAATTGAGAAATGGGTGCCCTTTTCAAAGGTTCTTGCTTGATTATCAGCAAACGCCATCTGCAGTGATCCTTGCAGCCGAGCAGCGATTTTATATCGCAGCATCGTCCCAGCCGGTTGCACGGGAAGCGTGATCTCCCATTCCTGCAAATAAGACCATAAATCTGTTCTCCAAACGAGCTTTGCCTTCGCAAATTGGCGTTCCTCCTGCTGCGCCCATTCATCGGTTGTGTACCAAAGATGCACAGATTCCACCGGTTGATCAACAGAACATGTCACCTTCAGGCAAACTTCACCTCCAGGCGTTGGGTTGGCTGGAAACTTGATGTTGTAATGGTGCACACCCTGATGCCGCGCAATTAACCACGCAGAAGTGTTTTTTGGGTCATCCATGTCTCCAAAAATGTGATCCATCGGCGGTTCAAATTCAGAAAAAGTCATAAATCGTCTCCAAAACAGAAAAAGGTGTCGTTTCCATAAAAAGACACCTTTTTATTTTATTTAACAGAAGAAATTCATCTCGCGTTGATTTACTGAACTCCCAACTGTTTAACCCTTTACTGCTCCCTGTGTCAAACCGCCTACAATTTGATCTTGCAACGTCAAATAAATGACCATGATCGGAAAGGCGCTGATTAAAGCACCAGCGGCAAAGATGCCCCACTTCTGAGAGAACATCCCGGAAGTATAAATTTGCAGACCAACCATGACCGTGTAAAGTTCGGTGGTCTTCAACAGCGTACGGGCAACAATGAAGTCGCCATAAACACCAATAAAGCTCAGGATACCAATTACTACCAGGATCGGTCGCAAAAGTGGCAGGATTAATCTCCAGAAGATTTGCCAGTCTGTGGCGCCATCCACACGGGCTGATTCATCGATTTCGCGGGGGATCGTATCCATATAGCCCTTCATCAGCCAGATGTTCATGCCCATCGCCCCACCCAAGTAGACAATAATTAACCCCAGGTGCGTATTTAATCCGATTGCAGGGATGATGGTTCCAAACTGGGTCAGGATCAAAAACAAAGCCACGATCGAAAGCAGGTTTGGAAACACCTGGATCAGCAAAATCGCCTTCAGCATCGTTGTCCGACCGGAAAAACGGAAGCGCGAGAAGGCATAAGCAGCCATAGTTGTCAAAAACAGCGTCGAAAACGTTGTGATTGTTGTAATCTTGATCGAATTCCAAAACCACAGGAAAAAAGGAAAGGTTGGATTTCCGATAAGGCTTTTAAAATTCTGAAAACCTGGGTTCTTTGGAATAATGCGAGCGGTAGCCAAGGTTCCGGTAGGATTTAGCGAAGCTGAAATGATCCAAACCAGGGGAAAGATCGAAAAGAATATTAGAAAAGCCGCAATGATCCACCGGATCACAGTGCCGATCTTTCTTTGCTGAGTCATGGACCGAGGATGTTTTGTTTTTTGGGTTTTTTCAGACATTTTCACTGACCTCCTCCCACATGTTCGTGAACCTGAATTGGATCAAGGACATGATGGCAATCAAAATGAAAATCACAATGGAAATCGCCGAAGCAAATCCATAATTGACACCTCTTCCGCCTTCAAAAGCCAGATTATACACATAGCTGATGAGAATATCAGTGTAACCGGCACGCGTTGACGCCCCGGGAATTGGCGGACCGCCTCCAATAAATACGTAAATCAGGTTGAAATTGTTAAAGTTAAAAATAAAAGAAGCAATTAAAAGCGGACCGACTGAAACAAGTAGCAAGGGCAGGGTGATGTGCCAGAACACATTCCAGCCTTTTGCACCATCAACTTCAGCGGCCTCATAAATATCACTGGGAATGGATTGCAAGGCACCGCTGGTAACCAGCATAAAATAAGGGTAACCGAGCCACAAATTAACAAGCAATATGGCCGCCCTTGCCCACCAATGATTTGTTGTCCAGGCTGGTGCAAAATTGAACAAATTTCTTAATACCGTGTTGACAATCCCAACATTTTCATTCAAGATCCCGCGCCAAATTAAAATCGTAATCAGACTCGGGATGGTATAAGGAATGATCAATAACGAGCGCAATATCTTCTTACCGCGAAAATTCGGATCGCCATACAAAATCGAAATCGCCAAGCCCAGTGAAAAGGTCAGGAAGACACTTAAAAAAGCAAAGGAAAAGTTCCATGCCAGAATGAGAGCCAGCGGTCCCCTTAGCGCGGGATTGGTTAGAAAATTTACAAAATTGCTTATCCCAACACCCGCACGAAATCCAGGTGCTAACGTGCGCCCTTGCTGAGAAGTATAGGTGCCTTGCTTGGCAAAGTAAACAGTGCCGGTCAGCTGATCAGTAAAACTATCTTCTTCCTCATCGTAGTGATACCTGGGTAGCAATTCCGCTGCTTCTTGTGGTGATCGCACCTGCACAGTCTTTTCGGGCTCACCGAATTTTACCTTCGTAAGGTTGGTATCCGTTGCGGCTTGGATGCGATTAAGCCTGGAAAACCCATCAATCGTGGTCGGAGCACCTTGCTCATCTAATTCACCGATACCAGATTCACCGGGTACCACTTCTAAAATATGTTCGTCATAATCTGCATCCGTTTGTCTGACTAAAAGCGCTTTTCCTTCAGCGTCTTTAATCCATAGCATATACTCACCCACATCTGATCGGTAAGCAATCCACTCAAAAGCTTTACCTTCTTCAGGCAAGTACGTTTCAGCCTGAATTTGGTTTATTGCTTGTGTTCTTGAAAGCAGGTGACCATCACCATAATTAGTAAACGCTACATAAGTTGTGTAAATTATCGGGAATATTGAAAATAACAAGAGTGCTGAAAGGCCTATAGCCATCCAGCGAAGAGGATACGCTTTCGGTGCTAAAAAAACATAAGTATTAAATAGTAGAATAATGATAAAGACAATCGCAATGGGTAAAAAGCCATTGGTTAATAATTGTAAGATAAACCAAATCAAGCCTGCATCAACAACAACAAGCAAGGCGATTTTTAAAACGGATGTAAGTTCGAAATGAATCTTTTTTGCTGTTTTGGTTAAACGTTCACGACTTGAATCCATCATCCACCTCTCAAAATGTCAAAAACAATAGTGAAAGGAGATCAGGCTAACCTGATCTCCTTTTCTATTTCAAGTTGAAATTACGGAAGTTTGATCTCTAACAAGTGGGTGTCTGGATCATATATAAATGTCACTTCACCATCTGCAGCAAGTTCAAACTGATAGTTGTCGCCATCGGCGATCCCATCAACACCAAAGTTCACACCCCAGCTACCGTCCAGAGCTACTTTAACTTCGTAAGAACCGGCAGGAAGGTTGAATGTGCCGACATAAAGTCCATCAACTTCTTTCAAAGCGGTCGCTTCACAATCCGGTTGCCAGTCACCTGGGCACCCAGCAGCGGCTTGCCAGCTACCGGGAACGTTGACCATGCCAGCCAGCGCGCCACCGATCAATTCTTCAATTTGATGTTGTGCATTGGTTAATGCATCTTCAGGTGACATTTCACCCTGAATGATCAGGGTAATGGCATCGTTCCACGCGCCCCACACACTGCCCATTTCGGCAAGAGCTGGCATTGGCATCGCACCGGTACCAGCAGATCCAAAGGCATTCATATCTTCGTCATCCACCAGTTCCAGAGCAGGGATGTAGGCTGGCGGGCGGTTACCGGCTTCATAAAGCTGGTACATCACGTCTTTAGTAGCCACAAACTCAGTCAGGAAAGCCTGAGCAAGGAGTTGATTTTCACTCAGGGCATTGACAATAAAGCCCTGAACACCCAGGAAGGGCAAACCGCCATCCGGAAAATCGGAGATTGCGTAAGGGACGCCAGCTGCGCGAATCCGATCCAAAGCCCATGGGCCAGCCATCAACCAGGGAACTTCACCGGTCTCAAACAGTGCATGAGCGGTATCCCAGTCAGTGTTGGGGGACATGAACTCTAATTCGATCCATTCTTGCATCAACTTACCGGCTTTAATCATTCCTTCCCCGCCAATTCCAATATCATTTGGCAGCCAGTTGCCAGCAGAATCCCGACCAAAGACGTAAGCACCCTGAGAAGTCATCAACGGGAAAGCATCATAGGTTGTTCCAGAGAGCACGAAGCCCCAATCAACTTTACCTGCATCTTGCAATTCCATGCCCTTAACAACCAGTTCGTCCCAGGTTTCTGGGGCAGCGTCAACCAAGTCTTTATTATAGAAAAATGCCAGGTTTTCAGACGCATAGGGCATTCCGTACAACTGACCATCAAAAGTGAAGGCGTCAATAGTAAAATCGACAAAGTCACCGGCTTTTGAGCCCAGGTCAATCGGAGCCAACAAACCGCTGGCGACTAATTGCCCAGCCTGATCGTGTGGAACAATGGTGATGTCAGGGCCTTCACCGGCAGGAGCAGCAATAATGAATTGGTCACGGATGTTGGCGACCTCTTCAATAATCACTTTGACATTGTATTCAGCTAAAAATGCGTCTGCCAGGGGTGCCAGAATAGCTGAACGGGTGTCATCAGCCCAGATACGCAAAGTTGCATCCGGTGTGGAGGGGGGAGCAACCACAGGCTCTTCTTTAGCCGGTTCTTCTTTAGCCGGTTCTTCTGCAGCCGGCTTTTCAACCGCAGGTTCCTCAACAACAGGTGCCTCAACAGCAGGAGCTTCAGGTTTTGCTTTTGGTTTACAAGCTCCTAACATAAGGCTTGCAATCATAAGGATTGCAAATAAAACAAATCTTTTCTTCATTACAGTACACTCCTTTTATAATATTTGGTCTTGAGTTTATTTTTTGTTCATGGTGAAGATCAGGGGGTTCCTTTAACCAATCGGCGTTAGCACCTCTTCGATATGTTCACAAATGTCGGTATAGGAAGTCAGCTCATCTTCAGAAAATCTTGCTAGTAATCGATCAATTTGTTGTTTATATGCGATATACACCTCCGTAAAAATTCTTTCTCCTTTGTCTGTAAGATATAGATGATAGCACCGTCGATCGTCGTTGTTTACTTTGCGGGTCAACAAGCCTTCTTTCTGCATTGAGCGTACGACGCGAGTTGTATTGCCTCTGGTGCATAACATTAAATCACTGAGTTCGTTATAGTTGACCCCAGGCTGCTCATGCACATGCATTAAAATATAAAAACGAGGGATGTTTAAGTCGTATTGTGCTAAGAGGGATTTCTCCTGGTTGTCAATGTGCAAAAATATCGATTTGAGAGAAAAGTAGAGTTTCCGGCCGTTATTTTGCATTTTTAACACCAATGCGACTAAAGACAAAAGATAATAGTTGATATGTAAACAATATATTCTTTTTCAATAAGATAGTCAAGAGTTTAATAAATAAATCATGGTGATTTAATAAATTTCTGATTAATTAATCGTGTTTATCAAAAATAATAATAATGAAAGAGAGACCCTTTACTTTAGATTTGATTTCAAATGCGATTAAACTTTAATCAAATTGCAAATTGTGGTTATTATAACAAGTTGCTTTATAGAGTATCATTTTGGTATGAGAAATGCTTTTGAGAAAAAGATGCCGAAACGTAAGAAAGCATTATTGTTTTTTAATTCTAAATCAGGTCACAGTAGAGAGGAATATCATTGTGACCTGTTTCGTGCTTTTTTTGATCAAAAGCAAATTGACCTTGATCTTGTCTACGTGCCGGATGAATTCGAAAGAATAAGGACAAGAATTGATACTGCACTTTCAGAAGATGTGGATTTTTTAATCGTAGCAGGTGGCGACGGGACGGTTTCAATGGTGGGGACCCACCTGGTTGGGAAAAATGCTTCTTTAGGCATTGTTCCCTTAGGCACCGGGAATTTGTTGGCAAAAGCTTTGCATATTCCGCAAGACATTGAACAGGCCTTGGAATTGATTGTTTCAAAGAACCCGAATAAAGTTTGTATCGATACTTTCAAGCTGGACGAGCGGAATTTTTTATTAAATATCAGCGTAGGACTTTCCCCAAAGCTAATGGACTCTGTGCACTCACACCAGAAACAACGGATGGGAGTCTTTGCTTACCTGATTTACTTCTTCCAACAGGTGTTAGGTTTAAAGCTTCACAAGGTTTTTATCGATTGCGACCAACGTAAATTTTCCGTCATGGCATCCGAGGTTCTTATTACTAACATCAGTACCGCAGGCGTAGATCCACTAACCTGGTCAGAAAATATATTTTTAGATGATGGAATTATGGACCTACTCATCTTTCGGGCCGCCAATGTCTGGGACACCATCAGGGTAGCCAGATCAATAATTTTTCACAAAGAGAAAATCAACCCACTTATAAAATTTTTTAAAGTGAGGGAATATTGCGTGGTGGAAACCCAAGCCCCCATGACAACACAAGCCGATGGCGATGTGATCGGTAAAACGCCATTTAAAATTGAAGTTATCCCCAATTCATTATCCATAATTGCGGGAAACAATCCACAAGAGAATTAATAAAAGGAGAAAAGCATGAAAAAATATAAATACATCATTATTGGCGGCGGAATGACAGGTGCTGCAGCCGTTATGGGAATCAGGGAGAATGACCCTGATGGCTCAATTGCGGTCTTTTCCAAAGAAGAATTCCCTCCTTACGCTCGTCCTCCCCTATCAAAAGGGTTGTGGGCAGGAAAAGAGGAAAAAGGCATCTTTAGAAAACTGGATGAATTGGATGTCGACCTCATCCTGGATACTACAGTTGAGAAAATCTCTCCGGACGAAAAATTGGTTGTCACTAAGAAAGGGAAAAAGTATTCCTATCAGAAATTGCTGCTTGCAACGGGTGGAGATCCCCGGCATATGCCCGGAGCACCCGCTGATGTAATTTACTACCGCACCCTGGATGATTATCATAAATTAAAGAAAGAAACAGAACTTAAGGACAATTTCTGCATTATTGGCGGTGGCTTCATTGGTTCTGAGTTGGCAGCAGCGCTGACCAACAATAACAAGCAGGTCACGATGCTTTTCCCAGAAAAAGGTTTATCAGGCACCATTTTTCCTGAAAATTTATCGGAGTACATGGCTCAGTACTATCGGGATAAAGGTGTCAAAGTATTTACCACCCATCTGGTGGATTCTATCGTAAAAGAAGGCGATCAGTTCGTAGTCAAATATCACAGTATGGAAAATAATGAACCTGGAGAAGCGTATTTTGATGCCGTCATCGCAGGCATCGGAATCATCCCCAATACGGCACTGGCAGAGGACAGCGGTATCACAGTTGATAATGGAATCGTCGTTGATGAATATCTACAAACAAATCATCCGGATATTTTCGCGGCTGGAGATGTTGCCAACTTTGTACACATCCCACTCGGCCAGCGAATGCGCTTGGAGCATGCCAGCAATGCTCATTTGATGGGGCTGCTTGCCGGCAAAAATATGTCCGGTGAGAAACTGCCTTATGACAACTTTCCTTATTTTTATTCTGACCTGTTCGACATGGGTTATGAAGCAATTGGTGATACCAATATAAGGTTGGATATTTTCGAAGATTGGATCGAACCTTTCAAAAAAGGAACGATCTTCTATCTGAATGAAGGCCGCATTCGTGGTTTGATTTTCTGGAACTTGTGGGACAAAGTCGAACAGGGCAAGGAAGTGATCAGCTCTGGGAAGGTGTTTCATAAGGCGGACCTGCCTGGGATGTTTCAGTAACCCCCTAAATTTCGAAGTTCCAAGGCAGAGGAGTGAAAATTGTTAGATATTGAAGATCCCGGACAACCCCAGGTTAACGCGCTGCCGGGGCACACCTGGTTTATTCCCTTTGACGATTTAAACACACCCATCCCCCTCTTTCCGATCGATTCAAGCCGCTGTATGCTCCTGAATGGGCAATGGGATTTCATTTATTTAGATTCCCACAAAGCACTTCCACAAAAGCCACAGGATTTGTTTCTTCGCAATGGTTGCATTGGCGTTATCGACGTACCGGGTTGCTGGGAATTGCAGGGGTATGGTCGCCCGCAGTATCTGAATATCACCTATCCTTTTCCGATTGATCCCCCTTTTGTTCCAGATGCCAACCCTACCGGAGTTTATCATCGTCGATTTTCACTCCCTGCTTCTTGGCATGACACTCAGATTGTCGTGACTTTTTTAGGCGTTAGCAGTGCTTTCGATGTGTTTTGTAACGACCACTATGTCGGCGGTGCAAAAGCCAGCCATCTGACCAGCGAATTCAATCTCACACCATATCTGGATTCCATCGGTGAGAACCGGCTGATGGTTGTCGTCTATCAATGGTCGGATGGCGCCTATCTTGAAGATCAGGATATGTGGCGCCTGCACGGGATTTTTCGTGAAGTGTATCTGACAGCCAGGCCGAGAAGACACATCTTGGATGCAATTATCGACGTGGACTACGATCACCTTCATTCCGTGGGGACGTTAAATGCCCGTTTCATCACCAACGATGACCGTCCGCTCCCTCTCAGGGTTATGCTCTGTGACCAGGCAGGAAAAATAATCTTCAGCATGTCTGCAGAATCCCACAGCCCGCTTTCAAAGGAGATACCTGATTGCCAACCCTGGACTGCGGAAACCCCCTTCCTGTACACGTTATTCATTGAGACCTTGGACGATGATGGCTTGCCCCTCGAAATAATTGGCTTTCATGTCGGTTTTAAGCGAATCCAAATTCGAGATCAACAACTCTTACTTAATGGTCGACCGATTAAATTAAAAGGTGTCAACCACCATGAGTTTGACCCCGACACAGGCTGGACAATTTCACCCACGCGGATGGAACAGGATATCCGCTTGATGAAACGCCACAATATCAATGCTGTGCGCAACTCGCATTATGTCAATCATCCCTACTGGTATGCACTGTGTGATCGCTATGGGCTGTACTTAATTGATGAAACAGACCTGGAGACTCACGGCTTTGAATTTGTTGGAAACCGATCAGCGCTGTCTGATTCGCCGGATTGGAAAGAAGCCTATTTAGACCGTGCGCGTCGGATGGTGGCGCAAAACCGAAATCACCCCTCGATTGTTTTCTGGTCATTGGGCAACGAAGCTGGCTTTGGCGAGAATCATGTCAGTATGGCTGAATATATCCGCAACGTCGACCCCTCCCGACCCGTCCATTATGAAAGCGCGGGCACAGAAGCTGCTGTCGATATTGTATCCGTGATGTACCCGAGTATATCCGAATTAAAGAAAGCCGGTGAGAACCCGGAGAGCGACCCTCGACCCTTTTTTGTGTGCGAATATGCCCATGCAATGGGCAACAGCCCCGGTAGTCTACGCGAATACTGGGAATTAATTTATAAATACCCTCGATTAATTGGCGCTTGCGTCTGGGATTGGGTTGACCAGGGCTTGCGCCATCGCACACTCGAAGGTGAAACCACGTTTTATTACGGCGGCGATTATGGTGATAATCCCAATGACGCCAATTTTTGCATTAATGGATTGATCAACCCTGATCGCGAACCGCATCCAGGGCTTTACGAATTAGAGTACTGGATTCAGCCCGTATCACTGCTGGAGTACGATTCGCAAGCAAATCGCATCCGGCTGCAAAACCGCTATGATTTTCTCAGCCTTGAGCATTTGCAGTGTTTTTGTACTCTCAAGGCTGAAGGCACCCTCCTTGCCGAGAGTGAAATACCCCTGGATTCCAGCCATCAACCCGGAGAGATCAGCTTAACGATTCCCGGGTTTGACATCACTTTGCCGCCTGATAAAGAAACCTGGTTCGAAATTGTTTTTAAGCAAAAAACATCCACGCTTTGGGCTGAGGCTTCGCATGTCGTAGCCCGGGATCAAATTTGCATCCAAGAGGGCGTTGTCAACAGAAAATACAGCGTCACAACAAATGACCAACCCTGCTCCTGGCAAGTTTCAGAAAACGAGCATCGAATCATTGTGGAGGATGAACAGCAAGCTTTCGAAATCGATCGCATCACGGGCTGGATCGATGCATGGCGTGTCAATCGTGCACCGGTTTTTATCGAACCCTTGTGTCTCAATATCTGGCGTGCACCCACCGATAACGATGTGCACATCGCTAAAGAATGGCTCTATGATGGGCTTGATCGGGCGATATTTTTTCGCAACCAGGTGGAGCTGATCAGCAATAATGATGGGTGTGTTTCCATACGCGTTGAGGGAAAACTGGCTACTGCTGGAGACCAACCCATCGCCCATTGTGAACTTATTTATTCTTTTCTTCAAAATGGCTTGCTGGAAATCGACTTAAATTTTGTTCCGATGCACATCAATACTCGCTTACCAAGGTTGGGTTTCAAAACCAGGCTTCACCAGGATTATCAACGCGTGACCTGGTATGGCCGCGGTCCTCACGAAAGCTATAGCGATCGGAAAGATTCTGCCTTTGTCGACCTTCACACTGCAAAAACGGTCGATTTGTTTCATCCGTACATCATGCCGCAGGAAAACGGCAATCGCACGGACACTCGCTGGTTGAAATTGTATGGAAATGATGTGCCCCCGGTCAGAGTCCTGGGTGGACCCAGTTTTGATTTCAGCATCCACCATTGCTCGTTAACGAACCTGACAAATGCAAGGCATATCGATGAGGTCACCTTCCAGGCAGACCCCTGGCTGTACATCGATTTAGCCCAAACCGGGCTGGGCAGTAACTCCTGCGGGCCGGACACGCTGCTTCAATATCGACTGGAACCCCGACCTTATCAGTTCAAAATTCGATTGTGCCCCTGCTCCTGAGGCACATGACGTTGGTTGTGGAAGGACTGCTCGTAAAATTAAATCAAGAATTGGAGGCATGAAATGAAAAAACTGGCTGCTCCTTTGATTCTCCTGCTGGCTATTCTTGCCTGTTCGATTCCAAGTCAAAATCCGATGGAAAACCAATCGGGTTTGGATGTATCCTCGCCAACCTAGGAGGCGTCACCACCCGAGTCGCAGCTGCTTCCGATAGCACAAATCAGTGGCGATGTAATCAATCCCGACGACTTTGAGTACCTTGGCGCGTTCCGCCTTCCAGGCGGCGATGACCGACCGCAGACCTTCGCCTACGGCGGCAACGCCATGACCTACAACCCTGACGGCAACTCGCTCTTCATCATGGGTCATAATCGTATGCCCTACGGCGACCTGCCAGACGGGAATCAAGTCGCGGAGATCAGCATCCCAGAACCGGTCATTTCCAAGAATATCGAAGACCTCAACACAGCAGAATTTATTCAAGACTTTAAAAACGTGTTGAAGAAGCAATTCAGCGAGTACGACGAAATTCCCAAAGCCGGAATGCAATACCTCAACCGCCCCGAAACGGGGGCGAAGATTCACGTTGCGTTTGGCGAGCACCTCCAGTCGGAGCAAATCCCGACGCATGGCTGGTTCAGCCCAACGCTGTCGAAGCCTGATTTTCAGGGAACATGGTTCATCGGGAACCAGGACCTGTACAGTGTGAACGACTACATGTTCGAAATCCCTGCCACGTGGGCAGATGCTTACGCCGATGGAAGGCCTCTCGGCACGGGTCGAATGCGTGACGGTGGTCAAGGCGGCATGGGACCCACACTCTTTGCTTATTGCCCGTGGAATGAGGATGGATCGCCGCATCCAGCTGGAACCCGTCTCGAAGAAATCACCTTGCTATTGTACGAGAATGCCTACAACACTGAGGAGTTTATCCGCAGTTTGGACGGCTACCAGCATCCCGACGAATGGGGTGGCGGTGCCTGGCTGACAACTTCCGGCGACAAAGCGGCAGTTTTGTTTGCCGGGACAAAAAGCAACGGCGAGAAATACTGGTATGGGTACATCCATCCGGATGGCCCAAACCTCGTTTGTGTGGATGCTGAAGCCACGGATTTTCCTACCTGTCGCATGGCGAATGGTTCGCTCTGCCCGCAGGATGATTTCTCCGGTTGTTGTGATGCCGCTGCGGGGGAATGTGTCTCAAGCCGTGGTTGGTGGACAACCCAGTTCGACGCTGAGTTCATCCTCTACGATCCTGCTGACCTGGCGATGGTCGCCACCGGTCAACTGGAAGCGTGGCAGCCACAGCCCTATGCCGTTGTCGACATCGACGAGCGCCTGTATCTGAACCCGCCCGAATGGGATTTGGTTGATGTCGGCTGGGGTGTTCAACGCCGAAACCGCATTGGAGATGTGGCATTTGATCGCCAAAACGGATTGCTCTACGTGCTTGAGTTATACGCAGATGGCGCAAAACCCGTTGTGCATGTTTGGAGAATTCGTTAAACCAGATGGCTTATTTTGCCCCACATTTCGCATAATGAAATAAATAATTGGCAACTGGTTTGAGCTTCGGGCATTAAGTTTTTTAATGTCCATTACATTCGCTTTCCAGATTACCTTTTTATCCATTTGCTTGGATTGGCTCGCGATTCTTCTTCAGGAGGTTGTGATCTTCCCCCCAAAATTCCGGAAGTGTAAAACCTTTCCACTGTCGCCGCTCGCCAAAAAGGTTTTTTAAAATTTCATATGGCCAAACCCGCCACCCATCGAGCCGTGACGTGTTTCACCAACAACCAGAAGCGCATGGATTATCAACGCTTGACCTGGTATGGGCGCGGTCCTCATGAAAGCTATAGCGCCCGGGAAGATACTGCTTTTTTTGACCTCCACACTGCCAAAAGGGTCGATTTGTTTCATCCGTACATCATGCCCCAGGAAAATGGCAATCGCACGGACACTCGCTGGTTGAAATTGTATGGGAATGGTGTGCCCCAGGTCAGAGTCCTGGGTCGACCCAGTTTTGATTTCAGCATCCACCATTGCTCGTTGATGAACCTGACAAATGCAAGGCATATCGATAAGGTCACCGTCCAGGCAGGTCCCTGGCTGTTCATCGATTTAGGCCAGACCGGGCTGGGCAGTAACTCCTGCGGATCCGACACGCTGCTTCAATATCGACTGGAATCCCAATCTTATCAGTTTAAAATTCGATTGCGCCCCTAAACCTGAGACGCATGACGGTCCCATCCTGTAGGCGTGGAAGTTAGTGCTGGGGTATCCCATCAGAGCACCCACATCATCGCTATAATTCCCTCGGTTTTTGAAAAATTTACCTTAAACATGACCTGCGTACCGTTTTCATCAGTACGCTTTTCCAATTTCAATAACACATATTCGCCAAATCGCTTAACAATCTGTTATGAATATCAAAGATAAACCTCATCAAAGCGGTTACGAGCAGTAATAGCTCTTCGCGCTCATAACTCGGAGGACCTTGCTATGAACGCGATGTGGAGCCTCGTAACAAAAAATTCCCATGTGCTTTTTTGATTCAAGTATTTAGTAAAACTCCTCTACAAAAAAGTCTTCTAACAACTGTAGATAATTATCTATGTTATAATTCACAAGGTTTTTTTATAATTTTCAAAGTATTTGACGACTTTGCCCATGAACCCATCACACTCAAGGAGAAAATAATGACCAAAACCATTCACACGGACGTGCTTATTGTTGGCGCAGGACCAATTGGAGCCTATTTAGGATGGAAACTGGCTGATGCCGGCTGCGATGTCCACCTTCTGGAAGCCCTGACTCTCGATAAAGTCGGTGCCCACATCGAAGTTATCCACATCGATGAAATCCGCTTTGATGAATTTGAGATTCCTCATCCAACCCCGCCTGAGTTGATCCACCTTCCACCCTTCTTTAAGGTTTGGTCTGTTGATTCAAGCCGGTATTTCGAAGTTCACTATCCCTTTTATGTCATTAACATGCCTTTATACGTGCAACGCCTGCATGGATATATTCGAAATTCGGGAGGGAAGCTTACTGAAAAAGCCCGCGTTGAAGATGTCATTGTCGAAGATGGATATATCAAAGGTGTAACCGGTAATATTGGCGGTGAGCCTTTTGAGGCTTATGCCCGCATAACTGTCGACGCATCTGGCATCGTAGGCGCTCTCCGAACTCGTCTACCTGATGATTTTGGTATCGAAAACACACCGCTCCCACCTGAGCAGACTTTCTACAGCGGTTTAGAGCTTCGTGAAGACATTCCTGAAGGCTACCCCACCGGCAGCAACAGCTTCTTGGGCACACCTGGATTTTGGAATATGTCCTACGGAGATGGGGCAATTCTGGGCATGGTTATACCTGGAAGTGCTGAGCTTGCCTGGGAAAAACACAAGCAATGGCGAGAAGAGCGCTATGGAGATCCAGGAAAACTGGTTGCCAGGAGGATCGGCTGTGGCCCTTATCGCCGTGCACCATTGTCTTACGTGGGTGATGGATTTGTCGCTGTAGGCGATTCAGTCTATCAAAACAAAGCCTTTTCCGGCGAAGGTATTGTCAGCGGCTATACTGCCTGCAAAATCGCAAAAGATGTGATTTTTGATGCCCTTGAAAAAGATGATTGCAGCAAAAAAGGTTTGTGGGCTTATAACACGCGCTATTTCCGCGGTCAGGGTGCGAAATTTGCGAGTGTGATGGGTTTCCTCCCCATCGTCAATGATTTTCCTCCAGAAGAACTGGACTTTCTCAACACAAACGAGATCATCTTTTGCAAAGATGATTACGAATACCTCAATTTGAATTACGAGCTCAATCTTCCCCCCGAGCGATGGGCGCGTATATGCCAAACTATAGAAGCAGGCGTTAAAGAAGGTCAGTTTAGCGAAAAAAGCTTCCAAACCATGAAAACCCTATACGATTTTTCAAACCAGCTTAAATCTCACTATCTAAAATACCCTGAAACCCCAGAAGGGATTGCTGCCTGGGGTGCCGTTCAAAAAGCAATGTGGGGTTATTAAAACAGCCATGAAAGCCTCATATTCAATCATCGTGCTAGATGTCAGCCACTTCCCTTTTGCTGACCAAATAACTGCTGCAACTTTACAAGGTCTGGTCAATCGCGAACAACCTGCACTGTTTTTGGATTATGGCATTTATGACGATCCAAACGCCAGGCGAACCAATGAAGACACTATGCCAGAAGACATCTGGCAGGCAAAATATCGCCAGTATCTTGGTAATCAGGACCGACACAACCTTGAAGGTTATAAACAGTTTTATACAATTGACACACAGGAATCCGATAGCCTGAATGAGGTGGTCAAGCATTTTCTGTCAATCGTCAAGGGTGTGGTTGTCTGGGATCCAACCATCGAAGACAGTATCAATATTGCAATCATGTACGCCAGCCTGGAGGACCTGCTGCCAATCTCTCCCGATCGGATCGATTGGGCAGCACAGTTAGATCTGTCTGTTGTCCATGATTTACGCGATCGATGGCAAGATCGGGTTTCCCTTTATCAATGGGCATTGGAGCACCTTCAACCACGCTGCTCATCAAAAAAGCTAGCCAGTATCGAACCAGGTTGGTGCCGACCCGAATTCCTGGATTATGCAGTCAAGGAAAAGATGTTCATTTACAGCCTTACTGCAAAAGGCAGTGGAAAAACCTTTGAACGCGGGTGGAATTTGCTGATGCTGATTTTGGGTGGCCCAGCCTGGTTGCGTAACTTTATTTACAATGCAGGTCTTTTCCACCGATTAAAGCGCATGGCTCAAAAATGGATGTCTTCCGACCCAGAAGTCAGCCTGGGCAATGCGATCCAAAAAAAATATGCATATCATCAAGACAGTACGATATTTGGGTGGCACACCTGCCGTGATGACGAATTTGCCTTTTTACAGCAGCTTAGCGCAAATGGTTTGCGGTTGGTACCTTCGTTCCTATCTTCAAATTTCTCTTTCCACAGTGGATTACCGGCGGTTGTGCCGCTTAAGCAAGAACATGTTCATGAAGCGGACGTCACATTGGAGAAGGACAAGGTTTACCTGACCTTTACTTACTCCGATGGCGATCAATTGATGCTGATGAACACCGCTCAGATTGGCGGCTGGCGCAGACCCGAGCGAGGAAAAGTGGCTTTCAATTGGGAAATGCAACCTTTACTCGTGACCTATGCCCCTGCATTGCTCGGTCTTTATTACAGTACTGTGACACCTGCAGATTGTTTAATCGCAGGGCCTTCTGGCGCAGGATATATTATTCCACCTCTACACGACAATTTGCCGAATTACCTGGAACAATCTGCAGAAATATGCCGTCAGGCTGACATCACAGTAATCACCTCCTACTATCCAGATCCTCCAAAAAAGGTCATTAAACAACATTTGCATGCCCCTGATAACATTCTGGGCTTCATTTCTGGATATTTTTATAATGTGGCCAAACCGATTGTTGCAGATAATAGAAGCATATTTATTTGCAATAAATGGCCACAATTATCCCAAATATTCCATTCTAGCGATGAAGTCATGGCTGGCGTGCAAGAAATAATCGATGCACCAGGACCCAAACCTCGCTTTGTTGGAGTTCACCTTTTTGCATATCGAACCACTGTGACCGATGTCTACAATTTTGTTCAAACTCTGGATGCGAACAAGGTCAAAGTCGTACGCGCAGACGAGTTTGTTATCGCTGCGAAGAAATACTTTGGTAAAAGCCAAAGTAACAATGCCACTCCGAAATAAATACCACATGTTAACATATTGAAGGAAAAAAATGACAAACAAAGTCCCCACACATATCAAAGTGCTTTATGGTGTTGCTGATGCCGGTATTGCAATGCTCACCGCGATCGTTCAGTTTTTCTTGCTTTTTTACTATACAGACATTGCCCTGCTCGACCCGGCTTTGGTGGGGTCAGCATTGATGTTGGGCAAACTGACCTGGGATGCTGTTAATGACCTCTTATTTGGTTACATTTCAGACCGGACCCGCTCACGTTGGGGACGCAGGAGACCTTACCTGCTTTTCTTGGCTATTCCGCTTGCCCTCACGACCTGGCTCATGTTCTCACTTCCGCCCGGGTTGACAGGCGTTGCAGCATTTCTAATCGTATTAACCACTTATTTGCTTTTCGATACTCTGCATTCCTTTATTGGCGTTGCCTACTCAGCACTTACGCCAGAACTGACCCAGGATTATGACGAGCGTACAGCCCTCACGACAGTTCGACAAATCTTTACAGTGGCTGGATATATCATCGGGGCAGCTCTGGCCACCGTTGTCGCAGATGTATATAAAAACAACTTTGGATTCAGCAATTCGGCCAGTTACAGTGCCATGGGGCTCACATTTGGAATTTTTGCTGCCATCGTAATTCTGATCACTGGTTTTTCTGTTAAAGAAAAACCGGCAGAGGAGATCGAAACATCAAAAATGCCGCCGATTAAATCGTTTGTTGAAACGCTGAAAAACAAACCATTCGTTCGCTTGATGCTCTCATTTTTGGTCTCAAACATCAGTTTCACCCTGCTCACAACACTTCTTCCCTACTACCTTAAATATGTGGTGAAGATGGAGGAGCAAATGCCCATTGTTATGATGACACTGCTGCTGACGATTGGACTCTGCCTCTACCCAATGAAGATGATTGCTGATCGCTTGGGCAAAGGCAAAGCCTACGCACTGGGACTCGGCATAACCTCCGTTGCGATATTGGCAGGGTTTTTCTACCCGGCGCACCCGACTCCCCTTGTTTACGTTACTGCGATTGTGGCCGGTATGGGCCTGTCTTCACAATGGGTGTGTCCCTGGAGCATGATGCCGGATGTCATTGAAATCGACCAGGCAGTCACCGGAGAACGTCGGGAAGGCGTTTACTATGGGATGTGGCAGTTTACATCAAAATTTGCTAACGCTTTCGCGATTGCTGCCGCCGGATGGATGTTATCGGGCTTTGGTTACGTACCTGATATACCACAAACGGAACTGGCAATTTTTGGAATTCGCTTCCTCTTTACTTTAATTCCGGTATTGATGTTCATCCTTACCATGCCCTTGTTAATCAAATACCCAATTACTCGCGAATCACACACACAATTGGTCGAAGAGTTACGCCAAAATCAGGAGTTGCTACATTAGTCTAATAGGCTTGATCTGTGTTTAAAACACTCAGATTTCATAATTTATCAAAAATGCGTCGGGCTGAGACAAAGAGACCATTCGGCTTAGCTCAGCGAGCTTAGAACGCTTATTTTTACATGGAGATAATATCGAACGATTGATCATCCACTTTCTATGAGCTTAACTAAACAATTCGAGGTTTTCAAATTTAGCACTAAGGTCTATATCACCGGGATGGTGTTGTGTCTTTAGCTGTTGGTTAAGCTGTTGACAGGCATGGGCTTGAAGACAAACTCTGCTTTTGTCTCAAAACTCAGGGTTGTTTGCCGATGAAAGTGATAAACAGTTCATGAGTCAGTAGAAACACGCCAAAAAGTACACGGTATTGACCTGGTTTTGCATTGCGTAAGCCTTTTTAATGCAAATTGTGGCTGGTTTGGTTCGATATTCTATTTATATTGGAATGGTGCAGCGACCTTATGGTTTGGTCTTTCAAGGGTTCAGGTAGAACCACTGGGAGATAGATCAGCGCCAGGTACGAAAAAATACGCCCTGTAAATGACATGATGCGCTTTTGATTTTTATATTCGAAAAACAGTTTTAATAAGAATATTTAATTAATTTTGTGATTTACAGACCACATTGGCAGGTTAAAATCCAGATATGGTATGTATCCCGCAAGTGCTGTTATTCCTTTTTCAAAGCTGGCAATCCGGATGCTAATTCAACAACCTCCTTCCCGACAGGAATTTCATCAACAGCAAATTCAGGACGTAAATCCCCTGCAAAGTAATACAGTTCGCGGGTTGAACCCGACTTAGACACAATGGTCTTACAATGCAAGTAGTAGGTTTTTCCTTTTGAATTCGTAAATGAATAAGCCATTTTGATTCCTTTCATCTTGTGGATTTGCAATTAAAGTATAGCAAATGATGGCTTTGCTTACAATAAAAAGATGTCAAAAATCTTAATCCTGTCAAAGCACAGGAATTCAATCATATTTCCAAACAAAATACCGGCTAAATATTAGCCGATATTTTGATTCTCTGAACAATTCAGAGGATGTTTTGCGTTATCGTCAGTTTCTAATCATAGAATATTGCACGCGGCAAAGTTTTTGCCTGCTCAATCCACCTTGTGACCATTGACAATGATGGCGGGCGGCGGACCAACCGTTTCTCGGCGTTGGTTTCGAGCATCTTCTTGTGCAAGTTCTCAGGATTCCGCGTTGCCAGCTCTACAACGGTATCCACGCCAGATGCTTCAAGAAGCTCAGAATACTGGCGCTCGACACCTTTGATCCGTTTCAAGTCGGCATGGTTAACCCAGGTTAAAATTCTTTTACGGCTGATGCCTGATTTATCAGCAATTTCTTGACGACCTTTAGGCGTACTACCCACTTCCAATAGCATACCAATGGTTTTAATGCCTGCTTCTCGCAGTTTACCAGCATAGACTTCCCCAATTCCTTCGATGTTCTCTAATTTAGCCATGGTTCTCCTTTAATAAAATCGTTTGCTTAATTGATTAGATGCTGTTAATCAAAAATTTTACCATAATTTGATGTATTCAGATTATAACATATTTTTTTTTATTTGGTCTTCGATTAGGAATTTTCATTGAAGACTTACAGCAATCAGCAAGAACCACAACACAATCGTAAAAAAGATAGACCACTCCACTGTGGGCATCAACCAGAATTTTGGTCGATCATCTGTTATCGGTTGTAGCGGACCACGAGTCTCTAAACGACTGGATCTGCCCATTAATAACAGAAATCCACCAAAAGATAGGATTGCGGGTAAACCCGCCAGGCTGTACATGCGTGGGATCACCAGGCGATTTGTAGGTTGAAAGGCGATTGCCAGCGAAAAGGATAACACCATTATTAAACCACCGCGAAAAAAAGTTACTGCAGCTTTTCCATGCGGCTTCAGTTTGTTCATGAGATTGAAACCCACCAGAGCCAATCCTACTGCAGCGATCACCCCGGAGAACATCCCGAGCTTTGATAAGAAACCAGGGAGGATCATACCAAGCGAAATACATGCCGGAATTAAAATAATTCCACACAAGATTAATCCTGTGTTGAATACCCAGGCCAAGTGCGAGACGCCTATCTCTCCCAGTTCCGAGATGAAATGGTTCAGGGGTGAGTAGGTCTCGCCTTGCTTGCCCCGATAAGCAAAGGCACTGATCAGCGTTCCAAGGATCACAAAAATTGATCCTGCGATTCCAGAGAAAATGAATATGGAAGGGTTATTCATGGGTCGATTGGTTTCCTGACTGTGGCAAAAAATCAACGGGTTGCATGAGGTAGTAATTTGTTATAAAACCAGGGCTGTTCAGGCAATGATCAAGCCAATGATATATATCAAGAGGGCAGCCATGAATATCAGTAAATAGGCAAGGCTCTTCTTCTTATAAGCAGGGTCTTTCCATGAGTGTTTCTTATTGAGCAAAATTATTAGCAAGTTAATGATGGAAAAGAGTGGAGCTGCAAGGCTGATCAAAATCAAGATGATGGCGTCCGGTGAGCCAATTTGAGCCAGGATGAAGTAAAAAACGACGCCCATCAACCAGAAAATCGCACCGATGAATCCAGTCTTGGATTTGATTCCCTTCATGCGTCCGATTCCAGCGCTAAAAACGCCCAACAGAACCAGTAAGATCAAATACCCTATCATGACCCAAAATGCACTGAACGCCGGACTGAACACAAGGAACTCCTTAACGACTTATCGGTGTGATTATAGCATAGATGGAATTAGGATTTTTTTATCCTCACGAATATTGTGATTTAAGCCAATTTCACTAAACGGTCAAAGAAACAGAACAATGAAGTTCTGGAAACCGAATTTTTGCTTGCACCTTTCCTTGCCATTTGGTAAAATATAGCCTGTCATTAAACGATGGGGGTTCGTCTAATGGTAGGACACCAGACTCTGAATCTGTTGATGGAGGTTCGAATCCTTCACCCCCAGTGTGAGAAGCTCAGATTAACTGAGCTTTTTTGCCTAAATTGGCATCAGTATTAGAAAAAAACGCTTTATCCAGTATATTAAAGCATTTTTACAAAGGGATCACACCGATTATGGAAAATTATCTGGAACCCCGCCTTATTATTGCTCTGAGAGGCTTAAAAAGGCTTGTCGATGACTCTCTGCAACATGCGCAGTCTTTCGAAGAAAAATGATATTGTTATTTTTGGGAAAACGCGCATGTGGGTCTTTTGCCAACTCAAAGATGATTTGAACCGATGCTCACTTATAGATTATAATCTCTGAGTTGTTGACGAATCTTGGGAGATGTTTTTGAAAAAGTATTTCTTGTACATCACCGTTTTTTTCTCAGGAATGACTGCGCTAGCTGTGGAATTATCTGCTTCGCGCCTGTTAGGAAACGTGTTCGGAACCAGCAACCTGGTTTGGGCAAGTATTATTGGTTTGATCTTAATTTACCTCACGCTTGGTTATTGGCTGGGTGGAAAAGTTGCCGATAATCATCCGCACTTCAACATTTTTTACGACATTTTATTGTGGGCAAGTTTGGCTGTAGGTTTGGTGCCCATGGTTTCTCGCCCGATTTTAAAGGTGACTGCAAATGCCTTTGACCAGTTTCAAATGCCAATCCTGGCGGGTGCTTTTTCTACGGTGATGATCTTATTCGTGTTACCGGTGACCCTGTTGGGGATGATCTCTCCTTTTGCATTGAAACTATTACTGAAAGACGCTCACGATGTCGGCAAAACAGCCGGCCGGCTTTCAGCAATATCAACACTGGGCTCTTTTGTTGGCACTTTCTTGCCCGTGATTGTTTTAGTGCCCTTAATAGGCACCTATCGCACTTTTTTGTTTTTCAGCTCTTGTTTAATGCTTATTGCTACAATTGGATACTGCGTTTATGTTGATTTCAGGTCCTGGCTGAAATACGCATGGATGCCTACAATTTTAATCCTGTTATGGGTGTTTGGCACTCGGGGTGCAGATAAAGCAACACAGAATTTGATTTTTGAAGGTGAATCCGCATATAACTATATTCAAGTGATCGAAGAGCAAGAGTACCGGTATCTTCGCCTTAATGATGGACAGGGGATGCATTCAATTTATCACCCCACCCAATTAAATTATTATGGGCCCTGGTCTCAAGTCTTGGTAAGCCCATTTTTCAACAAACCCCCTTATGGAATTGATGCAGTCCATAAAATGGCGATTGTGGGCTTGGCAGCGGGCACAACAGCAAGGCAAGCCCAGGAAGTCTACGGTGATATCGCTATCGATGGTTTTGAAATCGACCCCTTGATTGTTGACATCGGTCGCAATTTTTTTGATATGAATCAACCCTCATTAAACGTATTTGTGCAGGACGGTCGTTGGGGATTAGCACACAGTCAGGGCGATTATGACATCATCAGCGTTGATGCTTATCGACCGCCATATATTCCCTGGCATATGACCACCCTGGAATTTTTCCAACTTGTTCATGATAAGCTTTCTACTGAAGGTGTGATGGTGATCAATGTTGGGCGAAGCCCTGTAGACAGGTCATTAATCAACGATCTTGGAACCACAATAAAACAAATTTTTCCGACCGTTTTTGTCATGGATGTTCCCGACTCAATGAATACCATTCTGTTTGCGACGAAACAACCAGGCAGTTGGGAAAATTTTTATGAAAACTACAATTTATTGCTCGGATCAGACATTCAAGACCTTTTGTTGGAGGCAATGGCAGTGACGATAATGTTCCAGCAGCCAGAGCCTGAAGCAACCCGGGTTTTCACTGACGATTTGGCACCAATAGAATGGGTAACCAATAAAATCGTGATTGATTTTTTCCTGGAGGGCAATTGGGAAGATTTACGTTGAAACATAAAGAGAACTTAATCAAAGTATTGATGTGTATTAATTCCGTAGCGATCTTTTTCATGATATTAACGATTTCGATCCGAGTATTAATCACCCCAGCTTACGCGCGATTTGCTTATCGTTTACCAGCCTTCCCTGATGACTCCTATGGCTTTACTTTTGAGGACAGGTTGCATTGGTCAGAACCATCGATCAAGTACCTCGTTAACAATGAGGGCATTTCATATTTGGAAGATCTTAAATTTGAGGATGGCAACCCTATCTTTAACGAACGTGAATTGAGCCATATGAAAGACGTAAAATCAGTGGTTTCAGGGATGCGTTTAGCCATGGCAGTTTTAGCGATAGGGATCCTGGTGAGTCTCCAGGCAAGTATTCATAGTGGTAAAAAGCAATATTTTCTCAAAGCCATGCATTTTGGCGGCTGGTTAACCATTGGATTGATCCTGGCGATTTTGTTATTTATAGCTCTGAGCTTTGATACCATTTTTTCCTGGTTTCATCAGTTATTTTTTGAGAGCGGCACCTGGCAGTTTTATACATCAGATACACTGATTCGATTGTTCCCTTTGCGCTTCTGGCGTGATGCGTTTATTTTTGTGGCTCTACAGAGCTTGTTGTACGCAGGTATTTTGATATTTTTCACACGAAACAAGCCACAAACCCCAGGTCTTTAAAAAAGCAAAAAAGGCGGCTATTTTTTGGCCGCCTTTGGTCTACTTAGAATTTTGGAGATCTATCGAACTGCAACAGGGTTGTCTGGATTTGCCATGGAATCGAAAATGTGCATATTTTGCATATTAAATACGACCTTCAGATTATCTCCCATCTCGACGCGTGTGCGAGGGTCAACCCTGGCAACAAAATTATGCTCACCATTGACCAGGTAGAGGAAGATTTCATTGCCCATCAATTCGGTGACATCAACCTTTGCTTCAACCGGTTCTGCAATAATTGAAGGTGGTGCAAAATCGGGGTTGTGAATGTCTTCAGGGCGAATACCGAAGACGATTTCATGATCGACAATTGACTCATAAGGGGCACGTCGTTCATCAGGAATTCTGATTTTAAAACTATCCAGGTCAACGTACAGGGCATCGTCCTCACGAACGATTTTGCCCTTAAAGAAATTCATTGATGGTGAGCCAATGAAACCGGCTACAAACATATTATCGGGATAATCATACAGCTTTTGAGGTGAATCCAATTGCTGAAGAACACCGTGGTTCATCACTGCAATGCGATTGGCCATGGTCATAGCTTCCACCTGATCGTGGGTCACATAGATAAATGTTGTCTGCAATCTTTGATGCAGCTTGCTGATTTGGGCACGTGTTTGCACACGCAGTTTAGCATCAAGGTTTGAAAGTGGTTCGTCAAAGAGGAACACTTTTGGTTGGCGAACAATCGCCCGACCAACAGCAACACGTTGCCGTTGACCACCCGAGAGCTCCCTGGGCTTTCGGTTTAGAAGTCCCTCAATACCTAAAATCTCAGCGGCTTCTTCCACCAATTTTTTAATCTCTTGCTTTGGCACTTTCCTAAGTTTGAGCCCGAAGGCCATATTGTCAAATACGGTCATGTGGGGATAGAGGGCATAGCTCTGAAAGACCATGGCAATGTCACGGTCCTTTGGCGCCACATCATTTACCTTAGTTTCTCCAATAAATACACTGCCTTCGGTGATCTCTTCAAGCCCAGCCAAACAGCGCAATGCTGTTGTCTTCCCGCACCCTGAGGGCCCAACCAGGACAAGAAACTCTTTGTCTTCGATTTCTAAGTTCAGGTCTTGAAGAGCGACCACATCACCAAACTTCTTCCACACATTTTGATACGTTACACTTGCCATAATTTATGTTCCTCCAATCTGAAAAAATATAGTGAGTGGATTATACCATAACCCAATTAGTTTTGACGAAAATGAACCCTTTTAACCTTAAAATATCACTAAGAATCATATCTTATCGAAAAACCAAGATTATTTTTCTGGAATTGCCAATGAATACGAACACATACCACTGGCTGACCAATAGCACAGCGGATTATGTTTTTCTAAGCAGATGACGTTTGGGGATTAAAAACACACCAAAACAGCAACTTACGATATGAGTCTTGCCAAAGAAAGAAGGTTTTTCGAGAATCAACTCCTTTTTTTCTCAAGTATGGTGTCTCTCAAATTTTTCAATCGTTTCATAGCATTATTGTGCCCGTAGCCAAAATAATCATGCAATAAAGTGTATTCTGAATACAACCTGTTATAGGTTTTCTTGTCATTATTATTGGGTAGGTAGCTCTTATTTCTCAAGCGCGCCATTTTCTGGCTAGCTTCTTGAATTGATTTGTAGCCTCCCCGGCTTTCACCTGCTGCTACGGCTGCATACATGGCCGAACCCAGGGCTGACGGAAAGCGGGTTTCAGCAACTCGAATTTCGATATTGGTCACATTGGCAATAATGTTTAGCAACAGGTTATTGTTCACAAGATCACCACCGGTGACAACAACTTGATTAATCGGGACTCCACTGGCGATGAAGGATTCAAATATCTTTCTTGTACCAAAAGCCGTAGCTTCCAACAGCGCCCTGTAAACTTCTTCCGGTTTTGTCTTCAATGAGTAACCCAGGATCACTCCGGTTAATGCATTATCAGCAAGAATACTACAATTGCCATTCCACCAATCCAAAGCAATCAGTCCAGATTCAGCGGGTTCAAGGGCTGCAGCTTTTTCTTCTATCAACGAAAGAAGGCTTATCTTCTGTTTACGGGCTTCTTTTTCATAATTACCAGGGATTCCATTTTCCAGAAACCAGTTGAAATGGTCCCCGCTATTTGCCTGCCCGGCTTGATAGGCAATCAAATCTGGCACAATACCACCCTCTACCATCCCGCACATACCAGGAACTCGGTGTTCCTTTTTTGAAAGGACCATATGGGAAAAATGGTTGCCGAGGATTAATGCCGTTTTTCCTGGCTCAGCAACAGTGGCAGCAGGCACTGCGGCATGGTCGCTCAGGATTCCCGTCGCTACCGGTATGCCCGGATTGAGTTTTAACCATTTTGCGGCTGTCTCCGTCAGTTCTCCGACTTGCTCACCTAAAGGCGTGATTTCGTGTTTCATTTTTTCTTCAACGATGTCTCGCATGCTGGGATGCATCGCGCTGAAAAAAGTCTCTAAGGGGAATCCCTCGCTTTTTGACCAGAGCGCCTTGAAACCTGCTGCGCATATATTTCGTGTTTCTATCCCAGTCAATTGCCAGACCATCCAATCGGAGGCTTCAATCAATCGTTCAGCTGCAGAATAAACGGATGATGATTCATTGAAAATCTGCCAGACCTTTGGGAAAAACCATTCGGGGCTGATATTTCCACCGTAACGGTCAAGAAAGGTTTCAAATCGGTCGGTTGCGATTTTTATGAGTTGGATTGCCTCATCAGAGGCGGCAGCATGCGTCCAGTGTTTCGGCCAGGCATGCGGCTCATCTTTATACTCGTCGAGTAATGCAAGAGGCGTCCCGTCACTCGTAGTGGGAATAACGGTTGATCCTGGAAAACTAACCCCGATCCCGATGACTTGATCAGGCGAGATTTGGCTGTCTGCGATTAATTTCGGGATGTTTCGCTTAAGAGCATTAATATAGTCTTTTGGATCTTGAAGAGCCCAATCTGGATCCAGTACAACATGACTGTTGGGGAGTTGATCGGTGATCACACCATGTGGATATTTGTAGACAGATGAAGCAATGATTTTTCCATTGCTGACATCAACCAGTACAGCCTGTGCAGCTTGATTACCAAAATCAACACCAATGGTGAATTTTTTCTTCCCGCTCACGACCTGCCTCCTAATAAATAATTCCGAATTAAGTATTGAATAACAATTAATATTTAAGCAAACCTGCACTAACAGCCAATTCCTGCATTTGTTGGGTAATTTTCCGCTTTCTTTCAGCATTAATTACCCATATCAAATCTTCGATAATGTCTTCAGCATTTTCACTGGCTTCTTGCAAAAGGTGATACCTTGCAGAGTGCTCAGCAACAGCCGACCTGAGCAATAATTTGTAAAAGCTGGCGGCAATAAAGTGTTGAATAACTTGATTATAGATTCCCTTTGGATCAGTTTCAATAATTACAGGAGGCCAACGACGTGAATCGCCCGGGTTAATTTCTGAATTCCGCTCGAATTCAAAGGGCAGCAAATTGTGTGTTTCAAATTGATACAAGCTACCTGAAACCAAATGATTATTTAATACAATGAAGCGATCAAAGGCGTAGGCTTCAAACTGATCCAGCCAATCCTGTGTGATCATGTAAGCTTCATGATAGGTGAATAATCCGCTGGCGGGAAGTTCCTTACGCCAAGCAATCGTTATTTCCCTGCGCTCAAATTCGAGCCGCAGCCTTGATCCCATTACCCAAATCTGATAAGAAGAAAACTGGTTCTGATCAATGAATTTCAAGGTGTTTTCTACTAAACCAGCGTTGAATTTTCCACATAAACCGCGCTCTGACCCAATAATCAAAATGATTGTATCGGAATTGGCTTTCGGAATTTCCTGGACCGTTTGTGCCCTAACGGGCTTCTGAGCAAATTTAGGAAGTATCTCAATTAAAATTTGATCAAGATCATCCTCATAGTTGGACAAACTGGCAATTTTTCTGTTCGCCATCTGCCACACCCCCATCGACATGGTTCTGAGGGCACTTAATAAAGGCTCGATGGTCTTAATATTTTCTAACCTTGATTTTGCACTCTCAAAACTTTGTGTCATGGTACTTAGGAAAAGGATTCAAATTTCTCGATATCCCAAACAAAGGCAACTGCACCGCCAATTTCAGCAGTTAGTGCTTGTTTTTCGAGTGAAGTTTGATCCTTAGAGTGTTGGGTTTTCATTTCTACTTGGATGTGGCAGTTATCCTTGATAACGCCTATGACTTCCTCCAGTTGTTCATTTTGTACCACAATGAAAAGCGAATACTGACTTTGCCTCAACATCCCACCGCGTGTTTCAGTATATGTGGCTGTGTGGCCAGCATTCACCAACGCATCAAGCAATTTCTCCGAGGCATTCGCCGGGACGACAACCATCACCATTTTCATTTGTTTTCATCTCCTATTTCAAGCCAGTACTGGTTGAAAGCAGATAAGGCATGATCTAACTCATTTGTGATTGATTCACTGAGGTGCGTTTCTTTTCTGATGTCGATAAGCAATTTGTTTTCTCGATGGAGGAAGAAATCGATTAAAGAATTTTCGTAGTTTTCAACATCATTTATGGGGACCTGATCGAAATGCCCTGCATTGAGTGCGTACAAAACGACAATCGTCATTGAATACGAGTAGGGCTTATTGGGTTGTTGTTTGAGGATATTGAGGATACGCTGCCCTTTATTTATTTGTCGGCGTGTCGTTTCATCGACCTCGGTGCCAAATCGGGTAAAGTGTTCAACCTCTTTATATTGGGAAAGTTCCAATTTGAGGTTGCCTACAAGCCGTCGCATGGCCGGCTTTTGTGCTGCACCACCCACCCGCGAGACAGAACGTCCGATGTCAATTGCAGGTTTTTGTTCCTGATTAAACAAATCGGTATCTAACACCAATTGACCATCCGTGATCGATATCAGGTTTGTGGTGATGTAGGCTGAGATGTTGCCATTTTGAGTTGTTGCGATGGGCAATGCTGTGATAGAACCACCGCCGTTGCTCTGTTTCAATCTGCAGGCACGTTCGAGCAACCTTGAATGAATATAAAAAATATCCCCGGGATAGGCTTCGCGTCCTGGTGGCCGTCGAAGCAACAAACTCAACTCTCGGTAGGCATCGGCGTGTTTACTGAGATCATCAAATACGATTAATACATCCTGTCCCTGGTCTAAAAAGTATTCAGCCATGGTCATCCCTGCATAGGGCGCAAGGTACCTGAGAGCAGGCGGGTCGTCGGAGCTGCTCATGACCACAATTGTGTTTGACATCACATCTTTTTCTCGTAATGTTTCTATTACAGAAAGTGTTGATGATTTCTTTTGACCGATGGCAACATAAACGCAGCGTACACCGGTGTGTTTCTGGTTCAAAATGGCATCCACCGCCAAAGTGGTTTTTCCTGTCTGGCGATCCCCAAGGATTAATTCGCGTTGCCCGCGACCAATCGGAAAAAGCGTGTCAATCATTTTGGTGCCTGTGAATAAGGATTCGTTGACAGGCGTGCGTTCGACAACCCCAGGGGCAATTTTCGATAAATGCCTGTGCTCACTAGCTTCGATGATTTCGTCTCGATCGATCGGCTTACCTAATGGATTAACCACGCGACCCAAGAGCTGGCTGCCAACGGGGACCTGTAACCGTTTACCTGTAGCCTGCACCAGATCGCCCCCTCGAATTCCTTGATCGCTGCCCAGCATAATCAAATCAACGTGTTTGCGGTCAAGGTTTAATGCCATTCCTTCGACGCCCGTTGGAAAAGTGACGATTTCATCAATACTGACATCGGGTAAGCCTGAGACTGTGGCCACACCGTTGCCGATGCGATGAACCGAGCCTACTGTCGTAAAGCGAACCCGGGGCTGTATTTCACCGGATTTTTCAGCCAGGTTGCTGATTATATTTTGTATAATATTTTCGAACATATTCACATTTTCAGGTTCTGCCCGTTGTCTGATAGACTCTAAAAACGCCTCCTTTGAGGTGACTAATTTAGCGCTTTCAACGAGCTCTTTTGAAAGTGAACGTTGTTGTTCTTCTGAGAGTATCAATTCTTCCTCTTCAAGATCAATGCTGCAGGCTTTCATCAATCAATTTAGCAATATCGGTCTTTAAATTATTTAACTCTACCGCAAGGTTGTTGGTAACAATCAGGTCGCCAAGATGAACGCGTATTCCTGAAATTAAATCTGGGTCAACATCAATTTCCATATTCACATTGCGGTCTGCAAGGGCAGAAACCGGCCGAATGAGCGCCCTTTGTTGGTCAGGCGTTAATGCCTTTGCGGATGCGACGCGCACTGTGGGCGTCCGCTCAGTCAAAGAATCGCGCACTGTTCTCACCTGGTGCATGTCTTGTTTTCCCATATCCCAAATTTTCTCAATCAATTCATTGACTAAATTGTCATGAACTTCAGCGGGTGTTGTTTGAGTGAGAACTTGCTTGCTGATATTTAAAATGCCATTCACAAGCTTTTCGTGAAAATCCTCAATCCCTTGCTGTTGAAGCTTAACGACCTCTTTTTCTGCGTCAATAAGAATGCTCTCTGCTTCTGTTTTCGTCGCATCTAAAAGTGCTTCGCTTTCTGCTTGCATCAGAGATTTGGCATTTTCCAGATGGACTTCAATCTCTTTGTCAAGATTATCAAGCCGCCCTACGATTAATGCTAAATTATCCTCAGCTTGTTGGTTCATTTCTTCTGCCGTTGTGAGCAATTCTGCTCTTCTTTTTGCATTCTCATCCATGCGCTTTACAATGGGTTTAAAGAGAATGAAGTACAGGGCAACCGCAAGGACGAGAAAGTTAATGATTTCGGCCACTACGGTGAACAGATCAATATCCAGCATCTAATTATTCCTTATGCTTTTTTAAAAAACAAATAGCTCGAGCAATGGGTTGGCAAAAACAAGAATCAAAACAATCAATAGAACATAAATAGACCCTGATTCTAATAAAGCCATTGCGATTAACAGGGTGGTACGAATATCTCCTGCGGCTTCAGGTTGGCGCGCCATGGCTTCCAACGCTGTTTTTGTTGCTATCCCTTCCACAATACTTGGAGCAATACTACCCAGGACAATTCCTGCGACGGAGACAATAATGGTTAGAACAGTTATTAATGTAGGTGCATCTAATTGCCACATAGGATGGGATCCTTTCTTCTTTTATGATGAATGTTTAGATTTTTTTTTCAATTGTTTAAGGCGACGGCGCTCCTGCTCAAACTCCTGGACTTCCACAGCTGAAGCGATATACAATGATGCAAGAATAGTGAAGATGTAAGCTTGCAAGAGACCAGTGATGATGGACAATGTCGCCATAGGGAGTGGGAGAAATAGTGGTACCAGCGAAAAAATGATTGCAACGATCAAATCGGTGCTCAGAATGTTGCCAAAAAGGCGAATTGACAGCGATAATGTGCGGGAAATGTGGCTGATAATTTCCAATGGAAACATGAAAATGGGGTTGGCGAAATCTTTTATATAACCCCACAAGCCCTTTTCAGCTATGCCATAAACATGGACAGCAAAAAACACAATTAATGCCAGGGCAAAGGTTGTATTAATATTTGCAGTGGGGGAAACCATGCCTGGAACGAGGCCAAATAGATTGGAAAAAATTAAAAACACCGCTAATGTTCCCAGAATTGGCAAATATTTAATGGTCCCTGTTTCTTCAGGCATCACTGAACCAATGATCCCGTTGATTGATTCAATTATCACCTCACCAATACCGGGTTTAAACCTGCGAATCACCCAGGCTAAAAGAATTAAAATGACCATGATTACCCAGGTGGAAACAACGGTGTTTGTAATTTTTATTCCATATATTTCAAAGACAACTTGTGGTGTAATACTATCCATATGGTGTCCTTATTAATGGCGGATAAAAGGATTCTTAAAACGCAGCCAGCCCTGCCACATCAGCAAGAATACCAACCGTACCAACATAAAGGATAAAAAAACGCTCAACAATGCCAGATAAGAATGCGAGACCGAAATCGAAAAAACAATGCCGACCAATAGCCAACGCAAAATGGTTCCTACCATGATTAAACTGATACTGCGGTGTCTTTTTTGGGTGTCCAATTGGTTGACCGACCACTGCTGAGATAAAAAATAAAGATAGCCAGTAATGGCTCCGATTAATGTCCAAAATATGAAGTTGAAGGCAATCATTTTTTTAGTTCTTCCTTGTCTTCACCTTTTTCCCTATCCTTGAGGTTTTTTCGCCAGATTTCGATCTGGATACGCTTATAAATATTGTAGTAGGCGATGAAAATGCCCAATCCTAAAAAAGATAGGGTTAACATATAAGTGTTTTTTGTCAACCGGTCCAGATAGTGACCAATGAGAACGCCGCCAAATATCGGCAGGGCAATTTCCCAGCCCAGTGTGGTCAGGCCTATTCCTTTGAGTGAAAATTTCTTGCTTTTTTTTTCTTCAGTCATGCTAACTTTGTAATGAGATTGATTCTTCTTCAGACTGAATTTTGCTGATCAACGTTTGCATCAATCGTTCAAAATTCATTGGTTCAGCTTCCGACACCATACTTGTTTGTTGTGAGACTTTCCCAGCACTCAAAATAATGACCGTATTATCTCTAATATCCAAAATGCCAGGGAGAACTTCAATACTGTCCTGTTCAAGTTCTGAGCGATAGCGGATTGCTCCGCGCACCGTTTCTGCGATCAAAGTCGCATGGCCAGGTTTAATCCCTATCGATCCGCCATCAGCAAGGGGAACGACAACTTCTTTAAGGCCTTTTTTTTCAAAATTGATCCCGTCTGGCGAAAGAATTTTTAAGGTTAGCAGGGGGAAAGAACTCACCGTTCCTCCTCCAGTGAAAGTTTTCTCGCCTTTTCCATGGCATCATCGATGGTTCCAACCATATAAAAAGCTTGTTCGGGGATCAGATCATAGCGACCTTCCAGGATTTCCTTGAATCCCCTGATCGTCTCGTTTAGCTCGACAAATACCCCAGCATCACCGGTAAATTCTTCTGCTGAGAAAAATGGTTGAGACAGAAACCTTTGAATGCGCCGTGCCCTGCGCACGGTTTTTTGATCTGCTTCGCTCAGTTCATCCATGCCAAGAATGGCGATGACGTCTTGCAGATCTTCATACCGAGCAAGCGTTGATTTGACCTGCATAGCCACACGGTAATGCTCCTGACCGACAATGTGCGGCGCCATCAATGTCGATGATGAACTTAATGGGTCGATCGCCGGGTATATGCCGAGGTCAACTTGACGCCTTGATAGCACGGTGGATGCATCAAGATGGGCAAAGGTAGCAACCACAGCCGGGTCGGTCATGTCATCAGCAGGCACATAAATAGCTTGAATTGAGGTCACACTGCCAGCAGACGTGGTTGTAATGCGCTCTTGAAGCGCCCCCATTTCGGATTCTAGGGTGGGCTGGTAGCCAACCTCGCTGGGGAGGCGGCCCAGCAAAGCCGAAACCTCTGACCCAGCCTGGATATAGCGGAATATATTATCAATGAACACCAAAACCGGGCGACGTTCGTAATCTCGAAAGTACTCAGCCATGGTTAACGCGGTCAGTGGCGTTCGCAGTCGGGCGCCCGGAGGTTCATTCATTTGACCAAAGACCAGAACGCTTGACTTCATGGCATCGGTATTGCTTAACTCCAGATAGAGATCATTCCCCTCCCTGCTGCGTTCTCCAACACCGGCAAACAACACAATTCCAGAGTGCTTCTGAATTGAATTGCGCATCAATTCGATAATGAGTACAGTCTTACCAACACCAGCACCACCAAATAGTCCAATTTTCCCACCGTTAGGATAGGGGGTTAACAAATCAATTGCTTTAATACCGGTGATAAAAGGGGAAGTGACCACTTCCTGTGAACTTAAGGATGGTGATTCTGAATGAATGGGGTGCCGAGAGGTTTCGTCTGAGACGGGCGGCTTATCATCGATGGGTTCACCCAGAATATTGAACATTCGCCCAAGGGTTTCTCTACCCACAGGGACCAAAATGGGATTCCCGGTGTCCTCGACAATCAGCCCCCGTTTCAAGCCTTCAGTTGAGCCCAACGCCACTGTCCGAACCGTGTGAGCATCCACATGCTCATGGACTTCTAAAATCAGAGGCGGTTTTCCAATTTGAGATACTTTGAGTGCATTATGGATGCTGGGTAGATTTCCGGTTTCAAATTCAACATCAACAACAACGCCAATTGCTCGAATAATGATTCCAATGTTGTTGTTTTCAGTAAGAGTTGTGCTCAAGTAATTTTCCTTAAATTTCTACAGGCAACAATTGCAAAAAGCGCGATAATAATATAGCCATGCCCAAAAAACCGTCCCTAATTATCCATTAAAATGACTGGTTTGTCAAATTTCGTTAGGAGGTGTGAAAAACACATTCATAAAACATGCCAGGAAAGGCGGAAATAATTTTGATGTTAAATTATTCTTCTTTCGATTATTCACCGAACCGCATGCTTGACAATCTTTAAATAATGTCATAGAATGTATTCCTCGATGCGGGGTAGAGCAGTGGTAGCTCGTCGGGCTCATAACCCGGAGGTCCTTGGTTCGAATCCAAGCCCCGCTATCAAAAAAGACCACTTTCACGGGTGGTCTTTTTTTGGTTCGAACGCTGCGCAGAGCCCCGCTATCATAAAAGACCACTTTTACAGGTGGTCTTTTTTTGGTTCGAACGCTGCGCAGAGCCCCGCTATCAAAGATGGCCACTTTCACGGGTGGTCTTTTTTTGGTTCGAACGCTACGCAGAGCCCCGCTATCAAAAAAGACCACTTTCACAGGTGGTCTTTTTTTGGTTCAAACGTTACACAGAGTCCCACTATCAATAAAGACCACTTTCACGGGTATTCTTTTTTGATTCGAACGCTACGCAGAGCCCCGCTATCTAAAAAGACCACTTTCACGGGTATTCTTCTTTGCTTGATCAGTGAATATTGAACATTCTGAAAGTAACCGCATTTATTATCAAAAAAATTTTATTTTGCTCATTGAGGGGTAAAATCGTCAATACAGGAAAGAACAATCATCAGAGGAGTTCACAAATGTCCAATATCAATGAATTGAAACCCGGTCAATTATATCGACATTGCGACCTGCAAACGCTCAAGTTTAACACCACAGACGAGGTTGAAGATGAAATCACGTTTGTTGGGCAGGAAAGGGTTTCAGATGCAATCAATTTTGGAATGAACATCTCGCACCCAGGTTACAACATTTATGTGATTGGTCCTGCGGGCATGGGAAAAAGAAAAGCCGTGCAGGAATTTTTCGAAGAAAAGGCGAAATCCGACCCCACCCCGGCAGATTATATCTATGTCCATAACTTTGACCACCCTGACCAACCCTATGCCATCGCGCTGCCTCCATCATTTGGAACTGAATACCAAGCTGATATAGACAACCTGATTGGAGAAATGCAAACAGCGCTTTCCGCTGCCTTTGAAAGCGAAGAATACCAGAACAGGCGCCAAGCTGTATTTGAATCGTTTAAAGATAAGCAAGCTGAGCTTTTCAATGAATTGCAGAACAAGGCTAACCAGCGTAAATTGGCAATGATCAAAACCCCATCTGGAATTGCCTTTGCCCCACGCGATGATGAAGGTGTGCTTTCTCCAGAGGATGTTAATAAATTAACTGATCAGGAACGAGAGGATATAAAAAACGCTATTGAAGAACTTCAATCGAGCCTGCAAAAAATCCTGCAACAGGTACCTCCCAGGCAACGCGAGGCACAGCAAGAAATTAAAGAACTAAACAAAGAAATGGCGAATTTTGCCATTGGCGGTTTAATTAATGAATTGATCAATAAATATCAGCCCTATGAGAGAGTCGTTGAGCATATTAAAGAAATTCAGGAACAAATTATCGAAAATGCAGACGATTTTCTTCCCACTGATAACCAAGAAGCTTCCAGTTTTTTTGAGGCCTTGTCGCAGCAAAAGGGTCGCTCGGCAGCACTGTTGGATCGCTTCAAAGTCAACGTCATTGTCAACAATAAAGAAAACCAGGGAGCGCCGGTTATCTTTGAAAACAACCCGACCTACAACAATTTAATCGGTCGCTTCGATCATTATGCCCAAATGGGAACCTTAATGACCGATTACCGTATGATCAAACCAGGCGCTTTGCATAAAGCAAATGGGGGTTATTTGATTATTGATGTTCGAAAATTACTTAACCAGCCCTTTGCCTGGGAAGGACTCAAACGTGCCCTGCAATCAAAACACATTGAAATCGAATCCATCGGGCAATCTCTCAGCCTGATCAGCACGGTCTCTCTAAAACCTGAGCCCATCCCTTTGTCCGTGAAAATCGCCCTAGTTGGAGACCGAGTTTTGTTTTACTTGCTGGTGCAATATGACCCCGAATTTTCTGAGTTGTTTAAGGTTGAAGCCGATTTTACAACCGAAATCGAATGGACTGAGAACAACCAGGGCTTATATGCGAGGCTGATTGCCAGCATTATCAAACGCGAAGGCGCCCTGCCTTTTAACAAAAATGCCGTAGCCAGGTTGATTGAAGAAAGCGCCAGACAAGCCAATGATTCTGAACGATTGAATACCCGTTTGCAGGACTTGAGCGAATTGATCATTGAATCCGATTACTGGGCAAAGGAATCCCGGCATGAGATTGTTACCGTTGATGATGTCCAGCGTGCCATTGATGAAAAAACCAGAAGGGGGGATCGAATAAAAGAAAAAATGCAGGAGTCCATCTTGCGAGACATCAATGTTATCAGTACGGATGGTGCGAAAGTCGGTCAAATCAACGGGCTTTCTGTGTACGAGCTTGGGTCGCTAATGTTCGGTAAACCAACACGGATCACTGCTCAAATCAGCCTGGGTAAAGGGCAGGTGATCGATATTGAACGAGAAGTCGCCATGGGTGGTCCAATACATTCAAAAGGTGTATTGATCCTTTCAGGGTTTCTAAGAGGGCGTTTTGCTCAAGATGTTCCGTTAAGCTTTTCAGCCAGCCTGGTGTTTGAACAATCCTATGGCGGGGTCGATGGTGATAGCGCTTCATCAACAGAGCTTTACGTTCTGCTGAGCGCTATTGCAGGAATGCCTCTCAGACAAGATTTGGCTGTAACCGGATCAATCAATCAACATGGTGAGGTTCAAGCAATTGGCGGCGTCAATCAAAAAATTGAAGGTTTCTTCGACATTTGCAAAGAACGTGGTTTAACCGGCAATCAAGGCGTTCTAATTCCCTCTGCCAACATAAAACACCTCATGTTACGCAAGGATGTGATTGAGGCTGTAGAGGCTGATCAATTTCATATTTATCCGGTTTCCCATATCGACCAAGGTATTGAAATCCTCACAGGAATTAAGGCAGGGGAAAAAGATGAAAATGGCGCTTTTCCCCTTGATTCAATCAATGGCATGGTCAAACAAAAACTAGAAACAATGGCAAAAACACTAGCCCATTTTGGGAAAGATGAGAAAGATCAGGGTGAGTGAAATGCTCGGACCAATAATCGTTAACCAAATACTGGTGTCGCTCGATAACTCAACACACAGTGTTGCTGCTTTAGGGGCTGCGGTTGAACTGGCACAACAATACCGCGCAGCTTTAAAAGGCATTTTTATTGAAGATATCAATCTGCTCAATCTGGCAGAGATGCCTTTTTGCCAGGAGGTCGGAGAACATACAGCCAGGGTGAGAGAAATTACTACGGATGGTTTGTCGCGCGGTATTTTTGTTCAATCTCGTTCAGTGATTAGAACTTTTCGAAAAAAAACGTCATCAATCGACATCAAGGCTGTTTTTGTGGTGTTACGGGGAAATATCCACAGGACAATAGAAAAAGAAGGCCAATCTTCTGACCTGATTGTGATCGGCAAGGCAGGCACACATCCGGTGCGTGGAAGGAGGCTTGGCTCAACCGCACAAGCGCTGATAAAAAACCACACAAAACCCCTGTTGTTGATTGAAGAAAATGCCCGGCTTGGTCAGCCAATCATCGTTGTTTACCACCAGAGCCCTTTAGGAACACGTTGCCTTGAAACCGGTAGAGACCTCGTCAATCCTGGAGAAACCCTGGTAATTCTGGTATGTCAGGATGACCCGGACACATTTGCAGAGGTGACAGCAAATTTAAACCAATGGGCGACTTCCAATAACAGCAAAATATCGATCCAGGGTTATAAAACCGAAACCATCCACCGATTATTCAGCATGCTCAATGCATTAGAAAAAGGATTGTTGATCCTGCCCCATGGAGGGAATGTTTCGGAACTGAAAGTTATACACCTGTTTATCAACGAAGTCAGCCAGCCCATGCTGTTAATACGAAATAATTCGTAATCTCCAGGTTGGACCCCTTAATTTTGCTGAAAAAATCATCATTTGCGCTTCGGTGAGCGCATTGCCACACTCTCAACCATCCCAATCCCCAAAAACAACGTCAATAAAGAGCTACCCCCATAGCTGATAAAGGGTAACGTCAACCCTGTAACAGGAATAATATTCAGATTAACCCCAATATTTACAGCGGTTTGAAAAAAGATCAACACACCAAAACCGTAAGCAATTAACGATCCAAAAGAATCTGCCGCGTTTTGAGAGATGTAAAAACAGCGAATGATCACCAGGACAAGCAAGGCAATCACAATCAGAGTGCCAATCAACCCAAACTCCGCGGCAAGCACAGAAAAGATAAAATCTGTATGTCGCACCTTCAAAAATCGCAACTGAACTTGAGAAGACTGATTATATCCCTGCCCAAACCAACCACCTGTACCGATCGTGATCAAAGCTTGATCCACATTATAGGTGTCTCCATAACGAGCATCTGGGTCCGGAAAAAGAAAATTAGATATGCGATCTCGCTGGTAGTCTTCCAAAAATGAGAACCCGGTAAAAGCGCCAATTAAAATCACAACCATGATGATGGCAACAAAAATCAAAGTAAACCTGATTTTTATACCCCCTATCCATAGATAGGCAGCCCACAGCACCAGGATTACGATGGTCATACTCAAATTTGGCTGAAGAAAAATCAAAGTCAGCAAGCCACCTACCACAAGCGCACTTCTGAGAATCGTATTGACTTTAAGATTGTTCGATTTGACGTTGGCGAATGTATTTGATAAGGCTAAGATAATCACAATTTTTGCAAATTCAGAGGGTTGAATCAGGATTTGACCCACTTCCAACCATCTAACCGCGCCAAACCTTGCTTCAGCAGTTAATACAACGCCCAAAAAAGCCATGATCACCAGATACATAGGCGCGATTAATGTGATCCAGTACTTATAGTCAATGGCAGCAACAACAAACAAAACAACCAGGCTGATAATTAGAAACGTCGTTTGCCTGTTAGGATGGTCCGCCAGCGCAATATTTCCCGCGATGGAGCTGCGGATTAATGCGATGCCCAATATAGATAGAATCAGCCCAGCTCCGAACAATAAAAAATCGAAGTTCTGCCAGATATTACGAGTGTTATTCATCAACACATGATCCTTTGCGCTTGCCTGTCACGCCTTTCTATAACTTTTCCAACAACGCACTTTTCCGGAATCGCATTAACAACAACTTTCCTTTCATTAATTTCCTGATCATCAAGGGTTTTGCCACGGTTCAGCAATGATTTGACCATTTAGAATGCGGGCAACCTCAGGTATGGGTTCTGCTTGATCTACTGGTGTTATGGCAATTATTTCAGCAATCCGCAACCGGTTGGGCGCAAGATCAAGCGCACACACCACTGCGGTTTGATCGCCATCTGCACCAGCATGCACATTTCCATACAGTCTCCCCCATACAATTACGCTACCGTTAGCGATGATTTCTGTTCCTTGACTGACATCCCCAAGAACAATCACATGGCCTTGGTATTTGGTCGTCAATCCCGGTGGTATTGTCTGTGGGATTAATACGGCTGCTTCACCCTTTAAAACAGCCTCAATTGGCCACAATTTATGGTCAGTTTTTTTTGCTGGTTTTTGAAGTTTTGTGATCAATCCCATCCTACGAGCTGCTTCTTGTGTCACCATAGATTTGCTCAACAGTCCATACAATGAGACGTTGTAACGATTTAATGTTTCGCGTAACTCCTCCAGGGCATTGGTTCCTAAAACAAGCGGACCGACATCCAGAACAAGCTGGGCACCTTGAAAAAAAGCCCCTTTTTCTGCAATTATTTGAATCAGGGATTCTTTTACAACCTGCCACTCCTGACCTTGAAAAGAGATCAGAATTCCTTCTTTAATGCCCTTAATTTCCATTTCTTACCAGCTCACGGTACAGATTTATAACCGTAAAACAAAATTTTTCTTCCGCATTATACTTTTTCGCATACATGAGACGCTTTGCCCTTAGGGATTGTTCTCTGCGTCAATTGCTTTCAGTTCGAAATAAGCATCAATCACACGACGAACGATCGGCGCTGAAAGCGTCGCTCCTTCAGAGCCGTTATAAACAAAAGCAACCACAGCAATTTCAGCATCATCCCAGGGTGCATAGCCCACATACCAGGCATGAGATGGCCACGCCCCAAAGATGCATTTTCCCTGTTCGTTGGCGATATCATCGCAATACTCAGCAGTCCCGGTTTTTCCAGCCGATTGGCTTGAATCGTTTCTGAACAACTCAACGTGCCGTTCAATTTCGTAACGATGCGCTGTTCCGTCTGTGACCACCAGACGCATCGCCTGGTTTGCTAATTCGATTACCCAGGGCTCAACGGTTTTCGTTTCACCAGTGGGATTATTGCCTTCATAAACATTGATGACCGGATCAACAGTGATGTCCCAACGATAACTGGGCGTCAATTCTTGCAGAATAGTCCCGTCTTCAGCAACAATTTTGCTAATCAATGTGATATCCATCAACTTGCCACCATTTGCAATCGTCGAAATAGAGTTGAGGACTTGCAGAGGTGTTGCCAGCACAAAACCCTGACCCACAGCTGCTGTATAAGTATCACCTGTTGCCCAGTTTTCACCCAGATTGATCCGTTTCCAGGTGGGATTGGGAATCAATCCATCTTGTTCTCCGGGCAATTCTATGCCTGTTAAGGTTCCATAGCCTAAAGCTTTAGCGTATTCGCTGATTCCCCAAATGCCTAAACCATCGCCCGGGACCTCGTCTTGATAGCCACCTCCAACTTTATACCAATAGACATTACAGGAATATGCTACCCCCCACATAAAATTGACGTAGCCGTGTCCTGCACGATTCCAGCAAACAAATTGCCTGGGAACACCCGGGTCATTTTCATAGAATTTTTGCATAACAGTGATGACCCCTGGGTCAAAAATCTCATATTCCGGGGTCACCACGCCTTCATTCAACACCCCCAGGGCAGACGCCATCTTAAATACGGATCCAGGCGGATGCTCTGCTGAAATAGCATGATTGAAAAGCGGGCGTTGAGGGTCATTGCTCAATTGCTCGTAATAATAACCCGGTATTGCTCGCTCCATCCGGTTGTTCTGATAATTTGGGTACGAAACCAACGCCAGAATTTCCCCGGTTTTGGGATTCATCGCAATGACAACGCCATTATTCGACAGGACTTTTCCGGAGTAATAATTCCAGAATTCTATTTCGTCGATTAACGCCTCCCTGGCAATAGCCTGTAACCGGGTGTCTATGGTCAAATAAACGTCGTTACCAGGGATTGGGTCAATAGGTTCATCAAGATTCCGGATGATCTCGCCAGCAACATTCACTTCAACACGCCGAAGACCGTTCGTCCCTGCCAATATATCATTCATGGATTGCTCAACCCCAGCATAACCAACCTTGTCGCGTTCAGGGAGAAAACCACGATCGACATAATAATCCTGCAAAATAGCAGGAATTGGCCCTAAAAATCCGATGATTTCTGCAGTTAATTCGCCGGTGGGATATTGCCTCACCGCTGTGATCTCAATATCAATCCCCTGCCATTTTTCTCGATTTTCCATGACGACCATGGCAATGTCCTGGGAGACATTGCATTTCAACGCTGTGGCTTGAAACGGCCAATTTGTGGAAGCAATATACACAACTTCTTTAATACCCAACTCACTGACACAGGGTGTAAAAGCCCTGACCGTTTCTTCGTCTGTATCGCCCAGGCTCACTGGCATATTGATTAGTTCAGAAACCTCCCGGAAGATTGCCTGGGTATCACCCTCATCAGGAGGAAGATAGCCTGGGATAACCACCACATTATAGGACGGCACATTTTGCGCCAGAATATAGCCGTTGCGATCGTAAATGGTCCCACGAATTGATGGATCACGAATGATCCGCGTTCGGTTATCGTCTGCCTGTGCCTGGAAAGCTGCACCCTGTAAGATTTGGATGTCAAATAAACGGAGCAGGAAATATCCAAAAATCGCAACGATTAAGATATACAAAATCGAGTAACGCCATTGATTATCAGATTTAGTCCGTTGTGGAAAGTCGTTCACACTTCCACCTCCAGTGGTGTAATTCGTCCTACAAGGTCTTTTACAACGGCAAAGATTGGCAAGGAGAAAATCAAATTCAATAAAATGCTCGGTAAAATCACGCGATCCAAACTTTCTAACCATGAAATTGGAGCCCCGGTGATTTTTAGAATGATCACATATACAGCATGTTGAAATAATGTGCCTAGTAAAACCACAATAAACAATGCCAACAGCGGTGTGCGCCAAACCCGCCGTTGTAGAGCTTGAGAAATTGCAACGACTCCCAGATAGCCCATTAATGGTGCAAAATAGGGCATCGCCGAGATTAAACTGACCAACATCCCGGTAATAACCGTCCATAACCAACTGTTTTTGACCCGCTCCTGCAAAGACCAGGCTGCCAATAAAATCAAGATGATATCTGCAGTCCCTGAAACCAATTTTGTCTGTGAAAAAATTGCGGTCTGCAGAACATAAAAAACAACCAGCAACAAGGCGTACAAAAGGTGATAAATCATTGTTCTGGCTCCGGTATAAGTGGATTGATATCCACAGATTCAAAATCAGAGACAACCAAAACAGCATTAATGCTTTCGAAATCAACGATAGGTTGTACAGATGCCGTTTGAAACAAAGCATTTTCGCGACGTTGGGTCGAAAGCACCTGACCTACGAAAATGTTGGGGGGAAAATTCCCCCCAAGTCCGGAAGTTAGCACAACATCTCCTGGATCCACAAACACATCCAGGGGGATCATATCTAAGGATACATCCCCGGTCAATGACCCGACCAATTGTGCTTCAATCCCGGCAGACTTCAGGCGGATATTCACAACAGAAGTTGAATCTGTGATCAGTTTAACGCGAGCAGCTCCGGCAATCACCGCATCAACGCGCCCAACCAGTCCTTGCTGAGTGACTACTGGCATGCCGTATAACACACCATGATTGGTGCCGCGATCAATGATGATGTATTGCAAGAAGGGGCTTATTTCTCTGCCGATCACAGTGGCAGCAATGTAATTATATTGAGGATTTGTCCGACCAAAATCAAGCAGGGCAAAACACACCTGCGCCTCACCGAGCCGCTCTTCCATGACAATCAACTGGGTTTGGAGTTGTGTGAGTTGAGATTCGAGCAGGGCATTCTGCTCCTGCAATACCGTGATATCTCGAGGTGTGGTTAGAAAGTCTCGAGCTGAGAGGTAACGCACTGAAATCCAACTTTGCAGTGAGATCAAAGGATTGACCGACAAATTAAAAACTGGTGTCAAATACCCACTCAGAGCAAGGAATAAAAGCCCGCCGACTGCAATAAAAATGATGAGTGTTTGTATGTTTTTCGAATTAAGGAATTTCATATGGCGCCGATCCCATAATCATGATTGGATCGAATTGTCGAACAATCAGTAAAGAAAAACCAGGAATCAGGGATTATGTTAATATCATCCGAGTTGTTGGCTCCCGTTCTATACCAACCAGAAAACTTAAATACTCATCTTTATTCTGTAAAACGATACCGCACCCCCGTACAACACATGTTAAGGGATCTTCCGCTACCCAAACTCGAACGCGTAAGTCGGCTGATAATCGGTCTGCCAGATTTTTTAACTGCGAGCAACCACCAGCCAGGCAGATTCCGCTATCAATCAGATCAGCAAGTATTTCAGGTGGTGCCTCATCAAGAGCGTCACGGATTGTCTTAACGATCACCCCAATCGATTGTGAAATCGCCTCGCGAATCTCAACCGATGACACCTCGATGGATTCTGGTAAGCCTGTTACTAAATTCCTGCCACGCACCTCCATGGTGAGTTCCTCACTCAGCGGGAATGCAGATCCAATGGCGATTTTCACCTTTTCTGCCATTCTTTCACCAATGAATAAATTATATTTATTTCGAATATAGTTAATAATGTCCTGGTCAAGTTCATCGCCTGCAACACGTAAGGATCTGGAGACAACCACTCCCCCCATCGCAACGGCTGCCACTTCCGTTGTCCCGCCACCGATATCGACAATCATTGTTCCCTGCACATCCATAACCGGTAAACCAGCGCCAATCGCGGCTGCAGAAGGTTCGTGAATTAACATCACCTCCCTGGCGCCGGCAGCTTTCGCTGCATCAAAAACCGCTCTTTTTTCTACCTCTGTAGCACCTGAAGGGATGCCCACAACAACTCTCGGTTTCGGAAGGGGAACAATGCTCTGTTGATGGGCTTTTCCAATGAAGTATTCCAATAGCGCCTGGGTAATGTCATATTCAGAGATCACACCATCCCTTAAAGGACGCAGAGAAACGACATTTACTGGCGTCCTGCCAACCATCGCTTTGGCTTGTGCTCCAATTGCAATCGGGTCCCGTGTGCGTTTCTCGATTGCCACCCAGGAGGGTTCATTAATCACCACACCTTTACCGCGTATATAAATCAGTGTATTTGCAGTCCCTAAGTCGATACCGATGTCGAGGGAAAACAATCCCCAAAACCAGTTAAAGGGGGAAAATGCCAATTTATTTCTCCTTAAATTCACAAGTTTGTTAATGAAACATCACCAACAAGCCGTGCCAATTATACCATAGGGATATAAGTCAAACCTTTTAACAATATTCGACTTAAGTTTACCCTTCTGCTGAAAACCTGCCAACCTCAACGCCATGCTCATCACAAAAAAGTATCATAGTAGAGTTCCGTAATAGAACATCCCCTACCGATTTTCGACCCCAACTCGAAGAAAACCATGCCTGGTCATGATCGTTTGAGGGGTTTCCAAGATTTCTTTGATATCATCGCCCTCATTGATGACAAAGGTAAACACACCCATGGCGAAAAGTTTCTGCGACAATTCTTTGGACCCCTGCGACCCTCCGAAACCAGAGGGGTCGATAAGCACAATAACGGGAACCAGGCCTCTGTGCATCAAATCCATAGCAATGGTCAAAAGACGTGCATCCGTTTCAGGTGAGATAATTACCACTGTGGTGCCTCGGGCTAAACGGTTAACGTGCGTGCTTACCAAAGCCCAAATCGGGAGTTTGCCTTCAGCTTCGACTACAGCCAGGGTTTCAAGAATTTTACCCAATTGACGTTCGCCGCGCTCGGCAGGCAGGATTGAATAATTTTGACCAGAAGAGACCAAACATACCTCTCGTTTGTGGTTAATGTAATATTTAGCGAGCGAGGCAGCAATTGATATCGAGTATTCTGCTGTGTCCGGTGGCAACCTGTAAGCTTTTTTATAGCGACCCCACCATATTTGATGCAAATCCGAAGATCCGTATTCATCACTTCGAATATGGACATTTTTACGCGCATCAAGAAATATCCACACTTCTGCTAATGGGTCTTTTTCGAATTCTTTAACGATCAACATTTGCTTGCGTTCTGAAGACGGCCAATGGATCCTCCTGAGGGGATCTCCTGGAACATATTCGCGAACGCCTGCTGCATAAGGCGTAACCTCAAGTGTTTTTTCTCTTAATGCGCGACCACCGGGCAAGATGCCAAAGGGAGCCAAGAAAAATTGTATGTCAAATATGTATGGGATGACCAGTAATCGCTGACTTGACTCAACCTGTTTACGACGCAAGAACAACCCAAAGATATCCCCCGATTCAAGCTGTGTCGGGCCAAGCTCGTACCAACCCCTTTTTTGCAGCAAAGTCATCCCAATATGAGTCCTGGTTTTTTTGCCCCCTATGCCAGTGACCACCTTCGAGCCTGTCCCACCCAAAAGTTGAGATTGATCGGTGATTTTTAACCAAATTTTGGGCAGCGAAAAACGATTGACAATTTCATATTCCTCTGTGTGGACCTCACCGACCTGTTTTCGGGTTTCTCTTGAGGTCCGATTGAGCTGAACTCCCGATAAAGAGAAAATTGTCCACAAAGCGCTTACCGCGATGATCACAAGTAGTGTCACGGTAAGGCGCAGGTAAATTGGGTTTGGAGAAAGCCAGGGCAGGCGCGTGAGCAGGAAGCTTACTCCGGTCAAAAAGAGCATCCACCAGAAGGACCGGCCTAGCCTGATCACATTACACCACCATCCAGATCTCCCGCAGGAACGGGCAAGGTCTCCAATATTTCTCTCACGATCCGTGACGCGCTGACATCGGTTAAACGAGCAGATGGGCTTACCATCACACGATGCGACAATACATAAGGGGCAAGCATTTTGATATCATCAGGCAAAACAAAATCCCTGCCATCCAGGGCTGCCAGAGCCTGGCCGGCTTTAAAAAGACCCAGGCTTCCCCGCGGGCTGGCGCCGAGAAATACATCCGGGTGTTTGCGAGTCTCTCGTACCATCTGGACAATATACTGTTTTACGTGCTCTGATACATGAATGTTTTTGATCGTATTTTGGGCATTGATGATCTCATCAACGGACACAACAGGCATGAGTTCCATGATCGGATGGACCAGTTGCTGTTCCTCCAGAATCCTGATTTCGTTTCCCAGGGAGGTGTAGCCGATATCGATGCGTATTAAGAAACGATCCAACTGTGCTTCAGGCAACGGAAAAGTGCCTTCGTATTCGATGGGATTCTGGGTAGCTAAAACCATAAAAGGTACGGGCAGCGTATGGGTGATGCCATCCACGGTCATCTGCCGTTCTTCCATTGCCTCCAGCAGCGCCGATTGCGTTTTGGGCGTGGCCCGATTGATCTCATCAGCAAGCACAATTTGTGCCATTAACGGTCCTGGTCTGAATTCGAACTCACGTGTATTCTGGTTGTAAATCGAAACCCCTGTCACATCACTTGGAAGCATGTCCGGTGTAAATTGAATCCGTTTAAACGAACATCCCAGTGAGGCTGCCAGGCTGCGCGCCAGCATCGTCTTTCCAACGCCCGGCACATCTTCAATAAGGACATGACCCTGGCATAAGAAAGCAACGATCGTCAATGCGATTGATGTGTCCTTTCCGATAATTACTTTACTCAAATTTGTTTTGAGTTTATTTGCCAGATTCTGTACCGGGATTATGTCAACAGCCATAATAAAATCTCCTGTGTCACGCTTTTGTGAAGCAATTTGGTTCCCTGATTCTAGAGCTTTATTCTATCCCATTTCGAAGACAGCTACCTCAATTTCAAGTCAAGCATAAAAATTCAAAAATCTTCAAAGTGCTAGGTTTAAAAAGGTGATAAAATAAAATAGCACTGTGTCAAACAAGGATGAACATTGAAAAACCTTAACCCCGTGAAAACGAAAGGCCAATGCTCATGAGTGAATCGTTAACCCTTTTCCGCCTGCAAAAACTTGATACCGAAATCGATCAATCCAGATCGCGCCTTGAAGAAATAGAACGATTGCTCAGCGATGATCGCCGGCTAATGATCGCCACCAAAAACCATGAAAAAGCACAACAAAATCTGAAGGACGCCCGCATCAAACTGAAGTTGATCGAAGACAAGGTAGAAGCGCTAAGGATAAAACGTAAAAACAGTCAAAATGCACTTTTTAGTGGCAATATTAAGAATCCAAAGGAATTACAAGACCTTCAAATGGAAACAGAAGCGCTCCAACGCTACATTGCCCAATTAGAAGATGAACAATTGGAAACAATGATCAATCACGAAACCGCAGAAGAGGAATACCAGCTTGCTGAAAACGAACTCAAGCAAGTCAAAGCTTTATTAATCCAAGAAAATGCTGTTTTGGTGGGCGAACAATCAAAACTGAATGACACGCTCAGCCGATTGCTCCGAGAAAAAGAGGCGGTTCTTCAAGCCACCTCTCAAAAAAATCAGAGTCTGTACAATCAACTCCGAGAGCGAAAGCGAGGGGTTGCCGTTGTATCAATTGTCGATGGCAGTTGTGGCATCTGCGGCCAGGCGATAACGCCTGCAGACCTGCAAGCAGTACGATCCTCCAGTGTCCTGGTTTTTTGCTCCTCCTGCGGGAGAATACTATACGAAGGTTGACTTTTTTTATCCAAACCTTCTCAATACAGAGACAAGCACCATCCCCAAGATTTGAAGGCCAACCATCAGAATCAGGGGGCTCAAATCCAATCCACCGATTGGTGGGACATGTTTTTTAATCGGGGCTAAAAGAGGCTCAACAATCCTCCCCAGGGTCGTGATTATCGGGTGATTGGGGTCCAAAAAATACCGCAGCAGTACATAAATAAAAACTGCAAGAATTAAAATTCTGATTGATGCGTTGACAACAATGATGATTAAACCCATTTCTCCTCAATCGATTCAATGAGTATTATTAAGGCCTGGCCCCAAAAATCGTCGTTCCAAGTCGAATGATTGTAGCACCTTCTTCAATCGCTACTTCATAATCAAAGCTTGTCCCAATCGAAAGCTCGTCCCAGGAAATTTCAGGTAATTGATCTTTTAAAAATTGCTGTAAACGTCCCAGTCGTTGATAAAAGGGGCGTGTCTTTTCAGGGTCGTCAAAGAAAGGCGGCATGCTCATCAACCCATGAATTTTTATGTGCGGAAAAAGTGAGATTTCCTTGAATTGTGCCACCAGATCGGGCCAAGAGTTTTCATCCCAAGCGTTCCAACCGTGTTTGCTTTCTTCACCGCTCACGTTCACTTCGATCAAAATGGGCATGATTCGGTTGATTTCCGCACAGTAGCGGTCCAGGTACCGGGCAATTTTCAATCGATCAACAGCATGGACCCAATCAAAATAGCTGCAAACAGTACGTGTCTTTCGGCTTTGAATGTGGCCGATCATGTGCCAGGTAAGCTTTTCATCTCCAGCCAATGCACGAATTTTCTCATAAGCTTGTTCCGGGTAGTTTTCTCCAAAGTCGCGTAAACCTGCAGCAATACCAGCTTTAATCGTCTCTAAAGGCAACAGCTTTGTCACTGCGACCAGTTTAATATCCTTAGCCTCACGCCCGCCCTTCTCGGCAGATTTCACCATCCGTGTCTTGATCGTTGCCAGGTTTTCTTCTATTAGGGCAACTTTTTCTGAGAAGCTCAATTCAATCATTGTGTACACTCCCGTTCGCTCTTAATGATCTTTGATGCCCATGATCACTGCAAATCGTCCAGTTTTCCCCTTCTCTCCACGATGGGAATACCAATCTTCAACATTGCATGCGGTACAGACTCTCGAGACTTCAACTTGCTGCACCCCAGCTTGATAGAGGATCTCCTGGTTAGCCTTCCATAGATCCAGGTGAAGCCCTCCGTCCTGCTGCTGAAAATACCGTTTTCCATCAGCACCTAAATGTGCCTGAAATAAGCGCAATACATCGGAGCCAACCTCATAGCAGCTCTGGCAAATCGAAGGTCCAATTCCTGCCAACAATGATTCGGGGCGGGAACCAAAACCGGCGGACATTTTCTCAACCGCTCTTTGGGCTACGCGTCGGTAAGTACCCTGCCATCCCGCGTGGACGATGCCGACGGCTCGTGCCTGAGGGTCAACCAGCAGGATTGGCACGCAGTCAGCAAAGCGCATAAATAGAGTGATATTGGTGTTCGCGGTCAGGATGCCATCCGCCCTTTGGTAGGGAGCATCCAGGTTTCTTGGTGAGTCTGCACAAACAACCTGGTCACCATGCACCTGCCAAACATCAAATCGGGAAGAAAGATCACGACCGAAGGCAGTAAATATCTTTTTAAGGTTACTCGAAACTGCTTGCGGATCGTCTCCCACCGTTCCGCCAGTGTTTAAACTATCAAAGGGCGGCTGACTGATGCCACCTCTTCGTGTCAAAATTGCGTGGAATACCGGAAGGCTTTTAAAACTTTCAAACTGGTAATAACGCAGACCGTCTTTCTCATAAAAACCCATTAAGAATGACGCTCCATCTGTTCTTCAATCTGCATGACCACCGCCTGTTTTAATTGCATCTCATTTCGGTTTTCCTTGATCGATTCTTCCAGGTATGGATAACCAAACCAGGCTGAAGCCAAACCAAACAAAGCACCCGTCACCACGCGGAACAGCGGCGTGCTTTCTCGAAGCGGAATCCACTCAAAGATTGCCCATCCTGTCTGGCTGAGCAACTGCGAGAACCCGTCCAGACCAATCGGTCCCAGGCCAAACAGGACCCATACATACCATGGTATTGGTTTTATCTTCTTACCGGTCAGTGAGAACACGAAACCAAACACAAGGATCACACTGTAAATTGCCATATCGCGCTGACATAATGCGGTTTTATACCCCATAAACTCATTGCCTAAAAAGCGACGAGAAGCATTAATTTCGTTCTCATTTATTCCAGAAGCTTGCTCGAAAGTGATGAAGCCCTCCATATCCGCCAGGTTGCTGGGATAGAAGAGCTGCTCGCCAAATAGGAAAAATGAGCGATAACCCAACTGGTGACATAAGGGACTGTACACAGTGTAAATACTTTTAGCTGAAGTTTCCAAACCCAATTTCATTAGCCCTGGCGCAAGTAAAGCAAGGAAGACATACAAAAACACAAAGAAATTCAGAATCAACATGAAATTTTTGGAAAACCAGTAGGAAAAGCGATCCGATTTTTCCATCTGCAAAGGTTGTGAAATCCGTTTTACTAATACCAGGTTACCCTTTGACCGTGCTTCATCCAGCCTTGCTTCAGCTTTTTCGAAGGCAAGAGTAATTTCATCGATTCCAAAGGTCTTGACCAAACGATAAACGCCAATGTCTAAAACAGGTGCTTTGCTCCCGAATTCAGATTCCAGGATGGGTTCGCGATCGATATCGATGATGGTTAAGGCATGGGGATGCTCATTTTGAATCTGTTTCAGCAGGTGGACAATCTCTTCAAGTCGTCGATCCTTTTTTGAAATAAACAATGTTACCTGTATCATTCGTTCAACCCCAATAATAATAAATACCGCTCAATCAAATCAGCATTTAATTCACCAATGTGGGTTTTTACCAATTCGCCTGACTCATTAAAAAACAACGTTGTTGGAAAACCAAAAACCTTGTTTTGATGGACAACCGCACTGGTTGGATCCAATAGGAAGGTTAATTCAAACCCATGTTGATCAACAAAATTGCGCACTACCGATTCATCTTCACCTGCGTTGATAGCCAGAACGACCAATCGATCATCATAGCGCTCTGCATAACTTTGAAATAAGGGCATTTCTGCAAGACAGGGCGGACACCAGGTTGCCCAAAAATTTACCAGCATGGGTGTGCCCTGGTAATCTTCCAATGCAACCGGTTTTCCATCCAGCGTAAATAAATCAGAGCTTTGTTCCTCGGGGCTGAGTTCTTCTGTGATGGTTTCAGGATTCGGGTTGGTACCCTCGGGCACCGTGATTTCCGATACCGTTTCATTTGAAGGCGGGTTAACCTGCTGCCGTTTCAACAGAATAGACTGGCGTAGCTCAAGCACCACCAATATGCCTAGCCCGATAATCAGGAAAATTAATCCAACGTCAATCAGCCAGTGTTTGTTTTTCAGATTCTTCACAATCCCTATCCAGATCAGATCCCAAAATCAATTAGACGATCAAACGTTGCTAATTGCTGATAGATGCCTAAGAATAGCATCACGCCAACCAGAATTAAAAGAATGCCCATCACAATTTGAATGCGATGCATCACTTTACCGTATTTTCTTAATACATCCGTCACCCATCCTACCCCCAGAGCCGCTATTAAGAAAGGCAAAGCCATTCCAAGAGAATATATACTGAGTAGACTGACACCCTGCCCGATATTGGCTCGTTCGATTGCCAGGGTCAGGATTAATCCCAATGTCGGTCCCACGCAGGGTGACCATCCAGCAGAAAAAACCACACCCATCAAAAATGACGCAAAAAAGCCACTTCCCTGGCTCAGTTTAGATTGAGGTCTGAAATCATAATTCAAAAAAGGAATATTGATCAGCCCTGTCATTTGCATGCCGAACAGGATGATAATCACACCTCCAGCCTTAGCCAGTATATCGCGGATTTGATAGAAAAACAGACTGAATACAGAAAAAGCCAATCCCAGCGAAATAAACACAAAACTGAACCCCAGCACAAAAGCCAGACCATGTAAAAAAGTCCTGAGTTTGTTAACGCCTGCTTCCTGAGCAGAGATCGACCGCCCACTTAAATAACCCACGTAAGCTGGCACAAGCGAGAAAACGCAGGGGGAAAAGAAGGAAGCCAGACCTGCCAAAAAAGCCAGCCCAATCGAAACTTTGATGGTATCCATATCGTCAGCCTTAGATCGCCTTAAGATACGACCTCAACGGTGACTGGCGTCGATTTTCCAAATCCAGTCCAGATGAGATCCCCTTCCTGATAAGGGACTTCGGGCTCAACCCAGCGCCAGATCCACTTGGCGTCTTCAAGCCGGCAATTGATGCACCCGTTCGATTTCATGATACCGAAGGCATTGTGCCAGTATGTTGAATGGATGTAAACGCCATTGGGTTCAATGCCAAAATTCCATCCCACGCCAGGTAAATCAAAACCCGGCATAAAACGACCGTCCTGGCTGTAATGCATGGCGATGTTTTTACGCCAGGGTGTATGCTTACCGAGGGGTGTAATCCATTCTCCGGTTTCAAAATTCCGCCCCCCGGTTGTCACAGTGGTAAAAAATACCTCCTGGTTACCTTCGAAACAGGTCAGGGTTTGATTTCCCACGCCACGCATTTGGATTAAGATATGTTTATCGCCGACCCCCGGATTTATGGGGGCAATATCTTCAGGCATGATCGGCTTACACACATGGGCATCTACCCAATAGGTATCGGGGTAGGCACCCACTTTTTGCATCAATAAATATTGCGGTCGACCGGTTGTAGGGTTCCGGCGAATATCAGATGCCCAATAAACCTGGGAATACCGTACTCTGGGGTAGATCACATGTGGATCTTTTACCCAGAACTGGTAAGTTTCCTTGGGTTTCGTCAGGTCAATGTCAATATAAGGGGTGGTAATCTCTACCCACATTCCGCGCGAACCATCAGGCATTTCCGGAAGTTCTGCCAGCGGTTCCTGGGGGATATGTCGTACTCTTTGCATGTCATCAGCATAAATATAACCTTCTGGCGTTTCAACCCACCTCTGATTAATCCGCAGTCGATCCAAGTGCTTGGCGATGACCTCTTGTTTCCAGACAAAAACATCATCAAACCAGGCAGAACCAACTGTTGGGGCATCAATGTAAGGCTCGCTTCTGATCGGAATACGCGTGCCTGGTTCACCGACACATATGCGACCTAATTGCTGGTTTACGGGGAAATCTGGCAGTGTGGATTCAGGTTGTAGTAATTGGCTGCCCTCACTCAAAATTTTTCCCAGCCCACTGCCTCTGATTGCCAGCCCACCCAATGCCAGAGCTGAAAGCTTTAGAAATTCACGTCGAGAAATTTGATCTTTTCGCATCATAATATGATAAAAATAGTCCAATGAGTCATCATTGTCAATAAATGCCTATATTTCTAGCTCCCTGTTCAAAACCAGGGCACGCATTTGTTCAATTTCGGGAGCCCACCAGGCGTCTCCAGGCAGATAAGGGATAATTTCTCGAATTTTCTTGAAAATCTTTCCTGTTCCTGCGCCTAATACCGCCGATGGGTGCTGTTTGAGCCGTAAAACCAACGCGCGTGCCGCGACATAACACTCAATCGCTATTACATGTGCTGTGTTGGAAACAATTTGCGCCGCGTGGCGGGCAGCCGTCATTGCATTGGCGTTGTGGTCCTCTTGCTGAGCAGATACTGGCAGTGACCCAATTGAATCCGGGCTGGAAAGCGTCCGGTTTTCTAACACCAGGGAAGCGGCTGTATAATGGGGCATCATCATCCCTGAATTCAAACCCGCGTCCTCATTTTTGTCGACCAGCATCGGTGGAAGTCCACCATTAGCAGTGGCGTCAACCAGCCGGCTCGTTCGCCGTTCTGAAATTGCTGCCAGCTCAGTCAATGCGATTCCCAGGTAATCCATCACCATGCCGATGGGCTCGCCATGGAAATTACCCCCAGAAAGGGCAACACCCGGGTCAAACAACAGGGGGTTATCCGTTGCAGCATTAATTTCAATCTCAATAATTCTCTGAACAAAATCCAGCGTATCCCTGCATGCTCCCTGGACTTGGGGCGCACAGCGTAATGAATAGGCGTCCTGCACACGCCGTGCCCGGTCAACCAGGTTGCTTCCACTGATCAACGCTCGAACATTTTCTGCCACCTTGGCTTGACCCGTAAATCCTCGGGCACGATGAAGGCGCTCATCGAATGCTGCAGAACAGCCCATCAAGGCTTCAAGGGAAAGCGCCAACGAGATCTCTCCTGCCTTTAACAATGTCGCCGCGTCAAAGACAGCCAGAGCGCCAATCGCCGCGGAAAAAGAGGCGCCATTCGAAAGAGCCAGTCCTTCCTTCGCCTGTAAAATGATGCGTTCGATCCCGGCACGAGCCATGGCCATTTTTCCACTCAAGGTATCACCCTGATAGCGTGCCGACCCCGATTCAGCATCAATATCCATCAAATCAGTGGTGATAACCAGCGCAAGGTGCGAAAGCGGCGCCAGATCGCCCGAAGATCCCAACGAACCTTGCGAAGGAACAACAGGGGTTAATTGTTTGTTAAGCAATGCTAGGAGGGTTTCAACAAGTTCCAGACGAACACCTGAATGTCCTTTTGCCAGTGTGTTTGCCCGAACCAAGATCGCCGCTCTGACGATTTCATCTGGCAAGCGATCTCCCGTGCCAACCGCGTGGCTGAGAATCAAGTTTCTGCTCAATTGAGCTGAATCTTCAGCAGATATTTGAATATCAGAAAAAACTCCAAATCCAGTGTTGATCCCGTACACTGGCTTGCCGGATTGGATAATTTCTTCAACCCAACTTCGAGATTGATTGATCGCCACCTTTGCTTCTGGAGCAAGTTCAACATATGCACCGTTTCGAGCAACTGCAATGATCTCTTCTATCGTTAAATGATTGCCATCAATCTTGACTGATTCCATAGTAACTCCATTTTCAGAAGATGAATAATCCTAATAAGCTAGAAACCAGGGGAACGGTGATGTTATCAACATCACTGTAAGGCAGAGACTCGGTTATCGTTGTCGCAACCGCAATCACAGCAATCGGAAGCAGGTATTGTGACATTGGGTGGGGAAAAAAATTTTGCCAAACAAACACCCATACCACCAACACCGAGAAAACAAAACCCCCAAGGAGCATGGTCAAAGAACCTGCCAGACTCTTTTTCAGCGACCAGGGAAGTTTTATACCACCAACCTTTTTCCCAACAATATCTGCGAGACCATCTCCCCCACACAGCATCATCATCGCAACAATCCCGATTGGAGACCGCCGCCAAAAGACAATTGTCAGCACAACAAAAGCAATCCCATAAAATAAGGGGCCTCGCAGGATCTCACGTCGATCCCCGGTGCGCGACATCGCGGTCACTGCAGATGGGTCTTTAATTACACCTGCGCCCACCAGGGCAAATTGAATTGTTATTGCTAGGGGAATCAACGCGGCTAAATATGGCGCTGAAGGTGTTTCATTAAACAGCAGCCAGCAGAGAACAAAAATTGGGCCGGTCCCGATGTGGATGATTTTACGGCTGATGACGCTCGAAACCCATCCCCGATGAGCAATAAAATCGTTCAACCTCAGCCAAACAATCGCAATCAAAACGGTCAAAACAAGCGCCAACAGGTTATTATTGAGCATAATTCCCTTTCTGAGTTCCAGCAAATACGCTAATCACCTTTGCGACCTCGCCGACTTTCAAGCGTGCGCTCAATATCTCGTTCCATATCCCGCTTCTTTAGGGTTTGCCGCTTGTCGTAAATTCGTTTTCCTCTTGCTAAGGCAATTTCTACTTTGGCAAGACCGTTGCGTAAATAGAGTACGGTCGGGACGATTGTTACACCCTTCAAGCGCACACCATCCCACAAGGCTTTGATCTCACGTTTATGCAATAGAAGGCGCCGATCACGTTCTGGTTCATGGTTAAATGCGCTGGCATGTTCATAAGGTGCAATGTGGGCTCCCACCAACCAGGCTTGCTTACCGTTGGTTCGAACATACGCTTCAGAAAGCGACACCTGTCCCGCCCGGATCGATTTGATCTCAGATCCTTTCAACTCAATGCCGGCTTCAAAGGTTTCCAGGAGCTCATATTCAAATTTCGCTTTTCTATTTCTTGAAATGATCTTTTTTCCATTCATGACCTTTAATTTTAACACAGACTTGGTGCTGAAAGAACCACAAAATAACAATTAACCATCCCTGTTTGATAAACGGACACCTTGCATTGGTGCAAACCATGAGCGTTCAGGCGAATATCAGTGGGTTATAATAGAAGCGTTGTTCAATGGAGATTACCTTCGGGAAGTGAGACCATGGATATTGCATTAGCATTAGGCGGGGGTGGCGTCAGGGGCGTTGCCCATATTGGCGTATTACGCACCTTGGAAGAACACCGATTCAAGATCAAAGCTATTGCCGGAACAAGCGCCGGTGGACTGGTGGGAGCTGTTTACGCTGCCGGGTTCAGTACCCAGAAAATCGAGGATGCCATTAACGATTTTTCTCCTTTACGGTCATTTTCCCGTCAAGCCCAGGACAGCCCATCCCTGTTGGGCCTGGGCGGAATTTCCGAAATACTCGAAGGGCTTCTTTCCGATATCACCTTCGACGAACTAAAAATTCCCTTTGCAGCCACAGCGGTCAGTCTGTATACTGGCAAAGAAATTATTCTCAACAAGGGCAAAGTGCTCGATGCCATTCTGGCGACTGCAGCCGTTCCTGGCGTTTTTCCTAGCCAAAAAATTGGCGGACGGGTGCTGGTCGACGGGGGAATTCTTGATCCAGTACCTGTGCAGGTTGTGCGCTGGTTGCGTCCAGACCTGCCTGTCATCGCAGTAACGCTGCATAAACGGCCTTCGGATTTCCCTGAAGAGGAAGTGCCGCTGCCCATCTACATCCCAGGACCGACGCCAATTGTTGAACATCTTACCAACCTCAAATCTGTTCAGGCATTTAAAATTTTTGCTCAATCAATGGAAATAGCCAGCCAGCATTTAACTGAACTTTCCATGCTGGTATATAAACCAGAAGTGATCATCTCACCACCGGTCGGGCATATTGGCTTGCTGCAAAAAATTGAGGTTAGCGAAATGATTGACGCCGGCATGATCGCTACTGAAGAAGTGCTGGACGAGATTGAAGCAGAAGCCAATTGGATGAAAAAACTGCAGCGCAAAGTTAAACATCGCGTCAATCCTGATCCCCTGCCCGATTATTGGGGGAACATCAAAAGATAAGCTGAATGATTGAAGGAAGTTCTCTTAACCGATGTGAGGTCCAGTTGTTTTCCCTGCATTTGTCGCCGGCGTTAGGATTGGCCCGGCACGATTGAAGCTCGGTGATCTCCCCCTTCTGGGAATACCTATCGGGATCAAAAAACGCTCATTAAATCAATGGTTTCTCACTCCTATACCATGAAAAGGTTCACAGACAATGACCGATCATCAGCCAGAGAAAATTGAATTCGAAGGGTGGCATTTCCGCGTCCAATATCCCCGCCAGCACGCACAAAAAACGCGTGTCATGTTGTTATTCCATGGCTACGAGGGCAATGAAAACGTCATGTGGGTTCTCACTCGCCCGCTACCTGATAACTACCTGCTCATTGCGTTACGTGCTCCCATTCAGCACAGTGAAAACCAGTATGTTTGGCACGAGATTGCTTCTCAATGGCCGAATATCGATGTTTATCGCCAGTTTTCTGATCAATTGCTTATAACCATCGACCATTGGTTGCAAAAGCAGGACATCCATTCAGATAAATATGATCTGATGGGTTTCAGCCAGGGGGCAGTCGTCGCCTATGCCCTGGCTTTTCTTAAACCGGACAGGATTAATCGTGTTGCAGCACTGGCAGGATTCATTCCTTACGTCTGGCAGGCACAAATCGATGGGAGCGTGGTCAAAAATAAACACTTTTTTATCGCTCATGGGACAAAGGATGAGATTATTCCCCTGATAAAAGCACAGCAGGCTGCAGCGTTTCTGAAGAAGAACAACGCCCAAATCACCTTCTGCGAAGCAGAAATTGGTCATAAATTAAGTTCAAATTGCTTTCCTGGATTAGGTGCTTTTTTTACTTAACGCCCGCTGATTAATGCAATTACACCCAGAAAGACGCCCAGGGCACCAAGTCCGATAATAATTAATCCCATAGGCAGACTGCCCGCCCTGAAGGAATCTCCCGGTGACTCAAATGTCGGGATCTCAAGCGGCGCCGGCTCGGTAAATGTGGGCAACCGCGTGGCATCTGGGGTAATTAAAAATTGTGCTGCCAGGGTTGGATCAATAGTCCGGGTCACATTAGGCGTTGAGGTGGGTGGTGGCTCAACCAATGGAAGGTCACCCCCATAAAGTGTAACCAAGTTAGCATAAACCCAAGCAACACCGCCTCGAGCGCCCGGGTATTCTATTTGGATCCAATCTCCATAACGGCCAATCGCGTTGGCTTCTTGATTAATCAGCAAAATGCCGACCTTTTCTGTAAGTGCGTTAGGACCTGCGCGAACATTGATTTGTGTGTCTGTCGCTGTAAGCGGATTGACAACAACGTATGACCCACGAGGTGTACTGGTCACGGTTGACAATACCCCGGTAGGCTGTTGTGCTAAGGGTTCACCCGTCACCGGGTTGTAAAAGCTGAGCAAGACCAACAATATTGCCGAAAAAACCAACAAGACAGCCCAATTGCTGCGAATTTGCTTTGGATCTCTCATGTTTCTCCTTAACATTCAGACAAACGGATTATAATCTATGGCGGTGCATTAAGAAAGTTGGTCATTATTATCTGATAACGCTAGCCAGGAAGGTCAAATCATGCCCATTACTCGCATCTATCATGGTGATATCAATCCAAGCGATATTGCCCGGGATCTGATCGCATATTATCATCGCGGGGCTTACCAGGTCCAGCAAATTGGACGCGACCCGCAAATCGCCTTGCAAATCGCCACTCGCCAATTTCAGCGTTCAGGCGGCAAAACAGCGTTAACGATCACGATACACAGGGTTGATGATGGAATATCGGTTCAGGTTGGCAAACAAGCCTGGATGGGTGTGGCAGCCAGCCTGGGTGAAACCGCTTTACGAGCAATCCGCAACCCGTTTTCACTCATCGGGCGTCTTGATGATATTGCCCAGGACATTGAATCACTCCAGTTGAGCGAAGAGGTTTGGGAGGTCATCGAACGAACCCTTCAGCAACATGGGCTTGGAAAGGACCTTTCCGATAGACTCAAACGGTATGTTTGTCCATATTGCAATACGGCCAACCCGCCAGGAGAAAGCCGTTGTATCGCGTGCGGAGCACCTTTGGGGGATATCCAACCAATCGCCTGTTTGAATTGCGGATTTATTGTCAGCTCTTTAGATCGAATCTGCCCTAACTGTCAGAATCCGTTGCCATCGGGAAGTTAGGATCTAAGATTGATTATTCAAGCGCGGTAAAGGATCAAATCTTTTAGCAGAAATTTATTTGATCTTCCGCCAGCGACGATTATGACGCATAATAAAATCGTCTGCACCATGTGGCCCCTGGGTGCCAGCTTCGTAAACGGGCAAATTTTCTAAACCCTGCGACTCCCATGCATCAATAATTCCCTGCGTTAACCGCCAGGCTTCCATCACCTCATCGCTACGATTGAAAAGCGTCGCGTCTCCCTGCAAACAGTCAAGCAACAACCGCTCATATGCATCGGGGTGTGAATCACCAAAGGTTTCTGCGTAACTGAAGCGCATTTCAACAGGCTCAATGTGCATAGCCCCACCAGGCACTTTGGCGCCTAAAAATAATGTGATCCCCTCATCGGGCTGAATGTGTAATACCAGCACATTCGGTGCGTCTCCAGCCAAATTGGGTTGATCAAACAAGGTCAGTGGGATTTGAGTGAATTGAATCGCAATCTCTGTCACTCGTTTTGGTAAGCGTTTTCCTGAACGTAAATAAAAAGGAACTCCAGCCCAACGCCAGTTGTTGACAAACAAGCGGGCCGCCATGAAAGTCTCAGTTATCGAGCCCGGATCAACATTTGCTTCATCACGATAACTGGGCACGCGTTCTCCATTAATCGTTCCGGATACATACTGAGCACGAAAGGTATTTTTTATTGCCGATTTGCCTTTAATATCACTGATGGAATTCAGTACTTTGACCTTTTCATCTCTAACCGCTTTGGCGCTGAATACTGCTGGCGCTTCCATGGCTGTGAGAGATAATAGCTGTAGTAGGTGATTCTGGAACACATCTCTGACCACACCTGCACGGTCGTAATATCCTGCCCGGGTTCCCACGCCTTCCGATTCTGCCATAGTGATTTGGATGTGATCAATATTGTTACGATTCCAGAGGGGTTCAAAAATCCCGTTGCCAAACCTGAAAGCGAGAATATTTTGAACGGTTTCTTTGCCCAGATAATGATCCATTCGGTATATTTGGTTCTCATGAAAAACAGCATGAAGTGATTCATCGAGCAATTGTGCTGACTTCAGATCGTGCCCGAAAGGTTTTTCAACCACGATGCGCCGCCATCCACCAGGACAAAACTCTAAATCTGATTGACCGATTTTTTCAACGATATCCGCGTACTCACTCGGTGGAGTTGCCAGGTAGAATAGTGTATTTTTTATACCCAAATCACTTAAAAGCTTGCTTAACTGTGTATAACCCGCTCGATCCTGAAATGCCGACTCAATATAATGAGTTCGTTCAACGAGTTGGTTGAGCACTTTTTCGTCAACGGGTTGAGTGCGGGCAAAATCCCTTATCGCCTGACTTAATACTTCCCTCATTTTTTGATCATCCCAAGGGCGTCTGGCGAAACCGATGATATAAAACGGCTGAGGCAGATGATTAGATTTTGCGTTTTCATATAGCGCAGGTATCAGTTTTCTATGCGAAAGGTCGCCCGTGATACCAAAAATCACAATTGCAACGCTTTCGGTACATGGAAGATTTTTCACTTTAATAGCATCCATTGTGAACTCCAAAGAAGTTGATCTAAAAAACAATTCCTTTTATTAGGAGACAATTCTACCTGAATCCCTAAAAGGTATTGCATTTTCCCCGGGGTCAATTTGAAAATGGATGTGGATACCAATATTCGAGAAATTTGGATTGAACTTGGAGATCAATCCCTGGCTTTTTCCCTTCCAATGATATTTTCATTGTTATACATAGCAAGTCTCGATTTTTCACATGAGCATCGATTATAATAAGAGTGCCAATAAATATTTTTAAATACGGCAGCATAAGAAAGGAAAAAATGACCAGAAACACGTTAAGGATCTTCTCGGGAAATGCCCACCCAGAACTGGCAAAGGAAATTGCTGAAATACTGAAAGTCCCCATGGGTCGGTCAACCACAACGATCTTTCCCGATAGCGAGACCTATATCACCATCGATGAGGTCGTGCGTGATCAGGATATTTTTATCGTCCAACCATGCAGTGCTCCCGTAAACGAACATCTTATGGAATTAATGCTGTATCTTGACGCCTTCCGACGCGCCAGCGCAAATTCGGTGAGTGTACTCATTCCTTATTTTCCTTATGCACGCCAGGATCGAATGGCAAAGGGCAGGGAAGCAATCAGTGCCCGGGTCGTCGCGAACATGCTCGAGACCATGGGAGCAGACCGGGTGATCTACATGGATATTCACAACACAGCCATCCAGGGATTCTTCAACATCCCGGTAGATCCACCTTCGGCTATCCCGGTATTGTCGTCTTACTTCAAAAAGGAGCGCTTTAAAAATTATGTCATCGTCAGTCCGGATGTCGGTCGGGCTGACGTTGCAGGCAAGTATGCTGAACAGACCGGCCTTCCCCTGGTGGTGATGCACAAACGTCGCGACTCGGCAACGGAAACACACACAACCCATGTTGTGGGTGACATTCGTGGAAAAAGCCCGATCATCATCGACGATCTCATGGCCAGCGGCAGCGTTATGCTTCAGTTAGATGCGCTTTACGATGCTGGTGCGGTTGGGAAAGCCTATTTCGCGGTTACCCATCCGGTCTTACTACCAACCGCCATTGAGTACCTCAACAATGACGACCGGATTGAGAAATTGGTCGTGACCAATACCATCCACATTCCTTTAGAAAAACGAGTTCCGAAACTCGAAATCCTCTCAATTGCGCCCTTATTAGCAAAAATTATTGATCGGATTTATCATGGCAAAAGCCTTTCCGATTTGTTGGTGTTGACATAAAACACAGCGCGATGAAATTGGTCTCTAAAGGTTTTGTTTCGGTTTATATCAGTTGTTTGAATGTGGTTAACGACTGATGCACATGCGCGTTTGATGCCCAGTCCATAAACGTTTTCAGAACGGCGCTGATTGCGCAGCAAATTTGTTTTACACGCCTATCACATGGAAAAAGGATGTACTAAACTGGTTTGTCCCCTGATGAATTTCGTGATGCCTATTCAAAACTTAAGACGGCCACAGCTCCGGATGCAACGATTTTATAGAAACAAAACCCTTTGTGCCAACCACCACATGGTCCAAAATCGGCAATTCTAGCATATTTCCTGCTTCGATCAACATTCGAGTCAGATGAATATCTTCAGGACTGGGCGAGGGATCACCACTCGGGTGGTTGTGGACAATAATCAGAGAGGCAGCATTGTGACGAATTCCGGATTTGAAAATTTCTGCAGGTCTTATCGTAGAAGCATTTAACGAGCCTCGGTAAAGTTGCTCTGTTCGGATATGATGATTCCGGGTGTCCAGCAGCAAGATCCACAATTCCTCTTGTTCAAAGTGCGCCATTTTATACTGAACCCGGTCCGCAACATCTTGAGGGCTGGTGATCAACCCCCGCTCTTCGGGTTGCTTTTTTGCTATGCGAATTCCCAGCTCGATTGCTGCTTTTATTTGAGCGGCTTTGGCTGGTCCGACACCATCAATTTGGCATAACTCAGAAAACGTTGCTCGCTGCAATCCTTCCAATCCTTCAAAATGATATAGCATTCGTTGCCCCATTTGCACCGCGCTCATTCCATGTGTCCCAACGCGTAATAAGATCGCCAGCAGCTCTGCATCATTGAGAACACTGGCTCCCTGTTTCTCCAAGCGCTCTCGTGGTCTTTGTGACTGTTCAATGTCTTTAATGCGGTACCCAACTTTATTGTCTGCCATGGTGTTCCTCTCTTTGAGCTGCACGGTCTGAATTCAAAATTAGCGACCAATTTCAAATTCGGATCTAAAAATTGTCCAAGCGTGCATCCCTTTTTTAAAACCCAGGATGCATCATGATATAATTCACCAATGATCAATCACATACCAAGATAAAACATGGAAATAATTGTTAGCCAACATCGCAACTGTGATCGGATTAAAATAACAGGCAGGATCGATAGTCTCACAACACCTCACTTTGAAACTGTGCTAAAATTCCGTTGAACGATGACCATTATAATATCATCGTGGACTTGCTGAATGTGAATTTCATCTCAAGTTCTGGCATGCTTAACATTGTGAAACACCAACACAAATTAATCAGGCAAAACAAAGGCGAAAGCGTCTTTTTACACGTACCAGAGCTTGTTAATCAAAGTTATGAAGTGGCTGGATTCAACACCATTTTTAAATTCTTTCAGGATTTTGATTCTGCAAAAATTGACTTCTCGAGATCTAATAAATGAAAACCAAAACATACCCCGCAAATTACAAAAGTCTGGCAACCATCAGCCAATTTATCATTGAACAAGCAGAGGATGCAGGGTTCTCACCCAAAGATGTTTATGCTATCCAAATTGCAGTGGATGAAGCTTGCTCGAATATTATAGACCATGCCTATGGTGGTGAAAATCTGGGGGAGATAACCATTAAATTCAACAATTTTAAAAACAAAATCCAAATCATCCTCATTGACAAAGGCAAACCCTTTATCCTGGAAGATGTACCCGAACCGGATTTAACTTCACCGCTTGAGACTCGGAAAGAACGCGGGTTAGGCGTTTTCTTCATGAAAAATTTCATGGATAGCGTTCTGTTCGAATTTTCCAAGTCGGAAGGCAATATCCTGACGATGGAGAAGAATAAAGGAGAATAACTTGGGTACTAAAAAACCCTCCGGGGTTCTCCATTTGCTCACTTTCGAAACGCTGATCAGTTTTTTTGAGCAATTGACGTCGTTTGGTGAGTGCGCCGGACAAATCGGGTTTTTAGAGGTTTTTTTTCAAGAGCATTTTTCAGCCTCGGTTTATGTCTGGTTGAAAACACCACATAAATCAAATACTTCAAGCATCAGGCACATCAATCTTCCCTTTGATCCAATTACATTTGCTGATAACCAGTCCTCAGAATTGGCAAAGGCTCATACCTTAGAAATAGAAGAGGCTTATTGGGCGATCTTTCCACTGTCCCAGGGAGATGAATACTTTGGGAAGCTGATCTTGTCAAGAAATATCCCCTTTACAGAACAGGAAGTAACCGTCTTGGAACAATACTCGGCTGTCGCTGGGCTAGCCATTTTCTCAACTTTGCAGGTTCAACTTCAACATTGGCAGCAGAAGCAATTGAAACTGGTTCGGTCGGTCACCATGCGAGTTTCACAGATCACAGACCTCACGCGTTTAACGCAGGAATTATCTAGACTGATTCAGGAAACCTTCAATTATTATTATGTAGCCGTCTTCCTGATCCAGGATGATACTGGAAGGCTGCATTTTAAAGCCAGTGCTGGATCTGATGAAAGTAAACGACCTGAATTTGAACTGGACGAACATCCCGGGTTTGCCCTTGGCGAACACATCATTGGCTATGTTGCCCAAACTGGTTTGGAATTGGTGGCAAATGATGTAACCAAAGAACCGCGATATCATTCCGTCGATTCTTTGGTTGCGACCCAGGCTGAAGTTGTCATTCCACTCAAAGTAGAAAATCGCATTTTTGGAGTTCTTGATATTCAATCCGATGTCAAGAACGCTTTTGATCACGAGGACTTGTTGGTTTTGCGTGCTCTGGCAGACAATATCTCTATCGCGATAGAAGGTGTGCGGCTTTACCAGTACGCCCAAAAAAGAGCTGAACAGCTTGCTATCGTTGCAGATGTGAGTCGAGCAGTGACTCATCTCCTAGATATTGACGAATTGCTTCAAAAAACCGTCACATCGATTCACGATCGATTTAAAATTCCATATGTGCATCTCTATACGATTGATCCTGTACATCAACAAATTTCTTTTAAGGCGGGTAGCGGGGGTCGAACAAAATTCTATCAAAAAGCTGAAATCTCATTCAATATCAATTCAGAAATGGGTGTCTTATCCTGGGTCGCACAGCATGGTCAAACCAGGCGTGTTGATGATGTTAATCAAGAGCCCCTCTTCCTCCCGGCGCCAATTCTCCCGTCAATTGAAGGTTCTGAGATGGTAGTTCCCCTGTCCTTTGGCGATCAATTATTAGGTCTTTTAGACCTTCAAAGCGATGAAACAAACGCTTTTTCTGATGAAGATCAACAATTGATGGAAACGCTGGGAGACAACCTTGCTGTTGCGATCCGAAATGCCCGCCTTTATCATTCTGAACAATGGCGTCGACAGGTTGCTGAAAGCTTAAAAGATGTTGCCGGGCTTTTATCAAACAATATTGCTTTAAGTGATGTTTTGATGGCAATTTTAGAAAATTTGCATAACAATCTTCCCTGTGATGTTTCTGGCATCTGGTTGTTCAAAGATAATCATGTCTCAGTAAATACCTTGGAGTCACAGGATTTATACCTTGCCGCTTACAAAACCTCCCCTACATTCTCTAATGATACCTTGGCACATTTATCCTTTAAACCAGGCGAATGGACAAAAGCAGTTTTAACCCAAAAAGAACCCGAAGTCCGCAAAATTGATGGTCCTATTGGACCAATTGCCGCACTTTTAAATTTGCCACGGGACCATTCAGCCATTACTGCGCCTCTAACCATCGGGGACGAGGTGATCGGCATGTTAACGATGATTCATCACACGGCTGGACGCTATGGTTCTGAATCTCAAAAAATCACTGCTGCGTTCGCCAGTTATGCCGCAATTGCCATTCAAAACAACCGCCTTTATGCCCGGTCGCAAGAACAAGCTAGGGTATCAATGATCTTATTGCAGGTTGCCAACGCCATTCAATCGTTAACAGATCTCGATGAATTAGCAGCGACCATTGTTCGGATCACACCCATGGTTGTGGGAGTCAAAGGTTGCGCACTCATTCTCAGATCTTCTGAAAGCAATATCTTCCAACTGTCTGCAATGTATGGTATTACGGACTCTGAGGGAGATCATCATGAAGAGCCACTGATTTTATTATCTCCTCCGATATTAGAGCGGCTCTTGGTTGATCAAGCCCCAATTCATGTCACCGACCCGCAAAAGGATCTTAACCTTCCTGAAAACATTGCCAATCAATTTGTAAGGAACACCCTGATTCTGTTTCCTCTGACAGCCAGACACGAAATTATCGGCACGTTTCTGCTTGCCACCGATCCAGTATTATCCCAACAAGAACAACCCTCTGATGTTTTTGGCGAAGAGCGCTACAAAATCATTCAGGGTATCATGCAGCAAACAGCAATTGCCATTGATAATATTCGCCTGTTTGAAGCCCGGCAGGAAGAAGCCTACATCTCAGCAGTCTTGCTTCAGACTGCCCAGGCAATTGTCAGCAGTGCCGACCTTCAGGACACACTCGACTCGATGGTCGATATCATGCCCATCCTAATCGGGATAGAATCCAGTTTGATCTATCTCTGGGAAGAAAAAGGAGGGTATTTTAGCACTGCCCACGCGACGACACCCAGCTCGGTTGACACACATGCGCTTTTAAAACTGACTTTTGAACCGGGCGATTTTCCTATGTTGGATACAGTTTTCCACAACAATCGAGCCATTGTGCATCCATTTATTGAAACAGTTCTCCCTCCAGAAGATTGGGATCTGGCGCTTCCGGATGAAGATCAAGTTGACCCCACTCCGATTCTACAAACGCACTATCCATTGTTGATGGGTTTTCCTCTTTCGATTAAGGACCAGGTTTTCGGTGTACTGCTCGCCCAGGATGACAGCTTTGCCACCAACCGGGAACGCAGGTTTGAATTATTAAGGGGAATCGCTCAACAGGCATCTCTGGCTATCCAGAATGACCGATTAAATAAAGAGATGCTGGATCGCCACCGTCTTGAGCGTGAATTTCAGCTTGCCAGAGAAATACAGCAAACGTTTCTCCCGAACCAGATCCCCGAACTGTCGGGATGGGAAATGGATGTCCGCTGGGAAACTGCCCGTCAGGTCGGTGGAGATTTTTACGACTTTTTCATCCTCCCTGATGGCCGTCTGGCATTTTTAATTGCGGATGTTTCGGACAAGGGTTTGGCAGCATCCTTATATATGGCAGTTACACGAACAATTTTACGAACTGTCGCCCTTGAATTTGATTCTCCTGCTACAATCCTGGAGCATGTTAACGACCTGCTCCTGGAAAACTCGCAAAACGGCCTTTTCGTAACCATTTTCTACGGTATCTTGGATTTGAATACAGGTTACCTTTCGTATACCAACGCTGGACACAATCCTCCGGTCGTCATCAGGCCTCAGTGCAATGATGTGATCACTTTGCGCAAAGGCGGCATTGCTCTGGGCGCTCTGCCAGATATTCACTTATCCCTATACGAAACCATCCTCAAAGATGGAGATTGCCTGGTACTGTACACAGATGGCGTCACAGAAGCTTTCAATCTTCAGGATCAGATGTATGGTGAAGAGCGTTTTGTTCAGGTTTTACAGGGATTAATGGGGACAAGCACTTCCAAGGTTCTGGAAACACTTGAGAAGGACCTGGATATTTTTCGAGACGGTGCTCCGCTGAGTGACGACACAACATTATTAGCCATTCGTAACACAAAGTTATTGAGCAACAAGAACGGGGACATGCGTTCCGCGTAGCACACCGTCCACCGTGCTGCCAAAAATGATCTCCAAAACTGGAGAGAAGCCATAGCCGCCCATGATGATCAGGTCGGCATTAATGTCTTCAGCGACCTGTAATATCACGATGTTTGTGGGCTTTGTAGGTTTGCGAAAAATTTGCCTTACGCCGTCCAAACCCAGGTATTCCACCGCATCTGATAACTTTTGTTGTCCTTGAGCCTCATCTTGATCCACAACCACAACGGATAAATCTTTGTCGTAACGACTGGCAAGGTACGTGGCAATATACAGCGCTTGTTTTCCCTTCGGACTGCCGTCATAAGCCAGCAACATACGATTCATCTCGCTTAATTCATTGCACACAAAAAGCATTGGGATTGTGCTTTTACGAACAATTCTACGCATACCTGATTTGAGCCGAGCAAACCGATTGGTCGAAGGCGGATGATCCAGTTTTAACACAACCAGATCATTGACCTTGTTCCTATTTAAAATCGTTTCTGCAATATTACCTTGAGCAAAAACCAGGTTGCCGTGTACTCCTTTGTCTTCAAGGCTTTCAGAAAAATGTCTGATGATCTCTTGTTCTGACACTTCCGGCCCGATCCAATCGAAGCCTTTTTTTATAACAAGGCCCCTCACATCAGCGCCTTCCAGTGCTCCGACCCTTACTGCCTGTTCAAGCGCAATCCAACTTCCTGACTTTCCGCTAAACGCTACGAGGATATCAGAAAACAACTTGTTGTGGTGGCGATTGATATTTAATTCATGCCCTTCATGGATTTTCTCACCCCGTGTGCTGCTTATCATAAATTCGTTGTTTTTCTTTCTGAACCAGCGTTTAATGGTGCGAAACATTTGTCCACTTTGTTGGCGCAGTAGATCCAAAGCAGCTTTTTCTGGCCTTACGGACCACCCCAATTGCTCTTGTAGATAAGCTTGATGATCAAGGATCCAAATATAGAGATCCGTCTCAGTTCGTTCAGGAAATTCCTTCATCAAATTCTGATCACGGATAATTTCTATCAGAGGTTGGTAAACATGCTCATACCAATGCCAAATCGCTTCATCCCAGGGTATTTCACGTTGCTGTTCCAAACCCATGTAATGTCGGTGAACGTGGATGTGTTCCTCAAGAATCAGGTATTGACCAGGAGAAGTTAACGAAAAGGTTGCGTCTGGAATAATCGAATCGATGTTAGTGTTTTCGAGGAATTTGCTGTATTCAGCCTTTAGAATAATATCATCCGGCGAATCCTCTGGGGTTATGGGGACACGCGTCTTAATTTCCGTTACGTAGGCTTCCAGTTCTTCCATTCCCATTTGCTTGGCAATCGACACACGGTGGTTGCCGTCTAAAACGAAATAAGCCTCTCCGATCTTATAAACCAGGATTGGTGGCAACCCCACTCCTCCAGGTTTTGTTATCGCAGCTTTGACGTTAGCCCAGCGCTCTATATCCGCATCCAGCAGTGGGAGAAAATTTCGATTAAAATCCTGGTAGCGATTCACACTACCAACAATCGCATTTACAGGGATTTCTTGCAACCCTCGTGATGAGAAACCGGTGCTCCTAATTCTCTGGGAAATGTCATTGAACCGTAGCAGGTCCAAAGATTCACCGGTGAAGGCAGCCCAAAGGCGCTGTAACCTTGCCTTTGCCCGCGCCCGCCTGAAGTCTTCTAATGCCCTCACGTATTCGATTTTGTTTTCATTTCCAGGCAGCATTTGACACCCAAATAACCTTTGCGCAAAATAAAAGAATGATTGTTATTCGCACACTGTTTATCTTACTGATTAACCAGCTTATTGACAATATCCATCAACTGGAATTTTTTAATGCATGGATTAGAAATCCAGGATGATTTTGGGAAATGCAGATCAACGGATTTCTATCACCAACATCAAATGAATCAATATTGATGTCACATGGCTATGTTTTATTAAGGTAATGGTTTAATAAAGAGGCAGAAACTCAAGCTTTCAGGGCTAGCGATGTTATCTATTCCGATTCAAAATGCCAACAGGTATTCATGCTATAATTTCGGAGACAAAACGCAGAACCCAAAATGATTTACCGGTTCATCAAACCTTGGAATATGAAGCAGCCAACAATGGATCAAGCAACAACTCTTCTTCAGCCCACAACGATCAGCGCATTAACTTATCTGGTCATCGGACATGTCACCGCAGACCTGACGCCCACAGGGATTCGTTTGGGGGGTACAGCAGCATTTTCGGGGTTAACGGCTCAGGCTTTAGGTTTAAGAACAGGAATAATTACCGCTTGTGCACCGGAGTTGAATACTCTGCGCATTAAATCCCTGTTGTTGTTTACAAAAATTAGCACACAATCCACCACCTTCGAAAATATTTCGGACGGCACGCAACGAGTCCAATATCTCTACCACCTGGCTGAACGGTTAACCGTTGAAGATATCCCCAGGTTTGACCCCGCACCGGATATCATTCACCTTGGCCCGGTTGCCAATGAAGTGGATTGGAAGATTATCCACAATTTCCCAAACAGCATGAAGTGTCTTACACCTCAGGGCTGGATGCGGTCAAGAAACTCAGAAAATCAAGTCCACTATCAACACTGGGATAACTTTGAACTTGCCCTTTCACATTCAGACGTTGCTGTCATCAGCCTTGATGACGTTCTCAAAGATGAAGCCTTGATTGCAGAAATGGCCAGCGCAATCCCTGTTTTTGCAGTGACTGAAAACTATCGTGGCGCTCGGGTTTACTGGAACAATGACGTCCGTTTTTTTAAAGCACCTGAGGTAAAATATGTAGACGATACAGGTGCAGGCGATATTTTTGCAACAGCTTTCTTTTATCGATATTTTTTCACCAAAGATCCCTGGGAAGCTGGCCGGTTTGCGGTGACGCTTGCCTCTAATTCGGTAACACGCAAGCACTTGGACAGCATTCCTTCAGCAGAAGAAATAGCTCATGCAAAAATTCAGCTGATCGGATGAAGAAGGATTCAGTGATGGCACTGGGCAGAATTTATACAATCGTTAATCAAAAAGGCGGCGTTGGTAAAACAACCACAGCGATTAACCTGGGGGCTTATTTAGGTTATTTTGGGCAACGAGTTCTCATTGTTGATATCGACCCGCAAGCCAATGCCACTTCCTGTCTTGGAATCGACAAACAAACAGTCAATGGCGGCGCCTATAACGTATTAATTGGCGCCCAACCCATCCTCTCCCAAATACTCCATAACCCCAGATTTAAAATATCCATACTCCCCTCCACGCCTGCGTTGGCTGGTGCTGAAATTGAGTTAATTGATATGCAGAATCGGGAGTTCACCCTGAAAAACGTTCTTGAACCCGTCAAATTTCGTTATGACTATATCTTAATTGATTGTCCCCCATCACTGGGCTTACTGACTCTCAACGGGCTTGTGGCAGCAGCCAATGGGGTACTCATTCCTGTTCAATGTGAATTCCTGCCCCTGGAAGGTTTGGGGCAGTTGACCACAACCATCAACCTGGTAAAAAGCTCATTATTTGGAAGTTTGCAAATTCGTGGCGTCATCCTCACCATGTTCGATAGGCGGACGAATCTGGCTGCAGATGTCGTCAGAGAGGTAAGAAATCACTTCGGAGACCGGGTCTTTGATGCAATTATTCCTCGTTCCATCCGTCTGGCTGAAGCACCATCTTACGGATTGCCAATCTCTGTATATGCACCGGATTCCATTGCCGCACACGCTTATAAAGCCCTGGCAAGAGAATTATTACTTGCGGACCAAGTACAAATACCGATCGTTCAGGAGACAAACTAATGGCACGTAGACCTGGCTTGGGAAAAGGGCTGGATGCATTAATCCCATCAAGCGATGAAAAGATATCAAACGGTTTGACCACCACCGGCAGCCGCATCCTGCACATCCCTGTTGAAAACATTTTCCCAAACCCTCAACAACCGCGCAGTAAGATCGAAGACAAAACTCTGGAAGAATTGGCTGCATCAATTCATGAACATGGCATCTTGCAGCCGTTAATTGTCACAAAACAGCACGACCAGGAGAAATATTTCCTGATCGCGGGTGAACGTCGTTGGCGGGCGGCACAACTTGCCGGTCTCACCATGGTGCCAGTCATTGTACGTACAGTCACAGAGCAAAGCCAATTAGAACTGGCATTAATTGAAAACTTACAGCGAAGTGACCTCTCACCCCTTGAAATGGCTGACGCCTATCATCATTTGGTTGAAGATTTTTCCCTGACGCACGAGCAAGTCGCTGAGCGGGTAGGAAAAAGCCGCACAAGTGTGACCAATACCTTGCGTTTGCTAAATCTACCGGAACAGGTCAGAAAATCCCTTGCTGAGAACCTGATCACTGAAGGTCATGCTCGAGCACTCCTTGGGCTGTCAACGGAAGCAGCACAATATTCAGTGCTGAGCATCATTCTTCGAGATAGTCTAAATGTTCGCCAAACCGAAGCCCTGGTTAAAAAAATGAGTGGAGAAAGACCCCCTTCCAGGACGAAACCCGGCCCCACCCCCCAGATCAGAGCGCTTGAAAACCGGCTCAAGAGTTTCTTTGGCACTAAAGTGAGCTTGCATGACGGACAAAACAGTGGGCGCTTGATCATTTACTATTATTCAGACGAAGAATTAAACGCGATTTTGGAAAAGATTCTCCCCGAATAATCCAATGATCATTCTTCACAACGCGAACATCTTCTCACCGGATCATCGCGGTGCTACCGCGCTTGCGATCGAAGACGACTGCTTCATAGCTGTAGGAAATGATGCAGAAATTCTCGCAAGTTTTCCATCCAGCGCTAAAACCATCAATTTGCACGGCATGACCATATTGCCTGGATTAATTGATGCTCATATCCATCTACGCCATTTGGCTGAAAGCATGTCAATCGTTGATTGTGAGACATCCACCCTTCAGGAATGCCTTTTGCTAGTAAAAAATGTCGTTGAGCGTTTGCCAAAGGATGCCTGGGTTAGAGGTCATGGTTGGAATCACAATCAATGGCGAGAGGGCTATGGCAACGCAAACCTGCTGGATCAGGTATGCGAAGAAAGACCCGCGTACCTGACCGCCAAGTCCTTGCATGCAGGCTGGGCAAATAGCCAGGCATTGAAACTGGCAGGGATCGACGCAGAGACACCGGATCCGCCAGGGGGTGTCATCCAGCGCAGTGCAAATGGTCAGCCAACGGGTATCCTTTTAGAAGCAGGTGCGATGAACTTAATCGAGACGCTTCTTCCCAAGCCCACTGTGGAAGACACCATCCACAAGATGAAAGCCCTCTTGCCTGAGCTCTGGAAGGTTGGCTTGATTGGAATCCATGATTTTGACGATTACACTTGCTGGATGGCATTGCAAGTGCTCAACCAGGAATGCTCAACACTTTTGCGTGTTCATAAACAAATCCCCTTCACAGACCTGGATGTGTTCATCAATGCTGGGATGAGCACCGGTTTCGGTGATTACCGCCTCAGTCTGGGTGGCGTGAAGCTCTTCTCAGATGGCGCATTAGGCCCGCATACCGCAGCGATGCATGAGCCATATGAAGGGACACACACCACGGGCGATCTCCTGTTGACCGAAGATGAGATTGTTGATATCGGGTGCCATTCAGCGAACCATGGTGTTGCGCTGACCGTTCATGCCATTGGCGATAAGGCAATTCATATCGTTTTGAACGCCATCGAGCGGATCAGGATTTATGAAGAAATTCATCATTATCCTCATTTGCCTCACCGCATAGAACATGTTCAGATCATCACTCCTGATGATCTGCCCCGGTTTAAAAAACTGGGTGTTATCGCCTCAATACAGCCAGTGCATGCACCTTCAGATATGGTCATGGCAGATCGCTTCCTTGGTCAAAGGTCACATTATGCTTATGCTTACCGCTCAATCCTGGATGCTGGCGCTGACTATGTGATGGGCTCTGATGCACCTGTCGAACCCTTTAATCCTTTCTATGGGATACATGCAGCGGTAACTCGCCGCCGACTGGACGGTTCACCCGGGGATGAAGGTTGGCACCCCGATCAGCGCATCTCACTTGCAGAAGCCTTACAGGGGTTTTCTCTTGCGCCCTGCTTGCTTGCAGGTCACGGGCGTCAATTGGGAAAAATATCACCCGGTTACCAGGCTGATTTTCTTATTCTTAAAGAAGATCCTTTCAAAATTCACCCACACGATTTAGGGTCCTTAAAACCCCTGGCAACCTTCATCGCCGGCGAATGCAAGCACAATAGTGTTAATTTCCCATTCGAAGTTCAAAATATACTGGGGCAATTCGTCTAATAAGCTGGCATGCGCTATAATAGGAGGACATCGTATTCCAAACGAATTCAATCACAGGACGTTTCTGATGACAGAATTAACCGACCACATCCCTGAACGGATTAAAACCATACGAAAGAGCAAACGTCGCAGCATTCATGATTGCGCGACCATACTGGGCTTGTCGAAGGGGACTTACCTCAACATTGAAAAAGGTTTAGAGCCGATCACCTTGCCAGAACTCGAGTTGTTGGCTCTTTATTTCGAAGAAGATCTGTCTGTTTTCCTGAACAGGGATCAATCTCCCAACGCAAATACCGCCTTTTTGGACGCAAACCTTCGTTCACAATACGTCCGGGTTCGAGACAAAATGCTGTGCGCCCTGATCAGCCTGGAGATAGATAAGCAGGCGGTAACCCTGGATGACATTCAACAAGCCACCCGCATTCCTATGGAAACTTTGCAAGCCTATGAAAATGGAACTGCAGCAATACCCGTTGGAGATCTGATCAAAATTTCAGTTTTTCTGGGCATTCAAATCGATTCTCTTTACAAACCCCTATGGTTAAATAAGCCTGAGCTTGAAGAGGATGTCAGCAAAGATGCCTGGCAGCCGGAATATCCAAAATCGGATATCCAGGAAAGTTCAGATGATGAAGAACCTTTTACTGACATCATGAACGCACTTCGTCAAGTTTCCAAACAAGACCAGGCATTTATCGCAAAGTATTTAATCGAGAAACTCAGATCGATATAAACCAACATGTTAAATTCAACATTGACTGATTCGCAGGTATCGTTTCTGAAATATGCACGATAGCCAGCTCTTTTCTTCGAAGGACAGAATTATCAGCGCTGCAACCAGTGAAGATCTACGCGAAATTACCCATTTTCTCAGTCAGAACTACCGCATTCATCAACATTTAGACTGGTTCAACGCGCCAGAATGGATTGGTCAACAGCCCTTTCTGGTTGAAAAATACCAGCAGCGGATTTATGCAATACTCCTTGCCGCGCCCGAGGTACCGGGAGCGACCTGGATCCGCTTATTTTGCATTAAAAATTCCGGGATGCTTGAACCCACATGGCAACGTCTGCTTGATCATGCCATTTTATCGATTAAATCAATGGGAATAAAAACATTGGCTGCACTCGGTACCAGCAGATGGTTTACAACCTTGCTTTCAGGAACAAAATTCGAGCAGATAAATAACATCGTTTCTCTTGAAAAAAAATGTTCGTCCGTGTTTGTGAACAACTACCCTTCACAAATTGAAATCAGGTCCATGAACGAAGATAATTTGCCTGAAGTCGCACAGATTGACCATGCCGCTTTCACTCCAATCTGGCAAAATTCACTGGCAAGTCTCAAGAAGGCTTTTCAACAACAAGGCGTCGCAACGGTGGCCGTCTGGAAACAAAAAGTCGTTGGATACCAAATCAGCACCTGGTGGAGCTTTCATGCTCATCTGGCTCGCCTTGCAGTACATCCCGAGCAACAGGGACAACACATTGCATCGATGCTGGTCGGCGACCTGCTAACCCGGTTATTAGCAAAGGAAATTACTCATGTGACAGTGAATACACAGGCTGATAATCATTCATCTTTAGCTGTCTATTCAAAATTTGGGTTTCAACAAACAAGTGGGGTAATCCCCGTCTATCAACGCGCCCTGTAATCCGATCAATTAACCCTGAAATTAATAATTTTTTTACTAGACAATGCAACGCAATTGTGAGAGAATCAAGCCATTACTTTGTCATTGGAGATCCTTTTTATGTCAACAAACCCTGCAAGACAACAACTGATCAGAAAAAAACGCCTGGAACAGAAGCGAAAAAAAACAAAGCGATTCCTTTTCATAACACTTGGGATCGTTTTGCTAATCAGCCTCGCAGCTGTTCTTCCCAATTTGCTGCACTCTAAAATAAATTACAAAGATAGCGCCGGTTTTACGCTTGGAAATCCGGATGCTCCGATAAAAGTGGTAAATTTTTCGAGTTTTTATTGCGGCTATTGTGCAGCCTTTTCAATGAACGATGAGCCAGAATTCATCAAAAAATATGTTGATACCGGTGAAGTTTATTATCGCTACGTTAACTTGGCCTTTTCAAGTGATGAGGGAACGCAAAACGCAGCCAAAGTCGCGTATTGCGTTGCAGAACAAAACCTTTTCTTTGAGTTGAAACCGAAACTTTATTCGGCTGCCGGGAACCAGGGCAGTTTTTCAATTACCAATTTGACCCGCCTGGCTGAATCCGTGGGTGTGGAGCGTGAAGAATTAGAAGCCTGCTTGACCAATAATGGCGCCCTTAACGAAAAACTCGCTGAAGATCTCCTCTTTGCTCAATCCGTTGGTGTCACCGGTACCCCAAGTTTTTTAGTCAACGACCAGTTAGTTTATTCGAATCAGTTGGTGCCACTGGTTGAATCATTGCTTGGGCGTTAATAAGGGAAGTTGAGAGCGAACCCCGGTTGCAAACGCGCAAGAAGCCGTCACAAATCCGAATGACTTACCCGCCAAAAAATTGTTCCAATAAGAACACGATTAATGGCGTAACCAACAGCGCCGGAAGGAAGCTACCGGTCCGGATTTTCTTGATTTCTAACAAACTATTAAGGGAGACAGCAATTAATATCAATCCGCCTGCGGCTGTCATTTCAGTAATCATGGCAGTCGAAAAGAACTGGCTGAACAACCCGGAGGTGAGTGCGATTCCACCCTGGTAAATCAAAATGCTTAATGCAGAAAAGGCAACACCAACGCCTAAAGATGAGGCAAAGGCGATCGAAGCAAATCCATCCAAAATTGCTTTGATGGATAACATTTCATAATTCCCGGTCACACCATCTTGTATGGCACCCAAAATCGCCATCGGGCCGATGACAAATACAAGCGAAGCCGTGACAAAGCCCTCTACAAATTTGGATTGCGTCTCCTGGTGTGAACCTTTGCGTACAAACAGTTGTTTTAATTTCTCGCCAATACGGGTAAGGCGTTCTTCTACTTTCAACCATTCCCCCATTAACGCGCCGATCAACAACCCACCCAAAGGCACCAGGGGATTGGATGTTTCTAAAAAGGACATCAATCCAAAGGCCAGAGTGAACAAACCCAACCCGTTGACCACGGTTTCACGCAGTTGTGAAGATAGGCGGGCACTGATCACAATTCCCAAGATAGAGCCGACCACGATGGTCGCAACGTTGATCAATGTGCCATGCATTGATCAGGTCTCTTTTGCCAATTGAATATCGTTCCCGGTGTTCAAAGCTTCGTATACTTCAACCATAAACAACAACGACGATAAGCGATTGAGGTATGCGATCAATAATTGCTTTTTGATTAATTCTGCCTCCAACAAGCTAACAGCCCGGCGCTCCGCTCGCCTGACAATGGTGCGCGCCAGATCAATTGCGCCGCTGGCTGGTGAGCTGCCCGGGATGATAAATTCTCTGGGCAGAACAACAGCATCCTCCAGTTCCTCAATTTGTTCCTCGAGCCAATTGATATGATCCTGGTTGAGGCGATCAAACTGAGCTGCCGTTTCAGGAGATGCTGACAATTCAGTCATTAACAAATACAGGTGTTTTTGAACTTCTAACAATACCATTTGCGACTTGGGGTTTGCACAAAGAGCACGAGCCAGGCCAATCGCGGCGTTGGCTTCATCAACGCTTCCAACAGACTCAATCCGCAAAGATGATTTTGAAATTCTGCCTTTGCCTAAATATCCTGTTTCCCCCTGGTCTCCATCCGATGTGTAAAAAGGGGACATTCATCCTCTCATTCTTCAATGACCACAGGCGCTTCCTTTGTGGCAGCCGTGTTTAAGTCACGCCCGGTGAGGATAAACCACTCCTGAACGTTTTGAAACCGATCGCCTGGCTCAAAAATTGGACCCAGGACAATTCCATTAATATCCGAGCTGATCGCGTAGGTGTAGGTCGAGTAAAACAAAGGTAAGGACGGCATTTCTCGGTTAAACATCACCTGGAAATTTCGGTAAAGTCGCTCTCTTTCACCCATATCCACTGTCATTCGAGCCTGCTCTAAAAACTCGCTGGCAGAACGATTATCCCAATCCGCATAATTTTGACCGGAGAGCGTTTGTGCCTGCCCCCAAAACGGGTATGGATCAGGATCGGGTGAACGCATCAGGTTGATTTCTACCAAAGCCACCTGGTAGTCCCGTGCTTCAAGATCAGCCAGAACGCTTTCGTATGGCTTGGCGTTCAGTTCAACCTGAAGCCCCAGGGATTCCCAATCCGATTTGATCATCTTCGCAATTCGTGTATGTTTCTCAGTGGAAGGGTGCTGCAAGGTGATCGCAATCTCTTGGCCACTATCGGTAACGTAAAACCCAGTTTCCTCATCTTGCACTGCACCTGTTGCCTCAAGCAGGCGCCGTGCCTCGAATGGATCATAACGAACACTTTCAAGGCTATCATAATAAGCCCAAGTTCCGGGCATAATCGGGCCATTGGCCATAACAGCCTGACCCCGGAAAACCTCATTCACAATACGTGACTGGTTGATTGCAGCCATTAATGCCTGTCGAAATTCGGGCTCTTGCAGAAAGCTAACCTCAGGATTGTTCAGGTTGAGATACACAATTGAGAGCAATGGCGCTCTCACCGTAAAAATCGAAAGTTCGGGTTCTTTTAAAACCTCACTTAATATTGAATCGTGAACCCACGCAATTCCCTCAACTTCTCCGCTTCGAAAAGCGTCCAGGGCTTTTTGAGAATCGGGATAATATCGAAAAATAAACTCATCCAGATATGGACGACCCAGGTAGTATGCATCAAACGCCTCGAGAACCACGCCGATGATTTGTTCGTTGTCAACCAGCAAACGTTGAAACCGAAATGGACCGGTGCCTACCGGCGCGAGGTTGAAAGGGTGATCGATCATTTCTTCCAGGCTCAGTCCGCCAAGCAAGTGTTCGGGGATGATGCCAAAGGTTAAATAATCCAGAAAAGGTGCAAAAGGTTCAGGAAGGAGAAACTGCATCTGAGTTTCCGACAAGGCCACGACCTCAACTTGCGACCAGAAGTTATGCAAGTCCTCGGGGATTAAAGGGTGATTTGATTTTAAGAAATCAATGGAAAAAAGCACGTCACTGCTATCGAAGATTTCACCATCATGCCAGAAAACATCATCTCGCAAAGAAAAATTATAAACAGTGCCATCAAATGAAACGCCCCAAGATTCAGCCAGATCCGCCTGGGGGATACCGCGCGAATCGAAGCGAATCAGGCCATTAAACAGCAGCCGGCTCACATCTTGATCGGGAGGATTGTAAATGCTGAGGAAAGGATTCAAACGCATGAAACTTCCGACCTGCGCTTCAGTATAAATCCCGCCTGAAATCGGTGAAGGCGTGGAGACAACTTCAACATCATCCTCAATTTGTTGAAGAATCAACAAAATGCCAACAATCAACCCGGTAATCAGAATGGTTAATAATTGCCAACGGAATTTTTTCATGATGTTAATATAAAATGGGCAACCTCGTTCTTGATCAGTTGCCCGCTTTTTCCTGATCAAAGTTTACAATTACCCAGGATTTTCACAAATAATGTGGATTATTGTCCAAACATGACCGTTAACATGGTAAGGATGAAGAAAAGTACACTAAGCCCTATTGTGATCCAAAACAAGGTTTTTTCCACACCACGCCGTTTTGTATAAACACCGCCAGCATCACCACCCCCACCTGTCAATCCACCCAAACCAACGCCTTTGCTCTGTAAAATGATACTCGCAATGAGGGCTACAGATGTTATAATCAAAGCTATGCTAAAATAATTTTCCAATCAAGCCTCCTTTAACAGGTGTGATTATACCCTTACATCAGAAACCTCGTCAACCCAATGAATGAAACCAGGTTCTCAATCCACATCCATACGCATTACTCTGACGGAAACGCATCTCACACAGAGTTGGTAAAAATTGCTGCAAAAGCCGGTCTGAACGGAATTATCACTACCGACCATAATATCTGGCTTGACGGATTAGACGGATACTATGGCGAAGGTAAACACAAGGTCATGCTGCTGGTCGGTGAAGAAATTCACGACCGTAAATTAGAGCCGCCTGGAAACCATTTGCTCGCCATCAATGCAGGCAAAGAAATGGCAATGTATGCTGATTCACCTCAGCGATTAATCGATCAAATTCAACGCAGCGATGGGCTTTCTTTTTTGGCTCATCCTATCGAAGATCCTTTAGAAATGTTTAACGAGAAGGAATTTTCATGGCGGGATTGGGATATCCATGGTTTCACCGGAATTGAGCTGTGGAATCAGATGAGTGAGTTCAAAAGCGTCACCACGGGCCTTTTTTCAGCCTTAAAGAATGCGCTTTTCCCTAAGCGGATGACGCAGGGACCCCTGGAACGGACACTGGCACTTTGGGACCAGTTAATCACCACTCAAATGCGGAAAATTGTTGCTATTGGCGGTGTTGATGCCCACAAAATTCAGAAGAAATTAGGTCCGTTCACCATAAACCTGTATCCATATCTCCATCATTTTAAAAGTGTGACTACGCACATCATCAACCCAAGACCATTGAGCGGTTCCTTTCCTGATGATCGCAATATGGTTATGCAATCACTCCGTCAGGGACATTGTTTTGTTGCTTACGACTTGCCCGCGCCAACCGAAGGATTCAAGTTTTTAGTTAACAACGAAGACGATCAATTTATGATGGGCGATACAGTAAAAATTCAAAATGGGCTAACTTTTCAAATCCGCCTGCCAGGTCGGGCGCTTTGTCGGTTACTCAAAGACGGAAAAATCATCAAGGAATGGGCAGACCGCGATATCAACACCTATATAACCACAGAACCCGGCGTCTATCGAGTAGAAGCTTTCATTCCATATAAAGGCAAAATGCACGGATGGATTTTTAGCAACCCCATTTATGCCTGGCGTTAACCTTTGATTACAATTAGCGGGGTGAGCACAGCAACTTTCTTCGCAATCCCTGCACCAACAACACTTTGAACAACCTGGTCCACATCCTTGTAGGCTTGCGGCGCTTCCTCTGCCAGCCCGGACATTGAACCAGCCCGAATTTCAATCCCAACCTTTTCCAACTCTTTCAATAATGTTTCTCCCCAAACATTGCGTTTCGCTTCCGAACGGCTCATCACACGACCTGCCCCATGACAGCATGAGCCAAATGAACGTTCCATGCTGGTGTGGGTACCGGTTAACACCCACGAACTGGTTCCCATGGAACCGGGAACCAGGACTGGCTGACCAATTTCTTGGTATTCGGCTGGTAAACCCTGTGTCCCCGGTCCAAAGGCGCGTGTAGCCCCTTTACGGTGGACACAAACCGTTTTCTTCACGCCATCAACCAGGTGATGCTCAAATTTGCCAATATTATGCGCAATGTCATAAACCTGTTTCAGGTGCCATTGGTCGACTTTTCCTGCCAAAACAATTTCAAAAGCCTGACGTACCTTATTGGTCAAAATTTGACGATTCAAAAAGGCATAATTCGCTGCGCAACGCATCGCAGCTAAATAATCCTGTCCCTCCTCAGAAGCAATTGGGGCACACACAAGTTGTTTGTCTGGCAATTTGATGCCATATTTCGCCACTGCACCTTGAAGTCGGCGGACATAATCCGTACAGATCTGGTGACCAAAACCGCGCGATCCGGTATGGACCTGGACAGCCAATTCTCCTGCAAACAGCCCCATTGCCTCCGCAGCGACCTCGTCATAAATCTCAGTGACAAGATCGACCTCAATAAAATGGTTTCCGCTTCCCAGGGTGCCAAGTTGTTTTCTGCCACGTTCCATGGCGCGTGAGCTGACTTTTCCCGGGTCGGCTCCTGCTAAACAACCCTGGTCTTCAGTTCGCTGAAGGTCTTGTGGCTCGGTGTATGGATCGCCCTTAGCCCAATTCGCACCCCGGATGCATACTTCAACCAGGTCTGCATCGGACAATTTCCTCTGGCTACCAACGCCAACCCCGCTCGGACAAAGCTGATTCAACATCGATGCCAAATCAGATAGAAAGGGAGTTGCCTCTTCCAACGTGATCCGCGAAGCCAGTAGGCGCACGCCACAATTGATATCATAACCAATCCCGCCAGGTGAGATCACACCGGTCTCAATATCCGTTCCCGCCACCCCCCCGATAGGAAAGCCGTACCCCTGATGCATATCAGGCATCACCATCACCGCCTCAACCAGCCCGGGTAGAGTGCTGACATTGACCGCCTGTTCGATTGATTGATCCTTAAAAGCGTCTTGCAGCAATGCCTGTGAGGCAAAAACACGTACTGGAACGCGCATATCTGAACAGAAATCAACAGGGATTTCCCACTCAAAATCGCTGATTTTGATAAACGATTTTTGTGTTATCGGTTGCATGAGCAATCCTCCTATACGTCGAAGGTAATTGTGGTTGAAAAGCCTTGATCGGTTGTTTCCACATGTAAATTGTGGAACGTTACTGCTTTTATTTCACGGCTCAGGGTCAGGATCTTTTCCCCGGTTGACCGAACAGAAATCGCATCCTGACTGGCATCAAAGCAAAAACCAGACAGAAACAAACCATCCTCTTCAACCAGGAACAATAATTCAGTTAAAAAATCAACCAGGATGGTTTCTTTGCTCCCCTGAGGAAGGGTGAACAGCCGTTGTAAAGTTGATGCTGTGGCAAGTTTAACCCCCATCAGGGCATACAGCCCCTCTGCCGCCTTCCTGAGCAATGTGTAAAAATCCTCTGCCCAAACCTGCAATGCGATATCCGCAGTATGCTCAACCTCTTTATATCCGTTCATAGCCTTCCTTGAGTATAATTATACCGGTATTGATATGATGAACACGAGCTTTGACCGCTTGGAAGCAAATCTGCGCGCCCTCTTTGAGAAAAAACTGCCCAAACTCTTCACCGGGCACCAGCCTCACCAATCATTGGTAGAACAAATCATTCGCTTAATGCGCGCCAATGCGATCAGCGATGCGACTGGACGTCTTCACGCGCCGGATTTGTATTCGATGAAGGTCTCACCCGAAAAATTGATCGAATGGCAATTACACCGGGATATCCTCGATGAAATTGCCGAATCAATCCTGGATGTGGGATCATCATTGGGTGTTTTTTTTACAAGGCCTCCAGAAATTGAGCTGGTTCCGCAGCCCGAAATTGCTATTGGCGCTTATGAAATCACCGCTCATTTTTCTGTTGCTGATCAACAACTTTCGGATACAGCCGTAATGATTCAAAATGAGCAAGGCAACGAGCAACCCGACTTGCCAGAAAACGCAATGCTGATCATCGACGGGAAAACCACCTATCCTTTAGACAAACCTGTCATCAATATCGGTCGCCATTCGAGCAACGATCTAATTCTTACTGATCCCCATGTATCTCGCCATCACGCCCAGCTCAGGGCGATAAAAAACCACTTTTCGATCTTTGATGTTGGCTCGACGGGTGGTTTATTTCTAAATGGGCAACGGATCTCCCGGGCGACTTTACACGCTGGCGATGTCATACGCGTTGGGACGATCAGCCTCATTTATAACCAGGAACCAACCCTTACTTTTGAAACCTCAGTACTGCCTGTAGATGATTTGGAAGAAAAACCTGGAGTTACGGGGCAATGACTGCTATCCTTGCGCTGACATTACGCATTCTATTTCTGGTCTTAACTTATCTTTTCGTCGGTTGGATTGGTTTTACCATTTATAGAGACTTGCAATCGCATTTTCACCAGAAAAATGCGCATGTTTCACCGCTCACCCTGCAAGTTGTCATCAACCAAGAACCCGTTGAAAAGCAGTTCACAAAAACCGAAATTATCATTGGGCGCGACCCGAGCAGTGACTTCACCATTTCCGATGAAACCATTTCCCTCAGACATTGCAGACTTTACTATCATCACAAACAATGGTGGGCGGTAGATCAAAATTCAACCAACGGTTCTTTTATTAACAATACACTGATCGACGCCCCAATCGTTGTTACAGAAGGCGATGAATTGAGATTAGGTAAAGTCACAATCCATATTCAAATCAATCAACAAAAAAGATAGGATGGAAACCATGTACGAAACCCCTGTATTAGCTGTTATCGGCGGGTCTGGATTGTACAATTTCAAAGAGCTTCGTGATATCCAGACAATTGAAGTGGACACCCCATTTGGTCAACCCAGCTCACCGATTACAATTGGGAAATTATCCGGCAAACCGGTTGCATTTCTCGCGCGCCATGGCATTGGTCATATTTTCCCACCCAGCGAAGTCCCATATCGTGCCAATATTTACGCCCTGAAATCCCTGGGGATCCGTCGCATTGTCAGTGTCAGCGCATGTGGATCGCTGCGCGAATCCTTTGCTCCCGGGCACATTGTCATCCCCAACCAGATCTTTGATTTTACCCATCTGCGCCAGCGTAGTTTTTTTGAAACGGGACTGGTCGCCCATGTCAGCGTTGCTGATCCGTTTTGCGAAGCGCTGTCAGATGTTCTTGAAGAAGCAATAAAAGCAACGGGTGCTACTTATCACCGAGGTGCAACCTACATCACCATTGAGGGTCCGCGCTTTTCTACAAAGGGTGAATCCAATCTATATCGGTCATGGGGTATGGATATTATCGGAATGACCGCTTCTCCCGAAGTATTTCTCGCGCGTGAAGCAGAAATGTGCTATGCCACCATGGCACATGTCACCGATTATGATGTCTGGCATACCGCCAAAGAGCCGGTAACAGTGGAGATGGTCATTGAAACTCTCTTCAAAAACATCGGCATTGCCCAGGCAGGAATTAAAAACATGGTTTCTTTAATTGATCCGGATTCTCGTTGCGATTGCGAAAATGGTTTGAAGAATTCGCTTATCACCAACCCTGAATATATCGATCCCGCAGCAGTTGAGAAAAGATCGCTATTGGTTAAAAAATACTTGGGTTAATTGTGCAAAGATTATTCTCAAGCAGGGGTCGAGGCGTTAATCACAAACAGCTTCAAAGCCGGTTGATGATCATAGCAAGTTTGGTGATCTTCTCCCTGGCTCTGATCCTGACGCTGACACCGGCTGTCCGTTACCACGCCGGGTTCGATCGATACCAGTTCCAACATTGGATCGGCGTAATCGTTTGGTGCCTGTTGTTTTCAATTCTAAATCATCAAACGAACCGAAAATTACCCCAAAGTGACCCTTATATATTGCCAGTCGTCGCACTACTGAGCGGAATAGGCTTACTCACCATTTGGCGACTTTTTCCCGGCCTTGGGCTGCGTCAGACCGTTTGGCTGGGTATTGGCTGCTTGCTGACATTGACTGGTTTTTTCTTTCCAACTTTTTTGCAATATTTACGCCGTTACAAATACATCTGGTTGATGACTGGTTTGTTACTCACCGGTTTGACCATTTTCCTGGGAACCAACCCCCAGGGTGAAGGGTCAGCCCGTTGGTTGTCTTTGTTTGGAATACACTTTCAACCATCCGAGCCATTAAAAATTTTATTGATCGTCTATCTTGCAGGCTATTTCACAGACCAGATAACCCTATCAACGAAGAATTTCGAGTCATTCCTGCCAACTGTGATAATCACCGGCATTGCATTGCTTTTATTAGTCTTCCAGGGTGATTTGGGAACTGCGTCGATATTCTTGCTGGTTTACCTGGCGATGTTGTTCACATCCGGAGGTCGGCGTTGGCTTCTCTGGTTGACACCTGTATTGATGTTCCTTGCAGGTTTGTCGGGTTACTTTTTGTCCGATATTGTCAAACTGAGAATAAATACCTGGGTAAAACCCTTTAGCGATCCAGGCGGTACTTCCTATCAGGTTATCCAATCGATAATTGCCATTGCAGAAGGGGGTCTGATGGGGACAGGGCAGGGTCTCGGCAGCCCGGGTTTGATACCGGTTGCCGTCTCGGATTTTATTTTTTCAGCTTTAGCTGAAGAAATAGGCCTGATGGGGATCACTGTCATTATTCTTCTATACATCATCTTAATTTATCGAAGTTTGCGCATCGCCATCACCACCAACACCTCATTCCATCGCTATTTATCCCTGGGTTTGACCTTCCTTTTTGGCGCCCAGAGCATTCTCATTATCGGTGGAAACATTGGATTGCTGCCCCTCACAGGTGTTACATTGCCATTTCTATCCTATGGGGGTTCTTCTTTGCTGGTATCTTTTATGGGCATGCTGATCCTGCTGACAATCAGCCATCAAACAGTACCGAAAGAAGAACTTTCAACCATTAAATTCCCACGATATGCTTTGATCGGATCAATTCTGATTGCTGCTCTAATTGTTGAGATCATTGCTGCAAGCTTGCTGGGATTTTGGTTTTCTCCTTCACTGGTCAACAGACCGGAAAACCCACGCTGGGTCATCGATGACCGTTTTGTTGAGCGAGGCGAGATCGTTGATCGAAACAATCAGGTCATCATCACCAATAGCGGACAGACAGGCAGTTTCAACCGCACAAGCCACCACATACCCCTCTACCCGGTGATCGGTTATACCAATCCCCTTTTTGGTCAAACTGGAATTGAAGCCTCCATGTTCAACTATCTCCGGGGGAATTCCGGCTACCCGTATTCAACCCTGTACTGGCAACGAGTCCTATACAATCAGCCTCCCACAGGATTAGATATACGCCTTACAATCGATCTTAACCTTCAACAGTCAGCGGACACCCTATTAGCCGAGCATCCTGGTGCAATTGTGATCATAAACGCCAGCTCTGGAGAAATTCTGGCGATGGCCTCGCATCCATATTATGATGCCGCTGATTTGCAAGAAAACTGGGATGAATTAATCTTAGATGAACGCGCACCTCTGCTCAATCGGGCTACCCAGGGTCTATACCCACCGGGAGCGACCCTTTTCCCCTTTATCGTTGCCATCGATCCAGACTATCTCTGGCAAGAACAGGAAACCCAGGAGAAAATTGAGAACAGGGTAGCCCATCTTAACTGCGCTCTCAACCCTGATGAGCCCCTCACCTGGCATAGAATCATAACGAATGGGTGTCTGGGAGTTCAAAAGGCAATCGCTGCAGACATCGGCAGTGAAACCTTGCTCGATTTATATTCCAACCTGGGTTTCTTCACCAGTCCCCGTTTACATCTCCCCGTTGTTGACGCTGTTGCAGCAGATTTAAATGATTTAAACGCCTTTTTCAATGGAGAGGGAAACTTTAAGGTCAGCCCTCTACAAATGGCGATGGCAGCCAGTACCATTTCCAGCCAGGGCATATTGCCCGGACCAAGGATCGTTAATGCTTTCAACGACCCCATCGATGGGTGGACCACTTTGCCGAAATTGCAGCCCAACAGCGACGCACTTAATCCTGTTTCAGCCGATCAAGTCAATGATTTGCTCAAGCTTCCAAATTTTCCCTATTGGCAGGTCCTATCAACGGTCTCAGCAGAAGACCAGCAAACGATCACATGGTTCATCGCCGGCACGTCATCCGATTGGCAGGGACAACCTTTAGCGGTTGTTGTCGTGTTAGAACATGATGAGCCTATCCTGGCAAGGGTAATTGGCAGGGCGTTGCTAAAAGAAGCAATCCGCTTTTCAGAGTAGAAATCCTGACCATCACCCTCCCGGAATACCCCAAAAATTATCGCTAATTTATTATCCGAATAAAGTGGCGTTTCCCAACCTGGATAATTGCATCAGGGTTAACCTGTAAATAGGGGTCGCCAACAGCCTTGCCATCAATTTTTACACCATTTTGCTCAATTAGCCGGCGCGCCTGGCTCTTACTGGTCGCCAATCCGCTATCCACCAAAATCTCTAACAGAAGCGGTTCGCCATGCGGTTTAAAATCAGGGATATAATCTGGCAGTTCCCCTTTTTGAAACATGTTGATAAATTCTTGACGGGCATGTTGTGCCTTTTCTTCATCGAAAAATGCAGCCGTGATCTCTTCAGCAAGTTCCATCTTTGCATCACGCGGATGAATCTCGCCGGAGTCAATATCACGCTCAAAGCGCTCAATTTTGTCGACCGACCAGCGGGTGACCAGGCGTGAATAGCTAGGCATTGCAGTATCCGGAACGCTCATCACCTTGCCAAACATATCCTCAGGCGTCGTGTTCAGGGGAATATGGTTACCCAAAGATTTACTCATCTTCAATACACCATCTGTTCCCGGAAGGATGGGTAAAATAATGCCAATGTTGGGCTTTGCCTTAAGATAGGTCATAATTTTACGTGCAGCAGTAATAATATTGAAAACCTGATCGGTACCGCCGACCTGGACATCTGCTTCTAATGCATAGGCATCATAGCCCTGCATCAAGGCATAGAAAAATTCATGGAAATAAATCGGTTCTTCACCATCCCAGCGCTTGCGAAAGTTTTCACGAGATAGGAATTGTTGTAAGGTGAAATTTGAGGCAAGGTGAATTAATTCACCAAAATCCAGCTTTGAAAGCCATTCCGCGTTGTAGCGAATTTCTGTTTTTTCTTTGTCCAGGATCCGAAAAGCTTGTTCAGCATAGGTTTCAGCATTAATTTTTGCTTCCTCGGGGGTTAACTGAGGGCGAAGTTTATCCTTATCCGAGGGGTCGCCGATCAAAGCTGTGTAAGTGCCAATCAAAAAGATCGCTTGGTGCCCCAACTCTTGAAATTGGCGCAGCTTTCTCATCGTCACCGTATGCCCGATATGTAAATCAGATGTGCGCGGATCATAACCGCAATACACCCGCAATGGTTTTCCAGTCCGATCGGCTTCGATTAAGCTGGCTCGCAATTCCTTTTTCATCACCTCAAATGTCGCCGGATCTCCGTAATCAACTCCGCGCATCAAGTATGTGACCTGTTGGTTAATGTTCATGCTCATCTCCTTGCAGTAAAGTAAATCTCAGTCCTGTTTCAAGCAAAATAAAACGCGCCCGTCTCACCAGGCGCGCCATCGGCCCAGAACGGAGTTTTTACCATCATCTTTCGTAATAATATTTCCTGTAGTTTTTCATAGTTAGATTATATCGAAAAAAACTAATTTTGATAACTATAATCCTTTTCTGACCTTAATTTCGGCTACAAAAGCGATTGAGCGCAGATGCACTCTAAACGATGAGCACTATCTCAATCATAATCTGACTGATTTTCATAGCCGTCCTTTCTATCAATACGATTTTAACCGATATTGCAGACCAACAGGGATTGACTTAAGGTCGTAGTTTATGCTGATTGTTGCTGGAAACCAATGCCCAGTGTTTAACTCCCCGTGTAGGGAAATATCTATCGAATTGCATTGCTGTTATAATTATGTTGGTGATGTTATGAAAGACCCCGTGCTTGTCCTGAATGCTAACTTCCAACCCATCAATGTCACATCGATGTACCGCGCCATCAACCTGGTGCTGTCGGATAAAGCAACCCTGATATTAAACGGCAGGGGAGTGATCCGAACGGTTTCACAAATCTTTTTAATGCCATCCGTAATTCGCCTCAATCACATGGTTAAACGTCCTAGACCGGTGGTTAAGTTGACCCGAAAAGAAATTTTCCGCAGAGACCGCTTCACCTGCCAGTATTGTGGTCGCCAGACCACCGATTTGACCATTGACCATATCATTCCTCGCCATTTAGGGGGCAAAACCCAGTGGGAAAATGTCGTTTCCGCATGTCCACGCTGCAACCACCTCAAAGGTGGTTTAACTCCGGAACAATCTGGAATGGTTCCAATAAAACCACCAAAATGTCCTCCCAATACAGCTACATACCTGTTTGGAAAGCACTTGAATCATCATAATGAATGGGAAAACTTCCTCTCAGGCTGGTAATTGGTTTTCGCCATTGTTTATAAAATCAATCAGATGTTAATCGTCATCCAATCCTTGGCTGCTTGAACCTACCCAGAGTAACGACTCCTGGCTCTATTCACCCATTCTTCAGTATCAACCCTTGAGGGATAATGAATTAATAATAATTGGCCTGCACCTGCCCTTTGAGCAATTTCACCAGCCTGCTCGGGAGAAGAGTGACCCATTTTTTCACCTGTCGCTTCATGGATCAGGACATCCACCCCCCTTGCCAATTCAATCATATTATCACAAGGCTGTGTGTCCGATGAGTAACACATAGAGCCGCCTGGGAATTGCATCCTTATCCCAATGGTGGGGATCAGATGGTGCACCGGAGATGTCCAAATTCGCACGGATTCAGTGTTCAACACATTCCATAACACTTGATCGGGGATGCGATGAAATTGAACCGGGAAAAAATCACCCCAATCCTGCCATTCGAACAATTCCAGCATTCCCACTGCCTGATCAATGACCTTACCTAAGCCATAGATATTTAACGGGTCCTTGCGCCCGAAGATTAACAAATCTAATAACAAAATAGGCAATCCAGCCACATGATCAGGGTGAAAATGTGTCAGAATAATATCTGTGAGTGAACACGGGTCAAGTCCAGCCTGGTCAAACCGTCTGATTGGATTACCAGCACAATCAACAAGGATTCGATGCTCACCTGATTCAACCAAGAAATGCGTGCTTTCACGGTCTTTGTTCGGCACCGCATTGGCCGTTCCCAGGAAAGTGATCGTCGCCATTTTATTAATTGTCTAACCTTATTGTTGCCAAGAAAAACTATTCTTCGTTTTTTTCAATCGCGTCTTCTAGATTTTCGATATCTTCGTGCTCTGGCTTTTCATTAGCCTGTCGGGGGAAAATTGTCTCGCGGTGTCGCCAAACAATCAACCCTGCAGCTGCCAATGCAATGATCAGCATTAAAGTTTGGTTTGCGTTCACGCCCCCCACAAGGCTGGCATCCAACCTGAGAAATTCCAAGAAAAACCTGAACATCGGGTAGGTCACCAAATAGGATAAGAAAATGTCACCTTGTTTAAGTTTATGCGCCATTTTTCGGGTGAGCCACAGCAAGAAGCCCATATTCAACAAATTGAAAATAGATTCATATAAAAATAATGGATGATAAGTGGCAACATCTCTGTATTCAGGCAACCTGTACCGCGGGTCAATCGTAATTGCCCAGGGAAGGTTTGACGGGCGACCATAAACTTCCTGGTTTATGAAATTACCCCAGCGGCCAATTGCTTGCGCCAGCGCTAAACCGGGGGCGATAATATCGACCCATAACAGGAAACTGATTTCACGCTTCCTGGTATAGAGATAAAGTGCCAGTGCACCGCCAGCAACCGCACCGGGTATCCCTAATCCGCCCCGCCAGATTGCGATGGCATCCAATGGATGCGTGAGGTAATACCAGGTAGTAACGCCTTGTTCGACCATCGAGGCGGGCGGAGTCAGGATATGCCAGATACGGGCGCCAATCACTCCCCCAAGAACGACCCAGGGTAAACAATCCCAAACGATATCAGCGTTCAACTTCCTGCGTTTTGCTTCATAATGGCTTAATGCCGCGGCAGCGATGACTCCTGCCATGATGATCATCCCGTAATAATTAAGTGTTAATGGGCCAATTCGAATACCTTCAGCCATTTTTCTTTTCCTCTCTAATATTTCGAACCTCTCCGTTGGCTTTCGCCTGTTTTCTCACGTGCAAAATTCGATGCAATGCTGTCACATTGCTAAGGATTGCCAAAATCCACAGAGATATTCGAGGAATACCAAAAATTACCCCGGGGATTAATACCAGGTATCTTTCCACACGGGTGAATAATCCAATCTTCGCTGAATAATTCAAGGATTCAGCTTTTGCGCGGATATAAGAGACCAAAATCGATCCCATAGCGGCAAACAATACCAGCATTGCATCTTTCCAGGTGCCGGTTTGAATAAAATACACCAACAAGCCTGCATATAAAGCAAACTCAGAATAGCGGTCAGTGACTGAATCAACAAAAGCACCGTAGCGACTGCTCTCGTTTCGCAAACGCGCCATGGTTCCATCAAGAGCGTCAAGAGGGGCCATTATCATAGCAACCAAACCGCCCCACATTAATTGACCTGAAGCAATTAACACACCACCCGCAACATTGCCCAATAATCCCGCCAGGGTGATGACATTAGGGCGAATCCCCAATCGATTCAAGAATATACCTATCCCGTCCAGAACCCCTTTAAAAATTATTCGCAAATGATCGGTAAAGGTTTTTTTTTCGGCGTTTTTCGATTGATTCATGGCTGTAAGTTTATCACACTGTAAGCAAAACAGAGAGCATCATTCATTTTCCCCATCTTCAAAATCAATCAAAATCTCTCGTTCTCGTCCGCCTCCCTGTGAAGGCCCGATAATGCCCATTTCCTCTAACTGATCGACCAATCGTGCAGCCCTTGGATATCCAATTCGTAATTGTCGCTGTAAAAATGAGGCGCTCACGTGGCCTTGTGCTTTGATCAATTTAATGGCTTCATCCACCAGTGCATCGTCGCTGCTCGAGGTCGCATCGTTTCCAACCTGGTCTTCCCAGGGTGGTGACTTTGAATCATCATAACGCTCATTTAGTGACGTAGATTGATCCTTTCGGTTCTTTTGCCACCAGCGGATAATCCGGTTCAGCTCCTTGTCAGTGACGATTACACCTTGGGCTCGTTGTGGAAGACCAAATTCAGGATGCATGAACAGCATATCTCCCTTGCTTAGCAAGGTTTCTGCACCACCTGTATCCAAAATGACGCGCGAATCCACAGATGTGGCAACAGCAAAAGCAATCCTGGTCGGAAAATTGGCTTTAATCAAACCGGTTACCACATCTGTGCTTGGACGCTGAGTGGCAAGGATCAGGTGAATGCCTACAGCACGCGCTTTTTGCGCCAGGCGAATAATTGCAAATTCTGTTTGGTCAGGAGCTGCCATCATCAAATCCGCAAGCTCATCAATGATGAGCACGATTTTAGGCATTTTTGGCTTGTTTTGGATTTCTAATTTTCGATTGTACGCGTCAATATTCCTCGAACGGGCTCGTTCCAGTAATTCATAGCGAAAATCCATTTCAGCCGTTGCCCACCGTAAAATCGCTAAAATTCGCTCGATTTCAGTCTCAACCTGACCCATTAAGTGTGGCAGACCATTAAAGCGCATCAATTCCACACGTTTTGGGTCAATCATAGCCAGCTTAATCTCGTCAGGTGTGTTATTCATCACCAAACAAGCTGTCAGCGCAGTGATACACACGCTTTTCCCGGATCCAGTCGTTCCAGCAATCAATAAATGCGGCATCGTTGCCAGATCGGAAATTACAGCTCGACCAGACACATCCCTTCCCAATGCCAGCGCTAACTGGGAATTAATCCTCGAAAAAGAATCCGTTTCAAGTAATGGTCTTAACTGTACATCAAAGCTGGTAGGGTTTGGGATTTCGATACCGACGTAGGATTTCCCGGGAACAGGCGCTTCGATTCTGAGCCGTTCAGCAGAAAGCGCAAGCGCGAGATCTCTTTGCAGGGATGAAATTTGGGATACCCGAATCTTTTGCCGATCATCGTCAGCTTTATCAATGTATCCTGGCTCGACGGCAAATTGCGTCACAGTGGGACCGGATCGAAATCCAACCACCTTCGCTGGAATCCCAAATTCAGCGAGTGTTTTCTCAATCAGCCCCGCAGTCATATTAATCGATCGCTTATCGGGTTTGAAAGACTCACCCTTATTTAATAAATCGAGTGGCGGCAGTTCCGGTGAACGCTCTAAAATAGAATCGGACGTTTCGTCTGCGACATCAGGAGTGGTAAACGATTTTCGAAATTCTGGGGGTAGCCAGGTAGTCCTCGCCTCTGGCCGTGTTTCTTCTTCCGGTTGCCTGATTTTTGTGCTCTCTGCGGCAGAAGGCTGTACAGGTTCTTTCTGCCTATCAAAGGTCTCCTCAACCATCGATAGATCGCGCACTTGCGTCTGGACGACCTTTTCAAGTTTCGGAAACACATTAAATGCAACTGCCACACATAGGAGCAATAATCCCACCAGGAGCAAAAAGCCTGCTGTCGGACCGATTGTTGAGCGAAAAACCTCTGCAATTCCCCAACCAACAATACCGCCGGGGTCGCGCCCTGCCTCAACCTGAGTAACAACACCGCTGGTTGCGATGGAAAGTACAGCCAGGAACAGAAAACCGATTCCTTCAAAAGCTAAAATCCGCCCCAGTGAGAGCTTGTGTAAAGGATATTTGCGCCATCGAACGACCTGTAACCCAACAGCAACCATTGCAACCACAATCAGGAAGCGACCTAAGCCAAACCAGCGCGTGAGAAAATCCACTAATGGGGTGACCAGCTCGCCTGATGTCACCTGGAAGAATCCAAGCAGCAGAATAAACGCTGCGGCAAAAAGCAGTATCCCAATCAAATCCCACCCATACTGCAGGATTTGCTTGTTGCGTTCTACTTCTGAATTGCCGGCTTTTTCAAACTGCTGGAACAATGAATCCTGCTGGACTTTACCTTGTTTTTTCTGTACGGGGGTTGAGATGCGCTTCGCCATTTTTCGATATCTAACCTTCCAGTGTTAAGCCCAATCGTCTTTTGGGCGCATCAATGCTGATCACATTGACTTTTACCCTCTGCCCAACTTTTAGAAAATCACTAATATGGACACAATCTGCAGGAAAGACGATGGTTGAAATATGGATTAATCCTTCTAAACCAATATCTAAACAGGCAAATACACCATATTTGACAATCCTGGTGACAACGGCATCAAGAACATCACCCGGACAGAGTTGACTGGATAAATTATCCCAGGGATTGCTCTTCAGCCGTTTAAGGCTCAGGGCAATCCGGGCCTGTTCTTCTAAGACTTCAACGATCACGGTCTCTATTTCTTGACCTAATTTCACGACCTCTGAGGGATGTTGCACGCGTCCCCATGACAACTCAGAAACATGGATCAATCCTTCAACTCCACCCAGGTCAACAAACACGCCAAAGTCAGTGATATTGGTCACAAATCCGCTGATGATATCCCCTTTTGCCAGACTGGCGAGAAGAGATTTTCGTTTTCCTGCGCCTGCCAGGGCGGCTCGTTCTGAAAAAACAACGCGATCCTTTTCAGGTTCGCATTCAATAACTTTCACTTGAATCTCTCGGCCTAAATATCGGCGGAAGATTTCTTCCCGTATCCCCTTGTTGGTCCCCACGGGATGATCAACCAGGTGCGATGCCGGAACGAAACCATGAAGAGAATTGCCTTTTACCAGGATCCCCCCACGATTATAACCAACCACTTCCAATGTGATTATTTCATCATTGTTTAATAAACATTCGACCTTATGCCAATTGATTGCAGATGCAAGTCGTCCCGGATTTTGGTGTTGATTATTTTTCTCATCACCCGTGTTGCTCGCTTCCCATCCAGCCACGAGCAGGGGTTGATCCGCACCAATTGAAATCCACCAACAATCATCTAATTTGTCAGGAGCAGTTAAATTGCGTGTCTCGCGATGATGTTCGCGATCTTTGGGGATGCGGTCCTTTTGCTTTCGCCCCACCCCGGGTTTTGCTTTCATGTTTGCTCCTTCTCACGCTCCGATAATTCCATACTGACAATCGTCTTCGAGACTGCTTCCAGTGCAATACGTTGTTTACGATAAAGATCAGCCTCAGACATTGCCAATCGGTTCGCAACCTCACGAACCTTCCTGCCCTCGAGGAATTTTAATTCGAGAATATTATATAAAATCCATTCTGCAGTGAACCGTCTTTCACCCTCAGGCTTGATATTATCAATAGCCGTTTTAAGGATTCCTCGCAAAGCATTAATTGGACTACCGTCATAATCATCGATCGCTGATTGCACGATCTGCAGACTCAGCAAAGGACTCTCCGTTAGTTTTGGTCCGCCCCAATAATGGGTAAGAGCACCTTTAACCCATTCAATGAAATCTTCCTCAGGTAATTGCACTTCATCCAGTAATACGCTGGTTTTGTTGTAACTTGATGCCGCTCGTAATTGCTGGATTAATGCAACTTGTGGATGCAGGCTTTCTAAAGAATCAATTACCTGTTGTTGTAATTTCCAATCCCGTAATGCAATGCTAATCCGAGTGGTCAACAAATTGATTGATTGTATATGCTCAGCATCCATTTCGCGGTCATTTTCCCAGGGGAATCCGCATAAACCAAGAAGCAATTTCCCGTTTTGCTGATCATCGTACACCAGAGGAATCAATAAATGCCCGCTCCACCTAAGAAAACCTTTATTAGTTTCGGTTCCATTTTCCAATGTCAATGCTAATACTTCATCAGACGATTCAATTTCGTTAAAGGCTGATTGGTCACCTGCCACAGTTAACATCATCAAGCCGCCTCCGTCCATCATGGAGATAAACGCGCTCTTTACCTGTAAAAGATCACAGATTGTGGCTGTGACAATTTCTAAAAATTGCTTTAAATCGGAGCGGGTCAACATATGGTCTTCAAGGGATTGAATCTGCATAATTTCTCTGCGGTCGCTACCATAAAAAAGCAACCGCTCCCAAAAAGGGGCCAACAAGGTGATGGAGTATTCCATTATCAAGATCAAACCCACCATAAAAATGGGGACAAAGGGATTATACGGGTCATCCCACAGCATTCCAAAACGCCGAATAATTGTCGTGGAAGCAAGTACGATCGAAGCTGTTAAAGGCCCGCGCAGAAACCATTTAAACAGGCGTCCTTTCACCAAGCGATCAGGCCAGCTGACTCCAAAGAAAGCAACCGAATAAGAAATGATCACCAGGAAACCTCCCACCAGCAAGTTTGCTATGCTGACAATAATCCAGAACAAGATCGGGAATTGGGAGAACAACCCGGACCCAAACAGTGAATAAGGAAAAATCCCCACTGCTGCTACTGTAGCACCTAATAAAAGGTAGATCATCCTGCGCCGACTGGTTTTGGTCACCGTACGTTGAAATGCTCGGTAAAGAATGGAGCCAGCAATGACCATAACACCAACATAATATAAAGCGAAAAACCCGGTATACAGAGTCCTTTCTAAATGTGGGGTTGGCTGGCCAGTTATATCCAGCGGTCCCACAAGAATATTCAAAGGAATTAAAAGGCATAAACCCAGAGAAAAAATAAATACCGCGCGAACCAACCACAAACGGCGTCCTCTGCTTGGTCGACCGGTCAAAGTTAATAATGCATTGGAAAAATACAAATAGGAGGCGGGAAGAAAAACTATTCCAACCCATTTAATTTTCAGGCTGATTTCAATGATCACTGCTTGGGTACTGACACTGGCGATGGTCTCTGCTGTGTAAAAAACAACGACACAGAGCAAAATTAAAATAAAAGCCCTAACAACTTGTTCCCGCAAATTGTAAATCAGGGCGAACAAGAGCAAAGAAAGCGCAGTGATTGCAGCCCCAGCGGCTGTAATCTGGCTGATCGTCTGAAAAATGCTTGTCCAGCTAATACCGAAAATCATGTCCTGATCTCTGGCTTAATGCGAAAACCTGCTAAAAAACAATGCCAGGTCATTATTTGGGAAATATTGATCCCTGAAACCACAATACTTGAATCCAAGTTTCGCCGCCATGCTGATGGCTGGATCATTTTTTGACTGTATTTCCAGCATCAAGGCTGAAAAGCCTCGACGAGAAATCAAGTCCATCACAGTTAACAATAATCCGCTGGCAATACCCTGCCTCCGGAGGGCGGCTGAAACAACCAGATCTGACACTCTGGCAATATGATTTGATCCTTCAGCCATGACCTTTATATAACCAACGGGTCGCTGATCAAGAATTGCAGCTAACACTGCCTCAGCATTGTTGAGGTCATTAAAGATCTGATCACGGTTTCGAGGGTAAGGCACAAAAACCTGGCGGGGCAACCGAATTCGAATAAATTTAATTTCCATCGATTCAAGTGCCAGATTCATGTTCATCTGCCAGACATATGAGCTGTGGTAGCCATGCTCAAATAACGAGAGGTCTTCAATATCAGCAGGTACTACCTGTCGAATTTCTATTTCAGGCATAAATTCCTTTACTCCTTGGGGGCAACAACCTCAACCGTGATGATACACGGCATTAACTCCTTACCAGTGTTATCTAACGGTACCAGGCGTAACAAATAACGACCGGGTGTCAATTCACTGGTATACCAAAACCCAATACTTTCGTGAAGTTTCAATTGATTACCGGCCGCTATTGTAATCCAATTGATGTTTCCGACCGGCGAAAATTCATATTTATACGAACCAAAATTATCAACATAAACCGAACCAAAAATTTCAACCGTGCCACTGATCGTGCCTCCATCAGTTGGTTCAGTAATTTCAACTTGATCTTCCACACACTCAAATACGAGTTCACCTTGTTCAACAGATGCATCGCTGCCTTCAACTACAGGTAGCGTTCGAGAGTTAGGGTTCTCATCGAGTTGCAATGTGGTTGTCGGGACGACCAGAGGATCCACGGACACCTGTGATTCGCTGGATTGTGCCGGCATGCGGGGTTCGATCAGGGTTACCAGCAAAAACTCACCAACCAATAATAAGAATAACAAAATCAGCCCGGTTGAAGCAGATACCAACCGCCGCTGGGCAATTCGGCGTTCAAGGCCAAAAACAGATTTTTTCCATTCCATCACGCCAATAATTAACATCCTTAAGTATACCAGGATGCCAACCCCCAACAGGATATAAATGATGGCCCGATACGTGACTAAACCGCGGAGGACTTTCTGTAAAACCATGTCCATGCTACAGATCCCCGTTAGAAGAAAATTTTAATAATAATTGACCGGCTTACAGTTTTGCCAGGAACCCGCGAATTAACGTCGTCAGCTTGGGTACCAACACCTGGCCTGCTTCCAGTACTTCTTCATGAGTTGTTATCGTACTTCCGTCCAGATTGGCTTTATTACTAATTCCTGATACGCCCAACACTCGCATCCCGCCGTGGCGAGCAACAATAACCTCAGGCACTGTGGACATTCCCACAGCATCTGCTCCGATTCCCCGCAGGAAACGCAGCTCAGCCGGGCTCTCAAAAGAGGGGCCGGAAAGAGAGGCATATACCCCTTCCCGATAAGTCATGTCGGCATCATCACATGCGACCCTGGCCATATCCAAAAACTCTCGGTCATAAGGTTGGCTCATGTCCGGGAAACGAGGCCCGAATTCATCAAGGTTAGGACCCTTCAGCGGGTTGACGCCTCCCATACCGATTAAATTAAGGTGATCGGTGATCAGCATCAATTCTCCAGGAACAAATTCAGGATTAATCGCGCCTGCTGCATTAGTAACAACCAACTTATCACAGCCCAACCGCTGCATTACACGCACCGGCAAGGTCACCCGACCTATGTCATATCCTTCATAAAAATGAGCCCGCCCCTGCAATACGAGGACCATTACACCCTCAAGCCGACCGATAACCAGTCGACCCTCATGACCTACCACAGTAGAAATCGGCCAGTTTGGAATCTGATCTGTTGGAATGATCACAGCATCCTCAATCGTTTCTGCCATCGGACCCAGTCCCGATCCCAGTATCATGCCAACCTCGGGCTGAATTTTGATTCTTGCCCGAATTGCATGGACAGCCTGGTCAATCTCTCTTATTGTCAGAAATTCACCCATAATTACCTCGTTTCGCTTAATTTCTCAATGCTCGTATTATAACACTCGGATAAGATTCTGTGGTTTCTAAAGGAGGGTTCGATTAAATCAGTATTTGATATTCGTTTTCGATTAACAAACAATTGACATAAATCACTCACACAAGGAGAACAGAATAAAGGGGTGTTTTAATTTGTTCTTACAATTGCACTTACATTCAGGCAACAACTAAATCAAATGCGTTCTTAACCCCCACAATGAGAACTGAAAGCTTATTGTCAAAAAGAATTGCGATATGGCAGATTTTTAGATTCGTTCATTTGGACCATACTGGTATAAAACTTGCATGACATCAAAAACAAGACTGAAATGGCATTTAATGATGGCAAAACTCAAGAAATTCATCATAAATTATCCAGTTTATTCTAGCGTCATTATTCTTGTGTTGGCGATAAGCCTCTTTTTAAGTTTAGGATTATTCACTCCAAAAGTGGGTGCTGCTCGTCAAAAAAACCTGCCGATTTACGGATGGATCGTCTGGGAAGACCTTGGTTTTGGTGAAATACCAGGACATCCACCAGCGCATCGCTTCAGGCTGGTTAACTTTTCAGGTGGACAAAGTCTATTGGCGTTCTGTTTAAATCAATATCTCCCTCCCCCACCCGTTGGGCAAATATGCGAACGAATCAGCAAAGATATTTTCTGGTGCGGTGAAATATATCAACCGGTGAAGATCTATGAATTACAGGCAACCACAACACCACAACCTTCAATAACTCCTACGGCTACCAACACCCCAACGCGAACGAATACGCCGACTGAAACATCAACGCCAACCGAAACACCAACACCGACTGAAACGCCAACACCAACTGAAACACCAACAGCGACTGAAACACCAACGCTGACAAGCACAGTTACATCAACTCCCACAATATCCCGTACGCCTTCAGTTACTCCGACAGAACGTAAACGAATGGGTGGGGAAGGCAATTTTCAATCAAAGGATTTAACAAAAGGGGTTTTAGGAGTGATTATTATTGGTTTCGGAGTCTCCATGGCGTTGATTAACTTTGGAATTCGGCAAAATAACCGCAAAAGCAATCCTAACAGATAAACTTCCGCAGTTACCAGATCGGGATTACTCGAAAACATAGCCATTTGAGAATTGGGAAACCGCAGTTCAAATGAAAACTAAACAATGCCTATCTTTTTTACTAAATTACTGGGGTGTCTGGGTTCTGGCCCTGTGTTTACTGGTTGGCGGAATTTTAATCAAACCTGTTCTGACGTTGGTTCCGGTCCTGCTGAACTCGGCTTCACGCAAACCTGCAACCAATAGTTCTGCCTTCAATCCGATTAATAATGAATTCCCGGCTGAAGTTCCAATCGAGCCAAATTATGCTCGTTTTTTACCATTGATTATTCAAAACGAATCCTTTAGTGAAGACCAACAAGTGGAAACATGGGATAAGGGGGCATTATCATCATTTGATTTTTCACCAAATAGCTCGCCAATCAAAGTGGCGTTCCTGCCCAAGAATGGGAACGATGCGGAAAAACTGGTAGAAGTGTTATTTTTGCCCGGAAGTCAATGCATTTACGGTGATGGACAGGCTTGCATTTTTGCTTTCCATCTTCAAAATCAAACACAGGTGATTTTTGCCAGTGTACATTCAGGTATGGATGGTGAAGGCGAACCTTTTAGAAATATGATCGAAGGGACTGGGATCAACAGGGGATTATTTACCCCTTTTCAGGTTGAAGACAACATGGCATCTATCGCAGGATCACAGGTAGTGATCAAACAAGGGGATCTCGCACTACAAAATCTGGAATTAACCGCCATTGCACGTATTCCACCAGCGTTTGTAGAAGCTTACCTGGCTTTGCCAATCGAATCCACCCTCGAGTATGCAATTGAAATCGGTGTTTTGAATCCAGAACTTCTTCGTGGGGAGGTATTTATTCTTGAAACATGCGGATGGCAATTGCCGGGTGAAGAAGCAAATGCCAATTATCCCAGCTCTGCCCAATCGATTTATCTTGGCGTTGTTCGTCCAGTTTCAATGTATTAGCTTGAAATTGGAAAACGATGGTTCTCAAAGGGCGTGTTTACCCATCACAGACAACAATTTAATAAAAAACATGGCGAAGGGCGGATTTGAACCGCCAACCAATGGCTTATGAGTCCACTGCTCTACCATTGAGCTACTTCGCCAGCTTTTTGGTCGTTTACCGTGATTATATTACTATGGCTTTTTTAAATTGTCAATTGTTTCTTGATTATGCCCGACGTTGCCCGCTGCCAGGGGACTTCAACGCATGGAAAACCGCTTCATCTTGCATGGGGATATAGGTCGGTTCAGGGCGATAGCCACGTTTTGCGTTTAAAGGCTGGGCAAAAGCAGTGCTATTCACCCCGGAAGGAACAGAGCGTTGATTCCCTGCTGGATGGGCTGCCCGACTTTGCGCCTGGCGCAGTTCTCGACGCGAGATTGTCGGTCCGCCAGACTGACCCGCTTCCGCAGTCAATCGATTCGCCTTCTTTGAAAAGCTGCCCACGATCATGATACGGATCACCCACACCATCATGGCAATAAATACCGGCACAGTTCGGAGGACAAGGCTCTCATTCACCACGCCCGCACTCGCCACCGGGTGAGATCCCACAGCCAGCGCTACTCCCCACCAGGTCAGGATGGCATTCATCGTAGCCGCTAAAAACCATGCGCCAAACATAAACCAGACAGAGCGATTCTCACCCTTCTCAGACTGCGGCGCCAGTAGAAGTGCGATGCCGGCAAAATCAATCCCGCAAAAGGCAATTGAAAGCAAGGTAGCCCAGCGAAATCCCAGGAAGCTACGGACACCCAACAAGTCAGAGAGGGCAAAATCAGTCGTGCTGTAATTAAAAGCCTCAAAGGCGACCAACGCTAGGGTAAAAAAGATAATATACAACATTTCTTTGCGCGTTTTCAACAACGAGTAAAAATTGGATAACGATATTTTTGCTGATTGGCTGACATTCATGAGTACCTCCAGTATGTTAAAGGGTTGAATTATGCACATTATAGAACACTTGTTCTATTTTGTCAAGCCCTTCACCAACTCATCTTGCCTGCAAAGTTTATGCATGCCAGCCCGGAAAAATCGTGCCACCCTTGACATCAATTTCATTTTTTCAGAGCAGCTCCCACCCGTACCACACCGGGTGCACTGATGGCGGCAATTCAGTTTTCTTTAACAAGCAAAACGATATCCTTGAAAACACTCCGTTCGAAAGCGTCAATGATCAAACGACAATTGTCCCCTCAACCATAAAAAAACTACATCAAAAACGAGAACTGTTTAATAGTTGTGAATTCAGGTATCTGGCCTTGAAGAAAAATCGAAAGAAGATGATTCGCTCAGGGAATTATGCCGAGGGCAGCAATAAAGCCCGCAGCCAGGCCAAACTGCGCCAGGTGATAGGTCACCATGACCCACAACCTGATTGCGGGAGTTTTTCGGGTAAACCGGTCGTATGCCAATAAGGAATCAGAAATGAAGAAAAGCAGAGCGCCAGCTGGCAAAAACAGCATTGCTGGTGAATAATTCGCCGGTATGGTTACCAATAAAAAGGAAACCATCACCAATATTCCCAGGATCCAGGCATAGACCTGAACCAAGATCCAAAAATAACGCAGCATCTTTAACCGGGGTGCTTCAGGGATAACAATGCGGTAAAACAACCTTAGCATAACTGCCCAAATGATGATAATTAAAACCATCCACCAGGCTGCATAGTGATTCAGACCAAACTCACGGGTAGCAGTGATGATTTGCCTCCCGATAAGCCCGATATAAAACAGGTGACCCACTAAAAAAGAGGCTAAACCCGCTAAAAACCAGCGCGGGCTCAGCATGAGGAAAATATCGCCAGCCAGGCCGGCTGTCTGACCTAAAATGAACAGGATCAGTAGAACCTCAAACGTCCACCCTGCGGTGAAACACGTCCACAATATAACCATCGCCATGGCAGCCGGCTTTAGAATATATTCAGCTTTTCGCCATGAAAAACCGACCGTCAACCAATCGGCAAAAAAGATGGCGAAAACAACTGCAGTCATCAACCAAAAGCGTTCAGTCATGGCTCAACCCGTATTGCCGCAAGAAATTTTGATCATTACGCCAATTCTTAACTACTTTGACCTTTAACTCAAGAAAGACTGGATTTCCGCTCATCTCTTCGATCTCCCGTCTGGCAACAGTGCTGATCTGTTTGATCATCGAACCGCCCCTACCAATCACAATCCCCTTATGCGATTCGCGATCAACGATCAGCGTGGCATGAATATAAAGCACGTCATTCTCGCGCAGCTTGTAATCATCCACCCGTACATAAAGACCGTAAGGCACTTCATCACGTAGAAAAGTTAATGCAGTTGAGCGAATCAGATCCTCTGCAATGTTTCTTTCGTAGATATCTGTGATTTGATCATCCGGAAAATACTGGGGACCTTCCGGCAGCAACTCAATTACCCGCTTCAGCAAAGCATCCTGTCCACGTGTGGTGATAGCAGAAATATAAATCCGGTCGACAAAGTCCAATAATTCGACGTAAGCGAGGGCGTTTTGCTCAGCTACGGTGGAATCGACTCGATCGGTTTTGTTCAGCACCAGCAATTTCTGCGTCTTTTGTGCCTTTTCAGCCACTTCTTGAGCCAGCCAACGGTCGTCCTCATCGGGCAACTGGCTGACATCTACCATGAACAGGATTAAATCGGCATCCATCAATGCATAGCAGGCTTCCTGGTTAATAAAATTGCTTAATTTATAGCCTCCTTTGTGTAATCCCGGGGTATCCACAAAAATGATTTGGGCATCTTCGGTTGTTAAAATACCCAGCTGGCGACGCCGTGTCGTTTGCGGTTTTATCGAAACAGCGGCTACCTTTTGCCCAAGATACCCGTTCAACAAAGTTGACTTGCCGACATTCGGTTTGCCCAGCAGGGCAACGTAACCCGACTTATAGCCGCCAAAATCCAATCCATCATGACTCGTCATTTTTGTTCTTCCCTGTATTTGTCCGCTACAAACGAAAAATTTGGGCGCGCGACCTTTTTACGGCTGAATCACCCTGTGGTTGATGACCGTATGACCTTCCAGTTTTAAAAGGTAAGCTTTTACATCCAAACCGCCACCGAAGCCGTGCAATCCATGGTCAGACCCAATAACCCGATGGCAGGGAATCACAATTGGTATCGGGTTGCGCGCCAGGGCGGTGCCAACTGCTCTTGCTGCACCCGGTTTACCAAGCTGATTTGCGATTGCACCGTAGGACATCACCTGTCCAAAAGGGATTTCATAGGTGATGCGCAGAACTTGGAGTTGAAATCCCTGGATATACGACCAGTCAATATCAACGGTGAACTCGCGTTGGAGGCCTGACAGGTAGGCATTCATCTCAACCAGCAATTTATTGGCGGTTTCCCAGCCCGCCAAAGTCGGAGTTTCGTCCGGTTGGTTGAGGGTTGCCTTATATTCTTCCAGGTTCGAGAAAGCGACACCTTGCAATCCGTGCTCACCGGATGCAAAACTGATCGGACCAATTGGTGAATTCGTTATTTCAACAAATGTGAGCCCCAAACAACACCTCTTTTCTTCTACTGAATTGATTTGTGTGGCGTCAATCATACTGCATATATTGCCAAAAACTACTTTTCTCAATGCTTTTCCATATGTATTATGGGACAATCGTAGAGTAATCGTAGGGCAATCGTCAAGCATGATCTTTCGATTTGCTGTAACATGGGTACAAGTAAAGGCGACTTCTCTTCTTCTCCTCCTTATATGAACGTGCCAGGGTCGGCGTCCATGGCACGTTCGAAATTTAATCTCTCAGAACCTGGCAATTGACAATATCTTTGCTGTCGATTACTTTTACGTTTCAGAAGCGGGAGAGTTGATAAAAAAATGAACAACATGATTTATAATTAACCCAATTAAAAATTCTTTGGAGAACTCACAATGAAAAAACGTGAAACTTATGGCATCGAAATCGCCGGATTGCACCGTGAATTAGAATTATTTGAAGTTAAACCTGGTTTAAGAATCGCGATTCTAAATATCCTTGGAGATACGCCCTTAGTCGAGGCTTGTGCTACAGCCCTGGCTGAAAAATTAATTGGTCTTGATTTTGATGTTCTGGTAACTGCTGAAGCAAAAAGCATTCCGATTGCCCATGCACTGTCCGTTGCCACTGGCAAACCCTATGTGGTGTTACGTAAATTCTATAAACTCTATATGGGCGATGCCTTGCAATCGGAGACATTCTCCATCACCACTGGCGAACAACAAACCCTGTTTCTCGATGAGAAAGATCGTGCATTAATCAAGAGCAAAAAGGTTGTGATCATCGATGATGTCATCAGTACAGGTTCGACACTCCAGGGCATGCATTTTATTCTGGATAAAGCCGGTGCATCCGTTGTTGCTGAAGCCGCAATACTCACCGAGGGCGAGCAGGCAAAATGGTCTAACATCATCTCCCTCGGACATATCCCAATATTCGTCGATTAATCATGGTCTCATTTCGCACAAAGCGCTGAATAACCAGGCGAGATCGGTCAATATTGTGCCCGATTTTCAATTCTCCGGGTCGTTAATGCGATTAGAATATGGCTGTCGCGTACAAAGGAGCATTTATGCACATTCGGATTGGCATCGAAAATAATATTGAAGGACGTACCCTGGCTTGGGCTTTGGATTACCCTGGCTGTTTCGCCTATGGCATGGACGAAGCCGAAGCTCTGATCAACCTGCCCCGAGCGCTGCTGGAATACGATTACTGGATCAAGAATCACACCGATGATCCCTGGGTGAATTTTACGGACATGGGCATGGTGGTTGTGGAAAAGTATGACACTTTCCGCCTGGGCGCAGACTATTTGCCCGCTCCCGCCGGCGAGGGATATGAGATCAACGCCTGGTTCATCGATGATTGGCGCCCGCTTTCAATGGTGGAGATTGAACAGGGGTTGATGATTTTTCGATGGCAGCGTGAGGAGTTGCTGGCAGGTCTAACCACACTCCCACCGCAATTGCTGGAAAAAGACTTCCCAAATCAGCGCTGGACCATTCTGGGCATCGCCAAACACGTCGCCAATGCGGAACTCTGGTATCTCCAACGAATGGATCTGGTTAACCTCACCCGGCAAGAATTCCCTACTGAAACAACAGCCCGCCTGGCACATACGGCGAATTTGATTGAGCAAACTTTCCCACAGTTTGCAGACAAGACGGTCGTCAGGGGCATTGAGGGCGAAATTTGGTCATATCGCAAAATCCTGCGGCGAACGCTCTGGCATCAGCGCGATCACATCGAACATATCAAACAATTGGCTTTTAGCGAAACATAAAATGTGATCAATCGCAGTCCAAAGCAAGCATTTAGAGCAATGCCTGTCTTGTTATTCATTAACCTGATATCGATAATGTACAGGGAAAAGCAAGGCTCACGAATCTCTTCTTCGGTGGAAAATTCGCAGTTCAAACGAATACGGCATTATGCTTTCATTAATTGTGGCTCTGATCCATTTTTTGGCAAAAAACCTAAGGTGTGCTATCATTTCATTACATCGGAAGGAAGCTTTCAATGGGAAAGAAATCGCGCGCGTTCCTTTTTATTTTAGTCAATATCATCGTTTCTGTAAGCGTTACACTGACTGTGCTGTGGTTTTGGCAGCGCGCGCATCCTCTCCCTGACATATCAGCCCCTTCTATTCCAGCCACTGCAGTGGATCAACCCTCCAGACAGAGCCAAACAGGCGTCCAGGATCTCGACCCCACTCCTGATCTTTCGCTCTTTGATCAGGATGTCAACATCACCATCCGTGCAATAGTCGGCGCTGGGGATATAAATATTGAATACGTTGAAATCATCAACCAGGGGAAAAATCCAACCAATCTAACGGGGTGGCAACTCATCGACGAGGACGGGCACAAATTCACATTTCCTGCCCTGATACTGAGCAGCGGCGGTGCCATCAAGATTCTCTCAAAAGCCGGGACGAATACGGTAATAGAATTGTTCTGGCGGGCAGATTCTGCCATTTGGCAATCTGGAGAAACAGCTCGTTTGGTGGATTCTGCTGGCGAGACTATAACAACTTATTCAATACCTTAGGGATAAAAGATAACTTATGACCCAAGCACTTTATAGAAAATGGCGCCCACAGGGTTGGGAAGAGGTAATCGCCCAGGAACATGTGACCCAGACGCTTAAAAATGCTGTCGCCAATGACCGAGTTGCCCATGCATTCTTATTCGCCGGTCCACGCGGCACAGGCAAAACAACAACCGCACGTATACTGGCAAAGGCTGTCAACTGCCTCGAACCGGACCTCTCCATGCGTCCATGTAATGCCTGTGCACACTGCCAGGCTCTCAATTCTGGACGATTCATGGATCTCATCGAAATCGATGCCGCTTCGAATACCAGCGTCGATGATGTCAGAGACCTGCGCGAAAAGATCAACTTTTCACCATCACAGGGACGTTTCAAGGTTTATATCATCGATGAAGTCCACATGCTTTCGAATGCAGCCTTCAATGCCCTCCTAAAGACGCTGGAAGAGCCACCTCCCCACGCAATTTTTGTCCTGGCCACCACGGAAATTCACAAAATTCCGGCGACGGTGCTCTCACGGTGTCAGCGTCATGAATTTCGCCGGATTCCTATTTCCAGCATGATCTCATACTTGAAAGAAAAAGCTCACGCTGAGGAACTCAATGTAGACGAATCCGTCTTTACTGAGATCGCCAGGCAAGCCACCGGCAGCCTGCGGGATGCAGTTTCTTTGCTTGATCAGCTCACATCCTCAGACGAGCACATCACGCTTGAGATGGCTCAACAAGTTTTAGGCACAGCCACCAGTTTGCGGGTGATTGAAGTCATCGACGCACTGCTGGCAAAAGACACTCAAACAGGTTTGTCCTTGATCAGCAATGCGTTGGACAGCGGCGCAGATGCGCGCCAATTTTCGCGACAAATCGTAACTTATCTTCGAAACGTTCTTCTTTACAAAATGAATAACAAAATCCAGGTTGAAGCGGTCGAGACCATCAAAGATGCACTCGAAAAACATGCCTCTCAATTTTCAATGCGAGAATTACTGGAAGCCATTAACGGATTCAATGCAGCAACCACCCAGGAACATTTCAACTGGCATCCAGGGTTGGGGCTCGAATTAGCCTTTAGCAGTTATTTAGCCCAACCCGAGCCAGAATTAGGCGCCCCTCGAGTGGATGTCGACCTGGTTAAAGTCGCAAAACCATCTCTGACAGCAGCAGAAAATTTAAAAGCATCCAAAGAGAAAGTCGAAGACACGACTCCAGCCCCACAAATCACCCCTGTCCCGAAAGCTGAAAAGCTTGTCGATAAAGCGGACCTTGAAGCAATAGATCTCGTGACACATGAAGCGGCGGAACCAGAAACCGTTGCAAATGCTGCGGTCACAAGCACCGCATCCTTACAGGATGCTGGAGGAATCAGCTTCAGCGATATCCAAAAAGCCTGGCCGAAAATTAAAGCCCTGGTTAAAAAACACAACCCTCGAACTGAAGGTCTGCTCAACTCGTCGAAACTGACTGGTATAAGAGAAAATGTTGTGATCCTTGGGTTTTCATCTAACCTGCTTAAGGAAATGATGGAAAAAGAAGGCAACCTCACGCTGACCATGGATATTCTCGAAGAAGTTCTGGGCCAGCCTTTATTAATCAAATGTATTGTTAGCACACACGATGGGAATCCAATTCCCGACGATTTAAAGATCGAAGAGGATGGAATGGTGAGTACAGCAACACGTGATCTGGGTGGTAGAATCAGCCGAGCAAAAGAAGAAAAATAAAGATTGAATAGTTGTTGAAAGGAAAAAACATGGCAAAAGGATACAATCGACCCCGACAAAGCAAGGGTGTTGGCGGAGGTGGGATGATGACACAATTTCAGCAGATGCAGGAGCAGATGGCACAAGCCCAGGCTGAATTGGCTGATGAAACCGTCACTGCGACCGTTGGCGGCGGCGCGATTCGTGTGACCATGACCGGCGATCAGGTGTGTAAATCGGTGGAAATCCTGCCGGATCTGCTGGAAGACATCGATGCCGAGATGCTTCAGGATTTGATCACCAGTGGTGTAAATGCAGCCTTAGACCAATCCCGAGAGCTCGCCAGCCAGAAAATGAGCCCCTTCACCAATATGTTGGGCGGATTGGGTTTGGGTTAGTAGGTTACTGTTTATGCATCGATTACCCGAACCTGTCCAGAATTTAATTGATGCCTTTGCTCGCTTGCCCGGAATCGGCCCAAAGACAGCTTCTAGGCTCACCTTTTTCCTGTTACGCGCGCCCGAAGATCTGGCTACATCCCTGTCTCAGGCTTTATTAGGAATTAAAAAAGATACAAAGCTATGCGAAGTTTGCTTTAATATCACCCTAAAAGACCGGCCAACCTGTGAGATTTGCAACAGCCCGCTTCGGGATGCCCAGACTTTGTGCATCGTTGAAGAACCCCTGGATGTTTTGGCGATCGAAAAAACTGCTGGATACAACGGTCTTTACCATGTCTTACACGGTGTGCTTTCGCCTATCGAAGGGATCGGCCCGGAGGATCTCAAAATCAAAGAATTACTGATTCGGCTGGAATCTCAAGATTTTAAAGAGGTTATCCTGGCTACAAACCCGAGCATGGAGGGTGATGCGACCGCCATGTATCTGCATGAGCGCATTGCACCTCTCAACATCCGGGTGACGCGGCTGGCTCGTGGGTTGCCCGTCGGTGGGGACCTGGAATACGCGGATCAGAATACGCTCCTGCGAGCATTGGCTGGCCGGGAGCGGCTGGAATGAGATCCACGAACTTGATCAGCAAATTACCTGCTTTTTCGAATCAAAATATTAATTAAAACCATAAATATCCTGTGATTTTTTGATTGCGGTTTCTATTTCCCCAAGCGATTTTTTCCTCGATTGAGTCAGAAAATGGCAGAAACTCAGGTACTGAATGATTTGGCATTCGCCAACCCGTTCGCCTTCCCAACCCCCTGCCAAATATCGTATAATTTATAGGTTATTATCATTACAGCATGTCAGGAGTCCTTTATGTCAGTAAAACCCACAGGGGCGGAGATAAGGCAAAGTTTCATTGATTTTTTTGTCGAACGGAGCCATACTTTTGTCCCATCATCCTCCTTGGTCCCCGGGGGAGACTCAACCTTGCTGTTTACTAATGCTGGCATGGTTCAATTTAAAGATGTCTTCCTCGGCACAGATCAACGGCCGTATACTCGCGCAGTCAACTCACAGAAATGTCTGCGGGTATCCGGAAAACACAATGATCTTGAGCAGGTGGGACGGGACAATACGCACCACACCTTTTTTGAAATGCTGGGAAACTGGTCCTTTGGCGATTATTATAAAAAAGAGGCTATCGCCTGGGCCTGGGAATTGCTGACGGAAGTCTGGAAACTCCCTAAAGAGAAATTGTGGGCTTCCTACTTCAAAGACGAACTGGGAATCATCCCGGAAGATCGAGAAGCTGCAGAAATCTGGCTTAAACAACCCGGTTTTAATCCTGATCACCTTCTGCCTTTTGGCCGGAAAGAGAATTTCTGGGAAATGGCTGATACCGGGCCCTGCGGACCGGACTCCGAAATTCACTTCGACCGCGGCCCTGAGTTCTGTGAATTTGGTGATGACCCGGACCACGTCTGCCAGGTCAATGGCGATTGTGGGCGCTTTTTAGAATTCTGGAATCTGGTTTTCATTCAATACAACCGTATCTCGCCAACTGAACTCATTCCATTAGAAAAAACTCATGTTGATACTGGCATGGGATTTGAGCGCATCGTTTCAATCTTGCAAGGTGTTCCGTCGAATTATAAAACCGACCTGTTCACCCCGCTGATAGCCTGTATCCAAAACCTGACATCACAGTCTGACGAAGAACGAGAAGCCAACCTGACACCCTACCGGGTGATTGCAGACCATGCCCGCTCTACGACCTTCCTGATTGCCGATGGCGTGGTACCTGGCAATATCGGTCGCAACTATATCTGCCGTATGTTGGTCCGCCGGGCGGCTCGTTTTGGAATGGCGCTGGGCTTGCACGAACCATTTTTAGCCAAAGTTTCGCAGGTCGTAATCGATGCGTATGGAGAATTCTTCCCAGAACTCAAGCGCAACGCCCCTGCCATTTTAGATAACCTCACACGGGAAGAAAAACGCTTCGCCAAAACGGTCCATGCCGGGTTAGAACATTTAGAAGAGCTGCTCGTTGAACTTAAAACCAGTGGAGAAAAGGTGCTGCCTGGAGAAAAAGCTTTCAATCTTTATGCTACATTGGGATTGCCTTTTGAAATTACCCGTGATATCGCCCAGGAACAGGGACTGGATGTCGATGCCTCAGGTTATCAAGAAGCCATGGAAACGCATCGTTTGATTTCAGGCGCGGATAAATCTTTTGCCGGGGAGGCCCCTGAAGAGGTGAAAGTTATTACCGCACTGCATGACCGACTGATCGACGCTGGAAAACTCTCACAATCCGGTGTCGGTTATGACCCATACCATCCTGAGGAAAAGCCACAAGAAGTCCTGGCACTGATTAAAGAGGGTCAAGTCGTGGACCAAGTTGCCTTGGGTGATACAGTCGAAGTGCTCTTGCCAGAAACTGCATTTTATGTCGAATCCGGCGGCCAGGTCTCTGATACAGGTCAAATCGTCAGCGCGGTTGAAGGCAATTGGGTCATCGATGTAACGGGGATGCGAAAACCCGCTGCGGGGATGATCGTTCACACTGGCAAAGTTACCGCAGGCAACCCACAGGTCGGTGACGTGGCCATAGCCCGGGTTGATCTCACACGAAGAGCCGAGATTATGCGTAATCACACCGCCACTCACCTCCTGCACGCTGCGTTGCATTCGGTTTTAGGATCACATGCCAGGCAGGCGGGTTCGCTGGTCGCGCCGACTCATTTGCGCTTCGATTTCACCCATCCTGAACCCATGACCCACCAGGAGATACTTGCGGTTGAGGCGCATGTCAACCAGGCCATTTTAACCAACTATCCTTTAAACATCGCTCAAAAGCCCCTCGATCAAGCCATACAGGAAGGCGCAATGGCGATCTTCGGTGAGAAATATGAGGGTATCGTTCGGACGATTCAGATCGGTGATGATGCACTTCTTTCCTACGAACTTTGCGGCGGTACCCATGTCGATAATACCGGCGATGTGGGCTTATTCCTGATCACCTATGAAGGCAGCATTGCAGCAGGTGTTCGCCGCATTGAGGCCGTCACCGGATGGCGCGCTTATCAGCTCGCCCGTGAACGCATGAACACCCTTGATGAGATTAATGCCCACCTGGGCACATCGCCGGCTGAAACACTACCTAAGGTAAAAAACTTACTCGATGCCATCAGCAACCTGGAAAAAGAAAATGAAAAAATCCGCCATAAGCTGGTCGGCAGTGCCTTTGATGAAATCCTGGATCATCTGGACCACATCGAAGGGATCCCAGTTCTTAAAGCCATTCTCCCTAACGCAGACATTGATGTCCTGCGTGAAATGGCCGACAGGTTCCGGGCAAAACACGGCACAGGTGTGACCGTCCTGGCATCCGACCAAAACGGTAAGCCGATCCTAATTGCCGCAGTTACGGATGACCTGGTGAAGCGCGGTTTTCATGCCGTTCACCTCGTCCAAAAGGTTGCCAGAGTTGTCGGCGGCGGCGGTGGAGGCAAGCCAAACCTGGCGCAAGCTGGTGGAAAAGATTCATCCAAACTGGCTGAAGCCTTGGATCAGGTGCAGGTTTATATCCGCGAAATTATGCAATCACCTCAGTAAGCAGTTCTCGAATGAGTCGGAATGGATTGACTAAAACAAAAGCACTTAATGTAATTTTAATTGATGGATAAATTAACCCCTCTCCGCCGGCAATATTTGGATATCAAGCGTCAGCATCCTGATGCGATCGTCTTTTTTCGGTTGGGTGATTTCTACGAAACCTTTGATGAGGATGCAAAAATCACATCGCGGGAACTGGATATTGTCCTCACCTCTCGACCGGTTTCAAAAGGCGTTCGCGTACCGATGGCAGGCATCCCCCATCATGCAGCTGAGAATTATCTTTCACGCCTGATCAACAAGGGTTACCATGTCGCCATTTGCGAACAGATCTCAGATGAACCGGAAAATGGACTGGTGCCGCGTGAAGTCATCCGTGTAGTCACACCGGGGACCGTTGTTGAACCCGGCTTGCTCCAACAACCCAGCAATAATTACCTGGCAACCGTTTTCTTCCAGGACCAGCGAGCCGGACTGGCTTATGTCGATATCTCAACCGGTGAATTTGCAGTCACTGAGCTGGTTGGCAAAGATGTCGAGGACCAGATCCGCTCCGAGCTTTTCAGGCTGCAACCATCAGAGATTCTCTGGCCCGATTCACTGCCACGACCTGAACATCTGCCCGGCTTCAGTACGCCTTATGAAAGCTGGCATTATGAGTTAGGTCGCTGCACCGACACCCTTAAAGAGCACTTTGGCGTGATTTCACTGGACGGCTTTGGTCTGAGGGGTAAGCCCATGGCGGTGCGCGTTGCTGGAGCAATCCTGGCTTATCTTGAAGACACCCAACGCCAATCCCTCAAACTGCTCAATCATCTCAGCACGTATACCCTGGACGAATTCATGGTGTTGGATGCAGAAACCCGTCGAAATCTTGAGCTCACCGAAACCATCCGCTCAGGGAAAACCCATGGCTCCCTGCTGGGCATCCTCGATTGTACGCTCACCCCGATGGGTCGTCGCTTGTTACACCAGTGGGTCAGCAAACCTTTGCGCAACACCGCTGAAATTCAACGCCGCCTGGACGCAGTTGAGTATTTTTATAGAAACGGTCTCATCAGAGCCGAAGCCATGGAGGCTTTGGAGTCCTTTGACGACCTTGAACGCTTGACCAACCGGGTGGTCTCCGGGCACGCCATCCCACGCGACCTGGTGTCAATCCGCGAAAATCTGGCACATTTACCGCGTTTGAAAGCTATTTTTAAGGATGAAGATCCCGCTATCGCCCACACATTGAGCAATATCCGCCTGTGCCATCACCAGCTTTCGCTGCTCCAAGCCGCCATCCAGGATGAACCGCCAGCAACTTTGGCAAGCATCGGTGTTATCCGCAAAGGATTTTCACCTGAATTAGACAACGTAATGGATTCTTCACAGCATGCGCGCCAGTGGATCGCAGACCTTGAAAAAAACGAAAAGCAACGTACGGGAATTAAAACACTTAAGGTTGGATATAACAAAGTCTTCGGTTACTACATTGAAGTGACCAAAGCAAACACCGATTTGGTGCCTGAGGAATATATCCGTAAACAGACGCTGGTGAACGCCGAACGCTATATTACTCCTGAGCTTAAGGAATACGAAAGCCTGGTTTTAAACGCTGAAGAACACATTCATGAGATTGAGAGCCGGGTATTTGCCCAGGTTTGTGCTGAATTGGCTGAAGGCGCCCAGGAATTGCTGGCTACCGCCCGGGCGATTGCACAGTTAGATGCTTATCTTTCTTTGGCAGACACTGCTGCACTCAACGGCTACCACCGACCTGAAGTCGTTGACAAAAAATGCCTGCAGATCATAAACGGGCGGCATCCGGTGGTTGAGAAGTTGCGCACATCTGATCGCTTTGTCCCAAACGATGCCGTATTTGAACAGGACGAGATCATCCGCATCATCACCGGTCCCAATATGAGCGGTAAATCAACCTTTTTGCGCCAGGTCGCGTTGATCGTCTTAATGGCGCAGATGGGTTCTTTTGTTCCCGCTGAATCCGCCAAAATCGGCCTGGTGGATCGGATATTTACCCGCATCGGCGCCCAAGATGAAATCCACGCCGGGCAATCGACCTTTATGGTTGAAATGGTCGAGGCAGCGAATATCTTGCACAACGCCACCCACCGTAGCTTGTTGATTCTGGACGAAATCGGTCGAGGCACCAGCACCTATGACGGGGTGTCTATCGCCTGGGCGATGGTTGAGTATATTCACAGCCACCCTGATTTAAAAGCTTCCACCTTATTTGCCACCCACTACCACGAGCTGACCCAGCTTGCTGATTTGCTGCCAGGGGTTCGTAATTACAATATTGCGGTTTCTGAAGCGGATAATAACGTGGTATTCCTGCACAAAATCGTGCCCGGGGGCGCCGATCGCTCGTATGGAATCCACGTGGCGCAATTAGCCGGTCTGCCAAAACCGGTGACCCAGCGCGCCCACGAAATATTGCGCCAACTGGAAATTTCTTCTGGATCCACGCTCGAACAAAAGGAGCAGGAAAAGGGTCAGCTCACCCTGTTCCCGGAGAACAATCCGCTGCTTCAAGCCTTTACAGACCTGGATATCAACAGCCTGACTCCAATCGAAGCTTTGAACCTGCTATATGACTGGAAGCGGCGATTCTTTCGCGACGATCAATAATTTGGAATAAAGCCACCGACAAGCCCTGGAACACTCCACAGATTTAAATCAGAGGATAAGCCATGACTGGTTCGGGTTAGATTTCAATGGGCATTAAGCTTAAGACTCGACCCAATCAAAGGTGCGGGTGACCGCTTTTTTCCAGCCTTGATACTTCACCGTGCGCTGTTCTTCTGACATCGTCGGCATCCAGCGCTGGTCCTCACGCCAATAGTCCCGCAGTGAGTCAATATTGGGCCAGAACCCTACCGCCAATCCGGCAGCATATGCCGCACCGAGGGCGGTGGTTTCTGATACCACCGGGCGGATCACCGGTACATTCAGGATATCCGCCTGGAACTGCATCAATAAGTTGTTAACGACCATCCCCCCATCCACCTTCAAAGCCTGTAATTTGACCTGTGAATCCTTCTCCATAGCATCCAGGACTTCGCGGGTTTGGAAAGCAGTTGCCTCCAGTGCCGCCCGGGCAATATGGCCTCGGTTAATGTAACGAGTCATTCCCACAATTACGCCACGTGCATCACTGCGCCAGTAAGGCGCAAACAAGCCTGAAAATGCAGGCACAAAATAAATTCCGCCGGTGTCCTCAACTGTTTTTGCCAGCCCTTCAACCTCGTCAGAAGAACCGAACATACGCAGATTATCGCGCAGCCACTGAACCAACGCGCCGGCAATGGCAATCGAACCTTCCAGGGCATAGACCACTGGCTGGTCGCCAATTTGGTAACCGACCGTTGTCAACAGGCCAGACGCACTGGGAACGACCTCCTGCCCGGTATTCATCAGCATGAAACAACCCGTGCCATAAGTATTCTTGGCTTCTCCCGGGTCGTAACATGCCTGGCCAAACAATGCAGCTTGTTGATCGCCCAGGATGCCGGCAACAGGCACGCCGGAAAGCACGCCTTTCGCTGTACCGTAAATCGTCGATGAGGGCCGGATCTCAGGAAGCATACTCCGGGGAATATTCAAAATTGAGAGGATGTTTTCATCCCAATCCAATGTGTGCAAATCCATCAACAAAGTTCTAGAGGCATTTGTCACATCCGTAATATGCACTCCCCCCTGTGGACCTCCCGTCAGGTTCCATGTCAGCCAGGTGTCAACTGTACCGAATATCGCCCTGCCAGCCCGTGCATCATCTTGCAAGCCAGGCACATTTTTCAGCATCCAGGCGATTTTTGGCCCAGAAAAATAGGTGGCAAGGGGCAGTCCTGTGACCTGGCGAAAACGATCCTGACCAAAGTCTTTAGCCAGTTCATTGCACAGTTTGTCCGTACGTGTATCCTGCCACACAATCGCGGGGTAATAAGGCTTGCCCGTCTCCCGATCCCAAACCAAGGTCGTCTCCCGCTGATTGGTGATCCCAATTGCAGCCAGAGCATTGGGTGTAAGGTTCAGGTCATTTAATACTCCCTGCACCACTAATTGGGTTGATGACCAGATTTCCAGAGGGTCATGTTCAACCCATCCCGGCTTGGGGTAATGTTGTTCGTGCTCCTTTTGTTTTATACCAATGATCTCCCCCTGGTGATTAAACACAATCACCCGTGTGCTGGTTGTCCCCTGATCAATTGCCATCACGTAGTTTGCCATTTGCATTAATCCTCCTGGTCTTCTATCCAATTATGCGTGCCCCGCAAGAATTCCCTGCCAGACATTCGTTTTTTTCCTGCCGCCTGCACCTCACTCAGTACCAGCATTCCCTTCCGAGTGCCCAACGCCGGTTGAGAATCGATAATATAGCGTTTGCCAGGGACAGCTTGTTTCTGTACCAAAGCCTGCGCCCGGAATACCCGGATTTGCACACCTTCTAAATAAAAGAAAGAACCCGGCCAGGGGTTGAAAGCCCGGATCTGACGGGTCAAATACTCCGCCGGGCGATTGAAGTCCAGCTCGCCGTCTGCCTTTACGAGCCGGGGTGCCTGCGTTGCCTCGGCATCAACTTGGGCACGGGGTTTAATCGCGCCATCGAAATATAATGGCAGGGTATCAATCAATAATTCTGCGCCCATTTGTGCCAGCGCAACGGATAAGTCGCCTGCGGTCATCTCATGTTGAATCGGCACTGAACGCTGGCTGAGTATTGGACCTGTATCCAAACCCTCGTCCATCTGCATAATAGTAACGCCGGTGATCTCATCATGCAAAATCGCCGCCTGGATAGGTGCTGCTCCACGCCAACGGGGCAGCAAAGATGCATGCACATTGATGCAACCATAAGACGGGATTGCCAGGACATCTTGTTTAAGAATTTGCCCAAAGGCTACCACGACAATCACATCAGGAGCAAGCTTGCGAATTAAATCAATCGCAGCAGTTTCTCGAAGCGTTTTTGGCTGAAAGATGGGCAACTGTAATTCATGAGCCAAAACCTTCACAATCGGGGGTTGAAGTTTTCGACCGCGTCCAGCGGGTCGATCGGGCTGGGTCACAACACCGACGATGCTCCAGTTCTTAGCAAGCGCCTGCAATGCAGGAACTGCAAAATCTGGTGACCCCATGAAGACGATCCGCTTATCCATACCTCCCATTTTAACATAATAAATCCCCCGGTGCGGGAGTTGTTTGGCATTTAAAATAATTTATGCTATACTTTTTTATAGAATGAACAAACCAATCATCAAACAACCACTACTTTCAGGAGGCATAGGATGACTGAGGAAAAAATAATTGATCCAAACATTACTAGCGATGATAAACTGTGGGCTTTATTGGCCTATCTACTTACACCATTAATCCCGATAGTTCTTTTATTGCTCGAAGACAAGAAAGATCGACCTTTTCTCAAGGCACATTATCCACAAGCCTTGGCTTTCGGCATTGTTGCCTGGGTGATTTCTGGTTTATTGTCGTTTGTATTTGTTGGCTGCGTGACCGGGGTCGCTGCCCTGGTCTTCCAGATTATTTGGGGCATTAAAGCCTACAATGGAGAGTATGTAACCATCCCGGTCATAACAGATTTTGTCAAAAAGCAGGGTTGGGCAGACTAAAAATTTTCAAAAATAAACAACCTGTCCAAACTTTATTGGACAGGTTGTTGTTTAACGATCTTTTTTTGGCCGATGGATTTCAGCAAGCCAACAATCGCCTGAAGATCTGACGATTTACTGTTTATTGGAATGAATTGTTAAAATAACCTGATTGGAGCCACAAATTTCGGGCGGAACATCCCCGGATTAACGATGATCGATTTGAGATCCTGGAATTTAGAATCGCTTTTCAGTCCATCTGATTACAATTAATCGGATCATCTGCTAAGGAGTGAATTTGACGAATAAGATCACAGTTTATGGTGTCCGCTGGTGCGGCGATTGCAAGCGAGCGTTGCGAATTTTGGATGAGCGCCAGGTTGATTATGTCTGGGTTGATATTGATCAGAATGAGGACGGAGAAGCCTTCGTTAAATCGACCAATCATGGTAATCGCAGCGTTCCGACAATAATATTTCCTGATGGCAGTATTCTGGTTGAGCCTGCAAACCAGGCATTGATCAATAAATTAGAGATTTTTGGTTTTTAAAAATCCACCCTCGACAAAACAATCTTGACTCAAATGATCAAGAGGCTTCAATCAGAAAGCTGATTTAAGCCTCTCTTGATCCTTGCAACAATTCTTTACCAATTAAAAAGATGATCAAACCAAAGAGAAGGCCGCCGGCTGTTGTAATAAAAATATAGGCAGTCCGGCGTTGCTTTAGAAATATCGGGGAATTTTCAAGGCGTGAGCGCAAATTTCCCACAAATCGCTGATCAGGCTTGATCGGATGAAACCTGTTTTTTAATATTCGTTCAATAGCCAATAACTCGTCGCTGACAGAGAGATGATCCTTCATTCCAAATTTCTCCCTAAATCATTTCCGGATATGCCACGATCCCAACTGTTTTGGGACCAAGATTCGCAGCTACCGAAATTGAAAGCTCAGTGAAGATAGTCTCAGTGACATTAAGCGTGTCACTAATCATTTTTTGCAATAATTCTGCAGTAGGCCTGTCTTGTGAATGAACAATCGCCACCTTAATCGCTTCATTGCCAAACCGCTGATAAACTTTAGCAACAATTTTTTCTAAAGACTTCCTACGTGTCCTCACCAGGTCTGACATGCTTAATAAACCTTCTTTCAGCGTGACAATTGGTTTAATATCCAAAATTGATGTTAAGGCGGCTTGCAGCTTGCCAACTCTTCCCGACCGATACGCAAACTCCAGGTTGTCAAGGGTTAGAACAATGATCAATTGATCTCTTAGCAGGCGAAGTTTTTCCAAAATCTGTTCAATGGTTTCACCGGCGATATCCCGCAGGCGTGCATCTCGTGCCATCAATGCAAGCACTGCAGATCCCGCATTCGAGTCAAATGTAATCACCTCTATCTTGTTTTTAAGCTCTTCAGCAGCTTTTTGCACCATTTGAACAGTTGCTGACATTTTCCCAGATACGTTAATCGATAGGACCGTATCACCTGCATCATATAAATTCTCTATCAACGTTTTGATCATGTCGGGTGATGGGGCTGCGGTTTTGGGCCGATTCTTTTCATCCTGAACCAGTTCATAAAAAAGACTAGGGTTGATATCCACACCCTGGTAGTAGGTTTTATCACCAATTTGGATTGGAATGGGAACGATCTGAAACTGGTATTTTTCTTCCCAACCTTCTGGCATGTCGCCCGAACCATCGATAAGGACTTTAAGCATTTTCTTCTTTTCCTGTGCTCATAATATCGCGCAATTCCAGCAGTGTCCGGTGATAAAGGCTTTTAATCGCGCCCTCGCTCTTTCTTAGAATTTTTCCAATTTCTGCGTTTGAAAGTTGATCCAAAAACTTTAACACCAACAATTCCTGGCGAATGGGTGAAAGCTTACGAATTGCTGCCATTAAATTTTCAATTTCTTGTGTCTTGACCGTTTGCTTTTCCGGATGTTGGTCATACTGGGGTAGAAACTGAGCCTGTTCATCATCCAGTGCTATTTCCCGTTTTCTCACTCGATCATGATAGTAATTTGCAACCAGATTGTGCGCAATTCGGTACAACCACGCTGAAAAGGGCAAACCCATGTGACGATAACTTTTAATATTACTCATCGCCTTGAAAAATACTTGCCCGGTCAGGTCCTCTGCATCCCTTTTGCTGTCAATGCGAAAATAAATGTAGTTATAGATGCGGTCAACATACCGCTCGTACAGTAAACCAAAAGCGTTTGGATCAGATTTCGCTGCATCGATCAGGGCGATTTCTTCCTGCGGGTCCATCAAGGGTGAGCGCCCTTCTGCTTAATAGTCATTAACAAAGAATTCATCAATAAGTCACATGAAATTGGAAATGGATTGACTTTTGTATGATTATAACAAAATAAGCCCATAAAGGAATGGATCATGCTTTATGTTCATCAAGCATTAATTTTAACCTTTTTCCGCCTTGAAACAGCAATCCAGTCCACCCAAGGTATGAAGTGGACTCTTATTATAATCACTGAGATCATCAGGAATCACGATTTTTCTCTCTTCTTTACCCAATGATGCGTAACAGAACACATTTGGCGTGCAACCTGTCCAAATTGCAGGTGATTAAAATCACATCTCTTATTATTACATGAAAAACATAACCATAAGCAATGTATAATATAATGTAACTACAGAATTATAATTTCATTGTCATTTAGAATATTTCTTGTATGCATTAAGGACAATGATACAGTTATATCACGCTTGCATGCGGAGGATCAAATCTCATGGTCAGTGCACATGATCCGGTTGAAAACATGTCAGCGGCATTATTCATTAAATTATAAAATTTTCCATAAAAGGAGATCACAAATGCGTCAATTTCATCATCAAAAAGACCTTGAGAATATCGATCCGGGCCTTTATGAAATCATTAAACTTGAAGAAGAAAGACAGGTAAGGCGCTTGATCATGATCCCCAGTGAATCTGCAACGCCTGTGGCAGTGCGCGAGTCGTTGGGTTCGATCTTCACCAACATCTATGCCGAGGGTTATCCACCTCCAGAAACACAGAAGTACACCGAGGAGGAAATCCTTGATTACACCCACATGCTGGGCATGTATCGGCGATATGGCGACCCGCGCTTTTACAAAGGCGTGGAATATGTTGATGTTGTTGAAGCCTTAGCCAGGCATCGCTGCGCGAAGGTCTTTGCCACCAACAACCTGACTCCGGATGATCTGTATGTAAATGTCCAGCCATTATCTGGTGCACCTGCCAATAATGCCGTTTATTCTGCCTTTCTACAGCCAGGCGATACCATCCTTGGTATGAATTTATTGCATGGTGGTCACCTCACGCATGGTTCTTCCGTAAACCGCTCGGGCATGATTTATAATGCCCAGCACTATTCTGTTGACCCGGTAACAGAAAAACTGGATTACGATGCAATCCTTGAAAAAGCACTCGAGGTTAAGCCAAAGATCATCATCGCTGGCTATTCCAGTTATCCCTGGATGCCAGATTGGCAGAAGTTCCGTGAAATTGCCGACAGTGCAGGCGCACTCCTGCTGACAGACGTGAGCCATATCGCTGGTCTAATTGCGGCTGGTGTGGTTCCTTCTCCAGTTGGGTTTGCTCACATCATCACGTTTACTACACATAAAAGCATGTTGGGTCCTCGTGGCGCCTGTATCATCACGGATAATCCAGATTTTTCTAAGAAAATCGATAAAAGCATTTTCCCGGGTGAACAAGGCGGACCTCATATAAACACAATCGCTTCAATGGCGCTGGCTTTTAAACTGGCACAAACCGACGCGTTTAAAAGGCTCCAAGCCCAGGTCTTGAAAAACGCAGTCGCATTCGCCGATCAGCTGCAAAAGCGTGGAATGCGTGTTCCCTATCAGGGCACCAACACTCATCTTGTTCTTCTGGATTGCAAAACGGTCAAAGCCAAAGATGGGACACATCTTTCCGGTGAAATGGGAGCTCGAATCCTCGATATCGCTGGTATTGTAGCCAACTACAATACCATTCCAGGCGATCGCTCGACCTTCTCTGCTTCGGGGATTCGGTTTGGAACGCACTGGCTGACCCAGCGTGGCCTGGAACCTGAAGATTTCGCACAAATTGCAGACATCATCTGTGACCTGTTCTGCGCTGTCACACCCTATAAAATGCCCGGACGTACGCGAACTTTACAGCACGCAAAAGTCGATTTCAACATCCTTGAAGACGCAAAGCGAAGAGTTATTGCCCTTGCAGAAAAAGCGGACCCCCTCATCGACCTACCGAAATACCATGGCTATCCGCATTTCTTCAGCTTAGACGACAATATTGATGCCGAATGGGCACGGTTTTCCCTCTCTGGCGATCAGATCCGAATGTTCCTTGACTACACTTTAGTCAGTGAAATTGAGAACCTGGATGAGGGAGAAAGCCAGGCAACCATGATCCACACCTCTGAAGGCTCGATTAAAGGCGTGATCAAATGCCTGGACCCAGGCACATTTACTCTTTATGTCCCTGGTCATCAGGCAGGATTGACCAGTAGCTGGTTACGTAACCTCTCTGACGGTTACATCAAATTTGACGACGATCTGATGCTTACTGTTCCAGGACCTGTACGCGTCGAAGACCTGCCCCCTGGCGCACCAGATATCACCATTAAAATCCTTTCAAGCAATCGTAAACCTTACTATATCGGGATGGATAATGACGAACATACGGGCGAAATCCTGCCTGAATTTGTGTGGGAAGAACCGCAATCTGAAGAACTCCGCAGGACACCGCTCTTCCAAACCCATGTTAACATGGGAGCCAGAATGATCCCCTTTGCGGGTTGGGAGATGCCGGTTTGGTACACTTCGGTTATGGAAGAACATAAGGCTGTGCGCCAGACAGCAGGTTTGTTTGATGTCACCCACATGGGTGTTTACCAGGCGGAAGGACCGGATGCTGCCATCTTCCTTGATAGCGTCTGCGGAAACGACATCAGCTGGCTGGCTGTCGGCGAATCCTGTTATACACATTTCATGGACCTGGATGCCAATGTCATCGATGATTTGTTGGTTTATCGACGGGATAAACAAAAATTCCTGGTTGTGGTCAACGCCTCCAATGATGATAAAGATTGGGCGTGGTTGAACGCTGTGCGCAAAGGCGAAGTGTTGGTTGACAGAGGAAAGCCATGGGCAGTTGCCTTTGGCAGAAACGTCATCTTACGAGATCTACGCGATCCCCAGGCAGGTGAAGACATGCTGGTGGATATCGCCATACAAGGACCAAAATCCCGTGATATTTTACTTTCGCTTAATTGCTCTCTCGTGGATCGAGAAGCCATCTTAGAATTGAGCAGGTCTCATCTCTGTGAAGCGACCCTGGATGGGATTCCCATCGTGGTGTCGCGAACAGGTTATACCGGCGAACAAATCGGTTATGAACTCTTTGTTCACCCTGATCGCTCCGTTGAGCTCTGGAACAAACTGATCCAGATTGGTCAACCCTACGGGATGAAACCTTGTGGGTTAGGAGCTCGAGATTCCCTGCGCACAGAGGCTGGTCTTCCGCTTTATGGTCATGAAATGGGCGGCGAGCTCAACTTAGGCACCAGCGAGGCCGGCTTTAGCTGGTTCGTCAAACGCCACAAGCCCTGGTTCATCGGACGAACGGCATTCCTGGAAAGAGAAACTAAACGCGAAGGCAATATTGTTCGCTTCAGGTTTGATGAAAAACGAACCCGACTGGCACATTTAGGTGATCCGGTCGTTGATGAGCGTGGCAAGGTTGTTGGCACTGTCACCAGTTGTGCCATTGATACTGAAGGCTCACTCACCGGTCAAGCCTATGTTTTAGACAAATACACAAAAGAAGATACCCCCATTTTGATCTACCAAAGCACTCCTTCATCCGGTGGAAAGGCTTTGGGGCAACTGCAAACAGGTGACCGGGTCACCTTACCATCCCGGGCAACAGTCATTAGTCGCTATCCAAAAAGGAGTTAATTGCTTATGAACACATTATGGAACGATAGATTTGCCAGTCGGACAGACCTGATTGGAAGCTCAGCAATACGGGAACTTTTAAAAATTACGTCCCTTCCCGATGTGATTTCCTTCGCAGGCGGTTTGCCAGCGCCGGAGGTGTTTCCAATTGAGCGCTTCAAGGAGGCAGCAGAAGTCGTACTCACAGAAATGGGAGATCGCGCACTGCAATACGGCACCACAGAAGGCTATCAGCCCCTGCGTGAAATGATCGCAAAAAATGCCAGCAAATATGGCATTAATATTACTGCTGATCATGTGCTGATCACCACAGGATCGCAACAAGCCCTTGACCTGCTTGGCAAAATCCTTATCAACCGGGGCGATCGAATTCTGGTCGAATCCCCTACTTATCTCGGTGCTTTACAGGCGTGGAACGCTTATGGTGTGAAATATATCACTATTCCTTATGACGATGATGGTATGCAAATTGATCTTCTGGAATCGCGTTTACGCAGAGGAATTAAATTCATTTATGTCCTACCGAATTTTCAGAACCCGACAGGCGTTACCCTTTCTCGTGAACGCAGAATTAAGTTGGTTGAATTAGCAAACGCTTATGGCGTTCCCATCATCGAAGATGATCCCTATGGCCAGTTGAGATATGAGGGCAATCATATCGAACCTGTTGTCGTTCTGGATGATCAATGCAACACCTCGGGTGAGCCGGCCTACAACGGGAATGTGATTTATACCAGTACTTTCTCAAAAACCCTGGCCCCCGGCTTACGCCTGGCTTGGGTTATTGCACCTCCTGAAGTCATAACAAAACTGGTTCAAGCGAAACAAGGGGCAGACCTTAACACATCAACTTTGAATCAGTTTCTGGCATATGAAGTTGCTAATGGTCCCTGGATGGATACCCATATTAAGACCATTCGCGATACTTATAAAGAGCGACGCGATGTTATGCTCAATGCATTGGAAGAATATATGCCAGATGGCGTTCATTGGACACGCCCCAAAGGTGGATTATTCCTGTGGGTAACCTTACCAGAAGGTTTGAACTCTAGCCACCTCTTCCCGACGGCAATTGAGAAAAGAGTGGCTTTTGTACCGGGTACTTCCTTTCACCCATTGGGTGGTGGGGAAAACACGATGCGGCTGAATTTCTCCTGTATGCGGCCAGAATTAATCGTTGAGGGTATCAAACGTCTATCCGAAGTATTTAAACAGAACCTTTAGACAAAGTTTGATTTTGAAGAAAAAAGGGGCTGAATTTTAATCAGCCTCTTTTTTTTCAGTCTAATACTGGATCATGCTATTGTGTTGCCAGATTGAAAAATCCGAAAGTATTGAATCCCCAATAAATTCGCGTAAAATCGAATTGTCAGGGATCAAGTTCTGATCGATTGGTAAAAACCATTGCAGGAATTTAAGCAGTCGTTTGGCTTCAACATGTTCAGGTGACCCGAAGGGAACCTGCCTTAGCAGCGGCTCGACTAATGGTTTTAAGGCTGAAAGCTCGTATGCCAGCGCAGAATTGAACATGATATCTGCATTTTCCTGGTAAGGAAAGATATGGTTCTTTTCGCCCTGCCTGACCAATTCCCACATGTTGATGGTTTGCTGGGCAGTATAGCCCCGGTCGCGGGAGTCACGCACAATTCGCCGTAGCTCTCGGGTATCCGTTGTTGAAATGCGGTTATGGCGGTCGAGATTCAATTGTGTCAAACAAGATACATAAATTTTATAAGTTTGCTCATCAGGGAAATTTTCTAACAGCTTTGGATTTAATCCATGGATTCCTTCCAGAATAATCATCTGATCCGGGGCTAAGCGAATTTCATCCCCTGGCTCGTTTTTGCCTCTTTTAAAATTATAGTGCCGCAATTGCACCTTTTCACCAGCAATCAACCGCGAAAGATGATCGTTTAACATCGATCGGTTTACGGCATCGATGTGTTCGAAATCATATTCACCCTTTTCGTTGAGGGGGGTGTCTTCACGGTCTACAAAGTAATCATCGATCGCTAACGCGAGTGGTGATATTCCCTCTGTGAGCAATTGAATCATCAGGCGTTTTGAGAAAGTTGTCTTGCCGGAAGAACTGGGTCCAGCAATTAAAATCACTCGAATTTCTTCTTTTCCTTTTCGGATGTCATTGGCAATCCGAGAAATTTGCTGCGCATGGAGTGCTTCAGAAACCAGGATTACCTCATTGATGCGGTCTTCTTTTATGGCATCATTTAATGCCCCCACACTTTGAATGCCCAGAGTTTCCAACCAGCCGCCGTATTGACGAAATGCTGTTAACAATTGTGGAGAACTGGTCAGTGGTGATAAATAATTGGGGGCATTTTTCCTGGGGAAACGGAGCACAAAACCCAGATCAATCAGTTGAAGATCAAAACGTTTTAAATACCCCGTCGAGGGCACCATGTAGCCGTGATGATAATCTCTCATATCGTGTAATGAATACAGCACAAGGTCATCGCCAACACGATAATTCAACAAGCGTAGTTTATCGTCCTGCCCAAGCTTTCTGAAAAAAGCCTTTGCTTCAGAAAGGGAAACCTTTTCTTTTAGAAGAGGCGCATCCTCATCAACCAAAGCACGCATGCGCGCTTCCAGGGCATCCAGGGATTCCTTCTGGAAAGGCTCCTGTTCACGAACATGGCAATAATAAGCTCCAGATGAGACGGAATGATCAATTGTCAACGTCCAATCCGGGAAAAGTTCCAAGAAAGCCACTTCCAATAAAAAGGTCAAAGAACGCCTGTAAATCCTGGCTCCATCGGCATCCGTCATAAACACCGGTGTGACTTTTGCGTCCGCCGAAATCGGGAAGGTCAGCTCGCGTAACTCGTGGTTCACAATTGCACCGACGATCAACGGCTGCTCAGGCTTTTGATATTTACGCATGAATTCTCCGACAGGGGTGTGCCGGGGACCGCTCATCACAGTTCCATCGCTAAGGACGACTTCAACTTCATCGCGCATTTTTGACTCGATTTTTATTTGATCATGCATCGTATCACCCTTAAATAATTAAAATTATTAACAATAGATTAATTCAATTCATTGCTGATCAGTTTTCAGGCTTCATCATTGGTATCTGAGCAAAATCATCTGGTGAGAGGGTGTCCGGGTTAGAAGCGCTGGGAACAAAATTCGAGAGCAGAGTCGCCTGGTCAAATTCGTTATCAACAGGCAAAACCAGATCGATAATGCGTGTGTGGTTTTTACTACCCTGAGGAGCACCGCCGAACCGCCATTGTGCTGCGGCAGGTTCAATATCCCGTATTCGCCATACGCCCTCAGCAGGGTAGCCTTCCTGGCTCATGACGACAGCTGAGTAAGCCCAATCCTCCGGATTGCCTTCACCCAGCAAATTCAACGGTATTCGAATAATCACCGCATTTTGAGCGGGGTCTACAATAATCCTCATGGCATTGGTCGCCTCGGAAAAAGGTAATGGGACCAAACTTTCCGGATCGGATTGCAGTACCTGAGCGTTCCAGCCCTCTGCCCACACGGCATATTCCCAACCAAACCCAGACATTAAAGCGGCGTTGCGTCCCGGCAGAAGCATCCTGGCGCCGGTGCCTTCACCGGGATCGGTGTCGATATACACATCCATGGTCTGAAGAGAAAGACCAATCGGTGAACCCCAGGGATTCTCAATTTCGCCAAGAAATTTAAAGGTCAACACCAGGTTCTCCTGGTCGGTTCCTACTTCAAAATAAGTTACATCAAAAACAGAGTCTTTGAAGACGCCATCCTGAGGATAGGTGTAAGTGCCAGGGCCATTGTCATCACCCGTAGGGTCATCTACCTGCAAGATTGCCGCAACCCCGCCTTTATCCGGGAGGACAACCCTGGCAGGTCCGCCTTGTGGTAGCAGGTCACCGAAAGGCTCAACAACCACGGCCAATTTGAGGGCGTCTCCAGCAGCAACTTCACCCAAGAACTCCAGCGGAAATGATATTTCAAGAATATCATCGCCGGCTTGAGCCAAGCCAGCGTCGGTTTTTTCAATCTGCCATGCGCTTTCTTTTGCCTCATAGGTGTTAACAACCTCCCCACCGTTCCATTCCACGAGTTTATTGGCGAAAATTCCTAAAATCACACCAGAGTCACGGCTGAAGGCTGAGGTGCCTCCTGTCCCTCCAGGGACATTAAAATAGAAACCCACGCCGATGTCCTTCATAGCACCATCAACATCCAGACGCAGGTAGAAATGATCCTCGTCCATAGTGAAGTAAAAACCCGTAACAGGAGAACTGCCCTCGACCGCATAAAATGCAGCAGTGTCCCAACCGGGGTCATTTCGACCGTCAATGATCGGCGTTGAGCTTCCGCTAAAGGGCCGTGTCGCAGACACAGGCCCGGCCTGGATGATGGGAACATTTACAAATTGCGGTACCTCGGCGTCCAACGCGGTATACACGCCCGCAAGCAACGCCCGAAAGGCTTCCTCAAAATAATCATCCTGTCCAGAATCCTGGTCATCACCAAACCACCAGAACCAATCCGATCCTTCAGCCAGGTACATAAAGTCAAAAGCTCGCTCAAGTGCGTCCGGGTGAGCTGCAACTTGTCCGCTCTCATATGGCACCAGGAACTTACGCGTGCGTGCAAGGTAATCCCAAGCTGTCGCTTCCTCGGATTCACCAATCCAGGTGTCATAATTTGGGCTGAACCAGGCGCCTGGAAATAATTGTTCAAGCGTTCTTTGTTCGGGGAAAAGCGCCAAGTATTGGGATGGCGTAACGGTTCTGAGTACTTCACTCTCGGTCAGACGCTGATACAGGGAATTTATAAAGTCATTGCCATCATTTGGGAAATGCTCCCAGGCATTTTCTCCATCCAGGATAATGCTGACAATATGAGGTCCTTCAAACCCGTTTTCCTGCAAATAAGCGTGGATGGCTTCCAGTCGATTGACCAGGTCAAGCGCACCAACATCGCCGGACATCCCGCTGTAAACAAAACCGATATTGTCAGAAAGCGTCCAATCTCTAAAAAAGACAGCAACCTGGTTTCCTGCCTGGTCGCGCACATAATAAGGTCGATACAACTGATCGGCTTCGCTGACCAAACCCTGAGAATCACGTGTGAAACCATCAAAACCGAGGGATTTCGCCAGCACCGGCTCACCGGTTTGCATAAAGGAAAACCCGGCTTCAGCAACCATCGGGATAATTTCCTCTGCCACAGCGCCCTCACCAGGCCACAACCCACGCACCTCGCGGTCAAAAGTCTCCATATACATATCAACACATAAATCCAGGTGAACCCGTGCATCCTGGGGGTAGGAAAAGGGCAATTCTGGCATTTCGGCGCCTGGATTGCCAATCAATGCAAGCTGATTATCGTAGATCAATGGCAAAATTGGGTGCGCATAAGGCGTGGTGGTCACTTCAATTTGACCGGCATCCTGCAATTCCTTGTGATAAGGCAGTACCAAGCGGATGATCTTCAACACTTCATCAAAAACGATCGTTTTATCGTCCTCAGTAAAACCCTCACCCTTCGTCACCAGATCCACCAGCGGTTCTCGTGCCAGGTAAACCGGGTCAAACCAGGCCAAATTGAACCAGATCTGCAGATCGCGGAAATCTTGTTCAGTAAATGCCGACAAAGCAACCTGGATGCTTTCCTCATCGGTACCGCCACGTTGGTCAAGCAAAGCCTGGTAACGGGGATAACGGGCGATGATATTCGTCCAATTCACATCATAAAACCGCTCCAGGATAAAACGTTTATCTGCCTCCGTCAGGGTTGAGGCAGGTTTTTCGCTTAACACCCAATAAAGGTCTTTGGCGCCATCGGCAAATGCATTCAATTGGCGGATTAAAGATGGTGTGTAATTGAAACTCACATGCAGACCCTCATAGTCCGCAACTTTCTCAGCCATGTCCAGGTAATCCTTCGTTGCGTGCACTCGGACCCAGGGGCGTGAAAACACACCATTTTCATCTTGATAATATAAAGGTTGATGCTGATGCCAGGTCAGGTTAACATAGAGCACATCCAGATCAGGCTCCAGCGTGGTTGTTACATCTGGTTGAGGTTTGCAGCCGGATAATAAGCTGAACAATAAACAAATTAATGCAAAAATAGAGTATAAAACTTTAATTTTTTTATTCATAGCGTCATCTCCCGATCGCTTCAAAGGTTTATCTGTCAATCAATAAGATTCTACTCGAAAAATTCAGCCTCGTGCTTGGTTGCTCAACCGGGTTGGCGTGAAGGTAAATTCGAGTGAACTTTGCTTCAAATTACACCGGAAAAGAAATCTCAACAAAACCGGACCAGCTCTCATTCTTTAAAACAAAAGCCAATCGTTATAAAATAATTAACTGAAACTCCTGATTATGGATGATTTGACCCATCGTACCCCGACCTGTGGAAATGAAGATTTTCCTTTTGAGTGCGGATAAATATTCAGGACTAAAACCAACCAACCTGTTTAGGATAAACCTGGTGGAATTTCCTTGACCTTTGTCCTGACCCCGGATAAAATTCAAGGTCGCTGGTTGCTACCAGAACATAAACCAAATTGATCAAAGAGCGAAGGTAATCCGTGCTTAACGGGTGAGAGGCGCTCGAAGGATGGAACTATGCCAGAAACAATCACTATTGAAGCACAAAAACGAACCGTGAGAGGCAAGCAAGTACGCGCCTTACGTCGGCAGGGGATTCTCCCTGCTGTAATTTACGGCAGGATCGGCAAAGAGCAGCTTGAGCCTATCCTCATTCAATTCGACCTCCATGATGCCTCCCTTATTATCAAGAAACTGACCGGATCGAGCCTGGTAACCATTGACGTTGAGGGTGAGAAATATCCCGCTATTATCCGGGAAATTCAAAAAGATATCATCTACGGCACCCTGCGGCATGTAGATTTCATGGCGGTTTCATTAACTGAGAAACTTCAAACTGCAGTTTCAATCGAATTGGTTGGTCAATCACCTGCTGAGATCAATCTGGCAGCTGTTGTCGTCACCGGCATTTCCGAGCTTGAAATCGAATGTCTCCCACAGGATCTGCCTGAACGCATTGAGGTTGATGCCACCCAGTTGGTCGATATCGATAGTGTAATTCACGTAAAAGATATTAAATTATCGGATAAGATCACAATCTTGACCGATCCGGAAGAACTCATTGCCAGTGTTACCCATGTCGCCATCGAAGAAGAACCGGCAGAGGAAGAAGGCGAACTCGCAGATTTGTTAGACAAAGATGTTGAGCCCGAAGTTATCGAAAAGGGCAGAGGTGAGGATGCTCTTGAGAGCGAAGAAGAATAATCTATCCGAATTGTAAACGAAAAATCAAAACAGAGATGCTCGCGAGGCATCTCTGTTTCTTTTAATTTTCGTGTTAACCAGATAAATTCAAAGCTTTCAGCAGTCCCAAAGTCATCTCTGCACTTGCCCCCCACAACTGGTAGCCATCATAATAATCGAAGAAAATCACCGGAACCTCACGTCCGGCGTAGTTGCGAAATTGAATGTGATGGTTTTCAGAATCAGCCAACCAGGGGATTGGAATTGAGAAAACACTCTTCACTTCTTCCCTGGCGATTTTTATCTCATAAGGCCATGGGATTCGACCCACATAAATTCGCACCAGGAAACCAGTCAAAATGGACATGTCGCCCAAATGACCAAAAATATCGACATCCTCAGGTTTTACCCCAATCTCTTCTTGCATCTCCCGTAGCGCGGTCTCACTAAGATCCTTATCTTCTTTTTCACGTGCCCCACCGGGAAAAGCGACCTGGCCGCGATGATCTTCCACGGTATCAGAGCGTTGCGTCAGCAGGATATGCCAATCATTGTTGTATTCAAACATGGGGATCATCACAGCAGCGCGTCGGAATTGATCAAGCTGGTCACGGGTATAAACGCTGCGATGCCGGAGCGCGACATCCGCCTGATAACTTTGAATCGCGTGTTGAATACCACTTTGTGTCAGATGCAACATGCCTCCCATTTTAATATCCTTGATATAAGTCTCATGCCAGATACTACTGGGTTGCACCGATACCGCGCCCTTGTTGATGGGGAAAAAATCAGGTAACCCGGATTGATGCTGAAATCTTCAGGCGGAAAAGCACAAGCTCCATCCATACCTAATGCGCCCGAAAAGAGCTCGACTGAATCATCAATACTGACGATCTCGTTCTCGTGTTTCCACTCATCGCCTATATCATTTGGATAGAAAGTTTCTTCCCTGAATGAAATTCTTTTTGCTACAAGATCTTCAAGAATAGCAAATGCTGCAAATAGGAACTGGAATGCATCTTCTTCCCAGCACGGAATATTGATGAACGTCATCGATTTATTCAGCAGGATAAAAAAGTGACTATTTGTCCACCCAAAAACATGCAGGATGACATAATACAAATCGAGCAAGGGTGCCTTCTCGGATATCCTGATCAGTCTCCAGAAAACAGGTTCAATCAGCATTAACGATATCTTGAGATTGATGGTTTTCATTCGATTTGTTTATTTTTAATGATTCGTTCCTACACACGAATTTTAGGTTTTAATGTCTTCTTGAAAAAATCTGTGATGGCGTTATAACAAATCACTTTATTGGCGAATTTTTCAACGCCATGACCCTCATCCTCAAACAGGAGCATTTCAATGTCCTTACCAATTTCCTGTAAATGGGCGACCAGATCTTCCGATTCCTCCGCCACAACCCTGGGATCATTGCGTCCTTGGATCACAAGCAGCGGCGCGTTGAAGTTCTCAATCGAGGTTTTGGGTGAGCGATCTTGTAGGAAAGCCAGATCCTCCGGATTGCTCGGGTCGCCCAGGACCATGCGATAATAAGGCTTCCACGTCGGTGGAATGCGCTCAAGAAAGGTGGTCAAATCATAAGGTCCAAACATATCCACAGCCGCAGACCATAATTCGGGATGCTTTCCCGCCAGGGTCAACGTCATATATCCTCCATAGGAGCGTCCAACAACACCCGCACGGCTAACATCCAGCCGATCATCCTTGGGCAGTACTTGCGTCATGGCGTGCACATGATCCAGACGGTCCTTGCCGCCCCAATCGCGATCCACATGCTTCGTATAAGAAAGTCCGTAACCCACACTCCCTCGAACGTTTGGAACGAAGACCGCAAACCCCTGCAGGGTTAAAAATTGGATCAGCGGCATAGAAAACCAGGCGAAATCTGGCCTTTCCTGGCTCTGGGGTCCGCCGTGGATATAATACACAACCGGTCGCTTGCCTTCAAAACCCAATTCAGGTGAGGGCAAATACAGCCTGGCAGATATGCGTAATCCATCAAAGGATGTAAATGTGCAATCCTCGCCCCGAGAAAGCAGGTTCTGGGGTACTCCCAGGATGACTTCATCCGTGTGGCGAACCACCCGGTCCCGGTCGACTCCCTCGATGGTGTAAATCTGGGTGGGCGATGTTGCAGTTGAAAAGGAAATGGCGAAGGCATCTCTCTCAGGAGTGTATGCAATCGCTTCCAAAACACCCTCAGAGAACACACCTTTACCGACCAGAACATTGACGACACACATCGTTTTTTCTACTGGATCATATTCTGCCTCGTAAGCCCAACTGGCGCCATCAATGTTAAAGTGCAGCAACAAACACCCCGTTTTCAATTTTTCCAGACCGGTGAATTCCCCAATACCTTTATGTGATAAATCCCTGAATGGGACCGGCGTAACACGTTCAGGTGCACGTAAATCAAGATATCCCAGACTGTAAGTGTTTTCAAACAGGGCATTGCTGAACACTAGTCCCTGACCGTCATCAGTGAAGAATCCATCACCAAAAGCCGTTAATGGAACTTCTTCACCCGCTTCTCGATCGACTAAGGGCTTGCCATATAATAAGCGCAGCTGTTTGCCCCGCTCCCACAAATAGGCGACCGTATCTCCAGCCATATAACTCTCAACCAGCACAATGCGTGAATAATCCTGATTAATAGCTGCCGGCCAGGCGCCAAAGGGGCTGGCATAGATTTCCTCAACTTTGCCAAGTGCAAAATCGCAAAGATAGGCGTGCACCATTCCCTCATCGCGTGATTCCGCCTGGATCACAAACAAGTTTTGTTCAGCATCCACTGCCCCCAGATGGCAACGGGTGTTTGCAAAGAAATTATCAAATGCCGGTTCGGGAAATCCTCCCTCAAGGGGAATCTGCATCGGCAGATAATTCTCATCGCCATCCTGGTCGATCATCACCAAAATTTTATCCAGGTTTGGAAAAACAGCGAAGGATTCACCACCAATGAGAAGTGGATTCTGGAGTGCAATATTTGGCGGTATCAGCGGCACCGGTACGCTGCCACCCTGTTTCATTACGTACAAACTATTGTGCCCACTTAAATTTGAGAGAAAATAAATTTGATCGCCAACCCACTTGGGACGCAAAAACATTCGTGCTGAGAGCAAGGCATCAATTCGATACATCTTTGTTAAACTCCTTTGTCCTAATGATTCATCTTTGGACTTAACCAGTATCCCAAAATCAGCAGCAATACGGAACCCAAAATTCCAAAACCCAGGTTAATCGTGCCCACCTGCAAAAAGCGGATTGAAAGCAAATTGGCAGCAAAATGACCGCCAAAAAAACCGATCACGCTGAGAACAAGGTAAAGAAGCAGGCGATACAAGCTGCCACCTCGCCACAAATGCAGAAGGCTGCCCAATAACAAAGCCATAAAAAACGAGAAAACAACTCCAGGAAGGGTCATCTTAATACTCCTTGAAAACCATCCATTTGATCGCAGTCACCAGGTTCGTTTGATAATTCCGCCGCCCAGGCAAACTTCATCCTGGTAAAGGACTGCAAATTGTCCGGGGGTGATCCCACGCAGCGGCTGATTAAATTCTAACCGAAATTCATCCATTGACGCCTCCTTCAGCTTTGCAGATACAGGGTTAGCCCGGTAGCGGATCATAACCTGGTATTGACCGCCTTCTTCAGGTGGCAAACCAGAAATCCAGTTCGACCTCGCGGTTTGAAGATGCTTGTTACCAGCATCTTTTGCATAACCAACGATCAAACGATTTGTCTGCGCGTCTTTGTCGATTACAAAATACGGCTCAGATGCCGCTATCCGGATTCCTCGACGCTGACCGATGGTATAAAAAGCCAGTCCCTGGTGCTCTCCCAGGACCTCGCCTGCCAGGTTGACAATCTCACCCGGTGCAGCAGCTTCAGGCGCATGCCTTTGCAGGAAAGCGCGGTAATCTTCATTTCGTAAAAAGCACAGGTCCTGGCTCTCTTTCTGGCCTGCCACAGATAAATTCAACGCGCCGGCAAGCCTGCGGACATCGGCTTTTGTCAGGTCTCCCAGGGGCAGCAAGCTGCGACTGAGCTGATGCTGACTGAGCATCGCCAGTACATATGATTGGTCCTTTCCGCGATCAAAGCCACGGAACAACTCAACTTTACCATTGGTTGTGGGTTTCAGACGGGCATAATGGCCTGTGGCAAAATAATCAGCGCCCTGGTCGAGTGCATACTCTTGCAATAAGCCCCATTTAATTTGCGGATTGCAAAACAGACATGGATTAGGTGTGAGTCCGCTCAAATATTGTTCAATAAAGGAGCGAATGACAACCCGGTAAAACTTCTCACGCACATCCAGGCAGATAAAAGGGACGCCGATCTTCTTTGCTGTAGAGGCTGCCACTTCCGCTTGTTCAAGCTCGGAGTCAGCAACAGTCCTGGCATGGGGATCATGCCAGGTTTGCATAAAGATCGCGGTAACGCGGTAGCCTGCCTCCAGCAAACGCACAGCAGCAACTGCACTATCAACACCGCCACTCAAGGCGACATACACATGTTTCACTGATTTCATTCAGTCCAATTTTACCTTATCCTCACCAGGCACTGCTATAATGATTAAAAACAACCCTGAGAGATAAATTAGGACAAACTGTGATCCCATATACTGATACCCATTGCCATTTAGATTTTGATAGATTTGAAAAAGATCGTGAGCAGGTTCTCAAGCGAGCCTGGAAAGCCGGGTTGGTTTGGATACTTAACCCGGGTACAGACCTGCATACCAACCAGGCTGCTATCGAACTCACTAAAAAATACCCTGGCAGAATTAGCGCAGCCGTCGGCATCCATCCCAATTTTGGAAAGCCCTGGCGAACTGAAATCCTGGTTAGATTACGTGAACAGGCTCAAGAAAAAGGCGTGGTCGCCATTGGGGAGATCGGTTTGGATTATTACCGTCAGTACACACCCGTTGATCAACAGCGAAAAATGTTTACTGACCAGCTCTCCCTGGCTGAAGAATTGGCTCTACCGGTGATCCTGCATAACCGCGATGCAGAGCATGACCTGCTTTCGATCCTCAGAGAATGGTGCCGCGGTTTACGCACGGCATCCCATCCCCTTGCTGAAACGCCAGGTGTGTTTCACAGCTTCAGCTCAGATCTCGAGACAGCAAAAGCCGCTCTGGAGATGAACTTCTTGATTGGTGTCAGCGGGCCGGTGACTTTTACAAACGCTATCGATCGAAAAGCGGTTGTGCGAAATTTGTCTTTAGAAAGCCTCTTACTCGAAACTGATGCCCCCTATCTAACACCGCATCCTCACCGCGGAAAACGCAATGAACCGGCTTATATTCCCCTGATTGCAGAGGAAATTGCCCGCTTGCACAACACGAGCCCCAAACAGGTCGCAGAAATAACCTATGCGAATGCCCGAAGGTTGTTCAATATATCTCCGTAAGCAAAAAATAATAATTCCGCCCGGTCAGGCGTCTGATCAAAAATTAATCTAAGTTCAACGATTAAAGATCAATATAATCCTTCAAACTGTGGGTGATTGCATAGGCAGCCGCCTCAGCACGGTTTTTTACCCCCAATTTTGAAAGGATACTGCTGACATAATTCCGTACAGTACCTTCACCAAGAAATAACGCCTCCGCAATTTCACGGTTGGTCTTACCTTCAGAAACAAGGGACAGGACATATTTTTCTTGCTGACTGAGACACGCAAAAGCAGCAGCTTCTTCTTCCTTCACTGCGCGACGAACCTCCTGGAACACCCTTTGCGTGACCGCGGGATCCAGCGGAGCTTCACCGCGATAAGCAGCCTCAATTGCTGAGATCAACCCTTCTGCGCCAATTTGCTTGAGCACATATCCGCTGGCACCGGCTCGAATCGCCGAAAACAACATGTCATCCTCTGCATACGATGTCAGCATGACCACCCGAACGTTCGGCCAACGTTCTGTAATCTCATGACAGGCCTCAATGCCTGATGCCCCGGGTAAACGGATATCCATCAAAACCACGTCAGGCTGGTATCGTTCCACCATCATGACGGCTTCTCTGGCTGTACCGGCCTCAGCGACAACATCAAATTTATCGCTATGTTCCAACAATGATTTCAATCCCAGGCGGACAACTTCATGGTCGTCAACCAGCAGGATTGTTTTCTTTTTCATCACAAGTCTCCTTTTCGATGGGAGTCGGAACGCTTGTAATTAACAAATCGGTAACCCACACCTCGCTCAGTAAGTAAATAAACTGGATTGGCTGGGTCTTTCTCGATTTTTTTGCGCAGATAGTTAACATACAGCCGTACATAGTGGGGTTCATCGCGATATTCATAACCCCAAACCTTGGTCAGGATCTGATCGTGAGTCAGAACCCATCCTGCGTTCTGCACCAAATGATACAACAAGCGATATTCTGTCGGGCGCAGTTTGACCAGCTTGCCCTCCACCCAGACTTCACGTCTGCCAAAATCGATCTTCAACCGGTCATCAACCTCGATCACGCCCTGTTCGTCCTCCTCAAAAGAAGTCCCACGGCGCAGTACTGCCCGCACCCGGCTGACCAGTTCCCGCGGGCTGAAGGGTTTGGTTATATAATCATCCGCGCCTAATTCCAGCCCTTTAACTTTATCATCCTCCTCCCCCTTAGCTGTCAACATGATCACAGGCACCTGGCTAACTTCACGAATGGTGCGTAACACCTCAAACCCATCAATGTCGGGCATCATAACATCGAGGAGGATGAGGTCTGGCAGTGAATCTCGCAATCTTTCCAACGCTTCGGTGCCGTTGTAAGCTTCTACAACCTCAAATCCATCCTGTTCAAGATTCAACCGAATAAAACCTACCATTCGGCGTTCATCATCGACCACTAAAATTCGATATTTCCGGGAAGATTTTTCCATCATCATTGCTCCTGTTTGTAAATACTGATTATGTCAATCGCTCTATCAAGATCACGCTGATGTTATCCGGACCCCCGCCATCATTGGCAGCCTTAACTAAATTGGTCGCGGCAGCATCAAGGTCCTCACTGTTTTGTATGATGTGTTGTAACTGTTGATGGGCAACAACACCCCACAGCCCGTCAGAACAGATTAATAATCGTTCTCCAACTTCCAGTGAAAATTCACCGATGTCGGGTTCAAAGGGGTCTGACTGGCCCAATGCTTTATACAAAATGCTGCGGTGCGAGTGTAATTCCGCGTCGTCCTCAGTTATTTCACCAAGATCGACCAGTCGTTTTACCAATGTATGGTCACGCGTGTGCAAGATAAGTGAACCATCCTTTTTAAGATGGTATAACCGGCTATCACCAATGTGGGCAAAGAACAATTCATCGCCAAAGGTTAGTACACAAGTTAGCGTGGTTCCTCCGCCAGGAACTCGTTGAAGAACCAGTGTTTGCGCTTCTTCAACAGCATTTTTAAGATGTTCGCGTAAATCAGATGAGGTGAGGGTTCTCCGCTCAAAAAGTGTACTCTGATACACATGGCTCATCAGATATTGACTGATCCCCTGAGCCGCATAATTACTGGCGATTTCTCCGCTCTGATGTCCCCCCATTCCATCTGCGACCAGATAAAACCCAAAGGCGATGGGCATATCCAGCCCACTGATATAAGTGTTCAAAGTCAAGAGTGTGTCCTCGTTGTTGGGACGTGCTTTTCCAGTCGATTGACAACTGGCAACCCGATACTTCGTCTTCGCAATGTCGGTTTCTTGAGCATCACCAGAAACAAAGTCAACCCGATCCTTAGCCCGGTTGAAAGCGCCCTTCTTCTTGTTCTTTGATATTTGTTTAATTATTTTTCGCATGGATCATGCTCCATACCCATCCAAAGGACTTGACAGGCGCATTAATTCTACCGGATTTGTCTCCCCATAACCAACCATATTGTTGGACAAGCAAACACTGCTTCATGGAAGTCGATTAATGAAATGTTCTAATCAATATCTTCTTTAATTGGCGACAAAAAGTTGGCAGAAGACCAGCCATTTCGATTCCGATCATAGGGCGCTTCTAAGTGCCACCATGTATGCCCATCAAGGGTTACGGGTCCATCAATTACCAGAAATACTTCCGAATCCATAGCAGAAAAATTAATCGCAGCTCCTAAGCCAGGCTCCGCTCGCATTCTCAAACCTGCGCCGTCCGTCCCGGTCACCTGGACATAAATACCAATCCCAATCACGCCCTCCGGTAAGAAGAAAATTGATGTCGGGGTTGGGGTGGGCGTCCTGGTCGGATCAATGACCCGGGGTGTTAAGGTTGGTGCTGGAATCAGGGTTGTTTCAGGAATGGTGCTGGCTCCGGTTGTCGGATTACGGCCAAAAAAAAGGATGACCAGCGAAATCAAAACCAATCCCACGGTAAGGATCGCCGCAGTCATAAGCGTGACGGGGTTTAATATCGAAATTATTTTGTGGCGCTTGGGTTGGTCTGGTATCATTTTTGTCGCTCTGGTACTCGTTGTCAAGTGATCATGGTAATTATAACTTATCCTCCAGGAGGACGACAAATTATCACCTGCAATCCCCTGGCGCATTTATCATTGAAAACACCGATATCCTTCACAAGGATCACAACCCGAACCCATCAACCTGAACCACTTTTGATCATCTGTTAGATATGATATAATTTTATGAGTAAAATAAAATTGCTATGATGGATTTACCTTTATTAAGCGGTCGCTATAAACTACTGCAACCCATTGGATCTGGGGGGACAGCTGTGGTTTATAAAGCCCTGGACGAAATGCTCGAACGGATCGTTTCGGTCAAGATCTTGCGAGAAGATCATTCCAATGACGGTGAGTTTCTTGAGCGTTTCAGACAGGAAGCGAAGGCAGCGGCGAACCTCTCCCATCCCAATATCGTCACCGTTTATGATTTCGGTTTTGATAAAGACCAGGTTTTCATCGTCTTCGAATATGTGGATGGAACCGATTTGAAAACTCTTATCCGCCAACAGAGCCGTTTCAGCATCGAAGACACACTTGGATTGATTACCCAGGCTTGTGCTGGTGTCGGCTATGCTCATCGCGCCGGTCTGGTTCACTGTGACATTAAATCCCACAACATGCTGGTATCAAAAGACTTCCGCCTAAAAGTCACAGATTTTGGCATTGCGCGTGCCCTGGCGACCATTCACCCAGAAGAACGCAGCGAAGTAGTATGGGGTTCACCTCATTATTTCTCACCTGAGCAAGCTTCGGGTTATGCACCTTCTCCAGCATCAGATGTATACTCGCTGGGAGTTATTCTATACGAAATGCTCACCGGTCGCCTTCCCTTCGAAGCAAAAGATGCCACCGAATTGGCTCGCATGCATCGCATGGAAACCCCTGTTCCGCCCAGAAGGCTGAATCCAGCCATCCCTGAACCCTTGGAGGAGATCACCCTGAAAGTCCTTTCAAAAGAGCCCGCGGCGCGTTATCGAACCGCTGACCAGCTGGGGCGGGTGTTGATGTCCTTTGGCAATCTAAATCCGGAAAAAACCGGGCCAATTATCCTCCCAGTAGCAAAAAGATCCAATATATCATCACCTCAACCTCACCCACCAGTCATTCCCAGGCGTACGCAAACAGAGACCCAACCAGTTGAAAGGACTTGGACGGATTACGCGAAAGACCACGAGGACACATTTGAAAGCCAGGCAATCGATTGGGGGACCTGGTTGCTGGGGGTGCTTGCCTTCACGGCAGTATTTGGTTTGATTCCCTTCTGGCTGTACATTTATTTTTTTCTCAACCCATGATTACAGATTAAAGGTATAGTAAACACATGTCTTATATTATTGCGCCCTCAATATTGTCGGCTGATTTAAGGAATTTTGAGGACCAGGTCAAACAGGCTATCGACTCTGGTGCTGACTGGCTCCACGTAGACGTGATGGATGGCAGCTTTGTTCCCAACATCACTTTCGGCCCCAAAATGGTGACAACGATTCGGAAAATCACATCCATGCCTGTTGATGTGCACTTGATGATTGTTAAGCCAGAGCGCCATATTCAGGCTTTCGTTGAGGCTGGCGCCAACTATATCACCGTCCACTACGAAACTTGCCCACACATCCAACGCACCCTAACGAGCATTCGGGAATTGGGTGCGACGCCATCGATTGTGATCAACCCCGGCACACCCGTGAGCATATTGCGAGAATTAGTGCACGACTTTGACATGGTCCTGCTGATGACGGTCAATCCTGGATTTGGCGGTCAGACATTTTTGCCTGGTATGGTCGATAAAATCCAACGAATGAAATCACTGCTTGATAAAACGGGGTCAAAAGCCATGATCCAGTTGGATGGCGGCATTGATTCGACAAATATTAAAACCTGTTACCAGGCAGGTGCAAGAAATTTTGTCGCTGGATCAGCAGTTTTTGGCCATAAAGATGGTATTGCAGCCGGGATAAAAGCGTTGCGCGACGCCCTGGAATGAGGGGTCAAATTAAAAGCAAAAATCGCAGCAGAGTGCCGCGACTAATGCGCTACGAGTATGTTTAACCTACTTAGAGGATTTGACCAACGTGCGAATGCAACGGGTGCACAATGTCTTGCGAACCATTCGTCCGTTCTCGTACACCGAGATTTTCTGAAGGTTGGGCTTGAATTGTCGCTTGGTCGCTCTCATCGAGTGGCTTCGATTGTGCCCGAAGGCGGTCTTTTTTCCACATTGTTCACAGATCGCCATGATGTCGTCCTTTCACAACTATACGATATAATAACAGGGTTTGGTAATTCTACATCCAAACAGCTAATGATTTTACCATACTCGATGAAAAGCTACAAGCAAGTAAGGTGAGATATATGAATAAAACAGGCAACATTCACAACGAATTAGGCAGCATCCTGATCCAAAAAGATGCTATCGCCTCAATTGCGCGTCAATCAACGTTGCAGTCCTATGGGGTTGTCGGTTTGGCGCCTAAAAACCTGGCTGAGAGCATACGTCAGATCATAAAAAAGGATGCTAAATATGGCATTGACGTGTCTTATGATCATGAGGGATTGGTCATTCAACTCTACATTGTGGTTGAATATGGTTTGCGGATCAAAACAATTTCAAATAGTATTGCCAAAAGCGTTAAATACAATGTTGAAAAAACCGTCGGGCTTCCCGTTCGCAGAATCAACGTGCATATCCGCGGTTTACGAATTAGTAACATGGATTAACCTGCTTCGAACATGAAGCCGCTTTGATATTATTGCGTTTATTATCGTTGGAGAATTATGAGTGCTGCGGAGTTATCGAAAATAAGTGCTGCTGAACGCCATAAATTGGTGTCTATTCCAATCAATGGCCACGGCTTGAAAACACTGCTTGAAGCAGGCATGGTGTGGTTAAAGACCAATCAACAGGCTGTCAACAGCTTGAATGTTTTCCCGGTTCCAGATGGTGATACCGGGACGAACATGGTTCTCACCATGCAGGCAGCCTTTGAAGAAGTTGAAAACTCTGCTGTGGATAACGTGGGACAGCTTGCACATGCCATTGCACGCGGCGCTTTGATGGGGGCACGCGGCAATTCTGGTGTGATTTTGTCCCAAATCTGGCGCGGTTTTGCTCGTGCCCTGAATGACATGCCAACGATGGACGTGACAACCCTTGCCAAAGCCTTAACTGAGGCTAAGGAAACAGCCTATAAAGGCGTTGTTCGACCCGTTGAGGGGACTATTTTGACGGTTATTAAAGACATTGCCACACAGGCAGAGGTTTCGGTTCAGAGAACTACCAGTTTCACAGAGGTGTTATCGGATATCGTTCAGGCAGCAGAAGCATCCCTTGAACGAACACCTGAGCTTCTTCCAATCTTGAAACAAGCCGGTGTTGTTGACTCGGGTGGAAAAGGGCTTGTTTGTATCTTTGAAGGGATGTGGCGCTTTATTAATGGTGATGCACTCGATAAACCGGTGACCGAAGTCATGTCCTTGTCAGAAATGAATCTTGAAAATGCGCTGGAAACCATTGAGCCGGGACAGGATTACGAAGTCGTCATCGACTTCGCCCCCAAATCCAGCTTTAAATTAGAAGAGTATTACGAAACGTTATCAGAAATCGGCACCTCGATCCAGGTTGGTGAGGGTGAAGGTATTTATCGGATGCATATTCATGTGCCCCAAGAATATCGCTACCAACCCATTGACCATACCATGACCTTCGGCACGGTTAAAAAAGTGATGATCGAAAACCTGATGGTGCAAGTGGATGATATGAGTCATACAAAAAATCCGAAATTGAAATTATCCAAAGTGCAACCGGGTGAAACAGCCGTTGTGGCGGTTTCTCCTGGGCCGGGTATCAGTAGGATTTTTGCTAGTTTGGGTGTGGCAGCGATCGTCCCCGGAGGACAAACCATGAATCCCAGCATCAAAGAACTGCTGGCTTCCTTTGAAAATTTATCCACAGACAAAATTGTGATTTTACCCAACAATAAAAACATCATCCTGGCTGCCAGGGAAGCCGCTTCTATGACCGTTAAGGATGTAGCGGTAATACCTTCCATCAGTGTGCCTCAAGGCTTATCAGCGATGTTCAGGTTGATCCCGGATGCCGATTTCAACGAGAATGTCGAGGGGATGCAAGAAGCAATTCATGATGTACAAACGGGAGAAATCACTATCGCCACCCGCAGCGTAGAGGTTGATGGGGTTCAGGTTGAAAAAGGTCAGGTTATTGCATTACACAATGGGAAGCTTGTTTCCTCTTCAAGCTCTATCGATAAGGCTTGCGAAGCCTTTTTACACGCCGCTGAAACACACCTGTATGAACGCATCACCCTGTATTACGGCATAGATATCAGTGGACAACAGGTCAACAACCTGGCGGACAAAATCCGTTCTATTTACCCCGACCATGAGATTGAGGTTCATGAAGGCGGGCAACCTCACTATCAATTAATCATCGCTGTCGAATAGTTTATGCCAAGGATAAGGTTTCAATCAAACCCCGCAGAGCGGGGTTTTTATGATTATGCCACTATAACCCTATCCTGCCTGCAAACCCTGGAGTTTTTCGCGCGTGTTGACGATGACTTACAATAAACAGGGCGGATGCGTTATGCTTAATGTGCGATTCACGATAAAATAAAAATGACTAACAATTGAAAAGGCCATTAGTGATCATGTTTCGATCTATTGAGAAGTTGTATAAAATATTCAAACTGGAAGCAGATTTAAATTATTCTGATAAGGCAGTAGTCGGCGGTTTAACAAAATTGACCGAAATCTGGCAAGCTGACGCACGCGGTGACGGAGTGCCGGAAGGAGAAATTCAGCAGGTCGCGGACATTCTCAAAGGCTACTCCGATTTATCGATCCAGAAACGCGCTCAGGCTATAAAGCAAATCGGCCAAATCCTGGATAACCCCGGCATTAAACACCTTCCTGGGGCAAAAGCGCTGGAACAACCACAAATTCCCAAGGAAACTCAAAACGATCCATCAAAACCAACCCAGATGCTCCCGAAGGTCACGCAAACAACAAGTCGTGCATCTTCGAGAAAGCCCTCAGGAGGTGCAGCACCCATACCTGCCAATGCCCTCCCCGACCCCTTTCTCTCGCCCACCAACACGGTTCATGGGATCGGGCAAAAGCAATCGCAGTTATTGAGCAAACTTGGCATCTTCACCGTGGAAGACTTGATCTATTTCTTCCCACGCCGCTACGATGATTACACAAAAATGAAGCTCATCAAGGATCTCACCTACGGAGATGAAGTCACGATCATCGCCTGCGTTGATCGGGTCGGTACCTTCTCGTCTCGAGATAAGAATCGCAAAATCATACAGGCGGTAGTCTCAGATAATACAGGCAGCATCCAGTTGATGTGGTTTAATCAAATCTACCATCTTCGGCAGCTCCGTAAGAATATGTTTATATCAATTTCGGGGAAAATTGAACAGTATATGGGCAGGCTGGTCATGTACCACCCTGATTATGAGAAAATTTCGCAAGAACAAATCAACACCAAACGCATCGTTCCTGTATATCCCCTTACCGCGCGGTTGAACCAGCGCTGGCTACGGCGAGTCATTTTTTCCGTCCTGGAAAATTGGGCTCCAAAGATCCCGGAATATTTAACCGAATATATCCTTGAAGATGCCAGCTTGATGGATTTGCCAACGGCACTGAAAGAAATCCATTTCCCGGAAAACCATGATAATCTTCTAAAAGCTCGTCACCGTCTGGCTTTTGATGAAATCTTCCTGCTTCAATTAGGCGTTTTGCGGCAGAAACATGAGTGGATCAATGCAGAGGGGCGAAAGTTTCCGGTCGATGACGATTGGCTGAACAACCAGCTCAACCGATTGCCGTTCTCACTGACAGATGCACAACAAAAAGTTCTCTCTGACCTTCGGGCAGATCTTGATTCTGGCAGACCCATGAATCGTCTGCTTCAGGGCGACGTTGGATCGGGAAAAACAATCATCGCAGGTTTGGGTATCGCTATGGTTGTCAGGTCCGGATCGCAGGCAGCCTATATGGCGCCCACCAGCATCTTGGCAGAGCAGCATTACAAAAACCTTAAACAATTACTGACAACATCGTCGGATCATCATCCGTTACTCGAAGAATCTCAAATCCGCCTGTTGATTGGCGATACCCCGTCCAGGGAAAGACACGAAATATTGGAAGGGTTGGCACAGGGGTGGGTCAAATTGGTGATCGGCACCCACGCCTTAATCGAAGACCCGGTCGTTTTTAACGATTTACAATTTGTTGTGGTTGATGAACAACACCGATTTGGCGTTTCACAACGCGCAGCGCTCAGAGAAAAAGGAGACAATCCTCACCTACTGGTGATGACAGCCACACCCATCCCACGTTCCTTAGCCCTCACAGTCTATGGAGATTTAGATCTCAGTGTCCTCGATGAAATGCCGCCCGGTAGGCAGCCCGTAAAAACCTACATTAACTACCCGGTTGAAAGAGAACGCATCTATAACCTGGTGAGAATACAGATCAATCGTGGACATCAAGCTTTTATCATCTATCCCCTTGTTGAGCAGGGTGAAAATGAAGAGGTGTTGGCTGCTGTCCAGGAATATGAACGTTTACAATCTGAAATCTTTCCCGATTTACGCCTTGGCTTGATACACGGACGGCTTCGCGCTGATGAAAAAGATGCCATCATGCGGCAATTTCGCGACCATCAGTTTGATATCCTCGTCTCTACGACGGTCATCGAAGTGGGCGTTGATATCCCCAATGCAACCATCATGATCATTGAAGGCGCCGACCGGTTTGGTTTAGCCCAATTACATCAACTGCGGGGGCGGGTTGGGCGCAGTGCTGAGCAATCCTATTGTTTCTTGATCCCCCAGACGAGCGATAAGGTGGAAAACGAACGCCTACTGGCAATGGTCAGCACACATGATGGATTCGTCCTGGCAGAACATGATTTAAAACAACGCGGCCCAGGAGAATTCCTTGGAACCCGCCAATCGGGGTACGCTGGTTTGCGGTTGGCAAGCCTGACCGACGTACATCTCATCGAAACGGCAAGGAATTATGCCCAGCAAGTCTTTGAAAACGATCCAACCCTCCAGGCTGAAGAGCATCATCTGATGCGCCAGGCCATGGAGCATTTTTGGCCAAACAAAGAAGGAGATATGAGCTGAAATGACTATTGTTTTGTTCCCCGGGACCTTTGACCCCATTCATTACGGGCATATCAATATTGCCAAACGGGCAGCGAATCTCTTTGATGAGGTGTATGTTGCCGTGTACGCCAAAGAACAACGTAACATCCTCTTTTCTCCGCAAGAACGCCTGGCGCTGGTGCAGGAAGCTTTCATAGATTACAAGTCCATACATGTGATTGGCTATACGGGGTTGACGGTTAAAGTTGCAAAAAAAGTGGGCGCCCAGGCTATTGTTCGGGGTTTACGTGTTTTTTCAGATTTCGAGTATGAATTTCGCATGGCGCTGGCTAATAATCGGCTTGAGCCCAGCATTGATGTGATTGCCCTGATCACAAACGAAGAACACACTTTCCTCTCATCAACAACGGTCCGAGAGGTCGCAGCCCTGGGTGGGGATGTCTCGAGTTTTGTCCCACCACACGTGGAAGCAGCCCTGAAAAGCCGTTTTAATGTTTTAGGTGAAGAACAGGATATCGTCCCACTCACCTCATTACGAGATTGATATCGAAATATATGAAAAGATATGTTAATATTGGTATAATGCTTGCAACGTTTCAGATGTAATGTCGACACGGAGGTTGGAATGGATATTTTGCATCTTGTAGATCGCTTAGAAGAACTGTTTAATGAAAGCCGACCCATCTGGCTGACGCACAGTGTTATTGTCGATGAGGACCGCATGTTGGATTTGATCGATCAGATGCGTGTTGCCATTCCTGAAGAGATTAAAAAAGCACAACAGGTGATCGCCCAACGCGACCGTATCCTTGCCCAGGCTAAAGAAGAAGCCAACCGGACAATTGCGCTGGCTCGCGAAAAAGCAGAAAAAACCCTGGAAGATAATGAGATCATTCAATCCGCGAAAATGCGCGCTGAGGAAATTATTAACCAATCACGCCAGGAGTCCGAAATATCACAGCGGGAAGCCGACAATTACATCCTTGAAACCCTCACCGGACTTGAACTGCATCTTGACCGATTGATCACTCAGGTTCGAAACGGTATTAAATCCCTGCAGGATGAAATATATGCAATCCACAAAGAATAGGTTGCATGGTTTTTTCTAACCATTTCTAAAAAAACAGCTTCAGACAAATCATTAGAACAATGTTCCGCCGGGGGATACTATCGTTTTAACCCGAATTTTTCCGCCGAGTCGTTTTTAGATTGGGCGTTGCTTCATGCAATGCAATTGGCAGAACTTCATCCATATGCTTAACCGGGATAATTTCCACATCTTTCAAAACCGGTTTGGGAATATCCTCCAGGTCTTTGGCATTCTTTTCAGGGATAATCACTTTTTTCAATCCAACTCGATGTGCAGCCAACACTTTTTCCCTGATCCCGCCAACAGGGAGGACCCGACCGCGCAAGGTGATCTCGCCTGTCATCGCCACCATATGATTACTGGGCCTGCCGGTGAAGGCTGAGATCAGTGCCGTAGCAATCGTAATCCCTGCGCTGGGTCCATCTTTAGGAATGGCGCCCTCGGGAACATGCAGGTGAACGTCAATGTTTTCAAATATTTCTCCGTCAATATTCAGGTATTCAGCCCTGGATTTGAGGTATGAAAGCGCCGCCTGTGCTGATTCTTGCATCACTTCCCCAATTTGACCGGTAATTTGCAAATTACCCTTGCCATCAAGGATTAGAACCTCAACCGGCATTATTTCTCCGCCATTTTCCGTCCACGCCAAGGCGGTCGCTACGCCCGCTTCATCGTCGCCTTCAGCTTCGGTCTCAAAGAATTGCTGCGGTCCTAAAAAACGCCGGATCGCTGATGCTGTTATCTTCTTTGGAAATCGCTTTTTTTCAGTCTTCAAGCGGGCAATTTTTCGTAAAACACGTCCAACTTCACGTTCGAGATTGCGAACGCCCGCTTCAAAGGTGTATTCACGGATGATCTTCATTAAAGCCTGTTCAGAAAACTGAACACCCTCTTCGTCAATCCCGGTCTCTTCAAGTTGCCTTGGAATCAGAAAGCGTTTGGCAATCTTAATTTTTTCATCTTCGATATACCCTGAAAATTCAATCACTTCCAACCGATCTAATAACGCAGGAGGGATCGTACCCAGCGTGTTGGCAGTAGTAATAAAAATGACGTTCGAAAGGTCATAATCGACCTCCAGGTAGTGATCGGAAAAGGCATCATTTTGTTCTGGATCCAACACCTCCAAGAGTGCGGAAGATGGGTCTCCCCTAAAATCCGTGCCTAATTTGTCAATTTCATCCAGCATAAACAGTGGGTTCAGTGTCCCGGAGCGGCGCATCGTCTGAATGATTCTGCCCGGCATCGCACCGATATAGGTTCGGCGATGCCCCCTAATCTCGGCTTCATCCCGCACTCCACCCAGGGACAACCTGACAAAATTGCGCCCCAGTGCACTGGCAATGGACTTACCCAAAGAAGTTTTTCCCGTACCGGGCGGCCCCACAAAACAGAGAATCGGCTGGTGCAAGCGCTTGGGTTTCAAGCTGCGAACGGCTATGTATTCCAGGATGCGGTCTTTGGCCATTTTTAAGCCGTAATGGTTTTTTTCCAGCACGCGTGATACATGCAAAACGTCCAGGTTGTCCTCAGTGGTTTCAGTCCATGGAAGCTCCACAATCCAATCCAGGTAAGTGCGAATAATGCCCACTTCGGGAGCTAACGGCGGTAATTGCTGCAACCGCTGTAATTCCCGTGTAGCCTGTGCAGAAACTGCTTCGGGAAGGTTCAATGCTTGGATCTTTTCTGCCAGTCCACGGATTTCCTGACTCCAGAGATCGTCTTCCCCCAGTTCCATCTGGATCGCTTTCATTTGTTCACGCAGATAATATTCCCGATGCGATCGATCAACTTCCGTTTTAACCTGGGCTTGAATCTCATCCTCGAGTTCCAATACTTCCAATTCTTCAGCCAAAATTTGGTTTACGGCCTTTAATCTGTCAGCAGGATGGATGAGCCTTAACAGGTGTTTGCGTGTCTCAATCGTTAGCGGCAGTGAGGTAGCAATCATATCCGCCAGCCAACCCGGATCACTGATATTGATTGAAAAAAGGTGCGCTTCTTCAGGGAGGTTTTCATTTAGCGAAACACAGCGCTCAAATAAATTTCGTGAAGTCCTCATCATAGCAGTCAAATGACGGGTAATGCGGTAACTATCATTAACCGGACGCACTTTCACAATGTAATAAGGTTCTATTTGCACAATTTCTGCAATTTCAACTCGTCGGCGCCCTTGCACCAACGCAGAATGCTCACCACCCAGTAAAGTGAGGATGCGCCCAACTGCAATATCCATCCCAATCGACAAAAATCGTTCACGGCTATCTTCAGGAGCATCGTCATCGAAGTATAACGCGATAACCGTCCTGTTTTCCTCCTGGGCAGCTTCAATTGCCAATGTCGATGCCTCGTCACTGAGAAATACCGGTGAGATCATATGAGGGAACACCACGACATCCTCCAGCACAATAGCCGGACAAGTGAAAAAGCCATCCTCGTCCAATTCCCAGCTTAAAATGCGGTACAACTCTTCTGTCCTCTGATGGATATTACCCATCAGATCGTCGTGTTCGTCATCGTTGTGGTACCAATCGTCATTGTTCATAAAAACTCCAAAGAATTGAATGACCCAATCGCTGCTGGTTTTACAAGTGATTGTTTTCAATATCACGTTTCAAAGTTGAATAAGTATCTCTGGCAGCCGCGGCGATAAATATGCTGCCTGTCACCAATACAACTGATTCCCGCCCGGCTTCTTCCAATGCTGCGATCATTGCATCTTCGAAGGGGACGATGGCTTGTGCGGGTCGACCAAAACGGTGGGCAAGCTGGACAATTTCCTGTGCATCAATAGAGCGTGGATGCGTGGACTGGGTAGCGATCACCTTCCACACTCTTGGAAGCAGTTCCTGGAACATCCCGTCAATATCCTTATCTTCTGAAGCGCCAAAAACCAGCACGATTGGCAAACCCGGAAAATAGTCATCCATGGCTTTCCTTAAAACCAGCGCTGAATAACGGTTATGCGCTGAATCAATCACCACGGTTGGGCGATGGTCAAGGATTTCCATTCGCCCCGGCCATTGAACGGAAGCAAAGCCAGTGCGATATGCCTTTTGGGTAATTTCAACACCATGTTTTTCCAAGGTTCTCAGGGTTGCGTATGCAGTAGCGGCATTTTCAATCTGGTGAAATCCCAGTAATGGGATTTTTAAGCGCATGGGACTCCAAATGTCACGCCCTGCTGACTCGATAAACGTGTCTACCAGTGGCTGTTCCTCAGGCGTCCACACCAAAAAGGTTTGTCCTTCCAGGCTGTGCGAGTCTGCTGCGTAAAGATAGTCTCTGCCCACTTGAATGACGGAGGCATTTTTTTTCTGTGCAATCTCCTTTAACCTGAGAAGCGCCTCCATTTTCTGGGGTGCAATCACCACTGGAATATTTGGTTTGATGATGCCGCCCTTTTCCCGGGCAATTTCAGAGAGCGTATTCCCTAAAATCTTTTCATGATCGTAAGAGATGGAGGTGATTACAGAAATTATTGGTAAAACAACGTTTGTCGCGTCCAACCGACCACCCAGCCCAACCTCAACAATGGCATAATCGACGTTCACTTTCGAAAAGTAAACGAAGGCTAATGCGGTTGTTAACTCAAAAGTGGTTATTTCAGGAACCTGTGCCACGACCGATTTCAAGGTCTCGACAATCGTAACCAGTTCAGCTTTTGAGATGGTATCCCCATTGACCTGGATACGTTCAGCAAAATTCACCATGTGGGGCGAGGTGTATAACCCGGTTTTATATCCCTGCGCGTTGAGAACGCTGGCACACATAGCGGAAACCGAACCCTTCCCCTTGGTCCCAGCAATGTGGATGATCTGAAAATCATTTTGCGGATTGTCCAGCAAATGCATTAATTTGTTCATGCGGTCAAGGTTGAATTTTTCAGCAGAATAACGAAAATTTCGTTTTAAGCTATAGTCGATAAAACTATACAAAAAATCCAGCGCGGCCTCGTACTTTAGATCCACATCCGTCATTCTAACGCTCCCAATCAGGGGTTTTAGCCCTCACAATTACCAATAAATAACAACCAAATTTCGACTAATTTCTGGTTAACCGACTTCTAATATACGAGTGGGCAACAAAATACTTTCAGGTGTCCATTCCTCGGAGAACTAATCATCAATTATCGAGCTTAAGTATACCTTGGCGCGATTTGTCGTACAATTATTGCAAACCTGTTCAAGTTATGGATTTGAATATCCAGGTTTATGCCAGGAAGGATAAGAAAAAAACCGCTAACACTTTTATCCATTCTCTTATCAAAGCCTGGTAGATTTGGTAAGATAGAGTTAGTCTATTTTTGATTTATAATTGAATTTTATCGATTTCATTCCAAACCAAGGAAGGCACATGTGGCAAGTCTCTCTCATGAATTAGGTATTGATTTAGGCACTTTGAACACCCGTATTGTCGAAGGCAAAGACATCCTCCTCCAGGAGCCCACTATAGTCGCCATTCTTCTGGATGAACTCAAACTGGTTGAGATTGGAAAATCAGCGCTTAATATGATGGGCAGGGTACCTGAAAACATTGAGGTCATCCGGCCGATGCGCTTTGGTGTCATCGCTGAATACGAGATTACAGAAAATTTTCTACGCGAAATGGTGCGTATGGTGACCGGGCGCATGCTTTTATTTCGCCCCAAACTGATGATCACCGTGCCCTTTGGCATCACCAGTGTGGAGCGGCGCGCCGTCTACGAAGCCGGTCTTGGCGCGGGCAGCCGTGATGTGTATCTGATCCAGCAGCCATTGGCTGGCGCTATTGGCATTGATCTACCCATTGGTGCACCCACCGGCAACATGATCATTTGCCTTGGTGGGGGAACTTCACAGGCAGCAGTGCTTGCCATGCACAGCCTGGTCTCTGCTGAAACATCCCGTGTAGCTGGGCTTGAATTGGATGAAGCCATCATCAGCTTTGTGCGCCGTAAATTTGGCTTGATCATTGGACAGCCCACCGCGGAACAACTCAAAATTCAAATCGGTGCTGCACTTCCTAAAGACAACCCGCAATCCATGCAAATCCAAGGGCAGGATCAGGTTTCAGGTTTACCCAGACCTGCCACAATTACGACAGATGATATCGTAGAAGCCTTACAAACACCGCTTGAAAACATCGCCGGGACCATTCGCCGGGTGTTAGAGAAAACTCCCCCTGAATTGATTTCCGATATCATCGATCGTGGTGTGGCTTTGTGCGGTGGTACTGCTCTTTTAGCCGGCATCGATCGTTACCTGACTGCATCCCTGGGCATTCCTGCTTATCTTGTTGATAATCCCACCACCTGTGTTGCTGAAGGCGCATCAAGAGCTTTTTCAATGATCGATGTCCTCTCTCGCAGCCTACCATCCAAGACATAAGCCTCACCGATCATCATTATGACCCAGACAAACCTCAAACACCCCTCAAATGCTGATCCTCGTCGAGATCAGTTGGGGAATATATTGGAGAACCACCCGGTTCAAAACCAGGGTTTGAGGCGCTGGCTGACCGTGTTCCTGGGTGGACTGACCGTCTTGGCTTCAATCGGCTTCATTGTTTTACTTGGCATCAACACCTGGGACAGAATCAATATCCATGGCAGGGCAGTTCTTTTAAACGTCATTTTTTATCCGGCAATCCTGTATGCAGGCATGTTGATTGCTGGTGTTCTGGCGATCAGCCTGGCGGTCCTTTTTTGGCAGGATGGCGTTACTCTTTATGAAAAAGGAATGGTGCAAATAAAAGCGAAGCGCACACGTTCCTGGCTTTATGCGGATACCACCCGGTTTGACAGTCACATCTCGCGAATCTCCTTTGGCGGCTCAACGGTCAGTCTGCGCGTGAAGATCATCCTGGAAAATGCCGACCGTCAGCGGTTGGTGATTCGCAACCGGTATAGAAAAATCCTCGAAATGATCGAAAATCTTCGCGGTAAAATTTTGCCAGAATTGATTAGAAAATGCCAAGATCGCCTGCTGATGGGTGAAAAGCTGTATTTTCACAAACACCTGCAGGTAGATCAAAACAGAATATTTATTAAAATGGTTGAATTTCCAAACAATAAAATAAATCTGTCACTGCAAAACCAGTTTCTCACGCTGCGCGAGAAAGACAATCCCAAAAAAGTTTTATTAAAATTACATTGTCACCGGGTGCGAAATTTCGATGTACTGATTGACCTTTTAGACACCCTCCCTGGAGAAGGCGATCTTTCTTCTTTTAGATAATCGAGCATTTGTTGAAGAAGCAACACAGGGTCAACCCGTTCAACAAAAACTATTTTGCAACTTTAATCTTGTTTGTGTAAAGGTGAGACAATCTTTGATCCCCGTCTGACCCAATTCATCAGCAATGGGTTGGGCAGCTACTCGCAGCAACGCCAATTCGTTCCAACCCGTTCTGCCTGGAATATTGACAAAATTTCATGCAAGACTGCTTTAGCCATCAAATTCAGCGCTTGCAAATAGCATGGTAATTTGTTTTTAACAATTCTGAGGACGAATTCATCATTCATATTGAGCGAGCTCGTTGACAAAGATAATGTAACCGCAATAGGCAACAACTTCTCGCGAATTATATGCTAAGATAAGAGTTGTCAAAGATAATTGTTCTCTTTCTGGGAAATGCCTGTGATAATCTCAGGATTAATCATTCAAGATGCGTTAAAATTAGTCATATTAATGAATAGACGATCAAAGGAGATGCAATGCGCGCTGGAAAGATAATCGCCTTTATTGCTGCTGGAATATTTATCATCTTTTCCTTCCTGTTCATCCTGGGCGGGTTCAGCCCTGAGGGACAACCTGCCTGGATTTTGATCGGCCTGGTCGGCATGGTCATTGGTTTTGGCTTGATTTTTATCGGCACCAAACTCAGTCCCCCGCAAAAAGCCGGTGACCAGGTTGTCAACCTGAACATTGACCTGCCCGGTCAGGTCGGGATGGATACGATCAAATGTCAGGCCTGCGGCGGCCCAATTACGTCTAAGGATGTAAAAATGATTGCCGGCGCTCCGGTGGTGGAGTGTCCGCATTGTTCGACAACTTACCAGTTAACCGAAGAACCCAAATGGTGACCTATGAAAAGAATTATTAAGCTTGTCCTTTTTCTAATCCTGATCTTGCAGTTTGTTTTTCCTGCATCAGTATCTGCCCAAAACTATCGATTTGAAGTCACGGTGATGGAAGTGGAAGCTTATGTTGAAGACGATGGTTCCCTTTCGCTGTGGTATTACATCCAATTTCAAAACAGCGCTAATGCTGACCCAATTGATTTTGTTGACATCGGTATGCCTTCTTCTGCATATAATCTGGCTTCAATCCAGGCTGAAATTGATGGAAAGGCAATCAATAAAATTGAAAGCTCGCCTTATGTGCCCAATGGGTTTGCCCTGGCACTTGAAAGCGATTCAATTCCGCCCGGTCAATCCGGACTGGTTACCATCTGGATCCCGGGCATCAAAAATGTGCTCTCTGCATATGATGGCGGTGACCGGGAAGATTACACCAATTTCCAGTTCACTCCCAACTGGTTTGATGCAAATTATGAGCGCAGCACCCAAACCCATTACCGGATGACCATCATCCTGCCGCCTGGCGTGGGTGACAACGAGGGTGTCTATTACACCCCACAGGGCTGGCCTGGAGATTCTTCGCCCGATGATACCGGCAGAACTGAAGCCGAGGAACGGGTGTACTATTCATGGTTTACAACTAACGCCAACGTGCACACCCGATATCTCTTTGGCGCCGCTTTCCCCAGCCGGTTGGTTCCTGAGGATACATTAATCACCAAACCACCTCAAGATACGACGCCGGGCATTGTCAGGGAGCCACAGGGGTTTCTACCGTCGTTTTTCGCATTCTTCAGTAACAACTTATGCTGCTGTGGAATAGGCACATTCTTTATCGGTATGTTTGGCTTTGTGTTTTACCAGGCAACCATTGGAGCCAATAAACGTAAGATGGCTTACCTCCCACCGAAGATGAAGATCGAAGGCAACGGGATCAAACGTGGTCTCACCGCGGTTGAAGCAGCAATCCTAATGGAACAGCCCATGGATAAAATTTTCACCATGATCCTGTTCGGTGTGCTAAAAAAAGAGGCCGCGACCGTCGTCAAAGAAGATCCCCTCGAGGTTATCGCCAGCAAACCCCTTCCGGAGGGTTTGCATGCCTATGAAACTGAATTTTTAGAGGCAATCGCGCTGAGCGGAGTACAACGCAGAACAGCCATGCAAAATTTGATGGTGACCCTGGTCAAGAGTGTTTCGGCAAAAATGAAGGGCTTCAGCCATAAAGAAACCGTTGCCTATTACAAAGATATTATGCAAAGGGCATGGAAAATGGTTGAGGAATCCGATACACCCGAAGTTAAAAGTGAACGCTACAACCAGGCCATGGAATGGACCATGCTCGATGATAGATACCAGGAGCGCACCCGGCGCACTTTTACTACCGGCCCGGTCTTCGTCCCTGTGTGGTGGCCCCGTTACTCGCCCTCCTATCGCCGCAGCATCGGCGGCACAACGTCAAACCCGGTTCCCGCGCAAAAAACGGCACCTGGCGGAGGAAAAGTCTCGTTACCCAATATCCCGGGTTCAAATTTTGCCGCTAATGTCATTAACGGCGCTACCGCGATGTCTGCAGGGGTGATCGGCAACCTGACCTCCTTCACAAATAGCATTACCTCTCGCACCAACCCGATACCGGTCAGCAGTTCATCCGGGTCTGGCGGCTTTCGCGGCGGGGGCGGGGGCGGCGGCGGTAGTTCCTGTGCTTGTGCCTGCGCCTGTGCTGGCTGTGCATGCGCTTGTGCGGGCGGTGGACGTTAAGAGTAGCAAACGATATGAAATTGGATGATGAACGTTTTGAACAAAGCGATTGACAGGTTCACCCAGTTATTCAAAAAAGGGGTTGGCCCCACTCCCGGCTTGCATCATTATCTTCGTGAGGGAGAAGATGGAAAAGTGCGCCTTCACCTCAGAATAGACGCCGATGGAAGCGGGTTATTAATTGCGAACGCAAACCGGGTTGTTCATCTCAACCCGTCAGCTGCGTTGATGGCATATCTTCATCTTGAAGGTCATACACCTGAATATGCTGCACGCGTTTTACGTCGCCAGTTTAAGGTATCAAGATTAAATGTACTGCAAGACATTTTTGAATTCACGGCACAATTAGAAGACCTGGTCAACCCGAATGGCGGTTGCCCAATTTGCGAGCTGAACCTGGAAACAACACCACCGTTCAAAGCGACTCCCAGCGCTCCCTACCGAATGGATCTGGCGCTCACCTATCGATGCAATAACGACTGCCATCACTGTTACAACGCCCGAGCTCGCAACTACCCAGAATTGACCGTTGAGACATGGAAGAAAATCATAGATCAAATTTGGGATTTGGGTATCCCTCATGTTGTGTTCACAGGAGGAGAACCAACTTTGTACCAGGGCTTGCCAGAATTGGTTGCCTATGCCGAAGAGAAGGGCTTGATTACCGGTTTGAATACGAATGGGCGAAAACTGGCAGATCAATCTTACCTGACAAAACTGGTTGAAGCCGGCCTTGACCATGTACAAATTACCATCGAATCCCACGATCCCAATATCCACAACCAAATGGTCGTTGCAAAAGATGCCTGGTCTCAAACTGTGGCAGGCATAAGGAATGTGCTGTCCACACCCTTATATGTGATGACCAACACCACACTGTTGACACACAACGCTCCATCCATTGATGCCACCTTGATCTTCCTGGCTCAGCTTGGCGTTCCAACCGTGGGTCTCAACGCCCTGATCTATTCAGGCAAAGGTGAAACCGTAGATACAGGCTTAAAAGAAACAGAGCTTCCGCCGTTACTGGAAAGCGCTCGCCAAATAACCCAATCCCACGGTCAGCGGTTGATTTGGTATACGCCTACACAGTATTGTCATTTCAATCCCCTTCAGCTCGACCTGGGAATCAAGGGTTGCACGGCTGCCCTGTATAACATGTGCATTGAATCCAACGGTGATGTAATCCCCTGCCAATCCTATTACCAGTCTCTGGGAAATTTCTTTGAAAATGCCTGGCAAGAAATTTGGGAGCACCCCTTGGCTGTGCAACTGCGCAACCGGCAAGATATCCCCGAAGGATGCCGAAGCTGCGATTTTTTACCGGAATGTGGCGGAGGATGCCCGCTTGCTCGCCAGCATCAATCCATTCATCCCATCAAATATCCCCTGTTTTAGAATGTAATTGGAGTTTCTATGCCCAACCTGATCGACACCTTCAAGGATTTATTCACTAAAAAAAAGCCTTTGCCTGCTGGCATGTACTCATACCAAACACCACCCGAGGAGGAACGTCAATATCGTCTTCACCTGCGGGTTGAGCATGACGGCAACAGCCTGCTGATCATCAATGCGGCAACCGTGCTTCATCTGAATCAAACGGCATCGGAGTATGCCTATCACTTGATCGAGGGTACAGATCCCGAAACTGTGGTCAATGTAGTTTCAAAAAGGTATAAGATCGACCGGGAACAAGTACGCCAGGACTATCAATACTTCATCGACCGAATCAATACCCTGATTGAAACCCCGGGACTTGACCCTGTAACCTATCTCGACATTGAACGCCAGGAACCTTATTCGGCAGAGATCTCTGCACCTTACCGCTTAGATTGCGCCCTGACCTACCAGGTCTCAGATGAAAGCTACAGGGAAGCAGCACCTCTCGACCGGGTTGATCGCGAATTAACTACAGATGAATGGGAGGTCATCTTCCAGAAAGCCTTTGAGCAGGGCATACCTCATCTCCTGTTCACCGGTGGAGAACCGACATTGCGTGAAGACTTGCCTGACCTAATCTTGAAGGCTGAGCAATTGGGTCTGGTAACCGGGTTGTTGACCGATGGGCTGAAATTAGAAGAGGACGCCTATCGAAGTATGCTGTTGATGAATGGGTTGGATCACTTGATGATTGTTTTTAACCCGGATAGCCCTGCCGCATGGGAAGTGCTGGAAAAGGTGCTTTCTGATGATATCCACACCACTGTGCACCTCACCCTTAAGGCAGGGGAAGATCTCCACTTCCACCTGCAACGCATGGCAGCGATGGGCGTTCACGCTATTTCGCTGACCAGTGCATCACTTGACCTGGCTTCAGAGCTTGAAGACCTGCGCAACTTCGCCGCCGTTCTTCAACTGGATCTTGTATGGGATATGCCCGTGCCCTACTCTGAAAACAACCCGGTTTCGTTGGAATTGGAGCAATCAGGCGAGTTTGAAGCACCTGAAGGCGCTGGTCAAGCATGGCTTTATGTTGAACCTGATGGCGATGTCTTGCCAAGCCAGGGTTTGTATCAACAAATTCTCGGCAATATTCTTACAGACCCCTGGGAAAAAATTTGGGGAAACAGGTAAAGTGCAGGATTTCCGCAATCTCGACCGCCAGGAATGGCATCGTCGATACTTGGAGCAGGTTAGATGGACGGCACATCTCAGGCAATATATCTTCGATAAAATCTCACTCGATCCGAATGACAGTATCCTTGAAGTCGGCTCGGGTACCGGCGCGATACTGCAGTCTCTGCTTGATGAGGGTTATCACAATACCATCGGAATTGACCTTGATTGTTCCAGTGTAGTTTTTTCTAAAAATCAACACCAGAACTTTTCCCAGATCATCGGTGATGGTCACCACTTGCCCTTTGTTTCAGGCAAGTTCGCGGTATCTCTGTGCCATTTCCTGTTAATGTGGACGCCTCATCCTGAACAAGTTCTAAACGAAATGCAGCGGGTAACACACTCCGGTGGCTGGGTATTGGTTCTGGCTGAACCGGATTACCAGGCGCGCATCGACTTCCCACCGCCACTGGATTTGCTCGGGGCTTTTCAAACCGAATCTCTGCAAGCACATGGCATCGACCCCTGCATCGGCAGGAAGCTGCGCTCTCTTTTTATCCAAACGGGGCTGATTAAAATTGAAACTGGCATCCTGGGGGCTGAGTGGCATCATTCAGCGCAAATGACAATTGATCCAACCGAATGGACCATGCTACGCGCTGACCTTGAAGGTCACCTCAGCCCAAATGAGCTATCTCGTTTTTTACAACAGGATGAACAAGCACGGAAAATGGGGACACGGGTGCTGTTCATTCCGACCTTCTATGCGTTTGGACAGGTGCCCTAAAAAAGATTTGCTGAGGGCGTTAATATTTTAATTCTTGCAACAAACGGATCTTGATTAACCAATTTTCGCTTGCCAAACGGGAAAAAGGCGGTTATAATTTGATCTTAGTTCGGGGCGTGGCGCAGTCCGGCTAGCGCGCTTGCATGGGGTGTAAGAGGTCGGAGGTTCAAATCCTCTCGCCCCGACAGAAAAATCGCTATCCAGGTGGCGATTTTTTCTTTAACAAAGCTCTCATCTCAGAACCGATTAAGCTCTACCGACTACCGAAGAATAGCTCAGCTTGATCATTGCCTGTCCAGTATACAGGGTGGTCGGTTTTCCTGCCGTCCAATCATTCACATTTTGCATGAAGCTGCCGGTGGTCGCCACATAAGTCCCCTGTGCTTCCTCATGGAGTTCTGTCACGCCACTCAAAAATCGCTGATTGAAATGGGTGGTCTTTTTTAGTAATCTTCTCAATTCGAGCAGTAAAATCAATGCCCGGAATGGGTAGGAAAAAGAAAAAATGTCGGGAAGTGCGACCAAAAAGGTTTCTCCTGATGGCTACATAAATCCATTGAAAAAGACCTGTGTGAAGAAGTTTTTCCATTCTAACATGCCAAATAATTAAGGTGGAGTTGTAAGTGATGGTTCCTTCAGTTGTTATGCTGATGGTGACAAGACCACCTTTCCATGCTAAAATTATCACAGCTTAATCGAAAAGAATCAGGTGCCTATTATTTTTATCCCATTGTGGAATAATCTTCTCATTTTCAAGGAATGGATGGTAACCATGAAAAAATTGTTCATCACCACAATCCTCATCCTGGCTTTTGCCCTTTCGGGATGCCATTTTCCAGGTTTTCAAAGCGATTCCGCTGTGGATCCAGAAGATGTCATGGCGACGGAAATCTCAAAGATCTTAACGGGCACACCGATCCAAATTGAACCTTTAGCGACGACGATCATAGAGGTTACTTCGCCAACAGAAGAAATCATCAAAACCGAGGCGGTTGAGCCTGCTGAACTCGAAGAACCTCAACCAACACCCGCACCGACTCATACGCCGCCGCCAACACTAACAGCCACCCTGGCTAGTACTGACCCCACTCTGAACCTGGGAGATCCGGACTGGGTTGATAACATGGACGATGGCGACGGCTGGCCAACAGGTTTGGACAAATATACCGCCATCAAATTTGAGAATGGTTTCCTGAAATTGACGTCCAGCACAGGAGTTGATGGCTGGCGGGTGACCTGGCCAACTATCGCCAATTTTTACCTGGAAATGACCCTGCAAACGCCCGAGTGCGAGGGCAGCGACCAGTTTGGTCTTATGTTCAGGGTGCCAGCAGATTCACAGGCAGGAAAAGGCTATTTGTACGGGATCACCTGTGATGGTCGTTATAGCCTGCGCCGCTGGGATGGCTCTGTGATGCATTCATTGATTGGATTAACACCAAACGATGCAGTTAAAAAAGGCCCTGATGCGGTCAATAAATTGGGTGTGATGGCACGCGGCGCAAATTTAGCGTTGTATGTCAATGGTCAAAAAGTCAATGAAATCTCTGATTCAACACACCTTCAAGGACGCTTTGGTGTTTTCGTTGGCGGTATGAATGTCGATAATCTGACGGTTTGGGTTGATCAAATCCGCTATTGGGATGGCCCCTAGTCTTTTTATGGACAAAGCTCATATTTCTCAAGCGTTAAACCATGTCAAAATTTGACCAAATTCTCAAATTACTGCCCGACAACACCCTGGAAATATTGAATCCACTGTGGGATGCCATCCCGGTGGACGAAAAAGAAGCCCTGAAAGAAAAATTTGAGGGCTTACCCCTGGACCTGAATTTAATCAATATGCTGATGGATCTGTCGAAGATCCAGATGAAAGTAGCTTTTGGGCACAAGAACAGAGTGGTTCTTGTTGGACCAGCCAATGTTGGAAAATCGACACTGTACAATCACTTTATCCGCGCAAAAGAAGACCAGGCTGAAGTTAGCCCGGTACCTGGCACAACTCGAATCAACCAGGTCGCTGATGCAGGAATCTTTGCTGTCATAGACACTCCCGGCGCAGACTCTGTGGGTCCAGTAGGTGAAAAAGAAAAAGAAGAAGCACTGAATGCCGCCCAGGAGGCAGATTTCCTGGTGATTATGTTTGACGCCATTCAAGGTATAAAAGATACCGAGCTCCAGCTATATCAACAACTCTTAGCTTTGCAAAAGCCCTACCTGGTGGTGCTCAATAAAATTGACCTGGTTGGCAGCAAACATGAAACCGGTGTGATCGAAAAAGCCGCCAGCAATCTGGGCGTAGAAAAGGACAAGGTCATCCCGATCTCAGCAAAGCGGGGCTTTAACATTTCAAAAGTATTGATGGGGATCGTGATAACTGACCCGGAATTCTTAATTCCCCTGGCACAAGCATTGCCCCATTACCGTTGGAATCTGGCCTGGCGGGTGATCGTCACCGCTTCAGTTGTCTCAGGCGCCATTGCTTTAGTGCCTTTGCCACTGATTGATTTCATCCCTCTAATTGCCAATCAATCCACCATGGTACTCAGTATTGCTCGCATTCACAATTATAAAATTACCTTCGTGCGCGCTCGTGAACTGATAGCAACTTTTGGCATTGGATTGCTGGGACGCACGCTATTCCAGCAGTTAAGCAGGCTTGGCGGCATACCTGGCTGGTTGCTCTCTTCAGCCATCGCATCCTCAACCACAGTTGTCCTGGGTTACGCAGCTTCGTTATGGTTTGAAAAAGGGGAACGCATCAGCCAAAAATCGCTCAATGCACTGACCAAGAACCTGACACAAAATTTGCTTGAGAAATTAAAGAATCGCTTCAAGCGCAAGCCTGATAAAAAGGATCTGGAGCAAGCTTTGAAAGAAGCTTTAGAAGATACCGGCATGGCAGACCGGGATGCCATTGATCAAGCCGCTGAAAATTAATCGGCAGGGAGAATAAATCCGGCTGTTCTTGGGGTTATGGAGACAGCCTTTTTTTCCAATCAGAAATAATTTGCCTCTAGATTAAACCCAATTCTTTTCCAACCCTGGAAAAGATTTCAATCACGCGCTCAAGTTGTTCATCCGTATGGGTTGCCATGTAGCTTGTTCGCAATAATTGGCGACCGGGCGCTACCGCTGGTGAAATGACCGGGTTCACAAATACACCGTTTTCAAACAATAGTTTCCAGGCAATAAAGGTCAGATCATTATCTCCGATAATAATCGGGATCACGGGGGTAACGGAATCACCTGTATCAAAGCCCAGGCGTTGGAATTCTGCTCGCATCGTATCCGCAATCTGGTTTACCCGTACGACCCGCTCAGGCTCCTCGCGCATCACCTCAAGTGCTGCCAATGCCGCAGCCGCATTAGAGGGTGGAATACTGGCGCTGAAGATTAAACTACGTGCCTTGTGTTTAATATAATCCACCACATCAGCATCACCAGCGATAAATCCACCCAAAGAGGCAAAGGATTTGCTGAAAGTTGACATAATTAAATCCACATCGTCGGTCAAGCCAAAATGCGCTGCCGTCCCTCGTCCACCGCCCAGAACACCGATTGCATGAGCATCATCGACCATCAGACGCACACCATATGCTTTACATAGGGGCACGATTTCCGGCAATGGTGCGATATCGCCTTCCATGCTGAACAATCCATCGACTATCAATAATTTCCCCTGATCCTCCGGTAAACTATCCAGCACCCGCTGAAGCTGAGCCATGTCATTATGCCGGTAGCGTTCGATTTTTGCTCTGCTTAAAAAAGCCCCATCCACAATACTGGCATGGTCTTCTTTGTCCAGAATCACAATCTCACCCCGTCCTGCCAGGGCGCTGATCGTACCTAAATTGACCTGCATCCCCGTTGAGAACACGAGTGAATCGTCCTTGCCGACCCATTCCGCAATTTCAGCTTCAAGACGTTCGTGTAAAGCCATATTGCCATTCAAAAACCGGGAGCCCGTGCAGCTGGTGCCGTAACGGGCAATAGCATCTATCGCAGCTTGTTTGACTTTTGGATGGGTCGTAAGTCCCAGGTAGTTGTTCGAACCGCACATAATCACATTGCGCCCCTGAAATGTGACTTCTGTGCCCTCATTTTCATCCAAAGGAATAAAATATGGGTAAATACCTGCTTCCTTTGCATCCTTAACTTCAGTATACCGGTAACATTTTTCAAAAATATCCATAAAGATTTCCTTAATCAAGAATAAACCTGCACAGTGTTTTTTATCTGTTTCGGCGCGAAGGCATGGTTGTAGTTATTCCTCCACACATTGATTAACCAGTTCTCTCAATTCAAGTTGCGTTTGGAGATTGAACACCATATAATATCTCTATTGTTCATCAATGCCAATATTCGGAGAAACCATGAGAAAAATCGTCTTCATCTCTCTATTTGTTATTACTGCTTTGGTAATCACAGGTTGCAGTCCTGAACCGAAGCAGGAGCAACTTACTGATGACCTGGTAGCCACTCAGGTCAGTCTTATCCTGACAGAAACCGCCATCCAAACTGCGCTCCAACAAATACCTACCCACACAGAAACCCTCGAGCCTTCTTCGACGCCTGAAGAAGAGCCAACAGTTGCCCCTTCCGAAACCCCGACGGACATCCCAACGGAAACACCCACCAGTACACTTACAGCCAGTGATCCGGCACAGGTGTTGGGTCAGCCAGCATGGACTTACGATTTCACCGGCGATACCAGCCCCTGGGATCATGTCGATACAGACCAGGCAAGCTTTAAAACTGGCGGTGGTTTCCTCAACCTGACAGCAAAAGCCAACGCCAACTGGCACAGCTGGTATCTATCAGCTCCAACACTGAAGAATGCCTATGTGGAAACAACCATTCAAATGCCAGCCTGTTCAGGTGCAGACCGGATTGGACTGGCAGTACGCGGCAGTTCAGATGGTCAGCAATTTTACTTCCTGGCAATTACCTGTGATGGACGCTGGGGGTTGTTCCGCATGTCGGAAAACGTCACCATTAATACGGTCAGCGGCTTCCAGGAAGCAAAAGAACTCACTGTTGGTCTCGCCGACCCACACCGGGTTGGAATTTGGATGAGAGATAATAGTTTCCGCATTTTTGTAGATGGGGTCGAGGTTGGTTCTGCCACGGATTCAACCCTGACAAATGCAGGATACACCGGTTTTCTGATCGCCTTTGCTAACACACCCGGTTTCACTGTAAAGGTTGCCCAGTTAAAATATTGGAACGTACCCTGAGCATCACAATCAATGTTTCACTCTATCAACAGGAAGTTTTCTTTCGTGGGCTTGCCAAAAACAATCAAGGCTTCCTTATTTACCCACCCTAACCCTCCCAAACTTAAACACCGCTTCAAAAGGGAGGAGTGGGTGGATCTCAGTTGCAGCTTTCATTGCTACCTGGAAGTACTTTTTTGCGCGCCCTTGAGCTTAACAATGATTTCGTCTATGATTTGATATGAAAATTTCACTATTAAGAGGGTTGCTCCAATGAAGATCATCGAAATACTACCCAGACATCGCCGATTAGAAAATGCTTTCATCGATTTCCCTTATCAGCTTTACCAGGATAACACCCAATGGGTGCCGCCGCTCAAAATGGAGATGCGCCAGATCTTTAAATCGGGCTACGCGTTTTATCAATATGGTCAGGCAGCCTTCTTTCTGGCGATGACAGATACGGGTGAAGTCGTTGGTCGGTTAGCCGTGGCTAATAATCATCGCTATAATGATTTTCATCAGACAAAAACCGCTTTCTTTTACTATTTTGAATGCATTGATGACTTAAATATCGCCCAGGCGCTCTTTTCGCGAGGTTTTGAATGGAGCGATAGTCAAGGATTAAATCACGTTTACGGGCCAAAGGGTTTTACCGTTTTAGATGGTTTTGGCATGCTGGTCAAGGGTTTTGAGCATCGGGCAGCCTTTGGACAGGCCTATAACCCGGATTATTACCCTAAACTGATTGAAGCTCAGGGTTTTGCCAAAGTGAAGGATGTATTTACCGGGTGGATCGATCGTAATACCCATATCTCTGAAAAGATTTTTAGAGCCGCCGAAATTGTCGAAAAACGCATGGGATTTAAAGCGCCGCTGATCAAAACAAAACGCCAGCTACGCACCGTCATTGACGATTTCAAGCAAATGTATAATGACACCTTAGCCGTTCCGGCAGGAAATCCGCCCATCACTGATGCAGATATGGACAACCTGGCCAGGCAGTTGCTGTGGATCGCGGACCCGAGGTTGGTTAAATTAATTTATAAGGACGAGCAGCCCATCGGCTGGATCCTGGCTTACCCCGATGTGGGTGCCGCTTTTCAGCGCATTAAGGGACGCTTGTTCCCTTTCGGATGGCTGGAAATTCTGCGTGAAAGTAAAAAAACCAATTGGATTGATTTTAATGGCATTGGCGTGATTGAAGAATACCAGCGCCTGGGTGCAACTGCCATTCTGTACAATGAAATGTTTAAAAGCGTGATGGAATTTGATCAATATCATTACGCAGAACTTATACAAATGCGCGAAGAAAACACCAAGATCCTGAATGAATCTCAGAATGTGGACATCAACTTTCATAAAACCCATCGCCTGTATGAAAAATACCTGTAATTAACGAATAACCGCGTCCAAGGTAATGGGGCTCCATTGACCGGTAATGATCTACAAAAACTCCCCTGCTCTTCTTTCGCTGGAAACCCTGGTCGCAACGGGTCGCAACTTGAGGTTAACTATGGGCTTGATTCCCGGTTCCAAGCCGTCAATTCTCTTTTTCACAGCAACAGCTCATAAATATCTCATTTAACCCTTGTATTATTTCCACTTCTCATGTATCATACTGGTATGACCACTTACCAGTTAAATGAAGTAACCTCATCCAAATGGCAGCACATCAGCAAACCCGCTCAAATCGCGGAGCGTCGCCTGATCTCTGCCATTCTCGATGGGACTTTCGCAATCAACAGCCACCTCCCTGGCGAACGTGAATTAGCCGAATTTCTCGGAGTCACCCGCCCCACCCTGAGAGAGACCCTCGGTCGACTGGAACGCGACGGCTGGGTTGAAATTAACCAGGGAAAGGCGACCCGGGTGTGCGATTATTGGAAAGAAGGCAACTTGGGCGTGTTAAACACCCTTTCCCGTTTCCCGGAACACATGCCCGATAACTTCATTGAAAATTTGCTGATCGCCCGCCTGGCAATGGCTCCGATCTACACGGCCATGGCTGTTGAAAATGCACCCGTTGAGATCGGTTCTTTTTTGGCGGGTCGCCACAACTTGGGTGAAGACCCGGGTCACTATGCCCATTTCGATTGGGAGGTTCATCACACGCTCACCCTGTTAAGCAATAACCCGGTTTTTGTGATGATTTTAAATGGATTTAAAGACCTTTACTTGCGCCTGGCACCTTATTACTTTAAAATTGCCTCAGCCCGCCAGCATTCGATACATTTTTATCGAGACCTTGCCCATGCTGCTGAAAAAGGTGACCCTAACCAGGCGAGAATACTCTCGGATATGGTCATGCGTGAAAGCATGATTTTTTGGCAACAAGTAAAACTGGATTTATTTGAACGGAGGAAACCATGAAACGTATTCAAGGTTGGGGAAATCTCGAAACCGATTACCCGGTACCCGAGCCAGCCCGGGTTTATCTTGAAAAGGTCGTCGGGAAACCCCATCACCAAAAAAACATCTCCATCGAGGAACTCATTCGCAAAATTCCCCCTACCCGCCTATCTGCCCACCCCCTGATAAATACAGACCCTGAACAGAGATTGCGTCATGCACGCGGGCAATCGCTCAATGACTGGATCGATATGTGCGACGGTTTGGTCAACACGTTCCCGGATGGTGTGGCATATCCTGAAACCGATGCGGATGTGAGGGCATTGATAGAATTTGCCCAATCGGGGAATGTGAATCTTATTCCCTATGGCGGAGGATCGAGCGTTGTTGGTCACCTGACGCCCCCGGGTGAAGGACCACCCACACTCAGCGTTGACATGCAAAGGATGAATCAATTGATTCACCTCAGCGAGGAGAATTTTGAAGCCACCTTCGGCGCGGGTGTCAACGGCCCGCAACTCGAAGCCCAGCTCAAAGGACACGGTTTTGTTCTCGGACATTTTCCACAATCCTGGGAATACTCAAGCCTGGGCGGCTGGATTGCCACCCGCTCGGTTGGGCAGCAATCCTATCACTACGGTCGCATCGAGCCCCTGTTCGTCAAAGGGCATCTCGAAACTCCGGCAGGCCCCATGGACCTGCCGCACTTCCCTAAAAGCGCTGCCGGTCCCGATCTGCGGCACCTGGTTTTGGGCTCTGAAGCGCGTTTAGGGATCATCACCCAGGCGACGATGCGCATCCGGCGCCTGCCCGAAGAAGAACATTTTTATGCAGCATTTTTCCCCAATTTTGAAATCGGTGTGGAAGCTGTGCGTAAGATCGCTCAAAGCGAGTTGGCAGTCTCGATGGTCCGTCTAAGCGATCCCATGGAAACCGAAACCACCTTCCAGCTTTCTGGTGAAGAAAAGCTGGTTAATATCGCCAAAAAGGGCCTGAGCCTGTTCGGACACGGTGAAGAGCGCTGCATGTTGATCTATGGGTTGACCGGCACACGTGCAGAAAATCGCCTGGCTGACCGTCAACTGGCGCACATTGTCCGCTCGCACCAGGGCATGTTGATCAAGTTTTACCTGGGCAAAGCCTGGATCGAAAAGCGCTTCCTCACGCCCTATCTACGCAATACGTTGTGGGATCTTGGCTACGCGCTGGATACCCTGGAAACCGCCCTCCCCTGGGAAAAGCTCCACAGTGGACGGCAGGCGATCTACCATGCCATCAGCCATGCCATGGAAGGCGATAACGAGCCGGTGCTGATTTTCAGTCACATTTCACATGTGTACACTAACGGCGGCTCTATGTATGTGACCTATCTTTTCCGCCGTAGTCAGGACCCTCATCAAACCCTGGCGCACTGGCAAAAGATGAAAGGCGCAGCCAGTCAGGCTATCACGGCGCTGGGCGGAACCATCAGCCATCAGCATGGCGTCGGCATCGACCATAAGCCTTTCCTCAGCGTTGAAAAAGACCCTTTGAGCATGCAGGTTCTGAAGAATATCATCAAAACCGTCGACCCTGAACAAATTATGAACGCCGGTAAGCTGATCGATACGGACTGAGGAAAGAGGGAACAACCATGCTGACACAAACCTGGCGCAAAGACACCTGGTCGAACCTCGATCAACTCTGGGACCTGATTGTGATTGGCGGAGGCATCACCGGGGCGGGGATTTTTAATATGGCGGCGCAAAAAGGGCTTAATACCCTCCTGGTGGAAGCCAGGGATTTTTCCTTTGGCACCTCCAGCCGTTCTTCCAAGCTGGTCCATGGCGGCATTCGCTATTTGCGCAACCGGCAATTTGATGTGGTCAGAGAATCGGTTAAGGAGCGCGAACGCATGTTGCGCGAGTCCGATGGGCTGGTTGACCCTTTGGCGTTCATCTTCCCCACCTATGAGCACAATGCCCGCGAGACAAGGCTGATGAAACTCGGAACGCTGATATACGACCTGCTGGCGCCAAAATGGCAGCATTACACCCTCAACCAGCAGCAAGCCAGGAATGCGCTTCCCGCATTGAGCGATGCAAGCCTTGTTGGGGGCTTGAAATATTTCGACGCGGTTGTGGATGATTCGCAGCTTGTTTTGCGCGTGATCATGGATGGCATCCGCTTCGGCGGCACGGCTATAAATTATGCAAAGGTGATTCAGTTGTGCAAAGCAAAAAATGGGTCGGTTGAGGGCGTCATTGTTGAGGACCAATCCGGAAAAATTGCCCCCTCACAGGTCGAACTGCACGGCAAGGTGATCATCAACGCCAGCGGACCCTGGTCGGATGAGCTCAGAGAGCAAATCCAAGGACCCGCCAGGCTGCGCCGGCTGCGCGGCAGCCACCTGATTTTTTCACAAGAGTCAATTCCGCTTAAGGCAGCGGTGACCATGCTCCACCCGCGCGATAACCGCGCGTTGTTTGCCATTCCCTGGGAAAACCGAACGCTGATTGGCACAACAGACCTCGACCATGAGCTATTTGAAGACGAAACCCGGATTTCAACCGCAGAAGTGGATTATCTGCTGGAGGCTGCTCAATACACCTTTCCCAACCATCCGGTGTCCGAAGTTGACATCATTTCAACCTTCTCCGGTTTGCGCCCGGTGATCAACACCAACGCTGCGCACCCCTCCCTTGAATCCCGCGCCCACAAGATCTGGGAAGAAGATGGTTTGGTCACGGTAGCAGGCGGAAAATTAACGACCTTTCGCGTCATGGCTGCCGACGCGCTCAACTTCTGTGCCGATCGGCTGCCCGGTCGTCCCAGGTTCACGCATCGCGCGCCGTGTTTCATCCATCCCCAATCTCAGGCGCGAAATGATCGCTCAAACCCGGACTGGTTGCTAATGGCAGGTCGTTTGGGCATGGACGTGAACCCGTTTTTCCAGCAGGCTGACCCGGAAGACCTGGTTCCCATTGAGCCGATTCCACAGCTTTGGGCAGAATTAACCTGGGCGGCAAAAAATGAAGCGGTCCTCCACCTGGATGATCTGCTCCTCAGGCGGGTCAGGCTGGGCGTCCTGTTCCCCAACGGCGGCATGGACCTAATCGACTCGATTAGAGCCAGGGTGCAACCACACCTGGGCTGGTCTGATGCTGATTGGGCAGCCGAAGTCGAACGCTACCGCCAAATCTGGCGGGAGAATTATCATTTGCCCAATTAAGGCGCCCATTTTTAAAAAAATGGATGATTATCGATTATGATTGAGTAAACACGTCACCAACAATCGCCATCCATTGGAGAGAACCATGGCAAAAGACCAAATCCTGGCTATCGATAACGGCACGCAAAGCGTAAGAGCCTTAATTTTCGACTTAAAAGGACAGTTGATCGCCAAAAACAGGGTCCCTATCCAGCCGTATTACTCCGTAAAACCCGGTTGGGCTGAACAGGATCCGGACGTGTTCTGGCAGGGCGTTTGCCAGGCCTGCCAGGAAATATGGGCGATGGAAGGAGTGGATAAGGATGCCATCGTCGGGGTGGGTTTGACCACCCAACGCTCGACGTTGATCAATCTGGACAAAAACCAGCAGCCCTTACGCCCGGCTGTGGTCTGGCTGGATCAACGTCGCACCGAGGGGTTGCCGCCGGTGGGCGGTGTGTGGGGGCTTTTATTCAAATTAGCCGGCATGAGTGAGACCGTCCGCTATTTTCAAGCCGAAGCCGAAGCCAATTGGATCAAAACCCATCAACCGGAAATCTGGAAGCGGACGGATAAATTCGTGCTGCTTTCAGGTTTTCTAACGCATAAGCTGGTAGGCAAAGTCATCGATTCCATCGGCTGCCAGGTGGCTTATATCCCCTTTGATTATAAGAACCAGGATTGGGCTAAACCCTCCGATTGGAAATGGCAAGCGATCCGAATGGATCGGGAACAGTTACCCGATCTCGTGCCGCCAGCCCAGTGGTTGGGGCACATCACCCGCGAGGCGGCGGAAGCAACCGGCATCCCGGAAGGCTTGCCGCTCATCGCCACCGCAGCCGATAAGGCAACGGAAGTGATCGGCGCAGGCTGCCTGGAACCGCACATCGGCTGCCTGAGCTTTGGCACCACGGCTACCATCAACACCACCCACACAAAATATACCGAGGTAATCCCCCTCATCCCGCCTTACCCGGCAGCCGTACCCGGCGCTTACTCGCTGGAGGTGCAGATCTACCGCGGTTTTTGGATGGTGAGCTGGTTTAAAGAGGAGTTTGGGCTCGTCGAACGCAGAGAAGCCGAGAAGCTGGGGGTTGAAGCCGAGGTTTTATTCGATAACTTGCTACAAACCGTGCCAGCTGGCGCAGAAGGTCTCATGTTGCAACCCTACTGGTCGCCGGGGTTGAAGATCCCCGGGCCAGAGGCCAAGGGCGCGGTGATCGGCTTTGGCGATGTGCACACCCGCGCCCATTTTTACCGGGCGATCATCGAGGGGTTAGGCTATGCCCTGCTGGAAGGCATGCAGAGGACCGAAAAGCGTTCTAAGATCCCCATCACTGAGCTCAGGGTCGCGGGCGGCGGCAGTCAGAGCCCGGGCGTCATGCAAATCACCGCCGACATTTTCGGACTGCCCGTCACTCGCCCCCATGTGTACGAAGCTTCGGGACTGGGTGCCGCCATTGATGTGGCCGTCGGTTTGGGTTTGCACCCCGATTTCAACCAGGCAGTTTCAGAAATGACTCACCTCGGTGATACCTTTGAGCCCGACCCACACCGCCATAAAATCTACACCGACCTGTACGAACGGGTTTATCAGCACATGTACAAACGTTTACAGCCGCTCTACAATGAAATTCGAGAGATCGTCGCCTGACCTGGGCTTCTTTAATGTTATCCCAGAAAGGACTAACACCTCATGCCTGCTTTGGAAATTAACCAACAAATCACCTTTTTACATGCCAGCAACCTGGAAGAAACCCGCCGGTTTTACACGGATGTTTTAGGGCTGCCCCTGGCGCGCGAACAGAGCACCTGCCTGATTTTCAAAGTCACCCGGGAGGCTTACCTGGGCTTCTGCGAACATATTGAGTCGATTGAGCCGGGCCGCAAGGTGATCCTGACCCTGGTCAGTAAGGATGTCGATGGCTGGTATGCAGCCCTGCAAGCCAAGGGAGAAAATATCGTCAACCCACCCATCCACAATCCGAGATATGGCATCTATCATTTCTTCATCATCGACCCGAACGGTTATTGGGTCGAAATTCAAAGATTTGACCAGCCGCTGTGAAATCGGCTCCGGCTTGAGCGAACGAAAGGCAGCACCTGACAGAAATCTGGTCAAAACAAACACAATCAACACACAATCGGAGTGAGATCATGGCCTCTTATACCCTGCCCTATGGGCATGAACACATCAGCATTGAAGTTCCGGCGACATGGCAGGTCGACCTGCTCGAACCCCAGCCTGGTGATCCCCTGCCCGATCCTGACCGGGCGATCATCGAAGCGCTGCATTCCCCCATCGGCGTAATCGGCTGGGAGCAATTCCTTGAGGCAAAATCGGTCGGCATCGCCTTCAACGATAAGACCCGCCCGGTTCCCAAGCCCAACCCGATTGTTCACCTGCTCGATCACCTGGAAAGCCTCGGGTTCACGCCCGACCAGATCACCCTGTTTGTTGGCAGCGGCACCCATGTGCCGATGACGCCCGATGAACTGCCCCTCATTTTGGATCAATCGATTATCGATCGATACCGGGTTCAGGTTCACGACTGTGATAACGCTCCGATGGCAGATCTGGGTCAATCTGCCCACGGCAACCCGATCCTTATCAACGCCGATTTTTACAACTGCGACCTGAAGTTTTCCGTGGGCAATATCGAACCGCACCACTTTATGGGCTTTTCCGGCGGCGTGAAAACGGCCGCCATCGGCCTGGCAGGGCGCGCCACCATTGACGCCAACCACGCCGGGCTCACCCATCCCCATGCACGCACCGGCGAATACAACCTCAACCCTTTACGTCAGGAAATTGAGGAGATCGGTCGCAAAGCCGACGTCCATTTTTCGTTGGGCACGGTTCTGGATGAGGACAAACGCGTGCTTAAAGTCTTTTTCGGCTCGCCCCTTGCCGTCATGGATGCCGCGATCCCCTTTGTAAGGCAGTCCTTCGGCGTGGAGGTTCCCGCGCCTTATGACCTGGTGATCGCCTCGCCGGGCGGAGCGCCCAAGGACATCAACCTTTACCAGAGTCAAAAAGGCCTCACCCATGCGGCTCGCATCACCCGCGATGGCGGCTGGGTGTTCTTGTTAGCCGCCTGCCCGGAGGGATCCGGTAGCGCCAGCTATGAGGACTACATTCTCAACGCCGATTCGCACTCGGCGGTCATCGATCATTTTGAATCCGGCTTTTTTCAAGTCGGACCGCACAAAGCCCTGCAAATTGCCCGCGAAGCCGTGCGCATCAACATCGTGCTGATATCAGATATCCCTCCGAAAACCGTTAAAACCTGGAAACTGACCCCCAGCAAGCCCGAATTGATCAACGATTTGATCTCCTGGATCAGCAACCAGATCCCTGCAGACGCCCGGGTCGCCATCCTGCCCGCTGCAACCCGAACAATGACCGAGGTTAAAAAATGACGAACTCTAATTTCATAAAAAACCCCCACCTTGACGGCGATGATTTTTTCTGGCAAGGCAACCGAACCGGCATCCTGCTGATCCACGGCTTCACCGCCACCACCGCCGAAGTCAGGCTCCTGGCAAAAAAGCTTCACGAGGAGGGGTTCACCGTTGCCGCTCCGCTGCTGCCCGGGCACGGAACGGACCCCGAGGACCTGAACCGCGCCACCTGGCCGATGTGGGTTGAAAAGGTCAAACAATTCTATGAGAAACTCATCCCACACTGCGACCGGATTTATGTCGGCGGTGAATCCATGGGCGGTTTGTTAGCGCTTGAGCTGGCGCGCCAGCACCCCGAGATCCGCGGGTTATTCTTGTTTGCCCCGGCACTGAAAGTGAAAAATTTATGGCTTACCAGAATTTTGTGGCCGTTCATTAAATACCTGGTAAAAGAGGATAAGGATGATGGACTGGCTTGGAAAGGCTATACGGTCCAGCCGCTCAGAGGGGCAGCCGAGCTGCATAAACTCCAAAAACACATCTGGCGCAACCTGCCGAAAATCGCCCAGCCTGTGGTGATCTTCACCGGCGAGAATGACACCACCATCGCGCCTCAGTCCGCTGGATTGATCCTGGAGAAAATCGGTTCGAAGGTGAAATACCATTTCCACCTGGTGAACTCCGGGCATTGCGTGATTCTTGATCGCGAGCTGGATGAGATTTATGATCATATGCTGCGCCTGATCGAAACCGATTTTACCAAGGACCCGAGCTCGCCCACCTTCAAGCTGCCATTACCGTAAGTAACACCCTGTGGGTCATGAGGAAAAATCACGGTGTCCCGCCAAACGTTGCCCGGGTATTTTTTGAGGTTAATCGACTTCGAGAAATCACATCCCTTGCTTCGTAAATTGACAACAGCGGTGCAACGCAGTAAACTTGTCTCTTGGGAACGGGAACAATTCCAAGTGCAAGCCTCACTGTTTTGTGAAAAACGGTTCTGCGGTCACTGTTTCCGCGGACCGAGATATTGTTATTCTCTCAAACACCAGTTACAGCGTCGCGACCTGGCTCTGACGGATGAACCCTTGCTGGAGTGAATTTTTTTATGTCTACCAACACGTATTATGACGTTGATTTAAGTCAAAACCTGTCCAAGAACCGCTTTATTGGCTTAATGCGGGTGATGAAGGGCTACCGAGTTTTGTATTTAGGCGCCATCATCGCCCTGGCCATCGCAGCCATCGCCCGCACCGGGATTTACCTGGTGCTGCGGCGCTTCATCGATGAGATCGTTGTGCCTCGCAATTTCGGTTCGGAGATGATCCTCATCATCGGCTCCTATATCGGGATGGCGCTGCTGCAGGGGACCTTCACCTTTATCTCCGGCTGGCTGGCTGCCCGAGTGGCTGAGGGAAGCACACGCCGTTTGCGCAATTTCCTCTACGACCACCTGCAGCGACTGTCCTATGCCTACCATGCAGAAGCCAAAACCGGAGACCTGATCTCGCGCGCCACCTCAGATATCGACGCCATCAACCGGTTTTTCGCCGACCAGGCGATCGGCATCGGCCGCATCATGCTGATATTTGCGATCAACTTTGTCGCCATCATGCGATTGCACCCCCGCCTGGCGTGGACGTCTGTGATCGCCATCCCGGCCATTTTGGCTGTCTCCCTGTTCTTTTTCTCACGTGTCTCCAAAGCCTATGAAGCCTACCAGGAGCAGGAAGCAACCCTCAGCAACCGCTTACAGGAAAACTTGACCGGCGTTCGGGTGGTCAAAGCCTTTGCCCGCCAGGGCTACGAATCCTACAAGTTTGACAAGGAAAACTGGCACAAATTCAATCTTGGTCGGCGTTTGCTCACCATCCAGTCATTTTTCTGGCCCATATCCGATATTATCTGCGGCGCACAACTGCTTGCCTCCTATTACATTGGCGCCATCATGGCATTAAACGGCGAGATCACCGTTGGCACCTACATGGCGTTTATCGCCCTGGTCATCTGGATCATTTGGCCGATGCGCAACCTGGGGCGTTTGATCGTTCAGGCTTCCACCGGGATGGTGTCCTACAAGCGTGTGGCTGAACTGCTGAAAGAAGAACGCGAGCCCCTCCTGGAAGGCGATTACCAGCCCGATGGCGACCTGAGCGGAGACATTGTTTTCAAAGATGTCAGCTTTGAATACGAACCCGGTCAACTCGTGCTCAACAAAGTGAGTTTTTCCTGCAGCCCGGGCGCTGTGATCGCCCTGTTAGGCTCCACCGGTTCGGGCAAGACCAGCCTGGTCAACCTGCTGCCGCGTTTTTATGACCCCACCGACGGCTTGATCACGCTGGACGGCGTTGATATCACCCGCTATCCGCGCAAGTATTTGCGTTCGCAAATCGGCATCGTGGAGCAGGAACCGTTCTTATTCTCACGCTCGATTCGTGAAAACATCACTTACGGCGTCCATCGTTCGGTTTCAGAGGATGAGATCATTCAAGCAGCCCAATTTGCCGCCATCCACGACGTCATCCTGGAATTCCCCAGGGGTTACGACACCCTGGTCGGCGAACGAGGCGTGACCCTTTCGGGCGGCCAGAAACAGAGGCTGGCGATCGCCCGTGCGGTATTGAAAAATCCGCGCATCCTGATCCTGGATGATTCCACCTCCAGCGTGGACACGGAAACGGAAATGCACATCCGGGCAGCCCTGGAGCGGCTGATGCAAACCCGCACCACCTTCATTATTGCCCACCGCATCCAGAGTGTGATGGATGCTGACCTGATCCTGGTCTTTGACCGGGGAGAGATCGTCCAGCAGGGCACCCATCAGGATCTGATGCAGATCAGCGGCATGTACCAGGATATTTTCAATATTCAAACCAGGATCGAGCTTGAATTAGAAAAGGAAATTTCGGGTGTCAACATTTGACGAATTTGAAGAAAAAGATTATGGCAAGTTGAGCACGCCCATCCTGCGGCGTTTGCTCCTCCTTTTAAAGCCCCACTGGCGCTGGGTCGCCGGGTTCTTGCTGAGCATCGCCCTGGTCTCGATCATTGACGCCTATACCACCTATCTGAGCTCCCAAATCATCGATGAGGGCATTCGCGCCGGCAGTCGCGAGGCGATTGTGCGCATTGTCCTCATCTACGGCGGCGTCATGCTGTTCCAGGCCGTGCTGACCTTTGGTTTTATTTACTTAACCGGTGTGTTGGGGGAGCGGGTGCGCTACGACATGCGCAAACAAATGTTCAACCACCTGCAGAGCCTTTCGCTATCGTATTTCAGCAAGACGCCGGTCGGCTGGATCATGGCGCGCCTGACCTCGGACACCGAACGCCTGGCTGAGTTGATCACCTGGGGCTTGCTGGATATCACCTGGGCGACCGTCAACATCATCACGGCTGCCGTGTTCATGTTCATCATCAACGCCAATCTGGCGCTGATTGTGCTGGGGATGCTGCCGTTTTTAGCCGTCGTCGCTTACCAGTTCCGCATTCGCATCCTCCATCACTACCGTCTTTCGCGCAAGATGAATTCAAAAATCACCGGCGCCTTCAACGAAGGGATCACCGGCGTGCGCGTCATCAAAGCCCTCTCGCGGGAGGATGCCAACTTGGCTGAATTCAGTGAGCTGACGGATGGCATGTACCATGCCAGCTACAAAGCCGCCTGGCTTTCAGCGTTGTTTTTGCCCACCGTTCAGTTGATCAGCGCCCTTGTGCTGGGCTTTGTCCTGTGGCGCGGCGGACTTCAGGTTGAAATCGGCATGATGACCGTCGGCGGCATCCAGGCTTTTGTCTCCTACGTCACCTTCATCATGTGGCCCATTCAGGATATGGCGCGGGTTTATGCCCAGATGCAAAATGCCGTCGCCTCTGCTGAACGCATCTTCCACCTGATCGATACCGAACCGGTCGTCAAAAATCGCCCCAGAACGGTTGCGACTGAAACCCTCTCGGGCGACATCCGCTTTGAGGATGTTCACTTCGAGTATGAATCCGATGATCCTGTGATTAAGGGATTGACCTTTCATGTCAACCAGGGCGAGACCGTGGCGCTGGTTGGACCGACCGGCGGGGGGAAGACCACCATCGTCAACCTTTTATGCCGTTTCTACGAGCCCACCTCCGGCGCCATTTACCTCAACAACATCAATTATTTAAATATGAAGCTTGAGGACATTCAATCGCGCATTGGCATGGTCCTGCAAACACCGCACCTTTTTTCCGGGTCGATCAGCGAGAACATCCGTTACGGGCGCCTGAACGCCAGCGATGAAGATATTGAAGCCGCGGCAAAAATGGCTGGCGCGCACGACTTCATCATGACCTTCGAAAAAGGCTATGACCAGGACGTCGGCGAGGGCGGCAACTTGCTCTCGGTCGGTCAGAAGCAGCTCATCAGCATTGCGCGCGCCATTTTGGCGCAGCCCGAGCTGTTCATCATGGATGAAGCCACCAGTTCCGTGGACACGCTGACCGAAGCATTAATTCAGCGCGGCATGGAACAGTTGATGACCGGTCGCACCAGCTTTGTGATCGCCCACCGGCTTTCCACCATCAAACGCGCCGATAAGATCATCGTCATCGAAGATGGGCAGATCCAGGAGATGGGCACCCACCGGGAATTGATCAACCTGAAGGGCAAGTATTACAACCTGTACACGCGCCAGTTCCGCCAGGAGCTCGAAGCCCAATATGATGTTTTTGGGAAATAGGGTGGTGAGTAGTGATCCCACTCGCTTCGCTTCAGCCCCTTTCTCTTCGCTACAGGGGTTCCGCTGCGCTTCAGGACGATGATGGTGAGTGGTGATTAGGTATCAGGTATCAGGTATCAGGTAACAGGGATCAGGGAGCAGGGAGCAGGTATCAGGGAGCAGGTAACAGGAATCAGGTATCAGGGGGCAGGAACCAGGAATCAAGAATTGGTGTACTGCGTTTATTCTTTCTTCTAAAACCTAAACCCTAAGCTCTAAACTCTAAGCTCTACCCCCTTTCAACTTTCAGCTTTCACCTTTGAGCATTGAGCTTTGAACTTTCACCTTTCAGCCAAATTCCCCTTGACATGATCCCCAACCTCCATTAGAATAACCTAATAATAACCATAATTGACTGGAGAACACGTGGGATACTCCATCAAACCGACGTCGGACCGCCAGCCAGGGAAGAACCGGCTGGCAGAAAAAGATCAAGGACTATTTTATGGGGCTTGCAGGGGACCGTCTTTATCACAGCACAACACACATCACATCCATCGGAGACGAGGGGAAAGCCTCTGCACGCACAGACGAATGCTGTCAGTTTGTAGCTGATAGCCGATAGCTGATAGCTGAAAGGAGGCAAAATACGGAAAATCGGAGACGGGAAACGGATGACCGGAGGACGGAAGACCGAAGACGGAGGACGGAAGACAGAGGACGGAAGACCGGAGGACGGAAGACTGAAGACGGAGGACGGAAGACGGATGACGGAAGAACGGAGGACGGATTACCGGAGACGGAGGACGGCAAACCGGCTTCCTGCTCCCTGATTCCTGATACCTGCTTCCTGATCCCTGATTCCTTATCACTATTCACCATTCACCACTCACCATTCACCATAAAAAAGGAGGTGCCTTTATCAGCAAAGCAAACACATGAAGGACAAGTTTCAAATCAATTCAAATTAGCAATTTTTTGGAGGAATAAAAAATGCAAACGAGAAAAATTTTATTCAAAACCCTGGGCGCGCTGATCGCCGTGGCGGTGCTGCTGGCGCTGCTGCCCGGGAGTCATGTACAGGCAGACCCATCAACAATTACGGTTTGCGCATCGGGTTGTGATTATACAACCATCCAGGCTGCGATTGATGCTGCCAACGCCGGTGACACGATTGCCGTAGGCGAGGGGTCCTATATCATCACCAGTTCGATCAACGTGAATAAGTCACTCACGATTGAAGGCGCCGGCCCTGATAAAACTGAGGTCCGGTTTCAGAACATCAGTGATTATGGCTATGTGTTTTTTGTTACAGCTGCATCTGATGTCACCCTGAGTGATATGACCGTTGGAGCGACCAACTACTTAGATAGGAAAGGGTATTTTATTGGCGGACCTGATGGGGGCTTTATTACAACACAGAACCTGGTCATCGATAACATCACTTTCGACGGCGGACGCAGCGCGATTATGATCAGCGGCGAAGGGCAGGTTGTAAAAAACAGCCATTTTACCGGTGAGTGGTTAAGAGCCTCGATCAGAGTAACCGCTACGGACTTCCTGATCACCAATAACCTGTTTGAATGTTTACATTACCAATTTGGCCCAGTTGAAATAGAAGGTGGCAATCAGACAGCTGGGGAAATATCACATAACATCATGCGCAACGGTGCTATCCCTGGCTATTTTAAAACTAATGGTAACGTTTTCACGCTTGAATTTTATGGGGGAACAGGGACTGGGAACCTGGTCATAAAAAACAATGTGTTTGACGGTATAACCAACGACCCTGGTGTGCCAAATGACAGTGGCAAATACGTTAGAAAACTTGCCATTTATTTTGAGGGCAACAATTTTGATGGCAGCAAGATATTTATCCAGGACAACGATTTTTTTGGATATAACGTTACCGCAGTTTATGCTCCGGGCCCGACAACCATCACAGGCAATGAATTCAGCGACAATTTAACCCATGTATGGTTATATAATGCTGGAACTGGAATTCCCGCCGGCGCGATTGAAAGTATATTCGCGAGCAACACTTTCGATAAAGCGACATTTTTTGATGGTGGCTCTCGGATTTACAGCTCTATCCAGGCTGCGATCGCTGCTGCCGCGGATGGCGATACAATCGAGGTGGCGGCTGGGACCTATGTTGAAACGGCTCAGATCGTCATCGATAAAAACCTGACCATCATTGGCGAAAATAAAGCAACTACCACTATCAAACCTGCCCAAAGTACCGGTTCTGGCGGTGATGCACGCGGCTGGTTCCTTGTTCAGTCGGGTAAGGAGTTCAATCTCTCCAATGTCACCCTTGATGGGGATGGTAAAGAGATTTACCAGGCGATTCGTTCACACGGCACCGGCACGATTGAAAATAACATCATACAGAATATCATCTATCCTGGTTACCAAGGTGTGGGTGTTGTCGCTATGGGTGGCAATATGATCATCAGAGCCAATAAATTAGAAAATATCGGTCGTATTGGGATCATGGCCTTTGGTTCTGGTGTTACAGACGCACAAATCACAGGTAACACATACACCGGCAAAGGAGAAGGTGACCATCTGGATTATGGTATCGAAATTGGCGGCGGCGCTAAAGCCACAATCACAGGCAACACCATCTCAAACTGCCTTGGTGTGGCTTCTGGCACATGGGGTTCTGCGGCTATTCTGGTTACTGATCATTATGGACCGAAGAGTACCGCTACAATCATTGATAATGACTTGACCGACAACGAGTTCGGTATCTCAATTGGTTATAGCGGCACTGATACTTCTATTGTTGCGATAGCAACCGGTAATAAATTCACTCGCAATCTATTTCCAATTAGCGCACGGAATACAACCAACATCGACATGGCTGCGGCTTTTGCGGAGAACACCTTTGATAAAGCGGTTATGATCCAGGGCGATACCGTAATTTACAGCTCCATCCAATCGGCGATTAATTGGGCAAACGCTGGCGATACGATCCTGGTTGGTCCCGGCACCTACGAAGAAGCGCTGCTGCTGAACAAGAAAGGTATCACCGTGCAGGGCGCTGATCCTGATAACCCGCCGGTAATCAAGGGCGAACTCACGATCGATCACACCGGGGCGACCACAATTCGCGGCATCGACTTTGAGGTTCAGAACATATTACATGATTCCATCTATATCAAAAAGGGGAATGGCATTACGATTGAGGACTGTAAATTTGATGGCGGTGGCAGGGAAACGATCACCGGTCGGCGCGGGATTCAGGCGGCAAGTGACGTGTCCAATGTGACCGTTGAGCGCTGCACCTTTACCAATGGGTATGACATCAGCATTCAGGGTAATATGTCCGATTTAACCGTTAAAAACTCCACTTTTACGGATGTAAAAAGTGGCATCAATCAACAGGGCGGTGGCGGCCTGGTGGTTGAAGACTGTTATTTCAAAAACAAACCGTTTAATGATGGCAATTCCTATGGTGTCCGTTATACGGCGGTCGGTGGCAAGTCCCTGTCGATCACCCGTAGCACTTTTGAGATTGACCTGGAAGGCGCACCTGATCCGGGATCTGGTAAATATCACGGCTCAATTATTTTGCGTGGCAGCAACGCTGATACAACCAGCGTTAAGGACAATACCATTTTGGGCGGTGTGTGGAACGCATCGACAGCAGCCACATTGAATGCCTCCCCCAACTGGTGGGGCAGCCCCTGTGGGCCTTCAAGGGTACACGGTACTGCCACCTACGCCCCCTGGTACGCGGACGAAGCCATGACGATTTTGCGTTCCGAGAATGTCTCCGGCGAATACACCTTCCCATCGGGGACAAGCCATGAAGAAATCAATGCAGTGGTGGCCTGTGCGGCGCCCGGCTCCACGCTGATTTTCGACGGCACCTACGAAGCCAGCATCTGGGTGCACGAAGACCGCGAAGACCTGACCTTCCTGCTGAAGGACGGCACGGTTCTTCAGGGCTATGAAGAAAAAGGCTATCTCTTCTACGTTGATGCCGATTACATCACCATTATGGGCGAATCCTATGGCGGCGCCAAGCTGGTTCCGATCAATAACTGGCATGCGGTCAATGTGGGTTGTGGTTACCCCCAAGGCGGCGTGACGAATTTCATCCTGGATGGGCTTGAAATCGATGGTGCGTATTTGGGAAAGGGAAAGGCAGGTATAGGAGTATATCTTTGCTCCATTAATAAGGATGTACAAATACTCAACAACTATATCCATGATTTATATTGGGACGATACGGAACTAAATTATGCTATTGACAATGCCAGTGGATCATTCTCGGGTGTATTCGATGTCCAGGGCAACCTGTTTAAGAATACTGGGGGCATCATGGATGAAATAGGTGATGGTATCAACGCAAAATTCAACAGTTGGGGTGAATATACGGTTATAGAGGATATGGTTGATGCTGGCGGTTTTGGACCTGTTGCCTTCGAACCCTGGACGCATGTGGAGCTGTTCGTGGAGTACCTCGGGGGCACTCCCTGGGTAGACCGGGTGGTGAGCAACAATGATATGGAAGTCACCTATGCGGTCAAAGCCGATATGGTCGAGATTGTCGGCGCCGAATTTTTACTGCCGATCCCGGATGATTTAGAAATTGTTGAATTTGAAGCGAAGGGCACCTTTGATTGGGAGCTGATCGAAAAAGTGGCTGGCGGGATCTTTTATGTCGGAGCCCACCTTGATATGGGTGGTGAAATAAGCGATCCGATTGAGAATGAAGGCATCGTCCTGTTTACCGTGACCCTGAAGACGGACAAACCCGGCAAATACACCCTGAAAGTTGATGAAACAACTGCTGAGTTTGCCATGCGTCCGGTAGATAATGGTGTTCCCGGCGGCCCATCGACCTGGGTCTACCTGGATGAAGCACATCCAGCCACGCTCAATGCCTTCGAGCTGCCGACGATTGCCATTGTCCCGGTCCCCGGACAGGATTATGTGGTCACCCTGCCGATTGAATTCAACATCACGGTTGATAATTCCGATGGTGGCGATTTTGAAAATCTGGGCTTGGTGTTCACCTTGCCACCGGGCGCTGTGCTTGAATATACAGATGATGGCGGACTAACTTGGAAACCGGTTGTCAGCACATTTGATCCAGGCGATTTGGCAGCCGGTGGGATAGCCTTTGATCCGGAGCTGGTGTTGTTCCGAGTGACCTTCATTGAAGCTGGTGATAACACGATTTATGTTGCGCTTAACGATTATGACCCGACACCACCATTTGAGCTGGCAAATACCCAATACACTTTTCCAACCAGTGGAGTTTCGGTCATTGGCACCTTCTGGATGCAGGGACGCACCTATCGCGGCGACATCCCGGTGACGGTGGAACCATACCCTGAAACGAAGACCATTAACCGCATCAGTAATAACCTGGTCATTGTCAATGTAAATGGCGGAATGTATCTGGTCACCACGCTGCAGGAGCGCTACCTGAACGTACACGCAGAACTTGGAAAGACCATCAATGTTAATAACGGCAACTACCTCATTCCAACGCTTGAACTGAAGGGCGGCAATGCCTACTGGAAAAAAGGTGACGGCACACTTGATAATGTCATCGACATCTCTGATGCGGGCCTCGTTGGTGGCGCTTATGGTGGCGCGGGTTCCACCGAACCAACGGGCGAGAACAACCCGGATGTGAACTTTGACGGCAAGGTTAACATCCTGGACCTGGCGCTGGTCGGCGGCAACTTCGGCCTGACTTCAGAAACCGCGTATGCGGGTTGGACACCCTAACCTGAAATTTAGACTTCTTGCCGGTGCGCTTTTTCCCGCTGGCAGGATTTGAATCTCACACAAAAAGCCCCCGCTCGTCACCGCGGGGGCTTTGCTAAATGAGAGGGGCAAAAAATATTCTAATCTTAAAAACTTGAAATTTACCTTGACCTGTATTAAATCTCCAATTAGAATAGGTGTTAAATCCATTGAAGTACGGGTTGAGGGATGCAAGACCAAAAACCGAAACCATCTCTGGAACGCCGAAAGAGAAAGTTATTGCACATGGGATTTGGCAGGCACTTCAATTTTCTCGATAGGATTGTTAACACCACCTTGACCGGTGGTCTGCTTCCGCGTATGCCGGAAGGAAAGCGTGCGCAGGGGGCGCGCGTTTGTTGGTTAAAGATGCGGATCGTTCACAGCGGATAACGGACCGGCGATGGAGGAAGGAGGACGAAAGACCGAAGACAGAGGACTGAAGACGGAAGACAGAGGACCGGAGCCAGAGGACGGCAAACCTGCTCCCTGCTCCCTGATTCCTGATACCTGCTTCCTAATTCCTGATTCCTAATCACCAAAAAAAGGAGGTGCACTTACCAGGCAAGCCAACACACGAAAGAAAACACATAACTCAACTCAAATTAGCAATTTTTTGGAGGATTAAGAAAATGCATACGAGAAAAATACTATTCAAAACCCTGGGCGCGCTGATCGCCGTAGCCGTGCTGCTGGCGCTGCTGCCCGGGAGCCATGTACAGGGTGCCACGCTTTGCGTTAATCCGGGAGGAACAGGCGGCTGTTACGGTGATATCCAGGGTGCGATTGATGCTGCCCAGGATGGCGACACGATTGACATCGCCGCGGGCGATTATTTTCCGGCTGCGGCTGGCGGCGTTCACCTGACGATTGATAAAAGCATCACCTTGATCGGCGCGGGCAGAAATGCAACCAGGATTATATTTACCGAAGGGTCTTCCATCGGCCTTGCGATTAATGCGGGATCAGGTGTTACGCTCGGGCCGGTAAAGATCCAGGGCGTTGGCTTTTTCAACGTGTCCGGTGGCTTATCGGGTTGGTCTGCAGATTATCCGGTCAGAATCGGGCAGACCGGCGGAACCTTTGAAAAAATTGAACTGGAAGACGTCCGGATCTATCGCGGCAAAGCGGACAACCTGCATTTTGACGCTAATGCGATCTTTACCGAAGTGGTGATTAAAAACCCCTTTATCCAAAATGGCGGTGTACATGGTGCGGTATTCGGTGGACGAACGGATGCGCTCACCATCACGGGTGGTCATTTTAGTTGGAACGGTGATTTAAATGAAAATTTTGGTTTTGGGCTTTCTTTTGCCTCAGGAACAGCCGGCCCGGTTAAAAACATCCTTGTCAGCGGAACAAAATTTGAAGGCAACACCGCTAAGGGTATTAATGCCAACCATATTCAAGACGCTGTTTTTGACCAGCTCACAGTAATCCATAATGGTAAAAACAACCTTCCTGATTATGAATTTGGGATTTCGATCAACCAGTGGGAATTAGGTGATTGCAGTAATATCGTTATCAAAGACAGTCTGTTCAAAGGGAATACAACGGGTATTTTGGTTGCAGCTCCTTTTGAAGACTCTAAAGTCAATGGTGTTCAAATCCTGTCCTCAGATTTTGAAGGCAATAAGAGAAACGACATCTCACTGTGGGATTCTCATTATGTGAGCAATCTGACCATCCTGTATAATCGTTTTAAGGGGACAGAATGGGCTGTGTATGGAAATCTTCAGCTTGGCAGCAGCTCGGTGAAGATTGGCCCCAACTGGTACAATCGTCCTGAAGGACCTCGCAAATATAATGAAACGGGCACCGGAAAGCTGGCCTGGAATTATTACGAAAACCCCTGGTGCTACGTTGCAGACTGCTCTGAGCTGTACGTCGCTGAAGGCGGATCCATCCAGGAAGCGATTGGTTTTGTGCCCGAAGGTGGAAAAGTACATGTCGGTCCCGGCACCTACAACGAAGCGCTTACACTGAACAAGCCCAGTATCACCGTGCAGTCCACCGACGGGGCGGATGATACGATCATTGACGTTCCTGATGACCCGAATAGCGTTGGCGTAACTTTTGTCAAAGACATGGGCACGGTCACATTTGATGGTTTTACTGTTAAGAACTGGAAAATGGTAGGTATTACCCAATCATGGACACAACGGGTTGGCACCACACCGCGTATTTTAAATAACAAAGTTATTGGAACCGGTCATCCGGTTCATGGCAACTGCATCCAGGTAACTGGTGACAACGCCCTGGTTAAAGGCAATTTTGTTGAGGGTGCCCACTATACCGGCACTGAGGGTTATGCTGCCAGTGGGATTTTAGCCTACCTTGCAAACAATGCCGTCATTGAAGGTAACGAGGTTACTGATTCCGATGCGGGAATTGTTGCTTCGGGCGGCTCAATCTTTGGACATGCCTCGACAACGGGAGTGAAGATCACAGGGAATACCGTTTATGATAGCGATGAATGTATTGGGGTGCATGCCGATGCAATCAACACCGTCATTACCAGCAACACGTTACATGGCTGTGAAATCGGTATTGCAGAATCCTTTGAGTGGGGCGCGGCAGGCCCATCAAATTCCTCGGCAAATCTGAATAAAATTTATGATAATGATATTGATATTGGTGTTTATGCTGATGATGAAAGTGTAATACCAAGCGGTCATGTTTTTAATGCCTCACCCAATTGGTTTGGCTCACCCTGTGGGCCTTCAAAGGTTGAAGGCGAACAGGTCGTTTACAGCCCCTGGTATATTGATGAAGAAATGACCACCACAACCGATGTGCCGCCTGTTTCTGGCACCTACACCTTCCCTGTGGAAATGAGCAGCGCTGAAAAGAACGCCATCATCGCCTGTGCGGCGCCCGGCACCGAGTTCACCTTCGAAAAGGGCACGCACGCTGGCGGCATTGTCATTCCAGAAGGGCAAAATGAATTGGTCTTCAACCTGGCGGATGGTGCTAAGTTTGGTAACAATGCCCCCTGCTTCGAGGTCTATGCAAACGATATCACCATTGAAGCCGAAAGCAAGCTGGGTGCGGTGTGTTACCCCGGCTCGCATGGTGTGGTGGTCGGCGCAGGCGTGGATTCCTTCGAACTGATCAACCTGGAGATTGACGGTACAAATATGTCCCCCGGCAACGGCGTTCACTTTGAAGGCGCAGTTTCCAACGTGTGGCTGGTGAATAACTTCATCCACGATATTAAGGGTACCCCCACTGCAACTGGAAACGGCGTATTCTTCACCGATGGCCTTGGCGGATTTCACAACTATATCCAGGGCAACCTGTTCCATAACAACGACGGCAACGGCATCGAAGCAGGCACAGCAGCGATCGACGCCCGCTACAACGCCTGGGGACATTTCAAGGGCGCTGAAGTCGGTGATGGTTTCAGCTCTGGCGTGGAATGGCAAAATGATCACACCCATGTGGATCTGTACCTGGTCTCCTCCGGCACACATTACCCGAACCAAGTGGTCAAGGGTGAAGACATCACCTATACCATTAAAGGCAGCCTCGCCAATATCCAGGGCATGGAATTTACCCTGACCCTGCCGGAACAGGTGTCCTATGTGGCTGGTTCTTTCAGCCAACTTCTATCCGGTGGATTTTCTAATTTTGGCGCTTCAGTTAATAGTGAAGGAAACCTGGTGATTTATGCCTTCCAGTACTCAGAAACAGGGGTAACAACACCGGTGAACGCTGAGGACGAGGCGCTGTTTGAATTCAAGCTGTCCGGTGTTAATTTTGGCAAAGAACTGGCTATCGGATATATCAACACCAACTTCAGTTTTGCCCACCAGCAGGGCGATGAAGGCCCAACCAACAACGTCTATCCGACGCTATTGCTGGGCATCGACGACCTGGAAGTGATCGATTTGCCGAAGCTTTCGCAGGACGGCCTGACCGACCCCTTGACGGTCGGCATAGAGCGTGAGTTCACAATCACCCTGGAAAATCCTGAAGAAGGCGGTGTATTTGAGCACACACTGATCTACATCTTCGTTAAAGATGCCAAGCTGGATGATATCTACAGCTTCGTATGTTATGACGAAGATGATAATCCGTATAATGCCCTGCTTTCGGAAGATGGTCAAGGCAACCTGGTCGGCACTTGGGGTCCACCTGATGGGTTTGAGCTCACCGCTCCCTATAAAGAAATAACGAAATGCGAGGTGACGTTTAAGGAGCCGGGTGAATATGAGGTTGAGATCACTTTGGTTGATGAAGACACCGATTGGGAGCTGGCACGACTGGAATTTACAGTCGTGGTCAACGCAGGCGATTTCTCAGTGACCGGCACGGTCTCGATGCAGGGTCGCACACTGCGCTCCGGTGTGCCGATGACGCTGACCAGCCTGATTTTCGGCGACTTCACCGAACTCTCCGGCCCAACCATCACCGACAACCTGCTCTTTGAAGGCCTGGGCGGTGGCGATTACCTGATCACCACGCTGCAGGAGCGCTACCTGAACATCCATGAGGGTCTGAATATGACGATCTACCTGAATGGTAACGTTAAGCTGCCACTGCTGCACCTGTTTGGCGGTAACGCCTACTGGAAAAATACTGACGGCACATTTGATAATGTGATCGACATCTCTGATGCGGGTCTCGTTGGTGGCGCCTATGGTGGCGCTGGTTCTACCACCCCAACGGGCGGGAACCACGCGGACGTGAACTTTGACGGCAAGGTCAACATTCAGGACCTGGCGCTGGTCGGCGGTAACTTCGGCCTGACTTCGGCAGGCGCGTATGAGGAATGGATGCCGTAACCCTGATTTAGACTTCTTGCAGGTTGGATTAAAAAACCCGGCCTGCAAGATTTAAAGATTGAACAACAAAACACGGGCTCACCTGTCGATCGATTGGCAGGTGAGCCGGACAGGACTTATTCGATGAAGCGTTTATGTTTGCTTCTGCTCGTATTAACAGCGATTTTTTTGCCCTTTTCCACCACTCACTCGGCGCACTCGCAGGCTGACACCCGGGTGCGCGTGTCTCCCGCGCAGGTGACCCTGCAGCCGGGCGATCGCGCGACGATCGAAATTCGGGTGGACGCTGTGGAAGCGCTGTTTGCCTTTGAAGCGGATATTCATTTTGACCCCGATTTAATCTCCGCTGAAGATTTAACCCTGGGAAGTTTTTTAGAGCCCGGCTGGGAACCAATCAACTTAATCGACAACGACAGTGGTATCATCCAGTACCATATGAGCCAGTCGGGCATGGACACGCCATCCAAGAGCGGGTCTGGCGTGTTATTCTCCTTCGAAATTACGTTGCTGGGCGCCACCGCCGGTTCTGATATCGAAATTGAGCACATTTTGCTATCGGACCGCGATGGTTTTGAGATTCCTTGTGAGGTTCTACATGGCACAGTCAAATCACCGGGTTCTGGACCAGAATTTTCAGTCTTTTTGCCATTGATCCTGCACTGAACTGGCATCTGCCCCTCGGGCAGGCATTGAAAGGTTTAGATTTGAGACGCAGCACATTTTCCGTACCATCGCTTTCATTATTGATCCTTTTTCTGGGTCTGGTTCTGGTCGCCTTTAGCCACGGTCGGGCAGTGCGGGCTCAGCAGACCCCCACCCTGGTCGTCTCTCCGGCGCAAGGCACCATCATCATCAACAACAGCAACACCATCACCCTGGAACTGGTGGCAGCCAATGTGGTCAACATGCAAAGTTTTGAGGTCACCCTGGCGTATGATCCTTCGGTCATCAAGTTTGAAAGCTGGGCGCTGGGCGAGCTGGTGAGTGTATTTAACTGGAAACTGGCTGAGCAAACCAGCCCTCCGGGCCATTTTTACCTGGCTTATGGGCGCTTTGCCGGGGGCCCGGTCAGCGGGGACGGGGTTCTATTAGAGGTCACCTTCAGCGGGGTGGGGAAAGGGACTTCCCCGGTCGCGATCGCCCTGGCAAGGTATTCCGCCCCTACCGGTGAGAAAACGGTCTTTGTCTGCCAGGATGGTAGCGTGTCTGCGGTTTACGACCCGACGCTCCTGCCGAAGTCGACGCTCAGCGGCCGGGTTTTACTGCAAGGACGGGCGAATCCCTCCGGCGCATCTGTATTTTTAAGTCCGGGTGCATTTTTTGAGATTGGCCCTTATGTAGCCCTCAGCCAGAATCTTCCTGGGATAAACCTGCGCTTTGACCAGGTGGTGAATGATACCTACACACTCAACACGGGTTTGGATGGCTACCTGAACCCCGCCCTGCAAGTAACCCTCACCGCTGACCTGACCCTGCCGCCCCTGCACCTGCTGGGCGGGGACGTGAACGGCGATGACCGCGTCGACACCACGGACCTGGACGCCATCCGCGCGGCTTTCGGCTCCCCGGGTGCTGGCATCGCCGCGGATATCAACGGGGATGGCGTCGTCAACCTGCAGGACCTGGCGCTGGCAGCCGGCAATTTCGGTCTGACCACCGATGAAGCCTATGCGCAATGGATGAATGGTGAATAGTGAATGGTGAATAGTGAATGACGATCTCATTGACTATGCGAAATGGGTTGAGCTTTGAACTTTGAGCTTTGAGCTTTCAGCTACGAAGTCCCCGAGCGAAGCGAGTGGGATGAGCTAAAATAATTATGAGTTATGATGATATTCATGCAAAAGAGACCCACCTGGCAGCGCTGGATCATCGCCCTGAGCCTCAGCCTGTTGATTGCCAGCCTGGCAGCGCCTGCACGCGCCCAGGGCGGGACCCTGGTTACGGTCCAGCCGCCGGTCACTCAGGTGCCGGTGGGCAGCGACCTTGCCATCGAACTGATCATCGTCGGAGGTGTCAACTTGAACGCCTTTGACGTCAGTATTGCTTACGACCCCTCGCTGCTGGTGCTCAAACGCTGGTCGCACGGCGGTTATTTTACCAACCTGGCTGTGGTCAGCGAGGTGAACCAGCCTGGCAGCTTGCGCCTGGCAGCCACGCAGTTGGCTTCTCCGCCCGTTTCGGGAGATGGGGTGCTGCTGGTCCTGACCTTTACTGCCCTGGCGCCGGGCGTCACAAACGTGACGATCGACCGCGCCGAGTTCGCCGATCCATTCGGCAACAAGGTGATCCCCGAACTGGCGCACGGGACGGTCACGGCGGTATCCGCGCCCACCTACACCCTGACGCCCACCTTCACCCGCACGCCGACCGTCACCGCCACCCGCACCTCAACCCCAACCGCCACCTTCACACCCAGCTTTTCCGCAACAGCCAGGGCAACCTCTACACCAACCGCCACAACGACCAGTGGCGTGCTGGCGCCCACCGTCACGCGCCCGTCCACCCGCACAGGAGCGCCCACTGCCAGCCAGGTCGTCACCCAACCCGAACAGGCGCTCACCCTCCCGGCTATTGCGACGGCTGCCCCGAGGACCCAGGTCGCACCGACGGACCTGGCGCCGCTGCCAGAGAGTGCTGTGCCGTCACCCCCGGGCGCTGAGTCACCGGGTGAAGCCCTGCCTGCCCAGGCTCAACCGCAGGATGGCTGGCTGGTGGGTCTGCTGTGGGGCGTCCTGATTGTCGCCACGCTGGCGATCGGCGTGATGCTTCTGATCCTGCTGCGACGCAACTCGCGCCACAAACACCATGAGGAGGATTTATTGTTATGAAAATCATTAATTTAAGGTCGGTGTTGCTCGTTATCATCCTGCTGGGACTGGTTTTCGCACCCCAGGAGCCTGTGCTTGCTCAGGTGGCAAAAGCCGGCGTATTTGAAGACATCAAAGTGCAGCCCGGGGCGCAATTTGAGCTTCCCGTGGAGGTGCGCGGCGTTGAAAACCTGTACGCGGTCGATATCGAGATACGCTTTGACCCCGCCATCCTGCAGGCTGAGGATGCCGATCCGAATATGGAGGGCGTACAGGCTGGGCTGAGCACCTTTTTGGAAGCCGGCTTGCTGCTCTATAACACGATCGACAACCAGGAAGGCGTGCTGCGCTTTGCGATGTCGCAGGTCAACCCGGCTGAGCCGGTATCGGGCGATGGGATCCTGCTGGTGGTGTACTTTCTAGCCCGGGCAGAGGGCAAAACCGAACTGGAGATCAGCTTTTTGGAAGCCTCCGACCGTTACGGCGTGGAGGTCGTGTTGGAGCCCGAGGACGGGCTGGTGACGGTTTCCCAGGGGGCACCGATTATCAACGCCACCTCAATTCCCACCCAGGACCCGGGTTCGGTCATCCTGATTCCCACCCTGGCACCGACCGAAATCCCCACCCAGGCGCCCACCGAAATCCCCACCGAGCCGCCGGATGAGGGCGAGGCAGAGATCGCCATGGCGTACCCCGAGTCGAAGCCTGAAGTGTACACGGCTTACCCCGAGTCACAACCGGTCGAGCCGCCCACCACCGTTGCTGCCGAGGTTGAGGAGGGGGCTGCGCAGGCAAGCCGCTCGATTCTGGACTACTGGTGGGCGGTGCTGATTGTGGTCCTGGTGGCCGGCGGGCTGGCGGTTTACCTGTGGTTGAGCAAGAAGCGAGCCGTAGGGTGATGCGGTCTATGACGATCGAAATCAGACTGGAAAAGTACCCAATTTTCTGTTATACTAAAATGAAGTAAGAACAGGAGGCATGATGAAAAAAGACAAGAAGGGTTGGTTGAAATGGACTGGGATATCCGTCCTGCTCCTGGGCGTGATGATCACAGCCGTCTTGGCATCGAAGGGGCTGGCGGAAACCGTACACAGCGGAATCGGGCCGATTGAAACACTGATACTGAAAGAATCAGAGAACCAAACCAGCTGGTCCACAAGTATTGGCACCCTGACAGATGGCTATTCTGTGGCGCTGGACGGTACAAAGCCCTTTTACAAGTACCTGGATGTGGAAACTCTGATTGCCAACCCCGCATTAAAGGTTGGAACCTACGATTTTTATTTTGACCACCTGCGCGTCCCGGATGGCTACTGGGCCTACTGGGCAGCTAAAGGGGTGGATGAAAATGCAACGGGTGACTGGCAAGCCGTCATGTGGGATATTCTCAATGGCCGCACACCGATGTTCTATCTGGAGGTCAGTGCAGGTGGGAGTGAGTTTCATTTGCTTGATGGGCTCCTCAAAGAAGCTTTTGGTGACAGCATCCCCTTGCGGGTGAGCCAGGATTATCCTCTGGCGACCTATCATTATGGCGGTTGGGTCACCGATGCCAATGACGATGAAACTTATATCAATGTGCAGATGACCTTCACCAAAGAAGCCGAGGTCTCTCTCCGGGTTGAATCTCCAGACACCTGGACGATCGACGGCTGTGGCTACCTGGACGTGTACATCCATCTGGCAAACATGCACGACCTGTACGCGCTGGATATAGCGCTTGCATTCGACCCGGACATCTTAGAAGTGGTGGATTTGATTTTAGATGATCCTTTAGACCCCTTTTCAGAAGGCATCAACCTTGAGCCCGTGGCGGGCTGGTTTGATGCCGGCTACTGGGCTGTCAACAAAGCGGATAACACAGCCGGCACAATTCAGTATGCTACCACGCAGAAGCGCCCGGCTGAACCGGTCAGCGGAGCTGGCGATGTGGCCAAAATCCGATTCCGAGCGAAGGCGCTGGCGGTTGACACACCCGTCGCGATCGAAAAGGCCGAGTTCTCCGATCGTGATAGCTTCCTCGTCGGTCGGCCGGTAGTGTTCACAGACCCGGCAGCCGAGATCACCACGACCTTCAGCACGGACGCCGGTCTGGATCTGGATATTATCCGATTGGACGCGTCCACCGTGCAGCTCCAGTGGCCAAAACCCGCTGTAAATTCCGGGATTGAGGGTTATGTGCTTCATAAATCAAAATTGCCCTATTTTGAGCTTGGAGAAGCAGATTTTGAAATCACAACCGGTTTTGATGAGACGGGTGACCCGATCACCTACGATGATGAGGTTTTGGGCGATGTGATCGACAATTGGTTTTACGCCCTGCAGCTCACCTGCGAAAATGATTTCGCAAGCCCGCTCAGCTGGCAGGTCGGCAAGTTTGAGTTCGAGCTGTTTGAGACGCCGACGACGGATTTTTCAATGATCGGACTGATTTTTGATAACCCGAATCTTGTTAAAGCCCAGGATCTCGGTAATCACATCGAGAACAACCTGTACACAGGCTCGGTCGATGTATTAACCATAAGTACCTGGAACCCGGTGGCTCAGACTTTCACTTCATATGTGTATACAACAATTGCCCCCGGCTTTGACATCTTCAGCAAACAAGCCTATCGAGTGGAAATTGACATAGATGGAGTTACATCCGGAAGCGTGATCTGGGCGCAGGTGGGTAAATTGCCGGAGATCACCCCGGATACTTACACCCTCTATCAAACAGCGACTACGGATTTCAACTGGATCCTGCAGCCTCTGGATATGGTTTCCATTACCAATACCACCCAACTGGCTGAGGCGATCGAAGCCAGTGCCAGTGGTGAGGTTGAGGTGTTATCCATTGCGCTTTGGAACCCTGTAGCTCAATCATTGACCAGTTATATCCGACCCCATTCTTCAACCACCCGCTTTGGTTACCCTTACCGGGTGGAAGTTAAGATTAAGGACGGACATTCCGTGGTCTGGCCGGTAGATTAGGTGATAGATGGTCAATCAATTTCGCAAGAGTTCAGGTAAAAAGGAGTTTGAACCAATGAATAAGAAATTTTTCTTCTCGTTAATTTTGGCTTGTGTATTAACCACAGCAGTGGTTTTCCAGGTGATCGCAGGTGCGGTCTTCGATTATGGCACGCTGGCAGGAAAGGCAGAGGGCGACCCGCCACCGCCAGAAGGCACCGTGAATTGGGTAGCTTGGTGGGATGAAGATAACGGAATTCCATATGAGATATTAACCGAAGATAATACCAACTGTATAGATGGTGAAGATCTTGGGTACTCAAAGGTAATCATCCCCCCAAATGATCTTGTCAGATGGCAGATACAAATTGAAAATTTTTTATACGAACCACCAACTAATAGAGATAAACCAATTTACATGGTTTTTGGCGGCCTGGGAAAAGATTGGTCAGGCACAATATGGAAATACACTATTCCTCGCTGGGTAATAACCCAGTCAATCACAGATCATGGCATTGTGCCCATCCACACCACCGAAGGCGCTGCCTGCCCGACCATTCAAGAACAACCGGTATACGGGGAGGAAAGAACCGTAATGTTTTGGGGTGAACCCGGGTATTACCATGTTTACCGAAGCCAGAACGGTTCCGGGCATTCGAGCAACAATGCCAGCAACGGTCGATACTTCTACCTGTTCTCAACAACAACCGACGAATCCGGCGTGGGCGTCTTTACAGATTCAGAATCTTGGGATTTAGAAAACTGGTACCTGGTCATCCAGTATGACCCCGAGACAAAAGAGATCATCGGCTGCCACAGCGAACCCACCAAACCTACCAGCGTCCGCATCCCCGAATTTAGCAGCGAATTTGACTTCGACAACAAGGAAATCCGCCTGTTCTGGGAAACGACCGCGAATGATTACGATATCCTGGGCTTCAACCTGTCTCGCAGCGGCAGTGACGGCATCAGCATCAAGCTCACCGATCTGCTGCCCATGCTGCCCGGTCAGACCGAGTACACCTTTACGGATACGAACATCCAGCTGGGCGAAACCTACCATTACACGCTTAAGGTATTATTGTCGAATATGAGGGATGAAGACATTGACACAATCTCGCAGCGGGCTGGATACGTCTTATTTATGCCCCTTATTCAATAAGGCGAACAGCTGTCTGTTGATAAGAAAGGAACCAGGAGTTAGGAATTAGGAACTAGGAATCAGGAAGCAGGGATTAAGAATCGGTGTACTGCGCTTATTTTCTCTTTCAAGCGCTTCGACCGACGCCCTGTTTCCTGCTACCTGATACCTGATTCCTGTTCCCTGCTACCAACTACCAGTCACGAGCTATCACCTATCACCTTCACAACAATGAAACCGATAAAAAACCAAGACCATCCCCAACCCATCCACACCCCCAGCGGTGAAATCATCCAGGAATTGCTTGGGCTCGTAGCCGGTGGCGTTAACAGTCACAGCCTGGCACGCGTCACCATCCCGCCCGGAAAATCTTGCCAACCCCACTTCCACAAAACATCCGACGAATCCTACCTGATCCTTTACGGTACAGCCACCATGTTAATCAACGGGATTGAATTCATCCTCCACCCCTGGGAATCCGTCCTGATCGAACCGATGGACGTGCACCGGGTCTTCAATCACGGCGATGAAGACCTGGTCTTCCTGGCTGCGTGTGTGCCTGCCTGGCAACCCGGCGATTCCTTCGACGTTGAAACACATCAACCTTAATCATATTTGTCGTTAATTATTCCACTCAGCCGATCCGTTTGCTGAACGAAAATGCAATGTAAATCGACCGGATCAAACGCCCGGGTTAAGAGGGGATGCTTGCCGCTGGATTAAGCCCATGCCAGGGTCACAGCGGGACGCGCGGCTGTAGATGTCAATGACCATATCCGAGCCCTGACATTTGAGCGCCCGGTTGAAATGTATATCACCGAGAGCAAAACCCGCGAGGGCGTATTGACCGACCACTTTGAACGGGGTGATGCCAATTGGGGCGTCTTCCACGGGGCGTTTGATCAAATCCACACCGGCTGTTGGCGTAAGCCCGAGATTATGGCTGTTAAATACGGTGGCATCGGAGGGATCTTTGCACAGTACGATGAATATCCCGCACTGAAAGAACATACCCTTATACTATGCGAAATGATCGCCGTCACCATTTGATCAGAGCTTTTCTTGTGGGCCTTCCACGTAAAGCTGTTCAGCCAGAACAAGCCCCAGAATAACAGGATGCCGATCAATGCTGATCTGCATGGTCTCATTAAACGGCAGTACTTCCTCAACCTGGATCAATACGCCGGGTTTCAAGCCGTTGTTTTCCAAAAAGAATAACTGATCATAATCATTCTCCAGGTTTTCGTGGATCCGACGCAAAATAACCTGGTCTCCGGGCAAAAAATTTGTCAGGGGCTGCCAGTGGCGAGCTTCGTCTTCAAAACCTGGCAGCGGGTTTCCATGCGGGCAAAACATGGGATCGTCCATCTCTGATTGCAGTCGTTCTTCAACTTCAGGAGACAGCGTATGCTCAATTTGATGGGCTTCGCGGTGAATTTCCGAAAGCGGCAGTTTCAGCACCCTGGCAAGCATCCATTCCGTCAACATATGCCTCCGGATGACGCTCATCGCGATGGACTTGCCAGTATCCGTCAACTTGATTTCTTTGTCCTCTTCAAACACAATCCACCCATCGCGTTCCATTCGTTTCAGTGTAGCCGTCACCGTCGGCGCCGAAACGTCCAGAGATTGAGCCAGGCGGGCGCCAATCACCCGTTCGCCATCGCGGTCAAGGGTATAAATCACAGCCAGGTAATCTTCGATCGTTGGGCTTGGTCTCATCTCATCTGTCATCGATTGATCCTTTCTGTCTCAGACAGATTCATATTAACATTTTACTCGTGAACAGGCAAGTTGTCAGTAATAGTTAACCTTTTTATTATTGTAAAAAGCTATTCATTTTTCTTGATTTTAAAGGTAATATTATGTAAATAATATGAAAGGAGTAAAATATGTCAACTTTAGGACAAAAATTACGGGAATTACGCCACCACAAAGGTTTCAAACTCAACGAAGTCGCAGAAGGAGCTGATCTTTCAATTTCATTCATCTCACTGATTGAACGCGACAAGGCATCGATTTCTGTTGAAAACCTCCTCAAATTGGCTAATTACTACGATGTGCGCTTGTATCAAATCTTTCAGGATATTGAAGAAGAAGATGCACACATCGTGCAGGAGGATCAGCTAAATTCAGCCAGTGGGCCGCACATGGACACCAAGCCCACCTTCTTCTCGCTCTCTTCTGAGGACAATCTCTCTTTTAAATCATTTCTGACCTTCATCCCCCCCGGAGCACAGAATGCGGAAATTAAACTTCAAAAAGGAGAAACCTTTATCTACGTCAAAGAGGGTGAGCTTGAAGTTCATCTGCCAAACCAAAAGCCACTCATTATTGGTGAGGGCGGCACAGCGCATCTAACAAGTTACAAAGGGACAGTATTGAAAAATTCCAACAAGGATATACCAGTAAAATTGCTGATGATCGTTTCTGCAACCACCCAGGTCGTTGATCTGATGGGTGACGCCTTCCATATTTACGAGTTAGCGTAAAACCACCTCAGACCGTTTGGTTTGACAGTTATGGTGTTTGCCGTTTCTCGATAATGGATCAAGCCTGCTCATAACAGCTTTTACAAGAGAGAGCAGTGAATCCACGCCAGAATTCCGATCACAGGCTTGATAAGAATTATTACTGAATCTTTGAGTCAACGTCTCGTTAATCGACAGACCTTTTATATCCTCCAAATTTTCTCTATGCATGAAGGAACCGCCTCACAAGGCGGTTTCTTCATGCTTGTGATCATTTTTTAATATTTCCACAGAGTAAATAATGTGGCTCGGAATCAGGGCATACTCCGGTAGGAATACTTTTTAATTTTATAAATGAAATTATTCTTACCAAGTTTGGGCTGATTTCTTATTTTTTCTTTTATTTTTCCATTTTAATTGAGTGGCAATAAAAATATATCGATTTATTTGTAATTATTGCTTCCAGAGTGTATAATTCTCAGGCTATGAAATTGTTACTTCGTTTTTCAAAGAAATATTTTTGGGCGTTGGCAATCACCGTCCTTAGCATGCTGACCCTGGTTGCCGCACAATTGTTAATTCCCTGGCTGATCCGTACCTTGATCGACCTGGTAACTACTGAAAGCCAGCTAACTCAGGATACGTTGAGTACGGTCAGTCGCCTGGCGTTAGTCGCCCTGATCACCTTCCTTGCGCGCGGGCTAATGCAATTCACCCGTAGTTACATGGCACATATCGCTGGATGGGGTGTTGTCTCTGATGCACGTAAGTTCGTATATGAACACATGCAAAAGCTTTCCTTGCGGTTTTACGAAGACAAACAAACCGGTCAATTAATGTCCCGCATCATCAACGATACGGATCTTTTCGAGCGCATGATCTCCCACGCGATTCCAGATGTGGTGGTCAACGTGCTCACTTTCCTCGCGATTACAGCGGTCCTGACCGGCATCAATTGGAAACTGACTCTGTACAGCATGGCGCCAATCCCGCTGGTGATTCTGGCGCTGATCGGGTTTTCAAAAGTTGTCCGACCAGCCTTTCGCAAACGGCAGCATGAAGTCGGTGAATTGAACGCCGTTCTCAATGACAGCATCTCAGGTGTCCGGGACATCAAGGCCTTTAATCGGGAGAGCGAGCAACTCGAACGCGTGGAACTTGGCATTGAACGTTACCGCGTCTCCCTATTGACCGCACTGAAGCTGATGGCTATTTTCCAACCCTTTATTGACTTTTCAACCTCAATCGGTCAACTTGTGGTGATATTTTTCGGTGGTCAAATGGCGTTGCAGGGCAGTCTGTCTGTGGCAGACCTGGTGGCATTTTTCCTTTACCTTGAAATGTTCTACCAACCTATCCGCGCTTTGGGCATGTCATGGGAACAGGTACAGGAAGCCCTCGCTGGTTTCGACCGGGTTCAAGAGCTTTTGGAAGAATCTCCCGATGTTAAGGAACCGGAACATCCTAAACCCTTTCCCAAACCAATGTGCGGAGAGATCAGTTTTGAAGGGGTCAGTTTCAGTTATAACGATCATGAAATTGTGCTCAACGATATCAACCTGAATATCCCAGTGTCCCATGTCGTCGCATTGGTGGGGCCAACAGGGGTCGGCAAATCCACCCTCGTCAGCCTGATCCCGCGATTTTACGATGTCAAATCCGGATCGATCAAAGTGGACGGGATCGATATTCGGGAATTCAACATCGATGCGCTACGCAGCAATATCAGCATCGTATTGCAGGATGTATTTCTGTTTCATGGCACCGTTCGTGAAAACATCCTTTTTGGCAACCCGAAAGCCAGCGATGAAGAGGTGATTGAGGCAGCAAAAGTTGCCAATGCATATGACTTTATCACTGTCTTGCCAAACGGGTTCGACACCGTCATCGGAGAGCGCGGCGTAAAACTCTCAGGGGGGCAGCGTCAGCGTATCTCCATTGCTCGCGCCGTATTGAAAAATTCACCCATTCTGATACTGGACGAGGCTACATCCTCAGTGGATACTGAAACCGAACTCCTCATCCAGCAAGCTCTGGAGCGTTTAATGAAAGGTCGCACCACGATCATCATTGCCCACCGTTTGTCAACCATTCGCAACGCAGATCAGATTGTAGTCTTAAGTGGCGACACCATTATTGAACAGGGGAAACACCATGAGCTGATCGAAAAAGGCGGCCTCTATCAGCGCCTGTACACGGTTCAAGAACACCTTTAATTTCTGAACGGTTGAAAAAGCAAACAGCGTTGATCTCAACGCTGTTTATTTCTTAAGGGCATGATGGTGTTTTCTCGTTCCTCGATTGTGATAAATTCGATTCCCCCATGGGTGAGGTTATCCATCCGATCCTTGAAAGAGGCGAGGTGTTTGTTGATTAACCGAACGGTCAATGTGACATCGGCACCGAAATTTTGGTCCATGATCATCCCATCATGATTATAGACCATCAACTTTGTTTGCTCAAAAAATGAATAGGGCACCACGAACATGATCGTCGTAGTGGCCACCTTTTTCGCAAGTGGGAGTTCTTCCAGCATTATCCGTATACTGTCGCTATACGCCCTGACCAGACCTCCTGTCCCCAATTTCGTCCCCCCAAAATAGCGTGTGATCACTGCAACAATATCCCCCAAACCACTCCCCTGCAAAACCGCCAGAGCCGGCCGTCCCGCAGTACCAGCAGGCTCACCAGCATCAGAGCAGTGGGCGATGACTGCATTGCCATGACCAATTAAGTAAACTGGTACATGATGATTGGCATCAGGGTGCTTTTTTCGAACACAGTCAATAAAAGCTTGCGCCTCTTCGACGCTGAATGCAGGAGCGGCATTGGTAATAAAACGTGAATTTCGGTCGATTAATTCAGTTTCAACCCGTCTGGCTGGGATCAAGTGATATTCACTCATAAAGCGACTCTGGTTGCTTCGGTCAAATCGTTTTCATTCTACCCCATCAGATCATGAGGGGAAACATGTCGACCTTCTAATGTTTCACGCCTATTTTTTTGTTCTCTGTCAAATTAACAAATACGATCTGAAATAGTCACAATGGTTTTCTCCAATTTCATGATATCATTAGTCAGACTTCATACAAAAAGGATAAACCAAAAATTAAAACAAAAATTGATTATGGACAAAATGGCTTGCTGATCGATACGCCCAAGGGAGCCGCCATTTACACCGTAAGGGATAGGCCTGCATTCCAAGACGAAGCCCTGGCGATCCAGGAAGCCCTTTACAACCCGATACAACATAACCCAATCGATGAGCTCCTCAAACCAGGGATGCGGGTGCTCATCGTTCACAGTGATATCACCAGGGCGACTCCTAACGATCGCCTGCTGCCTGTGATCCTTCAAGAAATTATTGCACATGGGGTTAAACGTGAGGACATTACCCTCCTGAATGGACTGGGGACCCATCGCCTCCAAACCCGCCAAGAATTGATCAAAATGCTGGGTGAAAACATCGTTTCCAATTACCGCTGCCTGCAGCACGATGCCTACGATCAATCCCAGCTGGTCCAGATTGAATCCCCCGGTCTTCAGCGCCCGGTTATGGTCAACCGTCAGCTTTTCGAAGCAGATCTCATTATCCTTACGGGCTTTATTGAACCGCACTTTTTCGCGGGTTACTCTGGAGGCCCGAAGGCTATCCTCCCTGCCCTGGCTGGCGCAGAAACAGTTTTCCACAATCACAATCCCGCAATGGTGACCCACCCGAATGCAACCTTCAATAAAACACTTGGCAACCCGCTCTGGGAAGAGATAAAAGCGGCTGCCGAATGCATCGAAAACACTTTCCTGGTCAATGTAACCCTCGATCGAAACAATCGCATCACCGGTGTGTTTACGGGTGATGTGATTGCTGCGCATCAATCGGGATGTCAATTCGTCAGGGAGACCAGCCTGTTTAATATTTCTGAACCCTATGACCTGGTCATCACTTCAAATAGCGGGTATCCCCTGGATCAAAACTTGTACCAGTGCGTTAAAGGTATGGCAGCAGCAAAAAACGCCGTTCGCAAGGGCGGGTGCATACTCATGCTGGCGGCCTGCGAAGAAGGCCTGCCGGACCAGTCTGCTTTTGCCAGGTGGCTAAAACAAGCCGGGTCACCGCAGGGATTACAGGAATTAATATCTCAACCTGAATTCTTTGGGCAGGACTCCTGGCAGGTTCAAATTCAAGCCCAAGTTCAGGCACATGCCGACGTTTTCCTCTACAGCGATGGACTGGATGAGTCTCAGCTCAAAACCAGCCAACTTTTTCAATGCCAAAACCCGAACGATACAATCCCTGAGTTGATCAAACAGTACGGGCCGCGCACCTGCGTGTTGCCCCAGGGTCCCCTCACCATATTGGAATTAACTGGCTGTTGAAAATGATTTTTCATTGACCAATCATCTCATGCCTTATAAAAGCTATGATTATTATCAGCAAGCAAACCACCAAAATTATCATCTTTTCTCGGAGGAACCATGCCAACATCTTTCATCTTTGATAAAAAAGTGCGTAAAACTGCACTATGGTTATTAATCGTTGCTGTCATCGTCACCCTGGCAGCACAGGTGATTGCCCACGCAGCCATGACCAGCGGGTATCAGGTTGAGGTCAAAAATATCACTTTTCACAACAAGAACGGGTTGATTGTGCGCGGTAAACTCTATCGACCGAAGGACGTGACTGCACAGAATCCGGCGCCCGGGGTCGTATACCTGCATGGCTATCAAAACAACCGTGAGACTTCTGACCCCTATGCCATTGAATTGTCCCGACGCGGTTTTGTAGCCATCACCCTGGATGCACTCGGGAGAGGGAATTCTGACAACCAGTTTTCCGAAAATGAACCTGGCTTTGACCCCACCTATGGCGCTGATTCCGCCTTTGCCTATCTACAAAATCTTCCTTTTGTCGATGCTGAGCGTTGCGGGCTGGCCGGCCATAGCCTGGGCGGAGAATGGACCTACCTGGCTGCCATGCAAAACCCGAATGTGAAGGCAATTTCATTTTCAGGATTTGCTTACCTGGAGGATGCCAGCACAAACCTTCCCTCCAACATGCTGATGATTTTTGGCAAATTTGATGAATACCGCCAGCGTATGACCGGAACGCGGGATTTTGAAGCTGAATGGATGCACACCCCTCAAACAATAGCCGCCTTCGGTTTTTCTTCACCCGCCTTCGACACCACCTATGGTGAGTTTTCTGACGGCAGTGCTAGGCGCGTGCACATGACTCGTACCACCCATGTCGGCGAATCCTTTGACAAAGGCGCCATCGCTGAAGCAGTGACCTGGTTCAGCCAGGCCCTAAACCCGAAGGTGCCGCTTTCTATCCCCGCAAACCAGCAAATCTGGCGCATCAAGGAGATCGGCTCTTTGGTGGCTATGCTCGCCGGCTTGTTCAGCGTTTTCCCTGCCAGCATCCTTCTGCTCGGCGTCCGGCCATTTTCACAACTCGTCAAGGCGCCTTACCAGACCTATACTTACGACAAAAAGACCTTCAAAAAAGCCTATTCCCTCAACGCGCTGCTGTCTCTGCTGTTCCTTGCGTTTGTCATGGTCATCTTTGGATTCCATGTCTACGTCCTGCCGATTGACCGTGTTTTCCCGATGATGATGGTCAACGGGGTCATCTTCTGGTTTTTATTAAAAAATATCATTGGCTATTTAGTTTTCCGCGGTTGGGTGAAAAAGGAACGTGCTTCCCGTCCAGAGGTCAATTTCAAGGAATTCGGAATCTCAGAGGATGAAAACCGCATCAAACTGAGCTGGTCTATGGTATGGCGGACATTTCTGCTGGCTTTCGCCCTGTTTGCATTTGTCTATATCCTGCAAGCCTTACCGGAAGCATTTCTGATGATTGACTTCCGTTACAAATTCCCCTATTTCAGCGATATGACGCCTTACCGCTGGTTGATGATGCTGCTTTATTTTCCATTGTTTTTGGCAGCATTTATCTATTTCAACATCCTCCTGCAAGCCCAAATGCGTCCTGCACCTGGAAAATCCTGGCTACATACCATCATCCGCAAATCGCTGATCGGTTTTGCTGTCATACTGCCACCACTGCTACTGCTGATGGCCATCCAGTACATCCCCCTGTTCACCACAGGCTTTGTCCCCTTCGTTGGCCCGGGCGGAGCGCTGGTCGGGTTTGTAATCAACCTCGAATCGACAATCCTCTTGCTGGCTTTGATGATCCCCATGGGGAGCGTTCTGTATGAGGCTACCGGTAACATATACACCGGTTCAATCCTGAACGCGCTCATCATCACCTGGGCGTTCACCTCGTCGTCGGTGATTGCTCCATTACCGGTTTAATCTACAAGAACAAGATACCCACAGTCAAAAGGGTTGATTAACTCAACCAAAACGACCCACAGGTTGGGTCGTTTTATTTAATTCACGGAGACTGTGACCCCGGTTTTCGCTTTATACTCACATCGATTGACAACAGGTGAGAACCTAACCAATAACCAAAAACGACCCTTGTGTTGGGTCGTTCTCTGGTGCCCTCACGGGGATTCGAACCCCGGTTTTGGCCTTGAAAGGGCCACGTCCTGGTCCCCTAGACGATGAGGGCGTTTGATTAAGCGAATAAAATTCTACCACAAAATTAAAACCGGTCAAGAAGGAGTTTTTTACTGTTTAACCAATATCCCTCTGAAAACTCAAATTAGCCCGCCACAGGTTCTACAACCTCTGGTCGGTCATTTTCAGGCAAATTAACCGCTCGTGACACCGGGAAACACTTCATCGCGTCTGCTGGGAAAGGAGCCATTAATGCTCGCAATACCGATTGGTCTGCATCCGGTTTCAACCAGGTCCAGCGAGCCTTTTCATCCAGTATCACCGGCATGCGGTTGTGAACATCACGCACCAGCTCGTTTGGCTCACAGGTCAAGATCGTACAGGTGTGCAATTCGCCGCCCTCGGGTAATTCTTTGTGCTCGTATAACCCGGCAAAGGTAAAGGGATTGTCGTTCTTCAATTTGAACAAAAAGGGTGTTTTCGGGCCGCTCTGTTCAGCCCGCCATTCAAAAAACCCATCTGCCAAAATCAGGCAGCGACGATACTTGAATGCTGATCGGAAGGAAGGCTTTTCGTGAACCGTTTCTGAGCGGGCATTGATCATGCGGTTCCCAATATTGAGGTCGTCCGCCCAGGAAGGTACCAAGCCCCAGCGGTATAGCTCAACTGTACGCGTGTCAGCGTTTTTAACGATTGGCACAGGTTGCGATGGAGCAATGTTATAGCGGGGTTGAACAATATGGACAAAAGGACCCAATTCAAGCAGGGTTTGAATCTCGCCCGGGTCGAGTGTTAATGTGAAGCGTCCACACATAATAACTCCTTTTCAAATTAATCATGAAAGGTGTGTCAATTTGATTTTAACATAATTGCAACGCGATTACGAAACCGGATGCTATTCTTAAGTGGCGCTACATCTTCTGAATCGGACTCCGGGGCTTGTCCAGAGTGAACACAGGTTCTTTGGTTGCAACCTTGCATTAATAAAACATTTGTTCTATAATGAGCACATGGACGTGTTCGAAAAAATCAAGCTGACCGGGCTCAATATGCCATTCGAGTCTGCTGAAGATGAAATATCTTCCAGGCAGTTGCCAGATTGCGCTGTGGATGTGGATGTGCTCAGTACAATTTTCCCGATGATCCAGGCACGCCTGCCCAACGGTCAGACGATCCCTCTGCTGAAAACCATGCAAACATCCGTCTGTGAGAAAGATTGCCATTACTGCTGTTTTCGCTCTGAAAGAGACACACCTCGCGCCAGCCTGTCGCCAGATGAACTGGCATCAGCAGTGAACAGGCTTACCCGAGCAGGTATTGCCAAAGGCTTGTTTCTCAGTTCGGGCGTGGCAGGCGGAGGCGCCCACACCCAGGATAGGTTGATCGCTACCGCAGAAATCCTACGCCAAAAATATCATTACCAGGAATATATCCACCTGAAAATCATGCCCGACGCTGAAAAAGACCAGGTCCTCCGAGCCATGCAACTGGCTGACCGAGTTTCAATCAACCTGGAAGGGCCGAACGAAACCAGTCTGCGCAGGCTGGCACCGCATAAATCATTCTTGTCCGAGCTGCTGGGTCCACTGAAAATGATCGAGGATATACGCCAAACCGAGTCACCACACCTGGTCTGGAATCAACGCTGGCCCTCCAGCTGCACCCAGTTCGTAGTCGGTGCTGTAGGTGAATCAGACGCCCAGCTACTACACACCACTGTCCAACTGCAGCAGCGTTTCCACATCACTCGGGCTTATTATTCAAAATTCTCTCCGGTGATCCGCACCCCGTTTGAAAATCTCCCTCCAGCCAGTTCCTTGCGGCAACATCGCCTGTACCAGGCCTTTTTCCTGCTGCGGGATTATCATTTTGACTACGAGGAACTGGCCTTCGACTCTGGGGGCAACCTGAACTTAGAAAAAGATCCTAAATTGGTATGGGCAGAATCTCACCTGTACGAAACCCCGATTGAGATCAACACCGCCGAATATACGCAGCTCCTCAAGGTTCCTGGCATTGGCTCAATCGGCGCAAAAAAGATCCTCCTGGCGCGCACTTATGGTATCATACGAGATGTACACACCCTACAAAAAATGGGCATCACGACCGCCCGGGCATCAAAATTTATTCTGATTAACGGGCGCCGCCCCCCTTACCAACCAGGCTTGTTGAAAATATCATCATGAAAACACTTTTTAAGAATTTCTTTTCTGAACCGATCACCGTACACTTCTCATCTCCGCCTGCGTTCATAAAAAAACCTCCCTGTCCGGAGAAATTCACCTGGCGAAATAATGAATTCATCATTACGGCTTGCCTGGCGGAATGGACAAATTTCTCCCGCCGAGGTCGTATGGAAAATAACATGCAACCTGAACATGCACAAACTGCCAGCCAGCGCGGTTCATGGGGTGTGGGGAGATATTACTTCGATGTCCGCACCGCCAACAACCGCTGTTTTCGTGTGTATTATGACCGTGCGCCAGGGGACGTAGCCAATCGGGCAGGTGCCTGGATTTTAATGGCAGAACTCATTCCACCTGAGGAGAGAGATGATTAAAAAAACAAAATTGCTATACTTAATGACATTATTGATTATCATCAGCGCCCGCCTGCTCAGCCCACAGATGCCGCTTTTTTCGCAGCCAGCCTACGGGCAGCAAAAATACACCTATCACTTCCCACTCTTCCTCAAGTTGGACCCCTTCTCGTCCTCATCCAGTTATTACATCACCACGCTAAACAACCCCCATATTAACAACCTGGGCTGTCAATTGGGCACAAGGGATAAAAACACTCCCGGCGCCCAGGATAACGTGGTCATACTGGCTTTTGGTTACCCGCGTTGCTTTAATTCGGGGGGCTATGGCGCCAACCTGTTTGGCTACGGCCCGGCAACCCTCAGCGATGTGAGTAACGCCGTCAAACAATTTGCGCTCGGTTATTACAACTGTACAGGTTCTGACAAAAAATCCAACCTGGTTATTGGCGTGGGCACCAGTAATTTCCCGGGAGTTGCAGACTCCTGCGCGACCGAGGAGATGGGCAGAGCCCACGGCGCAGCCTGGTCTGCCATGGTTAAAGGGCTTAACCAATGGGCTCTCGACCTGGGAATGTTTCACCAGGTCCAGATTTATGGCGCCAATGATATGGAAATCGGGTGGAATACGCCCTCCTGGTCACGCGCCTGGTTGTCTGGCTTTGAACAGGTCAGCGGAAACCTCATGCTTCACTTTGGCGACGCAGCCGGTTGTCCCTATGATGATCACCCCAATTGGTCATGCGGTACCTCTGCTTACCCCGAGTGGACGCAAGAAGATGTCTGGTATCTTTCCTATGGTGCGCCTTCCGCACTGCCCCTGCCGTTGATCTACCTGACCAACGGCGTGCATGCCAAGCAATGGGCGCACCTCAGCCGCTATAGTGTCCTCAAACACGGCTACAGGATGGACTTTAGCGGAGTATTCACCCAATGGGCTTACTGTCAACAATTTGGTTGGTGTAATAAAACGGATAACACCCCTGATATGGCACATCAACAACTCACCTTTGAATTGAGCAAGTCCCCATCCACAGCGCAGACCATCTTGTGGACAACCGATATCCGCTGGATCATGCAGAATGAATTTTCCAACGCCAACGAGGGTGAATCTATGGAAGAAATAAAAACGCATCCTGCACAGGAGCGGAGCGACAGCCTTGCATTTGCCCTGCTGGAACCCGGGCTGAGCCCGACGATGCGCGCCAGCCTGGCAGCAAAACAATATGCTTACCAAACCATTGCTGAGATGGCTGCAACCTCAATGGGCAGAGCCGCTCCAAAAGAGACATTGAGCGCGCAAATCGCTACAGATTCCCGGCAGATACCCTTCCAGAGTGGGATCATTGAACGCGGTGAAATGCTCGGTTTACCCTACGGCACAAAACTCAACCAGGTGTGGCAGTCCATCACCGAAGGCGGATATCTCCAAGTGGGGGCGGGGGCAGCTGCGGACAATTTATCTCAAGGCGTGTTGTACATTTTACTAACCTCGCCGGATCACACCCGTTTCGAATCGACACTGATCGAGGCGCCTGCTGGGTGCGCTTCTCTTTCTATCCTGAACGAATCAAACGGTTTCCTGAGCATTCAATCTGCCAATGGCTGCCAATTGGAATTTGACCTGGCAAACTGGGCCTGGTCTATTTCCCCATAGAATAAAAAGCGCACAATGCGCTGAATGGAAAAAATTTATACAATCTCCACGTTGGTGAGGTGAATTTCACTGGTCAGGAAAGCCTGCAGCAAATCTTGTTTCTTCTCCTCGTTCACCCCGTCAATTACCCACCGCAGGGTGAAGGAACCATCTTGAAAAGTGTTATTCACCGTACGGATGATGTTTCCCCCAAAACCCGATACCAAACTCGCTAAAGAAGCCAGCACACCGGGTCTGTTCGTTTGGCTAGGTCCAACAATGTTGATCGTCGTCCAGCCCAAAACTTCCTTAGATATTCCAACTTCATCTAAGGCTTCTTCAATATCAGCTTCCAGGATTGCGCCTCCACCCAAGGCAGAATAAATATCATCCAGGCTGGCTGCAGCCAATGTACTCAGCAGGTTCTCGAACTTATTTCGCTCCTGCACCTGAACATCTTCCAGGTCAACGATGCCCCGCTTCTTCAACAGGGGTTTTAGCTTCCTGCGTCCTTCTGCAGCCATCTGTTTTAGCTCAGCCATGATCAGCACCGAACGGAGTACGCGGGCAGTCTTCAAATTGCAAAACTTAAGCCATTCTTCTGAAGGTACGATACGAGCACCATGGGTGATCACTTCTACCACGTCGCCGGGGAATACCTGGGCATCAAGCGCACGCAGTTCATTGTTAACTTCCACTCGATTGATTTTATCCATCAAGAAATCCTGGATCGACGCTACCGCATCCAAAACCGTTGAGTTGTCCGGCAGGAAACGAGTGCCGCCGGTGGGCGTAAAGATCTGCACGGGTCTGTACTGGGTGATGGGCTTTTTATTCTGAAGAGCGTACACCACCCCCCATAAATTCTCGCCCTCCATCTCTTCAGTGGCAATCGCTACTTCAATCGACCCCCGCCCTGGCAACCACGCGGACACTTGCAGGGCGCGATATCCATCCTGGGGGTTGGCAATATAATCATCAAAGCTACCTTGTTCCAGGTTGCGATTAAAGAAACGGTTAACACGTGCCAGTAGCTGGTAACAGGCTGGAATATTGTCATTCTCAACCAGCATGCGAAAGCTGACCACATCATTCACATCAGAAAAATCGTTCAGTGAAGTTTGCCGACCACGCGCCATTCGACGCAGTTTTTGCCATGCCTGCCAATAGCCATTAACAATGATCCTGATCTTCCCGGAAACACCCTCTGCTTCCATGAGGTCCCGTAGTTCAGCCAGCATTCCATTGATAAAATCCAGCTCCAGGCGAGGGTCCCGGTCGATCTCGCCCCTGACAAAGTTGTACACCTCCGGTTCTGCAAAGGGGAAGGCCATATCTTCAAGCCAGCGCCGCCAGCGATAGCAATTTAAAATACCCGCCAGCTTGCCGTATGCCCGGATAGCCTCAGTCGCTTTCTGGCGCTGCTTTTGTGGTGACATAAACTCAAGCGTTTTTATGTTATGGCTTTTATCCGCCAGTTTAATAAGAAAAACCCCCGGATCGCGAAAGCGTGCGATTTTCCGCAGGGTTTCCAATTCTCGTGACTGTCCCTCTCGGGGGTTACTCATCTTGGTAACGCCATCAACCAAAAAAGCCACATGTTTTCCCAGGGAACCCGGAAAATAATCTTGAATCTGGGACAGGCTCTCATCCTGGTCCTCCACTGCATCATGCAGCAGCGCCGCAATCGTCCAGGCTTCATTTTGCAACAGGCGGTCAATAAATTCTGCCACCCAGGCACAATGGGTTTCAAAATAAGGTTCCCCACTCAGCCGCAGTTGACCGCGATGCAGATGCTTGCCCAGCTCGTAAGCCCGGGCAATCTCAGGCGTGCGCGGCTGAAAATTCCCCGAAAAGTGGAATTCGTCCAGAATTTGTGGACGAGTCTCGCGTACGTACTCTACCTCAACCATAACATCGTCTCGTCGATCAAATCAGGGTCACTGCCTGGTCAGCATCACAGTGAAACTGGTCCTGCAGACGTCTGAATCCAGTCTTTATTTCGGCATTTTTCCAACCAGGCTCTCGATTTGAGCCCTAAGCCAGATAACTGAGCTGTAAAGGTTAATTATATCTCTTTCTCAGTTTTTTTGCTAATTTCGTTTTCCTCATAACCACGCAAACTCTCACGTTTAGGTTTCCAGTCGATCAATTAACCTGATGAATATTCTTTCATTTTCCCCCTTGCAATAGAACATATATTCTATTATAATTAGAGCATGTTATCAATTAAACTGCCCTGGCGCCGGCTCAACCCCGCTAACCTGTCACGCGTCCTGCTTTTAGAGCTTGACCCCCTCAACGCGCGTTATTTGAAACAAATCGCTGCCAGGACCGGGGTCTCGTGCCGACAAGCTGCGCAGAACCTGCTTAAGGACGCCCTGGTCGATCGCCAGGTCTCCGAGGCGCACCTGTCCCATTGGCGCGCACTCACACCCCGCCAGCAGCAGGTGGCTGCACTGACCTGTCTCAACTTCACCAACCGGCAGATCGCCGCCCGGCTGTCGATCTCGCCCCAGACGGTCAAGGCTCACCTGCGTAACCTGTTGCAGCGCTTCGAGTTGCATAGCAAAGCCGAGCTGCGCCAGGCGCTGGAAGATTGGGATTTCAGCGAGTGGATTTAAGCGGTTAACCCACCCGGTTAACCTGTCTTTCACCCCCATTTAACCCCGCAGTATCATGGTAAGCCTCGCCCATCTGGCGTAAGATGGACCCATGGATCGACACATTACAACGTTTCCGGTGCCCCTAACCGGCAAAATCTCCCTAGTGGTCGCCCCGCGTGCCGTCGTGGGAAGCTTGATGACCATGCTGGCGACCCTGGCGCTGCGCGGGCAGGTGACCGTCATCGATGGCGGCAATTGCTTTGATGCTTACACCCTGGCCCGTACCCTGCGAGCACACACCCACCAGATTGAGGCTGCTCTCAAACGGGTGTGGCTCTCGCGGGCCTTCACCTGCTACCAGGTGCTCGCCATGCTGGCAGAGCTGCCCGTGGACGGCACGCCTGTCATCGTCCTGGACCTGCTGTCTACCTTCCTGGATGAAAGCGTGAATCTCAACAAGCGACTGCGCCTGCTGGATAGCAGCCTGAACCTGCTCCGTCGCATCAGCCAGGGTGCACCGGTTGCCATCTGGGCACGGACACGCACAAGCACAATCACCAGCGAAGACCAACGTTTGCTACTCCCCCTGCTCGAGATCGCTCATGATATTTGGGAATTGCAGACCCCGGAAACGCCCACCCACCAATTACCCCTATTCTAATGACCATACCGATCGCACAAGGAGAACTCCATGGGACGCACACTCCCCTCAGCTACCCAACTCATGCATCAGGAAGAAGCCGCCCTGGCCCGCTTCCGCCGCGCCCTGCGCCGGGACGATCAACTCGTCTTCGATGACCTGTTCACCGCCGCACAAAAGCACATCTCAGCTACAGCCTACGCCGCCCACGCACTGCCCTTTGAAACCTTCCTGATGGCCATGCTCCTCGAAGAACACAAAGAGGTCATGCGCCTACGCGAAATCGTCGCAGTGCTTGAGGCGATGCATGTCTGAGTTTACCGGCTGGATGCTCGACCTGTTTGAGGATCCGCGTGAAGGCCTGGTGCTGTATTTCATCGACGAGCAGGGGCCGCGCTGGCGTCTCTGGCGTTCTTTCCCGGTCACCTTTTATGCGCTGGGTGAAGACGCCCAACTGCGCACCCTCTGGCAGTACCTCGACGGTCGCCCACATGAGATCAGCCTCAGTCGGACTCAGCGCATGGACGTGTTTAAACGCAAACCAGTGAGCGCGCTGGGTGTCACCATTAAAAATCCCTACGAGGCGCGCAAAATCTTTCAGCAAATCGCCAACCGTTTCCCCAACCTGGAATACGCCGACGCCGACCTGCAGATCTCCCTGCGCTTTGCCGCCGATACAGGCGCCTTCCCACTGGCGCGCTGCCGCGTCGTCGCTGATGAAGCCTATCAACTGATCGAGATCAAAGTTCTGGAGGACGCCTGGGCATTAAAGCCGCAACCCATTCCTCTGAGCGTGATGATCCTGGCGCCGGATGTCGCCCCGCATCATGCCGTCCCACGGAGCCTGCTGGTCGAGGTCGCAGGCGAAACTTACCGTTTTGACCTGTCCACCCCTCGCCCTCTGCTGGCGAACCTGCGGGCGCTGATCCAACGCCATGATCCCGACCTGCTGCTGACGGATTACGGCGACACCTGGCTCTTGCCGCAATTGCTGCAGAATTCTGAGAAATACCATATTCCCCTGGGCTTGAACCGCGAACCCGGGCGGGGAACCCGCTGGCAGGAGGAACGCACCTATTTCTCCTACGGGCAGATCGTCTATCGCGGCCAGCAGATCCACCTGTTTGGGCGCTGCCACATCGACCGTCAGAATGCCGTGTTGTGGAAGGATTATGCCCTGGAAGGCACCATCGAAGTCAGCCGGGTGACCGCCCTGCCCCTGCAGACCGCTGCGCGTGTTTCGCCCGGCACCGGCATCTCCTCCATCGAGATGCTCACCGCCCTGCGGGAGGGTATCCTCGTGCCCTGGCAAAAGCAGCAGGCGGAGATGCTCAAACCGGCTGCCGATTTGTTTTCTGCGGATCAGGGCGGGCTGGTTTATCAACCCAAAATCGGCGTGCACAAAAACGTGGCCGAAATTGACTTCGTCTCCCTGTATCCGGCCATCATGGTGCACTTCAACATCTCGCCAGAGACAATCCTGCCCAACCCTGCAGGAGACAACCTGGTCCCCGCCCTGGGACTGTCCATCGACACCAGCCAGGAGGGTCTGATCCCCAAGGCGCTGCGACCGCTTCTGGAAAAACGCATCGAGATGAAAAAACACCTGGCCTGCACCCCCCATTGGGACCCCTGCCGAAAAAGTTTTAAAAGCCGTTCATCAGCGTTGAAGTGGCTGCTGGTGACTTGTTTTGGCTACCTGGGCTACAAAAATGCACGCTTCGGGCGCATTGAAGCCCACCAGGCCGTCACTGCCTACGGCCGCGAGGCGCTTCTGCGCGCCAAAGAGGCCGCAGAGGACCTGGGCTATGAGGTTATTCAGCTTTATGTGGATGGGTTATGGGTGCATCACCCCGAAAAAACACAACCCGAGGAGATCCAGCCCCTGTTGCTGGAAATCCAGGGGCGCACCGGTTTGCCCATCTCTCTGGATGGAATCTATCGCTGGGTGGTGTTTGTTGGCTCGCGCCAGAACAAACAACGCCCGGTTGCCAACCGCTATTTTGGTGTTTTCCAGGATGGGACGCTTAAGGTACGCGGCATTGATGCCCGCCGGCGTGACAGCACGCCCTTTGTTTCCGAAGCGCAAATGCACCTGTTGGAATTGCTCGCCAATGCACACAATCCGGAATCTGCGCTCCCGGAAGCCATCGCATTTCTAAAAAGCCGGCTGAGGGCGCTACGCAATGGGGAGGTCAGACTGACGGATCTCCTCGTCCGGCAGCGTTTAGGGCGCAAAATGGAAGCCTACCGCACGCTCCCCCCCGCCGCACGCGCGGTGCAGCAGCTTAATACGGTGGGAAAAACGCTGCGCCCCGGCCAGCGGGTACCTTTTCTTTACACATTGGGAAAGTCGGGTGTCTTAGCCTGGGACCTGCCCCAAAAGCCCGACCCGCGCACGGTAGATGTCGCTCGTTACCAGCGCCTGCTCCTGCGGGCAGCGGGTATTGTGCTTGAGTCCTGGGGACTGGATGAGGGAAAACTGACTGAAAAGGTCGTCACTGAGCTCAGCCAGTTGCAGTTATCGCCTCCGCCCCAGAAGCACCCGCTCGAGCACCGCCGCGACATTCCAGGCGTCATCAACCCCGCGGTGCAGCGAGCCCTCAAAGGTCAGCCCCAATAAACTGCACCCGCGCTGCAATCCAACCTCTCTCTTCAACCCGAGCTGCAAAGCTAGCAGGTTTTTGATGTTGATGTGCGAGCGTCCAAAAGGGTATGGGATGTCCCATGCCTCACACTGTTTAATAAATTGTAGGCGGTCGTAATCGCCGAAGCTGGCCCACGTCCGTTGGTGAGCACGATATTCTTCATCTAAAACCGCACATGCTTCCGCAAAAGACAGCCCATCAGCCAGCATCTCCGGAGTAATGGTGGTCAATCGGATGCAATACTCACTTAGTGTTGAACGCTGTGGCTTAACCATGATCGCTCGGCGCACTGAACGCTCACCACTGCTAACATCCAGCATGCATAAACCAATCTCAATAATTTCACTGCTTTGCCCTGCCGGCGGATCGCCCTCCCAGCAGGTGGCCTCTACATCAATTACCAGAATCTGATCAAGCGCTATTGCCATCGCCTACTATCCCTTCTCTCTGTGTTAAATCCTGATAAATTCTACATCTTCGGTGAGTAAATTTGCAATGCAAAAAGAACGGGGCTCTCTGCCCAAACCGCCCAGCGCACCCGGGTTGACAATCCGCAATCCGTGGATAATTTCATCTCGTTTCAGATGTGTGTGCCCGTGAAAAACCCACTTGTACCGCTGACTGCTCACCAGGTCCATCAGCTTACCCTCAATATGGCTGTGCGTTGCTGCAATCGAAACGCCTCCCAGCGCACCAGTAAATACCAAACCGGCATAATTATCCTTGCCGATCTTTTCAAACCGTTTTTTAATGGCGCCGGAAACATGATCCATATTGCCAAAGGTAAAAATCGTCCGAAAACCGGCAAAATGCGAGACCATCTCCAGCCCGGTCAGGTCTCCGCAGTGGATCACCGTATCAATCTGTTGTTCACGACAAATTTCCAGTACGGCTAATAGATTAGCCAGGTTATCATGTGTATCAGAAAGAACGCCGATTTTCATTAAATTCTGCCTCCAATCATCTCATAAATTATACGCTATCATTTCCGATCACTGCCTAAAAACCGCCTAAAAACCGCCTGAAAGCCATTATTGATATTTGATGAAATTTCGCTATGTGGTAAAATTAAATCAATATATGATTAATTGGTTTTCATAGCTTGATTTATTTAGCTGCACTATCGCATTAATTAAGACTGCTAGAAATGCGGAAGCAAGGTAGAGATTATGACATCCTCATTACAAGCCGGAATCAACGCAGCCAAGGCCGGACGCATGCAGGAAGCCCTGGAGCATTTGAAGGATGCCATTATTGAAGAACCGCAAAATGCTGATGTCTGGGTTTGGGTCGCTGCCATTATTGATGACACAAACAAACAGGCAATCTTCCTGGAAAAAGCGCTTGAGATCGATCCCCACAACATTCCGGCCCAACGCGGACTGGCATACCTTGAAAAACGGCGGCGCGATGAAGCCAGCGTAAGCGGTGAACACCTCTCCGATTACACCCGACCAATCTCACCCTTCCCACATGGCGTAAAACAACCTGCCCCTGTTCAGCCTGTGCAAGCGCCTCAATCCACCATTGTTGAGTTAGGATTTATGGCACAAGCTGATCATAAAAAATCTGCGGGAAAAGTTCCTGAAACAGGGCAACAAGCCAATGGATCGAAATTAACCGCGGTTGAAGTCGGGTTGCTGGGGATTGTTGCCCTCGTGTTTTGTTTTATTGGCTTGCTGGCAGCCAGCGCACTCTTCAACTTCGATCTGCCGGTGGGAAATATATTCGGGGAACGTTCAGCGATAACGTCCGCGCCCCCCTATGCAGGCGTTTTCTTATATGAAGACAATAAGTTCTTTGATATGACGCAGCACGAAGGCCTGCCCACCCAACTTTCAGGGATCCCCACCAGTCGGAATGAAATCCCCCTGGTTGTTCTCTACGAAACCCATGCAGACCGCAACCAGATGAAGCTGATTTTCGAAACCGGCGCGTATATTCCCATTCGGGGCAAAGCTGGCCCGGATGGGGCTGTTGTGATCATGCCTGAACAGGCACTGCAGCCCGGGCTGTATTGCTTTCAGCAGTTAAACGCTGCAGGCGCAACTCCGGATGCCTTTTACTGGTGTTTTATTGTTGATGTATCGATTGTTTTAGATTGAGCCTCACAATGGTGACAGTCAGGCTCATAATTCATGAAGATTCTCAGCTTAACTTGACAATTAAATAATTTATAATCATGCTGTTATCAACAACTGCACTTAGAAGGCGTCTATGGCTGAACACATAATTCTTGCTGAAAATTATATTGCCCCCGAGACAAAGAAGTTCATTGTCTATGCACCGGTGATTGCAAAAAAACGCAAACCCGGACAATTTGTGATCATTCGAATCTCAGACCGTGGTGAACGTATCCCGTTGACTATCGTCGATTCGGACGAAGACGCCGGTACGATCACCCTTATCGTTCAGGGCATCGGTAAATCAACCCGTGATATTAACCGACTTGAAATCGGTGATAACATTCAAGACCTGGTTGGCCCTCTGGGCAACCCATCGCCAATTGATTGTTTTGGTCATGTGGTTGTGATTGGGGGTGGTGTCGGTACCGCGGTCAGTTTTCCACAAGCAAAGGCTCTTAAAGCAGCCGGAAATCGAGTTACAGCAATTATTGGCGCTCGTACTAGGAGTTTGGTCATTCTGGAGGATGAACTGGCTGAATTCGCAGATAAAGTTTTAGTGTGCACTGACGACGGTAGTTACGGTAGAAATGGGTTGGTCACCGATGAACTTAATGCTTTGCTTAATAGCGGCGAGCAGATCGATTATGTATTAACGGTTGGTCCCTTGGCTATGATGCGGGCAGTTGCTGAAATGACTCGACCACACGGTATTAAAACTGTCGCCAGCATGAACTCGATCATGGTCGATGGTACCGGGATGTGCGGAGGATGTCGTGTCTCAGTGGGAGGCACAACAAAATTTGCTTGTGTGGACGGTCCAGATTTTGATGCCCACCTGGTCGATTTCGATTCGCTGATGAAACGAAACCTGGCTTATATTCATGAAGAGCAGTGCGCCCTCGAGCAGGCAGCCCAAAAAATTGAACAGGCTAACCGTAAAGAAGTCAGGAAGATCCCACGCCAGCCGATGCCTGCCAGGGAACCTGAAGAACGGGTTAAAGATTTTATTGAAGTCAACCTCGGATTTACGGAAACCCAGGCTTTATTAGAAGCCCAACGCTGTTTGGAGTGTAAAAACCCGCCCTGCGTGGAAGGTTGCCCTGTCGGGGTAAAAATCCCTGACTTCATTCGATTGATCAAGGAGGGAGATTATATTGCTTCCTCAAAGAAATATAAAGAAAATAATGTGCTGGCAGCCGTGTGTGGCCGCGTTTGTCCACAATCCGATCAGTGCGAAGGTGCTTGTATTCTTGCCAAACGCGGTGAAGCTGTAGCGATTGGCGCCCTTGTTCGTTTCGTCACCGATTATGAACGTGTCCACAGCAACTTAACGCCGGAGCCCTTCCCCTTCCAACAGAAGACCGGTAAAAAAGTCGCCATTATCGGTTCCGGTCCAGCTGGACTCGCTTGCGCGGGAGATCTGATTCGTATGGGTCACGCAGTCACTGTCTTCGAAGCTTACCACGAGTATGGCGGTGTGCTGACCTACGGCATTCCAGAATTCCGCCTGCCAAAAGCGATCGTTCGGGAAGAAGTAGAAAGCCTGGCCGCACTGGGAGTGGAATTCAAACCCAATATTGTCATCGGGGTAACTTACACGATTGATGAATTGATGGAAGAAGAAGGCTACCAGGCCGTCTTTGTCGGTGTCGGCGCAGGCTTGCCTTATTTCATGAACATCCCCGGAGAAAACCTGGTCGGAGTCTACTCTGCCAATGAATTTTTAACCCGCGTCAACCTGATGAAGGCCTATGAATTTCCCAAATCCGATACTCCCGTAATTGATTGCCTGGGTAAGCGAGTGGCAGTGATCGGCGGCGGCAACACCGCCCTGGATTCAGCACGTGTCGCCTTGCGACTCGGTGCCTCCCAAAGCAGCATCATCTATCGACGGACTGACAAAGAAATGCCCGCCCGGCTGGAAGAAATCAAACATGCAAAAGATGAACACATCGACTTCCAATTCCTCCAGGCACCGGTCGAATACATCGGTGATGAACGGGGTTGGTTAAAGGCGATGCGCCTGATCCGCATGGAACTCGGCGAACCCGATCAATCCGGTCGCAGGAGCCCTGTCCCGATTGAAGGATCTGAATACGAGGTACCGGTAGACCTGGTCATCGTCGCCATCGGCAATGGCTCCAACCCGATCATTCAACGCACCACGCATGACCTGAACTTCAACCGTTGGGGCAATATCATTGTTGATGAAGAGACCATGGCTACTAGCAAACCTGGCGTGTTTGCCGGCGGAGACATCGTCACCGGCGGTGCAACTGTGATTTTAGCGATGGGTGCTGGGCGTAAAGCAGCCCGCTCAATTGATGCGTATTTACAATCTTCTGATGGGAGCAAATAAAACTGGAATGAAAGTACAACCGACAAAAATCGTATGCGTTGGCGCAGGTAGCTATTCCTTCGGGTTAACGACCCTGGTTTCTCTTTTGCGTAGCCCAATTCTCAACGGCAGCCAACTGATCCTGGTGGACAAAAACGAAGCCCACTTAGCGATCATGGTTGAACTGATCTCCTGGTTGAATGATGTGTGGGATGCTGGCATGCACATCGATGCCTATACGCATCATCGCCAGGCCCTCAAAGATGCAAATTTTGTAATTAACGCCATTGAAGTTGGACCGCGCGAGGGATTATGGGAATCCGACTTCCGCATCCCGCTAAAATTTGGTGTTCGTCAACCCTACGCAGAAAATAGCGGCCCTGGCGGTTTTGCCCATGCTGCTCGCAATATCACACCCATAATGGAAATTGCCCGCGACATGGAAAACCTCTGCCCTGATGCCTGGCTGATCAACTTCACCAACCCCATGGCGCGCATCTGCGCCGCCATCCACCGCCATACTCGCATCAAGGTGGTCGGCTTATGCCACCAGCTCAGTGCGGGTTATGCCATGGTCGGTAAGGCGCTGGCAAATGACCTCAACATCATGGTCCCCGACTTTTTCACCAGCACCCACGCCAGCCCTCGCTACGCTGCAAGCATGTTTTTTACCTATTTCCAAGCCGTCGAAAAAGTAAAGATTATTGCAGCCGGAGTTAATCACTTCACCTGGATGTTAAACCTGACCGACCGGAAAGCCAATGCTGATCTCTACCCGCTGTTTAGAGAACGCTGGCAAGCCCTTCCGGAAAACTTCGAACCTCTCACACGTCGAGTTTTTGATGCCTTCGGTCTTTTCCCGATTCCCGGTGATGAACACCTGTGCGAATACCTCCCCTGGGTCAGTGATCCCGTTACAAAACCCTGGGAAAAATACGAGCTTGAGCTTTACGAATGGTCTGACCACGAACAGAGCCGTGAGGATCAATGGTCAAGCCTGGCACAAGCCGCACGGGACAAGGCCAACCCCGAAGAATTTGTGCCGAATTATAGCGAAGGCGCTCAGGAGGTTATCGAAAGTTTCCTCACCGATGGTCATTTGTTATGGGAAGCCCTCAATATCCCCAACCAAGGACAAATTACCAATCTACCTTTGGACGCCATCATTGAATTACCCGGCACAATCGCTGCTGATGGCATCACAGGAGCCCAAATCGGTGAATTGCCAGAAGGAATCGCTGAACTCCTGCGCCGGGAGATTACTATTAGCCATCTCACTGTGGACGCTGTCCTGTATGGTGATCGGAAGCTGGCTCTACAGGCATTGTTGCTCGATTCTGTCATTCGTGATATGGATATCGCACAGAAGATATTGGACGAGTACCTTATCGCCTACCGGGAACAACTGCCAACATTCTGGGAATAAAATGCGCTCCCCCTTAATTCGATGGGGTTTTTAGAAATAAATTACTTTTCGATGTTTTATTGACACCAAAATTACCTCATAGTATATTTATTTATGGAGGTTAACGGAAGTTCGATAAGAAGTTCGTTCGTTTTGCTTTAGTTTGGACCACACGTTAGCAAGGTTGATAGGAATTTGGAACAAAGGAGGTTCCCAAACATGGCAGAGCGAGAACTTGGCGTTGTTAAGTGGTTCAGCGACCAAAAGAACTTTGGCTTCATCGCCCCTGATAACGCCGAAAAAGACGTTTTTGTTCACTACTCTCAGATCAAAGTTGAGGGTTACAAAACCCTGCGCCAAGGTCAGCGAGTGGAGTTCGAAATCGTTGAGGGCGATAAAGGCCCTATGGCTCAAAACGTCGTTCCCATTGATTAAAGGCTCATCATTCAACCAACAAGAGAAGCGCGGTCCATAATTGGGCCGCCTTTTTTCTCCCGACCGGTTCAAATTGACCTTACTGATCGACTTCGGGTAAAATTACTGCTGTTGTTTTACAAAGAAAAACTATTAGGAGCTAAGTCAATGAATCGTCATGATGTCCACCTCGTTCAACAAATTATGGGTTACCCGTGTGTCTCGATCACTTTGCCGACCCACCGTACAGCACCGGAGAACCGGCAGGACCCTGTTCGGGTGAAAAATCTCGTCCGTGAAGCAGTGAACCGGCTTTTAGATGAATTTCCCAAACGTGAAATTGAACCTTTATTGATCCGCCTGGAGAAATTAGCCGAAAGCATCGATTACAACTATCTTCTGGATGGGCTCGTGCTGTATGCCAACCATGATTTCAGCCAGAGTTTTATGCTGCCTTTTTCAATTCCTGAGCGTGTTGTGGTTGACGATACCTTTTTAACCCGCGACCTGGTGCATGCCCTCAACCATACCACCCGCTACTGGGTGTTGAGTTTGAGTGAAAAGCCCACCCGCCTATACGAGGGCGTTCGGGACAACCTCAAAGAAATACAGATAGAAGGGTTTCCCATGGAGCATACCATGCCAGGGGGAAGTAAATCCTTGCCCGGAGGAAAGGGTGTCAACATTTCAGCTTATCGGGATGAATACCATCGGAAATTCTTCCGTCAGGTTGATAGCGCCCTCAAACCCTTTATGGATGCAGACCGACTGCCCCTGGTTGTTGTCGGCGTGGATCGATACCATTCGTTTTTCAACGAAGTGACCAAGTATTCAGATCAGATCATTGGGCGCATCACGGGCAATTATGATAAGACATCTGCCCATGACCTGAGCAAACTCGTCTGGCCCCTGGTTGAAGAAAACCTTGCTAAAAAACGCGAAAAGATGTTAGGCGAACTGGAAAAAGCAGTGAGCGACCGGAAAGTTGCGACCGAAATCAGTGATATTTGGCAAAAAGCTTCATCCGGACTTGGCAGGCATCTGATGGTTGAAGAAGGCTTTCAATTTCCTGCCCGCCTTGATCAGAGCGGCCAAAACCTCATCCCTGCAGATGACGTCACCGCTCCCGATGTGATCGATGATGCTGTTGACGAGATCATTGAATTTGTTGTTCAGATGGGCGGCGAGGTCACATTCATGCAAGATGGTCAGTTGGAAAAATACCAGCGGATTGCGCTCATCTTGCGCTATTGATGCAAAGTCCACTCAAGACGTTGTTGTTTTAAAGCGATATCTTAACTCAAGGATTAGAGGCGATGTGTCTGCATCGCCTCTTTTTTTCGAAAATGTATTGTCTGCGAAGGTGTTTCATCCATTTTTTCCAATGCCAAAGCACTTCAATCAGGAAGTTTCTTTTTTCAGTCCACCACTGCTAACGTTGTTATGGCTCCACTCCAGGGTGAGCGGATTTGCCTGTCCTGAAGCGCAAGCGGCAAGAAACCGCTGGCATTTTAGAATCTAACCGCAGTCATTAAATATAAAAACACTATTAGCATGAGTGTTTTTAGTCGGGGTGAGCGGATTTGCCTGTCCTGAGGCGCAAGCCGTAGGAAACCACTGGCTTCCGCGAAGTGGCTCAAGTGAAACGAGAGGCTCGCGTAGCACCCCTACCGCACCGAGGTGCACGGACCCGAACCTCAGTCATTAAACAAAAAACACTCCGAACTTGAGTGTTTTTAGTCGGGGCGAGCGGATTTGAACCGCTGGCCTCACGGACCCGAACCGTGCGCTCTATCCGGGCTGAGCTACGCCCCGCAAGGCATGATTATACCACTGCACACCTTTTTGACAATAAAGTGAACATTAATAATGTCACAGAAGCCCTCAAAATCTGGGCTTTTCTCATCCCATAATTGCATAATAACTTAACCAATATCACTGACAGGTAGAGTTCATCACCTATGTTCAACAACTTTCATGGAAAAACCAACTTGATCTTGCCCAGATTAACTCAGTTCATGAATTAAAAGAATTTCCAAATCATTCTTGATATTGAACCTTCAGTGTTACTGAAGGTTCAATATCCTTTTTATCGTTGGTTTTAACTTTTTATTGTCTCAAAAGAGGGATGAAGATATAAAATTTTCCCGAAAGTATTTTAAAAGTACCTTCCTCAAATTTTAGATTATAGTTCTCACCATTATTTCCATCATCAATTTTCAGTGAACCAATTAAGATCTTATAAACACCCACATCTTCACCGGATTCACGCTCCAAAACGCCGGTGATTTTATCAGCAAAAGCCAGTGAGCCGCTTTTAATCTTCCAAGTTAGCACAGGATCAGGATCCCCCTCTACTTTTTCTTTGTCATCAACAGCGATCGTGATAGGACGTTTAGTAATAGAAAGGTCGGCTGAAACAAACGTGATAGCATATTCTGGCCCGGCAGATAAGGTGCCAATCGTGATCGCATAAGCGCCTACATTCTCACCCGGCTCGCGCCCTAATGCGCCGGTTAGTGCTACCGATGGATCAGAAGCAGTATAAGTGAATTCAGGATCTTCTTCGCCATACACCTTGGTCGCTGCATGGGCTGTAATTGTGATGGGAATCTGCTTGATGGTGAAGGTGCCTTCAACAAAGGTCAGATCATAGTTGGCTCCGCCTTTGCCATCATCGATAGCCAGGGTTCCCTGCTTGATCGGATAAGTGCCAAGAGCTTCTCCAGCATCCCGGACCAAGGCGCCTGTGACCTCATCGTCAAATGCCAATGAACCTGCTGTGATGCTGTAGGTCAGAACCGGATCTGAATCACCGATCATTCTCTCCTTATCATCTGCTGTAATCGTGATTGGTCGTGCGGTGATCGTTAGATTTGCCGGTACAAAGGTAATGGTGTAATTGGGGCCAGCCGTCAGGGTCCCGATGGTGATCTGATAGGTTCCCACATTTTCACCAGCGACACGCGCCAAGCCACCCGTAAGACTGTCGCCATCCTCCATACCTGTCACACCATACGTTAATGCAGGATCCGGCAAGCCGTAAGTCTTAGTCTTTGGATCAGCAGTCACTGTGATCGCTTTGGGTGTGATTGTGAAGTTCGCCGTGTTGTAGGTGATATCGTAGTTATCCAGAACCTCTTCTGGGCTGAGCACCGCGTTGATGACGTAAGGGCTGCCAGCCACCGTCTCACCAGCCTCACGGCTGTAGACTGCGGTCACACCATCCGCAACCAGGAAGCCGGTTAACACACCTGTAAAGGTCGGGTCAGCCTCGCCATAAACCTTGGTGGCGTCATTTGGGGTGACTGAGGCTTCCTTTTTCGTGATGGTAAATTCAGCCGTGTTGTAAGTGATGTTATAGTTTGCCAGTACCCCTTCTGGGCTGAGCACCGCACTGATGGCGTAAGGACTGCCAGCCACCGTCTCGCCAGCCGCCCGGCTGTAGACTGCGACCACATTATCACCTGCCAGGAAACCGGTTAACACACCTGTGAAGGTCGGATCAGCCTCGCCATAGACCTTACTGGCTGCATTTGGCGTGACTGAAGCTTCCCTTTTCGTAATCGTGAAGTTGGCGGTGTTGTAGGTGATTTCATAGTTGCCTAAAACGCCTGCAGGGCTCAGTGTCGCGCTGATTTCATAGGGACTACCAGCCACCGTCTCGCCAGCCTGACGGCTGTAGACTGCGACCACATTATCACCCGCCAGGAAACCGGTTAACACACCTGTGAAGGTCGGGTCAGCCTCGCCATAAACCTTGCTGGCTGCATTCGGTGTGACTGAGGCGGCTTTCTTCGTGATGGTGAAATCAGCCGAAACAAAATTGATCGCATATTGCTCACCTGCAGAAAGTGTGCCAATCGTGATGGCATAGATTCCTGCGTTTTCTCCTGGCTCACGCCCTAATTTACCGGTCAGAATCACCGATGGATCAGAAGCAGTATAAGTGAATTCAGGATCTTCTTCGCCATACACCTTGGTCGCTGCATGGGCTGTAATTGTGATGGGAATCTGCTTGATGGTGAAGGTGCCTTCAACAAAGGTCAGATCATAGTTGGCTCCGCCTTTGCCATCATCGATAGCCAGGGTTCCCTGCTTGATCGGATAAGTGCCAAGAGCTTCTCCAGCATCCCGGACCAAGGCGCCTGTGACCTCATCGTCAAACGCCAATGAACCTGCTGTGATGCTGTAGGTCAGAACCGGATCTGAATCACCGATCATTTTCTCCTTATCATCTGCTTTAATCGTGATTGGTCGTGCGGTGATCGTTAGATTTGCCGGTACAAAGGTAATGGTGTAATTGGGGCCAGCCGTCAGGGTCCCGATGGTGATCTGATAGGTTCCCACATTTTCACCAGCGACACGCGCCAAGCCACCCGTAAATTTATCACCTTCTACCAGAGGCACGTCGGATTGATAACTTAATGTAGGATCAAAAGCGCCATATACCTTCGTTTTCGCGTCAGCAGTGATCGTAATCGGTTTAGGATTGATGATCAAATTGTCTGATTTGAAAATGATGGTATAACCCTCAGCTGAAAGATCACCTTGTGTGATGGCGTAAGTCCCTACATCCTCACCCTCTTCACGAGCCAATGCACCATCAAAGATGATTTCGTCATCAGGATCATAGGGTGTATAGGAGAAAGTCAATTCGGGATCATCATCCCCATAGACCTTTTCCTGTGGATCAGCAGTTATTGTTAGAACTTTAACGGATAAGTCTTGTGGACGATATGTTCCTGTTTGCCATTTGGCGGTTTCGTCAGCTACCAGATCGCCAATTTTGAAGACGATAGTATCATTTTGCTTACCACCCTCGATTATTTCTGGTGTAGAAGGATCATCACCAGGCACGTCGATTGCGAAAACCGAGAAGCCTTCGTGAAGGATGACAGTGGTAGATGCATATTGCACTCCGTCAATCCAGGCACTGATGACTGTACCAACCTCAACATTCTCACCGTTTATTTGGACAGTCCCGTAAAAACTGGATGGCAAAGGTGGCACCGCTTTCACCAAAGTGGTTGTGCCGAGCAACAGGCTTACAATAATTAATGCTAAAAATATAGTTTTACGCTTGATCATGGTTATCCTCTCTTTTCATTCTTAAATTTATAGAAATAGTGATTTATCGGTCTTTTTCTTTTTTCTGAAAATTAGTGTTATCGAAGTGAGTACACCAATTAATCCGCCAACGCTCAATACCCACATCAAACTGCTTGAATGATTCTTCTTGTTTGTGTTTCCCTGATTTTGGCCATCTTCATGAACGATCGAGGATTTGGTTGATGTCGGAGTAAAGCTTTCAGCGATTTGTTCTACGTTCACTATTGGCGATCGGTTTAACTCTGCATCATCGCTTTGCGAGATCGTAGGAGTCAACCCGGGTATAGTGTTTGTTGCTTGATATTCTGTTATTTCATCAGTTGCCTGCAAAGCAGGACTATTTGTTGGTTGCAATGCCATTGGTTGCGTAGGGAGTTTAATCGGAGTTTGGGAAGGCAGTGGTGTACGAGTTGGCTGCGGTGGCTCTGCCGTTGATTCTGAGGTCACTGTGAGATTAAGTTCTATGTAGGTTCCGCTTTGCCATTTTCCAGTTTCATTTGCCATTAATCCACCAACAATGAAATGAATTACATCACCTTCTACACCTCCTTCAACTTGACTTGTGCTTGCATCATCTCCAGGAATGTCCATTGAAAAAACAGATTTCCCTTCGTGCATGATTGATTGAGTGAAAGCCACGATCTTGTTCTTAATTTTTGCTTGTATTACCGTTCCCACAGGCAGGTTATCCCCATTTACCGTCACAGTTCCATAAAAACTCGATGGCAATGGGGGTATGGCTGCAACCATGTCAAAGCACATCAGTAGCAAGGCAAGACATAGTATTATGGGTAAATATTTTGAAATATTGCGCATCTTCGATTGTTTTCCTTGTAGGCATCCCCTGGGGACAAAACTTCCCTGCCCCATGGTGATCTCTTTAATTGATGTTTATTTAAAACTCGCTATCCAATCGTTTTCAACAGCAAAGTTGACGCCATCTTGCACCTGCGCTTCACCAGCAGTTTGAGTGGCCAGCAACGAGAAAAGGGCCACCAGTGCGAGCAAAGCCTGAAACAACTTTTTACCTTGAGAGACTCGCTTTTGCTGTGTTAGACAAAGCATAGTGTTCATCATTTCAGAAATATTATTTCGCATTGCTTAAACCAGGATATCGGCAATTATTTTTTTTATAAACAAGTAGATACATTCAACTGTTTTTCTTGTCACTTCAATACCATTGGTAGAAAAATCTGATACTTTTCTTGGACTTCTCCCATCAATGTCAAATCATGTTGGTTATAGTTGCCAGACTGCCAGGTGGCGGTTTCTGGTGCTACCAGATTGCCAACCTTGAAAGTAATCACATCACCTGGCTCTCCGCCTTCGATCACACCGGGTGTTGAAGGATCGTCCCCGGGCACATCAATGATATATTTGCTTTGTCCATCATGGATGATTGTTTCAGTATTGGCATACTGTATCCCGTTTATCCAGGCGGAGACTTCAATACCAGCGGGCACATTCTCCCCATTTATTGTCACTATTCCCCAAAAAGTGGAGGGCAATGGTGGTACTGCCCGGACACTTGAAAAAGGAATCCACCCAAGCAACACAATCACCAATATCGTTAGAAATAATTTACAAATTCTCAAAATAGACCTCTTTTATGTGCCAGGAGTTAACCTGGCGATTTTGCCGGCGGGGAGGGGTTTCTCTCCCTCCCCGGCGCGATTGTTACAGAACAGCCTGCCTAAAATGGGATTGACCAGTCAAAGGCTGTTGTCTCGGTAAAATGGATCCAGTAGCCCCAACCAGGCGCCATTGTCGTGAGGTCATTGGCATAGCCTGGTGCGCTTGGGTCATACAGCTTCCATGGATCATCAGTATCAAACGCTTTGTAGGCGAGGATCAGGTCGTACTTCTCATCAATTGCAGTCAGTGCACCCGGAATCGCAACATCATTCCGTGCGGGATACCCGATCAGATTCCATCCTTTGTAAAGTTTGATGTCTGTGGCTGTAGGCGGCGTGCCTGTGATGGTCAACGTTTCATCTTTAGCCATGTTGATCCAAAAGCCCATTTCGTTGTTGAGTTTTGCCAGTGTGTTTCCGAAACCAGCAAGAGGCACATACCGCATCCAGCTATCCGATTTAGTAGCATCCCAGGCATAGACCAGGAGCACATCGTCAATAATGTCCGCCAGGATGACCTCAATACTGTCGTCATCTGGAATCAGGTTGAAAGACACCAGGTTCCAACCGGCTTTCAGATCAATGACGTGGGTATTCGAGGGTTCATCTTCGGTCTCAGGAAACTCGTAGGTCACTGTCAGGGTTCCATTTTGATTTAAAGTCACGCTTGTGGCTGGTTCACCGTTCACAGTTGCGCTTGTGGCGCTGGTGAAGGCGTAGCCCTGGGCAGCCGTCAGAGTGAGGCTGGCGGTGTAAACAGTGCTGTAGTCAAAGCTTGCATGAGCCGGGTCCCACGTGACCGCTGCGGTTGGGCTGGTGATGCCCGCAGTCGGCGTGGCAGCCACATTGGCAGTAATATCCGGGGTAGCCAGAGCAACTGGCGTATCGATACCGGTGATTATCACTTTGGTCACATTGATTGTTGGGGACGAATACCGGGTAGCGGTAAGGGTTTCAGTCTTGTTGCAGTTGCTGCGGCGGTAGCGCGTCAGGATGATTTCTGTGTCGGTGACCGTTGCGACGGTGCCCGAATCGATCACGTTTGAATTGGTAGAGCTGCCGTTGACATAACCTGCTGCCGCATAAATAAATTTGATATTTAGGGTTCTTCCAGTGCCATTATCATTAAAGGTGACTTGTTCATTGCGGTTTTTGTAATTTTGTGTTGGATCCTGCGTATGGTTATGACCCCACAGAAAAACGACATCAAGATCACCATCGATCACGTTATTGAGCATGGAAGCCATAGCGTAACCATAGGGGTTGTCATTACGTGCCTGGTGTAGCGGTACATGCGACAGGATGAAGATCACCTTACCAGCGCCCTTCTTGCTGGTCAGGAAGGTTTGCAGGTCGCTGATCGTCTGGGCAGCGGCGGCGTTTTTAACAGCAGTACCGCCGCCGTTGCTGCTGATGCTGCTGAGCGGGAAATCGTACTCGTTGATCCCGTAAATAATGTAATCATCCTTTTCATAAACCACGCCGGTTACTTTAAAGTTGCCCGTGCCGACCAGGCTGAAAGAATCGTTGTTGCCCTGGGTGTAAATTTTGTCCACGCCCGGGAAGACAGCTTCGACAACCGGGTCAATTACACTTGAGTTATAAGCTGTGCCGGAGGTTTGATAGTTGTTGAAGTCACCCCCTTGTGCGACCACGTCAGGTGTTACTCCATCATTCTTCACACAGGTCAAGAAGGCAGAGAAATTACTTGTACTTTGATGCATGTCCATGCCAAAAGTGATCTGGCCGGTGCTTTCGCCGGGTTCTGCTGAGGTGCTTGGGAACGTGTAACTCACTGTTAACGATGTATCACTATGCCGTGCGACGCTGGTTGCCAGATTGCCATTCACAGTGCCTGAGGGCGATGCACTGAAGTAATAACCCTGCGCAGCCGTCAGGGTGACACTGGCGGTGTAAATGGTGCTGTAAGCAAAGCTGGCATGCGCTGGGTCCCACGTGACCGTACCGGCAGTGTACTTACTGCCGACTGGCACATCTGCTGTGGTATCCGGAGTAGCCAGTGCGACTGGCGCATCGATGCCAGCAACAGCAACAGATTTAATTTCTATTGGTGGCTCTTCACCGGAGGTGGAAAAATTCCAGGTTGGACCGGTGGTCGTCTTGCTACCATCCGTGATGTCCACATACCACTCGTATTCGGTACCTTCTTTTAGCCCCGACCAGATGACGGAAGCATTCCCACCGCTGGCAACATTTTGTTGTGTTCCGATCAATTTGAAGGATGATGCACTGCTGCCATCCATTTCATAAGACATGGTGAATTGTTCATAGTTACTTGCACTTGTCAGATATCCACCCGGGCTGTGTGGCGAAAAGACCTGGGCATAGATCTCGTCATCTCCTGGCTTGAAGGTGAGCAGTCGGAGGTAATCCCATGTTGGTCTATCCTGATAATTCGTCATTAAGATGTGGACGTCCTGCATTCCGGTTCTGGTTTCCCTGCGATAGGCAGACCCATCATCACCGCTGTGCATATGGCCGCATAACATCAGAAACAGGTTGGGATTCCCTTTGAGAGCATCGTAAGTTGTTTGGTTAACCCAATTGTTGTCGTAATGCAGGATATCGTGTTGCTCTACGATTGCTCTTCGGTCGCTGTATGTTTTCAGCAGCCCATCCGCCCAGGATAACGCGCCGGCTCCTGGATTGTATTGAAGGTTGATCAGGATAAAGTCCATCCCACCGGCACTGAAGAGTGAATAGTTATTGTAATTATCAGTTCCCGAAGTGTAATACCCGCCATACCAGGGTTTGCCTGTGAAACGTGAGGACCCAAAATATGTGGAATACAAAGTCCCGGTATCATGGTTGCCCGGGGCAACGCTGTAAGGCGTACCAGCGGTATCCAGGTAGCCGTAAGATTCGTCCGCGACCTGCCACTCTGTAACGGCGCTTGCTTGATCAACAATATCGCCCAGGCTGGTGACAAACACCAGTTCAGGTTCCCCTGCGCCGGGCGTGGTGTATCGGCTCGCAATCCATTGAAACTGATTTTTCATGATATCTGGGTTGTGTCTGGCCAGTTTTTGCGTATCCGGAACTGCGATGAATAAAAAGTCCTCCGCCGGAACGGATCCATTGACTGCCCGTCCATAGAAGGAAACACTCATTGCATCTCCGTCCGGGTCGGACACAGTCACTTCCAGAGTGGGTGGAATGGTCACATTAACTGCCCCGGCGTCAGGTCGCACCAGAACAGGCGGATTGGGTGCTTCATTGCCGGCACCGATACAGTAATCCACAATCAATTTTGGTCGGTTTGCTGCGGTGGTCGCTTCTTTGGCATGGAAGGTGACATCAAAATTCGCGCTATCATGGTAGTTCTGCAAAGTGACCCCAAAGTTAGTGTTAGGGTCGTTCACCCAGCCCTGGACAACGGCGATTCCAGCCTCATTCAGGAGCGTGGTTGTGTTGCCTGTAGAATTGAATGCTATAGATGTTGCTGTCCACAGGTTGACGGTGCCACGATCATTGGCGCCAACAGCCCCATTTGTTTGCCATCTCACAGCTTCTTTTTCAGTGGAATTACTGAAGCCCTGATAAGTCTCCCAGGTAGCACCGTCAGGCGGTGTAGTGGCACTGCCGGTGCCTTCAACCCAGGCGCGCAGCATTTCATAGATATACAAAGGGTGATCTGCTTGATTGTTCGCCGTTCCCACCGTTTTAACCGACAGGAACAAGCTTGCTTTTTCGATGATCGCACCAGCAGGGATTCCACCCTCTCCGTCCAACTTAAAACGGAGCAACCCACCGCGTCTTCTTACATTCGGCGACGTGGTGCGAGAAATGCGCATATCCGCCTGACCGCCATAATTCTTTTCCATATCTGTGGAAGTGTCTTTGACACCGATGTAAGTATCGGCAACGGCAACAAATTCCACATCGGTATAACACACCTGCTGGGTTGTCATACCGTCAACTGCCACGTCCTTTTGTTGTGCACCAGCGCTGGAGTGGGTGATATTCCCGCCAAAATTTCCCTGTGTTGCGCTGTGCAGGCGTACATAGACCGTACCTCCAGTCAGCGGAAGGCTTAAACTGGAAGCATAGGGCCCACCAGCAGCTGCCGCCAGTTCAAACCCTTCGGGTGCGTTGACTGCAATTTCTTCCGTCAGGTTTGCCCCGGTGACTGTGTACGATTGGGGATCAGAGGGCGTGCCTGGCTTGCTTGCAAAGGGCTGCAAACTGCTCACCGAAGTGGTGATCATCGGTCCAGGTGGCGCTTCCTCATAGGTCACAACGAGTTTAAGCCGATTTTCCCCTTGATTTGCGCCTTCTTTGGAAGTGAATTTGAAATCAAAGTTGGCTTGTTGTGAATAGTTTTGCATGATGATGCCATAGTTGGGAAGCGTTCCGTCCAACCAACCCTGTACAACTGCGATGCCTTGTTCATTCAAAGGGATTTCTACCGTACCAGTTGTTTGGAAGGTGTTCCAGACAGCCGTCCACAGGTTGGTATCATAGCGATCTAACATTGTGCTGGCAGCACCCTCGGTTCCCCATGTGTGCGAAGTTGTCCCATCATAAGTGTTCCAGGTGGCGCCGTTGGCTGTTCCTGAACCGGTGCCCGTTCCCTCCACCCAATCCCTTCGCATATTGTACAGGTACAGGGGATCATGGGTATTTTTTGACTTGGTATCCTTATCGGTGATGTACATGACCAGTTTAGCCCCGGTGATGTTCGCACCTTCAGGGATATCATCCAATTCAAATTTAAACAAAGCGCCCCGCGTATTTGAATCTCTGGTCATCAGTATGGGGTCTGACTTGCCGTAATTTGCGGTTTTGGCATTGGTGCTCATGTACGTATCCGCAGACGTCGGTATGGTGACCGTGGTGGACGTTTGAGCTACTGCCGACTCTACCAGGCCTTCAGCAGGCGCTGACGCGGGTTCTGCCATTACCCGAACAAACCCACTCAGTGCTGTTCCCAGCAGGAACAACACCACGACAAATAAATTTAAAAACTGACTACCTTTTTTTGCATTCATTTGCACCTCTCATTTCATAGATAAACCGATTCGACCTGTTTAATCGCTTGTAATCGCATTAAACATCAACAATAAAGCCCACAATAAAATAATCAAAAAATAAATTCAGTTCCAGTCCTTTTCCAATCGATATCGCAATTGGTTTATGGATGTTGGGGGGCACTGAATGCGCCCCCCAACGATTGTGATTCTTTCGTTTCTCTTAATTAAATGGCACCTCCAGAATGTCCGCTACGTTAACAAAGATCCAGTAGCCGTAACCGGGCAGCATTTCTACCAGGTCATTGGCATAACCGGGTGCTGCGGGGTCGTACAGCTTCCATGGATCGGCTGTGTCACTTGCGATATAGGTCATGATCAGCTTGTAGTTAATCTCGCCCATCAATGTGGGTGGCGTTGGCTTTAAGCTGGAGGGGTAACCCACCAGGTTCCAGCCGCCTACCGTTGTTTTGAGCGAGATCTCCGTCATGTCAGGTGCAGTTCCGGTCACCTCCAGTGTGGCAGCTTCGGTCATAAAGATCCAGAAGCCCTGGGTTTCATCCAGCGTCTCCAGCGAATTGCCATAAATAACACCAGCTGCGTAACGCATCCAGTGTCCGGATCCGCTGTGACCACCGGTGGCATCCCAGGCATAGACCAGGGTGTACTTTCCATCGATACTCGCCAGCACAGCTTCAATATTCGTGTTGCTTGGATGGATGTTGAAGGACACCAAATTCCAGCCGGCTACCAGGTCAATTTCGTGAGTAAACGATATCGGGTTGACAATGATGGTGATCTCGATTTCAACGGTGTTGTAATTGTCGGTATCTGTCGGCGTGAAGACGACCTTGTAAAGGGTTGTTCCGCTATCGGCCAGCGCGGGGACAATCGTTCCGTCCTTCCAGGCAAAGCTGCCAGGCACCGAGGCAACACCGCCGCTTAGCGTGCTATCTGCCAGCGACTGGCCTTCAGTAATGGGTGAGGCCGTTGGATTTGTGATGATGGTCGGTGTGGCTTTAGAAATTATTAGCGTGCCTGAAGCCGTTCCCTCATAGTTGATATCATCAATGGTCGCTGTTACCGCATAGCTACCTGCATTGACCGGGTCCTCGGGGTTGTAAGTCATGTTCACTTTCAAACCTGCCGGAACCGTTGAGGCTGTTGCTGCTTTAGTGGTGCCGTCATAGGTGTGGGTCAAGTTTGCCAGTGTAATTGTGGCTGTTGCTTTAGCAATGACCAGCGTACCTGAAGTCGTTCCCTCATAGTTGTCCTCATCAATGGTCGCCGTTACCGCATAGCTGCCTGCATAGACCGGGTTCTCGGGGTTGTAGGTCATGTTCACTTTCAAACCTGCCGGAACCGTTGAGGCTGTTGCTGCTTTAGTGGTGCCGTCATAGGTGTGGGTCAAATTTGCCAGTGTAATTGTGGCTGTTGCTTTAGCAATGACCAGCGTGCCTGAAGTCGTTCCCACATAGTTGTCCTCATCAATGGTCGCCGTTACCGCATAGCTGCCTGCGTTGACCGGATCCTCGGGGTTGTAGGTCATGATCACTTTCAGACCTGCCGGAACCGTTGAAGCTGTAGCTGCTTTGGCTGTGCCGTCGTAGGTATGGGTCAAATTGCCGAGCGTAACCTGGGCGGAAGCCTTGCCAATCACCATGTTGCCTGCATCATAGGTAGCCAGGGTGACGTTATCTTTCTTGATCTGAATGGTCACCGGGTAGCTGCCGGCATCCGTGGGCGGGGTTGTGCTGCCGTTGTAAAGCACTACGATGTCATAACCGGTCAGTTCTGAAACGCTTACCGATTTAGGGCTGCCATCATAAACCTGACTCAGCCCGTCCACGGTAATCACAAATACTAGGCTGTCGCCAAAGCCCTGCCCGCCCTGTTCGTCCACACTCATCAGGCTGATGGGGTAAGCACCCGTGGCATCAAAGGCAAAGGTGGGTTGCAAATTGCCTGGTGCGTCGTCAAAAACGCCGTCGCCGTCCAGCGCCCAGACATAGGACTCTACATCATTTCCTCTGTCCGTCACACTGCCAAGCAGGTCGATGGATTCATCATCCAGCAGCGCCACGTAGGGTCCACCCGTATCTGCTTTTGGTGGATGGAAATCGAGCAGTACACTCGTGCCAGTGTTCCAATTAGCAATCGCGACCACTCGGCCGTCGATCTTAAAGGTGACCTTGGTAGGAAGGGTTCCATTGGGGTAAGCCTTAACATTGATGGCATAAACCAATTGGCTGGCGTCAGTGGTGATTTTTGTCGAACAAATCGGCTCATCCATATTATCAAGGTAGGCTTGAACCAGATCATCGACCTCCGGTACGCCATCACCCTCGACATAAAGGATTTTGCCATAAAAGTTGGAGGGCAAAGGCGGCGCCGTTTCGCTGCTGAACGAGGCTTCAACAACCTTGTTTTCATCCATGGTCAATGTCACCGGGTTTGTATCACCGTCCAGATCTCCTCCCCAGCCCAAGAATGAATAACCGTCGTCCGGGATGGCGGTCAGTTCAACTTCATCTCCGTAGCTGTAAGTCTCCTTGTCCGGATCCTTTGTCACCGAGCCATTGCCGCTGATATTAATCGCCAGGGTGTAGGCATTGGCAGTCCACTGAGCATACAGGGTGAGGTCAGCTGTGAAGTCATAGGTCGCCTCGTCGGCATAAGCTGTGCCTGTGCCATCAGCCTTGGTGTTCCAGCCAGCAAAGGTGTAGCCCGTCCGTTCGAAGGCGTTCTTTTTCAACGCGGTGGGGATGTTAGCCTCTTGTGCTTCCATCGTACCCGAGCCACCATTGGCATCAAAGGTCACGGTGTGCATTTCTGCTGCGGTCTTCGGGAACGTGTAGGTTGCCGTCAGGGTACCGGCTGACCAACTTGCGATGGTTGCGGCTTCATCGTTGACTTTGGCTGTTGTTGCCCCAGTAAATTCAAAACCTGCTTTCACCTCGAGTACCACGGTAACGGTATAAGCCATATCGTAGCCAAATGGGATGTCGCTTGGATCCCAGCTGACTGATTTTACGCTTGCTGCTTCATCAGGATCTGTGACCAGTGTTGCTGTGCCTGCCGGCGTAGCACCCGCCTCGGGCGCTGTAATAGTGAGCGCAGCGCTCGTAATGGGAGTGTTTTCCGCTTCGGTTACCGCTGTGACGGCCGGTTCACTGGCAAAAGGCTCAAAATTGGTTGAGTTTAAATAGGCGATGTTTTCAATTTCATCCTCCGCCGATGCATCGACGGTCACCTGGAAGCTCAGCTCAGGAACGATCAGCACCGAATTGGATAAGCCTTCAGGATATTGATTATCCTCACTTTTAGCATCCAGTTTAAAGGCGATGCTGCCGATCTTGTCGGTATCAACCGTACATTCATACGTCACCGTCAGCGCACCGCCTGCTGAGATGTTTCCGGATGTCGCACCAACCGGTGTACAAGCTACCTTTTCAGGTAAAATATCGCCGGTTAAGACGTACTTCAGTGTACCGGCAGCAACCGCTGTATCCGCCTGGGTATTGGTGAAGACCGCCTCAACCGTGACCGTATCCCCCGCGCTGACGAGGCTGTTGGCTGCCTTCAGCGTGGTGGTACGGGTGCTCCCGCCAGCGGCTGGTTCGATTGGCAACGCAATGGTTGCATAAGCTGTTTTCGCAGCGGTCCATTTTAGCGTTGTTGAGGTGCTGGTTGCCAATTTTATGCTGCCCACCCCTCTAATGAAGGTTCCTCCGGCCGTATCTTTAAGCCAATAACGTGTTTGTGCCTGATCATCGGTTACATCGTAATTTCCAAGAGACAGGAAACCGAGGACAAGGTCGTCAGGATCGGTAGTAACTGTGATTGAGGGATCTTCCTCCCATGCATTCTGTGTGGCGGCAGTTTTCACATCCTCAACGTTTGCAAAGTTGATCGCACCGGCAGAAATACCAACGGAGCCTGCCATGGTAATTTCAACCTGAGCGGTTTTTGATGCCGGCGGATCGATCAAGTAATAAACCGACCCACGTCGGACGGTGGAGTAGACATTGGTTCCCGCTGATGTTAAACTAACCCCATCAAATTTCACCGAAGAAACAGCAGTGTTTCCAGATGATGCGATACCGACAACCAGTAGCCGGTTACTTCCGGGGCCAGTGGCATGGTTGAACGTGAGAGAAGTTGAATTGGTTGTTGTGGCAGCTGTGGTAGGAGCACCCTCTACAATGACACCTGATTGCCCGCTGCCTTCAATTACCTCACCCGGCACGCCGGCGGTATTGCTGCCCAGGCTCCAGGTCAGCACGCCGCTTCCCAGCGTGGCAGCCGGGCTGGCGCTATCGGTCACATAGTTGGTACCATCGGGGATAGCATCGGTCACGGTGACGTTTGTCAGCAGGTCATTTTTTGCATAGCTGATATCACTGATCGTGTAAGTGAGAGTCTCACCGATTCCCGCCTCATCTTTATCAACCGCTTTGTTGATATTGCGTGGGTCAACCATAGTATAGCAGACCTCTAATTGAGGCGCTAAAGTAGCACCATTGCTGCTGTCGAAAGAGGTTGCGCTCCGATTTTGTGATACCGTCGTCTGCCCAAGAATTGCAATGGCGTTTTTGGCTGCCCACCCGGGCCGATCGACAATTTCCTGGATAACATCCGCTAAATCCGGGGTGACATAATCCTCTCCATTGGTCCATTGCGGCACGCTCCACGCCACTGAAGCAGTTGTCTTAGCCCTGCTTGAGACGTTGTATTTAGCTGTTGTGAATGTAGCCGGATTATCATCGGCCTGTCCCCACAGCGTCATACCAGAAGCAGTAGCTCCACTATTCGCGATCGCCCTGAAGGTGATATCTGCACTGGTAATCGTCGCTCCTTCGGGCACATCCACATTCTGGAAGCGCAACCCCCACCAGTTTAAATCTGTAGTTGAGCCACCATAAGCACGGTACATTTGCAGGGCTTTAGTGCTCGTATCTCCATCCAGATCAACATCACCGTTCGTTGACCCTGTGTTCATCCGTTCTTCCACGTCATCACTTTTGAGACTGATTCGTGAGGTAACACAAATTTCCGATGAGATGCTTCCGCTGACAGCCACATCCTTTTGGGCTGCACCGATGCTGGTATGCGTGATATTTCCGCTAAATACGCCTTCGTTGGCCCCCGTCAGGCGGACATAAACAGTTTCATTGATGGCACCTTCTCCGGAAGGTGTAAGTTCTAATTCAGAATTGTAAGTTGTGCCATCGATTGAGAGCACAAAACCTTCCGGTGCGGTAATGATCAGTTTGTTTTCCAGATTGACGCCCGCAACCGTGTATGTTTGCGCTTCAGACGGAATTCCCGGTTGAGTGTGGAAAGGTTCCAGCGCACTGACCGAGGTGATAATGGTTGGGTCGGTTGAGGGCATACAATAGGTGATGTTGAGGGTGGGTTTGGTGTAACTGGATGTGTTTTCCTTCGAAGCCACAATCCAGTAATCTTTTGCGGTGGTCGTGTAATTTTGAACAGTGAACCCATAATTTGAGAGACTTTTGTCTACCCAACCCTGAACAACGGCGATACCTTCTGCATTTAAAGGAATGGTCACGTCGCCGGATTGGCTGAAAGTGCCGCCTGTACCGCCTGTAGCATCCCAAAGGTTGATTTCATCACGGTCACTAGTTGTGTTGGCAGCACCGCCAGTACCCCAATTGTTTTTCCCATCATAGGTATTCCAATTAGCGCTCGTTGTACTCTCTGCATCATTTGATGTACCCTCCACCCATTCCCGTTTGAGGTTATAAAGATTAAAGGCGGTTTTTGATGCATCGGTTACATAAAAGGAAAGGCTGGCACTCTCGACAATAACATCCGTTGAAATTTCGCTCAGGTCCCATTTGAACAAAGCGCCCTGGGCAGTGCTGGTATGATCGCTCATGGAGATCGTTGTTGTACCGCCGTAATTTCGTTTCGGATAACCCTGCCTGAGGTAGGTATCTCCTGTGGTAACGAGGCTAACCGTTGTACATAGCGATACCTCAAAATTCGCCTTGACGGATTTGTCGTCATCCATGACGATGGTATATTTTCCGGCGGAATAAACGATGTCACCGGCATCATCCCCGCTCCAGTGGCTGAAGGCAAAACCCGGGTTCGGTTTTGGCGTTAAGGTAACGGTCTGGTTCTTATAATATACACCGCCCGGGGGCGAAAGTTCAACGCTGCCGTTGCCGTCGTCGGTGACGGTCAGCGTGTAGGTTTCAGCATCACCGATTTCCTCCGCCAGATAGAATACCGCTGGACCATAGGAGGTGGTTTCAGTGCCATCGCTCTGGTTAGTAAAGGTAACCACAAAATCGCCATCCGAACCGGGACTGATATTCTCCCAGCGGGCAACATAGCCATTAACGGTGTTGTAACCTGTTGAGAATTTTGTATATAACCCATCAATTTCTGTGCCGGAACTGCTTCTATTAACTGCCGACTCAACATCTGAAAGGGTGAAGCCAGTCTTGCGGTTGGCATTATCTTCTACACCGCGATTGGCTGTGGTGGCGAAGGTGTAGGTTTTCTCCGGGTCAAGCCCTGAAATTGTTAAATCAACTTTAGATTGCTTATTACTGTACAACCGCACACCGCCATAAATACTGGCTTTGCCATTAAAAAGATTGGCTGCGTCGGTACCCTGATTTGGCAACTCGCCCCACAATGTGCTGCTTGTCTGGGAATCGACCGATCCGCTGGTTGCGACCGTAGCTGATATGTCCAAGTTTGATCCTGTAGCGAAGTTTTTCAGCGTTCCAGACCCGTTTTGGAAACATTTAATCGTGGTTGTGTTATCCGGGTTGGTGGTGCCGGATGGGCCTGCCTCTACACAGTCGTTGAAGGCTTCCCAGGCGTAAGCCGACGGGGCTTCGCGGGTTTTAGTGAAGGTATCTAATTGAGTGCCACTTTGATTTATATAATTAATGTCGATCTGGGTGTTAGTGGCAATAAGCTGCATATAGCCGCCCTCATTAGAGCAAAATTTGCTTGTAGCAGTTGTTGTTCTCGTTCCACAACTGTGGTGATCACAGTTCCCAGCAAATCCCGCGATATAATAAACCACACCCTCTTTTTCCAAGCGCTCATAATGATGATTATGACCACCAACGACAAAATCAATACCATATTCATGATATGGCAACTGGCTGCTTGAAATATCTCCATAAGTACCGGTGCCATAAGGCGGTTGATGGACGATCACGACGTTCCAGGCAGCGCTTGTATCAGGAGCATTAGCGCTCAACCAGGCTGCCTGAGGGTTTCCGGTTGCAGTTAGATTTTCATTCCCGTTCAGAAACCAGAAATGGATGTTCCCAACTTTAACGTCATAATACCTATGGCTAGAGTCGGGGTTACTAGGCAGATATGAGAAATAAGTGGTGTATGCACTGGCATGCATTGCATCATGGTTGCCATAGGCTGGGAAGAATTTCTCTTGACCGACGAAATCGGTATAACCGGATGTATGGCCATTGTAACCGGCAACACACTCTGCGTAAGAACCACAACTGGGCGACCGATCGTGATAGTTGTCTCCAGCAGTCACCACGGCATCTGGCGCCCAAGCAGTGATTAATCCCGCAACGTTTGATTTTAATGAATCCGAGATATTCACCCCAAAGTCCGTAATCAATGCGACCTTGGTCTGCGCACCTCCCTGGGCACTGGGGGCTTCTAAGTGCTCTGCCATCACCGGCGCGGCCGGCTGCACCCCCAGCAGAGAAAATATGAACACAAACGCAAACACTGCCTGAAAAAGCCTGGCGCTGGTGTGAGTCCGTTTTTTAATCATTTGGCGTTTCATAAGTTTTTACTCCTCTATCCTTAAGCTTGTGAAAACAATATTCGTTAATTTGTTCACCATTCATCAAAGGTCTCCGGTACCCATAGATTAAGAAAAATCTCCCCCAATCACTCATTAACCACAGAAGTCTGAAAAACCAACTGGTGAATTTTTTTTCCGCGGCAAAACATTCTCAAAAACAGCTGAAATCACTCCATTTACCCTCCGTTTTGTTATATGCATCAAACCCATCCGCCTGTAGAATAACCTGTCTTTATTGGTTTATTCTTATTTAAATTTCATGGCATAGGCTTCAAAAAAACCACGTTTCACGAATAAAATAACATCGAATAACGTGCTGCATACTGATCTATGACAATATTACATACATATTAATTTTCTGTCAAGTGATAAAAAGTATTCCTCATGTAAAAATAGAAATTTAAATGTTAAGTTTGAAAAGTAAATGGACAAAAAAACTCAAAAAGTGCCAATTTAGGCAGATTCCTCGGAAACTTGAAGAATCAACGTCGAGCCGTTCTTAAAGATTCTTCGTCCATTTCGTCCTGAGAAGATAATCAAGATTGGAAATTGGAAATTAGCTGAAGCTTGAGTTCCAGAATTTGTGAAAGATTTGTTAATTTGTCTTTCTTAAGAACAAAAAATTTAAGCAACGCAGGCTCTCAATTTTTTGAGAGCCTCAGCTTAATTTCGGGGTGCTCTATGGCAGCCTTTCCCCCTCACTCCCCGGCCACCAGTACCTTCAGCACCCCGCGCTTTGCGGCCCTTTCAAACGCTTCCACGCCTTGTGCCAGCGTAAAGTGCTCACTCACCAATGATTGCGTATCGATCAATCCTGCCGCCAGCAGACGCAGCGCCGGCGCAAACGGCCCACAGCGGCTGCCCACCAGCCTGATTTCATCCACCACCAATGCTGAAAGGTTAAGGCTCACGTCTCCGGCAAAGGTGCTTTTCAGCACCAGCGTGCCCGCCGGGCGCAGCGCTTCACGCGCCAACGCAAACCCCGCCGGTGAACCCGTCGCCTCCACCACCAGGTCCGCCGCGCCTTTTGCCAGTGTGCGTTCATCCACCGCGGGGATACCCCAGCGCGACAGCAGTTGGGTCTGCGCCTCGCGCCGCACGACCACCGCCAGGTCACAGCCGATCAGCTTGAGCACCTGCGCAATCAGCAGTCCCAGCCTGCCGGCACCAACAACCAGAACTTTCATCTCCGGCTGAATGTGCACCTGCTGCAAGATCTCCAGCGCCGCAGCCAGCGGCTCGGTGAAGACCGCCGCCTCATCGGTGATCTCACCAGGGACGGGGTGCAGGTTCGCCAGCGGCAGGGTGAAGTATTCTGCCAGCACGCCGTCCACCCCCTGAATACCCAGCGCACGGCGGTTGGTGCAGTGGGTTTTGCGCCCTGCCCGGCAGGCTTCACACTGACCGCAGATCAGGTTGATCTCGCCCACCACCCGCTGACCGATCCAACCTTCAAACCCCGGAGCTTCAACGACGTCCCCCACAAATTCATGTCCGGGCACGCCGGTGAAGGGGTAATAGCCGCGGGTCATCTCTAAATCTGTAGCGCAGATCCCCGCCAGCCGGGTTCTGATTAAGGCTTCACCTGCCCGGGGTTTTGGGATGGGAAGGTCCGTCCGGTAAGTGATTCTCAGGTCTTCCAGCCACAAACCTTTCATCGTCTGCATCATGCCGCTCCTTTGCCCTTTGCGATCCAACTGTCCAGTTCAGTCCCGCTCAAAAACCCTTCCGCTGCACCCTTTTCCCCAATTTTGTATGAAGCAAACACCTGCGCTGCCTCCAGCGCCCCGTAGGGGTCGCCAGTACGCAGGTAGCGGTCGATAAAGGCTGCGAACAGCGCGTCCCCTGCACCGATGGTGTTGACGACTGCACGGGTGTGCACAGCCGGGTAGCGCCCGATGAAACCATTTTTCCGCACTCCCAGCAGGGCACCCTTATTTCCCAGCCCGATCACGATGATCTCCGCCGGGTAGCGCTGCAGGAGCTCCTTGATCACGACCTCAGGCGTCCCCGGCAGGCGTTCATCGCTTAAAAATAGAATCGTTGCCGCAGCTAAAAACTCCTGGTTGTAGGCGTCCTCCAGGTCTGCCAGCGCGTGCACATCCGTGGCAATTGGCTTGCCTGTTGCTCGGACTGCTTGAAGCAGAGGGCGGACAAAGTTGATATTGCAGATCACCGCCAGGTCGCAGGCGCCCAGCGCAGCCTCAGCCAGACCCAGCGGATATTCTCGCTCCTGGATGTCCTTCAGGTCCACGTGGATCTGTCGGCGCCCGTCAGGGTCATATAAGATCACCGATTGGGCGGTCTTCTCCAGCGTGCACAACACCAGAGCGTCGTCAACCCCGGCGCGCGCCACTGTACGCCGCGCCATGGCCCCGTTTTCATCGGTTCCAACCAGCGAGGCGAAATCCACACGGTTCCCCAGCGCGGTCAACGCGCGGGCGATATTCCAGCCCACGCCCGACACCGCACTGTGCAATCCATTGAAGGGATAACGCACCGGAAAATATTCCAGCGGGAAGCCGTCGATCGCCACTGTCGTTTCGATATTGATCAACCCAGCAACAAAAATCTGCGACATCTTCGCCCCTACCTCGCTCCTCGACGCCCGAACTGTCGCTCCAGCAAGTCCGCCGAGAGGTGGATCATCGTGGGGCGTCCGTGGGGACAGGTGCGCGGCGATTGACAACGCTCCAGCGCGCGCAGCAGCGCCACCTGTTCATCATGTGAGAGAATCTGACCGCCTTTGACTGCCATACGTTTGCACACCCGGGCGGTGATCATCGCCTCTCTGGCAGCAGCCAGCGGAGTTTCGTCCTCCTCGAATTCCTCCACCACGGCGTTCAGTGCGGCTTCAGGGTCGCCGCCAGCCAGCAGCGCGGGGATCGCCCGCACCGAGTAAGTATTGGGGCCAAAGGGTTCCACCTCAAAGCCCAATCCAGCAAGAATGGGCAGTTGATCCTCCAGCAAACGTGCCTTTTCCGGCGTCAACAGCACACTCACCGGCGTCAGCAGCGCCTGGGAAGGGACACTGGCATCGGCTTGCTGCGCCATCAACTCCTCAAATAGCACCCGCTCGTGCGCAGCGTGCTGATCGATCAAATACAACCCGTCGGGTCCTTCAGCCACCAGGTAAGTCGCGGCCACCTGGCCCACCAGGCGCAAGAGCGGTAAACGCTCGGGGGCATCCTCCGTTCCTGTTAGCAGGCTGATGCGCGGTTGGACAGATTGAACGGGCCCCTCCCAGGTTTTAGGGATCTCCGCTGCCATTTTCCACGCCGGGTCGATCTGGCTGCGGTCCTCTTCGCGCCCGGCGCCCCACCAGGGTCGCATTTCAAGTTCGGTAACCGGTGAATAAGCCATCAGCGCCCGCCGCACTGCCCGCTGGGCCCGCGAAAACACCAGGTCGCCCTCTCTGAAGCGCACTTCAGCCTTGGTCGGGTGCACGTTCACATCCACCGTCTCTGGTGGCAATTCTAAAAACAAGACCACGATCGGGAAGCGTCCAACCATCAACAGGGTGTGATAAGCACGGATAATCGCAGCGCTGACGGCTGTATCTCGCACCCAACGTCCATTGACGAAGACGGTGATTTCCCGTCGGTTTGAACGGGTCAGCGAAATCGGGCTGATAAACCCGTGGATGTGGTAACCGGCTTCCAAGAATTCCAGAGCCAGCATTTGTTTGGCAATCTCCACACCATAAAGGTTTGCCAAAACTTCCCGCCGGTCAGCGTTGCCGCTGGTTTTTAGCGTGGTCTTGCCTTCCATCGCCAGGTGCCAGCGCACGTGCGGATAAGCCAGGGCATAGCGCGTCACCAGTGCTTCGATATTGCGGCGCTCGGTGGTATCTGATTTCAGGAACTTCAGCCGGGCTGGCAGGTTATAAAACAGGTCCTGCACGGTGATGCTGGTGCCCGGCGGCATGCCCAGCTCGACCAATTCGCCCAGTGCGCCACCCTCCACGCGCAGTTTGGCGCCAACCTCAGCATCAGGCGGGCGCGTTTCAACCGTCATGCGGGAAACGGAGCCGATAGAAGCCAGCGCTTCACCTCGGAAGCCCAGTGTCGCGATGTGAAATAAATCCTCCGCTCGGGAGAGCTTGCTGGTTGCATGCCGCGAGACAGCCAATCCGAGTTCCGCCCGAGGGATGCCCCCGCCATCATCGGTCACACAGATCAAACGTTTTCCAGCGCCCAGCACTTCAATGGTGATTTGCTGGCTTCCAGCATCGAGCGCGTTTTCTGCCAGCTCTTTGACCACCGACGCCGGGCGCTCGATCACCTCGCCCGCGGCGATTTGAGAGGCAATATGTTCCGGTAAAATTCGTATGGCCATGCTCTGAATTATAACCGATGGCAATTGTGAATGGATTGTTCGTGAACCGCGTTTTCAGATAAAAAATATCGGCGGTCAAATAATCTCTAACATGCATTCGAAATCGTGACCACCATAACCACTTCAGCCTGGCTCGCTGCATTTGAAAAGGCTCCCTGCAATCCGCCCCAAACTGCCCGCTGTGTCCCTGATATAACGGTGCTCATTGAACCGGGTTGCGTTTTCAGGTTGAAGTCTTCAAGAGCGTCTAGCGCAAGATTTATTGTTTGGGAAAGCGAGCTTTGTCTCAAAGGATAAAGGCTGAATTGAGCCGTTATAAAACGCTTTTCAATCAAATCCTCGCCCGTAAGCAAGGGCAGTAATTCGTTCAATCCTTCAATAATAACATGCGGTTCTTCCTGAATTTCGCATGATCGTTTGATGGCTTCAATTTTTTCCTTTATCGCCTGGGCTTCAAGTGCCGTTAGCACAATTCCTTCTAACATAATCACCTCTTTAACGAATATCCATCACAGCCAAAACAAGAAAACCTCCCCAAGGCAGTTTAGAAGATTTAATAAATAATGGCCACAGTGTCGTTTTGCTTTGCATCATAAACGGTGTACCCAATATTTCTTCCAGCATCTGCTTTAACTCTCCCAAGGTAAACAGCCTGGCGTGCCCCCAAATCGGACCGCCTTTTTTCCGGTATTTCAACCCCAGTAAGCTCTGCCGATTGATTGCCCCCACAAGCATCCCCTGCCGGGCAACGCGCAAGCCTTCACGCAAAGCTGCTTTCACGTCAGGAAAAAATTCAAGCGAAGTCACATAACTCACCAGGTCAAAGGAATGATCTGGAAAAGGCAGCGCAACGGCATCTCCCAAACAGCAAGGCAGATTCTCATATCTTTTACTGTGTTTGATCATCATGAAAGATCGATCCAGCCCATAAGCTTGATAACCCATTTTCTGATACCAATTTGTAAAATAGCCCGTTCCACAACCAATATCCAGGATTGTAGTTGTGCCTGGAAATTTTTCCAAAAACGAGCCTAAAAGCTGCTTTTCCAGGTGAGCCGCTTGTTTACCGCTGGTATGATACCAATGTTCATACTTGCCAGCAATTTCCGGATCATCAAAGGGATTGTACACCGTCATTTATTTCACTCTGATTTTGGAAGGCGAACAAAAGTATGTGGATTCAAGTGATCATCGGGGGGAGAGCCACCATTGTTCACGTCCAAACAAATTGGCTTAACAATATTTCGGAGGATGCTTAATCCTCAAGCACTTCTAATGATTGATGACCTTGGCATCTGGAGCGTTCAAGCTGATTTTACACATTTTCTTTCACCACATCAATCCGGTGAATATTCTTGCCACATGCGAGCCAACTCATCTTCCTCAGGGCGAATGTCAACATAATGGATCACCTGATTTTCTTTGATGAGTTGAACACCCTTGCCAGGGACAGCCTTTCCGATGACTGCATAAGGGATTTGTTTTTCATCTAATTGCTGCTGCGCTTCCTCAATGTGCTCTGCCGAGATCGTTAACGCCAGCGTACCAGAGGAAATCATCTTTAGCGGGTCAAAATTAAAGGCACTGGCAAATCTATCAACAATCTCAGGAATCGGGACGCTTTCATAATCCACCTGCAGCCCAACGCCGGAAAGTTCCGCGATCTCCAACAAGGTTTCCAGCAGCCCGCCACGGGTCACGTCATGCATGGATGTGGCACCATGCTGTGCCAGTAAAAGTGCCTCCGGAATAACGCTGACATTGTTCATCAGCGCCCTGGCACGGTCGATGTCGCTTTCAGTCAACCCCAAGCTGCGCGCTGTATTGCCAAAATCACTTGCCAGGATGCCGGTCCCTTCCAAACCAATCCCCTTGGTGACCAGAATCAAGTCACCCACCTGAGCGCCGCGGGTCAGGATTGGCTTTCGTCCGCCCAAGGTCCCCAGTGCGGTGACCGCCACCAGCGGTCGATCCAGATTAGCGGAGTAGCCGGTGTGACCGCCGATGACGGTTACGTTGATTTCTTTAGCTGCCCTGGCAATTTCCGTCATGATGTTTTTCACCAGCGTTTCATCTTCTTTGTCGGGTACCAACACCAAGGGCAATATCCAGCGCGGCGGCGCACCACAGGTGGCGATATCATTACAAGCCACATGCACAGCCAGCCAGCCAATGCCCTGCACGGCACCCACAATCGGATCAACATGCGAAGCGAGAATATCGCCGCCAACACGCGTCAGGGCAACATCCTCTCCAAATTCTGCACCTAAAACCACGTCGGGATCGTCCGACTTCAACAACGGGAAAACACAACGGTTCAAGACATCTAAAGAAAACTTTGACATTTCACTCCAATAACCATCAGATCATGATTTGATTTATTTCAATCCCGGTCAAGGTCAGGGAAATAGGTCCCTGCAGCCCGCCAAAAGCGAGTTCCATGGCGTTCAACGATTTGAGCCCTGCCGCTGTGCTCCAATTGTTCAAGCGTCCAGCGAATTTCATCAGCCGACCAGGGGCTCAACGCCTCTTTCAGCTCAGATTCTCGCATCGGATGGCGGGTGATGATGCTCACAATCGCATCCACCAGATTCTCCGCACCGCTGAAGTCGAATGCACCTGTTGCCGGGTGAACAATTTCAGCGACATTGCCCAGGATTGCGCGGGCACGCAACAAACCATCTTCGTCGGGCGCTTCAACCCAGGTTTCAACCGGCGGACGGGTCGGCGTGACAATGTGAACTTCATCCGGGTTGATTTGCGTCAGCACTGCGGCAATATCCTTGAGCGCTTCTTCGGAGTCGTTCAAACCCTTCACCAGCATCACTTCCACCCACAGGCGCCCGGCATATTCCTGTCGAAACCGAATCAGTCCATCGACCAAGCGCTCAAAAGAAAGTTCCGGGAGCGCTCGATTAATGCGGCGGTAAAGGTGAGCACTGCCCGCGTCCAGCGAAGGTAAGACTGCATCCGCAGGGAGCAACGCTTCACGCACCTCGGGCAGATATAGCAAACTCCCATTGGTGATCACTGCTACAGGCAGGTCTGTCATCGACTTGACTCCGCGGATCAACTTTCCAACCCCCGCGTGCAAGCAGGTTTCACCAGACCCAACAAATGTGATCCAGTCGATCTCTCCTGCCGCGTGCGCATTTAAGGCTTCCCGTACCTGAGAAAGGATGTCATCCGGGTCAAAATATTCCTTGCGGACGTTCGTCACCGGCTGGCTGCGACCCAACTGGCAGTAAACACAATTCCAGTTGCAAGTTTTCAGCGGAACCGGGTCAATCCCCAGGGATTGACCCAGTCGCCGAGTGGGCACCGGCCCAAAAACACGTTTGTCCATAAAAGCTCAATTCTATGCTGTTTCATGCGTCATGGCGCATGGCCTGCGCGTTCGCGTAAATCAGTTGAACCAGATAATTCACCACTTACTGAGCAGCCTTCACCCAGCAAGCTGGTTTTTCGAAGTAAGTATACTCCATGTGATTGCATCGAAAGCTTCATCCGGCTACGAATAATCGAAGCACCGCAGATGCAAGGTCAAACCACCGGGCTTGCCCTGAGCATCACCTCACCCGTGTCTCAATCACCCGTTCTCGCTCCCTGCCGGGAACCATCGACCGCGACCCAGCTTGCAGGATAAGGGCAATCGCATTAGAATAAGGGCGGTAAGATTCACAATAACCCCAATCAAATAAGGAGCTTTAAATGCTGTATACATTGAAATCAAAAGCAGGCGAGCTGTTAAAAGACAAAATCGCCGTGGAAATTTTGGAAAAATACGTTCCCGGCATCACCAAGAACCCTCTGGTTACTTTAGCCAAACAAATGCCGCTGGAAAAAATCCTGACACTGCCCCAAGCCAAGCAGGCAGGTATCACTGAAGAAATGCTCACCAAGCTGCTCGACGAGATCAACGCCCGCAAGAAATAAATAACAAAGCGCTCCTGCGGAGCCTGAAATGAAGGCCTTGCCGCTTTCTCTCGGAAAGATGGTCAGTTTTGTGCTGGCTCTTGTGTCCCTGCTCTCCCTGGGAGCATGCCGCGCGGCAGAAACGCCTCCTGCTGGGAGCTTTGTCGACCCCGAACCCGCCGATTACGTCCGTCTGCAGCCGATTGTGTGGGAGTATTTTTACAACCTCAAAGCTGCAGTGATCGCCGGCGATATACAAGCCTTTCACTCCCGCTACCCGGCGCTGGCCAGCGGCGAAGACCCCGAGCGCGGCATCAACGCTGAGGCACAGCGCGTAAAAAGCTACCTGGGCTTTGCATTGATCGATGGCGACGTCTTCCCGGAATATTACCAGCGCTTCAAAATCAAAACGGTTGACGACGAGATCCACATCCTGACCCATGGGCTGGAACTCTACGTCTACCGTGATGCGCAGGGCGTCATCAGCAAATCAGGCGGGGAGTTCAAAATCGTGCTCAACTTGCAGCCTTCCGCAGAAGGCTGGGAAATCGTCCAGACCGACGAGGTCACCCTGTCTGAATGGCAGGATTTTCCAGATTGAGCCCACCCGCCGGGCGGCAATTGCCCATAAAAAGGCATGGGACGCAAGGTGGCGCTCATTTTACGGTTGAGAGAAGATATTCACAGAAAAGCAATCGTGCAGTATCATCGAAATAATGAAAAAAAGAAAAAACAAACATACCGATAACTCTGCCCGGATCTGGTCGCCGGGCCGCCCTGACCTTTCGTCCAGAAAGCGAGGTATCTTGTCGATTAATGCCGATCACGTACTGGCGCAAGCCAAAATTGGTTACCAGCTCACCCATGCAGGAGAGCCCATCGCCGAGGTCGTCGATAAACGCCCTCACCAGGTTGAAATCCAGGATTTGCACAACAAACGCTGGTTGATCAACCTGCATCAACTGCAAGACATTGAGCTGTCTGCCTTTATTGAGGACCTGGCTGAAGCCATCACAGCCTATCATCAAAGCACGCCCGAAACAGCCAGTGCACGCGAACCGCTTGAGGACACGTCCCTGGTGGATCAACCGGATGACGGGGAGCAGACCATCGATGATGATGCCCAGCATTCCCGGCGTCACAGCGACCAGGCTGCCGTCATCCCCACACAACCCCTGTTGGCGCGCTACTTCCAGGAAGAATTTATCCCGAAAATGCTGAACCAGATGGACTTTGACCAGGTCCGCTACGGCGACACGTGGTTGATGGACTATAAAGACGGGGTTGAAGCGCACATCCGCAGCCGTTTTAAAGATTATTTCAAGCTTTTCGACGAATTTGGCAAACCGATCTCCTGGCTGAGGGTGGCCGGGTACGCCATCCTTGCCCAGGCACGGCTGGACCATCCCGATTGGCTGATCAATGGTTGATCTCCGCCAGGCTGCGGGGAGAAAGATCGGCAGCGGCAGACACAAACACGACCCGAAAACCCATAAGGCAGCACAATGAACCCCACAAACCAGAACCCATCCAGCGAAGACCTGCCATCTCGACCTGTGCTTAATTCCAGCGAGGTCATCAACCAGGTGATTGAAAGCGGAGAGCAGTTGATGGCTTCGATTCAGGACCTGATCGAATGGACGGATTACGACGTCTCTCAAATCACCGATTACCTCAAGCGTATCGGCAAGTTTTTGGCTGCGGTCATCGAAGCGCATCCCATCACTTACACCGTGGAGGCGCTGACCCATAAACTGGAGCTTGACGAGCCGACCCTGCGCCGACTGTTGCGGGATGTGGGCGTGGAGATCGACCCTGCCGTCAGCAATCCCGACGAGACCGTCACCGAAGACGATATCATTGCGCTGCTGGCGGATCGCGCCGGCTCGCCGGTGGGCGACCGCCTGATGGACCTGCTGCGCGGTGACGGTCCCTACGTCACCTGGTGGTGAACACAAACGTTTCTTGCAATCCCAGTAAAACCCTGCACTCTGCGGACAATTAACAGAGGCGCTTCCAGCGTAAGCCTGTATGGCTTTGCCTTGATATTCGTTCCAAAATAAAACGAACCGAAACGAATAAAAGAATGACTCAGTCTCCGCCATTCCTCAGATCTTCTAAAACTGCGCTCATGGCGCGGTTAAGCGACGCAGCAATGCTGCTGGATTCTCTTCCGCCCAGCATATGGTCGGTGCGCAGCAGACTCGCCAAACGCAACATGGCTTCGCTGACCACAGCCAGGTGCTGGCCGCACACCCTTGTGCGCGGCACTACGCTGATGCGAATTGAGTCCGCTTCAGCTTAACCGCCGCGTTTTACGTCCGGGCTGGGTTGTTTGGATGGGGGTGTTTGTTAATATTGACATAAAGAAAGCTCCTTTCATTGTGCATGCACAATAGACCAGAACATATGTTCTGTTTTTGATAAGAGTATAGCATTAAGGAGGGGAGCTTTCAATCCGTCAAAAGCGGCAAAAAGAGGGGGATTTTCTGCCACAAGCGGCAGCAAAACGACGAAACCTTCACCGAAGATGATAGCATTGCACTGCTGGTTAACCTGGCTGGTTCAAGTGTGGGCGATCGGCTGATTGACCTTCAGCGTGGCGATGGGACATAGGTGTTACATGGTAAGAAGAACTAATTACATTTTTTGTCGAAACTGATATTAATTTTAAAAAAGTTAGTCCCAAATCTTTTTATATAGGTTTGTAAGTCCCCCAATTGCTGTTACTCCACATATAGAATAGTTCCAATACGTTTTTTTATTACTTTTTCGAATTTCTTGCTTGATTAAAAATGTTATCAAAAGTTTTTTATAAATAGCTGTTATTTATTTAGATAATTGCAAATAAACAATTCATTGCCCTTTTTAGCAGAAGCTTTACCAAAATTGTTCATACCATATTGTAATGACCATGGGATTATATGAGCAAAAGAAAAGAGTTCCCTGATCTCATTACAATCGTCATATGTTATCAACCATTTGTGTTCACATTCTCTCATTATTTTAGCAAATCTAAAATGGTCGAAATTCGCATGGAGATCTCCTCCTTTACCGTAAATTTTCGATTCTTTCGTTGAAAAATAAGGGGGATCCAAGAAAATAAACACATTTTCACCAGAAGTTTTAACTACAGACTCATAATCAAAATTCGTGATTTTTATGTCTTTGATTATTTCAACAATTCTCTTCAGTCTAATTATTGAAGATTCTGTAAACCGTTTTTGGAATGATTCTTCAGAATAGCCTCCAGAATCTATTGTGCCAGAAAAAGTGATTCTATTTAAAATAAAGAATCTGACTGCCCTTTCAAAATCTGATAAGTTTTCTCTATTTTCTTTGTAATAGGAAAATAAATCTTTGCCATTTGGATATAATTTTTTCTTTTCTCTTACACTTTCAACAAGGTCAGCATTTTTTTCTTTTGCATATTTCCAAAACAAATAAAGATCAATATTAAGATCATTTATCCAATATTCGTTACCTTTTATTTTCTGTTTAATGCTAATAAAAATAGAGCCACCTCCAACAAATGGCTCACGATATTCAATAAATGAAGGCAACAATGGTATTATTTTCTTTATTGCTCGAGATTTTCCGCCAGGATACCTTAGCGGACTTTTTATATCCATAATTTAACGTGAAATAATCAGAAATTAATTAATCCCTAGAAACATTATATTGATAACATTGTCAATTATTTTGTCCCACTCATAATTTATGAATTTGAAATTGTTTAAAACATACATGCTTTGAGATTGGGAAGTTTTGCATAAAAAATCTTTAATTTCTTCAGCTTCCTCAATTGTTGATAATTTATAAAATATTTTTCGCAATAAATAAGATATTTGACTCTCTGCTTCTTCAATATCGTGAAAATCAATGTTTAAATAATATTGGTTTTTATTTGTGACGGTAAATAAATTTTTAGTCTTCTTTGGCAAATCATTTAACCGTCTGATCATATATGAAACAGGATTTTCATGACCGGTTTTTTGAGCTAGCAAGTTCGAACTATTTACAATTTTTTTATCATTAAGAAAGGGGATGATTATATCAAAAACGATCTCCTCCCACTTAGCACTAACTTCAATAGAATTTAAATCTAGCAATGTGTCAAGATCAAAATTTCTCATTGCAACCATTGCCAAAATAATTACCTGTTCTTTTTCATTCAATGGTCTATTAACAATTGGAAAATCTAAAACATCTTCCTGTATGTGATTAAGGATTTTATTGAGGTCTAAAATGGAATTATTATATTCAATATGATAAATCCCTAATGCCGTTATAACATAATGCTTGTTCGTTGCAGCTATTTCTGATATTTTTATATATTTTTTTTCTAAGAGTGGGGCCAAATCAGCTTCAAATACTCCCTCGAATCTTTGAGCAGCATCAGATAGAACTTTAAATCTTTCATTGCTATTCAATTTATTAATAGTCAGTAGAACCGAATTTTGAATTAATTCTTTTTTTGTTTTTCTCAAGGAATTAATCAAACGTTCATATAAAGCTTCAAGATAATTTGTTGAATTTATGTTCTCAAGAAAATTCATACCAAGTTCTCCACTTCAACATCAGAACTTTTTTGTACAATTACCGCCATCAACAGTTTCCCCTCCTTATACAATTCTACAAGTTTCTCTTTTACTGGTTTTAATGTTTTTTCATCCATCATTGCTACTTCATCAAGTAATGCAATTATTTTTCTATTATCGTTAATAGCTAATTTTGCTAAAAGAAATGCGGCTTGACCTTGACCAGTACCCAAATCTTCAAACTTGATAATTTTTCTATCAAATGTTGTGATTATTCCGGCTTTAATATCAACATTTTCCACCTCATATTCTCTATCAACGTGTTTAAGAGTACCAATTTTTGAGGCTAATAAATTGCCTAAAAGATGTGCATAAATTTTTCCTTGCTCATCCACTATTTCCTTTTTTTCAATCACGCCATTGATATATTTTGTGAATTGTTGAGCAAACTTTCTTTCCAATAACTGAACACTTCTTAGAAACACTTCTAATTTTTGCAAATACGCCCTATATTGATGAGGTTCCCTTTCATTTAACAATATTAATTCTTCTTTCTTTTTTTTAATAACCTCTTTGTATCTACTCAATTGCTCTTTTTTTTCATTGATTTTTTTTCGGTTTTCTGAGAGAAAATCAGATAAACTCTGCTCATTCATTTGCTCATAAAGCTTTAAGTCTGCTTCAAAACTTAATGAAAAATAACGTTCTGGTGCTTTTGAAGGGTCAAACTGATTGTTTATTAGTTCTGTTCGAAATTTATTTGCTAAGTTATAAAATTTTTCTTTTATTTTTTTTGTATCATTCAATTTATTCCTCAAGTAGGGCGTATCAAAACCATTTATGATTTCTCCAACTTTAGGAAGTCTCTTGTATTTTTCGAAAGTGGAAATAGCTCTATTCAAAGCTTTTTCAAATTCTTTTAAATTAATAATAATTTCATCGTACATTTTTAGTTTATTAACAACAGAATCATATTTCTGCAAATCTTCAATAATTCTTTGTCTAAAAACTTCTATTGTTTGATTACTCCCCGGTAAAGTAACATCATTGTATTTTATGTTTGCAATTGTCGATAGCAATAATCTGTATACCTCAATTGTATCCAGATCTTTACTATGCACTTGTTTTTCATATTCATAACCAGTTGAAAAATTTTCTATAAAATATTTGGTTTCTTCTCTCAAAGTCGAATATACTTCCGATTGAGTAATTTCTTTATCTATATTCGCACCTTTCCACAAATTCAAGTGCTCTTTTTCTTTATTTTTAATCAATCTTGTTAAAAGTATTTCGCAATCATGGAATAATTCTGTGACATTCAGCGTTTCATTTTGAAGTTGTTTTTCAATCTTTGACTGATCTCTGGCGCTTTTCCTTCCCTCTTTTTCAGCATTATTCAATTCATTTTCTAGTTCTCTTATTTTTGTCAAATATTCTCTTACTTTTCTGTCATATTCAATATAAAATCTTGTTAGATAATATTCGAGTACTTTTCTTTGATGTTTCTCAAGTACTTTAAGAGAATACTCGATTTCTTGTTGTTGATTCAAATATTGATTTATTTCCTTTTGCAACTCTTCTATTCTATCCAGATCTTTTGAGTTTTGAATGTCAACAATTAACCCATTTAATTTGTTCTTGAATGAAAATATTTTGTCCCTTATTTCGACTTGAGCATTTTTTATATCCTGGAGTATCTGGGGAAGTCTATCCAACGGATTGTAAGGAATATCATAAATGATTCGAAATTCCCTATAGAAGTTTTCTGAACTGAGGGTTCGAACCTTTCCATCTTTCATTATTTCTACAGAAATATCTGTTGTTTCTGGGTTGAGTTTTCTCGAACTCAAAACACACCCAATTATTGGATTGTCAATATTAATTTCAAAAGCGATTCTCTGGTGTTCAATATCAAGAAGACTGGAAATTTTTTTTCGTAAAATCTCGTCTAATTCATCTTCGGATAATTTTTGTCCAAAAAATCCAGTAGCAATAAGATTCAGTAAAGTGCTTTTTCCAGATGAATTGGGGCCTTTAATATAAACAACATTTGCAAATTCGGTTGGTAACAATTCCGGGCGATAAATTACTCTTTCATCTCCCTCATCTCGGTCAATCTGATAATTTATTTTAATCATTTTCACTCTTCTCTAAATCAAAGAGGTATTCTTGAATTATTTTTTCAAAATCGACACCACCCATTAACTTTTCTAAAAGCATTTTCTCTATTTCGTTATCTAATAATTTAGAAAATAATTCAAATAAATCTTTATCATATTCAATTTTTGTCATACAAATCGCCTTTACTTTATTGATTTATACACCTGCAAGTGATAGTGGAAATTTGATAATTTTTAATTGTGGGATATTGTGGATATTAACTAATGCATAACCTGGTTTTAATGATTGAACTTCGTCACTACTGATTTTAAAATGAGCCCCACTGATCCCATCTGAACGAAAATATATTTTAGAATTTACCACATTAGAAATACCTTTTGGCAGATCGCCAGGGTTTTGTGATGAAAAAATCACTCCAATTTCTTGGCTTCGTCCCGTGCGGCATATTGTGTCTAAAACACCTAATGCCTCCCTTGAGCTCTCAGTGTTATAAAACTGATGCACTTCATCAATGATTATTAGAATAGGTATATCACTTCGCTTTTCACTTTTTGCTTGTACTATTCTTTTTAATAAATGCCGTAACAAAATTGAACCAAATTGAATCCCTTTTTCACCAGCAACATTAATTATTGACATTTTCCCTGTAGATAAGATGTCGTCAAAATCTAATGAGTTTGCATCTTGATTGTCGAAAAATTCTAAGGAGGAATTTAAATTTCTTCGTATACTATTATAAGTTCCTTTATGCAGCATTACCCCGGATTTGTCTCCTCGTGAATTCAATGTTTCAAAATAGGGGTTATCTTGAGCTTCTGTAAAGTAAGTAACAAACTCACTAAAAGTTTCGCCTTTTTTTTCATCTCGCCAATATCGAAATATGTCGGGAAGGTTTTGTGCTCCAATTTCTGTAATATTTTGCAATATTCCAGTTAATGCTTCTGGTTCAATTTCTTTAACATTTAATGTGATTCTTTGAGTGATTTCATAAGAAATATTTTTAAATGCATGTATTTGAGTGTTGGCGGGATAATAAATTACACAGTTATCAATCCCATGTGGTTGTTCATCTAAATCCTCCCACTCCTTCTTAATGCTTTCATTGTTTGTGTTTGTGGGCCTATCCATCATAAGAAAATCAGTATCTTTAACATTTATCGCTAAAACAGCGCCTTTCATTTTTTCGACAAAGTACTGTGCGAGATACTTCATTGCAACAGTCTTTCCACTACCAGTTTTACCTGTTATTTGCATTTGGTGGAAAAACATGTCAACCGGTAATTTTGTAGAAATTAGACGCTTTTCTTCATCAACTAGCAGTTGGTTTTCACCTCCATGGATAGTTGCAACAAACACTTTTGGGCCTTCTTCATGCCCCCCCAACGCAAAATTTACTTCTTCCTGAGTTGATCTCCTTGCAACCATTCGAGGTCTTATGAAATCTATTTTTCCATCCGTTCTTTTGCTAATGTTTTTCACTCGGTAGGCTGTTAATATATTTCTGCATGTTTCATCCGCATATAAGCCAGACAATCCCATTTCGATAATTAATGGTGAAGGGGTAAAAGGTTCGAATTGCGAGCTCTCATCAACTCTAAGGAGGAACTTTGATTGTGCTTCATTATCTTCAATTGTTAAATATGAGCCTTTGGGTAAAATACCTGGTATTTCTTCCGTACTCCTTGCTTTCGACACTAATTTAACTTTCCCGTTTTCTTCACCCAATACTATCCAAGCCATTAGTTAACCTCCAAACCTTGTTTGGTCCAATGTTTGAATTAAACTTGAACTTTTTAACAAAATCTCAATATCGAATGTTCTCATAACTTCCCTTGCATATTTTTCTGCAATAGCAATTGGTCTCATTTGTGGGTTCTTTTTATCCCCATGCAATAACAATAAATAATATATCAGATCAAATAAATCAGGAATAAATTCTTTATAAAAAACAAATGTCGATTGGTGGAATTCAATCCTTTGAGGTGTTATGTAATTAAATGGTTTTATATAACAAAATATTTTTGAAAATCTATTGTTATATTTATCTGAATACATAAAAAGGCTTGTTCTTTGCCCCTCTTTTAATGTTTTGTACGCCCAATGCAAATCAGAATTATATTCATAGGATAATTCTTTCATATTGTCAACAATGAGATTACTATCGCTGTTTTTAACAACAAAAACTGGGAAAATATTTTTTTTATGCAATTTTTCAACAAGTTCAATATTATAATGAGAAATGTTTCCACCAATTAATGGTCCGTCAATAAACAATATAGCATTCTCTAGTGAGAAATTTTCAATCAATTGGTTTCGATCAGTTACATAATCCAAATTGGATTCGCTTGATATATCCTCAGTGAATTTTATAAATTTCGATGTATCAGTAATTTTTTTTGATCGTGAGTAAAAATAAAAAGTTATAGTACAAATAGGAACAATTTCTTCATCTAGGAAATAATCCATTGCATGTGTTGTTACATGGGCTTCACCCTCAAGGGTTAAAAAGCGTAGTTTCGATTCATCATAACCCCCAAAGTTGATTTGTTTTGCGAGAGAACACCCCTTCTCAGCATTTAATGTGTGTGCAATGTCTTCATCAACCCTCTTTAAAAAAAGATTTCCTCCCTTTGTAATAAATGGGATATTTATTTCAACAACGCTAGGATTTTGAATGACTCTAGGGTTTATCTTCCTTACTTCATTTAATCTGTCATGAAATCCATCTTGTAGTAGTACTTTATTTAAATTTTCAACTTTTGTCGAATCAAATTTGACATCAAGCATGTATCTATTCATTATAACAACCATAAAATATATTATTTTTAAAATTACATAAGCCTATTTGATAAATCGTCTTGAAAAAATTATAGCATAAATAAGTAGTCTGATTTGAATATTGGACATCTTTCTTATTTTTTAACAAATACTTCCTGTTTTACATGCTTTTCAGATATCCACATTTTCAAAATTCTCTTTCTGCTATTAACTGTCCCCCATCCTTAGCTCCACTTCCATGATGTGCTAAAATTAGACCTGTATGCAGGTTAACGAACATCTCCAGGCGATCCTGGACACGCTTCCCGATAAGCCCGGCTGCTACCTGATGAAGAATGCGCAGGGGCGCATCATCTACGTGGGCAAGGCGGTCAATTTACGCGCGCGGGTGCGATCTTACTTCCATGCCGGCGCCCACGAACAACCGAAAACTCAAAAACTGGTCAGCGAGATCGCCGATATCGAGTGGATTGTCGTCGGCTCTGAGCTGGAAGCGCTGATTTTGGAAATGAACCTGATCAAGCGGCATCGTCCACGCTACAATGTGCGCCTTAAAGACGACAAGCGCTTTCCCTATATCAAGGTGCACTGGGCTGACCCCTTCCCCAAGATCACCGTCACCCGCCAGATGGTCATCGATGGCTCGCGCTATTTCGGTCCCTACACCAGCGTGTGGGCGGTGCACCAAACGTTGGACCTGTTGCGCAAGATCTTCCCTTACCTGACCTGCAATCGCGAAATCACGGTCAAAGATACGCGCGCGTGTTTGTATTACGACATCAAACTGTGTTCAGCGCCCTGTATTGGCGCCATCAACCAGGAGGATTACCGCCAGTTGATCGACGATTTGTGCCAGTTCCTCGACGGACGCACGGAGACGGTCGTCCAGCGTCTGAAACAGGCCATGGATGCTGCGTCCGAAGAGCTCCAGTATGAAAAAGCTGCCACGATCCGCGATCAACTGCAGGCGATCGACCGGGTGGTGGAGCGCCAGAAGGTTGTCAGCAGCGAACAAACCGATTCGGATGTGATCGCCATGGCGCGCGCTGACGGCGAAGCCTGCGTGCAGGTGTTCTTTATCCGCAGTGGAAAACTGATCGGCAGGGAATATTTCATCCTGGAAGGCACCGAGGAAGAAGCCGACCAGGAGGTTTTGGCTGAATTCGTGAAGCAATTTTACGCCCAGGCCGCCTTCGTACCGAACACCGTTCTGTTGCCGGAGGAGCTGGCAGAAGCGAAAATTATCAGCCAGTGGCTTAAGGAGCGTAAATCCGGGCAAAAGGTCGAGATCACTGTCCCACACCAGGATGTGAACCGTGAACTGGTGGAGATGGCAGCCGAGAACGCCGTTGAGACCCTCAACGCCCTGCGCACCCGCTGGGAGGCTGACAAAAACCGCCAGACCGTGGCGCTGACCGAAATCCAGGAGGCGCTGAACCTTTCGGAGCCGCCCAACCGGATTGAATGCTACGACATCTCGACCACGCAGGGGGTAGCCAGCGTGGGCAGCATGGTGGTCTTCGAGCAGGGCACGCCCAACAAGAAGCTCTACCGACGCTTCAATATCAAGTCGGTGCTGGGGCAGGATGACTTCGCCAGCATGGAGGAGGTGCTCACCCGCCGTTTTCGGCGCTGGAGGACCGCTTACGAAGCAGAGAAGGACGTTGGAAAAAAGCCCGATCCCGCTTTTGCCATCCTTCCTGACCTGCTGCTGGTCGACGGGGGCAAGGGGCAGTTGAGCCGGGCGGTCGCCGTGCTGGAAAGCTATAACCTGCTGGATCGGGTGCCAATAGCCGCGCTGGCCGAAAAAGAGGATGAACTGTACATTCCCGGGCAGCACGCGTCAATCACCCTCGAACGGCACTCACAGGGACTGTACCTGCTGCAGCGCATCCGCGACGAGGCGCACCGCTTTGCCATCACCGCCCACCGCAAACGGCGCGGTCAGCAGGGGCTGGCATCCCGCCTGGACGTGATTCCTGGCATTGGACCCGCCCGCCGAAAAGCGCTGCTGAACGCCTTCGGTTCGATTGAGGGCATTAAACAGGCGCCAGCCGAAAAAATTGCCGAGATCAAAGGCATCACCATGGAATTAGCGCAAAATATCAAACTTCAACTGGAATAAGGAGGGATCTTGAGCAAAAAAGCAGAGAAAAAACCAAAATCCTACCGCGTCTACCAGATTGTGATGGCGGTGATCGCCATCATCATGATCCTCTCGTTGATTGCCGCGGCCATTCGCTGGTAAGGTCGCTACGATGCCCGGTTTAGGCTGGCTGGATGTCAGCGACCTTGATTTCAATGCGCTGCTTCTCTTGGAGCCGTTACACGTGGTTTACCTGTCTGAGCGCCAACCGGATGCGGTTATGGGAACCGCGCTGGCTGCCCATCCCGCGGTAAGCTGGTACTTGGCGCAAGTCTACCCGCCCATTCAAGCTTACCTTGATCGCTGCCTGGCGCTGGCTAACCGACATCCCACACCGGAAGAACTGCGTCGGGCGGAGCTGGCTGTGCTGGACACGATGCAGGACTGGCTGATCTATATCCTCGACCCTGCAGGGTATGATCAGCTCCCATTCCTGGGCTGGGATGACGATTCGCTGTTGACTATGATAGATTTCGGCGACTGGGTTGTTCTCGACGTCGGCGCGGGCAGCGGGCGGTTGACCTTTACCGTCGCCCCTTATGCGCGTGCGGTCTACGCCGTAGAACCGGTGGCTCGTTTACGTTGTTATTTATGGGAAAAACGAACCCGACTGGGCTTTGATAACGTTTACCCGATCGATGGCTTGATCACGCGCATTCCTTTTGAGGATAATTTCGCTGATATCCTGATGGCTGGGCACGTCTTCGGCGAGGATTTCGAAGCTGAATACGCGGAAATGTGGCGCGTGGTGCGCCCGGGTGGCACGATTTTGCTGCATCCAGGCACGAATGCCAGCTCTGAAAATGAAGCCCACAAATTTCTTCTGTCCAAAGGGATCGCTTTCGATCTTTTTGAAGAGCCCGGTGACGGACTCAAACGTAAATACTGGCTGAGAGTTGATTAATTATCGCAAACAAAGGAGAAATGCTATGACTGAAAACAAGGGTTACGCGTTTGTCGAATCCACCAAATACCCCTACATCAGCGAATCCGCTCAAAGGCGGGGATTGCCGCAACCGCCCTTTGAATTGCCTCTTGAACCGGGCGCGCCGCTGATCGACCTGCCCGGTCCTGCCGAGATCGACCTAGGCGAATTTGACCTGCGCACAGCCATCGAGCAGCGTGTGACCCGGCGTCATTACACGGAAGACCCGCTCTCGCTGGAGGAGTTGTCGTACCTTCTATGGCTGACCCAGGGCAATAAAACCATCAACGAGCCACGCGCCGTTCCCCTGAAAACCGTCCCCTCTGCCGGATGCCGCCATCCCTTTGAGACCTATCTTTCAGTCAATAAAGTTACCGGGCTGGAAGCGGGTCTGTATCGCTTCGTGGCCAGCACCCATCAACTGGTCGCCCTGCGCACCGATGCGGATTTCAACACCCAACTGGCAGAGGTCTGCTTAAGCCAACGCCACGTGACCACCAGCGCGGTGACTTTTATCTGGGCTGCGGTTCCCTATCGCACCGTGTGGCGCTACTCCGAGCGCAGCTATCGCTATCTCTATCTGGATGCCGGGCACGTGTGCCAGAACCTGTACCTGGCTGCCGAGTCAATCCACTGCGGGGTGTGCGCCATCGGCGCCTTTGATGATGACGGCGTCGATGCGCTGCTGGGCTTCACACCGCCGGAAAGCTTTGTCATCTACCTTGCCAGCCTGGGGAGGGTGGTCTGACCTCGTTGACCCACCCCATTGACACGTGTGTGTTGATCTCTGCCAGCGAAGAATGGCGGGCTTTTCTCCCCCATTTTCCGCAGACACGGATTGAATCCACGCCCTATGGCGATTGTTTCAAAATGGCCGTCGACGGGTACCCGGTGGTTTTCTTGCATGGCGGTTGGGGCAAGGTGGCTGCTGCCGGGTCGACACAGTACGCCATTCTCCGCTGGAGCCCGGCTCGGATCGTCAATATCGGCACCTGTGGTGGATTCCATGGTCAGGTCGAGCGTGGCCAGGTGATCCTGGTTGCGAAAACCATCATTTACGACATCATCGAACAAATGGGTGACCTCGATGACGCCATCCGCCACTACACCGTTGATTTCGACCTGACCTGGCTGCCGAGCCCGACGCCTCAACCGGTGACGACGGGAACCATTGTCTCTGCCGATCGAGATATCGTCTCCGCAGATATCCCCAACTTGATCCGGCGTTACAACGCAGCCGTCGCCGATTGGGAATCCGGTCCAATCGCCTGGATTGCCCGGCGCAACCAGGTCCCCTGCCTGATTCTGCGCGCCGTCTCGGACCTGGTGAGCGAATCCGGTGGCGAAGCCTATCAGGGCGACGATTTCTTCCAGAAGCAATGTAAGCCGCTCATGGCAGAATTTGTGCGTCACCTTCCGGCCTGGCTGAAGGCGTTCCGCCAATAAGCGCGTCAAACAGCAACTTTAGCCCATTCGCACAGGAATCTCACTTGCCCACAAGGCTGTTAGGGAAGCCGGAAGCCGCTGTTTGGGGGTATGGGGTAAAATCCAGGTAGATTAAACGATTAATGCGCATTTTATTAACATGAAGGAGTTTAAAAATGAAAGAATTTACATTAGATGAAGCGCTTGCCGTAGCACAAACCCTGGGGATTGACTTCAGCAAAGCGGGGTTCACGCCAGAAGAATTTTTAGAAGGGATGAACATCGAGCTCGAGCATGGTCTGGTCGATCCGGAGACCAATGTGACGAATGACGACCCGCTGGTAACAGGGAAGATTGCCATGGCGCATTTGAATGAATTCCCCGAATATTATCATCCGGATGTCGGCCTGGAAGCCTGGGAACATGCTGTTGAAGCGTACAAGGGCGATCTCAAGGGTAAGAAAATTCAAATCGTGTGAGGATTTTAAATAAAAGGCAAAGTTGAACCATTTCTTTGCCTTTTATTGATCAATATTTCATCTACCGCAATATTAGCTTCTCAGCTCATGCTTAACTTTGGTGCTGTGAGCCTTCTGCGTCATTGATTAACTTATCGCGCGTCGAAACCTGCCCACACCGGGCAGGTTTTCCTCTTAAACGGTAAAAATTGTCTCAATTCCCCAAGCGTGCCCGTTCTTCTGCCACAATGCTTTCGTCGAGCTTTTTAAACAGCGGTGCAGGCTGCTTAAAAGCCTTCCCGGGAACCAACTCGATCGGCTGCCATAGGTCTTCTCCCGTGGCAGAAAGCGATTCACCCGGCTCATACAGCAGCACCGTGTGGGTGCCCAGGTCATCTTCAATTTCGCGAGTCACCAGCTGCCCAAATATCGGCTGCTCATGTCCCAGGTAAGCATGCAATTTCTCGCAGGTGTGGGGTAAAAACGGGGCGAAGATGATCTTCAACCAATCAATCGCCTGCATCGCCGTGTAAATCGACTTAGCCGCTGCGTCCTTATCCGTTTTAATTTCAAACCAGGGTCCGGTACTGTCCAGGTACTTATTCACCTCTCCAGCCAGGCGCATCGCTTCCAAAAGCGCCGCCCGCAGCTTGACCGCCTCTAAATAGCGTTCCATGGTTTTAAAGCCGGCACGAATGGTCTGCAAGAGTTCCAGGTCGCCTTCCCGCAGCGCATGCGGAATCGGAACAGTGCCATCCCAGTGTTTGAAGGCAAACGACAGCACCCGGTTAACAAGGTTGCCCCAGGTGGCCACCAGTTCATTATTATTGCGCTGGTAGAATTCCTCCCAATCCCAATCGGAATCGCGAGTTTCTGGCATGTTCACCGTCAAAATATAGCGCAGCGGATCCGGGTCATAACGTTCAAGGAAATCCAGCCCCCATACTGCCCAATTGTGGCTGCCGGAAAGTTTTTTCCCTTCCAGGTTCATGAACTCATTCGCGGGCACATCATAGGGCAGCACCAGCGGTTGAGGGTCAGTTGCGCCCATCTTCTCGTCGAAGGAGTCACCCACACCAATCAGCTCAGCCGGCCAGATGATGGCATGGAAGGGGATGTTATCCTTCCCGATGCAATAAAAAGCACGCGATTTTTGGTTTGTCCACCAGTGATGCCAGGCCTCAGGGTCATCATGCAGCTGGCTCCACTCCACCACACTCGAAAGATAGCCAATCACCGCTTCAAACCAAACGTACATGCACTTACCTTCCCAGCCTTCAACCGGCACAGGCACGCCCCAGTAAAGATCACGGGTAATCGGTCGACCGCGCAATCCACTCGTTTCAATTTGCCCCAGGGATTGGCGGATCACATTCGGACGCCAGTAGGATTGCCGTTCACGCAAAAACTCGGTTACCGGCTCTTCCAGTTTTTCCAGATCAAGATAAAAATGGGTTGTCTCACGCAATTCAGGGGTCGATCCGTCAATCCTGGACTTTGGATCAATGAGCTTTTCAGCTTCCAAAAGGTGACCGCAATGATCACACTGATCTGAACGAGCGCCGGTCTTTCCACAAAAATAGCAGGTGCCCTCCACATAGCGATCGGGCAAAAACCGTTCTTGTGCTGGAGAATACCACTGTTTCGATTCCTCCGTGTACAGGTAGCCGTTTTCTTTCAGCGATAAAAACAGCTTGTTGGCAACATCAAAATGAGTGCGGGTATGGGTACTGGTGAAAATATCGTAGGTCAACCCCAGCTTTTGAAACAATTCAATAAACCCGGCGTGATAGCGCTTGTAGACTTCCTCGGGCGTGGAATTATCTTCGTCAGCGCGCACGGTGACCGGTGTTCCATGTGAATCGGAACCTGAAACCATCAACACATCCCGCCCGCGCAGACGGTGGTAACGGGCGAGGATATCTGCAGGTAAATACGAGCCGGTGATGTTTCCGACATGAATTTCAGCGCTGGCATAGGGCCAGGCGACAGCCACTAATACAGGTTGTGTCATTTTTTACCTCATTTCATGGTTTGATTCCGCTGTTAGCAATAAAAAAGCTGGCCTCAGCCAGCCGCTCTCCGGAGGTGACGTGACACCTCGTGTTATGCTCCTGGCAAGCATAACATCGGAGACCAAAACATGTACATGATGAAGAATTGGTTAATCATCGTAGAAGAATTATACAAGATTATAAAAAATCTTTCAACTGCCTGGCTTTATACGGGTGTCTGAGCTGCCGTAAAGCTTTGCCTTCAATTTGTCGGATGCGTTCGCGGGTCAAGCCAAACTTTAAACCCACCTCTTCCAGGGTATAAGCCCGACCGCCATCCAAGCCAAAGCGCATGCGCAAAATGCGGGCTTCTCGCGGTGTTAATGTCGCCAGAACCTCATCGATTTTCTCATGCATCATTGATTGGTAGGTCACATCAATTGGCGAAGGATTCTCTTCGTCTTCAACAAACATGCCCAGATCAGATTCCTCATCATCGCCAACGGGCGTCTCCAAAGATAGCGGGGGCCAGGAGATGCGCATGATCCATTGCACTTTCTCCACACTGAGATTCAACTTTTCGGCGATCTCCTTTGCAAGTGGTTTCCTTCCCAAACTTTGTTCTAACTCATGATGGACCCGGAACAGCTCCCCGATTCGGTCAATCATGTGCACTGGAATGCGGATCGTCCTGGACTGGTCGGAAATAGAACGTGTGATCGATTGGCGAATCCACCAGGTGGCATAAGTTGAAAAACGAAACCCGCGTTTATAATCGAACTTTTCCACCGCTTTGATCAGCCCCAAATTGCCTTCCTGGATCAGATCTAAAAACGGTATCCCCCTGCCGATATAACGTTTGGCGATTGAAACTACAAGGCGCGTATTGGCTTTTATCAGATGCTCCCAGGCTTCCTCGCCTTCTGCAATCAACAATTGCAATTCGGCAACACGTTCTGGTTGAGCATCATTATCAATGCTTGCCAGTTCAATTTTTGCTAGCCGTCCCTGCTCTATTCGTTGAGCAATTAATTGTTCTTCTGGCATTGAAAGTAGCGGTTCCTGAGACATTTCTTTGAGATACAGTCCGATTGTATCTTCAGTGCCTTCAAAGGGTGATGACACTGGGCTTCGACCGCTGCTCATATCGCCCTTGTTATCGAGCAATGCTGGGGAATCAATAATTTCAACCCCCTGATTCCGCAAATACACAATTACAACCCGTATTGATTCGTGATCATCGTCTTCATTTGGGAAATAGACCATTAAATCGTCGATGGTCACATAACCCTGTTTATCTGCGAGTGAAAGCAGGGCATCAATAATTGCTTTAACTTTCTTCCTACAAGGATCGCTGACCACTGCTTCTTCTCCGGCTTGATTGTGGTTGATGTTAATTCACGCCTACCCCCACCCGCGAACCCGTGATTAATGCGTCTCCTGATCAAAGGTCACGGATTGGGAGCCTTCCGAGGATTGGTGTTCGCATGTCGTTAAATTAAGATCAGCACCACAGACAACACAGAGCCCCTGGCAATTGCTGTCACACAAACGCTTAATGGGCGTCGCTAAGATTAAGTATTCTCGAAACAAGGGGCCCAAATCAAGGTAGCCATCATTAGGAAGGATTAAATCCTCCTCTTCGCGATGGCGCGTCATAAACTGGTACAATTCTTCAAATTCGGTCTCAACCGGCAGGTAGATTTCTTTCAGGCAACGGACACATGAGGTCAAAACCTTCGCCCCTGTCTTAACCTGCAGCAAAATCCCTTCGCGAGTTCTTGAAAGACGCACCACGCTATGTAAAGCTTGTATTGAAAGGTCATCGACAACGATTTCATCAATGTCAACAGGGACTTCATGGCTGGAGCCAATGGCCTTGTTGTACATATGACCAACGTTCAGTCGCAAAAGGTTATTGCTCTTGTTCACAGTATATCACTCAAGAAACGATTGGGTAAAATCAATTCAGGCAGAATTATAACACGGCGCCTCATAAACATCAAACCTTATTTGGAGAGTATGATAACAAATGGTATTGAATAATCGGTTGATGAATGAAAACAATCATTTTTGACATTTGCGATTATTATGAATATTATAATAATTCGTTGGGCAACCCTTCGCGTAACGCTCCCTGTGCTCTGCAAGGGCAGTGAGCTGTGGTTGCCCTGCACATCGGTCATCTTCGGGTTGGGCGGACATAGCTAAAAATTCTTTGAGTGCTACGCTAAGGTCTATCCCGATAAATGATACTAAATCAAGAACAAATCAATTTTAAACGCTCACTATGATAATTTAGGTATTTAATAAATGAACATCACCACCGCAAAGCTGGTCATCGCTTCAGGAAACTCGGGGAAAATCTTCGAAATCAAAGCCATTCTCTCTCACCTCGAAATCGACATCGTCACCTTTGAAGACTGTGGAAATCGCATTGATATTGAGGAAACAGGATCCACCTACTTTGAAAACGCGCGGATAAAAGCGATGGCTTATCTTACAGAAACAGGTCTGCCCGTGCTGGCAGATGATACCGGGCTGGAAGTTGAGGCGCTGGACGGCGCGCCAGGTCTTCATTCTGCCAGGTTTTCACCCACGCAACCGGCAACGGATTCCGATAGGCGCAGGTATTTATTGTCACAACTGGTAGCCAAACCTCAGCCCTGGAAGGCACGTTTCGTTTGCACAACCGTACTGGCTCTACCGGACGGCGAAATCATCACGACCACGGGTTGCTGCCAGGGATTGATCGCCCCTGAAGAACGCGGTTCCAGAGGGTTTGGCTACGATCCGGTATTTTATATCCCTGAATACAATGCAACTATGGCCGAACTCTCAGCCGATATCAAGAACCAGATCAGCCACCGCGCCAGAGCCCTCGCTGCCATGATCCCACATATCCAAGAAAAGCTCATTTCAAGATAAGCGCATTACCATTTATTTCGATGCACCCGCTGCGCATTGAAGCGGTCAACCGGTTCAGGTACCGATTCAGGGTGCCCAATCGCAACCAGCGCCACTGGTCGAACATCTTTTGGTATCTCCAGCAGGGATTGCATACCAGACACGCGCACCGAATCAGGAAAGATCCCCAGCCAAACCGCGCCCAATCCCTTGGCATGAGCTGCCAGCAGGATATTTTGCGTTGCCGCTGAACAATCTTGCAGCCACGAAGCGCGTTTTGATTCCAATTTGCGATCACTACACACCAGGATCGCCAGCGGTGCATCCAGGAGCATTTTTGAATAGGGATGAAATTTGGGGATGGCGTGTAATTTTGCCCGATCGTCAATCACAATAAAATGCCAGGGTTGTTCGTTCCTTGCTGATGGTGCCTGCATGCCAGCCCTCAACAGGTCGTGCAGGTCCTCTTCGGAAACCGGCTCGTGTTTAAAATTGCGCACACTGCGGCGAGTGTAGATTGCTTCTAAAGCCTCCATTAAACCACCTTTCGATCATCTGAAAACCCAATCGCATCCACATAGGATGACATAAATTCCGGATCTGTTGTCAGTTCAATATAAGATATTTTTGCCAAAATCGTTTCAGCTTTCTTGCGGCTGTCGTTTGAAAGCAGCATCTCCAGCGCGCCTGCGCCAGCCGCATTGCCGATCTGTTGAAAGCGTTGAGCGGGAAGCGTGGGAAACATACCAATTTTAACGGCAGAATCCAGATTTAAATAGGTGCCAAATGCCCCTGCCACGATGAATTGATCGATTTCCTCAGCTTTCGTCTCAGTTGCCCTCAGCAGGGCGTTAATGCCAGCTCGAATGGCTGCCTTGGCTAATTGGATCTCGCGGATATCTCCGCGTGTAACCAGGATTTCTTTTCCCGTGCCCGATTTTGCAGCAGGAACCAGGATGATCGCGTCACCCTTTGGCAAAAGGACTTTGCGAGCCGCGCGTTTTGTGAACCGCCCGGTTGAATCTATCTGCCCGCTTTCCAGCAAACCCGCAACGACATCCAGTATTCCCGAACCACACAAACCGACTGCTGGTTGATTTTCGATGGTTGCCAGATGCCAATCGCCATCATAAAACTTGGCTCGCTCAATCGCACCGGGTGCAGCTCGCATTCCAGCATGAATATGAGCGCCCTCAAATGCCGGCCCAGATGCACACGAGCAGCTCACCAACTCTCCATCTTTAAGTAAACTGACCTCGGTGTTGGTGCCAATATCGAGTGCCAGGATCACGCCCTGTCGACCAAGGATATCGCTGGCTAACAGCATCGCAAGGTGATCCGCTCCAACAAACCCGGCAATGTTCGGCGGCATATAGACACGTGCGCCAGGAGCTCCAACCAGGTCGACCTCACGTGCCGGAAAATTCAACGCCTGGCGAACGGCGGGAACATAGGGCGCCTCGCCCAACTGCCTGACAGGCAACCCGGCATACAGGTGCTGCACCGCGGTATTGCCCACAACAACAAAGTCCATGATCTGGTCAGGGTTAACTTGGGCAGATGCGCATAGACTGCCGACAAGTTGATTGACCCATTCGACCAGGCTGGTTTGCAGTGTTTTTTGTTGGATTTTACCCTGGTTAGCGTAAGCAATTCGGCTGATCACATCTTCGCCGTAACTGATCTGCGGGTTCATCGATGCTGATTTTGCCTCAATTTTCCCGTTGAATAAATTCACCAGGAAAGCAGCCATTTTTGTGGTGCCGACATCGACTGCCACGCCATAACAGTCCTGATCTTCTCTCAAAAATCCAAGTATCTCTCCCGCTCCATTAAAAACAGCCACAGCGGACCAATCCTGCTCGCGCATTTTTATTGAAAACTGGGTTAATACCGACAGGCTGACATCTCGGCATGCCTCACCGCTATTGGAGAGTAACTCGCTAAATCGTTCCCAATCTGCGCGCAAATCATCCTGAGCCGGCACAGGCAGGGAGAACTTTTCCAGGTGAAGATTTGTCGCAAGAACAATCTCTTTCGGAAGTCCGTCGATTTGCAAACGTTGCATTGTCGTCAACGATTCGGGCGGCAATTCGATTCTGGCGTCACTGCACGGAACGGTCATACACGCCAGGCGCCATCCCTGGGCGAGCTGATCAGGGCTGAATTCGTCTTCCTCTTCAGGCTGGACAGGATTCAGTTCTCCGTCAATGCAGCGAATTTTGCAAGAGCCGCAGACACCCACGCCGCCGCATAACGCGGCAATTGAAATGCCTGCCTTTTGCGCCAGTGCGAGCAAGCTTTCTTTACCATTGGTAAAAACCCGCGAGCCAATCGGTTGAAAATCAATACGGTATTCAGGCATCGGATGTTCTATTTTTTATAGCCAATCATGCGCAAGAAATTTTTTCGCCAGGTGATGTCTTCTTCACCTTCAATGCCGCGCGAACGGTTTCCATCCGCCACGCCTAAGATCGCGCGTCCTTCACCAACATCCATCACTACCACATCCGTCGTATTGGCGGTGGCACAGAAGATGTGACAGACTTCCGGCACAGCTTTGACTTGGTTTAAAACATTGATCGGGAAAAATCCTTGTCCTAAAAAAATGATGAACGCATGGCCTGCCCGCAGCTCACAGGCATTTTTTTTAGCCAGTTCAATCATAGCTTCATCGGTGCCGCTCCAACGGACCAGGCACTTGCCCGACGCTTCACAAAACGCCAGCCCGAATTTTATCCCCGGCACACTGGACACCAGGGCTTCGTGGATATCCTCGACGGTTTTAATAAAATGCGACTGACCGAGGATAAAATTGATCTCCTCTGGCTTTTCAATCCTGATATTTTTCACGTCCATGACTGCTACCTCCTTTGATGGTAGGCTAATTTTAACATGTTTCGTGCATCACCTGGCCTGTTTGCCAAAGTTACGAATAATAAAAAGGCATCCCAATGTGGATGCCTTAATCAGATTAACAACGGGTATTTACTTTAAGTATTTAAATCTTTATGCGCCCCAGAAAGTGCACGCACCTGTTCCATGGCATGGTAGGAAGACCTGACCAGGGGAGCACTTTCAACCCACCGAAATCCGATTTCCAGTCCAAAGCTCTTTAATGCCTCAAATTCATCCAGGGTGTAGTAACGCATAATGGGAAGGTGCCTCCGGCTGGGCTGTAAATATTGCCCAATGGTGAGGATGTCCACACCCCAGCTGCGTAAATCGCGCATCGTTTCCTGAACTTCTTCAAAGGTCTCGCCCAGTCCCACCATGATGCCTGCTTTGGTTAGCACATCGGGGTCTAATTGTTTGGCAGCGGTATGAATAGCCTGTGACCACTCATAACGATCCTGAGGTTGTACACTTTTGAATAAACGCGGCACTGTTTCCACATTGTGGTTAAGGATTTCAGGACGGGCAGCCATCACGATCCGCAAAGCTTCAACACTGCCTTTGAAATCGGGGATCAACACCTCAACGGAACATCCTGGTAATAATTGCCGAATGCGCTGGATGATCATGGCAAAAATTGGTGCGCCCCCGTCCCGGCGTTCATCACGGTTGACGCTGGTGATCACCGCGTGCCTGAGGTCCATTTGCTTCACAGCCTGGGCAACACGTTCGGGCTCTTCCCAATCTATGAATTCAGGGCGCCCATGTTTAATATCACAAAACCTGCAGGTGCGCGTACACACATCGCCCAAAATCAAAAAAGTGGCGGTTCCGCTGCCCCAGCATTCGCCGATATTCGGACAGCCGGCCTCCTCACAGACCGTATGCAATGCCTTGCTGCGCATCAGGCGTTGTAGATCTTGATAATTCTCCCCATTGGGCGCACGCACCCTGATCCAGTTTGGACGCCGAACGGGTGTGGTATCAATCACCTTTGGATCTATACGATTTCTGGTCGGATTTGTCGACATTTGAACCTCCAACGAAAATTATACTCCCGTGCACCGTTAACAGAAACCAGGCAAAGTGAAACTCAAAAAGATGCTGGTATTTTTTCAACGGTCCGTTCGCGCGGGCTGCCAGGGGCCTGTCCCCATCAATTTTTAGATTAATCCGCTTCTATATTTGGGGTTTCCTCGACCTGAGGCTCAATCGGTACCATCAGCCACATAACCAGGTAAATCAGGATGCCTAATCCGCCAGAGAATGATAAGACGGCAAACAACACCCGCAAGATCACAGGGTCAATCGACAGGTGCTTTCCAAGTCCGGCGCAAACGCCAGCAAGGCTGCCTTCAGACGGGATTCGATATAGTTTCTTAACTTCCATGTTATCCAACCTTTCAAGATGACTCTCTGGGTCTGTTTTCCATTATTCGTCCACTTTCTGGAAAAATATTGCATCCAGTTGATAAAGTCAGGTCTGGATCGCCGCTTTTTGATTAATCATACCCAGTATAGCCCAGAAGTGGTATAAAATAAGGTTGGAATTATTGACCAATAGAGGCACACACGATGGATTATCTTAAATCAACCTGGCGCTTGATCAACCATCCACCGGCAAAGGGTTCCTGGAATATGGCTGTGGATGAAGCCATCCTGGAAGCGATCTTTACCGGAGAAGCTTTGCCAACATTGCGGCTTTACGCCTGGCAGCCTGCCTGCCTGTCATTGGGACATGCCCAGGCTTTTTCTGAGGTCAACACCGAGCAAGTGAAAGCCAATGGTTGGGACATTGTTCGTCGCCCAACCGGCGGCAGGGCGATTCTGCATGTGGATGAGCTGACCTATTCTGTGATTGTGCCCTTATCCGAACCTCGAGTCAGGGGTGGTGTGCTGGAAAGTTATTTGCGGCTTTCAGAAGCACTGCTCGAAGCGCTACGTCTGCTGGGTTTGAACCCGCAAGCCAATCAACAGCCTTCGAACCAGAATTCGAAAACGCCCAACCCGGTCTGTTTTGAGGTTCCTTCCAATTACGAAATTACAGTCAATGGGAAAAAGCTCATCGGGTCCGCTCAAGCTCGCCGGAAAGACGGTCTCCTTCAGCATGGGGCGCTGCCCCTGTATGGCGATTTGACGCGCATTATCGACGCGCTGAATTTCCCTGACCCGGCTGCTGTGGAAAAGGCAAAAGAACGGTTATTAGCCCATGCAACCACGGTTGAGAGCGAATTGGGATTTGCCATACCATGGGAGCAAGCCAGCCAGGCATTTCAAGATGCCTTCTCACAGGCCTTGAATCTGGACCTGGAACCGGCTGACCTCACTGAAAAGGAGTTGGCACGAGCCAAAGAGCTTGTCAACGAAAAATATGCCCATCCATCATGGACGGAACGGATTTAATCCCTGATGCCCAAATCATCTTATCAGAGCTACCGTCAATGGGTGTTGACCACAATGCTGATCGTTATGCTTGCGCTGTTGACAGCCTGCACACCTAAGGAGGAGGCCTCCACACCAACACCCTCTCCGACCTGGACGCCAGACCAAACCGCCACGCCCAAACCAACTGCCACGCCTCGACCAACAGCCACGCCAACCCTGCCGCCCTTGGGCGAAGCAGGCAACCCCGTCACCTTTGGCTTCGTGCTCCCTCAACTTGCCAATGCAGACCTTGCCGCGAAAGACCTCACCGACCTGTTAAGTGGTGAAACCGGCTATGCTATGGAGGTACTGCTCTATCCAGATTTTGAATCGCTGTCAACAGCAATACTCCAAGGCGAAGTTGATTTATTTTGGGTTAATCCGCTGGAATACCTGTACCTGAATGAACAGGGGTTCGCCGAGGTCATGCTGATGACCAATCACCAGGGCGTCTTTTCTTACGGAGTTCAGTTCATAGCCAATATGTACCGTGGGTTTGAGTACTTTTTCGACCCCGAAACCAATGAAAACACCGGCGATATTCTGCCCGCCCTGCAGCAATTTGCAGGGACTCGCCCCTGCTTCCTGGATCCCCATTCAACCCCCGGTTATTATGTGCCCATGGGATTGTTAGCGATTACCAGTACGCCAACCCAGGATCCCATCTTCGTTTACAGCTACAATGCGATCATTCGGGCAATTTATATTCAGGGCATCTGCGATTTTGGCGTCACCTATGCGCTCACGGGCGATCCGCTGACCTCCAGCGATATCATGTTCAACCTTCCCGATGCCCAGAACCAGGTTTTTGTCGTTTGGAGATCGGATGGACTGATTCCCAATGTCAGTTTATCCGCATCCCCTAACTTGCCTGTTTTTATGCGTTTTCGAATCGAGGAAGCCATGCTGCGGGTTGCAAACAGCGCGGACGGTTTATATATCATCAGTTCCGCTTTGGACTATCAAGTTGAAGCCCTTCGCTCAGTAGAAGACAATTTTTACAATGGGTTCCGTTCGGTTATTTATCCCCTGGCATTGGATTTACAGGCTCTCACGCACACCGCGCCCCAACAATGAATTACCTCCGCCGCTTTCTTCTGATCGTTTTTCACAGCATCCTGTATATCTTCATCGGCGCCTTCTTCCTTGTTGGCTTAATCCGAACGGGGATCCTGATTCACAGCCGACCAAAGACCTTTTTACCAGAGGATGTCCCTGAAGCCCCTGTCGCTCTGGTTCTGGGCGCCGGTCTCAACCGGGATGGATCGCCCGGCGTTGTTCTACGCGACCGGGTTGAAACAGCAGCAGAGCTTTATTTTTCAGGAAAAGTTGAAAAGCTTTTAATGAGCGGTGACAACGTTTCGCAATATTACAATGAACCCGGAGCCATGTTCGATTATGCCCTGTCTTTAGGCGTCCCTGATGAAGATATCGTCCTGGATCCTGCGGGGATAAGGACTTATGATAGCTGTTACCGAGCCCGAGATATTTTTGGTGTCAATCAACTGATCATCGTTACCCAGGCTTTTCACTTACCCCGGGCTTTATTCATTTGCAACGCTTTGAATATCGAAGCTTATGGCGTCAGCGCGGACGATGCCAACTACAACCGTCGCGGGTATATCTTCTGGTGGGCGCGGGAAATACCTGCCTCCAGCGCGGCGGTTTGGGATGTGTACTTTGCCCGGTCCACACCAATTCTCGGTCAACCCGAACCCATCTTCCCCTGAATCCGACTTTTTCCAATCATCATTAATAAAAACCAATTCTGGCATCAATATTGCAATGAAAGGACAAACCATGAACAGAGATCAAGCATTAACCATTTTGCATCAATACGTCAAGAACCCTAACCTCATCAAACATATGCTGGCTGTTGAAGCCGCAATGCGTTTTTATGCCCGCAAATTTGGCGAAGATGAGGAAAAATGGGCTGTGACCGCATTATTACACGACTTTGATTGGGAAATTCATCCCACCATGGAAGAACATCCCCTGGCTGGTGAATCTATTTTGCGGGACCATAAGGTTCCAGAAGATATCATCCGGGCAGTCCTCAGTCATGCGACCCACACGGGAATCCCTCGAGAGACGCTTATGGAAAAAGCGCTGTTCGCCTGTGATGAGGTGACCGGCTTAATCACTGCCGTTGCCCTGGTCAGGCCTTCAAAAGCTTTATATGATCTTAAACCAAAATCTGTGAAGAACAAATGGAAGGACAAATCCTTTGCTGCGGGCGCCAATCGGGAAGAAATTGAGCTGGGCGCTGCAGAGTTAGGAATCGATCTCTGGGAACACGTCGCCAATGTGATTGAAGCCATGAACGGCATTGCTGAAGACCTCGGCCTGGCAGGGACGCCACAGGATCATTAATCAGGACAAATACCATGGAGCTTAAAGGCAAAGGTTATTATATTTGGAGGTTGAAAAATTGCGAAAAGGGCAACCCCGATCGCATCGTCGACCTGGCGCGCGAAGCCAAATTATCACATGTGTTGATCAAAATTGCTGATGGCGCCTTCCCTTACAACGTTGACCTTGAAAGCGGCTTTGATTACGTCCGGCCTGTGATTAAAAAGCTCCAATCTCACAATATCGCCGTTTGGGGATGGCAGTACATCTATGGAAATCATCCCGATCAAGAGGCGCAAATTGCGGTTAAACGCTCGATTGAGCTGGGTGTCGATGGTTATGTGGTCAATGCAGAACATGAGTTCAAACAACCCAAAAAAGCTGCTGCCGCCAGCCGTTATATGAACATCCTGCGCAATAATTTGGGCAGTCTGCCCATAGCCCTCAGCTCATATCGCTTCCCTTCGTATCATCCTGATTTTCCCTTCAGTAATTTTCTTAAACGGTGCGATTACAACATGCCCCAGGTTTACTGGATGAAATCAATCAATACGGGGGGCGCACAATTGCAACGCTGTATCAACGAATACAACCAGATCAAGCCCTTCAGGACGATTGTCCCTACCGGTCCGACTTTCAAAGAACATGGCTGGATACCCCAAGAGAACGATGTGACCGAGTTCCTGCAGGTCGCCCAAAAGTTAAACCTTCCGGCTGTCAATTTCTGGTATTGGGAAGGTTGTCGGCGTGATTTACCAAAATTTTGGGATCTCGTTCGTAATTATCGTTATGAAAACTCCACAGCAGGCAATAATTTTCTCAGTCAATACTTTGCAGCCTTGAATAGCAACAACCCGGACAAAGTCATTAAGTTTTATCACAGCAACGCGGTTCATATTCGCTCTGGAGGTGCCATCGTCGGAAAGCCGGCAATCCGAGAGTGGATTACCAACCTGATGGAAGAACATACAGGACAAAAATTCATCCTTCTTCAGGAAAATGTCGATCGTCATATCCATAATTTTCGCTGGCAGGTACAAAAGCCAAATGGTGGCGTGACTGAAGGGCGCGACACGATGGGCGTGATCGACAACACCATCCGATTTCATTATTCGATTATCCAGCAGCCATAACCCGGGCTTTTCTGATCGTCAGCGCTTATTTTCCTACCAATGAAATCGCATCCAGCGGCACTGTCATTTCCAGGATCTCATCACCCTTTTTGACATCGATTACAACCTCGCCTTTTTGTGCCCGGGTGCGGCTGGGGGCATCCGTCACCCGCAAGAGGCGGCTGGCTGCCTCTTTAAAATGCACCACACCGTTGGATGTGAGTATCCCGATCATTGACCCGGCAATATGCTCATCGTCTGGCAACCTCCAGGCAATCACCCCCAATCCATAGCGCCCCTGGAGTGGGAATTGAGAGGGTTCTATCCGTTTTGCTTTGCCGCGATTGGTTACCAACAAAATTTCACCGCGTAGTGAGGCATTGCCCCCACCAATAACCTCATCATTTTCGCGCAGTTTAATGCCATTCACCCCGGCGGCGACCAAGCCCATGGGCCGCACCTCCTCCTCGTTGAAGCGGATTCCCATGCCCAATTTGGTCGCCAGGAAGATCGTCTGGTCGCCTTTGGTCAACAATAAGAATTTCAGGGCGTCACCGTCATTAATTTTTACCAATGTAAACAAATGCGCGGAGGGACCCGGGAGTTCGCTCAGTGCAGAGCGTTTGACCATGCCCATCTTGCTCACACTGACCACATATCCATCGCCTTCTTCAAGGTCTGTCGGCGCAGAGAAGATCAACTTCGGTTTGTGTTGGCTGGTCAGCGGTGACAAAGCCGTCAACGAGATGCCTGAATCAGGATCATCAGCAACGGGCAGCGATTGCACCGCCAGTGCAGCCGCCTCGCCAGTCTCAGTCACAAGATACAATGTGTGATGCGTCGTTGTGCGCAAAACCATGCTCGGAGCGTCAAGCCCCCATTGCCTGAAGCTTTTGTCGTCATCCGTACGGGCAATTTTGTTGTTCTTCGATACAGCGACCCATACGAGTTTTTCTGGCATCATATCCCTGGTCGTCAGCCGGTCAATGGCGGTCTCGCCTTCTTGCATCTGGATGATCTGCGTTCGGCGTGCATCCGCATAACGCGTGCGCACTTCCTTTAATTCATTGATGACAACCTCGCGCATCATCTTGGGAGAGCGCAGCAAAGCTTTCAATTCCTTAATCCGTTTCTCAACTTCCTTGTGCTCATCTTCAATTCTCTTACGCTCCAAAGCCGCCAATCGGCGCAGCGGCATATCCAGAATTGCCTGAGCCTGAATTTCATCAAGGTTAAATTTTCGCATCAGGTTGTTTCTGGCAGTTTCAACCCGGTGTGACCGTCGAATGGTGTCAATCACCTCATCCAGGTTCTCCAGAGCAATCAGGTAAGCTTTTATAATATGAATGCGTTCCTCTGATTTCTTCAATTCATATTCACTGCGACGCCTGACAACCTCCAGACGATGGTCCGCAAAGACTTTAAGAGCCTGTTTCAGGTTCAGGTTCTGTGGCTGACCTTTGACCAAAGCTAAAATGTTTATACCAAAGGTGCCTTGCATTGCGGTCCGCTTATACAATGTCTTCAATACTTCATCGGGGTTGGCAGTTTTACTCAATTCAATCACGATCCGCATACCCAACCGGTCGGATTCATCACGGAGATCACTCACCCCTTCTAAAGAACCATCGCGCACAAATTCGGCAATTTTCTCAATCAACGTGGCTTTATTGGTCATGTAGGGCAATTCGGTCACGATAATCCGCTTTCTCCCCCTGCTCATCTCTTCCAAAAGCACCCGAGCGCGCATACGCACACGACCCTTTCCACTCCCATAAGCCTGAGCCAGGGTTTCCGTGCGGTCATCTGTGATAATCAAGCCGCCGGTTGGAAAATCAGGGCCTTTAATATGTTTCATTAAATCTTCAACGCCGATATCGTCGATTTTTGTCCAATTTTCAAACATCATCACCAGGGCATCCACCACCTCACCCAGGTTATGTGGCGGGATATTGGTTGCCATGGCCACGGCGATGCCAGATGCGCCGTTGACCAATAAATTCGGGATTGACGATGGCAACACCTCCGGTTCCTGTAAAGTCCCGTCAAAGTTGTCCAGGAAATCAACCGTATCCATCCCTAATTGCTGGAGGATATCCATCGATATCTCAGTTAACCGCGCTTCCGTATAGCGCATCGCTGCCGGTGGATCGCCATCAATACTCCCAAAATTCCCCTGACCTTCCACCAACCGGTATCGCTGAGAAAAGTCTTGAGCCAGCCTTGCCATGGCGTCATAAACTGCCATATCACCGTGCGGGTGATACTTGCCCAAAACCTCTCCAACGATCCTGGCCGATTTCTTGTGCGCAGAGCCTGGTCGCAATCCCATTTCGAACATGGCATAAAGAATTCTTCGCTGCACGGGTTTAAGACCATCCCTGGCATCGGGTAAAGCCCTGGAAACAATCACACTCATGGCATAATCGAGATAAGATTGTTGCATTTCCTCATTAATATTTATTGAGCGTACCGTTCCTAAATCCATAATCGCTCCTATTGATAACATCGATGCCAAAATCTTATTGATATTGGGCAGCGGTTAAAGAACATTTGTTTCATTATAGCATAAAAATCCCGGTAATGTATCCGGGATTTTTATTTTATCAGAAAACAGAGCTGAATTTTATTTTCTATTCGCCGATTTCAGTTTCCTTTAGATCGGAATCCTCTTCAACCGAGCCGGCAATGCCCATATCCGTCTTATCAACCTTATGATCTGCAGCGGCTTCATTCGTTTCTAATTCATCAAACAGGGTGAGCACACGCCCCTCCCCAACCGCATCGTAGACATCATCGCCCTGGGCTTCATCTGAAAATTGCCCGGGTTTAAAACCTGTGCCAGCAGGGATCAATTTGCCGATCATAATATTCTCTTTCAAGCCAAACAAAGGATCTTCGCGTGATGAAATCGCTGCTGCCGAAAGCACTTTTATTGTATGCTGAAATGAAGATGCGGAAAGGAAGGAATCTGTTTCCAGGGCTGCCTTGCTAACGCCCAGCAAGACTTCAAGATACCTTGCCGGTTGTTTTCCCTGTTCAACCAATTCTTCATTGACACGCCTGATCTCCAGCCGATTGACCAGGTCCTGGGGTAAATAAGCCGTATCACCCGATCGCATGATCTGCACTTTACTAAGCATCTTGTTGATAATGACTTCAAAATGCTTGTCATTGATATCCTGCCCCTGGTTAACATAGATCTCCTGGATCTCACGCAACAAATATCGCTGACATGCATCACGCCCATTAATTCTCAGGACGGTGTGGGGGTTTAATGATCCTTCTGTTATCGCTTGACCCGGTTCTACTTTTTCACCTTCTTTAATGGTCAGTTTGGCTGTCGTAGGAATGTCGTATTCTTCCGATTCCTTCACTTCATAAGAAACTATCACCTTATGGTCTTCGATTCGCACACGTCCATTATTCTGGGCGGTAATAATCGCTTCGTCCTGGGATGCCAGCGTCGCTCCCATGACAATTTCATCTCCGTCGCTGACAGCGATTGACCAGTCCTCTGGAATATCATAGATATCCGAAACCATTTCACTGTGGTCAATCCGCACAAATCTTTTATCCGAATCTTTCTCAAACCCAAAGAGGTGAGCAGTGCCGGCAATTTTGGAAATCACTGCTTCTCCCTTGGGCTCTTTACGGGCTTCAAACAATTCTTCGACACGGGGAAGGCCGGAGGTAATGTCGCCACCAGCAACCACACCGCCGGTGTGGAAGGTCCGTAATGTCAATTGCGTTCCTGGCTCACCAATCGACTGAGCAGCAATGATCCCCACCGTTGAGCCCAGTTTTACCATTTCTCCCCGGGCAAGATCCATTCCATAACAATTGGCGCAAATCCCGTGAATCATCTCACAAGTCAACGGAGAGCGTACATGAACAGCAGAAATCCCAAGTTCTTTAATTATTTTCACTCGATCATGGGTTAGAAGATCATTTCGATTGAAAACAATTTCGCCAGTTTCCGGGTTAATGACTCGATCCGCGAGAACCCGACCATACAAACGTTTCTCGAAAGACTGCCCAGCGATATTATCATCTGCGTTGATCCAAATGCCCTGATACGTGCCGCAATCTTCTTCATTTACAATCACGTCTTGGGCAACATCCACCAGGCGCCGGGTAAGGTAGCCTGCATCGGCAGTCCTTAACGCGGTATCAGCCAAGCCTTTACGAGCGCCATGTGTTGAAATATAGTACTCGAACGGGGTCATACCTTCTCGATAATTCGAGCGAATCGGCATGGTGATGACGCGACCGCTCGGATCGGAAACCAATCCTTTCATGCCCGCCAACTGAGAAATTGCGTTGATACCACCTTTACTTGCACCGCTTTTCGCCATGGTTGTCAAATCTCCCATTGGATCAAGCGCTTTTTCTACCTCAACCGTGACCTGATGACCGGTTTCCTCCCAAATATCACCGACAATTTTGTTCCGCTCATCTTCGGTCGTAATACCACGTTCTAAACTTTGATCTATTTCATCCACTTTTTCTTGTGCAGCCTGTAAAATTTCTGCTTTACTGGCAGGCACATTAATGTCGGCAATAGCAATCGTTATCCCCGAGCGGGTTGCATATTGAAAACCAATATCTTTAATTTGATCAGCGATGATGCAGGTTTCTTCCTGTCCGCAGATATCATAGACCTCTGCAACCAGGTCTCTCACACCATTCTTATCCAATTCATGATTGTAAAAGCGCATGCGCTCAGTCAGGGCATTGTTGAAAATCGTGCGACCAACTGTGGTCTCAATGATCCTGGTCGCTGGATTCTCCATACGAGTATTGTCCTGATCGTACCAGGTTTCAGTTAGCAATTTAATTTTCTCATGCACATGGACCAGCCCCATAGAATAAGCCATCAGCACTTCATCGATACTGGAAAAGGCGCGGGGATCGCCTGCTTGTTTTTCATCTACTTCCATGGTGAGGTAATAAACACCCAAAACCATATCTTTTGATGGGCTGATGATGGGTTCACCATTAGCTGGTTTGAGCAAGTTCTTGGTCGCCAGCATTAATTCACGAGCTTCGGTGACAGCCTTGTCTGATAATGGCACATGAACCGCCATCTGATCGCCATCGAAGTCCGCGTTGAAGGCAGTCGTCACCAAAGGATGCAATTGAATCGCATTACCTTCGATCAGAATCGGCTCGAAAGCCTGGATCCCTAACCTATGCAGTGTGGGGGCTCGATTCAACAGCACCGGCCGATTTTTGATCACCTCTTCCAGGATTTCCCAAACTTCTGGACGGCCGCGCTCAATTAAACGTTTGGCGCTTTTAATGTTTCCTGCATATTCCTGCTTCATTAACTGAGAATAGACAAAGGGTCGATACAATTCTAAAGCCATAGACTTGGGAAGACCACATTGATGCAATTTTAAATATGGGCCAACAACGATCACAGATCGGCCGGAAAAATCTACTCGCTTCCCTAAAAGATTCCGACGGAAACGGCCCTTCTTTCCTTTGAGCATATCACTCAAGGAACGTAATTCTCGCCGTCCACGACGTGAAAGCGCTTTACCTCGCTGAGAATTATCAATTAGCGAGTCAACCGCTTCCTGCAACATACGCTTTTCATTGCGGACAATCACATCAGGCGCGCCCAGTTCTAACAACCGTTTCAAGCGATTATTGCGGTTAATGACCCGGCGATACAGGTCGTTCAAATCTGAGGTTGCAAAACGCCCACCGTCGAGCTGTACCATTGGACGCAAATCAGGCGGGATGACCGGCAAAACCGTCATAATAATCCATTCTGGTTTATTATTCGAGCGGCGAAAAGCCTCGATCACACTCAACCGACGGGTGGCTTTTTTTCGTTTTTGTTTGCTGCGGGTGGTATTAATCTCTTCCCATAGCTCTTCAGCCAATGCATCCAGATCAATTCGTTTGAGAATATCATAAAATGCTTCTGCTCCCATATCCGCCCGAAAGACCTGCCCCCAACGGGATTTTAACTCGCGATAGCGTGCTTCGCTTAGAAACTTAAAGGGTTCCAGCTCATGTAACTCGTCACGTGAACGCGCTGATTCTGATTGGCTCTCCTCAGCTTGATCAACCAGCATATTGCGCAGTTCTTCCATTTTTAACTCGGAAGCCGCCCTGATCTCTTCCCTCTGCATGGACAAGTGTTCCAATTCAAGATCGCGTTGTTCTTTCAGGTCTGCTTCCAGCACCTCAATCATATCCTTGACAATTTTCTGCACCTGGCTGAGATGTGCAGGCATCACCTCTTCACCGACATCAACAATCAATTCTTCTTTATCCAGCACATTGAACACGATCGCCTTGCGGATTTTCTTTCCTATCCGGGTCTGGATTTCGCTTTCCAAGCGTTGTCCTTCCTTGATCACCGGCTCAATCCGATTACCGATTTGTTCATCGTAGCTCTCCTGAAGCCGAACGCGCTCCGCATCATTTTCTTTTAGGGCTCTGTCTCGAGCTTTTTTCTCCTCGACAATCTGCGCATTGATTTTGTCTTCCAGGTCTCTTTCAGAAAGGCTGATTTCATCATCTAAGCGTTTAAGGGCTTTTTGCCGAGCGTCTTCATTGACGTAGGTCACGATGTATTGAGCAAAATACAACACCCGATCCAGGTTCCTGCGTGAGATATTTAAAATCAATCCTAAGTATGATGGGATGCGGCGAGTGTACCAGATGTGTGCCACGGGCGCTGCCAGATCGATATGACCCATTCGTTCACGCCTAACAGAAGATCGCGTGATTTCTACATTACAGATATCGCATGTAATCCCCTTTTTGCGACTATTCTTATATTTTCCACAATAACAGTGAAAATCACGTGTGGGTCCAAAGATGGCCTCACAAAACAAACCGTCTTTTTCGGGACGCAATTTTCGATAATTGATGGTCTCTGGTTTCAGAACTTCACCATAAGACCATTTACGAATCTCCTCAGGAGATGCAAGTCCAATCCGCAGTGTCTTCAATCCCTTTGTTTCCACAAAGAACCTCCTATAACCGTTGGAAGAAATACTGTGTTTAACGCGAGAAAAGCCTCGAGAAATTTAGCACTTCTCAGGCATTCTACTTAATCCATATAATATCAGCTCGATACATGCAAACTTTAATTATAGCCAATTAATATACAGTTTGTCAAACTTTTTCTTGAGAATGTTGAAAACAAGGCAGAATTTTTAAATAATGGCTTTGTACAGGCGAGATATGCATTAATCCTACAATATTATAATGATAATTTCAATAAACCTTAATATTTTTTGATTGATGGAAGGATTCTTTTCAATCTGTCCACAAATCAACGATTTTTTCTTTACGGGTGTTAAAAATTCTCCCTGCGATTATGCTGAGTATTTTCGTGGAATTTCAAAGTAAAAAATGCTTCCTTTACCCAACTGGCTTTCCACACGAACCTCTCCGCCATGCCGTTCTGCAATGCTTTTCACAATCGCCAAACCTAACCCACTCCCTTCATCATCAGCTTCAGCATCTGTGGTGATTCGAGAAAATTTCCGGAACAATTTTCTCTGATCCAGGGGAGCAACTCCAATGCCTTGATCCTGAACCGCAAAAATCACGCGCTTGTCTCTCCCTGTGACAGTGACAACAACCTCACCACCCATTTTTGAATATTTTATCCCGTTATCAACCAGATTCCTCAATGCCTGTGTAAGAAACATCTGATCTCCGAAAATCGTAATCGGAGTTTCAGGTAAATCAACCTGCAGAGAAATTTGCTTTTGCTTCGCCTTTGCTTTCAGGCTCTCCACCGCCCGGGTAATGATTTGTTCAGCCGTCACCGGGTGGATTTCAAGCGGATCTCCATCTTCTAAACGACCAATATCAAGCAACTTTTGTACCAGCTCTTTCATCCCTTCCACGCCATTAATAATGTTGCTGATATAGCTGTCTTGTTGCTCATTCAAATTACCGGTTAGGCGCAGAATCTTAGCATATCCGAGGATCAATGTCAATGGCGATCGCAGCTCATGGCTGACCATGGTAACAAACTCAGTTTTTAACGCGTCAGCTTCTCTCTGCGATGACAAATCCTTGATTATTATCGCGTTTGCATGCTGGTTCCCATCAATTTGGATCGGGCTGTAAATCAGATCATAAAGATTCCCGTCACGTAATTGGACCTCCTTCGACTTAACCCTTTGGTCCGCATATAAATTTTGTTTTGAAAGGTCATGCCGAGACAAGAAATTATTTAAAAATTCGCCTTCAAAACGTCCATCGCGATCAAAAAACAGTTGTCTTGCCCTTTTATTGTGCAGCAGCACCTGATTGTTTTGATCTGTTATTACAACTGCATCCGTCAACAAATCGAACGCTGTCATTATTAATGCTGTCGAAAGCTGAGAATCTCGATAAGTTCGCGCATTGATAATCGCCAAACTGGCGATGTGTGCCAATTGTTTAAGAAAGGTCATAATGGCTTCATCAGGGTCATCATTATCGGTAAAGGCGACCCACATAACGCCCAAGTGTGAAGCTTCCCATTTCAAAGGCAGCAAGTTCACTGAAGCAATTTCTGGACGATTTTCAATCGGGGGCAGTTGTTTTAAAATCTCATCATGGTTCAGAGTCTGCGCCCCGTTTTTCAGGACCAAGCCTGCCATAGCCTGGTCCCAGGCTGCCAGCACGTTCGCATGCGAGCCAATCCCGAATCGATGCTCAGAAAGCAGCGCTTCCGTTGTTGAATCAGAATTGACCAGTACAACCCTGGCAGCACAAACACCATCCACAAGCGCTGCAGCCAGAATCATGTGCAGCGTTTCAGCAAGATTCTGGCGTTCGGCAACCTTAACACTTGCCGATGATAGCTTTTTTTGCTGATCCATGCGTTTTTGTTGAATTGTGATCATGTTCCGAAAAGCAGTTTTCAAATATCCCCTGTCAGGGTAAGCGCGCTCCTTTAATTGACCAGGATCATATCCGCCTGCAAGAACTGCATTGATAGCCAGAGACATGGATTCTAACTCATTGACGATCGGGGTCAACCCAATCCACGCCATAACGAAAATAAAAATCATCACGCCACCAGCAATCAACAGGTTGGTCCGGGTGAGCTCCCAAGCCATTTCCTGGATAACCAGAGCAGGTAAGTTTGCAGTCAAACCCCAATCAGTGCCAGCTGCAGGTTGATAATAGTTCAACATCAATCGACCATCGCTTGATGCGCCCTGGAAAAAAGCGGACGTTGTAAGATTCGCCGTTGGTATTTCTTCAACCCGATCATCACTATTCCAATGGAAAACAACGCGTCCGCCAGCATCTATAACAGAGATGGTTCCACCCTGGTCCTTCAACGCGTTTTTGGCAATTACCAGGGGTTGTGCGACGCGGTTCTCGTCAATCTTCGTCAGACCCCACAGAAACCGTTGTTGCGTATCGGGCTGGCGTTCAACACCGGTGATAAAGCACATTAACCCATAATTCTCATCCTCCAACCCAGTCACGAAGAAATGCACAGGGCCCGATTCATTATTTACTGTCATCAGTTGGAAAAGATCGTCATCCCGCAGGATATCTGGCGACAAACCCGGGGGACTGCCTGCGATCAGGTGACCTTCAGCATCTAACACAGCCAACCACTCGAAGAAATTTGAAGTGCTTTGTGCTTCTTGAAGAAATGCTGAAATTTGTTTATCAGACCCAACACTCATCTGAGGATTAGCCGCCAGAGTATTCAGTATTTGATCGCCAGTCGTTAAGAAAACGCCCAAGCTTTCCGCAGCAATCGCGGTTGTTCCGGTCAGTTGTTTGAGAATTTGCTTCCTGGCATGGCTTTGACCCAGCGACCAGGTGGCTAACAGAACCCCAACGAGCACAATTAAAAATATCGGCGTCGCGTAACCCAACAAGCGATACCTGAAATGAACCTCGCCAGGAGCCGGCTTCAGCGGTGTTTTTGGTGCCCAATATTTTGCCGCAAGGGCTTGAACGATCATGCAGGTCGCTCCACCAATGAGCAACATTCCTCCCAGTGTGAACATCACCACCGGGAACCGTGTTATTGCCATCCCAATCCTCGCCCCGGTCGACCCGGAGGCGCATAAGATCAGTACAAGAAAAACCGAGGGAGACGATGCCAGCATGCTGGCAATTGCTGCAATGATTGGGTGGCGCAACCATGTATAAAAATTCGTTCGATATCGCTGCCGAATGCACCAGCTATAAACAATTGCTGCAATCATCATCACCAGCGGCGTGAAGATGTTGTGCGTGTCTGAATACGCCAACAAAAGTCCAGAAATTCCTGCCAGAAAAGTTGCCGGAGCAAGACCCAGTACACCAGCCCCAACCATCCAGGGGATAGCAGCAAAAAACATCAAATGTCGAAACGGCGCTTCTCCTGGTGCTATGATTGGGCTCATGCGAGGGAAAACGCCCATAAAGGGAGTCAAAATTAAAATCAGAAGACTCAATCCAGCGAACCAGCTCAAGCTGGCACGATTCAATTTGAAGGTTCGTTCGCGCAATAAAACGACCAAAATCACAAGCGCGATCAAACCAATCACCCAGGCGATCAAAATTCCCGGGTGATCCGGTATGATCAACGTATATCCTGGTGTCAAAGGTGCAAGGATGTCTGCCATTTTTCAGAGTCTGGTGATGGTTTTAATCATTATAACATCTCTTCAGCACTGCCCACATTTTCACTCAAGCCAGTGCGGATATTCGTGAGTCTAAGGATGGGACATGCTTTGACGATTCGCTTTGCGGTCAAAACCGCGCCAGGCAATCCGATCCAGCAAGGGACGCCGATCCATTACAGGCTGCTTAATAACCTTCGCCAGCCACTCTGTTTCAACGGTATCGACCTCTTGAAAGCAAGCTTGCGTCAATGCAGCTCGCACGGCCTGGGATTCAGCTTGCATGTCATCCACACGGCTCAAGAAATCAGCTTCAAGGTTCTCCCGCTCAGTTTCAATCAGCCTGATTCGTGTGGCGTAATCACGTAATATCTCGCGATGAAGATTTTCATGTCGCCACCACAAGGTTACTGAATCATAAGCCCCTGTCGGCTCTGGACCCAGGTCTGGCAACCCCGCATCGATCCACACCGGTTTGAAGACGGAGGTGCAGGTTGCTGATGTGCCCGTCAGCCAATGGGTGTGCTGTTTTGGTGTCAGGTGAGAGACCATTGCACCGGTCGCCTGGCTGCCCCTTGCCGGACCAAAACTGGCGTGCATGCACACCTCAGAGCCCAGAATCCCTCGACCCGGCTGCCAATTCTGATCGGCTTCTGGCCCATGATCACGGAGCACCTGCATTGCATAGGGGACATCGATCTCACCCTGTTTTGCTTTTAGAAGTTCGCCAGTCCGGCATGAGCGGTGTTTTCCGGCGCCAAAGTTCGTGAAAATCAGATCACTGTAACATTTGCTGAAATTAAAGGATTCCGCACTTTTACACCATCCCTTAGAAATCGCGTGTGAAACCAGGTCGGATGAAGCTCGATCCCAATGATCACCAATACTGATGATATTTGAGATCGTCCGGATATCTCGCACTTTTTCAGCAGCCCAGTGTTTCCCAGCCGTTTCAAAGATCCATGCCTCCTGAGGGTCTGCAATCAAAAAGCCGTTATGATAATAAAACTCTCCAAAGCAGGTTGAATTTCCGCCCTGCCCATAGTCTTCCAGGAGCGTGATCATCAAATCCAAGGCTTCATTGGCCGTGGCGGTCCGTTCAAGTGCCAGGCGAATAAAATCCATGCCAATCAAACCGGGCTCTTTGTCGTAAGGCACTTTGGTAAAAACGGCTTCATTGCCAATCACCAAGCCGTGTTCGTTTGCGCCCATTTCTGCCCCCCAGATCCAGAAAGGTCTGGACAGTAAGACGGCATTCGTTTCCCGCACTTGCGGCACACGGATATACGTACAGTTCACCTGCGCCCCTTCTGGATGGTGTGCACGTGGGATAATTTGAATCATATGTGCTTCATTTGGATGGCGATCACTGTTTTTTCCAAAGATCACCGAACCGTCTTTGGTGGCATTTCCCAGGGCAACAAATGTATCACACATGATAAACAAGCTCCTTTGCTTTTGCTAAAACTTCCTCAATACTTAAGTCGTCGGAATTGATCACAACGGCGTCTTCAGCCACTTTTAAGGGTGCAATCTCCCTGGTGGAATCAATTCGATCCCGGTTTGTCAATGAGCGCAGTACCTCATCAAAATCAGCCTCCTCTCCTCGGTTGATCATCTCCCTGTACCGCCGCTGTGCCCTGACTTCAACTGACGCGTCCAGATATATCTTCAGGTCTGCATTCGGTATCACAACAGTGCCAATATCACGTCCGACCACCACCACCTTGTTGCCCGATGCAACGCGACGCTGCTGATCGGTCATGGCCTTCCTGACCGCTGCATAAACAGAGACATCCGACACATAGGCATTGACCTCATCTGAGCGGATCGCCCAAGTTACATCCTGTCCATCCAGCAGAACATCACAGTCACGGCCGTCATCAATGCTGGGTGTCTCGATATCGATATGAACCGTTTCTGCTAATGTGCCGATCGCAGCCTCATCCTCGATATTCAATTCCCTCTGTAATGCCGCCAGGGTCAACGCTCGATACATGATACCCGTATCAAAAAACAGGTAACCTAACTCCTTTGCCAGCAGAAGCCCCAGGGTTGATTTGCCAGATGCGGCTGGCCCGTCAATCGCAATTATGTTTGGTAAACCCATAAGTATCCTCATTCTATTTATCGACAATTTGACCGCCAGGCATCAAGTCGGTACGCACCCAGAGAATTAATTCCTGCGCAACGGATGGCACCTCTCCCGCCACCAGCCAAACCAGGTATTGTCGCGGTGTTAATTCGCGCCAGGGAACAGTTCGCTGCCAAACCAGGCTTTGTCCTTGGTATCCATGGGCAATTTCTGGGATTTCTCCAATCGGTGTGATTAATATCCCCGGTGCTGATTGCGCCGGTACAAAGCGTTCAAAATTCAACGGAGCATATGAGCGCAGCGCCCACCGCAGACCAGGGGTGTCCATCCCAGACACAAGTATATCAACCGATTCATACCCACGAGCGTTCCAAACCATGGTCCGATCGATGGTAACCTGCATCCAACCAGGCAACACAACCGCTTCATCAGGGTGCCATAGCTCAAAGGGCGTGTTGGTACCGATCCCGGTCGAATTTACGCTCAAAGAGATCATCCCGGTCATAAACACCAACCCCAAACCCAGCAGAAACCCTGACCGGGCAACAACCTCTGACCAGCCATAATTAACCAGTAAGATCATTGCGACTAACAAAACAACGCCGCCTGCCAGTGCAATTAAGTGGCTCAACTGTTGCGATGGGACCAATGCCGGGGAGACCAAGGTGCGCATCGCCAGGGTGATGAAAGCAGCGATCACAATCACCATTCCTGTGGTGATGCCCAGAACCAGCTTTGATGATTCAGGCATTCGCCATGCAAAGATCACCACCCGGCTGGTTAAAATCCATAATGGAAAGGCAACCCAGATAAGCTCGCCCGCCGTGGCTGCGGGGTATAGAGTGATAAAAACCAATCCAATCCCAGCCCACAAGAACAGAAACATATCCAGCTTGCTTTTGATCAGCAAGCCGCGGACACCGCCCCATAGCCCAAAGATCACGGCTCCGGTGCTGTATACAAGGAGCGCGAAAATTGCCCACCCCCACGGAGCTGCACGCACCTGTCCAAACCCCTGGATAAAATCAAACAACCCGGAAAAAATGCCACTCATTCCGGCTGGAGCCAGAAAAAATCCGCTCCCGATCACAACCAGCGTCACACCCATTGAGATTCCAAACCTGGTCCACTGCGAACGCGGGTCATCAGCGCCGGGCTCCAAACTGAAGATCGCCAGCAAATCAAATAAATGCTGCGAAATGAGCCAGCTGATCCCCAGGATCACTACACCTACCCAGAAACTCGATCCACTCATCAATGCCAAACCCAGGCTGATCCCGGCAAGGACAGGGTTACGTTTTAACCAGAATCCTGCTGCCAGCAGTGTGAATACCAGCGCCATCATCGGGGAGCCAATTATCCTGGAAAGGCCGACCATTTCAGGAGATAACGCCAGGGCAAAAGCCGCCATAAGTGCAGGCCAACGTCCAATATATTTCGAAAACAATACCGGGATGAACACAATCAGTGCGCCAGTGATTGCCGGCCAGAGGCGCGCCACGAAATTCGATTCTGAGAATAAAAAGAGCGGCAAACCGGTCAGCCCCACATAAGCATGAACGCCCCCGAACAACGTTTGTTCACCCCTGGCGACCGCCAACGCACGCAATGCAAGCTGGGCTTCCGAATCATTCAGCGATACAGCTCCCAATTGAATTAAGCGAAAAGCCAGGGCGAGAACAAATGCCCCAAGAATAAAGAGCATATATGTGGATTCACGTCTTTGATTTTCTATCAGTTCCATGCTTTTCGACCGTGTTCTCCTGACTGGAATGACCGTGCCGTAGATTAAACTTATTTAACAGATATTTAAGGCCAAGATTATTTGTGCATTAATCCTTTCATTGAGCCAGGCATGTGCCAATCATCTGATTATTAACGGTTCTTCCAGTATTATACTTGTCCACCACCGCTTGTGCGGACCATTCGAGAATTATCGTGATCTTATTTTCGAACCTGGTAGATGGTTGTGCTGCCAACACGGTAAACCGCATCCCATAGCTGACCATCATAATTGCTGAACTTCGCCAGACCAGCCTGTGGGTAAAATGCCTGTTCAAGTTGCCCAACCACAATGTACGTAACATCATACGCCCGGATAAAATCAACCGCATATTGAATATCTTCGGTTGAAAAGAAAGTGTCAACCCGGTTCACCCGCTCCTGAACAACGGAGTTGCGCAAAACAGCCCGCTGCTGGCGTTGATGCCAGTTCCATCCAACTACACCCGGCAACCCCGTATAGATCGTATAACGGGCACCCCAACGGTATTCATAAGCCTGTCCTTCCAGGATCACAGGCGAGCCTTCAATGTGATCCTGCATCCAGCGGATGGCATCATCATCCTCCACCAATTGCATGTTCGAACCCATATCATAATAGGTGGAATAAGCCATGTATGCCATTCCATCCAACCCCTGGGGAGCTTCCGGTGCAATACGATCGTTGATTTTATCCTTCGTACCCATCACGGTGAACATCGCCGCAGAGAAAAACAGCACGAGAAGGGATATTTTCCAGACTAAACCCAGGTGTTTACGCCAGTAGCGCAGTGATTTCAGCAGCCACACAAAACACACACCGGCAGAGAGCGCAAACAAAATCCAGGCTTGAAGATAAAATTTAAATACACTGTTCATGCGACCAATATCGCCATGCAGATACACCAGTTCCACAGCTAGGGTCAGAGTCAGCGCCGTACCGATCATAAACAAGTGAAACCGCCCGGCGTCCGACCGATCTGGACGAAGCATCAGCACCACCACCCACAGCCCGAGAGGCAGGACGATCAAACCGACCGGAACGCCCATCACCAAAAAGAGGATCATCAGAATCAGGAATAAAACCAGGATCAGGGTGATCCAACCCCGGTAAGGCGTTAGCGCAGACAATGCTGATGCAGGCGTTGTCTTCATCCAGTGATAGGTTTCCCATGTCATCCAGCTTACGATAATAAACAGCAACAATCCCCAATGCGTGAAATACGAATCCAGCGGCGTTCTGTTGCCCTCCCAAATGCCAATCTGCGTATATCCCTGGCTAAACCAATCCGAGAAAGGCTGGTAAAAGACCAAAGCCAGCGTTGCCAGAGCCACGACGGCAATTAACGCTACAGCCGCCTTCTCAAGCGATTGACTGCCGCGGAAATTCAGCTTTAATCGCGGCTGGTAATTTCTGAAAACGCTGTAAGCTAATGCCGCGCAAGCCAACACCAGATAGGTATAGAAGTCCCAGGTATTGGTTGGACGCAGCGCGCCAATCACCATTCCGCCAAGCGTAAAACCGATCACAGTCCCGAGTATCTTCAAGCGGCGACCCTCTTCACCCCAACGCGCTTGACTCAACACCACTGACAAACCCCAACTAGCAGCCAGCACCGTAATCGGGAAGGCAATCAGGTGCGCGTGCAGGTCAGCGTAAAGGAATGTGAAATACGGGAACTCCGTAATTGCCTCGCCCGGGATCACTCGACTGGGATGCCAGTACCAGTCCCCGGGATAAAATGGCAGACGTGCCCCTTTGATGAGCTGGAAAAAGCCCTGGAATGTCCAACCAATGTGTTGAAGGATCGATGCCTCTTCAATCGCGAGTCCGCCTGATGCCATCCGTTGGAGTCCATTGAGCAACAATCTGACCGTCCCCAGGTTGCCCAGTACCACCAGCAACACAACCGTCGCCAGGCCGGCTGCAAAAGCCGTTCCCAGCACACATTTGCCTTTTTTTTCGCCTGCACGCAAAGCCAACGAGCGCGGGATGCCCTGGTACAGGTTCCAACCCACGGAAAATGCACCCAGGGCTGTCAAGCTGAACCATAGCGGTAAAACCAGGTTGTACGCCACAGCAGGGATCATTCCCAGCAATTTGATTGGCATACCAACGATTACAAAACCATAATAATAATAATTGATATACCCGCCAGCAAACCACGGGTCAAACGGCGGAAAGGTTACGCTCTTGATCACCGCGTTCAGGTACGAAAAGTCCATAGGCTTTTCGCCGCCTTTGTAAGGATGCCACAGATCCGGGTTGCCCGTTCGCACCCACAAAAACAGCATAAAGGCAATTAACCCCAGGACTTCGATGGTCAGGTAATAGCGCCATTCCTGTTTTACCGCCTGCCAGAGCGTTTTTCGCTGAAAAAAGACCAGGCTGCCGCTCAGGGCGACGAGCCCCAACAAAACCCAGCAGATCATCTGCCGGGTGACCAGTATGCCAAAGGAACCAAAAATCCACACAAAAAACGCCATCAGCAGCAAGCCGACCAGCTTGGTAAACGGGTAGCCGCGATCGCTCATTCTCGGGAAAGCCAGGCGCACAATCGGATAGCTGATCCAACCTAAAACCAGAACAAAGGCATAAAAGACAGCCGTGGCTGCAATTTGTGAACGGTTCACCAGACTGTCACGATCAAACAATTCCGACCAGGTGCCTCCAGCCCGCAACCTTGCCAACCGATCAGCAGGAAGCATCAGGTTGTGCTGCGGCTTATCCGATTTCCCGGGACCCGGACCCCGATAGCTGGCAGCTTCGCCAGGCGTAAAGTACACCACTTTGCTCAAATCAACCGAGCGCAACGAGTTCCGCACCGCGATTGGGTCGTACTCCCCTGTTTTTTTGAAGATCAAAACCTTGGGATGATCATAAACCGTGAAGGCTTCTTCTGCAAATTGGGTATTGAATTCAAAAGGACCCAGCCTGGGGTTGGAATGGAAAACGGCCACCAGCTCAAATCCCAACTCGCCGAAAAAGGATCCGGGCTCGGCTATGCTGTAACACCACAGGACATCCTTGTACGCCGGGCATCCCAACAGGTAGCGATAATAGAACGTTGTCAGCGGATAGCGTTCAGGCACGCGAGTTGTCGTGCCCCACTGGCGGTTCGAGGTGATGAAGATGTAATCTGCCTGGTCGAGAATGGTTTCAAACCGCTCCAATTTGCTGTGATCATCCGGCCAGTACATCTCAAAATTCAGGTTGCCCGTGTAAATTCCGCCGTCTTCGCTGTACGGGCTGAAACCGTCCACCGGGTAAGGAATGGCATCGTCCCAACTACTTTCATGGGCAGGTGCAACCGAATGCAGTACCAGTTGAGCGGCGCTTTCCTGTGTTGATAGGGAGACAGCCAGTGTTTGCCCCGCTTCCACCTGCAAAGGCTCTGGAAGAACAAAGGTAAAGGGACCACCCCTGACATCTTCTTGCACTGAGAAATCGGCGCGAATGCTGCTGAATTGCGATTGTCCGCCCTGGTCGGTCAGCGCAAGGTTGAGTGCCAGGGTTTTTTCACCCGGCGAACCCGCCTGATCCACGATAAAAGGCGCACTGACCGCGGTGATGCTTCCACCCGTGACCATTCGAACGCTCATTTGGTATGGCTGATCAGCCCGGACGCCCTGTTGAATGCGCGGCAACGCACTGTTGAGTACCATGCCGTCATCCGTCATCAGCGTCACCGCTGGTGAGCCGCTTATCGTCAGGTTTAAGTTTTCTTCGGGCAGCGAAAGGCGCAAAAAATATAGCTCATTTTCATTCACCTGCAATGGCGCATCGAAGATGAATTTATAAGCCATGCCGCGCGGGTGGTTGTCCGTTGCCAGGAATCCGCTTTGTACTGATGCTGCAGCCAGGACGGCATCCGGGTTACTCGCAGAGACAATCGACAGGAGCACAGTTTTCATCCCGCCCATCGCCGAGCGGTCTAAAATGTGCTCAAATTGAACTGCGGAGATCAACCCATCCGCCGGGCTGATAAAAGGCTGGGAAAAAGGTGCATTTGATGCCAGCGTATCACCAGCACGGTAGGGCAATGGCTGCATAAAAGCGCCGTCGTCGGTATCGATATGCAGGGTCAACGCGCCCGGGAGGTTGTGGTAAATCCAACGGCTGGCTTCTGCCCGGGTGTGCGGTCGGGTGTAAATCTGAGAAAATGAAAACGCCCATACTGCGGTACCCAGAATGATCACCACTGTCAGGACAATACCCACAACCCGGATGAGACTGGATTTAATTTTGTATCGTCCTAACCTGATGTCACAGCAAGCTGACAACAACCGCTGTAAACCCCACCCGGCGATCAGGGTCAATAAGGGGTAAATCAACACCTGATAGCGCATCGTGCGCACCCAGGAAATCGATTGCCAGACAAAATATAACCCGGTGAATACCCAAAAGGATAAATGCTTCTGCCATTCGTCTTTCCGCAGGATTGAGATCCCCATGCCCAAATATGCCAGCCCGGTAAAAATACCCAACGGCCAGCCCAGCCCCCAGGCGACCAGGTTGCGTCCAGAAAATGTGATCGGTCGCCGCGCCCATTGCAGCGCTGGCGGAAAATCGACTGCGCCGGAAGCTTGCGCACGCAAGCTCTGTAAACCGGACCACCACGTCTGGTTAATCCCGAAATTAAAAAAGCCAGGACCGTTAAAGGCATACGGCTGCCCGATGCGAAAGCTAACAAAGCTGAGCACTGCCGCCAGAACCAGGTTGCGAATGATCTTTAAAAGGGCAACACGGCGCTCATCCGGGTTCATCCCAAGATAGCGCATGCCCTCAACCAGTGGCAGGAGTAGCGCCAACACGACCGCGTTGATCTTTGAGGCTGTTGCCGCCCCTAAAGCCACACCAAACACGATGTAGGGTGCCAGTTCATTAATTAAGCCGGTCACCCGGGCGCCATTCCATTTGGCTGTATCGTTTTTAACAGCCTCGAGCTGGTCTGTGTCTGTCGATTCCGGTTGATCACTATCACGCCCGTGCGTTTTAGATCGGGTCAGCGCCCAAACGGCGGCATACATCGTCAACGCGGCAAAGGTATTCGTGGCTGAATCCACTGTGGCATAATGTGAAAGTTGAATCGGCAACACCGCCAGTGCGTAAAATACCGCTCCCAGCAACCCAACCCAGCGATTGTACAGACGCCTGCCAATGGCAAAAATTAGTAGAATGGTGAGCAGGTCGAAAACCGCTGAGAGCTGCCTGCCCAGGATGGTAATGGCATGATAATCGGTTTGACCGAGAGCGTCACCGGCATATCGAACAATAAAAATCGGTAGTGTGCCGTAAACAAAAAAGGTATATCCCCGGTTTGCCGGGTTCAAACTTGAATTCTCAGTATTAAAGTATTCACTCAGGCTGTTCACGGGGGAAATCGACACCTGGACCAGGCTGAGAAACCGTTCATCCGGGTGCATATGCTGGTCTTCATCCCAATTGACCCCCGCCAGTCGCAGATAGGCGCCCGCAATCACACTCAGCAGCAGAAGGATGATCAGCAGGAAATCGGACCAGCGTTTGCGATTGAGCGCAGCGTGGTCGGCTGTGTTCAGATCAGTCATCAGGGCAGTACCCCCTCTGATGGCGGCACAAAAAAGATCAAAAACTCTTTATTTGGGATCTCAGAATCAAATTGCCACAGAACGCCATTCGGAAATATCTGCTGGACAAACCGGGCGTTTTCTTCATCGTTGACATTGATGAAGAACATCTTCGCCCGAGGATCAGCCCGGGTGCCAGGAATCTCATCCGGAAAGATGGCAAAATCCATGCCGGGATAACCGGCATTGATCGCAACCAGGCGCGAATCAATCCAATGTGGATATCCCACAACATAGGTGGTCTCCGGGTACCCCAGGGTTTCAATAAACAGGGCTGCCACCCTGCCCACCTCTGATGTGTTCCAGCTTGCAGACCGATAAAGCGTGTAATACTGGTTGAAAACCAGGTCATAATTATTGACAGCAGACCAAACCAGCAGCAGGATGATCACCATCATCAATACATGCCGACCTGATTTCCCGGAAAGGCTCGCCTGAAAGCCGCGGACCATAGTGACAAAAGCCGTGCCAATCACGATAAATACGGGTACAATTGCCCCGGCGGTGCGGTTCAAACTGGGGTTTTCTCCCGGATAAGCCAGGGATAAAATCGAGGGCATCATTAAAATGGGGATTGAGACCAGCATGAACAGATCGCGCCAATCCCACTTGCGAAAATAGCGCAGGGTGATCGTGGCAATGCCCAGGAAATAAAACGCCCCTGAAACCACTTCAAGCGCTGGTCTCCCCGGAATAGAATGCGCCCAAATTACACCATTGTTCCAAAAGAACATCACACTGGCGCGCCAGAAGTTTTGCGTAAAGATCACCAGGGGCGAATTTTGAAAACCGACCTCCATACCGGTCAGGCGAGAAAAAGCACGGTAAGTGAACAGTTCCGGGTTGTGCAGCCAGTAACGCAACAATGGGATGAACACCAGCAGGGATACGGCTGTTATCACAGCCAACCCCAGCACAGCACGCCAGCGCAGATTCTTGTTCTTGGTATGCACCAGATAGATCAAAATACCAATCACGACCAGGATCGGCACGATGCGGAAAGGGGTGTAGCCATGCAAGCCCAACCCGAGAAAAAACCCTCCCCATAAGAGATCGGGCAGGTGCTGACGGCGTAGACCCCGAACCATGAAGAACAGTACCGGTGCCACAAACAGGGGGTAATATGGGATGCGCAGCGCCAGTCGGGTGAACAACAGCGGCCAGTAAGCCATCCCGGCAAAGAGGGCAGCGACCAAACCCACCCAGCGATCGCCCCATTCCTTGCCCAGTAAATAAATAAAAAATAGGGTCAGCAGGTTGGCAAAAACAGCAACGATCTTTAAATTAAGAAACGAAACATCGAGGTTGAAAAGACTCATAAAGGCAGCCGATGCGTAGAAGTGCAGCACCTCTCTACCGGTATTGCGAGGAAAATACACCGGCCTGTACCCGTTGAGAATATCGTTGATGTCCAACAATTTCTCTGCCTGGTCTGAGAGCATTTCCGGCGGCACAGAGTCCAGGCGATAGAAATTAAAGAATAAGATCACAGCGATCACCGCCAGCACGATAATGGACCCGCGTGAAAGTCGCACCTGCCACTCCCGTTTGTCGATTTGCTGCCAGGCTTTTTTGAGCCGTGAGCCGACACCCGCCTTAATCGGCCAAAAAGCCAAAAAGAAGAATAAAATGCTCAGAATCCAAAGCAGCATGTTTAATGGCGTAAAGCGTCCGCTGCCAAAAGCAAGAAATGCCAGAAGCCCCAAAGTGAGGCTGACCAGGAGGAATTCTATTTTTATAGTAATTTTATAAAGTTCTTCAACAGGCGGTTTGTGGCATGGCAGCTTCCATTCCGCGCGGAAAACCGCCAGTACCGTGCAGGCGAGCGCCCCACCATACAGGATCACCCCCGACCAGGCCGTTCGCCCGGGCGAGGGTTCTAATGAAAGCTGAGCGATCAGAGCCAGTACCACTGCAGCAACGATCAACCAGGGAAATGTTTGTTTTAGTGCCGCGTCTTCATCGACAATGACTTGTTTGTCAAGGGGTCGGGGATTAATCCAGGATTTAATTTGATCAGCGAGGTAGTCCCAAACGCTGGGCTCTGCCGGGGGGGTGGGGCTGGATTGATCAACCATAGAAAATCTCAACATTGTGCCATTTTCAGCGTATGGTCATTAATTTCTTAATCTGGAAAATATGATACCCTAACGACCATATCCTGACAACTGTGGAGCATTTCAATCTGTAGACAAAATCGTTCTGGCAAAAAAGTTCAGTGAAGCAGATATAGCGGGGCGTTATGAGCGGTAGGCAAATAAATAGCCGATCTCCCCGTGCACAAGATTCGGATGGCAAATGACAGCATAACCCTGTTCTCTGAAAAACCTGATCAATGCCCTGTGGTTGCGCGTTTCATCCAAATCGTGGAATTCCATGATCACCCGCTCGATTTTGCCAAACACATCCGCCGGGGCTTTGAAGAAGATCTCATATTCAGCCCCTTCGCAATCCAGCTTGAGCAGATCAATCTTTTCTATCCTTTCCTCGCGCAGCAGGTCCAGCAAAATCACCGCTTCGACACAAGTTTTCCCCGCAACCCTGTTCCTACCAACCCTCTCACTGCTACTGATCTGCAGCGGCTCTCCGCTCGAAAGGTCCAATTGCACCTCTCCGGCTGATCCCCAAACAGCCTGCTGGCGAGTGTGCACATTCTCAATGCCGTTCAGAGCCAGGTTGCATTTTAATAACGCGTAAGACTCATGAAAAGGTTCATAGGCGTAGATGACGCCTGAGCGATTCCCATGCGCTGCATAAAGACTGTAATCGCCGATTCCTGCACCGATATCCACCACGGTCCACCCCTCCTCAACCGGTGCGCCATAGCGAGTGTAGAATTGGTCTACGAAGGTTTCTTTTACAGACCAAACATCCATCGCACTACGCACCATGACTTCCAGTGTTGGACGGCGCAATTTTAATTTCTTGATGCTGGTCCTTGATCTGCACAAAAATAATGGGATTAACGACGGCCAATTTTTAAACCAGACCAGGATTTCCAACAAGGATTTGGCGTAATACAGCCAGGCGCTCAGGTTCTTCATGCAGGTCTCCGCGCAATGAAAAATGAACACACACCTTCTGCAGACCGGGGGTTATCCATAAATTTACGAGTCCAATGCCAGGGGACAGCCAGGTTCCAGCGTGTTGGGATCAGAATCCAGCGTCCAAACAGTTTTTTAGAGAACAGGGACGGCAGTCCCAGGGGGTGCCCCCATTCCAGGACGCGCAGGGCATCAGGAGGGAAGTAATCCCAGCTCTGTTCAAGTACAAAACCCGCCCGGGTCAGCCGTTCTTTCCATATTTCCGGAGCGTCCGTATGCGCATGGCGCGCAATGCGGTTGAAAAAGCGACTGTAAGCCCTGCCCAGACGTGGTAAGCCGATTTTCGTCAGGAATTTTCGCACGCTCAGGGCTTGGGGAAAACGGTGATTGGGAACACAAAACACAAACCTTCCCCCGGGAGTTAACACCCGCATCACTTCTTCCAGCACAGGTTCCAACTCCTGAATATGTTCCATAACAGATACACTCGTCACCGTGTTGAAGGATTGGCTTCTAAACGGGATGTGACCACCTTCAGCCAGAACCAGGGAGCGGTAAGCTTGCCTGCGGCGCGCCTCCAATGTTGGCGCAACCCAGGGGTCCATCCCGACATCCAATTTTTCTTTAAAAGCTGCTGCCGCAAAGTGACCGTCGCCGGAACCCAGGTCCAGCACCGGTGCCTCTATTGTGATCTCCTGGAAAAATCGGTCTTCAATCGCGCGTAAAAACCCCCGAAAATAAGGCAGGCTGGATAAGTGCCGCCAGAGAATTTCATCCAGTTCCTGGCTATCCATGGTCACCAACCCGTTGTTCGAAAAGGATTTCGTAAGCTTCGGCTATCGTCTGCGGGGAGTAGTGCGCAGCGATATGTTTGATCTGACCGGGTTCAACCCGCATGCCTGATTCCAGCACTGCGAGGATACCACGCGCCAGGGCTGCAGCATCCATCACGGGCACAATTTTCCCCATACCGGTTGTTAATACGGGCTGCCGGACGCCGGGCAAATCCGTAGCGACCACAGGCGTACCGCTAATCAGCGCTTCAACCTGCACCATCCCGAAAGATTCTGTGCTGTTGATGCTGGGCAGAACCAGTACGTCGCAAACATGGTAAAAAGCAGCTTTTTCTTCCTCGGTGACCACACCCAAAAAAGTCCAGTGCTCACCAAGGGCATCAATCAGCGGCAATAATTTTTCGCGATAGGCATGTTCTCCAATCACCCGTTGATACTCGCCGACAAAAATCACCTGGGCGTCAGGGTGTGCTTGCAATACAGCCGGCATCGCCTGGACCAGGTACTCAACGCCCTTTTCTGATGCCAAACGCGCCACCATTCCGATGATCCGCCGTTCGGGATTAATATCGAATTTATCCTGGAAAGCGTTGATTTGCTCAGCAGAAACCGGTTCACAAATAATGGGTGGCGGGATCACGGTCAACTTGTCCAAAAACCGTTTCAAGAAGGGCGACTGTTCCGCAAAGTCACGGGTATTGTGAACAATTACATCCGCAAAGTGGGCAGAAATACGGTTTGCCAAAATGGCCGCACCTCCTGCAAGCTGGGAGAGCCAGCCAGCGGGCATGTGCAAATCGCAATGATAGGTCAGCACCACGGGCTTCCCTTGCAATTTGGCGAGGATGGCGATTAATGCTGCATCCACCTGGGGCACATGAAGGTTGACCACATCGGCTTTCTTGATCAACCGCCACGCGCTGAATGGCATGCGCGGCATGATTACGCCTTTGGAAAGGCGAAAGGCAACGGGTACCCGGATCACCTCAACGCCATCCGTAAACTCCCGCTCAGGCAGCGAGCGGTCATACTGTGATGTCAGCACAGTGACCTCATGCCCCAATGCTGCCAGGGCATGAGCCTGGCGCACTGCATACACGGTCAGTCCTGATTTATGCGGCTGGAAATACGTCAGGATAATCAAGATTTTCATCACGCTCTCCCAATTTCCTGCTTCCTCGGTGAATGTTCCAACACGCGCTGAACAAAGGCGATCAGCGCCTCATCACGCATTTTTAAGCCAACCAGACCGATGAGCGTGGTAAATAAAATACTCATACCATGAGTCACAATTGCGTATGTTAAGGCAGTTTCCATATCAACACCCAAAACAGCAAAGGCAGCCATCACGGCGCCTTCATAGACGCCTAATCCCGCCGGCGCAGAGGGAAGTGCAGCGGCAAATGCACCCGCGCTAAGTACAAAGATCATCCACCAAAATGGAGGGTTCAGATAAAGGTCTCTAAAAATGATCATGGTCTGACCAAATGCCAGCCACCAGCTCAACACGAGGCTGCCAAAAGCGATCGTGAATGCTTTTAGATCAGTCAAAACGGCAAAACCCTCCAGGGCATGGGTGATTTTTGGCGCCAACCAGCCTCCGATGAATCGGGAGCTTTCACCCCATCGAGAAAACCAGGCGGATAAGCGATCTCGATATTTTGCAACCAGGAACAACCCGATCAACCCCATCAGCGTCAGTAGGAAGACAGCAAAAATCAGGCGTAAATCAAAACCGCTGCTTAAAATCCTCGGAAGAACGCTTAAGATGAATATCGCTGCCAAAAATACATCAAAAATTCGCTCGACGATCACGCTGGAAAAGACTTCGAACGGTGAAATCCGCCTTGATTGATCCAGCATGACCGCACGGGCAATTTCACCCAGTCGCAATGGTAGGATATTATTCAGCAAATAGCCGACGCCCATGGTGAAAAAAGCATCCCAGTAAGAAACTTTTCGTCTCAGGAGGGTATGCCAGCAGAATACACGCAAAAAATAGCTGAGGAAAAAGACAATACTGGCATAAAGCAACGTTTGCCAGCGTATCAGCGCTAAATTTGAGATCAACGTTTGGAAGTCGATTGCTCGCAATACCAGCCAGATCACCAGACCGCTGATCAATAATGGTATCAGCCAGCGCAGTAACCCGGCGATGACACGCTTCTTCGCCATTATTTATCCAGTCGGAGGATCGCCATGAAGGCTTCCTGCGGAATTTCCACGTTGCCCACCATCTTCATCCGCCGTTTACCCTTTTTCTGCTTTTCGAGCAGCTTCTTTTTTCGCGTGATATCGCCGCCATAACACTTCGCAAGGACGTCCTTGCGTAACGCTTTTACGTTTGCGCGCGAGATCACCCTGCCCTGCGAGTAAGCTTGAATGGGAATCGTAAAGAGCTGCCGTGGAATCAGCCCTTTAAGCCGTGAAACCAGTGCCTGACCCTTATGGTAAGCGTCATTTTTATGCACAATGGCGGTTAACGCATCAACAGGCTCCCCATTGACAAGGATCTCCACTTTAACCAGGTTTTCAGGGCGATACTCTTTGAAGTAATAGTCCATAGAAGCATAACCACGTGTACCGGATTTAAGCTGGTCAAAGAAATCAATAATCAGTTCAGAAAGAGGAATCTCACATAAGATCTGTACCCGGGTTGGTGAGGGGTATTCCTGGGAGACAAAAATCCCACGTTTGCTTCTGACCAGGTCCATCACGACACCATAGTACTCCGTCGGTGTGAAGATGGTCAGGTCCATCCAGGGTTCAAAGATTTGTTCAATCAAACTCTCATCAGGCAATTCAGCAGGCGAAGAAACCTTCACCAGCTCACCGTTATTGAGCTTAACCCGGTATTCAACGGTGGGCGCAGTAAACACGACATCCATATCGTATTCTCGCTCAAGCCGTTCCTGGATAATCTCCATGTGAAACAGTCCCAAAAAGCCGCAGCGAAACCCGAAATTGAGCGCTTCTGAGGTCTCCGGCTCAAAGGTCAAAGATGCATCATTGAGCTGCAACTTGTCGAGCGCCTCGCGTAAATCCGAGTAGTCCTCGCCTTCCGTGGGGTAAACGCCAGCATACACCATTGGCTTGGCTTGTTGATATCCTGGCAACGGTTGTGGAACGCCTCCGGAGGCAAAGGTAATCGTATCTCCAACCCGGCATTCCGAAACCGTCTTCAAACCAGTGGCGATATAACCAACATCGCCTGCTTTCAACACGTCAACTGGCTTGAGATTAGGCGAAAATACACCGATCTCCACCGGCGAGGTCTTCACTTTCGTCGACATCATCAACAGTTGATTGTTCCGGGTAACCGTGCCGTTAAAGATCCGCACATAGGCGACCACACCCTTGTAAGAATCATAATGCGAATCGAAGATTAACGCCTCCAGGGGCTGATCATCCTGACCGGTCGGTGGCGGGATACGTTCAACGATCGCCTGCAGCACCTGGTCGATGTTCAAACCCTGTTTGGCTGAAATGTGGATGATCTCATCCAATGGCGTTCCTAAAAGGTTTTGCAGATCCTCAGCGACAGCATCCGTTTGAGCGGAAGCCAAATCAATCTTGTTGATTACAGGGATGATGACCAGGTTCGATTCCAATGCCAGGTAAAGGTTCGCCAGGGTTTGTGCCTCAATGCCTTGGGTTGCATCCACGACCAGCAGCGCCCCTTCACAGGCAGCCAAAGCCCGGCTGACCTCATAATTGAAATCCACATGACCAGGGGTGTCGATCAGATTCAATTCATAAGGTTGCCCGTCAGTGCCTTGGTACGCCATTCGCACAGCCGAGGCTTTGATCGTGACTCCTTTTTCCCGTTCCAGGTCCATGCTGTCTAAAACCTGTTCGGTCATATCCCGATCAGCGATCGTGCCGGTCATTTGCAGCATACGATCAGCCAGGGTCGATTTTCCATGGTCAACATGGGCAATGATGCAGAAATTTCTTACATTATCTTTCATAGATATTGAGTATAACCGAATTCGAAATAATTAATCAGGAAGACACTTTATTAATAATACTATACGAAGTCTCTGTCCATGAAACCATTATGCCTGGTCCAGATGAGCCGCATGCTCCAGTGCATCGTCGATCATCTTCTCAAGGTCAATCGGATCTCCAGGCGTCAATCGTAGATCGACCAGGAATTCAATATTGCCTTTAGGACCGCGGATGGGCGAAGGGATCAAACCCCGTGGAAAAAACCCTGAAGCAGAGGCTTCCGCCAGGATTTTGTCCAGAACCTGTGCGTGCACCGCTCGATCTTTGATTACCCCGGCATGTACTGCAGCCTGTTTTCGACCAGCCTCAAATTGGGGTTTGATCAACGCGATCACCCCTCCACTTGAGCCATCAAACCAGCCCCTTACAACCGGAAGAAGCAGCGTTAACGAGATGAAAGATGCATCAATTGTGACCAGGTCTACCGCTTCGGGCAGTCGATCAAGATAGCGCGCGTTGGTTCGTTCCATCACCACCACCTGCGGGTCCTGGCGAAGCTTCCAGTGCAACAACCCGTATCCCACATCAATGGCATAGACTTTGTCTGCGCCATTTTGCAGCAAGCAATCGGTAAATCCACCCGTCGACGCTCCCACATCGGCACACACCCGACCTGCCGTTTTAACAGAAAAGGACTGTAGGGCTGCTGCCAATTTTTCTCCGCCGCGCGAGACAAATTTCGGTCGTGCTTTTAACGTGACCTGCGCATCAAACGCAACCTGCATTGAAGGTTTATCGACCAGCTCGCCCGCAACACACACCTCACCCGCCATCACCAGGCGCTGTGCCCGGTTTCGGCTTTCAGCCAGGCCGCGTTCTACCAGCAATTGATCAATCCGCATTTTTTTCATCAATTAATTGTATCTCTAAATGCCGAAAGGGAAATTATCTTCAAATCGAAGTGCATGATAGCATTATTTGGGTCGCATTTGGTATAATTTCAATGTACCATGATGTTCACAAGTGTCTCTGTTGCGGGTAAAACATGTTTCACTCTCGTTTCCTGCGCGTTCTGGCACCCAAAAGCTCGCGGCTAATCTCGACACGATTGAATTGTGCATATTCCTGCAGGGAAAGCGAAGGAACCATCAAAAGTCCCAATAACAGGATCAAAGAAATTCTCAACGAAAGACCCACTGTATAGAAACAGGCAAATGAGCAATCAACTACACAACATCGTCAAAACCATGCGACCAAAACAATGGCTAAAAAACGTGTTTGTGTTTGCAGGTTTGGTTTTTGACCGTCAGCTTTTCTCTTTAGCATCATTTCTTCTCACCCTGGCGGCGGCGTTTTTATTTTGCCTGGCATCCAGCATGATTTACATCATCAATGACCTTGTCGATATCGAATTTGACCGGCAGCATCCGATAAAAAAGCATCGCCCGCTGGCTTCCGGAGCGCTATCACAACGCTCTGCAATCATCGCGCTGGTCATGCTGGGTTTGTTCACCTTTCCAGCAGCATTTTTCCTAAACACCGCTTTGGGATGGATTATTGCAGCCTATTTCATCCTCATGCTGGCTTACTCCCTGTGGTTAAAGCATATCGCCCTGATCGATGTCATGATCATTGCTGCGGGTTTTGTCTTGCGTGTCGCGGCTGGTGTAATGATCATTGAAACTGAGCGCTTTTCTCCCTGGCTGGTTGTCGCAACCGTATTTCTGGCTTTATTCATCGGGCTGGGAAAGCGTCGGTCTGAGATTGAGCTCCTCAATACGCAGGCGCCTTCACACCGGCGCGTTCTGAACGGTTACACACTTGAACTCCTGGATCAGTTATTAACCATCGTCCTGTCTGCCACGCTGATGACCTATTGCCTGTATACCTTTTCAACGACAAACACACCCGACAGCTACCACATGATGTTCACCATCCCCTTTGTGATCTATGGGCTTTTCCGCTATCTCTACCTGGTGCGGATTGAAAATTCTGGCGGCACACCCGAAGATATTGTTGTTTCCGACCGCCCGATGCAAGCCGCGATCCTCCTGTGGGGTATCACCGTTGTGGTGATTCTGTACTGGCTCTGACCTGGATTAAAATATGCCTGCCATTTATGCAAAAGCGCCCGGGAAAATCATCCTCTTTGGTGAACATGCTGTTGTCTATGCTCAACCTGCAATCGCCATCCCGGTCAACAAAGTCTATGCCACGACGCGAGTGATTCCGGAAGTTGCTGGGCGCAAGAACCAGGTGCACATCAAAGCCCCGGACATTCAGCTCGACGTTGATCTGGCTGACCTTGACGAGGAACACCCCTTCGCTGTGACGATCCAACAGGTTCTCAATGCGGTCAACCTCGATCACCTGCCGTCCCTCACCCTGCTGATTTCATCGACGATTCCCATCGCGGCTGGAATGGGATCCAGCGCAGCAATCGCCATCGCAACCATTCGCGCATTAACGGATTTCCTCGGCAAACCGCTGACTGCCGGGGAAATCTCTTCCCTGGCATTCGAGGTTGAAAAAATTCATCACGGCACGCCTTCCGGCATCGATAATTATGTCATCGCCCACCAAAAACCGGTTTTCTTCACCCACGGCAAGCCCATCGAACACCTGGAAATTCAACAACCTACCCATTGGGTGATTGCCGATACCGGTGAAAAAACATCAACAAAAGATACCGTCGCGGCTGTTCGTAAACTGCAAGCGCTGGACCCGGAAACTTATCACCCCATCTTTGAACAGATCGGAGAAATTGCATTTACTGCCCGCCAGGCTTTGATTACAGGCAACATCGATCTCTTGGGTCAATTAATGGGTGACAATCAACGCCTCCTTGAGCAATTAACCGTCAGCAGTCCGAAATTAGACAAACTCATCTCAGCAGCGCTGACTGCCGGTGCGGTTGGCGCAAAGCTTTCTGGCGGCGGGCGCGGCGGCAACATGATCGCCCTGGCGCCCACACAAAATACACAGTCGATCGAATCTGCCCTGTTGGAAGCAGGCGCTACCCGGGTCATCACCACAACACTCAACAAAGGTGAAACATAATGGATCAATCCCGTTTGGTTTTTCTGAAATTAGGGGGATCGTTAATCACCGATAAAACAAAGCCCCTTACCCCCCGCTTGGATGTCATCGCTCGCCTGGCAGAAGAGATTTCTGCAGCAATGAAGACCTCGCCAGGGTTGCGCCTCTTGATCGGGCATGGTTCGGGGTCTTTTGGGCATGATGTCGCCAATCGCTACCAGACTCATTCCGGGGGTGAAGGCACGGCATACTGGCAGGGGTTTTGCGAGGTGTGGCAAGCCGCACGCGCCTTGAACTTGCTGGTCGTTGAGGCGTTAACCCGCTCCGGTCTGCCCGTTGTCGTCTTCCCGCCCTTAGCTATGGTCACTGCAAAGAACCGTCGTGTTCACGCCTGGGACACTCAACCGATTAAACTCGCCATCGAGCATGACCTTGTCCCGGTGGTGTATGGTGATGTGGTCTTTGATCTTGAATTAGGGGGCACCATCCTCTCAACAGAAGACTTGTTTCAGAGCCTGGTCCAACCGTTATGCCCTCAGCAGATCCTGATTGCCGGTCAGGATGCCGGGGTCTATGGCGATCCGCAAAACCCGGGGGAAACCATCGCGCGGATTACACCTGGAAACTTTGAGCAAATCCAACCCGCCCTCGCGCCATCCCAGGCTGTGGATGTCACCGGCGGCATGTTGTCCAAAGTTCAAGCCATGGTCAAACTGGTACAAGAAAACCCGGCGCTCGAAGTCACCATTTTTTCCGGCTTGAAGGCTGGAAATCTGCAGGAATTGCTCTCCCAGCCAGGCACACAAATTGGAACATGGATTGCTCACCAATAAGAGCAACCCGGTTGAGCAAGCCTGTTTATCCGGTATAATCACCTTTTAGGTTTAATTTCGGAGAGACTACGAAATGATATTCACGCGTCACCAACTCGAAGAATTAGAAGAGCAATTCCTGGCACCTTATGCCATTCGCAGCAAGGACAGCAAAGGCCGAAAACAACCAGAAGATGAACCGGATTATCGCACGGTTTTTCAGCGCGACCGGGACCGTATCCTGCACACAAATGCTTTTCGGCGCCTGGAATATAAAGCCCGGGTCTTCATCAATGACGAAGGCGACCACCATCGCTCCCGCCTGGCTCACACCCTCGAAGTGGCTCAGATTGGGCGCAGCATTGCACGCGCGCTGGGCGCCAATGAAGACCTGGTAGAAACCATTTCACTTGCGGTCGACCTGGGTCACCCACCCCTGGGCTCTGCTGGAGAACGCGCCCTGGCTCGCCTGATGGTTGATCACGGGGGTTTCAACCATGTCCGGCATGCGTTTCACATCGTAACCAAAATTGAGAACCGCTACCCTGAATTTGACGGACTCAATCTCACCTGGGAGGTTGTGGAAGGGATTGTTAAGCGCGAAAGCGAACACGCCCCCTTGATTAATCAGGATTTTGACCCCAAATTGCGCGGACACCTCGAAGCGCAAATCACCAATGTTGCTGATGAATTGGCCTGTACCGCAAACGACCTGGATGATGGACTGCGCTCTGGAATGATCACAGCGGATCAATTGGCGGGAATCTCCCTGTGGGAGGTTGTCAATGAGAGCATAGGACGACGCCGCAGCAAAGATTTGGACGACCTGGCACGCCATCAACTGATCCGCCGTTTAATCAGCATCGAGATCACTGATTTGATCCAATCCATTGACCGCATGATTCGGCGCAGCGGCATCCGTACAGTCGAAGAACTGCAAAAACTACCCTACAACGTGGCTGGATTTAGCGAAGATATGCACCGCCGAAACCGAGAATTAAAGGATTTCTTATATAAAAATCTCTATAAGCATTTTCGGGTGACGCGTATGGCTGTCAAAGCTGAAAGAATAATCGAAGCTTTATTCAATACCTTTGTCGCTGAGCCTGCCACTTTACCACCGCAATACCAAAAGATGATTGATGAACTCGGGCTTGAACACACCGTATGTGAGTACATTGCCGGAATGACTGATGGGTATGCCATCGGCGAGTATCAGAAATTATTCGACCCCAAAACCATTCCCTGATTAATAATTCTTATTTGAGGAACGAGAAACGATGAACGACAACACACACTATCTGACGCCAGAAGGAAAAGCAAAACTTGAAGCCGAGCTTAAACACCTGAAAGAAGATGAGCGCAAGAAAATTTCAGAGCGTTTAAAGCAAGCCATCTCCATGGGCGACCTATCAGAAAATGCGGATTATCAAAAAGCCAAGGAAGACCAGGGTTTCCTGGAGGGTCGTATCCAGGAAATAGAAGCCATTTTGTTGCATGCAGAGGTGATTGAAGCCCAGGTCAATTACGATGAGGTTGCTATCGGCGCTAAAGTTACCTTCAAAGTAGCTGACGATCCCCCTCAAAGCTACACGCTGGTGGACAGCAATGAAGCCAACCCCAGCGAAGGGAAAATATCCTACCGATCTCCCGTTGGTAGTGCGCTGGTCGGACATCAAGTGGGGGATCGTGTTAAAGTCGTCTTGCCCAATCAAGAAATCATTGAGCTTGAAATCCTGAACATTGAGTAAAAAAGAGGCTGCCCAAAATGGCAGCCTCATATTTTTATGTAAACAAAATTGCTCTCTAAGATAAAGCAGCTACCTTAGGCCAAACAGCCAGTTCCAAAGTCAGCCGATCAAAGAAGCTCAAGTCAGGTGCAGCACCTTCGCCATATTCCATATCAATGATGCGGGCTTCAAGCTGAAGGGTTGCGGTTTCTAATAAAACCTTCTTCCCGGGTTCAGCTAAAACCAACTCGCCCTTTGATTCTAAACGCAGTTGGAGTTTATCATCTTGATAGGCATAACCACTCATGATCACCTTGGTCACGGTTTGAATATCATCTTTATCAAATAACCAAATCTCAAATGCGGTCACACGCTTGGGTTCACCCACACCAACCGTTTCCGAAATCCCAACACCACACTCCCCCAAAAAGGCTCCTGTTGGCGAATCGATGCTGAAGGAATCATCGTAAAAATCATCGCCCAGCATGTAGGTTGTCATAAATTGAGCCACGGGCTCGGTGTGTTCAGCATGAAATGCTGGCACGTAAACGGATTCAGGCTCAGGCGAGTGACGCGGCATGCCCTGATCGTATCCAGCTTCAGGAGGCATGCCATGTTGATCGAGCGCTTCCGGTTTTTCTGCCTGGGTTCTGTTTGATCTCAGGTACAAAAACACAGCTACGCCAGCAATCACAGCCACCAAGGCAATACACAGACCTCCTAACAACAGCCAGTTCGGACCACTGCCCTTAATTTCGGGGCTCACCTGAGGGGCAGTCTCTTCAATTTCAGGGAGAACCTCGACTTTTTCCGCCCCAACGGCTGCCAGAAAACTGGAAATTTGTCCATCTGAAAGATAACCAGGCTGATTGCGAACCTCAGCCATGGTTTCCTCTGCTGTATCGCCCAGTTCAGACCAAGCCTTTTGTGCAATCGCCACATTACCCACGGAGGTCGACGTATAAATCGACATCCGCAAATAATCTTCTCTCAAATCTGGGCGCAAGTGATAAGGCGCCAGGTCTGTCCATTGCACAGGCCAGATGCCCCATCCGATCACCAAACCCAGAGCCAATCCAATCACAGCTCCAACCGCCAGCATGATGCGGAAATCTTCAAGATACTTTTTTAGCTTCTCCGAGTTCATCGTTAGCTCCTTAGCTTTTAATTAAAGAACAAACTTTACTACAATTTTAGAATAAACGATCATTTCGCGCAAGTGCGAAACTCAGATTAACCTGTGCAAGCTTTATGCCACATCATGATCATCCATGATTTCATCTCGCGAGAAAGTCGCCTTGCATTGCATACATTCCACAAGGCGTTCATTGGACAAAACCAGTGTGCCCTGGCAGTTTGGACATCGCTGTGGAATGGGTTGTTTCCACGAAGTAAAATCACAATCCGGAAAGCGGGAACATCCATAAAAGGTTCGTCCGCGTTTTGTCTTGCGCCTGACCACATCACCCTGTGCACACACCGGGCATGTCATGCCAATTTTCTCAAGGTAAGGCTCAGTATAGCGGCATTCAGGGAAGTTACTGCAACTGATGAACCTGCCGTAGCGGCCCCAACGCAGAATCAAATCATGACCGCACTCCGGGCAAGTTCGTCCTACCCGCTCCGGCTCAGCCTTCTTTTCCGGCATAGCTGCCTCAGCATGCGCCAGAAGCTCACCGAAGGTCGCATAAAATTCTCGGATCACCTCCACCCAGGTGGTATCACCCTGTGCAATCATATCCAACTGATTTTCAAGACTTGAAGTAAAACCAATGTCGACCACATTGGGGAAGAACTCCACCACCAGATCGTTCACCAGGTAACCGATTTCAGTCGGAACAAGGCGTTTATCATTTCTGAGAACATAACCGCGATTTTGAATCGTGGTCAGGATCGGTGCATAGGTCGAAGGGCGTCCGATGCCATTCTCCTCAAGTGCCTGGACCAGGGAAGCCTCAGTATAACGCGGCGGAGGTTGTGTAAAGTGCTGTTCAGGATAGAGTTCCTGAAGGCTTTGTGGTTGTCCTTCTTTAATATCATCGATAGGGATGCGATCACTGGCGCCCTCATCCTCTTCCGTATGGTCTTCATCCTTTCCTTCTTCATAAATATACATAAACCCCTGAAATTCAAGCTGGCTTCCGGAAGCCCGCAACAAATACAGGCTCTGATCGCCCTCCCCCCGGACATCGACGGATAGAGTTTTATAAATCGCTGGCGTCATCTGGGAAGCAATAAACCGCTGCCAGATCAACTGGTAAAGTTTGAATTGATCTCGCGTCAGGTACATCCTGATCGTTTTAGGAGTCCGGTGAATGGATGTCGGACGCACAGCCTCATGCGCTTCCTGCGCGGATTGGGCACGAGTCTTATACACTGGTGGTTTTTCCGGCAAGTACATGTCGCCATATTGCGTCTTGATATATTGCCGCACCTCATCCGTGGCAATTTTAGAGATATTGGTCGAATCGGTCCGCATGTAGGTGATCAAACCCGTGGTTCCCATTCCGTCCAGCTCAATGCCCTCATACAATTGTTGTGCAACCGCCATGGTTTTACGAGCCGTGAATCCCAGTTTGCGAGAGGCATCCTGCTGTAATGTGCTGGTGATAAAAGGCGGCGGTGGGTTCCGTTTGCGTTTTCCGTGCTTGATGGCTTCAACCGTATATGCTGCCGAGCGCATGTCAGCCAGAATGGGCTCCACAAGCGCTTGATTGCCCAGTTGCGGATCATCACCATTGATTTTGACAAGCCGGGCGCGATAGGCAACCTGCCCGCCCTCAGGCAGTAAATCCGCGTCGATTGACCAGTATTCAACCGGGTCAAAGGCGTCTATCTCACGCTCGCGTTCAACAACCAATCGCAAGGCAACGGATTGAACCCGTCCGGCAGAAAGTCGACTGCGCACTTTCTTCCACAATATGGGGCTGATCCCGTATCCAACCAAACGATCCAGAATACGGCGTGTTTGCTGAGCATCGACCAGGTCCATGTCGATTCCCCGCGGGTTGGCAAAGGCATGCTTAACAGCGTCTTCCGTGATCTCATTGAAAACCACCCTGTGGGTGCGCTCTGCGTCGATTCCCGCCGCTTCCATCAGATGCCAGGCAATTGCTTCGCCCTCGCGGTCAGGATCAGTTGCCAGGTAAATCGATTCGGCTTTTTGCGCTAACTCCTTAATTTCCTTAACAACTTCCCGCTTTTCTTTCGGCACCCGGTACTGGGGCGTAAAATCGTTGTCGATATCCACGGATAATTTCGAACGCAGAAGATCGCGCACATGACCAATGGATGCACGCACCGTGTAGCCCTTTCCCAGGAACCGGTTGACCGTTTTTGCCTTGGCAGGCGATTCCACAATCACCAGATTGCCTTTGCGCACAATCTCTTTTTTCCGTTTAACTTCAGGCTGCGGTAATCCCTCATGTGCCTCTGTTCTACCCATCCGCACCATTTTAGTGCCGCAATGAGCACAGACACCCCTGGTCACCGGGCCTCCTGCAGCATTAAAACCCGCGACGGGTTCAATTAATTCCCGCTTTTGGCGGCATTTTACACAATAGGTTTCCAATTTATAAAACTCCTACAAATAATCTTCGTAGCCATGCGCTTTCAGGTAATCAACAACTTCGCGCACCCGTTGTGATTGTTTCCGGTCGCAGATCAAAATCGCATCACCGGAATCAATGATGATCAGGTCTTCCACACCAAGCGTGACGATCAGACCTTTGGATGAATCATCACAAACGAGTGTACCCTGTGTGTCAAGCAGGATAGGATCGCCCCTCAGGACAATATTGCCAGCATCATCACCCTCTATGGAATCAAACAGCGATTCCCAGCTTCCCACATCGTTCCAACCCAGGTCGATTGAAGGGATCACAGCAACATTTTGGGCGTTTTCCATAATGCCATAGTCGATTGACTGCGGTTGAATCGTTGGCCAAACCGTTCCAAGCGTTTGTTCTCGGGTCGGTTGGGTCCAGTGTTCAGCGATTTCACCCAGTTTATGAAACAAATCGGGCATCTGGCGTTTGATTTCGTTCATCACCGTATCCGCGCGCCAGATGAACATCCCTGAATTCCACACATGTTCACCATCGACAATCATCAACCGAGCCTGATCTTCGTGAGGTTTCTCTTTGAATTTTTTTACCTCAAAGACGTTCAGTCCTTCAAAGGTGCCAACTTGCATCCCTTTTTGAATATAGCCATAACCTGTTGCCGGGTAACCAGGCGTGATTCCCAGGGTCACCAGGGCGTTCTGCTGAGCAACAGCAAAAGCAGAGCGCAGCAACTGCCTCAGGTGCTCAGCATTCTTCATCAAGTGGTCAGCCGTCAGGATGGCCATGGTCGCACCAGGCTGCCTGGCGTTAAGCGCAACTGCGGCTAAACCAACCACCGAGGCTGTGCCGCGCGGCATCGGTTCAATAATAAAATTGTCAAGCGGAATTTCTGGGCATTCCCGGCTGAGTAATTCAACCTGGTCGGCAATCGTCACAACCAAAATTCTTTCAAAGGGGAATAAACCCTGCAATCGATCTACCGCACATTGGAACAGTGAGCGCTTTCCTGTCAGGGTCAGGGTCTGTTTGGGCTGACCCTTTCGCGAAAGCGGCCAGAGACGCGTCCCACTGCCGCCTGCCATGATCACTGCATAATATTGATCGTAATTCATCCTGACCTCACTTTCCGCTCATCTCGCGGATTGCTGCATATCTCATCCCACCCACATGCTGAACCATCCCCTTCAATTCCATCATGGTGAGGGACGCTGAGACCTTTTCTACGGGCAACCCCGTCTTGTTGCAAAGCTCATCAATGTGAATGGGCTCATAGTCCATCGCCAGCAGAATTTTCGCTTCAGTGGTATCTGCCGGCAATACCTGTCGTGCGTCTTTATAATCTTCTACCTGGGATAAGTCAAGCAGGTCCAACACGTCCTGTGGCGAAACCAGTACATAAGCTCCTTTCTGGATCAGGCGATTTGTGCCCCGACTTGCCGGCGAAAAAACGTTTCCTGGCACAGCAAACACGTCCCGGCCCTGTTCAACCGCAAAATCAGCTGTAATCAATGCCCCGCTGCGTTCACCCGCTTCGACCACAATTGTCGCCAGGGAAAGCCCCGATATAACCCGATTCCTGGGCGGAAAGTTGCTCCCTTCGGGTTGGGTTCCCAGCGGGTAATCGCTGACCAGCGCGCCGCTTTCCACAATTGCTTCAGCCAGCTGGCGGTGTTCTGGTGGGTAGATCACATCCACGCCACACCCCAACACGGCAATGGTTCGGCCGCCCGCCTGCAGAGCGTGCTGATGCGCCAGGGCATCCACCCCGCGCGCCAGCCCGCTGACAATCGTCAACCCATGCCCTGCCAGGTAAGTGCTGGTATCTCGAGTCACCTGCTGACCGTAAGCCGTCACCCGGCGCGTACCGACCATTGCCACAGCGAATTCATCTGCCGGCAACAGGCTGCCCCTGACGTAAATCACGGGTGGTGCCTGGTCAATCTCTTTCAGCAATTTAGGATAATCCTGATCCAGCAGTGTTAGCACGTGGGCATCACCCTGCAAGACCTGTTCATAATAACGATCGAGATCAAGCGATCTCCGCAATTCAAAGATATTCTTCAAAACCTTGTCTGGTAAGCCAATTTCTCGAAACGCCTCAATTGGCGCATGCCAGGCGGTCGATAGATCCCCAAAATGTGCCTGAATTTGTTTGAATCGGACTGACCCTATACCCTTAACCTGGTTGAAGCCAATCCAGTATTTCTTCTCATCGGACATCAATCCCCCTCACCATACCAATGGATGACAGCAACGGTCATCCGCCCCCGCTCCAGGTCAATCTCCAGGATGTTTTCATCGACCGCGGCAATTAAAACTTCTCCTCCTGCCTGATCTCTAATCAGATAAACATCGTTGGCACCGGTTTCAAGAATTTCTGTCAACACGCCCAGGTAATGGTCCTCGGTGTCAAAAACATCCAGACCGATCAGTTCATGGAAAAAGAACTCACCTTCAGGCAACCCCGGCAGGTGATCAGACCTGGTATAAACAAGCTGGTTGGTCAACCCAGACGCTTTCGTGCGATCGTTAATTTTAAAAAACTTCAATAATAAGAGTTTACCCTTGGGGCGTGTGGATTGAATGGTAAACGGTTGGTAAGTCTCCCCAATGAAAACCGTTCGGTCAACGCTTAACAATTCCGGAATGCGAGAATACACCTCCAGGGCAATTTCACCCGAAACCCCATGCGCACGCCGCAATTTTCCTATGACAAGAAAGGCAGGCTCAGCATTCTTGCCTGAGCCTGCATCATTTCCATTTTTAAGAGGCATTTTCACCCTATTGCCTTTAATAGGGTTCAACAATATCCAAATTGACTTGTTGACCTTCTCGTGCTGCTGCAACCTTCAGCAATGTTCGAATGGCATTGGCGACCTGGCCCGATTTTCCGATCACACGGCCCATATCCTCTTTTGAAACATTCAATTCCAGTTGAATGGTGGAACCACGCTGGTATTTGTTAACCTTAACCTCACTCGGGTCATCGACCAGTGATCGAGCGATAAACTCAACCAATCCTTGCAAGTTCTCGCCTTCCATATCTACCTCGGTACTTTTTCTGGCGTTAATGGGTCTGTGGTGGGTTGGTGCGCAGATCACTCACTCGTGTTTTGTAAATCTTTTCAGCTTCTGCAACCAGAGCTTCAAGGTCCTCTCCGGCTTTAAAGCGCTCGTAACGCTCCCACAGACCAACTTGTTTGAACAGTCCATCTACCGCTTCTGTGGGCTGGGCACCAACTCCCAACCAATAGATGATGCGCTCGTCGTTCAAAACAATTGTAGAAGGGTGTGTACGTGGGTTGTAATGCCCAACATTTTCAATAAACCGCCCATCGCGTGGACTTTCCTTATCGGCGACAATCACCCGATAACTTGCCTGATTCCGGGGACCCACCCGGCGTAATCGAATTCTTACCATCGAATTTATGCTCCTCTTGTCTGTTTATTCATCCTATACATTGCCCGATTCTATTGAAAGGGTCGAGGGAGCGTTGAAGGGAACGCGCACCTTTCTCATCTTCAGGCTACCCCATCAAGCGTCCTAAGCCTTTACCGCCTGATTTTTGCAGGGTGCTTATCAGCCGCTGTGTCTCTCGGAAGCGTTTCATGACCTGGTTGACCACTTGCACCTCCAATCCAGACCCACGCGCAATTCTGCGCCTGCGGCTGGCATTTAATATTTTCGGACTGCGGCGCTCTTCGACTGTCATCGAGTTAATCACCGCTTCGATCTGTTTCAGTTGATCCTCAGCTTCGCGCGGGTCAACCTGCCTGGCGACCTGGCCCATATGCCCGGGCAACATCTCCATTACCTGTGCCAGAGGACCCATCTTGCGCATCTGCTTCAATTGCTTGGCAAAATCCTCAAGGGTGAACTCGCCGCGCATCAATTTTTCAGCTTGCTTTTCCGCTTCTTGCTGGTCGAAGGCTGATTCAGCCTTCTCGATTAAACCAAGCAAGTCGCCCATTCCCAAAATTCGTGAGGCCAGCCTATCTGGATTATACTCCTCAATCGCATCGATAGACTCACCAACGCCCAGGAATTTAATGGGAATGCCGGTGACTTCCCTGATCGAAATGGCAGCGCCGCCGCGTGCATCACCATCGATTTTGGTTAAAAATAAGCCCGATAAAGGCAGCGCCTGGCGGAATCCCTGGGCAACATTCAACGCCTCCTGACCAATCATAGCATCAACAACCAGGATGGTTTCGGTCACAGGCACTTTTTTCTCGATGGCACGCAGCTCATCCATCAAATCCTGGTCCATCTGCGAACGCCCAGCGGTATCAAGAATGACCACACTGACCCCGCCTTTACGCGCGGTTTGATAGGCTTTTTCAGCTAATTTTGGCGGTGTAAGGTCGGCATCATGGAAAACCGGCACCCCAATTTGCTCTGCCAGGGTTTGTAATTGGGTCACTGCTGCAGGACGGTAAGGATCTGCGGCGACCAGCATGGTGCGTTCACCCATAGCTCTCAACCGTTTGGCAAGCTTTGCAGCTGCGGTTGTCTTTCCCGAGCCCTGCAGACCTACCAGCACAATCACATACGGTCGTTCGCCCTTCAGTTGCAACGAACTTGGAGGTCCCAGGGTTTGAATTAATTCTTCATTGACGATCTTGATGACCTGTTGGGCAGGGTTGAGTGCCCTGGAGATATCATGACCAACGGCGCGTTCTTTAACCCGGTTGGTGAACTGCTTAACAACACCATAATGAACGTCCGCTTCCAGTAAAGCCAGGCGGACTTCGCGCATGGCAGCATCAACATCCGCCTCAGACAGGCGTCCTCGACGGCGCAAATTTTCAAATATCCCTGATAAGCGTTCGGTCAGATTTTCAAACACAATTAACCAGCAATGTTACTTTTTTCGTCAAATTACCAAATGGTGATTTTAGTATGTATCCACCTTCAGGTCAAGTGGATCATCTTACTGACGGCATAATTATGATCTCCTTCATCGAAGATTGGATTTTCGGAAAAAAGCCGTAACGCAACTGAACTTACCAACAGGGGTTAATAGTATTGACCGAGCAAGAAATGAAAAATGAAACTCGTTTTACGAAAGGAATATCGATGTCAAAAATTGCGATAGTAACCGATTCCACGGCTTATTTGCCAGAAGAAATTATTTCTACATATCAGATCAATGTTGTGCCCCTGGTTGTAATTTGGGGTGAAGAGACGTTCCTGGACAATGTTGAAATTGGACCAGAAGAATTTTATAAACGCCTTTCCACTGCAGAACAGATGCCATCCACGTCACAACCGTCGATTCAGGCTTTTTACGATGTCTTTAAAAGATTACACGCCGAAGGGTACGACATCCTGACCATCGTGATTTCATCGGCGCTTTCGGGGACGCTGGATTCCGCTTTACAGGCTAAAAAGATGCTTCCAGACGCCAACATTGCGCTGGTTGATTCGCAATACACTTCTCTTCCCATGGCATTTATGGCCTTAGCCGCTGCCCGAGCTGCCAAAAACGGTATGTCCTTAGAAGAATGTGTGAAGGCGGTTGAAACCGTGCGTGACCATACCCAGGTCTTTTTTGCGGTAGACACCCTGGAATTTCTTCACCGTGGCGGTCGAATTGGTGGCGCTTCGCGCTTTTTAGGCACTGCCCTGCAGCTTAAACCCATTCTTTTTCTCAAAGATGGCAAAATTGAAGCTCTTGAGAAGGTGCGCACAAGCAAGCGTGCCCATGAACGTTTGATTGAGTTGGTTGAAGCTGAGGTCGGTGACAAATCTCCGATTAATTTTTTAGGCGTTGTGCATGCCGCTGCTGAAGAAACAGGACAGGGGTTGCTCAAAGTCGCTGAACAAAAATTTGAACCGGAAGAGCTCATGTTCGCGACGCTCAGCCCGGTACTGGGCACCCACACGGGCCCTGGTACAATCGGCATTGCCTACGTTGCCGGCATCAATCAACAACAGGTCAAAGACTAATCGACTTTCTCTTTCAAAAAAAAGTACTATCAAGGCAGCCGAGACATTGGCTGCCTTATTTTATTGTTTGACACCAACAGCAACCATAAAAGCCATGGATTGGTTTAATTCATTGAATATTTTGAGAATAATTGCGATTTTTATAAAACAGGTTTGCGATTCCATATTTTTTTAATTTCAGTTAAAATAAGAACAAAATCACGAACCAGCAAAGGAAAAGCAAATGCACAAGTATCAAAAAATCGGCATAAAAACCCCCCGCATCCTCCTTCCTAATAAAAACATCGATCTGCGGAAATGGGCTGTTATTGCCTGCGATCAATTTACAGCGCAACCCGAATACTGGCAGGAAGTTGAAAACATCGTCGGTGACGCGCCTTCCACATACCACATGATTCTCCCGGAAGTATTCCTTGAAACTCCGCAGGAAGAAGAACGCATTAAAAACGCCAATATCGCAATGCAAAATTACCTCCAGTCGGGCATTTTCACGTCCATGGAAGGATTTATTTACGTGCGTCGCAAGTTGAACGGTCAAACACGGCGGGGATTGATGGTTTGCCTTGATTTAGAGCACTATGATTACACCCCGGGCGCGCAAACCCTGATTCGAGCCTCAGAAGGCACCATTGTTGATCGGCTGCCGCCCCGCATCCGCATCCGCAAACAGGCTGTTCTGGAAACGCCCCACATTCTGGTCCTGTTCGATGATCCCCTGGATACCGTTTTCGGGCCCCTTGAAGATCAATTGGGCACATTTGAAAAATTGTACGACTTTGAGCTCATGCTCGGCAGCGGTCATTTGGAAGGTTATGCCATCAATAACGATGCCATCCAGCAAGGCATTCTTACCGCATTAGAACAACTCATCGACCCGGAAACTTTCGCTAATAAATACGCTCTTGAACCGGGGAAACACCAACCCATGTTGTTTGCCATGGGCGATGGAAATCACTCTCTGGCTACCGCAAAAGCCATTTGGGAAGAGATCAAACCAAGCGTTGGCAGCGATCATCCGGCTCGATATGCCCTGGTTGAGATTGAGAATGTTCACGATCCTGCGTTAGCCTTTGAACCCATCTACCGCGTCTTGTTTGATCTGAACACCGATATCCTGCAAGAGATGCACGCCTATTGGGGCGACAGCTTGCGGGTTGAGGAGGTTGACACTCCTGAAGAATTAATTGCAGCCGTTGATGCTGCCCGGGGATCGGTTCATAAAGTTGGTATGATCACCTCTGATGGGCTGAAATTAATCACCATTCACGATGCCAAAGAAAACTTGCCCGTGGGAACGCTACAACACTTCCTGGATATGTTCATGGCAAATCAAGGCGCTGAAAAAATCGACTACATCCATGGCGAAGACGTGCTGTTTGAAATGGGAACGGTCGAAGGAAATGTCGGTTTTTATATCCCCGGAATGGACAAATCAGACCTGTTCAAAACGATGATCCTCGATGGTGCCCTGCCGCGCAAGACGTTTTCGATGGGTTCCGCAAAAACAAAGCGGTTCTACATGGAATGCCGTCGCATTCAACCTGCATCATGAAGTTGATTTTGCTGGTACTTGTCTGCTTCCTCACTGCTTGCCAGACAAATCATCTGGCAAGCAGTCCCACTTTTACCCCGACGCCGCCCAGCCCCACACAAACCGCCTTACCAACCCAGACAGCCACCAGCACAGTCACACCGACAACAGCGCCCAGCCTCACCCCGACACCCGTTTTCTTGCTGTGTTCGCCCCTGGAAGACGAAACCTTCGATAGCCTGCCGTTGATCCTGGCCAACCCCCTGAACATCCCACCCCACTTTGGGCAGGATACCGGGCACCACGGCGTTGATTTTGCCTATTATCGGCGCGGAGACCGTGAATCCATAGAAGGCATTGAAATCTACGCAATCATGGCCGGGATGACCGTATTTTCTTTTCCTGCAGATGATCTTCCATACGGTTATGGGGTCATGATCGAGACCCCGCTTGCTGACTTACCCGAGCCGCTTCAGAAACAACTCCTGGGCGGTTACCTGCCTGTACCGGAAGACCCACACTATCGGCTGTATTGCCCTCCGGTTGATCCGCCAACGATCACCGGTGATTTTTCTGTTTATCACCTGTATGCTCATATGGAAAACCCGTCTACGTTAGAATTTGGAGATCCAATTCGCTGCGGGCAAGTTCTTGGCACGGTTGGAAATACAGGCTATTCCAGCAGTCCACATCTCCATTTAGAGACTCGCCTGGGACCGTCCGGGGCGGATTTCGAATCCATGGCACATTATGACATCTACACCCCACAGCAGATGGGCAATTACTGCCTGTGGCGGATGAGCGGGTATTACCAGCTATTTGACCCGTTCATTTTGCTGGATGCTGCCCTGGATTGAGCACTTGACAGACTGAACATATGTGCTAAAATGTATTTGATAGAAAAATAATCATTGGATTATAATTAATCCATCAAAACATAATTACGAAATACATGCAAAAGAATCCTCAGTATGAGGACCCTTAGAAAAGGATGAAGCCATGGATGATGCAAAGAAATCAGTGCTGGATAAGGCGTTGAAGGATATTGTTAAACGTTACGGCGAAGGCTCGATCATGAAACTTGGGGAGGCGAAACACCTCGCCGTTGACGCCATCCCCACCGGTTCTCTGTCCCTGGATATTGCCCTGGGCGTGGGCGGCATTCCCCGGGCACGCATCAGCGAGATCTTCGGGCCGGAAGCTTCAGGCAAGACGACGATCTGCCAGCACATTGTCGCTGAAGCCCAGAAGTTGGGTGGGACCGCTGCCTTCATTGATATGGAACACGCGCTGGACCCGGTCTATGCTGCCAAATGTGGCGTCAATATTGACGAGCTCTTGATTTCACAACCGGACACAGGCGAACAAGCCCTCGAGATCACTGAAGCCCTGGTGCGTTCTGGCGCTGTGGATATCGTCGTGGTCGATTCCGTCGCCGCCCTGGTGCCCCGTTCTGAAATTGAAGGTGATATGGGCGATCCAACCATGGGCACCCAAGCCCGGCTGATGTCGCAAGCCATGCGCAAACTATCCGGCGCCATCAATCAGACACGCACGTCTGTGGTCTTCACCAATCAATTGCGACACAAAATCGGTGTGATGTTCGGCAACCCTGAAACCACCACCGGTGGTAACGCCCTGAAATTCTATGCTTCGGTCCGTTTGGATGTCCGCCGCATCCAATCAATCAAATCTGGCGCAGAGATCATCGGTAACCGGGTCAGAGTGCGCGTGGTAAAAAACAAGGTCGCGGCGCCCTTCCGGACGGCTGAATTTGACATTATGTACAACGAAGGCATCTCAAAAGTTGGCGATATTCTTGACCTGGGCACAGAATTGGATATCGTCAACAAGCACGGTTCCTGGTACTCCTATGGCGATATCCGCCTTGGTCAGGGACGCGAAAACTCCAAAGAGTTCCTGCGTCAAAATGAAGAGTTGACCAATGAAATCGAGAAAGCTATCCGAGAACAGGGCATGTCCGAGGGTGCGGTATCCTCCTGGTCTGAATCAGATGATGATTACAGCGATGATGTGTAAAACGATTGGAACTCAGCAAAGACAGCAACACCTGCACTGAATTGGAAATTGTTTCCTTCGCTTTAACAAAACCCTTTCAATGCAGTTGATTTAACACACAACAGGTCACCCCGGGTTATCGGGGTGACCTGTTGTTTATGCTCCTTAACAAGAAGAGACTTTATGTGCCTTCCTGCCAGGAGGATAAGTACGCAATCTGTTCCTCAGTCAGAACATCAATCTCAATCCCCATTGATTCCAACTTCAACCGGGCAATCTCCATATCAATATCTTCGGGGATAGCGTAAACTTTGTTTTCCAGTTTACCGGCATTTTTAACTATATATTCCGCGCCTAAAGCCTGGTTAGCAAAGGACATATCCATCACACTGGCTGGATGCCCTTCAGCCGCAGCCAGGTTGATCAGGCGACCCTCACCCAAAATGTGGATCGTCCGCCCGTCCGGCAATTCGTAGGCTTCAACAAAGGGGCGGACCAGCCGCTTTGCTACAGCCATTTCTTCCAGAGCAGGGATGTTCAATTCAACATTGAAATGTCCTGAGTTAGCCACAATTGCGCCGTCTTTCATCACCTCGAAATGGTGTTTGTCAATGACATTGATATCCCCGGTAAGGGTGACAAAAATATCCCCGATGGGAGAGGCTTCAATCATCGGCATGACCCGAAATCCATCCATGACCGCTTCCAAAGCCTTCAAATGATCAACTTCGGTGACAATCACGTTAGCGCCCATGCCGCGTGCCCGCATAGCCAGACCCCGAGAACACCAGCCATAGCCGCCGACCACAAAGGTCTTGCCCGCCAGGAGGATATTCGTGGCGCGAATCACCCCGTCAATCGTGGATTGACCGGTGCCATAGCGATTATCAAAGAAATGCTTGGTCATGGCGTCGTTGACTGCAAGCACAGGGAATTTCAATTCATTGTCCTTGGCCATGGCGCGCAGACGGATCACGCCTGTGGTGGTTTCTTCGGTGCCACCTATGATTTCTGAAAGCTGTTCTCGGCGCTCCATGTGCAGCGTGCTGACCAGGTCAGCGCCATCATCCATCGTCAGGTGCGGCCGATGATCCAGGGCGGCATTGATATGCTTGTAATAGGTGGCGTTATCTTCGCCTTTGATGGCAAACACCGGGATCTCAAAGTGCGAGACCAGGCAGGCAGCCACATCGTCCTGTGTCGAAAGCGGGTTGGAAGCCGTCAGCACCACATCTGCGCCACCGGCTTGCAAAGCGCGCATCAGGTTGGCAGTCTCTGTGGTGACATGCAAACAGGCTGCCATGCGCAAGCCTTCAAAGGGTCTTTCGCGCGCAAACCGTTCGATGATCGAGCGTAATACCGGCATTTCTCGCTCTGCCCACTCGATCCTGCGACGACCCCCCTCGGCAAGTTCTAAATTTACAACATCATAATTTTGCATCAAATCCTCCAAAACTTATCATAATGAGTTTGAATTCTTTTCTTGTTGATCTTATTGAAACACATCCAACGCGCCCTGGTCATCAAAGTATGTCCGGAAGCGGTTAACAAACTCGTCCACCAGGTAGCATTGGGTTTGAGGTCCCATTTCTTCCAAAGAATAAGTTGCTGCCAGCGCCCCCATCTGGGCACACAGCACCAGATTTAGCCCGTGTACATACCCTTTCAAAAAACCAGCCCTGAAAGCATCCCCTATACCCGTCGGATCGAGAATCTGCTTTGGCGGAAAAGCTGGCACATTACTCAGGAATTTTCCGTCCTTGAACACGCGCGAACCCTGTTCACCCATGGTAATCACAACAAAGGATAACTGGTTTAATATCTCCTCAGCACTCAATTTGGAGTGCTTTTGCAGGAGTTCGAACTCATAATCGTTCACAAACAATGCATGCGCACCGGAGATTCCCTGCACCAAATCTTTTTCATCCAAGCGTATGATTTGCTGGCTGGGGTCAAATATATAGGGCACGTTCAAATCCTGGCATTCCTGCGCATATTTAACCATTGCGTCCGGTGCATTGGGCGAGATGACCACGATATCCTCAGCCGTCAAGCCCAGGTCATGCATTGAAATAATCGCCGCGTCTGCCATTGCTCCGGCGTAAAAACTGGCAATCTGTGCGTTTGATCGATCGGTGTTCACAAAGAACGACGCTGTGAATTTGTCTTCAATGATCCTGACCCCTGAGGTATCCACACCGGCGCTTTCCAGCGATTGCCTGTATTCCGTAAAATCCACCCCTGCTGTCGCCACAAGTTTGGGGTGTTCGCACAGCAACCCGAGGGTGTACGCGATATTGGCAGCCACGCCTCCAGGACGCCGTACCATATCATCGACCAAAAATGACAGGCTGATCGATTCCAGGTGCTCCGGGAGGATATGGTCTTTAAAATATCCTGGAAAAGACATCAAATAATCAAAGGCGATTGAGCCAGTCAGGTAAATGCTCATGAAAAATCCTTATTCATTTATCTCAGATTGAAAGTTTGTCTGAAATGGCGGGTAAATCACGCCATATTCTGTCACCCAACCTGAAATCAAGCGGTTGGGAGTCACATCAAAAGCAAAATTGCGCGCTGTTGCCCCTTCAGGCGCAACGGGTTCACCCATCAGGGTTAATTCCAACACTTCTGCCTGGTCACGTTCTTCAATCGGTATCAGATCGCCGCGCGCCAGGTTGAGATCCACGGTTGAAACAGGGAAAACGCTATATGCAGGAATTCCATTATCGTACGCAGCCAGAGCCAACATATATGTGCCGATTTTATTCGCTACATCGCCATTCGCTGCAACACGATCGGCGCCAAAGAAAACCTTTTGTACCAATCCCCTGCGCATCAGGTACCCGGACGAACTATCGGTAATAATGTCATAAGGGATACCATATTGCTCTAATTCCCAGGCTGTCAAGCGTGCACCCTGCAAACGTGGGCGGGTCTCATCGACAAACACATGAATGCGCTTTCCCTGTTCGTGCGCCATTCGAATCACGCCGAGGGCAGTGCCCCAATCGACCGTTGCCAATGCCCCGGTATTGCAGTGATGGATGATGTGATCACCGTCCTCAATCAACTCTGCCCCATAAGCTGCCATGCGTTTGTTGATTTCAACATCTTCGTCGGCGATTTCTTTGGCTAACTTCAATAAAATCGCTCGCAATTCGTCGGGACTGCCCTTAAAATCCCGGGCTGCATCCAACATGCGTCGGACAGCCCAGGACAGGTTCACCGCAGTTGGTCGAGATTGGTTGAGAACCTCTCCGGCGGAATCTAAGTCTGTCAGCAATCTTTCGATTGATTTAGCGCTCGATTGATGGGCTGCCAGAGCCACCCCAAATGCTGCCGCTGCACCGATCGCCGGAGCGCCTCGAATGACCATGGTTCGAATCGCATCAGCCACATCACAATAATCCGCATAAACAAGGGTTTTAAACTCCCGGGGGAGGATTCGCTGGTCAATCATTTCAACTGTATTTTGATCATCATTCCAGACAATTGTTCGCATCATCTCATTTCCTGTTTTCATAAAAAGACGCCCTTTTGGGCGTCAAATCTGACATTGGTTGTCCATCCGGTAGACAGGTCTTACTTGACCCTATTATTATACCCTTCTTATCACTTCGACAACTGCATAATGAGCGAGCTTGGACCATTCACCTTTAATTATCCACAAAAAAATGTCTTCATTAACTACATCTTGTCAGCTCCAGGTTCTTTTTTCACCCCAGATGAATTTGGTTTTTACAAATCGTTTTCCCTTGATTTCTGCCGATATATTAAATCTTTGGTACAATATAAACCATTATAAATAACCTTACCCGTACTTCCCACGCCTGTTCTTGCAGAAGGGTGGGGATTGTTCAGCCAGTGCCAAATTTTTTGGCGAAACTGAGCTCTCCTACGGATTGGAGGCTTTTCGATGAGCGCCAAGCTCGAAGATAAAGAGATTCAGGAAATCGTACGAAGGACCGTACATCAAACCCTGGGGCTATCTGCCGAGTCGAATGTTTCAACCATTGATTCTCTCAAACCCGTTGTGCCACAAATTAATTCTCAGAAACTCACGGTGGCTATTGGGACGGATCATGGCGGCGTTGATCTGAAAGAAATCCTCAAACAACACATGATCAATCTCGGGTACGAGGTGATCGATTGTGGAACGCACACCAAAGACGCTGTCGATTACCCGGATATCGCCCGGGCAGTTGCCGAACAGGTCGCCTCTGGCAAAGCCTGGCGCGGTGTCATCATCGACGGCGCCGGCATTGGATCTTGCATTGCTGCCAACAAAGTCCCGGGGATACGAGCTGCCCTGTGCTATGACCATGCGACAGCCGTCAACAGTCGTGAGCATAACAATGCCAACGTGCTCACCCTGGGTGCGGGTCTCACCGGCGCGAACCTCGCCCAACAGATCCTCAAAACCTGGCTTGAAACAGATTTTGGGGGTGGCAGACATGCCAAACGCGTTGATAAAATTACAGCCATTGAAAAAGCTTGCTTAGAAAGCGGAAAGTAACCATGACATTCGATATAAAAACAATCGAATCCCTGGTCGAAATTATTACTCGAGAAGTGCTCCTTGCCCTGGCAGAATATGAAGCCCAGGGACACCATCCCCAGGGTGCCACCTGTAAAGTTGAGGTGTCCGATGGCGTTAAAGTCACGACCTGCTTTGATAATGCCGGGCACGTCATCAGCGCCGGCGCTGAACGGCTCACCTCAACTCTGGGTATCATCCCTAACGACGATGCACTCGCCAGGATGATTGACCACACCTTGCTCAAACCCGATGCCACTGCAGATATGATCGCACAGCTCTGTTATGAAGCCCGCAAGCATCATTTCGCTTCGGTGTGTGTCAACCCCACGCATGTAAAATTGTGTGCTGAACTCCTGCAGGGCACCGACGTCAAAGTTTGTACGGTGATCGGCTTCCCTTTAGGCGCCACCTCTACGGAAGTTAAAGTGTTCGAGACAAAAAATGCCCTGGAAAATGGAGCCACTGAAATCGATATGGTTATCAACATCGGCGCTTTGAAGGCAGGGGATAATGAACTGGTCGCTCACGACATTCGCGAGGTGGTGGCAACCGCACATGCTGCGGGTGCCCTGGTTAAAGTCATTATTGAAACCGCCTTGCTCACCGATGAAGAAAAGGTCATCGCCAGTTTGCTCTCAAAAGAAGCTGGCGCTGATTTCGTTAAAACGTCTACCGGGTTTTCCAGCGGAGGCGCCACTGTGCATGATGTAGCCCTGATGCGCAGGGTTGTTGGTCCTGACCTGGGTGTCAAAGCTGCCGGCGGTATCCGCACCCATGAAGATGCAGAGCAGCTAATCGCTGCAGGCGCCACTCGCCTGGGTGCCAGTGCCGGGGTGAAAATCATCCAGGCATCTAAATCTGCGACACCGCTTGATAATGTTCAAGCATCCGCCGATAAATCCTATTAATCGGGAGAATATGCTCATGTTAATTGCTAAGGTAATTGGAACAACCGTATCCACTATCAAGGATGAACAACTCACCGGGCAAAAATTACTCATCCTCCAGCAAACAGATGAGACTGGCGCAGCAATTGGAAAACCCTACGTCGCCGTTGACACCGTCAACGCTGGCGTGGGAGATTTGGTGCTAACCGCCCACGGTTCCAGCGCCAGGCAAACCGCCATCACCAAGGACCGACCGGTAGACGCGGTCATCATGGCGATGATTGATTCACTCGAAGTCGACGGAAAAATAACCTTCCAGAAAACATAACCATTATGTCTGAATTCGACCACGACCTGCAATCCATCCAGGAAGCTCGCGACCTTGCCAGCCGAGCATTTTCGGCCTGGAAGCAATGGTCGACTGCATCCCAGGAGCAAGTTGACCGAGTCTGCGCGGCTATGGCTGCTGCAGCCCAGGCGGCGTCGGAGCGCCTGGGTGCTGAAGCCCATCAAGAAACCGGTTTTGGCGTTGCGGAACACAAACACCTTAAAAATATTTTTGCGTCAAAAAACGTTTGGGAAAGTATCCAGAACCTCAAAACCGTTGGAATCATCGGGCACGACCCTGAAAAAAAGATTTATGACATCGCCTGGCCGGTGGGTGTCATCGCTGCGTTAACGCCCAGCACCAACCCAACCTCAACTGTCATGTTCAAAGTTTTGGTCGCGGTCAAAGCCCGCGATGCGATCATCATCGCACCGCATCCCTCTGCTGCAAGGTGTTCCTATGAGACCACTCGCATCATGGCACAAGCAGCAGAAGAAAATGGTGCCCCGCCCGGTCTGATATCCTGCATGCAGCACATCAGTCTGCAAGGAACCCAGGCGCTTATGCAGCATAAATACGTGGCATTGATCCTGGCTACAGGTGGAACCCCCATGGTCAGAGCCGCTCACTCCACCGGTAAACCCGCTTACGGCGTCGGTCCTGGAAACGTTCCCGTTTACGTAGATCGCTCAGCAGACCTGGAAAAAGCTGCCCGTTACATCGTCGCCAGCAAGGCTTTTGACTGCTCAACCATTTGCGCCACAGAACAGGCGGTGGTAGCCGATCGACCAATTGCTGACCAGCTTGCTGCATTGATGGAACAGGAAGGCGCATATTTCGCCAACCGCGAGGAAACCGATCGGCTCCGCAAGCTCCTCTTTCATCCGGATGGTAGCATGAACGTGGCTACCGTTGGTAAATCTGCACAATACCTGGCTGGCATGACGGGTTTATCCATCCCCAGCAGCGCGCGCATCATCGTCACTCGCCTGGAAAAAACCGGCAAGGATGAACCCCTTTCGCGGGAGAAGCTGACCACGGTTCTGGGCTGGTACGAAGAAGAAGGTTGGGAAGCAGGCTGCGAACGCTGTATTGAACTGATCCAATTCGGCGGGCGCGGACACAGTCTGATCATCCATGCCACAGACCAGGATGTGATCATGGCTTTCGGACTTGAAAAGCCCGTTTTCCGTATCGCGGTCAACACCATGGGCACATTGGGCGCCATCGGATTGACCACCGGCGTGATGCCCTCGATGACACTGGGAGCAGGCGGAGTCGGCGGCTCAATCACCGGCGACAATATCACTGCATCTCATTTGTTCAATGTCAAACGTCTCGCGTTTGAATTATCAGCTCCCCCGGCTGCTGCCATGATCCCTGGGAAAACTGCAACAGGTCCAAGCGCGCAGGAGATTGAAAGAGCAGTACGGGAAGCTTTGAATGAAATATTGAAAATCGGTACATAATCAACTCAAATATCGAAAGGATTGAAGAAAATGGCATTAGATACAGCATTAATTGCACTAGGAATGGTCGAAACCAAGGGCTTGGTCGGCGCAATCGAGGCAGCAGACGCGATGGTCAAATCAGCCAACGTGGTCCTGATTGGCTCTGAATACGTTGGCGGCGGGTTCGTCACCGTGATGGTGCGCGGCGATGTCGGCGCGGTCAAAGCAGCCACAGACGCAGGCGCAGCAGCTGCCAAGCGTGTTGGAGAACTGGTGTCTGTGCATGTCATCCCTCGACCCCATTCAGATGTTGAAATGATCCTGCCGCAAAACACAAAGGGCAGCTTCGGTGGTCGCAGTACAGAAGCCAAAAAATAAACCAGGTTTAGCCTGTGAAGAACCCCTTCCTGAACGCCACGGGATTTGACCCGGAGGATCTGCTTTCACGTGCCCATCAAGTGATTTTGCCCAGTCCCAACGGTCATCAGCCGCCGCCAATACCAGAGATTGACGGTGAATTGCGCGTGGGCGTTGACCTCGGCACCTCGTACACCGTCTTGGTCGTCCTCGATGCTCACAACACCCCCATTGCCGGGGAATACCGTTTCACACAGATTGTGCGCGACGGGCTGGTCGTGGACTATATTGGCGCTGTGAGCATCCTGCGAGAAATGAAACACAACCTCGAATCTCGCCTGGGACGAACATTAACCCATTCAGCCAGCGGTTACCCCCCCGGTGTGCCGCAAGCCGAGGTGCAATCCACAGCCAATGTGGTTGAGGCAGCCGGGATGATCTGCTCGAGCCTGGTTGACGAAGCTTCCGCTGCCAACAACGTGCTTGGGCTCAAAGATGGCGTCATCGTCGATATTGGCGGCGGAACCACCGGAATCGCGGTGCTTCAAGCGGGTCAGGTGGTCCACACAGCAGATGAAGCCACTGGCGGTACCCATATGTCTCTGGTGATCGCCGGCGGCGCAGATATCAGCTTTAAGGCCGCAGAGGTCCAGAAAACAGACCGGACTCAACAATCCCGCCTGTTCCCAATCGTCCGCCCGGTGATGGAGAAGATGGCGACGATTATTAATCAGCACATCCGTGGCTTTAGTGCGGATTCCATCGTTCTGGTGGGCGGTACCAGCCTTTTCCCCGGTATTGACCGGGTCATTGAAGCGATCACCGGTCTTCCCACCCGAGTTACACCACATCCGCTGTTCGTTACACCGATTGGGATTGCGATGCACAACCAGGCTAATTAAATAACCAATCATCAGGAGTGAATATGTCCGATAATTTTTCATTACGTTGCTATTGTTTTATTGACCGCATGCAAGCCCAGTTCTCTGCCTTTGTGGGCACAGTGACCCAGGGTGATCTCCCTGTGGAGGGCATGGCATCCCTGTATGTTGAGATGGCACCCGGCAACGAGGTCTTCCGAGTGGTCGATATTGCCGTGAAAGCGACCGAAGCCAAACCCGGCGCACAGATCGTCGAGCGCGAATTTGGCATGTTTGAAGTGCATTCTCTCAACCAGGCCGCCGTGCTCGAGGCTGGGCAGGTCGTCCTCGACCGGCTGGGACTGAAGAAGGAAGATCGTATCAAGCCCGAGGTGGTTTCCAACCAGGTGATCACTCGCGTGGATTCCTACCAGGCACAACTACTCAACCGCTTCCGGCGCGGCAGCATCCTGGTGCCTGGCGAAACCTTGCTGGTGCTGGAATGCGCCCCCGCAGCTTATATCAATTACGCGTGCAACGAAGCTGAAAAGAAAGCCAACATCAAGATCATCCACATTTCTTCAGTTGGGCGTTATGGGCGTATGTGGCTTTCTGGCAGCGAAGCGGAGATTATCACCGCGAAAAATGCCGCGGTCCAGGCTCTGGAAGCCCTGGAAGGCATCCCCGGCTGAGATCAGACTTCTACAGCGTTTAGGAGAAATCGATGTCCAAACAATTCTTTACTGAACGAGATATTGAAGACCTCGCTTCCCAGGGGGTATTTACCCTCACCATCGGAGAGAATGTGGTCCTCACAGAGCTGGCTTTTGAAAAAGCCCAGCGCCTGGGCGTAAAGCTGATCCAACAACACCAACTCCCGCCATCAGCGCCGATTCGACCTTATCTTTCCGAAACGGTCGCCCCGTCACCTTCCAGCCAGCACCATACAGCGGGATTGCCTTTGAATAAAGATGAATCCTTGCGAGAGCGCATCCGGATCGCCGTCAGGGCAAAACTTGGTGACCAGGTCGACCCCACCCTGCTGGAAACGATCATCACCCGGGTGCTGGACAACATCGGGGCGCATTAATCCATGCTTTTCGGTCGCGTCCACGGCACAGCCGTTTGTACCCTTAAATATCCCGGGCTCGAAGGGATTAAACTGCTGGTTGTTCAACCGCTTAATAAGAACCTCGAGCCCGTAGGCGCCCTGCAGGTGGCAGCCGATGTGGTTCAGGCTGGCATGGGCGATCTGTGTGTTATGGTGCGAGCCCGGGAAGCAGCCCTGGCAATGCCCGATATTAAATTCGTACCGATCGATCTTGCGCTGGTGGGGATCGTGGATGAATTGATTCTTCGCCCCGATGGCGAGTTTGATTACGTGCTTAAACCCGGTAAAACGCGTTACACCTGAGGTAAACAGCCATGATTCTTGCAAAAGTTATCGGCACAGTTGTGACCACGATCAGCCATCCGCATTATGATTGTCAGCGTTTGCTCGTCGTTCAACCCCTGGTATCTGAAGGTGACCGGGCTGATGATGATTTCATTGCAGTCGATCATACTCACGCAGGGATCGGTGATACCGTTCTGATTAATCGGGAAGGCAATGGCGCCCGCCAGGTCTTAAATTTACTGGATGGCTGTATTATTTCAGTCATTGTCGGGATTGTGGACGAGGTCAGAATTGGCTGACCTGGTGGTCGCTTACTGAAAACCACCCCTAATTCAAAACAGCTCAACACGATTTCTTGCCCACTCGCCAAATTCCAAACTCTTGATTCCTACCCAATTTCCAGTTCCTTCTCCCTAATACTCCCCATGTGTTAAACTTTAATCATGAACAATGTTTTCAAAATCATCCTGGGCGCCCTGTTATTGATTATCCTCGCTGCCTGCAGCAGCCCGATGGCACAATCTCCAGCGAAAAACACGCTTCCGCCCTTCCCCACAGTTGTTGAACCGCAAACGCCACAACCCTCGCCAACAGCAACCCGTCTGCCTCCTCCTGAACTGCTGGTCGGCGAAGGCGATTATGCTCTCCTGGCAGGCGATTTTCAATCTGCGATCAGAATCTTTCAGGAAGCGCTCAACAACAGCGAAGATGATGAGGTCACTGCTCTGGCGCACTTCGGGCTTGGTCGGGCGTATTTTAACCAGGGCGAAATCAGCATCGCGTTAACCCACTTCCGCCAGGCAGCTCAGACCGGCGAGACCACCACTGCCGCCCGCGCACAATTTATGCTCGGTCAAATCTACACCCGTTTAGAACGCTACCAGGAAGCACTTGATGCCTATCAATCGTATCTCGATGTGCGCCCCGGTTTGATCGATGCCCATGTACACGAGCTGCGCGGCGATTTATTCACAACGCTTGGCAATTATTCCGCTGCCATCGAGTGCTATCAGCAGGCATTCCTCTCCGATCCCAGCGGTGGAACAGACACACAGGCAATCAAAATCGCGCGTGCATACCAAGCTAACGGCGAGACTGAGATTGCATTATCGCTTTACAAGGATCTCTATTCTGGCGACAGTAATGACTATACGAAAGCACAGATGGCGCTGTTGATCGGGCGCATTTTCCTTTCTCAAAACAACGACGACCAGGCTTACGCCATTTTCCAGGAATCAATCCACAATTTCCCCTTTGCCTACGATGCCTATTCCGCCCTTGTGACCCTGGTAGAAGCTGACATCACGGTCAACGAATTTGACCGCGGCCTGGTCAACCATAACATGGGCAATCACCTTCTGGCGGTTGAGGCTTTCGACCGCTACCTGGCTGAAGCACCCGAGTTCCTGGCTGATGCTGCCCTCTACTATAAAGGCTTATCCATGCGAGCGCTGGGGGAGGGAGAAAACCAGCAAGCTGCTATTGCCTTGTGGCAGGAGTTGATCGAGAGTCATCCGACCAGCAGCTACTATGTAGATGCCTGGCAGTCCATCGAGTACACCTTATGGGCTTACCTGGGCGATCACCAGGCGGCAGCACAGGTTTCCCTGGATTTTGTTGCCCAGAGACCTGAAGCCGCTGAAGCGCCCGACTTCCTTTTTCGCGCCGGTCGCTCCTACGAACGTGCAGACATGCTGTCTGAAGCAGCCGAAACCTGGGCAAGGGTTGCTGCCGAATATCCGGAGTCGGATCTGACCTTTCAAGCCACCTACTTTGCCGGGATCTCCCTTGTCCGCCTGGGTTTGTGGGAAGAAGCGCAAGCCCTCTTTTCGCGTGCCATGGTGCTGACCGGTGAACCCTCTGAGTTGGCTGCAGCCCACCTGTGGATCGGAAAATGCCAGCAAGCCCAGGGCAATATCAGCGCTGCGCTGGACAGTTGGAAGATCGCCCAAACCACCAATCCCTTTGGTCATTACAGCATCCGCGCAGAAGACCTGCTCATCGGTCGTGAGCCTTTCTCCACGCCCACCCGTTATGAACTTGATCCCGATCTGACGCCCTTCTTGCCTGAAGCAGAATCCTGGCTGCGTGAGACCTTTGGCATTGCGCCTGAAATTAACCTGGAAAGCCCCGGCATGCTGGCTTATGATCCCCGTTTCCAGCGCGGCCTGGAATACTGGTCCTTGGGAGATTACGCTGCAGGAAAAGTTGAGTTTGACGCCATACGCCTGGAATACACTGAAGATCCCGCTCAAACCTTCCGCTTGATCCCCGCATTGGTGGAGATCGGCCTGTACCGCTCTGCCCTGGTAGCCAGCACTCAGCTCCTGCGGCTGGCTGGCTTGCAACGTGGAGACGCCCTGCAAGCACCGGAATATTTCTCACGGGTGCGCTTTGGAGCGTACTTCCTCGAGTGGGTCCAATCCGCGGCTCAATCAGAAGGTCTTTCACCACTCTTGCTGCTCTCGGTTATACGCCAGGAAAGCGCCTTTGAAGGTTTTATCCTCTCTGGAGCGGGCGCTCGCGGTTTGATGCAGATCATGCCAGCTACCGGCGCCCAATTGGCTGCGAACCTATCCTGGCCTGAGGACTACACCGTCGATGACCTCGATCGTCCAAATATCAGTATCTTCTTTGGCGCCAACTACCTCAGGCAACAGTACCAGCTCTTTGATGAAGACCCCTTTGCCATGCTGGCAGCCTACAACGGAGGCCCGGGGAATACCATCATTTGGAAAAACCTGACCCCCTTTGATGACCCTGACCTCTTCCTCGAGATTGTGCGCATCGAAGAGACCCGTAATTACATCCGTCTGATCAATGAGATTCACTACATCTACGGGTGGCTGTACGGTGAACCAGAGGAACGCTAAACCAGCCAGAATTAATTCCGCATCACGTTTGCTCAGCCAGCGTATGCTCTGGAAAAAATTTACAAATGTGCTTCCAACCAGGCAGACACCTCACCCAACACCTGTTCATGTTCGGGTTCGTTGAATACTTCGTGATACAACGCATCGTAGAGCTTGATGGTTTTATCCTCAGAACTCGCCCGGTCATAGAGCATTTGTGAGGCATTTGGGTTTACCAGGGTGTCAGCCAGCCCATGAAGGATGATCAAGGGCACTGTGATCCGACTCACCTCTTCACTGACTCTCATCATCGCCTGCAGCGTCTCAGCGCTCAGTCTTGCAGTCGTTTTGCCATGAAAAACCAGCGGGTCATTGACATATGCCTGCACAACTTCAGGATCCCGTGAGACGCCGTTTGGATCCAGCTCAATCAAACCCATTTTCGGCGCGAGGATGGATAAAAGCTTTCCAGCGAACACTGTGAACCCGGTTACAAAATCGGGCACCAGAACGCTTGGTGCAGAAATCACCGCACCCCGAAAATCCTCCGAATGGTCCAGCAGGTAATAGCTTGAGATCAGCCCGCCCATGCTGTGACCCAGCAGAAACACCGGTTTATCAGGCTGTTTTTCCTTAACGATGTTGAAAACTGCAGTTACCGTGTGAGTGTAATCTGCGAATTCCTTGACAAACTCTCGCACACCTTCCGATTTACCGTGGCCGGGAAGGTCAAATCCATAGATGGCATAACCCTGTGGCACCAGGTGGTTGACCACATTCATATATCGCCCGCTATGTTCCCCTAAACCATGTACAACCAGGATGGCAGCTTTGATCTCGTGTTCCGGAATCCAAGCCTGATGGTAAATAGATAAATCACGCACACCTTTAAAAGTGCCTTCAAAATGGTTCATATATTGTTCTCCTTTGGGCATTAAAAACCCGGATATTGATGAGTGTTCATGTGCTATTAACCATATTATAGCAGGATTGACAGTGCCATTTGCATTAAAAGAAAAAAGCCCACAGTCATTTTCTGTGGGCTATCACAATCGATTAAAAAACTTACACCAAGAGTTTCAATGGCGCTTCCAGGTACTCCGCCAGCACTGCCATGAACTCTGCTGCTTCTGCGCCGTCGGTTACGCGGTGATCGGCTGAAATTGTCGCCTTCATTCGTGAGGCAATCACCAGTTCACCATCTTCAACCGCTGGGACATCCTGGACAGCGCCCACCGCCAGGATCGCAGCCTCGGGTGGGTTGATGATGGCAGAAAATTCATCGATGCTAAACATACCCAAATTGCTGATCGAGAAGGTCGAGCCTTCGATGTCCTCAGGTTTCACCTTTCGCTCTCGCGCCCGACTGGCCATTTCGCGCACTTCACGTGCAATCAACCGCAGTGGTTTCTGATCGGCGTCCTTGCACACCACCGTCATTAATCCACCTTCCACCGCCACAGCCACACCAACGTTGACGTGTCCGTGCCGCCGGATATGGGCATCATCCTCAATTGACGCGTTCAGATTGGGGAACTGCCGAAGCGCCAGCGCCACAGCTTTGACGATGAAATCGTTTACGGAAAGTTTTTCTTCACCCGGCAGAAACTGGTTGAGCTCCTGGCGTAACCTCATCAATGTGCCGGTCTTGTACTCGCGGGTCAGATAAAAATGCGGGATATTCATAAATGAGTCCTGCATCCGTCGGCTGATCGCCTGGCGTAAACGGCTTATAGCGATCACCTCATCGTCTGGTATTGCACCAGCAGTAAAAGACGCCAGGGGCTGCAGGGCTTTGCCAACCGTTTCTGCTTCCTGTTCCTTGCCTTCAGCCCGCAATTTTGCCAGGTAATCCTCAATATCCTGTTTAACAATTCTGCCTCGTGGACCGCTGCCTTCCAGCTCGGTCAGTGCGATTTCGTGTTCTGCTGCGATCCGACGCGCCAGCGGCGAAGAACGCTTGCCACCCGCCAGGGTTTCACCCTTTTCTTCGCCATGATCATCCCCAGGGGTTTCTTCAACCTTTTTGGCTGCCTGAACCGCTTTTTCATCCTTTGAAACAGGCTTTCCAGGCGCCTTCACATCGGCCCCAGCCAGCAAGGCGTCGATCTCATCATCAGAAAGAGCTTCGCCTTCATCTGCAACAATTGCAATCGGCGCGTTGACGGGCAAATCAGCCCCTTCATCAGCCAGGTGGCGCAACATCACTCCCGCGTATCCAGATTCAACCTCAACCGTTGCTTTGTCCGTTTCAATCTCCGCAATCACCTCACCCTTTTTCAGCGGGTCACCCTCGGCTTTTAACCAGCGCACCAGCGTTCCCTCTGCCATGTCAAAACCCAATTTGGGCATCGTAATCAGTTCAGCCATAAAGCACCTCCTTCGCAGCCTGATAAATATCTTCAATTTGTGGCAGAGCTAATTGCTCTAAACGAGCGTTATAGGGCAGCGGCACCTCTGCCTGGGCGACTCGTTTAACCGGGGCGTCGACATAGTCAAATGCCAGTTCGTAGATCCTGGCGGAAACTTCAGAGCCCACCCCGTACGAGCGCCAACCTTCCTCAACGATCACGGCCCGGTTGGTGCGCTTGAACGACGCGATCACCGGATCCATATCCAGCGGGCGCAATGAACGCAGATCAACCACTTCGGCTTCGATGCCCTCTGCCGAAAGCCGTTCTGCAGCCTCCAATGTGGCAGGCACCATTTTCGAGTATGTCACGATGGTCACATCGTCGCCTTCGCGCTGGACTTTGGATTTGCCCAACGGTTCAAGATAATCCTTATCCTCTGGAACTTCGCCTTTTACCTGGTAGAGGGTTGCATTTTCAATGAACAATACCGGGTCTTCACTGCGGATGGCGCTTTTCAACAAGCCCTTGGCATCCGCGGGCGTTCCGGGGGAAACAACCTTTAAACCAGGAAAATGTGCAAAGATAGCATCCGGTGTCTGTGAGTGAGTTGCCCCTAACTGGCGCCCGGCGCCGCTGACCGTGCGAATCACCAGCGGTAATTTGATCTGACCGGCAAACATGTAATGTAGTTTTGCGGCCTCGTTGACGATGTGGTCCATTGCCACAAAAGCAAAGTTGATCGTCATCAGCTCGGCAATCGGGCGCGCTCCGGTCATGGCAGCACCAATTGCGCCGCCAACAATTGCTGCTTCAGCAATCGGCGTATCGCGCACGCGCTTCTCACCAAAGCGATCGTAAAACCCTTTCGTCACCGCGTAAGTGCCGCCCCATACGCCAACCTCTTCGCCCATGATGAACACGCGTTCATCGCGTTCCATTTCTTCCCATAATGCAGCGGATATTGCTTCTCGCATACTCATTCGTGCCATTTTATTTGCCCTCGCTTTTCTTTTCCAAAGCATAACCTCGATATTCTATTGGCGTTGGTTCCGCATAAATATGTTCAAACAAAGTATCATCGCCGGGTTCAGGACTTGCTTCTGCAAAGTCAACGGCTTCCTGAACAATCTTTTCAGCCTCTTGATCCTGGTCATTAAGCGCTTCTTCTGTGGCGAAGCCTTTTTCTATCAGGTACTTGCGGAAGATGCCAATAGGATCTTCCTCTTCCCATTTCCTGACCTCATCTTTTTCACGGTAGCGTTCGGGATCGCCCATGGAGTGCCCACGATAACGGTAGGTCATGATTTCCAGTAAATACGGCCCGTCTCCTTTGCGGATGGACTCTAATATTTTTGCGGCTTCCTTCCTTACCGTCATCACGTCCATGCCATCGATGCGTTCATTGCGCATGCCATAACTCTCTGCTTTCAGACGGATTTCCGAAACTGCCGAAGCACGATCAACGGCGGTCCCCATGCCATATTGGTTGTTCTCACAAACCCACAGCACGGGCAGGTTCCACACCTTGCTCAGGTTTAATCCTTCGTGGAAAAAGCCAATATTGCTAGCGCCATCCCCAAACACACAGATCGTGACCGCATCATCCTTGCCCAAGTAAACATCCCCCAGAGCCATCCCTGCAGCGATCGGGATGTGAGCGCCGACAATCGCATGCCCGCCCCAAAAGTTCTTTTCCACATCAGCCATGTGCATCGAGCCGCCCTTCCCCTGTGAGCAACCATCCACCTTACCTAAGAGTTCCGCCATGACCGCGTTGAGTTCAATCCCGGCGCTAATCGCCCACCCATGATCGCGGTAAGAGGTAATGATGCGGTCCTGCGGTTCCTTGACGGAACAAATCCCGGAGCAAACCGCTTCCTGTCCAATATAGAGATGCAAAAAACCGCCGATCTTGCCCTTCTGATACAATTCAGCCGAGTGTTCCTCGATACGGCGGATCACGACCATCTCTCGATACAGATCAAAATAATCCTTTTTTTCCATAAATGATCATCCCTTCATATGATAAATGAATAATGACTTTTTAATTCAAACACGCATATTTTTGCAAACACGTGTTTATTCCAGTATACTCCCAAGACCGCGCAATAGCATCCAGCCAGAAGGCACAATTTCATCGAATTTTTCAAGGTTTCCAATCCTCTCCGTCCACAGCAGAGATTATTCTCTACCACAGCCATAATTCGCCCTTCCCACTGATAAAAGCCCCTTATCCTTGGTTACTCTTTTCTAATTCTCACAGCTTACTCCTTTAAACAAAAAAGGCCGCCTGGCTTCAGGCGGCCTCTTCGTTTGACTACTGAAATACTTTAACTATTCTTGATATTCGCATGAGCCGCTGCCAGGCGGGCTACCGGCACACGGAAGGGAGAGCAGCTTACATAATTATTGCCGACCAGATGACAGAACTCGATCGAGCTCGGATCACCGCCATGCTCACCGCAGATACCTACTTCAAGGTCAGGGCGAACCTCACGGCCTTCTTTGACCGCCAATTCCATCAGGCGACCGATGCCTTTTCGATCCAGAACCTGGAAGGGATTTACAGGCAGAATGCCCTTATCAACGTAGGTGAACAGGAAGTTCCGCTCCGCGTCATCGCGGCTGTAGCCAAAACCCATTTGCGTCAGGTCATTCGTGCCAAAGGAGAAGAATTCAGCAACTTCTGCAATCTCACCTGCAGTCAGTGCAGCCCGGGGGATCTCAATCATCGTGCCGAACTTATAATTGAAATTCACATTTTTCTCTGCCATAACGCTCTTGGCAATCGCTTCCAATTCTGGTTGTACCGATTTAAGTTCATTGATATGACCGGTCAGCGGGATCATGATCTCGGGATAAACCACGAAACCTTTTTGGGCAGCTTCACTGGCAGCTTCAAATATTGCCCGAACCTGCATGCGCATGATATCCGGATAGACAATGCCCAAACGGATGCCGCGCAAACCCATCATCGGGTTACTTTCATGCAATCTGTTGACGGCATCCAGTAAAATTTCTTTTTCTTCCAAACCATCTTTTTCGCCTTTTAACCGCATGGTGGTAACATCGACCAGCAAATCCTCCTGGGAAGGCAAGAACTCGTGCAGCGGCGGGTCAATCAAGCGAATAATCACGGGCAGTCCGTCCATCGCTTCGAACAAGCCGTAAAAATCACCGCGTTGCAAGGGTAACAAAACATCCAGCGCCTCATAATACGCCTTGACAGCTTTTGAACCCTCCAGGGCGGCTTTGGCTTCCGCCAATTCAGCTTCGACCATTTTGCGCGTTTCATCCGTTAGCGGACGTCCTTCAAAACGACCAGTTTCCAGGGAAGCCTCCAAACGTTCAGCTATATCGATCAATTTCTGTGCTTCTTCGGCATTGATAATCATCTTCTCGACGTGCGGCAGACGTTCTTCTTCAAAGAACATGTGCTCTGTCCGACATAAACCGATGCCCTTGGCACCGAACGAGCGAGCGCGGATTGCATCTGCCGGGTAATCAGCGTTGACCCACACTTCCAAACGGGAATTTTCGTCAGCCCAGTCCAGCAGGGTCATTAATTCCTTTTGTTCCTCAAGATCTGGCGTGGTCAGGTCCAACTTACCGATATAAGCCTCACCTGAGCTACCATCCAAAGAAATCCAATCGCCCTCTTTGATAACTTTGCCATTTGAGCGCAATTCACGTTTTTCGAGGTTAATGGACATCATCGATGCGCCCACCACGCAGGGAACGCCAAACTGGCGGGCAACCACAGCCGCGTGGGAAGTGGCTCCGCCCTCGCTGGTCAAAATACCTTTGGCAGCCAGCATACCATGCACATCATCTGGTTTGGTGAAGGGGCGTACCATGATCACATCCTGGCCTTCTTCATGTGCCATTTTTTCAGCCGTATCAGCATCAAAATAAACCTGTCCGACGGCGGCACCAGGAGAAGCATTAACACCACTGGCAAGTAGACGATTATCATTGCGGGCTTCTTCAACGATTTCCGGGTCAAATTGGGGATGGAGCATCTGGTCAACATGCTCCGGGTCAACCCGCAAAACGGCTTCTTTGCGATCAATCAAACCTTCATTGACCATGTCCACAGCGACCTTGATGGCTGCTTTCGCAGTACGCTTGCCAGATCGAGTCTGCAGCATCCACAGCTTGCCTTTTTCGATGGTGAACTCAACATCTTGCATATCATGATAATGATTCTCAAGGTTGAGGGTAATCTCCTCAAATTGACGGTAGACATCGGGCATTTCATCAGCCAGTTGGCTGATCGGTTCGGTGTTGCGAATACCAGCCACAACATCCTCACCCTGGGCATTCAAAAGGAAATCACCATATAATTTCTTTTCACCTGAACCCGGATCGCGCGTAAAAGCCACACCTGTGCCTGAATCCCAGCCCATGTTGCCAAACACCATTGTTTGGATGTTTACGGCTGTGCCTAAATCATCCGGGATGCCCGCACGGCGCCGATAGTCGACGGCACGCTTACCATTCCAGGAGTTAAACACGGCTTTGATAGCTAATTCCAGTTGCTTTTCGGGTTCCTGAGGGAAATCAAAGCCCATTTCCTTTTTAACAACAGCCTTGAATTTTTCCGTCAGATATTTCCAGTCCTCGGCATCGAGGTCGGTATCAGATTGAACGCTCTTTGCAGCTTTGTAGCTATCCAGTTCATCTTCAAAAGCTTCATCCGGGATACCCAAAACCACGGAGCCAAACATTTGCACCAAACGCCGGTAGGAATCAAATACAAAGCGAGCGTTCTGCGTGAGTTCGATCATACCCTTTGCGGTCTCATCGTTCAGACCGATATTCAGCACCGTGTCCATCATGCCTGGCATAGACATCTTCGCACCTGAGCGACACGAAACCAGCAGGGGATTGGTCGGATCACCAAACTTTTTGCCCGCTTTTTCTTCAACTGCCCGCATTGATGCCATTACCTGATCCCACATCCCTTCCGGAAAGATCTGATCATCCTGGTATACAATACAAGCTTCAGTGGTAACAGTAAATCCGGGCGGCACGGGAACGCCAATGCGTGTCATCTCGCCAAGATTAGCACCTTTACCTCCGAGAAGGCCGCGCACGCTTTCCCAGTCTCCAGCTCGTTCTTCTGCCTCATCAACCTGGTCAAATAAATAGACCCATTTCTTATCTGACATTCTTCCTCCTAAAAAAGAATTTTTTATTTATAAATTCGAACACATCCAAAAAATTGCTCTCAAACAAAGCATTCTACCATTAAGAAACAAGAAACTGCAAACCCGGCGGGATTTTCTGATTAAGGTTTAATAGAACGGTATTGAGTCACCTTAAGCGCACTGAAAAAAGCCAATCAGACGATATTCGAACACAAGAAAACGGGCAACCGGCATAAAAGAAAAATTTGCACCTCGCCTAGAAATGAGAATATCAGTTCAGAAACCAACATCGCAGATGATTCCACACCACAATAACAGCGAATCGCTGTTAATTCACATTAAACCTTCTAATCTAATGTTGTTGACCATCACCTTAACGGGTTCGAGGATTCCGGTATTATAATAAAAAAGAGAATTCCAACCCCTGTAACTTGCCACCTATGCTTTCACCAAAGACCATCACAAAACACGGCTAACAATGAAATCAGAAACACTATTTCGATTATTGATTCTATTGACGCTATTGAATATTTTGGGATGTACTCCATCAACCCCGCCCGAGCCTGTTTTCGATGCTACGCTGCCTTTCGCAACCTCGATTGACACCGAAGGAATCTCTGAAACCCACGACCCCGCGCTTGAGCCTTCTCCTGCCACGACTTTAGATTTTTCCTCGCTTGGTCGCCCTGTCTTGCTGATCCAAACCGAAATTGATCATTATCTGTTCTTAAACCCCGTTTCACAGGTCAGCATAGCGTTTCAACCACCCATTTCAAACCCCCAATTTCGCTTGAAAGCCCACATTTCACCCAGTTCCAGGCGCATGTTTTTCCCGCTGAATGATTACGAGGGGATCATCATCGACTTGAGGACCGGTGAAACTCTCAGCACCTACGAGTTTGGCGGTCCGGCGTTGTTTATACCCCAACAGGCAGCCATCGAGGCAGCGCCCCTGGTCACAGAATTAAATTTAACCGACACAGCCTTGCTCGAAGCCGTTATGGACGCCCATAAACATTCTAAGCAGCTCACCCGATGGGGTCAAAGCGATCGGTATCATTTTTCTGTACAGGATACCGGTCCAACGAGTACCTGCCTTTTCCTTGACGATCACCAAACCGGTGAGCGGATTCGATTGGAAAATCTGCCTGGCATGGTGGAAAATTTTTCGCTTGCCCCGGACGGAAACAGCATCTTGCTGAAAAAAGGTCTTGTGCTGCGAACGGGCGCCCTTCGCGATAAGCGCCATTATCTGATCAATCTCGCCGACCAGAGCGTGCAGTCTTTGCTATTGCCTCCAGATGTGAACAATCCGTCTTTTAGCTGGTTCGCTGAAGATACCATCGCCCTCACCGATCAAACAACCACGAGCAGGAACGCAGGATTCTTTCTCATCAACACAAATTCTTTTACAAAGACGCCGATTTTCACCGACGAATTTGAAGACCTGTGGCGACTTGGAGACCATTTGATCTTTGTCCAAAGAGAGCTTGATCCCGAAGCAACCCTGTTCCATTCTCTTTCTCTCGCTGGCGACCTACTGGGGACAAATCGGGTCGAAAGGCACTGCTTCCATCAATTTTCCACACCCACACAGATCCTGTTCCAGTGCGATTTAGAAAGCTATCTTTTAGACCAGGCGTTGATTATCGAACCTTTTTACGATGCAGTGCTGACGTTAACGCCCGCTCCCGATAAAAGCGCTTATGTGATGATCAACCGGGCAGCGCAGATTTTTCTTTTAGACGCTGATTTACAATGCATCAATGAACTGATTCTTGAAGAGACCCCTTTAGAAATTCTTTGGCACCCGGATGCGAGTGGTTTTTTATACCGGGCTCATGGACGTTTGTACGATTATGACCTGCTGAGCCAAACCAGCCATTTATTGATTAAATCTGATCTTTTCACCGATTACACCAACCTGAATGCAGTTTGGATCAACCTGGATTGATATCGCGTCTTTCCCCTTCTAATGATTAATAAAAATCCAGCCCACGCGATCGACTGATTATTGTATAATAAGAAAAAAGCAGACCCAGCCGGTGTGATGATCCTTTTAAATAATCGGATGTCCAAAACACACCGTATATCAACATGCGAGGAACACATGAAAGTTCTCATCTTAGGCGGCAAAAGGTTTTTGGGCAGAGCTCTTGTAGAAGCACTGCTTGAGGCAGGTGACACCCCTGTCCTTTTTAATCGCGGCCTTACCAACCCGGAGTTATATCCCAAGGTTACCAATCTGATCGGCGACCGTGACGGCAATCTTGAAGCCCTTAAACGCCGTAAATGGGACGCAGTCATCGATACCAGCGGCTATGTGCCGCGCATTGTTAAACAATCTGCAAAGATGCTCTCCGGAAAATGTGAAACCTATGTGTTCCTTTCTACAATCTCTGTGTACCAGGATTTCAGGACGCTCGATATCGCAGAAACCTACCCGTTGGCGCAACTTGATGATCCAACCTCCGAAGATTATGCCGGGGATGACTTTGGTCCCCTGAAAGCATTATGTGAGTACGAGGTTCAGCAAAACTTTGATGGCCGCGTGCTGGTTTTTCGACCCGGGTTAATCGTCGGTCCCTACGATCCATCAGACCGATTCACCTATTGGCCCTGGCGAGTGTCCCTTGGTGGACAGGTTCTGGTACCCTCACCGCCGAGCACCAATCTGCAATTTATTGATGTACGCGATCTGGCTGAATTCATTATCAACCGGATCAAGGCTAAAAGTGAGGGTGTTTATAATGTCACAGGTCCTCGAAAACCTGCCACTTTTGGCTCGCTCCTGGTTGCTTGCCGGGAGGCAGCGCTTTCAAACGCCAGTTTTGTTTGGGTTGATGAATCTTTCCTGCTCGAAAACGAGGTTTATCCCTGGTCCGACATTCCCCTGTGGGTGCCCAGTATCGACCCTGAGTATGCCGGCTTTTATAATATCAACATCAATAAAGCCCTTAAAGCCGGGCTAAACTTTAAGCCCCTCTCACAAACCGTCAGCGACACCCTCGAATGGCACCGCTCTCGTCCCGGTCCACCAAAGTTGAAGGTCGGGATGAATATCGCCCGGGAAACAGAGCTTTTACTCAAATATCAAAAATATTAACGGGATAGGGTTAACCAGGCGATCCATAGGTTTGCCAGTGAACCCGCTTTGCATCATATTGGGTGCGAGCGGGTTTTTCTTCCGCTGGATAGCCGACATAAATGACGTTCAAAGGGATCACATGCTTGGGCAGCGACAGGATCTCGGAGATGCGCCTGATAAAGTTATGAATGGGGTATACCCCCAGCCAGACCGTACCCAAACCCAATTCAACAGCAGCGAGCAGGATGTTTTGCGTTGCTGCGCTACAATCCTGCACCCAAAATTTTTCGGCTATGGGGTGTTTAAAGAAGGAGGTGTTGCCACACACCACAATAGCCGCTGGGGCATCAAATTTGGCAAACATCAATGACGAGCGGACTTCGATTAATAGGTCCGGATGAGTCAGGACGACAAACTCCCAGGGTTTGACATTCATCGCAGATGGTGCTGCCATTGCAGCTTTGAGCAGGAGTTCAATCTTTTCGGTTTCTACGGACTTTTCCTGGTATTTTCGAATGCTTCGTCGCGCGTAGATCGTTTCTTGAACCGTCATTGTCACCTTCTTGTGATAAAAACGAGCCGGATTGATTGTTTTTTCAAAACAGCGCTCCAAAACTTAAAATCAATCAACGTTAAATGCCTCAACACGCTCAACCAGCTCGCTGAGGGCTTGTCCCAACCCTGCCGGGTCCTCAAACATCGGCATATGGCCAACCTTCGGCATTCCAAAAAACGCTCCCTCAGGCAGAGATTCAGCCATGACCTGGGATTCCTGGAAATCAGTGATCTGATCTTCCTCACCTGCCACAACCAGTGCTGGTACCCGTATCCGCTGTAATAACGCCGTTTTATCCGCACGGTCAGCCATTCCCTGCAGCGAGCCAATCAGACCGGTCGGGTCACACCGACGGATCATTGTGTGGGCTTTATTGATCACATCAAGGTTGGTCGAAAGCCTGGGCGCCAGGTTATCCGCTACCGCAAGCGACCCGCATGCCTGAGCTTCATCAATCAAGGCCCGCCTTCCGGCGCGTTTTTCAGGTGTGTCTGCCGCGGAGTTGGTTGTGATCAATCCCAAACCAGTCAATTTTTCGGGGAATTGCTCGGCAAAGGCCAGGGCGACATAACCGCCCATCGAATGCCCGCATACAATCGCCCGGTCAACATACAGAGTTTCTAACAAAACTGCAATGTCGCGGGCGAATAATGTCATCGCATACGGTCCGGGTGGAGCATAACTCTCCCCGTGCCCGCGCAGGTCAGGCATGATCACCTGTTGGTTACCCAGGTGGTTTTCAACCAGGTCAAGCCAAATTGAGCGGTTCAGTCCAAAACCGTGCAATAAGAGCAAGGGGGGTGAGTTCCTACCCAAGAGATCAAAACCCAGCGTGATATCATTGACATTAATTTTCATCATTTTCTCCAGAATCGACCCCTTCAATCAACCTTTTCCTGATAAAGTCTCGGGCCTGGTCAGAATTGCTTATGGTCCCGCTGGCCTGCTCTTCCTCCAACTGGCTCAACAAAGTGCCGATGGTTTTCCCAGGCATCAAGCCAAATTCATCCTGCAGATCAAACCCATCCAATAAGAGTTTGGGTTCAACGACCATCGAATGCTTCTCCCACCAAGCTGAAAGAATGGCTCCCACAACCGATACATACCATCGCCAACATTCCTGATCCAGGTTGTGATCCTTGAGTGCCATGGCGTCCGCTAGAAAATGCAGGGCAATCGCCACGCCGACCTCTCCTGTTTGCTTGAAGAAGTGGTATATCGCCCGCTGATCGGGAATCTTTCGATTTGCAACATAAGGTAGCAAATTCATGTGGTGCTGAACAAGGGTCTGCACCCAGTGTGATTCTGCGGTGCTCAGGGTCAACTGTTTGGCGATTGTAAAAGCCAGTTGGGCGCCCTTCAGATGATGATTGCGCTGGGGGATGCGTTGTTCCTTTGAGCCGGTGCTCATTGCTGATGTTCCCAATCCTTGCAACAATGCCCCAAAAAAAGCCAGGCTGAGCTTATCGCGACCGGGGGTCACTTCACCACGAAAGTAAGTTGCAATTTCCAAGGAAAACTTGCCTAAAGCGTCCCGAACCCCCTGCATCATCCAATCCATATCCGCTATACTTTGCGTCCCGGGCTTTAAATGATGTAACAAAGCATGATATTTCTCAACGGTTTTGATCGCATGGCTGAGCATCGATTGAGGATGCTCGCCTGCAACAGGCATCACTTCGAGCTCTACCAACGCTGGGATCAAAATTTTTAAAATTCCCAGGCGTCGGAAATGTTCCAAGCCTTTCGCCGGATCTGTCCCTGATAAAAGCCGAAAGAACTCATCGCGTTGGCGTTCACTCGAGGTCCGGGTTAATTGGGGACCGGCTTCCTGTAGCGCTTGCTCCAATCCTGGGGCATAGTCAAGATCTAATTGAACTGCCAGGCGCACGCCGCGCAGGACACGTACCGGGTCATCGAATAAGGCATGTTCACTGCACGCCCGCAGCACACCCCTCTCCAGGTCAGACTGGCCTCCCAGCGGATCAATAACCTGTGTTAATCGATCCACAGGCACCGCCATCGCGTTGATTGTGAAATCGCGGTTAAATAAATCTTCCCTCAAGTCCATTCCGGAAAACTGAACAAAATCCAGTGGGAAAAATTGGCCCTGCGAATCATAATAGACTACTCTGGCCGTATGGCGATCATCATCCAGCACGAAAAAGCCAGCCTTCAGATGTTTCGCCAATTTCCTGGCCAGTAAGGTTGGGTTACCTCCCATTGCAAAATCCATGTCGTGCAGCGGTTTTCCCAAGAGCACGTCACGAACAGCGCCTCCCACAAGATAAAGCTGCTGTTCAGTGCCGAACACTTCTCTGATCTGCGCCAACAACGCCCGGTAATGGGGCTCAAAGACCAGCTTCATATTTTTCCAGGTCAACCACACCGATAAAGGGCAGGTTTCGATAAAACTCATCCATGTCTAAGCCATAGCCAAAGACAAATTTATCAGGGATTATAAATCCGCAATATTTAATCGGGATATCCACCTCCCGCCGCGACGCTTTATTTAATAGTGTACAGACTTCTAAACTTGCCGGATGCCTGGTTTGCAGCATTTCAATGACCGAAGCCAGTGTATTTCCGCTGTCAATAATATCCTCAACGATCAGCACATGTTTTCCGGCGATACTGGTCGTCAGATCCAGGGTGATTCGCACCTGGCCTTGCGAACTGCGCGTTCCGGCGCCATAAGAGGAAACGCCCATGAAGTCAATCGCCACCAGTGGTGTGATATGTCGGATCAGGTCGGTCAGGAACATCACACCGCCCCTTAAGATGCAGATTGCTAATATCTCTTTTCCATGATAATCCCGGCTGATGTCTTCACCTAATTCCTTAACTCGCTTTTTGAGCTGCTCTTCTTCGATCAGTACTTCGCCAATAAATGAATGATAATCTTGCATGTTCTACCTCGGATACTCACCTCTAGGGACCTCATGATGGGTCCGACAGCGGGCTTCGTACATTTCATTGGCGCCAATCACCACAATTGGTTCGTCATAATGAGCTGGCTTCCCATTCACCAACCGCTGTGTCCGACTGGCAGTCTCGCCACAAACCATGCAAATGGCATGCAGCTTATCCACAAATTCTGCCCTGGCCATCAATTCGGGCATGCAGCCAAAGGGTTCACCGCGAAAATCGGTGTCCAGTCCACTGACAATCACCCGGAGATTGCGCCTTGCCAGCGTTTCCACCACACCAACGATATCTGCATCAAAAAACTGGGTTTCGTCAATCCCCACGACGGTCGTCTCCGGTTCCAGAAATTGAAGTATCTCCTCGGATTTTTCCACAGGCTGAGCGTCAAAATTAAATCCAGAATGGGAGGTGACTTTTGCTGGAGAATAGCGATAATCGACACAGGGCTTGAACACCTGAACCGACTGTTTGGCGATTCGTGCCCGAGTTAACCGCCGGATCAATTCTTCTGTCTTCCCACAAAACATTGACCCACAAATAACCTCAACTACACCAAATCGATGTTTCATTTCCTACTCCTGAAAATAAAAATAACAGGCAGACGAAGGTTTCATCTGCCTGTTAAGTTTACCGGATTTTTTGATTTTAAAATGACTAAATCGTAATTTCTTCTGCCGCTTCTGGAATTTGATAGCCAAAATTACGGAGAGCTTTCTTAAGGTCAATTAATGATTTTCGGCCAAATCCGCTAATTTCCAACAAAGCTTGTGATCCGCCTTCCAAACGCTCGAGAATATCTCCAACGGTAGCCAAGCCAGCTTCAGCCAGCACCTTTTCCACCCGGGTTCCCAGGTTTAGGTCTGTCACAGGGCGATCAAGAGAAACTCTAGCATCAGCTTTTGCTTGCTGTTCATCGATATAATCCTGCCGCACCTGGAGTCGTTTATAGAAGCGATCAACCTGTCCTTCACGGTCTAAGATCCGTTGTTGCTGACCGGTGTAAAAGGGATGGCAATTTGAACACACTTCCGTGCGAATCTCCGGTTGGGTTGATCCTGTCTTCCAGGTCGCGCCACAGGAACTACAAATTACCGTCGCTTCAGCATAGTATTTAGGATGAATTTCTTTTTTCATGATGTCGTTACAATCCTCTCAATAATAAACGTACGCTATTCTTCCTCTGGAACGGTAACGACATGCACCTTTTTGCGTCCACCTGCCATCGTCTCAAAATGGACAAGACCGTCTTGGGTGGCAAACAGGGTGTAATCTCTGCCCATACCCACATTCCAGCCGGGGTGAACTTTAGTCCCGCGCTGGCGTACCAGGATGTTTCCGCTAAGAACGAATTCCCCGCCGAATTTTTTAATTCCAAGTCGCTTTGATTTGCTATCACGACCGTTACGCGATGAGCCGCCGCCTTTTTTGTGTGCCATGTTTCTTACTCCATTTCAATCAATTCGATCAGCAAACGTGTGTATTGCTGCCGGTGACCTGATTTTACACGATACCGTTCTTTTGGGCGGTATTTAAACACCAGGATCTTGCGCCCTTTAAAATGGTCAACCACTTTCGCCTGAACCTTTGCGCCTTTGACCGTCGGAGTCCCGACGGTGACTTCATCGTCATTGACAAATAGAAGTACATCTTCCAGGGTAATGGTCTCACCCACCTCATTTGGCAATCGATCGACTTCGATCGTTTTGCCTTCAGAGGCACGGTATTGTTTACCGCCTTGTTCGACAATCACAAATTTCATTATCTACTCCAATCTTCACTTAACCAGTCTCACCCGCGTGCAACCGCCGGCGACCGGGAAAGTTTGGGTTACAAAACTCTACCCCAGCAAGGATTTCCTGCCGGGGCAAGGTCACATTATTATATTCACTTGGCTGGATGAAGTCAACCAGAGTCTGGCTTTTTCTGATTCAAAAATCGATCAGAAACCGGCTTAACCCAGAAAATTGCCTCTCGGTTCCATCGGTCAAGGCAAGTTACTCCCCCCAAGCCAAAAATGGATTAGCAGGAATAAAATTTTTCTCTGTTCAGGGGTTTTCTATACCGAATTCCCCCACGGTCATGACGACGATCAACACGACCAGCTAATTCTCGATTCACTTGCCTCAACCTTTGTTGCAGGCGAAAGATGCGATGTTCCAATTGCCGTTTCTCCCGATAGATAGGCGCAATCGCTCGTTCGCGAAAAGCCTTCTGTCCACGGGGATAGTGACCAAAATGATGTGTTCTAAACCCACGCATGTCGATTGTGTCGCCATAGCGATGAATCTGTCCACCCCGATTAATCCTCCGACGAGAGCTGCGGCAATCGCCCCTGCTATACGCATATTTCCGCGGTCTGCGTGAATAGCCCGGTTCCAATTGTTGAGTAAAATTTTCTTCCATCCGATTCTTTCTATACATTCTTCTCATAACTCGATCTCTCCTTTTCTCAATCATGTGTTTAATCCTTCCTGCATGATGCGTGTCTTGCCGGTCAAACGCCTGAGCACCATTTTTTCTAACTCTCATCCAACTCCTTTCATTTTTCGCTCGCAGGCTCCAATAATATATGGATGCTTTTTTGAGCTTTAGCCAATTCCTCTTGCCAGGTTTGGTGCGCCGCTTTACCTTGTTCACTCAATTTGAACACTTTTCTTGGTGGACCCTGTACGTTTTCGGTGTCCCATTCAGAGTCAATCCAGCCCAACGCTTCCATATGTCGCAACGTCCGGTAAACGACCGATGGGTGAATTGAGGTAATTCCCAATTCTTTTAGGGCGGTAATTAAAGCATAACCATGTCGCTCTTTCTTGTTGATCAAAAACAATAATGCTGGTTCAACCAGCGCAACCGTCAGGGGCGTCCGTCGCTTTTCACGTCTGTGACCACCTTCAATGGACCATCCACGCTTATGTCTTGGCATTTACGCACCAACCTTTCTTTACAAGCTGATCCATTATAGCATAGTATTCCATAACTGTCAATAGTCTCTATATAAGAATATTGTTTAATTTCAATTAGTTTAATGTTCTAAAACTGGAATATCCGCGGTTCATCAACAATTTCGGGTTAAACCCTTATTGAATCATGTCATGCAATGACGATCACGAACGATCATCGTACACATGCTTCTGCAGTGATTGAGAATCATTAAATAATAATTTGGGAAAAACATGTTCCCCAAAGGAAACAGAACGCCACACACCCCTAAATGATGTTCAGTTTTTCTCGTACTCTTGCTGCTAACCCCCTGGACTTGAATAATAAATCTTCTGTCAGATGATCTGGAAAATATTTACCCAAAGCCAGTCTCCTTTTGGCTCCCCAGGTAACGTTGCTTCTCTCAATTTGAAGCTTCCTTAAAACAGCAGAATCATAAGCCAGGTTTGAAGATTTCAGCATTTTTGAAATGCCTCTATTCGGGATTGTAGCCTCCTGGAAATTGATCGCCGCAACCAATGCTTCATACATACCCTGGACATCCTGTTTTTTAATTTTCTCAAGAACAATCTCGCCATTCTCTCCAATGTTATGTTTAAGTGGATTGGGAATGTTCAGCGTCACAATATTGCTGGTTGTTGGGAAAAGAGAATAAGCAGTGCCATTACATGCTCCCCCGGACACCGTGTGTTGAACTTTAATTCTTTCAGTTTCAACGACCTGGAGAAGCAAGTCTTCAGCCCTGTTGTCCTGATCCGGAAAGAAAGTCCCATAGACACAATCTGTGTCATTGATTTTAATCTGCAACCCATCATCATAGTTAGGCTGAGCCAATCCAACATCAGAATATATTCGATTGACCATTCCCTGGCTAAATATCTCTTCCCTCAATTCAGGTGAATAGAAAGTGTTATCATCGCTGAGCCGCAAGGTTTTCAAGCTTTCTGAATCAAGCCTGTTTTGAAGGATGATGTCATCAGCGTGCAGCGGGACGGACTGCATACTCTCTAACACCAAAATGTTTGTTTCGGGATCAATTTTTCCAAAGGGCGTGTTCTTTTTAATAGCGACATGATTCGCAGAAATTTCAAACACTTCTTCTACAAAAGTAAAAATAAAAGTTACATCAACATCCCTGAAAACCTTAGGAGAATTTACAATATCATCGATTATTGCAAACGCAACCGCTGTGGCAATCATATTGTCAGCGTTTTTCATGTACAAATGGGATTCATCTTCTGAAAATTCGGGTAAATGCCAAATCCCATGGCTGTTATTAGGAATACCAAGATTGTCTTCCAAATAAATATAGGGTTTATTTGCGTAATGAAACCTGGTGATTTTCTTAGTGGAAACCAATTCGCCCTGGTTTGAAAAAATATCAATTTCTGGTGGTGATACTTCCAGCAATTTCTCAAGCCTGTGGAACCCAACACTCCCAAAAGCGACACCAATACCATTATTACCGATAACGAACCCTGGATGGTCGATGTGGGTATCAATGATCAGCGGATAGCGAGGATTTCCTCGTCGAAATTTGATGAACAAACAATATTCGTCAAAGGAATAATTCCCGTTATACAAGTCGCGTCTTGAGCTGACAGAACTGATACCAAGGTCATTAAGCATCAATAAAATTTTCTTCAAAACATGTCCATATAAAAATGGAGCATTAGGCATTTGATTAAAGAGTTTCGAGAATTCAACGACTTTTTTATTGATCATTTTGAGCAAATTTTCTAATTTTACTTTTGGTAACTTCAACTTCATTCCAGGGATATTCCACACCATTAATACTTAATGATGTTTCATGACCTTTCCCCGCGATGACAACAACATCTCCGCTTTTCGCTGTTTGGATCGCGTACGCAATTGCCTGTTCCCGGTCAGGTATTTTAACGAAGGTTCTTTTCTCCTCGCCACCTGCAGCAATACAGCCTTCAGCAATTTGGTCTATGATTTCAGTTACGGGTTCGGAAGGGTACCAATCGACCGCGGTGATGATTGCCAGGTCTGAATTTAATTCAGCGATCCGGCCTAAACCGGGCCTTTTAGATTTGTCTCTCAGTCCCCCCGACAATCCGAAGACTAAAATCAATCGTCCCTTTTTAATTTGATTTGCCAGGTCCAGAACATTTTGCAACGCATTTTCCGTATGGGCGTAATCCACAAACACCCTGAACGGTTGACCTGAAACGATCTCCTCAAATCGTCCGGGGAGGATATCCGGGTTCAAGAAATAATCCTTAATCGACTGTGTTGGGATGTTTTGCAAGTAGGTTACAGCAATCGCTGCTAAGGCATTGTAAACATTATGAATTCCCATCAATTTTGATTTAATTTCGATCTTCTTCCCACCTGGCATGTTAACAGTGAACAAATAATGGTCATCAACACAAACAATATTTGACGCGAAAAAATCTGCGCTGTTTTTAATTCCATAAGAGTAAGAAACTACGCATGCCTGGTCTTTGAAGAAATCATAGGATGGATCATCGGCATTAAGGATGGCGTATTTCTGGAAATCTTTTCCAGATTCTCTATTCAACAACCTGAAAAGAAGTGACTTTGCTTCTCGATATGAATTGAAATCTTTATGGTAATCAAAGTGTTCATGAGTAACATTTGTGATCATGCCAATGTCAAATTCGCAATCGTTCACGCGATACTGAGACAACCCATGTGAGGTTGCCTCAATAATTGCATATTGAACACCCGCAGCGACCATCTGCGCAAGATAGGATTGTACCGAGACTGCATCTGGCGTCGTCACGTGAACACCGGTATCCACAACTGTATGGTCGATATCGACATTAATGGTTGTTAACAAGCCAGTTTTAAACCCGGCTTTTCTGAGCAATCCAGAAATCATATTGCAAGTACTGGTTTTCCCGTCAGTGCCAGTGACACCGATGACCGTTAGTTTCTTGGCCGGGTTTCCATAAAAATTTGCAGCAATTTTGCTCAACAGTTGACGCGAGTTGGGAACCTGATAATAAGCTGTTGCGCCAAAAGCAGGCATTGACACCGCTGGGCGTTCACCAACAACAACTGAGGTGCCATTTTTCACAGCATCAGAGATGAAATCATGGCCATCCACGATGTTGCCCGCAAGGGCAACAAAAATATTGCCTGGCTTCACGCTCCTTGAATCGAAAGCAATGCCAGTAATATCCAATATCCCAGCTTCTTCTGAAACCTTGATGTCACAATCTGAAAATAGTTGTTTGAGTTTCATGATTTTCAAGTTTTAATATGTCAGAACAAGCGCCATATTGACGGTCAGATCATCAATAATCAAGGGAAATCGAACCCTACCATTTCTGCAAAGACTAATTGTACTCTGGCAACCCGGAATAACATACTTTGGCGATCTTCTCCGTTCAGCAATACCAGCATCATCTTAGCTATTCCACGAACGCTTCCGAATGAAAACACAGCTATAGACGCATTTTTTTTAGAATTCAGGAGAAACATATGCGTGTCAAATTTCAAAGATCTGCAAAGTCTCTGGCTTGCCTGATGCAAATCTTCTTGCCGTGACAAGTCACAGAGATCCTCTCACTCGATCAAATTGCATACATGCCTACAACTTGAAAACCGTCAGAAAATCCGGTTCATGCGCATTGTACTGATTTCATTTTTGTACATCGTAAGGTTGTAACGGTTTTGGATAAACACGAATTAAGGTATGAACGGATTGAAACTTTGCATTGGAGAAGTTAGGTATGATAAGTGTTTTGTCAATAATTCCTGAAAAGAAAATATGGGTTTTTTGAAGTATAATTCGTTTTTAATGGAAACACAAAGTAGAATTTGCACTGCTTGTCAAGCCACCATGCACAAAACTCGATCTTTCATGACATTTTTTAACTATTTTTCAATCAAATTCTAATTTTCCCCCTTGATTTTTTTAAATACTTCCGTTATACTGAAGCCACTAGTGGTTAAAAGTGGAGAATTGTGGTATGAAGTGGAGCATCGAAGTCTCGGTGTGAAACGAGAATCAGGAGAGATCGCGTGAATTTCTTTGGCAGGTACGAACATACCATCGATGAAAAAGGACGCATCACCATCCCCTCAGAATATCGAGAGGTCTTAGGTGATTCCGTTTATGTTACGCAGGGCTTCGATGGCAATCTGCAGGCTTTTCACATCCAGATGTTTGAGAGGTTATCCGAACAGCTTCGGTCGATTGGCTTTTTATCACCGAACAGTCGTTTACTTCGCAGACTTCTTTTCTCCAATGCAAAGCAGATCAATTTCGACAGCGCCGGCCGCATCTTAATCCCTGCCTTTCTTCGAGAGACTGCAAACCTCGAAACAACTGCCATGGTGGTCGGTATGGGTGAATTCTTTGAGATCTGGACGCCTGAACGTTGGCAAGATCAACAGAATGCACTCAATGACGTCGAAGCGAATGAACAACGCTTCAGTGCCCTGGATTTAACAACCCTACTATGAACGGTTCTAACATGGGTGGGAACACTGTCTGTAGTGATTCATTTCCCCACCTACCAGTACTTTACCATCAAGTCCTGGAAGCTTTGGCACCGGTCAGTGGCGGCAATTATCTTGACGGCACACTTGGCGCTGGTGGGCATGCTGAGGGAATCTTACAAATATCTGCGCCCCTAGGCAGGCTGCTCGGTCTTGACCTTGACCCGGAGGCGCTGGCAATCACTCGCCAGCGTCTCTTTATCTATAGAGACCGCGTTGTCCTGCAGCAGGCAAGTTATCACCTGGCACCGCAGATTCTCAAAAGCCTGGGCTGGTCGCATCTGGATGGCATCCTGTTAGACCTGGGTGTGTCATCGATGCAAATTGATCAACCCGGTCGGGGTTTCTCTTTTCAAAAGGATGGCCCCCTTGATATGCGCTTTGATCAGGGTGAAGGCCCAACCGCAGCAGAGTTGATCCACTCCCTCAGCCAGGAAGAACTCGCAAGAATCCTGCGCGAATATGGCGAAGAACGTTTTGCCAACCGCATTGCTCGTGCCATTATCAAAGCCCGACCGATTCAGTCCACACGTGCCCTGGCTGCTGTGATCGAGGCAACGGTGCCGTACTATGAAGCCGGTCTGCACCCTGCCACCCGTACCTTCCAGGCTCTGCGGATCGCAACCAATACAGAGCTTGAAAAGCTTACCTTGGCTTTGCCCGGCCTGGTAAACATTCTTGCTCCCGGTGGAAGAATCGCTGTGATCAGCTTTCATTCTCTGGAAGACCGGATCGTCAAGCAGTTTTTCAAGACAGAAAGCAGCGATTGCATCTGTCCACCTGAACAACCGGTGTGCACCTGTGACCATTCTGCGTCGATCAACATCATCACCAGGAAACCGATCAGACCAGGTGCTCAGGAAATTATGGAAAATCCGCGTGCCCGCAGTGCACGCTTACGAGTTGCTGAAAAGATCAAAAAGGCATGAATATTGCAAGGCAAATAACATGAAGAACCGCCTACTACAAGCCTACAAACAAGCCCCCTGGCGAATCCAGATCCAATGGATTGGCCTGTTTCTGCTCGGGTTGGTTTTGGTCGCTTCCATCATCGGTTTGTACCTGAGCATCAGTGCCCAGGCTGCTGCATCGGGGCGAAGCATCCAATTTCTCGAGTATCAAATCAGCAATATCAACGATGAAATCGCTGAACTAACCTCCGATTTAGCTAAAACAAAATCTATCGCAGTCATGCTGTCTAAAGCTGAGGCGATGGGGTTCAAGCCATTAAACCCCCACGACGCGATCTATCTCGAAGTCCCGGGCTACAACCCCCGCGCCGCCCTTGAGCTTGCGCCACCCAGGGTGAACACGATCTCAGAAACCCCGATGATCCTGTCCGCTTACAAGACCTCGCTCTGGCAGTGGTTGATTAAAAATATTTGGCAGTCACCTTCAAGTGACCACCTGGTTGAGGGAGAGTTATTGCCATGAAACCCCCTTTCTACCAACGCTACCTGATCATCGTCATCGCATGCGCCATCTTTGGTCTGGCGACGGTGATTCAAATGGTCCGCATCAATTACACCTCGTATGCACAGGAGCTGATCGCTAAATCAGAAGAGTATCAGGGCGTTAGCAAGACAATTTATCCTCCACGCGGCAATATTTACGACCGAAAGGGCAACATCCTGGCTGGCAACCAGATTGGGTACGAGGTCGGAATCGACTTAAAATATGTAACCGATCCGGATTCGATCGCTTTTGCCGCCGCTTCCCTGCTGGACGGATTGGATTACACTTATGTTTTTGGACTGGCCAGCACCGAAAAACAGGCTGGTGAATACAGGTATTTTGTCCTTTCAAGTTACGTCAGCAAAGACAAAATCGAAGAGCTCATCGAGCTTAAGAATAGCTATGCTGAACGACGCAAGGAACAAAAAACGCTTAAGCCCAGTTTGTCCGGCCTGGTATGGGCGCCCATGCAGCAGCGCACTTACCCTGAAGGCACTCTGGCTGCCAATGTGCTGGGGTTTTACGATTATTTCACGCGAGAAAATGCCCAGGGCGCTTATGGGGTGGAAGGCGCCTACAACCGCTTGCTGACCGGTAAACCGGTCCAGGTCTTCTTGCCCAATGACCCGAACCTGGTGGAAGCCTTACCAGCAATCGATCCGGGCGCCAGCCTGATTTTGTCTATCGATCGTGAAATACAAAAAATGCTCGAGCAGACATTGCAGGACGCCATCGATTGGTCAGGTGCTGAGGGCGGAACGATCATCGTTGCTGACCCCAAAACCGGTGAGATCCTGGGGATGGCCAGCACACCGTTTTTTAACCCTAATGAATACTGGAAGTATGGGGAAACGTTTACCGGCATCGTCCCTTATAACCGGGCGATTGGGACCGCTTACGAACCAGGCTCTGTTTTCAAGGTGATTACCATGGCTGCTGCACTGGACAGCGGGGTCGCAGATGTGAACACAACCTATAACGATGCATCCGGTGTCTATTGGGTGGAAAACACCTGGCCAATTTATAACTGGAATTACGGCGCCTGGGGTCTCCAGGACATGACCGGCTGCATGCGCCATTCATTAAACGTCTGCCTGGCGTATATTGCCATTGATTTGCTCGGTGAGGAGTTGTTTTACGATTACTTGCAGGCTTTCGGTTTTGGCAGAAGCACCGGGATCGACCTGGCTAATGAAGCCAATTACCCGCTCCGCTTGCCCGATAGCAACCTGTGGATGACCATGGATTTAGCCGCAAACTCCTTTGGCCAGGGCATTGCCGTCACGCCAATCCAAATGGTGACTGCAGTATCAGCGATAGCCAACGATGGCCTCATGATGACTCCCCACGTTGTGCGCGCGGTCATCGATAAAGGACAGCAATACAATGTCTCACCGCAAGTGATCAACAGCCCGATTTCAGCCCAAACCGCCAGAGACCTGACCGAAATGCTCTCTGTCTCTCTTGAAGAGGAATCCTCTGCAGCTCTGGTTGATGGTTACCGGGTTGCTGGAAAGACCGGGACAGGACAAATTCCAACCGAATTGGGATACACCAGCAACCTGACCAACGCCTCTTTTGTCGGTTGGGGACCCTCAGATGATCCTCAATTTGTCGTATATGTATGGATTGAAAAACCCACCATCTCCCAATGGGGGTCGGAAGTAGCTTCACCTATCTTTAAAGACGTCGTCGAAAAATTGGTCGTTTTAATGAGAATTCCACCGGACAATGTTCGGAACCGGCAGGCGAATGAATGATGATGGCATCCGTGATTAACTTGAAGGACATCCTTTACGCCCTAACCGGCCAGACCAACCCAAAGTTGGATATCCCCGTCTCCAAAGCGGTGATTGATTCGCGCCAGGCAAGCGAGGGCAGTCTGTTCATCGCTTTCCCGGGTGAGCACGTTGATGGGCATGATTATGTACAAGCTGCCTTCGACAACGGTGCAAAAATCGCATTGGTTGAAAAAGACCTGCCCGAAGGACTGAACGTCATCGATTTACGTGCTGAATATTTTCAGCCCCACTTTCTTAACCAAGTCACGGCACCGGTGTGTCTGCGGGTGGAGAACACCCTGGCTGCCCTACATCAGATCGCAATCCATTGGCGCAAAGAACACCCGATACGTATTATCGGGATCACCGGAAGTGTCGGAAAAACATCCACCAAGGAACTCACCGCAGTCCTGCTCTCACAAAAATTTGCGGTGCTCAAAAACCCGGGAAACAGGAACAATGTGATCGGTTTGCCGCTTACGCTGCTCGAGCTGGATTCTCACCATCAATGTGCCGTGCTGGAGATGGGATTTTATGTCCCGGGAGATATCCGGCTCCTCTGCGATATTGCTCAACCTCAAGTTGGTGTGATCACCAATATCGGCACTGTTCACGCTGAACGAGCCGGCTCGCAAGAAAATATTGCCAGGGGCAAAGCAGAGTTGGTCGAAGCCCTGCCCCCGGCACCGGATGGCGTGGCTATTCTGAACATGGACGATCCACGCGTGAGCGCCATGCGCTCAAAAACCGCCGCAAAAATTTTCTCCTATGGGGTCAATGAGAAAAGTGACCTGATGGCCAGGGACATCCAAACCCATGAACTGGAAGGTCTATCCTGCGTTCTATCCTACCAGGGCGAAGACCATCCCGTTCACTCCCCTCTCATGGGTGCCTTTTCAGTTTACACCATTCTGTGTGCGACGGCTGTCGCTTTAACCGAAGGCTTGGATTGGGAGATGATCACAACCGGTCTGGCCAACAGCCAATTGGATTTGCGCTTACACCCGCTTCCCCTGGCAGATGGCACCGTCATCATCGATGATACCTATAACGCCTCACCGGCCTCAACCTTAGCAGCTCTGGAATTTTTACAAACCTTTTCCGATCGACGGGTGGCCATTCTCGGTGACATGCTGGAATTAGGGCAATATGAGCGCGCGGGTCATTACGCTGTTGGGGCTTCGGTTGTAAACGCGGCTGATGTGCTGATCCTGGTCGGCGAGCGGACATTGATGATTGCCGAAGCTGCCGTTGATCGGGGTTTCAAGCAAGATCGTATTCATTGGTTCGCCGATTCAGAGCAAGCAGCACTACATGTCTGCGGGTTAATCCAACCGGGCGATCGAGTTTTGATTAAAGGTTCCAACAGTATGCGTATGGATCGCATCCTTCGAACCCTGGCGGGAGGAGAATAATGGAAAACAGCCCCGTTGCCATCGCCATCAGCGGTCTCAGTTTTGTGATGACCATCATTTGGGGGGAACCATTGATCCGTTTGCTGAAAGCCTGGCGTGTCGGTAAGGTCATCCAAAAAGAAGTTGACCAACATCAACAAAAGATGGGCACACCCACCATGGGTGGCTTCATGTTCCTCATCCCGGTTACCCTGCTGACCATTCTTTTCAATGCAGTCTCCATCTTTGGCTTCGACCTGCTGGGACGATCGGTATTATTACCCCTGCTGACATTGTGGGCTTATGGCCTTTTAGGCATGATTGATGATTGGGAGGGAATACGAGGGTCTCGCAAAGGCTTGGGGATGCGTTCCAGTGTCAAGTTTGCCATCCAGGTTGTGTTTGCGATTGTGATCGCGTTTGTCCTGCGGGACATTCTCAATGTACCTCAGATGATCTGGTTCACTGCCAAGCAACCCTTAACGCTCGGTCCGCTGTATATCCCCGTTGCGGTTTTCATCATCGTTGCCACATCCAATGCTGTCAATTTTACAGATGGCCTGGACGGGTTGGCTGGCTTGATCGCTGCCACAGCCTTTGCTGCTTTTGGCCTGGTCGCTGTGATTCAAGGACAAAACTACCTGGCACGCTTTTGCTTCTCACTGGTGGGTGCCCTGTTTGGTTTTTTGTGGTTTAACGTCCACCCGGCCAATTTATACATGGGAGACACTGGCTCGCTGGCTTTAGGCGCCACCCTGGGTGTGGTTGCACTGATGACCGGTTACTGGGTCCTCATTCCCCTGTTGGCAGTGATACCCGTTAGCGAAGTCGTCAGTGTTGTGATCCAGGTTCTGTATTTTAAGGTAACCAAAGGCAAGCGCTTCTTTAAAATGGCGCCGTTGCACCATCACTTTGAACTCATCGGTTGGAGTGAAACACAGATTGTTCAGCGTTTCTGGCTGATCAGTTTGGTTTTTACAATGTTGGGCATTGCCCTGGTATTTGTGGAGTAAATCATGCGTCAATGGGACGGAATGCAGGTTGTGATGATCGGAGCTGCCCGCCAGGGCATCGCCCTCTCGCGCTATCTTGCAAAAAAAGGCGCCAGGGTGATCCTGAACGACCAGCGTTCTGCTGAGGCTCTGAAAAACGTGCGCGAGTCTTTGCCCTCGGAAAATATCACCTGGGTCACAGGTGGACATCCCCTTGAAATCCTCACCGGGGCAGACCTTGTGTGTGTTTCAGGCGGTGTTCCCCTCAACCTGCCAATCGTTTTAGAGGCTGCCCGCCGGAAAATTCCCATTTCCAATGATTCACAAATTTTCCTCGAAGAAACGCCGTGCCCCGTGATTGGAATCACGGGTTCTTCCGGAAAAACCACGACAACAGCCCTGGTTGGATTGATCGCTGAAAAGCATTTTTCCCTCAAAAAACCGGGTAGAAAAGCGTGGATGGGCGGCAATATTGGCAATCCGCTGATCCAATACCTCGACCAAATGCATCCCGAAGACCTTGCAGTGATGGAGTTATCCAGCTTCCAACTGGAAATCATGACTCGCTCTCCTCAGATAGCAGCAATTTTAAACCTCACCCCCAATCACTTGGATCGGCACGAAACCATGGCGGAGTATATTTCTGCAAAATCCCACATCCTGACCCATCAAACCGCCCAGGACATCGCCGTGTTGAACCGAGATGACCCACACACCCGCAGACTCTACTCTGAGGTCAGGGGAAGATTGATCACCTTTGGCTTCCATCCGCCCCACGACAATCAGGATAGCACCTACCTCAAACGTGGAAAGCTCTATCTGCAGGCGAGTGGGCAGGTTGCAAAAATCGTCGAGGTCGACCGGGTCAATTTACGCGGGAGCCACAACCTGGCGAATGTGTTGGCTGCCATCGCCATCTCAGCCGCGGCCGCGTTCTCGCTACAGGCGATATATGCTGGCATTGTCGAGTTTACAGGGGTCCCCCACCGGCTGGAATACGTCCGTGATTGGAACGGCGCTGCCTGGTACAACGATTCTATCGCAACCTCGCCCGAAAGAGCCATCGCTGCACTGCAATCCTTTGACGAACCGATTATCTTGCTGGCAGGCGGCAGGGATAAAAACTTGCCCTGGAAGGATTTGGCTGAATGGATTTACAAGAAAGTGGATCACCTGGTCTTATTTGGCGAAGCAGCGACCTTGATCAAAGACGCCGTGAATGAAACAACACCTGGAACGCAGCCTTTTACCGTTGACCTCTGCCAGGGATTAAAAGATGCTGTCATCAAAGCTTCTGAATACGCATCGCCGGGTGATGTTGTCTTGCTCTCACCGGGTGGCACCAGCTATGATGAGTTTGTTGATTTTGAAGAACGTGGAAAGCGATTTATACAATGGGTGAAGGAACTTTCGTAACTAAAGCGGATAAACCTGGCAAGTTTCAGTCCATCAAACTGCCCTTTGATGTGCCAATGCTTTTAATCGTGATCGTCCTGGTTGTTTTTGGCTTATTAATGGTTTATTCTGCAAGTTGGGACTTTTCAATTCAAATGGGCAAGGGACCCACCTATATCTTTGGTAGGCAGGTTGTGTGGGTATTGTTGGGGTCTGTGACGGCAATCATAGCCAGTTTTTTCGATTACCATCGCTATCGAAAGCTCCTTGTGCCGACGGGTGTCATCACCTTGATCGCTTTACTGGCAGTATTGATTGTCAACGAAAAAGGAAGCCCAGACTACACGCGCATGTTAATCGGGTCTTCAATCCAACCCTCAGAGCTGGCTAAAGCGGTCATTATCATTTACCTGTCTTTTTGGCTCTATCGCCGCAAGGATTCCCTCAACGACGTTCAGGCAGCGTTGATCCCTATGGGAATCATCCTCGGTGTCACTGCCACCTTGATCATGCTACAACCCGACCTCTCGGCTGCCGTTACCGTTTTGATTCTCGGCATCATGCTCCTTTTCCTGGCAGGTTGTGATTGGAAAATCATCCTGATTATCTTGATCATTGCGCTGATTGGTGGTTTACCGGTCATGTTTCTCTATTCAACCGGTCGAAATCGTATGAGTTCATACCTTACGGGACTCAGCAACCCTCTCGAGAGCAGTTATCACATCCAGCGCAGCCTTGAAGCCGTGATTAAAGGCGGATGGTTAGGTGTAGGTCTTGGCAATGCAGAAACAAAATTCACAGGGTTACCGCTTGCGGCAACCGACAGCATCTTTTCAGTTGTCGCTGAAGAAACTGGCATCCTGGGTGGCTTATTTCTGGTAACCATGTTTGTCTTGTTAATCTGGCGCGGTCTGGTGATCGCAAAGAATGCGCCTGACCAACTGGGCTCCCTGTTGGCCTTCGGTTTGACAGCCTGGATTGGACTGGAAGCATTGCTCAACATGGCAGTACTGGTGGGTCTGGTCCCTTTCACCGGTAACGCCTTGCCGTTGATCAGCGCGGGTGGCTCCAGCCTTGTTGTCACCCTCACGTCAATTGGCATCATTTTGAATGTTTCGAAAGCGACCTTTGAACAAAAAACATCCGAAAGGAGTCCACGCAGTGCGGTTGTTGATTTGCGCAGGCGGGACGGGCGGGGGAGTGTACCCCGCCATAACCGTCCTTAAAGCCCTCGAGCTTGAAAAGAACCAGGTCCTCTGGGTGGGTGGACATGGCGGCATGGAGGAGGCATTGGTGACCAGGAATGAGGTCCCCTACACCTCAATTTCAGCCGCAGGCGTGCACGGCGTTGGACTTGCCAGGCTTCCGATTAATATTTGGAAGCTGATCAAGGGTTTTTTCGCATCGCGCAAAATCCTCAAACAATTTAAACCGGACTTACTCTTCTTTACGGGTGGTTATATCGCATTCCCCATGGCAGTGGCAGCCATTGGAAGACCTTCGTTATTGTTCGTCCCCGATATCGAACCGGGTTTAGCCCTCAAAGTCCTGGCACGCTTCGCCAGCCGCATCGCCCTGATAACAGATGCCTCATCTCAATACTTTTCAAACCCATCGAAACTCACCGTCACGGGTTACCCGGTTCGCCAGGAATTAAAAGATTGGAATCGAGCAAAAGCCCTGGATAAGTTCGGCTTTGACCCCAATTTGCCAACGCTGACAGTAACGGGCGGAAGTAGAGGTGCTCGTTCAATTAATACGGCTATTATGAACATCCTCCCCAGGCTGCTTGAAAAAATGCAGGTCATCCATCTCGTCGGTCACCTGGATTGGGAGGTGATTGATTCGCAGTCCCGCAACCTGACAAACAGCCAGGCAAAACGCTACCGGGCTTTTCCTTACCTCCATGAAATGGGCGCAGCCTTGGCAGCCGCCAACCTGATCCTTTCCAGGGCGGGTGCTTCTGTGCTCGGAGATTATCCCTTGTTCGGCTTGCCGGCAATCCTCGTCCCTTATCCTTATGCCTGGCGTTATCAACAAATAAATGCCAATTATCTGGCTGAGCGTGGTGCTGCTGTCATCGTGCGTGATGAAGACCTTGAACGTGACCTGTTTAATCAAATTGTCGAATTGATTTCCGACTCGTCGAAACTCTCCGACATGAGCCGTTCAATGTCGGCTTTAGCTACGCCGAATTCCGCTGCAAAAATCGCTGCATTAATGCAAGAAATGATCGGAACTAACAACGGAGGTTCACTACGATGATCAGCCTTTCCGTTCTGTTTTGGATCTACGTGATCATGTTTGCCCTGATCGGTGCTATGCGTGGCTGGGCTAAAGAGGTCCTGGTGACGTCTGGCGTAATCGTAGCCCTGTTCCTGGTTACAATTTTGGAAACCTTCGTTCCAATTCTGAAAAGCATGACCACCGAATCGAAGTTTTGGGTCCGTTTGGTCACTTTAATTCTGATGGTCTTTTTCGGGTATCAATCACCGAAATTCCCACGCAATATAAACTCCGGAAAATTCGTCCGGGATCGGTTTGAGGACACTCTATTGGGCTCCGTGGTTGGCGCGTTCAACGGGTATATGATCTTTGGCACCGCCTGGTTTTACTTGATGGAGGCTGGATATCCTTTTGCTTGGATCACTCCACCGGATACGATCACCGAGGCCGGTCAGAGTGCTGTCCGATTGATCGAATTTTTACCTCCGCAATGGCTGAATGTGCCCCTGATCTACATTGCGGTTGCGGTTGCTTTTGTGCTTGTATTGGTGGTGTTTATCTGATGAAACACGTTCACTTTATCGGCATTGGAGGAGCAGGACTCTCGGCGATCGCCCTGATCCTGCTGGAAAAGGGCTTCGCGGTCAGCGGTTCTGACCGCGAGTGCACTTCAATGCTGAGTGCCATCACAGATGCAGGTGCCCGGGTTTTTCTCGGGCATGCGCCTCAGCACATCGAGGGCGCTGACCTCGTGATTCGATCATCAGCGATCCCCGATGAAAACCCGGAGGTGGTTGCTGCCCTCGCCAAGGGCATTCCTGTCATCAAGCGTCAGGAATATCTTGCAGAGTTGACCGCTGGCAAGCTGACGCTGGCCGTCGCAGGAACCCATGGCAAAACGACCACCACCGCATTGCTGGTCTGGATCCTTCATCAAATGGGGCTGGATCCCAGCTATATCTCAGGTGGAATGATCAACCAGCTTGGATCCAATGCCCACGCAGGAACTGGATCTCATTTTGTAATCGAAGCCGACGAATATGATCATATGTTTCTTGGTCTTGCACCTCAAATTGCTGTGATTACCAACATCGAGCACGAGCATGCTGATTTTTTCGCCACAGCAGCCGAATATCAGGACGCGTTCAAAGCCTTCACCCGCTGCGTTCTACCAGGCGGCAAGATCATCCTGTGTAGCGAAGATCCGGGCGTCAGGTCTCTTTTGTCAGATATGCCCAGGCTGGACGCTGAAATTTGGACATATGGCACGAATTCCGAGGCTCATTATTTTGCCGATAATATCGCCTTTATTAACGGATATCCTCAGTTTGAATTAATGTTCCGCGATCACATGGGTGATAAAACCAACCTCGGCACCTTCAATCTGCTTCTACCCGGGCGTCACAATGTCCTTAATGCAACCGCAGCCCTGGCTGTTCTGCACCAAGCAGGCGTATCTCTCAACGCAGCGAAACAGGCGATCCGGGAGTTCACAGGTGCAGGGCGAAGATTCGAGGTCATCGGTCAGGCAGATGGCGTCACCATCATCAACGACTATGGACATCATCCCACTGAAATTGCCGCTACGCTTGAAGCAACCCATTCTCGTTACCCAGAACATCGCATCTGGGCTGTCTGGCAGCCTCATACCTTCAGCAGGACACAAGCTTTGGCGGATCGCTTTGTCGACGCGCTCAACCTGGCTGATAAGGTGCTCATCTTGAAAATCTTTGCCGCCAGGGAAGCTGACCCCGGCATATCAGCAGAAGATCTCTGTCCGGCTTTCCCGGCGAATAAAGCCACCTACGCCTCAACCTTTGACCTTGCTGCTGAGAATTTGACCCGAAACCTGGCGCACGGCGATGTTGTGATCGTCTTTTCTGCTGGTGATGCCATTCAGCTCAGCCAACAGTTATTGAAGAATCTACAACAACAGGAAATCATTCGTCAGGAAATGAACCGATGAAACCACATCAATTGGATGAACTGAGAGCGGCTTTCGGAGCCAGGCTGCACGAAAATATCAGCATGGCCAATTACACCACGGCCAGGGTTGGCGGTTCTGCCGTCGCACTCATCCCCACCCACACGCAAGAAGAACTGTCCGAATGTGCGCAAATGCTTTGGAACCTGTCAATGCCCTTCATCATTCTGGGGAGTGGATCGAATATCCTTGTTAGCGACAAGGGTTTAGACGTCATTGTCGTTCACAATCGTGCACACAATGTGAGGATTAAAACCAACTCCGACTCACCCTATATCGAAGCAGAATCGGGTGCAATCCTCGGGACCGTTGCCAGGCAATCCGCTTTACGGGGGATCAGCGGGATGGAATGGTCTGCACCGATCCCGGGAACGGTGGGCGGTGCAGTCTATGGCAATGCCGGCGCCTATGGTAATAGCATTCAAAGCTGTTTGAAAATGGCAAAGATCTTGCACAAAACTGAGGGCGTAAGCGATTGGCCTGTTGAAAAGCTGAACTACCAGTACCGCAGCAGCGTGTTTAAGCGCGAAAAGATTCCCGCGGTGATCCTCTCAGCCACGTTTAATGCTGTCCAAACAAGCCGTGAGGAAGCCTGGGAAAAGATCGATGCTTATCAGGTCCATCGGAAAGAAACTCAACCACCTGGTGCATCAATGGGTTCCACGTTTAAAAACCCGCCCGGTGAATCCGCTGGAAGACTTATTGAGGCGGCTGGGTTAAAAGGTCATCGCATTGGTCGGGCGATCATCAGCCCCATCCATGCTAATTTTATTGTTAACTTGGAAGGTGCAACCGCTCAGGAGATCTACCAGTTAATGAAGCTCGCACAAGAAACGGTTGCAGATAAATTCGGGGTTGTTTTAGAGCCCGAAATCGAATTTTTAGGTGATTTTAGTTAATGAGTCAAAAGTTGAAACTCGGCATTATCTACGGTGGGCGATCCGGGGAACATGAGGTTTCCCTGATGTCCGCGCGTTCAGTGCTTTCGGTGATTGACACCGCAAAATATGATGTGATCGAAATCGGCATTTCCCGCCAGGGAAAGTGGTTTGTCGGAGATGACCTGTGGTTCAAGTTAAAAGATGAGGATTTATCGAACCTGACGCCAGCTTATTTCCTGCCCATTCCGCAAAATCCCGGTATCTACACCGTCCGGAATGGCGAGATGTCACTGCTCTCACCCCTCGATATCGTCTTTCCGGTAATGCATGGGTCATTCAGTGAAGATGGTGCCCTGCAGGGCTTGTTTGAGCTGGCGGATATTGCCTATGTTGGCGCTGGTGTTTTGGGGTCAGCGGTGTGCTTAGATAAAGGCCTGTTCAAAAATGTCATGTTAGCCAACCACATACCGATCCTGCCCTTTCATGTCTTCAATCGTATGGAGCTTGAAAAAGACATCACCGCTTGCCTGCAAACCGCGGAAGCCATTGCTGATTATCCCCTGTACACCAAACCCGCTAACCTGGGTTCTTCTGTTGGCATCAGCAAATGCAAGGATCGCACTGACCTGCTGAAGGGTTTGATGGAAGCCAGCCGTTACGATCGGCGTATCTTGGTGGAGAAAGGACTTCAAAACCCACGAGAGATCGAAGTGAGCGTCCTCGGTAATGAGAATCCATCAGCATCCGTACCTGGCGAAGTCATCCCCAAGGATATTTTTTACACCTATGCTGAAAAATACATCAACGATACCGCAGAACTGGTGACAAAAACCGACTTGTCGCCTGAAATGGTGGCGACAATCCAGGGGTTGGCTGTCAAAGCTTACACCGCAACCGATTGTGCAGGCATGGCCAGGGTCGACTTTTTGATTGATCGGGAAACCATGCAGGTATACCTGAGCGAGATTAACACCATTCCTGGATTTACAAAGATCAGTATGTTTCCCAAACTTTGGGAGGCATCCGGTTTATCCTACCCGGCGCTGATCGAAACGCTGATCGAATTAGCGCTTGAAAGAAAAGTTCAACGAGACAGAACAGAAAGGGAGTTCAGGAGGTAATATGGCTAACCGTCGCCAGGCCGAAATGAGCCGGGCAGAGCAGGTCCGGGCTCGCCGGCAGAAAAGCCGCAAAGAAACGCCCAGGGTTCCCTTTGGGAGTAGTGTCACGCGCAGGCCGGCACCCAAAAATGTAACTGTCACGCACAGGAGCACCAGAACAGTTCCGGTGGTCACCCGCAAGAAACATACCACCACGATTCCTCTTAAAAGGAAGGGGGCAGAATTACAGATTCCGGCTTTGCCCAGGTTGCAATTCGGTTGGCGCCTTATTTCAGGAGGTATCTTTCTGCTTTCCCTGGTAGCCGTGATCAGTTTTTCAAGCTTGAATACCTTTCAAGTAACCGCTGTCAACCTCAAAGGTGCTCAACGCCTGAGTGCCGAGGTCATTCTTTCCCAATTAGACCTGGTTGGCAAGTCGATTATCACCCTTGAACCCGAAAGTATCAAAGACCGAGTTGAAGCCAATTTCCCGGCCATTCGCAGTGCACAGGTAACCGTCAACCTTCCTGCCAGGGTTACCATTCAGGTTGAAGAACGAGAGCCCATCATCCTCTGGGAACAGGAGGGTTCATCAATGTGGATTGACGCGGAAGGCGTAGTCTTCCCCATTTTTGGCGAAGCAGAGATATTCCACAGGGTCATTGCTGTCGGAGATCCTCCCCCAGAGCCTGAAGTTTTTATTACGGATATTGACGCTGATACGGGCGAATTCAGCCAGCATTTTGAAAACAGAACACCCCGTACCACGGCAGAATTCGTTAAAACAATCATCTCCCTGTCAACAACGGTCCCTGAAGGCAGCCAACTCCAATATCATCCTCAATTCGGTCTGGGTTGGCACGATCCACAGGGTTGGATGGTTTATTTTGGCCAGGATACGACCAACATCGATTCAAAGCTTATGGAATATCAAAACATCTTATCAGTGCTGAATCAACAGGGAATCACCCCGGCTTTGATCAGTCTGGAATTCATTCATGCACCTTTTTACCGAATGGAGCAGTAATTATGGACGAGCCAATTATTGTCGGAATAGACATCGGAACAAGTAAGATCTGTACCCTGGTTGCCAGGGTGGAAAATGGCAGTGATCTTCGCATCCTCGGCGTGGGCATTGAGCCTTCTCAGGGGCTTCGTAAAGGCGTTGTCGTCGATTTGCAGGCGGCATCACTTGCGGTATCTCGCTCGGTTGAAAAAGCGGAACGCACCTCGGGTTTCGAGATTAATGCCGCCCTTGTCAGCCTGGCTGGATCCCATGTATCTTCGATCAACAGTCGCGGCGTTGTTGGCATCTCCGGTGGGGTCGTTGATCGTGAAGATATTGAGCGCGCACTGGATGCAGCCCAGGCAGTGGCTATTCCTCACAACCGAGAAATCGTCCATGTCATTCAACGCAGTTTCATCATTGACGGCCAGGACGGAATTCGCACCCCAATTGGTATGCACGGTTACCGCCTGGAAGTTGAGGCACACATTATTACCGCATCTTCTTCTACCATGGAAAATCTGCGCCAATGTGTTGCCGCTTCGGGGATAGAAATTTCTCAGTTCGTTCTCAACCCCCTTGCCTCTGGCGAGATTGTCCTTACAGAAAACGAACGCCAAATGGGGGTCGCGGTGATCGACATCGGTGGAGGAACAACAGACATGGCTATTTACATCGATGGTGATGTCTGGCACACCATGGTCCTGGCTGTTGGAGGAGACCACGTCACCTCAGACATTGGCTATATTTTACGACTGCCAATTACCCAGGCAGAGGAAATTAAACTGAAATTCGGTCATGCCCAAAAAGACGCCATCAACCCCGAAGAGCAGTTCACCATCCGCAGTTTCGGTGGTGATGCACCTGACCGAATCAATCGGGTGGATCTGGCAGAGATCATACAGGCTCGCATGGAAGAAATCTACCACCTGGTATTACAGGAGATACGGCGATCAGGTTATGACGGACTTCTGCCGGCAGGCGTGGTGCTGACCGGCGGTGCAAGCCTTCTCCCTGGAGCTCGACAGCTTGCCTCCCAGGTCATGGGGTTGCCCGCCCGCATTGCCCAACCTCAAAACCTGGTGGGGCTTGTAGACCAAATTAATTCACCGGCTTTTTCAACCAGTGTTGGTCTCTTAGAGTGGGCCTTGCTCATTGCTGAATCAAGTCAGTATAGCGACCGCAGACGACCGAAGCAGACCGGCGAGTGGTCCATAAAAATTAAGGATCTCCTCAGGCGCCTATTGCCCTGAGTTCATTCAGTAATTAGATTAGTTAGAAAAAACAAGAGGAGTTAATCATGGATAAAAGTTTTCAACCCGAATCATATGCACGAATAAAAGTTGTTGGCATCGGTGGAGGCGGTTGCAATGCTGTCAACCGAATGATCGATGAAGGCCTAACCGGCATCGAATTTATCGCAGTCAACACGGATGCACAAGCCCTGGCGTTCTCAAAAGCCAAAGCGCGTGTGCGAATTGGCGAAAAATCTACCCGAGGACTCGGCGCTGGTGGAGATCCCCGCATCGGTCGGATAGCAGCAGAAGAGACCGCTGAGGAACTGTATGAAGTCCTTAAAGGCAGTGATATGGTCTTCGTGACAGCAGGCCTTGGCGGCGGAACTGGCACAGGCGCTGCACCGGTGGTCGCCCAAATTGCTAAGGAAATCGGCGCGTTGACCATTGGTGTGGTCACACGCCCCTTTACCTTCGAGGGCACACATCGATTAAAAGCGGCAGAAGAAGGTGTTTTAACGCTCAAAGAACATGCCGACACCCTGATCATCATCCCCAATGATCGGTTATTGCAAATTGTTGATAAACGCGCCAGCCTTCAGGAAGCTTTTAAAGTTGCTGATGACGTCCTGCGCCAGGGCATCCAGGGCATTTCTGAGCTGATCACCATTCGCGGCTTGATCAATCTCGACTTCGCTGATGTTCGCACCATCATGTCGGAAGGCGGCGCAGCCCTCATGGCTGTCGGGGAAGCCAGCGGTGAAGATCGAGCAGTTAAAGCCGCCGAGATCGCCATCTCCAATCAATTACTGGATGTCACTATCGATGGCGCACGCGGGATCCTCTTTAATGTAACTGGCGGTGATAGCCTTAAGCTCTCCGAAGTTAACCAGGCAGCAGCCCTGATTAAAGAAACTGCCCATCCTGATGTTAACCTCATTTTCGGTGCTGTAATTGACGAAAGCTTGGGAGAGAACTTGCGAATCACTCTGATTGCCACCGGGTTTGAGGGTCAAAGCTTAAACAACGTGTTGAGTAAAACCGAAAACAAAGGAAGCTATGTCCCAAGGCAACGTCCCTTACCCAGCATGCTTGAACAAGAAGCTGAAAAGTCCGGCGAAGCATCGCTGAAGGGAGCTGAAACTTATGAGTTTCCAACGCGGATTAACACGGAAGACCTGGATTTACCGCCTTTCTTCCGGAACCGAAATCCCAGATAATCGGTGCTGATGAGACTGACGAGGGCGCACCCAAGTTGCGTTCCTCATAAATTTACATAATTTCCGGTTGGAGCTGCATTCGAAAAGCTTGCAGACTATCGGAACGCCTATCAACCAGCCAAAATTCAGGAAACAATTACTCCTCTCCCCTGAATTCATGGTTTCAATGGAAAACGCAGGCTGATCCACCTGCGTTTTCCTGTTAACCTACGACGACCTGGAACCACTTCGCCAACTGCAAGAACACGCCCGCCTCGTTTGGCGTCAGGTTCAGAGAAATGTACTTAACCCATTTCCTGGATTTTAGAAGGCTTGTATCTGAAGGTTAAAAAATGCAATGACAGGCGATATTTTAAGGTTTATACACGAAGATTCCCTTACTAAAACCAAAACATATGCTACAATAAAAATTCTCCCAAATAGGTGGGGGTTATGAGCAACCTCACCCCCACCTGTGGGGGGTTGAATATTAACAGCAATATATTTTAAAAAAGCGAGTCGTAATGCAATGTCCATTTTGCCTGTCGCAAGATTCTAAAGTTATCGATACCACAAAAATCGCTTCCAGGGGGATCAGACGCAGAAGAGAGTGTCTCCAATGTGGTGAAAGATACACCACCCTGGAGCGTCCCATCCTTGGAACGCCTTTGTTGGTAAAAAAAGACGGCACGCGCGAATCTTTTAACCGTGATAAATTAAAAGAGGGCATCCTAATCGCCTGTGGCAAACGCCCCGTCTCCGCAGCAAAAATTGAACGGCTTACAGGGGAAATTGAAGCCAAGCTCCAACGCATGGGGAAATCTGAAGTCCAGTCTCGCGTGGTCGGCGATATGGTCATCCAGGGATTAAAGGAATTGGATTACATCGCTTATATTCGTTACGCCATCGTCTATTTACAACTGGATGACCTCGAAGATATTCGCTCTGAAATTGATCGCTTATTAACTGACTGAATTTTTCTATAAATATTACTTTTTAAGGAACAGGATATGACCGATAGCGAACAAATCCAATCGAATGAGCTTTTACCAACTCCTCCTCTGCCTGAAAACCTGCCCAGAGTAAACCTGAGTGAAAACGCCCATCAGGTGATCTCGCGTCGTTACCGACGAAAAGGGGAGAACGGTTCTCTGATTGAAACCGTCGAAGAAATGTTCTGGCGTGTTGCCTATCATGTGGCAAAGGTTGAAACTGTAAACCCAATCTCAGTCGATGCACGAGCCCAAGATTTTTATCATTTATTGGCTGAAAAAAAGTTCTTTCCTAATTCGCCTACCTTTACCGGAGCAGGCACCCCACTCGGGCAGTTGGCAGCGTGTTTTGTTCTGCCGATCTCCGATGACATGGGAAGGCAGGAAGACGGCATCTTTTCCACACTGCGAAATGCTGCCCTGATCCAACAAACCGGGGGCGGAAACGGGTTCAGCTTTTCCAGGCTACGGCCCTCTGGCGCACGCGTTAAATCCTCTGCTGGTATTGCCACGGGTCCGATTGGTTTTTTGCGAGTCTATGACCAGGCCTTCGATGAGGTTGCGCAGGGAGGCACCCGAAGGGGTGCAAACATGGGCACCTTACGTGTGGATCATCCTGATATCGAACAATTCGTCACCTGCAAAACGGATGAAAATGCGATTACTAACTTTAATATCTCCGTAGGCATCACCGATGCTTTTATGGAAGCGGTAAAAGCCGACCTCGATTGGGAATTACGCTTCCCAGACGAAACGGCCCCTGAATACAAGACCTTCAACGGCGACCTGGATGAAGCGATCGCCAACAACATCCCTATCAAGGTCCATAAGGTGGTCCGTGCCCGTGAGCTCTTTGATAAAATCGTCACACAAGCCCATCACAATGGAGAACCCGGGTTGCTGTTTATTGATGCCGCCAATCGAGATAACCCTGTTCCCCACCTTTACCCTCTGGAATCAACCAACCCCTGTGGTGAACAATGGCTGGGTCCCTTCGAGAATTGCTGCCTGGCTTCTATCAACCTGGCAGAACATCTGGTCCCCGAGCATACCATCGATTGGCGCGAGCTCCAAAAGACTGTAGAAACAGCCACGATCTTTTTGGATGATGTCATCGATGCCAACGCCTATGTCCCTGCTGTTCCCCAACTCAAAGAAGCAGCGCAGAACTCTCGACGAATCGGTCTGGGCATCATGGGCTTAGGTGACTTGCTATATCACGTTCAAATCCCATACGGGAGCAAGGAAGGACAGGAATTCTCAGCCCAGGTCATGGAGTTCATTCGCTATCACGCGATGCTGACCAGCATCAAATTAGCTGAAGAAAGAGGGAGTTTCCCAGCCATCAAGGGCAGCCTTTACGACCCTGAAAATATGCGCTGGACTCCCCCAAAACCGCTGTTTCCTTACAAAAACAATTATCATCGACCTGAAATTAACTGGGAAACTGTGGTCGAAGGCATTCGTAAGCACGGGATTCGCAACGCCGCCCAAACCACGATCGCCCCAACCGGCACGATTGCCACTGTTGCTGGCTGTGAAGGCTATGGCTGCGAGCCCGTTTTTGCCCTGGCTTACGTCCGCCATGTCAATGACAACGGCAAGGATTTAAAACTCAATTACATCAGCCCAAATTTCTTGAAAGAACTGGACGCTTGCAATTTTGACGCTAAAACCCGGGCACAAATCCTCGAAAAAATCCTCGAAACAGGTTCCTGTCAGGATGTGGATGACCTGCCACCTCGCATCAGAAATGTGTTTGTCGTTTCCAGCGACATCACGGCTGAAGAACACGTCCGCATGCAAGCTTCCTTGCAGGCTTTTGTCGACAACAGTCTTAGCAAAACGATCAATTTTCCTTCAACTGCAACTACGGAGGATGTGGCTCAGGCTTATATGCTCGCCTGGGAATTAGGCTGCAAGGGCATCACCGTTTATGTCACGGGTTCAAGGGACCAGGTTGTCCTTGAGACCAAAAGCACAGCCAAATCAAAACAAACTGAGAGCAGTGCAACCTCCCGTCAATTACCCATCTGGCACGACCCGGTCAAACCTCGGCAACGCTCTTTGAAGGGTTACACAAATTCAATTGAAACGCCTTTGGGGAAGACCTATGTCACCATCAATGAAAATGGCGAAAATCAACCGTTCGAAGTATTTATCAACACGGCTAAAGCTGGCACAGAAACCGCTGCCCATTCTGAAGCTATCGGGCGCTTAATTTCATACATCCTGCGGCTCGCATCGCCAGTTGAACCCCGCAAACGGCTGAAGGCTGTGATAGAACAACTCTCTGGCATTGGTGGAAGTCGTTCCCTCGGATTTGGTGCAAACCGCATTCTTTCTTTACCCGATGGTATTGCCAAAGCGTTGGATTCATATCTATACAACCTAGACAAAGACATTGAAGAAAGCAACCAGCAAGATCAAATGCGTGATGCGCCTACCCTGCCATTATCCAATTTTGAACCCAATGAAGAGCATAAACCTCGACTGAAAAGGGGGCTATGTCCCGAATGCGGTCATGCTTCCCTGGTCAACGAGGAGGGCTGTCGGAAATGTTATAGTTGTGGGTATAGCGAATGCTGATCTTTCTGACAAAACGGGCACTTCCCGGACCAACATCTACCTTTGATGTTGTCTTACCTTGTCTTGGCGAGTTTACATTCGAAAGCCACATTAATTACCAGCACTTATTTAAAAAACCAAAAGATTATGTATAATTACGGAAATCATTATTTTTTGTCTGGAGGAAAACATGCGTAACGACTGGACGCAAGGAACAGTATCTGTTAATGATGGAATTGAGCTGTATTACACCCGAACAGGAAATGGCGACAAACCTGTTCTTGTCCTTGCCCATGGGTTGACGGGCAGCGGCTTGTGCTGGCACCAACTTGCCGCGGACCTTGAGCCGAATTACGACATCATCATGTTTGATGCCTATGGTCATGGAAAATCATCCCGTATCGATCCTAACAAGCGCTTTGACCTTGTCGCCGATCTGAATGATTTGATTGACGGATTGGCATTGAACCGTCCGGGCATCATCGGGCATTCCATGGGCGCAGCTACAGCGGCTGTTTTCGCTGCGCACTATCCTGAAAAACTTGCGTTGTTGATCCTTGAAGACCCCCCCTGGTTTGATTTACCGGTTGACGAACAAAAATCAACCAAAACCATGCAGGATTGGAAACAACAAAACCTGGCAGACAAAAAGAAGACCCTCAAAGAACTTCAAAAAAATAAAATTAAAGAATCACCCAACTGGGAAGAAGCCATTCTCCCGGAATGGGCGCAAGCCAAGCTTGACCTTGACCCTGCATTCTTCGATCAAGTTTCCTTTGACCCTACGGGCTGGCAGGACATTGCCAGCAAAATCACCGTTCCCACTCTGATTATCACCGGAGACAACGATCGGGGAGCTATTGTAACCCCCAAACTCGGGGTGAAAGCCATCCAAATTTTAGATAAGGGCGAATTTGGTCATATCAGCAGCGCCGGTCATTGCGTCAGGTTTGAACAATACAAACCTTATCTCACCATGGTGCAACTTTTCCTCAAGCAGAATATGCCCAAATAAGGGTTCAATAGCGCTTACAGTCAGGAGAATTCATAAAATAATGGCAAAACGCCTTGTACTGCTCGCCGGAAACATCGGCGCTGGAAAAACATCCCTCACCGAACGGATCGGAGAGAAATTAGGCTGGACAACTGCCTTTGAATCGGTAGTTGATAATCCCTATCTTCCTGATTTTTATCAAAATATGCAAGCCTGGTCCTTTCATTTGCAGATTTACTTTTTAGGGCATCGGGCTGACCAACACCTGTACCTATCAGAATTACCGCAATCCGCCATTCTTGATCGCAGCATTTACGAAGACGCTCATATCTTTGCGCGCGCCCTGCATCATATGGGCAATTTAAACGATCGTGATTACCAGGCTTATTTACGCCTTTTCAATCTGGTTGTTGAGCGTCTACCCAAGCCTGACCTGTTGATTTATCTTCAGGCACCGGTACCTGTGATCTTACAGCGCATCCGCCGGCGTGCCAGAAGCATTGAAGCCAGCATTGACGAATCCTACCTGTCACTTTTAGAGCGGTTTTACTCCGAATGGATTGAAAGATTCGAGTTGTGCCCGGTATTAACAATCCGCAGCGATGACCTCGATTTTGTCCACCGATCAGAGCATTTAGAAATCGTTGTGGAACGTATCAAGGATCTCCTGGCGGGTCGGGAAGAAATGGTTTTCTAAGTTAATTCTTTCCCTATAACCTGATAATCAATAGCCTTTAAACGCTCATAACGATATTTTTTATTTGTGTAGGAATATCAAACAATTCTTTCCCTTTGATTGATTCATGATGTCAGATAAGCCTTTCTGGTGTATAAACATCATATGATAGAAAAATAATCAGGATATTTTCAAAAAGGCAAACAACAAGAAGCAAGGATAGAAACCGATGAAGAAACAAATTTTTGCTGTAGTGATCACCCTCCTTCTGGCAACACTCGCATGCACACTTCAAAATATCCGCCTGGAGACAATTGACCCACAAATTGTGTTTATTTCGGAACCTGTACCGCAAAATGCCCGCGAGACTGAACTGATCTTTAAAATGTCCGGCGGGAAGTTTTTCATTACTCCCGATGCCAGTGAGCTGATAGAGGGTAGTATAAAATTCAATGTTGAAGCTTGGAAACCGGAAATTGTCCGCCGAGACAATTATGTTGAGATCAAACAGGTCAATCCTTTCAACATAAAAGGGTTTCCCCACAGTGATATCGAAAATACCTGGGAATTGAGGTTGACCGATGCGCTTCCACTCCGATTGTCCATTGAAGGAGGCGCCAGTCAAAATATTTTTGATCTGACAGGTTTGCAGCTTTCCAGATTAAATATCTCACAGGGCGCCAGTGATACCACCATTCGCTTTGATGCCCCAAATCCAATCCTCTTGCAGGAATTTAAATTCACTACCGGGGCGTCTTCTGCCGATCTCCACGGGCTTGGCTATGCGAATTTTCAGCAAATGACCTTTTCCTGCGGCGCAGGTGATTACACCCTCGACTTTTCAGGCGGACTCAATCAAGACGCCAGTGTGGATATCAAATCAGGCGTCAGCAACATCACCATTGTCATCCCAGCCGGGTTGAAAGCCGTTGTCCACAACCGGGGCACCGTCAGCAATGTCAACACTCGCGGTACCTGGCTGGTCTCCGATCAGACTTATTCAACCCTTGCTGAGGGTTATACCCTAACCATCAATCTTAATGTGTCCGTGGGTAACATCAACCTGAACTATGAAGAATAAATGCGTCAGGAAAAATGGATTGTTGATCTTCGAAGGACCAAAATGCTTAAAGTTGCGGGGATTTTTCGCAAATTAATGAACCAACAAGGGCAATTAAAAGGAAACTTACGCGAAGGTATTGACAAAATTGAAAAAATGTGATTTAATATAATTACTCACTGGCCGGGTGCCCCCCTCACCCGGTCAGTGAGCCTTTTTAACCCTTAAAACAACCGGCGTTTCAATTCACCTTCATCAACAATCCCTGTTAAAACCAGCTTCGGGTTGGCTGTTTAATCGGTTTCTCTCTGGTAAACTTGGTTTACACAGATGTATTCATAAATTTTCGGAAGCAGGTAATATCGAAAGTTACGGTTCTGTCGGACTCGCCGGCGAATCTGGTCTGCTGAGATTTCCAACAGGGGTGCAGTTACAAAATTTAGTTTCTCTTCAAGCTGAGGAAGAGCTGAATACAGCTTGCTCAAATCAATATCATCCCCGGGTCGTCGCATCACCCCGACCCCATCCAGGTTCTCCAGTAATGCATCAACCTCGTACCAGTTGGGCAGGTCGTGTAAAGAATCCCCGCCCAACAGGTAAATCAACACCTGGTCGGGGTATTCCTGTTTCAAAATTTTTACTGTGTCAACCGTATAATGGGGACCCGGACGGTCAATGTCCACATAAGAGAGCGAAAAAGCGTCGTCATCACCAATAGCCAGTTTGATCATGTCCAGCCGATGTGTCAGCGAAGAGATCTCTTGACCGCGTTTGTGGGGTGGATCTGGCGTAAGCACCCAAAGCGTTGTATCCAACGCTAACTGATCGCGTGCTTCGGCTGCCAAAATCAAATGACCGATATGCGGAGGGTCAAAAGTACCGCCAAAAATCCCCAAACGTTTTTTTGTCATCGATTAATCCTGCCACTCTAATTCAAAATCGCCGATATAGACCGTATCACCCTCCTCGATTCCGGCTTTGCGCAAGGCATCGTCAACACCGATGTTTTCTATCAGACGCTGAAAACGCCTGACTGATTCTCGGTGCTCCCAGTAGGTCATGGAAGCAGCTCGTTCAATCGCTTCGCCGCGAACAACCCAACCATCATCTGTCCTTTGAATGGTAAAGGCTTGCGGGTCCGCTTCAGCACGATAGACGGGCATTTCTTCAACCGGTTGCGGTTCTGGGGCTTCTTTAAGCAGCGTTGCAGCTCGCCATAATAATTTTTCAACATTTTCATGGGTCACAGCTGAAATTGGAATATTCTCAAATCCCAGTTTCTTTAGCGCAACGGCTATGTTTGGCCAGCGTTCCTGAACCTGGGGCAGGTCCATTTTATTAAAAGCCACGATTTGCGGTTTTTCAACGATTTTCTCGTCAAATAACGCCATCTCACTGTTAATTTGCGAAAAGTCAGACAGCGGATCTTCAGAAAGTCCGTCCAAAACATGGATCAAAACCCGGGTTCGCTGGATATGCCGTAAAAAGGAAGAACCCAGCCCGACTCCCTGGTGCGCGCCTTCGATCAACCCTGGGATATCCGCCAGAACCAGTGTTGTATCGAAATCCAGCCTGGCAACGCCCAAATTCGGGGTGAGTGTCGTAAACGGGTAGTCAGCAATTTTCGGCTTTGCATTCGAGACAACCGCCAGCAAGCTGGATTTACCCGCATTGGGCACACCAACAATGCCAATATCTGCAATCAGTTTCAATTCCAGTTTGAGGTTTTTTGCTTCTTCGGGTTCTCCGCGTTCCGCCATTTGGGGCATCTGGTTACGGCTGGTGGCAAAATGCTGGTTGCCGCGTCCTCCGCGACCGCCTTTAACGACCACCAGTGTTTGCTCCGGTTCAACCATATCGCCGATAAGATCGCCTGTATCTGCATTGTAGACCAGCGTGCCGGGGGGCACTTCAACGATCAGGTCTTTGGCCGATTTACCGGTCATATTGTTCGGTCCGCCAGGTCTGCCGTCAGCGGCAACGTACCTTGCACGATGATGAAAATCAAACAGGGTGTTCTTTTTCGGGTTAACCCGCAGGATCACATCACCGCCCCTGCCACCATCTCCCCCATCAGGGCCGCCGTGCGGGCGATATTTCTCCCGGTGGAAATGTACCATACCATCGCCACCCCGCCCTGATTGCACATAGATTTCTGCTTCATCAAAATACATGGTGTTCTTACTCGTTGTTCTCGCTGATTAATTCGTTGCCAATTTTAAATCTTACCGCATTAAGTGCAAAACGGGGTCCCCGTCATGGGACCCCGTATAAAATTTTAATAAATTTGAATTTACATAAACTTTTTCTTCAAAATAGATGTCAATGAAGGTTCACCAATCTCTTGCAATTCGTAGTGTACACGAACAATGGGTTTGTTGATCTTAATCACGCGGTTCAGGTCAATGGGTGTACCCGAGATCACCAGGTCAGCATCCGTTGCATTGATCGTTTCTTCCAGGTCTCGCACCATCTGACCGCCATAACCCATCGCGGGTAAAACCCTGCCGATTCCGGGGAATTTTTCAAAAGTCTCACGGATTGAACCGACCGCGTATGGGCGCGCATCCACGATCTCTCCTGCGCCAAAGCGCCGGGCAGTGATGTAACCCTCTCCATAAGGCATATCGCCGTGAGTATGCGTCGGTCCGTCCTCAACCACCAGCACGCGCTTACCGCGAATGGCTTCGGGATCTTTCACAAACATAGGAATGGCGCCTTCAACGATCACAGCGTCGGGGTTCAGCTTATTAAGGTTTTTTCTGACCGTGATCACATCCTCCAGATTGGCTGTGTCAACCTTGTTGATCACGAACACATCCGCCAGGCGTGCGTTGGTTTCGCTGGGATAATGAAGCAGTTCATGCCCGGCCCGATGCGGGTCCGCCACAACGATCAGCAAATCACTGACGTAGAAAGAGAAGTCATTGTTGCCACCGTCCCACACAATGATGTCGACTTCTTTTTCAGCTTCGCGTAAAATCGCTTCGTAATCGACACCGGCGAAAACAATCGTCCCGTTGTCAATATGGGGTTCGTACTCCTCACGCTCTTCAATGGTGCATTCATGCTTGTCCAGATCGCTGTAGTCAGCAAAACGCTGCACCCTTTGTTTAACAAGATCACCATAGGGCATGGGATGCCGAATGGCAGCGACTTTGAAACCCAGTTCTTGCAGGATCGTCGCCACGCGTCGACTCGTCTGGCTTTTTCCCGCGCCCGTCCTCACAGCGCACACAGAAACCACGGGCTTGGTGGATTTGATTTGTGTTTCCTTGGTACCCAATAAGCGAAAATCGGCGCCGGCTGCATTGACGATAGCCGCCTGGCTCATCACATGGGTATAGGTCACATCGCTGTATGCAAACACCACTTCATCGATGTTTTTTTCTTTGATCAAGGTTTCTATCTGTCCCTCTGCTAAGATCGGGATACCTTCAGGGTAAAGGTCTCCGGCTAATTCTGGCGGGTATTTGCGATCCTCAATGTTGGGAATTTGGGCGGCGGTAAAGGCAACGACTTCATATTGCTCATTTCCTCGGAAGTAGGTGTTGAAGTTGTGAAAGTCACGTCCTGCAGCACCCATGATAATGGTTCTAATTTTTTTCATGAAAATTTTCTCCTTTTTGAATTGTTGGTTAACACACGTTATGATTACATGACACTGGGCGCTCTGATTCCCAGCAACCGCAAGCTGCTTGCCAGCACTTGCTGTGCTGCTGCAACCAGCCGTAAACGAAACTCCCGTATGCCGGGCGCGGCATTAAGCACCTGGCAAGAATTATAAAAGTCATTAAACGCCCTGGCAACCTCAAAGGACAGATTAGCAATAATCAAGGGTCGATACTCCTCGGCAGCCCGATAAACTTCTGCGGGCAACCGGGTCATTAATTCAATCAGGTCCACTTCGGTTTTGTGCAATTCATCTGGATAAACCTTAAGCTCCGGCAAAACTTGCCCGGCTTTGCGCAATATGCTACCTGCCCTTACATGGGCGTACTGAATATACGGCGCAGCCTGGCCGTTAAAATCCAGCGCAGCATCCCAATCAAAGGTGACCACTTTGGTATTGTCCCGCGAAAGCATCGTGTATTTAATTGCGCCCAGTGCAACCGCTTCGGCGATCTCTTGTTTTGTTGTTTCAGTTAGTTCCGGGTTCTTTTCTTCAACAATTGCCTTAGCCCGGCGTGTCGCCTCTCTGACCAGGTCATCAAACAGCACCACCGTTCCTTCGCGAGATGCCATCGTCACATTTCCGGGCAGATTCACCAGCTCATAAGCCAGGTGGTAGAGTTTATCCGCCCACTCAAAGCCCATGATCTCTAATGTCTTAAAAATCTGTTTTAAATAAAGTGACTGGCGCACATCGATCACATAAATCGATTTGTCCAATTGATAGTCTTCAAATTTTTTAATCGCCAAGGGCAAATCCTTGGTTGCATACAGCGATGAACTATCGGATCGGAGCACGACTAAAACCCGGTATTCATCTTCGGTTCCTAAAATTTGATCCAGATCCATAATCACGGGTCCCTCAGGACGTTCATCCTGTGCCAGACCTGATGCGATCAAGCTCTCGACCAATTCAACGCCCGCAGTTTCCACTTCACTTTCATAATACAAGCGGTCAAAGTGCTCGTCCAACTGGTGATAGATTTGATCAAACCCCTCCAGCGACCAGGCACGGGTCTTTTCCCACAAGGCAAGTATTTCAGGGTCTCTCTGATTCCAGCGGGCATACAGGGCACGCACTTCCGCTTCATTTTCCGGATCCTGGAACAAGCGGTCCGCTTCTGCGTAGATCTGGTTCATCCAGTGCGTATGGTCCTCAGTGGGGGTTTCACCGTCATGGTTCTTCAAGTAATTCCACATCCATTTGATCACATGCAGACCAATATCACCCAGGTAATTCGCCCGGATCACCTTGTATCCCGCACATTCCAAAATCCGGCAGATGCTGCCACCCAGGATCACATTGCGCAGGTGCCCCACATGAAAGGCTTTATGCGTATTGGGCTGTGAGTATTCCACCATTACGGTCTCACCCCGGTCGGGATGGCAGCCATAATGCGCCCCCTGTTCCAATACGGTGTCGATCACCCGCTGCGCGTAGGTTGAGGTTGAAAAATACAGGTTGAGGTAGCCGTTCACGGCTTCAGCGTGAGAAAAGCCGCCCAAATCATCCCCCAGGTAGGTTTTTATGCCCTCAGCCAGCTCCTGCGCGCGTTGGGGTACATTGATCTTTTTCCCCGTCCGCGCCTCAGCCGCTGCCAGAGGGAACAGGGGCACTGCCAGACCCCACTCACCGCTGAAGGGAATCTGCCGAAATTCAATCGCCGCGTGTTCAATCTCCAAAGATTGTAAATACGCCTTGATTTTCGATTCGATAAACGTTTTCTCTGCTGCAAACATGAGCTGCGATCATCCCGATGGCATTTTTTCGACCGAGAGTATTATATCACCTGGATCATGGATAAAAAAGCGATCTGGTCGATTTCTAAGGCTAACGATTGGCTATACGAAACCCTCAATGGCGATTGATTTCACAAATATCTTCGCTTGATCCGTTTTCCTGAGTTGTTGAATGTTTTTACCGCTAAGATTTAATTCTTCGACGGTTCTAATAAGCACAAAACGGGAGCACATTTTGCTCCCGCTGCAATTGATCCATTAACACAGGTTTAACGCGCAGACGCTAATCCATACGGTTTAATCGCTGCATCAGTCGGCTTTTCTGGCGTGCAGCCTTGTTCTGATGATAAACGCCCTTTGCGGCGGCTTTATCGATGGCTTTTGTCGCAACCTGGGTCGCTGTGCGCGCTTCCTCAACATTGCCGCTCTCAATCGCCAGCCTGGCTTTTTTAAGGGCTGTGCGGGCTCGTCCCCGAACCTCACGATTCTGGTCGCGTCGCTTTTTATTTTGACGATTGCGTTTGATTTGCGATTTAATATTTGCCAAGGTCCTACCTCCAATAGCTTTCTGGATTTCTTTCAATGTTAACGACGGCTTATTTTACCTGAAGCAAGGGCGTTTGTCCAGTCACTTATCCTGTGTTTAATCGTCTTCTATGAACGAATTCATATAATCCCGGATTTCAGGTATGGCGGTCAACTTCTCATAAAAGAAGTTATTCACCACGTTGATCACCTCATCACGAGCCGCTTCTGCTTCCGCAGTCAGAGACACATTGGTTTCCATATTTTTGATCGCATCCCTGAAGCGCAAAATGCGCTTGACGATTTCAGCCTCGCGCGGGTCCTCCATGACTCGGATGACCTCCATCATCAATTCCTCAGCCTGGCGGGTCAATTGCTCGGTTTTGAAGGGCGCATTGGCTGCGATGGCATCGTCCACGGTGCGAATCAACGACCACACCTGGTACAGCAATGAAGCCGGCTCATCAAAAAGCTCTCGCAGGAAAACCGCTTCAGGGTATTGACCCGTCAGCCGGAAGATATTGTACATGCGCTTGGCAGCCTTCCCATAATTAATCTGCTTGGTGAGGTATTTTCGCACCTCCCCTTCCAGCGCGGTCACGTATTCGTCCAGCGCATCTGCGCTGACGTGTTGCGCCAACTTGGAGAAAATCGGTACGGATTCAGCCTGCAGGTAAATTTCCTGAAAATAAGGGTCCAAATACCCATCCAGCGGCGTGATCGAACCGTCGGGCGCCTCCCAGGTCACATCCAGCATATTGCTAGCATTCGCCAGCGAACCGTTGATCGGGTCTGCCACCACCCAGTCCAGTTTGCACCAGCCCGGGTCCTGGGCAGCCTCCTCCCAGGGGATCTCAAAGGGTTGTCCGTCTGGCGTAAAGCCAACCTTCTTTCCAGCAGCGATTTCATCCGGCTCCCAGGAGATCGGGCTGTCAGCCCGGTAAGTGCGATTACCCTTGACAAAATCCGCCGGGTAAGAGCCCATTTTCACCTCGATCAACTGGTAGGTCGGTCCCTGCGCCGTTGAGAGCGCCTTCTCGCGCATGATCTCCGCCAAGATCTGGCAGGCCGCTTCCTTTGTTGGCGCGATGATGTTCACCCGCTCAAAATAGTCAGCATCGCCCGGAAAGCGTTGAATTTTTGACTGCGCCGATGACCCCGACAGCGCCAGCGCGGTCTCTACCCGGCCGGGCTCATCATAGAACTCAACCAGGTTGCCAATTTTGCGGAAATAATCCAGCCGCTCGGGGCTGAAATCCAGCATAACTACATTCTGACCGAAGACCCCGGTCCGCTCGCAAAAAGCGATGTCATCATCGCTCTCTTTTGCCTTCTGGATCGCTTCCAGCCACTCCACAGCTTCGGTTTCGTCCAGCTCCACATTCAACCGCTGCGCCGCATCGATTACATCCTGAATATCTTTTTTTGAAAACTGCTTAACCATCAGATACACCTCCGAATCAGCCCATTTTCTAATAATGTATCAAATCAGACCAATTAAGTCAAGTATTTTCACCGCGCCTGTGTTTCGGGTTTAAAAAATCTTTAGCCTAGTCTTTGGGTTGGGCAAAAACAGTTCGATGCCCTTTCAGGGTACATAGAGAATTTGCAATGGGTTGTTGCTACGAATTGAGATAGTATTCTCTATTTCAATAAATTATTATTTATATTTACATTCATTCATAAACCGATTGAAAAATTTCATTTATCTTTCAACACCACCAACCTTTTGATCGCATTTAATCGTATAATAAGACTCCATTCAGAAGACCAGGTCAGCCGGATGGACGCGGGCGCGCGGCGCCCGAGGAAAGTCCGCACACCACAGGGCAGCATGCCGGGTAACGCCCGGAAGCGTGTAAACGTTTGGAACAGGGCCACAGAGAGAAGACCGCTCACCTTTGGGTGAGTAAGGGTGAAAGGGTGGTGTAAGAGACCACCGGCGGGGGCAGCAATGTCCCCGGCCAGGCAACCCCCATGCGGTGCAAGGTCAAGCAGGAGAGAAGCTCTTTTTGGGCGGGAGCAGCCCGGCTCCCCATCATCTCCGGGTAGACCGCACGAGCTGGCGGGCAACCGTCAGCCCAGATAGATGTCCATCCAGGCGGGTTTCCCACCGGACAGAATGCGGCTTACAGGCTGGCCTGGTCTTATGTGTGATCATTCACTGATCATCACCTTGATTTTCCCCCGCAGCGCTCATTGAGCGCTCTGCAAGCAAGTCAGCAGCGCCTTCAAACGGCCTTCCGGCGCCTGTGAGGTGACCGCCAACACGTACTGCTTGCTGGCAATCGGCGTTTCAGCGTCGATGGGCACAATGCGCATTCCCTCCGTCGCCTGGCTCTGCAGCAGGAAACCGATCCCCGTGGGGTACAACGCCAGCAGTTCTTCTAAAAATCCCACTGTTGAAAAAGTCTGCACGGCGCTCGGGATGGCGGCATCGTGTAGAAATGCCTTCCTGAAGAGAAACGTCATTTCATGCTCGGCAGGGTAAGCCAGGGGTACAATCGGCGCTACTCCTGCGCCCGGGTTGACCCGTGCTTCAGGGACATCAGCCCAGTCGCTGATCTCCCCGGCGTAGATCGCCTGCAGGCTCTCCAGGCTCAGGGCAGCCGTCGGCACGTCTCTTCCTGCCACCAGGACGATTTCCTCGCTGCCCATCACCGCCACGAACACATCGCCCTCCATCCGCTCCCCCAGGCGCAAGACCAGGTCGCTATCTTCACCCGCCAGGTCTGCTCGGGGTCGAACCCGGGCATAAACACCAAAATCGGGGATCTCCTGCGCACAGGCGGCGACTCGCGGCAGCCAGTGTTCCACCGCCGGGGTAACCTGCACTGTGATCACCTCGGGCTCAACGCTCTCCAGCGCGCCGGGCAATGGAGGCTGGCAAGCCGTCAATACAAGCCCAAAAGCCAGGACAAAGGCAACCCGTATTATCACTTTCATCGAGTTATCTCACCGCCCAGACCAGAATTGAAACGCCACCCAGCAGGAAGCAGTACGCAGAAAAATAAGCCAGCGAATGTTTCGCCAGGAATTTCAGCAGCCAGCGGATGGCGATATAGCCCACCACCAGTGCGGTCAGGAAACCCAGCGCCATGATCGGCAAAAAGCTTGCCAAATCCGGCACTTCCTTCACCATCTTATAGGTTGAAAGAGCACCTGCTGCCAGCATAATCGGGATCGACATCAAAAATGAGAACTTGCCCGCAGCTTCGCGGCGCAGGTGACGCAGCATCCCGCCGGAGATCGTCGCGCCCGAACGGGAAATTCCCGGCACCAGGGCAAACACCTGCATCACACCCATCATCAACGCGGTTGAAAAAGTCACATCGTGGGAATCCCCGAGATTCTGGCTGACCCTTTCTGCCAACAGCATCAGGGCAGCCGTCACCAGCAGGGCGATCCCGACAACGAGGGGAGATGTGAACGCCGCCTCCACCAGGTCGGAAAACAGCAATCCAGCCAGCCCGGCAGGGATCGTCGCCAAAATCAGCAGCCAGCCCATCCGGGCGCTGGGGGTGACAAAGGGCCTTCCGGCAAACAGTTGCTTGAAAAAATCAACCAGGATGGCAGCCAGATCCTTGCGAAAATAGAAAATGACAGCCACCAGCGTGCCGACCTGCACCAAGACGTTGAAGATGAAAGTCTCTTTGACCGGCAACTGCCAGTTAAAAAAATAGGGCAGCAGCACCAGGTGCGCCGAACTCGAGATCGGTAAAAACTCGGTGACGCCCTGGATAACCCCTAAGATAACAGCCTGAATGACGGACATGGTTTGATCCTCTTTTTATGAATTCAGGTTTGATAAATACGCCCTGGCAAAGTGGGCATATTCTCCCGCTGAGATGGCGGCTCGCAGGCGGGCTACCAGGTTCAGCAGCGTATGGACATTGTGGATCGAAAGCAGCGTACCTGAGAGCATCTCACGTGCCTGGATCAGGTGGCGGATATACGCCCGAGAATGAGTCTGGCAGGTATAGCAGGTGCAGGTCTCGCTGATCGGGCGCTCATCGCGGGCATAGCGGGTATTCATCAGGTTCATCTGACCGCTGTCGGTCATGGCGGCGTTGTGCCGCGCCAGTCGCGTCGGCAGCACGCAGTCAAATAGATCAACCCCCAAGCCAACGCACTCCACCAGGTCCTGCGGCGTGCCCACCCCCATCAGGTAGCGCGGTTTCTCAACGGGCAAAACTGCGTTGACCACTCGGATCATCTGGTGCATCTCGGGTTTGGTCTCACCTACCGAAAGCCCGCCGATGGCGTTGCCCGGCAGGTCCAGCCCGGCAATAACTCTTGCCGACGCCTCCCGCAAATCAGGAAACGCCCCGCCCTGGACGATGCCAAACAGAGCCTGGTCAGTCCGCTTTTTGGCTGCCAGGCAGCGCTCTGCCCAGCGGTGAGTGCGCTCCACGGCGCGCTGATTGTATTCGCGGTCGTAGGGTTCGGCACATTCATCAAACGCCATGATGATGTCAGATCCCAGGTTTTCCTGGATTGCCACCGAAAGCTCGGGCGTGAACCGGTGGGTCGAACCATCGATGTGGCTTTTGAAGGTCACCCCTTCCTCATCGACCCGGCGCGTATCTGCAAGGGAAAACACCTGAAAACCGCCAGAATCCGTGAGGATTGGCCCGCTCCAGCTCATGAATTTGTGTAACCCGCCCATTTCAGCGATCAGATCATCTCCCGGGCGCAGGTAGAGGTGATAGGTATTCGCCAGAATCAGCTTCGCGTCCAGTTCACGCAGATGGCGCTGGGTTAACGATTTGACCGTCGCCTGGGTACCCACCGGCGCGAAGATCGGCGTGGGGATCGAGCCGTGCGGGGTGTGAAAAACGCCAACGCGGGCATCCCCATCCTGAGCCAGGAGTTCAAAGGTGAAGGTGTCTGATGGTTTTTCGGGTTTTTGCATCGGGTTTAAACCTGAACTTAATCTCGATTGATGATTATACCTTAGGAAAGCCGTCGCTTTATCAACACCTATTTTCTCCGCTCCGGCGGTGCACCAGGGTTAAAAACCACTTGATAGGATTCACTCAAACCGCTATACTTCATGACATGAACACTGAAGATACCCACCTCTGGCTGCGGGTTGAGCTGCACGTGCACACGGCTGCCTCGACCGATAGCCTGGTTTCACTCCAAAAACTGATCAATCATTGCCAGCGCATCGGCATCGATCGCGTCGCGATCACTGATCACAACAGCATCGATGGCGCACTGGAGGCTCACGCCCTGGCGCCTGAACGGGTCATCGTCGGGGAAGAGATCGAAACCACCCAGGGCGAACTCCTCGGGTATTTCATGACCGAGCACGTCCCACCCGGGCTTGAGCCCATGGAAGCCATCCACCGCCTGCGCGCCCAGGGCGCGGTGATCAGCGTGGCGCATCCCTTTGATCGCGTCCGCAGCGCACAATGGACCGCAGAGGGGCTGCTGTCTATTGCACTTCACGTGGATGCAATTGAAGTCTTCAATGCCCGCTGCCTGGGCAATCACCCTAACCAGCAAGCCGCAAACTTTGCCAGAGCCCAGGCTTTGCTGACCACCGTTGGCTCTGACGCGCACAGCCTGGTTGAGATTGGGCAGGCATCGCTGTGCATGCCCCCCTTCGATGATGCAGGCGGTTTTATCTCAGCCCTGCAATACGCTGTGCCCAGAACCCGGCTTTCACCGGCATACGTACACCTCTTTTCGACCTATGCAAAACTGGTTAAAAGGCTCCGAAAAGTAAAAATCGCTCATCATTGATGATCTCATCTATGAGCGCCACCACCCGGGATAATCTTTACTGAACGGACGAAACGCACCGCACAAAATTTTCTTGTTTTCATTATAATTACACCATGCATCAATTGTTTTCCCGCCAGAACAACCCGCGTTCGGTTTGGGCAGCGCGCGTGTTAATCGCCATCGTTTTGTTCTGGAATTTGCAGGCTGCGGTTCATTTCATGCTCAAGCCGGCTGTATATGCCCCCTCCTTCCAGTTACAGGGCGTTCCCGGTCAAGTGGCAATAGCCGGATATGGCATCCTGTTTCTGATGTGGCAGGTACCCTACGTCTTTGCCGTGCTGCATCCGGGCATATTTAAAATCTCGTTGTGGTCAGCGTTGATCATGCAGGTCATCGGGGTGATCGCTGAATCGCTCCTGCTTTCCACAATCCCGGGCGATTACACGCTCCTGCGAGGCAGCATCACCCGCTTCATCATCTTTGACGGCGCCGGCGTGCCGATCTTGCTGGGCGCACTGGTGTTGGTGCGGCGTGAAAAATGTCACTCAAACCCGCAAAGCCGTTAGGCATGTTGAAGCGCTGAAAAAACCTCAATTTTCACTGCCGCTTCTATCGACATTTTCACATCGATTTACACGCTCCACATCATCAGTTGTATTATAATGAAGTTAGTTTAATATCTCATAAATGATGAGCGGGCTGAAATTAACCCAGGGCAAGCGGACAAAGGCGTTGATCGAGAGGTCCAAATGGTCATGCAACAGGAAAGAAAATACCCGGTCTTTGTGATGTGCGGGCGAGACCATCAACGGAGCAGATTATTAAAAAACATCGACCCGGACGAGAAGTACAAATCCAAAGCTTTACTGCCTTTTTTGGGCAGGCGCTTGATTGATTGGCAACTGGAAGCGCTGAACCGCTCCTCTTACATTGAAGGGCTCTACCTGCTCGGGCTATCCGCAGCGGATGCCCGTTTCAGCTTTCCGGTTCACTACGTGCCCGTTGAAACGACGGCAGAATTCCCTGATAAACTTGCAGCCGGTCTAGAATATCTCAGCGCAATCGGTAAAAATTCGCACCTGGTGGTGATCAGTTCAAGCGATGCGCCAGGAATCCAAACACCCCAGATCAACCAGTTCTTCGAACATTTGAATTCCCTGCCAGGAAGTGAATTTGTGTTATCGCTGGTTCCCGAAGACCGGGTCGAAGTTGCCTTCCCAAATTCTGGGCGGGTCGTACTCCGCTTTCGTGATCAAAACCTTATCCTGGGTGAGCTTTTCGCCCTCAGTCCGCGCGCCATTCGTAACAATCGCAAAATCATCTCCCAGATCAGCACCCGTCGCCTCCAGATCAACCGCCAGGCGGAAAAGATCAATCCCAAGCCGGTGATCCGCTTACTGGCTCAAAAACCTCACATGTGGGGCGTGATCATCAAGTATCTTTTCGGGCGGGCAACCTTGGAGGACGCTGAACGAATGATCACAAAAACCTTCGGCTACCAGACCAAGGGGGTGATCATTTCCGATGCAGGTTTTGGTATGGATATCGATCTCCCCGAGGATTATGAGCGCCTGAAATCATATGTTCAGGCATTAATGTGTCCCCCATAGCTCGATCTTTTACGTGGATGGGGGTCAGTGGTGAAGGGTTTTTTCGGTCATCACCGGTTAACGCAAGCCCAAATTCATCTGAAGGAGTATAATCCGTTGGCTGAAAATGGAAAATAATAAAAGTGAAGTCTTAAGAAATGCTTGAAAAACTTACCGGGATCATTCAACGCTTCGAGGAAATCGAAGCCCAACTGGCACAAGTCGGCGATGACTACGCCGCTGCTATTGAGCTATCAAAAGAACGCGCGGATCTTGAAGCACTGGTGATGCTGGCACGCGACTACCGAGAAACCCTGGATCGCATCGAGGAAACCAGAGTTCTACTTGATGCCGAAGATGAAGACCTGCGCAACTTGGCAGAAATGGAGCTCGAAGCCCTCGGAGATCGGCGCGACCAGCTTGAAATCCAGCTTAAGAGCATGCTCGTTCCCAAAGATCCGCGTGATCAACGCAATGTCATCATGGAAATTCGCGCGGGTGCTGGCGGTAACGAGGCAGGGCTGTTTGGAGCCGATCTGTTTCGGATGTACTCCCGCTATGCAGAGCGCCAGAACTGGAAAATCGAGATCCTCTCCCTTCATGAAACCGGCATCGGCGGGATAAAAGAGGTCAGCTTTATGATCAAGGGCAAGGGTGCCTTTTCGCGTTTGAAATTTGAATCAGGCGTGCACCGGGTGCAACGCGTCCCCGAAACCGAAGCCCAGGGACGCATTCACACCTCGACGGCTACCGTTGCCGTATTGGCAGAGGTTGACGATGTCGAAATCGAAATTGCCGATTCGGATATCTCCATCGAAGTTTTCAAATCTGCAGGCGCTGGCGGTCAAAACGTGCAGAAAAATGCCACCGCGGTCCGCATCACCCATCTCCCAACGGGCATGGTCGTCGCCTGCCAGGATGAACGCTCTCAGCTTCAAAACAAAACACGCGCGATGAGCATCCTTAAAGCGCGTCTGTTTGAAATCGAAGAACAAAAAAAGCACGCCCAGGAAGCCGCCACCCGGCGCTCACAAGTCGGCACAGGTGAACGCTCTGAAAAAATCCGCACCTACAACTACCCGCAAAACCGTGTCACCGATCACCGCATCAACCTTTCCTCCTATAACCTGGTCGGTTTTCTGGATGGTGATATCGACGAATTCATCGATGAACTAACCCTGGTTGACGAAGCCGAGAAATTAGCCATGGTGGAGGAATAAACCCATTAACCTGCAGCACACCCGGCAAAATCTCAATTTTCAACTGGCACAGGCTGACTGTGAGGCGCCCGGGCAGATCAGCCTGGTTTTGCTTCAACATGTCCTCAAACAGTCAAAAAGCTGGGTGCTCAGCCATTCAGAATACAGGCTCACACCTCAAGAACATGAAGCCCTGCAAGAAAGCCTTGATCACTTCCTCAAGGGCGTTCCCCTGCCTTATATCCTGGGTTATTGGGAGTTTTTTGGGCGAACCTTCCAGCTCACGCCCGATGTCCTCATTCCTCGTCCAGAAACCGAGATGCTGGTTGAATTCGCACTTCAGCACGCCCAGGGTTTGCACTCCTGTAGAATCATCGATATTGGTACGGGTTCAGGTTGTATTGCCATCAGCCTGGCGGCAGAATTGCCTGAAGCAACCGTATTCGGCGTGGATCTCTCCATGGCTGCACTGCGCATTGCACAAAAAAATGCCCGCTACCACAATCTACCGCACATTCATTTCATCCAGGCGGACCTGCTTTCATCGTTTTCAACCCAGTTTGACCTGATTTGCGCCAACCTGCCTTATATCCCCACCCGAACACTGGACGCCCTGCCGGTCTCCAGGTGGGAGCCTCGCCTGGCACTCGATGGCGGTCAATCGGGGATGGAAACGATCCGCCGCTTACTCGTTCAGGCTAAAACCAGAATGGCGCCAAACAGCGTACTCCTGCTTGAAGTCGAATCCACCCTGGGCGCAAGCACCCTGGCATCAGCCCAAGAGGTGTTCCCCAATGCGTATCACCAGCTCGTGCCTGACCTGACCGGTCTTGACCGCATGATCAAAATCCAGTTGATAAGCGATGACCATCTTTAAGAAAAGGGGATAACCTGTGATTAAAACCCGCATCCTCAGCATTAATGACCCCCAGGCGATACCAGCTTCCAAACGCATTATCCAGCAAGGCGGATTGATCGCCTTCCCCACTGACACCATCTACGGCGTCGCTTGCGATGTTTTTAACCCGCAAGCGATTGAAGCCATCTATGCCGCTAAGGGGCGCCCGGTTGAAAAAGCTTTGCCGGTATTAATCGGTGATTATCACCAGCTGGCTGAACTGATCCTGAACCCCGACCGGCGCCTGGAACGAATTACAGCCGCGTTCTGGCCAGGTCCGTTGACCCTGGTCCTCCGTAAGAACCACAAAATCCCCCACCAACTATCAGCCGATGTAACCATCGGCGTTCGTATGCCAAACCTGGATTTCACCCTGACCTTATTGCGTGAGACCGGTCCCCTGGCAACGACCTCTGCCAACCGTTTCAGGGGTCCCAACCCGGTTGACGCCAATGATGTGATCGCCCAATTGGGAGGCCGAATTGATTTGCTCATAGACGGGGGGGTAACACCCGGTCAGACCGCTTCCACCGTCGCCGACCTCACTGGAAGAGACATACGCATCTTGCGCCCCGGGCCAATTTCTCTTGCCGACCTGCAGTCGGTAGCAATCGATGAATAAGCCCGCTCACGATCAGTTATCTTAATATATTTTAATCTATATCGTCCATACTTGGCTTAACCCGTCTGATCGCGCGAAGACAACGATCTCGTAAGTTCGGGATTTTTTATCCTGTGTCAGTTTTTCATCATAAGGGTCTGGAACCGCATCCGGGATTTTGGTCTCAATCTGGCGAATCTGTGGATTAGCATATGCGATTACACTGGCAGTTATCAAAATAATGTCGCTAAATATCGTGCGAACCAATTTTTAACACTCGCATCCAGGCTTACAAACAACAAAAAAGCACCCCTTTGTGATGGGGTGCTTTTTTAAATCGTTATCGTTTTTTTTTGAATGAGGCAGCTATTCGCCCGGTTCTGGCGCTTTCCCCGGTTGGCTGAGCGTCTCGATCTCAGCTTTTCCTGCCTTCTTCAGTGCTTTTCGTTTACGGAAATATCTCACCAGGAAGTAAATTACAATCCCTAAGGGGATCAGGAAGGGCAGGCAGAAAATGCCAAACCAGATCAATGCGTCAACCAGGAATTGACCCGCGTCAATTAACGCTTCGACAGCCTCTTTAACGGTTCCTTTTGGTTCCCAGCCAGCGATCTCTATTGGCTGCAAGGAACGTTTGGACACAACTTCGACCGACAGCGCTGAAAGGGCTGCAGATTCTTCCAGATACCGCATGCGCCCTTTGACAATTTCAATCTCACCTCGATAGTAGGTCAATTCGCTGAACACGTCCAGCACATCCTGGGGATCCTGGGCATCCTCCATCAACGTTACCAGGGCTTGCTCAGCAGCCTCCAGGTTGCGCAATCGGGATTCAAGGTCGGTGTATTCAGCAGTGACATCCTGACCCGAGACGTTTTCAGAAAGTACATCATCCTTAGGATTGAGCGTGAGCGCCCTGATCGACGTCATGATCGGATCCAAACTCCCGGCTGGTACCCGCACCGTGATATATGCTTTCGGTAAATTTCCTCGATCCGTATTCGTCTTATACAGATTAGAAGAAACCACAAAGCCGCCTGAATCAACTGCCATATCGATTATGGCTTGCATGGTTACCTCAGGGTCTTCTACAGAAATGCGCATCTCTGCGTTGTAGACCACCATACGTTGGATCATCTTCGCCGATTCACCCGTTCCAGAGACAAATTCACGTCCTTCTTCAATCGCGTACTGTTCTTCAGCGACCATATCGTAGGATTCCATGGGTGCCGCGTACATCGGTGCCTCCCTGGCTTCATAACTGTCAGGCGCGGATTTCGAAGCACAGGCGCTTAACACAATTGAAAGCATCAATAAAATAAAAAACGAAAACGTCAGTCTTTTCTTCATAATTTCTCCTCTTTTTCTCTTATACAAATCTATTATACAGCTAAAAGACGCCTGTATTGAGAGAAAAGTTCCAATAAAATTGAAAACCATCCCCAGTTGCAACAAGCGCCTGTTCCAATTCCAATCATTACCACCCACCCGCCAGTCTATTGGCGTGAAAGCGTGGAAGTCCGGCAGACAAAATTCGCTCCTGCACCCGGGCAATATCATAGGCAACTCGATGGTATGACCATTTTAAACTATCATCGTCATAAACCATGTAAGCTGCCCGCGGGTCCCGATCGCGCGGCTGTCCAACCGACCCTGGATTGACGATGCATTTTTTCTCAAACGAGAAGGGTTCATTTTCAACTATAAAAAAGTGCCTGGGAACCAGCGAGTTTTCCCCTGACATTTGAAAAACACCCGCCACATGCGTATGACCCACCAGGCAGACCGGTGTATCGAAATGTTTCATATTCGCTCGGGCGGTCGATAGATCCAGAATGTATTCCCAAACCGGATTGCGCGGGCTACCATGTGCAAGGGTCACGCCATCTATAACAAGGCGCTCCGGTAAATTCGCCAGCCATTCCTTTTGGGAAGGCCCCAGCCGGTGTTCCAGCCAGTAAATTGAGTTTCGCGCCTCTTCATTAAATGTCTTTATGTCGATTTCACCCAAGATGGCTGCATCGTGATTGCCCTTCACACACATCAGCCCCGGTAAATCTGCAATCCGATCAATACATTCATTGGGGTCAGGCCCATAGCCAACGATATCGCCCAAACACCAGACACGATCATACTCACCTGCATGCTCCAGCACTGCGTCCAATGCGGGCAGATTGGCATGCACGTCTGAGATGATCAAAATTCGCATGGGTCAGGGCATTAAGAACGTAAATGACCAGTGATCTGCGATCGTATCCACCGTGGAATACAGACCAAACACGACCACCCAGGTGTTGCCAGGCTTCAACCTGAAGGTTTCGCCAGAATCATCGATCAATTGAATAGGTTGAGTCCGGCTGGGCGTCTTCCACGTAATTTCATACGCCTGTCCATCGCGAAACGCAATCGCCCTTTGCCCAAAAGTGTTATCCCAAATGGCCATATCGTGCAGGGTTGGTGCATGTTCTATATGGCTGACAAAGATGACAACGACGTTAGAAAATGCGAGTTGTTCGTCTGTAATGCGGTCTACCAGTGGGATCAGGTCAATGACTTCGCCGCTCTCATTATCCGTCCAGCGCAGATAGTCCCCGCTTTCCTCATCATATCGCCATTCCTCAGGGTTGACCGTAGAAAATTGGGTCGTAATGATATTGGCAGTTTTTCCACCCTCTGGCACCTCGGGGTCAAAGGCCATTCCTTCCAGCAGATAACGTTGCTGAACAACACCTCGATCGGCAGCGATTTTGGTCAGTGCTTCAGAATCGCCAAAGACACTGGTGACCAGCATCCGACCGTCATCACACAAGCCGGGGCACAATTCTTTGCTGCTGATCATCCGGTTGTCGAGGATATCAACAATATGCTCTCTTACGGTAATATAAGCGCCTTCCATCCCTAAAATGCCTTCGTAAAGGCTCACCAGGTAGGGGTCAATCATCCTTCCAGAACGGACCGGACCGATCATATCCGCATCTTGACCGTAAAAGAGGGCGATAAACCGGTTGCCCCCCGAACCAATATAATACTCAAACACCATATCCGCAAAGGAAAGTCCAGCGTGCGGTCTACCTGAAATCGGCTGATTCGCAACCTTAATGAGAACCGGCCGGCGATCTAGTATCGAGGGATCATCCACAACCAGGCCGGTTAGGGGATTTACATTTTCCGGAAACCCAACCGGTCCCACCGGGTACAATTCGGTCACGGGCGTCTCCGTAGCCGTCGCTGTGGCCGTGGGCACAACGACAGTTGCTGTTGAAGTTGGCACAGGTTCCATCGTGTTGGTCGGCATCGCGGCCAGTGTTTGGGCTGCGTAAGTTGGTGCCAGTGAAAGATCAACGGAAGTCGTGTTCCCGTTACAGGCAGCCAGGGTGAGGATCAAAACAGCCAGGATAAACCACTTAATTTGCGGTTTTAATTTCATCATTTTGTTCACCTCAGGTTCATAGTTACCAAGATATTCATTCATAAAACAAACAATGTTGAATTATATTCTTTAAATTGAAATTCGCAAATCACACGGTCGACTATTGAAATCAGGTAACTTTTTCTCCTCTGATTTTGTCGATAATCTCTGCGACCATGTCAAATCTATTGAAAGCTGGCATGATATACACCCCTTGATAAACTGAGCGCAATTCATCAATTAATTCAACAGCAATACGCACACCTTCCTGCACCGATGCCTCGCCAGCTGCAGACATGCGCTGCTGAATTGATGCCGGAATTTGGATGCCTGGAACTTCATGATGTAAAAAGCGGGCATGTCGATCGGTAACCAGCGGCAAGACACCCGCCAGGACAGGGATATTTTTCCATTCGATCTCTTGTTGACAACGATGGAAGAAAGCGCCTGCTTTTTGAACGTCAAACACCGGTTGGGTCATGAAAAAATCCACACCGGCATCGATTTTTTTCTTAAGCACACGAATTTCTTGCGCCGGATTATTCGGCGTCAGATTCATCGCAGCACCAATAAAAAAGGAAGTTGGCTGCCCAATCAACCCTCCGGAATGATCCTTGCCGATATTAAATTTCTCTTTAATCAGCCGGATTAACCCGGTGGGCACCAGATCATAAGCATCGTTAGCATCCGGATAGTCACCAATTGCGGTCGGGTCACCCATGATCACAAATACATTGCGTATGTTCAAAGCGTGGGCTGCCAGCAAATCGCCCTGCACGCGCAGCAAATTGCGCCCCCGGGTAGGGAAGTGCAGGGTGGTTTCAATATCAAATTTTGACTGGATCAATTGACACACCGCCCAGGCACTCATCCGCATGCGCGCCATCGGGCTGTCGGCCACATTGATCACATCAGCGCCGGCATCGGCCAGCAAAGAGGCCCCAGCCAGCAGTTTTTGCGTGGAAAGGCCTCGCGGTGGGTCCATCTCAACGGCGATGACGAACTTACCTGCATCCAACTTCTGCGCTAAATGCGAACGATCCTCTGCCGGCTCTTGCACCACCTCAACCGTGGATTCAAGGACCGAGACGCCGTTCACCAGATCCTCTTTCGAGGTGTTTGCCACTGCTTTCGTCATCATCGCAATATGAGCAGGGGTGGTCCCGCAACAACCGCCGACCACATCCGCTCCAGCCCGCCAGAAAGAGAGTGCGTAATCATGAAAATAATCCGGACCAGCCGAGTACATGATTCGCCCCCCCACCTTTTCCGGTAAGCCAGCATTTGGCATCACGGAAAAACGCCCTGAGGGCACAGCGCTTTTCATCAAGCGCAAGATGTGCAAAAGTTGCGCCGGTCCGCCCGAGCAGTTTACCCCTATCACATCAACTCCATATTCATCCATCCGCTGGGCAACTTCCTGGGGCGTATTGCCCAATAAGGTTCGCCGATCCAGGGTAAAGGTCATCGAGGCAATCACCGGGATATCGGGGTCCACATAACGCGCAGCATTAACCGCTGCCTTGACCGCGTAAAGGTCTACCATGGTTTCAATTAGAATCAAATCCACGCCAGCTTTTACCAGGGCAGAAATCTGTTCCACGTAGATCTCAAAGGCTTCTTCGGGCTGAATGCGACCAAATGGCGCCAGAGGCATCCCCAGGGGGCCCACGTCACCCGCAATCATCACATCTCTGAAGGACGCCATGATCACACGCTGCGCCAGGTTGACCGCGGCGACATTGATCTCTTCCACCCGGTCAATCAATCCATGGCGTTCCAGCTTGATGCGGTTCGCACCAAAGGTGTTGGTTTTAATGATCTCCGCACCAGCCTGAATATACTCAAGATGGATCTCCGCCACCGCAGCAGGCTGGGTGAGGTTCAATGCATCAAAGCAAGCATCAATTTTAACCCCCCGATCATGCAAAAGGGTTCCCATGGCGCCATCCGTGACAATCGGACGATCTGAGCTGATTAATCGGTTTTTAAATTTGTTTACGTTTTCACACATCTGAATTTCTCCTGTGCTTTATTTCAACAGATGTTCCACCCGGCTGAGTCCCACATTGAAGTACTTTGCATCCGGGTGATGCACGATGATCGCCGCTGTGGACTGCTCAGGCACCAATTGGTAGGCAGAGGTCAACCCCATGCCCAGGGCTGATTCTGCCGGCAAAAGGTCAAATACTTTACGATGATCCTTCAATTCCGGGATAGCCGGGTAGCCCCATGAATAGCGCTTTCCGCGTTCCGGCTCCAAGTTTAATTCGCGGCGAATATGCGCATGCAGGTAATCCGCGGCAGCTTCAGCCATCTGCACAGCCAGGCCATGGCGATAATAGGCTTCAGTGTACATCCCTTCCGCCTCCAGTTCGGTGTACCGCTGTGTGGCTCCATGCCCTACAGTGACCACCTGCAGCGCCACCACATCGATCAGCCCGGTATCCCTTGGCGCGAAATAATCCGCCAGGCACAACCCATCAGTTCCCTCCTGCCTGGGGAAAATGAAGCGTGTCAGCTCTTCAGGTTCACCTGTTTGCACGCTTTGCGGGTCGTAAATCAGCAGCGCATTTCCCTCTGACTGGCAGGGCCAATACCCATAGACACCCTGGGGTGTTAACCACCCCTCTTGTAGAGCCGATTTTTCCATCTGGATCAGGCGCTGGTCAAATTCGGTTTTTAGTGCCTCCCAGGCTTCGCCATGTGCATTTTTAGCGCCCCACGAAAGTCGATAAAGCTCGTTAATCGAGAGGTGCTCAGCCACCATCGCCAGGGGCATATTCTTCACCACACGCGGGCCCCAGTGAGGCGCTGAAGGCAGGTTCTTCAAAATCGGCACCGTCCTGCTCCTGTGTGCATGCGATGGGGTGGACTTGCTGTCCAATGCCCTGCCAAGCTCAAAATCGGCAGCTTTGCGGGTTTTTTCCAGCAATTCAGATCGTTTATCTGCGTTCATCAACATATCCATCGTCACCAAGCCCTCAAAGGCATCTTTGCAATAGAAAACGCCCGCTGGATAATAGTGCCCACTTTCTGTCAGAAGGATACGTTTGCCAAAGCGGGTGTTAATGGCTGCGCCACCGATCAACACCGGTATCTCCAACCCGCGCCGATCCAATTCATTGATAATCTGCGGCATCTGCCGGCTGGTGCTCACCAGCAGCGCACTTAGCCCAATAGCATCAGCTTTTTCCTCCACCGCCTTGGAAATAATCGTCTCGGCAGGCACCTGTTTACCCAGATCAATCACGTCATAGCCATTATTCACCAGAATGGTTTTGACCAAGTTTTTTCCGATATCGTGTACATCGCCGTAAACCGTCGCTAAAACCAGCTTTCCCTTGGAAATGCCCTGTTTCCTCTCGAGGAAATTCTCCAAATAGCTGACTGCAATCTTCATCACCTCAGCGCTTTGCAACACAAAGGGCAAAATCAACTCGCCAGAGCCAAATTTGTCGCCCACATCCTTCATAGCGGGCAGCAAGGTGTCGTTCAGGATCGCCACTGCGGTTTCGGCTTTCAGCCTGTGTGGATCTCGTGCCAGGATTTCGTGAATATCGGCTTCTACACCGGTTTTATGACGATGCAGAATGCGCCAGTGCAAACGCTCTTCCGGTGAAAGCCTGTCCAGATCGATTTTCCCGCGCTCCTGGTCATCACCGCTGTCTTCGACGTTCTCGAAATACGTAACCAGTTGGGATAACGCCTCCTCGTGCCGATTGAAGATCAAATCCTCAGCCAATTGCCGTTGCTCGGGCAGGATTTCGGCATAGGGTTTTATATGCGCCGGGTTTACAATCGCCATGTCCAATCCCGCTGCAACCGCATGATAGAGCATCACGCTGTTCAAAACTGCACGTGCCGGGCGCGAAAGCCCAAAGGAGATATTGCTCACACCCAATACCGTCAGCACACCCGGCAGTGAAGCCTTTACACGGCGGATGCCCTCCAGGGTTTCCAGCGCCGAATCCCTCAGTTCAGGGTCACCTGTTGCCAATGTAAAGGTCAACACATCGTAAACCAAGTCCTCAGGGCGCAGACCGTGTCCATCAACGGCCAGGTTATAAATCCGTTGGGCGATTTCCAGTTTGCGGTCCGCACTTTTCGCCATCCCGGCTTCATCAATCGTCAGGACGATGATGGCTGCGTTAAACTTCCTGGCCAGCTTGAAGATCTGATCCGCGTTCTCTTCACCCGATTCAAGGTGAGTTGAATTGATCAGGCAGCGTCCAGGGTTGGCTTTTAATGCTGTTTCAATAACTTCCACTTCGGTGGAATCAATCACCAATGGCACCGGTACTGCGTTAGATAGCTTTTTGACCAACATTCGCATCTGTTCAGCCTCATCTGACCGTTCGGTCAGCGCAACGCACAGGTCCAGCCCATGCGCGCCGCTCTCCACCTGCTGGCGCGCCATCTCAATGATCGCATCAATTTCGCCATCCATAATCAGCTGCTTAAACTTGCGCGACCCCTGGGTATTCAATTGCTCGCCGATCAGAAAAGGAGCCGGCTCCTGCACCATGTTCACCGCCTGCACCGGGGACGCCAACTGCGCCAGCGGTGCAGATGCGGGCAACCATCGCCGATCACGGTCCAGCCTGGCATCGATTAACGCAATGTGATCCTCTCGAGTGCCGCAGCACCCGCCGATGACGCGCACGCCAAATTCGTTCACAAATTCAAGCAACAGGTCAGCAAAGGGCTCCGGTTCCATCGGGTAAACCGCTTGCCCGTCCACATTCAGCGGCAAACCGGCATTGGGAATACAGGAAACGGGTAAATTAGAATGCTCAGTCAGGAAGCGGATCGGCTCACGCATGTAATCGGGACCGGTAGAGCAGTTCAGACCGATTACATCAATGTCCATCCCCTCCAGGATTGCCAACGCCGCAGCGATATCCGTCCCCATCAGCATCCGCCCGGTGGTATCCAGCGTGATCTGCGCCTGGATGGGCAGCACCTGACCGGTCTCTGCGTAGGCAGCCCGGATGCCCAGAATGGCAGCTTTGACTTCTAAAATATCTTGTGCTGTCTCAATCAACAATAGATCCACGCCGCCATCAATCAACCCCACAGCCTGCTCACGAAAGACGTCCACCAGAGCATCAAAATCGATATCCGACATGATCGGGTCTTCGCTCGAGATCAGCTTTCCGCTAGGCCCAATCGAACCTGCCACAAAGCGCGGCTTTCCTTGTGTGGTGTATTCATCAGCTAATTTGCGCGCCAGCCGTGCTGCAGAATGATTGATCTCAGCCACGCGCTCCCCCAATCCGAATTCACCCAGTGTCAGCCGGTTAGAACGAAAGGTGTCCGTTTCAATCACATCGGCGCCGGCTTCCAAAAAAGCACGGTGGACCGTTTCAACAGCCTGCGGGTAGGTGATCACCAGGTAATCATTACACCCAACAGTGGCTTCACCACCGAAATGATCTGCTGTCAGGTTCTGCCGGTCCAGGTTGGTACCCATGGCGCCATCGAACAACAAGACGCGTTGCTGAAGGGCATCTAAATATGCCCGGTTGCTAAAGATTTTTTTCGCTTGCTCCATGTCGGGTCCTTTTGCTGAAAGGATTACAAAAACCTTGCTAATAAAAACATTGCCTCTCAATGGATGAGAGGCGATGATGGTTGCATTTCATTTCACCTCATCTTCCAGAACGTCCCAAATCGGGGTCTGCCGGAATTGGCACCTGCATTAATCTCTGTGGTTGCCGAGGTATCATCGGGCCGGTCCCTCCACCTCTCTGGATGAGTCACTAATGAAGAAGATCTTATCACATTTGAAATTATGAGTCAATCCGGTGCAGACCCCCGTGATATGTTTCTCGTTTCATCACATCGATCACACCTCTGGCTGTTGCAAAGCCGGGATGTTCCGGCATGATGAAGCTGCGCTGGTAAAACTCACCCACCAGGGCAATCTCTTTTTGAATTGAGACTAAATCCATCGTGTGTCCAATCAGGATGATGTCGTGTAACCCGGCGGCATTTGCGGCGTTGATGGCAATTACAGCAATCACCTGCGCCACCAGGCGAACCAGCCCGGCAGCCAGGTCCTCGCGAGTAAAATCCTTGCGGTCGATCAATTTTCCCAGGTTGACCGCGTTAGCATTCGCCGGAAGCTTGCCGACCTCACCGCCAACGGCCTCGCTGACCATAATATCAGCGAGATTGGCATCACCTGCAAGCGCCAAAGCGTCAATTTCATCATAATCTGCTGTTCCCAGGATCAAGTTAGCAAGCCCGAGTACTGTTCCCCCACCGACAGCAGATCCTGTCACATGCTGAGCTGAAGTGCCTCGGGCTGCCACCATTGCTGTGCCCGTTCCGGCGCTGACCACCAAACCTTCCTCAAGACCTGCTGCGACCAGCCCACCCAGCCCCAACGCGCGCATCTCATCCACTTTTAATAAATGAAACCCATCCAGCACAGGGGGCAAAGCACGGTAATGACCGCCTGTTACACCAATTCTCACATCCGCATTCAGGGCATCGCCGACCAAATTCAAACAGTGGCGCACCTGTTCTGCAGCCGACAGGCGCAGGTTTTCCAGTTTATGCATGTGCATCTCGTCGCCATCCAGCCAAACCAAATCGGTATTTGTCGTCCCCATGTCTACAGCGATAAATTTCGCTTTCATCATCTGCTCCTGGTTAATCATCAGCCTGGCTAGATTTTACCCCTTTCCATCGGCTGCGCGAATAGAAGGAGACCAACTCCTGCGCACGCCGGTCTTTTTTTCCTCCGAAACGAAGCGGAGAAGGGACTAAGCAGCGCAATCAAATGAAAGCCTGATTTGGCGAACAGCGGTCAAAACCATCCACACCCTCGCGTTATGCGTTACAATAATTAAGGTAAGGAGATGACCATGAAGTCTGAAGAAAAACCATCCTTTATTAACAGCTTTTTACCCCTTTCAGTGGTCCTGACTCTGATTGGATGGGTGGGGTTGATCATTGTCGTCCGCCATACCCTGCCCACGCTCGGGCCGCGCTGGCTGTTCTTTTTTTTAATTGTACCCGCACTCACCGGGCCAGCCATTCCCGTCAGTTTTTACCTTAACCAACGTTTCCCCAGCACTCCCCCCGTAGAGGGGATGGTCATCATCCGCCAGGCGTTGTGGTTTGGCATTTACGGAAGCACAATTACCTGGATGCAACTCGGTCGGGTGCTGACACCCGCCCTGGCAGGGATCATGGCTGGGGCTTTCATCCTGATCGAATTTCTACTGCGTTTATTCGAACGCAGCCGCTGGAATCCAAAAGGCAATCCTTAACCTGAATCGGGGCTAACCTCTCCATGTCTGAACTGAGCCAAATTCCCTCAATCGACCAGCTTCTTAAATCTCGTGAGATGCAAAATCTCCTGGGGATTTTCGGCCGTCCGCTGTGCGTGGAGGCAGCGCGGGCTGTTCTGGGTGATATTCGCACAGAATTCATCCAGCGTCGCAACCCTGTACCAGATCACGCAGGGCTCATCGCCAGGGTCAATCAACAGTTGGAAGCCTGGCTCGAACCCTCGTTGGTCCCGGTAATTAACGCCACCGGCGTTGTCTTGCACACCAATCTCGGACGGGCGCCTCTCAGCCAGTCCACGCGCCTCGCGATCGCACAGGCGGCAGAAGGTTACACCAACCTGGAGTTCAACCTGGAAACCGGTAAACGCGGTACCCGCTCGATCCACGCCAGCCAGATCCTGGCTCGGCTCACTGGCGCAGAGATCGGGTTCGTGGTTAATAACAACGCCGGCGCTGTCTTGCTGACCCTGTCTGCTCTGGCCAGCGGTCGTAAGGTGATCGTTTCGCGCTCGCAACTGGTTGAGATCGGAGGCGGATTTCGCATTCCGGACGTGATGGCTCAATCCAGCTCAGAACTTGTCGAAATCGGCACCACCAACCGCGTTCACCTCCATGATTATGAAAATGTTCTCCAGAATGAGGGTATTGCCTTGGTGATGGTCGCACACCACTCGAATTTTAAGCTGATCGGTTTTCACAGCGAACCCGAACTGGCTGATATCGTCGAAGTAGCCCATCATTACGGCGTGCCAGTGGTGCACGACCTGGGCTCTGGCGCCTTGCTGGATACCGCCAAATACGGTCTCTCTCATGAGCCCATGGTACAGGAATCCCTCGCCGTGGGTTGTGACCTGGTTTGCTTTTCGGGTGACAAGCTCCTTGGCGGTCCACAGGCAGGAATTATTGTCGGAAAAGCAGAGCTGATCCAGCGCATTCAAAAACACCCCCTGGCGCGTGCGCTGCGTTCAGGAAAGTTAACCCTGGCGGGTATCACAGCCACCCTTGCCCACTACCTCAAAGATGAAGCTGAACAAGAGCTGCCGATCTGGCACATGATCGCCAAATCTCTTGACGCCATTCATACTACAGCAGAAAACTGGCGCGAACACCTGGGCGTTGGCGAGGTCATTCCTGGGCGTTCAACCGTTGGCGGCGGCAGTCTGCCAACCGAAGAGATGCCCACCTATATCCTGGCCCTCGACCCGCCTGACCCCGATGCGTTCCTATGCCGTCTGCGCAAAGCTCAGCCGGCAATCATCGCCCGAATTGAAGACGACCGGGTCCTGTTTGATCCGCGCACCGTCCTCCCTGACCAGGAAGCAGCCTTGTGGCACGGCCTCTCGGCATCCTGGGCTGCCGAGCAGGCGCTGGAATAAACCCTGTATCTGCTGAAAAGATCACCACAAAAAAGACAGGAAAACCATGAAAACAGACCTACAAAAGAACCTCACCCAAAACCACGCCGACGCCCTTTGGATCACCGGTCCAGCCCAACACAATCCTTTTATGATGTACCTGACCGGCGGCGGTCATATCACCATGGCTGATGTCATCATCCAGACCGGCCAGGAGCCCGTGCTGTGTCATGCCCCTATGGAGCGTGATGAAGCCGCTAAAACCGGTTTAAAGACCCTGAATTACAGCAAATACCCGATCAAAGAACGCCTGGCAGCAGCTAATGGTGATCGGCTGACAGCCCATGCCCTGCTTTACAAGTCCATCTTCGAAGAGCTGGGATTAACTTCGGGCAAGGTCATCCTCTGCGGTCAGTCTGATGTGGGCAAAATGCATTCCACCGTCAACAAGATCCAGGAATTGCTTCCCGGTCTGTCCTTCCATGGCGACCATGAAGATGCCATCCTGCTGCAAGCCATGTCCACCAAAGACACCGATGAAATTGAGCGCATCCGAAAAATGGGTGCGGTGGTCGTTGAGGTCGTCTCCCGGGTGGCTGATTTTCTCACCAGCCACAGAGTCGCTGACAATCTGCTGATGAAAGAGGACGGCGTCCCCCTGGTGATCGGCGATGTTAAAGCCAGAATCAACCTCTGGCTGGCTGAATTGGGCGCCGAGAACCCCAACGATACGATTTTCGCTATTGGCCGCGATGCCGGCGTGCCCCACAGCAGTGGCAACGCCACCGATCCCCTGACCCTTGGGCAAACCATCGTCTTTGACATCTTTCCTTGTGAACAGGGCGGTGGATATTTCTATGATTTCACCCGCACCTGGTGCCTGGGATATGCACCGGACGAAGCCCAGGCATTATATGACCAGGTGAAATCGGTTTACCAGCAGGTGACCTCCGAACTCGAAATCGACGTGAACGCAGCCCACTTCCAGGAGCTCACCTGCGACCTGTTTGAAGCCATGGGACACAAAACGATCCGCCAGGACCCGACGGCTGAATCCGGTTATGTCCACTCTGTGGGACATGGGTTGGGCTTGCACATCCACGAAAAACCCTGGTTCAGCCAGAAGGACGATCCCACCAATATCCTGGCTCCGGGTTCGGTGTTTACGATTGAACCCGGTCTGTACTACCCTGAAAAGGGACTGGGTGTCCGGTTGGAAGATAGTTATTACGTTACTTCCGCCGGGACATTTGAGAAGTTTATCGACTATCCCATGGAACTCTGTCTGCCCATGAAAAGAAAGTAGAGGTGAACTGCTATGGCGCTTCCACCAGCACGCATTCTTGGCATCGAAACCTCCTGTGATGAGACTGCTGCCGCCGTCATCAGCAATGGCCGGGTGATCGAATCCAACGTGGTCGCCAGCCAGGTTGACCTGCATGCACAATACGGCGGTGTGTTCCCCGAGTTGGCTTCACGTGAACACGTTAAAGCGATTTACCCCATCGTCAATGAGGCGCTACGCCAGGCTTATGTTGACATCAGTGAAATCGACGCAATCGCCGTCACCCAGGGGCCTGGCCTCGCCGGGTCGCTGGTGGTCGGTGTGAATATGGCCAAAGGTCTCTCCCTAGTCGCCGAAAAACCCCTGATTGGCATCAACCATCTTGAAGGCCATATCTATTCAGCCTGGCTTCATCCTGCCGATGTCACACCCCCTCAACCACCCCGTTTTCCCTTGCTGGCGTTACTGGTCTCCGGCGGACACAGCGAACTGATCTTAATGACGGACCACCTTGCGTATCAACGCCTGGGAGGCACCCTGGACGATGCGGCCGGGGAAGCTTTAGACAAGGTCGCCCGCTTGCTCGATTTGCCCTATCCTGGCGGACCGTCGATCCAGAAAGCCAGTACCTCGGGCAAAGAAACCGCTTTTTCTTTTCCCAAAGCTATGCTGGAAGGAAGCTGGGATTTTTCCTTCAGCGGGGTGAAAACAGCCGTCCTGCGAGCCGTTGAAGCTCTGCAGGCTGAGGGGCGCCCATTGCCGATTGAAGACCTGGCAGCCAGTTTCCAGGCAGCCGTGGTCGACGTTTTGGTAGAAAAAACCCTTCTCGCAGCACAAAAATATAAAGTGCGCGAAATTATCGTCGCCGGAGGTGTTTCCGCCAATAAGCGTCTGCGTGAAAAAATTCTGGCTGAAAGCAAATACCCGGTGCATATCCCACCCCTCGCATTGTGCACTGACAACGCCGCTATGATCGCCGCTGCGGGTTATTTTCATTTCATCAAGGAGGATTTCAGCCCCTTTGATATCGACGTCCTGCCGAACTGGCCGCTTTCATTCTCGCATTAAATGTAAACGATTGCAGTTTCAACCATCCTATGAATAACGGGCTCCCACAGATGACACTGATGAAGCGACTTTACAACTCAAGGACAGAGACACGATTGCTCGACAGGCGAACGCGCAATCCAAAAAGATCCACCGCCTGGCGTGCGGGCGCACCCCCTCTCCCGTTCAGGCATGAATACTGAAGATGACGAAGCATATCGAACCTGACCAGCCTGCTGGAATGCGTTCTGACCAGCAAGATGTTAAATCTACAACAAGTTGCAACCCCTATGTGCTCCGGTTCAGCACAGGCAGGATCTGCCCGCGCTGCCAGATCGAAAAGCTGGAATATAACAGTATGTTACAGCTGACCTGTCCTCGCTGCGGTATTGTGGAGGGCGGAGCATTTACCTGATAAAACCAAGTCATCTCCGGTGGAGATTAGAAAGGAAAATAATTTATGGAAAGTAAAGTCGTTTGGAACGGAAACATGTCCTTTACCGGTTTTTCTGAGACCGGCAACTCGATTCCCATGGATACGAGCAAAGCGATGGGCGGCTCCGAGCATAGTTTTCAACCTATGCAATTGTTTGCCATCGGGTTGTGTAGCTGCACCGCCATGGACGTGATCTCGATCCTGCAAAAAAAGCGCCAGGAGGTTACCAGCTTCGAGGTCAACGCCCAAATTGAAAGGGCTGAAGGCCATCCCAAAGTGTTTACCAAGATCCACCTTGAATACAAGGTTACCGGAAAAAACCTGGATCCAAAAGCGGTTGAACGCGCGGTGGAATTATCAGAAACCCGCTACTGCCCTTCAATAGCTATGCTTGAAAAAACTGCCGAGATCAGTAATACCATCACCATCATCGAAGCAGAAGATTAGAACGTCACTCTTCGGTGCCGCTTTAATAAATCGAACCGCTTTTTCAACCTGGTCTGATTCAGCGTAGTCGGGAATGTGCTGTTCAACTTCCCGTAAGGGTGTAACCCGGTATGCCACCAGGCATACAGCCGCAATTAAAATCCCGTTCAACAGGATGATCAGGGACATTCCTCCACCTGGTTCTGAGCCGAATGTCGAATTTAGCAGGCGGGTCAGCCAGTTTTTCGGCGGATGGGCGGTTTTTTCTCAAGCCCGGACACCCATGGCAAAACGAGTCATCTGCGAGCCACCATGGAAAACAATTGCCCGACCCAGACCAGGTTAAAACCGCGTAAGCTGTCTAGCTTTGATGCCATCAGCGCACACTTTCTGTTTTTAATTTCTATTTTCGCATCAAAAGACATTTATGCTCACAAACCCTTCATCCCCACCCTCAGGAGATTTAAGTCATTGGGGCGTTTAATGTCAGTTAACGTTTTGTGCAAAGACAGATCGTCATAAATTATTAATCACAAATGAATTGAATGCTTTTTTAAGAATACGTTTAACAGGCGTCATAAACGGGTAGAATTAGGCTGATTGAGGTCAAAATGAGGAATTATTTACCTATACGAAGTTTTCTTCTGCTCCTGTGCGTCATTTGCCTGCTGGCAGCTTGCTCGCCGGGCGAAGAGATGATCCCCACCCCTTCTCCAACGGTCACCCTGCAAGCAACAGCTACACCACTCCCTTCACCAACGCCCACACCGGAGCCAACGCCGACACCCACGCCCCTGCCCATGGATGGAAAGCAGACACAGTACATCATTGATGCCACGATCAATTATTACAACCGGTTCATCACGGTTTCCAGCCAATCCACCTACACCAATAAAACCACCGTCCCCATCACAGAAATGGTGTTCATCGTCTATCCGACCATCTTCCAAAACGCGATCTTTATGCGCTCCGTCAAACTGGGCGATGGCACGACCATTGACAACTACCGTTGGGAAAGCCACCGCATGGTGGTTCCCCTCGAAATGCCGCTGCAGCCCGGCGAACAGATCAGTTTTATTCACAACTATGAACTGTATATGCCCGATCGCTCAGGCGTCTTCGGGCAAACCGGGCGCCAGTTGCTGCTTTCCTACTGGTTCCCGACCATTCCGCCCTTCGACGCAGAGCAGGGATGGCTGGCTTACGAGTTTTCTCTGGTCAACAGTATGTTCGTTGGCGAACACCAGGTCTTCGAATCGGCTGATTTTGATGTAACCATTCGCTTTACCGATCGGGCTGAAAACTTGGAGATCGCCGCCGGGGCGCTGCCCATCATTGAAGAGGATAGCTACCGCTTTGTGCAGCCCTTAGCGCGCACCTTTGTGTTGGCGATCAGCGACTCTTATCAAATCCTTACCCGCGAGGTTAACGGGGTGCAGATCAGGGGGTTCTCATTACCCGAAGTGATCGAATCCTCTGAGGTTGCGGTGGACCTGGCTGAAAAAGCACTGCGCCTGTATTCTGAGTTGTTTGGACCTTATGAACGGGACGTGCTCAGCGTGGTGCAGGCAGATATGGATATCAACATGGAATTCGACGGCCTGATCCTGATCCAAAGCAGTTTTTACTGGCTCTACCGCGATCCGCCGCGTTCAGACTTGCATATCATCGTCCCTCACGAGGTGTTGCATCAATGGTTCTTCAGCCTGGTGGGTAATAACCAGGCCATGGAACCCTGGCTGGACGAGTCGATTGCCACCTATGCAGAATCCCTGTTTTACGAACGCTACTTTCCAGACGATCTGGAGTGGTGGTGGAACACCCGCGTTTATTCACACTTACCCACCGGCACCATCGATACATCGATCTATGTCGCCGGCGGCGTACCGGAATATTTCAATCGCGCTTACCGACGCGGGGCATTATTTTATAAAGATCTGCGTGAAGTTATGAACGATGAGGCTTTTTTCAGGTTTATGCTGGATTATGCCCAGTCGCACCGCTATAAAATCGCCTCAGGGATAGATTTTTACAACACTCTGATGAAGCACACAGAAGCCAATGTATCCCCCGTTTTTGAGCTTTATTTCACCAACCCGCCAGGCAATCCATAAAACCAGAATAAGTATCACGCTTGAAAACAGACCGTTTTCTTCGATATTAACCGTGCTTGACATTCATATCTTCCGTGATACTATGCTATTAGAGGATAAAATGAACAATCAACCAGATCCTGAGAGCAAAATCGAAGAGATTGACCTTGATAAATCCGAAACAGACTCGCCAGAAAGACCTGGGGCCGAAAATCCGATAAGCGCAGGCTCTAAACTTGTCGCAATGTTCAGGCGTCCAGCCGTGACCCGAACAGCGATGCTGATCATTACAGGGATCGTGTTCACACTGATGGTCTGGGGTGTTGGCTCGCTGATTGTTCACGCCATTATGCCGACGCCAGAACCCACCCCTGTGCCCACGGCAACCCGCGTGACCCTGCCTGCAGGGGTTAGCACGCCAGCTTTTTCAGCCAGCGGGCAATCAACCGGTTTGCTGCGCGGGCATGAAATTCAAATTACCCCCGCAACCGCGGTTGAGGGTCGCACCGAAGTGATCCAATACACCGTTGAAGCAGGCGACACGATCTTTGGGATCGCAGAAAAATTCGGATTAACGCCAGAAACGGTGTTGTGGGCCAACCGTTATGTCATCGGCGACACTCCGGATGGCTTAAGTATCGGCGTGGAACTCTTCATCCTGCCCATGGATGGCGTTTATCACCGCTGGTCCGAGGGAGAGGGTTTAAACGGCGTTTCCTCCTTTTACGGTGTCTCTCCCGATGTGATTGTTAATTATCCCGGCAACAACCTGGATCAAGATCTTGTTGGTGACTATTCAAACCCCAACATTGCTCCGGGCACGATGTTGGTCGTCCCGGGCGGTAAACGACCAACAGTCGCCTGGATTGTTCCTCGGGATAGCCCCGCTTCAGGCAATTCCTATCTCGGTCCTGGCGCCTGCGGAGGCATCCTTTATGGTGATGTCGGCACCGGTACCTTCACCTGGCCGACCACAGAAAAATGGCTTTCGGGCTACGATTACAACCCACCCGTTCACAATGGGCTTGATTTTGCCGGTCGTTCCGGCTTCTCCATCTTCGCGTCTGATTCCGGCGTGATCGTCTATTCGGGCTGGTCGGATCGCGGGTATGGCAATTTGATCGTTATCGACCACGATCGCGGCTGGCAGACCTTTTATGCCCACCTGTTGGATGGTTCAATGCTGCCCTGTGGCAGCAATGTCCAGAAAGGTCAATTGATCGGCTTAATGGGTAGCACTGGAATGTCCACCGGTCCTCACCTCCATTTTGAAATACGGTTAAACGGATACCCGGTCAACCCCTGGCAATTCCTCAATTAAGCGCGTGTTGAATATTCGCTAATTTAATAACAGGAGATGCTCGTCAACGCAAACCTTCTCGTAGCGTTCCCTATGCCCTGCAAGTGAATTGAGCCGTGTCCACCCTGCCTAATGCACGCCCTTTAGGCTGGCAGTGGATCTAAACGACTCATTGATCCAGATCAATCGGGATCATACTTCTACCATCCGGGTTTTCACTGGCCAGGACTGTGATTGGACCCTTTACCAGCCACCCCTTATAAGGTGCCTCACCGCGCAGCGGTCGCCAGCCTGAAAGCACAAACGGCACGACCCCATCCGCCTCGACCCATTCCCCATTATATTTTCGGGCGATATGAATATGCGTCCCGGTTGACCTTCCCCCTTCGCAGGATGGAAAGCCCAACGGATCGCCTGCTGAAACATAAGTCCCCAGCGGAACCCGACCGTCATTGGCAATGTGCAGGTAAAGCACAACCCATCCAGTGCGTTCATCGCCATCGCCATCCAGATCGAGGATCAATAAACCGGTGCCATCTCGCACCACCAGGCCGTCTGCCACAGCGGTTGTAGGCACTGAAGAGGGGAAACAGCCGGTGACTGTCGACGGTGGAGCAAAATCCAGCGCTGCCCAGGGCGCCAGGCTGCCCCAGCCCGTATGCGGTCCACCCGTGAATGCCCAAACCTTGTCCGGCGTAAAGGGTAGCAAAAGCTCAGGTTGACTCAGGGAGCCAGGGATGTGCGGTTCAGCATCCCATGGGTCGCCAAACAGGTTCTGATACGTCAGGCTGAAGCCGTCCGGACCGATCGCCCGGTGAAAATCTGCAACTCCCATGATTTGTGAGAAAAAGTGCTGCAATGCAACACTGGCCGCGTTTTGCCAGGGGTCAGGCCGTACCAGGGAACCATCCGCCAGTTCGAATTCAAGCAGCTCACCGTTTCTCCAGCGGTAATAGCTGTCATTCAGCAGGTTCGAGGCATGTGATAACTGCAGGTAAACCCCTGTCCAGTAATTCGTTTCCAGGCCAAGGATATTCTTTTCAGCAGCAGGGTCGAGTTCGGGTTGAGAAAACGCGCCGGCCAAATACTCCAGCAAAGCCAGTTGCACCTTGGGGCTGATCGAATAGTTCAAGCCGACATAATCAACAATTTCACCTGCGGTGCGCGTGCCACTGAACGCCCAGGCAGTATACGAGTGAATCCACCCTCCAGATTGGGCAATAAAAGCAGAAGCTTCAAAACTCACCGCGTCAGGGCCATTTACAAACACAGCATCCGGAATGATTTGGAACGGGGTTCCCCACAGGGGGCGGTAATAAATAGGAATTTGCATCGGCATTCCCGGCGGCATGGTGGTGGCATCATCGGGGATGATTGGGTTTGCCTTGCGGATTTCACTCTCTGTCGTATTAAAACGAGTAGCCAGTGCGGGGAGCGTGTCGCCCGTTTGCGCAATGTATTCGACCAATTCACCGGGCTCATAAGCTCGACGGGTTGGGAATGGTGTGATCTCAGCAAAAACCTCGACGACAGCTTCATCAACCGGGGTGGGGTAAATCATCGTTGGCAGTGGCGAAGGCGAACACGCCGACAGAATGAATGTTAACAAAAAAAGGATTGAGTAAATCTTCAGGTTTTTCATCACAATGGAGTGGCTAATCAGGCCTGATACATACAAAAACGAACAGAGTCTATCATCAAATTGTCTCAAAAACTCAGCAGATTGATTTTCGCTTACAGAGCTGCTTTTTTCAAGGACATCATATCAAAAAATATCGAACCTTCCCGCTAAAGGTCGCTATTTTTCTCGTTTAATGTGGGTTTCAAAGGTTGCGGCAGTGTTGGCATAAATAATTTCAGTCCCTCGAGTTAGCCATCCTTTGTAGGGCACGCTGCTGGCGCGGGCAGTCCATCCACTGAGTGTAAACGGTAAAGGACCGCCAGCCGGAACCCATTCGCCATTGTAGCGCCGGGCGATATGGACATGCGTACCGGTGGAACGACCGCCTTCACACGAAGGGTGCCCGATTCGATCTCCAACCTCAACCCAGGTGTCCAGCGGGATCCTGTCCTTGGTGGCAATATGCAAGTACAACAGGGTCCAGCCCGTTTGCTCGTAGCCATCACCATCCATATCAATCACAACCACACCATTCTCAGAACGAACCACCCGTCCTGGTACTGAAGCAACCACCCAGACTGGCGACTCGTGGCATCCCGTTTCAGAGCTGGGTGGAGCAAAATCAAGTGCTGCCCACACGTCGGCTGAGCTCCAGGCAGCGTGCGGTCCCCCGGTGAAAGCCCATTTATAGTTTGGCTCAAAGGGGAGGATCATCTCGGGTTGTGCGATATCCGCCGGTATTAACGGCTCAACTTCCTGGGCACGGATCCATGGGTTGCCAAACATTTGTTCAAAAAGGGTAAAAAAGCTCTCTTCAGTATACAGGGCTTGCACCCAATCATCATAGCTGTATAAATCTGAAAATGCGTTCATTAACCCGACCGTTCCCGAGTTCAGTTCCGGTGCCAGGCGCAAAAACTGCCCATCATCAAAATCAATCGCCAGTTTTCTGCCTTCCTTCCAGCCATAATAACCGTCCATCACCCGGCTGGCAAACCAGGCTGCCTGTAGATACAGGTCTTTCTTTGCTTCCATGTAATAGCCCAGGGGGTAGTCAATCGACCGTTGATCCTCGGGGAAACCATAAACCCAGCCCGATCGATATTCCAAAAATGCCAGCAACAACCTGGGGTTAACCGAATACTCGAGCGCAATGCGGCCAATCACATCAGCACCCGAAGTGATCCCGGTCGTTGCCAGGTATTGAGAATGGGTCGCAAGATAACCACCTGCTTCCTCAACGAAGCTTTTGATATCAAAATCGACCGTTGATGGTGAGAATGTCACCTCGCTATCGGGCAGCAACTTACTGCGAGAACTGGTCTCTCCCAGTCGGTTGGGGATGATTAACAGCTGCCCGGGCGGAAGCAGCCCATGATGGTCAATTTCCATGGGAGATTTCACCTCGCCAACATTAACCCCAAAACGCAAACTGACTACTGCAAGGCTGTCTCCGGCGACTGTATAATACAGGATACTTGGGTCATCACTGGGGGGGATATTCCGCGCCTGGGTGGGCAACGGCAATCCAGGTTCTTTCTGAGTTGGCGTTGCTTCTGTGGTTAAGAGAACGGCTTCTGTCGGGGTTTCTGGTGTTGGCAGGCTTGTTTCCGGCACTGAGGAGATCATGCTTTCCGCAGTCGGACTGACCGTCGGCGTTATCACGGGGCCGCTCCACCGGGAAGAATCCGGAGCCAGTACGGGATAAGCCAACCCACCGCCGACAATCCCGGCTAAGATCAACCCCGCCGTTAACAGCCCAAGTGACCGCTTAAGTCGACGCTTAAAATAGCGGTGCCTAGCGCTGGATTGCATTGGTCGCTGTGCGCCCATTCCATGCCTCCAAAACGGTATCTCCTTTCGTCAGATAACCGTCATATTCCACGCCATATCCTGAAGAGACCCAACCATCCATAACAAACGGCAGGTTTCCATCGGCTGCGATCCATTCTCCATTATACCTTCGGGCAATATGCAGGTGCGTTCCGGTAGAGAAACCGCCTTCACAGGAAGGGTGACCAACCCGATCCCCCGCCTCCACATAGGTGCCCACGCTGACCCGATCTTGGGTATCCATATGCATATACAGGATCGACCATCCTGTCTGCCAGACACCATCTCCATCCAAATCTTGAATCACAGCGCCATGCCCTGAATAAACCACCTCACCCGGCGCTACCGCGACCGCCCAGGCATCACTGGGAAAGCAGCCCAGGGCTTCTCCTGGCGGTGCAAAATCAAGCGCTGCCCAGGCAGACCCTGTACCCCAACCGCCATGCGGGCCGCCCGTAAAGGACCAAACTGCGCCTGCCTGAAATGGAAGTTGTAATTCAACCTGTACCAGGTCATCCGGAATAAGGGGTTCAATACCGTGATCAAAAGGATAGCCAAAAAAACGATAATAGGTGGCAAAAATCCCGGTTTCAGAAACCGCCCATCTCCAATCTTCCTCTGTGGTCAGGTGACGCATCAGGTTCAACACGCCGGCTGTCCCTGCGTTTATGGTCGGATCAACTCCGATCATGCTGAAATCAGAAAGCTCCCACATACTGATGGCTTCAAGCTTCCACAGGTAGTAACCTTCATTTAGCAAATTCGCCGCCCATGCCAGTTGATCAAACAAACCGCTGTTCCAGGCGTCATAATAGCGCATGGGGAATTCGAGAGTCTCATCAGGCGGTTCTTTTTCAGTCACCCATTGGCTTTGAAACTCCAATACGGAAAGCAACAAACGGGGATTAACAGAGAATAACAATGCGACTTGCTCCAAGATTTCAGCGCCGCTCATGCGAACATCGTCCACTTCTTCGCTGTAAACCGACAGGTATCCTCCCTGGGCGGCCACAAATTTAGCCACATCAAAATCAGCATTGCTGGGGCTGTTTATCAATTCAGAATCGGGCAGGATCTTAAAACCTGGGGCAACATCTGTAAATGAGGACGGGGGAATCAATAGCACTTGCCCGACTTCAATCAGGTTTTGATCGGCAATATCATTTGCTTCAACGATTTGGTTGATCGAAACCTGGTATTTCTGGGAAATCTTCCGCAGAAAGTCTCCTTGTTGAACGACGTAGGTCAGCGTTTCACTCCTGGGTGTAGGCAAGGTAATGGGTGGATTGGGTGTGGGCGTGGACGCTGTGATAATCGGGGCAATATGCATCTCCGAACTGTTCCCATCCGTGGTGGACACGATAATATTCGGCGCATCCTTGTCGCTGAAAGACGCTTGCCAGGGCTTCGAACCCGGGCCAGGCTGATAACATCCACCCAGAAAAATCAGACTGACCAGCGCAATTGTGATGAGCGTGCATCTGAGCCTCATTGAATCACTCACTTCCTTCAGCATGACAATAATAGTAATAATATTCCCGTTCAGCTTCATCAACACTTCTTGCGTATTCCTTGGCAGCCTCGCTCACCATTACAGCTTCATTCAGCGCCTGAACAGCAGCGGTTGACCAAAACCGGGGCAGTACCAACAAAGGCGTCTCCATGGACATTTCAGGCTCTCCCAGTGGAATCCAGTTGTACATAATTGGTCCGCGCGAATAAACGGTGAATCCGATTTGATATCCTGCTTCAACAGCGATGGCAACCGCCCGCGCATCAAAATTTCCGCCTGGCCACACGTGTGCAATCGGTCTTTTTCCGAAACGTGCTTCGATGGCTTCAATCGGTTGATACAATTCTTCCTTAATCTGCTCTATCGTGGTGTAATCTTGGATGTAAATGTGGTTATAACCATGGGATTGCACATCCAGCCGACCGGTGCTGGCTAATCTTGTCATCGTTTCCCAAACCGAATCGCGGGTACTGTCAGTAGCAATCCAGCCCAGAGTCAGCGTCCAATCCTGCTCTTCCAGGTAAGGCATAAACAGCTCGGTGACGCCAGGTCGGCGGTCATCCAAGATTAACAGCATCGACCGCTCTGGGATTGCCTGGTTGTATTTAAGAAAATCAACCAGTTGTTGCGATGTGATCGTTGAAAAGCCTAATTCTATCGCTGTTTCCATAAAATACTCAAAATAATCCATCGATATTGATGTTGTGTCGCTGATCTGCCGACCAGGACTCACTATTGAATGAAACATAATGGGTACAACAACCGTGCCAGGACTGCTCTTTTCTTCACCCCAGCGATTTTCAAGATACTGGCAAACGCTGGACAGGTATGCCACGGGTGTAACGGCTGGTTTCATTGTTTCAGGAAAAAATCTTTCAGGAAATTCCGGCCCAACGTCGTGTTCAATAGTGCTGATCTTTGTCGGTCTGTTCGAAGGGGTTGGTTCCGGCGTGGCTGAAGTTGTCGGCGTAGGTGCCGGATAAGTCGTTGTGGGAGTACCAACAATCGCAAACTCGGGGACGATCTCGGTATGCACTTCGAGATTATCAGATCTCCCGGCAGTTACCAGGGGGGTTATTTCTTTTGTGCAGCCCTGCAGCCAGGTGCTCCCAATACAAATCATCGCAAAGGCGCCGTATTTTAACAACGCTCTCAATTTTTGTGTCATTTGTCTCTGATTATACCGAATTTACGCCTGGAAATTCGTTTTCAGTTTTCCAGTTTTTCTGGTAAAATGTTTGCTAAATTAACTATCATTCTTTTTTATGGAGAAATGCTGATGAAAAAATCGATTTGGCCTTTACTTCTGATCTTCTTTGTTCTGGGTGGACTGGTTATCCTGCTGGTTGGGAAGGTGATCTTACCACCGCAACCGCGTCCCGAAAGCGTACAGGCGATCAGTGAAAATTGGGCAGAGTCTGCACATGCTGATCGTGAATCCTTCACTTTTAACTATTGGAATGAATACGAACCACCTGAGATACCTGCCTTCTGTGCGAAATGCCATAGTGCGTATGGCTATCTTGACTACCTGGGTGAGGATGGCAGTGAAGCCTTTGTTGTTGATTCATCCGTGCCAATCGGTTCTGTGGTGACTTGTCAGGTGTGCCACAACCCCAGCGCCCACGAAAAAAATGAGACTCTGTTCCCTTCTGGCGTCAAAATTGACATCCATGGCATGAGTTCGAATTGTGCTGAGTGCCACCAGGGCTATAGCTCAGGCGGTGATGTCACCAAAGCCGTTGCCACATTGCCGGAAGACGAGGTTAATGAAAATCTCGAGTATATCAGTGCCCATTACAAGGTTGACGGCGCCCTCCGTTTTGGCGCAGACGCAATGATTGGATATCAATATCCTGGTAAAACTTATGCTGGTTTCTTTCGACATGTTCCGAGCTTTCAAAACTGCACAGACTGTCATGACCCGCATTCACTCCAGGTTACGCCTAGTGATTGCGCCACCTGTCACTCTGTCGTCACTGATTACTCTAATCTGCACGATATTCGCGAGGCTGGTCGTCCCGATTACGACGGGGATGGAAACACCACCGAGGGCATCCATTACGAAATTGCCACCCTGCATGAAGCGCTACACGACGCCATCAAGGCTTACTCCCTTGAAGTTGCCGGTCAGCGGCTTGTGTACGCCTTCCGTTACCCTTACTGGGTGGTCGATACAAACAGCAATGGGGTTGCAGACCCTGATGAGATCAACTATGGCAATCTTTATAAAAACTGGACCCCGCGCCTGGTGAAAGCCGCTTACAATTTCGATCTGATTGTTCATTCTAAGGGTGCCTTTGTACACAATCCTCAATACGCCATCCAATTGCTCTACGATACCATTGAAGATCTGGCTACCGTGATTGATGTCGACATGTCAAACATGGTCCGACCCGATTAAACTTCAGCGCCATTAAAATAAAAAAGGCTGCTTTGGATTCTCAAGCAGCCTTTTTTGGTTATCTCAATCAAGCCATCTCATATTTTTCAGAGAAGATTTTCTTACTCCCCACATCCAGGCTGTGCAAGGCGCCTTCCACAGCCTCAATCATTGGCGTTGGTCCACACAGGAAGAAGAGATATTCCCATTGTTTATAATCAGCAGGCAAATGGCGGGCCAAAATATCAGCGGTAATATATCCACTTTCGCCTTTCCAGTCTTCCGTCGTGTGTTCAAGGACGTGTATCACTTTCAGGCAATCCATTTCTTTTTCAAGTTCAGCCAGTTCGTCTCTGAAAATAACCTTATCCCAACTTGGGCTTCCATAAAAAAACATCACCGGTATACAATGATCACGATCGCGCATGGTACGCAAAATGCTTAATACCGGCGCTGACCCAATCCCGCCTGCAATCAATACCAAGCGGTTGCTTTGATGCTCATCAAGGCTGAAAGTGCCATAAGGGCCATCCACATAGATCCGATCGCCTGGCTTCAAATCCTTGATAGAGCTGGTGAAATCACCCAGTTCCTTAATCGTAAAACTCATCAGACCATCATCTCGATCCGAGCTGGATGAAAATGAAAATGGGTTTTCTCGAAAAATAAAGGGGGATTCTACCGTTATCCAGGCAAATTGACCCGCTTGGAATTTAAATCCGGGATGCCCATCTGGACGCACAAATAAGGACCAGGAATCCCCAAATTCCTTTTCAACATGGTCCACCACGTAGGGGTGTTTTACCATGATAATCGGGCGCGCCACACGAATGTACACGATCACTGCCAACCAAATCGCTGCTAAAACCAGCCAGATGACACGCTGATAGGTAAGCGACAGGAAATAATTGATCCTGAACATATGGAAGAAGGCAAACCCCACAGCCAGCAGGGTCATTGCATCGTGCAACCAGCGCCAGACATCATATCTCATTTTGATATCTTCCCGCCACACTGAAGTGACAATCAAAATCAGCATCGCCAGCACCGAGATCAACGCTGCCCGTGCCCGCCAAGGGGCAGTCGTAAAGTTTAGCAACAGCAAAGTTTCGGGGTTATTAATAATCAATAATACAGGGTGAATCACCGATAAAATCAATGTGGCGATTGACATTTTGTGATGGATCGTATACAGTTTCTCCATTGGAAAATGCCGGGTTATGAATTTCAAGCGTGATGTTGGAATGGTTTGTAATCCCAGCAAGGACATGGTGATAAAGCCCAATGCAACCGAGAAATCTCGCAAAAATTCGCGTGACCGTGGGCGTGGAAAAATGATCAACAAAACCAGGGGTAAAAAGACCAGGATCACATAAAATATCGCCCAGAGCCTTGTATATAAAGACTTTTTCAAATTATCCATCCTTTCTTTTGCATGCTTGCACCCAATACAGGTGATAACAATTAACTTGTTTGATTTTACCTTATTATTTAAAATCTCAAGCATTGAATTCAAGGTTTGGATTTGAATTTGATTTATTTTTCAAACTCCGCTACAATTAAATATGGCTCAGACGATTTTTACAGTCGGGCATAGCAGCCTGAATTTTATGCAATTCATTACACTGATCCAGGCGAACAACATCAACCATATCGTAGACATTCGCAGCATACCTTACAGCAAGTATGCACCCTGGAGCGATAAGTCGCGCCTGCCTAACATGCTGTTGCCTTTTAAAATTAAGTACACCTATTTAGGTCATAAACTTGGGGGAAAGCCAATTAAAAAAACGAGATCTCCTGAGCAAAGGAACTTACCGCCTCAAGCCGTGTATAACGAGGCGATAAAAGTGTTGATGGAACTTTCCATGCGAAGCCACCTGGCGATCATGTGTGCTGAAGGAGATCCTGGAAGATGCCATCGTCAGCACACAATTGCTCAAACGTTGCTTGCATCCGGGACAAAGGTTCTTCACATCCTGAACGATGGAACAATCAAAGAAGCCTGGATTGAAGAAAAAGCCCCTGATCAACCCCGATTGTTTTAAGCTTTCATAGATTTCATCATATAATTAGAAGACTTGAATAATGCGCTTTGTTATTGAATTAAGCAAAGGGATTTAAACATGTCTGCTCGAAAATTTTGGCTGCTTGCCATCATCATCCTCGTTACCCTGGCCGGGTGCCATTTTCCCGATCAACCCTGGGTCCTGATCGAGATCACAAACCTCGAAAATGGGCAACACGTGCTTTTCAACGAAGGGGTGCTCATTTACGCAAAAGCGAGGTCTTCTCAGGGCATTTCCAGGGTTGAATTGTATATCAACGGTGAGCTAACGGCTACTCAATTACCGGCAAGAGGTAATCCGCGCGACCTCATCGCTGAACTCCCCTTTGCGCCGCTCACGGAAGGCAGTGTGATCGTTTCAGTGTTAGCGGTTGATCGTAAGGGAACGGTTTCAGACCCATTCAGCATCACCCTGAATGTGGTGAGTTCAATCGAAGATATCGAAATTTCATCCACGCCTACGCCAACACCCTCCGCGGAAGAGTTTGCCCAAACTCAAACAGCACAGGCAATCTGCACGAACAGTGCTTCGTTCGTGACCCATGTGACCATCCCGGAAAGTACACAGATATCGACGAATGTGAACTTTACCAAAATCTGGCGTGTAAACAATAATGGCTCCTGTGATTGGATCGGCTATCAGCTGGTTCACTCAGGGGGCGACCACATGGGAGCTGTCTTTCCAAAAGCCCTGCCCGTCGTTAAGGCTGGGTCGAATGCGGATCTTGTTATCGAAATGACGGCACCCTCTCAGCCAGGCACACACACGTCCATCTGGCGGATCCAGGCAGGTGACGGAACCCTGTTCGGTCCGGAGCTCATCACGACTATCAATGTGATCGAGCTCCCCACCCATACACCGGTGCCGACACATACTCAAACACCGACGCTCTCACCAACCCCAACCACGTTCCCAACCCAAACCTACACACCAACGCTCCCGCCAATCAGCGTGCAGCAAATCAGTGCGCAGATCTCCATCCCGCCCAATTCAACGGAAAGCAAAACCATTACTTGCCCTACAGGATCGATTGTCGTTTCAGGTGGATTCTCACATCAATTTGACATTCAGGTATGGCAATCGAAGAAAGATGGCAACGGTTGGAGCATCACCGCCACCAATTTCGACTCTTCAGCGAAGGAGTTAACCATATCAGCCACCTGTTTATTGAATTCGAAAGGAACTAGCAGCACTGTTTCTGAGGAAAAACTAGCGTTGCCAAACGATAAAACAATAATTACAGCCAGTTGTCCCTCAGGATCCCTGGTGACAGGCGGCGGTTGGTCGGTTGAAAACAATGCGCCGGTTAAAATTTTCATTTCAGCCAAATCGGGGAACGATTGGCAGATCAGTGTCCACAATCCGACGGATATTTCGCCCAAAGTCACAGCTTTTGCCATCTGCCTGACCGGCGCTTCTGGCAGCACCTCTCAATATGATAAGAAGGAAAACAAAGTCCCGGCTAACAGTACAGCCAGCGCTCAAATGAATTGCCCTGCTGGCAGTTACGTTACCGGCGGCGGGTTCATCATCGACCAGGAATTGACCTTGTTCCAAACAACACAAGAGGACAACGGCTGGATTAATTTTGTTTCCAACCCAACTGACGAAGATAAACGCCTGGATACCTTTACAATTTGTTATCAACCCTGAACAGACCCCCAGCGAACCTATCAACCATTCGAAGCAGGCATCATTTCCCGGTGCCTGCTTTTTTTGTGGAAAATCTGGGATTGAGTATAATAACCAGGTCCATTAATTAACACGAGGTGACTGACTTTATGCGAAATTTACTCAACCAGGCCTTGATCGCCAGAACCAGAGCTGCGAGCGCCGCAGAAATTATCCAACCTGTCCAAATTGGAAACCCTGTTTTCCAAAATGAATTGGTCTTTTTTATCAAACCCGAGCTGCTCAGTGTGGAAGATGACGCAAAGGTTCTTAACAGTCTGAAAATGATTGAGGATTTGTTCTCCACATACCAGGTTCACATCAATGGTTTGGTGGTTATGCCGGGAAAGGTTCTGGCGGATTACCAGATCATGAATCGGCATTACGGTTTTATCAACCAGCTCTCTCGTGAAGCCTCCCAGATCATCAATGATCAAACCCGGCAAGAAATGTTCCAGGTTCTTAACATCGAGGACGACGGAAGTCACAAAATCCTCGGTGGGCATGAATTCCTACAAACATATTCATCTGATGTCGACACATTGAATGCGATTTGGTTTGGGCAGGGTGCCCAAAAACTCCGCAGCGGGTTTTATTTTGTCGCCATAAACTATAAAGGCGATCCAATCCTGCTTGTCAACGGGTTTAATCCCTCGCAGTTAATGCATTTCACCCGCGAGGATCACTGTATTGTTCTCATGCTGGTTCATAGCAATACCGATTGGTACGATCTCAAATTCAACCTGGTTGGTGATACCTTCCCAGCCCGGGCCAAGCCTGATTCGATTCGGGGGCAACTTCATGCCCATCCTGAACTTTTTGGACTGGATGAAGTGGGTATCAATGCCAATGGCGTACACCTTTCTGCTGGGCCCTTCGAATCAGCCTTCGAAGTGGTCAATTTCTTCGGAGAAATTCTATCCTACACCCCTCGCATCAACCCGCCCCTGGGTATTCAACGTGTCATCGATAGCGGCATCGGCTCAGATCTTGCCCTGTCGCTTCTGAATAACCCCGTCATCGGAGAGAGCGATTTATTCTCTGAAACAGAAAATCTCAACACAGACGCTGCTGTTGAATTTGCCAGAGAAAAATTGCTTGGCTCCTGAACAACTTGAGGAAAACATGAAACCCATTCATCACACCGCTTTATTTCAAGAGATTCATCAACAACCTGCAGTGATCAGCCGGCTCCTCTCTCAGCCGCAAGACGCTATCATCGAACTGGTACAGCAAATCCATGCGAGGAGAATTACCCAGGTTTACATCGCCGCTCGCGGCACCAGTGATAATGCCGCCCGGTATGCGCAATACCTTTTAGGTGCGTACAACAACATGCTGGTCTCCCTGGCAACGCCCAGTTTATTCACGGTTTACCGCCAGAGTCCCAATCTCTCCAACACCCTGGTATTGGGGATCAGCCAGAGCGGTAAAAGCCCGGATATCATCTCCGTGCTGGCAGAAGGCAAACGCCAGGGTGCATTAACAGCAGCCATTACGAACACCGCTGATTCCCCCTTAGGTCACACCGCCGACATAGCCCTCGACCTGCAAGCCGGTGTCGAACGCTCCCTGGCAGCCACCAAAACCTATACAGCGCAGCTCGCCTGCCTGGCACGCCTGTCCTTTGAAATCCATCCAGGTGAAGAACTTCGCCGCAACCTGGAAGAGCTCTCTAACAGCGTAGAAAAAGCCTTGCAACAAACAACCCATATCAACAGCCTGGCCGAACGCTACCGGTACATGACCCACTGTGTGGTCCTCAGCCGGGGATTCAACTATGCAACCGCCTTTGAGTTTTCGCTTAAAATGAAGGAGCTCACTTATACGATCGCAGAGCCCTATTCCAGTGCCGATTTTCAACATGGTCCCCTTGCTCTCATCGACAGCGGTTTTCCGGTGTTCATCTTTGCACCCGGAGGATTGATGGTCTCAGAATTCCAGTCCCTGGTTGAAAAATTCAATCAGCGGGGGGCAGAGGTAATCATGGTCAGTGACCATCCGGACCTCCTCAAATTAACCGAATACACGTTGACCGTTCCCGATGCCGTACCCGAGTGGCTCTCACCGATCACAACCATTATCCCCGGTCAACTTTTCGCCATGTACTTAGCCAATACACGCGGTCTTGATGTCGACAATCCTCGCGGGCTGAAGAAAATCACTGAAACCTGGTAATAAAGAATCGCCACCGAAATGCATGTTTCGGTGGCGATTCTCGAAGTTTTCATTCCCTAAACATCATGCAAAATCAACTCATCCAGTCCCCGTTTGGGCACATGGTGAACATCCTGCTCATCTCGATAGTAAGTCAGGTTTGCTTCCTCATCGACAATATCGACCACGACTTTTTCTGCAGGCTTGCCCAGGGCAATGGCGAGCAAGATTTGGTACCTTGACGGAATCGCCAGCGCCTTGACCAGAACATCACGCTGCACCGAACCGATGATGCAGCCACCCAAGCCTGCCTCAACAGCGCCCAGCAGGATGCTTTGCGCTGCAATGCCATGATCAACGCCAAAGCTCTCACTGATGGCGGTATCCCCCAGGATCAGGATATACGCACTTGGGCGTTCACCTCTGGCTGGACCTGGCCAATCTTTTAAATCGCCCGCCCAGCTTAAGGTAGAGAAGATGGTTTCATTCATCTCCGGTGTGTTGCTTAACCAGTACTTTAACGGCTGCCTGTTCCTGCCCGATGGCGAATATTGCGCCAGACGGATCAATTCACGCAGTGTCTTGCTGTCAACCCGGTAATCCTCGTCAAACCGGCGATAACTGCGGCTTTTTTGGATAAAGTTAATTAGTTTCATCATCTCTCCTCGCCAGGTTTTTTGTTTTCTGAGAAATTGACCTGGCCTAATTCGATTTTTGTTAATCCATTACAATTTCTACGACAATAATTCCTCAATGTAACAACACCATAAAACAATTATAACGAGATAATAAAGTTTCAGAAAATTGTGTTAGGCACTAACATTTTATATCCAAAAAATACATGGCTATCCATCCAATCAATAAAAAACGTTACCAGAAAACACAATAAAACAGCAATCCCACTCGGACATAAGTTAAGAGTCATGCAATCACAGATTTATTTTCACCAATTGTCCCTAAAGCACAAAACCTCCAGCGACCAGGAAAAAGATTTACTTTCTCCAAAAACATTTGATTTTTTGTCATCTTTTATGTTATACTGAATTTTAAGATCGTTCCTCAACAATACGATATAACAATTATTGTGCAAATATTTCCAAACCAAAACTGTTTTCTATCTTTTTAGTGTTTTATACATCTAACCGGTTTTATTTTGGAGAAAACTGATGAAAAAAATATATTTGGTTACCATCATTTTCTTGATTCTATTTGCACTCCTCATAGCTGCCTGTGCCCCATCGGGTCAGTCAACTGATCTGTCCGACATCCACATCGCCGAAACCATGCTGGCGATTGCCATCACTCAAACGTCCATGGCACAAATTCAGCCCCCTGCTACCATAACACAGGAACCATTACCCCCAACTCCCATGCCTACAGATCCACAAATTGATCTTCCTGCAGAAGGGCCACCGGCTGATGAGGAGCAAACCACCGCGCTAACTGAAATTGTTCACCAGGTCACACCGGGTAATCCAGGTTGGATCCACAAATGGTTCTACGATACCGATTCCAGTAAAAATGCTGGCAACAAATCTGTCACGGCAGGCGATGATTTCACTGCCAACTTGTACGAACGTCCCTTCACCGAGGGTGAAATGGTTTATCGCCCAGATATCGATATCAATAAAACCGAAATTTCTGAGGACAACAACTTCTATTACGTGACGATCTACCCCAACAACACACATCCTGTTGGCGGTTTTCAGGCTGCTTATGCTATTGAAATTGATGAAGATTGGGATGGGCGCGGTGATCTGCTGGTTATCGCCGACAGGCCTTCCTCAAACCAATGGGACATCACTGGTCTGAGCGTTTGGCGTGATGGCAACAAAGATGTTGGTGGGCAGACCATCTTGCGTCCCGATACCGGATATTCTGGTGACAGTTACGAACAGGAACTTTTTTCCATCAACGTCCTTAACGATCCAGACGTTGCCTGGGCGAGGGTATCAGAAGGCTCACCAGTATCGGTCTCAATTGCTTTCAAGAAATCACTGCTGACACGGACAACCTTCGTCTGGGGCGTCTGGGCTGCAGACAGCCTGCTCGATCCCGCCCTGTTTGATCATCATGATCATTTCACCAAAGAAGATGCTGGTTCGCCCAATAAATCCCACACCACCTACCCGCTCAAGGCGCTGAACCTGATCGATAACACCTGCCGGGAAACCTACAATTTTGCCGCTACCACACCGATCCAAGGGCTATGCTACAGCCGTGAAGTGCCCATGCCCACGCCTGAAACTCCTAACACCCCTGGAGTGCCCACGCCTGAAACTCCTAACACCCCACAACCTCAATTTGGATACATCGAAGGCATTGCTTTTCAGGACTTCAATAACAACGGTAAACGCGATGCAGGTGAACCTCCTGTCGTATATTATGATGTAAAAATTACACTGCTAAAAGACAGTTGCTTCGGCACAACTGTGACATCAACAACTGCTAAAGAATTTAGTTTCGGCCCACTCGCCCCAGGAACATACTGCGTAACGATCGACCCACCCTTTCCTATGACCACGCCTAGCTTTTATTTATTTTCACTTGGCGCTAATGAAACTATATATCTTGAATTTGGATATGAAACACTGATTTAACAGTAGTGTGTAAATCAAATAAGATGGGCTTTTTTGTTGAATGGATTTAAAAATCAGGAGAGACTAGGCCGCTTTCCACGTGCCAGACAGGGTGTGTACTCACAAATTCAGGATCAACCATTGAAAGGTCCGTTGTCGTCAGCACAGCCTGTTCACAGTCCGTCAGGGCTAGTAACAGGTCTTTTCGCCGTTCGGTATCCAGCTCAGACATTATCTCATCCAGCAGTAACACCGGCCATTCCCCGCTGCGCTGATGCAACCAGTTGATCTCTGCCAATTTCATCGCCAGCAGAGCGGTGCGTCCCTGCCCGCGTGAGCCATAATCGCCCAGGTCGACCTGGTTACTGAGAAAGCGCATCTCGTCCCTGTGCGGTCCGATGGTGGTTATACCGCGGGCAATCTCCTCGCCCTGTTTATTTTTCAACGCCTCAAGCATACCGGATTCGATTTCCTCGCTGGTAATACCGGTGCGGTCGGCAACGGTTTTCACAGGCAGCGTCATCTGTCCATTCGGAACGCTTAGCGGGTCGTAAGCAGGCTGGTAATCCAACCGCAAGACTTCCTGACGCCGGGTCAGATCATAATGCAAGCGTTTGGCTTCAAGTTCCATTTCATGGATAGCCTTGATGCGTTCTTGCATGATAAATGCCCCATGACGGACCAACATGCCATCCCAAATCGCCAGTTGACTGCGGTCTCCACCCCGCTCAGCCAGTTGTTTGAGAAGCGCGTTGCGTTGTGATAGCGTTTGAGAATAATCGCCCAGGTGCCTGACGTATGCAGGAGAAACCTGAGAAATCAGCATATCCAGGTATCGCCTGCGTTCAGCAGGCCCTTCTTCAATAATCCGGGACATTTGCGGGAGAAACAGAACGGCATTCAAAAATCCGATCAACTCATTCAGCTTGCGCTTGACGCCATCCAGCAGGACTTCCTTCCGAAACCGCTGATTGCCGTTGATACTGTTGGGCTCGCGAATTAAGCGCACTTCAATACGGTGCGTTTGCCCCCGTTTTTGAATTTCTCCGACAATTCGGCTGACTGCAATTCGATCTGCAGGTGCCGTGAAGCTGATTAATTGCCGATCAGTGCTGGCATGAAAGGAGGTAAATGTCGATAATAAATAAATCGCTTCAAGCAGCGTCGTCTTACCCTGGGCATTATCACCCACCAACAGAAAGATTTCCCGGGGAAATTCAAGGTCCAGCCGGGAAAAACTTCGAAAGTTGGTCAGCGACAAATGCTTAACATACATTGAAAATTAAATCGTTTCCATCTCATCCTGGTCTGACTGCCAGATTTTTTCCGCACGGTCCGTATATAAAACGCCGTTAAGATGATCAATTTCATGCTGAAAAATCCTCGCCAGCCAGCCCTGTGCCCGGATCTTCATGTTTTTTCCCTGACGATTCTGACCACGTACCGTCACTACCTGCGACCGCGCCACCTCTCCTGCGAATCCTGGCACGGAAAGGCAGCCTTCAATCCCTAATACCTGTTCTTCAGACTGTTGAACAATTTCTGGATTGGCCACGACAAACAATTGCTCTGGAATAGTTTCATCATCCTCATTACCAAACTCAACCACGATCAATTGCTTTGAAACGCCAATCTGAGGAGCAGCAAGTCCCACGCCAGGGGCTTCTCGCATGGTTTCGATCATGTCATCGATCAGTATTTGCAGATCTTCATCAAAAACTTCAACCGGTTGTGCTTTTTGACGTAAAACGGCTTCTTGATAAGGGTATATTTTTCGAATAGCCATCATTCATACTCCCGATACATTTTACCAGTAAGTTCCATTAACCGTTTACAACGGCTTTCTCTTATTCAGAAGGGTTAATTTTACCCCGCACTTGGCGACGTGTTGCCTGCGATTCAGCAGCCTTTCGATGGTACGTGGCTATCCACTCCGAAAAGCGCTCTCTTTCTGCGTCAATCTCGAATTGCCTGACGGTTTCAAGCCGTTCACCCATCCGATAAAAAATATCTTCCTGCACCCTGGAGGGATTGTAAACATGATCGAATGATAAACGCGAGTTTCCAACGACAATGTAAACCGTTCCAAAATTAAATAAATAACCCCAAAAGCCCAATCGCTCATACTCAATGCTGAGCACGTTTTCCAACGGGGCTGATCGGCGACGGGTTTTTCCCAGGGGTTTGCGATCCAAATCGATAATTTGGTCAAGGGTTAACATAAATATGTCATTGCGCCAATCAACATAGACATAAACCATCCACAGGAAGATCGCGAACAAAAACAACATGATGAACGCCAGAGTCTCGGTAATCGGAACAAACGACAGTCTCCCGCCCATCCGTAATATGGCAACAGCAACCGCACCGATCATCAACAAGCCCGGCAGCCAAATTCCTCGGACGAGGACAAACCAGTGCTTACGGTAAATGATCGCCCCGTCCTGTTCATGGCGCAAGCGGATAAAGCCCGAAAACAACCAGGCAAAAAACCCTGGTTCCTTCTCTTCCGCTTGAAGACGAACTGCTGCACGCTTGACGGGTTCTTCTTCAACAACGTCTTCAGCGTCCCGGGCAAAATTTAATTTTTCCTGTAATTTTCGGCTCATAATGCGCGCCTCGTCCCGTCTGTCTACCGATTGAGAGCGCTGCCAGTACGATTCGATCATACTGGCTGTGACTTCAGTGTGCGCGATTTCACGCAAGCGGAGTGTGCCCACATAGGTCGTCACGACCACGTCACCAAAGCCCAATAAGGTTCCCAGCCGAGTGCGATGAACACCCACCGACATGATTGTGCGTAATGGTGCCTCCTGCCGGCTTTCATAAATGAAGGCGATCTTTTCCATCCACACCACGCGCTTGTTGGTCACAATGAAATAATCATTCCGCCAATCCACATAAGCCCAAACCAGCCAAAATAGGCTTGCGGGGAGGCCGATCGCCAGGACAACCCACCCGAAAACTTGCCCTGGCAACCAAAGCATTTGCATTAAAACAGTCGCCAATAACACAAATACACCGACAGCGACAGGTTTCGCCAGTTTCGACCACAGGATGGCCGGATGTCGGCGGGTCATGACATGGACAAATTCATCTTCATGCAGCCAGGGCAATGTAATCACGGTTGCAAGCCGTCGGCTTTGGATGGAAACATCCAACGACGCCTCCAGATCTGGCAATTCGTCATGGATTTCGAAATAGTGCTTGTAATCTAAGGCGAGGACAATCGTCTCCCCTGAGGCAACGGCTCGATAGTCGCGCAAATCGTCATAAAGTAACGCTTCTTCACCAAAAATATCTCCCCTGGAAAGCTTTGCCATAAGAAATTCATCATCGGCTTGTTCGAAAGACAGAACCACCTGACCCTCATAAACAACAAACATCGTCTCCGATATGTCGCCGATATTAAATATCACGTCGCCATCTTGAAAAACTATCGGAACGAAAGCGTTCGCCAAAAAGCCCACTTCTCTGGGATTAAGTTGCGCAAAAAGCGGAACTTGTGAGATGACTTCAACGATGGTGTCTTTCCTGATGCTCATAAGTACAAGTATAAAACAAGTTCTTGCTTTGTGAAACAACTCGTCCAGGAGATAAAACAGTTTCAGAAATAACAGGGGGATCAAAGAAGGTGCCCCGCCCTCTGTAGTTTTAAAAAACCTGCCCTGCCCGAGTTTCAAGGTTCTTTAACAAATTTACTACTTATATGATATAATTTATCAGGTTATTGATGACCAGCGAATAAAAAGAAAATGAACTGCACAAATTGCCAGTCTGAACTGCCTTTGGGTGCACATATATGTCCATCCTGTGGCTTCCCTGTTTCCGTCAATATACAGCGAGAAGATCTCTATTTCTCACGCCTGGCTTCCTTCGCACCCGACTCATTGATCCGGAAAGTCCGCGCCGCACCCTATCTTACCAAAGAGCGACGCAACGTCACTGCGATCATGACAACGATTGCAAACGATACTGAGATCGACAATAAAATCCCCAAAAAAGAACGCGTTGAAATCTTCAACGACCTCCTCGATTTGATCGCAAAACGCGTCTACGAATATGAGGGCGCGATTGCCAAGCTGTGGAAGAACACAGCCCTCGCCTTTTTCGGCGCTCCCATTTCCCACGAAGATGATCCATTGCGTGCGGTTCATACAGCTTCTCTAATTCTTAAGGATATCGACAGCCTCAATCAAAAGCTGAAGACCGCCTATGACCTGGTCATCCAAATGAAAATTGTCCTCAATACCGGGCCAATCCTGATTGGAAATATCAAACCCAATTTGAAATTCGACTTTCAATCTCTCAATGGGGCGATTGAATGTATTGATCTTGCCATCGCCGCAGAGATTCCCAAATCAAGGGTCGTGCTGTTTGACGACACCTATCAGTTTATTCGTTCGTTCGTCAAAGGTAGAAAATTGGAACCCGTTTTTTGTGAAGATAGCCGTGAGCTGCTCAATCTTTGGCAGGTCGATCAAATAATCGATCGAAGATCGTCATTACATCGCTCACCCATCTCTCACACAACCAGCATGATTGGACGAAAAAAAGAACTGGATTCATTACTCGAACTCAGTGAAACCGTTTTAGCCGGCTTAGGTCGTGTTGGCTTGATTTTAGGAGAACCGGGCATCGGTAAATCCAGGTTGATTCTGGAATGGAAACGCCTCATGCAATCCCAGAACATAACGGCACCGATCCGCTGGATTGAATCGCATAGCCTGGCTTTCGGACAGGAATTTGCCTACCACCTGCTCAAAGACCTCCTGCGTGCTGCACTTGAAATCACGACAACGACTCCCGATTCCCGTGCTAAAGGAATGTCAGAAGCCGTGTTTATGGAGGATATCTGCCTGGGTGATGAGAATCTACAACTTTACCTTGCTCATCTTTTAGAATTTGATCTTACTGAGCAAGAAGAAGTTCAGGTCCACCTTTTACAAGCTCAGGAACTGCGTAACAAGTATCTGCAATCGGTTCAAACCCTTTTTCGCTGTCTTTCAAATCAACAACCGCTGATTATCGTTTTGGAGGATCTCCAATGGGCAGATGCATCTTCAGTGGACCTTCTGATTGACCTCCTTTCCCTGACGACATCGTCCCCCATCCTGTTTTGCCTGGTGTCACGCCAGGAACGGGATTCCATCGGTTGGAATCTAATCAAAGCTGCAAGAGAAAGAATTGGGCTTAGATTAACCGAGCTTAAATTAGAAAACCTGTCAGAAGATGAAAGCCAATCTTTCGTTGAACAATTGATTAACACCAAAGAAATCCCAGAAATCATCCGAACTGCAGTGCTCAACAAATCCGAGGGAAATCCCTACTTTATCGAAGAACTGATCAATATGCTGATTAACGAAGGCGTCCTGCAAAAAAAGGGGGAAAAGGTCATCGTTTCAACGAAAATTGATCAAGCCCGTATCCCCGATAGCCTGCAGGGCTTGCTGACCGCGCGCATTGACCGTTTACCAGAGGATGCGCGTTTGACGCTGCGCATTGCCAGCGTGATTGGGCGCTATTTTCCTGAAAAGGTAATCGCACTTGTTATGAAGGAACATGCGCCGGGCGTCAACTTGCTGACACAGCTCAACATTCTTGAATCATTGCAGATTCTTTCCGTAGCCGAAGTAAAACCTGCCCTAACGTACAAATTCCACCATATCTTAATGCACGAGGCTGCCTATCATTCCATCGTTGAAACCGATCGGATTGATCTGCATCGCAGTGTTGGCTTGGCATTAGAAGATTTATACCCCGAGCAAAAAGAGCGGTTAGCACCCCAGTTGGCGCACCATTTTCTAATTACCAACGACACAAAAAAGGCTTATCAATATTTGGATCTGGCTGGGCATGCCTCCATGGATGCCTTTGCCACTGCTGAGGCAGAGGTTTATTTTGCCAGGGCAATCACCCAGACGACAGACCCTGAACAATTGGCGCACCTCTACATCGATTTAGGGGAAGCCCGTGCTCAACAGGGAAACCATCGCCAGGCCGTTCATGCCTGGAATAAAGCCATTGATTACCTTGAACGTTTCAACGATCCCGATCGCCTGGCCAGAACATATGCTCGGTCTGCGCGCTCTGCCTGGTGGGGTTATACCCCGCAATACAGCCTTGAAATCTGTCTCAGGGGGATGAAAGCCATAGAGGGGGCAAAAGAAAGTCCCGATATTGCCTACCTCATCCATGAGACCGGTCGTGCCTATTTCTTTAACGATCAACCCGATAAAGCCCGTGCCTTTAGTGAGCAATCTCTTGAAATGGCTCAGCGTTTAGGCGCAGCAGAAGTTCAGGCAGAAGCCCTGGCAACCATTGGCGTCCTTCCCACAACCAGCCCAGAACAGGCTGTTGAAGCCCTTGAAAAGGCTGTAAAAATCAGTGAGGAAAACGATTTGTTTGGATCGGCTTCGCGTGCTTATATCAACCTGGCTTTGGTGGTCGACAATCTTGGCAAGGTCCGTCTCGCAAGGGATTATCGCATGCGTGCGATCCAGCTCGGCAGGAAGATCGGCGGTCTTTCTGAAGAGTTGTTACTATATCGAGCAATCGCCCGGGCATCAATCTGGTTAGCCGACTTTCAAGATGCTGAAATTCGACTCTCTAAAAGCGAACAGTTAATCCAACAGACCGAAACGCACCTCTCAGAATCCGGATTGACCCAATCCTACCTGAAAGGAAACCTTCTTCGCTTAAAGGGAGATTTCAACCAGGCAATCGAGATCTTCACCGAATTAATTAGCCACAGTCGTCAACTGGGGGCCGAGCAGCAATTAATCGATGCCCACCGCGCATTAACTGAAGCCATTCTTGAGCCTTATCTACTTGGTGATCCCAATCACAGTGCACTCGATTTAGACATCGCCCTTAAAATGCTTGAAACTGCCCAAACAAAATCGGCAGACGAGACAAATTATTCCCAGATTGGCTCTTTATGCCTGAAGAGTGATATTTATACATCCAAAAAAGATTTTGCAAATGCCAGGCTGGCGTTAATGGAAGCCGAAGAGGCTTATCGCGCCCATCCCAATATGAGCGACCAGGTCAGGATTCTCCACGCAAATGCCAGAATAGAAGCAGGAGAAAAAAACTATCAGGAAGCGATTGTCTTGCTCACAGAACTGGATCGCATGCTTGAGAAGATGGAAGGACGCTGGTGGCGCGCGCGTGTATGGCTGGAGCTCGGTGAGATCCATCTACAAAGGAACGACCCGGAAGATGTCGACCAGGCACAGAATTATTTCCGTGATTCGCTGGCAGAATTTCTCTCAATGGGCGTGAATTATTACCCTGACATCATTACCGAAAAATTACGCCAGGTCAAACACCTTTCCCGGGCCCACGCGATTGCTCATCGCAAAATTTCTGAAGAAATGGTGCAGGCCGGACGGATACAACACAGCTTAATTCCCACACAATCGCCGGTGATCGATGGATACGATATTAATGGCACCCTGCTGCCCGCGCGTGAGACCTCCGGTGATTTTTATGATTTCATTAAACTGGACGATGGAAAACTTGGCATTGTTATTGCTGATGTCGGCGATAAAGGCGCCGGGGCTGCGCTGTATATGGCTATGAGCCGAACCTTGATCCGCACTTATGCAAGAGAAAGCCGGATGAGCCCTGAGCATGTCCTGCACGAACTCAACCGGCGTATCCTGATAGACACGGAATTTGGCATCTTTCTAACCGTCGTTTTCGGCATCCTGGACCCCGAACAGGGAACCTTTACTTATGTTAACGCCGGTCACAATCCACCCATCCTGCTCAGCCAGAAAAACGATCAGATCGAATTAACTGAGCTTAAGAAAACCGGCTCACTGGTTGGCATCTTCCCAGAAAATACATGGGAAGAAAAAACGATCACAATCCACAGCGGCGATGTGCTAATCCTCTATACAGATGGCATTACCGAGGCACAAAACGAAGACGATGAATTTTTCGGGATCGAACGGTTTGTTAAGACCTTGAAGGACAATTTCTCCCCATCCGCAGAAGATTTACGTAACTGCATTTTAGAAGATGTGCAGGCATTTACCGGCACGTCGCCGCGCTTAGATGACATCACCCTGGTCGTGATCGCGAAGCATCTCAATCATTCATGAAATACGATTTAAGAAAAAAGCCTGGCTGGAAGAGCCAGGCTCATTGCTGTTCAAGCAATTTTCACTGCGATATTTCAGCCTGATCCAGATCGGGTACACTTGCCGCCTTCTTTTTCTTGAAAACCACCTGTTCATCTTCAATATCGATCAAAACAGTATCGCCATAAACAAACTCACCCGAAAGCAAGCTGATGGAGAGCGGGCTTTCAACATGCTTCTGCAGGGCTCGCTTAAGCGGACGCGCTCCGAAAGCCGGGTCGTAACCTTCGTTAGCCAGCCAGAGTCTGGCTGCCTCTGACAATTCAACCTGTAAACCATGATCTGCCAGCCGCACCTGGATCTCTTTCATCTGCAGAACCACAATTTTCTCCATATCATCCTTTGAAAGCTGTGAAAACAGGATGATTTCATCGATGCGGTTGAGGAATTCGGGCCTGAAAGCGCCTTTGAGGGCTTTTTCAATTTTCTCCTTGTCGGCTTTATCGGATTCATCCGTTGAGCTCAAAAAGCCCAGGGTTCCACCCTTGGTCACGTATTCAGTCCCAAGGTTGCTGGTCATGATCAAAACCGTATTTCTGAAATCAACCACCCGACCCTGTCCATCGGTCAGGCGCCCATCATCGAGGATTTGCAACAGCGCATTCCACACCTCAGGATGCGCTTTCTCTATCTCGTCAAATAACACCACCCGGTAAGGGCGCCGACGGACAGCTTCGGTCAGTTGACCGCCTTCCTCGTAGCCCACATATCCGGGTGGGGCACCAAACAAGCGTGAAACAGAATGCTGTTCGCGGTATTCGCTCATATCAATCCGCACCAGCGCATCTTCATCGTCAAACAAGAAGTCAGCCAGGGCTTTTGCCAGTTCAGTTTTCCCCACGCCAGATGGACCGATAAAAATAAATGAGCCAATCGGTCTGCGCGGGTCCTTTAACCCGCTTCTGGCCCGACGAATAGCATCAGCCAGCGCCTCCACCGCCTTTGCCTGCCCAACCAGGTGTTCATGCAATCGGTCTTCCATTTGCAGAAGTTTGTCTTTCTCATCTTCCAACATCTGGGAAACAGGGATACCCGTCCACTGGCTGATCACCTCGGTGATGTCAGACACATCCACCACCTCATCAAGCTTGTGCTCCTGTTCCCAACGGTCACGTAGGTGATTAAATTCTCCCTCGAGGCGCAATCGATCAGATTTCAAGCGGGCTGCACGTTGATAATCGCGCTCAACACCCGCGTTTTCTTCCTCTTTCATCAGGCGATCGATCTCATTCTTCACTTTCTTAAGATCATCGGGCAGCGAATACAGGGTCACCCGCAGTTTGGCTGCAGCTTCATCGATCAGATCGATGGCTTTATCCGGTAAGCGCCGATCGGTGACATAACGGGCAGATAATTTCGCCGCCTGGACGAGAGCTTCATCGGAAAACGTCACTTTATGATGGGCTTCGTAGCGGTCACGCAGACCGTACAACATCTCTATCGTATCATCAACGGAAGGTTCTTCCACATAGATGGGTGCAAACCGCCGTTCCAGGGCTGCATCTTTCTCGATATATTTATGATATTCATCCAATGTGGTCGCACCGACGCACTGCAGCTCACCGCGTGCCAGCGCGGGCTTAAGCATGCTGGAAGCATCCATCGCACCCTGGGCTGCACCTGCACCTACCACGGTATGGAGCTCATCAATGAACAGGATGATTTCACCTTCCGAACGTTGGATTTCTTCAATGGACGCTTTTAATCGCTCCTCAAACTCCCCTCTGAAGCGCGACCCGGCGATCATGGCACCGAGATCGAGGGAAATAACCCGTTTGCCCATTAATATTTCAGGCACATCATCGGTGGCAACCTTTTGGGAAAGACCTTCAACAATTGCGGTTTTGCCAACGCCGGCTTCACCGATCAACACCGGGTTATTCTTCGTCCTTCGGCACAAAATCTGGATCAAGCGCAGAATTTCAGTATCGCGTCCTATCACTGGGTCCAGCTTTCCCTCACGGGCTAGTTGGGTCAGGTCACGCGAATATTTTTCCAGCGTGCGGTAACGTGTTTCAGCCTTAGGATCAGTCACCTTCTGACCGCCGCGCAACTCATCGATCGCATCCATCACACGCTGTCGGGTGATGCCCACATCTTCTAACAGGCGAGATGACGGCGTGTTGCGTTCGCTGAGGATAGCCAGGAAGAGGTGCTCCGTAGAGATGTAATCATCCTTCAAATTATAGGCTTCCTGGTTGGCCTGATCAACAATCCGTTTGACCCGCGGTGTGATTAATACCTGTCCGGCACCGCCACCAAAAATATTCGCTTTCGGACTGGTCCTCAGGATATAATCCAACCGCTCTTTGAAGTTTTCTCCATCGATATTAAGGGTCGCAAACAATTGTGGAATCACACCCTGAGGCTGCTCGATCAACGCCAGCAGGATATGTTCAGTATCAATCTGGGTGTGCCCATAACGTTGAATAATCTCAGCAGCGCGCTGAGCAGCTTCCTGGGCACGTTCTGTAAAACGATCAAATCGCATCATAATCGTACTTATCCTTAGTCGTGTGTGTAACCGAGTTCTGATAGAACATATGAATTATAACATTTTTACTGCTACACCGAAAGAATTATGACGAGAAGTATATAAATTATTAACAGTGTGTCAAAACAGGCTGCAAGATCTCAACCAGGCTCAATTCACAAGATCAGCATGGCATCGCCAAAAGAATAGAACCGATAACCCTCATCAATGGCAACCTGGTAAGCCTTGAAAATCAGATCACGTCCTGCAAAGGCACTCACCAACATCAGCAAAGTCGATTTTGGCAAATGAAAATTCGTAATCATGATGTCCACCGCGTTGAAAATAAACCCGGGCAGGATAAACAGATCGGTATGCCCACAACTTGCTGCAACCACCTGGCCATTCGCGCGTCCCCGAGCCGCTGTTTCCAGGGTCCGCACGCTGGTCGTTCCCACCGACACCACCCGCCCACCGGCTGCCTTGGCTGCATTAATTTGGTCAGCGGTTTGCTGGTTGAGCAGACACCATTCAGTGTGAATCTTGTGTTCCCTGGGGTCGGCTTCGGTCACGGGTGCAAAGGTGTCCAAACCCACATGCAGGGTTACCCTGGCAAACAGGATCCCCTGATCCAAAAGTTTTTTAATCAGCGGGTCTGTAAAATGCAGACCGGCGGTCGGCGCTGCAGCAGAACCCGGCGTGGTGGCATACACAGTCTGGTAACGTTCCAGATCATCCAGCCGGGTATGAATGTAAGGCGGTAAGGGCACATGCCCGACACGCTCAAAAAAAGGTTCGATGGGTTCGTCAAAGCGCAACCGGCGTTTGGGACCCTCCAGCACCTCGATAATCTCTACCTCAGGACCGCCCGCAATGGTCAACCGTCTGCCCGGTATCAAACCCTTCCCGCCCACCCATGCGGTCCAGGTACGAGCATCGTTTCTTTCCAGCAGCAGCAACTCCACCTTTCCTCCGCCAGGTTGTTTAGTAGCGAAGATGCGGGCTGGGATCACCCGGGTCTCATTAATCACCACAACATCGCCCGGCTTTAAAAAGCGGTCAATTTCCCAAAAACAACGGTGCTCAATTTTCCCCGTGCTGCGATCCACAATCATCAAGCGTGAATCGTGACGGGGCGTGATGGGGGTTTGCGCGATCCGATCCAGGGGCAGATCGTAATCAAATTCTGCAGTGCGCACTTTCGATCTCCAACAGATTTAGAACAACTTCTGCTGTGGATTCTGCCGATCAACCTCGATCCCCAGGTGCTCATAAGCGCTGTGCGTTGCCATTCGACCCTGGGATGTGCGTTCCAGGAAACCCAATTGCATCAAATAGGGCTCCACCACATCCATGATGGTATCCGGCTCTTCACTCACTGAAGCCGCGATGGTATTCAAACCCACCGGACCGCCATTGTATTTCTCAATCACACACAACAGCACCCGGCGATCCAATTCATCCAACCCGAGCTTATCGATATCCAACAGGTCCAGGGCAGCCTTCGAAACCTCCCCAGAGATCCTTCCATCAGCCCGAACCTGGGCATAATCCCGTACTCGACGCAGCATGCGCAGTGCCACACGGGGCGTGCCGCGCGCTCGACTGGCGATCTCCTTCACTCCAAGAGCATCAGATTCAATCTGGAGCAACCTCGCCCCGCGCTGAATGATCTCGATCAATGCGTCGACATCATAATAATCCACCCGGTAAGTTGCACCAAACCGGGCACGCAGGGGTGAAGTGATCAAAGCCAGCCGGGTGGTCGCACCCACCACGGTGAAATGTGGTAATTTCAAGCGGATAGAGCGTGCAGCAGGACCTTTTCCAATCACAATATCCAGCGAAAAATCCTCCATTGCCGGGTAGAGCACCTCTTCCACAACTCGACCCAGGCGATGGATCTCATCAATAAATAAAATATCGCCCTGGTGCATGTTCGTCAGGATGGCTGCCAGGTCGCCTGCTCGTTCAATCGCAGGTCCCGAGGTCACCTTGATGTTAACTCCCATTTCGTTCGCCAGGATATGCGCCAGGGTCGTTTTTCCCAGACCGGGCGGACCGTAAAAAAGCACGTGGTCAAGCGCTTCTGTGCGCAATTTTGCTGCTTCAATCAGAATCAATAAATTTTCTTTAATCTGCACCTGCCCGATTAACTCAGTCAGGTAGGTCGGGCGTAATGCCCGGTCAAATCGATCCTCAGGCTGTACTTCGCCATCGGTGATGCGATTGGATGCTGTTGAGGTCATAGGATCGATTATACCCGAACAAATTGTTTTTCTATCCACCAGCATGGTTGTTAAGTGGATCGATCACCCGGGCTTGGCTGACCTCCATCGGTCTTCCACCTGATTCCGATCAAGCCGACAGTGAAATCAAAAAAGGTGATATTATAGTGAAAACATCAAAACCGAGGAGAATCCATGCCAAGACAACCGATCAACATTGAAGATTTAAGCCTTCAACCCCACTTTTTATTCCATCATCGCAGTGTTTTACTGACTTGCGGGGATTACCTGACGGAGGATTTCAACGCCATGACCATTGGCTGGGGCGCGTTGGGCACCATGTGGAGCAGACCCTTTGCCTTCGTAGCGGTGCGCCACTCTCGCTACACCTACCAGTTCATGGAAAAATATGATTCATTTACCGTCTCAGCCTTTCCAGAACAATACCACGATGCCCTCAAGCTTTTAGGATCTCGCTCCGGGCGAGACGGTGACAAAATCGCGGCTTCCGGCTTGAATCCCGAAGCATCGGTTGCCATCTCTGCGCCGTCCTTCAAAGAAGCCGAGCTGGTGCTGGAATGCCACAAGATCTATGCAGACGATCTGAACCCGGCACATTTTTTGGATGAAACCATCGAGAATCACTACCCCACCCGGGACTATCACTGCATCTACTACGGTGAAATCGTTGCAGTAACCGGAATCGATAATTATCGGGCTTAATTAAAAAATCCCCTGATGAAATTTCTTTCATCAGGGGATGATGATCAATCATTTCAACGCCGGGAAAACAACTCGCGCAGGTTTGAAATAATCATATACACCCCGGTGATCACCACGCCAGCCAGGATAATATACCAGAAAAACTGAACCACGAGCACCATCAGGCTAAATACCGCCAGGATGATGGCAATCCACCGCACAAGGTTTGCCAATTGACGCTTAAATGCTGCTTCAATCGTGATCATCAACAGCAGCAAACCCACCAACCCATAACCCAAAAACGGTCGGGCAAAAATAACCAGCAAAACGACCGCGATAATCATCAAGCCTATGCTCACCGCAGCCCATATTTCAGCGACCCGGTTGAAGCGCAAGGATCTCTTTTCCTGCGGTTTGTGAGAGTGCTTAATGTGCGCCCGCAACAAAGCCATGTTTGGAGGGGCGTCTTCAACGTCGATTTCAGAAATAGCCTCCAGTTTTGCCTGTTCAACCGTCAGCCGGCGGCGTTTCTTAGCCAGCGTCTCGCGCTCACTTGCCAGTATTCGGTTAAGCTCAACAACCTCCGGTTGAAGGTGCGAGCTATCCTGAATGACCATCAAATCAAAGCCGAGCGCATAACATCTGCGCTGAAGTTCATCAATCTCCCTGGTTAAGTCATTGATGCCATTTTGCAAATCTGCTTTTCTACTGGCTAACATTGCGCCCTGCTCAAACGGTGGGACCACTTTTTCTAACCCAGCCCATCCCAGGGGATCAAACCAGGCCAAGCGTACGGTCCCATCGCGGTTGTAGCGAGGTCCAGCAGGGGCATCTTCGCCAGAAAACGGGTCCTGTGCATAAAACCCCCACAAGCCGCGATAATTCGTCACCCATTCCGGGGGAGGATCGATCACCACCGGCGGCGCCCAGGATGCCTCACAACCGAATCCAATTGAAAAGCCGTCACCTGTAGCATAATCAACAAAGGGAATCGAAAAAATCCGTTGACTCTTTTCTTCATCATTTGCCCGCGTTTGATTGTTTTGTGTAACCCGACTGAATAAATGATTCAGCCGATTTTTATACTTAGAGAAGAAACTTAAAATCGGCAGACTCAACTCCATCAGGTATTCACCTTCGGTGAAGTAACTGGCATGCGAACCCCCGCCCACAAACACAACCGGATGCTCGCCAACCTTTTGCAATTCAGGGTCAATCCAGTGTCGACGCAGGTCATCACCGGAAAAATTGTGGTTGGCATAAGCCACCCAGGCTGGTTGCACATCTCCCTGCTGGTCTTCATAAGCATAAACGTTGATCATTTCCCAATCGGCTTCATGATCATTGGCTCCATAAAAACCTGTGCGCCAGTTGTTATAGGGGTAAAAAAACCAGTACTGCAGGACAATCCATCCATTGTCGCGGATAACCCGCCCGTAATACTGAAAAGAACGGTTTTTTGCCAGCATTTCTTTAAAAGTCAGCATCGCTGCGACTGCAGAATCGCCAGGAACGCGACCGCGCAGCAAAAGGACCAGCGAAAAAGCCGTATCAACCAGCCGGGCCAGATAACCTACCCTTGCCAGTCGGCTGCGGCTGGGATTAAATTTTCCGGTCTTGATGGTCTTCCGTAACTCGTTCAAACGATATTCAGCCATTTCAGCCAGGTTCATCAGCGAGCTGAACTGCAGATAATGCACGGTCCTAGCCCCTTCCAGCTTCAAATGACCCAAATGTTCCAATTCCAGTTCGCCCGCTGCAATAATTTCTCTCGGGGGCAGCTTGGGCTCTTTCACCCACAGGCTGGACTTATTTACATAATCATCCACGTTGTAAGGAAAAAATTGTTCATCCCGGGAGAACTTTAAAATCGGTTCAAAGCGCTGTAGCAGGGAAACATCTTCGTGCTCAGACATACAACCCCTCCGCCAAATCTTCCCTGGGTAGCAGGAACCATTGGCGTACATCGCGATAATTCAAATACAGCACCATGATGATGCCCAGCGCCATTAACCAGTATGCCTGCGGTGCTCGATGCATAAAAAACAGACTTAAACCGCTACCAAGCGTGCCAATCTGAGCAAGCAATGCCAAAATCCATGCAAACCGTTTCCCCCGTGGAAAAGCCAGCCCAGCCATCAAGGACACAGCCGCAGAAACCTCAATCGCAACAAACAACAACACATCATAAAACAAAATCTCTTTATGAACGGTCTCTCCTGGCGTTCTTAAAACCAGGGCAACCGCCTCCTGTAATTCCATCCAGAAACGAGACCAGGAAGTAAGAAAAGACCAGCGATGTGTGAGTGAATTTAAGCCTAAAAATATTAATATCGCTGATTGCAATATCAGCAAAACCATCAGTATCGGGATTAAACGGGGTCGGGTGTGTGTCTCATTTGGCATAGGGTTTCTCTTCGACTGCAACCAGGCGGCTCCAGCTTCTTAACAAGAATTGGATTAATTCTATTGAAAAAACGCCTCTTTTGCAAGCTTATATTAAGAGCCGTAAGATAATCTCTAAATGAACGCGGTATAATCAAAATTACTCTAAAACCTGCGGAGAATATGATGACAGTTAAGAGAATTCGAGTTCTAATCGCAAAACCCGGTCTGGATGGGCATGACCGCGGAGCAAAAGTGATTGCCCGCGCCTTGCGGGATGCCGGCATGGAAGTGATCTACACTGGCTTGCGCCAGACACCTGAAATGATCGCTGAAGCAGCCCTGCAAGAAGATGTGGATGTGGTCGGTCTTTCAATTCTCTCCGGTGCGCACAATGCCCTCGTCCCCGCTGTGATTGAAAAATTGCATGCCAATGGACTGACCCATATCAAGGTGTTTGTGGGCGGAATCATCCCGGAACCTGATGTTGCCAGACTGCTCAAGCTCGGTGTGTACGCTGTATACGGCCCCGGCACCGATACACAGCAGGTGATTGCAGATATCAAACACGCCATCCAGATTTCAAATATTTGATCATGATTCAAATTGACCCAATCGCAATTCGCCAGGGAGACCGCCTGGCACTCTCCCGGGCGCTGACCGCGGTCGAAAACAATGCCCCAGAGAGCCGTGATTTACAATCAGCGCTGTTTCCCTTTACAGGCAAGGCGCACCTGATTGGTGTCACTGGCCCTGCCGGCTCAGGAAAAAGCACACTGGTCAACCAGCTCGCCAAGCACTTCCGCCAGGACAAGGATAACCAGCTTGCCCCAAAAGTTGCCATTATTGCCGTCGACCCCTCCAGCCCATTTACAGGCGGCGCTCTGCTGGGGGACCGCATCCGAATGGGCGATTTGGCTGGCGATAAGGGCATTTTTATCCGCTCGATGGCGTCACGGGGCGCTCTGGGCGGGCTGGCAAATCAAACCGCGGCCTTTGTCACCGTTCTCGACAGTGCGGGTTTTGACCTGATCATCATCGAAACCGTCGGCGCTGGTCAGGCAGAAGTCGATATCGCCAGCCTGGCGCACACCGTTATCGTCGTGGAAGCCCCGGGGATGGGCGATGATATCCAGGCGATTAAGGCTGGCATTCTCGAAATCGCCGACATCATCGTGGTTAACAAAGCCGATCGCCCTGGCGCTGAAAACACCATCCGCGCACTGCGGGTTATGCTGGAAATGGCTCAAAGAAAATTTGATTCTCATGCTGTTGCAGGAAAACACCTCCTGGATGCAACACCGGCACCCACTGCAGAAACGCAGCAACCTCAATCTGGCTGGCTCCCGACCATTCATTCCACAATCGCAGTCGATGGAAAGGGCATCGCTCCGCTGATTGACGATGTTCAGCGCCACCGCCAATTCCTCAGGGAATCGGGCGAGTGGCAGCAAAAGGAAGCAGCCCGCCTGCGCCGTGATGTGCATGCCCTCATCCGGGAAGCCCTGCTAACCCGATGGTGGGAAAAGCTGGATGAGAACCAGTTTGCACAGATTTTGGATGATGTCATCCACAGGAAATACAGCCCCATCGAAGCTGTGGAGAAATTATTGTAAATTCATGATCGGTGTTTTCCGATCAGATATAATAAAGTAAAATATTTTATGATATACAGGAGAAGAACTTGATGAAGCGCACCCTGATAAAAGATTTAGATCAGCACATCGACGAACAGGTGACCATCCAGGGATGGCTGCACACCCTGCGCGATCAGAAGAGCATGCAATTTTTAATCATCCGCGATCGCACCGGGCTGGTCCAGGTCGCCCATTATAAAAAGGGAAACCTCGACCTGGCAAAAACGATCTCTGACCTGGGGACAGAATCTGCCCTGCGCATCACCGGAAAAGTCGTCAAAAACGAGATTGTCAAATTAGGCGGTCTCGAAATCCAACTTGAGGACCTCCTGGTTGAAAACGCGGCTCAAGTCCCGCTGCCCTTTGAGCCCTTTGGCGAATACTTACCTGAACAAGATTTCCGTCTCGATTGGCGCTATCTCGACCTGCGGCGGGAGGTCAACCAACTTCTATTTGAAGTGCAAACCACTGCGGTACAGGCGATGCGCGAATTCTGGCTGCAGGAAAATTTTATCGAAATCAACTCGCCGAAGATCATGGGCGCCCCCAGCGAGAGCGGCGCTGAGCTGTTCAGCCTCCCCTATTTCGATACCACAGCCTATTTAGCTCAATCGCCCCAGTTTTATAAACAAATGGCGATGGCAGCGGGATTTGAGCGTGTGTTTGAATTTGGACCTGTATTTCGGGCTGATCCTTCCTTCACCTCGCGTCACATGACTGAGTTCACCGGCGTCGATATGGAGATGTCCTGGATTGATTCCCATGAAGATGTCATGAGGTTAACAGAACGCTGGCTGGCGCATACCATTCAACGCGTGGTTGAAAAGCATGCCTCTGAGGTTGAAACAAAATTGGGTCTCCACCTGGAAGCGCCTATGGTGCCTTTCCCGCGCATTTCCATGGCAGAGGCTCACAAACTGCTCAAAGAAATCGGCTACAAGTTGCCGCCTGAAAAGAAGTTTGACCTCGACCCCGGTGCAGAAAGGGCGATTGGCGCCCATTTCAAAGAAATCCAGGGACACGATTATGTCTTCATTACGGATTGGCCCTTTGCATCACGCCCTTTTTACCACATGCTTCATCCTGAAGAGCCGGGGCTAACGCGCAGCTTTGACTTGCTGGGCAAAGGGCTCGAATTGGCTACCGGCGCGCAGCGTGAACATCGCTATGACGTTCTCAAAGCCCAGGCGCTCGAAAAAGGGCTTTCGCTGGAAGTGATCCAGGATTACCTGAATTACTTCCGCTACGGAACACCACCTCACGGTGGCTTTGGCTTCGGTCTCAGCCGATTTATGATGGTTTTGTTAGACCTCCCCAATATCCGTGAAGCCGTGTACATCTTCCGCGGTCCGACCCGATTGACGCCATAATTTAAAGAAAGGTAAGATGCCATGCCGCACTTGTTTGGAAAGAGAATTCGCCTCAGGGCTGTTGAACAAAGTGACCTCGACATTTTTTGCCGTTGGATCAATGACCCGGAAATTACCGAAAATCTTTTATTGGTTTACCCTATGTCACAGGTCGAAGAGGCGCGCTGGTATGAAAACATGCTTCAACAACCGCCCAGTAACCATGTGATGGTGATCGATATTCAAACGGAAAAGCAACCCGATTCCTGGCAAGCAATAGGGAATTGTGGGTTCATGAACTTCGATTGGCGTAATCGATCCGCAGAAATCGGCATCATGATTGGTGAAAAACAGTTCTGGGATCAGGGTTATGGGACTGATGCCACGCTCGCTCTTCTTAAACATGGCTTTGAAACCCTCAACTTGCACCGTATCTGGTTGCAGGTCTACTCAAAAAATAAGCGTGGCATCCGTGCCTATGAGAAGGCAGGTTTTGTCCATGAAGGCATTTATCGACAGGCCCATTACCAGCATGGTCGATATTATGATGTCCACCTGATGAGCGTTCTTAGAAATGAATGGCAAACAAACGATCAATCCGATCGCGATGAATGAAAACAGGTTGGAACCATTAACCACAGCCTTTTTATCGGAGATAAAGCTTGTCGTTCAATGCGTTTAAAGTATTCAATTCAACACACGACCTGACTACAACCGTAACCAGAAAAACAAGGAGAATCCTATGCAACCCTTTCCCTCAAAACGAGCACCGGCCTTTGCAGACATTCCCGATGACAAATGGTCGGATTGGCGCTGGCAGCTCAGCCATCGCCTGAATTCAATTGAGGATTTCGAGCAGATCCTTACGCTAACTGAAAGTGAGCACCAGGCGCTTTGCCAGGTTGGTCTTTTTCGGGTGGACATTACGCCCTATTTCGCGTCACTCATCGACCCGGAAAACCCGCTGGACCCGATTCGCAAGCAGATCCTGCCAACGGCTGCTGAAATTCTGCCCTTTACCGGGGAAATGGAAGATTCCCTCTCAGAAGACGCCCACTCACCGGTGCCAGGTTTAGTTCACCGCTACCCCGACCGGGTTTTGATGCTGGTCACCACCCAGTGTGCCAGTTACTGCCGTTATTGCACGCGTTCTCGCATCGTGGGTGACCCCACCCAATCCTTTTCATCCAAGGACTTTGAGGCGCAACTCGACTATCTGCGCCGAACACCCCAGGTACGCGATGTACTCCTCTCCGGTGGCGATCCCCTGACCCTGGCACCCAAGGTCCTTGAACGCTTGCTGACCGCCTTACGAGAAATCCCCCATATTGAGATCATCCGCATTGGTTCCCGCGTCCCGGTCTTCATGCCCCAGCGCGTCACCGACGAACTGTGTGAGCTGCTGCAAAGATTTCACCCGCTGTGGTTAAACATCCACGTCAACCATCCCAACGAAATTACCGCTGAGCTGGCGGACGCCTGCGACAAACTGACCCGAGCAGGCATTCCCCTCGGCAATCAGTCCGTTCTTTTAGCAGGTGTCAACGACGACCCTGCCATTCAACGCAGGTTGGTCCACAACCTGGTTCGCCTGCGGGTCAGACCGTATTATCTCTACCAGTGCGACCTTGTCCAGGGCGCCGGTCACTTCCGCACGCCGATCGGTAAGGGTATTGAAATCATCGAATCACTGCTTGGCCACACCTCAGGTTTCGCTGTGCCCACCTATGTGGTGGATGCCCCCGGCGGCGGTGGCAAAATTCCCCTCACCCCCAATTACATCCTCAGTTATTCCGATCAAAAAGTCGTATTACGCAATTACGAGGGGTTCATCACCACCTATTATGAGCCGACCGAATATCAACCCATCGATCCTTCTTTAACAGCGCCTTTCAAGGGTGAAATCCTCGAGCCCGGGCAAAGCGGCGTTGCTGGCTTGCTGGCAGGCGATGCCATGTCCCTCAAACCCGCGGGTTTTGACCAGGTTCATCAGCGCGGCGGTGAGCCTCATCGACTGCGCGATCGCACTGAAAAATGGGTGCCGCGCGGCATCGGCGACGGGAAATCAGCGGATAACGAAGCCTGATCAGCCACGCAATAAGATGAATGATCCCGAGCGAGTGTTACCGCCCGGGATTTTTTATTTCTGAAGCACCGCAAATACGGTGAGAATGATGATTGTTTTATTGTTCGATCTTTGCATGTGTCATTTCTCAATTAAAATCGATTGGCTGATTTTCCCATCAGTTGCCACTTGATATGATGTAAAATAGGGATGATGTATTCACCTCTGACCAAGGAAACCCCATGCCTGAACGTCAAATTGATTTACTATTGCTGATCATCGTCTCTCAATCCCAGTCAAAGAAATTGATCGCCAACCTCAACAGGCAGCATTTTTACTTCACCGTTATCGATAGCAGCAGCAGCCTTTTCCAGGAACCAACAGTGTGTCTTCTGATGGGGTTAAATCATTCCCGGATCGACGCGCTGAATCGTTTGATCAACAAATACTGCCAGCCCTACCGGAAATTCATCCCGGTTCAGATGCGGGCCATCGGGGAACTCAGCCAGTTGCCTGTGATCGAATCGATCGAAGGCGGTGCAACGATTTACGGTATGCCCGTAGAACGCTTTGAACAGATCGGGGGTGAGCCGTGAAATTAATTTACGCCATCATCCATGAAAAAGACGCCGGGCTTGTGATCGAAACCCTGTTCGAGCACGGCTACACCGTCACCCGTATGGCAAGTACCGGCGGGTTTCTGCGTTTGGGAAATGTGACGCTTTTAATTGGAGTTGAACCGGACAAGGTGCCAGCAGTGATCGCTCTGTTAAAGGAATGTTGCACTCCTACCCACCCCAATCAGTATGCTGCGACCATCTTTGTGGTTGATATGCCTGTGTATAGAAAGCAATAGACAATTCGCGATTCACCATGAGAATTAACCAATTACGGGACCGTTCTGTGCGTATCCGGCACACAATAACCCGCTTCACCAGGGGCGGCGCCTGGGCAGCTGTCTTATCAGCCAGCCAACAGCGCAACCTGACCCTGTTTTTCTATGATGGTCTCTTTTCTGCCGCCAGCGATAAGATCATCCTGACTTACTTGACGATTTACCTTTTATCGCTTGGTATCACGCGGCAACAGATTGGCTTTCTCAGCTCCATCAGCAGTTTTTCTAACGCACTGCTGCTGCTGCCAGCCGCTTTTCTGGTTGAACGGTCGGGAAGGCGCAAAGAGATCACAACCACAAGTGCCATTATCAGCCGCTTGATGGTATTCCTGATGGCATTGCTGCCCTTTTTCCTGCTGGGCACGTCAGCCCTGGTGTGGATCATGCTGGCACTGGTGATCATTCGAGAGGCAGCGAATAACTTTGCCTACCCGGGTTGGATCGCCCTCATCGGAGATATCGTGCCGATTGAAGGTCGGGGACGCTATTTTGGCTCACGTAATTTCATCATGGGCCTCGCCGGGATGCTGGTTACCCTGCTGATGGGTGAATTCATCACCCGCATTGGCGAACCCCTGGGGTACCAGGTAGCCTTCCTCGTAGCGACATTATTGGCAGTTTTCGCAATTTTCTTTTTCAACCGCATCGAAGATCCACTCGCCGTCGAAAAAGTCGACCGACAACCTGACGATGCAGTCAGCGCCTCTTTCCTCGACAATCTGCTCAGCATATTTTCTTCGTTTAAGAAACACAACCAATTCCTGCGTTTCATCATCTTTGTTGCGGTTTGGAATTTCACCATCCAAATTTCGGGGCCGTTTTTCACCGTGCACATGGCGGAAACTCTTCACTTTACTGCAGCGATGATCGGGGTTGTTGCAGTCACGAATACGGCTGCCAATATGCTTGTTCAGAGGCAGTTTGGATTGCTGGCAGATAAGTGGGGTGACCGCACGGTTTCGATCGTGCTTGCCTTCTTAATCCCGCTGGTGCCCCTTATTTGGGGTTTATGGGTCAGAGTCTACTGGCATGCCATCGCTGTTGAAATCCTGTCAGGTTTATTATGGGGCGGGTTCAACCTGGTTCACTTTAACAGTCTGCTTACGCAAACCCCTGAAGATCAACGGGCGCGTTTTTCTGCCTATTACCAGATCATCGTCACCCTCTCAATGGCGCTTGGTGCAGCCTTTGGGTCGTTTTTGATCCCCGTGATCGAATTCGTGGGCGTTACCCTCGCATCAACTATTGGGCGCCTGATTGCGGCCGTAATTTTCCTGGTCCTGGTCAAGGAAACCAGCACCCTCGAACAGACCTCACCCGATTAATACCTTGCCCTGTCAAGGGGGTGGACCGGTAATATTTTTCAAGACCGGCACACGGCTTGTTGTGCATCAAAAACAAGAGAGCCCCACGAACGCCAGCATCATAAGGGGATCATCTCCACCAAGTCGGGAATACGTCAATTTATCTTGACCGGATGAGCTTCGGGAATGATTCTAAGGCTTTCTTCGCAATTCGATCTGCAGTCGCATTTGCGCTAATGTTATTCCAGCAGCAATTCGCCGGGTAAATGTGTATAAAAATTGTTAATATTACTGATAAATATCATATTATTTATCATATTTATGGTAAAATAATCTCAGTTACTCAATAGGTCAGGAGTTACCATGCTGGAAAAAATCTACAAGTCCGATGCGGAATGGCGGGCTCAACTCACCCAGGAGCAGTACGCGGTAACGCGTCGCAAAGGCACCGAACCGCCCTTCTGTGGCAAATTTTACGACCATCAACAACCGGGAACCTACTCCTGTGTGTGCTGCGGTTTGCCATTGTTCTCGTCAACCGCCAAATTCATCTCGAGTTCTGGCTGGCCGAGCTTTTTCGCACCGATCAATGAAGATCACATTGCATACCACGCGGATGACAGTCACGGCATGCACCGAACGGAGATCACCTGCGCCCGCTGTGATGCCCACCTGGGGCATGTCTTCAACGATGGCCCCCAACCAACCGGCTTGCGCTACTGCCTGAATTCAGTCGCATTAACTTTCATACCTGAACACGATCAGGAGGCAAGCGCATGACAGAAAAAATCGCCACCTTTGCTGCTGGCTGCTTTTGGGGTGTTGAAGCCAGCTTTTCAAAAATTGCCGGTGTTCTGGACACCGTCGTTGGTTATACGGGCGGCACCTTCCCGAACCCCAGCTATCAAATGGTCTGCACAGGCAACACCGGACATGCCGAAGCCGTCCAGGTCACCTTTGATCCGCAGAAGATCACCTATACAGATTTGGTCAAAGCCTTTTTCGACCTGCACGATCCAACCACCCGAAACCGCCAGGGTCCGGATGTGGGGTCGCAATATCGCTCGGTCATTTTCTATCATGACCCGGAACAGCAAAAAATCGCTGAACAGGTCAAATCAGAGTTGGACGCATCGGGAAAATACCGCTATTCTATCGTGACCCAAATTGTCCCGGCTGGTGAATTCTACAGAGCTGAAGAATATCACCAACAGTATTACGCCAAACACATCTTGAGGAGATGTTAAGCTTTTAATATTTTTCAACCACAGAGCATTAATCAAAATCGACTTATTTTTTTTACCTGACCGGCCTTGTTAAGGTATAATTCTTGTATGCCAAGAATTAAAAATCAACCTGAACAAGATAAAATTTTAGATATTGATCGCCGTGTTGCCATTCTCATCGATGGTGACAACGCCCAGGCTTCATTGATCGAACAAATACTGGTCGAAGCCGGAAAATTCGGCAACGCCACCATTCGACGCGTTTACGGTGATTGGACCACTCCCAATATGAACTCGTGGAAAGATATTTTAAACATCCACGCCTTTCAACCCATACAGCAATTTCGCTACAGTGTTGGCAAGAATGCCACCGACAGCGCCATGATCATTGACGCCATGGACATTCTGCACTCAGACCAGGTCGAAGGTTTTTGCCTGGTTTCCAGTGACAGCGATTACACCCGCCTGGCCACACGGATCCGCGAAAGCGGTTTGCTTGTGGTTGGCATCGGTAAAAAAAATACGCCCCGAGCCTTTGTCAGCGCCTGTAATGTTTTCATTTACACTGAAAACCTCAAGCGGCAAAGCCAGAGCAATGGTAGCAGCAGTCGCCGTAAAACCAATCACCTCAGCGAACAGGAAAGAGAGCTGGTCGAACTGGTCAGCCAGGCAATCGACATGGTCGGAACCGATGATGAAGGCTGGACCCGACTCTCAGAGGTCGGTACAGCCCTGCGTCGGATAGATCCCGGGTTCGACCCGCGTTCTTTTGGTTACCGCCAGCTCAGCCAGTTGGTTAAAGGCAGCAGTCGCGACTTTGACATGCGCAAAGTAGCCAATGGCGCCATCATTGAATTGCGCCTGAAAGATTGAAACCCATGAACACCGCTGGGGCGCGTTCGCGCGCCTCAGTTTTATAACTGTCCACGACCAGAAAGAGCCAGTCCAATGACCCATCCCTTCAACCTTGATATCATCTTCCAAGCCATTATTTTTGCTACCCGCAAACACCACGGACAGGTTCGCAAAGGTGAGCTGGCTGCGCCGTATATCATCCATCCGCTGGCAGTTGCCCGGGAAATATTTACCACTGGCCAGGTTGACGATCCGCAGGTTCTGGTCGCAGCTATTTTGCACGACACTCTCGAAGACACGGATACAAAACCCGAAGAAATTCGCTCTCTTTTCGGTGAAGAGGTCTTGAATATTGTGCTTGAGGTCTCTGATGATAAATCACAGGAAAAAATGTGCAGAAAACAACTCCAGGTGATCAATGCACCAAACCTGTCTTACCCGGCCAGAATTGTCAAACTGGCTGACAAATTGATCAATTGCCGCGACATCCTCTATTTTCCGCCCTACAAATGGCCCCTTACACGCCGCCAGGAATATATCCAATGGTCGGCAGATGTGATCGCTCAAATTCGCGGCACCAATGCCAACCTTGAAGCTGCTTTTGACGAATTATTAATCAAGGCACAAGCCAGGCTTGAATTCCACCTCGAGCCCTTTGAACTGGTGGACAACCGTCCCTGGGGGCCTGGCGCCACTGACAAGTGTGCATAGGAGGAAAATATGCCATCGGTATACCACGAACCCGAACTGACCCAACCGGTTCAACTCTGCGATTCACGCGGCAATCTCAATCCCGACGCTATTGGATGGAGCCGCCACCCGCTGCACGACTGTAATTTGCGCGGGCATTGGCTACGTAAAAAGCGTTGGAATTACTGGGCGATCACCAGCCCAACTCACTTTTTTTCCGTCACCCTGTCGAACATTGACTATATGGGCTTGCCCTTCGTTTACTTACTCGATTATGAGACCAAAACATTCTTCGAAAAGACGCTCCTCGTCCCCTTCAGCGCTGGGCTTTACCTGCCGCCCGAAGCTGATGGCGATATCGTTTTTAAGGGGAAAGCCATGCCCATTTCCATGGTCAAAACCGAGGGTGGCACCCGGTTGTCCGTTGAATGCCCCGATTTTGGAGGAAAGCCGCTCTATGCAGATTTCTTTGTGCATCGACCAGCAGGTCATGAAACTCTCAACGTCGTCATCCCCTGGTCTGAAAAACGCTTCCAGTTTACCAGCAAACAGAACACCCTCCCTACAGAAGGCACCCTGCGTTGGGGTGACGACCTGGTGCAATTTGACCTGGCGAACACCTTCGCCTGTTTGGATTTAGGACGCGGTATTTGGCCTTATCAATCCTTCTGGAATTGGTCCAGTTTCTCAACGCGCCTTCCGGATGGTCGCACCGTGGGCAGCAACCTGGGCGCTGGATGGACCGACGGCACCGGCATGAACGAGAATGGACTGTGCGTGGACGGTCGTCTGACTAAAATCAGCGAGGATGTCAAATTTGATTATGACCGCGAAAATTTCCTGGCACCCTGGCATTTGCACACAACCGTCACGGATCGGGTAGACCTGGTGTTCACTCCCTTTTATGAACGCCATGCAAAAACCGATGCTCTGCTGGTGCGCTCTGAAGTACATCAAATGATCGGTCACTTTAAAGGCACGCTAAAACCGGATGAAGGCGGTCCCATCTACATCGAAGATGCTGTCGGTTGGGCTGAGGATCATCATGCACGCTGGTAAAGCTGTTATAAATGACCGTTAATCCCAACCCTTTAATGCCTGTTTCGAATTCAAAGTAGAAGATTCCGGGTTCTGTATTCATTAAAAAGCAGTGTCCAACAGGTCATACCAAACCACTAAACGTTGCTCTATTGAAAACACGCGCTTCATGGAAACGGACCACATCAACCAGTTACCCATCTTTGCTGGCCTGGCGCAAGAAACCCGGTTAGAACTTGCGCGGCGGTCGTATATCCGCGAGTTGCCAGCCGGTCACACCCTGCTGCTAGAAGGGATGCCAGCTGAATCCGCTTATGTCCTCGTCTCGGGCGAAGCCAGGGCCTTCCGCATGAACAGGGAAGGCCGGGTGCAGATCCTGGCGCGTTTCAAGCCTGGCGACCCTATCAACATCATTTCACTGCTGAATTCAGATAAGCTCAATCGGGCGACGATTGAAGCCCTGAGCCCGATGACCGTCCTTGTGATCCGATCAACAGATTTTGAGGCTCTCATCACCCGCTACCCGGATTTTTCCAAGATGCTCTTGCATCACCTGGCTGATCGCCTGGCAAAGATCACCGACCTGGCAGCGGGGCTGTCGTTGTTTGCGGTGCGGGCGCGCCTGGCGCGTTTCCTGATTGAACTGGCTGATCTCAGCCCGTCTTCAACAGGTTGGACCCAGGATGAAATTGCCGCCCACGTCGGCACAGTACGAGACGTGGTCGGTCGCCTCCTGCGGGATTTTGAAGCTGGAGGTCTGATCCAGCGTCAACGCGGCCAGATCATCCTCTTAGACCGAGAAAAATTGATCCAGGCTGCTCGCGAATGACAGCACCCATCTTGATCATCTTTGACGACTTCGATGTGACAAAAGTCGTATGGAACGACGAGGATTTTGGATAAGATCAATCTACACACAATCAGGAATAACCATGTCTGAACGAATCCTGCCGAGTATCAATCTTTCCCTGTGCACCCGCTGCAACCTGTGCGTTTCGCAATGTCCTGAGCTGGCGCTGATCATGACCAATGATGGCCCTATCTTTGTTGACCTGATCACATGTTCCTATTGCGGCGTGTGCGAAGAACTCTGCCCAACTGGCGCAATCCGGGCGCCATCATCTGTCGTCTGGAGTGTGCGCTGAACGAAATACAAACAAACCAAACTGGAATACATTAACTGGAGGAATCAATGAGCAATCTTATCAATAATGCCGACCAACGCAAACAAGCCCTGAAGGAAGTTATTCAACGCCTGCATGACGGCGAAACCGTTGAAGAATTAAAGAAAAAATTTGGCCACGTCATCAGCGGCGCCACCGCCAGCGAGATCGCTGAAGCCGAACGTGCCCTGATCAGCGAAGGCACCTCTGTAGCTGACATTCAGCGCTTATGCGACCTGCATGTCGCTGTCTTCCAGGACAGCCTCGATCAGGAACCCACCCCAGAATCCCTGCCGGGGCATCCCGTTTACACGTTTCGCATGGAAAACGAGGTCATCCTGCGCTTACTGGAAACAATGGAAGAAACCCTTCATAAATGGGAGGACGGCGATTCAAATGCTTTGACATCCTTAATCAAGCAAACGGAAAACCTGGGAGCGCTTGAAAAACACTACTCCCGCAAGGAAAACATCCTCTTTCCTTACCTCGAAAAGAAGGGCTTTGAAGGCCCAGCGACGGTGATGTGGGGTGTGGATAATGAAATTCGCGCTCAGATCAAAATGTTCAAAGAATCCATCCTCGACCCTGAACCGGATGTCATCGAAGCCACCAAGTATTTTGAGACTATGTCTGACAACATTGTTGAAATGGTTTACAAAGAAGAGAAAATTCTCTTCCCGGCTGCTCTTGATCGGCTTACCGAGCAGGAGTGGGCAGAAATCCGCAACCAGGAAGCTGAGATTGGTTTTGTAGGTGTCGAGGTCGGCGATGAATGGCAGGCACAAGCCGAGGCTATCGTTGCAGAACCCGAAGCATCGCCTGCAACCGACCCATCAGATTTAGCAGAAGAGTTGGTCTCCCTGTCCACCGGCGCGCTGACCCGCGAGCAGATCAACCTCCTGCTGACCCATCTCCCCGTGGACGTAACCCTGGTGGATGAGCACGATCGCGTGCGCTATTTCTCCCAGGGCCGTGAGCGCATCTTTGACCGTTCACCCGCGATCATCGGTCGCGAGGTCACCAAGTGTCACCCGCCTCAAAGTGTGCACAAGGTCACCATCATCCTGGATGATTTTCGCGCCGGAAAGCGAGATGTAGCCGAATTCTGGATCCCGATGGGCGATCAATTCATCCACATCCGCTATTTCGCCCTGCGCGATGCCGAGGGTACCTACAAAGGCACGATCGAGGTTTCTCAAAACGTGACCGATATCCGCAACCTCGAAGGCGAGAAACGCCTGCTGGACGATTCCCCCGGTTACGACAAATAATCTCTCCCTGGATTAAAACCAATCAGGCTGTCAAATGGACAGCCTGATTTTTTTTCACGAGTGATGGGCTTCAGGATTTTATCAGTCAGCCGCAACCCGGCTCTTTCTTTCAGAAGAAGGATTAAGGAGTGATTTTCTCGCAACCAGGTTGGATTATTTGCCGGTCTTAATGGCATGGTTTCACAATTTTATCCGCAGAGTTTTGATCTCAAAGGGACGGAATTCCAAGGACAAAACTCCATCAGAAGAATCCAGACTCTCCAATTCCCTTTCTAGCATGTCTGTTCGATAAGCCGCCCTGAGCGGCAAGCTGGTGCTCAGCTTAACCCGGGTGCGGGTGCCCATCGCTTCATACAGCCGCAGCACGATCACACCCTGCGAACCATCCTCAGCCGGCTTGACCGTCTCGAGGATGATGTTTGCCCGGTCCAGGCTGAACAGTGACCGCGATCCTGCCTGGCCAGCAAACGCCTGCGGGGGCACATTTAATTGGTATCCCTGCCGGATCAGATCGGAATTGACAAAGGCGCCTTCCCAAAAATAGAACGCGTAGGTAAATTCCTGTCGACCGCGGTCAGCGTTCATATCCGGTGCCAATGGGGATTTCAACAGGGTGAGGTTGATGCTGTTATCCAGCACGTCCACGCCATACTTACTGTCATTCAAGATTGCAAATCCGCGCCCGGCTTCAACCAGGGCTGTCCATTTATGATTGCAAACTTCGAAACGGTCGCGATCCAACTCGCGTGAGCGGTGCGTTGGTCGCTTCAGGTGACCAAACTGGATCTCATGCAGGGCTTCATGGGCGAAATAATTCACCGGGAAATTCACCTTCAGCAGCTTGTGGCGTTCCTGCCAGTCGATCACCGTGTGAAAATCCACACGCCGGCTGTTCCGACGCAGCACGATCGTCTGGGTCATGAGGGAGTGGTTTAGTTTTCGCCTGACGACAAGGCTGGCAAAAAGCGGACCTTCAGCGAAGATTTCAATATCGGCTGGTTCACAGATTTCCACCGGGGTATGCCGGTACATGGAGTCAAGATCCCAGGCGTCAAAAGCACTGGGGATATCCTGGTACATCGCCAATTGATTGCAGATGCCTTCTGCCAGCTCGTAATCCTTCGCCTTATCATAAATACTGGTGATTTCCCCGAATTCGTTGAACCGCACCCTGACCAGGTCATTTTCCAACAGATCATTTCGCACTTTGAGTGTGTTTTCCAGAATGGATGGCTTCCCGAAGGCGAAGCTTTCCCAGCCGCACGCTGGCAGGTTGACTTCAGCAAACGACTTTCCGCCTGTGGTTTGCAGAGGCATTGATGTGCCATCGCCCGCTTCCAGGCCTGCAATGTCACCAGGGATCTCTACCAGTTCTGTTCGCGGCCACGAGAGGCTGTTAAACACGCTGATTCCACCCTGTGTTCTCGCCAGCGCCCGCCCGATATTTCGCAGTGCATCTTTTGACCAATTTACCACATTGGATAATTGTGCTTCTGCCTCGTCGTGGACTCTTGCAATCGATGATCCGGGCAAAATATCATGGAACTGGTTCAGCAACACCGTTTTCCAGGCTGCGTCCCAGGCTTGATATGGGAATTCATAGTCGGTCAGTGCTGTGGCAGCAGCTCCCCACAGCTCCACCTCTCGCAGGGCAAGCTCACTGCGGCGGTTCAACGCCTTGGTACGCGCCTGTGAGGTGTAGGTACCGCGATGAACCTGGAAGTACAGCTCGCCCACATACCGATCCTTGGGCCACCCGACCTCATCCTGTGCCTTGAAGAATCTCATCGGGTCTTCGATCCGAAATTTTGGTGCGCCTTCCAGGTCCTTCAACCGCCGAGCATATTCCAGATGTTCCCGGGTGGGGCCGCCCCCGCCATCTCCATAGCCAAAGGGAAACAGGCGGGTTGAGAAGCCATCTTTTTGCACGCGTTCGTTCCAGCGTTGGATCACCGTTCTCGGTCTGACCTCACTGGTGTAATCGTTGTGAAAATGTGCTTTAACCTGGGAGCCGTCGATGCCTTCCCAAATAAAAGTGTTGTACGGGAATGTTTCCCCGCCATGGTAAGCCCAAAAGATCTTCTGTGTGGAAAAATACGACACGCCGCAGCCCAACATGATCTGCGGCAATGCGCCTGAATAGCCAAAAACATCCGGCAGCCATAACAGATCGCAGTCCACACCGAATTCATCCCTGAAAAAACTCTTGCCGTGTACCAGTTGCCGAATCAGGCTCTCACCGCTGGACAAATTCGTGTCCGGTTCAACCCAGGCAGCTCCATCGGGGATCCATTGGCCGCGTTTGACGGCTTCCTGGATCTTCTCGTAGAGTTCCGGGTACTTCTGTTTGACCATAAGATACAGTTGCGGCTGGCTTTGGAAGAAACGATATTCCGGATAACGCTCCATCAACTTGAGCTGGGTGCTGAAGGTGCGCGCACATTTTCGCTCGGTTTCTGCCAGGGGCCACAACCAGGCCACGTCGATATGGGCATTGCCAAAACCAAACATCTCCGGCGTTGTCATGCCATTTTTCTTTTCCAGCAGGGGTTTGAGCCGTTCCCGCGCGGCCTGCAAGCTGGTCAGCATATCTTGATGCGGCGCTTCAAAATCAGCGATGAGCGTGAAATCTTTTAACCCCTCGTCGATTTCCATCACGCGCAAGGATTCCGGGTCAATGTTCTCGCGCAATTCCCACAGCGTTTCAACGTCAATCGCCAGTTGGAAGGCAACTTCCTGCCAGATGCCAAAAGAACTGTGCCCAAGAACGCATTGCCGATCAGGCGGTTCGGGAACTGTCTCCCGCTCCGGGGGTGTGGGCCCGCTGCGCCACTCCTGCGGACCGTGCCCGGCATAGGCTTCCAGCACAACAGCATAGGACCTGCCTGCCTGCGCCACATCACTGATCGGGATAAACTGGTGTTCTTTGTCAATCGCTCCCGCGTGGACGCCGTCGATGAATACGGCTGCCTCTCCTCCCACATCCAGTCTGACCGTAACCATCTGCCCATCTGCTGCCTGCGGCAGGGTAAACTCACCCCTGAACCAGCCATACTCCCATTTCGCCCCCCAACGTTGGCCGGGCGCGATTGCCGAATAACTCAATCCTGACTGCGCGTCATCCAGGCGGTATTGATCCTTTGTAAAGCTTGCTTCAAACGAAATTTCGCCTAAAGGCAGGTAGAAATGTTTTGACAGTTCTTCCCGCCAGGCCATGATCCGGTGTCGCCATTCTAAAGTTAGACTCATCAGTATCCTCTCTTAACACCACACTTTTTCGTTGTATTTACAATCCCTTATTCGCAGTCCGTACGGCTGATGCGTTCAATCGCCAAAAATTGTGCCAATATTGCGCGCGCTGACCAGCCAGGGATGATCTAAAGGCACCGGTTTTTCAGACTGAGCAACGTCTTCAATCGGGACAGATCCTGTCCTTCCATCGTGGATGCCGACCATCACCCCAAACTTATTTTCAGAAACCAGGTCCGCCGCGTAGGCCCCCAATTGCGTAGCCAGGATGCGGTCCGTGGCGGAAGGGGTGCCTCCGCGCAGCAAGTAACCCAAAATCGTAATGCGGCTTTCGATCCCGGTGCTGTTTTCCAGTCGGTTAGCCAACTTCAACGTTTCTCCGGTGTACTTGCGTTTCAGTTCAGCCATCCGTTCACGGTGCTCATCAGCACTTTGATCCTTATGGGTCTGCTGGTTCATCTTCATCGAACGCTCGAAGAAATCCACCAATTCGGAAGACTGTGCACCTTCAGCAACAGCCACGATGCTGAAAAGTTTTCCCGCCTGATTGCGCTTTAAAATCGCTTCAGCAAGTTTATTAAGATCATAAGGAATTTCCGGGATCAAAATTACATCTGCACCGGCTGCAAGTCCAGCAGACAGGGTGAGCCAGCCAACTTCCCGCCCTAAGAGCTCCACAATGATGATGCGATGCGTGCTGTTGGCAGTGCTGTGCAAACGGTCAATCGCCTCCGTGGCGATCATCCTGCTTGTGTCAAAGCCGATGGTGGTATCCGTCAGGGGCATATCATTTACGCCAGATTTCGGCAGCGTGATCACATTTAATCCAGCCTGTATCAGGTGCTGTGCAGCATCCATCGTCTCACGCCCGCCAATACACACCAGCGCATCCAGTTGATTTTCCTTGTAAGCCGCCAGGGCTTCGCCAGTTTTGTCCAGTATCTGGTTATCTTCCACAACCTGGTGCGGTACCAATCGACTGGTCCCCAGTATGGTGCCGCCAGCCGTAAGGATATTGGAAAGTGCATCACCGCTCAAATCAACGGTATGGTTGGAAATCAAGCCTTCAAAACCGTCACGAAACCCAATTATTTGCATCCCGTGAACCTGCCTGGCTGTTTTTCCAAAACCTCGGATGGCTGCGTTCAAACCGGGGCAGTCACTGCCAGCGGTCAATATCCCGATTTTCTTTGTCATGGCGATTTCCTTCCTGATATCAATCATTCAATCTCCCCTATTATACTCATTACCAGCCTATGTTCTGAAATTCAAACCCCTTTTGAATGACACGACAATCATACCGATGTAAATACATGCCTTTTAAAAATTTTCAACTCACAAAAATTGCCTTGATCATGCTGATATTATTGCCGTGTGAGCGCTGCTTGATTTACGCACTGTCAAAATCAATTTTTCAATGCGATAGTGTCAACCCGAAGAAGTCCATCTCGAGATCATCGCTTGGTGTGCACGATAAACAATCATCAAACATCGAAAATCAACGCAAAAACTCGTGTTTACTGATTTTCTGTATGTTGAACCGGGTAAATTGAGTTGCAGAAACAATAGGTTCGTTATAAAATAGTAAATGAATTAATATTGCCAGGAAGTCAGTGAAAGGAGGTTGAATCGAGAAAGGCGAAAACCAGGATCGTTTTTATTGGCTGAAGACAGCCAACCAGATCAAAGGATTCGGCAACAAGATTTTTCTGCCGCACTTCTAATTTTTGATCTGGGCATTCGCTTTTTATGAAGGATTATTAACCCCGGATCTTTGATGAATTTTCTTGTCATTGATCAATCGCAACCCTTGCACGTAAACCTTCACATCATATTAAGGAGATTTTATGTTTAAAATTACAACTCGCACAATTGTTGCTATTGGCATCGGTGCTGCACTTTTTATGCTTTTATTCATGTACGTGAAAGTCCCTTCACCCATCCCTGAAACAAGCTTCATGACCGCCTATGGATTAGGTGCATTCATGGCAACGATCTTTGGGCCGATTGCAGGCGGTTTAATCCAGTTCATTGGTCACGCATTGTCGGATGCTATTCAGTATGGCTCGCCCTGGTGGTCCTGGGTGATTGCCAGCGGCGTAGCCGGTTTTCTGTATGGTCTTGCTTTTAATCGGACCCGTGTCGAAAAAGGTGAATTTAAAGGCAAGGACATCCTCACATTCAATGTGATCCAAATTATCGGCAACGTGATTGCCTGGTTAATTATTGCACCAGTTCTTGATATCCTCATTTATCAGGAGCCCGTCAAGCTGGTTTTCACGCAGGGCGCAGTAGCCGCACTGATGAACAGCGTCAGCGTCGGTGTTTTTGGAACCCTGTTGCTGATTGCTTATTCAGCCACACGCACAAAAAAGGGCAGCTTGAGCAAAAGCTAAGTCGATCATCATTTGATTGAAACCATGGATAGCTGCGGTTGACAATCCTCAGCTATCCATTATTTAACCCCACACCGTCAGGGTATCGTCAGAACAGCATGAATCTCGTTATTTGCTGCCCAAACCATAAAGTTATGCAAGCTACCTGAAATAATCAACCCTGGACAGTGCCAAAAAAGAGTCAGCATGGATTTACAACCGATTATCGAATTTAAAGATTTTTCATTTCAATACTACAGCCAGGTCGATCCTACACTTTATAATATTAATTTATCCATCCTCCCGGGCGAAAAAATCCTCATTGTTGGGCCCAGCGGAAGCGGGAAAAGCACGCTTGGTAATTGTATCAATGGCTTAATTCCCTTTGCATATGATGGTGAAATCACGGGCGATTTGCTGATCAACGGTGAATCAACCCAGGACAAAAATATTTTTGAGTTGTCAAAATCCGTCGGCACAGTCCTTCAGGATTCAGACGCCCAGTTTGTCAGCCTGACCGCCGGCGAGGATATCGCCTTTTCACTTGAAAACGACAATGTACCCAACGCCGAGATGCATGAGCAGGTGAAAAAAGTATCCCAGATGGTTGATATGCAAAACTGGCTGACCTCATCTCCCTTTGAACTTTCGGGCGGGCAAAAACAACGTACAACCCTGGCCGGGGTGCTTGTCAACGACGTGGATATATTGCTGTTTGATGAACCCCTTGCCAACCTCGACCCCGCCACTGGAAAAACAGCGATTGAGATCATCGAAGAGATTTGCTCCAGCGTGAATAAAACCATCATCATCATTGAACATCGTCTTGAAGATGTCTTGCATCGATATGTGGACCGTATCATTGTGATTAATGAAGGTCGGATCATCGCCAACACAAATGCCCATGCACTGGTCAGCTCAGACATCCTGACAAAAACGGGGATTCGTGAGCCTTTGTATGTCACAGCATTAAAATATGCCGGTGTGCCAATCACGGAAAGTATTCAACCAGGATATATCACGAGTGTAAAAGCCCACCAATGCAAAGACGCCCTGACAGCCTGGCAGGCGAGCATCCAACCGCCACAGGTCCAGGAAGAAAAACCCACGGTTCTGAAAGTCGAAAACCTTAACTTTTCGTATGATGGCATCAGAAATGTCCTGGAAGAGATTAATTTTGAATTAAAAGAGGGCGAAATGGTCTCCCTGATCGGCAAAAATGGATCCGGCAAGAGCACCCTTTCCAAATTAATCTGCGGTTTTGAAAAACAAGATCAGGGAATAATTTCCTACCGTGGCAATGACACCCGGGATAAATCAATTAAGGAGCGCGCTGAAATAATCGGGCTCGTGCTGCAAAACCCCAACCAGATGATCTCTAAAAATCTGATTTTCGATGAAGTCGCGCTGGGTTTGCGCTTTCGCAAGATCCCTGAAGAGGAAATCGTTCCCCGGGTCGAAAAAGTGCTGGATGTTTGCGGTCTGGCTCCCTTCATCGAATGGCCGATTTCTGCCCTCAGCTATGGCCAACGAAAGCGCGTCACCATCGCGTCCATCCTGGTTATGGGTTCTGAAATCCTGATTCTCGATGAGCCCACCGCGGGTCAAGATTACCGCCATTATACAGAAATCATGGAGTTCCTGGTCGAGATCAACAAAATGGGTGTGACCATCATTTTGATTACTCACGATATGCACTTGATGCTGGAATATACGCCCAGGGCTCTCGTTCTTGCAGAAGGGCACCTGATTGCAGACGCCCCTGCATCTTCCGTCCTCACCGATCTTCAGATTATTCAAAAAGCAAACTTAAAGGAGACTTCTCTTTACCATCTGGCACAGATGGCCGAGATTCCGGATAGTACTGCCTTTGTGCAGGGTTTTATCAACTATGAAAGGAAACTCAAAAACCGATGAACGCAAAGACCAAGTTATTTTCTTATGACATCATCGATTCGCCCATCCGCAGCCTTTCAGGGTTAACAAAGTTGATTTGCTTCCTTCTGCTCACCTTCGCGGTCATGTATTCCTACGACATTCGGGTCATTTTAGCGGTGATGCTCTTCGCAGCCTATATCATGAAGATCTCAAAGATCAAGTTTTCTCAAATCAAGCTGATGGTGATATACGTGTTGATCTTTGTGCTGACCAATGCGGTAATTTCTTTCCTTTTCGCACCTGAAATGGGCGTTGAAATCTATGGGACTCGGACAGTCCTTATTGAATTGCCAGGCAAGTTTGACATCACAGCAGAGCAGTTATTGTACAGTACCACCAAATTGTTCAAATACTCATCGGTCATTCCCTTTGGCATCATCTTCCTGTTAACCACCAACCCGAGCGAGTTCGCATCGTCACTGAACCGAATCGGGGTTCATTACAAAGTCGCTTACGCTGTTGCTTTGACCTTGCGTTATTTCCCCGACGTCCAGAGGGATTACTACGACATCAGCCAGGCGCAGCAGGCTCGCGGTTTGGAACTTTCTCGCAAAGCCTCTCTATTTAACCGGATTAAAAATGGCTTGCTGATCATCATTCCCCTGATTTTTTCCTCACTCGACCGCATCGAAACCATCAGCAACGCCATGGATTTGCGCGGGTTCGGGAAAAGCAAGACCCGCACCTGGTACACAAGTCGCAAAATGAAACGCGCTGATTATGTGGCGATTTTCATCTCTGTCTTGATTTTTATTGCCACGGCAAGTGTTTCAATTTTCATCAACAAAAGCCGGTTTTACAACCCTTTCATTTAGGAGCAATGATTTGAAACCCATTCTTGTTTATCAAACCGATTTCACCTACAAAGAAGGCGCGGTGTGCGCGATGTATGGCGTGGTAAAAAGCGTGGATCGAGAGCTGGAAATCATCGATGGAAGCCATGAAATCCCCAAATTTGATACCTGGAGCGCTTCCTATCGTCTTTATCAATCCATGCCGTTTTGGCCGCAGGGGACGGTCTTCGTCTCTGTTGTGGATCCCGGTGTAGGGACGAACCGCCGTGCGTGCGTCGCCCGCACCTCTAATGGATATTTCATCGTCACGCCAGATAATGGTTCACTGACCCATGTCAAAACCGTGTTTGGCATCGATGAAGTGCGCGAAATTGATGAAACCATTAACCGCTTGCGCGGGATGGGCACCGATGACGTTAGCGTGTTCCATGGTCGAGATTTGTTTTCCTATTGTGCTGCCAGGTTTGCCAGCGGGAAAATCACCTTTGAAGAAATTGGCCCGGCTTACAACCCCGATGAAATCGTCATGCATCCCATTGATGAACCGGTTTTTGATGTTGAGCATGCCAGGGGAATTTTCGAGATTAACGACCCCAATTTTGGCAATATCTGGACGAACCTGCCCTTAAAATCGTTCCTGAATGCCGGCTTTAAATTTGGCGACTGCTTGCAGGTCACTATCTTTCATCAGGGAAAACAAGTGTTCGCCCAGCGATTGCTATTTGAGAAGTCTTTTGGTTACGCAAAACCAGGCGAAGCCATGCTTTACAACAACGAACTGATGCGGGTCAGCATCGCTATTAACCAGGGCAGCTTCGTTGAACAATTTGGGATTGGTTATGGCCCGGAATGGGAAATTGATATTAAAAAATAAATATTTTAATATATTGCCAATAATTTAACCAGTCAGACCCTCTTTTTCAGGCAAAGCCTTTAACAACCGGCTGAAGATAAAGCGAAACCAAGATTTTAATCGCAATTAGAGGGTGACCCGCTTATTCCTGACAATCAGCCGCACTTCTTTGAACCGGTTTGACAATCATTTCCCAATATGTCTCATCATCGGCGTGAAAGGACCTTGTCCGCTTCGTTAGGGCGTATAAGCTTACACTTCGCAGGTAAAATTAACTTTGAAGCTCAAATTTTAGACGGAAAGGAAACCCTGATGAAAACTTATCGGAAAGAACTCTGGTTCCAGGTGCCGACCCGTCGGGCGTTCATCAATATCACGCCCGAGGTGGTTCAAGCCCTGCGCGAAAGCGGCATCCAGGAGGGATTGTGCCTGGTGAACGCCATGCACATCACCGCCTCTGTTTTTATCAACGATGACGAATCCGGCTTGCATCACGATTATGAGCACTGGCTGGAAGAATTAGCGCCGCATGCGCCCATCGATCAATATCGCCACAATCGCACCGGTGAAGACAACGCCGATGCACACCTGAAGCGCCAGATTATGGGCCGCGAGGTGGTGGTGGCGGTCACCAATGGACGATTGGATTTCGGAACCTGGGAGCAGATCTTCTACGGAGAATTCGACGGGCGTCGCCGCAAGCGTGTGCTGGTCAAGATCATCGGGGAATAAAGAAACCCCGCTCACCGGGTGATTCAAAAAGAAGTTTTATGCTAAGGGTGTCGAAAATTGGTTAGTTTACGATTCAGCGTCAAATGTAGGGGCTGCGCTTCGCGTAGCACTCTCTGTGCTCTGTAAAGGTAGCGAATGACCGTTATCATGCCCCAAGCGCCTCAATTTCTCCCCACAACACCTCAAGAGCTGCGGGCTCTTGGGTGGAAACAGCTCGACGTGATTCTGGTCACCGGCGACAGTTACATCGACAGCCCGTATTCCGGCGTCGCCATCATTGGCAGGGTACTGCACGCGGCAGGTTATACCGTCGGCATCATTGCCCAACCGGATATCCACTCAGCGGATGATATCACCCGCCTGGGTGAGCCGCGCCTTTTCTGGGGTGTGAGCGCGGGCAGCGTCGATTCAATGGTCGCCAATTACACTGCCACCGGTCGCCCCCGCCGCGATGACGACTTCACCCCCGCTGGACGCAATACCAAACGCCCCAACCGGGCGACACTGGTCTATGCTAACCTGATCCGGCGCCACTTTAAGGGCACCGTCCCCATTGTCCTGGGCGGTGTGGAAGCTAGCCTGCGACGGGTAGCGCACTATGATTACTGGTCAGATTCCATCCGCCGCTCCGTCCTGTTCGACGCCAAGGCAGACTATCTCATCTACGGGATGGCTGAGCGTAGCATCCTCGAGTTCGCCCAGGCCCTCGCGTCCGGGGAAGACCCTACCCGTATTCGTGGATTATGCTTCATTGCCAAACAACCGCCCGAAGGCTTTCGGATTCTGCCTGCCTATGAACAGGTCGTTCAGGACAAAGACGCCTTTACGGACATGTTCCACACCTTCTATCGAAACAATGACCCCATCAGCGCCTCAGGATTGGCTCAACGCCATGGTGACCGCTTCCTGGTGCACAACCCGCCTGCGCCTTATCTGACAACAGCAGAGTTGGATCGCGTATACAGCCTTGATTTTTCCCGGGCACAACATCCCTATTATGAGGCTCAGGGTCCCGTCAAAGCAATGGAAACGATCCGCTTTTCCATTCCCTCTCATCGCGGCTGCTATGGAGAGTGTAATTTCTGTGCCATCGCCGTCCATGAGGGCCGCACCGTGCGCTGGCGCAGAGAAGCCTCTATCCTGGCCGAAGCGCGGCGCCTCACCCGCCTACCCGATTTTAAAGGTTATATCTTTGACCTCAGCGGTCCTACCGCCAACATGTATGGCTTTGAATGTCCGATTAAACTACAGCAGGGTTCTTGCCAGGATCAGTCTTGCCTCTATCCTGATATTTGCCCGTCCCTACCGGTGGATCATCAAGTTCAAACCCGCTTGCTGCAAAAACTACGCCAGGTTGAGGGCGTGAAAAAGGTCTTCATCGGTTCCGGATTGCGCTATGATCTGCTGCTCGCCGACCATGCCCACGGTGGGGCGTATCTCAAAGCGCTGGTGCAGCATCACACCTCGGGTCAGCTCAAAGTTGCCCCCGAGCATACCCAACCGCAAGTTCTGGCTCTCATGCGTAAACCGGGAATTGACAGGCTGCTTGAATTTAAACGGCGTTTTGAAAACCTCAGCGCTGCAGTGAAAAAGAAGCTGTTCCTCAGCTATTACCTGATCGCTGCGCACCCGGGTTGCACTCTGGAGGATATGTTCGCGCTTAAACGCTTTGCCAGCCGCGAACTGGGCTTATTGCCAGAGCAGGTGCAGGTGTTCACACCCACGCCATCCACCTATGCCAGCCTGATGTATTATACTGAAAAAGACCCCTTCACCGGCGAGGCTTTGTTCGTTGAAAAGAACCCGGCTGGCAAACAACGCCAAAAAGCGGTCATTACCGGAAGGCGCCATCCTAAGAAATAAACCGCGTCCACCGCTCTGCTTTAGTGATAAAATCGAATTCGCGCCTTTGAACAAGGAGATTGAAATGCCCGCATACCGCCCCATAACCGAATCCCTGGTTGAACTCATGGATTGGATGCATAAAAATGCACCGGGCGTCGCCTTCAACCCACCGGCAAAAGCGGCTGCCCTGGCTAACTTTGTAGAAAAGAGTGGGTTAGTCATCCCGGAAGATTTGCACCAGCTCCTGATGCTTGCCGATGGCGAAACTCGCAATTCAGCCGGGGCGGTCGGCAATTGGCGCTTCATGTCCATCAATGAAATCCAGGCTGCCTGGGGATGGGTGACGCAAATATCCGTCAAAGCCGCCTTTGAAGGTCTGACTCCGCAGCCATCGCCCTACTTGCAAAACCATTGGTGGCACCCTGGCTGGATTCCGCTGATCAGCAGCGATACCGGCTGCTATTATTGCCTTGATACCGCACCGCCTGAGGTTGAAAGAACCGGGCAGATGCTGCTTTTTTGTCAGGAGCATCCGGCGCGTCCGCTGGTGGCAGCCAGCCTGGCAGCCTGGTTAGACCGTATCACCGGGGATCTTTACGCCGGGGTTTACACCTACAACGAAGTTGAGGGCTTCAACGGGGAAGCGTTTTTATGGTCCTCACTGGAAGGCAAACACTTGATGGATAAAATCCCGGGACAAATCATCGTCGATGGAGAATATGGCATATGTTGACTTCTCTTCCTAAAATCCTGCACGCCAAAACTGAGGCTGATCTGGCGGGATACCAGGTCAACCAGGTGGGCAATACCTGCTCCTTCCACGCGATTGGAACCAGTTTGCGCCTGCTGTTAAATGTGGTCATCGACCCGATGGAACTTTCTGATCAGGTCAATCGCTTATGGCGGCGCGGGCGCTTCATGCGTGTGGCGCCCGATTGGGCAGTAACTCCGCGCATGCAGGTGCGCATCGTTCGTTACCTTGCCCACATGCACGGCTGGCCAGTCACCGCCACCTTCCAGCACGGCGATCCTGAAAGCCTGCCCGATACGTTATCCAACCTGGACGCGGTACCCATCATCACCCTGATCTGGCCCTGGCACAAAGCGCCGCCGATTTACCTGGGAGATACCACACGCAACTTCAATGCCTCACGTTCAGCCGGCGGTCACAGCATGATTTTCGCAGCCTATGACCCCAACCACACCGCTGGCGGCGCCTTCACCACGCCCTGGGGTTTCATCAACCCCTGGATGGACAACGCAAAGCAGTTGTTCTGGATGACCGATGCGGATTTTCGCCGGGCGTGGGGTTTCTGGCTGCCGGGGATTGGGGTTAACCCCCTGGTGCAAATCCGGCTTGAAGATCGGCTTTCCGGAGCTCTGCCCAGCGATGACGACCACGAATAAATAGAAGCGGGAGACAAACCCGATCGCTGCGCAGCGGCCTCCCGGGTGAGGCACTGCGCCAGCCCGCGCAGGTACAGGAAAATTACAGATTATTTTGCCGCGTTTTCCAGCTTTTCAATCCCGGCTTTGATCCGCCTCAGGGTTTCTTCTTTCCCCAATATATCCGCCAGCTCGGTTGCTCCGCCCGGTGTCACTAAAACGCAAGAAAGCGCAGTACGAATTGGCCACATGACCGTGCCAACTTTATATCCCCGTGCTTGGATAAAGGCTTTCAGCGCTTGAAGCAGGCTGTCATTGTCCCACACTTCCAGTTCTTCCAACACAGGCAGGACAGACCGTAGAACATCCAGGCTGATCTGAGGGGTGCACTTCGATTTTTCATGCTGGTACAGGGATACATCGCATTCCGGTAAATCATAGAAAAACGCCACAGCTTGCGGGATGTCCGTCAATTTTTCAGTGCGTACCTGCATCAGCCTGCTGATCTTCCGGGTGTCAAATTGTGATAGCTCATCCGGGTAATATTTTTCTGCCAGCGTGTGAAATTCATCGCCAGAAAGCGCCCGAATATGTTCCCCGTTGATCCAGGTCAGCTTGTCAAAAGAGAACGCTGCGCTGGACTTGTTGATCTGATCGATGCTGAAAACCCGTTCCAGATCAGCAAGGGTGAAGAATTCTCGCTCATCTCCCGGATTCCAGCCGAGCAGGGCAATATAATTCACGATAGCTTCGGGCAGGTAGCCCATCCTCACCAGGTCTTCAAAGGAGGGGTCTCCCAGGCGTTTGCTGAACTTGCTGCCATCCGCTTTGACAATCAAGGGGAGGTGCACATAGATCGGAATCGGCCAGCCGAAGGATTCGTAAAGCAGGTTGTATTTTGGGGTGGACGAGAGGTACTCCTGCCCGCGCATCACATGCGTGATGTCCATCAAGTGGTCATCAACCACATTGGCAAAATTATAAGTCGGAAAGCCGTCCGATTTTAACAGCACCTGGTCGTCCAGTTGCGAATTTTCAATCGTGATCTCGCCATAGACCTCGTCCACAAAGGTCGTACTCCCGCTTTCAGGGATTCGTTGCCGGATTACAAATGATTCACCCGCGTTAATTTTTGTTTTGATCTCGTGTTCTGTCAAAAACCGGCATGGGTCTCGGCGGACCGGTTCAGCATCCTCCTGCCCGGTGTCATCTTTTTTACAAAAGCAGCGGAACGCGCCGCCAGAAGCGAGCAGACGTTCCGCATGGGCTTTATAGATGTCCAATCGCTCCGACTGCACATAGGGACCATGCCCACCGTCTTTACCCGGTCCTTCATCGTAATCAAGCCCGGCCAGCGCCAGGCTGGCATAAATTGCAGCCAACGCTTCCGGGATATTGCGTTCCTGGTCAGTATCTTCGATCCGCAGGATAAATACGCCGTTATTCCGTCGGGCTGTCAGGTAGGCGAATAATGCCGTACGCAAATTTCCAATATGCATGTAACCTGTCGGGCTGGGTGCAAATCGTGTTCTTACGATCACCGTTGATCCTTTCATTGTTCAATCACCAAAGTCAACCTGCTATCCTCCTGGATAAGATGCTTAACGCTGCCTGATTTTCAACCAAGTCAACCAGGTGGGCCTTATTGATTTAATATAATTATTTGGATAATACTCCAAAATCCAAATCCATGACCATTATTGCCTCAGGGATGTCGGCACGACATAAATTCGCACATTGCCCTGCTCAAACCCGAGGTATAGATTTTGCTCAAATTTTTCAGCCATCAGGTAATACGTCGTGCTTTCCAGTGAGCCGACATAGATATATTCAATATCATAGCGTTGAATGATCTCCTGGGCTGTTGCCCACAGCGGGGTTTCGTACAAGGTTTGAATATCCGCTTCACGGTTGCCCACTTCCGTATAACCGCCGCGCCATTGTCCCTGATGCCCGGGCCAGCCCAATACCGTCGGCTGACCAGAATGGGTGGAGACGCGCGCATAGCCGCTATATTGTCCGCCCACAGCTTCAGCCACCACGCCCAGCGGCGCGTTTGACAGCCAGCGAATGGCTGCGGCTTCTTGCGGCTGATTTTGTTCCAGGTAGGCACTCGCATCCAGGGTATAACCTGCAACAGGTTGAAATTGATTGGTCTTGGTTGGAAAAGCCAGCACCGGGTACAGTAAGCCCAAAATCATAACGACCAGAACAAGGGCTTTCGCCAGCTTGCGACCTGCGGTAAACACGATCACGGTTGAAAATGCCGCAGCTAAAGACCATAACATCCAGGCCTGATAATAAAATTTAAAAATCGTGTTCATCCGGGCGCCAAAAACATCTCGCAGATACACAAACTCCGGCGCCAACACCATCACACCGCCCAGCAGAATCATCAATAACACAAACGGCGTCGGCGTATCAGCGTGAGCCTCATCACCGCTCAGCAAAAAGCTCCCGATCAAATACGCAAGGCTGACAACCAGCAGCAGCGCCAGCGTTAGCAAGCTCAACCCGAACCCTAAGCGGTGCAGCAGGGCGGAGATCAACAACCCGCCAAAGTGAGCTTTCCCCTGCGAGGTGATCAACCCCCGACCCGCTTCACCGCGCGCCAGCCCCAAGCCCAACCCGATCGATGCCAGATACAGCAGCCCGATCAGCGCACCAACCAGAATCGTTGACCAATTCCAGGAACCAGGCGTTTTTTGGCGTCGCAGCCAGCCCCAAAAAAAGAACATAGGGACAAACAGGGCACCAAACATCAACCATAAGTACAATCCCCGGGTCGGATAGACCAGGTTGGGCAATATCCCACCCGCCTGTGATTGAAACCCAATATAAAAAGGCGCATACAAAGCCAAACTGACGATCCCCAGCGGAATAGCCAAAATGAGCAGTTCGGTCAACCGCGCCCAATCCCACCCTTTCAACCTCACCTGTCGCAAGGCATAAGCGCCGACCAGCAAGACAAAATAAACCGGCAGGTCCCAGGTGTTGAGAAAGGCAATCCCACCCAGAACAACCCCGCTGAAAAGGAAGACATCGCCTTTATATGGCATACCAAACCGCTTTTTTTCTGCTGCCATGCCGCCCAGGTAGATGTTCAATGCCAGGCCGATCAGCAGCATCACGAAGGGAATCACCAGCACGTGAGGGTGAAGATCGCCCAGCACAAAAGAAAATGCAGGGAATTCATCGATGGGTGAAAGCCCGCTTACGTTGCCAGCCAGGTCAATATCGTGGATCACCCGCGACGCCTGCCACCACCACCAGAAGCGCTGGGGCATCAATGAAAGCGGCTGGGTCGGTGGTTTGCGCAGGCTGTCGATATTCACCCAGTTCCAAAAACGGGATGAACCGCTTTCCAGGTCCCAACCAACCCCGGCTTGATGCAAGATTTCAAAAACCGCCTCTAAATTGCTGACCAACAATAAAAAAACCGGCCCTAAAAGAGCCCAAGCGAGATGATTAATGCGCGCTTTCCAGGTTTTTCCAAACTCAGCCAGCAAATTATTGAGCACACCGTACGCCCCCGCTGCGCTTAATCCAAACACGGCAGCCAGGGTTAAATTGAATGCCACACCTCCGCTGACCGTTGTGATTTTGGCCAGCATGGCAGCCAGGATATACCCAAAATGATAGTAGGAAATAGAATACCCTGAAAGCCAGGGGTCGTGCGGAGGCAATTTGGGTGAGTTGATGATTGCATTGATGAAAGCCAATTCCATCGGCTTTTCAGTCCCAGTTGCGTCAGGGTCGGCGTAGCGTACCAGCGCCATGAAGGCAAAACCAGCCAGGAAGACAGCTTCTGTGGTGATAACGAGCCGTCGGTTTTCCTTCAGCCAGGACCAAATTTCCCGCCAGTGCCCCCAGCCAGCCCAAATACTCAATCCAGCCAATAGAAAAAACGCAAACAAAATCCCGCCCGGAGTGTTCTGCAGAAGCCCCAGGTTTCCTAACAGCCAGTGAAAAAACCCCCATACCAGCAGTCCCAACACTTTGCCCAGGCTGTAACCGCGCTCCGGGAGCTTCGACAGCAGCCGAAAGGCCAACGGGAAGGATACCCAGCCCAATAACAGCAGCAAAATATACCAGGAAAGCAGGCTTAACATGACAAAAATCCCATAATTTCCTCCCGGTTAAGCACCCGGGATAGGGTAATTATAACCAGAACCGGTTCAAAAAGAACACCCACCATGGGGGCTTCAGTATCTCTGCCCCTTGTTTTCATTGTATTTATGAAAGGTGCCATAAAGCGCCAACGGCTTAATCGGTATCTGTATTAATTGTGAGTAGTGAGTGGTGAATGGTGAATAGGAAATTGGATGTTATTCAGCAGGTCTCCATTATCGGTGTCCCGCCTCTATGGCGTGGCTCCGGTCTGGAGACCGTCGCAATCGAAAAGCGACCTTGACCGAAGGTCACCAAGTACTTCAACCTTGTGATTGACACAGCGGGTCAATCGTTTTCATTAACAAAATCATGATCATTATCAGGTATGATTGGGTTGGTAGCCTGTGACTCATGCTGCAGAGAGAAATGCAGCCTTTTATGATCAACTTAAACTGCCGACGTTTCGGTCTACCGTTGGAATGATACTTGCACTCATTTAACCGAAAATCGAAACTTTTTTAGCACCAAACATGGCTTATGGCAGCAAATCTTACATCACTCTTCAATTTTCTTACAACACCTCCGGGCGATCTGATCTACCACCTTGTAACCCATGTCACACTGGTTTTTGTGATCCTGTACCTGCTGTTCAAGCGCTGGGAACCCGATACAAGGGGGCAGGCGCGCCGATCTCTCATCGGTTGTATCATCCTCATTTTGCTTCAACTGAGCCTGTGTGCCCTGCGCTTCATCAGCTCATCAACACACTTGCATAACATCGATTTCCCACCCATTTTTGAACGGCTGGTTGCATCATTAACCATCCTGTGGGTGATTTGGACTTTATTCACCGGATCGCAACGAAAGACTGCCACAACCGTATGCATCACCCTGTCTCTGACATTGATCGTTTTAGCCCTGGTTTCGGTCTTAATCAAGCCACACTTTGCTGTCATTTTTCTTATCAATCCCCTGGCGTTGGATTTCATCTGGCAGTTGATCGCCCTGTTAATGATTGTCATCGGCATCATCCTGGCGATCTCTCTTCGACCTCCCATGATGAAAGTGTTGAACATCAGTCTGCTCGGATTAGCCTGCGGTCATTTACTTCAAATCCTATTGATCAATGAAATGGACTGGCAGATGGGCGCGGTGCGCTTAAGCCAGATGCTGAGTTTGCCCTGGCTTATAGCAATCATTAAATACCTGTCCTCGGGCATAACACATGTATCATCCGCGGCAAATCTCTCCGATACTGCAGTGATCAAAAATGGCAAGAAGCCTGTACTTGCAAACGCCGAGGTGACAGCCGATACAAAGCCTGCCCTGGTCAACCTTTTACTGAAAATCAATACCACCCAAACCAAAGATGAAAAATATCAAACCGTGGCGCAGGCGCTCAGTCTCAGTGTTGTGGCAGATATCTGCTTTCTGATCAGCAGATCCAAAGAAGATGAGAAAATTCATATCCTGTGTGGATATGACCTGATACGCGAGACCATCCTCAAAGCGGACATCCTTTCCAGAGAAGACCTGCCCAATGTAATCACAGCCTGGGAGTCCCGGCAAGCCCTCAACCTTTCGTATGCTGACGCAAACCTGCGCGATGCTCAAACCCTGGCCATGCTGCTCAACTATCACACCATTGGCAGCCTGTTCGCTTACCCCTTAGGACTGCCCGGCCATCCATGGGTCGGTGGTGTTTTCTTTCTTTCTCCGTATACCGGGAAACGCTGGGACGATAAAACCCTGCAGTTGATGGATCAGATAAAAGACACACTGTCCATGGTCCTGTTCGGACCAGACGCATTAGAAGCCGCCAGCCAGGAATCGATCCAGGCTGAAGTAAAAATCAATGCGCTACTTCAGGCAGCAGAAAATTTACACGCGGCACTCACAGAAAAAGAAACCCTGATCCGAGAAAAAGATGCTTTGATCAAAGGGTTGAAAGCAAAATTCCAGATCGATAGAATGGAGAGCGTCACCCGGCAGGAAGAATTACAGCAGAAAATTACTGATCTCACGGCTCAAATTGCAAGCCAACCGGGCATTTCCTCAAAATTGGAACAACTTGAGGAGGAAAATCGTCGCTTATCCAGTGAACGCGATCAGCTCATGCTGGATTTAAACCGGACGAAAAACATGCTCACTAATCTGCAGATGGAAGCCGGTCAGACCGGGCCGATCCGCCTCTCCCTGGAGAGTTCGATCATCAGCCTGGATTCGATTGCAGCAAATGCTCGTTTGCGAGTTGTCTCACAATTGCAGGGACGCAATATCGACCTCGAAATTCACAACCCGGACGGGCGCTTGATGATTAAAACTGATCCCGAATTATTGCAGACTGCACTGTACGAATTACTCACAAACGCCATTCTTGCCACTGAATATGGCGGGACAATCCGACTTGAGCAGAAAATATCCCTCGAAATGGGAATGTTAACGGTTCAGGTCACTGATTTTGGGGTGGGCTTGACACAAGCAGAACAAACCGCGTTATTCAGCGCCCAGCATGAAGTCATCCCTGGAATTGGAAGCGTCCCGGCTGTGCGCAACGCCATCCGGGCAATTCGCGTCCTCAACGGGAAAATTTGGTTAAAGAGCAAGAAGGTCTCGTACACAACCTTCCGTTTCCAAATCCCTGTCAGGATCATTGATTAATCTCGTTGCGATTTGAGCTATAATAATGAAATCAAACCGAGGCAATAAACTGAGGGAATCATCAGGTCAACGAAATTTATGGCATCAAGACAATTAACTTCCCATTACAAGGATGTTTACAGCCCGTCAAAGGGGTTCCAGGCTCTCATCGTCACTGTATTTCTTTTCCTGGTGTGCTTGCTAGGATTCATTCTTATCGTCGGTTTTCGATCGAATCATCAGGTCAGCCCGGCATATACTTACGCAATGCAAACACGGGCTGCGTATAATGCCGACCCAACACCGACACCCTTTCAGCCTGAAGCCTTCGGTTATGTTCCAAATGTAACCCCGGAGCCCATCGTTGCAGCCGACCCCGAGGTCTGGTCAAGTTCAATCGCGCCGGTAAACCTTGAAAAGCCTGAAGGTCAGATCAATGTTCTTTTGCTGGGAACCGATCTGCGCGAAAACGAAGGCGGGTTCCGCACCGACACCATCGTTTGGGTGTCATTGAACCCCAAAGAAGGGTTTGTAAGCGCCATCTCATTTCCGAGAGACCTTTACGTTCAAATTCCAGGTTATGGTGAAAATCGAATCAATACCGCTTTCGGCTGGGGTGGATTTTCCCTGCTGGCAGACACCATGGAAATCAATTTCGGTGTGCGCCCCGACAACTACGTTCTGATCCATATGAACGGCTTTAAATCCGTGATCGACAGCCTGGGGGGGATCAATGTCGAAGTTGAAGAGAATTTATCCGATAGCTGTGCCATCTGGATCAACGAAAGCGGCTGGTGCAGCGTTGGACCGGGCACTGTGAACATGAATGCAGATGTTGCCCTCTGGTATGTACGTTCGCGCTATTCCACCAGTGATGTTGACCGCGCCCGCCGTGCCCAGGAAGTGGTCGAAGCCATCTTCAGGCGTTTGATGAGCCTTGACGTGGTCTTCAAAGTGCCTGAACTCTACAATGCTTACACCAGCTATGTCCAAACTGATATCGAGGTGGGCAAAGTGATCGCCATGCTACCCCTGGCAAATACCATTTACGAGAATGGCGATATCCGCAATTATGTAGTCGGTTTTGAAGAAGCCTATAGTTGGGTCACCGCTGCTGGTGCCAGCGTTCTGGTGCCAAACAATATTTTAATTCAGGAATTGTTAATTGAAGCCTTGCAATTAAAATAGGACCAGCAATTGACATTCCCTTGATATCGATTTATAATCATTTTTAAACATTGACTACACGAAAATTATTCGGGGAGGTCTGATGACAAACCAATCCAGTGATTCAATGAGCGTGCCTGCCCATTTACATGAGCGGACGCATCTCAAGCCGGCCATCCAGGCCTGGATGTATTTTCTGAATGACAAGGGGCGGTCTCCTTATACCATTAAAGCCTTTGTCGCTGATCTCAACCTGCTCGATACCTTTCTGCCACCCGATATCACCATCGGTGAAATCACCCAGAAAGACCTTGAAAATTTCCTCAACTGGCTGGAAAACGAACGCGGTATTCCCTGCAGTCCAAAAAGCCTTTCCAGAAGGATCACCTCTGTCAAAAGTTTTTTCCGCTGGTTACAAAGAGGTGGTGCGCTGGTCAACGACCCGGCCGACAAGCTTCCGCAAAAAACGGTTTCCAGCCCCCTGCCAACGGTGTTGACCCACCCTGAATTGAAAACCGCACTGAAAACTGCAGAGAATATGCGTTATGGGGATCGACCCGACGCCCGACCTTACACCCTGCTCATGTTGCTTTTAGAAACTGGAATTAAGAAAGGGGAGTGCACTGAGATCAATCTCAATCACCTCGACGTTGAGAATCCACAGGATGCCTTTGTTTTTATTCGCTACACCAACCCACGCTATCGCTATAAAGAACGCAAGCTTCCCCTATCCCAGCAATGGGTTGAGGTTTTTGAAGAATATGCTCAGCAATATGCGTTACAGGATCGATTATTCCCCTGGACGGCGCGGCGCCTGGAATACATCCTCGAGGACATCTCAGCAGCCGCGGGCTTCGAGAAACGCATTTCCTTCGATATGTGCCGTTGGACGAGCGTATTAACCGATCTGATCGAAGGTGTTCCCTCGGATAAGATTCGCCAGAAACTTGGTATCTCGAAGATCCAATTTCGCGAGGCACGCCAGAAATTGCGCAGTCTTGCCTTACAACAGGGTTATGATCTTGGTGATGACCCTGAAGAAAGCCCGGCAGATAATTAGCCTTAGGTCCTTTTCTGAATTCACAAGGCGATCATTGATCGCTTTTTATTAATTTTATTTTCACAATTCGCTGTGTTTTTTCTGAAATTTTAAACCCTTCTGACGGGCGCAAGCCAACGACCCACGCAATTTGCCCCTCAGAAACAACCAGCGGCCAGAATGGACGCAAATGTGCCGGGACCTTTTGGTTGACAAACAAATCCTGTAAGCTTTGCGAATGTCCACCCATGCCCAGAGGCTGGAAACGTTCGCCCGCCGCCGATCCCCGCACCATCACTGGCATCGTCACACGATCATAATCGAGCCAGGCCTCATCCGTGGGTATATTTTTGACGTTTTCTAACAGCTCTGCTGAGATTTCCTCGAGAATTTCGGCTTCCAGTCGCCAACCATGCCTGAGTTTGACGTGTCTACCGATGTCCAGCGTCGCGTGATAAGCTGGCTCGGTCAACAGTGGCAGATCAAAATCCGGCAGTTCTGCTGACCAGGTTTTAACAATCAAAACATCTCCAACCACCACCAGGTTCAAACGGGCGATCAGGTCGATTTGATCCCCAGAGTTTGCGCCATAGGCAAAATTCAGCCCACGGTTGATCGCGTCAAAGCCAATATCGCGTAAATCAGGTTGCAATTTTTCAATGGCATGCCGTAACACCCGCCGCTGTAGAGCTGTTGGTTGCTGCAGAAAATGTGAAAGCTTGATCTCGATCCAATCTTTAGCCTCTTTTCGCAGGCATTCCTGGTACCCCTGAAGACTGAGCTGATCCATCCAGTTCGCCTCCTCATTTAGAACGTCCGCCATGCGCCAAATGACAGCCTTAAGCCGGGGATTGTAAGTTTCTAATTCCGGGATCAATTCCTGTCTGAGCCGATTTCGATAAAAAGTCGTATCGAGATTCGAGAGGTCTACACACGGCGTCAGACTTAACGAGTTCACATAAGCTTCAATTTCCACCCGCCAAAAACCAAGCAAGGGCCTGACCAACGGGATGTGTGCATCCCACTGGGGCATCAATCTCCGGAAAGGCATCCCCCTTAACCCGGATAGCGCGGCGCCGCGCAGCAAATGCATCAATACCGTCTCGACCTGGTCATCTGCATGATGTCCAACGGCGACGGCTTGGCATCGATGCTGCCGCGCCTGTTCAAACAGGAACCGGTAACGAACCTCTCGCGCGGCTTCCTCAATCGACAAGCGTTCATTTTGAGCAAATTCGCCCACGTCAATTCTCTGGCTAAAAAAGGACCATCCCTGTAAAGTGGCGATATTTTGCACAAAATCGGCTTCAGCTCTGGATTCTGAGCGCAAGGCATGGTCAACATGCGCAATCACCAGTGGATACCCCAGCGCCTCCAAACCGAATAGCAACGCCAGGCTGTCAGCGCCACCCGAAACCCCTACAAGGATGGGCACGTCTTGCTGCAAACCGCATTGAATGGAAGCCGCCTTAGCCAATTTTTTTAGAAACATATCCGAATTATAGCACCCAGCCAGCGATGAGCGCAGGACAAATGAGGTATACTTCAACGTGGACCGACGAAGATGATTGACTCAAGCTTCACAATTGGCATCACAGGCAATATCGCTACGGGGAAAAGCGTGATTCGCCACATGCTGGCTAACGCTGGCTTATTCGGTCTCGATGCGGATTCCATCGCCAACCGCATGTTGTACCCGGGAACACAGTCCTACCAGCAGGTGTTGGATGCCTTTGGTCCAGAGATTAAAACCGAGCAGGGTCAAATTTCCAACAAAAAACTCGGACAGATCGTTTTCAACGATCAGCGCGCATTAGAAAAACTGGAAGCCCTCGTCCACCCCGAGGTGATCAAGACGATTTTCAATCGAATACAGGCTGCCGGGCAGCCGGTGGTCTCGATCGAGGCGATCAAACTCATCGAATCCGGTCTCAGTAACCATTGCGATAAAATCTGGGTCAGCTATGCTTCCTTTGACCATCAAATGCGACGTTTACGAAGTTCGCGGGCTCTAACGGATCAAGAAGCAAAGGCCAGGATCAATTCCCAACCTCCGCAAATCGACAAATTCGCTCACGCCGACGTGATCATTAATACAGAAACAACATTTAAAGAAACCTGGATAAGGACACAACGGGCGCTTAATGATACAATTCAATCAATAAATGATTTTGCGCCTCTGCACATTAATATTTCAAAGGACTGGTTCGGCACTTCCGTCAACACCGTGCCTGCAACACAGTTAGAAAGAGCATGGAAGGAACTGACCCGGCAATCTCTCACTGATCTGTATGAATGCCTTGGGTCAAAAATGGTTCTTGCACTCTCAAAAAATGAGCACATCCAGGCATTCGTCCTCTGGGAAAGCTGGAATTTTTCTGGCACCCTGAACCGGGTTTTCCCCGGTGAATTCTTCGAAGCACAGCCCGCACTGGTTTTTGATGCCTTTGAGAAGCATGCTCAATTTCACCAGGTGGAGATCTTGCTGGTTGCCCAAAAAATACTTGAGGCTGGAGAAATCCGACCTGAACAATTCGCATTTGATCTTCAGCTTCCTGCTCAAATCACCTACCCGGCTTGGCAAATTGCGGCTCAAAAAGCAGTTTGTAACACGCCCACCTCGATCTGGCAAAAGGTGTTGGCGCAGCCCTTTGAATCGATCAATGCAGCTTAGTTTAATCTTTTAAGTTTCGTATGGCTCAATTCTTAAACGACCTCTCATTTCTTATTCAGCGCTTTGGTTGGACCGATTTACTCGATATCGTCCTGGTTGGCGCGGTCTTTTTTATCGTACTGATGTTTCTGCGCGACACTGAAGCCCTGGTGTTGCTACGTGGAGTGTTCTTTATCATCGTCCTTCTGGCATTGTTCACCAGCCTGATCGAACTGCCAGCCTTTTCCTGGCTGATCAGAACGGTTTTGCCAGCCCTGGTGTTTGCCATTCCGGTTATTTTCGCCCCAGAAATCCGGCGCACATTAGAGCGGGTTGGTCGGGCAGGAAATATATCTTTCTTGATCCGTACGCGCAACATCACCGAAAAACAATTCCTGGAAACATTGGATGCGATCATCAAAGCCAGCGGGCGCCTTTCTGAACGCCACCATGGGGCTTTGATTGTCATTCAACGTAACCAGGGGCTGAGCGAATATGTTAATACCGGCGTATCATTGAACGCCCAGGTGACGCCCGAATTGCTGTTGCAAATTTTTTATCCTAACACGCCTCTGCATGATGGTGCTGTCATCATCGTTAATGACAGGCTGGTTGCAGCCTCCTGTGTGATGCCGCTCTCGTCCAGCGGCGTGCTCAACCGGTCGCTCGAACACACACTGGGATTGCGCCATCGTGCTGCCCTCGGCATTACAGAAGTCAGTGATGCCGTTGCCGTCGTAGTCTCCGAAGAAACCGGCAGTATTTCCATCGCCCAGGATGGAAAAATATTCCACCGCCTCAATATGGAGCGCTTTCAACACACCTTGCTGGCTTTCTTCCAGGCAACCGACTTAAAGCGAGAAAAAAGCCTGACAGCTCGCTTATTATCCCTGTTTACCGCAGGTAAAGGCGTAGATAAAGAGGGTGATGAATTATGAAACACTTTCGCAGGATCATTCGCAGCCTCCCCACCCTTCTGACGGCTTTGGTTTTTGCCACCATTGTATGGATCTACGCTGTCACCCTGGCAGACCCCACTGAAACGCGTACCTACCCCAGGCCCCTGCCCATGGAGATCATCGGCCTGGATCCAGATCTGACCATCATCAATGAAATTACCCAACAGGTTTATTTGACGATTCGCGCCCCATCCTCATTTCACACACAACTCGAAAATGACATCAACCTGATCGATGTGGTGCTTGACCTTTCCGGCCTGGAATCTGGAGTGCATATCCTGACCCCTCAGGTCAACCTTGCCCTTTCACCAGCTGAAATCACACGCGTAATGCCATCCAATGTAACCGTTAAATTAGATGCAATCGTCACTGAAAGTTTTCCCATCAACCTGAAGGTGGTTGGAAACCCAACGATTGGTTTTGAAACCCAGACACCAGTATTGAGCGATCAAAACGTGTTCATCTCCGGTCCCAGATCGCTGATTGAAACCATCGACCATATCGACGCTGAGATCAATATTTCCGATGCAACCGAAGATGTTCAGCGCATGATCGAACTAACCCCGCTCGATGCAGAAGATAATCCAGTTACAGGAATCAGCCTCAACCCGGCTTCCATCCAGGTCACTGTACCAGTCACTCAGCGCGGTGGGTTTAGAACAGTGGTGGTAAAAATTGTCACCAGCGGACAGGTAGCCCCCGGGTACCGACTGACCAACATTTTTTCTTCCCCACCCGCTGTAACCATCTTTTCAGCAGATTACGACCTTGTCGATTCTATCCCGGGTTACGTTGAAACAGCGCCAATCAACCTGAATATGGCCAGCGAAGATATCGAGATCAGGGTTGCTCTGAACCTCCCAGAGGGCATAAACGTGGTGGGCAGCCAGAATGTCACCATTACAATAAGTATCGATCCTATCGAGAGCAGCATCCGCTTTGTCAACGTTCCCATACAAATTAGAGGCTTGGGAGCTGGCTTAGCGGTTGAAATTTCACCTGAAAGCGTGGACATTTTCCTCTCGGGTCCCCTACCGCTGTTGGATGGGCTCAGCCTGGAAGACATCTTTGTCCTGATCAACCTTTCAGACCGGGGACCGGGGACATACCAATTAGCCCCAACAGTTTTGCTGGAAAACAACCTGATCAGTGTTGATGCCATCCTGCCAAGTTCCATCGAAGTGACCATCAGCGAAGCGAAATAAGGCATCAAAGCCTGAAAAAATCAATCGTAAACATTTTTGTGGCGGTGGGAATTTTTTACATCTGAGATAGCACACGTTGAGCCGGTACCCTATTAGACCAAAGCGTACATTAAAGTTAAGCTGTCTCGCCCTCTACACCCTCCCCTTTTGCGTGAGGTATAATCACGACCCATGGGTAAACCTGTTATTGCCCTTGTGGGCAGACCCAATGTCGGCAAAAGCGCTCTTTTCAATCGCCTGGTCGGTGAGCGTCTGGCCATTGTTGATGAGATTCCTGGCACCACCCGGGATCGCCTCATGGCAGAAGCAGATTGGAGCGGGTATTACTTCTATGTCATGGATACTGGCGGGATTGACCCCACCAAAGGCAAAGACCAGGCCCCGCTTTCGATCGGATCTAAGGCGTTCATCCAGGAAATCCGCGCCCATGCTGAAAGGGCCATGGAGGAAGCGGACCTGATCCTGTTCATCGTTGATGGTCAGGCGGGAATCACACCGGCAGACCAGGAAATCGCCGAGATTTTACGCCGCAAACAGCGCACCGTCGAGGGGCGACTTTACCCACCGGTCATCCTGGTGGTCAACAAAGCGGAAAGCGCCAAAATTCGCCAGGTTGCAGCCGATTTTTATCAACTCGGTCTGGGCGATCCTTACGCAATTTCTGCGCTACATGGGACCGGCACGGGCGATCTATTGGATGAAGTTGTTCGCTACATTGCAGAATTTGGTGAGGATACCGAAGAAGACCTCTCTACCAAGATTGCCATTGTCGGCAAACCGAACGTGGGCAAATCCAGCTTACTGAATAAGATCATCGGCGAAGAACGCGCCATTGTCAGCGAAATCCCTGGCACCACCCGCGATGCCATCGATACCAAGCTTGAATTCCAGGGGTATCCCATCACCTTGATTGACACCGCCGGGATCCGTCGTCGGGGCAAGGTTGAACCAGGCGTTGAAAAATACAGCGTCATTCGCAGTATGAACGCTATTGAACGCGCCGACGTCGCTATCCTGGTCATCGATGCCACCACCAAAATTACCGCACAAGACACCCATATTGCCGGATACATCAAAGACGCGTGGAAAAGCGCCCTTGTGGTTGTCAATAAATGGGATTTGATCGAAAAAGACACCTACACCATCAACGAGTACACTGAACAAATTCGTCAAGAGCTGAACTTTATGCCTTATATCCCGTTGGTTTTCATCAGCTCACTCACCGGTCAGAGAGTCGACCGGGTGCTCCCTCTTGCCCTCCGGGTTCAGGAAGAGCGCCTGGTACGCCTGTCTACATCACAAATCAACCGGATTATCCAGGCTGCCCAGGACCGTCATCCTGCCCCATCAAGGTCAGGTCGTTCACTCAGGATTTACTACGGCACCCAGGTGAGAAACGATCCGCCCACCTTCATGCTGTATGTTAACAACCCTGAATACGCACATTTTTCCTATCTCCGCTTTCTTGAAAATCAGATCCGGAAGGAGTATCTCTTCATTGGAACGCCCATTCGCCTGGTGCTGAAAAAACGCCGTGAATAAACACCCTTTCGGGTGGGATACGATATAATTAACTCATGCATAATGGGAATTCAATAAGCAGAAAAAGAAAATTTAATGTTAGACACTCTTCAATCCGAACCAACATCAGCTAATCCCGCCGACGGATCTTCAGGAAAATCCAAACGATCCGGCTGTTTGGGGTTTTTCATAGACACCGTTGAAACCATCCTGCTGGCTCTGGTCCTGTTTTTAGCCATCAACGCCCTTTCTGCCCGGGTGAGGGTAGAAAATGTCAGCATGAAGCCCACCCTGCAAGAGGGTGAATTCTTATTGGTCAACCGGGTAGCCTATACCTTTGGTCAACCCTCCATTGGCGATATCATTGTATTTCATGCTCCTGGGGCGAGCGACATGGACTATATTAAGCGGGTCATCGGTCTTCCTGGTGACCAGGTTCGCATTACCGATGGCATCGTTTATGTCAACAATCAGCCGCTCTACGAACCCTATATCGCAGAATCGCCGCGTTACACCGGCACCTGGGACGTTCCACAAAATGAATATTTCGTTTTGGGGGATAATCGCAACAACTCCAGTGACTCACATATGTGGGGCTTTGTGCCCCATGAAGATATCGTCGGAAGGGCTTTGCTGATTTACTGGCCTCTCTCAGAGATAACCCTGTTACGCAGTTCGGGTATCGTCACTGCCATTCAATAAAGCAGCCTTGCCAACCGCTTTGGCCAGCATCAGGACGTTGATGACGACCTCCTTCTCAAAAACCAATTTGGTGATAAAATCATTGCCAAAGGATGCCCATGCAAACACATTCATCTGAGAATCATGAATCCTATCCATGCCAAAAATGTCAGGGCGGACGCAAGCATCGGCAAACCATCACCCTGATGACCTGGCTTGGCGATGACCTGATCACAGTGCCCGACTTCCCCGCCTGGATTTGCGACCTGTGCGGTCACCGGTTGTACGATTCCCACGCATTAGCCCAGTTGAGTTTGTTGCTCAACCCGGATGTCGGGACACCTATCCAGCATCGATTGATTAACACCCGGAAAAAGCCTACAGCCAATTACCCCCCATTTGCCTGACCCATCTCATCCGCATACGAACCCGAGTCCCCTGTCAACCTTTCTGATTTTTTTAAAAGCCGGTAATTAAAAAATCGGACAGCCTTCTTTTTTTCTGACGGGTTGCAATTAAACATCGAAAGTTGAGGGAGTCACCAGCTCGATTTTCCAGAGGCGATAATTTAACCAGATAGTTTGAAATTATTATGATTAATCAGAATATTTTATAGTTTTAGGCAAAAAATTGACTAATTTCAACCCGCATGTTATGATTAACACTGTTATTATTTATTTTATTTTGCACCTTAAAAGGAGTCATTTATCATGTCCATTGAACTTATTTCTCGTATTATTGGACTCATTGTTTTTGGATCGGTCGGTACTTTCTTCGGACATAATCTGGGGATCATGCTTCAACGTAGCCTGTCCATAGAACCTCTACCGATCATTGTATATCGAATTGGTTCAGCCGTAATTTTTGCAATACTGGGTTTCATCATTACGCCCTGGATTACCGTCAAGCCAATTAAATCTCTACGAAAAAACCTGAGTAACCTTTCCGCACAAACCCTGATCTTTGGGATAATCGGCCTGGTGGTCGGGCTGGTTCTGACCCTCCTGCTTGCCTACCCCATGTCCCTGTTGGGCCCCCCCTTCGGAAATATTTTACCGGTCATTAGTGCAGTCGTTTTGGGCTACCTGGGATTGATCACTTTCGTCGCCCGTCAAAAGGAGTTACGCACCTTTTTCCGGATCGGCAGCCGCAGCCGGGCCAGCGATGGTGGGTCTATTGACTCGACCAGTACCGTCGATAGCTGCCGTATCCTGGTCGATACGAGCACGATCATCGATGGACGGATTTACGACATCGCCCGCACAGGTTTTCTGCCCGGTCAATTGCTTGTACCGCGTTTTGTGCTCAATGAATTACAATATGTCAGCGATTCTGCCGACAACCTGCGCCGGCAGCGCGGTCGACGGGGAATGGAAGTCTTATCCGAATTGCAAAAAGACCCCAACATTCCCATAACAATCACCGATATCGATGTGGAAGGCGTGCGCGAGGTGGATGATCGCCTGGTGGTCCTCGCCAGGCAATTGAATTGTCCCATCCTGACCAACGATTACAACCTGAACCGCATTGCTGAACTGCAAGGCGTGAGCGTTCTGAACATCAATGAGCTGGCTAATGCCGTCAAAGCCATCCTGCTGCCCGGCGAGTCAGTTGAAATGGCAATTATCCAGGATGGTAAGGAATACGGCCAGGGCGTCGGCTACATGGAAGATGGCACCATGGTCGTAGTTGAGGATGGCCATGATTTTATCGGTAAAACCATCAGGGTGACCGTCACAAAAGTTCTCCAAACCGCGGCTGGCAGGATGATCTTCGCCAAGCCCGATTGAACTGACGATTTACCGGATCAATATAGCACAGGAGTTTAGCCAGCATGACTTTAAGAATTTACGATACCCTGACCCGCAGCAAGTCTGAATTCAAAACCATCGAAGAGGGAAAGGTCAGGATGTATGTCTGCGGTCCAACAGTATACGATAGCGCCCATGTTGGACACGCCATGTTTGCCCTGGTTTTCGATATCATTCGCCGCTACCTGATTTACCGTGGTTATGAAGTGAACTATGTGATGAATTTCACCGATGTGGATGACAAAATCATCGATCGTGCCAATCGTCTGGGGGTTGACCCTTTTGAGCTGGCTGAAAAATACATTGAAGAGTTCAAACACAACCTGCGTGATCTTAACATCCTGCCCGCTTCAGAAAACCCCCGCGCCACGAATGAAATCGACACCATCATCAAAATGGTCAGCCAGTTGATCGAAAAAGGCTCTGCTTACGAAGTTGATGGTGATGTGTATTTCCGAGTTGAAACCGCCAAGGATTACGGTAAGCTTTCAGGGCGTAAGCTGGAAGAAATGAACGCAGGCAGCCGCATTCGTGTGGATGAGCGCAAAGAAAACCCCATGGATTTCGCTGTGTGGAAGAAAGCCAAGCCTGGCGAACTCGCCTGGGACAGCCCCTGGGGACCCGGTCGACCGGGCTGGCATATCGAATGCTCTGCGATGAATCTCAGCCACCTGGGCGAACAAATCGATATTCACGGCGGCGGCAACGATTTAATCTTTCCCCACCATGAAAACGAAATTGCTCAGACAGAAGCCATCACCGGCAAGCCCTTTGCTCGTTACTGGATGCACAATGGCATGCTGCAGCTCAAGGGCGAAAAAATGTCCAAGTCCACCGGAAACCTGGTGCCGATCAGCGAATTCCTGAACGAGTATTCAGGCGATGTGCTCCGCTTGCTCGTACTCAGTTCATATTATCGCAGTCCGCTCACCTTCAACAGCGAAGTCATTGAAGCCAACCAGCGCGCGCTTGAACGCCTCCTTTCTGCCCTGCGCCCTGCCCAGCCCGGAGCTGCTGGCGCGTCCAAAGCCGTCCTTGGTGTGTTGGCTGAACAACTTGAAGCCACACAGCAGGGCTTTGTCGAGTCAATGGATGAAGATTTCAACTTTGCGGGCGCTCTTGGTCACATTTTTGACCTGGTCAGGGCGATCAACCAGGCTCGTGCAGAACAAGCCACCGATGAACAACTGGCGCCTGCACAAACCGGCTTTAAACTGCTGACGGATGTGCTCGGTCTTGAGCTCAAAACACCCGAACTGACCACCACTGGCGCAGACGCGTTTATCGACCTGATCCTTGCCCTGCGCAAAGAACTGCGCCAGAAAAAACTATACGAATTATCAGACCACGTGCGGGATGAGCTGATGAAGCTGGGTGTGATCATCGAAGATACTCCCCAGGGTTCAACCTGGCGATGGGAGTAAGCCGTGAGTGAGTGGATCACCGGGCGCAATCCGATCTACGAAGTCTTGCGATCCAAACGACGGCAGATCAACCGCTTGTGGCTGGCAGAAAAACTTCAACCCAGCGACCGCCTGGTCGAAATCATCCACCTTGCCCGCGCTTTACGGATTCCCATCGAACAGGTCATGCGAGCCAATTTAGATGGCATTGACCCCCATCACCAGGGCGTCGCCCTCAATGTGAGCAGCTATCCCTATTCAGACCTGGAAAGCATCATTCATACCGCCAAAATACGGGGAGAACCGGTGTTTGTTCTCCTCTTAGACCAGGTGCAGGATCCTCAAAATTTAGGCGCCCTGCTGCGCTCTGCAGAAGCCTTTGGCGTGCACGGTGTTGTCCTACCCCTGGCACGATCAGCCGCAGTGACCCCCGCCGTGGTCAGCGCCTCATCAGGGGCTACTGAGCTGCTCCAGATCGCTCAATACAACCTGGTCCAGGCTATGGACCATCTGAAAGAGGCTGGCGGTTGGATGATCGGACTGGAGGACAGCCCCAGGGCACAACCCCCCGAAAAAGTTAACCTGAGCGGCGGGATCGGATTGGTGGTCGGCAACGAAGCCAGCGGTTTACGCCGCCTGGTCAAGGAGAGGTGCGATCTGCTCATGCGACTGCCCATGCAGGGGCAGATCGATTCACTAAACGCAGCCGTCGCTGGCTCGATTGCCCTGTACCTTGCCCGCCAGGCTCGGGGTTGATCCGAAATTCAAAATCCCCAACGGACGCTCCCAATCCTTTACCTTGTGCAAATAAAGACGCCGGGATTAATAATTTATTAAATAATTGTTCTTCAGCCCCAAACCTTAACTCTCCCGCCTGATCACGGTTTCCCCGCCCATCAGCGGAAGCAGCACCTCAGGGATCGCTACCGAACCATCAGCTTGTTGGTAGTTTTCCAGCACCGCGATTAAGGTGCGTGGGAGTCCCAACCCCGAGCCATTCAGGGTATGCACAAAGCGAGTATTCTTTCCATCGCTCGGTCGGTATCGAATGCCGGATCGCCGCGCCTGGAAATCGCCAACAATGGAGATTGAAGAAATTTCCAGCCACTCCCCGCAACCTGGCGCCCACACCTCAATATCATAGGTCTTATGCGACCCAAACCCCAAATCGCCCGTGGATTGCAACAGCACTCTGTAAGGCATGCCCAACAGAGCCACCGTCTCTTCGGCGTCGCTAACCATACGCTCAAGTTCAGTGGCTGAATTTTCAGGCAGACAATAAGTGTACAGCTCCACTTTGTCGAATTGATGGCCGCGTTTAATGCCGCGTACATCTCGCCCAGCACTGACCTTCTCCCGCCGGAAGCATGCGGTATACGCTGTATACCGCAACGGAAGTTGCTCTTCATCCAAAATCTCGTCCATATGCAAACCGGTCAATGGCACCTCAGCCGTCGGAATCCACCACAGGTCCTCTTCATGATCCTTATACAGGTTGTCTTTGAACTTGGGCAACTGCCCCGACCCAAATAAAATATCTCCCCTGACCATCAGGGGCGGGTATTTCTCCAAATATCCCTGCCGGATATGCAGGTCAACCATCCAGAAGATCAGCGCCCGCTGCAGGCGCGCTCCGGCACCGCTGAGCACATAAAACCGCGATCCAGCCAGTTTAACACCCCGCTCAAAATCGATGATGCCCAATTCAGGCCCCAAATCCCAATGCGGCTTGGGTTCAAAGTCAAACTTTGGCAGGTCGCCCACCGTACGAATAACGATATTGTCGCTGTCATCCACACCCACGGGGACATCAGGATCAGGGATGTTAGGCAACTCTGAAACGAGAGTGTTGAGTTTTCCCTCAACCACTTTTAGCCTGTTGCCAGTCTCATCAATTTGGTCGCCCAGATGGCGCATTGCCTCAATCTTTTCCTTGCGCTGAACCTGGTCTTTAATTTTTGAAATCTCCTTCGAGACAAGATTACGTTCAGCTCGCATCTCTTCCACATCTTGGATCAACTGACGGCGCTGTTCATCCAGCAAAAGAATATCATCCACCGGCGAGGGGTCCATATGGCGTTTTTCTAGTGCCTCTCTTACACGTTCCGGTTCCTCCCGGATCAATTTCATGTCCAGCATTCGACGACAACCTCCGATTTTCTCAATTAGGGCTGATTCTACCTCAATATTCTCATCTCTTCCCTAGCATATAACTGCAAAAAAAGATGCCCTTCATCCCGACCAACTTTCCGTCCATTAAATTGATCTACACCGAAATTCATTCCAAAATTGCGTTATCTTGCATTATAATGAGCGGGGATTCGCGGAGCGTTACCCAAAAACAACCGGTCTGGAACCATGAAAGCATCCATTAATACCGGGTAACACCGCGAGTTACTGCACCTGGCAAATCGATATCGTCGTTATTCTCTTTTGATGGAGCCAACCTGGTTGAAGTCCATCACTGCCAGTAAAAATTATATCAAATCGAAACCTAATAGAAAGGAATGCTATGCCATCCAAAACCCAGAACAAAAATGCAACAAAAATTTCAGCTGTGATTGGTTTTATCATTTTAACAATTACAGCGACCGTCCTGCTCGTCAATGCCGTTATTCAAAGCTTTCCCATACACCCGGCAGCAGGCATCGCTGTAATTCTGATTGCCATTGGCACATACTTCACAATTTTTACCGAAGGAAAAACGATTTTAAAGGCTGATTTTGGATCAGTCGATTTCTCAACAAAACTGTTTGAGTTTATCGCTGTTTTTGTCGGCGGTATATTAAGTTTCTACCTCAATAACAACCTTGGTTTAGGCTTGGTGGTCGGGTCTGCCCTGGTCGGTCTGCTGGCTGTGGTGGTTGCCCCCAAATACGCTGTACCTGCTTATTGCGGTTCTTTCGCAGGCATGTCTTCGGCTGCTTTATTTCCCAAATACCATGGAATCATTCTAGCCAGCGCCATTGCAGGCCTTATATATGTTATTTGTCGGGATATTTTCGGTGGGTTTGGTGGAAAATTAGGCGCGATGAGCTTTATAAGCGCGATCGCTGCCGGATTGCTGTTGAGCGGAACTTTCGCTACCGCACCAATTCCAAATTGGAACACCAGCCTTTGGATCCTACTGACAGCATTCATCGCCGCACCCCTCACCTTCTACCTGAACACCGTTCTCGGCAAAGGCCCTGTTCTTGCCTCAACTTTAATCGGTTTATTGGCAGGGTTAACTTTGCCGGTGTTGGTTCCAGGAATTGGCACCCAGCTCGGTGTTGTAGCCATTTGCGCCAGTTTTACCGGTATGTCAAATGAAAAGCGCAGTCCAAAGTTCTGGTATATGCTGCTTGCCGGGTTATTTACCGGGTTTCTGTTCATTCTCAGCACGCCGCTCCTGGGCGGATGTGGCGGTAAGCTGGGCACAACAGCCTTTGTCTCCATCATGGCTGTCAACGGGTTAACCGGCCTGGTTAACAAGATTCGCAAATAAATCTTCTTGTCGCCAGTCAACGGATGATACCCCCTTACCTAACAGCTCCCTTCTCCCAGGCAGGGAGAAGGGCTGGGGGTAGGGTCAGCATTATTCTTCCGCATCGCATCGACGTAACTTGCTGCAAACAAAGACACACGTGAAAACCCCGAGGGTCTGAAGAGAAAAAGCGATTCGTTCTTTTGAAATTAACCCCAATCAAATCGCAAACAAAGACCCACGTGAAAACCCCGGGGGTCTGAAGGTAATAAACAGTTTTCTCTCCTTGAAGTAATGCCAGCTAAAGCGTAAAAAAAGACCCCCGGGGTTTATTTGATTTGCTTAACCCCGGAGATCTGAAGAGAAAAAGCAATTCGTTCTTTTGAAATTTACCCCAACCAACCCGCAAACAAAGACTCCCGGGGTTTATGTTCAATCTTCTCAACCCCGCAATCAAATCCCCGGGGGTCTGAAAAGGAAAAACGGTCCGCGCTTTTGAAGATAACCCCAACCAACTCGCAAACAAAGACCCCCGGGGTTTGTGTCCAATCTTCTCAACACCGGGGATCTAAACAGGCGAGCACTCCTCCACTTCCCATAAAAGAATCATAAGAACCTGCGGGGCTTTCTTCTTTTCAGGTAAACAAGCTATAATAACCACACCATGCGTGAAAAAACGCAGCAGTTGATCCTGCTAATCCTGGCACTCATCCTGGCATTTTTTGTTCAGCCTCAACCGACACACGCCCAGGCCGGTTCAGCCGCGGATTTAATCAACGCGGTCAACCAGTTGCGTCAAAGCCAGGGTTTGGCTCCCTATACCGTTGATAATTACCTGATGGGCTTTGCTCAAAGTCACAGCGATTACATGGCTTCAATCGGGCAATGGACGCACACCCGCGCGGATGGGACAACCTCTTTTGACTATGGGATCAAAGAAAACGTTGCCATGGGTAACAATATGTCCATCCAGTATTGCGTTTACACCACTTGGTCCGATTGGGTTCATTTGCAGACAATGACGGGTTACGCCTCAGGTAGGGTGGGCGCAGGGGTGTCTAGCGCAAACGGGATTGTATATTACACCCTCAATGTTTTGCCAAACGAAACCGTAGTCAGGCAGCCAACCACCGCCAGCAGTAACAACAACCCGGCACAGCCTGCAGATTCCAGTCCGCCCAGCCTGCTGGTTTCAGCCTCGCAGGTGATTATCGCCACACCCAATCCGGACGGCAGCGTCATCCATACGGTTCGCTACGGAGAAACATTGTGGGCGATCTCCGAAGCCTATGACATCCCGATCGATCAAATTTTAACCAACTCGGGATTAAGCCTGGGAACCACCCAGGTCCTTGAAGGACAGGATCTGGTGATCATTCCCCCGGCTGACCCGACGGTCACACCGACGATCACCGCCACCCCCACTCCACCCACCCCAACCCCCACCCAGCCACGACCCACCATGACCCCTTTTCCAACTCGCACCCCCATGCCAACGCTCACGCCAACCACGCCCCCTTCTGCGCTGCACAGGGCTCTCAGCAACGGGAAGAACCTCGGACTGGGGTTAATTCTGACCAGCGGTTTAGGCATCATCGTCGTTGTATACCTGGGTTTCCTTAAGAAACGATAATTCCCCCATTTTCCCCTTGACAGAACTAAAAAAACTGTGATACACTTTTCCTGTTATTAATGATGCCTGCAGATCAGACCATTCAGATAGAATTTTATCAGAAAGGAAGGCAATCGCGTGAACAGAACTCATTTTGACAATCATGTGTTGCGGTATCGTACCGTCGATTCCTTCGGACGCGATCGCCAACCGCGGAGTGCGCCTATTTTTAAGTAGCCTTACCTGAATCAGTACTTGGCCACGGGCACACTCCAAACCCCGTGGCTTTTTTATTCTCAACTCAAAGATGAATAACCCAATCAGACAGAAAGCCAGAAGCCACGGGATGACCCTCAGCTAACTGGCTTTTTTAGTTTTGAAAACGAAATCATGCCAGGCTGAACATAGAAACCATTACCGCTTAAAATAGCTGGAGGAGAAATAATGGAGTCAAAAACAATCAAACGCCTGCGCCCCTTTACCCTGGCAGATGCACAGGAAGTGACGCACCTGTTTAATATTTGTTCACGGGCAACTTCCGGGAATGACGAATTTGAGCTGGAAAGCATGATCAACGACTGGAAGACGCCAGGTTTCGATGTTGAGAAAACGGTGCGTGTTTTAGAAAATGAGCAAGGCCAGATTATCGGCTACATTGAAGTTTGGGATAGCTCAAAGCCGCATGTCAACAAGTCCGTTTATGGCTTACTCCATCCTGATCATTGGGATGATGATCAGTTTCGCACCCTGTTAAGCTGGGCTGAAACCTGCGCCAGAGAACGCATCAGCCTGGCTCCCGATGGATCCCGGGTAGTTATGATGCATTACACGCCGAACAATGATTTGCAACGTAAAAAAACATTGGAAGCCTATGGGTTCAGCCTGGTCAGACATTTCTACCGGATGGAAATTGAGCTGGGGAGCAACCCCCAATCCCCCGTGCTCCCTGAGGGAATCAAGGTCACGACAATTGATATCAACACAGAACTTAAAGCGGCGTTACTGGCATTAGATGACGGATTTAAAGATCATTGGGGTCATGTTGACCGACCCATTGATGATCGCCTGGTCGAATGGCAGCACTATTTACAAACCGATAAGAATTTTGACCCTACACTTTGGTTCTTAGCAAAATCGGAGGGGCAAATTGCAGGCGTCATTCGCTGCAATCCCAGAACCGTCGAAGACCCGCAAATGGGCTGGGTTTTTCAATTATGTGTCCGTCAGCCCTGGCGCCACCAGGGCCTGGGGATGGCGTTATTACTGACAGCGTTTGCTGAATTTTATCGCCGTGGAAACAAACGCGTCGGATTGATCGTTGATGCTGCCAGCCCGACCAACGCGACTCGCCTGTATGAAAAAGCCGGCATGCACATCGCCCGGCAAACCGACACCTATGAATTTGAGCTGCGTCCGGGTGAGCGTTTGGATACCGCTTAGATAAAACACGCAATGAACAAAGCGACAAAAGCAGGTCATTAAGGACATTAAAACTTCATGAAAACAACCAACACTATATTACAGAAGAAAACGAAACAGCGCATTCTTTCCAACACCCTGATTGTGTTCATGGTGGCGATGGTATTTGCCAACGTTGCCTCCGAAATGTACATGACCATGCTGCCGCTGTATATGCGCTACCTGGGGGCAGATGTGGTCCAAATTGGCATATTCTTCACTGTCTCACAAATTATCCCCCTGATCCTGCAGGTGCTGGGAGGCTGGGTTTCGGACACCATCGGGCGTCTGCGGAGTGTAGCCCTGGGCAGCGTGATCGGTCTGGGCGCATTCATCAGCCCGATCTTTGTGCCCACCTGGCAGTGGCTCTACCTGACAGAGGGCTTGAATGCCATGACGCGTTCGCTGATTGGCCCCAGCTTCGGCGCTTTTATCGCTGAAGAGACTAGTGAAGAGCACCGCGGCAAGGTTTACGGCATGACCGATACCATCTACTCCGTGGTGACGGTGATCGGGCCGCCGCTGGCAGGCTGGCTGGCGGATACCTATGGCTTCAGGATCATGTTGACCGTTGCCGCAGCAATTTATATCTGCGCCACGATCATCCGCGTGTTCCTGTCAAAAATTGCTGTTAAAAGGCATCCGGACATTTCTCGAGAAAGCTTCTCGTTTAAGACAATGCGAAACAACTTTAAAACCATTTTCGGGTTAGCGATTGCTGGGGGCGTGCTCACCTGGCTGTTGCTCACCGACGGTGTTCGCGATATCGCCTTTTCACTCTCATTCCGTCTGATGCCGGTATACCTGGAAGACATCGCTGGTCTGAATCTGCAGCAAATTGGCTGGCTGACCTCCTTCTTTGGCATCGCCATGATGTTGACCACCATTCCCGCCGGATGGTTTGCAGACCGGTTCAGCGAGCGCGCCGCCATCGCCCTGGGGTTTATCTTAGAATTCGTGGCGCTGATCATGATGATCAACCTGGAAGCCTTCATCGGTTTCGCCGCCGCTTGGATCATTTTTGGCGTTGGTGTTGGGTTGCTCTCCCCCGCTTATCAATCGTTGCTCAGCAAAGCGCTGCCGGAAAGGTTGCTTGGTACAGGGTTTGGGTTGATCCACGCCAGCCTGGGCATTTTCTCTCTGCCCGCTCCAGCCTTCGGATCCTTCTTGTGGAAGGCAATCAGCCCGCAAGCGCCCTTTTACATCACCGCTGTTTTTGCCCTCATCACCGTGATCCCGGCCTGGCTCAAGTTCAAGCTGAGCGCACACGATTTAGAACGAGCAGCACAGGCGAATGGCAATCATCAGCACTAAAACCGCAATGAGCATGCTTGTTGGTTCTGCAGATTTATTCAAATAATTGATGTGAAAGGAAATGACGAGATAATGATGAAGAAACTTGAAATTTTAATCGCATCTCCACCGAAAATCGACGGGCTTCGTTTTCGCAAATTTGCGGGCGAAAGCGATTTTCCAGCGATGCTGCACATCATCGAGGCTGGGGCAATTGCAGACCAAGAAAAAATCAGGGACACTCTTGATGATCTTAAACACGCCTATACTCACCTGAGAAATTGTGACCCCTACCAGGATATGATTATCGCTGAAATTAATGGTGAGCCCATTGCCTATTCCCGGGTTGAATGGTGGCAGGAAGAAGATCCGCAAGTGCGGGTCTACGGGTATTTCATCAACCTTCTTCCAGAATGGCGCAGCCAGGGGATTGAAACTGCGGTTATCGGTTGGAGCGAAGCACGCCTGAGGGACATTGCGGCTGAACATCCACGGGAGATGCCAAAGTATTTCCAAATCGGCAGCAGCGAATCCAAGGTCTGGCTCAACGAGATCGTCGAATCCCTGGGCTTTGTTGCTGAACGCTATTTTGTCGAGATGTCTCGCACCCTCGAAGATATCCCCGCAGCCGAATTACCCGCCGGCATTGAAGTACGGCCGGTAATCAAAGGTCAGGAGCGGAAAATATGGGATGCCTCGTGCGAGGCATTCCGTGGCCATTGGGGTATTGTTCAACCGGAAGACCACCATTACCAGGAGTATGCAAGTTCAAAATACTTCCAGCCGGATTTATGGCAGGTAGCCTGGCATGGCGATGAGGTCGTTGCAAGCGTGCTCAACTATATCGATCACGACTATAACCAGAAGAATCACTGCCTGCGCGGATGGACGGAAGATATTTCCACCCAAAGAAAATGGCGCAAACGGGGCATCGCCACAGCCCTGATCCTGCGCTCTTTGCACATGCACAAAGCTTTGGGTATGACCGAGGTCGCACTGGGCGTCGATACCAAGGGCCTCTCCGGCGCGCTTGATTTATACTTAAACCTCGGCTATCACATCGACAAAACCTACATCTGGTATCGAAAACCGCTGGCATAGCGCATTGAAAGCACGGAAATGAAAAAGTGGCGTTCGAAACTGAAGCCTGACGGGCGTCACTTTTTTCCCCTGATTGTGATCATGGTAGAATCAATTCCGGCATTTATACCAACCAAAACAACACGCGATGTCATTAAAATTAAACCGTAACGCCAAACTGTTTTTATTATCCACACTGCTGTACGGGTTCTCCTTCAGCGTGTGGGAATTGTTTTTTAATCTCTATATCCTCTCCCTGGGATTTAACAACGACGTGCTCGGTCTGATCCGCTCGGCAACGCCATTGGCTGCGCTCCTGCTGGGCCTACCGCTGGGGTTGTTGTCCGATCGGATTGGTCGGCGGACAAGCATGTTGGTTGGTCTGGGCATCGATTTTGTGGGCATGTTCATGCAGATCAGGCTACCCAACCCGATCCCGATCTTTTTATTTGGGATGGTCCAGGGCGCCGGTTTTATGCTCTACAGCGTCTCACATCCGCCCTTTATGATGACTCTCAGCGAAAAGGAAAACCAGGCCATGATCTTTGGCTTGAATGTTGGTCTGCATACTATTGCCACCACCATCGGTAACCTGGCAGCAGGGCAGGTGCCTGCTTTGCTTGAACGCTGGTTGAACATTACCCAGGACACGCCTGCTTCTTATCAGTGGGTGATCACTGCAGGCATTCTGCTCGCCGCAACCAGCCTGGTACCGGTATTCCTGATCAGAGAAAACAAGACAAACGCGAACAACAAGCAATCCAGGCCCCCGCTAAACGCAATCATCCGCGAGCTCACCTCCCGTCCGGTGGTTCGTCAATTAACCACGGTCAACCTAATCCAGGGTTTTGGCGCTGCACTACTGATCCCCTATCTAAACGTGTTTTTGCGCGGCAAATTCAACATCAGTGACGATTTGCTGGGCTTGATCTTTAGTATTTCATCCCTGTTCGTCTTCCTGGGCACAATGATCTCTCCCTGGTTAGCCAGGATAACCCGCAGCCGGATCATCCCAACAGCAGTCACGCAGAGCCTCAGCCTGGTATTTTTATTTTCACTGGGTTTCTCGCCCTTACAATGGCTGGCAGCTGTCAGCCTGCTGTTTAGAAATGTGTTAATGCAAATGTCTACACCCTTGCTGGATAATTTTGCCATGCTCGTCAGTCAACCTGAAGAGCAGGGGGCAGTTGCTGGTATACGCGGCATCGGGTGGCAGGCGGGGCAGGTTTTCGGCATATTGATTTCTGGCTTGATTCAAACACGTTTTGGTTTTTCGCCCCTATTTATTACCACCGGCTTGCTTTATTTCATCACCATCATCCTCACCTGGGTACACTTTCGCCCCCTGGAAAAGGATAAATCCTTTGGGTGATCAACACAAACCCATCACCTTCAACATCCTGTAGATCCGCAAATTCCGGGTTGGATCAAAAAGTCCGGTCTTCCTGCTGGGTTGGCAGTAATTACTGGTTAATCCCCGGCGTCGTCCACCCGTGTAAGCATAATCACAATCAACCCCAATTTGCAATCCTCATCATCCTGAGAACATCGTTCAGCCGCAATGCTGCCCTGAACGTGCCTGAAGGCTCAATAGGGATTAACTTTCAGCAACAACAATGAGTTTGTCTTCCTCGGTAAACCGCATGCTTTCTGATTTTTTCGGGTTCAGCACAATGCCATAGTTTTTTTCTGGATTATCATGCTCGCGAGTAATGCGATAGCCCAGGGCAATTTCGCTTTTACGCTTGGCTGACTCAATCAGCGTGTAAAAATTAACCGGTGTTTCAAGCGCGACATAATCACCCATCGGTTTAAGATATATTTCACTTCCCTCTGGATTGAAGAGATCCGTAAAAACCGCGTTCAAAGCTTTCTGTTCAGCGATTTGAGAGAACATCAAGCTGATCAATTTGTCACTGACGATGAAATCATCAGCTTTCGCAATTTCTGCCAGGTTGCGGTTTCGCACATCGAGCATTTCGGTTGTGATAGAGTATTTGATTTTCGGATTTTTAACCGCAATATCCCTGAGATGCAGCAAAGTAATCAGCGTATGCGCATCCGCCACCTGAACCGGCAAACATTCAGAATAACAGAGCACAATGATCTCATCAAAGTTTTCTGAAGCCAACTGGTCTAAAAGCGCCCGGTTTGTCGTATCACCGACCTGATGGGAGATGCTTAAATTTTTAAAACCCGTCAGTTCAAATCCTTTCAAACAATCCCCTATGTCCAAATTGCATACGATCTTCACCATCGATTGAGGAGCAACATATTGATCCAATTCTTTAACGATGAGCGGTCCACGCCAATTCCAGCCTAAGATCAATATTTTTTCCGGTTCGGCTGGTTGCGGCTCAACAGTCACAATTTTATCTTCTTCAACAAGCGACTTGATTGAATAATCTGGAAAGATTTGATCGTCATCCTCAGCCAGCAGAAATAATTGATCACCCTCTTCCAGGATGCTGTTCATCTCCGGGTTGAGCTCAGGTATTCCTCCCTTTTTCCACAACCCCATCACGGCGTTTTTCTCAAACAAAGGCAAAGTGTCGCCAAATCTTTTTCCAACCAGTTGCGGATCCTGGTAAAAATAGATTTCATCACCAGAAAAATCCAGTAAATCTGTGTTGATAATCGATAGTCCGGGTTGTCGGCAGGTTTGAGCGATAACTTTGGCGATGATCTCCCCGCTTAATATCCACTCGATCTGATTGCCTCCGATCAACTCGGCGACCTGCTTGTTTTTCAAATCGCGCAATTCAGCCACGATATGATATGACTTACCATTTTTTCTCGGTCTCTTGGTGATCGCCAAACAAATCTTGATCACCTCTGAGTCGGTATCATCACCCTGTGACGAAAGGACAATGATCGCCTTGGAGTTATCCAGGTTGAGGATGTTCAGTGAGCTCATATCAAGCGGGTCACCGCTGCGAACCACGATTTTCGTGTTTCCTGTATCAGGGATGCGCTCATTAATCAGGTTCTCCATTTCCACCTTATCCCCAGGGCCCATGATCACAATACATCCTTCTGGCTGGTTTTCGTTGGCAATCACCAGCTCTTCGATGATGGTAAACACCTGTTCGCTCCATCCCAAAACCACGACATGCCCCGTTTCGATGACCCGCGATCGCCCCCTTTGTAAATTATCCAGCTGTTGCTCGAGACCGCTGGTGATCAGCCCGATGAAAGTGCTGATGAAAAACACGCCACCCAGGGTTACCAGCAGCATGATCAAACGGAATCCCCAGCCAGCATCGTCGGCCATCGTCCCCGCATCCAGGGTGCGCATCAGACTCTGCCAGATCGCCTCTGATAAGGGTAAAACGGATTCGCCTTCTGCTTTAATTTGAAAAATTACAATAACCAGTGAAAAAAAGATAATGAAGGCGAGTGAGAACATCCCTAGCCAGAAGATGGTCATCCACGTTCCTTTAGAGAACATCGTGTCCAGTTTATAACGAATTTTTTCGACATAATGGGATTTTGCTTTCATCGCAGACCTCCTTTTGAATCATCCAACGGGGGTGATTCTATTATAACAGCAATCATACGTTCAAAAGAAAATATTCTATAATATCAAAATACGTTATTTAATAATCGATATTTGAGTTAACATGACAATTTCACAATTTAGACTAATTTTTGTCAATTCGTAAGGGCAAACCTTCGCGCAGCACTCCCTGTGCCCTGCAAGGGTATCGAGCCGTGCCCGCCCAACCCAAAGCAGGGGCAGAACCCCGTATCTGCCCAGCCCAAAGTAGGGGCAGATCTCCGTGTCTGCCCAAACCATTCCCAATACTCCCTATTGATACCTGGCGATCGATTTACTTGTCGTTTCCATTACGCGATAAACCAATTACAATAAAGACGGCACTCGAATTTGTCGCTCAGTGAAATTTTCTGTGAGTTTGGTGAACTCCGAAAGGTTGACTTATGAAGACCATCATCGCATCAACCAGTAACCCAAAGATTAAACGGGTACGCGCACTGCAAACCCAGTCTCGCAAACGCAAGCAGGAAAACGCCTTTGTTGCCGAGGGCACACGATTAATTGAAGAGGTTATTGCAGCTCAATGGCCTTTAGAATTCATCCTCTACGATCAAACCCTCTCTGAGCGCGGGAAAAATCTCATCGCATCTCTGCCGGCTTCGGATCTAAACGCTGTCCACCAGGTGACCCCCGGGATTATGGCAGCAATCAGCGATGCAGAAACTCCCTCTGGCATCCTGGCAGTGCTGAAATCACGCGTATTGCCCTTACCCACAGCCCCCACTTTTGTGATCCTTGCCGACCAGGTGCGCGACCCCGGCAATATGGGCACCCTGTTGAGGACCGCTGAAGCCATGGGTGCAGAATGCATCATTACCACTCCCGGTACCGTCGACGCCTTCGCGCCCAAGGTGGTCCGTTCCGGAATGGGCGCTCATTTTCACCTGCCTATCCATTCCCTTCCCTGGCACGCCATTCATCAATATCTGCGAGGGCTGCCTGTAATCCTTGCAACGACTGACTCTGACACCAGCCTGTGGGACGTTGACTTCAGCAAGCCCTGCGCCTTGCTGATCGGCGGAGAAGCTTTTGGCGCCAGCCCCCTGGGTGAAGAAATCGCCACCCGGCGGGTCGCCATCCCGATGACCGGTAGGGCTGAATCTCTTAACGCTGCGGTTGCTGCCGCCATTCTGATGGCAGAAGTTCTGCGGCAGAGAAGTACCCCAGGAAAGGAAAACTAATGCGCATTCGATCGATCACCTGCTTTGTCCATCCCCGCTGGCCCGTCAGCGAACTCGTTTTTCAAAAAGCGGGGCTGTTTGCCCGGATGGCCAGGCAATCCTTTGAAAATGCGGGATATGCTGTCCAAACCGTCCGCATGGCCACGCCGCCCTTCGCTGAATTCATAACCGAACAGGACTACGCCCAGGCGGGTACCCACATCGACGTCATCGCACACAGTGAAGGGTTTGAGTATGTCTCCCTGGGCCCGGCGTTGACCGGCGTACCACAGAGTTACGCTGCTATCCCCGAACTGCTCAGCCGCTCTGGCAACCTGTTTTTCGGCGGACACCTGACCACGCCAAACGCCGAAGTCAGCCTGTCCGCCGTGCGTGCCTGCGCACAGGTGATCCACCAGGCGGCGACCCTGGAAGCCAACGGCTTTGCCAACCTGAGGTTTGCCGCGCTGGCTAACGTCCCCCCCTGGGCGCCCTTCTTCCCCGCAGCTTACCACCAGGGGAAGTCGCCCGCCTTCGCGTTGGCACTGGAAGCCGCCGACCTGGCGGTGAGCGCCTTCACAGAGGCGCAATCCCTGCAAGATGCACGCCAGAAGCTGGTTGACCGGATAGAAGCGCACGCCCGGGATTTGCAAACCATCGCCCAGCGCCTGGCGGATGCATACGGGGTTGAATTCAAAGGTCTCGACTTTACCCTGGCTCCCTTCCCGCAACCCGATAAATCCATCGGCGTTGCCCTGGAGCTTTTAGGGCTCCCGGCGTTGGGTCTCGCTGGCAGCCTGGCAGCATCTGCCTTTCTCACCGAGACCCTCGACCAGGCTGTCTTCAAGCGCAGCGGGTTCAACGGCCTGATGCTGCCCCTGTTGGAAGATGCCACCCTGGCGGCGCGCGGCGCGCAGGGCGTGCTGGGCGTCAACGATCTGTTGCTGTATTCAGCCGTGTGCGGTACGGGTTTGGATACCATCCCCCTGCCCGGAGAGACCTCCGTCGAACAGCTCAGTGCGCTTCTGCTGGACCTGGCTGCCCTGGCGTTGCGATTGGATAAGCCGCTGACCGCCCGCCTGATGCCAATTCCCGGAAAAGCGGCTGGCGATGATACCAACTTTAATTTTGAGTATTTTGCCAACAGCAAGGTCCTGGCGCTGCCCGCCGAGCCCCTGACTGGCTTGCTATCTGGCGACGAAAACATCGCCATCCAGCACAGGGTGGATTGAAAACCTGAACCGCGCCTGGAAATTGTGAGAAGGTCAGCCCGATGTAGGGGCAGACCTCTGTGTCTGCACAGCCCAATGTAGGGGCAGATCTCCATGTCTGCCCAGCCCGATGTTGGGACGGATCTCCGTGTCTGCCCAACCCAATGTAGGGGCAGACCTCCGTGTCTGCCCAACCCGATTTAGGGGCAGACCTTCGCGCAGCACTCCCTGTGCCCTGCAAGGGTATCGAGCCGTGTCTGCCCAACCCAATGTAGGGGCAGACCTTCGCGCAGCACTCCCTGTGCCTTGCAAGGGTATCGAACCGTGTCTGTCCAACCCGATGTAGGGGCAGACCTCCGTGTCTGCCCAGCCCGATGTTGGGACGGATCTCCGTGTCTGCCCAACCCAATGTAGGGGCAGACCTCCGTGTCTGCCCAACCCGATGTAGGGGCAGACCTCCGTGTCTGCCCATCCCGATGTAGGGGCAGACCTCCGTGTCTGCCCAACCCGAAATACTCGTTGTTCAGGGCAACCACAGGGGGTTGCCCCTACAGGTTTAATCCAATAAAAGGTTCCATTATTTTCAATACCCACTTGTGAAATAAAAAAGCCGCCCCTGTAACCCGGGTTCTTCTAATGCACCGGCGTTTCAGTTTATTCCGAGCGCACCTGTTTAAAATTTACCAAAATCAAGTTTCTCTGACAATCCTGGAAAGTCTGCAGGGGGTATGCCAGCGAATAGGGCGCTCCATCGGCGTCCACAAGCTGGATATACAGCGCATCCTGGCTATCAACCACTAAATTCTCCAGCAAAAATTCATATCCCGAAATCCCGTAAACCGGCGCCGAGCCCGTCACCGAGTATTCGTCGATCAAATAACCCTCCAATTCACCTGTAAGATTTAGCTCCAGCCCTTTCACAGCCCGGTCCTGCAAATCCCACACCTGACCGGCAACCACCAGCCAGTCACATCCCAGTGAGGGACGCAGCAGGTCGCTGCTCATCATCTCGGGTTCGCCGATCAGGATAAACGGGAACAACTCCGGCGTGGGTGAGGGCGAAATCGTCGGGGTGTAAGATAGGGTTTGAGTCGGGGTGAGGACGGTAGGCGCCACACCGGTAGCCGTGATTGTTGGCACCTGGGTTATCATGCTGCTGGGCGGCAGGATGGCAATCGAGGTGGGGTGAGGTGTTGGCGGATTCTCATCCGCATATGGACCCAGAGCAAAGATCAGCATGAACAGCCAGATCAAACCGCCCAGGATGGCAAATACAAACAACCATGCCAGGAAACCCGGTTTTTTAGGAGGGTAGGCTCCTCGCGGGGTTGCCATAGAAGGCACCGCCTTTGGCTCACGCCGCTTAGCCTGGCTTTGCGGATAATGGGGCGGTTGACGGCTGGACATGTCAGTCGATGATGATCTCGATAACACTGTTCGCTCGCCGGTCTGCCAGCCAATCGTACAGGGCTTGCCGTGCCAGCGTAATTCGGGCATCCACGCTCAACGGACGCACGTCCCGGTCAATCACCAGGACGATGTGGTAACCAATATCCGAGGCAATAATCTCTGAATAGCTTCCCACCGCCAGGTTAAAAGCGGCTTCTTCTACGGCTGAGATCAACAAGTATCCTCGGGGCACCCAGCCAAGGTAGCCGCCCGTCTCCGGCTTGAACTCAAAGGCAACGTCCTTAAAGGGCGTTCCTGAATTTAATTTTGCCAGCGCCCGCTTGGCGCCTTCTTCGGTGAAGGTTAACACCTGTCGCAGCTCAACTTGCTCAACAGCTTCAGGGATCGTGTCGACAATCCGTTGGCGTTGATCCGCCACCAGCATCTGCAAGCGTAAACTTTCAAACAGTTCATCCCGCGTATACCCCCAGTCTGCCATCCAGGCTTCGAGATCAACGTCTTCTGCCAGTTCGTCAAGGCGTGCCTGCACCTCAGCCTCGCCGAACTCCGTCCCTGCTTCGCGCGCACCCTGCGCCAGCAAAACCTGGTCGATCAGGTCGTTCAATACGGTTTCCCGTGCGTGATCCAGGTCAGGATTTTGATTGCCGAGGGCGTTTTGGGTCAGTAAATAGCGTTCCACCTCACGTTCAAAGACGACCAGCGGTATCCGCTCCCCATTGACCACTGCTGCAGCCGGCTGGGGCGTGGCGGTCGGGTCCGCAATCGTCGGGGTGATGGTCGGAAAAACCTGAGGTGGGCTTGGTTCTACTTCGGGTGTGGTATCAATCGGTTGAGTACAGGCTGTCAAAAAAAATATAAATACTAATAACCATATGATCGGTTTCGTTGTGGTCCACTTTACGGCATGCATGCCTAATATTATACCAGCGCCAAGGGGATTTCAACCACTCACTGCTTCCTGATTCCTGCCGCCTACTTCCTTCCTTCCTACTCCCTACTCCCTGATTCCTACTTCCTGATCCCTGCTTCCTGATCCCTGCTTCCTGATCCCTGCTCACCATTAACCAAAATAAAAAAAGCTGCTCCGAAATGGAGCAGCTTAATAATCTATTGAACTCGATCGGCTTAATAGCCGCCCATGCCCATTCCACCACCTCCAGGAGGCATTGGCGGTTCTGGCTCGGGAACATCCGTGATCAGGGCTTCGGTGGTCAGGATCATTGCCGCAATTGAAGCCGCGTTTTCCAGCGCACCGCGGGTCACCTTGGCAGGATCAATCACACCGCAGGCAACCATGTCGCAATATTCTTCGGTCAAAACATCATAACCGATGCGGGGGTTCTTTTCCTTGATCTGTGCCTGGCGGGCGTGCTCAACAACCACTGATCCATCTTTACCGGCATTTTCGGCAATTTTTCGCATCGGGATTTCCAATGCGTCGCGGACAATTTTAACACCGACCTGAGCATCATCACTGTCCATTTTCAGGTCTTCAACCGCGCTCATGGCGTTGATCAAAGCCACACCGCCACCGGGCACGATTCCTTCTTCCACAGCCGCTCGGGTTGCAGACAGGGCATCCTCAACACGGTGCTTCTTTTCCTTCAGCTCAGTTTCGGTGGCTGCGCCTACACGAATGATGGCAACGCCGCCAGCGAGCTTCGCCAGCCGTTCTTGCAATTTCTCACGGTCGTAGTCGCTGGTTGTATTTTCAATTTCAACCCGGATCTGATCGACGCGTCCCTTGATGGCATTGGGATCACCCTTGCCGCCAACAATGGTTGTCTCGTCTTTTGTGCTGAAGATTTTTTCAGCTTTTCCAAGATCATTGACCGTGACGGTCTCCAGCTTGCGGCCGGTTTCCTCAGAAATCACGCTGGCGCCTGTTAAAACAGCGATATCCTGCAACATGGCTTTACGGCGATCGCCAAATCCTGGCGCTTTGACAGCGAGTACGTTGATCATGCCGCGCAGTTTGTTGATCACCAGTGTTGCTAGGGCTTCACCATCGATATCTTCTGCAATAATCAGCAGCTCGCGCTTGCCGACCTGTACCAATTTTTCAAGCAGAGGCACGATGTCGCTGGCAGCAGAGATTTTCTTGTCGTAAACGAGGACATAGGGGTCTTCAATTTTGGCTTCCATTGTCTCGGGGTCAGTAACGAAATAGGGCGAGATGTATCCACGGTCAAACTGCATACCGTCAACATAGTCGGTTTCAAATTCGAGGCCGCGTGATTCCTCAACCGTGATCACACCATCATTGCCAACTTTGTCCATCACCTCAGCGATCAGTTCGCCAATTTCACGGTCCTGGGCTGAGATTGAGGCCACATTTGCAATTTCTGCCGGGCTGGTAATCGCAATTGACTGGGAACCAATCGCCTCTGCCACTGCCTTCGCCGCGGCTTCAATACCCCGTTTGAGCAACATGGGGTTGGCGCCGGCAGCAAGGTTTTTAAGGCCGTCGGTTACGATTGAATGCGCCAGTACAGTGGATGTGGTCGTGCCGTCACCGGCGATGTCATTGGTTTTGGTTGCAGCTTCTTTAAGCAACTGAGCGCCCATATTCTCAAAGGGGTCTTCCAGCTCGATTTCTTTTGCAACGGTAACACCGTCGTGGGTAATGGTGGGAGAACCAAATTTGCGATCGATAGCGATATTGCGTCCCTTCGGACCGAGGGTTGTAACAACCGATTTCGCCACCATATCAATGCCGGCTTTGAGCGAACGGCGTGCTTCTTCTGAAAAAATAATTTGTTTAGCCATTGTTAATTACTCCTTGGATGTTTTTCTCATTAGTTGATTTTGGCGAGAATATCGCTTTCTCGCATGATCAGCAATTTTTTGCCATCGTACTTAACTTCGGTCCCCGAATATTTCGCGAACAGGACACGGTCACCCTCTTTGACTTCAAGGGGCATATATTCGCCTTCGTCATTGCGCTCGCCGGGGCCAACAGCCAAAACAATGCCCTTTTGGGGTTTTTCTTTGGCGGTTTCAGGAAGCACGATGCCTCCAGCAGTAATTTCTTCTTCCTCGATGGGTTCGACCACGAGGCGATTGCCCAAAGGTTTTATTGAAATTGTCATCAGTTCCTCCGTTTGAATTTGTTTTCTTTTATCAGTAGTTTTCCGACTTTTTAGCACTCTCACAACAAGAGTGCTAACACCCCCCAATATTACCTTTTTCCAAAATGGTCGTCAAGGGTAAAATATAGAATTCTTACAAAAGATTTACACAAACTCAGGGAGAGCTATTCTTCCGCTGCATCATCGACCGGCTGCTCAAGCGGCGGCGTTTCCGTTGCGCTGACCGGCGTTTCCCCCGTTTCGCTCAGGTCCATTAATCCAAGGCTGTAAGCACAAATTTCTTCACCCGCGCGCACAATGCTCATCACCGAGGGATCATCCGCATAGCGACTGCGGATCTGTGCAAAGATAGCCAGCGCTCGATCGCACTTATCATCACCTGGGCGATGCAAGCCGGCTAAAACAGAGCCATAAGTAAAGTAATTCACAATCGTGCTCCCCGAGAGCGGCAGCCCTTCCACGGGCACCATCGGATCGACATCCGGATCGCATTGACGTACTTCACAACTGATTTCGGCGCTGCAGCCTTCAATTGAGCACTGCAACGCCGGGATAGCGCCCTCGTAATTGCGTGACTTATGATAAATTACGCCTAACTGTCCATAAACACTGGGGTTGGCAGGTGTAAAACTTAGCGCCTTTTGCATATTCCAGGCTGCGGCAAAAAATTCGCCCTCCTGGGCATAAGTATTGGCAATCGTCAGGTAAGGCGTGGGGTCTTTGATGCCTAATTGCTCATTCAGGTTTGCCGCCCTGGCAAAATGCTCCAGAGCTTGATCATAAAGTTTAAGGTGGCGAAAGATCCGTCCCACGGCAATATACAGGTATGTATAATTCGGCATGATTTCAATCGCGCGCTTATAAGACTGGATCGAGAGGTTGTATTCTCCCATGGTCTCATAAGTGAAAGCCATGATCCGATGGACATCCATCAGGTTTGGATCTCGCTCCGCAGCCTGTTGAATATACTGGTAAGCCTGGTTTAACTTCATCTGACTCACCAGAACTTCGGCGTAATACGCCAACGCCAGGGTGTTCGCGCTGTCGATTTGCAGCGCCATTAATGCCTCGGATTCGGCGCGATTCAACAAATCTTCTTCCGTCTCCGGGTCCACCAGGAACGGGTTTGCATTCCAATCCAACACAAAGGCACGGATTGCCAGGACCTCGCTGTTATCGGGATCGATTTCCTTCGCACGATCAATGGATTCAAGCGCCTCAGCCAAACGCTGAGAGCGATCAGCATCAGTCGTGCTGAGGGCTGAAGAATAGGTTTGAATTCGTGCCAGCTCGGCAAGGATGGCTGTATTCTCAGGGTCAAGCATCACCGCGCGTTTTAGCGCGGTAATGGCCGCCTCCAGGTTGCCGGCTTCAAAATGAGTCATTCCCTCTTTCACAAAAGAATCTGAAGTGCGGGTGGGCGTGGGTGTGGGTAAAAACAGCGGCTGAACATCGCCCCGAACAATGCTGGTTAACAGCGTCAGGAAGAAGGCAATCAGCACCAAGAAAATTAGAACCCGATAGGGGTTTGATTTTTTACGGACAATTCTGAAATGCGGTTCTCTGCCGTTAAGGTACATCGTTTTACCCTAGTTGTGCTTCAGGCTAATTGTCATTATCCTGAATTTATTCCACTTCTTCTGACTCACCATTTTCCGGTATGGGCGTGGGCGGATGTTCCTGGAATTCCTGGCAGGTTTCAATAATGATCTCCGCGTTGTACACCGCTGTCGGATCGTCGGGCACGGTCTGCAGTAGGGCCTGGGCAACCTGCACAGCTTCTCCACAGCGGTTCACTCTGGCAAGCGCCAGTCCATAACGGCTGTAAAACTCCATCACCGTCATGGAGTAACTCAACGGCAGGCCTTCAACCTCCACACCGCCCGCGGCAACGCCACCTCGCACCGCCAGTTCCAGGGATTCAATCGCCTGGTTGTATTGCAAGTTGCGGAAATACATCGAACCCAGGTTGCCGTGAAGCCTCGGGTTGGAGGGATCATCATTGACGGCCTGTTCAGCGTATTGAACAGCCTTGGCAAATTCACCAATGCGAGAAAAAACCCGCGAAATGTACCAGTTTGGCTCTGGATCGGTCGGATTCAGCGAGTACGCTTTAGTGAATTGACCAACCGCTAGTTCGTATTCTTCAATTGTGAAATAATTCCTGCCCATGGCCATGTGCAGCTCTGCGATCATGTCATTCATCTCAACGGCGACCTCTAATTGTTCGAGTGCTTCCTCGTAGTTGCCAGTGATTTCAAGTACATAGCCGCGTGCCCAGCGAGCTTCCAGCAATTGCGGGTCGATCTCCATTGCTCTTTGCGAGTGTGTGATCGCTTTTTCCAGCGTGCTGATTTCTCCCAGATCATTTGCCACCCGCCTTGCCAGGATGTTGGCGTAAACAGCATGGACAAAGGCATTGTTCGGGTCAAGATCCAAAGCCGAGCGGATATCCGCTTCAGCCTCTAAAAATTCACCCAAATACCCCTTCGACCAGGCCAGCAGTGCATAGGCATTAGGACGTTTATTGTCCAACAACAACGCGTTTTCTGCATTGACCCTGGCTGCTTCATACTCACCGCTGTAAAGCTGCAATTTCGCCAGGATGAGGTAATTGGGAACCTCCTGGGGATTGGCTTTGATGGCAGCCTCATAAGACGCCTTAGCCATGCCGAGGCGTCCTTCTGCCAGGTAGCTTTCAGCCTCCTCAGCATAAGATACGGGATCTCGTGTAGGCGTTGGTGTGGGAACAAAAGGCGGCGGTATTGCTGGAATCACATTGGTATTTAGATACAAAAAGAAACCGATTCCAGCCAGCAGGAACAGGATCAACCAGGGGTTTGATCGCCTTCTGCGCTTATTCATCGACCACTTACTGCCGCGCAAATACATGTTAAGAATCATAGTCCTGAAGTTATTGTCCGTCAAGCGAGGCAAAATTGTTATTATTTAACGCAAGTCATCAATAATCATGGAAAGAATATATTGATCTGTGCGTTTATACTGTCAGGTGAATGTGGGTTCCGATGACTGTAATTCACTCAATCCGATTTAAGTGGCTGGCATTGGCTTTCTATATACTGGATATCACGTGTTCTTAACCTTATCCCAGGGCTGCGCCAATTCCACTCAAAAAAATGACAACCACACCCAGAATAATGTTGATGACCAATAACAGCATATAAGTTTTTTGTTCCTGCTGGTTAAATTTCTCAATCTTACGACCCAAAATGAAGCCTCGATAGCCTCCAATAACGATCATCGTGAAGACAACCAGATGTTTGATGGATATCAATGTATGATAAGGTGTAGTAAAACTCAAAAATCCAGAAAGGCCACCAGCTTGCTTACTCAACAATAATCCGGTGATCCAAAGCACGCCAATACTGATCAAACCAACAACTCTGAGTTTGGATTGGTAAATTTTTAACAATTTATTCTTCAATTTTGGCTCGGCACCGGCATTTTTAACAACTGGCAAGAAAGCAAATCCAGTCGTCAACATCCCGCCAATCCAGAAGGCAGTAAATAGATCATGTAATGATCTGATCATCCCAAAAACCAATTGTTTTTGCATTTTTCCTCCAAAAGTTTATGATGTTTTCCAACACTATAGCATTTGAGGAACAATTATTCTTCGACATAAGTCGAACTGAAATTTGGGTTTTGTGAATGATCGAAATTAGCCTTGCGCAATCTCTTCTAATCTATTTCGATCCACGATTGTGATCTTATCTCGTTGGATCTCTATCAAGCCATCTCTGACGAATTTCTGCAGGTTACGATTAACCACATCTAACACGGTACCCAGACGAGCTGCCATTTCTGTTTGCGTGATCCACGACTGCCTGTTCCAAACATTGCCATCAGCCTGTAACAACAAGAAACGAGCAAGCCGGACATCGACCGTGTAAAAAGATAAATCTTCAATCTGTTCAAGCAAATACTGAATTCTTACCGCCAGGCTCTCAACCACTGCACGAGAGAATTTTGAGTTGGTTTCTAATAATTGCTCAACGTAACTCTGAAACAAATAGAAGACTTTGCCTTCTTCCATGGCTATGACCGAAACGGCATTATCAACTTTTGAAAACACAGCAAGTTCGTTGATTAACTCACCCGGGCCAATAAATCTCAAAGTTGTTTGTCGACCATCTGCAGCAATTTTTTCAGTTTTAAACCATCCATTAATTACAAAATACAATTTGTCTGAAGTTTTACCCTGAACATACAATATCTCACCTTTGTGAATCGTTTGAGTGCGTACGTTAGGTACGACCCGCTTAAGTTCATTTTCTGAAAGGATCTCCAAAAGGGGAAATTTAGATAAGCATTCCGGGGTGATGTTCATTTTTATATATCTTTATTAAGGAATTGCACACGAAATGCAAAGTGGAAAACAATCAATTTCTGGGTGATGTTCGTCTTATCCATTTGTCTGACAACTGGCTGGCAGCAGCCTCATCGAGCAGCCATAATAAATCACCGTCCTGTGGTGAGATCATTTGAATCGGCTTTTGTTCAGGTGCATAAGCCCCAGAAAACACTTCCGCAAGCATGTGCGCCTTAGATTCTCCGCTTACCAGCACCACGATTTGGCGGGCTGCATTGATGGCGTTTTTCGTCAGGGTCAATCGCCAGAAAGATTGTGATGGTAGTTGATGCGCAACAAACCAGCGGCAGGTTTCGTTCAACGCAAAACTGTGGGGAAACAGCGATGCGGTGTGCCCATCAGATCCCATCCCTAACAGCACCAGGTCAAATCTTGGCCAAGGACTGAGAAAAAAGGCTTTCAACCTTGTTTCATAATCAAACGCAGCTAACCCGGCATTGAGTTCTGTGCGCACACGATGAACATTCATCTCTGGTACGTCAACCTTCGAAAACAAAGCCTCCTGAACCATCCGGAAGTTCGAATCAGGGTGATCCGGTAAAACATAGCGCTCATCACCAAAGAAGAAATGAATATCATTCCATGCCAGTTTAGTTTGAATTTCTGGCTGCGCCAAACCCGCATACACCGGTTCAGGTGTGCTCCCACCAGCGAGCGCAACCGAAAACCTCCCCCTGGCTTGAATTGCCTCTTGCGCCCGGTGAACAAACTGATCGATAGCTGCTCGAGCCAAAGCTAATGGATCCGATAATACCTGGATGGATTCCATTTCTGATCACGTCCTGTCATTTCATCGATTTTTGTAAGGCTTTAAACTGTTCTTTTTGCGCATCTGTCAGGTTTTTTGGTACCAGCACATTAATTTCAGCATACAGATCCCCGCGTTGATTGGGCTTACCCAGTTTTGGCATTCCTAAACCCGTCAGCCGAAAGGTTTTTCCGGAATCGGTTTCAGGCGGGATGGTCAATTTCACAGCCTTGTCCAGGGCATTCACGGTCACCTCTCCACCCAGCAAGGCGACAAAGAAATCCACCGGCAGTACAATTCTCAGATCATCACCCTCGCGCTTAAACTTTGCGTGCGGTTTGACATTGATTTTAAGGAATAGATCGCCAGAGCCTGCCGTCCCCTCTCCGCCCTGCCCGCTGAGACGAACCCTGGAACCTGATTTCACACCGGGGGGAATTGAAGCCTCAATCCGCCGACCGCCCTCATAGGTCAGCAAACGCGTCGTCCCTCGAAATGCCTCTTCAAGCGTGATGTCCACTGTATGCTCAATATCCTGTCCGCGCTGCATGCGCTGATAAGATGCCTGCCCGGCAGGTCGCCTGGTTGACCTGGCACCCGCCATACCGCCAAACAAGGTTTCGAAAAAATCTGAAAACCCGCCCAAACCGCCACCAAACATTTGCTCAAACTCTTCCTGCGTGACGGATCGATACTGAGTTCCGCCGCGCGGGCTTTGAGCAGCCCATTGAGACCAGTCAAAGTCTTCGGCTCGACCACCCGTTTGTTTATAATGCTTCCACTGTGACCCAAATCGATCATATTTTTCACGTTTTTCAGGGTCAGAAAGCACCTGGTAGGCTTCGTTGATGTCTTTAAATTTCTCTTCCGCGTTAGGATCATCCGGGTTAACGTCCGGATGATATTCACGCGCCAGCTTTCGATAGGCTTTTTTTATGTCCTCCTGGCTGGCGTTTTTGCTGACATTTAATATTTTATAGTAATCTCGATACTGCATTTAGCATTCCTTCCAATGCCAATAATGTCATTATTTTAGGCGCATTTTATCTAAATAAGATTAGATTGCTTCGAAGTCCACCCAATATTGTCAAAGACGGATTGGAGGTACAAAAGCAGTTATGCGCCTTTTTTTAAACTCTCCGGGCAGGCTTAATGATCAAAAAACTCAGGCAAGCTCCGGGTCAAATTCGCCCCGGTAATCTTTCGGCAGCAGCGCGGCAATTTTGGTCATGATCAGTTGACCGGCAGCTTTGATCTCTTCACGGGTTGGACGCTCAGGGGTATCCGTCGGAATCGGTCCGAACACCTCCCCAATTCGCGTACACACTCGTAATCGCCGCTTTTTTTCTGTGATAGTTTTTACCAGTTTCCAATGATTGTCACTCACGGTGCCCATGGCGATAATCGGCGCGCCGGTGCGCAGTGCCATGTAGGCAGCCCCGGGCAACGCTGGCCTCAGCGGACCGGGATGAACATGCCCCTCAGGGTAGATCACCAACACACCCTTTTGCGCCAGGATGGATTCGGATGCACGCAATGCCTCAAGATTAGGGCTGCCCTGCTGGATTTTCAACGTCTGCCAGGCATTGGGAAACAACCGCGTTAAACGAGGTGCGTTAGGCATCACCAAATCCCCAATAAATTCCAGCGGCCAGGGCGTGCTGTGAATGGGCGCCACAGTATCTAAAAAATGGAAATGATTGCCCACAATCAGCAGGGGACCTTCTGTCGGAAGATTCTCTAAACCTTTGACTTCCCAATGCGTCAGCACACTGGCCAGGACATCAATCCCGGTTTTCAGGACGCTCCGAATAAAGCGCCGGCGGGGCCAGCGGTATTTCTGCTCCAGGGATGCTTGGGTTTGGTTTTTCACAATGCTCACAGGTAATCGACTCCGGATCTTTTAACGAATAATTCCAACAGATATAAAGGCATCTTCAACGGCGATTTGATACTGCCTTAAATTATATCCAATTCACAAGGGGATTGCTGGCATCCCTTTTGTGAAACGCATGGGCTTCTGGTTAACTCATTTTCAGCCTGGGCTTTTCAGTCCGCTTCAGGTAAACACCTGATCCGCTGACCCGCTTTGCGATCAAAGCGTAAACAACTCTTGAATATCGGCTGTCGACTCCACAATCAAATCCGCGCCGGCGCGTTCCAATTCTCGCCTGCTGCCGAAACCGCACAAAACTGCAATCGTTTGCGCACCGGCTGATTTCCCGGCTTTCACATCCACAATCGTGTCGCCGATCATCACACATTGAGCAGGCTCCAGCCCGATCTGCTCGGCGGCGAAAATCACCGGGTCGGGAAAGGGTTTCGTGTGGTTGCAGGTCTGGGCAGTGACAACAACGTCAAAATACTGCTGCAGTTCAAAGTGCTCCAAAAATTGATGTGTGGTGTCCTTATCCCGAGCGCTGACCACCGCCATGCGCATGCGCCCATCAAAATCGTCCAGCATATTCTTCACACCCGGGATAATCCAAAACCGATCCTGCATTGATTTCTTTTTATTGCGTTTGCGGGAAAGCCAATCGTAAATTTTCGAAAGCGGCTGGTCAAGATGAACCCGGTCGAAGAGGTGGTAAATCGTGTTGGCTGGCGTTTCCATCGCCATCACCAGAGTCCTGGCAAGGTGATGGGCACCTTGCTCTTTGTGCAGCCGTGCAATGGGCGCCAGGTACTTGCTGATCCGGTGGATCAGGCGGTCGTCCGTGTCACTGAGCGTGCCATCCACATCAAACAACAAGCCCTTCACGCGCGAAACATCAAAATGCCGGGCTAATATAATCTCGTTCTGTTTCATTTCAGCGCTTCGAAAACAACCTCAGCCAGCCCCGGATTTGGTGCAATCACCCACAATACCCGCTCCCCTTCTTGGAAAACAAGAGTGGTCTCCCCACGACCAGACCAGGTCGGCTGCCCTGCAATGGGCTGGGAATCAACCTCCCAACGCTTATCTGCGTATTTCGTCAATGCAAACTCGAATTCATCGGCATCCAGAGCCGAATCCCATACCAAATCGAGGATAAAAATGACCTCATCCGTTAATTCGTTTAGATAAATCGCATAGGCATCACCACCCCAACCCTCCGTCGCCTTTTTTGCCAGGTCGTCATTGAGTCGGTGGTCCCTGTCATACGCCTGGCTGAGGATTAAATATGTGGACCATTCTCCCATGACGTTCTGATCAATTAGCGTCCAGGTCTCTCCCAGAGTGTTTTCCAATTCTGGCAGTGTAACCTTTTTGGGCTCATCCCAAGGATAGCGCTCCGGATGAAGGATTTGCTCTGTCGACACGGGTGGGTCAAGGAATGCTGCATCAATTGAATCAAACCCATTCTTTTCAAAAAGAAACTCCACAAATGTGAAGCCGTATTCATAAGGAAACATAAGGTCCATCTGGACGTAGCTCGGAGCGTTGTCAAAAACCGGGCTTTTAAACGCTGTATAAGTTTTGAGGAAATCCAAATACTCACTTCGGGTAGCATAGGTTTGAAACCAGAGCGATTCAGTCCAGGAGGCGTCACCCTCAATCAGCGCCTGGATGGCTGCGCAGCGTTCTGAATCCAATTCACAGGCTTCATCGGTGTAATTGAGTCCTTCTTCAAATCTGAAAGTTTGATCCTGTAATACATGGGTAAACTCGTGGGCATAAGTCATTTTTTCATTGATGCCAAACACGTTTCCCCCAACCACAAAGATTTCATTAGTTTGACTGTCGTAAAAACCGCTTATTTGCTCACTGTACAGTTGATGATAAAGATTCTTCAGATCGAAATCCGCTGGCAAGAGCCCCAATAATGCCATGATGATCACATCCTGGCGGGCATCTTCATCGGTGTACTCAGCAAAAAAATCGTTCACGACCCGATCCTCAAGCGCTTCTGAGGTCATTATCACCTTGGGGACCTCTTCCAACAGTGTTAAACCTCGCAACTGGCTCACCTGATCCTCGATTTCAAGCATTGCAGCCACAGTCTTGTTCGGTAGTGAGGTTGTGTTTCCTGGTAGACATGTTCCAGAATCACATGGAAAAATCAAGTTCCCAATTTTGTCAAAATTGATGGGCCACAGCATCGAAACCACAAAGCCACTGATCATGATCAAACTGATACATAAACAGGAGATGATCAAAACGGCGGCGCAGCTGATGATGATATTTCTGCTTGAATTTGATTTCATATTTACCTTTTTATTTTTATATGTGTTATGACTTAAATAATCGCGCATAATCTGCTATCGAATCGTTTAACAACACCCAATGATAATCCATCATATATTAAATAAAAACCCCACCAGGGGCTTTCGACAAATTTTCTGTTTTTGAAAGGAAGCGGATTAAGCCTTCAAAATGTAACCAACCCCCCGCTCCGTGATAATTAGTTTTGGATTACGAGGATCTTCCTCAATCGCCTTACGCAACCAACTGATATGCACATCCAGCGTGCGGGTGTCACCGGTATATTCTGTATCCCAAATTTGGGTAAACAAAGGATCCCGTTTGACGACTTTGCCATTGTTTTTCATCAACACCTGTAGAATTTTCACCAACCGGGGTGTGATTTTTGTTTGGCGATCGTTGCAGGTGACAAACTGGGTATGGGTATTCAGCTCAATGGGTCCCGCCCGTAAGATATGCTTTTCATCTGAGGGATGATAAACCTGCAGACGGTTGATTAATTTTTGAACAGTAAAAGGGAGCCGCAATACCAGGTTTGCATCGATGTTCGCAGGAGTTGCTGCATCCTTTTCGATGATCAGGATGATTGGCAAGTCACTATTAGAAATCCTGAAGGATTTGCAGATACGGATACCGTTGGTTCTCATTGAAGCAGCATCAACAACAACGGCATGCGGTTGAAGGTCTTCCATCACGTCAAGGCCCGCTCTCCCGCTCGATGCTTTTTGAACCTGGTATCCTTTACGACGCAATTCTTCACTGAAGGAAATATAATCACCCCTGCTGCCTTCTATGACCAAAATCACAACGCCTTGATTATCCGACAAAATCCTGTCCTTCCCAAGTGGCTGTAAAAATGTATCGGAGCACCATCAATCTGTTTCCTGATTTACAATTTTCATTATATCAATAAACATAAACAAAATGGTTCGCTTCAGGTTCTTTCAATCCGGGTTCCAAATCTCATGAATAGATCGATTATATGAGAGAACCTCTTTGACCTGTAATTCATCAACTTTTTCTAACAAAAATGTTAAAATTATCCTCGATTGTTGCTTATTTTCGATTATACTCGAAAACCTTAACAAGTCGAATAGTTCTAATCCTGATTTGGTTGATTCTTGTTGTCGCCCGTGTTAGAATTAATTTCATCTCGGTAACTGCAGGAGAATCCCATGCCAAAAATGATTGAGGTAGAGATCGACAGTGTTCGCGTCAGCCTGACCAATCAACAACGCATTGTCATCTTGAAACAAGTTGACAAAGAACGCTATCTGCCGATTTGGATTGGCCTTTACGAAGCGGAGGCAATTACCATTGCTTTACAAGACATCCAGATCGCCAGGCCTCAAACCCACGATTTACTCAAAACCTTAATCCAATCCCTCAACGGCAGGCTGATCCAGGTAGAGGTTAGTTCGCTCTCGGATGATGTATTCTACGGCAACCTGGTCATCGAGATCGACGGCAAACGCAAGTTTGTCGATTGTCGCCCCTCAGACGCGCTGGCATTAGCCGTGCGCATGAATGCACCCATCCTGGTAGCGGAAGATGTCATGGCACAGGCCAGCATCATTCCAGAAGAGGATATCTCTGATCAGGATGCTGCTGAGTTAGAAACCCGGGCCAGTGCAGAAATCGAGACCGGTAACCTGGACATCTTTGACGATTTTCTAAAGAATATCGACCTGGATGATTTCAGATCAGATGATGAGGAAGACGAACCTTAACCCGGACGGTTGCAGTTTGCTATTATCACCGGGAGATGTCAGCAGGCGCTGAACCCCGGTTTTTTACACCATGGGGACTAACACCAGCCCGACTTAGTGAAAAGCATTGGAATACCTCTCATGAACGATGATTATAATTTCAACGACGATAGCTTGTCCCAGCCACTGACCCAGCCCAGCAACCGTGAAGCTGAAGAAGCACTTATCGGGGCAGTGTTGATCAATCCCGATGTTTATCTGGAGGTTGCTCAGTTTCTTTCTGCCGATGATTTTTTCCTTGAGCGAAACCGCTGGATTTGGGAGACTTTTAAATCCCTGAGTGAATCCCGACAACCGATTGACATGGTAACCGTCCCTGAAATGCTGATCAACAGAAAACAGCTTGATGAAATTGGCGGTGAGGGATATTTGATCTCATTAATTCACAAATCGCCCAATGCCTATCACGCTGAATCCTATGGGCGTATCATTGAGCAAAACGCCATTCGACGCCGCATGCTTCAAGCCGCAAACGAGATCGCCCGGTTAGTATACAGTCAGAATCAACCGGTTGAAGTTCTCATCGACGAAGCGGAAAAGGCAATCTTTAATGTCAGTGAACGCCGCATCAAACGCGATCTTGTTCGCATCAGCGATGTCGCTCACGAGTATTACGACAGGATTGATGAGGTGGCAAAAAGGCCGGATGATATTATGGGCGTGCCAACCGGTTTAATCGATATCGATAACCTGTTGGGAGGCTTGCAAAAATCTGACCTTCTGATCGTTGCCGGTCGACCGGGTACGGGGAAGACCGGCTTTTTACTCGGCACCTTGCGCAATGCTGGCTTGGTGCACAAGAAACATGTCGCCATGTTTTCAATGGAAATGTCCAGCGAACAACTGCTTCAGCGCCTGATCGCCATGGACACTCGCATTGATTTTCAGCGCCTGCGTTCTGGCAAGCTGAATGCGGACGAGTGGGATATTTTTTACCAGGCTCTTGAACCCTACGACCGAGCGATGATTTTCCTGGATGATACCCCTGCCATCACCCCCCTGGCGCTACGCACGAAATGCCGGCGATTACATTCTGAGTTTGGCCTTGACCTGGTGATCGTTGACTACATCCAGCTCATGAGTGGAGATACCCGTACCGATAACCGCGTCCAGGAAGTTTCAAATATCTCCAGGAACCTCAAGGTGCTGGCCAGAGAATTAAATGTCCCCGTTCTTACGGCTGCCCAGCTCTCCCGTGCAATTGAACATCGACCCGACAGAAAGCCCCAGCTTTCAGACCTGCGTGAGTCCGGCTCGCTGGAACAGGATGCGGACATCGTCATGTTTATCGACCGGGATCCAATCAGCGAAGATTTGAGCAAGAAAAACGAAGCCCGCATGATCATTGCCAAACATCGCAATGGTCCCACACATCCGGGCATCGGGCTGGTGTTTATTGAAGAATTAGCAAAGTTTGAAAACGCTGCCCGCGGACCTGATCGTGGATATTGAAAGCGGTTGATCGATGTCACAACACCCAGTCCCACGATTCAACGGTTTTCCCGAGAACGACCCGGCGTTCACACAGATTCCAGAGGCGTTCTTTACGCAACTGCTTGAACAGATCAACGACCTGGATCAATTGCGTTTGCTGCTGTACCTTTTCTGGCAATCGGGACAGTACCACGATCAGGTGCATTATTGGAGATGGGGGGATCTGCTCGCTGACCCCGCCCTGCTGAACATGCTGGGAAGTGAAAATCGTCTTCAACTTGCTCTGCAGGAATTAATGGCGCAGGACGTGGTCATCCGGGCTGAAATTGAATACCTGGCTGAAACATATTACTTCCTCAATACACCTCAGGGACGAGCAGCCGTCGTGGCTATCGAAACGGGTGAATGGCACACCCCTCAACAGGATCGCCAACCGGCACATCTTCCGGACCCGACCCCAAACATTTTTCAGTTGTATGAAGAAAACATCGGCGTGATCACCCCCCTGATGTCGGAAATTCTCAAAGAAGACGAAAGAACCTACCCGGCGCCCTGGATTAGAGAAGCCATCCAAATTGCCGTTACCCGCAATGTGCGCACCTGGAATTATGTCCAGGCGATTTTAAAACGCTGGCACAAGGAAGGACACAAAAATGACCAAAAACGAAAAGACGATTCGCAAGATCCGGAAAGATATCGAAAAAGCTGGCTCAAAAACGAATGATGAGCAGGAGAACCCGGGTGGTGCTCGCCAGGTAAAGTTTCCCGGCAAGCCGGATTGCCCAATTTGTAAGGGTATTGGCTATTTACGGCGCGATCTTCCGGTTGGACACCCAGATTTTGGTAAAATTGAGCCCTGCCCCTGCCGTGCAGACGAAATCACCCAGTCGGCAAAATCACGTTTATTTCGCATGAGCAGCCTTGATGCTCTGATCAATCTTCGTTTTGACAATTTTGAAAAGCGCGGTCATCTTGGCATGGCAAAACACCAGGCCGATTCTCTTGAAAACGCCTTTAACCAGGCTTTAAACTTTGCCAATAACCGCCAGGGCTGGTTATTGATATTGGGTCGTTATGGCTGCGGTAAGACACATCTCGCTGCTTCCATTGCCAACCACGCCATCGAAGCGGGCGTTTCGACCCTGTTCATTACGGTACCCGACCTGCTCGATTGGCTGCGCTATGCCTATACCGGCAGTGAGTTGAGCTTTGAAGAACGTTTTGAAGAAATTCGCGAAATCCCCCTGTTAATTTTGGATGACTTTGGCACCCAAAACGCCACCAACTGGGCACAGGAGAAGATCTTCCAAATCATCAATCACCGCTATGTCAACCAGTTGCCCACCGTGGTCACCAGCAACCTCCCGACCAATGACTTTGAAGGACGCATCCGTTCCCGCATACAGGACCCAAACCTGGTGACCGTGGTCAAAATCCTGGCGCCGGATTATAGAAACCCCGTCGATGATATCGGGCATCCCGAGCTTTCAACCCTGAGTTTGCACAGCCGGCAAACCTTTGGCAGCTTCAGCCTGCGTCAAAATGAAAAATTACCCGCACAGGACCTGAAGGATTTGAAACACGCCTTTGAAGTCGCCCGGCAGTATGCAGAACATCCCCATGGCTGGCTGGTGCTGACCGGACCCTACGGTTGTGGCAAGACCCATCTGGCTGCAGCGATTGGTAATTACCAGACTGGGCTGGGCTTCCCGCCCCTGATGGTGAGTGTTCCCGACCTGTTGGATCACCTGCGGGCAACCTTCAGTCCTACCAGCCCGGTTTCTTTGGACCGGCGCTTTGAAGAAGTGCGCACAACCCGTCTGCTGATTCTCGATGATCTGGGCACCCAATCTGCCACCCCCTGGGCGCGTGAAAAAATTTACCAGTTGTTTAACTACCGCTACAATGCTGAACTGCCCACCGTCATCACCACCGCCAACACCGAAGAAGAGTTGGACCCCCGCCTGTATAGTCGCATGCAGGATGAACGTCTTTGCAAAGTGGTTGTGATTCCTGTGCCAGCATATCGCGGGAAGTGATTTTTCGTCATCACCCTGCAGCCATTGAAAGCCAGCCCTGATCGGCGCTGAAGCTATCCTCACCAGGACTAACACCAGCTATCAATGTTTGTTTGGATAGCTCATCGATTCCTTTGAAGCACACGCCTCTGAGAGGCTTTGCTCCTTGCGGGTGTGATATATTCCATCCGGGGCAAACCTTTTGAGTGGAACCCGGTCAGGACTGCGGTTCAATAGAATCACCGCCAGGATCACCAACCCGCCCCCAATCCATTGTTGAAAGGTCAATTTTTCCTTAAAAACCAGCATTCCCAGCAAGATGTTCACGACGGGCTGACCGGCGATGATACTCGCCCCGCGTGCGGCCGTTAACAAGCTCAACCCGTAATTCATAGCCAAAATTGGAATCAGGGTGCCAAATATTGAAAGAGAACCCAGAAGCGCCCATCACTGGGGCGTCGTTGGAGCGCTGATGCCTAAAACCGGGATCAAAATACAACCGGACAGCATAGCGCCAGTAAACACGACAGCGGTTCCAGCCAGCTTATCATCAACGTTTGCAAATACTTTTTCACTGAGGATCATATAGGTTGCTACAGCACCGGCATTCACTACAGTGATTAAAACTCCAATTGGGTCAACCACAAAGGTGGAACTGAAATCAATTGAAGCCAGCAACATACCCACCATCGACAGCGGAAGTCCGAGCCAAACCAGGCGCGGCACCGCCGAACCCCTTATCATCGAATACAGGATCACCAGTGATGGATAAATAAAAAAGATGATGATATAGATTGAGGATGGAAGCCGCTGGACAGCAAATATCGCAGAAAAGTTCGATGCGGCATAAACACAACCCAAAACCAAGAACCGCCATGGGCGTTTGAGCGCCTTGCCTATAGGTTTTTTCCTGAAGAGCAGAATCAGCCACAACACCGGTGCAGCGATGGTGAAACGCCAGATTGCAACATGCCGCGCTAGCAAATGGGTATGCATAGGAATTAATTTCATGAAAATAACAGCAATTGCCAGCCCTAAAGCGGCAATCAGCATGGCAATAACACCAATCAGCTTTTTATTCATCGACCAATCTCCAAATTAATAACAGCTTTCATTATACTGATAACTTGTTAAGAAATTAGTTCCGAAGTTCTGATTTTTCTCAGGCAGAAAATTAACAAATTTCTTATTTGACGAAATAAGCCGAATACGGTACTCTTTGTATAAGAATACCCCTCCCCCCTGGGGGGGGGATGGAGAAGAGGCTTATGGCACACGATCACAGCGAGAACATCCAGCGCTTAAAAATTATCGAAGGTCACATTCGCGGCATTCAGCGGATGCTGGAAAATGATCAGTACTGCATCGACATCATTCGTCAGATCCAGGCTGTTGGCGCCGCACTGAATAAAGTCAGCGTCAGCTTGCTCGACGGACACCTTAACACCTGTCTGCTGAATGCCATCCACAGTGATGACCCCGTGGAACAGAAACGCGTGCTGAGCGAAATCACCGAAGTATTTGAAACATCCAACAAAATCAAACCATCAAAAGGAGCATCATTAAAATGAAATCCGTAACCTATTTAGCCCCAAATATTTCCTGCAAACACTGCACCCACACCATTGCCATGGAATTGATGGCGATTGAAGGCGTTTCCAAAGTGGATGCCGATGTACAAACCCGGCTTGTCACAATCACCTTTGACGACCCGGCGACTGAACAGCAGCTCAAAGCCACCCTGGCTGAGATCAACTATCCCGTTGCCGAGTAAAACCATGTCTGATCAAAAACATCTTACCCTGCCCATCCTGGGAATGACCTGCGCCAACTGCGTGGCTACAGTTGAACGCAACTTGAAAAGGGTTGATGGAGTTGAAGCAGCCAATGTCAACCTGGCTTCTGAGCGCGCCGCAGTCACCTACGATCCGGACAAAGCCAATCTGGACGATTTCATCAAACGTGTTCAGGGCGCTGGCTATCAAGTTGCTATCGGTGAAGCTTCGTTGGGAATCAAAAATCTCACTGATGCTTCCGACGTTTTACGCCTGGATAAAGTCCTCAACGCTCAGGAAGGTGTTATCGAAGCACAGGTTAGCCTGGCCACCGAAAGAGCGTTGATAAAATATGTCCCGACAGTGATCAGCCAGAACGAGTTACGGCAGTTGATCAGATCATCGGGTTTTGACCTGCTGGAAACCGATCGCCCACTGGAAGACGCAGAAGCCAGTGCACGCAAACAAGACATCGCCCAGCAAAAGCGTTTGCTGTGGATTGGTCTGATCTTCACGGTGCCTCTGTTTATCCTCTCGATGAGCCGCGATTTCGGGCTATTACCCATGTCTTTCGCCCATGCCCCATGGATGAATTACCTCTTCTGGGCTTTAGCGACTCCGGTTCAATTCTATGTGGGTTGGCAATATTTTGCCAACGGCTTTAAATCACTGCGCAATGGCTCAGCCAACATGGACGTCCTGGTGGCTTTGGGCTCATCAACAGCTTACTTCTATTCCATTTTCATTACCCTCGGCTTCATCCCCGGCCACGTGTTTTTTGAAACATCCGCTGTGATCATCACTCTGGTGAAATTGGGTAAGTTCCTGGAAGCGAAAGCCAAAGGCGGCGCCAGCGACGCGATCCGCAAGTTGATGGACCTGCGTCCGCGCACAGCCTACGTGGTGCGCGACGGCATCGAGGTGGAAGTGAACATCGACGAGGTGGTCGTCGGCGACCTGGTGCTGGTTCATCCCGGCGAACAGATCCCGGTTGACGGCGTGGTTGTCGATGGGCGCTCCAGCGTCGATGAATCGATGCTGACTGGCGAATCCCTCCCTGTGGAAAAAACGCCTGGCGAGCCATTAATCGGCGGCACGATTAATAAAATGGGATTATTAAAATTTGAAGCCACAAAAGTCGGCAAAGAGACGGTATTAGCACAGATTATCAAACTGGTTGAAGAAGCCCAATCCAGCAAAGCGCCAATCCAGAACCTGGCGGATAAGATCTCTGCCATTTTTGTACCGGCTGTCATCGTTATTGCTGCAATCACTTTTTTGATATGGTATTTTCTCATTCCGCTCAGCCCGGGTACAGATGTGAGCCTGTTCACCCGCGCGTTGATCAACACAGTAGCCGTGCTGGTCATTGCTTGTCCGTGCGCCATGGGCTTGGCGACACCTACCGCGGTCATGGTGGGCACGGGTAAGGGCGCTGAGATGGGCATCCTGATCAAGAAAAGCGAAAGTCTTGAGCGCGCCGGGCAAATCACCACCGTGGTCCTTGATAAAACCGGCACCATCACCCGCGGTCAACCTGCAGTCACCCGGGTGATTCTAATTGAATTTGCTGGCAGCGAAGATGACATGCTTCGGCTGGTTGCTTCTGTTGAAAAAAGAAGCGAACACCCATTGGGTGAAGCCATCACGGCAGAAGCCAATGCCAGGGGACTGACGCTCAGTGAACCCTTAGGTTTTTCTGCAGTCGCCGGGCACGGCGTGCAAGCAGAAGTTGACGGGCGTCAGGTCCTTGTTGGCAACCGCCGCCTGATGAGAAACCAGGCTATCGAGATCGAAAGCGCCGAAGATGATATCCGCGAACTTGAGGAGGACGGAAATACTGCCCTACTCGTCTCTCTCGATGGGCGCTTGTCGGCTGTGATTGGCGTTGCAGACACGATTAAGGAGGGGTCTCAAGCAGCCATTGACACACTGCATGCGATGGGCTTGCAGGTTGCTATGGTCACCGGCGACAATCTCCGCACAGCCCATGCCATTGCTCGACAGCTCAACATCGATACCGTACTGGCTGAGGTCTTGCCTGGCGATAAAGCGGCTGAGATTAAAAAGCTCCAGGCAGAAGGCCATACGGTTGCCATGGTTGGCGACGGCATTAACGACGCACCCGCATTGGCTCAGGCAGATATTGGCATCGCCATCGGCACTGGCACCGATATTGCCATGGCTTCCGCCCCGGTTGTGCTGATCAGCGGTGATCTGCGCGCAGTGCCCAAAACCATTGCCCTGTCGCGAAAGACGCTCAAAACGATCAAGCAGAACTTGTTCTGGGCTTTCTTTTATAACATCATCCTGATTCCCGCGGCAGCAGCTGGTTGGCTCAATCCTATGCTGGCAGCGGGCGCCATGTCTTTTAGCAGCATTTTTGTGGTCACCAACAGCCTGCGGTTGAAGCGCTTTCGCTTTGACGCCTGAACCCATCTGCTCATCAAAAAACCAAAGGACGCGCATTGTATAGAAAAAGAAAAAATTACACGTTCTTCCCATTAATCCTCTTGGGGATAGTGCTGGTCGTAACCGTCGGGCTGGCATTTCTGGCGCGAAAAATACGCCAGGACAAGATCGCCAATCCAGGCGAGTACAGCACGCAGGACCAGATCCCACGAGTGACCGTCGCTGAAGCCAATCAAGCTGCCCAAAATGGCGTTGCCGTAATCGTCGATACCCGGGCAGCATCACAATTCAATTTACAGCACATCAGCGGCGCAATTAATATCCCGTTGGATGAGGTTGAAGCCCGGATCAACGAGCTGGACCCGGACACCTGGTACCTGACCTACTGCACCTGACCGGCTGAAAACACGAGCGCCCGTGCGGCACTCATCATGCACCAAAATGGTGTTTCCAGGGTCAATCCAATTCTCGGCGGTTTTGACGCCTGGCTGGACGCGGGTCTACCCGTGACTCCTTGAATCTTGATAACGAATTCCAAATCTGCAGTTCACCAAGAGCTCGATTTCCGTAACAAAACAAAAAAGAGGCTGTCTTTTTCAGACAGCCTCTGTGTTTCATCGCCAACGCTCTGTTGGGCTTACGGTTCGTCAATGGCAAAATAATCCACTTCGACAAGAATAGGAAGCACATTAAAGGATGACACCCCGAAACCAACCTGGCCATCGCGCAGATTATACTTACGATCCGTGAATTCTTTTTCCAAAACTCCGTTGATATACAAAGCAAGCTGATTGCCCCGACAAACTGCGGTGTAAACGTTCACATCCCTGCCCGTGCGGACGTTTTTAGAACCGCCGCTGGTCAAAGTAAAATAACCACCGTCAAGTTCGGAATAAATTAATATGTCATACAGCCCACCATTGGAAATATTAAACTCATACCAGCCAAATCGATCACTGTAATTACACACCAGGCTGACGTTGTTGGTGTTCTTACCCAGGTTTTCAGCATAAACCTCAATGATCACATCAGAATAATAAAATTCTTCATACAAAACATACACATATTGATTTCTACCTCGAAGATCAAAAACCAGGCGACCATTATCAGTGTACAGGTCCATTTCGCTTTCATCGCCGCTCATTAAAAAGTAAGAATAGCTCGAAAGATCGCCATCAAATTCTTCGACATAAAAAGCCTGTGCTTCGGTATACTCGAATTCATATTCTTCTTCTGTTGCCACGGGTTCTTCAACTTGAGGTGGGGCTGGTTGCGTCGGCGCGATCTGGCGGCTGGGGGGATTTGTTGCTATCGGGGTCACGACTTCTTCGATAATCTCTTCCTCAGTTGGTTCTTGTACAATTTCTGTCGGTGGTATTGGCTCTGCAGTAGCGGTTGGATCAGGCGGCGTTGAAGTACTGCAAGCAAGACTCACCACGATAAAAAAGCTGATAAATAAGAAAATGATTTTAAAAATTTTGTGGTTCATGGGATCTCCTTTTAGACAAATTATAACCAATGCGGTGGTTAAATACAATAAAGTCCATCCCTTGACCGAGGAGATCGGACCGCTGCTGTAGTTTATTCTGGGATTGCCCTGCGAGCCAGGCGGTCAACCCGTTCATTGAAACTATTTCCTGCATGCCCACGCACCCAACGCCAGTGGATCTCGTGGCTTCCAATTTCCTCGTCCAAAGCCCTCCACAGATCAACATTGGCCAGTGCTCCGCCCTTACGCTTCCAGTTGCGTTGTTTCCAATTCGGTAGCCATTCGGTAATCCCCTTTTTAAGGTATTCAGAATCGGTATACAGGGTGACCTGGCAGGGTTCTTTAAGCGCACGCAAAGCTTCAATAGCTGCTTGCAGTTCCATCCGGTTATTGGTGGTGTTCTTAGCCCCGCCGGAAAGTTCCTTTTCATGACTTCCATGCCGTATAAGCGCTCCCCAACCGCCAGGTCCCGGATTTCCCTGGCAGGCGCCATCGGTATAGATGGTCACCTTAGGTTTTTCAGCCATTATCGTGATGCACCCACAAACTCAATGATCTTTTCGTCCAGTTGTTCCAGGTAGGGGGTGACATTTCCGCTTTCATCCTGCAAAATCCGATTGGCGGCATCCTGCAACAGCCATTGCGCAATCTCCCACTCTTTGGAAGCGGGCAGAGCCCTGGCAGATTCCATCAACGCCGCCCCCTGCGCCCATTGGGGGTATTCCTCTGCGAAATCGGCCAGAAATTTCATCGCAGATCCCCGTACCGGCAGGGTGAACAAACTTTCCACAAGCTGGGCTTGTATCTCAGGCTCGAGCAAATGCTTGACAAATAACCAGGTCGCCAATTCTTCTTCCGGGGTGCTTGCTGTGATCATCAACCCCGGACCTTCAACCAGGATAAGTTCTCCTTCAGGACCTGGGAATCCGATCACCTCCCATTCATCGTCGTTGCCAGCAGTATTCATCCAGGCGGTTTGTGTCGCAATCTGGTCTAACTGCCCGGCATACATTAATGCCAATCGTTTAGCAAAATACGCCTGGTGATCGGGTTCCAAAGCAAACCAAATACATCCCTGGCTTTTAATATCCCAGAGATAACCAAAACTTTCCTTTCCAGCCTGGTTATTGAACAGGGGGATTTCATCTTCAGGCAACACCCCGCCAAAAGCATAATACCAGCCAGCCAGCACCCTGGGGTCAAGGTTGATCGCCCAGCCACCGGTACCGCCGACCTTGTCATCGTCCTGCCAGTTTGCAAAGGTCGCATCGCAATTCTGCTTCGTAAAAGCATCCAAATCCCCGGGCGCTCCTGAAAAACCCAAATCCATTGCCCAGGTGCGGTTATAAAATAACACCGTTGCTTGAGGTACAAAGGGCATGGCGATGATCTGCCCGTCTATTTCGAAGGGTTCCAGGAATAGCGTCAGGATATCTTCACGCTCTGCTAAATTGAACCCCCACTCGGGATCGTTGAAATAAAAGCCTAAATCCACCAGGAATCCATCTCCATCCAGGCTGGAACGTAAATATACTGAGGCAGCAATCACATCGGGGAGATCATCACCAACCTCCATTTGCATGATGGACTCCATCAGGGCGGTCTCACCACTGTAGGGATCAACCTCCACCTTGATGCCCCAGGGATTAGACCGTGAAAACTCCTCGGCTATTGACTCCAAGGTGTCTGCAGCTTGGCCGACCCAGGGATGAGCAAAGCGGACCAGCGTTCCCTGCAAGTCCTTCGGACCAACTCCCACAGTGACAACGCTTTGCGTCGCTGTGACCGTAGCCGTAGGGGGGGTCGCGGTAGCTGTGCGCGTAGGCGTTCTGGCCTGGGTTGCAGTGAAAGTCGGCTCAGCGACCTCAGGAACAACTTCAGGCGTACAGCTCGCGATGGCTAAAAGCGCAACGAAAAGGATGAGCATTCCGCGCATACCTGAGAATAAAAATTTTCTTTGCATCGACTTCCTCATTGGACAATGACCAGGGGCACCGGGCTGAAGATCAACAGAAATATCACCAGGGCGATTATACCCAGAATTTTGTGCTTTCGGTCAATTGGCGTGATCTGATCCAGGGGTTCAGCATAACGCCTCCCAAAGAAAAAGATCAACGCTGCCCACAACCACCATCCCTGCCAGGCAAATCCCAACACAAACAAACCTCCCAGGACGAAAGGAAAGACCTTTTGAGAGCGTTCCTTTCCCAGCAACATTGAAAGGATGTGACCCCCATCCAATTGCCCAACCGGGATCAAATTCAACGCGGTGACGAATAAACCCGCCCATCCCGCCCAGGCGACCGGGTGAATTTGAACATCAATCCCACCTAAAGGCAGCGGCTGCCCGGTGAAGAAATATCGCAACCAGTAAAAAATCGGCGCTGTCCCTCCGTAGCTGGCGGGCTGTGGGAACAGTTTGCCAAAGGTGATGTACTTCGCCAGCAGGTAAAGCACAGAATTCCCCTCCAGAAGCTGAACCGTGCCCGGCGCTATCTCAGCAGCAATCGGTCCAACAGTCGAAAGATGGAGGCCGATCGCCAATACCGGAAGGGTGATCAGCAGCCCGGCCAGCGGACCGGCGATGCCAATTTCAAGCATGTGCTTTTTGTTTTTTGGCACCTCTTTCATGCTGATAAACGCGCCCATGGTGCCAAAATAACTGAAGGGAAACGGAATAAAATAAGGCAGCGTAACCTTAACCCCGCGTGCGCGACCCGCAAGGTAGTGTCCAAACTCATGCGCCAGCAAAATTCCCAGTAAGCTGACCGTAAACGGCCAGCCTTGCAGGATAAACCTCACGATGCCCTCCAATGAATTGAGCATCTGTGTGCTGGCTTCTGTAGCGCTGAATTGAGCGCCCGTAAATAACACGCTGATCAACGTCAGCACAAACAGCACGATATTCACCCAAATCGGACCCATCTTCACTTTGGGTCGTTGACGGGTGATTAAAATCACCTGCCCATCCTCTTCTTCGCGGAACAAGGGCAAGAAACCCAGCGGTGTCAATGTATCGGCAAGCTCATTGTAGGCAGTTTCGCTATCTGCTGTGGACAGGTGCCCGACATAACGCACATGGAACCCGTGACGAGGCCCGCCAGTGACCACACTCTGGATGTCAAAATATTTACTGACCAAATGGGTGATCGACCGCGTATCTACCGACAGTGCATCCAACAATTGATTTTGCATTGTTTTTCCGATCTCTGTTTATTCCAGGTCGTTATGCCCGGGCATCAGGCTTAATTAGACCATAAAATCGCCTGGAATGAAAACTTTTCTGTGTTTTCCATTCACTGTTCCTTGTGTTAAAATCCTGAACATGGGTCCATGGTCAAAGTTTCAGAGCGTATTGCTTCAGAGGCGACGATACATCCGCATCTTCATCCTGGTGGTCCTGATGGCGGCTGTGTTGGGCGGCTCCGCCATCCCTGCCGGTGGGTTAACTTTTCTGGTACGCACCTTTACCCGCCCAATCGAGTTTGATTTCAGCACCTGGACCCTGGACGCGATCGGTGCCAAACTCACCAGTTGGGGATTATGCCTGGAGCGGTTTCTCACGCCTCAGGCACAATCCGCCCTGGTGCTGGACCACCTGGCACGGGTGCAGCGGGTTAATAGACTGAATGCTGAAATGGACGCCATCTATACCAACCCCAATATCACCAATCCCGATCAAGTCAGCCAATCTGTGCATGAGGAGTTTAATACTGAACTGGAGCGGTTGAATTCCACAGCCTCACTGGCTGAGGCAGTCCTTCAAACCCAGCTGATGACCGTTATCCAGGAGAGTGGTCTGCAGTTTTTAGGGCAGGTTTCTCCACCATCGCTGTACCGAGTCAGTGATGTTCCTCAATCACTCGTCATCTCACCCCGCACCGAGATTCGCCAGATCCTGGACGTTTCCCTCACGCCGTCCATCAGTGTCGATCAAAAAGAGCATCTTGAAAGCATCATTTTCAAAAAATTGGATCACTCTGCCCTGGTCGTCCCCGTAGGCGGAATTGGCAGCTACCCGACCATGGTCATGCAATCCTCCGACCTGGTGTGGCTGACCGAGGTTATCGCTCATGAATGGGTGCACAACTTCCTTACCCTGCGACCTTTAGGCATTAATTATTTCACCAGCGATGTGCTGCGCACCATCAATGAAACCACAGCCACCCTTGCCGGTCAGGAACTGGGGCGGATGATCCTGGAAAAATACTACCCCGACCACCTGCCGCCGCCCCCAGTTCAGACGCAAGTTCAACCTGGGCCTCCAGAAACGGTCTCTCAACCGGATGAGTTTAATTTTCAGACTGAAATGCGCCTTACACGGGTGGAGACAGACCGTTTGCTGGCTGAGGGGGACGTCGAAGGCGCTGAAGCATATATGGAAGCACGCCGACAGGTCTTTTGGGAAAATGGCTATCCGATCCGCAAGCTGAACCAGGCGTATTTTGCCTTTTACGGCGCCTACAGCGCTGATCCCGAAGGCGGCGCAGCCGGTGAAGACCCAGTCGGACCTGCAGTGCAAGCCTTGCGCGCCCAATACGATCAATTGGCGGATTTTCTCAACGCCATCTCCTGGGTGACCTCTTTCAATGACCTGTTAAAACTGCTGGAACGTTGAAATTAATCGTCAAAATCGAAAGAACCCTCTCCCAAATCTGGCATATCCCGTTCGATTTGTTCGGGGTCTTCTCCCTTTTCCAACCGTGAGACTACTTCATCAAATTCAGGACCGGTGTCCTCACCCATCTCTTGACCCATTTTCCGCATCAACCGTCCAAGTGCCCGGGGATCATCTTCAATCCCGGCTAACTGGGTCGGATCGACCAGGTCTTCGATGCGCCGATCCTCAGATTTAGCAATTCGCACTCTGCCAATCCGTCGTTGGACGTGAGAGCTGCCACAGACCGAACAGACAATTTCCGCACGATCATATTCGGCGTAAGTCAGGTAGCGCTTAAAACGAGCCTTACAGTCCAAGCATTGGTAATTATAGGTCGGCATTGGCATTTCTCCAGTTCATGTTATAAAATACATTATAACCAATGACTGAATTTGTCAAATATAAGGGTCAAGGTTTTTCAGCGTCAGGTTCAAACATTTTTTTCAAGAAGACGAATTGGAATAATATATGAAAATTGATATAGAAATCAAACAACCGCAACACACACCTCTGCTGATTGTTATCTCGGGACCTTCAGGGATTGGCAAAGATGCTGTTGTTAAGGGTCTTCGAGCGCGTCAATTGCCTTTTCATTTTGTGGTCACAGCCACCAGTCGCCCGCCACGTGTGAACGAGGTAAACGGTGTAGATTATTACTTCTACAGTAAAGAGGAGTTTGAGGCGTTAATCGCAGCAGGTGAGTTTTTTGAACATGCTAAAGTCTATTCAGATTATAAGGGCGTCCCAAAATCCCAGGCCAGGCAAGCGCTGGAAACCGGGCTCGATGTGGTGATGCGCCTTGATTTCCAGGGGGCAAAAACTGTGCGCACCCTGAGCCCGGATGCGATCCTGATCTTCCTGACCGCCAGCAGCAGCGATGAATGGATCCAACGGCTGAAAAGACGGCGCAGCGAATCCGAAGAAGAGCTGCTTGTACGCATCCAAACCGCCAAACAGGAATACGACTCACTGGATATCTTCGACTACATCGTCGTTAACAAAGAAGGGCAGCTCGATCGCACGTTGGATATTATCGAAAACATCATCACTGCAGAGCATCACCGTGTCCACCCCAGAAGGGTCCAGCTATGAACGAAGAAACACCACCACAGGGCGAAGAACAACAACGCCAGGCTGTCCGGGTGCAACTGCCCGATCGTAAGCCCATTGTGACCATCATTCTGACAGTGATCACATCAGTGATTTTTATTGTTCAATACCTGGTGCAGATATCGACCGGGTATGATCTTCTGTTCCTCTTTGGCGGGAAGATTAATGAATTCATCATGCAGGGTGAGGTCTGGCGTTTGCTGACGCCAGCGCTTCTACACGGCGGAATTCTGCATCTTGTTTTAAATATGTATGCGCTGTTCATGATCGGAAACCGCCTGGAACGTTTTTATGGCCCCGGGCGATTCTTATTAATGTATTTCCTTTCAGCTTTTGCGGGTAACGTGCTCTCTTTTGTCCTCACCCCTGCACCGTCTTTGGGGGCATCCACCGCCATTTTCGGAATCTTTGCCGCTGAAGGGATATTCATCTTTCAAAACCGTACGCTGTTTGGACCCACCCGTACACGGCAGGCGATCATTAACCTTGTAATGATCTTATTAATTAACCTGGCTTATGGTTTTTTAGGCAGAGCCTTAATCGATAATATGGGACATATCGGCGGCTTTCTGGGCGGAATTTTCTTTGCCTGGAAAGCGGGTCCTACCCTGAAACTGGTGGGGGCTCCGCCCTTCCTTTCAATCAGCGACAGTCGCCGTCGTAGCGACATTGTGGTAGCCAGCCTGGTGGTTTTTATTGGTTTTACGATCATCGCGTTAATCCCCTTCCTAAAAACCTGATTTAAACTGAATCTTCTGGTCACAAATTCCATTAAACGTATAACGCCGTTCCTGATGTGAACGGCGTTTTCGCTTTCGTCAATCCTGCTACTCTATAATAAACCGGCTCCCCGCAGTTGTTCCCTGAACCTCCGGGTAGAACATTTGCCAGGCATGGGCTGGCAGAACCTGGTAGGTCCCGCGCTGATAGGGTAACAGGTTATAAACCAGTAAATAGGTCCCGGCAAGTACATATTCGGCTGTCCACAATATATGATCATCATAAATTTGGGGCTGGTCAAAATACCACCATCCCCAGCCGCTCGCAAAAGGCGACCCGGGATCAAACAACCCGCCTGAACCTTCAAGCAGGATTGGTGAGGTTGAGAACCGGGGATCGATAATCTCCGTTCCCGCCGGGATAAAATCTTCAACCATCAGATTGTACATACCATTGGGCAGGTTTACCGTCAGCACAACGGTGATGAATTGGGCAGGATTGTCGGTGCTGAGTGAAACCGAATCAATGGGCACACAATCTTCGGCGCCCGGACACCCCTCAGCAGCCAGGTAGTAATCGCGTTGCAGGTTGATACCGTGATTAATCGCCGGTGCATTCGCTGCTGGCTGATAAGTGTTCAGGTCCACCCGATAATACAATGTACCTGCACCTTCCCCTTTTTGAATTAATAAGGTGTTGGGAGCATCAGCGTACAGGGTGCTGATTGGCGCCTTGGCAATGACCGTATCGATTGATTCAGGGCCTGTTCCTCGCCCTTCAACGAAAGCCGTCTCATTCAAATCCGCCTGGAACGTGTAATCAGCCAGGTAATCGCCTGTACCTTCAATCGCCCTGGTCACCGCCATCAGCACCCAGGCAGATTCAAAACTGGAGGACCACAACCCTTGCATATTACGATGACTCATCAGGTAAACCAAGCCCGGGGATAGGCTTGTTGATGCAGGGTCAAGCTGCGCCAATGTGTAGATCACAGCCGCAGTATTGAAGACGGGCGTTCCGGGCAGCATCCAGTAAGCACGTTCGCTCTCCCAATGCACACCCGTGGCTGAACGGATCGCCCTGCTTTCAATGTCAGCGATCAAAGTGTTCGATCGGGTGACCATCCCTCCCTGCTCGCGGATTGTCAACGCCAGCAAACCCAATGCCCAGGAACTCAATTCTGTTCGACGGGCGTAAAGGCTATCGATAGTCGGAGTCAGGTTTAAATTGTGATTTCTGAGGGCATAAACCAGGAAAGTTTGTTCATCAAGCATCCATGCCGTGTCCGCATCATCCGGTTGTCTCAATTCAAAAACCAGGTAATCTCTTGCCCGGGTCATCGAACTCTCGTTAATCTCTATGCCAGCCTGGTTGGCCATCTCCAGGCCCAATAACACATAAGCTGTAATAAATGGGCTGGATTTCTGATCCTCAATGTTGGCTGTTCCCCACCAGGACCAGCCGCCATCGTAATTTTGAATGGACAATAAATGATTGATACCCGAGCGGGTCACCTGTTCCAAAGATGCTGCCAAAGTGCCTGTGGCGAGGTCTAAATTCTGTAAAACAAGGTAAGCGTTTAGGTTCGCCAACAGACGTGAAAGCACGGAAATCGTGTCGCCATAGGGAACATCCTCAAGCGCTTCCAACCCTTCAACCAGGCTCGCCAGTAGCGATGGATTTATCGTTAACACCAGTTCTCCCGAAGATGGGTCGCTCGTGATCGGTAAACTCACTACCTCAAGACGCTCGCTTGCTTCAACCAACTGACCTGCTGTGCTGAAAGTGTGTGGCATCCTGTAGCGTTTTACCGGCAAATCTCCCCATATTGGGGCGCTGGCGTCAGAATAAACGCCGCCTACAGCCTGGAAAACGAGAGCGACAGCGTCAACGCTCTCCACAGTTCCCCACCACGCGACGCGCTGGCTCCGACCCGGTTCAATCGTCACCCGCTGCGAAGATTTCGCATCGGTCAGAGTAAAACCTTCTGCCGCCAGGGTCACATCGACCTGCAAGGCTTCAACGGTGTTGTTGTGCACAATGGCAGCCAGCTCAACCTGGTCACCGTCTACCAGGAAGCGCGGTGTAACCGGGCGGATCATGAGAGGTTTTTGGGTTTTAACCTCAACCTCAGCCTGCCCCACAAGGAAGGTATCACTTAAGCCACGCGCCTCTACCACCCATGTGGTCAGGCTGTCTGGCAATGGGATGACCAATTGGGCTGTACCGTCCACGCCTGTGATCACATTTGCCTGCCAGAAAGCGGTGTCGGGAAAGTCTTCCCTGATTCCAGTTTCAACCAGACCGTCCGAACCGCCGCCCAGCCCACCAATATCCAGGGGAACAACAGAGAATTGTTTGACGTAGGTATATAAAGAAAAACTCGTTTGAACAGAAAGCGGTGTATCCTGATAAATCGCATCGATGATGGGGGATGTGTTGGGCGGCACCAGCGCGAGCAGAGCCTTGTCTACCACGCTCACAGAGAACTCGCCCTGGATTGGATTTCCAGCGTGATCGGTGATTTTCAGCTTCAGGCTCACATTTTCACCCGGTTCAGTCAGTTGGGGGTCGACTTGTAGTTCCATAGTCAGGGTTTTACTGGCTCGTGAAACAGGTAATATTATCGTTCCCTGCCTGTAATCCGGTCTATCAGCGGCATCCCTGCCTAAAAGAATGGCAGAGACATATAGATTAGGGATCGATTCTTCTGTGATTGGAAACGATACAGTTGTTCCTGAACCAGAGATATCAAATATCTGGCTGCTCAGGACTGAACCGCGTTCAATTGTCACCAGGGCTTTGGCGCCTCCAGTAAACGGATTAGGGAAAAACACCTGCGCCACCTGGCCCGGCTGATATTCATCAAGGTCAGGTATCAATTCGATCTGGTTATAGGATTGCACGGGCCAGATAGCGCCGCTCTCGCCGCCAACCCAAACCAGCACCTGGGTCAGGGCATGATCCGCCTTTAGGGTCAGGCGGTATGTGCCAGGATCAGGTGGAGTAAAACCAATCTGCGCCTTACCCTCCCGGTTGCTGACCGGGCTCGCACCACCGATCAACTTGGTGACCTCCACGTATTCAAAAGGCTTTTCCGGGTTACCGGTCTCTTTCACATCCCAATGTATCGACTCAAAGGTCGCTTCCAGCTCAATTTGACTCACAGGTTCCTTGTTCCAATCCACGGTAAATATTGAAAATTCAAACAAAGAACCGGCAGTGCCAAAATAGGATCCAGGTTTCACACCAATGTAAAAAGTTTCAGGGTGAACCAGGAGCGAATCTCTCAAGCTGACCGGAAAACCGCTTTCATCCATCACCGTCACTTCCAGGCTGTATTCTTTCAAACCGCCCGCCATCCCTCCCGCTGGGATGTAATCAGTCGCAGTGAAGGCCAATGTCGATTGACCAGCTCCGTCGGTAACCCCTTCGCCGTAAAGCATAACTTCACCCCAGGGAGAATATTCCGGATAATACGACCTGCTCCAAAATTCTGGAAGTGGACCCACCTGATAACCAGGCAGGGAAAAATCGCCATCCTTAATATAAAGGCTCCACGAAAAGTTCGTCTCTGCCGCAGGCAAGCCAAAGTAGTAATCCGCCCAGGTGTGCGCAATCATCTTCTCGCCAGCCTGAAGCGCTTCATCGGTAAACCTGACCGACAGATCAATTTCAGGTTTTCGGTAGGCTGCGACATCCAAAAACAGGGTTTTGATCAACGTTTCATCGACCGAAACATCGATCCAATAGTATCCTGTCGGTATATCCTCCGAAAGATCAACCGAACCCGAAGCGGTGCCAAAGCGACTTAACGGCAGGTCTTCTGTATAGATTGTTGCCGATCTTCCCGATATGCCCGGGTCGCCTTGAAGGGTGACCGTAACAGAATCAAAGGCAGGAAATGCCAGCAAACCGTCATCCCTGGAAAAAACAATCGTCTTAAAGTGAATGGTGTCTCCAGGGCGGTAAACAGGTCGGTCCGTATAAATGTAGGCATCTAAAAGGTCCGGTAAAAAGTCATATGGGATGCCCTGTTCATAAAGCTGGAAAAGCTCCTGCCATGTGGAAATACTAAAACCAAAATCGGCTTCTCCCGGTGTGCCAGCCAGTGCAAAATACGTATCATAGGGCTCATCTACCCGAGGAAATTCACCGATAAATTGGCCTTCTGAATTAAATTTCTCCCTGACAAGGAGGTCGCCCTCAGCGTTGTACACCGCAACCGGCGCATCGCTCAGCGGAGTGAAATCATCCAGGTGTGTCGCCCAAATAAAAGCCTGTTCGGGAGCTATTTTCATCACCAGGTTGTTTTCGCTTACGATCAAAAAATATTTCTGATAATGCTCATTTTCTTCTGCGGGGATGTCCGGCGTTTGTATTCCCAGATAATAAATGCCCGAAGTCAGCGGATCACCCTGATAAGAGAGCGGCAAGGAGAAAACCTCACGCTGGTTGCTTGAAAGCGTCAATTGATGCGTCGTCACCTCTCTGACCTCAGGTAAAAATATTTCCCGGTAACGATAGTTATCCGGATGCAGCAATATGATCAAATCTTCCACGCTAATCGGCGCAATCTCAAAGGATAAAGAATTGATATTGGTCGCCTGCAAAATCAACTCTGGTGCAGACGCAGGGATAAACATCAAGTTGTCAGTGGGATAACCGCTGGCCATGTTTAGCGAGGGTGCTGCAGGCGGAGTGGTAAAGGTGGTTTCGAATGCTTCTGCCAGTTCTCCACCCCAAATATCCTTTAATTTTGGATCCAATCTCAAAGTATATGTGGTTTCATAGCGAAAATAACCGTAAATCAGAAGTGTTCTTTCTCCCGATGCCACAAAAAATCGCGCCCCGGCAACCTCTGGAGTGAGCTGAATATTTTCATCCAACGCCCGATCGTCTAAGGGAGCTGAAAAATCAATCTCGTATGCGCCAAAGCCGGCATAATACGATTCAAACTTCGGAGCAACACTGGTATTGACACCAAAGTCTGAATACGTGTGCCGGGGCGTATTGATCTCCACCAAGATGGGCAATCCACCAGCAGATTGTGCCTCCGACTTCAAGCGTATGATATACGTTGAATCCCTGTCAAGCAGACTGCCAGGCGTAAATACCAGGTGACGGTCATTCGACTCCCACTCAAACTTTCCCGCAACCTTTGTACCGCGTGCATCCGTCAGACTGAAATTTTCTTCCACGCTTTGGGTATTCATGCGCATGTTAAAGAGAATTTCCACCGGACCATCCAAGCTGAGAAGTTCACCCGGCATGGGTAAAACCTTTTCAATCTCGGGCTGTTTGGTCGAAAAGTGATATTCAAACGCCTGATTTGACGACATTGTTGCCCCAGAAGTCGCTGTCAGGTTTCTATTCAATGCTATCGTGTAGGTTGTACCGCCGCTCATACCCGGCTCAGGTGTAAATACATAAGTGCTGGTGTTCAACCAGGTACCTTTGCCAGGTACCTCTGGCGAGAGTGAGAAGCCCGGCTCAGCACTGGATTCCTCTCCTAAATGAACCACCGGCTGATTGAAAGCAACAAAAATCACGCTTTCTGGGTCGACATCCTGCGTGCCGTTCACTGGCATCACCTGTATCGTTTGAAGATGATCAGCGACCTGAAAATTCAATTCAACCGGGTCGGACAAATTCTTTTGATTGGCAGCCTGGGCGGTGGTGTCAATAGCCAATGTTAGATGACTGCCAGCCTCCAATTTTTGATCAGGATAAAATGTCACCGTGCGAGAATCTTCCCACTCAAAACGTCCGCTGATGCGCGGCTCGAAATGAAACGCGGCTTCTACAGCGCTGTAATCCATCGCCTGGTTAAAATAAAGCGTAATTGACTCATTTAAGCCAATCACACTGGAAGGAAATGGTCTGACCTCAACCAGTGCAGGCGGTAAATCAGTGCGCGGTTCGCGGGTGGGCGTTGGGGTAAACTGTACCCCCGGCTCTTTCATGACTTGTGTGGCAACCTCAGGTTGTGACTGCCAGGGCGAACGGCATCCCGACACCAGGCACAAAATGATAAAGATTATCAAAATAATCTGGATCCGTTGATAGATTTTCTGTGGCATATTTCGCCTCCCCACAAATCGCTCCTTGCTCTTTCCCGGAAATTTTCATTCCAGTGAAAATTAAATGAAACCAACCATCCGATAAGATGGCGACAAAATGCATGCTCAATCACAATTATATTGCAAAATGAATCGATTATTACGATTGGACAGGAAAAAGTTCGCTCAATCCCAGTTCAGAACCTGCAGTACCTCTGTAAAAGGGATCGTAAAATCCTGAATCACTGCATCAGCCTGGTCCAACTCTTCTGGGGGGTGAGTTGTTGCCACTGCTATGCAGGACATCCCTGCTTCATGAGCCCCTTGAACGCCAGCGATTGCATCCTCAATCACCAGGCAATCTTGTGGAAAAACCCCCAACACATCTGCAGCACGCAGAAAGACATCTGGACGTGGTTTGGCAGGCAAATCGGTTCCAGAAATTATTGCATCAAAACAGCCGTCCAGGTTCATGATTGCCAGCATGGTATTGATATTTTCATGCGGCGCCGAAGAAGCGATCGCCTGGCGGTAATTTAATTCGCGGGCGTCTTTCAGCCAGGTCATCACACCGGGAACGAGCGTGATCCAATTTGCAGCAATTTGTCGAAATAAACTTTCTTTTTCTTCAACAATGTTCATCATCAAGTCATCATCAGGGAAAAAACCCAGCAAAGCCGGTAACAGGCTGGTATTATTCCGTCCGAAATTTTCGGCATACGCTCGCCGATCAAACTCAAAACCATACTTGTTCAGCACGCTTTCCCATGTATGTGCATGACAGGCATTCGTATCAACGATGGTTCCATCCAGGTCCCATAAAATGGCGCGGTGTATTGTGTTCATGGTGAAACTCCCAGTCATTAATAGCCTGATTATACTCCTTGTGAATCTGACCTTCAGTACAAACCAGCGGTACGAGCCGGCTGGACAAAATCGATACAAACGATTTCCTTTATGGTATACTTTTCAAAATTCAAATTGAAAGAAGAATCCGATGAAAGAAGCGTTAAGTATCAGTATTGGTTCATCGATACGCAATAAAACCGTGATTGTTAACCTCCTGGGAGAAGAAGTGCGTATCAGTCGCATCGCAACTGACGGTGACATGAACGCCGCTCGCGAGAAATTTCGCGAATTAGATGGCCAGGTCGATGCCTTTGGCGTGGGCGGCACTGATTTAGGTCTTTTTTATGCCGACAGGTGGTATCCCCTCTATTCGGTGCTTCCGATCATTCAGGATGTTCAAATCACCCCGGTAGTGGATGGATGCGGGTTGAAAAACACCCTGGAAAACCGTTGCGCCAGCATTTTAGATGCCGAAATTGGCGGCTATCTCGACCAGATCGGACGCTCAGTCCTGGTGATGACCGGTGTGGACCGCTATGGTCTGTTACGCTCATTTGTCGATGCGGGTTACCAGTACACGCTTGGTGATGTGCTCTTTTCTCTGGGTTTACCCTTTCCTGTAAGGAGTGAACGCATACTCAAGCGCATCCTGGCCGTGCTGATCCCACTGGTCGCCCGTTTGCCCTTTGAGTGGGTCTACCCCACCGGTGAGAAACAAAATCAGCGAAAACCAAAATACACCTGGGTATTTCAGCAATCCAGCGTCATTGCCGGTGACTGCAAATACATCACCCGCTATATGCCAGACGATCTCGAAGGCAAGGTCATTGTCACCAATACCACCACCCCTGCAGATGTGGAGTTATTTACGAAAGCAGGCGTTAAATACCTGATGACCACCACGCCTGTTTACGAAGGACGCTCGTTTGGCACCAATATGATGGAAGCAGCCCTGCTGGCCGTCAGCGGTTATAAACAAAAAGTCGATCTCTATCATCATCAACCGTATTTCAAGATGCTCGAAGGTTTGGTCAATACAGCGGGTTTACAACCGGAATTGCGGGTTTTAAATTGATCACGCTCGATGCTGTTATCCTTGCCGGGGGCACGCTGAGCAGCGACGACCCGCTTTACCCTGAAAGCGTCCGTGGTTCGCGCAGTTTGATCGACATCCACGGCAAACCGATGGTTCAATGGGTCATCGATGCACTGGATGAGGCCTCTTCTGTAGCTGAGCTTTACGTGATCGGGCTGCCTGCGGATTGCGGATTGCATGCAGTCAAACCCTTACATTTCCTGGATGACCAGGGTGACATGGTGGATAATATCCGCTACGGCGTCACCCAAACATACATCGATCACCCCCAGCGTTCAAAAGCCCTGATTGCATCGGCAGATATCCCTGCTATTAAACCCCACATGGTTGAGTGGTTGGCCAACCAGGTGGCGGAAGACCCGTCCCGGGTGTTGTATTACAACGTCATCTCTCAGCAGGTCATGGAAGCAAGTTTCCCAAATTCCAGCCGCACCTATATTCCTTTTAAGGATGTATCGGTTTGTGGCGGTGATCTGAACGTCGTCGACAAAAATATTTTCGCCTCCGAACGACCCGTCTGGCAGAAGCTGACCGACGCCAGAAAGCGCCCGCTTAAACAGGCTGGATTAATCGGGTTTACTACCTTGCTGCTGGTTGCCACGCGCCTGATCACCCTGGAGGGAGCTGTTAAACGGGTAGTTAAACGACTCGACCTGGATGCTAGGGCTCTTCTCAATCCGTATGCTGAAATTGGCATGGATGCTGATAAACCCCACCAACTGGCTATTTTGCGAGACTATTTGCAGGAGAGTCTGTGAAACATTGGAAGCGTCAGCTACTTAAGCTTGATTCTAAAATTTCCAAATCTTTACATATCAATGAACAACAAAAATCCCTTGTTCTTGTTTTAAAAATTTTTGCTCATTCCGGGGATTCCTGGCTGTGGCTGGCTGCTCTGGTAATTGCCTGGATTTTTAGCGCGGATGAATGGCGCCAGCGGCTGTTCTTCATTGCCTTTGGTCTGGTGATTATGGCTGCGATCGTCGTCCTGCTCAAATTCACCATTCGCCGTCCCCGCCCGGAAGGCGAATGGGGGCAAATTTATCGCATCACTGATCCGCATTCCTTTCCCAGCGGACATGCAGCACGCTCAGCAACCTTGGCGGTGCTGGCGATTGCCTTCGGGCCGCCATGGTTTGCCATTTTGGTGGTGCTATGGGCGCCCTGGGTTGGCATTTCGCGTGTTGCCCTGGGGGTACACTATTTTTTAGATGTGGTCGCCGGTTGGGTGATTGGCGTGATCATGGGCATCCTTGCCATTGCCTTGCAACCCCTGGCCATGCAGATTTTTCAATTCATACCCTGATCCCGTATTTATTCCAGGGTCTTTATCATATAGTTTTCCCCCAGTGCGTAGCCCCTTTCGGCGTAATAGGCACGGGTGCCAACCGCAGCGATGACTGCCATTTTTCGGTATCCTGCTCTGCTGGCGATCTCCTCGGCGCGCTGAATCAGGCGCGTCCCCAAACCGCTGTGCTGGGCAATTCCATACCGTTCATCACCCAGCGCCAGGGACTGGCCGTACACATGCACTTCTCGAATGATGGCAGCCTCCTCCAAATCGACCATGCCCGTAAGGCGGGTATCATCTGACAGGGACAATCGCAGAAAACCCGCCAGGTGATCATCCACTGTATCAAAGGAGAGGAAATGCTCTTCCGCATGGGCAGGGCGATAGACCAGGTCATTCAAGGTCACAGTATCGACGCTTACCTGCTTTTTACGAATTTCCCGGCAGCGGATGCATTCGCAGCGGGTGCCACGCCGCGCCATCTCCCGCTGGATATCCTGACGCAGGCTGGTGTTTTTGTTCCCGGCGACGACATACGTAGAGGGGATATCGCGAATAATCCGGTTGATGCGGCAATAACGGGGAACAGTGGTCTTTAATCTCGCGATCAGGTCCAGCAGCGTCTCCTCAGAATAGGGTTGATACTTTCCTTCACGCCACAACTGGTAAAGCTGCGTTCCTTCCAGCAACTGGCAGGGGTAAATTTTAATTTCATCAGGGCAAAAAGCGCCATCCCCCCATAAGCGCGCAAAATCGTCCTGGTCGCTTTCCGGCGTCGCCCCAAACAAATTGGGCATCCAGTGCAGAACAATCTTAAAGCCGCCGGCGCGCAATAAGCTCGTTGCCTCCAGCGTGTCGCGGACCGTATGACCCCGCCGATTAAGGTGCAGAATCCGGTCATCAAGGCTCTGGGCGCCCATTTGCACCTTGGTCACGCCCAGGCGTCGATACCAGGGCAGCGCAGCCCGGTTCACCAGGTCCGGTCGGGTTTCAATCACCAGACCTACATTGCGATGCGCTGCGTTAACATTGATTTCCTGGGCTTCTTCCAATGATTTTGATCCCTGGTCTCCCCCGAGTTCATCGGCATTCATGGCATCAAAACAGCGCTGCACAAACCAGGCCTGGTAATCCCGGGGATAAGCACAAAAGCTGCCACCCAGGATTAGAAGTTCAATCTTATCCGTGGGGTGCCCGACAGCCGCTAATGCTTTGATCCGGTTGCGGGTTTGCAAATAGGGGTCGAATTTATTTTCTACACCGCGCTTGGCGCCGGGCTCTTCACTTAAATAGCTTTTTGGCAATTGATCTTCCTGTGGACAGAAAATACAATCTCCCGGGCAGGGATAAAAACCCGTCAGCACGGTGACCGTCGTCACCCCCGAGAGGGTGCGCGTCGGCTTCATGCGGATTTTTGCCAGCAAGGCATCGTCTTCAGGCCATGCGCCGCTTTCCACCATGCGGGTATAGACAGCCACCAGGGCATGTTTGGGCATAAAACCGCCACCGCCTGGTTTGGGAAATTCTCGCTGGGCGGTCTGCAGGTTCATCCCACCCTTGATCGCTTCCAATATCTGTAGAGCCAGGTCCAGTTCTTCCTGACTGTAATCGCGCTTTTTTCGCCAAGTTTCCGCTTTCATCAGCATCAATTGTACCCAGTTACAGCTCTTCGCGTTGCAGACCCACTGGCTGAAGAAGGTTGCCAAAGTGATAACAAATTGCTAATTTTGATCGATCACAAGTCGGTGTCTCAACAGGTGAAAACACAGATTTTGTTTGATGGAGAAGACCCTTCGATCACTTATGCGCCCTGTCACCTGCTTTCTCCACCAAGAAAGGTGGTGTTTTTATGACACGCCTTTCGCGGGCAGCTTCAGGAAGAATCATTTCTAAAAATGGATCCATCGATCCTCCACATCATTCTTGAATTAATAGTATAAAGAAGAACCGATCTTTACCTGATAATCTGGAGCCATTTAATGAAACGTCGGTATGTTTACGCATGGATCGGATTGGTGTTTGGCGTAATCGATTGGTTTTACTATGGCTGGTCGATCCCTGAGTTTGGTTTCAACCTGGGAGAGAAGCCTTTCATGGTGATCGGTCGCAGTGCCATCGCAGCTTTCTTCTGATGGTCGCTCAAAAACGAAAAACGGCGAGGCAGAAACTCGGCTTGAGAAAAATTAACCGTTCAAAACCATGATGAACTCGGAAATCAAAGCGAAATTACTCGAAATCAACCAGATCTTCTATCAACATCATTCTGGATCTTTTAGCGCAACCCGGCATCAGGTTCAGCCCGGGGTTCGCCGGTTGATTGACAGCCTCCAATCCGACGCCCGGATAATCGATATCGGCTGCGGGAACGGCACGCTGGCCCGGCACCTTGCTGAACGAGGCTTTTCTGGGGAATACCTCGGCGTTGACCTGAGCGCAGACTTGCTGGATGACGCCCGGCGCCTGCTGTGCTCGCCGCCATCTGGGACCTATATATTTCAAAAAATTGACTTAGCTGAACCGAATTGGTCAGCATCCATTCCGACCAATAATTTCGATTGGCTGGTTGCCTTCGCTGTCCTGCACCACCTGCCAGGAGCGGACCTGCGCCTGGAAACTGTCCGAGCTTTCCGTAACCTGATTTCACCCCATGGACGGGTGGCGCTTTCTGTCTGGCAGTGGCAAAACAGCTCACGGTTGCGCAAACGGGTTATTCCCTGGTCAACGGTGGGTCTGAAGCCGGATGAACTGGATGCCGGAGATGTATTGCTGGATTGGCGCGCAGGCGACTCTCCAGGTATGCGCTATGTCCACACCTTCAGCGAAGATCGCCTGAGCGAGTTAGCCTTCAAGTCAGGTTTCGATATTTGCGATATGTTTTATTCTGACGGGAAAATAGGCAACCTGGCGCTTTACCAGGTGTGGCGAACAGCACAGAAATAAAAATAAGCCAGATCTCCAAAGTAGTCTGGCTTTTTCAGCATAAGAGGATTTTTTATCCGAAAGCAACATCCAAAATCATCATGACGGCAAAACCTAACATCACGCCCAGTGTAGGGATGTCCGAGTGCCCCTCACATTTCGTGGCTGGGATCAGCTCTTCTGCCACAACGTAGATCATTGCTCCGGCTGCAAATGCCAGGGCATAGGGCAGTAATGGGCGCATCAGGATCGTCAACGCTGCCCCAATCACACCTGCAATCGGTTCCACGATACCGGATAGCTGACCGTAGAAAAACGCTCTACCCCGCGGCCATCCCTCTCGACGTAACGGTGCAGACACTGCCAACCCTTCCGGGAAGTTCTGCAGCCCAATTCCGACAGCCAATGCAATCGCCGAGGCAATACTGGCGCCTTCAACGTTGGCAGCCGCTGCACCAAAGGCAACCCCGACAGCCAGCCCTTCAGGGATATTGTGCAGGGTGATCGCCGTGATCAACAGCACGCTGCGCCGCCAGGAGGATTTCAAGCCTTCAGCTTCACCCATCTCCATGCCCATATGAAGGTGCGGTAGCAGCTTGTCCACCAGAAACAGGAACAATCCGCCCAGAAGAAATCCCACTGCTGCCGGAACCCAGACTGGCACAGTCATATCATGCGATAGCTCGATGGCCGGTTCCAGCAACGACCAGAAACTGGCAGCAATCATCACACCCGAAGCAAAGCCTAATAAGCCATCCAACAGTCTCTGATTGACTTCCCTGGTTAAAAATATCAGGGATGCTCCAAATGCCGTCATGAACCAGGTAAATAACGTGCCCATTAACGCCTGGATAATAGGAGAAAATTGTTCAAAAATAGCAATCATGGTTGGCGCTCTCCTTCAAAAATAAATGATTTATCACTTAATCCTTTTTAATATAATGCAAATGATTCTAATCCCATATCCTAAATCAACCACGCCACAGACGGTTCAGGATATGGGCTTTAAAACCGCCCCCTGCCAGGGTGGCAGTTGACCTTTGCGCAAATGTCCTTCTTCAATCACAGCCCCTTCACCGCCCAACAGGTCCTCGAATTCAACGGCGTTAGCAAACCATTTCTCCACCGGCACATTGAAATCCCAGGTCGAATGACCGGTGTTCAGTAAAACGAAGAGTTGCTCACCATCCAGATGGCGTAAATAAGCCAGGCATGCTTCCTGGGCAAATACAGGCTCAAATTCGCCGGCACGTAAAACGGGATGCTTTAATCGCAGATGGGTATAGGTCCTGATTGCGTTGTGCAGGTCATGATCCCAGACCGCTTCATCCCAGGGGAACGGTGCCCGGCAGTCAGGATCACGCCCGCCCATCAATCCAATCTCATCACCGTAATAAATACACGGTGCGCCAGGATAAGTCATTTGAAATAAACTTGCCAGCCGGAAGGCGTCTTTCTTCCCTCTCACCATACTCAAAAAACGCGGCATATCATGGCTATCCAGCAAGTTGAGCTGCGCCAGTGCGTTTTGACGGGGATAAATTTCCAGCAATTGCCGGGTGCGCTGGGCGAAATCTGAAGCATCCAATTCCGGAATTTCAGGCAGTCCCATCATCCCCGAGATCAGTCCATCATCCCGGCTGCCCTTCCCAAAGAAACCCACGCAAGCCGCGGTGAACTGGTAATTCATCACGGCATCAAACATATCGCCCTGTAACCATTCCTGCGCCTCCGAGGGGATTTCGCCTACCAGGTAGGCATCGGGGTTGGCTTCCTTGGTAATCACTCGAAACTTTCGCCAGAATTCGGGGTCTTTAATTTCAAAGGGTACATCCAACCGCCAGCCGTCTGCGCCTTGTTCAATCCAGTACCGGGCAATCCCAAACAAGAATTCCCGGACGCGCGGGTTATCCGTATTGAATTGTGGCAACGCGGGCATGTTCCACCAGGCGGAATAGTTTGGTTTGTCGTGGTAAGCATTCAGCGGGTAGCCATACACCGTGAACCAGTCTCGATAAGGTGATTTTTCCCCGTTCTCAAGAATATGATGAAATTGAAAGAAACCGCGACTGGCATGATTGAAAACACCATCAAGGATCAGGTACATTCCTCGCCGATGAACTTCTTCCAAAAGCGTGAAATATGCTGTGTTACCGCCCAAGATGGGATCAACCTGGTAATAATCAAACGTATGATAGCGATGATTTGCTGCGGAAGCAAAGATCGGGTTGAAATAAAGCGCAGTTACACCCAGATCCTGGAGATAATCCAAATGTTCACACACGCCCAGCAAATCACCACCTTTAAAACCGTGCTGGGTCACCGGTAAACTCCAGGGTTCAAGATGTTCTGGCTTCTCCACATTTTTCGATTTTGCGAAACGATCCGGAAATATCTGGTAAAAAATGGCGTTTTTGACCCAATCGGGTGTATGGGTTAAATCGGTCATCAAATGGTCATTCTCCTTGATAATTTTTATCGAATAGATTTTACCATTGATGCCAACAATGCGTAATCAGACCCAGGGCGCCCTGGCAGTGTGGCTTTAAAACAAGCACTCCCATGACCAGGGACACCCGGCGCTTGTCACTCTTTCAGCCCGGGTCATGTTCATCAAGTGCCAAAATTTCCGCCGGCACGATTGACAATCGGGGCAATGGAGATTATCCTTAGCTGTGGGAGTGGTTAGGTCCCGGTGGGCCTCCCGGTCTTCAAAATCGGTGTCGGGTCGCTTGGCGAGCCGTGGTGGGTTCGACTCCCATCCATTCCCGTCTTGTAAAGAGGCCTTCTAAATACAAGGCCTTTTTGCATCAATGGCACCCTAAAAACATGAGAGAAAACGAGGTCATGGGCTCATGGTGTTAGAACAGCTATTTGCCCGGAAAACAACACCGAACAGAAAATGTTAATACAGTCGTGAAGCGTCATTTCTATATGCAGAAATAGTGTAAATTGATACCATATCTTACATGATGACCCTTTCTTGATATTGAGCTGAATTCTATTTACTCTATGCGAAACCAATCCTCACGTCTCCCCATTATTTTGACCATCATTCTACTTCTGGCCCTGTGCTGCTTGTGTATTTCGCTGGTGATCTTCGCCAGCGGTTCGATCATCCTTGCCCGTTCAACCACACCGACTGTGGATCCACCGACCATCATAGAACAGCCCCTGGCAGACCTGGTTCAACCCACCCGGATTGTAACACCAACAGATCAGGGGATTTCAACCCCAGGAACTGATATTGGGGAGAAGATTGACACCCTCGAGGTCCTTAAAGCCGCAAATGTTCCCATCAATGACCCGATTCTGCTGGCTGAGCAACTGGGCGGTAAAACAAATATCCCGCGCACCTTCCCAGACCCCAACGCACCCTATCAGGTCGGCGATTCAAAGGCGTTTTGGGTGACGAACGTCGACACACGCCAGAATTTCCAGGTCATTGCCACGCTTCGATACCTTGGTGAGCATACCTATTTTTGGATTGAGGACAATGTCGCCTACGAGCCCGAAGATTTAGTGCAACTGGGTGATACCTTTGACCAGGAAATCGTCCCCATGACCCGCGCGTTCTTCGGCAGCGAATGGTCACCTGGCGTCGATCACGACCCGCGCATTCACATCCTGTATGCCCGCAATTTGGGCGAGTTTTTGGCTGGTTATTATTCATCTTCTGACGAACTGCACCCAGATGCGCATCAGTTTTCTAACGCCCACGAAATGTTTTTAATCAACGCCGATACTATGAGATTGTGGCATGACAGCATTTACAGCACCCTCGCCCACGAGCTCCAACACATGATCCACTGGCATATCGATAAAAATGAAGAGACCTGGCTGAACGAGGGGTTTTCGATGTTGGCGGAACTTATCAACGGGTATGATCCTGGCGGCTTTGACCGGCAATATATCCAGAACACAGACCTTCAATTAACCGACTGGGGCTCAAGCATTGGCAGTAACGGACCCCATTACGGCGCCGCCATGCTCTTTACCACCTATTTTTATGACCGCTTTGGTGCTACAGTGACCCAGAAGCTGGTAGCTGAGCAAAAAAATGGGCTTGAGGGCATTGATGCCGTCCTGCAAGAACTCGACATACGCGATCCACTCACTGGGGAACCTCTCACCGCAGAGGACGTTTTTGCGGATTGGGCAGTTGCCAACCTGCTTGGTGACCCAAATATCGGTGATGGACGCTATTACTACAATATCTACCCGCAAGCGCCTCAGGCAGCCCCCACCACCCATCTCACCGCCTGCCCCACCGGACCGTTCACTTACCATGTAGCACAATTCGGCGTTGACGCCATCAAAATCTCCTGCCCCGGCGACCTGACCCTCTCGTTTGCCGGTGAAACCACCACGAACCTGCTGCCCATCGAACCCTACTCAGGCAGCTTCTTTTTCTGGTCCAACACAGGGGACCAATCCAATATGAGCCTTAAACGGGAGTTCGATCTCACAGAGGTCAGCGGCCCGGTCAATATGACCTATCAAACCTGGTATGACCTCGAATTGGATTACGATTATGTCTTTGTCTCTGCCTCTATCGATGGAATCAGCTGGCAAATCCTGAACAGCACTTCCTGTACCATGAACAACCCTTCCGGAAACAGCTATGGTTGCGGCTTGACTGGCGCTTCAGACGGCTGGCAGTTAGAGCAAGTTGACCTGACACCTTTCGCCGGAAAGCTCGTCAGCCTGCGCTTTGATTACATCACAGATGCTGCCGTCAATGGCAATGGTTTCGCCCTGGACGACATTCGCATCGATGCCATCAATTATTTCACCGATTTTGAAGCGGATGATGGCGGTTGGCTTGGAGAGGGTTTTGTGCGCATCCAGAATGTCTTGCCGCAATCTTTCAGAGTGACGATGATAACTTATGGAAAACGGATCCATGTGGTTCCATTGGAATTGGACGAAAACAATCAGTTTGAAATTGATATCAGCCTCGGTCAGGACATCGAATCGATTATCCTGGTGATCAGTGGTACCACGCCGTATACACGGCAGCGGGCTGTGTATCAGGTTGAGGTCGAACCCTTGCCTTAATTGCAGGCTTTCTTTAGCTGCCTTCTATTGACCCTCAACCGGGTTGAAAAAACCTGGCAACCCTCGTCAAATTTAATATCACCCAAGCGACCAACCTCAAGGGAGTCTCTCATGACATCAAAACCCAAACAAATTGATACCAAACCAATGCACACCCCCTGGACTTCAGACGTAGATCCTCATCTCCCCCATCCCGAATACCCGCGACCGCAGATGGTTCGCGAGCAGTGGCAAAACCTGAACGGTATGTGGGATTACCAGGTCACCCGGAAATCCGCCTCCCCACCTGAAGCCTTTGCCGGGCAAATCCTGGTGCCCTTCCCCATCGAAAGCACCCTATCGGGCGTCAGGCGCCAACTGCACCCCGATGAAGAGCTGTGGTATCGGCGTCAGTTTACCGTCGACCCTGCCTGGCTGCCGGGTCGAACGCTGCTCCATTTTGGGGCGGTGGACTGGCATTGCAGGGTTTATGTTAACGGCAAATACATCGGGGAGCATGTTGGTGGTTACGACCCTTTTTCCTTCGATATCACCGATGCATTGATCGAAGATGAAAACACCCTCCTCATCTGGGTCAGCGATCCAACGGATACTCAACCCATTCAACGCGGCAAGCAGGTGCGTAAACCGGGATTTATTTGGTATAGCGCCCATTCTGGCATCTGGCAAACGGTCTGGCTGGAAAGTGTGCCCCAAACCTATCTCGAATCAATCAGGATCACCCCGGATATCGATCAGGAATGGGTGACGATTGAAGCGCTTATCGCCAATCACGTTCAGGGCTGCGCCCTGCATGCTCGTGTGTTTGATCAGGGTCAACAAGTGGCTGAAGGCAGTTCACCCGGGGATAAACCACTCCGCCTCCCCATGCCAGACGCGAATTTGTGGTCACCCGACAACCCGCACCTGTATGACCTGGAACTGAGCCTCCATATCCAGGACCAAGAGATCGATCAAGTACGCAGTTATTTTGGTATGCGAAAATTCAGCCTCGCCAGGGATTCCCGAGGCGTATTGCGCTTTTGTCTGAACAATCAACCCCTATTCCTGTACGGACCGCTTGACCAGGGCTACTGGCCGGATGGCCTGTGCACCCCGCCGACGGATGCCGCCATCCAGTGGGAGATCAACTTCATCAAGGCTGCCGGGTTTAATATGCTCAGAAAACACATCAAAGTGGAATCCGCACGCTATTACTACCATTGTGATCAGGTCGGCATCATCGTCTGGCAGGATATGGTCAGCGGCGGCATCAGTCCCAAGCCCATCTGGTTCCTGTTTGCGCAGCAATTCAAAGCCCTGCGTGACACGCATTGTTACTGGCGTTTAGGTCGCTCCGGGCAAGAAAGCCGGGATCAATTCAAACTGGAATATCAGCGGATGATCTCCGCGTTACACAACACAGTTTCGATTGCAATTTGGTGTCCTTTCAATGAGGGCTGGGGCCAGTTCGATGCAGCAGACATCGCTGAATGGACCAAAACGGTGGATCCTTCCCGCCTGGTGGATCACGCCAGCGGCTGGTTTGACCAGGGTGCCGGCGATTTTAAAAGCGAGCACATTTACTTCAAACCGCTCCCCGACCCCCGACCCGACCCCCTCCGGGCTTGGGTGCTTTCCGAGTTTGGCGGCTACAGCCTGAATCTCCCGGAACATGCCTGGAACCCCAGGAAAGACTTCGGTTATAAAAAATTTGGCGATTCCCGGGCGCTCACTCAGGGTTATGTCGAATTACTGGAAAAACAGCTTATTCCCTGGATTAATGCGGGATTATCTGCTGCAGTTTACACACAAACCACCGATGTGGAAACTGAAGTCAATGGCTTTCTGACTTATGACCGCAAGATGCTGAAAATGGACCTGCAGACCATCGCTGCTGCCCATCATCGATTAATGCAGGCCAGTATCAACTCAATTGAAATCGAAAACGAATGCGATTCATCGAATCATGCTTTAGATTACAATCGCCAGCCACGCTCGTAAGGTCGCCGCGCGAAATGGATCGAGCATGACAGATTTTTTGTCTTAGCGGAGCTAGGATTAGACCGAGCCAACAGCATCGATCAGATTGTCATAAACCGTAAAATGCGGCGCAATCCCAACCAGGTCCATTGATTCATGGATGCGTTCATCCATGTTCACCAGGATCAATTCACCACGATTATTCTTTTTGACTTCCTTCTGAACCCGAATCAATGCCCACCACCCGGCACTGGAAACAAAGCTCACGTCTTGCATATCAATGATGATATTGTATTGACCCTTTTCAATTAATTGGTTCAAGGCTTCCTCAAGCTCAGGCGCTGTATAACTATCGACACGTCCGCTGGTTGTCAATACGGTACTGCGTTTGTATTCAGTAATTTTAAAATCCATTTTTTCTCCATTTAACTCGAGGATTATGTCTTGGATCCAATTATAACCGATATCTGCTTGCTGACAATAATTTTCAGCAATGATCCGGCTGAGCTTATTTCTGCATAAGCACAACACCGCAGTCTTCTTGGTGCATTGATTCTCTTGGGTATAATAACGGACTATGAAATATCATATTTGGACAGAAGGCTGCCAGATGAATGTGGCAGATTCACACCGGCTGGCTTCTGCACTGGAAAAGATGGGATATGAACCCACCCGCCAACCGCACCACGCCGATGTCATCGTGTTAAATACCTGTGTGGTTCGCCAGAGCGCTGAGGATAAAGCCATCGGACGGCTCAGCTCTTTGCGCCCTTTAAAAGATCGCAATCCAAACCTGGTGGTTAACCTGATGGGCTGCCTGATTGGCGTACGTGGCAACCAGAAGATCCTGGAGCGCTTCCCCTGGGTGGACGTTGTTTCACCACCTTCGGACCCAGAACCGCTGATACGCTACCTGGTTGAGCGCTCCGCCAAACAAACCAGCCAAATCAACCAGGCCCAAATCAACGCCCTTCTCGACGGGGATATCATCCTCCCCAAAGCAGATCAGGGCAGGCTGGTTTCGGCGTTTATTCCTATTGTTTATGGATGTTCCCACGCCTGTACCTATTGCATCATCCCGTCTAAACGTGGTATCGAACATTCTCGCCCCTATGACGAGATCCTCAATGAGGTCAACAGTTTTGCCCGGCAGGGAGTCAAGGAAGTCACACTTTTAGGGCAAATCGTGGATCGGTATGGCCTCGACCTGCCAGAGCCCACCACGCTCTCCGCCTTATTGCACGACCTGCATAAGATCGAAGGCATCAAGCGCATTCGTTTTCTGACCTCACACCCCAATTGGATGACCGATGAATTGTTAGAGGCTGTGCAGACCCTGCCCAAGGTTTGCCCGCACATTGAAGTGCCAATCCAATCCGGGGATGATGTGATCCTGAAAGCCATGCGGCGCGGTTATACCGTCAACGCTTACCGCGACCTGATCGCCAGGATTCGCCAGCGCATCCCCGATGTTGCCATTGCTACCGATATCATTGTTGGTTTTCCCGGCGAGACCCCTGAGCAATTCGACAATACCTATGCCCTGCTGGCGGATCTGCGCATGGATGTGGCGCACCTGGCACGCTATTCACCTCGCGACGGCACCTTTTCTGCCCGCAAGCTCGTGGATGATGTGTCTGATGCCGAAAAAACGCGCCGCTTTCGCAAACTCGAGGAATTACAAGAGGAAATCGCCAGTGAAATTAACGCCCGCTTGCTGGGGAAAACGGTGAATGTGCTCTTTGAAGCTCAAAAGCGCGGGCGCTGGCGCGGCCGCACGCCCACCAATAAATTGGTTTTTGTGGATAGCCCGCATGACTTGCTGGGTCAGGAAAGATCCGTCACAATCGAATGGACAGGCCCCTGGTCGCTAATCGGAACCCTTACATCATAAGCTCGATTGTCGACTGAAAATTCAAATTGTCGCTTGAGTGATTGCCGGTGCGTCACCCGCCTTAATCCGGGGTCATATTTTTATTATCAAATTCACACAGGTCTTGAATCGGGCAGCGATAACAATGCCACTTGCGCGCACCACACACCTCACGCCCCAAACGGATCAGATTCAAGTGCAAATCGTAATACGCTTCTTCTGGGATGCGCTCTTCAAGATAAGGATGGGCTTTTTCCACACTCATTTTTGATGGTCGCAACCCGATCCTCCCGGTCACGCGGTAAATATGCGTATCAACCGGGAAGGCTGGAATCCCCATGGCGAATTGCAGGACGATGGCTGCGGTTTTAGGACCAACCCCATTAAGTGAAATTAACCATTCCCGGGCTTCGTCTCTGGACATTGCATGTAAAAATTCAAGGTTAATCTCGCCATGATTGTGTTCTGCAATAACATGCAATGCATTCTGAATACAGGGTCCTTTTTGATTAGCCAGCCCAGCCGGTCGGATCGCGTCAATAACATCTTCCGTTTTGGCAGCCATCACGGATTGCCAGTCCGGGAAGGCTGCTTTTAATGCAAAAAAGGCAACATCCCGGTTGGTGTCATTGGTGTTCTGAGACAAAATTGTCGAAACCAGCTCGTCAATAGCGGGCAGAGGCTCACGCCATTCCGGCGCTCCGAAGGCATCAATCAATGCCGCCCTGATCTGGCTGACCCAGCTTTGATATTCCTCTAAAGTTTTCTCCATCATGTCCACATTTTTCCAAAATCAGGATACGAAAACACGGAACGCACCTCACCGATCTGAATGTCGCGCCAGTTTTTAATCGGGATATTGCCATAGGCGCCCAGATTTTCGATCTCTGTTTGGCTCAGAACGCCCATCGCTTTCAGCAGCGTCAGGGCTACCGATGAACGCCCTCGGCTGCGATTATCACCATCCGAGATCTTGATCGCAATCCCAATCCCCGGCGCTTCTTCGGCGATTACACCCGGCATAACGCCAATAATTTGGTAACCCTCTGCGCCGCCCTTCGCGAACAGCTTTCCAGCCCCAACCGACATCAAATTGGTGTCAAATAGATCCGGGCCGGCAATCATCAGTGGATTGGCGATCATGGCAGAAGTGATTGTTCGACAGGCTTGTGCCCGGCTTTCTTCCATCCCCGCTGGCTCAGCCAGGCTGGCAACCGCCTGTGCCATATTCAGCATGGGCACACCATACACTGGCGCCGAACAGCCATCGATCCCCAGGGGCATTTGCCCTGGATCCATCCCCAGCATCTCGCCCAGCGTCTCTCTGATGTCCACCTGTACCGGATGTGCCGGATCAAGGTAGTCCGTCAGTGGGTAACCCTTCAGGCGGGCGTAAGCCAGCATGCCGGTGTGCTTGCCGGAACAATTGTGGTTCAACGCAGTCGGCTGTTTCCCTGCCAGTTTCATCTCATCACGCGTGGCTGGGTCGTAAGGCCAGTGAACGCCACACGCCAGGTCGGCTTCGGTGATCCCAATTTTTTGATGCATCTTCGTCAATACTGACGTGTGTTGATGTGTCCCCGCGTGGGATGCACACATGATGGCAACTTCTTCACTGGTAAAATCAAATGCTTCCGCACCGCCCTCCTCGACAAACCGTAATGCCTGAAGGGGCTTCAATGAGCTGCGAGGGAAAGTCATCAAATTCGGATCACCCGCATGAGCCAGCAAACGCCCCTTGCTATTCACCACGCAAAATGCGCCGTAATGGATTGATTCCACAATATCACCCCTGGTCGCTTCAACCAGTGGTACATAATTAAGCGCCTGCACGACCGTCTCCTTTACCCTGATCTGTTTTAATACGTTTTATCAATTGGTTCAACTCGCCGGTCAACCGTTTTTGGTATTCTTCTTTTAGATGGCTATCAACATTGAAGAATTTTAATAACTTGATGGATTCCTGTTCAATTCTTCTTTCAGGGTCATCTATCATCAGCAACTCGCTCACAACGCTCTTCAGGCTCTGAAGGAATTTAATCATGTTTTCCACAGATTTCTGAGAAACAATCCCGTCCCGACCGCTGATCATGAGATGATATTTAAAGAAATCCGAACTTAACCACATCAGTTCTTCAATCCAACGGTCAATTGAGCACCATGATAGAAAAGGCGGTTGATTGACCACCACACTGTCTCCAACAAAAATCACCTTTTCTGTATCGTATTTCACCCAGCTAGCAGCCAAATGTGCTCCAGGCTGGTGTGACACAACGACAGGCTGTTCACCCCAATACAGGTTCACCTGCCTGGAATAACTTAAATCCGGCAAGGACCAGCGCGTGGTCTGGGGCGCGTCATGCGGATCAGGTTCCGGTTCAGATAACTTTTCTAACGGGCGGTTAACAATCGGCAGGTTATGAATAATTTCAAGGGCATTTTCTTGCACCAGGACCGGTGCGTCAAGCAGCGGCGCGTTCATCAAGCGATCCGGATGGGTGTCCAGCAAAACAATGACTTGCGCAGCCCCCAAACCCAGGTTAACCAGTTTCTGCTGCCAGGTCTTCCGCTCATCAGCCTTGCTCGGACTGTCAATGATTAGCAGCCCGCGTGGCAATTTCAACGCTGCAGTGACAATACCTGTGAAACTCTGTTCGATAAATACTTGGTTGGCGATTTCCTCCATAACGTTTTCATCCCTTTGTTAAAAATCTTACTAAAATAGTACTTGCATTATACGATTAAACAACCAGCCTGAATTTTGTTCTATATCACTATTCGCTCTCACAAACCGGTATATCTGCCTCGTTCTTGCCAGCATTGAGCCTTAGCCCAAAATATGGGGCTGGGTCCAGGGTGTTTTCGATCTTCAGTTCATTCATAAACCTTCCCTGACCGTCGTCCTTCACAATGGAAAAGTGCAAATGAACGCCGGTTGGCTTGCCTACCGTCCCTGAGTAATTTCCCTGATATCCCAGAAGCGTGCCTGCCGAAACTTCGATCTCGGTGCTGCCCGGGGGAAAGGCGTCAACAATCAAAGATCGACCGTTTTGATCAGCCATATGGGTGTAATAGGTCCAAATTTGGCGCTCAGGCTGCAGAGGATCAGAGGGAATGCGAATAATCACCGTCGAAGTCCATTTCGGCAGACGGCTGAGAAAACCGTCATAAGCGGCGTAAACCGGTGTTTCACCAGCAGCGGTTCCTCCGAAGATATCAATGCCCTGGTGACGGTGACCGGGTCGAAAAGAATCCCCCCATAAAAATCCAATCATTCCGGATGTTGGCATGATAAAAGGCGCTTCACCACAGCGGGTCAATGCAGGGATGACCGCTTCCTGATGCGCGCTGGGGTTTCGCAAAAATTCAAATACTGCGCGGTTACGCGAAGTATATGAAAAATATGCACGGTAAAGAAGGTAAATTCCTGAAACTATTCCAGCCAGTGCAACCGACATTAAAACCAATAACCACTTTCGATGCATCATTTTGTGAATAAAACGGGACATGACACCATTCTATCAAAAATCCTGCACCCCAACCATCAGACGTAACAATTCTTATAGTTTTCCAATTCTTTTCCGACACGCTGTTAATACTTCCACAATAAGATAAGAGATAAGAAATAAAAACCAATTAACAAATGGAGGATGACATGACCCTGTATATCAACCCTGGTAGGCGATCTTTGCGAAGGCGAATGATGGAAGAAATGATGCGCGATTGGGATGAAGACTACTCACCCAACCTGACTTTCCCCATTGATGTGATAGCCGACAAGGATTCCTTTACCATTAAAGCACTTCTACCTGGCGTTCAACCGGATGACCTTGAGATCAACATTGTAAATGAACTTGTCACCATTTCTGGCGAATTGAAGGTAAACCGTGAAGAAAGCGAAAACTATCTGCTGGCGGAATGCCCCAGCGGGAGGTTCCACCGGGTATTGACCCTGCCCACTCCGCTTGATTCATCAAAGGTGCAGGCTGAGCTTGAAAACGGCATTTTAACCGTGGTTGTGCCCAAGGCAGAGGAAGCCAAACCGCGCACGATCAAAGTCACCCAGAAATAAATCTGAATGATTATCAATCACCGCCTCGTTATTGAGGCGGTGATTGATATGGTTTAAAGGTGATACCATCTTCCTGCCGTGTTTAATAAAAACGGGGAGACAAAGCCTTTTGAGGTTTAAAACTCAGCGCGTGAGGAGAGAAATATGCGCATGTTCAACTTTTTGATTACATTCAGCCCATTTTAATCGAGATCATGAAAAACACTTTGACGCCCTCCCTGGTGATGATCGCAGGTTATTTGTATTTGTGGATTAAATCTCGTATAATTAGAAAAAGTGATCATCACTTCACATATCTTTGTTCTGTGCAAGCAGGGCGATGGAAAACATGGGAGTGCCGGTTTGTTTTCACAAAAGAACCTCGTTCACCAGGATTTTCCTTTGTGTGAGCAAACCGGCAGGACGAGACACTTTCATCGATTGGCTGAATCACACACCAAGCGAGGAAGCGATTAACCACCACAAAAGAAAAGGATTATTGATCTTCAATTAACTCAACGAGAACCAAGTCAAATCAAGAGGTGACCCAATGAAAAAACTCTCCCTAACCATTATATTTGTGCTTATCATGGCACTCGCGTTTGTGAACACAAACGTTTCCGCCGCGAAGATACCCACCATTTCGATCGTTTCTGTTGAAGCGGATAAAACTGTTACGATTCAAACCCACAACTTTCCGGCAAACCGATCATTCCTGGTTTTAATGGGGAAAATCGGGACTCGCGGCGTTGGTGGTATTAACGTTACCACCATCTCCTCCGGCACGGGCGGTTCCTTCAGTCAAACTTTTGACATACCGGCAGCATTGAAGGGTGATTACCAGATTGCCATCCGCCTACAAACCCCTGACGGCTATTTCTATGCTTACAATTGGTTTTTTAACAACACCAGTGCAACTCCGCCAGCCGGCGGCGGCACGCCAGGCGGTTATAAAGGCATCCCAACCTTTTCAATCACCGGCGTTGAAAAGGATGATACCGTCACCATCCGCACCAACAACTTCCCCGCCAACTACGATTTCAAAGTTCTGATGGGAAAAATGGGCACCAAAGGGATCGGCGGCATTCACGTGGAGACCATCTCCTCCGGTACGGGCGGCGCTTTCGATAAGACTTTTAACATTCCTGCAGCGCTAAAAGGTGATTACCGAATTGCTATCCGGCTCGAATCAACCACAGGCGGATTTTATGCCTTCAACTGGTTTTACAACAACACCACAACCGCCTCAACCACACCGCCCGTTTATAGCGGTTATACAGGCATCCCAACTTTCTCAATCACCGGCGTTGAAAAGGGCGATACCGTCACCATCCGCACCAATAATTTCCCTGCCAACTACGACTTTAAAGTTCTGATGGGAAAAATGGGCACTAAAGGGATTGGCGGCATCCACGTTGCCACGATTTCTTCTGGCGCAGGCGGTGTCTTCAATGAAACCTTCAACATTCCTGCAGCCCTCAAAGGCGATTCCATGATCGCCATCCGGCTCGAATCAACCAGTGGCGGGTTTTTCGCCTTTAACTGGTTCTTCAACAACACTTACCCCTGAGCCAGCGATCATCGAAGCGAGGTGCAGTCATTTTGATATTGGATTGAAAGGTCTGGTTTAACACCTTTTTGTGTAGTAATATGCACAAGAGGTTTATTAACAATGAACAACAAAATCACAATTATCGAAGGCCCAACTCCAAACTTTGACTCCGTCGAGACTGACTTTATTATGGGTATCAACGGATGGACCGCCGGTTTGACCGAAGGCCCTTTCCTGTACGATACCGCGCGCACAACCCTGCGCACCTTCAATGGCGAAGCGCTGATTGAACGCTGTCATAAAGCCTGGGCTCACAAACTCACCATGTACCTTGAATACCGCGATCCGATTGGTTTGAAGAAAGAAGTCCCCATCGTCGCAGCCCGAACGATTGATTCTGAGGATGGCGATCTGCTCATCTTATGGGTCAGGCAATATCCAGAAGACACCGAAGAAATGGAAGACGATCTGGATTTTGACGACGTCGACAGCGATTGGTAAACAGATCTGATCACTTACAAGAAAACAAAGGCGATCAAACTTCTGATCGCCTTTGTTGATTCAATTTTCTTTTATCAACCTTCTCGTTTGCTGTGTACCTCAATTCGCCAATTTCAGGCTCTGACAAAAACAACACGAAAGAACATGCGGGCTGACTTCTTCTAATTCGTCAGTAAAACACACTCAGGGATATTAAATAATTAATACTCCAGGAGGGACTCGAACCCCCAACCTAGGCGTTAGGAGTGCCTTGCTCTATCCATTTGAGCTACTGGAGCAAACTTAATTGTGGACTGATTGTATCACAAATCAGGGTAAGACGGTCCACGGGTTGATAAACCCGCCCAGATACCTGACCTCAAAATGCAGGTGTGGACCGGTTGAATTGCCCGTTGAACCCGCATATCCGATGACCGCTCCCTGCCCTACATTTGATCCACAAGATACGTTGATCGCACTCAGGTGGGCGTACAGGGTGTGGTACCCGTTCATGTGATCAATCATCACCACATTGCCATAGCCATTGCTGTTCCAACCAGCAAAAACCACTACGCCAGCATCAGAAGCGTAAATGGGTGCGCCTGTTGCTGTCGCAATATCAATGGCGAGATGACCCGACCAAAAGTCATTTCCGGAAAGATAGTGATTGTCAGCAGGCCAAATAAACCAGCCGCCCCCGTAATAATGGGGTGAAGAGATCACACAGCCTTCGGGGAGGGATGCCGTCCCAGATCGACCAACAGCATAAGTAGGCACCACCCATTGTTGAAATTCACGTTGACCGCCCGGGATCATCACCATTGTGCCCGGTTCAATCTCCGGGTTGGTCAGATCCAATTTGTTTCCGGCCCAATTTAAGATATCATCGGCTGTAGCTTTAAACTCTGCAGCAACAGCATCCAGTGTATCACCCTCTTTCCACTCATACATGATGCCATTGGTGGGCGGAATAAGCAATACCTGTCCAATCCTCAACGTGTGGGGATCATCACGCAACACCGCATAGTTGGACCACAACAACGTTTCCGGAGAGATATTAAATTTCTGGGCAATGCTAAAAACAGCATCACCCGATAAAACCTCGTAATCAACCGAATGACTGCGTGGCCGCGTGGGGGCAATGGTGTAGGCGACTGGAATCCGCATCACTGAGGGATCATCAAGCAAAAACTCAAAATAGGGTAAATTCGCCGAGGTCTCTCCAAGCAAAACCTCGAATGCGTCAGGCGCCAGAGCTTGCGTCCCACCGTTGTGATCAGCGATTTCTTGGGCTAAGATGGGTTGCCAGTAAAGCACGGAAAACAAAACACCCACCAGGATAAACGTCACCAACCAGGACAGCCATTTATGCCAGCGTTTCATGGGTGGCTGGTTTGTTTTTTCTTCAGGTTGAACAGACAAAATACATCACCTCGAAGAAATTATACTTCATCCGTAAGCGTTTCGAGGAATTCAAGGTTATTCTTTGTCCGGCTCAATTGTTGAAGAACAGCCTCAGTTGCCACAGCCGGGTCTAAACCTGCGCCTTGGGGTGCATTTCCAATCATTTGTAGATACATCCGCCGCATCAGCCAGACAAGCTTGAGAATGTCGGGACCCAACAGCAGATCCTCTCTGCGGGTTGATGACCGTTCAATATCAATCGCCGGGAAGGTGCGCCGTTCCTGCAATCGGCGTGAGAGGTGCAATTCCATATTGCCGGTTCCTTTAAATTCTTCAAAGACCACATCATCCAGCCGAGAGCCGGTATCAACCAGCGCTGTGGCAATGATGGTCAATGAGCCGCCTTCTTCCAGGTTCCGGGCAGCGCCAAAGAAACGCTTGGGCGGATAGAGCGCCGAGGGATCCAAACCACCAGAGAGCGTCCGACCGGAAGGGTTGACCACCAGGTTATATGCCCGCGCAAGTCTGGTCAGCGAGTCCATCAAGATCACAACATCGTGCCCGGATTCCACCAGCCGTTTTGATCTTTCCAATGCGATCTCAGCCATGCGCACATGCGCCGACACCGGCTCATCAAAGGTCGAAGCCACAACTTCAGCTTCAACCGAACGATCCATATCCGTCACTTCTTCTGGGCGCTCACCAATCAACGACATAATTTGCCTGACTTCAGGGTGATTGTGGAAAATGGCGTTGGCAATTTCTTTCAAAATGGTTGTTTTCCCTGCCTTCGGTGGGGAAACGATCATCGCGCGTTGCCCGCCTCCAATTGGCGCAACCATGTTGATGATCCGGGTCGAAAGCACTTTAGGGTCATATTCTAAATCAAAACGTTTATCTGGAAAGATTGGCGTCAGGCTTTCAAATTTGGGCCGATTGCGGGCTTCTTCCGGGGTCATGCCGTTAACAAATTCAACCTTTAATAAGCCATAGTGCCGTTCTGATTCCCGCGGCGGTCGAACATGACCGATCACCATATCACCAGAACGTAATTCATAACGCCTCAATTGCGCCTGAGAGACATAGACGTCCTCAGCCCCGATTCGGTAATCCTGGCGTAAAAAGCCAATACCCTCGTTCATTATTTCCAGAATGCCACCTCTGATTTCTAAACCTTCGCTCTCGCCCAGGGCGCGCGCGATATGCAGAATCAGGCTTTCTTTTTTGTGACGATGGGGTCTTTCGACGTTCAAATCTTTTGCCATTGAACGTAATTCAGATAATGATTTTTTTTCTAGTTCAAGAATGTCCATAGTTGTTATTTCTCTTCTATAGGATTGGTTTTAGAAAAAGGGTTCGCAGATGGTTTGCAGCAACAATATCCACTGCGACAAATTTAGAGGTAAATAAGAAGCATAAAAAAATTTTAAAAGTATTTGTACAATTGTTTTTAGGCACGTGATAATCCCATGTGCTGCCCTAAAAACGTGGTCTTGACCTGGCCATTGTTGGCCTCTATGAATGATAAGGGCAAGCGGGATGATTGTTTTCGGTGAACTGCTGAATTTTTTCTTACTTTACTGAAACGACTGTCTTATCAATGGATAACAAACTTATTATAGCAGATATTAATTCCCTTGCAAGTATTTTAAAATTCTTTTCCAAAAGGTGTGGCGTTTTTCTATCCTTCATCATACTAGAAATTTTCTAATCGTCAAGCGCTGAAAAATCCATTTATAAAAAGAAATCCAGTTCAATAAATGATGAGAAAACCGTCTCAACTTCCTGCATGTGTTACTCACAAATTGCTATGCTATAATCCAATTTAACACCAACCTAAAAACTATTCAGGAGACCCGCATGGCACGTCGGTCAACAAAAACTTCCACAGCCACGCAGAGCAGAAAATCAAAGCCAAAAGCAAAACCGGGATCAAAACCAAAACAAAAATCAAAAGCAAAATCTCAGGAACACCTTCTCTCCGGAATCTCACGCCAGAAACGTGTTGATATTATTGCAATCCTGCTGCTATTGATCGGAGCCTTAACCCTGATCAGCCTCTTTACTCAAAGCAGCGGTCGATTAACAGCCTGGTGTGTGCAATCCCTTTCTATACTCATCGGCTGGGGTGTTTATATCTTTCCCCTGGTGTTGATGCTCTTCGGCGCCTGGATACTCCTCAGAAACCATCAGCGTTTTCCAAAATTATCCTTTGTACGCATTATTGGAATAATTCTGATTACCATTAATTTAACCGCCTGGTTCCATCTAATGATTGATGGTAGCTTTTCAGATGCTCGGCTGGGAAACGGCGGCGGTTACCTTGGTGCAGCAATCAAAATCGGGTTTATCCGCTTGCTGGGCAAACCAGGCACGATCATTGCCCTGATTGCCTGGCTTCTGATTAGCTTGATCATCACCCTCGACCTAACTATGGCGAACATTATTAAGTGGCTCGGGAGTTTGCTGAACACGGTGGGTAAAAGCATCGCTCGGGTTGCCGACAACATCAAAGCCCATCTTCAGAATCGTTGGAGAGCCCGCAAGCAATTAAAACAAGCTGAAACTCACCGCGTCAGCCCTGCTGGAAACCAGGAACACCCCCCACATTCCGCCATGCCTGCGGGTACAACTACCGTTACTCTCCAGAAAACTCCAGAAGCCCTGCCGAAAGAACCGGTGTGGGTCCTCCCAAACCCTGAAGAGATCCTTGATCCAGCCATTACACCTCCGGATGATACTGAAAATGACCTCCACCGGGCGCGGGTCATTGAGGAGACTTTACGCTCGTTTGGTGCCCCGGGTCATGTGGTAGAAATCAAGCGCGGACCCTCGGTAACATTGTTTGGCGTTGAACCGGATTTTATCGCCTCCCGCAATGCTAAAACAAGGGTGCGCGTGTCAAAAATCACTGCACTGTCCGATGATCTTGCATTAGCTTTAGCCGCATCGCGGATTCGCATTCAAGCGCCGGTGCCTGGCAAAGGCTATATTGGCATCGAAGTCCCTAACCAGCATATTTCAATCGTGTCCCTGCAGGAGGTGCTCCTGAGCCCAACTTATCAGCAATTGAATTCTCCAATAAAAATTGCCCTTGGCAAAGATGTTTCCGGCAACGCGGTAGCAACCGACCTGACGGCTTTACCCCACCTGTTAATTGCCGGTACAACAAATTCCGGAAAATCTGTTTGTATCAATGCCATCCTGTCTTGTTTGTTGCTGAATAAAACCCCGGATCAATTACGTTTGGTGCTGATTGACACGAAGCGCGTGGAATTGGGCGGATACTACAGCATACCGCATTTATTGTCTCCCGTCGTTGTTGATGCTGCACATGTCGTCGGTGTCCTACAGTGGATGATGCGCGAAATGGATATTCGCTATCGCAAGTTTTCTGACATCGGAGCGCGCAATATCAGCGAATTCAATCGATTTTGTGTAAAGAACAACACAAAAGAATTGCCCTACCTTCTGGTCGTGATCGACGAACTCTCCGACCTGATGATGCTGGCTCCCGATGAAGCCGAGCGCGCCCTGACGAGATTGGCTCAATTAGCACGCGCTACGGGTATCCATCTGATCATCGCCACCCAACGCCCCTCAACAGACATTATTACCGGGCTGATCAAAGCGAACTTTCCAGCCCGGATTGCCTTTGCTGTTGCATCTTCCGTCGATAGCCGCGTGATCCTCGATCAACCGGGCGCTGAACGCCTTCTCGGCAGCGGGGATATGCTTTTCAAGCCACCTGATGCCCCGGCTCCCATCCGTATTCAGGGAGCCTATGTCTCAGATGACGAAATCTTCCGCCTGGTCTCCTATTGGCGCAGATTTAGCGTTTCTGAAGACGCACCCGAACGACCCGACCAGCCGGCTGCCTTTCACACCAGTGCCGGGAGCGTCCTTAAACAAACACCGCTCTGGGAAGAAATTGAACCTGACCAGGATGATAAGTATGTTCAAGCCCTGGAAATCTTGCGCTCTGAAGGATACGCTTCCATTTCATTGCTTCAGCGCAAATTACGGATTGGCTATACCCGCGCCGCCCGGCTGATCGACGAAATGGAGAAGCAGGGCATAATCGGTCCACCCGACCCAAAGACACAATTACGAGCCTTTATTAATCAGAAAAATGACAAATAAAGCATGATAATGAAAGCGAAATAGATTAATTGACAATTACCAGGGAATCGGTACAATGGTTGAACTGATTATTATTTTCCTTGTGGTTGATTAAGGTATAAGGGTTGTCAAGTGAGAAAACAGCCTTTATAATCAGTGAGAAATTTAACTCTGGAGTATTTATTTTTATGAACCAAAATGACGATAATCAAAAGACGGGGGATGAGGAAACTCAGGAAGCGCCTGAGAACAAGATGGAAGCCTTATTGGCACAAGAAGGACTGACAATCGACTTTCCAAAAAAAGGTGAAATTCGCAAGGGAACGATCGCCAGTGTCAGCGAAGGCCAGGTACTTGTTAGTGTTGGCGCTAAATCTGAGGGTATTCTTACCGGCAAAGAATTAGATGCCATCGATGAAGAAACTCGCCAGGCTTTTAAAGTCGGCGATGAGATTGATGTTTACGTCATCACGCCGGAAGACGCCAACGGTAATCTAATTCTCTCATTCACCCGCGCCCTGGAAGAAGAAAATTGGAAAATCGCAGAAGATTATTTAGAATCTGAAAAGTCATTCACATCAATAATCGAAGGCTACAACAAAGGTGGTCTCCTGGTTCCCCTGGGTTCGATCCGCGGCTTTGTACCTGCTTCTCAAATTGGGTTGGCACGCCGATTGTCCATCACCGGCAGTTCTCTCGAAGAGCGTTACGGCAGTATGGTCAACGATGTGATCGAAGTCTGTGTCATTGAAGTCGACCGTGAACGCCGCCGTCTGATCCTCTCAGAACGTGCTGCCAGCAGTGAAACCCGCGATACCATCAAGGAACGCGTGATTGAAGACTTGAAGGAAGGTGAAGTTCGCACCGGGCGCGTAACCAGCCTGGCGGATTTCGGCGCTTTTGTGAATATCAGCGGCGCTGATGGACTGGTTCACCTTTCCGAGATTTCCTGGGAGCATATCAACCATCCCAACGAGATTTTAGAGGTCGGACAGGAGATTAAAGTCAAGGTGATTAGCGTTGATCCTGATCGCAAACGGATTGGCCTCTCTATCCGGCGCCTTCAGGATGACCCCTGGGAGAAACAAATTAAAGCCTTGACTGAAGGACAGCTGGTCGAAGGTCGAATCACCCGCCTGACCAATTTTGGCGCCTTTGCCCGCCTGGTTTTCGATGGCGTTGAAGGTGACCTGGAAGGTTTGATCCATATTTCCGAAATCAGCGAGGAACGTATTGAACACCCGAAAGAACTGCTCAAAGAAGACGATGTCCTCACCTTACGAATCATCAAAATCGATGATGATACCCACCGCATCGGCTTGAGTATGCGCCGGGTTGATTCACCGGCTTATTCGGAACTTGACTGGAAAATTGCCAAAACTGAGTTTGACATGGATGAACTCAAGTATCATGACCAAGAAGAAGATTTCGATGCCGAAGCTGGTGAAGAAGAAACCCCCGAGGTAGTGGCAGAAATTCAAGACGAGGTCTCTGTCGAGGATGTGGTAGAAGAAAAAGCTGAACCCGAGGATGAGGTTGAAGTAGCTGCAGAACCTGAGGATGAGGTTGAAGAGGCTGCAGAACCTGCGGATGAAGCTGAACAAGAACCTCCCGCCGCTGAGGAAACTGAAGAAAACAGCTCCGAAGAATAAATAAATCCAGGCGCACCAGCAATCAGGTGCGCCTTATTGATCATTACCTTTAACGAAGCACATGACTCTGATCATTGATGCGCACGAAGATTTAGCCTGGAACATGGTCAATTTAGGCCGTGACTATACGCGGTCAGCTTTTGAAATCCGACAGGACGAAGAAAATTCGCCCATTCCCGCGTATAACGGCAACACGTTGCTGGGTTGGCCGCAGTATCAACAAGCCAACCTGACCATCATATTCGGTACGCTCTTTTGCACCCCGCGCCGACGTGATAATGGGAAATACAAAATCCAGGTCTACGAAACCCCGCAGGAAGCCCATCAGTGTTACCGCCAAAACCTGGATGCGTATTTTGAACTGGCAGAGCAGCATCCACAGAAATTTCAGCTCTTATTCAGCCAGGTTGACGTGAACGCGCATCTTGAAAGATGGCAAGCTCACCAGGCGGAAGAACAAACACCTCCTCCACCCGTTGGTATCGTCATTTTGATGGAGGGCGCCGATGGGATTCAGACACCAGAAGAGGTTGAACAATGGTTTGATTGGGGCGTGCGGCTCATTGGACCTGCCTGGGCAGGAACCCGTTATTGTGGCGGCACTCTTGAACCCGGTCCACTAACCAAAGCGGGCTATTCGCTTCTCGACCATATGGCGGATCGGGGTTTGATTTTAGATATCAGCCATATGGACCATTTATCAGCCCGGCAAGCCTTAGACCACTATGCCGGACAGGTCATCGCATCCCACGCCAACGCTGAATCTCTGATCAGCGGCATCACGGTCAACCGTCACCTGAAAGAAGAAACCATCCTTCAATTGATTGAACGCGAGGGCGTCATGGGGCTTGTGCCGTTAATTTCTTTCCTGGATTGGAACTGGCGGGATCATGGTGGTCGCCAGGCAATCGGTTTAGAGAAATACATCGCTCAAATTGATCATGTATGCCAGCTTGCCGGCAATGCCCGGCATGTCGCCATTGGCACCGATTTTGACGGCGGATTTGGTGTGGAAGCCGTGCCCCACGAAATCGACACGATTGCAGATCTGCCCAAACTAATCCCGCTGTTGGAGGAAAAAGGTTACAATCAAAGCGATATTGATTGTATTATGCACGGAAATTGGCTCAGAATATTAACAAACAACCTGCCGACCTCATGACACACCCCGAAAAACAGCCACACATAGAACCCTTACAGGGGAGAACACCCGATCCTGCTGTGGATGACACCACGGATATGGTCCTCGCCTATCGAAAAAATCGCATCCGGATCGGTTTAGTCATGGCATTTGTTGGTTACCTGGTCTTTTTACTTGGTGCCCGACCAAGTATGTTTGGCTTAGACCGCAGCCCCGTAGTGGGGTTTGTCCAAATTTCAGTGTTCTTGCTGGGTTTGGCAATCATCTGCCTGGGAAGCTTCTTGACCCTGAGCGCTATTTGGCCCAAAGGGAAAAAGACGATCGCGGCAGACATCGGCTCTCGTCTGATCAGTACCGGCTATGTTGTTTGTTTCTTTTCAGGAATGGCAGATATTTTTGGGCTGGGAAGTCATCCCCTGCCCAATGTCCTTTTTGGTCCTTTACAGGCACATGGAATGGTTTTAGGGATCCTTACGATCGCGATAGGATTTTTGCTCCTCATTCGGTATCCGAGCTACCGGCTTGGAAAACATCGTGGAGAAAATTCAAGCGCTCCCCAGCCGTCCATGAATAACGAAACACCACCCCAGGATTAAACCGGATCAGACTCCCTCAACATTAAACTTTCGACGCTTTTTTAATAGCACGCACTCTCTCAGCCTGTGTTAACAAATCATGGGCTGACATGCCATATTGCCGGGAAATTCCTGTATCGCCCGCAAAAGCCCAACCAAGAAACCCCATCGGATAGCAGTGTTCCAATCGCCCCAATGAAAAAACCGCACTGAGGAAGGTTTCATGATTTTAAATTTCGCATATAATGAATGCAAACAGGCCATTTTGATTTATACAGGATGGAACAGGACCACTTCAAAAAGGAAGCAAGCACTTAACGCACCCATTGTGGACATCTTATGACAAATGCTGCGCAATTAATCACCTTAGATAACGGGCTTAAAGTTCACCTGAAAGAAATCCACACAGCCCCCATCATCAGTACCTGGATCTGGTATCGCGTTGGCTCACGTAATGAGTCCCCTGGGATCACGGGGATCTCTCATTGGGTAGAGCATATGCAATTCAAGGGCACCCAGGACTATCCCGCCGGCATCCTCGACCGTGAGATCTCCCGTGTCGGCGGTGATTGGAATGCGCTCACCCACATGGATTGGACCACCTATTTTGAGATCCTGCCCTCTCACCTTTATAACCTCAGCCTCAAGCTGGAAGCTGACCGTATGGTCAACAGCCAATTCCTTCCTGTGGAAGTCGAGCGGGAACGCACTGTGATCATCTCCGAACGAGAAGGAAACGAAAATCAGCCCCGGTTCCTGCTGGCTGAGGCAGTACAAAACGCTGCCTTTTCACAACACCCTTACAAATACGAGGTGATTGGGGTTAAAGAAGATTTGTATTCGATTTCTCGCGAGGATCTCTATCAGCATTATCGTCGTTATTATCAACCCACCAATGCGGTCCTGTCGATTGCAGGCGATTTTAATACCCATTCGTTACTGCAAAATATCAAAGAAATTTTTGGCGACATTCCCTCCGGCGATTCCGTCAGGCTGATCCTCCCACCCGAACCGGCCATTGGGCATGAAAAACAGGTGCACATCACCGGGCCGGGCGAAACCAGCTATCTCCAGATTGCCTATCGCGCGCCAAGTGCACAAAACCCGGATTTCTTTGCCCTGACTGTGCTCGACAGCCTGCTCACCGGTCCCAGCAGCCTGAATATGTTTGGCTCTGGTGGAACGAGCAATAAAACCAGCCGGCTTTATCGTGCCCTGGTTGAAGGCGAAATCACCGTATCGTGCCAGGGCGCCTTGCATGCGACCATCGACCCCTATCTCTATTCGATCAACCTGACCCTGCACCCAGATCGCACGCCAGAGGAAGTGCTTTTTGCTGTTGACCAGGAAATCAAACGCGTTCTCGATTCCCCAATCAGTAAAACTGAAATCGATCGGGCGATCAAACAAGCCAGGGCCTTATTTGCCTTCAGCAGCGAAAATATCTCTAACCAGGCTTTTTGGCTTGGTTATTCGGAAATGTTCGCCAGTTATGATTGGTTCGAGAACTATGTTAATCATCTTTCTAACGTCACCCCGGAAAGAGTTCTCCAAATTGCCCAAACCTACCTGGAACCCGACAATCGCGTGGTCGGCATCTATATCCCGGAAGGCGGATAATCCTTGATCATAAAAAATACCATATTCGACGATCATATCCATGCCCTGCCCAACCCAGAGAATACCACACGTGTGCAGCTACCCAACGGGATAACCCTGCTTACACGGCCCAATTTCAACAGTCCTACCCTATCGATCAAAGGTTATTTAAATGGAGGCTCACTATTTGATCCTGAAGACAAGCTCGGATTAAGCTACCTGACCGCCTTTGGATTAATGACCGGAACAGCCAACCATGATTTTCAGAGCCTGTATAACCAGATTGAATCCATTGGCGCCAGCTTGAGGTTTTCATCCAGCACATTAAGAACTTCATTCAGCGCACACTGCCTGAGTGAAGATCTTGACCTGATCCTGAGTTTGCTCGCGGATTGCCTTCGCTCCCCCAGTTTTCCTGAAAAAGAATTTAACCGCCAAAAAAACCAGATGCTCACAGCTTTGGCGATTCGCGCCCAAGATACCGGAGCAATGGCCAACTTGCTCTTTGATCAAATCGTATACTGCGGTCATCCCTATCAACACCCTGAAGAGGGGTACACTGAAACTGTACAGGCAATCCAGCGTGACGATCTGCCTGATTTTTACCAGCGGATTTACGGCCCGAAAGATATGGCGCTGGCCATTGTGGGCGCCGTTGAGCCACAACTTGCAGCAGATGCCGTCCAGCAATACTTTGGTGATTGGGAAAATCCCAGCCAGAATCCCTTGCCGATCATAGAGAGCATAGAACCCCTGGCAAATCCCACTGAAAAAAGGCTCAACATCCCCGGAAAGTACCAGGCGGACATCGTCATGGGTTGTCTGGCGCCGGATAGGCATTCGCCAGACTTCCACGCCCTGCGTCTTGGCAACAACATCCTCGGCGAGTTCGGTATGATGGGGCGTCTGGGTCAGCGTGTGCGCGAAGTGGCTGGCCTGGCTTACTATGTCGGTTCATCCCTGAGCATCAGCCTGGGACCGGGCGCCTGGGAGATCATCGCCGGGGTCAACCCCGAAAACATCGATCAGACCATCGCATTAATCACTGACGAAGTGGTCAATTTCGTCTCACACCCTGTGACTGAGCAAGAGCTTTCGGATAGTAAATCCTTTTTCCTTGGGCGAATGCCATTAATGCTGGATTCCAACAGCGATGTTGCTGCTTCGCTTATAAATATCGAGCGCTTCAACCTTGGTCTTGATTATTTCCTCCGTTATCCACAGCTTGTCCAGGAAATCACCCGCGAAGATATCTTTGAAGCCAGCCGCAGGTACCTTGACCCGGAGCGTTTAGCCATCGCAGTGGCAGGTCCATAGGAGGTGATGGTTTGATTTTGCACAGCGGCATTGACATCATTGAAATAGCCCGATTGGATCAGATCAACCCTGCCATTCGTGCACGGTTCATCAAGCGCGTTTACACAGCCAATGAAATCGCCCAGGCTAACGACCGCACGGATACGCTAACAGGCATTTTTGCAGCCAAGGAAGCGGTCTCAAAAGCGTTGGGCACCGGCATCGGGCGAGTCCACTGGCAGGATATTGAAGTTCTTCACCTTCCCACAGGTCAGCCCGTGGTTCATTTGCATGGGCAGGCAAAAATTGTCGCTGAGCAATTGGGCATTCATACCTGGTCGGTCAGCATCAGCCATGATCGAGATAAAGCCGTCGCCCTGGCAGTGGCTGCCAGCAGTTAAAATAATCGCCCTTCACCAAAAACAACTTCCTCTTTTTCTTTGTTGGTTATAAAATACGAACATGAATTTATTAGCCGTCAGCGATATTGAAAGCCCCCTGATTTATAGCCAAAATATCTCTAAGCGTTTTCAAGAGATTGATATCGTCATCAGTTGTGGGGACCTGTCCTATCATTACCTGGAATACATCATCAGTTCTCTGGATATCCCCCTCTATTTTGTGCGTGGCAATCATGCCAGGGAGATTGAGTATGGAAGTGGAGGCACACGTCATGCGCCATGGGGCGGAATCGACCTGCACAAAAAAGTGATCAGGAGAAAAGATTCCGGGTTAATTCTTTCAGGAATCCAGGGATGTATCCGCTATAACCTGGGCGATTATCAATACACTCAACAGGAGATGTGGTTGTTGGTCATGAAATTGGTTCCGAGCTTGCTCATGAACAAAATCCGCTTCGGGCGCTACCTGGACATTTTTGTGTCCCACGCTCCCCCCTGGGGCATCCATGATGAAAAAGATCGGGCACACCATGGGGCTAAAGCCTTTCTCTGGCTGATCAAAGTCTTTCAGCCCACATTTCATTTGCATGGGCACATCCATGTTTATTCGCCCAGCACAATAACAGAGACCATTTTCGGTAACACCACGGTTCACAATGCATTTGGTTTTCGCACGTTAACCTTTGATTTCCCACCAAAAACTTCATCCTGATTTTTCATGCGCCTGGCACGCAGCCAATTCCTCTTCTTCAGCGAAACCAATCCAAAAATGATCCGGCCTGATCATAGGATTGGATCGAATCAAGATCGAGCCAACCTGCACATCTGCATCCGTGAGCATACTGGGGTGCACAAAACACAGATTGGGCTGCTGTCGATACTTACGCTGATAATAAGCTGCTGCCTCGACGACCTTTTCATGCAGGCTTAGTTTCGGGTTATTATCAAACCAGAGCAAACCGATCTCCATTTTTTCCTCTCACCGTCTAATCTCCCAGCAGCGGCAATCGGTAGGTCCGCCATTTTGAACACGTCCACACCCGGAACATGCCCGGTTCTAACGCATCGACAGCAGAATTTTTTCGCAGCGTAAGCGTCTCGGCTACAATTTTATCGGTGATCCTGCCCACGATCCGCGTCCGAAATGGCTCTACCCAAAACCGAAATCGATCAAGCTGACCCGAATTAATTGACGCCACGACAAATATACCTGCCTGGGCGCCATACTCCAACAACCAGCGCAGATTCACCTGGGCTTCATAGCTCAGTTCTTCAACGAAGCCTAAATCATCCAGAATAAGCACAATCTGTGCGCCGGTTTTTGCCCCGTCATAACGAGTTTCTGCCAATTCCGTCAGGTTTTTAATCAAAACTTCAGCCCAGGGATCATACCAGGCGAAAATCCCCTGTAAATATTTTTTGTTTTCAGGTTTTCTTTCCCAAAACTGCCACTCACCGGGTTTGAAGGTAATTATGCCAATCTGCAGCGCGCTGGGAGGATTGAGCTTCACCGCAGATTCAGCCAATACCTGTAGGTGATGCGTCTTACCCGTGCTGCGCTCACAGCCGATTAACGCTGCGCCCATAAAGGGGTCGCCCAACTTAATTAAAAACGGTAAGCCATCAGCACATTCCCCTAATAACAACGCCGGAGAATTGCCCGGGCGAATTGAATTGAGCAATCTGCCTACAGTAGTCGCCTTGAAGGGCACTCGGAGTTTGTCCGCCCCGGGTTGACGCACCCGATTGCGTGTATTTATTGGTGGAAAAGGCTTTCGATTAACCTTTACATCGTTGACGATCATATTTACTGCACCCATTTGAGCCTCCTGGTCTTATTAACAGAACGTTTGTTCTAATTATACAGAACTTTTGTTCGATGTCAAGGGGGTAAATTGATCACAAAAAAACACAAGGCTGAGTGATTGTTCAAGACAATTCGTCATCAACAATCAGGTGGAGCTAACGCGTGAAAACCTGCACGATACGTTATAACGAATTAAAGATTGCCTTTTTTTGGCAATCCAAATACCAATTGGAAATTTAATTCAGAAAAGGTGATGACCCCCTACACTGAAAAATCAGAGAAGATTGCCCAGGGGTAGCGCAAAAAAGGGCACCAGCATCTCGCTTGCGTGTAAACCGCCGTGTCGCCCTTCCATTAAATTGGGTCGATCCGACCACCACAAGTAGGCATCTCCCCGGGTGACAACAATTAAATCTCCCAGCCGGTCAAGCACATCCTCAACATAAGGTCCCGCACCAAACAACCCGATCTCAAGCGCCTGGGCTGGCTCAATTAAATAAAAATCATTCGGCCAGGTTTTCGCAAAATAATCGCGCACCTCGCCGACCTGACCGGGTTTGATATACAAAAACGCCAACCGGTTTTCACAGGTGGGCTGCATCACCAGGTGGGAGCTTAACGCAGGATGGTTGGCCAGGTCAAACCGATCATACTGGGGTGTGGCGATCGAGCCATGATCTGCTGTAAAAATCAACAGGGTCTCTTTAGCAACCTCAGGAGATAAATTTTGGATGAACCCGCGCTCAAAAAGCGTTGAAAAAACCGAGAACTGAAGCATAACCCGGGTGTCGTTTGCATTGTAGCGGTGCATGAGCGAATCCACAGCAGAATAATAGACATAAATAAAATCCCGCATTCCGCTGTGACGATTCAGGTATTCCGCCAGGTTGACAGTAAGGTCGGCTTCGGTCAGGTAAGTCTGCAGGACAACCTCCTCCAACTGCATCAGGGACAACCCTGAATTGCCAATGGCAGCGTGAAGAAAAGCGGTTGGTCTGATGCCATAGGCACGCAGATGGGGACCCAGGGTCGGCTTATCCATAAATTCTCTTGGTACAAAACCGGCACGGTACAATCCACCGGAATCCTTTTTTGTGCTAGCGGCTGAATGCAGAATGTTATTGATCACCATGCCGAATTGTTTGACCCACATTTCATAGCCGATAATCCCGTGCGCTGCAGATCCAACGCCTGTCCACAGGGTGGTTAAGGCTGAGGCGGTTGTGCTCGGGCAAATGCTGGTGATCGGGCTGAACACACCCCGATCAAAATATCGCTCCCAAATTAATCCAGGTTCAGGTCTGATCGCGTGCTTGAACAGGTCATAACCCATTGCGTCTACCAGTAATAAGATGACTTTCTGATAGGGACCGTCGATATGTTTCAGGATCTCCGTATTTAAAGACGGCCCGCTGAACTCAGGGACACCCAGCAACCGGGTCACCGTTGCGGGCAGGTTGACCAGTGAAAGACCTTCATAATTTGGCATCACCAGGTTATCGCCATGCGGCAATCCCTGAAAGCGATGATCAATTATTCTCGGTAAAATTTGCGCTGTTAAATCTGGCATATGATCTCCTCGGTTGGTACCATAGTATGATACTATATTTCATCATGGGCAATTCACTGCCTTCAACCTCGAATAACAGGTTTGCTTTAAGTTTATTACTGGGCTTCTGTAGCCTTTGCATCCTGGCGATCGTTATTTCCGCGTGCAATAACTCAGCGCCGGTTCAAACTCCAAACGTGATCACCACAACAGCGACGGATGATTTGCCGCCGACAATTTCCACCGCCACCGAGGCGATTCCCACACGCCTCCCCTCGCCAACAAGCACGCCAGGTCCCAGTCCCACCAGCACTGCCCTGTCCAGGCTTGCACCACACACATGGTCCGCAAAGCCTATCATGGTAGAAGTTGCCCATATCGAGGGAACCAGCACGGATCCCTTTAATTACTTGCCGCTGTTTGTGCTCTATGGGGATGGGCTGTTGCTCAAGCGCACCTGCCAGGCTAATAATTGCCAATACTTTCAAACCCGCCTGGAGCAAACCGACCTGTGTCGATTGGTCAATTCCATTGACCGGACAGGCTTTCTCCACACTGACCCGCTTGCTTTCGCAGTTCCAGGTGAAACGGGAGCAGCAATCCGCCTGGTTGTGAATGTGTACACTGAAAACACGGCCCAAATCCCCAACCTTGATCGCTGGGTAGAAGCGCCGCAATGGTATGAGACTTCCATAGGCCGTCCAGGCAACACCAACGCCCCATTAATCGACCCGGCGTTCATAGAGCTGTATCGCCTGTTAATCACCTATCCTGATGATGACATGACGGTTTATGTTCCGGAGCGCCTGGCAGTGTCCCTCACACAACCGGTGATTGCTGGGGATGCGCTGCCCTGGTCTTCCGAGCGGATCTCACTGGCAGAAATCGCCGAATTAACGACCTGCGCAGATAACCCTAACCGGGAAGCAGCCATCATTTTCGAAGGCGCATTTGCTCTGAGCCTCTCGAGCGCCCTGTCCCAGGGAGACGCCTTGCTCCCCCTGTTCAGCGAAAACGAGGCGGTCTGGCAGGTGCACAGCCACTGGTTGCTTCCGCACGAATATCCCCAAACCTGCGATAAAGAAGCCGGGCTTTATCCCCCTGCAAGCCCATTGGAAATCACCTGGGTATGCGTTCCTGAATTCGGCGTCATCCCCACCGCCACAAGTACGATCACGCCAACGCCAACCATTACCCCCACACCCCTGCGCTGAACCTTACAGTTCGAGCACCGCTTCCGCCGCCAGCCAGAACAAATTTCTGCGAATATCTTTACGCCTATGCCAGTCACGCCCATCCCAGCCTTCCTCAATGACCGCGTCACCGCCGTACAGCAACTGCCCAAATTTTACCTTCCTGAATTTTGCCACCGCAAAAAAGGCGGCGGCTTCCATCTCAACCGTCAGACAGCCTTCTTCCAGGTAGCGGGCAGCTTTTGCAGGAGTTTCACGATAAATTCCATCCGTTGTCCAGGTCTTTGTGCGGAAATAAGCCAGTCCATGTCGCTTGAGGACGGATTCCAGCGCCTCCACCCCGCGCGGGTCTGCCTCAACCTCTCGAGATGGAGCCAGGTAATGGTAAGAGGTGCCCTCATCGCGGATCGCAGCGACGGGTAAAAGCAAGTGACCTACCGCAATCTCCGGATCCAATACACCGCAGCCGCCGCAAGCAATAAATTTGCGGCAGCCCACTGCGATCATCTCCTCGAACAAACCCGCTGCTAAAGGCGCACCAACGCCCGGGTGATAAAAAGCCAAACGCTGACCCTGGAAATCGATTTCATACAAGGGATGCGGTCCGATTTCCGAGCTTGTACGCCAGACCTCTCGTGGGTTGTGATTTTCCTTCACCCAATCAATCACTTCGGCAAAGAAGCAAATTACGCAATGATCGGGTACATCCCTGGGTTGGATTATCTTTCCTGGTTCAATAATCGCTTCCCGGGTAGGATCAAAGTTAAGCAGGGGAATATTTTCGTATATCATAAAAAAAGCCTCCGGTAAGCTTTAAATGCCACAGCAACTGAAAAGTTGGCGTATTTTGCGCAGCAAATCAAGCACTCTCATTATAAAGCAAACCGAGCGCAAAATATTGATGGCACAACCTGTTCAACCAGTGTAAAATTACACCCAACAACCCGCAATAGCATCGGCAAAGCAGCATTTATGGACCAACCAATCAATTTATCAGATCAAAATTCACCTCAAACACCTCTCTTCACGTTTGGCAAGAAAATTACCGTTAAAGAGGCGGGCTTTTCCTTTCAACCCATAGAAGGCTTTGAATTGGAAGTGGATGGATCGGTATATATGTACTCAGAAGACGGGCATCTGGAAATCTGTATGATCGGTGGTGAGCTTGACCCAAAAACCTCTCTTGCTCGGTTCAGCAACGAGCTGGCATCCGATTTTATGATCAATTTCGATGAGTATCAGCTGGTCGACGCCAGTAAGGACTTTATCCAGGGAAGCCCATGCCTGGTGAATGAAATTTATTTCACCCATGCAGATGAGGGCGGGCAGGGAAGGGCTTTGATCTGCTCACCGCACACAAACCAATTCTTTTTCTTGCTGGTGATTGCCACTGCTGAATATTGGTTAGAACGGGGGATGGAGATATTCTCAGCGATCAAAGATCAGGTCCAATTTCATCCGGAGTTCGCGCCGGTCGCCAAACCAGAACACATTAAAAAGCACTCCGACCTCACGATTGAAACCTTCGAAGCAGTCCAATCCAATGAAAGCCTGGTTCTTTCAACACACCGAGGAGCGATCAGCTTACTGCTGGCTGCCAGAACGTTACTCATTCAAGATGAAATAACCCTGATTGAAATTATTGGTCACAAGAATGAAGTGCTTTATCGTTTCGATTCTGAATCCGGAGAATTAACCAGCCAATTCTACAATCAACCCATCCTCAGCAGCCATGGCGAGCTGTGTTTGTTGCTGCCCTTACCGCATCAGCAGACCTTGCCAACCGGGAATTACCGGTTAACCTTTGCCACAAAAAGCGCAAGTCCGCTGCAAGAGGTCAAGGTCATCTTCCGCCAGGGTCGGGTATTCGATTTAGAAACCATTGATCTGAACCTGTGGCTGGCTTCAGAAGATGAACGCTTTAACCATTCCGAATTCCTGGTTGAATTTGAATCTCAATTGCGCACCGCGCTGAAAACACAATTAGCGCCGTTGAAATTAATTCCTGGCAAAATCCTAACTTACCATCCAGCCCCGGATGAGCTGCTTGCTTTTTCCAGCATTAACCTGAACAAAGACCTGGCGGATTGCAGCTATATGATCGCAGAGAGCGTCGAAGTCGGACGCGCCCTCAACGTCGGGCTGGTTGATCGTTTGACCCGCGACGACCCGACCGGTGAGATTGAAATTGCCTCTGTTAGCAGCGGGGCGCCTGGAATGATCCTCTCGCCCACGTCGCCCCACGCCTGTATCCTGGTCAATTATTCAGCAGTCAAAGAAGATTTTTATGTCCTGGCTGATGCGATCATTGAGCAAATGCTGATATTTTGTGGCTTACCGCAACAGCCAGAGTCTGCAGATCAGCCTTTGTCCCTCAGCCCCGATTTACTCCGGCAGCTCAGACGACACCCGCTATTCTATAACACCGTTTGAGGATCAATCCCCACCCATTCAATCGATTGGTGTTCGCGAAAACGCGCCTGCATCACCGCGATTGCCTGGGGGTTGTTGTCCACCAAAAGGAAACGACGCTCCAGCGCAAGACAGACCTCGCCGACAGTTCCGCTGCCAGCAAAAAAATCCAGCACAAGGTCGCCCGGGTTAGATGAAGCTGTAATTATCCTGCGTAAAACACCCACCGGCTTTTGGGTCGGGTAACCGGTTTTCTCCTTGCTGTTGGTGCCTACAATCGTGTGCCACCAGGTATCCGTGGGGAACTTGCCGCGGGCTGCTTTTTCTTTTCCAACCAACCCCGGCGCCATATAGGGGATGCGTTCGACCGCTTCATAATTAAATGTGTATCGTTTGGGGTCCTTTGCATAAAACAGGATGTTATCGTGTTTGGCTGGCCAGCGGGTTTTCGAACGCCCCCCAAAATCATAAGCCCAGATGATCTCGTTAATAAAAGACTCACGGCCAAAGATTTCATCCAGCAAAATTTTACAGTAGTGCACTTCTCGGTAGTCGATATGGAAATACAGGCTGCCTGTTTCGGAAAGCACTCGGTATGCCTCCAGCAAACGCGGCTTGAGGAAGCCCAGGTAATCGTCAAATTGATCCCGGTAGGCTTTTTCGCCAACCACACGGCTTTGATAGCGGTTACCGCCAAAGCCCACCCGGTCGCCATCAGCGTCTATTTCCACCGTGATCTGTTGACGCGCTTGTTGCTTGCCAGTGTTGAAGGGAGGGTCAATGTAAATCAAGTCTACCGACTCATCAGAAATGGTCTTAAGTACTTGTAAATTATCTCCGAAGATGATTTTATTCTCCATACCCCTATTTTAACATCATTAAAACGATATTCTTAGGACAACTTGGAATAAAAGTTAAAAATCAGGATCAATCCACAAAGTTTTAACCTTAAAATATGTCTTAATATCTTGACATACTGTGTATCACATTATATAATATATTTCATAATTATGGTTATCACATTATGAAAGGTGATATATGAGTAAAGAAACGGATCAATCTGAACAAACACAAAACCTGGTCTTAGAGCTCCGGCGCGGGGTGATCGTCCTGGCGGTCCTCAGCCAACTGCATGAGGAGCAGTACGGGTATTCACTGATGAAACGGCTTGAAGATCAGCACATGCAAATAGACCAGGGCACGCTCTATCCCTTGCTCCGCCGCCTCGAAGAACAAAACCTGCTGGAAAGTTCCTGGCGAGTGGAGGAATCTCGCCCACGACGCTATTATCAATTGAACCGTTTTGGCGAAAAAGTCCTCAAGGAAATGAGTGCAGAATGGTCACGCATCAAGACCACAATCGACAACATTTTATCAGATCAAAAGGAGGCAAAAAATGCAAATGATTAATTTATATTTGGCAGAAATTGAAAAACATTTACCCGCGCGCAACCGGGAAGATGTCCTTAAAGAAATTCAATCCACTTTGATGGATATGATCGAGGATCGCAACTCGGATTCGGAACAACCACCCAATGACGATCTGATCATATCCGTGCTTCAGGAGTACGGCAAACCTCGCCAAGTTGCCCAGAAATACATCAAATACACCTCCTTAATTGGACCGAGGATGTATCCCACCTACCTGCAGGTTCTAAAAATCGTTTTAGCCGTTCTCGCTGGCATCAATCTGATTGGGATCATCATCACGATTGCAACCTTTTCAGGCACCAGCCTGGGTCTTTTTGAGACGATCGCTCAGGTCATTGGTGGACTTTTCAACAGCCTGTTTTTAGGGTTTGGCATCGTTAGCCTGGTTTTTGCGATCATCGAACGAACTTTACCGGCAGATTTGAAAATCAAGATTGGAAAGGAGTGGACCTCTGAGGATTTACTCAGCCAGAAAGACCATCACACAATCAAAATTGCTGAAATTGCCCTGGAAATCATCTTTACGCTGGCTTTTGTCGTGCTGATCAATTTCTTCCTCGATCGAATTGGCATTTATTATCTCGGTGAAACCGGATGGATGGTCTCGCCTATTCTCAATCAGAATTTCAATCGCTACATCCCCTTGCTCACCGTAGCCAATCTCTTGAGCATTGTTCTGAATCTCTTCCTGATTCGCAAGGGTCGCTGGAACAAAGCCACGACGGTTGCCAAATTGGTGATCAATGTCTTCACGATTGGAATCAGCATCGCCATCCTGACCGGACCGAATATTCTCACGCTTGATCCTTCAGCATGGAATGCCCTGGACATTGACATTTCGAAAACCGCCGCAGAGCTCACAGGTCTTATGAATATGGGGATGCGGATCCTGATCGGGCTTTCTATCTTTGGGCTTGTACTGGAATCTATCAAACGCCTGGTCGCTGATTTCTTCAATAAAGACCGCGCCCGCTCATTGATCAACGCAAAATAACGATCATTAACCAGAAGTTCCGAGGTTGCTTAAGAAGCAACCCCGGATGATTTTAACCCCATCGATCCGCACAATACCTCATCTGGCATATGGATTGTTTAGCGCCTGGCTACGCCGCAATCCGCCGATTAACGAAGCCGTCCACAAGCCATGCAACTCCAGCAGGGTGATAGTTTGATAGCCATATTGCTCGGAAGAAGTACCAAAACTGGGCGTCTAATCCAGGTCGAAATCCGGCTGAATATTTGCATGTATCCGCTGTTTTGATGATTGCTTTTATTGATTCATCAATTCACATAAAGCCAATACCCTGCATGAGTTGTTTTTCCCCATGAGATCCTATCATGATTAAAGAATTAAAGTATATAATAGCTTTAGCAGGTCATTATTTTGTCTTGATTCTGACCGGTTAACATCATCGGGACAGGTTGCCTTAAGATGGGAATGTTTCAATAACCAGGACAACTCCCGGGGCAGACCAGAAAACAAAATGGAAGCAAAGAAATTGCGCTTATCAAATAACAAGCCAAAACTGTGTCCCTGCTGATGGAGCGATGCGCGGCTAACCAATCAAACAGGAAAGGAAAACAAGATGGGAAATTTCTCAGACGATACCCAAAAAGACGACTTCATGAACGCGTCCGCAGAAGAATGGAGCAAACCTACACCGCCGGCACAAAGACCGCCGGCACAATCCGAGCCAACGGATCGCTGGGGTTCACCAATCACCGATAAAACCGCATCCAGCAGCCCCACCCGCTGGGGATCAGAAACACAATCCCATCCCGGCGGTACAACGCCCGCAAAAGCCCGGAGTGGCTCAAAATGGTGGATCATCCTGATCGTGGTCCTGGTTGTGCTGTGCCTGTGCGCCTGCCTGGTTGCTGTCGTTTTGCCATTGTTAGGTTTACCGGCGCTTGGATGGAACTTATTCCAGAGTGGGTTTGAATTTATTCCTTAACGGTATTTTAAAAACGCCCGGGTCAGTTCAGACGCTATCGTCCCATCGTCAGGTGTGACGATCAGCTCAATCTCAGCATTGCGGACCGCATAGAAGGGGTAAGCCTCCAACATCTTCAAAACCGGGAAAAGTTCATCCAGGTTAACGATCATCACACCGGTGATGGGCACAGAAGAACGCATCGAATATCGAGCTCATAACTCCTAAGAAGCGTAACCCTTCCAAAACTGGATTGCCTGGGTTCATGGCTTCAAACAAAACCCGCCGGTGAAATTTCAGCATCGATAATTCCCGTTTGAGATAATTCATCGAATCGTCGATGGAAACCTTGAGGGTTTGTCCCGGGCCATTCTGATGGTTTTTCGGCGTTACGTTTTCAATCTTTCACGGAATGAACTTTTGCCCACCTGCGTCTATCGGCTATCCTATCAAATATGGTCTGAACGCCGAAAATCGCACCCCGCCTTTTTTAGGTGCACTCACCAGGAGCGGCAACCGGATCACTAATTGAAGATACCAAAGGAAATTGAATGGCGATTAACAGAGAAAGAAAAGCCCGACTTGACAAACAGGTTATCCTCATAGACAATAGTGTTCAGTCAACAGGAGCATTGAATATCAATACACCAGGATATCACCCTGGATCGATGGGTTCCTGGTTGTAATGAAAGGAATTTACCATGAGCTTTCCCTCTCCATTTTACCGTTGGCGGCCTCATCCCTGGCATGGGTTGGAAATTGGCCTCAACCCCCCGGACCTGGTATACGCCTACATTGAGATGACGCCTTTTGATCACATTAAGTATGAGGTGGATAAAACCACCGGTTATTTACACGTTGACCGCCCTCAACGGACATCCTCACTATCACCCTCTTTATATGGCTTTATTCCCCGCACCTATTGCGGAGAGAATGTTAGGTCACTTTCTCCGGAGGCCATTCGCGGCGATGGCGATCCGCTGGATATTTGTGTCATCAGTGAACGCCCCATAAACCGCTCCGAGATCTTTTTAAATGCTGTTGTTGTGGGCGTTTTGCAAATGCTTGACAACATGGAAGCAGATGACAAAATCATCGCGGTTTTAGAAAACGATCACATCTATGGGCACATCCGCACGATTGAAGAACTTCCCGGCGCTATTGTTGAGCGGCTAAAACACTACTTCAGTACCTACAAAATGATCAAAGATCTTAAGCCTGGAATAAAAATTATCGATACTTTCGGTGCAAGTAAAGCAAAAGAGATTGTCAATGCAGCCATTGAAGATTATCGTCTGACCTTTGGCGGTGAGTGAAACCGATTAATTAATCCCTCGATCGCCTGTCCTGATACACCTTGTCAGAAACAAGCCTTGCCGCTAAAATTGATTTATGCGCTTCGATGTTTTCTCCCTCTTTCCGGAGGTGTTCTCTGAATATCTCAATGCCAGCATCCTCAAACGGGCTCAGGAACTCAAGGCGCTGGAAGTACACCTGCACAATATCCGCGACTGGGCAATCGATAGTCACCACACCACCGATGACACGCCCTATGGCGGCGGGGGTGGGATGGTCATGAAACCAGAGCCCATTTTCGCCGCCCTTGAGAGCGTCCTGGGCGCGCCGCCCTCCTGTCCGGTGATTCTCCTGACACCCCAGGGGCGTCTTTTAACCCAAAAAATCGCCTTCGAACTGGCCGAACACCCCCACTTAGCCCTGCTTTGTGGACGCTACGAAAGCGTGGATGAACGTATCTGCCAGCACCTGGCGACAGATGCCATCTCCATCGGTGACTATGTGCTTTCTGGTGGTGAACTGCCGGCGCTGGTGATTATCGAGGCGGTCACACGCTTGCTGCCGGGTGTGTTAGGAGACCCCACTGCCCCCCAGAACGATTCCCACGCCACCGGTTTGCTGGAATATCCCCACTACACACGCCCGCCCGAATTTCGCGGCTGGCGCATCCCGGATGTCCTGCTCTCCGGTAACCATGCTGAGATCGCCCGCTGGCGCCGACACGAGTCCCTGCGGCGAACGTTGCAAAACCGACCTGACCTGCTGAAAAATGCGCTATTGAGCCAGGATGATCTGGCTTTTTTAGAAACACTGGGATACCAACCCGGTGAACCCATCACCCCATCGACACAAACTTAAGGAGAGCAAATGGAAAAACCAAAAATGAACTATTTGAAAACTTTTTTGCTGGGCTTTGGCTTTTTTGGCGTCAGCGTCATCTGGTCAGTTTACAATGCCTTCGTACCGTTATTCCTAGACGAGCGCTTTGGGCTGCATGCCGGTTTTATTTCCTTTATCATGGTATTGGATAACATCGCTGCCCTGGTCATTCAACCACCCCTGGGAATTTTTTCCGATCGCATGCGATCACCAATCGGTCGGCGTTTGCCCTTCATCGTGGTAGGCGCACCGGTAGCAGCTGGTGTGTTCGGATTGATCCCTCACGCCCAGGTGCTGCCATTATTCATCTTCAGCTGTATTACATTGCTGTTGGCGATGGCTTTCTGGCGCACACCTGTGGTGGCGTTGATGCCAGATATCACCCCTTCAGAACACCGTTCTCCTGCTAACGGCGTGATCAACCTGATGGGCGGTTTGGGCACTGTGCTGGCAACACTGATTGGCGGTCCTCTTTATAATATCAACCCGGCGTATCCCTTTTATCTTGGTGGTGGACTGGTAACTCTGGCGGCCATTCTTGTGTTGATCTTCATTCGAGAGCCCAAGGAATACATTGCTTCCAAACTGCACCTGGCAGATAAAGCTGAAGGTAGCCAGATGGAAACCAATGTGTTAAAGAACATCTCAAATGTGTTTACGCAAAAAGATAAAAGCGCTTTATTTATTTTGTTGTCCATCCTGCTCTGGTTTATCGCCTGGAATGCGCTCGAAACTTTCTTTACTTTGTATGGAGTCAACCATCTTGGCTTGAGTGGTGGTGATAGCGCGTTTCAAATCTCTTATACCGGTCTGTCCTTCATGCTGATGGCCATTCCAGCAGGTATTTTAGCTCGCAAGTTTAAACGCAAGAGGGTGATCAGTGCTGGATTGTGGATCATGATCGCGACCATGATCTTAATCTACCTGATCCCTGGAAACATCCTGTTAACCAAATTCGCCTCTTTGATGGGTTCCGGTTTTTATATCATCTCCATCATCCTGATCGTCGCTGGTTTTGGATGGGCATTGATCAACGTAAACTCATTGCCCATGGTGGTGGATATGACTGATGATGAACGCATTGGTACCTATACCGGTTTGTATTATTTCTTCTCACAACTGGCTGCCACCATCGGTCCCGTCTTGTTTGGATGGTCAATTCAGCTTGCAGGGAACAATTACCGGCTGATGATGGTCATTGCCCCGATTTTCTTCTTCCTGGCATTTCTCACAATGCTCGGCGTCAAAAAAGGCGAAGCCAAACCGGTCTCCGTCCCAGAAAGTGAGGTGTAAATCAGATCAAATTGACCTTGTAATTAAACGGATTAAGAATTATACTAAATTAAGGTTTTGCCTTAAAACCTGACACACAAAAACCATATCCAATTAAAGGAGGAGGATCTTATGTCCAAGAAAATTCTGTTCGTTTTTGCTATTCTTATGATTGGCAGCATGTTAATGTCTGCCTGCGCCCCTGCCGCACCCAAAGCAGAGGAACCTGAAACGGCACCTCCGGCTGTAGAGGAGCCGGTGGTTGAAGAGCCAGTAGTTGAAGAGAAAAAACTTCTGGTTTGCCAGATCACGGATACTGGCGGTATTGATGATAAATCATTCAACCAGACCGCCTGGAAAGGCATCGAAGATGCCATTAAGGGTCTTGGCATTGAAGGAAAATACCTCGAATCCCAGGAAGTTGCCGATTACGAGAAAAACCTCAATGCATTCATCGAAGAAGACTGTGACTTGATCATCACCGTAGGCTTTTTGATTGCCGATGCCACTGCTGCAGCTGCTGGCGATTATCCGGATAACAAGTTTTCCATCGTCGACTTTGCTTACGATCCAGCCATTAACAACGTCGTTGGACAACTCTTCCAAACCGATGAGGCTGGTTTCCTGGCTGGCTATGCTGCTGCTGCCGTCACAAAGACCGGAAAAGTGGGTACCTTTGGTGGTTTGCCAATTCCTACCGTCACCATCTTCATGAAGGGTTTTGTCGAAGGTGTTGATTACTACAACTCCGTCAAAGGAACCGATGTTGTTGTCCTCGGCTACGATCTGGAAGATGAAACCAAAGGCTTGTTCTCGATGGACTTTGACGATCAGCAAAAGGGTCGTGAGCTGGCTATCTCCTTAATGGACGAAGGCGCTGACGTAATCATGCCCGTGGCTGGCCCCGTTGGACTTGGTGCGGCTGCTGCTATCCAGGAACGCGGAAACGCTTATCTGATCGGCGTTGATTCGGATTGGTACCTGACTGCTCCCGAATATGCTGCCATCACCCTCACCTCTGTGATGAAAATGATGGACGCCACCACATATCAGGTGATCGAATCTGTCATCGACGGCAGCTTTGCTGGCGGGAATGTCATTGGCACGCTTGAAAATGGCGGTGTGAAAATCGCTCCCTTCCATGACCTTGACAACCTGGTCCCAGCAGATATTAAAGCCGAACTCGAGCAGATCCAGGCAGACATCATCTCTGGCAAAATCAAACTTAAATAAGAACAAGTAAATAATCGAATCGGGTTGGAGATGATCTCCAACCCGAGTTTTCTATTATTACCTGTTTGCAAACTCGAAGCCTCCGTGTAAAAATTTGAACTAGAAAAGGGGATTGTATGGAATTTGTTCTTGAACTAAAAGGAATCACCAAACAGTTTCCCGGCGTACTCGCAAACGATCATATCAACCTCACACTGAAAAAGGGTGAGATTTTGGCGCTTTTAGGCGAAAATGGCGCCGGAAAATCGACCCTGATGAACATTCTTTATGGCCTGTATCAACCTGATGAGGGTGAGATCTTCATCAACGGGAAAAAGGCTGTGATCAATTCGCCAACCGATGCCATCCAAGCCGGCATTGGTATGGTCCATCAGCATTTTATGCTCATTCCGGTGTTTACTGTGGCTGAAAACATCATGCTGGGGCAAGAATCAGTGAAATTTGGAGATTTTCTTGATCGTGCCGAAGCCTCAAAAAAGATTTTGGAGATTTCAGAGCAATTTAATTTGCCAGTAAATCCCAATGACATGGTCAGGGATATTCCCGTCGGTATTCAGCAAAAGGTAGAGATTATTAAACTCCTCTATCGCGAAGCAGAAATTTTAATTTTCGATGAACCTACTGCTGTCCTAACGCCGCAAGAAGCAGATGAATTGTTTGCAATTATGCGGTCTCTCGCCAAGCAGGGCAAATCGATCATCTTCATCACTCACAAACTACGCGAAGTACTTGAAGTAGCTGATCGCATCATGGTCATCCGACTGGGCACAGTGGTCGGAGAAACCATACCGGCTGAAGCCGATAAGAACAGCCTGGCAGCCATGATGGTCGGTCGTGAGGTGAACCTGGTTGTTGAAAAAGAGGTTAAGGTCCCGGGTGACGTAGTCGTTAGCATTCAGGACCTGGTTGTTGTTGACAAATTCAAAAACATCGTGGTAGACCACGTTTCATTAGAAGTGCGTTCCGGTGAGATTGTCGGTGTAGCTGGCGTTCAGGGCAACGGTCAAACTGAGCTGGTTGAAGCCATTACTGGTTTACGCAAAAACTCCGGAGGTTTGATCACACTTTTAGGGGAGGATATCACCCACGCCACCCCACGCCAGATCACTGAATTGGGTTCAGCTCATGTTCCCGAAGACAGACAAGCGGACGGGCTGGTATTGCCTTTCCCGACCGCAGAAAATCTGGTTTTATGCACATATTATAAAGAACCTTTCTCAAAAGGTGTCGTCTTGCAATATCAAACCATCCTCGAACACGCACAACACCTGATCCACGATTTTGACATCCGCACACCCACCGCATTAACCCCCGTCAGTAACCTTTCAGGTGGCAATCAGCAAAAAGTGATCATCGCCCGGGAACTTTCTCGTCCTATTCAATTTTTAATGGCTTCGCAACCCACACGCGGCCTGGATGTCGGTTCTATCGAATATATCCACAAACGCATTGTACAAAAACGTGATGAAGGTTGTGCAGTATTGCTCGTTTCACCTGAACTGGACGAGGTCATGGAGCTCTCCGACCGAATTGCTGTCATGTACCGTGGCAAGATACTGGCTATTGTCGATAGCAATATGGTAACCAAAGAGCAGGTTGGTCTGATGATGGCGGGCGAAATACCAGAAGAAGGGTTTACCGCCAGAGAAGAACGCCTTGTAGAAAAGACCTTTTAGGAGGGCGCGCTTATGAAACGTGAACTTAAAAAACTTGAAGAAGCAGGTCAGGTCTTGCTTCAGGAGATTAACGAACCCGAAGGCGAGCCCACCGGACATAAACGCTCTTTTTGGAATGTGATCTCCATCCCGGCACTTGCGATCCTGACCGGGTTAATCATCGGCGCCATATTGATTGTTGCAACCAGTTCCTCAGTCTATGAAGCCTTCAGTCATTCTTTCGGTGAAGGCCTGGCTGCGATTGGTAAAGAGGTGTTTACCGCTTACAAAGCCTTGTTCACCGGTTCAATTGGTGACCCGGTCCGGATTATCAATGCAATTAGCTCAGGCGATGACCGCCTGATACGGGCGGCTGTAAATCCCTTTCTCGAAAGCCTGGTACAGGCAACACCTTATATTTTTGCTGGACTGGCTGTTGCACTTGGCTTTCGGGCTGGCTTGTTCAACATCGGAGTTGAAGGGCAGTTGTTCATCGGTGCTGCCTGTGCAACCTTCGTCGGCTATGCCATCAAAGGCTTGCCCTTTATCATTCACATGCCTCTTGCCTTTCTGGCAGGCGCATTAGGCGGTGCCCTGTGGGGATTTATCCCCGGCTTGTTAAAAGCCCTTACAGGGGGGCACGAAGTGATCAACACCATTATGATGAACTATATTGCCTTCCGCCTGACCGAATGGCTGCTCTCTGGACCAATGACACGTCCAGGTTCTGGCGGCATGCCGATCAGTCCTATAATTGAGGAAAGCGCACAAATCCCACAATTCTTCAAAAACCCCATTCGTATCCATCTGGGTTTCTTTATTGCTTTGGGGGTCGCCTGGTTGATTTGGTGGTTGCTTTTCAAGACCAAGTGGGGGTTAAATCTTCGAATAGTGGGCGCTAATCCACGGGCGGCTAAATATGCCGGATTGAGTGTAGGAAAATCTTACATGCTCGGCATGGCAATTTCAGGCGCACTGGCTGGCTTAGCCGGAGGCGTCCAAATTCTGGCTGTTAATCGCAGTATGGCTCTTGGTCTATCTTCTGGGTATGGGTTTGACAGCATCGCCCTGGCTTTAATTGGAAACAACCATCCTCTGGGTGTCATTCTGACATCAATTTTGTTTGGCACCCTGCGCAATGGTGCCACCCGCATGATGGTTGTTTCCAGCATTCCCATCGACATCGTGGATGTTATGCAGGCCATCATTTTGATGTTTGTAGCAGCGCCAGCAATCATCCGCACACTTTACCGCCTGCGTAAACCCAAACAAGAAGAAGAAACAGCCTTTGTCAGTGGATGGGGAGGAGGTCAATCGTGACGAACACTTCACTTGCAATTAAACACAAAAGGATTTATGAAATTTCCCCGGGCAGAAAGATATTTATGGGCATTGCCGAGTTGTTAATCGCCCTGATCATCCTGGTTGGATTTGTGCTCAACACCGAAGCGAACACCCTGACCACATTTGTTATGACCCCTGGCGGGATCGAAATCGGTGCAATGCCCGATTGGGTCATTCCAGCCCTACCAACGCTAATCGTTTTGACAATCATCCCAACTTTGATTGGCGTCTATCAGCTCATCCGCGGCTTTGGACGAGCAACTAACGCTATGGTGGGCGTAAGTGCACTCTGCCTCATCTTTGGCTTTGTTACCTGGCAGGCTAGCGGTAAATCCGTTAACCTGGCAGGCATGCTGACCAGTGCCGTTTCACTCGCTGTCCCAATTACCCTGGGCGCGTTCTCCGGTGTTCTTTCTGAAAGGGCTGGCGTTGTCAATATCGCCATCGAAGGCATGATGCTGATGGGAGCCATGGTTGGTTCATTAATTGGCAGTCTCACCCATAACGCTTGGATTGGCTTGGCAGGTTCGATATTGTCGGGGTTATTGCTCAGTTCAATCCATGCTGTTCTTTCCATCAAATACAAGATCAATCAGGTCATTTCCGGGACGGTGATCAACATCTTCTCGGCGGGAATGACAGCCTTTATCTCACAGAAGTACTTGCAGCCGAACCAGGCTCTGAATACGCCGCCGCTATTTGCACGGCTTCCCATTCCTGGTTTAGCCAGCATCCCGCTCCTTGGTCCGATGTTTTTCAACACCAACGTATTTGTTTACCTGATGTTCATTTTGCTGATCGTCATTCAGGTAGCACTATTTTCTACACGCTGGGGATTGCGTCTTCGCTCCGTGGGAGAGCACCCACGCGCCGCCGATACCCTGGGGATTGACGTCATCAAAACCCGCTATGTAGCCGTGTTATTGAGCGGCATTGTCGCAGGCCTGGGAGGTGCATTCTTCACGCTGGGATCAGTGGGTCGTTTTAATGAAGGCATGACAGCAGGCAAGGGGTTCATTGGTTTGGCTGCCATGATCTTCGGCAACTGGCGCCCCTTAGGCGCCATGGGCGCTGGCTTGATTTTCGGTTTTGCCGATGCCATCGGCTCCAAGCTTCTGCTCCTTGGCAGCGCGATTCCACCCCAGATTATGGCTATGGCGCCCTATCTGATCACGATGATCGTCCTTGCCGGGTTTATTGGAAAAGGTGATGTCCCTGCCGCTGACGGCGAACCCTACGAAAAAGAATAAAACTACAAGATCTTTGAATCAACCATAACCACCTGGTAAGCTCGCCAGGTGGTTTTTGTTTTCTAATCAGCGGTATAATTACGCACAATTCCACCAGAGCAAGGAGGAATTTGACACAAATTCACCCGATTTACCTTGATTACAACGCCACAACCCCATTAACCCCGGCCGTCATCGCAGCGATGCGTCCTTTCTTGGAAGAACACTTTGGCAACCCGTCTTCAAGCCACATTTTTGGTCAAATCGCCCAACATGCTGTAGAGAAAGCCCGTGGGCAGGTATCAGCATTGATCGGCGCCAGCCCGGATGAAATCGTCTTCACCGGCAGCGGCACAGAAGCTAACAACATCGCGATCCAGGGGATCGCCAGGGCGCGCCAAACCAGGGGCAATCATATCATCACCACGGCCATTGAACACCCGGCGGTGACCGAAGTGTGCACCTACCTGGCATCACAGGGGTTTCAGATCACCACTTTGCCCGTTGATGCCTGTGGGCAGGTCTCACCTGATGACCTGGCTGCCGCCCTGACCCCTGAGACCATCCTGGTGAGCATCATGCACGCCAACAATGAAGTCGGCACCATCCAGTCGATTCGAACACTGGCTGAAATGACCCGTCAAACCGGCGCATTGTTTCACACCGATGCCGCCCAATCCGTGGGAAAGCTCCCCGTTGATGTCCATAAATTAGGTGTTGATCTGCTTTCAATTGCCGGGCACAAGCTTTACGCGCCCAAGGGCGTCGGCGCTCTTTATATCCGGCACGGAGTCACCCTTGAAAAAATCCTTTTTGGTGCGAATCAAGAGCGCGCACTGCGTCCGGGCACCGAGAACGTCCTCGAGATTGTCGGGTTGGGTGCAGCTGCTGAGGAAGCCAGGCAAACCCTGCCAGAACGCGTTCAACACCTCCAGACGATGCGCAATCGCCTGCATGCCGGCCTGCAATCAGCCCTGCCCTCTGGTATGCTGCGTCTGAATGGACACCCCGATGAACGCCTGCCAAACACGCTCAACCTCTCATTTAAAAACCTTGAAGCCAGCATGCTGCTCAATAATATCTCCGAATTTGTCGCCGCCTCTGCGGGAGCTGCGTGCCATTCAGACCGTATCGTCATCTCCAGTGTACTGCAAGCCATGGGTGTCCCCCTCGAATGGGCCAAAGGTGCCCTGCGCTTCTCTGTGGGCACAATGACCTCAGCAGATGACATCGACCGCGCGGTTGAAATCATTGCCCGCGCAGTCTCCACGTTGGATCCAACCTTTGTTAAATAACTCGGCAGAAATATTGAATGTCATAATAATATTTCTATTTTCAACACTTTTTCAATCCGGAGTTGTTGATCGAGCCTTTATGGGGAGCCTGTTCCTTCAACTGAAGGGTGTATAATCGAAAATGCGCTCGGGAAACTCCCAGAAAAAGCGCCAGATCTGAAATTATGCTGAACAACCTCAAAGCACCGAAAGAGAATTTTATGTCAACCATTAGCATTCAAAACATTTCCAAACGCTTTGGCACAACCCAGGCTGTGGATAATTTGAGCTTTGACGTCCACCCGGGAGAGATTTTCGGATTGCTGGGCCCCAACGGCGCTGGTAAAACCACCTGCATCCGCATGATCCTCGATATTTTTGAGCCCGATGCCGGCGAAATCGCGGTGTTGGGCGGTCCTATGACCGATGATAAAAAGAATCGCATCGGCTATCTTCCAGAGGAGCGCGGCCTTTACCAGGACATTCCCCTTGATCGCTGCCTGACCTTCCTTTCCACCCTTAAAGGCATGCCCGAAAAAAGTGTTGCGCCCATTTTAGCGGATTACCTGAAGTTGTTTGACCTGTATGAAGTCCGCAACAAGAAGGTTAAAGAGCTCAGCAAGGGGATGCAGCAAAAAGCGCAGCTTATCGCCACGCTGATCCACGACCCCGAGCTGCTTATCATTGACGAACCTTTTACTGCGCTCGACCCGGTCAATACGGAGATGGTCAAAGACATTCTCGAGAGCAAACGCAATGAGGGCAAGGCGATCATCATGTCCACCCACCAGATGAACCAGGTCGAAGAACTTTGTGACCGAATTCTTCTGATTGACCATGGTCGGCGCGTGCTATACGGCACCTTGCAGGAGATTCAAAGCCAATTTGCCTCGCGGGACATTCTTGTAACAGCACTCACACCTTTGCCTGAATCGATCGACGGTGTTAAAGATATCCGGCCGCAAAATGGCCGTGAACTGCTGGTGCTTTCAGAAGATGCTCAGCCTAACCAGGTGCTCAAACAATTAATCAATCAGGGAATAGAAATATCTGCCTTTGAAATCGCTGTTCCACCCCTGAACGAGATCTTTATCCAGGTCACCAAAAAGCAAGCGGAGGATCAGGATGAATAAAACCTTGAAAGTCATAAAATATGAATACACGCGGCACGTGTTTGAAAAACGGTTTTTGTTCAGCTTGCTGAGTTTGCCCCTGGCGGTGATTGCCATGGTGATCATCGCTGTTGCAATTGCTTTGTTTTCCGTTGATAGGTCACCTATCGGGTATATTGACCGTTCTGGCTTTTTTGCTGAGGCTGCTCCACTTGAAATCAAGGGTAACCTCTTTGACCCAGCAATTGATTTCATCCCTTATTTTGATATCAACCAGGCTCAAAGTGCTCTTGAAGCCAATTCAATCCAGGCTTACTATGTCATTCCAGAGACTTTCCCAAAATCGCGTCAGGTTGAGTTATTCTTCCTGAAAACGCCCTCGGAGCAAGCACAAGGTCAGTTTGTTCAATGGACTCGGCAAAACATGGACCCCTACCAGACAATGGACCCGCTTATTCTTGAAAGGCTTCAAAAGGGCAGCGTGTTCACCATGGTATCATTGGATGGCAGCCGTGAAATGCGGCAAGATCAATGGTTATTGATCGTTCTTCCCTTCGTTGCCGGCGTCACGTTCATCATCGTGGTACTGACCAGCGGTGGCTACCTTTTGCAAGCTGTCGTGGAAGAAAAAGAAAACCGCACCATGGAAATTGTGGTTACGTCGGTCACCCCCACACAATTGATGGCCGGAAAAATCATTGGCAACATCAGTGTTGGATTAACACAACTGGCTGTTTGGCTGGCTTTTTCCTGGATCGGTCTGCTGGTTGCAGGACGATTTTGGCCTGCATTGCGAGAGATATCTATTCCAGGTCAGACAGTCGCTGTTACGGTTTTATTGTTCCTACCCGCTTTTGTTATGATTGCCGCGATCATGTCCACTATCGGGGCAGTCATGACCGAAATGCGTGAAGCCCAACAGATCAGCGGTATCTTTTCAATCCTGGTCACAATACCTTTTTATGCTACAACTCCAATCATGTTCAAACCCAATGGCACACTGGCGATCATATTAAGTCTTTTCCCTCTATCTGCACCGATCACCTTAATGTTACGGATGGCTTTAACCACAGTGCCGATCTGGCAAATTGTCTTGATTATCCTGGTGTTAATCGCCGTTGCCATACTTTCTATCGTGTTGGCAGGACGCGCCTTTCGTATGGGAATGCTGCAATACGGTAAACGGCTCTCCCTTAAAGAATTGTTGAAGAGTCAGGAGGCAGTGTGAAAAAGACCTGGATTGTGCTCAAAACCGAATTTTTAAATACGGTCACCAGACGTTCATTCATCCTTGCACTGATCTTGGTCCCACTAGTGCCTGCGATCATTTTAGGCGTTATGTCTCTGCTTAAGACCAAGGAGCCGGTGGGTGAATCGGGGGTTTCCATTTCCGTATCCCAGATTGAAGAGCAGCTGCCACAAGGCTACGTGGATTTGGCAAAAATTGTCAACAGCTCCCCGGAATGGCTCGGGGAGGATGTATTGCTCCTATTCCATCAAGAATCAGAAGCCGTAGATGCGATACTCACCGCAAAAATCAGGGGGTATTTTGTCATTCAACCGGATTACCTGGAAAGCGGCTCTGTGCGTTACATCAGCCGTGAATTTAATCCGGTTACATCCCTGGATTCAACTTGGACCATCAATTCTTTGATCCAGTACAACCTGCTCGGCGAAGACATCGATCAATTTGATGCATTTTTCTTCCCCCTTCACGTTCAATATATTGATCTGGCTCCCGATGAAGCTGAAATTGGCATCGACATCGGTAAGGATCCATACGCTTTCTATATTCCCTATGGGATGACCATGCTGTTTTATGTCCTGATCCTAACCTCTGCCAGCCTGATGATGAACAGTGTGGCAAAAGAAAAAGAAAATCGAGTGATGGAAATACTGGTTAGCTCAGTAAACCCGCGTCAGCTTTTAACGGGAAAAATCCTCGGTCTGGGTCTGGTTGGTCTGCTTCAGTTGGTGGTCTGGTTAGGCTCTGCGATCATATTGATGCGTTTGGGCGGTGCTACGCTGAAAATACCTGCAAACACCCAGCTTTCAGTTGGAGTTCTCATCTGGGGCATCGTGTTCTTCATTTTGGGTTATTTACTCTATGGCACCATCATGGCAGGCGTGGGTGCGCTGGTGGGCTCGGTCAAAGAAGCATCGCAAGCCACTTTCATTGTGGTCATTCCCATCCTGATCCCGTTGATGTTGATCGGCTTAATTATTAACCAGCCTAATTCCACTCTGTCTGTTGCTCTGAGCCTGATCCCTTTCACCGCGCCCAATACCATCATGACCCGAATGGCTGTCGCTCCGATCCCTCTCTGGCAACTGCTGGCCACCATCCTCCTGACGATGGGTGCCATCATCCTGTTGATTCGCGCGGTTTCAGGCATGTTCAGGGCGCAGTTGCTGCTGACCGGTCAAAAATTCAGCATTGGGTTATTCATCAAAGCCTTGCGCGGTAAACTGCCTGACAGTATTAAAACTTAATTTTCACAGCTGTTGGCAAAAAATCAATCCGAGCCGCATAAGCGCCATTTTTAATCCCCACGCTGAACGGATAACAATTCCCAGTCAATATGGAACGATTAATGCATTGATTACGTCATAGAAACAGCAATAAATCGAACGTCAGGGGTTGATCAGACACCTGCGCTGGCAACTCGTATGATTCAATTTAATGCAGTTGAAAATTTAATGCGGTTCAATATATAATATACTTGAGGAATGGATGATTCAACAATCAGGAGAAGCGCCATGAAAAAACCACTGTACGTGACCATAGTCACGTTGATTTTATGTCTTATTTTGGTGGGATGCAATTTTCCCAAGCAAAAACCACAGGAAAACCAGGTAGATCTGCTGAATACTGCTGCTGCTCAAACGGTGCAGGCGAAACAGACTTTGATTGCTCAGCCCTCTGAGGTTCCCCCTACACTGCCACCTTCGCCAACACACACGCTCGATCAATCCGAGCCAACTCTCGCGCCGACGAGTCCCCCAACCGCCGAACCAACCGCCGAACCAACCGCCGTGCCAACCATCACAGCGACCAGCACGCCAGAAATCCCCTGCGACCAGGCGAGCTTTGTTTCCGAAACGATACCTGATGGCACAGATTTTTTCCCGGGACAGGGCTTCACCAAAACCTGGACTATCAAAAACACCGGTTCATGCACCTGGACTGCAGATTATCATGTTGTTTTCTTCAGTGGTAACGCCATGGGTGCGCCCGCGGCCAGGTCCCTCACCACCGGAACTGTTGCCCCCGGACAAACAATCCAGATCTCACTGGAGATGCAGGCGCCAATTACATCAGGCACATACCAGGGTGATTTTAAACTGCGCAATGCTGGCGGCGTCCTGTTTGGCATTGGCGCCAAAGACGGTCCGTTCTGGGTCAAAATTAATGTGTATACCTTGCCCTATGATTTTACCGAAAACGTGTGTGCATCGGGCGTCAAATGGACCAGCGGTGCAGGAACATTGCCCTGCCCTGGAAAATATGACGATCATCGCGGCTGGGTTTTGGTGATTGACAAACCGACCCTGGAGAATAAGACCGTTGAAAACAAGCCGGGCATGCAAGTTCATCCAGATTACTCCGATAAGGGCTGGATTCGAGGTACCTACCCGGAAATAACCCTCCCTGGCAGCACCATTTTCAGAGCCACCATTGGTTGTTATGGAAATGAAAAATGTGATGTTAAATTCAAATTAAATGCTCGCATTGATGGTGGGGACGAACAAACCCTGGCTACTTGGAGTGAAATCCAGGACGGGAAGGTCAACAAGGTAGAGTTTGACCTGAGCCATCTGGCGGGTAAGAAAGTGCAATTCATTCTAATGGTTGATGCCAACGGCAGCCCGACCAATGACGTCTCGCTGTGGTTTGGTCCCAGGATTGAATCCAAATAATTGCGCCACAAAAGTAACGGCAAGAAAGGCCACCGCTGGTGGTCTTTTTGCCTTTTTCAGTAGATTGCGCCTGGCAGCTTGACTTTTTTAACCCATCATCTAGAATAGAAGATTAATCAATCCATCATCGGATCGAAGGAATGAAATTAAATGCTCAAGAGAATAAAGAAACACATCCTTGTGTTAAGCCTGATCATCTCACTGGGGTCGCTCCTCAGCGCCTGTAAGCCTGCAGAGCCCAAGCTGGATGTTAATGCCCAGAAAACCGGTTTCGTTCTGACCGCGGAAGTCCAGGCTTCTATGACTGCAGCCGCTCGACCCACTGCAACAGAAACGCCCATTCCGGAACCGTCTGCTACAGCCACCGTTCTGCCCAGCAACACACCGATCCTTCTCCCTACCAAAACAACTGAAGGAACAACCCCCGCCACTGGGGTTGATCGCGCACAGATCATCGCACAGGAACCAGAGGATAACACCCGTTTTGCGCCCGGTGAAACCTTCACCGTCACCTGGACCCTGGAAAATACGGGCACCAGCACCTGGACCACCCAGTATTATATTGAGTATGCCTCCGGAGAAAGTCTGGGTGCAGAAGATAAGGTCTACATCTGGCTGCCTGTTTCTCCTGAAACCAGCCTGGCATTAACCGTTAACATGGTTGCCCCAAGCACGCCCGGCAACAAGATCTCTTATTGGAAAATGTATAACGCCAGCGGTGATGCTTTTTATGATTTCAATATCACCATCACCGTTGGGGAGTGATTCAGCCACCTGAGATCCCGACAACGATTGCAGGATATGCGTTGTTTAGCAGAACTTAAGCGTGCTTTCTCTACCAGAGCCCATCAGCTTGGATTTACGCATGTCGGTATAACTCCTGCCCACCCTGTTCCGCATTTTGACGCTTTTGAACGCTGGATCCGCGCGGGTCATCATGCCGACATGCACTACTTAGCGCGCCAGGACACGCTGGCGAAACGGGCTGATCCAAGCCTGGTTCTGGAGGGTTGCCAGCGCGTGATCTGCTTGGCGATGCCTTACACCCCACCCCAATCCTCACTAACCGCAATCTCTCCGGGGTTTGGCAGGGTTTCTGCCTATGCCCGCCCCGCAGACTACCACCAGGTTATCCAGAATAAGCTGGTCGAATTGGAGAATCTCATTTGCAGCCTTGCAGATGGCGCGGTGAAAATAAAATCCTATGTTGATACTGGACCGGTGCTTGAACGCGCTTTTGCCGTTCAGGCCGGGCTGGGGATGGTCGGAAAAAACAGCAACCTGATCATCCAGGGAAAAGGGACTTATTTTTTCCTGGCGGTGATGCTTACTGACCTGGAATTGCCCGTTGACGCCCCCTTCACACATGACTTATGCGGGTCTTGCCAGCGTTGTATTGAAGCCTGTCCCACCTCTTGCATCCTGCCCGACCGAACCATCGATGCCAGACGCTGCATCAGCTACCTGACCATTGAAAACAAAGGGGTGATTCCGGATGCTCTCAAATGCCAGGTTGGAAACTGGCTGTTTGGCTGCGATATCTGCCAGATGGTCTGCCCGCACAACATCAGGGCACAGACTCAGCCCAGCATGCTCGGTGAGCCTCTGCTGCCAGAGCAAATGAATTTAACCGACATCCTGAACTGGGATGAGGAAGATTTCAAATCTGCCACACAAAACACCGCCCTCAACCGACCCAAACAGCGTGGGTTGGTGAGGAATGCAATTGTGGTTTTGGGTAACCAGGCTCAAGCAACCGCACTTCCATTGTTAAGAGATCATCTCGATAAGGAGGCACATCCCATGGTCTTGGATGCCCTGTACTGGGCAATTGACCAAATTGAGCGGAATCAAACCGACGATGCAAGATCAAATGGCTGATAAACCCACGTTAATGGTCGGCACTGTGCCTATTTACGGCGACCTGATCTTGGCGCCTATGGATGGAATCACCGACCTGCCCTTTCGCGGCCTGTGCCGCCGTTTGGGTTCCGCCATGAGTGTGACCGAATTCATCAACGCCCTGGATGTGCTTGAACACCACCCACGTTACCCCAAACGGCATGCCTTTGAGCCATACCATCGACCGCTCTCGCTGCAATTACTGGGCGATCAGCCCGAACAGATCCTACAAGCAGCGCTGCAGCTCGTACCGCAAGTTCAGCCCGATATTATCGACATCAACCTCGGCTGTCAATCAAAAAACGTGGTCAGTCGCGGCGCTGGGGCAGCCTTGTTGAAAACACCTGAAACAATTGCTGCCATCTTCCGCCTGATGCGTGAGAATTTCTCGCAACCTATCACCGCTAAAATCCGCCTGGGCTGGGACGAAGATTCGCTAAACTACCTGGAAGTTGCACAGGCGATCGAGGAAAATGGCTGCGCCATGCTCGCTGTGCATGGTCGCACACGCAACCAGGCATTTCGCGGCCAGGCGCGCTGGGAACCGATTCGCGAGCTCAAACAGGGGCTGACCATCCCGGTCATCGGAAACGGGGACGTGCGCACCGTCGCGGATATCGAACGCATCAAATCGATCACAGGGTGTGACGCCGTCATGATTGGCCGGGCTGCTGTGGGTAACCCCTGGATCTTCAGCCGCGTGGACCGCCATGATGTGCCCCCACAGACGGTTCACACGACCATCCTCGCCCATCTTCAGGCGATGCTTCAGTTTTATGGCGAACGGGGGGTAATTGGTTTTCGAAAATTTCTCAAAGCTTACCTGGCGCACGACAATATCCCCCGGGAAGCTCTGCTGTCATTGCTGAACAGCCAGGACCCATCCTTTATCATCCGCTGGATCGATGATTATTATGATCATCGCGCGTAAAGCAGCCCAACTTTAATGCCTTTTTCCGCCATCTTGCACAATCTAACTCGTCAGGTATAATCTAAACTTGTGACTGGTCCTGTGTCCGGTTCCGGCTGGGCGCATGGAGACCTGCAAAATATCAATACTTAAGGAGTAGCAGTGTCATGGCTTTAGATAAAGAAGTTAAAAACGAAATTATTCAGCAATACAAACAGCATGGCGAGGATACAGGCTCGCCAGAGGTTCAAATTGCGATTCTGACCACCCGCATCAAAGGTCTCACCGAGCACCTGCGGGTCAATAAACACGATGAGAGTTCCCGCCGTGGTTTGCTCAAACTGGTCGGCCATCGACGCCGTTTGCTGACCTATCTGCGCCGCAAGGATTACCACCGTTACGTGGCGCTGACCGACAGGCTTAACATCCGCAAAAAATAATTCTTCGTTTTTATTAACCTCGCGAATAACACCGCAGACAAAGCAGGTTGCTGGGCAAGAAGATCGTTGTACGCAACACCAATACTGATGGGCTTTGTCTGCGGAAATATTATTTTAATATGCAGTCCGCCGGTTGGGTATTGAAAATTGCTGAGGAGCAACGCCTCATCGGTTTTCAGTTCCTGACTGGGCGGGAAATTAGACAAAAAGGAATAACAAGTAATGCAACCCAACCCAAAAATTTATCGTACCAAACTCGGTGACAAAGAGATCATCATCGAAACGGGCAAACTGGCCGGACAGGCTGGCGGGTCCGTGACCGTTCGCCAGGGCGACAGCCTCATGTTCTGCGCTGCCACCTTGGGCGGCATCCGTGAGGGGCTCGATTACTTCCCCCTAAACGTTGAATACGAAGAACGTATGTATGCCGGTGGAAAAATTCCCGGCTCGTTCTTCCGCCGCGAAGGGCGACCCCGCGATGATGCCATCCTGATTGCCCGCATGACCGATCGCCCGATCCGCCCCCTGTTCCCCGATGGCATGCGCAACGAGGTGCAGGTGATCCTCATGTCGCTCTCCGCAGATACCGAAAACCCCCTCGATATCCTCGGCATCAACGCCGCATCAATCGCTCTGATCATTTCTGATATTCCCTGGGCAGGGCCGATCGGCGCAGTACGCATCGGTTACATCAACAGCGAGCTGATCGTCAATCCAACCATCAAGGAGATGGAAGATTCCAGGCTGGACCTGATCGTTGCTGGCACAAAACAGGCCATTGCCATGGTCGAATGCGGCGCGATCGAGGTCTCCGAACAGGTGATGGTCGAAGCCCTGGATTTGGCGCATCGCGCCATCCAGCCCATCATTGAAATCCAGGAACAGATGGCGCGTGAAGTCGGCAAGGTAAAACGTGAGGTCGAACTGACCACCCTCGACCAGGCTCTGGTCGATCAGGTTAAGCCTGCCGTTGTAGACCGTCTGCTGGATATTCTCAGGCAGCCCTATGTTAAAGAAAACCTGTACAATGGCATCCGAGATTTGAAAGAAGCAGTGATTGAAGAACTGTCTGCTGAAAAGTCTGAGACTCTTACCGAAACAGAACTGAAAACCCTCAAAAATAACATTGGCGACGCCTTCGAAGAGGTTGAAAAAGAGGTCATCCGCAAACGGATTCTCTCCGACCGTATCAGGCCTGATGGGCGCAACCCGCAGGATGTGCGTGAGATCTGGTGCGAGGTCAACACCAGCCCGCGTGCCCATGGTTCCGGTTTGTTCACTCGCGGCGAGACCCAGGTGCTCACTTTGGCGACACTCGGCACGCCCCGCGAAGCCCAGGAACTCGATAACCTGATCCCCACGGAAACCAAACGTTATATTCACCATTACAACTTCCCGCCTTATTCCACCGGTGAGACCGGCCGGCTGTTCCAATCCCGCCGTGAAGTCGGTCATGGCATGCTGGCAGAGCGTGCCCTGCGTGCGGTTCTTCCGGATGAAAAGGATTTTCCCTATACCATGCGCCTCGTCTCCGAGGTGATGTCTTCCAACGGCTCATCTTCGATGGCATCTACCTGCGGTTCTACCCTGGCGCTGATGGACACTGGCGTGCCGATCAAACGACCTGTCTCCGGCGTCGCCATGGGCATGATCAAAGAAGGCGATGATTATGTCATCCTGACCGATATCCTCGGCATGGAAGATCACCTGGGAGACATGGACTTCAAAGTCACCGGGACAACTGAAGGCATTACTGCCCTTCAAATGGACATCAAAATCAGCGGGATCACCACGCAAATCATGTCGGAGGCGCTCGAAGAAGCTCGCAAAGCCCGGCTGCACATCCTCGACAAAATGCTGGCAGTCATCGACATACCCCGCTCCGACATTAAAGATCACGCGCCGCGCATCGAGGTTATCAAAGTGTCCGTTGATAAAATCGGCGCAGTGATCGGCAAGGGCGGCGAGACGATCCGCAGCATCCAGGAAGAAACCGGCACTCGCATCGACATCGAAGACGACGGCACCATCTTTATCGCTTCAACCGACGGGGTCGGCTTTAAGGCGGCCCGCGAACGCATCGAGCGCCTCACGGAAGAGGTTAAAGTCGGACATATCTACACCGGCAAAGTGGTACGCATTGCTGACTTCGGCGCCTTTGTTGAAATTCTCCCCGGCCAGGACGGCCTGGTGCATATCTCGCAACTGGATACCAGCCACGTCAGCAAAGTGACTGATGTGGTCAAAGAAGGCGATGAAATCACCGTGATGGTCACCAATATCGACAGCCAGGGCAAGATCAGGCTCTCTCGCCAGGCGCTGCTGGAAGGCTGGACGCTGGAAGAAGCCCAATTCCACGATAGCCAGGGGAATAAAGGCAGCAATCGCCCTCGCAGCCGTCGACGGTAGCCATAAAACGGTTAGCATTAAAAAAAAACCTGCCCTCGATATGCGGGGCAGGTTTTTTAATTATTAAATCCCGGGAAAGGATGTGAACCTCGGAGAATACATTATTTTAAAAACAAAATGGGCGCGGACTGCATAACGCTCGAACTCACGACCTTCGCACAGCACCCCCGAAGCGCAGCAGAGGGGGCAGGATGTGAACCCCGGTGAGTCCATTATTTTAAAAACAAAATGGGTGCGGACTGCATAACGCTCGAACCCACGACCTTCGCGCAGCACCCCCGAAGCGCAGCGAAGGGGACAGGATGTGAACCCCGGTGAGTACATTATTTTAAAAATAAAATGGGCGCGGGCTGCATAGCGCTCGAACCCACGACCTTCGCGCAGCACCCCCCAAAGCGCAGCGAAGGGGGCAGGACGTGAACCGTGCGCTCTAACCAGCAGCCCTCGACAGGGTCTGCGAAGCTAGGTGCCCAAAACATTATAAAATTTAAAGATCTCTATCACAAACTCGAACCCACGACCTTCGCGCAGCAACCCCGAAGCGCAGCGGAGGGGGCAGGATGTGAACCCCGGTGAGTACACTATTTTAAAAACAGAATGGGCGCGGGCTGCGTAGCGCTCGAACCCACGACCTTCGCGCAGCACCCCCGAAGCGCAGCGAAGGGGGCAGGATGTGAACCCCATGAGTACATTATTTAAAAACAAAATGGGCGCGGACTGCATAACGCTCGAACCCACGACCTTCGCGCAGCACCCCCGAAGCGCAGCAGAGGGGAAAGGATGTGAACCCTCTTGAGTACATTATTTAAAAACAAAATGGGCGCGGACTGCATAACGCTCGAACCCACGACCTTCGCGCAGCACCCCCGAAGCGCAGCAGAGGGGAAAGGATGTGAACCCTCTTGAGTACATTATTTAAAAACAAAATGGGCGCGGGGGGACTCGAACCCACGACCTCACGGATGTGAACCGTGCGCTCTAACCAGCTGAGCTACGCGCCCATCGTGAAAAGCATTATAGCAAAAAATACTTCATGCGTCAATCAACCTCATTCGCCAATCCAGCTTTACCGAATGCTCTTTGCCTGGCGTTGAATTTTCCTCACTGCATCGACAATCTCTTGCGCGTCCTGCTCATCGCCCAATAGCGTACGGTGCAGCAACCAGACCGTATTTCTAAAGCCGACCTCGGTCACAGGGAAATCTTCGTCTCTGAAGGGTTTCTGAGCCGCGGCGTGCTCTGGAAGCAAGCGTTTCAGGTATTCCCCGCTGGTGAACACATCCAGGGCGTGCAGTGGCGGGTAGCTGGCTTGTGTGGGAATGCCTTCCGCCTCCAGCGCCTGGATAAACGTTTGCGTTGGTAAGCCATCAAAGCATTCCGGCTCGTAGGTGAAGATATAGCAATAATGTCCGTTGCGCGTCACGCGGGGATCATAAAATTGCGGAGTAATGCCTTCAATCATTTTTAAATTTTCGTTCAAAAAACTCGCATTTGCACTGCGCACCCTTGCCTGAGAATCAAATCTGCTCAATTGCTGATTTAAAATCGCACCCTGCCACTCACTTAAGCGATAATTTCCACCGTTGATGAAATGAGAATAAAACCACTCACCCGGCATGCGCCCACAATCATGAACTGACCGTAAAAGAATTTCCAGTTCCGGGTCGTTGGTCAACAGGATGCCGCCCTCCCCGGCGGTCATCAATTTGCTCTGTTGAAAACTGAATGTGCCAGCTTTTCCGAAGGCACCGACTTTTTTCCCTTTCCATTCACTGCCATGCGCGTGTGCGCAATCTTCAAGTAAATGTAATCCGTATTGATCAGCAATTTCTTGTAAGGCATCCAAATCTGCAGGATGACCGGCCAGGTGCACTGCAATAATCGCCCTGGTCCGCTCCGTTATCGCGGCTTTCACTTTTTGCGGGTTGATGCAGTAGGTATCCCGATCGACATCCACGAAAACAGGTAGCGCACCGTGCAGCAGGACGGCTGAGGCGGTCGCCACAAAGGTGAAATCAGGTACGATGACTTCATCGCCCAGTCCAATCCCCAAGGCGGATATCATAATTTCAATGGCTGCAGTGCCATTGGTGCAGGCAATGCCATAGCGTGCGTCGTGATAAGCAGCGAAGGCTTCCTCAAATGCTTTCGTGCGTGAGCCCGGGGTACGCCACCATGCACCGCTTTCCAGCACCTCAAGCAACGCTTCTTGCTCGTGTTCATCATATTGCGGCCATTCTGGAAATGGTTTCGTTTTCAGGGGATCTCCTCCAAGTAGTGCAAGTTTTTCCATAGTTCCTCTCGTTTTTCCGGTTTTGATTGACTGCTTCGGTATTATGTTACCACTATTCGCCGGGCAGTCGCATGATAGGATTTGTTTCATCTCCAAAACTAAAGTCATCTGATCACCCGCTTCATAAATAAAAAAAGATGCCCGTTAATTTTCGCTTATAATAGGTGCAAATGATCCTTTGATATAACTCATTTCAGATAATATCCTGGGAGGGCATTCATGTTTAAGCAATTTGGCGTTGAAATACCGGATATTTTCGCAGCCAGACGTGTTCTGGCGGTACAACCCCACTATGATGATAATGATATATCTGCCGGGGGTACACTGGCACGCCTGTCAGAGAATGGGGCTGAAGTGATCTATTTAACCGTCACCGATGACCTGGTAGGGATCATCCATGACGACTGGGATGCACACGAAGCGGTCCAGCAGGTCAAAGCGGAACAGGAGCGCGCCGGAAAAATCATTGGTGTGAAGCACCAGTACCGCCTTGACTATCCTGACGCAGGCGATTACAGCTATTTTTCTTTACGCAGGGAGATTATCAAGTATATCCGTTTGCTTAAACCCGACCTGCTTTTCAGCCTCGACCCCTGGATGCTGTACGAAGCTCATAATGACCACCTGTTGACAGCCAGAGCGAGCGCTGAAGCCGCAATATTATACACATTTACGCGCCTGACCAGCGACCTGGATGTCGATGCAGATTACCAACCTCACCCGCTGCAGGCTGTTGTTTTTCACAACACTTCCTACCCCAACACAATCGTTGATATCGGTTCGACGTTGGAAAAGAAAAATGCTGCCCTGCGCTGCTATACAGCGCAGTTTACCGAATCAGATTTAGAAATGCTGATCGCACGTACTTCACTTTATGCGCGTTACCTGGCGCGCGAAGAGTCCTTTGAATACGGTGAAGCTCTTAAAATTATGCCGCCCGAACTCCTGCACGGGATCAGTGATGCCTTTCGCTTTTAAAGCGCGTCAATCAAGCTTTGTTTTCAGTCGTTCCAGCCCCTCCAGGGCAAGTTGATCGGCATTGGCTGGCATTGGCCCGGGCATACGGTAAATTTTCCAGCTCATATCCACTTCATAACCGCCGAGTTCATATTCCGCCCGGGTAGGCAGGTAACCATAACAGCTATTAACCAGGCTGCCAAACACCGCTGCTTTCCCCTCAAAAAAGCACCTGGCTTCCTGACCGATCTGGTTGAATACCTCCATGCCCATGCTCATCAGCACCAGCCCGCCCAGGTCCAGTAGGTTCTCCTGGATCGGGAATGCCCAGGCGCCCTGGTACAGCTCTAACCTTGTCTTCCAGGGATAGAGGAACTCCAGGGCAATATCAGCCAGAAAGGGAGGCAAACCGACGGTTTTTGCTACCTCTCGATACGTTTTGGCGGGTTTTTTCATGCCCTCCGTCCCTTGCAGCGGGATCATAACGTCTGAACGCAGGTGAGTTAAGCGGTCCACCTGTATATATTGCAGACGGGTGAGTATTTCAGAGATTGAGCCATAAGCTTCCCCTCCCAATCGACTGATGTTTTCAAAATCATTCCCAACGTTCAATTTCGGGTTTAAATCACCGGTTGCTCCCTGGATATACACCGTCAGACCACCGCTCGCGTCCTCGAGCTGACGCCGCATCGCGCCCACCCAATCCGCAGACACCAGCAAGTTTTCAGGTCCCATCACCGTGGCATGACATTGCATGTTGATCACCCGACCCAACACCTCGCCCTCCTCAGACCGGGCTTCGATAACGGCAACCCGCCTGTCAACCGGGCCATCCGGGTTGACCCCAATCTCAACCCTCCCGTCTGGCAGGCGCTCCCGGCGATTAACCGCGATATCAACGTTTCCCTCACCCCAAAACAGGCTGGCGGGTTGTAATTGACCCCGGGCTTGATCGACCGCCAGGATAATCTTTTCCCGCAAGGTTTCAGCGTAGCGCTTCACCTTGGTCCGTAGTGGGTTGCTCGAAAAGCTCATCGGTGCTGAGTGCGTGTGGGCACAACACAACAATAACGGGATACCGCAGAAGTTTTCCAGCTCACGGGTAAAGTCTTCGTGGACCGCCAGCAGGTCCAGGGCAACGATCCCCACCTGCTGATCGCCCAGCGCCAACACCATGGCTGTGGCGGTCAGATCATCGTGTACGCCCCGGTTGCCTTTGAAGCGATCTCCAAAGCCGATCGTCAGAATACCCGTGGGCGGGTTGATAATTTGTCGGACAAAGCCTACTTTGAGCGAACCTGTTTCAGACATTGTTCTCCTCCTTTTCAACCAGGCCCAGGTTGTGTTTGGTTTCCTCGATCGAATCTCCCAGGTTGTAACCGCAGAAGGCAAGCAGCCCGAGTAAGACAACCAGTGAAATCACAGGGAAAACCAGACGGACGCCCAGGGGGTTGCTGGCGGTGTATCCAAAGGTGTTCAACAAGAAAGGGAGCAGGATGGCTGCAATCGAAGGCCCGATGCCAACTGCCAGGGAAAAAGCCCCGTAGAAAATCGCTTCGCGGCGGCGATTGGTGAGGTATTCGTCATAATCGACCACATTGCCCATCATGCTGTAAGCCAGAATCAGGTATCCCCCAAGGAAAGGTCCGATCAATCCCAGTGTGGCATAAGCCAGAATGGGGGCTGGGATCAATCCTACCTGGCCGACTAATAAATTCGAAGAGGCAAAGACCGCCAGCAACACCATACTCCAGCGCATCACCTTCGCATTGGAATACTTCTTTCCCAGCCAGTTCCATACGGGCGTGGTCAACACCATCAAGATCACCACCACCCCCAGATAGAGGCCCACATCCCCCTCAGATGCCCCGATCACCAGGGTTACAAAGTAGGGCAGGTTGGCGGTGATCATGGCATATGCTATATGCACCAGCAAGGTCGAAAGGAGCATCGATTGAAACGGCTTGTTTTTCAATGTATGTTTCAAACCCTCGATCACGTCTATCTGCTCGCCGACGGGTTTGCGGGTTTCGCGGATAGCCGGCACAGACAGCAGGATCGTCACAAATCCAACCACCGCAGTCACGATCCCCATGTACAAGGCGCCTTTGCTCTCAAACAAAGGAGCAATCAGCAAAGAACCCGCCATCACCCCGATGATGCCAAACACGCTTTTCCAGCTGGAAAGAGAAATGCGTTCAGCATTATTCTCTGCCAGTTCGGCCATGGTCGCATCATAGGGGATGCCCGCCAGGCTGAAGGATGAGCTGTAAACCAGCATGATCAGTGTCAGGTAGCCAGCCACCAACCAGGTGCTGCCCCCCGGCGGCATCCAGAGTAAAACCATGCTGATGGCAATAAAGGGCAGCGAAAACAGGATGAAAGGCCTGCGTCGACCCATTTTCGAGCGCAAATTGTCGCTCCAATGCCCAATGAACGGATCAATCAAGGCGTCATACAGGCTGATGATGGTCATGATTGCACCGACCACCCCAATGGGCAGGAAAATTGTCCTGCCCGAATCCACCGGCGGAGAATAAAAATATAATAGCCAGGTAGAAATCGTTATGGACAAAATGTTCAAACCGATCGATGCAGAACTGTACAATATTTTGTACCTGAGGGATAAATGGTCAGCGTTCTTGGGTTTCATGGCAGGGCTCCTTTTGTTTGATGATTCTTGCCTTATTATAAATTATAAGTTGAGGTTATTTGCCCCTGTCAGTGGATTTTTAAAAATTAGAATACCAGAATTCGCAATTTGACGACGCGATCGGCGCTCACCGCAATTTGGGTAGCTCCATCCCGAAAAGCAGGCTTTAAAGGCAAAAGGTTGATGGCAAATCGATATTATTCAGTTGTTTCGTTTCAACAGTCTCCCTCATTTTTAAATCAAAACTGGATAAGTTGAAAATTTATGTTTTTAAGCTATACGAAGTCCACCAGCAACATGATGCCTTTTGTTTCTCAAACAAAAAAACAAGTCCTTCTGTAGTTCAACATTGTGCCTGGGAGTTACTCAGCTCCTGGTTCTCGCTTCATTTAATGCCTGAATTTTAATCTGGTAAATCTCAACCAAAATCAGCATTCTGGAGTATAATAAAACCGTTATGCAAGATCGCCAAGCGCCTCCTTTTGCGTATGCCGGAGGTGCTTTTTAACGAATAGATGGACCCAATAAACCCACAAGGATCTTAAACAATGTCTGAAATTGGTAGCGTTCAACAGGTGGATATCGACAATGAAATGCGCGAGGCTTACCTCGATTATGCGATGAGCGTCATCGTCGCCCGTGCACTGCCGGATGTCAGGGATGGTCTCAAGCCGGTGCACCGCAGAATTCTCTACGCCATGCGCGATATGGGCATCCGTTCTTCTACCGCGTACAAAAAATCCGCTCGAATTGTCGGCGAGGTCCTCGGCAAATACCATCCCCATGGTGATATGGCGGTTTATGATGCCATGGCTCGCATGGCTCAGGATTTTTCTTTACGTTACACGCTGGTTGATGGTCAGGGTAATTTCGGTTCCATTGATGGCGACTCTCCCGCAGCCATGCGGTATACCGAAGCACGCCTGACGAAGATGGCTGAAGAACTGTTGATTGACCTCGATAAAGAGACCGTTAATTTTGTCGAAAACTTTGATGGTTCCTTGCAGGAGCCCGAGGTCCTGCCAGCCCGGCTTCCCAACCTGCTGTTAAATGGGTCTTCTGGTATTGCCGTGGGCATGGCAACCAACGTCCCACCGCATAACCTGGTGGAACTTGTAAACGCACTCAATTACCTGATTGATCACTACGATGACATGGACGAGGTCAGTGTCGAAGATTTAATGCAATTCCTGCCAGGTCCTGACTTTCCTACCGGAGGCATTATCGTGGGCGATGAGGGTATCCGCCAGGCGTATAGCACCGGGCGAGGACGCATTGTGATGCGCGGTACTGCCACCATCGAAGAGGTTAGCGGTGGTCGTTATACCATCAAGATTACCGAGATTCCCTACCAACTCAACAAAACCACGCTGATTGAGCGCATTGCCGAACTCGTCCGTGAAGGCCGCCTGGATTCTATCTCCGATATGCGCGACGAATCCGATCGAAATGGCATGCGGATCGTGATCGAGCTGAAGAAAAACTCACAGCCCAAACGGGTGCTTAACCAACTTTACAAATACACACCCCTGCAATCGACCTTTGGCGCACAAATCCTGGCGCTGATCGATGGCGAACCCCGCTTACTAACCCTGAAACGCGCTTTGCAAGCCTACCTGGAACACCGTCAGGAAGTAATCACACGCCGCTCGGAATATGAACTTAATAAGGCAAAACACCGGGCGCACATCCTGGATGGCCTGTTGATTGCTCTGGCGAACCTTGATGATGTAATCCAAACCATTCGCGAATCTGAAGATGCCGATATAGCCAAAGAGCGCTTGATGACACGCTTCAACCTGTCGGAAATTCAATCTCAAGCGATTCTGGATATGCAATTACGCCGGCTTGCCGCCCTGGAACGTCAGAAAATCATGGATGAGCACAAGGAAGTCATGGACCTGATCGCCTACCTGGAGGACTTGCTGGCTAATCCCAAGAAGATCCTTGATATCATCAGCGCCGATTTGGATGAGATTGCAAAAAACTATGGCGATGAGCGCCGCACACTAATTGCGCCTGACGCCACCAGTGACCTTTCTGAAGAATCATTGGTCAAAAAGGAAGAGGTCTTCGTCAGCATCACTCAAAAAGGTTATGTCAAACGCGTGTCAGAGAACACCTACCGCTCCCAGGCGCGGGGCGGTCGGGGCGTCATCGGGCAATCCATGCGGGCTGAGGACGAAGTGAAGTTCTTCCTGCGTTGTCACACCCTGAGCACATTGCTGTTTTTCTCTGATAAAGGCAAGGTCTATTCTGAAAAAGTCTGGCAGCTCCCCGAAGAGAGCCGCACCGGGCGGGGAATCGCAATCAATAACATCATTAACATTGGCGCTAACGAAAAAATTACCGCTGTCGTGCCGGTGGTAAGTTTTGAAGCAGCAGCCTACTGCACCATGGCCACCCGGCAAGGTCGGGTCAAGCGTGTTGAATTATCTCAATTCCAGGCTGTGCGCCCCTCCGGTTTGATCGCCATCTCACTGGAAGAGGACGACCAGTTGGGCTGGGTCAACCTGACCAGCGGAAAAGACGAGCTGATCTTTGTCACCCGTGATGGGTCTGCATTACGCTATTCCGAAACTGAAATACGTGTAATGGGTCGAACCGCCAAGGGTGTGATCGGCATCCGCATGCGCCCCGGGGATGCCATGGCAGATCTGGAAGTGGTTGAGCCAGACGGCTATCTACTGGTCGTGACTGAAAAAGGCTTTGGCAAGCGCACGCCATTGAAAGAATACTCACCCAAAGGGCGCGGTACAATGGGGATTGCCACCATTAATAAAAACGCTCATAAAATTATTGGGAAAATCGCCGAAGCACGCGTCGTCAAAGAAAAAGACGATATCTCAATCATCTCCAGTCATGGGATCGTGATTCGCTTTGCAGTCGCAGATATTTCCATTCAGGGTCGAGCGACCCGTGGCGTCAAGGTCATGCAATTGGAAGAAGGTGACACGGTTGCCGCGCTGGCGCGTATTCCTGACTTGACCTCTAAAGAATAAACGAACACCCCGCACGCTTTAATCGGCTTGCGGAGTGTTTTCTTAATCATCAGCCGCGATTAATCATCTCGCATTATAATCTCGCCATTCAGCACATCGAATTTTCTGTCGTCCTGGGTCTCAACCGAAAGCCGTCCGTCTGACATGATCCCAATGATCCGCACCCTTTGCGGCTGTTCACCGGGTCGCTGAAATCTAACCCATTCATCCCGCCAGGATAAATATTGATTGCAAGCCGCAACAAACGCGTCTTCCGCCAGTATATTCCGATATTTCCGCAACCCATGCACAATCTGAGCAAGCAGAGACCAGCGGTCGACCGGCTCCCCCAGGGCAGATTGGATATCGATCGCCGGGTACCGTAATTCCTCTGCCGGTGGGACCGACCCAAAGGACACATTGACTCCGATGCCAATCACGGCTGCCTCCAGTTGATCAGCCAGCCAGCTCGATTCAACCAGCACACCACCCACCTTGGCACCAGACAGCAAAACATCGTTGGGCCATTTTAACGACCCCCTTAATCCCAGACCTTCCAGCGCATAAATCAACCCCAATCCGCCCAGGGCAGCCAGGCGCGCATAATATGCGACCTCGTCGGGCGAAAGCCTGAAAACCAGGCTGAACGCCAGGGCACAACCCGGCTCGGTAATCCAATGCCGTCCAGCCCGCCCCCTACCGGTGGTTTGTGCATCTGCCACAACCAGGGTCCAATCAGGCGCCCCTTGTTTAGCCCAATTTAAAGCCATGTCATTGGTGGATCCTACCATTGGGAAAAAGCGCCAGGCAGGGATATCCATCTGATCCAGATAACTTCCGACAGTATCAATCGAGGTCATAGGATGTTTTCTTAGAGCCATCACAACAATCACCAGGGCGCCAAAAGGCAACAAAATCGGCGTGCTGTGTTTGGTATAAAATAGTTTTTATCCTTTCAGAGCTTTTTTCAGCAATTCCGTCATCTTGGCAATATCGGCAGCGAGGATATCGGGTTGATATTCCGAGCGGGTCAGGTCTTCAACCTGGGTCTCGCCGCTCAGCACCAATGCCGTGGTCATTCCCCAACGTCCCAGCGCAATATCGGTATACAATCGGTCGCCAATCATGCAGTGTTCCTCAACTGCAAAACCGGTCTTTTGAACCAGGGCATCCACAATGGGACGGTTGGGTTTGCCGATGATCACATCCGGTCGCCTGCCGGTTGAGGTCGCCACCAGCTCGATCATCGAACCGACGTCCGGTTTAAACCCGTCTTCCGTGGGGCAGTTGATATCCGGATGGGTGGCAATATAGGGCTTTCCAGCAGTCACCAGGACACACAATTTCCACAACTTGTCGTAGGTCAGCGTGGTATCAAAGCCCAGCACAGCCACATCCGGATCGTTATCGGTCAGCTCGAAGCCATTTCGCTCAAATTCGGTCATTAAAGCCGGCGTCCCAACCACGTATAACGCGGCATCCGCAAAATGCTGATGTAAATAAATGGCGGTCGCTTCGCCAGAGGTGAAAATCTGTTCCTGGGGCACATCCAATCCCAAACGGGTGAATTTCTCAGTATATTCAACCCGCGAACGCGAGGAATTATTGGTCAAGAAATAATATGGGATTCCATTTTCATTTAATAAATCGAGCCAACTCTGTGCGCCTGGTAATAGTTGATTTCCCAGGTAAATGGTGCCATCCATATCCATTAAAAAGCAGCGGATATGGCGTAATTTTTCCATCGATTCCATTGGTCCGTATCCTCTTTAGCCATGACAAATTTTAACAACCATAATCATAGCCCGACTTGCCTTTTTTGGGGACAAATCATCCGGAATAAAGGTTAAAAGACCCTGCTGGCAATGACACTGGGGGACAAAACACGAAAATAACAATCAAACCAGGGGCTGAAACATGGAAACCTGTCTTCAAATCGGCTATAATAATTCAGCAAGCCCTTAAGAAGTCGATAAACCCTGAAAGGTAGAGAAATGAAACCCATTTCATTAACCGGCATCAAGCCCACCGGCAAACCCCATATCGGAAACTACCTGGGTATGTACCGCCCAGCACTTGACCTGATGAAAACTTATCAGGGCATTTACTTTGTTGCCGATTACCACGCCCTGACCATCATGCACGACCCGGAAACACTGCGGGAACTGGTTTACGAGGTGGCAGCAGGCTGGTTAGCTCTCGGGCTTGACCCGGATGAAGCTATCTTTTTCCGCCAATCCGATGTTCCCGAAATCCCCGAGTTAACCTGGGTCCTGTCTTGTTTCACCTCCAAAGGTTTGCTCAACCGCGCCCATGCTTACAAAGCTGCAGTGGATGAGAACCTCTCCCTGGGCAGGGATCCTGATGAGGGCGTCAACGCCGGTCTTTTCAACTATCCCGTCTTGATGGCTGCGGATATCCTCCTGTACGGTTCTGATGTGGTCCCGGTCGGACTGGATCAAAAACAGCACATCGAGATCACCCGTGACATTGCAGAAGCCTTCAACCGGACCTACGGACCGGTACTCAAGGTTCCAGAGGGCATCATCCAGGAGAATGTGATGAAAGTGCCCGGCATCGACGGTCAGAAAATGAGTAAGAGCTACAATAACACCATCCCGATCTTCGCACCTGAAAAAGAAGTCCGCAAGCAGGTGATGCGGATCGTCACAGACAGCAAGCGCCCCGAAGACCCCAAAGACCCGCACGACAGCACCCTGTTTACCCTGTTGAGTTTCTTTGCCAGCCCTGAACGCCTGGAGGAAATCCGCCAGCTCTATGTGCACGGCGGCGCTGCTTACGGTGATCTCAAGAAGGAATTAGCCAATTTGATCCTGGCGCATTTCGCTGACGCACGCCAGAGTTTTGCTGACCTGATGAACAATCGCGGCTATATTGACGATGTCCTGGCTCAGGGCGCTCAAAAAGCACGACGCATGGGACAACCTTACCTTGCTGCCGTCCGCAAGGCGACAGGAATCGATTAAAATTTGGGGACAAGAAATCAAGAAAAATTAACCGGCAGCCGGGTTTCCCCGCTGCCGGTTTTTTTAGTTTTTTCAGTGCACTCATCCACTGGGGTTTCGTAAACATTCTTCGCAATGATGAATACAACACCCTCTCCCAACAGGGAGAGCGGTGATCCGCGCCGGTTTATGGTAACATCCTGAAAGACTTGAAACCAACATTAACAAACTTTGGCGTCCAAGGATGTCTGAAAACGCCACTTCTATCAATAGCATTGACACGTTTCAATAGAAGATGGACGATCCTTTGGTAACCTTATCTTTTAACTTAACAGAAGCGATCTCGCAAACCGCACAACAATTGCCAGCATGTTGGAAAACCTTGCTATAATATCAAAGCAGGAGAATTTAACCACGCCCGGACCTCTGTCGATTGAGACCATCTCCAGAAATTCGGGTAAGGCTCTGGGCGCAACTTTGCGGTCAAACCGTGCATGATGTGGGTTTGAACAGACACAGGCATGAAAGGCAGGCACAATGAGGCAAACATGGAATCAAGGCGATATTTACGCCAACGACATTAATATTTTTTATTATCGCACGGGCGGAAATAAACCCCAGGTGGTGCTCAACCATGGCGCCATGGATGACGGCCTGTGTTGGACCCGGGTTGCAAAAGCATTGGAAAACGATTATGACGTACTGATGCTCGATGCCCGCGGTCACGGGCATTCAGATAACGGACAGGGAGATTATTCATCTCGCAGCCGGGCGGAGGATTTAGCCGCTGTGATCAGGGCTTTAGGGCTGGATCGGCCTGTTATAGGCGGGCATTCGATGGGAGCGGAAGCCGCATTAACCATGGCAGGGCTGTATCCTGAACTGACAAGGGGGGTCTTTCTTGAAGACCCGCCCATCTTTTTACCCGGTCAACCCATTTTCGGCGGTGACCTGGCTGGAAAGGGAAGGGACCCCTTCAAATATATGATGGTCTTCATGCGATTCATCCGAATGATGCCCCTTTCTGTCGGCGTTTCGATCGGGCGCCGGATATTTTCGAATTACCATGAAGACGAAATTCTGCCCTGGGTCAATTCAAAAAGAAGCCTCAGTAAAGATTTGCTCGCCAGCCTTTTTACCATCTTAGACTTAAACGGCGGCATCCCTATTGAACCTCTATCCAGAATTGACTCACCCATACTGCTGATCATGGGTGACCGGGAGGCTGGCGCAATCGTCTCTCAGGAGGTAGCCGAGGCGGTAAAAACTGCCGCCAGGGACGTTCGCCTTTGTCACCTCTCTGGCGCCAGCCATGACGTTCGCCGCACCCGGTTTGAAGGTTATATCCAAGCCCTGCGCAAGTTTTTATCCGAAATCTACACCTGAGCTGGAGTTCGTGTAATATATTAAGAATGTGTCAATTAAAATTCGTTTGATCATGATTTAGAAGTTTAAGGAGCTGATTATGCCCAACATCCAACAACTGATTGCTGAGATGACCTTAGAGGAAAAAGCCTCCCTGTGCTCGGGGTTGAACCTGTGGTACACAAAGCCTGTTGAACGCCTGGGGATTCCCTCGATCATGGTCACTGACGGACCTCACGGCTTGCGCAAACAGGTTGAAGTCAACGATATGGGCGGCCTGTCAGAGAGCTACCCGGCGACCTGCTTTCCAACCGCGTCAGCGCTGGCAGCGACCTGGGATCGCGAACTGGTGCAACAGGTGGGCATTGCCTTAGGCGAAGAATGCCGGCAGGAACGCGTACTTGTGCTCCTCGGTCCAGGAGCCAACATCAAGCGTTCTCCCCTGTGCGGGCGCAACTTTGAATATTTCTCTGAAGACCCCTTTCTTTCAGGTGAAATCGCGAAGAGCCATATTCTCGGTGTTCAAAGCCAGGGGGTCGGGACTTCGCTGAAGCACTTTGCAACCAACAACCAGGAATATCGACGCATGACCGTTGACGCGGTCATCGACACGCGTGCCCTGCACGAAATCTACCTGGCCGGGTTTGAAATTGCCGTTCGTGAAACGCAGCCCTGGACCATCATGGGCGCTTACAACCGGCTGAATGGGACTTATTGCTGCGAAAACCCGCTGCTCTTGAACGAAATCCTCAGAAAAAGATGGGGATTTCACGGCCTGGTCATGACCGATTGGGGCGCAATGAATGCGCGTGTAGCGGCGCTTGAATCTGGACTGGAACTGGAAATGCCCGGCCCGGCTGATGCCAATGATGCCCGTATTGTAGAAGCCGTTCGCAGCGGTGAGCTGGATATCGCCGTACTGGATCAGGCCGTAGAACGCATCCTGGAGATGGTATTTAAAGCCCAACCTGTCTTTGCTGAAGATGACCGCTTTGACCAGGATGCCCACCATGCCCTGGCTCGCCGGGTGGCTGCAGAAGGCTCGGTGTTGCTTAAGAATGCTGGGGAAATTCTTCCGCTGGAAAAAACAGCCCGGATTGCGCTGTTGGGGAGCTTTGCGAAACAGCCCCGCTACCAGGGTGCTGGCAGTTCGTTGATCAACCCTTTGCGGCTCGATAACCTGCATGATGAGATGGTCAAAATTGCTGGCTCTGAAAACATTGCATATGCGCCCGGATATCCAGGGCAGGGGTTGATCTTTGATGCGAATCTGCTGAATGAAGCGGTTCAATTGGCGCAAACTGCTGATATCGTTGTCGTCCACATCGGTTTGCCCGACTCCTTCGAAGTTGAAGGAATGGATCGAGGTCACCTCAAGCTGCCAGAAAGTCATAACCGGTTGGTGGAAGCGGTATGCGCTATTCACGATAAAGTTGTGGTCGTGCTCAGCAACGGCTCCCCGGTGGAAATGCCCTGGGTCGACCAGGTTGAAGCCATCCTGGAAGGCTACCTGGGCGGTCAGGCGGGGGGCGGCGGCTTGGCAGATGTTCTTTATGGTCTTGTCAACCCGAGCGGTAAATTAGCCGAGACCTTCCCCCTGCGGCTGGAAGATCATCCCTCTCATGCGTACTTCCCGGGCGGACCGAAAACCGTGGAATATCGCGAAAGCCTGTTTGTCGGTTACCGATTTTTCGAAACGGTTGACAAACCCGTCCTGTTCCCCTTCGGGCATGGTCTGAGCTATACCACCTTTGCCTACGAAGACCTGCGCCTCAGCCATTCAACCCTGACCGACCAGGAGACCCTGACCGTCCGCTTGACCGTGCGCAATACAGGCGCCAGGGCAGGCAAAGAGGTTGTCCAGGTTTACATCAACCCCGAATCGCCAACCGCCTTTCGCCCGAAAATGGAGTTGAAGGGCTTTGAAAAGGTTGCACTGCAACCCGGGGAAGCCAGGGAAGTGAACATCACCCTCGGTCGTCGCGCCTTTGCTCACTTCAGCACCGCCCTCAACGATTGGCAGGTTGAACCTGGAAACTACCGCATCCTGGTGGGCTCCTCTTCACGCGAGATCCATTTGGAAGGCACAGTTCAGTTAACGGCCACACAAACGCCAGCTCCGATCCCGGAACGTGATCGTGTACCCGCATATGTCAACTTCCCTTCTGATGCACGCATTGCCCGGGCTGATTTTGAAGCGCTGCTGGGACGCCCCACACCCAACAACACCATCAGTGAACGTGAGCCAGCCACAATCAATACCCCCCTGGCGGATTTACAACACTCCTTTGTCGCCAGGCAATTGAAGAAAGTCGTTCAAAAAGAAATCGAAGCCATGTCTGAGGACAATCCCGATAGCCCCAACACGCTGATGATCACTGCCATGATGTTGGATGCCCCCTTGCGCACAATTTTGATGTTTGGCGGCGATAAGCTGAATCAAACGATGATGGATGGTTTGATATTGATGATCAACCGCCGTTTCATCAAAGGTTTGATTAAACTGGTTCAAGGACAAAAACAACTTAAATCCTGATGGGATTGTTTTTAAAAAGTTAACCAAATCCGGTAAATGTGCCGACAAGGAAGGATTTCTTCGCTGGTTAAAGTGTTTACGCCAGCGTTAATCGATTGCAATGTTATAATTCCTGTCTAAACCGGTGGATCTGTAAAAAAATTATGAAATTATCGGTATTAATGCCCCTCTACAATGAACGCCGCACGCTCAGAGAGATTGTTCAGCGTGTTTTAGAGCAGCAGGTCCCCGGTGTCGATCAATTAGAATTGATCATCGTTGACGATGGTTCCACAGACGGCTCTGCAGATATCCTCCGCCAGCTCCAGGAACAACACCCGGAGATCATTCGCTCCATCTTTCTTGACGAAAATCAGGGTAAGGGTAATGCCATCCGCCTGGCTATCCAGGCAGCCAGCGGAGATATCGCCATCATCCAGGATGCAGACCTGGAATACAGCCCGTCGGATTACGGCGTTGTCCTATCCCCGATCATCAGCGGTGTAGCCGACGTGGTTTATGGGTCTCGCTTTGCCGATCGTGAACAGCGCCGTGTGCTCTACTTCCGCCACACCCTGGTCAACTGGCTCCTGACCTTCATGAGCAATTTTTTCACCAACCTGAACCTGACCGATGTCGAAACCTGTTACAAAGCCTTTCGGGTTGAGGTTGCCAAGACCATTCCCATCCGCTCTAAACGCTTTGGGATTGAACCTGAGATTACTGCCAAATTTGCTAAGCGCAAACTACGCATTTATGAAGTCCCGATCAGCTACCATGGTCGCACTTATGCCGAGGGGAAGAAGATTACCTGGAAGGATGGGCTACAAACCTTTTTCGTGATCATTAAATTTTGGTTAATCGATGATATGTTCCAGGGCAATTATGGACAGAAAGACCTGATTGACATGGAAGCTGCTCCCAAGTACACCGAATGGACGCTCGAACGCACCCGCCGATACATGGGAGACCTGCTGCTGGAAATTGGCTCCGGCATCGGCAACAATGTACGCATCCTGATGCAGTATACCGATGTGATTGCCACGGAAATCGACCCGACCTATCTGCAGGTATTGCGCAATGCCTACTTCAACACGCCCGGCGTTGAGGTTGTTGCCTGGGACGCCACCCAACCCGCGCCCCCTGACCTTCCGGAACCCGATACGATCCTGTGTTCAAATGTGATCGAACACATCCAGGATGACCACAGCGTGGTTGTTAACGCCGATAAAATTCTCGCACCGGGAGGAAGGATGATCTTCATCGTGCCGCGCGGCGAAAAGCTCTATTCCTCCCTTGATGAAGCCATCGGTCATTTTAGGCGCTACGATGCAGAGCGCTTGCGGTCGTTATTCACAAACCTGGGATATGAGATCGAAGAATTATTCACCCTCAACAAAGTTGGCGTGCTCGGCTGGTGGTATCGCGGTAAGATCGCCAAACAGCAAGCCATCGGTCGCTTTGGGTTGAAGGTCTTCAATGTGCTGGTGCCAATCTTCAAGCTGATCGACCCCATTTTGCCCTGGAAGGGGTTGTCGCTGGTGATTGTCGCCCGCAAGCCGACTAATTAATTTTGTTGTCTATGCTCACCGGGGTATTGCGCTTGAGGCGTAGCACTCGCTGTATTCGTGAATGGTGAATGGGCGCAGGTCACGCTCATTGAAAAAGTCGCCGCACGTGACGTCTGTTTTCAGCCTCCAAAGAAAAACATCTTATCCACTCCTTACGCTGGCCAGATCTTACGCCCGCCGCCAGGGGGTGTGATCGCGTCAATTAACGCCATCTCCTCGGCTGTCAGCGGGGGCAGCAGCGCGGCTTTGATGTTCTCCTCCAGTTGAGAAACTCGCTTGGCGCCCGGGATGGCAACGGTCACTGCCGGGTTCGCCATCACAAACTGGAGAGCCAGCTGGGACAGGGTACGCCCATTGGTGAGTTCTTTAAGCTTTTCAACCTTTTCCAAATCCTCCAGGAAGACGCGGTACTCATCCTGATTCCCAGTCCAGCGCTGGCGAAAATCCCCTTCTCCGAAGGTGGATTCTGGGGTGAACTTGCCGGTCAGGATCCCCATCGCCAGTGGACCGCGCACCAGCACGCCCAGGTTCTTTTCGAGTGTATAGGGAAAAATCTCCGCTTCAGCCGTACGGTTGAGAATCGAATAATCGATCTGCAGCGTGCTGGCCAGGTTGTCGGCATTAAATGCCTGTAGATACTCGAAATCGCTGGTGCTGAGCCCGTAGGCCCGCACTTTTCCCTGAGCCTGCAATTTCTGAAAACCCTCGATGTACGCTTCCATGTTGGGTTCCCGAAAATCAATGTGATACTGGATCAGATCCACATAATCGGTATTCAAACGCCTCAGGTTGGATTCCACCCCGGCGATCACCTTGTCCGCTGTGTCGTAGACGCTGACCCGTGCCTGGTGGTCAAACCCCACCCAGCCGATCTTGGTCGCCACAACAAACTGGTCCCGCCGTCCTTTCATCGCCTGCCCCAGGAGCTCTTCGCTGTGCCCCAGGCCGTACACGTCGGCTGTGTCAAAGAAGTTAATCCCCATATCCAGCGCGGCTGAGATCAAATCCAGCGATTCGCGGTCATCCACCGCGCCCCACTCATCGCCGCCCACTGCCCACAAGCCCAGGCTGAGCTTGGTAACCTCAATCCCACTTTTGCCTAAGACGCGTTTTTCTATGTCTGCCATCATTCCTCCGATTCGTGTTTGATCTTTATTCTTAGTATATTCGATAACCAAAAACCACAAAAATTGTTAAACCCTTCATATTGGTTTGATTATGAGATGATGGGTACACATCAACCCAAATCGAGCATTAAGAAGGACGATTGTTTCCATCTGAAAGCACGGAATGTCGGACCCAATACCGTGGGAGGCGGTTTCTGTGTCGCAGTAAGATTAGAGCTCCTGCATTGAAAGCGAATCTTTGATCGAGAGGATATGACCTCAACTGCGCAAGACGGCGCCCAATTCCTGATCCAGCAGGGAGATGATGCGCTGGCGCAGTTTACCCACGTCCCGATCAGTGAGGGTGCGGTCGGGAGCTGTATAGGTCAGGTTGAAGGCCAGGCTCTTTTTGCCCTCGCCGATTTGCTTTCCGCGATAGATATCGAATAATTGCACCCGGGTCAGGTATTCACCGCCACCTTTGCGCAGTACAGTCTCCACCTCGGCAGCTGTCACGGCTTCATCGACGACCACTGCCATGTCTTCCAGGACGGGCGGGTAAGCTGGGATCGGCTCAACATCAAATAAGCTCCGGGACGCAGCCAGCAATAGGTCCAGGTCAATTTCTGCCAAATAAACGGGCGGATCACCCAGCTCGGTGTTGACCTTCACCAACGGGTGCAGTTCACCCATCACTCCCAGCACTTTGCCAGCGTGTACGATTTCAGCAGTCTTTCCCGGGTGCATGCTGGGGTGCTCAGCGCGCCTGTATTCGATCTCATGAACGTGCAAACCTGCCAGCATCCCTTCAACAATGCCCTTCAGGTCATAAAAATCCATCCAGGCGGGTTCACCATCTGCCCAGTAAGGCAGGTCCCGCAACCCCATTATCCCGATGGAGAGCATCTGCTTTTCATGCGGCAATACCTGCCCATCCACCGGCAGGAATACCGGTCCGATTTCAAAGAACGCCAGGCGCTGATCGAGATGGCGATTGTATTCCAGCGCTTCCAGCATGGTCGCCAGGATGTTGCGACGCATCACCCGCCGTTCGACGCTGATCGGGTTCTTAATCTCGATATAGTCCTCAGTCGGCACATCATAACCCGAGGGGAAACAGCGCGCTTCTCGCTCAGGAGAGGTCATGCGGTAAGCCACCAGCTCCAGCAAGCCCAGGTTAACCAGCAGGTCGCGCAGCGTCTCCTGCAACATCAATCCCGGGTCAACCATCTGCGGGGGCAGGGGTTGATCCAGCCGTCGCGCGGGGATTCGGTCATAACCGTAGATGCGGCTGATCTCTTCCAGCAGGTCTGCCCTGCCGATCAGTCCCTCGCCAATATCCAAGCGGTGCGGCGGTGTATGCGCTGTGATCCTGTCGCCATCGACCTCACACACGAACGCCAGCCGCGTGAGGATCTCTGCCATCTCCTGCGCGCTGATCTCGGTTCCCAGGCTCTGATTAACCCACTCTGCTGAGAGGGTGATCACCGGGTCCTCAGGCGGGTTGGGATAGTGATCCACCAGCCCCTGAGCCACCTGACCGCCTCCCCATTCCAGCATGCGTTTCAGTGTCATTCTTACGGCAAGTTCAGCCAGGGCAGGATGCACGCCGCGACTGAAACGGTAAGCGGCTTCTGAGTTAATTTTAAGTTTGCTGACGGTTTTGCGGACGTTGATAAAATTCCACGAGGCGCCCTCCAGCAGCACATTGACGGTATCGGGATTGACTTCACTTTCCATGCCGCCCATCACTCCGGCCAGAGACAGGGGCCCGGCGGTATCGCTGACTAGTTCCATTTCGGGGTCCAGGGTGTGCGCCACTCCATCCAGTGTCGTTAGAGCTTCGCCAGGGTGTGCCGTTCGGGTAATGATTGTCGGAACGCCGCCAGCGGCGCGTTTGACAAGAACATCGTAGTCGAAGGCGTGCAGCGGCTCACCCAATTCCAACATCACATAATTGGTCGCATCGACAATGCAATTGATTGGACGCATCCCCGCCAGGTTCAGGCGTCGGCGCACCCAGTAGGGGCTGGGCTTGATGGTGACGCCTTCAATTAAACCCAAGACGAAGCGCGGGTTGAGCTCAGAGTCTTTGATCTCAACCGCAGCGCGGCCTTTTATCGGTGGACCGCTCATCTCAACGCTCGCATCCGGTTCCCTGAGCGGTTTTGCCAGTGCTGCGGCGATCTCGCGTGCCATGCCCCATACGCTGGCGTCGCGCATCATGTTCGGCAGGATATCCACGTCAATGACCGCATCGCCCATGTAATCCACCAGGGGCATGCCGGTCGGCGCATCGCCATCCAGGATGATCACACCTTCATGTTCATCCGAGATTCCCAGCTCCTTTTCAGAGCAGATCATCGACGAGGATTCAACGCCGCGGATTTTCATTTTTTTTAGAGTCATCAGCTTTCGTCCAGGCTGGTGCCCATCATAAAGTATCGCGCCCTCCCGGGCATAAGCGACCTTTAAGGGCTGCGCAAGCGGACCCGCGCCCTTGTATTCAAACAGGTTTGGCGCACCGGTCAGCACGATGAATTCCTCACTGCCGTCGCTCACCCGGCACAGCACCAGGCGGTCCGCGTTGGGATGCGGCATGACCTCATCGACCTGCGCCACCACAAATTTGTCCGCCGGCCAGCTCAGACCGGTGTACTTAAATTCGTGCTTTTCGCCAGGTGGCATCGGCAAGCCCACCCGTCGAATCTCTTCAACCTCTAACCCGACCATTGTCATCGCCTTCGCCAGGGTTTCAAGGTCAAGTTCGTCAAGTTCTACATATTCTGCTAACCAAGATAAGGGTAATTTCATAGGTCCTCATTCGTTTCATGTTTGTAAATTCTTAACCATTGATAATGTTTACTATTGAGCATCAAGCAGTGGGAATCAGGTATCAGGAAACAGGAACCAGGATAATATCTCAAATCTCATAGATATCTTCACCATCGATTGTTTCCTTAATGCCGTGGATCGTTTTTTGTTTACGTAGATGCGTAACATAGCCATTGATCATCTTTCCCAATTCGGATAATACGCTAAGATATTTTATATAGGTTGAATCGTTGATATAACCCAAGCGATGGGCAAGAACCAAGTGGGTTTCTACTTCTGCCATAGAGCCCCGAGCGATGTAACAAAAATGGATTGTCTCCTGGAAATTAAAACGACCGTATCCCTCAGCGATGTTTGCTGGGATACTTTGGACAGATCTCCGAAGTTGAGATGCCAAAGCCCATTTTTCTTCGTCCGGGAATAAGGGGATTAAGTTTTGGCAAACGTCCACAGCATAATCAACTGTTTTTTTCCAGATAAGCAAATTTTCCAATCCCTTTTCTTTCTCACCCATTATTTCCTCTCACCATAACCTAAATCCTGATTCCTGATTCCTAATTCCTGATTCCTAATTCCCGATTCCTAATTCCCGATTCCTAATTCCTGATTCCTTTCTCAAAACTGCTTCAAAAATCGCACGTCATTATTGCGGAAATGACGGATGTCATCGATGCGGTAACGCATCAAGGTGCTGCGGTCGACGCCCATTCCGGCGGCAAACCCCGAATAGATCGTCGGGTCGTACCCACCATATTCCAGAACCAGCGGGTGCACCATCCCGCACCCGAGGATCTCTAACCAGCCGGTCTCTTTACACACCGGGCAGCCTTCACCATTGCACACAAAGCAGCCCACGTCTAACTCTGCGCTGGGTTCGGTGAAGGGAAAGTGCGACGGTCGCAGGCGTGTGCGCGCATCCTCGCCAAACAGGCGTCGGGCAAAATCGTCCAGGGTGCCCTTCATCTCCGCGAAGCTGACCTGCTTGCCCACCACCAGCACCTCAACCTGGACAAACTCAATCTCGCTGCGCGCCGAGAGCTGCTCGTAACGCATCGTCGCACCGGGCAAGATGACCCGTATTGGCTCTGGCGCCCGCGCCCGCATCACACGGATTTGCCCGGGAGAGGTATGCGTGCGCAGCAATACGCCGTCCTTCGTGGTGTAGAACGTATCCCACATGTCCCTGGCGGGGTGATAGGGCGGCATGTTCAGGTATGTGAAGTTGAAATCATCTGTCTCCACTTCGGGTGAGGGATACACCTGGAAGCCCATATCACCAAAAATCTGCGTGATTTGCCGCAGCACCTGGGTCAGGGGATGGAGCCGACCACGGGTCACCGGGCGGCCGGGCAGGGTGATATCCAGTTTCTCAACCTCCAGTGATTGTTTGAGGGCAACCGCCTCCAGCGTCTGGCGTTTCTCCTCCAGGGCTGCTTCCAACGCCTGGCGCACCTCGTTAGCTGCCTTGCCCATCAGGGGACGCAGCTCCTTATCGATACTCCCCATGCTGCTGAACACAGCCATCACCGCAGAACTACGCCCCAGGTGCGTCACCCGCCAGGCTTCCAGGGCATCCAGGTCAACCACCCCTGATAGGGCGTCCAGCGCAACAGACTGGATCTGCGCCAGTTTTTCTAATTCTGTCTGTTTCGATGTCATCAATCCTTCCTCCTTAATCCTGCCACTTCTGGCAGGAGAGCAAACCCATTAAACAAAAAGCCCGTCCAAAAGGACGGATTGACCGCGGTACCACCTTTTTTGGCATTGCAGGGTCGCTGCAAAGCCCGCTCACCACCAATGGCATCCGATGCCATTGGCATCCCCGGTTAACGGTAGGGTTACCGGCCCAAACTACCAGCAAAGAATTGCCTTCACCCGGGCAGCTCAAGAGTGAACTTCAATTGGGTTCAGCAGGGTGTGGGTCTCAGTCTCAGCCCGCACCGCCCTGTCAGCCTCTGCCAGCCTACTTTCCTCTGTCATTGCTGTTTGTTATTGGTCTCTTGTTTATTATCCACAACTTTGGGTCGCTGTCAAGTGAATTGTGAAGGGCGAAGGGTGATCCGCTCACAACCCGCGGGGACGATGATGGTGAGTGGTGAATGGTAGGCGGGAGAGCCAGAAATCAGGGGGTCCGATTTGAAGGGTCATGTGACGCGCGGCGAGTAGGGGCGACGCTGGTTATCATCGCCCCTACCAGAAAAATTGACCTGATTAATTTCTCGTCGAATCCATTTCACCCGACGAGCTTCTCAGCCACATCCTTCAGGGCTAAAGCCTTAAAATCCGCCACAGACAGGGCGCCCAGTCGCTCGCCACTGCGACGGCGGACATCCACCTGGTTGTTTTCCATTTCACGGTCACCGATCACCAGCATGAAGGGCACTTTTTGTTTTTCAGCATCCCTGATTTTGGCGTTCATACGATCGCTGCGCTGATCCAATTTTACACGCAAGCCTGCCGTTTTAAGGTCTGCCGTGACTGCGCGGGCAAAGTCGACGTGGCGATCAGCAATTGGGATGATCACCGCCTGCACCGGCGCCAGCCAGAGCGGAAAGGCGCCGGCATAATGCTCGATCAAAATGCCGAAAAACCGCTCCATGCTGCCCATCAAAGCCCGGTGCACCATATACGGTTGATGAGGTTGCCCGTCTTCTTCAATATAGGTCATATCAAAGCGTTCCGGGTTATTGAAGTCAAACTGGATCGTCGAGAGCTGCCATTCACGCCCCAGCGCATCCTTGATCTTCAAATCGATCTTCGGACCGTAAAACGCACCTCCGCCTTTATCAACCTCATAGGGCAGTTCTGCCCGCTTCAGTGAGGCTTCCAGGGCTGCTTCGGCAGCCTGCCAGCGTTCGGGGTCGCCAACAGCCTTCTCCGGTCGCGTGCTCAAATAGGCGCTGATTTCGTTGAATCCGAAGGAGCGCAGAAAGTTCAGACTGAAGGAGAGCACGAAGTCGATCTCCTCTGGCATCTGCCCCGGTGTGCAAAAATGGTGGGCGTCATCCTGTGTGAAACCGCGTACCCGCATCAACCCATGCAACACCCCACTGCGCTCGTAGCGGTAGACCGTGCCCATTTCAGCATATCGCAAGGGCAGGTCGCGATAAGAACGGATATCGGATTTATAGATCTCGATATGGAAAGGGCAGTTCATCGGCTTGAGGTAATACTGTTGATTTTCAATCTCAATCGGCGAGTACATGTTCTCCGCATAGAAATCCAGGTGTCCGCTCGTCTTCCACAGGTCGGCTTTCCCGATATGCGGCGTGTAGACCAGATCATACCCGTTTTTCAGGTGCTCATCCTCCCAGAAGCGTTCTGACAGGTGACGAATCATGGCGCCCTTGGGATGCCATAATACCAGGCCCGAACCGACCGCATCACTGATGCTGTACAGGTCTAATTCCCGACCCAACTTGCGGTGATCGCGTTTTTTAGCTTCTTCTAAAAATTGCAGATATTGCTTGAGGTCCTGGGGCGAGAGCCACGCCGTTCCATAGATGCGCTGCAGCATGGGGTTATGCTCATCACCGCGCCAGTACGCGCCAGCCACACTCATCAATTTGATGGCTTTGGGGTTGATCTGACCCGTGGTCTCAAGGTGCGGTCCACGGCACAGGTCCACAAAGGTATCGCTCTTGTAAATGCTGATCACCGGTTTTTCATCAACCGGGTTGCCATGCTCATCCACCCCGCCTTCCTCAAGTCCGTCGATCAACTCCAGTTTATAGGGCTGATCTTTAAAGATTTCGCGGGCCTGGTCTGCTGAGACTTCCTCGTAGATGAAGGGTTCGTTGGCTTTGATGATTTCCCGCATGCGGGCTTCGATCTCTTCCAGGTCTTCCGGGGTCAACGGGCGCGGAAGGTCAAAGTCGTAGTAAAAGCCGTCCTCCACGGGTGGGCCAATTGCGACCTTGCCTTCCGGAAACTTCTCCAACACCGCCTGCGCCATCACATGCGCGGCGGAGTGCCGTAGCCGATAAAGCCTGGATTCTTCATATTTTTCAACCATCTTAATCCTCCTCCAGAAGATCATCTACCACCTGAGCGAAATTCGCACAGGGTTGTCAAACCATACTTAAACAAAAAAGCCCTCGCCCACTGGGGCGAGAGCAATCTCACGCGGTTCCACCCAGATTCGTCCGCGAGCTGCGCTCGGCGGACATCTCTTTGAGCCGTTAACGGGGCTATCCGTTCGCCTTATTCTGCCCGGGGCATTTCAGGTTCAAGCTCACGGGGGGTTTTGGCCGGTTCACGCCAGAGAAAACTTTCAGCCGCTGGTCTTCTCTCTCTGGTGGCGAGTGTGCCGGTTACTCGTCCCGGTCTACGCTGTGTATTTGAATAACAATATACTCCAACTCTTCCACTTAAGCAAGCGAATAGAGAGCCTGCGGTGATCATCAGTTCGGTAGATGAGGCTGTCATTTGAGAACGTCCTTCGACTGATATTTTGTCTATTTTCAAGGCGTTCTCTCCTGTTGTCTCGTGATATGAGGCAATATGATGCCGTATCCTTGGTTCAAATTTTATTGAGTTCGTTAATCGCTTATGATATACTAAATCATGTTTCCTTTCTTAATCTCTATTTTTTATCGTTTCCGGATGCGGAAAATATTAATCAAAATTTAAGCAACCTATTAATTAAACAGACAGGCAGGTCTCTATGGATGTGAAGTCTTTATCAGCCACTGAAGTCGTCAAGCCGAAACGGCGCTGGTATACCGTGCTGGCGTTATCATCAGCTGCACTGGTTGATTCAATGGAAAGCTTCGGTTACGAAATTCTGTGGCCCTATATGTATCGTTCATTGGGGGTGGCGATGAGTATGTTGGCGCCTATCCTGAGTGTTGGTAAGTTTATTGGCACCATTACCACCCCGATTTGGGGCGTACTGGCGGATCGTTACTCGCGAAAAGTGATGTTGATCGTGATGACCGGCATCTGGGGGCTGTGGACCGGGGTCATCGGGTTTGTGCAATCATTCTGGCAGTTGATGGTTGTGCGCGTATTGGCATCTTTGGGTTTGGCTGTTTTGTATCCGGTCGCATTTTCAATGATTAGTGACCTTTTTACCAGTGATAACCGGGGAAAAGCGATTGGAGTCATGACAGCGTTTGGCTTTAGCGGCAGTATGATTTCCACCGTCGTTCTCTCCACCCTTGCAACGACGGACCCAGAAGCCTGGCGTTATGGCTTCATTATTATGGGTTTGTCGAGCTTCATCACCGGCTTGATGTTATTGTTTGTCATTGAGCCGCCAAGGGGCAGCATGGAACCAGAACTGGCGGATGTGGTGGATAAGGAGACGGCACTTAAGTTTGACATAAAAAAAGTGCCAGTGCTCCTTAAAATCCCCAGTTACTGGATCTTGTTGGTGAATGATATTACGGATTGGATTGGTTTCTCAACGCTCACCGCCTGGGCGTTCACCTGGTTAGATTTGCTTGATCTTGGCACGGGCGGCATGCCCATGGTGATGCTGCTGATCTTTTGCGGTGTGATTCTCGGTCATATTGGTTTTGGCTGGTTCGGGGACTATTTAGACAAACGTTACCCTCGCCTGGGACGGATCACCCTGGGGCAGATCGGTCAGGTGCTCAGCGTTCTATCGATTATTGGGTTTCTTTATTTGGGCGCTGCCAATATCACTTACCTGTTGATCACCGGGCTTCTCTTTGGGTTATCCTTTTCAATGAAGTCAACGGGGGCTCGCGCGCCTTTATTACAGAACATCTTGCTACCTGAGTTGCGCGCATCCGGGAGGTCTTTCATTGAAATGGTATCCGGATTGGTGCTGACCGGATCCCTGACTTTTTCAGGCTGGCTTTTGAACCGGGTCGGAGAGGATCTGCAATTGATGATGTTATTGATGGTGCCAACGACGACATTTGCTGCAACGTTGGTCTGGTCACTTTTGTTCCGTTTTTATCCCGCAGACCGGATGCATTATAAGGCGATCCTGATGAACCAACGTCAAGAAATCCTTGATGATAAAGAAATATAAAAGTTGGTGTCTTATTTCACGCAGAGAAGCGAAATTACACAACCTCAAGGTAGTCGATCCCAGGTAAGGCTGCAAAAGCCGCATGCGGCTCAGTCTGGTACCAAAAAGCGACAGAAGCAATATCATCTGACCTTTGCAGGTAACGCATGGGTTTCACCACACGCCAGCCTAAATCCTGAATGGTGATCCGCAGGTCGGTTTTAAAGCGGATGGGGTCCATGATATGCCAGCGGTAGAGGCCAAACCTCGCTTGGCTTAATTTCAATCCATCGGGAAGGAGCACTTGGGGCATACCAAGAAAGGGGGTACTGAAGCGACCGTACTTTCTTTCATTTCCTTCACCTTCATAAAAACACCAGGCTCCGCCGAAATAATCCTCTGTCCCTGTACCGCAGATCGTGGGAAAGGCTTTGTCGCCGTCCAGGAAGACTTTGACCTCACCTTCCCCCCACCATCCGGATTGGATGGCTCCCCAGGCTAAGTAAGTGCCCACATAATGTCCCTGTCCCTTCACATTGTCGATGATGGTGAAGTCTTCTCCCCTGGGGAGTGGGTTTGCTCGGCGCCAAGCTGCATGCAGTGTAGCATGGTCGTCTGGAATTTGTGTTAATGTATAGTTGATCTGGTAAAAGAAGCTGTCAACTTTTTTATATCCAATATTCTCAAGCGTAACCCGGGCATTGCGATGGAAAGGCATCGGCCAGTAGGCGTTGAAACCGCCATTGGGGTTGACGACCACCGGCAATGAGTTGACCCGGCAGGGCACAGTCCATCCACAGCAGAAGAAATCTCCTAATGGGACTTCAATGGACGGCTCTTGTTCATCATCCCAATAAAAGCGCAAGATTAAAGAGCGCCAGTGTATTGAAGGGGTGGTGCACCAAATGTGTTGAATGCATCCAGGAGATGGGATCTCAGCTAATGTTGAAATTTCGCCGGGTTGAAGGGCGATAAAGGGTGATACTTTCCAACCCTGCCCCAGGTCGGCGGCTGCTCGTTCCCACTCCAACCCTGTGGTGGACATCCCACCTTCGCCTTTGGCGCCCGTCCTGTTTTCGGGACTGATGGAACGGGTTTCAGCCTGGGAAAGCCGTGATAAATTACCAAGAGTTAACCCAAAATCAAACATCGACATATCCGGCTCCTTTTCGCATATTGGGTTGTAGTGCCTCATTAATGTGCTGCTATGAACGGTTCGTATGAGGCAATTTTACCTTAGAATGACAGCTGCATCAGGGCAGCTTAAGAGCCTTGATGTGTGCCTGTAACCTTGCTTGATTTTATTCCACCACAATCAGAAATTGAGACAAGGTGTTTTTATGTGTGGAGAAGGGTAACGAACTGATGTGCCCGCTCTCCATTAATGCCACTCTGGAAGGCCTTCGGCGAAGTTTCCAGAGGAATTTGGTCATTCCCAAAAACTTCTCCGATTGCTTGGATCCATCGAAACACTTGATAAATACTCAAAGTACATATCTTCGTTAATGAGAAATTAATAATGTTATCATGGGCATAGTATCCAGTCTTTCACCAAAATTTTCTCTTTTCGCTCACACGTTTACACCCACCTCTGATCTTTCGTCAAAAGGAAAAACACAATGATCGAACTTCCTGACACAAGCCATCGCCAGGCATATTAACGAAACTCTCATCGGGAAAAGGGTCACATCGGTCTTAGCGGCTTCTTCTCCCCACAAATTCGCCTGTTACCACAACGACCCGGCTGGGTAGGCGCGGTACAGAAAAGAATCTGTTCGGTCAACCCGTCAGGCGTGCGGCTAATCGAGGCTTGCCCTGTCCCAATTGCAGCGTACCCATTCAAAAAGATTCCTTCCTGGGAGGCAGCATCATCACCTGCAGCCACTACCATCCACTTGACATTTCACCATAAAAATTCAGCACTCTTTTGGAAAACAAAAAAGCACCCGTACCCAACAGGTGCTTGATGGGTGATATAGGACTCGAACCTACGACCTTCGCGATGTCAACGCGACGCTCTAACCAACTGAGCTAACCACCCGAAAGTGTTAGCATTATACAGTCTGCCATCGATAAAATCAAGGGGAAACTATAAAACTCATCAACGTCCACTCGATCTTCATGGCTGGTCAATATCCCTTAAAGCATCGACAGCAATTTTCAACATCAAAACAGCAATGAGCATCGCCCAAAACACGATCCGCCAATTATCCTTTGCTTCAGACATTCCTCTTCTGTTGCACTTCAGTCCCGCTGTCAATGAAATCCCTATGCGAAACCCGATATGGGGTGAACGCGCGTTCGACATCACCCTGTTGATCAGATTTTAAACCATCAGCAACGCCCGTCCGCGCGCACAGGCAGCGAGGAACACCTTGTCCAACATCAAAAAACGCGAAAAAACCCTGATGATTTTTACTGGATAAGCCGTGAAAAGCCGAGATTCTATCAAAATTATGCTATCATTGTGACCAAAGGAGATACTGTACCATGCGTCCAGATTGGGATTCTTATTTCATGAAAATTGCTTATTCAGTATCCGAGCGCAGCACCTGTGACCGCGCCTTTGTGGGCTGTGTGCTGGTTCGTGATAAACGCATCCTGACCACCGGGTTTAACGGGTCGCCTGCCGGGCAAGCCCATTGTGACGAAGTGGGGCACCTGCTGGTGGAGGGACACTGTGTCCGCACCATTCATGCAGAGACCAATGCCATCATCCAGGCTGCCCTGCATGGCGTTTCCACCAAGGGTTGTTGGTGTTATGTGACGCATTTTCCCTGCCTTAATTGCACCAAGGCGCTGATCAACGCCGGAATCGCTCGCCTGATCTACCATGTGGCCTACCGTGTGGATGAACATGCAACAGAATTCTTACGCCTGGCTGAGATTGAGGTCTGTCAGTTAGATTTCACGCCCAATAACTTCGCTTAAAAACCCCAACGGCTCCCCGCGATGCTGATCATCATGGAAACATCGACCTTTGACGGGGAGCTGATAATCATCCGCTCACACCGGTTTTATGCCTTTTAAGGTCTGTCAAGTTTGCATAACTGGCAGAGTTGACGATAAATTTCGTTGTCTTTCGTCGCAATGATATTTCCCCAGCCCTGGGAATCAACCCGTTCGCAGGGGTAAGTGGAAAAACGCCGCCAGCGATGTGGCCCGCCGTATGACTTCACCGGGTACCACTCGGAGATGATGAGCCGGTATGCCCTGTCAACCAGGAAGTCAGCCAGTTGGTGAAAGCTGTAACCCAGGGGGAGTGTTTTTGCATCCTCAAACTCACACACAATGACCTTGGGGTGGGAAGATTGCGCCCATGGAAAACCTTTCAAGACCATCAGGTCAAACCCTTCGGTGTCAATTTTTAAAAAATCGACCGGCTTTGCTGAAAAGCCGTACTCCTCCAGCGCGTCGGTCAAAGTGGTCACGCTGACCTTTTCTGAAGCATGATGGCTCTCAAGGAAAGCCGAAAGCCCGCTGACACCACTTGACTCGGAGCTGACGAACAGGGTGACTTCCGGTTGTGCCCGGTCCGAGCAGGCTCGAGGATCAATAATGACGTTATTCCATGTAGAAAATGAATCTTCCAGCACGGCACGGTTGTTGGAGTCGGGTTCAAAGGCAAGCACCTGCCAGCCCAGTTCTGCAAACGGCGCCAAGCTCGAACCGTGATGCGCGCCGACATCGATCATCAACCCTGGATGTGAGCTGTTTTTAATTAAATCGTAAACGATTTTTGTTTCATCAGGGCGAAAGGAGCGGTCTAATTTTAACCTGAGGGTCGATATGATGCCTGGAATACCCTTCGTTTTGAGAATGGTTTGAGCCGTTTTCAGCTTTTTCATCAGCGCCATCATTTCACTCCTGCGATAAATTATCGAATTAATTAAGGTTTTCACATTTTACAAACAATTCGGTTTGACCGGGAACTCATTGTTTTATTTCAGCTGCGATTATACCTTGAAATTCCGACATCACCTCTCGAGCATAAACCAACGCATGCGTCATCTTGACCTTTCACCCCAAATCGGATAGACTCATAAATCGCACTTTGTGGCAATACAAGCTGGAAATATCTTGCCTTTAGGCTCATGCTTTGGTATAATCCTGCAGTCATTTGACGCGTCGTTCTTTAAAAAGTAGGGCCTGCCGATGTAGCTCAATGGTAGAGCAATCGCCTTGTAAGTGATAGGTTATGGGTTCGATTCCCATCATCGGCTCAGATTATACGCTTGTGATCGGGATGCATTTTAATCAATCATCCCGATCCCGAGCGGGTAATTAGCCCGTTTGATCCTGGACGGTTACCCAAGTGGACAAAGGGGACTGACTGTAAATCAGTTGGCACAGGCCTTCGTTGGTTCGAATCCAACACCGTCCATGTCTGGCAGCGCGGGTTGTCAGTCGGATCGGCTGCCCTCATAGCTCAGTTGGCAGAGCGCATTCTTGGTAAGAATGAGGTCATGGGTTCAAATCCCATTGAGGGCTTTCTGCCGAAATTAACATCATTGAAATTATGGTAAAGAATCTTTTTAGTTAAGGAGAAAGGAAGTTATGGGAAAACAAAAATTTGATCGCTCAAAACCGCATCTCAACGTAGGCACCATGGGACACATCGACCATGGTAAGACGACTTTGACAGCGGCGATCACCAAGGTTCAGGGTTTGCAAGGCTTCTCGAAAGCTCGCGGCTTCGCAACAATTGATAATGCGCCTGAGGAAAAAGAACGTGGCATCACCATCAATATTTCTCACGTGGAATACGAGACGGAAAACCGCCACTATGCTCACGTGGATATGCCCGGGCACAGGGACTACATCAAGAATATGATCACAGGTGCAGCACAGGTCGATGGCGCCATTCTGGTTGTGGCCGCACCTGATGGCCCCATGGACCAGACCAGGGAACACGTGTTGCTGGCGCGCCAGGTGGAAGTGCCGAGCATCGTGGTCTTCCTGAACAAGGTCGACATGATGGACGACCCTGAATTGCTGGAGCTGGTCGAGCTTGAGCTGCGCGAGATGCTGACAGGCTACGGATTCCCTGGAGATGAAATTCCGATCATTCACGGAAGTGCACTGAAGGCGTTGGAAAGCGAATCAACCGACCCGAACGCTGAGGAATACCAAAGCATTCACGAGTTGATGAAGGCTATCGATGAATACATCCCCGAGCCAATGCGTGAAGTCGACAAACCCTTCATGATGCCAGTTGAAGACGTGTTCTCGATCAAGGGCCGCGGCACCGTGGTAACCGGGCGTATTGAACGCGGCGTAATCCACACCGGCGACCCGGTTGATATCGTCGGTCTACAGGAAAAGAAATTGACCTCTGTCGTGACGGGTGTGGAAATGTTCCACAAGCTGCTCGATGAAGGCATGGCTGGTGACAACGTTGGTTTGTTGCTGCGCGGCATTGCTCGTGACGAAGTGGAACGAGGCATGGTGATTGCCAAACCGAATAGCATCACACCGCACACCAAGTTCGAAAGTGAAGTCTATATCCTCACCAAAGAGGAAGGTGGACGTCACAGCGCCTTCTTCACCGGTTACCGCCCACAGTTCTACATCCGAACCATGGATGTAACCGGCACGGTGACGCTGCCCGAAGGTGTGGAGATGGTCCTGCCGGGTGATCGTGTGAACCTGACCATTGAACTGATCGTACCGGTAGCCCTGGAGCAGGGTTCGCAATTCGCCATTCGCGAAGGCGGCCTGACCGTCGGCGCAGGTTTGATCACCAAAATTATTACCTAAATAGTTTTTATTGGAAGGATGACATGGTTGTCCTGATAAGAAGGGCAACCATGCTAGAATCAAAATGGCGAAGAAAAAAGGCATCCGTCCGGTTATTACACTGGAATGCACGAATTGCAAAGAACGCAATTACACGACGGAAAAGAACCGACGAAACGATCCAGCCCGGATGGAATTGAAAAAATATTGCTCTCGCTGCAGAGAACACACCCTGCATCGAGAGATTAAATGAGCATGCTGAGCTTGCGATTTTTGCAAAAAATGATGAGCAGCTCAGAAATGCACACAGGCCAGTAGCTCAATTTGGCAGAGCACCGCTCTCCAAAAGCGGGGGTTGCGGGTTCAAGTCCTGCCTGGCCTGCCTGGATTTTTTCAACGCCGTCTGTCATGGGCGGCGTTTTACGCCAAGACAAGGAGTGACCGGTGTCACAAAAAAAGAAAAAGAAATTGTCAATTATTCAAAAAATCCAACGCTTTTGGCGTGAAACCGTAGGTGAGCTTCGCAAGGTCACCTGGCCAACGCCCCCCGAAGCCTGGAAACTGACCAAACTCGTCATGATTGTTATGGTCATTTTGGCGACAATTCTGGGTGTGTTGGATTTCTTGTTTTCAAGATTGATCTCCTTCCTGGTTACCCTTTAATCGATTTTTAAAGGGTTTAAACAAAAAGAGTCGGACAAGGTAATTATGGCTGCAAACGATAAACCAGACGAACAAGTTCCAGAAGAGGAACAAAATACGACTGTTTCTGAATCCGAAGAAACGGTTGATATTCCTGTTCCGGCTGAAGATCCTGCTGCTGATTCCTTCAAAGACGAATTAGACGTTTCAGAAACCAAGGATTTCGAATCTTCGTCGCCAGAACAGTCATCCGCTGAAAAACTCGATGATCCCGGCGACGACCGAGCCTGGTATGTGGTCCACTGCTATTCAGGTTACGAGAATAAAGTGCGCCATAACCTCGAACAACGCATCGAATCAATGAACATGAAAGATCAGATCTTTGATGTGGTCATCCCTACTCAGGAAGAGATCGAGGTTCGAGATGGCAAACGCCGGTACATCGAACGGCATGTTTTTCCCGGATACGTGTTGGTCAACATGCTGTTGAGTGAAGAAAGCTGGTACGTTGTTCGCAACACTCCAGGTGTTACAGGCTTTGTGGGTATGGGCAACGAACCAACCCCCCTGCGCCCTGAAGAGGTCTCACAAATCCTCCGCCGCATGGAATCCGATGCCCCCACGATTAAGGTCACCTTTAAACCCGGCGAGAAAGTTCGCATTATTGATGGTCCGTTCAATGATTTTCCTGGTGTGGTGGACGAGATTGATATGGAACGTTCAAAGGTGCGTGTGTTAGTTAATTTCTTCGGGCGCTCAACGCCTGTTGAATTGGGCTTTTTACAAGTCGAAAAAATATAATCGTTTAAATCAGTTAGTTGTGGGAGGGTTTTAGCCCGTTTGAACCACAAAGGAGTATTGACGTGGCAAAGAAAGTAAAAGCAATTATTACCCTGCAAATTGAGGCTGGAAAGGCTAATCCGGCACCGCCGATTGGCCCAGCCCTGGCGCAGCACGGCGTGAACATTATGGCTTTCTGCAAAGACTATAACGGCCGTACGGCTTCACGCGCTGGCGATATCATCCCGGCGGAGATTACGATCTTTTTTGATGGCTCATTCCGTTTTAAACTGAAATCGCCACCAACGGCAATTTTACTGCGCAAAGCAGCCGGAATTGAGAAAGGTTCCAGTTTGCCTAATCGAGAAAATGTTGGAACCGTCACCCGTTCCCAGGTGCGTGAAATCGCCGAGCAAAAATTCAATGACATGAACGCGACCGATATTGAAGGTGCAATTAAGCAAATTGAAGGCACCGCCAGAAACATGGGTATTGAGATCAAAGATTAATCATTTAATGTGGGAGGGTAATGCGCCCGTTTGAACCACAAAGGAGTAATTATGGCAAGGCATGGTAAGAAATATTATGAAGTTATAAAGAAAATCGATCGGGATCAAGTCTATGATCCCGTTGAAGCCATTAAAGTATTGAAATCCGTCAGTTATGCCAATTTTGATGAGACCGTTGAAGTGCATGTGCGCACCGGTCTTGATCCGCGCCAGGCAGATCAACAAATTCGTGATGTGGTCGTGCTGCCAAATGGCCTTGGCAAGTCGGTGGTCGTGTTGGTATTTGCCCAGGGTGAAGGCGCAGACGCTGCCCGTGCAGCAGGTGCGGACTATATTGTCGATTCTGAAGAAATGGTCACCAAAATCCAGAACGGTTGGACAGAATTTGACGTAGCCATCGCGACCCCGGACATGATGGGGACGGTCGGTAAACTCGGGCGGGTTTTGGGACCGCGCGGCTTGATGCCCAACCCCAAAGCAGGCACCGTTGTCCAGGTTGATAATATGGCTGTTGCCATTGAAGAAGCCAAAGCAGGACGTGTTGAGTTTCGCCTTGATCGGACCGCCAACATCCATGTGCCAATCGGTAAACTTTCATTCACCGAAGAGGCACTGCGTGAAAATTTGGCTGCGTTTATGGTTGCTGTCCGCCAGGCACGGCCTGCAGCCGCCAGCGGCAACTTTATCCGCCGTGTGACCGTGACCTCTTCCATGGGGCCCGGTCTCAAAATTGACCACAATTCACCATCGCTGGTATTGTAATATTTTTTATTTGTGCTATAATCTGGCGATGCAGTAGACAATTGAATAATTCTTTGCTGAAGAAAGCAGGTGCTCCCGAGGGAGCTTAATATCCCGCCGAGGTGAAGACAGAGTGAAAATTCGGTGCCAAAGCGCATCTTGCACAGAAGTCCTTGCCTCAGCAAAAACGGAAGCAAGGACTTCAATGCTTAACAATTTAGAACCGGAAGGAGGTGAACACATTGGCGTTTACTCGAAAAGAAAAAGAAGCAATTGTCGAACAATATAAACAATGGGTCGATAACAGCAATGCATTCTTTGTGTTGTCTTACCAAAAGATGAACATGAGTGCCATCAATGAAGCACGTGAGAAACTGCGTGAAGTTAATGCTGAGATCCATGTTGTTAAAAACCGCTTGTTTAAACTCGCCCTTGACGAAAAACAACTGCCGTATGACCCAGAATTCTGGGAGGAAAACAACATCGTCGGTTTTGCGTTTAGTGATGCGCCCGCCACAGCCAAAGTGATCACAGAGATCACAAAATCAAATATCTTTGGCATTCGGATGGGCTATATGGACCAGAGAGCGCTCACCGCTGAAAATGTCAAAGCCCTGGCAGATCTTCCAACCCTGCCCGTCATGCGTGGAATTTTGCTTGGAACGATTATGGCTTCAGCATCAAAGCTGGTTCGCACCCTGGCAGAACCTGCTCGTTCAATGGCTGCGGTTATCAAAGCCTTCTCAGAAGAAGGCCAGGCTGCCTGAGTGTTCTGGCAAGTTTAATATTAATCAATAATAAGTAAAAATCATACAAACCAATTGTAAGGAGAATTATAAAAATGGCTGATTTAGAAAAATTAATGGCTGAATTAAGCGAGTTGACCGTGTTAGAAGCCTCTGAACTCGTCAAAATGCTGGAAGAAAAATGGGGCGTTTCCGCTGCTGCTCCTGTTGCTGCCATGGTCGCAGGCCCGGCCGCTGCTGAAGTAGTGGAAGAAGTTGAAGAGAAGACTGAATTTGATGTGATCATCAAAGACGCTGGACCAAAGAAGATTGAAACCATCAAAGTCATTCGTCAATTGACCAACCTGGGCTTGGTTGACGCCAAGACCTTGGCTGAAACAGCCGGTGGCAAGGTTCTCGAAGCCGTCGGCAAAGATATTGCTAACGAAGCGAAAGAAAAACTCGAAGCCGCTGGCGCGGTTGTCGAACTACAATAACATCGTTCGCAATTCACAAACCAACCAACAAGCCCCGCTCTATTGGCACATGTGTGCACTTTAGGATGGGGCTTGTTCCCGTTTAGAAACGTCCCCGTCGGCAATCAGCCTGGGGGCATTTTTATTGAGATTATGATCAATCAAGCAGCCGTGAGCTATGCTTGATCCAGCCGGCGAATGACCAGGACGACCTTGCCTTGCACCTGTACATGGGCAGGGTCATCAATGATGATCGGTTTCATCAGCGGGTTGGCAGGTTGCAAGCGGACATGCCCGCCTTCAAGGTAAAAATACTTGAGCGTGGTTTCATCACGGTCAGCAAGCCACACCGCCACCATTTCGCCGTTATTGGCTTGAGTTACCGGTCGCATGATGACAATATCGCCATCGTTGACCATGGCATCGATCATCGAATCCCCCTGGACTTCCAGCGCAAACAGGTCTTCTGCTTTCTCCTTGAGCGGGAGCAGGCTGCGCGCAATGTCAATGCCGGTTTCTGAGTCAAAATAATTGAAATCCGAGGAGGGCACCGGCACCGGTTCACCCGCAACGATGCGCCCAATCACCGGCACGCTGAACATCTCTGTGATGTCCTGGGCTGTCTTGAGCAGATTGCCTTCCAGGTTTCGCAATAACCGAATCCCGCGCGAAACGTTGTCCTCACGCTCAATGTAATGCATTTCTTCGAGTTGTTTAAGGTAATAATTGACCACCGAGGTGGAGGAGATGTCGGTGTTTTCACCAATTTCTCGGATTGAGGGGGGATAGCCATTTTCTGCTTGAAATTGTTTCAGAAATTTCAAAATTTTCTTATGTCGTTCGCTAAGTCCTGCTCTTTTTCTCGCCATCATCTCAGGCTCCTTTTGCTAAATACTGCTCATTTGTGCTATGATTACCTCCAATCATACCCGAACATCTGTTCAGTGTCAAGGATAAATTCAACCTTTATTGAGGCTAATCCGAGGCAAAACCACTGTCTCTGTTGGAGCAAAAGGTATAATGGTGAGGCTATGAAAAGCAAATCATCGGCAATTGAAATGATTGAGGTTTCTGGATGAAGTCAAACTCTTCCAATCAGATTAAAAAATTCTTTTCAGAAATTCATTTTTCACGAAACGATGTGTGGGATTTCGCATTGATCCTGGTTGGCGCCCTGATCCAGGCGGCAGCGATGAGCTTATTTCTGGTACCGGCGGACCTGGTCAGCGGTGGAATCAGCGGCCTGGCGCAATTAATCCATCATTACACAGAATTTCCAATTGGCTTGATGGTCTTTTTAGGTAATATTCCCTTATTTATCCTGGGATGGAAACATCTGGGCGGTCCGCGGTTTGCCATCCGCACTGTGGTGTCGATCATCGCATTTTCAGCCTTTACTGACCTGCTGATGCTGTTTTTGCCGCGCGGCGGCGTAACGGATGACCCCGTGCTCAACACCATCTACGGGGGGTTGTTGTTGGGCGTCGGGTTGGGAATCGTCTACCGTGGACGCGGCACCAGCGGAGGCTCAGATATTCTCGGACGCATCCTCAACTTCCGCTTTCATCTCACCATCTCGCATGCGTATTTAATCACCGATTCGCTGGTGGTGCTGGCAGCAGGCTTTGTCTTTGGCTGGACCAAAGCGCTTTATGGCTTAGTTTTGATCTATGTCAGCGGGTTGGCGGCAGAACTCGCACTGGAGGGAACCAATGTCGTTCGCTCAGCCATGATCGTCACCACGCAAACCGATGCGATTACACAGGCAATCATGAAAGATCTTGAACGCGGCGTCACCATCCTTGAAGGCACAGGCGGTTACACGGGTGAGCCGCGCGATGTGGTTTATTGTGTGGTCTCCCGCATGGATGTTCCCCGCTTAAAAACCCTGGTTCACGAAAATGATCCCCATGCCTTTATGGTGATTGGTCAGGCACAGGAAGCCCTGGGAGAAGGTTTTACCCCGTTGAAGGTTGACCATCACTGAGCCGTGATTATCAGCCTTCTAATATCTCGAAACTGGTGCTGATTTCTGCAACGCCGCGCAGGGTTGCTGCCACCGAGCAATATTTTTCTTCCGACAGATCGATCGCTTGCTGAACGCTTTTCGCACTCAGCCCCTCACCTTTGAGGAGGAAATGCAGGTGAATTTTTCGAAAAGCCCAGGGTGCGCTTTCATCCTGTTCCGCAGTCACCTTGGCTTCAAGGAACGAAAGCGGCGTTTTTTTCTTCTCCAAAATGCCCACCACGTCGAAAGCAGCGCAACCTGCCAGCGCCGAAAGGATCAGCTCAGAGGGTTTCATGCCAAAATTCTCACCCGGTGCGGATAGAGTCACCGAGTGACCCGTCGAATCGGTGGAGACGAATCGTCTTCCATCCGGAATCCAGCGTAATACGGTGTTAGCTGCCATTATTGCTCCTTAATCATGTCTTTCACTCAGAGAGTTTTCCCAACATTTTAATTAAATCCGTCATCGTGGCTTTTTGAACATCCAGGTCGTCCGAGTCGTCCATGTTCAACAGGCATTCGCTGACCACACCCTGTAAATAGCTCAGGCTGGCGGATTGCACCGCAGCACGGATGGCAATCAACTGCTGAAAGACCTCTCTGCAATCTCGGTCGTCGGCAATCATCTTCTGCACACCCCGCAACTGACCTTCCACCCTCGCCAGGCGATGAATCACCGGTTCTTTTTCTCGGATGTTTTTTGTCTGCAACATATGGATTTATTCTTTCCAGACCACCGGTCTTAGGAATGTTATCCTGCTCAACGGAAGGGCCCAGAACTGACGCAACCCCCAGCGCTTTGGGATTGCCCGGAACTGATCGCTGCAATTGTTGAAAGGCGTTTGCGCGTCTTCCTCGATTGGCATCCCGGGCACTCCGGGGTGTTGCTGTTTGGGTCAGAAAAGCGCACCAGTTTCTCAAAGTCCTGGTCGCAATTATCACAGTGATAAGCATAAAGCGGCATAGGTTTCACTCTCCAATATACTATACTGGGGTATAGTGTATTATTTTTAAATCGGTTTGTCAAGAATTAAGAAGCCGTGATCTATAAATTGGGTTGCATAATTATTGAGTATAATCTCATCAAGGGATGATCTTTCATCCCGGAGTGCTCCAATGCTACCTGAGATCGTCATCTTAGCCATCATCATCGTTATTGCGGCTCTCTTGTTTGCCACCGGCCTGATCCCCATGGATTTAACGGCATTATTCGTCCTGGTTGCGCTGGCGCTCACCGGACTGGTTTCACCTTCCCAGGCGCTTTCTGGTTTCAGCAGTCCGGCGATCGTCATCCTGTGGGCGATGTTCATCCTTTCTGCGGGCTTTAACCGGACGGGCATCTCCAATCTGATTGGCGCCCGCTTGCTCAAATTAGCGGGCAAGAGTGAGAGCCGGTTAATGGCTTTTCTGATGGGAATCTCCGCGTTATTATCCGCCATTATGAATAATGTCGGCGTTGCAGCCATGTTTTTACCGATTACCCTGGATATTGCCCGCCGCACCAAGCGTCCTGCTTCGCGTTTATTGCTGCCAATGGCTTACGGCGCATTACATGGCAGCATGATGCCTTTGATTGGCACCTCCGCCATCCTGATTGTCCGCGAGGTCATGATTGAAGCCAACCTTAAACCGCTAAATTTTTTAGATTTTGCCCCGGGTGGGCTGATTATTTTAATCATCAGCATCGCTTACATGGTCCTCATTGGGCGACGCTTTCTTCCGTTCCGTCAAGCTCCCAAGGCACTCTCCGCTGCTGATACCATTAATGAGGGCTTTGCCCAGAATCAGTATGCTTTGCAAGAGCGACTGGCTATGTTAATCATCCAGGATGGCAACCCGCTGGCGGGAAAAACCCTGACCGAAAGCCGCATCGGTCAGGCTTTGGGATTGACGGTATTAAGCATCAAGCGCAAAGACGGCGAGATCATCCAGGCAACAGCAGACGCAATCATCAAAGATGATGATCAACTGCTGGTATTGGGGCGCCTGGACCGAATCAACGAGCTTTGCCAGCAGCCGCTCTTCGTTATTGATGATATCCGACCCATCGCTGAACATTTGGTGTCGGAAGGAATCGCCATGGCGGAGTTATTGATCACGCCAGAATCCCCCTTTGTAAAAAGAACCCTTAACGAGATTGATTTCCGAAATAAGTATCGGGTCAATGTACTTGGCATCCAGCAAAGCGATATTATCAGAAGAACCAACCTGCAGCACATCGCATTAATGCCCGGCGACCAGGTATTGATCGAAGGCCCGCAAGCCAGCATTGAGGAATTCTGTCAGCACCCGGGTTTTTGTCAGCTCGAAAGTAAGGACTTGTCTAAGTATCTCCTTGATGAACGGCTGTTATCGCTACACATCCCTGAAAATTCATCGCTGATAGACAAAACTCTCCAGGAAAGCCGTTTCGGCTCCGCTTACGGGATCTCCGTATTAAGGGTCATCAGGGACGGCGCTCAGGCTTACCTGCCTGATCATGAATTTCGTTTGCAAGCGGATGATGTATTAATCGTAGAGGGACGTCCTTCCGATATCGACACTTTCCGTGGCTTACAATTAGTGCAGGTCGTGCCAAAGGTTGAGGTTGATTTGGAAGAATTAACCAGCGGTTCGCTGCAGATGGTTGAAGTCATGCTTTCACCGACCTCAAAACTCGCGGGAAAGACCCTGCGGGACGTCCATTTCAGGGGGAAGTATAACGTGACGGTACTTGCCATCTGGCGTAGAGACCGGGCTTACAGAAGTGGTTTGGGCGAATTAACCCTGCAGCACGGAGATGCCTTGCTGTGCTTTGGAACCGTTGAAAACCTGAAAGCAATGGCGCGTGAAAGCGATTTTGTGGTGCTGAAGATGGACCTTCAAGAGCCCCCTTTGTATAACAAAGCGCCGCAGACAGCGTTGATCATGGCCGGAGTAGTTTTGTCGGTCGTTTTCTTTAATGTCCCCATTGCGATCTCAGCAATCGCGGGCGGCGCGTTGATGGTGCTTTTCGGCGCGTTGAGCATGGAAAACGCCTATGAAAGCATCGATTGGAGCTCGATCTTTTTGCTTGCAGCCATGCTGCCCATGGGCATTGCCATCCAGGAAACGGGCGCAGCACTGATGGTCAGCCGCTGGTTGGTATCTTTAATCGGTGGCCTGGGACCTTCCTGGGTGCTGGCGGGGTTGATGGCACTGGTTATTTTAGGAAAATTAGTGATTCCTTCCACAGTTCTAGCCGTGTTCATGGCACCGATTGCCCTCAGTGTTGCATTTGAATTGGGCGTTTCACCCTACCCGTTCATGGTGGGCATTTCTTACGCCCTGGCTGCATCGTTTATCAGCCCCCTGGCGCATCCAATCACACTCATGGTGATGACACCCGGCAGTTACCGCTTTTCCGATTACGTCAAACACGGGTTGCCAATTTCGTTGATCGTGATCCTGGTGAGTGTTCTCCTGCTGCCGCTGTTGTTCCCCTATTACTGACGGCGAAAAGTATCACTCTGCTAAGGGCTGTTTAGCAGAGTGACTTCCTTCCAGATTAAAATTTTTGCCAGTTTTTACCCTGCCAGGTCAGCAGTCGAAATCCATTTTCCCTAATTGGTGACGATCCGCAACAAAACATCTCGATTTTTCGCCCAGGTGGTCTTCAAACTTGACTGAGTTCATCAATCAACGGGCATGCAATAAATTTCCTCACCACCCACTTCAAAATAATAGTATTGATAGGTATCTTCAAAACGCTGACCACCTTCTTCATAGATAGAACTTTCGCTCTTCAAACTTAAGGGGTAGTTTTCAAGTCTACCGCGGTGTTGTTCAAACAAACGGTCTGCTGTGGATTCCGAAAAATGCCATTCCGGCCAGGAACCCTCCCGTCCCGAGTGATCGCGGAGGGTTAATTTACAGGCCAGGATAGCGGTCAGCGCTTCTTTGAGTTCAGGCGATGTTTCCGACGCTTGTTCAGCCTCAAACAAGGCTGGGACACTATCGACGCTCAGATTATGCACTAAATAACTGGCATCCAGAGGATTTCCAGCCTGGGCATGCGCAATGTTGCGCTGAGTGATGAAGCGATCTAAATTAAACAGGTTCAGCGTTAACGTAAATCCGAAGAAAATGATCAAAAGGACCAGCGCCAGCCGCTTAAACTGGTTGAAAACCTCCATCAAAGCAACCGCGATGATCAGAACACCTAACCAAATCATAAAAATATAGGTCATCGCTCGCAGGGTGGTAAAGCCATAAGCTGCTTCGTACAAACTCAAGCGTTGAAATGCAGAGACAAGCATGCATCCAACCTGGAGCATCAGCAGGATGCCCAGGGCAGAAAAGGTGCGCCTGGTAGCGCGCGTTGACCGCTTGGTGAAGGCGCTCATCAGGTAAAACACCCCCAGGCTGAGTACAGCGACAATGATCAACTCGAAAAAGCCGCGCCTGGCGTATTCAGCGTAGGTAAAACCCTCGATGGAGATATTCGCCTGCCCGGCAAAGAAATAGCGAAATTGGATGATGATAAAACTCAGGAATAAAAGATTCACCAGTCCAAGAACGATAAAAGCTTCCACATGCCCCAGGAAAGGTTGCACCAAAGGCTTGTCGGGAGTGATGTCTTTCTCCTTTGCGCTCCTCACAAGCGTATGCACATAAGCGCCGGTCATAAAATATCCCAGGGTGATGATGTAAAAAGTACGAAACAGTAATTCCGCAAGGTTCTCAATTTTAAACAGATCAAAAAAGCTGGAGAGTTGCTCCCGAAAGATCAGGTCTGCACTGGCTAGCAGTGCCCCGAAGATCAATAGCAATGGGATGGCGATCACCAGCCCGATGAAAAAAGGTCGAATTCTTCGCCAGGTTCTATTTTTCTCACCGGCTGGGGGCTTCTTCTGAGTCCGCTTATTCTCAATTAAGATTTTTATCGGGTCAACAATCATTGATTCGATCAGCAACAATATGCCCATCGCTACTTCCCGGATGCGGTAACCCAGCCATTGTCCGTTTCGCAGGGCGATTGCGAGCAGAATTAGCCCTAAAAGGGTGAGTACAATATTAAAAAACGTGGTGCTGGATGCCTTCTGAAATATCGTCATGGTCGCTCCCAGCAGAATGGGCGCCAGGAGCAAGTACGAACGCCAGGGGATATGTTTCTTCTCGACCCTTGCCATAATAAACAATGCCAGCAGAATCATCAGCACCAGCAAGAAGAATTGCAATCCAAATTTTCGTTCCCAGGCAAGCTGATCAAAGATCACCATGATGATCAGTGAAATGATGTGGGGTAAAAAAGGAGTTGCGATTTGAACCTGTGTTTCTTTTAGATTTTCAGGTGTATGTTCAGTCATCATTATTAGCCTTTCCGGTTAACTTTAATGTGTCGGGGACATTGACCTTGATTTTAACCTTTACAGCTATCAATAACTCTCGATCTTATCGTTAATCGCACCTTGATAGTCATTTGAGAGGGGTTGATCTTCTATTCCTGGAATTCCAGCACCTGGTAAACAAACACTTCCAGCCGTTTTTTGCGCCATATATCCCCATCGACGCCCATTTTTTGGCACAAATGATACAGGAATTCTTCAGGATTGGGCAGTTTCTCCCACACCTGGGGTAAAAAAGTGGCTTTTTTCAACCCATCCTGTAGAATGACACCGTCAATACTCGGCTTGAGTTTGGCAACCAGATCCTGGGGATGATCATAATCCAGGGGAGAGGGCGGCGTCAGAACCGAGATTTCGATTTTTATCAATGGCAGCTCAGCAGGCTGAACTTCATTAAAACGATAGTCTTGCAATCCAGCAGCGGCGGCGTGCACCTGAACATCCCTGGCAAGGGGTTGGTAAGCCTCAAGTGTGCCGATACAACCTCGCAAACGTCCGTCAATGGTCAGGGTTACAAAGGATGCGCCCAATTCCACCAGCGAGGACGGAAGTTGAGCCAGGTCAAGTTCCGGCAAGGGTTTTCCGAGCACGGCATTTTCTAATGCCTGGCGTGCAATCTGCAGTAACAGCGTTTGTTCTTCCTGTTTTAATTTCATTTTCATCTCTCCACAGCTTCCGTTAATGAGATTGACTATCTATATCATATCAAAGACTACCGATTTTTTGTTTACGCAATTGCAATTGCCAATAATTTAACTGCAGGTTAGCAAGCATTCAGGGGTAAACATGATGACCTGCAACTTAACAACCTGCCGTTGACCATTGCTGACCCTCACGCCCCTATCGACATTCAATACCCTGGGTTCAAATAATCTCCTATCAAAAACTTGAGATTCATAGTAATATTTATGGCATGAGCGAGCAAACACCACCAGACGAACAAGACCTGTTTCCGGAAGAACCGATCAATGAAGAACCCCCGAAACACGATCAGCGCACCAGGGGACGTAAACCGCATGTGTTGACCTTTTGGAGTGGTCTAACAACGGTACTGGCTTCAGCGTTCCTCGCGGCAACCCTGTTCACAATCTGGACGCCAGGCAGCGTGGTCGATAGCAGCTTGCAGGCCAGGATGGTACAGGTTCTTGAACCCGATCCTGCTGAAGATGAAATTCTTGCCAGCACACATGCAGATTCCGAAGATTCAGCCCATTGGGACAATATCGGCATTGTTGCCGGGCACTATGGTTTTGATTCCGGCGCGGTATGCCCCGATGGCACGACAGAAGTTGAATTAAACCTGAAGATTGCCACATTGGTTCAAAAAATGCTCGCCGACCAGGGGTATCAGGTGGATTTACTGCAGGAGTTTGATCCGCGCTTGCAGGGCTACCAGGCGGCAGTTCTGGTTTCTATCCATTTGGATTCCTGCGCATATATCAACGACCAGGCGACCGGTTTCAAAGTGGCTTCAGCATTGTCCGCCAGGGATGCTGTTAACAGCCAGCGGCTAACCCAGTGTCTGGCTACCCGCTATGGCGAGGTTACGGGGTTACCCTATCACGCCGGCTCAGTCACCGACGACATGACCTATTACCATGCCTTCAATGAGATTGATATTCGCACAATGGCTGCCATCATCGAAGCTGGGTTCATGAACCTGGATTATCCCTTGATTACCGAACACACCGAACAGGTTGCTGAAGGGATCGTTGCCGGAATCCTGTGTTTCCTCAATAACGAACCGTTGCAACCCGTACAAAATCCCTGAAAATGAAACCCCAATCGGACAGTCAATTGCTATTGGAGAGCAAAGCCGCCTTACGGCGCGGTGATCGCGCCCTGGCACGGCGATTGGCTCAGCGAGCTGTTGCCCTTAACCCGGAGTCCCTGGAGGGCTGGCTGATCCTGGGAGGATTGTCAAAACCAAATGCTAGCCTTGCCTATCTTGAAATCGCTCGCAACATCGCCCCAGACGATCCGCGTGTGATTGCTGCCATCACTTGGGCTCAGAAGCGCTCAACAATTCGTCCCGAGCCAGACCAGGAAGTAACCCGCGAAATTCGCACCCTTGTTGAGCCACAAACTGGGAAAATCCGGCCCCCGATAATTGCAGAAGTTCATCACCCGGTATGGCTGTGGACCCTGATCATTCTGGTGGTTTTTGCCGCGTTGATGCTGACCGTTGACATGTTCCCAACCCGGTCGCCGAGCCGCGCCAAACAAGCCGCTCCCATGCTTGCTGAGGGTTTTACGAAACCTTCGCTGACGCCGACAGCAACCTTTACCCCCACACCAACCAACACGCCCACCTCAACACCGACCAGCACACCCACCTCAACGCCGACCAGTACGCCTACAGCCACACCCACTTTTACACCCACCTTTACGTTGACTCCCACCCCCTGGCCAACCAGCACTCCCGAGCCGGTTATCCCACCCGTGTCAGGCGCCGGTGAGCGCTGGATCGATATCGTCCTCTCAGAACAGCGCCTGTACGCCTATGAGGGCGACACCGTTGTACAGTCCTTTTTAGTCTCCACCGGGTTGCCCAACACGCCCACACTGGTGGGCACCTATGCGGTTTATGTCAAATTGCGCTGGGCTGACATGGCCGGTCCGGGTTATTATCTACCCAATGTTCCCTTTACCATGTACTATTACAAGGGATACGGCATCCATGGCACCTACTGGCATAATAATTTCGGCATGCCGATGAGCCACGGCTGCGTCAATATGCTCACTGAAGAAGCAGAATGGCTTTTCAATTGGTCTCATGTGGGGATTGTTGTCAACGTTCGTTACTAACTCGGATTGCGAAACACAATGAGCATTAATATTTCACGTCGAGAGTTTTTAAAACTTAGTGCCACAACCCTGGTCGGCTTAATGCTTCCGCGCAATCTGCTCTCGCGTTTAGATGCTGATCCTGCCACACGCAGAAATCCCCAGCTTTTAGGGCGGGTGCTAAAAGATCAAGCCCCGCTGTATACCGTTCCCAGCGAAGGTTCTGCCATCCTTAACGAGCTGGTCAAGGATCAAATCCATCGCATCACCGACGTCACAACCGGGAAAGACGACACTTCCGGCAATCGGGTTTGGTATCAACTCGATGGCGCCGGTTATACCCACTCACGACATATCCAACCCGTCAGGATGGAGGTCAATACGCCCGCGCTCACAATACCCGAAAAAGGTTGCCTGGGTGAAATTACCCTTCCTTATGTGGATGCCTATTCATCCCTGGGCACAAAGCGCAAATGGCTGTACCGTTTTTATTACGCCTCAACCTTCTGGGTCACCGGCGTGAAGAGCGATGAAAATGGCGTAGCCTGGTATGAGCTGTTGGATGACCGTAACTATACGAAATTTTATATCCCAGCCATCAGCATGCGTCTGGTCCCCGACGATGAACTCACCGCGCTTTATCCCCACATCCCCTATCAAGACAAGCAACTGGTGATTGATTTGGCTAAACAAACCCTGACGGCGCTGATTGGGGAGAGGGTCATCACAACCATGCGCATTTCCAGCGGTATCCGGCAGGGCGAAGGGGGGTTTGCCACCCCTAAGGGCGCCTTCCGCACCGTCCGTAAGCGACCCTGCAGGCACATGGTTGCCCTGCCCAGTGAATTTGGCACAGGCTTTGATCTGCCCGGTGTCCCCTGGGTTAGTTATTTCACGGTTGATGGCGTCGCACTCCACGGCACTTACTGGCACAACGACTTTGGCATACCTCACAGCCATGGCTGCATTAACCTGCATCCCCAGAATGCCAAATGGATTTATCTCTGGACAACGCCCACGGTGCCCCCGGATGAATATTATTTTGCCGACGATCAGGGGACGCGTGTCATCATTCAATAGCCGCCCAATACTCCATTTCGGTTAACTGAAATCTTATACAATAGGGCTATAGTTCAATAGAACGTAAATTAAAATTTTTGGAGGACAACTTGCGTAAAAAAGCTGTTTTTGAAGGCCTGGTTTACGATGAATTCGGAAATCCGGTTGAAACCGGTTGGATTGGTTCGGAACCCTGTTACATTGTTGATGATGATGGGTTCAGACGGCATATCTCGGCTGAGGAAGTCGATCGGCAGGTATGGGCTCACTTCCAGGAACAGGTTGAAGGTCATGAAGACTTGCTATCTGCAAAAGCCGCAGAAATGCTGGGACAGGATGATATCTTCACCGTAGCTGCCATTCAAAGCCAGTTTAAAAACCTGGATGCCCATTACGAAAAACTGGCAGAGATTGGCCTCCCCGAGGAGAGCCGTATGTACCTGGGAATGATGGGGTTTCGCATCATCATTTCCATCCACGGCGAAGTTTTAGAGGTCATCCAGCCCGGGATTGTTGACAACTCCAATGACGATTAACCCCCTCCGGATGAGATTCGCAGTAAAATAAAGCTGAGGAGAATAATCGTGACCCCGGATTTTATCATTCACGTTGATGAATCTGATTTTGAATACGAAGTTTTGCAATATTCAACCCAAGCACCGGTGTTGGTTGATTTCTGGGCGACCTGGTGCGTCGCCTGCCGTGTTTTGAGCCCCAAGCTGGAGGCACTTGCCCTTGAAGCCGAAGGGCGTTTTCGACTGGCTAAACTCAACGTCGACGAAAATGAAAAGCTGGCCAGAAGGTTCAAAATCCGCAATCTCCCCGCTGTAAAAGCTTTTGTGGACGGCAATGTGGTCGGTGAATTTACCGGCATACCTGCAGATGAAGGCTTGCGGGCTTTTGTGCGTCGCCTGTCACCGGCTCCTGAAGACCTGTTGTTTGCCAAGGGCAACAGCCTGTTAGAATTGGGCGAATATGGCGAATCTGAACAAGCCTACCGGAAATTCCTTTCTGTTCAGCCTGACCACTCCGGCGCTCTGCTGGGGTTGATCCGCGCCTTGCTCCTCCAGGGTGAGGGCCAAACTGCCGGCATATTGCTGAAAACTTTCCCAGCCAGCTCGGAATATGCAACCGCCCAGCAGCTCAAACCAGTCGCCAGGGCTTTTTCTGAGGTCAAAGACGAATGGTCAGGAACCGACCAGCCCCTGGAAGCGGCTTTCAGGAACAGCGTTCGCCTGGCTAAACGAGGAAACATTTTCGCCGCCCTGGACGGCTTTTTAGACATCTTGCGCAAAGATCGCCACTATCGAGGGGGCGAGGTGAAAGACATCTTTGTTGGGCTGCTGACCTTGTTGGGAGATGCACACCCCGAGGTACCGCAATACCGCAAGGATTTGGCGTCAGCGTTGTTTTAGGTGTGGTGAATGGGGGATTGGGAATCAGGAATCAGGATTTGATTGTCGGGCGTGCCGATTTCTAACGCTTCAGGTGGTACCGATCTCATCAGATGCACGCGTTTCCTAACCTGTTAAAACAAGCATATCACGGTAAATTCGTTCATCTTTTTTTAAATTTCAGATTCAAGCACTTCAAAGACGGTCTTGTTTCATACAGGCGATAAACTCGCAATTTTCGCTCAATGGGCCTCGTATCCATATGCGCTGAAAGCATTGATGTATAAGGACTCGTCAAATCCTCAATCTTTTTCCTTTAGCATCAATACGACCGTCTCGAGAAGGCGCGAAAACCTCAGATGGATGACTGGTTTGGTGATTATTCAACCAGGATCAGTTGTCTGCCGAGCAGGAAACCAATTAGATTTACCTGCATAATCCCTCCTTCGGATCAGCCCAGTCGATCCAGCGTCAGTACATGTTTTGAGGAGTTGCCTTAGATTGCCTTTTGACTGCGAAATTCATGTTCCCTTGTTTTTTCGTTTTCCAGAGAAGCAATCACTTAGACATACGCCATGCCCTGACCTTTTCTAATGATGAAATCGATCTGGTTATCTCCCGCATTCCCGCAAATACTCGATAGCCACGTCGTTACAGTTCCAGAAACACAGTATTCTCAAGGAGGCTTTCGGTGCATCTTGTCATCTTCAAGCCCACAGCTTCGGGGTTAAACCACATCATCCCATGCGGTTAATTTCGACATAAAGATGCTCAACCACTGGTGAATGCCGGTTTTCACGCTCATATGACCAAACGCTGAGTATTGACCCTGGTTTACACAGTTGTTTTATCTCCAACTTCAAGAGTAACTACTCTTGACCCAGATTTGGATTTCACCGCACTTTTAAAAATCTGCAGATTCTCATTGGATTGATGCATGGGAAATGTGATATTTGGGTCAATGACGCAAACTGCTGCAACGGCTTCCTCAATGTCCATTACGAAAGTTCCACCAATGGGAAGGAACGCAATATCAACTTTGCCGAGATCTTTCATTTCAGGAATTAAATCAGTATCTCCGGCAAAATAGAGTGACTTACCCTTAAGATTGATTAAATATCCAACAAAATCGCCTTTATGGTGAACTTTTCTGGTTGAATGTCCCTCCTGGGTATTATATGCATTCACAACCGTGATCCCAATCTCAGTGAATTCCAAAGAATCCCCCGGCTGAACGATTCTTAAATTCTTAGAATTTATTCTGCTTGCGCATTTTATTGGTGCAACAATGACCGTGTCTTGTTTGATAATCCTATTAAGCGCTTCTTGCTGAAGATGATCTTTATGACAATGTGAAACAAAAACAATATCCGCTTTCTTTTTTAATTCATCCAATGGTATTCTCTGATTTTGGAAATAACCTGCATACCCCGGATCAAAGTGCAGAATCTTGTTATCAGTTTCTATCATGAACCAGGAAGCCCTTGACAATCTTGTTATTATGATTTTTCCAACTTCTGTTTTATTAATTGGTGACACAATGATTGCTCCTCACATGGTGAAATAATTTAAGATCATTTCTGCACAGATTGTAAAGGCAAGGCTTAATGCCAGGCGATACGGTTCCAAACCATGCGCTATCCACAATCAATGCGACCGGTCATTCAAATTGTAATGATTGGTTTTCATATTCAGTGCTCGAATTTTTCTTATCCAATAAAAATACTGAAATAACCAGATTACAAAGAAAATCACCAGAAAAACCCCGAAATAGATCAAAAAACCGATGAGTGTATGCTCCATCCATTCGGTAAGGTATGCGATCGGGAGCATCGCAATGGCGGTGACAAAAAAGTAAGTCGCCGTTTGCTTGGCTATGCTCCAATCCTCAATTTCCCAAATAACAGAAGCAGCCGCAAAAGACGCTCCGAGCAACCCGCTTAATGCAACCTGTATTGTTACCGCCCATATCTCGCTTCCAACGCTTTCAACCAATGTGGGGACGCAGGGATAAAAGTGCCCATCTCCTTTAATTAAGGAAATGATCAATGCTAAAATACAATTCAGAGCGATCCCCAATGGAAAACCTAATAGACCGCGTAATAATGCTTGCTTTTTCATGTTTTTCACCTCATATTCCTAATAATTGTTTAATTTTAGAGACATACCGTCTGGAAACATAGCTCCTTGTGCCATCAACTAAATTAATACAGATCGTACCGGCAAAGCTTAGATCAAATTTTTTAGCTTTCTTAATATTAATAATTTCCGAATTTGATATGCGCACGAAAGTGGCTTTATCCAGCTTCTGTTCAAGTTCATACAATTTCAAACGCAAAGTGTATTCGCCATGGTCCGTAACGGCGAATATTTTGCCATTTGCCGAGTAAATCCGATAGAGTTCAGCTTCGTTCAAGATTGTGGCAGCCCCATCACGAAACCCAAGTAATATTTGTGGCGATTCATCCGATAACTTCTTAATAATTTCATTCACTTCATTTGACATATTTTGGGTAACAATAATTATTTTAAGTTCCTTGCAATTTTCATCTTCTACGATCTCAATTTGCATTTTCTCATCTCCTTATGTGTTACATTATAGCCAGCAGGGTTAGACATTCAACCTTTTTTTTACAGGTGGTCTGATTTCACAGATAAGTGGTCAATTATGACCGCTAAATTACTGAATGTAGAAGGATAAATTTTAATCAGTGCTTACAAAAAAGTGATTTCGTAATTATTTTAAAAGGCGGAGTTCTGAACAATTTCAACCACACCAGAAACACCTGAGACGACTTTAAATTTTCAGGTTTACTGATGTGAAATTTTCTAAAGAAAGTTGTTTTTCAGATGCAGATTAAATGTTGATGTTTTCAACCGACCTCACAAATTCCAGAAATTAAGCCATTTCTAAGGTGTCGTTTCAAACTCGTGACATCAATGTTACGCTCTCCACGTGTGCTGTGTGCGGAAAGAGGTCAAAAGGGGTCACCGATTGAAGGTGATAGCCACGTTGAAGAATACGTTTAACGTCGCGTGCCAGGGTGGCTGGGTCACAGGAGATGTAGGCAATCTGTCCAGGCAGCAGCTCAGCCAGCACATCGTGGACTGCCGGTGTCAGCCCGGCGCGCGGCGGATCCATCAGCAACAGGTCAACCGGTATGTCCAGCGCCGGCAGTGCCGCTTCAGCCTCGGCTTCATACAGGCTCACGTTGTCAAATTCATCCAGGTTGACCGCAAAATCATGGCAGGCGCTGCCTGAGTTCTCAATTGCAGTGAGATGTCCAACCCTGGGCGCAATAAACGCGCTGAACGCGCCCACGCCGGCATATAGCTCAACGGCTTGCATGTATTGTGTCATGGATATATTTTCCAGCAGGTACGTGATCATTTTCTCTGCCATGGGCGTGTTCACCTGGAAAAAAGAACGGGCAGACACCTGGAAATGTCGCCCGAGCAGGGTAAACACCTGGTGATCATCCCCTGCCAGGACGGTTAAGCGTGCCTCCGGCGGTGTATACACCGCCGAGACCGGGATATCCTCGCTAAATTCGGGCGCTTGTGGATCATCACCTTCCAAAATTAGCATGATGTCTTCAAAGCTGTTCTGGCGCACCCCCAGGCGATATACGCCTGATTCAGCGCCAAAATCAAGTTGAGGCCAGAGCGTATTGATCCCCGTTTGTGGCAAATGACATTCTTCAATCACCAGCAGGTGCTCGCCATCCGCATGCACAAACCCCAGCTCACCCGCCTGGCTGAGATGAAACTGAACATGATTGCGGTAGTTCCAGGGGTTGGGCGCGGGCACCATCGGCTGGATCGGTGGATTTTCCAAATTTGCAATGCGCTGAAACTGGTCGCGCAATAAAGCTTCTTTCAAGCGCAATTGGGATTCATAATCCAGGTGCTGATACTGGCATCCGCCACACTCACCAAAATGAATACAGCGCGGGGCAATCCGCTCCGGTGAGGGAGATAAAACCTCAACCGGCCACCCCCGGGCATAGCGTTTCTTCTCGTCCACCACTGCTACGCGGACGGTTTCCCCCGGCAACACAAAAGGCACAAAGAGCGCGCGGCCATCGGGCAATCGACCCATACAATCCCCACCCGAGACCATTTTTTCGAAGGTTATTTCAAACATATCTGCCATGATCGCACTTTATTCTTTGCTTGTTTTGACAAAATAAGATCCGGTCAAAAGAGGTTAGCAGACCGGGTCAATGACTTAGTAAGGTGACCCGTCATTACATCTCGGCAAAAAACGGATCGAAGGCTTCCAGTGACGCATCACTGCGACGCATCCGGGTTTTACCCATATGAGCCATGCGACAGGAATAAACAGAGGGCTCATTGGGTTGATCATTTCCGAAAGATTGTGGGTCAGTTGCAAAAAATCCCGTCGAATTCATATTAACATAAGCCTGTATAACTGACAAGGCAGTGTTTCACGCCGGCTAAAAATCAGGTCGCCGTTTCGAAGTCAAAGCGCTGCAAATGATAAGACAACTGTGCCTGTATTCGCTGCAGCACCTCGGACATCAGCTCCAGTTGGTCACCCAAAGGACTTAGCTCTGCCAGGGAAAATGGCGTTCCAAAACTGATGCGCGGCTTTGCCTCGATTGATTTTGGAAACACAAGCTGCTGCATCACCTGCATAAATTCTGCCAGGCGGCGCTGATCCATCGGCTTACGGCGCAACCGGGTCAAGAGATGTTCGGCAAATCGCCGCAGGAGGACATGCGAAGCAATCGTAGGAACGATCTTCAAGCCCGGCACCTTGCGTAAGAAGATCTCAATACTGGGTGACCAACGCTCAAACACAGGCTCATCCAGGGGGTACAGCGCCGGTTCAGGCTCGATCAATCCAGAGCCAAATTGCAATAATGCACCGTTGCTCTGCAGATGCCGAACAGCCTGGCGCAAGGCGATCATACTCTCTGAACGCTCTTGGCTGGCATAATACAGATACGTGTGAATATGCGGCAAGACCTGGTAGAACCGCGCTTTAGCCACAATCACCTTCAGGTCGGTGCGCGAGATCAAACTCCCAATGGCGATCGAATCATAGGCGCCGGGGTGATTCGCCAGGATCACCACCGGACCGGAGCGAGGAATATTCTCGACGCCCTCCGCTTTAAGTCGTACACCAAGGGCATCCAGCATCATCTGAGAGCCAGCAGGAAATCCACCTGTCGCCACCGCTGCATCCACATCTGCCATCAAACAGGAAAAACGGCGTACAGGCAGAGCGAATACCCACCCGAGGCTTCGTCTCAGCGCGCCGCTCCGTCGCAACCCCAATGCATAAAATATTTCATCAGTAATGGCGGATTGGATTTGTTTAACCAGGGTTTTATCGGTCATCATAACCCATTATATAAAACCCCCTCCTTGAAAACAACTGATTTCAAAAGAGTGCTGTTGATTTTCCCCCTTGTGAAAACCTTCAGATTAAAAAGAAACTTCACCGCGGGCGACGTTATCATCGGAATAGCTCTCATTGGTCAGGTCCAAAGGATTAACATTAGCTTTCACCCCATCTGAAAAATTCAACCGACACAGAATCGACTCCTCACCCGCAGAGCCTGCACCCAAACCTCACGGTCAAATCAAATTTGACCCGCGAAAAATGATCCGGGCTTTATGGCTGAAGGTTTACTCGATTTCTAACTGGAGAAAATTAAACCGCTCCTGAACCTGGTTGAGTGACCTCGGATCAGTAAGTGCCAGCAAGGTATCATTGGCTTGCAATACGGTACCGCCATGTGGCACTATAAAGTCCTGATTGCGTTCGATCAAGGTGATTAAAAATTGTTCTGGTAAATTTAGCACGTCAATGGTTTGGTTAATCACCCTCGAGTTCGGCTGCACGACCAGCCGTGTCAATTCACTTTCCATTCCCGGTACGGGTTGATATTCAAGTGGGTACAAAGGGGTCGAAATGATGGGTTTATCCAGTTTCAACCAGCGAGCGACAAAGGGCAACGATGTTCCTTGAATCAACAACGAAGTGAGAACCACAACAAAGATGACGTTATAAAAGAGGTCCGATTGTTCAAGGCCCGCAACCATCGGAAATGTCGCCAGGATAATCGGCGCTGCCCCGCGCAAGCCCACCCAGGAAATGAGCACTTTTTCCTTAATGCTCATCGCGTTTGGAATAAGGGTTAGAAAGACGCTCAAAGGGCGGGCAATGAAGAATAACACCAGGGAAATTAACAAGGAAACCCCTAAAACAGGGATTAAACGACTCGGAAAGATAAATAGCCCTAAAGATAGAAACAGGGCGCTTTGCATCAACCATCCAATGCCATCATGAAAACGTTGTAGCGTTCGTTTATGCACAAGGTCAACCGTGTTCATCACGATGCCCATAATAAATACAGCCAGGAACCCGCTTCCATTAATCAGTGAAGCCATCCAGAAGGTGAGAAACACCGATCCTAAACTAAGAACCGGGTAAAGTCCATTGTAGCCCAATTTAATCCGGTTGAGGATCAGCGCGACGAGCCGCCCCATCAAATAACCTAAAATCGCGCCGATGACCATCTGCTGAAAGAAAAGCAAAACCATCGAAAACAACGAAGATGCGGGGTTTTTAATCAGCTCGATTAACCCGATGGTCAGGAACATCGCCATAGGGTCATTGCTGCCGGATTCAAGCTCCAACAGGGGTTTTAAGTTGCCCTTAAGGCTGACACCTTTTGAGCGCAGGACTGAGAAAACAGCCGCGGCATCCGTCGATGACATCATTGACCCCAGCAACAACCCTTCAAGCAAGGTCAACCCCAAGACGCGCCAGGCAAACAAGCCCACAATCACTGCAGTTAACAGAACACCGACGGTCGCCAGTGAAAAACTTTCAATCATCACCGGGCGGGAGTCCTTCCACTTCGTATGAAAGCCGCCTGAAAACAGGATCAACACAAATGCAAATATGCTGAGCGTCTGCGCAAGGTTTGGGTCATCAAAGTGTATGCCCCCAATCCCTTCCGACCCGGCTAACATGCCCAGGATTAAAAACAAAAGGATTGCCGGGATTCCAAAGCGATCAGAGAGCTTACTGGAAAAGACGCTCAACGACAACAGTACAGCAACGACGACATAAACAGTGATTTCCATAATAACATCAATCTATCAGGGCGCGATCAGTGGTTAAAAATGTTTTTCAATCATACCAGCAGATATCTTTTTTTATCCACGCAAGGTTTTTATCCAAATCAAAGCTAATAATGTACCCTAAGATCAACGATGGTGCAAATGCCAAAACGAAAGTGATGAAAATTAGTTGGTCCTAAAATTCAGTCATTTGAAGGAGCAAACCTTCGCGAAGCACTCCCTGTACCCTACAAGGGCACACCAAGAAAACCCATGACAAAGTCTTCATGCAGGAATGAGTTCCAGCAATTACCAGTCATGCTACATACAACCAGCAGCAGCTTTCGCTGAGTCTATGATGGATAGTTTACGCCCGGTGATACCCCCCTTAAGGGTGGATGGGATTCCTCGTCCTGGGTCTTTGGCAGCCAGACTGTAAAAACCGTTCCCACACCCTCCTGTGTTTCCACATCGATGCGTCCCTTGTGATTGCGCACAATCCAATAGGCGATGGGCAGACCCAAACCAAAACCCGACCGATTTTCATACCGAGTGCGCGATTTTTCACCGCGGCTAAATCGCTCAAAAAGGAGTCCAAGCTCTTCCTTTGGAATTCCCTGGCCTTCATCGCGCACAACGCATTCAACCCAATCCTCATGCTGGATCAAACGGAGTTCAATGCGTTTGCCTTCGGGCGTGTAATTGATAGCATTAGCCCCCAGGTTCAAAAACGCCTGTTTCAAACGATCACGATCTCCATACACCCGCGCCTGGTCAAAATCACCCAGGTGAAGTGCATGTTTTCCGCCTGAAATGACATTCATCTCTTCAAATACTTCGAGAAGGATCTCTCCAACGTCAACTTCGACAATGGTCAGGGGCAGTTTGCCTGCTTCAGCCTGAGCCATTAATAATAAGTCTCCCACCAACCTTGATAAGCGATCCACCTCTTTTTCAATGGTATTCAGTGAATCTTCATCAAAGGTCTTCATGATGCGCATGAGCCCCACATTGCCTTTAATGACCGTCAACGGTGTGCGCAAATCGTGGCTCACATCGGCTAAAAACCGTCTTTGAGAATCAAATAAACGCTCAAGTCGTACGAAGGTTTGGTTAAAGTTTAAAGCCAAAGCATTGATCTCATCACCCGATCCGGTTGACAACGGAATTCTTTGAGAAAGGTCATTGGTGCTGGTAATCCGATTGGTAATATCAGCCATGATTGCCAGTGGAGATAAGGCATGGCCGATCACAATCCACCCTAACACAATCGAGACACAAATCGCAAAGATCGCAGAAACCAGGAAAGCAATTTTAATTAATTTCAATGTGAAGCGTATTTCGCCCAGCTCCAGGCCGGCTTGAAGACATCCGCTGGGCTGGTTGTCAACCTTCAGGGGGACTGACAGAATTCGGAAGTACTCCCCATCGATCTCAACTTCATTGAACTGGACAACCTGTTCACCCAGGGAAACCGGGTCCAGGGCATGTGTCAGCTGTGCCGCATTTTCCGACCTGGCAATCAACTGAAGGTCTGCTGACCAGATCTGAAAAAAAACATCATCAGAGAGCAGCAGGAGATCAGATCCAACGATCAGGTTGCCAGTCGAATCAGCCTGCAAATGAGAGATGATCAGGTTGGCATTGTCCTCAAGATAATCATCAATAAAATTCACAAACAGCATGCTGACAAAAGCATAAATAAGAATGCTGAGCAAGCCAATAAACCCGCTCAGCATTCCAGAATACACTAATGTCAAACGCAGCCGCAGTGACATCGCTATGGTTGAACTTCAGGCTCTCGCATAACATAGCCCACGCCACGAACCGTGTAGATTAAGCGGGGTTCGCCGCCAGCTTCAAGTTTTTGACGCAGATAACGGATGTAAACATCTAAAACATTACTCTCTCCCCCAAAATCATAATCCCAAACCTTGTCAAAAATTACTTCGCGCGACATAACCATCCTGGGGTGGCGCATGAACAGGTCTAAAAGATCAAATTCTTTCGCTGTCAACACAATCTCACGATCGCCACGCTTTGCGCGATGCGTTCCGCTGTCCAGAACAAGGTCTTCAAATTCCAGGATTTTGATCCGGTCAGCAGCCGTCCTGCGGAGTAAGGCGCGAATCCGAGCCAGCAATTCATCCATTTCAAAGGGTTTGACCATGTAATCATCTGCACCAGAATCCAAACCCTTCACCTGGTCTTCCAGGCTGTCCTTGGCGGTTAAAATCAGGATGGGTTGGTTCCCCAGTTTCTGCAAACGGCGACCAACTTCCAATCCGTCGATGTTGGGGAGCATCAGGTCTAGAATCACCAGGTCCGGCCGCTGCTCACTGGCCAATAAAAGGCCCGCTTTGCCGGTCAATGCTGTATCGACCAGGTAGCCTTCATAGGTCAGGACTCGGTTTAAGACACGCAGGATCTCCTCATCATCTTCAATAATCAAGATTCTCTCGTCCATCATTCTTCCTTTCCTTTTTCATGATCGCTTCTTGTTCATCAGGTAATCGATCTCATTTGATTTGTTTGGTAAAATTAATTAATCATGACATGTGTTTTATTGCCTAGAGGCATCCCCGTTATCAAACGGGTTCTAGATATTATTATATCATTTCCTGCATTAATCGTGCTTTCTCCGTTATTTTTGATCATCAGCATGATTGTGGTCATCCAATACGGACCTCCGATCGTGTTTAAGCAGAATCGCCCGGGCTACCAGGGCCAGATTTTCACCATCTATAAATTCAGAACAATGCACAATCGAGCAGACGAGCACGGGAATCCCTTACCGGATGCCCAACGTCTGACAAAATTTGGCCGTTTCCTGCGTGCCACCAGCCTCGACGAATTGCCCGAACTGATCAATGTTCTCAAAGGCGAGATGAGCATCGTCGGGCCGCGACCGTTGTTGGTTGAGTATCTGGATCGGTACAGCCCACACCAGTTCCGCCGTCACGAGGTTCTTCCAGGTATCACCGGGTGGGCACAGGTCCACGGCCGTAATGTCATCACCTGGCAGGAGAAATTCGACCTGGACGTCTGGTATGTTGACCATTGGTCAATTTGGCTGGATCTAAAAACGATCCTGTTGACGGTTGTTAAAGTACTGCGCCGAGAGGGCATATCTCAGCCCGGACAGGCAACGGCAGAACCGTTTTTCGGCAATCCACCCGAAACGGGTGAACCTTCATCAAGCGAACATCAACCTAAGGCGTGATTTCAATTGAAACCATGCCTGATTGTAAGTCTGTCGTCATCGCCTCAAATAAGCGGTAGCGCCCTGCAGATAATAATCCGCTGTGTCGGTCCGTCAGCACAATTAATGCTGGAACCTGCTTGCCAGCCCCTGCCGCAATGAGGTCCGGCCAGATGGCTTCCAGTGCCGGGGCTGGATCGACGGCGATTGTGCCGATCCAGTTACTTCGAGGTAGGTCCGGACTGCGATCGCTGACCACTTTGATGCCAACCTCTTCCAAGTAAGCAAATAATTCGGGTGAAGCCAAATCGCCATCCACATACATGATTTCAACAGCGATATTGGAATACTGATCAATAATAGCTCTGAAATCGTTAGCTAAAGTAGAGGTAGATACGGCTTCCCACTGCGGAAAGGTGCCATAAGGCGGAAACACCTGGTGACAGATGCCACAGAAAAAACGTGCCCCGACTTCATAGCTTTCTGCCAGCAAATCCCTGGCAGGGTTTTCTTCAGCGATCAACGCTGCGATTTTATTGTCAGACGAGGTTATTGCTGATAAATATCCTGCCATAAAGGCTTTCTGTCGCGTTTCAACAGCCGGGTTTCCAATCACACTGACGTTATCGGCTACGGATGCGGTTGCACTACCAATCGCCACAAAGGCAATACCCGGATAGTTGACTGCCAGGGTGTTCAAATCCAGGTCCTGACCAACACCGACGACCACTTTAACCTCCGGTGTCAGCATCTCGGGTTCCAAGCCCTCAAGCTTTGCAAATTGCATGGATGCTTCTTCTGCCAATTTTTCCAGCATATCCTCGCTTTGGGAGACCATAAAAGGATCAACTTCAGTCCCCGTGATCAGTAAGACTGTTGGCAAAGCCTCAGGGATGGGCGAGGGCGTCGTGACTTCCAAAACAGGGGAGACGGGCGTGTCGACCAGGGGCTCTTCTGTGGGCTGATCAACGATTGGTACAGCGGGCGCACAGCCAGCCACACTCAGCATTAAACCAACGCAAAAGATCAAAAATAAATTTTGAAAAGCAAATTTTAACTTTATCATTACCTTAATTTTACCGCAGCAAACATTAAAATTCACACAAAGATTAATGCAATGGTCGATCATCTTTAATTACAGGCTGGTGTATTATAATTAATCAATAAACGCAAAGATGCGCAATCGGTTCAACAACGCCAAAGGGTGAATGTCTATGAGCTTACCCAGCAGTGAATCCCTTCCGAACGATATCAACGATTTACCCCCGGCACGACAACGCCACATCCGCCGCCAACCCCGATCCGTTTCGCTGGCGGAACAGCAAATCCTGCTCGATTCCCTCATCAAACTCACCACACCCACACCCGCATTTTTTATTCGGGCATTGCTGGGCGCGGTTACGCTTGGATGTGCGTTCTACCTTCAAAACCTGGCGCTGTTGGTCGTCGCTATCGTGGTCTTTCCGTTTCAGACGCCATTGTTTGGGTTGGCACTCTATCCGCTGACTCTCAACGCCAAACACGCAGTCAAGGCGCTGGTCAGTACGCTGCTGTTGATTCTGCTCTCCTTTGCCGCAGGCATCCTGGCAGGTTTATTCCAGCCATTTAAATATCCCGACGCCTTAGGACTCTTTCGCTTTACCTCTCCCTACTGGCTTGATATAGCGCTCGTCGCCATAAGCGCGTTTTTTAGCGCACTGACTTTAATCAGGAAAGGAAAAATCCCTGAGGGATTAGGCGTCCTGCTTTCCTATATGGTAGTGGTGCCCTTTGCTGTGATCGGTTTTGGATTGACCTACTGGTCAGGAGCACTTTTTGTTAGCCTGGAGCATTTGGGGCTGGCATTCCTGTTTGCAGTTTTTGCCTTCATTGTTTTTGGTTTTCCTCCGAAGAAACCGCTGGGCTGGCTTGTGGTGATCACCGTCCTGGCCATCACCCTGGCCGTAAGCAGCGTGGGCTTGAATTTCTCTGTGAATCAGGTCCCCGTCGCGCCGACCGGGCTGCCAAATGCCACCTACAGGGTGATAGCGTCTATCAGCCCCGCTGCGCCGACCAAACCTGTCCCAACAAATACCATGACGCCAACCGATATTCCACCCACAGCGACCCTCGCACCGACCCTGGCGCCCACCGGCTTGCCAACAGCAACATCTGAACCCACAACGCAATGGGGTGTGGTTAAATCGGAGACAGGCGCCGTCATCCGTAAAGAACCCAACTTCAACGCAGAAGTTATTGGCTATGCGAATAACGCCGACCGAATTGAAATTCTGGGGGAGTTTACTGCCCTGAACGGCTCACTCTGGTTTGAAGTCCGAACGGCACCAGAGCAGACAGGCTGGTTGTTGGGTTCGCTTTTGCAGACTCAAACCCCGGTTCCAACACCTGCAAATTAAAGTTCTCCTATTAAAACCTGTGGAAAGCGGCTGTCAGCCTGTAATTGCATCGTCGACGATGATCAGGTTTTGCTGCGGAACCGTGATTTTCTGCCCATCATTGAGCATCACAACTGCCGCTGGCTGTCTCACGCCACTCTCAAAATCAGTGTCGCCCTCAGGCAAATCCAAAACTTCGCCTACCTTGCCCCAGGATCCTTCAGCAAACACCCGCACGATTAACCCCACCTTCAATTCCTGCTGCACACTGAATCCGCCCTCAAAGCCCTCATCACTCAAGTGAATAACCGCCTCAGGGCGCATTCCGGTCAATGGGTCAAACTCACTCGCATTCAGACTGACGGATTTTTCAGCATACGGTGTCAACCCGTCTAACAGGCTCTCGTCAGGCTGGCGGCTACCAAAGCCCTGCACTACAAGAATGGGGGTTTGCATCGCCGTAGCAATTGATACCAACTCGGGTGCCATTGATCCCAGCATTAATCCCCCTGAACTGCGTTTGCCGTACCAGTTGAGCGCGTCCGGGTCAACACAGGACCCTGCCCCGATCATCAAGCCCTCCCCTCTTTCAGCCAGCATGCCTGGCGTCAAGGGTTGGGTCCACGCTTCCTCGACGATCTTTAATTCCCCCAATCCAATCGCACCATTGCCCCATACGCCTTGCAGCAAGAAGCCAGCGGCAGATATCATCGCGCCATATTCTGGAAACACAGTCTGAACCACACCCATCATCCCTGCCCTGACCTGGATCGTCCTGTACCCGACCTCAAATACCGCCTTGCCCTGGTGAAGCCCAATAAAGCGTCCATCTGCTGGAGCGCGTACCAGGCGTGAAAGCGTGCCGGTGATTTTTGCGATGACATCACCCTCATGAAGTTGTTCACCGGGCTCGCGCACCAAGTATTCCTTTACATCCTGAACGTCTACCCCCAAACTTTGGGCAATTTCTACCATGAGGATCTCGACGGGCATGCTGGCTTGCGCAATCACATCTTCGGGCAAAACCTGCTGGCCCTCATAGACCAGCACTTCCCCCGGGTATTTCAGCCTACGTACGCGTTGAATCTCCTTGATGGTTCCTGCCCTGGACACCGGTAAAAACATCCTTAATCTCCCAACTTATCCATGATCATCCTGCAACATGCGCTGCCAGCGATTCAGCAATTCAATTCGTGATTCGGGTTGCTTTGGCAGTTGCAAGGGGCGGCCGCGCGCATCGATCACAACTCCCAGCTTGCCACCGACCACCTTTAGCCGTCCTCCCCGCCCCCGACCACCAAACCCGATGTCCACGCGGCGATGAGGGTTTAATTCGAGCACAGCTGGCTCACCCTGGGGAACCTTCAGGCATGCTAACCGGCCGTGTTGCACCTCCTGACCGAAACTTGCGCCGGATGCGGTTTTTACATCAACTGACAGAGCTGTTTTTCCCCGGGGCAGTTCTCCTACCGTCGAAATGACTGTTCCCAAATTTTCAAATGCCGGGGAAGACAATAAATGTACCGGTACAAGGGGTTCGACTTCTCCAAACTTGGCTAAAAGCGGAAGAAGATGGTGTCGATCAAGCACCATGGTGGTAATTTGGCGCGGCTGGAGCCCGTCCAACAAGGTCAACATCACAAGGGCAGGGTCTGGTGCACCGGTAAGCACAGCGCCGCTGGCAATGATAGGCTCAAAATACCCGTCCAAACCGTGTTCTGGATGATATTCCAGCCAATCATGGTTCCTTGCCAGGCTAATTAATCCCTGCTGCAGCCGATAACGGGCAAAGGACAGGGAGAGGCTGAGCATTTTCTGGGTGTCAGGAATCCACCTGGGCACCATTGCGTAATTGCATAAAAACTGGTCAGCTTCGTCAAAGGTCACCGATGTGGCTGACCAATCACAAATCGCCTGTGCAGTCGCCTGCTGATCCCGCTGGGCCAGGTCAGGAAATTTTTCCAACATCACAGCCCCGCTGATACCATTTTGGCTTGCTGCAAGCGTGGTGTACACGCCGCCCAGGTCAACCGCCAGAAAACCCCTTGAGGTGACCTTTTCTGAATCATCCGCTCTTACCTGGCTGAGCCAGCGGATCATCCGCTCTGCCCCGAGCCCTGTGAGCCCAAACAAATTCTCCGTGAGCGCAAACAAAGCCTCAGACCCGTGTAAATCTGTCTTGCACGAACGCAGGATCTCACGTTCCAGGTAATTTTGAGCAAGCGTAAGGTCGTACTTGCCAAAGGTCGGCTGAAGATTGGGCACAATCCGCAACCTGGCAACCCGCTCCAAACGTTGTTTTGCTGCGGCTTCCATGGCAGCATTCCCGGCATAAAGGATCAGCGGTTTGGCGGCTTGGGGCAATATACCGCAGATGGTGCGCACGATTTCAAGGGTTCGGCGCATCATCTCTGTTGCGCCGTGATCCTCGCCACCGGTAACAATCAATATCTCCGGCAATGCAGCCAGCAACCTCTCAATGGCGCGTTGCTCATCCATTTGCATTGCAGCATCTAAATGGGCAACGGCACATATGGGCAGCGAATCAACTAAAGCTCTGGCGGCTTTGAGAGAACCCTGATCGGAAAGTCCCACCAGGGCTACCCTGATCCGCCTTCCAGCAGATAGGGTCATCCCAACCCGGTCTAACCCACGCCCGATGCGGTCAACCGGCATTAATAAACCGCCACCTTCATTTAGAAACAGGTGATAGGTTTTCCTCTGCAAGGCTTGCACAGCCCGGTCAACGCCGCTGCCAATGTGCAGGTCTTGTCCAAGGGAGGTCAACGAACGAGCGCTTGCGAGTAAGCGATATTTTCCATCAGAAATCCCAACCAGGCAGGCGCGTGAATTCACCCCACCCACATCCAGCCCTAAAAGCGCATAAGGGTGTCTGGTCGGCCCGCTCATCACCCACCCCCAACCCAACGTGCAATCCAGCCCCCAAGAAATGCAATGCGGTCAATCATCGCCAGCAAGGCAGATGAAAAAATACCCGCAAATACGGCGCCGAGGGCAAGCCCAATAAATACCTCACCGATGTGCGCCAGCGCCTGTAGAAGGCGCGGTCGTGAATGATCTGAAGAATCAGTCTTGCGTTTAAATCGGCTTCCAAAGTGAAAATAGCTTAATGTGCCAATCACGCCAATCAGCATCACGACTGCATCCACGGTATGCATCCATGGACTGCGAGATTCTATGCGCCAGGCAGCAGGTCGAAAATCAATCACCACCGCCCGCATTTGTGGGATCATCGTTCCAAAAACAGAGCCACCAATAACCAGCGCAGCAGTCAACCCGGCTAAAAACGCCAGTGGAATACGGCCAAGCGCACGCAACTGGGAAATTTGACTCAAGATCAACATAAGAGATAATAACAGCGGAATCAGCACCCACAACCGCTGATAGGTTGTCCCCCCCAACAGGGGTTGGAGTAAATACGGCCACAGGATCTGCCGGGCGATGAGAACCGTCAGAAATCCGGCGGTTACACCCACGAAAAGGTATGCTGCCAGCCGAAAAAAGAAATTGTCGCCGATGAAATAGCTTAAAATCATCACCGTCAGCAGGAAGCCAACCACGCCCCAGACCAGTTCAGGCATGTTCATCGCTCACCCCCCTCATCTCCCAACGACCCCCGAGAACTGGGAAAACTCATCCCAATCACTAACATAAGGATCATCAAAACAATACCCACCCTGTAAGCAAACCAATGGATCGAAGAGACGGAGTTTTGCCCTTCCAGGTTGACAGCATCTGCAATACCGCTGATCATGCCTGCTACCTGTCCCGATTCCCAGTAGGGCTGCAACAACGGCCCTGCCTGGGCGCTGAGGATTAAAAGAATCGGTACATCGGGTTTCAGGCTCTTGATTTGCTCAATCCAGGCCATCACACCCTCATAATCATCCCCTAGAATCAAAATTGCATCAAAGGGCTTAACGGGCAGGGTCAGCGCGAACTCCGGTTCGTTTTCGCCCGGTAAGGTCTGGCGCGCAAGCCCATAAGCGCCAAAAGACCCTACCGGATAGTACCCCAGATCCGTCACAACCCGTTGATCAACCAGAGTCGCTTCCTCAACCAGGAGATCAAAAAGTAAACGCCCGGCAGGTGCTGATGAGAGCGTCGATACCTCAGCGCCTGCCTCGAAAATTCCTCTGAGGATTGGCGTGGCGATCAACGTCATTTCGCCTGAAAATGCTGCTGAATAATCCATCACCAGCAATACTTTCGAATTTTCCTGTAATCCGCCCACCCATTCCACCATATCTCTCATGTGGGGGGCTGCTACTCCGGAGACCCTTTCCCCGGGGCGTCCCATAAAAAGGACCAGGCTCAAGATCGTGATCAACAAAAACCCGATTCCCAGGCGTAACCCGCGGTTAAGCGCCGGCCTGTCCGAGGTGTGCGCAGGGCGTTTCTCCTTGTCGGAGCGCATCGTCGCGGCGAGCTGATCTGCTCTTGCCTGCTCTTCGCGGCTGATGGACAGTGCCATTGCTTCGAGCTGGGTGCCTTTGATGTCGTCAAGGATAATTTCTCGGGTAGCCTGCTCAGAACCCTTCGATATAGCCGTCTCCTTTGTGTCTTCGGCACGACCTGCTTCATCAACAGGAGCCTCTTCCACAAGCTCTTCCATTGTTTGTTCGCCGTTTTCCAACGCAACCAGCCAGTGCAGCAGGCTATCGCCTTCCCTTTCTGAAAGGATCTCCTTTGCATCCTCAGCTTCAGCCGGGCGATGCTTCTTTCGGATGCGCCGGAGCCAATTTTCGTGCATAGAGCCAGAAGTGCCGACCTCCTCCGAATCCTCGATCTCATCAGGGACTTGATCGGGCGGTTTTTTTTCAACCTCACCCTGAATTTTCTGCAAAACCGATCGCAACTGCAGCTCCTGATCCTCTTTTTGTGCCGTTTCAAGGCTTGCCCGAGCTGCGTTGATCTTCTGGGTGATCTCGCCAATCGAATCTGGTTCAGTTTGTGCACGTTGCCGAATGCGATACAACCACTCCGGCACTTGCGGCTCATCATCAGGTTGTTCTGCATCTTCCAAAATTTCATCATGATCAGGTGATGGGGGAAACTCCCCGTCAGCCCCGTCAAAAAGTTGGTCCTGGTCTTCATCCTGCTTGAGGGAATGCAGTAAATCGGTGAGGTGCTCCTCATCCCCTGCTAAATCGGGCTGATCATCTCGGGGCAAATCGACAGGGACGACGCCCTCCAGGGATGCTTCACACAGCAAGCATTTTTCTGTACCAAGTGGGTTTTCTGCACCACATTCAGAACAAATCAACACAAGCATTACGGCCCATCCTCATAAGGGCGATCCATACCCAGTAAAACCCGCAACCCAACAATCAATCCACCCAATGCAATTCCGATCAGTATGCCTCTCAGACCTGCCAGTGGAAGTCGGCGGACAAATTCAAGCCATTCAGCGCCCGCTGTACCGTTCGCAGGGTTCAGGTAATGCAAATTTAGGATCAGAGAGATCAGAGCACTGATTAAAAACGATGCCGACATGAGCGTCCAGCCCCGGGTGCGAATAATCCGTAAGCTGGCGAATAGCATGGTCACCGTCAGGATAGCCAACAGGCTGGTCTCTACCGGGATCTGGATGTTGAGCACCCAGTTACGGAAAAAGGCGCTCTCCGAAGGTAAGAAAAACCCGATGCCGACGGTGACCAAAAAAGCCACCAGGACGATCAGACTTAACAAGCTGCCCTTTTGCCAGTGTGCAACCCGAACAAGATGCATTTTGAGTAAATACCCGATCCCGATCACGCCAGCCAACCCTATCAGCAAAATCCCCCACTCGATCAGCAACCCTGTGAGATTTGCCAGTTGCGCCTGGAAAAAATATCCCGCCAAAACGGTCAGCCCAGTCAGGCTGGCGACCAAAATTGCAATAATTCGCTTCATAAAACACCCGCCAGCGTCAATCCTGCTGCAACCACCAGCAGTGTAATCAGTAAAACACGAAGGATGTCCTCGCTGATCCAGGCTGCCTGAAGAGAAGGCGACCGATCCATCAAACCGGGCAAAAGAAATATTTCCTCGCCAATTAATAGATCACGCGTGGTTAAAAACAGGGCTGCCTGGGCGCTGATGGATCCGGCTGCAGCAAAGGGATGCCCCCCTTTTATCTGCGCAGCTTCCAGGATCAAAGCTCCCATCGGGCCATAGTGCCCGAATAATCCCACAGAACCCGGGGAATGCAGTCCCATCTCCCCTAAAAAGCCCGCCAGGAAGGCATACGGTGTGGGTCCGGTTAAGATCAAATTCAACGCCGATGAATAGCCGCCCTGGTAGGTGCCGCAAAGAATTTGGCGTGCAAATAAGGCGAGCTCCCCGGTGCCGGCGGCAAAGACCTGTGTTTCCTGGGCGCCCAGGTCTGTCTCCGCAAGGCTGGCGCTCACAGAAAGAGCATGCAATCCCAATGCCGGGTAAGACCGCGACCAGAACCGGTCCCCTAATGCAACCTGGCTTTGTTTGCCCCCTTCGAGGGAGCGCACACGCTGCTTAACAAAGGCGTTAACCGCCGGGTTAACCCGCACTGCGTATCTGCCACGCCGTGAAAATAGAAGACTGAAAAATAACAGCAAAACGACAGCCAGGCCGATGATGACCCACCCGATCTCAGTCCAGGTCATGCCCCGGTCTCCTGTAAAAAGGTTTTGAACTGGTTAATTTCATCAGGGTCTCCCAACAAGTTCAACAGCTTCGCATAAGTAAGGCCAAAAGGTGTGGCTTTTAACAACGGAAAACCCAGAAACATACTTTGGGCAATCAAAGGCAACAGGGGCTGAAAGAAATCCAATAATTCGCAGGCTGGCGATATCCATCCCCTTTTTGCAAGAAAACGCTTCCATGTGAGCCAGTCAGTATTCTGCATAACAAAAGTATAACATAAGGGCGCGAAAAATTAATCCCATAAACTCTTCATTTTCATTTGATGAAGACGCAGCGACGACCTGGTGATCTCCAATTGAATCCAGCTTCAAGTATAATGGGTTTGATGGAACAAAAATTAAAGGTTATGACGATATTTGGCACCCGCCCGGAAGCTGTTAAAATGGCGCCGGTGATTAAAGCCCTGCGGGAACATCCAGATCACATTGATATCACGGTGTGCGTCACTGCCCAGCACCGCGAAATGCTCGACCAGGTCCTGCAGGCATTTGACATCATCCCGGATATCGACCTGGATTTGATGGATCACGACCAGACACTTCCCGAGTTGACCGCTCGCATCTTCACCCATCTGGACCCTGTGCTGCTTCAAATCCGTCCCGATTGGCTGCTGGTCCAGGGGGATACCACGACGGTCATGGCAGCAGCGATTCTCGGGTATTATCGCCAGATCCGGGTGGGTCACATTGAAGCCGGGCTGCGAACCCACGATAAATGGCAGCCCTTCCCCGAAGAGATGAACCGCCGCATCGCTGGTGTGGTGGCAGACCTGCACTTTGCCCCAACAGAAAACAATCGCCAGAACCTCCTGCGAGAGGGCATCCCGGATGAGATCATCAAAATCACCGGCAACCCGGTCATTGACGCCCTGAAGATCATCAGCCAGCAACCAGCCCCTCCGCAGGTGGATCAACTGCTTGACCAAACCGGCGTGTCCGCTGGAAAGCGCCGCCTGGTGCTGGTGACTGCACACCGCCGGGAAAACTTCGGTCAACCCATTCTGGATATTTGCCTGGCTCTCAAACGCCTGGCACAGGCTTACCAGGATGAAATTGTCATCGTTTACCCGGTTCACCTCAATCCCAACATTCATGTACCGGTCCACCAGGCGCTATCTGGTATCGATAACATCCACCTGCTGCCGCCCCTGGATTACCTGCCCCTGGTCCACCTGATGAAACACGCCACCCTGATCCTGACCGATTCGGGCGGCATCCAGGAAGAAGCACCGTCGTTTGGTGTTCCCACCCTGGTCTTGCGCCAGCGCACCGAACGCCAGGAGGGCGTACAGGCGGGCACTTTGAAACTGGTCGGTACAGATCCAGACACCATTTTCATGGAAGCCCTAAAACTGCTCGATGACCGCGCGGCTCATGCTGCCATGTCCGGGGCTGTTAATCCCTATGGCGATGGGCATGCGGCTGAACGGATCGTTGCCGCGCTTTTGGCTTCACAGACGGGGTAGAACGTGACAAAAGCAATCGATACCCGATCGGATGATAGGCTTTCATGAAGACTCAAATCTGTCTGGTGCCTGAGCTGACCGGGTTGGGTGGAACAGCCTCCTTCCAGGCCAGAATGATTGCCGGACTGAAGTCTCGCGGCATTCCCCATACCTTTAACATCGCCAGCCCAGAGAATACCGCCGTTCTTGTCATCGGCGGCTCCCGGCAACTTTTAAAGCTCTGGCAGGCCAAACGCCGTGGTGTGCGCATCATTCAACGGCTCAACGGCATGAACTGGATTCACAGGCTGGAAAAGACTGCCCCGCGTCTTTTTTTAAGGTCGGAGGTCAATAACCAGGTCCTGGCTTTCATCCGCCGCCACCTGGCAGATGGCATCGTGTACCAGAGCCACTTCTGCCATACCTGGTGGAACAGGGTCTATGGGTCTCGACCGATCCCCCACCAGGTCACTTATAACGGGGTGGATCTGCAAGAATTTTCTCCCAACGGGCCTGAAACTCCACCAGAGGATCACTTTCGGATTCTGCTGGTGGAAGGGCGCCTGGTTGGCGCTTACGCCCGCGGGCTGGAAACCGCCGTAAAACTGGCCAGCGCAGTCAAAACTAACTGTGGAAGACCCCTTGAATTGATGGTTGCCGGTGATGTTAATGACGAAATGAAAGCCCGTGCCTACAGCCTGGCGCCTGATCTGTGGATTACATGGCGCGGCGTGCTCCCCCGCGAGGACATCGCCGCCGTTGACCGCTCTGCTCACGTGCTGTTCAGTGCTGATCTCAACGCCGCCTGTCCCAACAGTGTGATCGAAGCGTTGGCTTGCGGCACCCCGGTCCTGGCTTATGATACCGGCGCACTGGCTGAACTGATCCAGGACGGTGCCGGAAGGGTCGTGCCTTACGGTGCTGATCACTGGCGGTTAGAAGACCCGCTGATTCCGCCCCTGACTGAGGCTTGCGTTGAAATCCTGCAGAATAACCCCGCCTACCGGGCACGCGCGCGCGCCCGAGCTGAAGCCGTATTCAGCCTTGAAGCCATGCTTGCCGGCTATCTGAATGCCCTGGGGGTTTCATGAGTACGTTTGCAGGGAAGGTTGGCGTGGTACAGCGCGTTCTGGCTGAATACCGGGCGCCTTTTTTCAACGCCCTGGGCCAGGCTTGTCCTGGCGGATTGGAAGTCTTCGCTGGCGAGCCTCGCGATGACGAAATGATTAAAACCGCAACCTCCCTCGATTCTGCCCATCTTATCCATGGAAAAAACCTGCACTTGTTGAAAAGCAATTTTTATCTGTGCCTGCAATTCGGTTTGCTGCGCTGGTTGAAGCAGTTTAACCCCGATATCCTGATCGTTGAAGCCAACCCCCGATATTTACGCACTCCTGCTGCCTTGCGCTGGATGCGCAAACGGGCTCGCCCGGTGATCGGTTGGGGTTTGGGCGCGCCGCCGATATCCGGGCTGCTGACCGGATTGCGCCGTCGGCGACGCACACACTTCATCAGCCAGTTTGACGCCCTGATCACCTACAGCCAGACCGGTGCGGATGAATACGCCCGTTTGGGTTTTCCACCCGAGCGCATCTTGATTGCCATCAACGCGGTGGCTCCCGCACCCACTCACCCGCTGCCTGTACGCCCTGTACCAGCCAAAGATCAGCCCGAGCGAGTCCTGTTTGTTGGGCGACTGCAAGCGCGCAAACAGGTGGATCAATTGCTGCGCGCCTGCGCTCAACTGCCAGAATTATTACAGCCAGACCTGGTAATCGTCGGTGACGGACCCGACCGGGAGCGCCTGGAAAACCTGGCTGAGGAGGTCTACCCCCGTGCGGTGTTCACCGGTGCCCTGTACGGCGCCGAACTGGCAGAACAATTTCGTGAAGCGGATCTTTTCGTCCTGCCTGGCACCGGCGGGTTAGCGCTTCAGCAGGCCATGAGCTACGGACTGCCCTTGATCGCCGCCGAAGCTGATGGCACCCAGGCAGATCTCGTTCGCCCGGAAAACGGCTGGCAAATTCCGCCCGATGACCTGCCCGCCCTGGGCGCAGCCCTCTCCACAGCATTGAGAGATATCCCCATGCTGCGTAAAATGGGAGCTGAGAGTTACCGGATTGTGTCCGAGGAGATCAACCTGGAGAAAATGGTTGCTGTATTCATCGAGGCGCTCAAGCGGAGTTTGCCATGAGCACACATATCTTGTTGATCGCTGATGGTCGCAGCCCTACGGCACAAAGCTGGATCACAAACATCCAGGCGCTGGGTTACTCCGTCAGCCTGGTTTCCACCTTCCCCTGCAACCCACCAGAAGGCATAAGACATTTTTCTATTCTGCCAATCGCTTTCAGCCAACTGAGCTCTTCAGCCCAGGCCGGTTTAGCCGCCCCTGACGGTCAGCCCAAATCCACTCCTGCGCGTAGGCTGATCCGCCATTTTGCCCCGGTCTTGCAACCTCTGCGCTATCTCCTGGGTCCGCTGACGGTCGCCAGGTTTGCCCGTCCCTACCAGGCGCTGGTATCCAGGATCAAGCCCGACCTGGTACATGCACTGCGCATCCCCTTTGAGGGCATGCTGGGCAGCTATACCCCAAAAGGAATCCCTTTCATCGCCGCTACCTGGGGCAATGACCTGACCCTGCATGCCAGCGCCTCGCCTTTAATGCGCACCTTCACACAACGCTGCCTGGTGTGTGCCGATGGCTTTGCCGCCGATACGCAGCGGGACGTGCGCCTGGCGCGCAACTGGGGTCTGCCAGCAGATGTGCCGACGCTGGTCGTCCCCGGCTCAGGAGGTTTGGATCTAAACGCCATATTCGCTGCCCCGTCCTTGGACCCTGACGCATTTGGCTTGCCAGCATCCGGTGTCTTTGTGGTCAACCCGCGTGGCATGCGGCCAAAATCTGTTCATCAGGATGTATTCTTTGCTGCTATTCCTGCCGTCCTTGCTCGCTATCCCGAAGTTCATTTTATCTGCCCCAACCTGGCTGGGATCCGCCAGGCTGAAACCTGGGTCAGCCAATATGGCATTCAAAGCAATACCCACCTGCTGCCCAAACTCTCCCAACCTCAATTATGGTCGCTGCTCAAAACTGCCCGGGTATTTGTTTCACCCAGCAGTCACGACGGCACCCCCAACTCGCTGTTGGAAGCAATGTCCTGCGGCTGTTTCCCGATCGCCGGCGATATAGAATCCCTGCGGGAATGGATTGAAAACGGCATTAACGGTCTGCTGGTAGACCCACGCTCACCCACGCAGCTGGCTGAAGCGCTGTGTCAGGCTCTGGAGGATCAAACACTGCGCCAAAAAGCAACTGAGCACAACCTGGCTCTGGTCAGGCAACGGGCTTCCCAGGAGGCAACTCACCCGCAAATTTCAAATTTTTACGAGAAATTGCTGGGGGATGATCCGACTTCGCGTCGCGCTCCCCGTGCCCTTTAAAGGTTTTATGCGCCTTCGTTCGGGGACGATGATGGTGAGTGGTGAATTGGACTAAGTGATTAGGAATCAGGAAACAGGAATTAGGAAACCTTAAATGGAGAATAGAACTCAGTACTTAGCTCTCAGTTCTAAGCTCTAAGTTCTAAGTTCTATCCCCCACCAGCGATCTCATTCCTTAAACTTCAACACACCCACTTTTTCAAATACCAGCGGTGCCAACCATGAAACCCACAAACCCACCAGCGTGTAACGAATAAACCGCATGGAATAACCAAGGAAATGTGCACCCCGCGGGAGGACCTGTCCCAAGCCAAAGTACAGGATCACCACGCCGAGCAAACCGATCAGAAAGCGCACCAGCCGACGCCATCCGCCTTCATTTGCCAGGAAACGCCCTTTTTTCTCTGAGAGGATTACAAAACCAACCAGCAATCCCGTCCAGGTGCCACCCAGGGTAAAGGTGCCATCCAGACCGAAGGGCGCCACCTGACCAGCACGACCAGCCCATTCAGGATCCATCACCCACCTGGGACCCAAAGCCCAATTAACGACCAGGATCAACAGCATCAACACGACTGTGCTGGCAATCACCAGCCCGAGCCTTGCGCCAAAGGAACGCGCCTCAAACCAGCGCCCAATTTTTTTGGACCAGGCTGCAAACCCCGCCAGCAGCAAGCCGCCGATCAACCAGCCAAACAGTACATCGCCCAGGAAGTGCACACCTAAAACCAGCCTGGAAATCCCGATCAGGAAAATCAGCGCCACCATCGCAATCGAAAACCAGCGTTTCTTAACTTCAACAGCCAGCCAGCCCCATACTGAGATCGCATTTTGAGCATGCCCTGAGGGTAAGCCAAACGAAGTTTCATGAACATGGCAGGTGACTGTGTCACTGATCCAGCAGGGACGCGGTAAGCGGAATAAAAACTTAAAAAAGGCATTAAACCCGTTGCTGAGCAGCAACATCATCCCCACGCGCAGACCCAGCAACTGGTCAAAACTCCAATAAAGGACCGGCAGTAAGAGGATATAAAACAATTCTTCCCCAAAAAACGTAATAACCTTCATGGGCGCCAACAACCATGCCCCCAGGCCTTGAAAAAACTCATTAACCACAATTTGCCAAAGATTAACAGCCGCCATACAAACCTCCTTGAAAAATTAATTCATTAAAACGTCAACTCCAAATCGCCGCATGATTAATCAGCCGGACTGGCTGTCAAACAAATCCTGGACGATGGCTTGCCCTTCCTCCAGGATGCGGTTCAGATGCTCCTGGCTTAAAAGGCTTTCTGCATAAACCTTGTAAATATCTTCTGTACCTGATGGGCGGACAGCCGTCCAACCATTTTCAGTCACAATCTTCAGACCGCCGATGTCAGCATCATTCCCGGGAGCCCGGGTTAGCTTGGCAATGATTTTCTCCCCCGCCAATTCTTCGGCGGTGATCATCTCGGGTGACAATTTTCTGAAAACCGCTTTTTGTTCCGCAGTGGCTTTGCCTTCCAGGCGCTGGTAAAATGCCTGCCCGAACCTCTCCTGCAGTTGCTGATAGATGTGTGCCGGATCCTCTCCGGTCACAGCCAGTATCTCCGCTGCCAACAGGTTCAGGATGATCCCATCTTTGTCCGTTGTCCAGGTCGTGCCATCCCTGCGTAAAAAGGATGCTCCAGCACTTTCTTCGCCGCCAAAACCCAGGTCGCCCGTTAACAAACCCGGCACAAACCACTTGAAGCCCACAGGAACTTCAACCAGGTCCCGGTTGAGGAATTTAGCCACGCGGTCAATCATTGCGCTGGTCACAACTGTCTTCCCCACTTTGACTTTGGCTGCCCAAGCCGGTCGGTTCTGGAACAGGTACCACACCGCAACCGCCAGGTAATGATTGGGGTTCATCAACCCCCCCACGGGCGTCACAACCCCATGCCGGTCAAAGTCGGAGTCATTACCAAAGGCGATATCGTAGCTGTCTTTCATTTCAATTAAGCCCGCCATGGCGTAGGGCGATGAACAGTCCATGCGGATCTTCCCATCGTGGTCAACGGTCATAAAACGAAAGGTGGGGTCGACGTCCGGGTTCACGATATCTAAATCCAAACCATAGATTTCGGCAATCGGGCCCCAGTAAGCAACCCCTGCCCCGCCCAGAGGATCAACGCCAATGCGTACTCCAGCAGTGGAAATGGCTTCCATGTTGACGACGTTCGCCAGGTCTTCCACATAGGGCTGGATGAAATCCACCGGGTGGGTGGTGGAAGCCTTAATTGCCTTAGAGTAGGGAATGCGTTTGACAGCCTTCAAGCCTTCCCTCAAAATCTGGTTAGCCCGATCTTCGATCGCCCTGGTGATCTCAGCACCCGCTGGGCCTCCGTCCGGGGGATTATATTTAAAGCCCCCGTCTCCGGGTGGATTATGCGAGGGCGTAATCACCACGCCATCTGCCAGACCCCGGGTACGCCCCAGGTTGTAGACCAGGATCGAACGTGAAATCGCGGGTGTGGGTGTATAACCGAAACCTTCCTGCAGCATGATCTGGACGCCATTGGCAGCAAACACCTCCAGCGCGCTGCGCATCGCTGGCTCAGACAGCGCATGCGTATCTTTGCCGATGTACAATGGACCGGTGGTGCCCTGCTTCATGCGATATTCAACAATAGCCTGGCTGATGGCCAGGATATGATCCTCATTAAAGCTCCGCGTCAGTGATGTGCCGCGATGTCCCGAAGTGCCAAATGCCACCTGCTGGTCAAAGATATGCGGGTCAGGTCTCTCGGTGTAGTAGGCAGAAATTAATCGGGGAATATCAACAAGCAATTCTCGAGTGGCTGGTTTTCCAGCCAAGGGGCTGATTTTCATAGCATGATCCTTCCAAAAAGGGTTCGACAACGATCCACTTCAATTATACACGGGTCAAGCACCGATTAGCGGTTTTAAATTGTTGGTTATCATCGATAGGCAACCGATTCCCATTGCCCACAGATACCCTATACCAAAGCTCATCTTTACTTAAGATGCATTAAATTGAAGGGAAACCTGGGAAGTTAAAATTCATTTATTTATCAATATAAATTCTTTATCAGAAGAGAGAGAAATAACTGGTTTATTCAGAGCCCTGCAGTATAATGACCTGCTGATTTTAAAATAAACCAGCAGGGCTGTTTGCCTTGCGATAACGAGATTGGAGCTTTTTAATGGCTGAAAAACAAATCACAAGTGTTGAGAAAAATGTTGTGGTAACGATGGATTACCGTTTAGAGGTCGATGGCAAGGAAATTGATTCCGGACCAATTCAATTTCTCCAGGGTCATGGCAATATTATCCCTGGCTTGGAAGCAGAAGTTGAAGGCATGCAACTGGGTGAGGAAAAAGAAGTCCTTGTCAAAGCTGAAGACGCCTACGGCAAATATGATCCCGAGCTGGAGATCGAAGTCCCGTTGTCCTCATTCCCCGAGGATTTTGAGATCAAATTAGGTCACCCGATGCGTATGCAGGATGACAAGGGACATGTGTTTACCGCCGTTGCTATGGGCATTTCCGATGAAATCGTGATGCTCAACCTCAATCACCCCCTGGCAGGCAAGGACTTGCTCTTCAAAACCAGAGTGAGTGCTCTGCGCCCGGCGACTGAGTTGGAAATTGCCCAGGGATGCCTGGCCAGTGCCTGCAGCGGATGCACGTCAAGCAATTGCGGTAATTGCTGATCCATATTTTTAGTGTTTAAGTTTTTTATATCCCTGCGAGCGTTTTGTTGACGTTGCTTTGAGGATGTGATAAAATTTTCTGCACTTGCCCCCATCGTCTAGTGGCCTAGGACGTGGCCCTCTCAAGGCCAAAACCGGGATTCGAATTCCCGTGGGGGCATTTTTTTATTCTCTATACAAAGGTGTTGGCCCTCTCAATACCCCTTAGGGGTACAGGTGCCAAAACCGGGATTCGAACATCGTACCCTTTGGGTATTCCCGTGGGGGCATTTTTTTATTCTCTATACAAAGGTGTTGGCCCTCTCAATACCCCTTCGGGGTACAGGTGCCAAAACCGGGATTCGAACATCGTGCCCTTTGGGTATTCCCGTGGAGTCATTCTTTTATTCAAGCGAATTTTCCAGTGATGTCCCGGCATTAATCGGCGTCGCATATCAAATAAAACAGGGCGTTCACCATGCAACGCCCTGACTTTTCCTAAAACCTGGACGAAAATCGTTACCCGAGCAAAGTTTTTGCCAGCTTGACCGCACGGCTGGCATCTGGGGCATAACCATCAGCCCCAATTTTATCTGCATAACTCTGCGTAACCGGCGCGCCGCCAATCAAAACCCTGACTGCACCTCGTAAACCGGCTGCATTCAGGGCAGTGATGGTGGTTTCCATGTTCGGCATGGTCGTCGTCAACAGGGCAGACATAGCCACAAAATCAGGCTGATGTTCCTGAACAGCAGCAATAAAAGCTTCCGGGGATACATCCGTGCCCAGGTCAACCACCTGGAACCCGGCGCCCTCCAGCATCATACAGACCAGGTTTTTACCGATATCATGCAGATCACCTTTGACCGTCCCGGCAACAATCTTGCCAATTGGCTGGATATCCGCACCCACCAATTCGGGTTTGAGGATTTCCATTCCTGTTTTCATAGCCCGGGCAGCGATCAGCATTTCCGGCACAAAGTATTCGCCCTCCTCAAACAATTCTCCCACCTCGCCCATGGCATTAACCATCACATCCAGCACCTCCCCTGCCGGCACGCCTGCACGTAAAGCAGCTTCAACATATTCCTTAGCCTCGTCGCGCTGCCCTTCGAGGATTGCTGTATAGAGTTCTTTTAACTCGCCATCCATGTTGCTGTTCCTTTCTGTCAAAACACTCGCACCGATCCGCTCCTGAGCGAGGCGATGGCGCTCGACAACACTCCTATTATATAACAATAACCTGCTGGTAATCTGAGACCTTCAGAGTTGGATCGTTTCGATTTCAGCAGTACCGATAACCTGATTTTCTTTCAAGCCAAATAACGCATCCCCTGTATGAGGGCTTTTTGGACGCGTATTCACAACCCCATGACCTTTAGGCAGGTCTGCAGGGCTGCTGTAAAAGGGGTGGCGTTATTTTCGAAGGGCGCGAACAATCACGTACACGCCAAAAGCCAGCAGCACAAGCGGTCCGACAAACGCCAACAAATTCGTCGCCCCCAATGTGATAAAAATCCCTATCAGCAGCAAAATGCCTGCAGGATACAATGCCCATTTGAGTTTGCCCGAGGGTGTGGGAAGTAAGTACAACAAGCCAAAGGTGATCGCTAATCCCAGGAAAAATATACCATCTTTCAAAGCGGACGAGTCCGGGATCAGTTGAGTCACAGCTATCGATAACAAGACGCCCCCCGGGAGCAGTGCCCACCAATGACGATGATTGGAAATATAGATCAATAAAAAGGGCAACCCAACCGACCCTAAAAAGATTGCACTGGTCACGCTCCCTTCATTTTCTCCTAGCCAGGGGCTCACAAATGCATTGATCCCCACACCAATTAAGGTAAAACCAGGAATCAGCGCCCACCACGCGTCAGTATTCGTGATGAAAACCAGCAAGAAAATCAGTCCTCCACCGGCCAACAGCGGACCAATTACCGACTCCAGTTCGAGGGTAACGATACCCAGGTTGGAAAGCAATAGAAGCACACCAACCACAAGCAATAGGATGCCCCCGGTTAAAGATATTAAAAATCTGCGGTTTAGTTTCTTCATTTCCAAGCCTCCTTGCAATCCATGTTCCAACATCATTATAAAGGAAATCAATGCCATTAACAAATACTACTCGTGTTTTTCGGCGTTGCATTCCCAAATTCCACTTGCTTTATAATCTGTAATATAATAGGGATTGCAGGAAAAAATCAAACCTGATGCTAATAAGGAGTCTGAACATGCAGGATCTGGTAAAAGATTGGATGATTGATCTGGTAATTTACATTGACCAGGAAAGAAACGTTTTGGATGCGCTGTCCATCATGCGCCGCAGGTATGTGAACAGCCTCATCGTCAAAATCAACGAAGAAGAAAAACAATACGGGATCATCACCTCCATCGACATATGTGACAAAATCGTTGCGCGTGGGAAAAGCCCGGCAACAACTAAGGTTCAGGAGATCATGACCACACCCCTGATCAGCGTTAGCCCCGATCAAACCATCTATGAATGTGCCAGGACCATGAGCGATTCACATATTCACCAGCTTCCTGTTATTGCAGAAGATGGAACCATCATTGGTATCATCTCGGCGTCAGATTTTCTCGTTGTCGCTGAAGCCCTCGGTCATGGAGATGGCGACAGGCTCCTTCGTTAAAGGAGATAGACCGATTCAATAAAATTTTTAACATCACCAGTGATCACCCGGAGATGTTTACACCTTGTTGAAGATATTACATGCTATAATATCAAACAAGTATCAGATAGGTGAACCGTTGCTAAAACACCGGAATTTTCTACTGGCAGTTCTGATCCTTTCTGGCATGATCGTGTTTGGTTTAGCTTTGCAAGGGTGTCAAATTGAAGATGGAGCACCAGCCTTTGACGACAACCTCAACTGGCTCACTGTAATTGAGACACCGCCAACCATCTTCGAGACAAACTTCGACCAAATCCAGGATCAGACGGAGAGAGAACCAACCGCCCAAGAATTTGATCAGGACGATCAATCATTCTGGCCATCCTTTCCGCCGCCTGCCATCCAGCCTGCCACACCGATTCCGCCGCCCCTCGAAAGGCTGGAAATCGATGATCATATCCTGGTGTGGGTGTTGTTGGGAACAGATACTGAACCGCCTTTCAGCGGAAAAACGCAAGCCATCCACCTGGTTTTTATCAATCCCAGGTTTTCAAAAGCCAGCCTGATCTCCATTCCTGGCGATTTGTACGTTTACATTCCCGGCTTCACAATGCAACGGCTCAGTACCGCTTATGCCATCGGTGGAATTGAAACCTTGCGTACGACGCTGGCTTATAATTTTGGCGTGCTTCCCAGCCGCTTTGTTCTCGCTCACCCGGGTGACTTTCAATGGTTGGTGGACGATATCAATGGGATTGAAGTCACAGTATTTCAACCCATTCCCCATGCATGCGGAGGCATTCCCGCAGGGGTCATCCCGATGGACGGCACTCTGGCACTGTGTTATGCCTCTTACCGTGATGGAATGGACGAAATCAGCCGTATGCAAAGACAGCAACAGCTCTTGCAGTTGATCTTCCATAACCTCACCCATAACGGCAACCTCGCCAAACTGCCCACACTGTTTGCCAGTTACCAGGGCTGGATCAAGACCGATTTTTCACTGCCCGAACTGATGGGGTTCATCCCCCTTGCACTGCGATTGGCAGACCCTGACCGGATTGGTTATTTTCTCATCGGGTGGGACCAGATTTCTCTCTGGGAAGTTCCTGGCTACAGTCAGGCGATGGTGTTTTTGCCAGATCAAGAAGCGATTAAATACGTGCTCGAAACTGCACTGTCCACGATCCTGATTCCCAGTCCGCTTACCAACCAGTTCCAAACCCTGGAGGCACAGCTGATAGCCGCTCAGCAGGCTACGGCAATCTCCTTCCAGCAAAGTACCCCCATACCACCAGACGCGCCAACGCCATCGGAACCTTTAGAATTAACCCCACCCTGGGAAACGCCCGGCGTCTCCGCTACCCCCACAACGCTGGGATATCCGTAAAAAGGTTGAGTATGTTAAAAAACCATCTCAAACACACAAGAAAAATTGTTTTTTCGATCGTTTTGATCGCGTGTGTTGTGGTGGGTTTGATCTCTGCCCGCTATCTTCAAGTCGATGCATACAGCCTTGGATCGAAATCTCCCGACCGCCAGGCGGTGATTACCGTTTCATACACCACGTATGAATGGTGGTTGCTAACCTGGAATAACTCCAAGCTCATCTGCACCATGTATATCGAACACGAAGGCTGGCCTCATCCAGATGAGGTGAAATACTTTTGTGGAGATCAAATTTCCAAGGATTGGCAAGAAACCAATCCCTGCATCTTTTCTGAAGATATTGAAAGTGCTGCACAATGCCCCGGGCTGTATCTTCACCTGGTCAGTGTCACTCCGGGCGAGCGGGAAATCGAAGTGACCCTCTTACCACCCGAAGTTTTTATCGACATTGCCGATTGTGACCCGCAGCCGCCTGAAAATCGTTGCGAAACGCAGCCAAGACTGCACCTGATAGCAGTCGAACCGCTTCCCAACGAGCAGATTATTAGCATCCAGGGTACGATCGGCAACGACTATTTTAGCTGCCAGGGGAGTGAATGCACGGTGCCGTTGCCAGCCACCGGAATCAACGGTGTGCGGGTTACCTTCTGGGCTGATTCCAGCTTTGGGGATTCGACTGAACTGTTTACCGCTCAAATCCGGGTAATTCCCTGGGGCGACTTCGCAGCGCCTGACGTCAACACCGTGGACACCCCCTACTGGTACGTGGATATTCTCAGCAGTCAGTATTTGCGCGATATTGGATCATCATGCTCACAAATTTGGTCTGCATTCCCTCCCGTTGGTGGACCGCCCTTATGGTTGTCTTCGCCTGACCATCCTGATGCACTCATCTCAAGCGAGCCTTATTACTACCTGGCCGGGTCGCTCATCCGAGAAGGCCTGGCTGGCGCCAGCGAATGCCCGGGCGGGGGTTTGCAACCATCCGGCGTTGCCAATCAATGCGGCTTGGATGCCACGCGCGAGTTGATGAACGATTGGCAAAACCAGTTCAACGCCGAGATTGTACGTGTGTCAAAAGAGACCGGTATCCCAGGTCAACTGATGAAGAATATCTTCAGCCGAGAAAGTCAGTTCTGGCCAGGATTCGCAGCCAGCCACTATGAAGCAGGGCTGGGTCACTTAAGTGACATGGGCGCAGATACCGTTTTACTCTGGAATCCTGAATTCTTCAGGCAATTTTGCCCTCTCGTACTGGATACCACGGTTTGCCAGCAGGGCTTCGGCAACTTGGACATCGGCGAACAGGAGATGCTGCGCGGCGCATTGGTGAACAAAGTCAATGCCGCCTGCCCTGAATGCCCGATGGGCATCGACCTGCAGCAGGCGAACTTCAGCATCAGCATCTTTGCTCGCAGCCTGTTGGCAAATTGTGAACAGGTAGGCCAGATCATTTACAACACCACACGTCGCCTTGCTGGTGAGGTAAGCTCATATGAGGACCTGTGGCGATTTACGCTGATCAATTACAACGGCGGCCCGGGTTGCCTTTCTAATGCCATTGAACAAACCTACAAAAGCGGGCATCCCCTGACTTGGGATGCCGTCATCCAGCACATTGAACCCGGTATTTGCCGGATCAGCATCGACTATGTCAACGACATCGCTTATATGCCAGGCATACCCACAACAACCCCCACACCCAGTGTTAGTCCCAATATTTTCCGTCCCACGACCACGCCGACCCCGCTGCCTCAAGAGGTGGTACCGCCGTTCATCATTCAGCTTACGCCAACGCCCACATCGCCCTATGGCGGAGGTTATCCCCCAGCGCCAACCAACGCCTATCCGCACTCCTATCCTTGATATCGGATCGCAACAACATACGCAAAAAAGCCCCCGAATATCCGTGGTCTTTATTGTTAATCCAAGTTGATTGAAAATCTTGATCGAAAATTGTGTTGTTCTATGCTATTTTCCAGAACGCAAAGCTTCAAGCTGTTCCAACATTTCAGCACGTTTTTCGTCGGCGGCACGGTTTACCTCATCCTTGATATGGTTGAAATAAGCCACAATCTCTTTACGGGCGCTGTCGCCTGATGTTGGGGCAAACAAAAGTGCCAATGTACTGCCAACCACACCGCCGATAAGGGCACCAAAAATGAAATTTCCAAATTTTCGCATACTTTCCTCCAAATGTACCCGGTCTGTTGATGAAAATATTATAACGCATCGCCTCATAATTGAAAATATCGCCCCAGTGATTATCAGTAGCTTGCAATCAAATCTTGGAATTTTGTTCTATTTCAGCCATTTTCAATAAAACCCCGGTGTCACGGTTAATCGACAAATTGCAATTGCAAACGAAATCCCGCCCTCTGAAAGAAAGGAATAATGGCTGTAAATTAAGAGGTGATCCTTATGAGGTTTCATAAAACTAACCTGACAGTTTACACTTAGGGACGCGGATTTTATGAGATCACGCGCGAAATCAACACCAACATCCAGAATTGGGGCGTGGTTGAAGGCATGACCTACCTTTTTATTCCCCATACCAGCGCCTCATTGGTGATCAACGAGAGTTATGACGCCACAGCCCGGCGTGACCTGGAAGCTTATCTCGACCACATCGCGCCTGAGGGCGAAAGCTGGTATGTGCACACGCTCAAAGGCCGGGATGATTCCCCTGCACACTTGCGTACCATGATCACCGCCACCAGCCTCACCATCCCGGTTGATGCTGGCCGGCTCAGTTTGGGCCCCTGGCAGGGTGTCTATTTAGCAGAACACCGACGCCGTGCACATCGGCCTGAGGTTTTGCTGCGGGTCTTGTCAGTGGAATAATTTGTTGTAAAATTCTTAATAATTCAAACCCTGACAGCATCGGAATCACTCCAATCAACTTTACACAAAGCAGAACAACCAGCCCGGTGAGCATTTATGAAAAAATCAATCCAGCCCAAAATGATACTAACTTTGATCGGACTGCTGTCGATCACCCTGTCAGCGTGTTTGACAACCACAAAATACTCCCCACAAGAAAGTGAGCCCGTTCCTGAAATGACCACTCAAAACCTGCCACCAGAGAAATTTGAATTACCAGCACCCCTGTTTTACCTGCAAAATGGACAAATCTGGCGCCTGGATCCAGACGCCCAATCCACACAGCAGTTGACGAATGAAAACGCGCCAATCGAGTCCTTTGACCTATCTGTGAACGGAATGCTGGCGTATATCAGCAACAACAGCCTGATCACCAGCGATTCACAGGGGAATAATCGCCAGGTTCTGCGAGCGGGGCCTGCATTACCGCCAATTTCGGACGAGCTGGCACGCCTGAACGATTTCGAGTACATCACTACGGCTCTACGCACACCCTGCTGGTCACCGGATGGACAGAAAATCGCCTTTATTGAAAACGGGTTGCAGATTTTCAATTTAAAAACCGGCCAGGCGGATATGGTTTGGCGCCAATCGACCACATCCAGTAATCCAACCCTGTTCGAAGGCGTGCTCTCCTGGTCTCCTGATGGACGGTTCATCCTGCTCGATCAGTACACCTATCCGATTGAAAACAAATATTACCGCTGGATAAGTCTGCTACAATTGGGTGAATCCTTGCATTTGAATATATCGCCCCAATCAGGAGGGTCTTTCGCGTGGAGCTCCGATGCGGGCGACCTTTTCCTGGCGAATCAAGCGTTTGGATCAGAACAGTCTTTGATGCGCTGCAAGCCAGAAACCGCACAATGCCAAATGATCGCTGAATTTGAACCGGCACGCTGGTACTACCATTATGCCTTTCCCTTCGTCAGCCCTGATGGGCGCCTGCTGGTGTTAATGGGCGCTTCCAATGATCCAGTTCAACAACCACAAGGTCTAAAACTGATCAGCGTGCGCCAGGATGGTTACGGGCGTAACGAACTGCGCCGCGACAGATACCGGGTCGAGTCCGGCCTGTGGGCGCCCGCTGGTAATGGCGTGCTGATTCGCCTGGCACAGGGCACAGACGATTTCCCGGCAGGATCAACCCTTTGGCTGAGCGTGGAAGATGTCCCGGCAGTTCCTCTGCCGCTGCCCAATGCGACCAATCTGCGCTGGGGAGTTGATTAATCAATCATTTCGGCTGCAGTCAGAAGGCATCAACCTGTGTGCAGGACCTGGTGCTGGAATACTTACACAATCAACAGAATATCAAAAAAAAGCTGAGGGACGTTTCGTCTACCGGTCGCAAGCACATCAGGTCAGTACGCCAACCCGATGAAGATAACTACTGCTGCAGTTCATCTTCCGCCGCGCGGTCTTTTCCCTTCAGGATCAATTTGCTCAGCAGGTAAGTCACCGGCAGGCTGATGGCCAGGACAAAGATTGGCGCCAGCGTTTCACTGACCATAAAAAATTGCACAAATACGGTCAGCAAGCCAAGACTCAATAAATACTGAACCAGGTAAACCATGGGAAACAGGGCGAATTTCTTGAATGAAAGCGGGCTGTGAAAGACCACCAGGGAATTATAGAAAAAGGACAGAACGATCCCAATCACATAAGATGCTGAATATGCAATGGGGTAAACCATAATCAGGTTAAAAGCCAAATACAACCCGTAAGTAAGCAAGGTGTTGACCCCACCGCCCAACGCCCACAACAGCACCTGTTTGTGCTTTTGCCACACGTTCTTAATCAATTTCCCGACCTCAGCCATTGATGATGCTGCTTGCCCCCATCACCCTGTTTTTAAAAACCCAATCACAGCCTGTGCCACCACTTCGGCATCGTTCAGGCTCATCACCGGGCTGATGGGCAGGCTCAACTCAGTCTCGGCGATCTCCTCAGCCAAGGGGAAGGCGCCCTCAGGATAGCCAGAAAAGGCGTAGGCTTCGGAGCGGTGTGGCGGGTGCGGGTAATGAATCAGGGTTTCGATCCCTTCCCGTGCCAGGTAGGCTTGCAGCGCATCCCGACGGGTGCACCGCAGCGGGTAAATATGCCACACGTGAGACGACCTCTCCGCCACGTACGGTACGATCAACCCCGGCTCCTTGGAGAAAATTTCAGTGTACCGATCAGCGATTGCCTGGCGGTGACGGTTCCACTGCTCAAGATAGGGCAGTTTAACACTCAAAAAAGCAGCCTGCAGTTCATCCAGACGAGAATTAAAACCCAGTCTTTCATTTTCATATTTTTTCTGCGAGCCATAATTTCGCAAAGAACGCACGGCTTCCGCCAGGACATCATCGTTGGTTGTCACCGCACCGGCATCGCCCAGTGCCCCTAAATTTTTCCCCGGGTAGAAACTAAACCCGGCGGCATGTCCCAGACTGCCGCACATGTGACCCTGGTAGCGGGCGCCATGGGCTTGAGCAGCGTCTTCAATCACAACCAGGTCATGCCGATCTGCGATGGCCATGATGGGTTCCACCGCTGCGGGCTGACCGTACAGGTGCACGGGTAAAAGCGCGCGTGTCCGCTCGGTAAGGGCCATTTCTATCCTGGCAGGGTCAAGATTGTATGTGCGTGGATCGGGTTCCACTGGAATCGGTCGGGCACCGGCATAGGTGACAGCCAGCCAGGTCGCGATATAGGTGTTGGAAGGGACGATCACCTCATCGCCCGCCCCGATCCCATACGCTCGCAAAATCAGGTGCAGGGCTTCCAGTCCGTTGCCTACGCCCACACAGTGCTTCACCCCCACATAAGCCGCAAACGCCTCCTCAAAAGCTCTGACTTCCCTGCCCAGGATGAACCAGCCCGAATCAAGAACCCGCGCATAAGCCTGATCAAGCTTCGCCTGCACTTCTGCGTTGACGGCTTTAAGGTCAAGGTAAGGGATACGGATCATGCGTGCTCTCCACGTGCTGCCAGAAGAAATTCGTCATAATCGTTGAAATAATCATCCAAATCAAAAGGCTCTGAAGCTAACACCAGGCATACCGAACCTGTTGAAAAACCCTTCAACTCACGCCAAATGACAGGCGGAATGAGTAAGCCTTTATAAGCTCGGTTCAACACATACTCACACCGGCTAACCCCATTGTCGATCACCACTTCGAAACTGCCCGAAATTGCGATCAGGAGCTGGTGACAGGTTTTAAGGGCATGCCCTGCTCGAGTAGCGCCGCCAGGTACGTCGTACAGGTAAAACACCCTTTTAATATCAAATGGAACGTGTTGAAAACTCTCCAAAAACGTCAGGGAGCCGCGTTCATCCGAAAATTTTGGTAGATCAATAATCCTGCAAATGGTATCATCAGCACTCATCATTCATTCCAGTCATTGATAGGTGATATTCTGGCTGTAGCGAGCACAACCTCACAAATTATAATCGATTTAGCTCGTTTTTCGATTAAATTCTCTAAGGGTCGCCGTCAATCGAGCAATTCGATTTCAACCACAGATTCCGGCGCGCCGTTTACCTCGTCAAAGATGCGCCAGATGTACTGTCCGATGATTCCCAGCATCGTCAGGGTCAATCCGGATAAAAAAGCCGTCAATGCAAATAGCGATGCAAACCCCGGCACTTCTCTGCCCAGGAAGAGGACATACAAAACTTGGTACAGACCGTACAGGAAGCTGACAATCGCCAGTGTGATCCCAACCCAGGAGATCAAATGCAGCGGGATCACTGAAAAGCCTAAAATTGAGTCGATGAAATAATTGAATTTCTTGGCAAAGGTCCAGCGTGATTTGCCGTGCTCACGTTTCTGACGGGTGTAATTGATCTTTACCGGGGTGAATCCCAGGGAATAAGCAAAAAGGGCTGTGTTGATATTCTTTCCGCTGGCAAGCATATACGGCAGCAACGCCCTGTCCATCAGCGCCAGGTCAAAGCCACCCTTGGGATAATCTTTGATCACAAAGCCGCGCACCAGTTTATAAAACAGGTTGGCAAAGAAGGTCGTCAGGGGAGGATCGATACGCTGCTCCCTGACGCAAATGACAAATTTTTCACCCTTCAGCCAGTAATCAATCATCGTTTCGATCAACTCTGGAGGGTCCTGCAAATCCGCTGACAGGGCGCAAAAACAATCTCCTGTGATATAGCGGTAGCCGGTCTTCTCGGCGCGGATATTGCCAAAATTTCGGGTGAGCTTCACCAGTTTGGTCGCAGGTCGAGCACGCTTGATTTTCATCAGCTCGATAAATGAATCATCGCCTGAACCGTCGTCGACAAAAATCAACTCCAGGGCGACTTCTTTTTGTAGCAGGTTATCCTCCAAACGTTGCAAAGCCTCGAATAAAAACGGCAGTGATTCTGCGTTGTAATACACCGGGATCACAATAGAGAGCGTTTTCATAACATCAATTACCTCTGTATTCCACAAAAGACCGCCAAAGCGGTGTTTGCTTCAAAATCATTATTCTGTGCTTATTCTATCACCTGGGGTCAATTTCGTGTCCGTATAATGACCCAAAGCGAACCACGGGCAAAACGCGTCCGGTTTGTAAACCGCGCTTTCGCTAACTTGACAGGATACGCACCTGAAAGGTATCCTTATCAGCGCGTTACGGCGCCTGTTGCTGAATGCATATCCCTATAAACCAGGACTGCTCCGATGACAAATCCCTCTCAACAACCCAATTACAGCGGCAAATTTTCTTCAATCTATGACCTGTTTTATGCCCACAAAACCTATGCCCATGAAGCAGATTTTGTGCACACCTTGCTGTTAAGGTTTGGCAAACAACCCGCTCAAAAAATCCTCGAACTGGGTTGCGGCACCGGGACGCATAGCTTTCTTCTCGAAAAAAAAGGGCACGAGATCGTGGGCACAGACCTCTCGCCCGATATGATCAGCAAAGCCAAAATCAAAGCAGAAACCATGGGATCAAAGATCAGCTTCTTTGCCCAGGATATGCTCCAACTGGATCAGCCCGCACGCCCCTTTGACGCGGTGATTTGCTTGTTCGATTCGATCTGTTACGTGACGGGTAACGCTGACTTCGAAACCCTCCTGACCCGCATCCACGCGCACCTCAAACCTGGCGGTTTGTTCATCTTCGAATTCTGGAACGCCGCTGCCATGATCCAACACCTGGACCCGATTCGCATCTCGCGGTTGCACGACCAGGAACATGAGTACATCAAGATTTCAGAAGCCCACCTGGATTATCAGCGCCAGCTTTATAAAGTCACCTATACGCTCCTCGAGATCAACCCCGCTGGTCGCTGCCAGACCTTTACCGAAGGCCACGTCAACCGCTATTTCCAGGTCCAGGAGATGGCATACTTTCTAACCCGAGCCGGTTTCACGCCCCTTAAATGGTACGCCGGCTATTCACAGGACGAAACCATCACCGCCGACACCTGGAACATCCTCTGCGTGGCACAAACATGATATCATTTTCTACACTTGGTCAAACCCCTACCTGCCAGGCAAAACCGGGAACCTTGCTGGCTTAGATAGACCAAACGCATAACACATTTTAAATACAGGAATTAATCATCCTGCAATAGGGCTAATCCGCCACGGAAGACATTGCAGAACACAACACAAACAGGATTAAGCAGAATATGTCAGGATATATGGGCAAAGTTTTATGGGTGGATTTAGACAGCGGCAGTTTTTGGGAAGAAGCCATCCCTGAAAAAATCTACAGGGAGTATCTTTCCGGCTTAGGATTGGCAGCCCATCTGCTGTATGAACATATCCCGGCTGGAGCGGACCCCCTCGGTCCAGAAAACATACTGGGGTTGGTCTCCGGTTTGCTGACCGGGACGCCCAGCTTATTTTCAGGTCGCTGGATGGCTGTTGGCAAATCTCCCCTCACCCAAACCTGGGGTGAAGCCAATTGCGGCGGCAATTTTTCACTGGCAATTAAAAAGTGCGGCTATGACGGCATATTTTTTAAAGGCATCAGCAAAAAACCGGTCTACCTCTTCATTGACCACCGCGGCATCCAGCTAAAAGACGCCGCAGACCTGTGGGGGCTGGATACATCGGTCACAGAAAACACCCTCCTGGAACGTCACCGAAAGTCGAGAACCCCCAGCATCGTTTGTATTGGTCCATCCGGCGAAAATCAATCCCTGATCGCCGGCATCTGTCACGATTTTGGTCGCATGGCAGCCCGCTCAGGTTTGGGCGCCGTCATGGGCAGCAAGCGCCTTAAAGCCGTGGTTTTAGCCGGCGCCAAGCCGATCCCTGTTGCCCACCCCCAGCGGATGAAAGCATTGTGCCGAAAGCCCGCCAAACTCATCCGTTTTCGTATCCCCTTCTCTGCACAGATCATGGCGTTAACCGGCATGCTTCTGCGCAATCCCTGGATCGAAATCCGCTGGGATGGGCTGATGTGGTCAGGTATCCTTCGCAAATGGGGCACCGTCGGTTTGAACCAGACCGCCATCGAATGGGGCGATGCGCCGATCAAAAACTGGGCAGGCACCCACCAGGATTACCCGCTCCGCTCTTCAAACAACCTCTCGCCGAGAAAGATCGCCAAATTTGAAGATAGGAAATATCACTGCCTCTCCTGCCCCCTCGGTTGTGGCGGCATCATGCGCCAACAGGGCGAAAGCCAGGCTGCCCATAAGCCCGAATACGAAACCGTCATGGCTTTTTCTTCCCTCTTATTAAACGATGATGATCAGCTCGTCTATGAAATTGGCGAACGGCTCAACCAGGCGGGCATGGATAGCATTTCAGCCGGCGGGACTGTGGCAGCAGCCATCGAATGGTATCAGCAGGGGATCATCACCGATGAGCACACCGGCGGCTTAAAGCTCGATTGGGGGGACGGGGAAGCGATTTTAACCCTGGTTAAAGCCATGATCGCTCGTCAGGGCATCGGTGACCTTCTGGCAGACGGCTCCAAACGAGCCGCTGAACGCTTGCAGATTGAAGATCATTCCGCAGCGGTTCACGCCGGCGGATCTGAACTGGCTCAGCACGATACCCGCCTGGATCCGGGTCTTGCCCTGCACGCCGGCGTCGATCCGGCGCCCGGCAGGCACACATCAGGCTCCTTTGTCTACTATAATTTCTACCGCCTGTGGTCCGCCTTCAAACATTTACCAAGGCCGCCCCTCATCTCGCTTAAAAAACACAAGCAGACCCCCTCACCAGAACTGGCAAAAAGAGCCGTGGGCACCGCCAAGTTCACCAATTTTTATAATGCCCTCGGAATTTGCATGTTTGGCGCTTACCTCGGGATCGACCGGCTCCCCCTCTTCAAGTGGGTCAATGCCGCCACCGGGTGGTCGCTCTCCCCTAAGGATTATCTCCACATCGGTCACCGCATTATGACCTTAAGGCAGCTTTTCAACATCAAACACGGGGTTTCCCCAAAAGATATTCGAATCAGCCGGCGCGCCCTGGGCATCCCCCCACAGGAGAGCGGGCCGCACCAGGGAAACCAGGTGGACTTCCCTGCCATGCGCCGTATGTTTTGGGATCACATCGGTTGGCATCCGAAAACCGGGGTTCCAACCCAAAGCCTGCTGATCGAACTCGGCTTGGACGATCGGGGGTTCTGAAATGGCGTACCGGATTACCGAAAACTGTCGCGGCTGCCAGGCTTGCGTTCGCCCCTGCCCCACACAGGCAATCAGTGGTGAACGCCATCAGGTTCATGTCATCGACCCCCAACGTTGCATTGACTGCGGCGCCTGCGGCAGGGTGTGTCCCTTTGGCGCCGTCCTCACCCCCGCAGCGGAACTCGCCGGGCGGGTTAAAAAAGCGAATTGGCCAAAGCCCCACATCAACCACAAAACCTGTGTTTCCTGCGGCTTGTGTATCCAGATTTGCCCGGTCAGTTGCCTGGCGTTTGAATACGTCAGGGAAGGTTCAGCCGCCCGCGGGTTCCCCATCCTGGTACAGCCCGCTGCCTGCATCGCCTGCGGGTTTTGCGCCAACATCTGCCCGGTGGAGGCGATCACCATGCGCGCCGGTCTTCCCACCCCTGCTTCACCCTGAAGACTTTCCGGGCTTGTTTATCATTCAATCTTTTTTAGCCAATCAGCAGATTTGAACGATTGGTCCCTTTATCACACGGTCCTACTCTTGGATTGCTAAATCTGATGGAGTTTGCGGAGCAATCACATCGGTCCGCTGAGATCTATTACCCCCTACGCCATTCCACTGCTATGCAAAGAATCTCACCTCACTGCCCGTTAAAAAAGAAGATGGTTTCCCATCTTCCTCCCATCGATCTTGTAGCAAAGGCATTGGTTTCCCCTGTTGGGGTTTTACAGGCTTATACCTGTAAAACCCCAACCCACACCCCCTTCCAATATCAAATGTACAGAATCATCTCCCCATCAGGGAAAGCCAGTGTAATTGGTAAACTTTGCAGCAGGTCAGCGCCCAGGACGCCTTCGTTTTCTCCCAACCCCAGCGCAGACCGCAGGGATTTTGGAACCACCCCACAATTCAACGATAGCACGCGACTGCCCACGGGAAGGGGTAATTTATACAGATGCGTTTGAAAGCCCTCTCCGCCAGGCAGGCGATCGCCAACCGTGCTGACCTGGTTCAGCCCCACAACAAACCTCTCAGGGACGTAATTGAATTTTAAACCGGTCACCAGGCGCATGGAGATGTCCTGTTTTCCAATTTTCAACATAACATGCGGCGGGGTTTCTCCCGTCAGCACAGGCAACCGCATCCCCGAAGAACGCAGAGCCTGCCTGCTGAATTGAACCAGTCCCTGGACGGGGTTGATCCGCATATGCAAATGATGCAAGATGTCCATCGCCAGCATCATATCTACAGAAATTCCCAGCTCCTGTGAAAGTTGCGAACAGGTCATCCCATGGTCCTCACCCTGGATTTTGAACGCTTCATTCATAAATAGCCAATCCGGGAATTCAGCAATGCTGGAAGGCGCAGCAGTATCGATGAAAACTGAATAACCTTCAATTCTCGCCAGCGGTACACCGGCAACAAAGTTGATCTGATAATCTCGAATAGCTTGCCCACCTCGTTTGTTCTGATATTCCTGGTAATGGCGGCGCTTCCTTTCCAACGCGTCGTAACCGAAGCGCAACTCTTCGGTCATGAGATGATATTTTTCTGCGGTGTGATCAGAGACAAAATCCTGGTGTTTCGACAGGGCCTCTTGCATGAGGGCTGCCGAGCCAATTCGGTCGCCAGCCCGCTCACGCTTCAGGGCTTCATTAGCCTGGTCAGCCAGGTCGACAACGGCAAAGCGCTCCATCAGCTCTGCATCTGGTTTGACTGCTGCCTCTTCAGATTCAGGCACAACCTTGAAGACGAGCTCTGCGTCAGCCGTGTGTTCTTTCTGGTCCGCATCCAACCCGGTCGCCTTAACGGGGATGTGCATTGGGGCTTCATCTGCACCGATAAGGTTCGACAGGCGCAGGTAGAGGCGTTGTTTTTGTTCAGCCACCAGGCTGCCGAGGTAGATCGAAAATTGCCCGCTATTGCCCTCAGCTCGCCAACCTGCTGAAACTTTGGCTTCTACATGCGCAGGCAGAGTGAGTGCCACCCGCACCTCTTTTAAGACAATGCTGATAATCTCATCAAATTCACGCTCAAACACATGTGGGATGGCATTGACCGTCTCAAGGAAGTGGAAATTCCCCCCGCCGTGGTTGGCAATCGCCTCCAACATGTGCTCGTCATAATCCGCACCCACCCCAAAACACGAGGTGGAGATGTTGCGAGAGAACAACTCCTGGGCATGCATTGAAATCGCGCTCACATCGCGCAACCCAACATTGGCCAGCCCGTCAGTCAACAGCAGTGTACGGTTGAAGGATTGTTTGCTGATCGTCTCAGCGATCTGCCGGCAACCTTCCAGCCAGCCCCCGTACAGGAAGGTGCTGCCGCGGCTTTGGATGCCCATGATCTTCGCTTTGGCTTCATGCTTGACCTTCTCGGTGAGGAATTGCGACTGCATCAAGACTTCGACCTCGTTGTCATAGATCACAATCGCCGCACGGTCTTGCTGATCCAGCAAGTCAATCACGTGGGCAGCCGCCTGTTTGGCGAAGTGCAGCTTCTCGCCATGCATCGATCCGCTGCGGTCGATCACCAGCGCAAGGTTGAGAGGCATGCGCGGCTTTTCCAGGGCAGCCGCAGGTGCAGCCAGGTTGATCTCCAGGATGCGCTCACAGGGCTTGCCCGCCGGGATGAGGGTTTTGTCTGCCTGGAGAGTGAGTTTTAAGGTGTTATTTGAATTTTTTGGTTCATATCAATATCTCCTTTTCTATTTACCGATCAAATAGTGAATGTGCAAAAGACAGCAAGCGTTTAATTTTATACAGGGTTTCTTTGTCACGAGTTTCACGGGTGTGGAGTTCAATCCCTTCCGCCAGTACCATCCGCCTCCAGCGTTCCTCCAGGGGAGGCGCGGAGGGCGGTTCTGCCCTGCTCTGGTCGTCTCGACTGCGACGATGGAACTCAAACGAATCCTGATATGCATAAAAACTCTGATAATTCTTGATCTCGCGGATCATGCCGTGAGCTTCTTCCAGCCCTTTGATGTAATCCAGCGCGCTGCCCTCTTCATCAGTTTGGGCAGGGCTGCCTTCTTCGGGTCTGGCTGCCTTGATCCTGGCTAATAAATCCTCCTGGTCATCGCGATAATGCTGGATCTCAAGCGGTGTCAGTACGTCCATCAAGGCACGGATGTCTTTCAGCGGCAGGTGCATCTCTTTTAAGATCAAGATCAGGTCCAAACGATCCAGGTGCTCTTGCGAGTAGCTGGCATATTTACCGCGCTTGTCTGGCCCGGGAAGTAAACCTTCCTGCATGTAGTAATGGAGCGTACGCACACTCAACCCGCTATGGTTGGCAAGGTCGTCAATGCTCAATTCATCCGTCATCTCAAATCCAATCGTTTATAATCTCAGTATCACTGTTATTATACAGTATAACTGAAATTTGTCAAGGGTTTTCGGAGGAATTCAATGGTTTTAAGAGTATTAAATGCAAGCAAAACAACGCCTATTCCTATCGATTAACAATTCACGATTACCGTCAGCTTCGTTCGGATCTAAAACCTGTTATCCATCGCTGTTTTGGGTGCATTGCAAGGGCTTGGAAGAGCGTCTTTTCCGGCTTATGATAAACTTATGAATCAAACCCAAAGTGTTGATCTAAAGGGTCGATGTGCAGCAAACAAAACAGGACGGAAAAGCCTTCTCACACACCGATCCACAACTCGCGCTGATCAGCAAACTCGGCTCGACATGATAATCAAGGAGAAATGATGAAAATTGCCATCACAGCAGATGTCCACCTGACCAGCTACGAAAAACATCCCGAGAGATTTAATGCACTTAAAAATATTCTCGACCAAATGGTTGATCAGAACATCGATAAACTGATCATCGCCGGCGATTTATTCGACGCAGCGTGCGATAACCCGGGTGAGTTTGAAAAGCTGGTTGGTCAGGAAAAATTCAAACACATGATCATTTACATCATCCCGGGAAACCATGATCCCGCCCTATCTTCGGGGTCATTCGCTTTGTCAAACATCAGGTATCTGACTGAACCTGAAAAGATTGCTTTCACGGAAGAGGTTCTATTTCTTTTTCTTCCCTATAAACCCAAAACAAGCATTGGCGAAACACTGGTTGCACATCAAGATTCGATATCGGGTAAAAATTGGGTGCTCGTCTCACATGGGGATTATCTTTCCAGCACAACCCTTCGTAATGATTACGAAGAGGGCGTTTATATGCCCCTTTCAAGGCGCGACATCGAGCTATACCAGCCTGTGAAGATGTTTTTAGGGCATATACACCTGCCTTACAACATGGATAAGTTGTACTATCCGGGTTCCCCCTGCGGCTTGGACATCACTGAAACCGGCATACGGACCTTTCTGATCTATGATACGTTTACCAACGCCGTCGTCCGTCAGCCCGTTAATACAGACGTGATCTATTTTCAGGAGCGATTAACTGTGCTCCCGGTGGAAAATGAGGTTGACTTTATCAAAAATAAGCTTTCCGCGCGAATCTCAGGTTGGAGAGTTGAAGAAAGACACAAAAAGCTGCTGAAGGTGAGAATTTCTGCCCACGGATACTCTGCTAACCGTGAGGTTGTTGGGAAAACGATCATCGATTACCTTCAACAGGAGAATATCAATCTGATTGAGCCACCGGACCTCAGCAAACTTAAAATATCCACCGACCTGACGCGGGCAGATATCATTTTAGCCGTTCAGGAGCGATTGGCTTCTTTGGAGTTGCCTGATGGTCATGATGACCCGGTCCTTGACGATTACATCCTGTCAGCCATGAACCAGGTCTATGGAGGTTAGCCATGCATATACGACTCGAAAATCTTTCGGTTAATCGTCTCGGACCTATTGCATCAATCAAATGGCAATTTAAGGATGTTAACCTGATTTATGGCAAAAACGAGCAGGGAAAAACATTTCTTGTTGAATACCTCTTAAGTTCATTGTTTAAAAATCATTCTAAAACCCGCCCCCTGACAGATTCTGGACAGATCAATATTTCTGGATTGGCTGAGAACGTGATGAGATTTGATCCTAAATCCAGGAAAAAGATTGAGGATTATTTATACCCTGATGACAAGCCGGTGGATCTCTCCCGCCTTTTGGTGGTTAAAGCGGGCGTAACAAAATTTTCATCAGATAGTGAAAAGGGGGTCACAAAGACGGTCCTGAAAGATTACCTGTCCGATCAGCGAGTATTGGATTTGATTTTAAACCAAATACCAAGCAATATTCAAAAAAGCTCCTGGGAGAATGGGCAGCTTATTCCTGGCCAGCAGTCCGGTGATTGCAGGACTTACAATAATTACATCATCGAGCTTCAAAAAATCGATGAACTTCTCGCCGAAGTTGATGAAAAATACACGATGGGTGAAATCATGATCGAAAAACATCAGCTTGAGGAGGTTGATGGTTTGTTGCAGGTTCAGGAACAAGCACGCAGATACAGTGCTTATCAGAAAAACAGCAGAATCAAGGCGCTATCTGAAGAACTTAAACAGCTTCCACAAACAGAATTGGATGCAATCAAAAAAATCAATAATGATGTTCAGAGATTGAAAAAGCAAATTCAAAAAGACAAAGATCAAATCAATGCCCTTGAACTTAAGTGCATCCATTATCACTGGCTGGAAACGGCAATAGCTGAATGTGAAAAGAGACCGGAAGCCCTTTCCCTCAAATCCGATTTATTTTTCACCATCCTGGGAGTTGTCCTGATCGTCACTACGGTTGGACTTGCTTTTTTACAATTACCCTGGGGGGCACTCGCGGCTGGTTTGCTGGCCCTGCTGTTTTTTATATTGATAAGCCGCCGCTATCGGTTGATGGTGCAGCAGCGTGATGATATCGCTGAAATCAACCGGATATTTGCCGGTTATCAGAAGAGGTTTGGTCAAAAAGCACAGGCGATAACGGATTTAAAAAGCAAACATGCGGTGCTACAGCCCGAATATTATGCCTTAGAACAAATCAAATCACAATCTATCGTCAACCAGAGAGAATTGGATCATTTAGAACAAGAGCTTGAAGCCAGACTCTCGGTCTATTGTGCACATACCCCGGATCATGATGACCCGGATGAGCGAATTAATGCGCTGCAGAAAAAGCGAGATCAACTTGAAGAAGCACACAAAAACGAGAACATCGCCCTGGCAGCTTTAGGGGTTGAGCCTGAAGATTATTTCAGTGGCCCGGTTGACATACAATATGATCGGGAGTTGTTTAACAAACTTAACCACCAGAAAAATGAGCTTGTGAGTTCGATCAATAAAAAAGAAACCAGCCTTTTAGCTTTGAAACAACGCATCTGTGACTTCACCTCTTCAGACATAAATTCAGAATGGGACAAAATAATTAATGACTTACGTGTTCACAGGGATAAAACCAGCCAGTTAAAGAAAGAAATTATGGCAAAAATCGGTTCAGGAGCCGTTATCACAAAAGTAATACAAGAAATTCAAGACAGGGAAGATGAGGGCATTGCAAAAGCCCTGGCTGCTGACACCATCTGCGAGCCCATTAAAGCCTTAACCCAAACCTATCAAGGAATCGAGATGGATGGGGATGACATTATTGTATTCAGCGAGAATGAAAGGTTTCCAGTACATCATTTAAGTACCGGAGCACAGGAACAAATTTTGCTGGCTTTAAGAATTGGCATCGCTGCTCACTATTTACAGGACAAAAAGATGTTCTTGATTCTTGATGATGCCTTCCAACATTCGGACTGGCAGCGCCGAGAGTGGATGGTTGACCAGATGGCTTACCTGGCATCAATTGGCTGGCAGATCATCTATTTTGCCATGGATGATCACATCAAAGGACTCTTTGAAGAACGGATAAAACCGAGGTTCATGGATCGCTATGTAATGTTTGAATTGGCAAAATAAACATGATAACACAAATTCGTCAACGCAATCAAGGAGGTTGGAATTGCCCGTTAATTTAATCCTTGCGCCTGCAGCGGCTGGCAAAACCCGTGCCTGCTTGCAGCGTATCCAATCCCTCCACGCCGCCGAGCCTTTCGCGCCCGTCTGGGTGCTGGTACCCGACGCACAAAACGCAGCCTATTTCCGCCAGCGTATGGGGCGCATCGGTGGTGGCATGGGCGTCAATGTAGGCACCTTCAGGGTACTGTTCACCGACCTGCTCGAACGGCAGGGACGCTTCTCACCGGTGATCACCTCTGCCCTGGAACATCGCCTGGTTCAGCAAATTGTAGAGGCAGCCCATACTGCCGGTGAGCTGGATCACTACGCTGCGATCAAAGCCAAGCCGGGGTTTATCAGCATCCTGCAGGATGTTTTCTCCGAACTGCGCAGCGCTTACATTTCCCCTGACCAGTTTTTGGTTTACACGAGCGCGTCTCCCCGAGCCAGGCAAGAATTGGCGACCCTGTATGCCCGTTTCATTGCTCAACTGGAGGAGATCGGCTGGATCGATCATGACGGTCAGGTTTGGGAGGTGATCACCGCCCTGGAAGACGATCTGAAAACGGCAGCTCATATCCGCCTGCTGATCGTCGACGGGTTCAGCGCCTTTGCCGGCGCTCGTCTTGAGTTTCTCAAACGGATCTCGGTCCAGGTGGGCGAGATGCTGATTACCCTGCCCGGTGTGCAGGGCTCAACTCGCGCAGTTGACCGTCGAACCCGGGCGGTAATCCAAACCCTGCTAAACGAACTCTCACCCCGGGTGACCGAACTTTCCAGCGCGCCTTACCTCCCCCGTGAGAGCAAATATCTTGAGCAGCACATCCTGGAACCCGGTGAAACTCCCAAAATGCAAGCTTCCACCCCATTCTTCCTGGAAACTCAAAACCAGGGCGAAGAAGCCCGTGAAGCGCTGCGCTGGGTCAAGCGCCTGTACAAACGCCATGGGGTTCCGCTCTCAGACTGCGCCCTGTTCGTCAGCCACCTGGACACCTACCGACCTCACTTGCGAGCCGCCGCTGATGAGTTTGGGGTCAAAATACGCTTCTCCCACCCGGACAGTCTTATGAAATCACCCGCGGTGCAATCGTTGCTTAATTTACTGGAAATGCCCCCGGAGGACTTCACGACCCGGGCTGTGATCAACGCCCTGCGCTCGCCCTATTTTGATTTCGGACTGGACGAGAAGGATATTGACCATCTGGAATTAGTCAGCCAGGTGGCGCGCATCGTTGTCGGGCAGGAGCAATGGACGGAGGCGTGGGAGATGCTTTCAACAACTCGCCGTGATTCCGAGGAACCTCTGGATGATGAACGCCAGATAAGCAACCCGCTGCGCGCCGTCGATCTTACGGCTTTGCGCCAGCGGTTTGTTCGCTTCTGGCAAGTTTTTGATGGCATCGAAACGCCGCGCACTCAAACTGAATGGGTCGCCTGGCTGGAATCCACCCTGACGAATCTGCAATTTTACAATCAGCTCTCCGGTGAACGTGATATGGAAGCCTGGCAAGCCCTGGGCGAAAGCATGGGATCACTCATCCTGAGTGAACAGGTGCTCGGTAGGCACCCGGTTAGTTACGAACACTTTTTATCCATCCTGCTGGGCGCAATTCAGGGGGCACGCCTGGATGAACCCCGCGAAGCGAAACAAAATGCCGTGTTTGTCAACGAAATCCAGCATGCCGTCGCCTCTCGCTTTAAGGCGGTGGCGCTGCTGGGCTTTTCCGAAGGGTTATTCCCTGTCGTAGAGCACCCCGACCCCTTCCTGGATGAGCACACCCGGGCTGACCTGGGTTTGGACCCGCGATTGGGGCGCGAGCAGGTCAATACCTTTTACCAGGCTTTTACCCGCGCCGACCATTACTTATTGTTCACCCGTCCGTACCTTGCCGAGCACGGTGAGCGTTGGGAAGCCTCCCCTTACTGGCTCTCCGCAGTCAGTTTGTTCGAAAAAGAAGCCGTGCAGAAGATCAGTCCGAACAGGGTCCGACCCCAGGCAGAAGCTGCCTCTCCTCAAGAGCTGCTGTTTTGGGCGGTCCAACAACAGGACCTGCATTACAAAGACGATGACGAGCTGGTTTCCGGCTGGAAGCAACTCGCCTTTGCCAGAACAATCCTCAATGCCCGTCGGATGAAAGTACCGCAAAGCCAATACGAAGGTGATCTCAGCGCTCAGGCAACAATCTTTGAAGCAATTTTTTCACCTGACCATACCTGGAGCGCCTCGCGCTTTGAGACCTACGCCACCTGCCCACATCAATTTTTTATTCAAAACCTGCTGAAACTTGAACCGAAAAAACCGCCCGAGTTGGGTTTGGACGCAGCCCAAATCGGTAGTATCCTGCACGACATTTTAGAAAAGGTTTATCGGGCAGCAGAAGACACCACCGACCTTGACGCCCTGCTGTCCAACCTCGAGAGCCATGCTGCCAGCGTCTTTGCACAAGCCCCGCACAAAGAGGTTTTTCGCCCGTCACCGCTGTGGGAGGTTGAAAAAGACCAGTTTATTGCCATGCTACGCAAGACGATTGAAGCACTCCATGCAGAAAGCATGGGCTGGACGCCGATCCGCTTTGAAGAGAAGTTTGGCATCAGCAATACGCCCGCCCTGGTCCTCGATCTTGGAGCTGAAGAAGTTCGCTTGCGCGGGTTGATCGATCGGGTGGACCGGAATGAGTTTGGTGGTCTCCGGATCATTGATTACAAAACAGGTGGGTCAAACCTGTCCAACAAGGACCTGATCAGCGGGCGTCGCCTGCAAATGCCAATCTATGCTCAGGCAGCCCAGCAAGCCCTGCGTTTGGGCACGGTTAAAGAAGGTTTTTACTGGCAAATCAGAGCTGCAAAGCCAAGTTCCTTCAAGTTATCAAAATTTAAAAACAATCAGCAAAAAGGGCCACAAGCTGCCTACACGATCGCCCTCGACCATATCAGGCGCATGCTGGGGGATGTTCGTTCAGGCTCATTCCCACCGATCGCACCCGGGGATGGTTGCCCAAGCTATTGCCCGGCTGTCCAATGGTGCTGGCGTTACCAGCCTGGCTATTGGAGAAAGAGGAATGATGACCGATCCTCACATTAAAAAAATACTGGACACCCTCAACCCACAACAATACCTGGCAGCTACCGTTCGCGGGCGGGATGTGGTCGCGACAGCCGGCGCGGGCAGCGGTAAGACAAAAACCCTGGTCGCCCGTTATACATCGCTTTTAGCTGAAGGAATTCCGCCGCGTCGGATTGCAGCGATTACTTTCAGCATCAAAGCGGCACGCGAGATGCGTTCCCGCGTGCGCGAGACTCTGTACGAGCTCCAGCAAGATGCTACGACTGAAGAAGACCGCCAGAAATGGTTAGCGCTTTCAGCACAAATGGACGCTGCACGCATCAGCACCATCCACAGCCTATGCGCCGAGATCCTGCGCGCCCATCCTGCAGAATCCGGCATCGATCCCAGGTTTGGGATCGTCGATGAAAGCCTGGCAGCCGCCTTACGCCTTCAAGCGGTAGAGGATACGCTCAAAGCACTGGTGGATGAGGAATCCTATGCACCCTTATTAACGAATATTCCCCTGTTTGATTTGCGGCCAATGCTGAAAGACCTGCTTAACCGCCGTTTGGAAGCCGATGAAGCCATTAATCAGCAGGCAGACCACCTCACAGTGATCACCCAGATGCTGAAGGAGGCCATGCACAACCCGATCATCAAAGACGCGATTTCTGCCCTGCGAGGGACGTCTCTGGATGAGTTAACCAGCGACGCAGGTGAAAATTTGGCGGGTATGGTTCAGAATCTGCTGACCATGTGGGATGAAGCTGAACGCGCCATGGATCGCAGTGACCTGTTTGGCTGTGCAGCAGCACTTTACCAGGCCCGGCGATCATACATGAAATTGAACATTGGAACAAAGGGTGACACAAAAGAGATCATCCAGGAATTACGGACCAACTTCGACCTGCTAATCAACCCATCTACCGGCGGAAAAGAGGCTGTCGATCAGGCTCCAGACCCAAAAATTGAAACGTTGTTTAGCGAATTACGGCTGTTGCTGCAAAACGCCTATGTGACATTGTGCCAGAACTACCAGAATCTGTTGCATGCCCGCCAAGCCCTCGATTTCGACGACCTGGAACAGGGCGCACTCCAGCTTTTACACAATCATGCCATCCGCCAGCACTGGCAAAACGAGCTGGACGCCATCCTGGTGGATGAATTCCAGGATACCAACCGCCGCCAACAGGGCATCATCGAAGCCCTGGCCGGTCCCCCGGGGCGCCTGTTTATCGTCGGCGATATGCGCCAATCGATTTACCGCTTCCGCCAGGCGGATGTAACCGTGTTCAAACAGGTGCAAGACCGTATTCGCGCCGCTGGCGGCCAGGTGATCGACCTGCCATTGACCTACCGAACCCACCAACCGTTGCTGCTGGCCATCGATGACCTGCTTTCCCCGGTGATCGGTACCCAGCCCGACCCGGCGCGGGATTATTATGTCCCCTATTCAACAATGAAAGCCCATCGCCAGGAACCGCCCGAGGGCATCCAGCCCCCCCACATCGAGCTGGTAATCGGCACAGCCGAAAACGCTGAAACTGCCCGGCAAAAAGCCGCCCAGGCGTTGGCGGTGCGGTTGCTGCAGCTTAAAGAAGAAGGACAGGTTCAAACCTGGGATGAGGTCGCACTGCTATTTCGCGCCTCAACAGGTTATGCAGATTATGAAACGGCACTGGAAGAGGCGAGCATTCCCTTTGTGACGGTTGCAGGTCGAGGGTTTTATGATCGCCCGGAAATTCGCGACCTGATTAACATCCTGCGAGCGCTGGCAGACCCGCTGGACGATCTTGCTTTTGCCGGTCTGCTGCGTTCTCCGGCTTTCGGATTGAGCGACAGCGCGTTGTTCCTGCTGCGCCAATCCGGACTGCCCTACTGGGAAGCTTTGCAGGCGGATCTATCGGTTTTGAATACCCAGGATTGTGAACGAGCCCACAGGACCCTTGAAATTGTTTCACAGCTCCTGCCCCTGGTCGATCGTATCCCCGTGGCAGAATTGCTCCCCAAAATCGTCAATGCAACTCAATACCGCGCCATCCTGGCTGCAGCGGATGTGAAGGACAATTCACAGGGCGCCAGTACAACCGGGGGTAGGCTGTGGCGAAACCTGGACAAACTTCTGGCTGACGCCCTGGCCAGCGAAGAACTGCGTGTCCGCAATTACCTGGACATGATCGAAACCCTCAATGACGCGGGTGCTCGCGAAGGTGAAGCCTCTGCTGAAGCCCAGGGAGCCGTACAATTGATGACCATCCACAAAGCCAAAGGACTGGAATTCAAAGTGGTCATCCTGGCAGCCGCCAGGCGGGAGCCCAGATCGCCCGGCGAACTGGTGTACCTGTTCGAGGAACTGGGCATGGCGTTCAAACTTGATCCTCCGCCCATGCTTTACAACCTGTCTAAGCATTTTGATAAAGACCAGAACGCAATGGAGCAGTTGCGGTTATTGTACGTTGCCCTGACGCGCGCAGAGGACAAATTGATCATCAGCGCTCATGCCACCCAAAACGAGGAGGGAAAGCTAAGCTTTCGCGCCTGGGGAAAAATGCTTTCCGAAGGTCTCGGGTTGAAGAGCGAGGACATACATCTTGCCGATGGTGAGCCCTTTGAATTCCGCACACCATCTAACCAACCCCTGCGGGTGTGGTGTTTGAGTGATGCTCACCCGGTGCCTGAAATTTTTCTCCCCGATGAAGTCGGTGAAACGTTGGAAGTCAGCAAATACATTCCCCTGTATCATCCCATCCAGATCAGTGACCTGGAACCGGCAAGCGACGAAGGTGAGGAGCAGGTCGATCCGCCAAGCTGGTGGAGTATCAACCAGGATAGCGCACAGATCGGAAAAATCCTGGGGACGATGGTACACAAAGCGCTTGAACGCTGGCGCTTTCCGGGGGAGACAGGCTTCGAGCAGATGCTGGGCACGGTAGCATTGCGTGCCGGGATCGTTCAGGAAGATCAACGATCCGAACTCATCCAACAGGCGATCCTTCTGCTCGAACGCTTGCGGGCACACCCTCTCTGGGGTCAAATCAACACCAGCGCAAAGCGCCTGCATGAAGTCCCCTACACCCTGCAGGTGGGCGGGAAAACTGATAATAGAATCATTGACCTGATCTATCAGGATGACGAGGGTTGGAAAATCGTCGAGTTCAAGACGGACACCATCCAAAAACCGGGTGAAAAAGCAGAATTAATGTCCCTGTACGCGCCCCAGGTACAACGCTACCGGCGTGCCTTCAAACAACTGATGGGCATAGACGCCCAGGCAAGCCTGTGCTTTTTAGATGATCATGGCAGGGTGGGGCTGGAAAGCATCTGGTGAGGTTGAAAATTAAAAAAACTTCTGGAAATTTTCAGGGGCGATGCAATTTCTTGTAGCTGAAAGCAAGAAAAAATTGACCGATCGAAGATCGCGGACCACAGCTCCTGTCTTCATTTCTGTGGTTTTCTTTGGATGTAATGATGATTCAAAACAAGAGATGCGTCTCGACCACTAACAGTTAATCTCTGTGTTCAACCCACCCCATACACCAACAAGCCTGCCGTTTGCCTCGCAGGTATAATTAATTGGATCCGATTATGATGTGAACCGGGTGCGACAGGACATTTCCCTGGTCGAGCAACTTGAAAGGACCTTATGGCGTTTTTAATCACAAAAGAATGGCTGATCGACCTCTCCGAAGACTTTGATAGCCGGGTGGAGGAAGGCAAGCTCATCTATTGGAAAGCCGGGATCACGGTCATTGCGGTTCCCTTTCGACTCCCTGAAGAAACTGACAAACTATCCTTGCTCAAACAAATCCAGGAAAAAATGCCGGCTGATACTTTGGAAACCATGGTTTCCACCAAAGGCAAACTTGTCGGCTTAGGTTATACTCGTATCAATAACGAGCAGAATGAAATCAAGCGCCTATCACTGTATACTTTCACCGCCAGTGATACCTCGTGTTTGCAAATCGCCTTTTATCTGGATAATCCGGATGACCTGCCCTGGGCAAAATCAGTATGGGAACATTTAATTTTCCACCCGGCTGAATAGGTTCGTTTCTTTTCTTCATAGCTTCCACATCCATCAGTAATGATTTTAATTTTATAATTGATTATATTAAGTTTAACAACATAATATCTTTGTTATCTTTACTTCGTATTTGATTTTATTTAATTTTTATGTTATAATCATTACTGTCAATACGATGATCAAATAGAAACACAGGTGAGCAGATGCAAAAAGAATTCCAACTGCTAAAGCCCTTTTCAAAAGTCAGGTGTAAGGATGTTGGCACGCTGATGCTAACCCAGGGCGAGGTACCCGCACTGACCATCGACGCAGATGAAGGTCTGTTCGAAAAGCTAATGGTCGAGGTACACGGTGACAGCCTGGTACTGGGCTTTGATGAGAGCTGGATAAATCAGATCGAAATGATATTCTCATCGATGTTTTCCAAAGACAATCGCAAGGTCGCTTATTATCTCACCGTCCCCGATTTGCGCCAGGTGAGCATCAGCGGAAAAATCGACCTGAACTGTGATTCCTTCACAAGCGATGATTTTAAACTCAACGTCTCAGGATTGGGCAAATTGAACTTCGGTCATTTAGAATGTAGAACTCTCGATGTGACCATCAGCGGGCGCGGCGAATTCTATGCCGCCGGTCATGCCGACCATCAATCGATCCGCATCTCAGGCTCCGGAGAATATCAAGCCCCCAATCTCGCCAGCCAGTCCGGACGAATCGTGATTTCGGGGCAGGGCAATGCCACCTTGCGGGTGGATGACAGCCTTGAAATCATCATCTCGGGAATGGGCCAGGTTAATTACTACGGTCAGCCGAAATTGCGCCAGGTCATTAGCGGGATGGGCAAATCAAAAAGGTTGAGTAATTGTTAAAAATTCGATAAAATAATAAGGGAGGAACTATGCGTCAGGAAATTCAAATCGAAAAGAAAGCTTCAGAAGTTGTTCAACCCAAATCCGTTGAAGAAGCTCGGGAAGCCATCTGTACCCGGCAAGACCTTTCCGGCGCAGACCTGCGCGGCATGACGCTGGGAAACATCACCGCTGTCGGTGCAATTTTGCGTAAAACCAATCTGACCGGAGCTAAACTTTCACATGGATTGCTGATTAAGCCGAATTTCTATAAAGCTTCTCTGCAGGATGCAGCTATCCATAACACGATTATCCTGGGCGGCGACCTGGTGAAAGCCAACTTTACCGGGACGGACCTCAGCGACTCAGCGATCGTCGGCGCGGATGCTTCCGAAGCCAGCTTTGAAGGCGCCAGCTTGCGCAACGCCGCGCTGGTGGGAACAAGCTTCACCGACGCCAATTTCACCGGGGCAGACCTGATCAACACCCGCCTGGCAGGATTAGATATAACCGGTGCAAAATTCACCAACGCGAACTTTACCGGCGCACGTGCTCATAACGTCAACTGGGAAAAGGCTCTGGTTCCACCCTTGACACTGCCTGCCCCCATGATTCAACTTCCCACCTGGGTCTGGTCGGTTTTGCTGGGTGGAATTCTTGGCGTTCTGGCTCTGATCATCTATGCCCTTATCCGAAGAAAGCGCAAAGCTGCCTGATTTTTCTCAAACAGCGCAAAAAAGCCCCGAAAGCCAGTGCTTCGGGGTTCTTTTTATCGGTTTGATAACAACTTTTACTGTATGATTTTTTGCAACAGAAAGGGGGAGATGCGCTGGATGGGAATCAAATCATTGGTTTGCTTCAACGTCATTTCTGCAATCCTTCAATCCATGCCACTCATTGCAGTATTGTTCAAGCCTTGCCAGTCGTGTCAAATTGAGTTCGGTCAGACAGATTAATTCCTGCAATTGGCCCTCATCGCTGCCCCCCGCCATTTCGTGCACCAAATGACATTCCGAATTGCGCGATTCCTCCCAGGCAATTTGGTTTTCGATCAGTGCAATCTGGTCCACTGCTTTGGGCTCCAACTGAACAAGCCTGCTCTCCATAGATTGGACCAACGCGCCAGAAACCTGTGCTGCCTTAAGATGGCACGAGATCGCATCTTGAATGGGCAGCTCTTCCGAACAATCTGGCATATCGACCAAAGAATTTTTTTCAGTACGGGGCGTCACCGTCAGGCTGGGCTCTTTATCGCCAGTTTGTGTTTGCAGAGAAATATAAAAAGCAATGACCAGCAGGATCCCTGCCAGGCTGAGAAGGGTGATGCTTTGCATGTGGGGTCGAATTTTATTCATCAGATTTAAATAGCCTGCCTTATTCGCAGGTGATCACCGGTCATCATTCGCAAACGAGAGCATTATACTGCAGTACACCCATTAAAACTGCAAGAAATATTCCAAAAGAACCCTTCGTCTTGCATCAACGAAAATCCCTGCGCGCAGGGCCTTCTTTGGCAAGGTTGAACACGCAGGTCAGCCCCAATTGCTGAGTTTTTAACTATTTACAAGGTTCTCAGGGTTTCCACGATGGCTTGTTTTGCAGCAAATTGGTTTGTGAGCGAGTTCTGGGCGTCAAAGACTGGTAAAATTAAAACAGGAGAATATATCATGAATCGGTTAGAACGAATTCGCGCTGTCCTTGCTGGCCAGGTACCCGATCGTGTGCCAGCCAGCTTTTGGTTTCACTTTCCTGCTGAGCAAGCCCACGGGGAAGCTGCGGTTAAAGCTCATCTTGATTATTACCGCCAGGTAAAACCGGATTTTCTAAAGATCATGAACGAGCACCCCTACCAGACGAAGGTACAGATTAGAACGCCAAGTGATTGGCGCAAACTCAAACCTGCGCCGTTATCAAGCGAGTTCTTCCAGGCACAACTTGACGAGATCAAACAGATCACCGATGCGCTCAACGGGGAATGTTTAACCACCACCACCATCTTCAATCCTTTTTCCTCCGGCAACCATGCCTCAGGTCGCCTGGTGACGCAACACCTCAAAGAAGATCCCCAATCCGTGAACATGGGCCTGGCTGTGATTGCAGAAAGCCTGGCTGAATTCGCCGTTGCGTGCCTGGATGCCGGCGCTGACGGTATTTACTTCTCGGCTCAGGGCGGGGAAGCAGATCGCTTCAGTGAGCATGTGTTCCTTGAATTCATCAAACCCCACGATCTGACCGTGCTGAATGCAATCCGGTCAAAGGGCGAGCTGAATATCATCCATATCTGCCGCGACAACGTCCGCCTGCACCTCTACTGCAACTACCCGGGACATGTTTTCAACTGGGCTGTGACTGCACCATCCAACCTTTCGCTGAAATCGGGCAAGCGATTATTCACTCGTCCTATCCTCGGCGGGCTGGATAACAACGGTCTGATCGTTAAAGGAAAGCCAGAAGAGATTGAACATGCCGTGCACGAAATTATCCGCAGCGTGGGACCTGCCAACCTGATCATCGGCGCTGATTGCACCCTGCCAACTGACATCAACCGGGAAAACATTCGTCTGGCTATCGAAGCGACGGGCACCTACCCCATGCCGGCACAGACTTCGAATTGATCCTTCGCTAAGTGCCAGAACCCATTAAAACCAACAGGCGCCGCAACCAGTTGCGGCGCCTGCTTTAATATTAACCCGATGTATTTACACGATCCCGGAAACCAGGGCGAGCAGCAATCCCCCGGCGATCACGCTGCCCAGCTGTCCGGCTGTATTGGCACCCATGGCATGCATCAAGATGAAGTTTTCAAAATCCTCATCCTGCGCAACCTTCGCCGCCAGGCGGCCTGCCATTGGGAATGCGCTGATCCCGGATGCGCCAATCAGCGGGTTGATCTTACCGCGGCTTAACACAGCCATCAGCTTGCCAAACAGCAGCCCGGCAATTGTGTCGAGGATGAAGGCAATCAATCCCAGACCCAGAATCATCAGTGTCTGCAGGTTTAAAAACGATTCAGCTTTCATGGTTGCGCCAATTGCCAGCCCAAGGAACAGCGTAGCCACATTGATGATCTCGTTTTGAGCGCTCTTACTCAGCCGGTCCACCACAAGGCTTTCCCGCAGCAAGTTACCCAGCATCAACGACGCGATCAGCGGAGCTGCGTCCGGCGCCACCAGGCTGACTACAACGGTCACAAAGATCGGAAAGATCACCAGGGTCAAACGTGAGACCGGTCGTGGGGCATACTCCATGCGAATCAGACGTTCTTTACGTGTGGTGAATGCTTTCATAATCGGCGGTTGGATGATCGGGATCAAGCTCATGTACGAGTATGCCGCCACTGCAATCGGCGCCAGGAGTTCAGGCGCCAGCCTGGCGCTGACGAAAATCGCTGTTGGGCCGTCAATCGCGCCGATCACCCCAATCGATGCCGCCTGGTTCAGCGGAAAACCCAGCAGGAGCGCCAACAGCAGAGTGCCATAAATCCCAAATTGCCCGGCAGCCCCTAACAGCACCATTTTTGGTTGTGTCAACAGGGGGCTGAAATCGATCATCGCACCCACACCGACAAAGATCAACAGCGGAAATAACTCCGTGGCGATCCCGGCGTCGTAGATCACTTTCATGAAGCCTGCATCAGTCGACATGCCAATATTAGCCATGATGCAGCCAAAGCCAATCGGCAGCAGTAAGACCGGTTCGTAGTCTTTGGCCACCGCCAGGTAGATCAACACCACCCCCAAAAGAATCATCACAGCATCGCCCCAGTTAAAGGCGGTGAAGCCCTTGGTGATTTCTCGGATCAGGAAGGAAAAGTCCAAATAGGCCATTGATTCACTCCCTTATTCTACAAAGGTGATCAGCACCTGACCGTGATTGACCTGTTCACCCACAGTAACTGCGACCGCTTCGACCACTGCCTCCCGGTTGGCGCGGATGGCGTTTTTCATCTTCATCGCCTCCAGGGTGCACAATTCCTGGCCACGGATTACAGCGTCACCGGGTTTGACCAGTACCGCCACAATCACGCCGGGCAACGGTGAGGTCAACTCACGCCCGCCATCTGCGAGCACTTCCGGCGCTTTAGCAACAGGGGTCACATCCGGAACCGAGACCAACGGCATGGCAGCCTGCCCGGTTTGGGTTGAGCCCGTGTCCTCTGGCCATACCTCAAACCGTTCGCCCTGTACCCATGCAATCACCGGCCGGGCATGAATATCATCAATTTCAACGGTGTAATGCTGATTATCAATTTGCACTTCTATTTTCATTTAATCATCCTCTTTTTCGCTGTCCAAAAAATTGTTGTGAGCGATGCACGCTTTGCCAGGGGCTCATCGTCCCGAGTTGAGCCTGTGCACCCCGGGTTATCGGTCTGCTTTGGGCAATCGCCAGTCCAACCGCCACCGCGGCTGCAGCCGCGCGGCGTTGTTTTTCAACAGCCGCCATATCCGTCACCGAATCGGCTGTCTCCACATCATCCACATCTTCTTCAGTAGGTTTATTGGTTGATTTGGGAGTCGTCACCCATACCAACAGCACCATCATCCCCCATAAGAAGATGATCACGGCAAACACCAGCCCCATACCAATGGCTGTGATCATTAAACCTTGCTGGATTACTTCATTCATCACATGACCTTTCTAAACAGGCATATTGCCGTGTTTTCGGGGCAGGCGTTGTTCAGCCTTGTTCTGGATCGCCCGCAGAGCGGCAATAATCTTTTTACGAGTCTCCGCAGGTTCAATCACCTCATCAATATAGCCGGCATGGGCAGCGGCATAAGGCGTCAGATAGCGCTGACGGTATTCTTCTTCCAGGCGGGCTCGCTCTGCCTGTGGGTCTTCGGCTTTAGCCAGGTCTTTCCCATGCAAGATATTGGTGGCGCCTTCCGGCCCCATCACAGCGATTTCTGCGCTGGGCCAGGCATAGTTGATGTCCGTGCCCAGGTATTTGCTGCTCATCACCACGTAAGCCCCGCCATAAGCCTTGCGCGTCACCACGCTGATCTTGGGCACCGTCGCCTCTGAATAGGCAAACAGCACCTTTGCACCATGGCGGATGATCCCGCGGTGCTCCTGCCCGACCCCTGGCAAGAATCCGGGTGAGTCCACAAAGGTCACCAGGGGGATATTGAATGCGTCACACAAGCGCACCGTTCGGCACAACTTATCCGCAGCGTCGATGTCGATCACCCCGGCCATCACGCTGGGTTCCTGCGCCAGGATCCCGACCGTCATCCCATCAAACCGCGCCAGACCCACAATCGAATTGCGGGCAAACCCGGCCTGCAGCTCGAGGAACGAGCCCTGATCCACCACGGATTCAATCACGGAGTGCATGCTATAGGGTTTGCTGGGATCCAGCGGCACCAGGCTGTTCAGTGCCTCTGCCAGGCGCTGCGGGTCATCCGTAGCGGGTTTCAGCGGCACGTTTTCAACATTGTTCGAGGGCAGGTAACCCAACACAACGCGCGCCAGTGCCAGGGCGGATTGCTCGTCTTTGGTGATCAGATGCGCGGTCCCGCTCACATTCAGATGCACCTGTGCCCCGCCCAGGGATTCAAAATCCGTCTCTTCACCGGTAACGGTTTTAATCACCTGCGGACCGGTCAGAAACATGAAGCTCTGCTTTTCAACCATGATAATCATATCGGTCAGCGCCGGGGAATAAGCCGCTCCACCAGCGCAGGGTCCCAAAATCAGGCTGATCTGCGGTACTACCCCGGAGTACTGGGCATTTCGTTTGAAGATCTCGGCATAGCCACCCAGGCTCCTCACGCCCTCCTGGATACGCGCGCCGCCCGAATCAATCAATCCGACGATCGGACACCCATTAGCAGCGGCCAGGTCCATTACCCGGCAGATCTTGCGGCTGTGCATTTCGCCCAGCGCCCCGCCCATCACGGTGAAGTCCTGGGCATAAACGTAGATCGTTCTGCCCTCCACCGTGCCATATCCGGTGACCACACCGTCGCCAAGAACAGCCTCGTCCTCGGGAACGTTTTGCTGAACAACAAAAGGTTCTAATTCGGTAAAACTGCCCTGGTCCAGCAGCAAGTCCAGGCGCTCCCTGGCAGTCAGTTTCCCTTTGGCGTGCTGGCGGTCAATTTTATCCTGCCCGCCGCCGCCCATTGCTCTGGTGCGCATCGCGCGCAACACTTCTATTCGCGGATCAACTTGTGCCATAATCCTCCTAATTGATGATGGTCTCGATTCAAATCTATTGTAACATTAATGGGAACAGGTGATTGGGAATCAGGAATTAGGTATCAGGTATCAGGTATCAGTACAGTGCTATAATGCAGATGTTTTCCGGATGCCTAATTCCTAGTCTCCTGGTTCCTAATCACTAAATTTTTACTCCACATACGCCCAAAACACCTGGTGACCAAAGGCAATGAAGGCGATTCGGTCCACGCCGATGGTAAAAGCTGTTGCCGCGGGTGAACTCACTTCATAATTTCCGATATCAGAGCGCATGCGTTGATACAACCTGAAGCGCAGCGAAAACCGGAAGATATCCGCGTTTTCTGCATCCAGGATATCCACAGTCGGGTCGGGCGGAGCTGTGTACAACACAGCGGCAAACCGGGAATCTGGCATGCTTACCGGCTGACCTTCCTTTCCGGGACGCCCGTCAATATACTCTACCGGGTTCTCACAGTGAACCGGATCATCGGACAGCCCCGTCGCTAAACAATGTGATAGCATCCCATCGCTCCGCAGCAGGTAAAGCTCTGCACCATTGACAGCTATATCCACCATCTGTCTTAACGGAGGAATCTGGTCAACCTGTGCTCTCCCGAAAAACACGGTCGGTTCATCTAAAAATTGCCCGTTTGTCGAGCGGTAAACCCGCACTGCCTCAGCAGTGGGGTCAAGGACATACAGAAAATTGCCTTCAGAGGCAATGCGCGTCACCGCGCCGATGGTCTCAACACCGCGCGGCAGGGTCTGCACCACCGGTTCCAGCCCCGGACCGCAGTAAATCACATGGCCATTCGCATCCGCCGCCAGAACATGGGCGAGATAGGGATTGTTGATCGGAAGCGGAGTGGCATCCACCAGCAGATCCACCGCCCCCCCGCTGTAATTACCTGCTTCGCATAGGAAACTGGTATCAATCTGGTATCCCTGGCTGTTCCGAATAGCGTGGATCACCCGTCCTGCAGTGGCGTCGAGCATGTATAAATCCATGCCGTACGAGATGATGCGAGTGATATTAATGCTTTCGGACAGCGTTCCAAGAATTGCCGGGTGATAGCTGAGCCGTAAGGCCCCATCAAACACGTCCAGGGCATGCTGGGTGTTTGTTCTCAATTCTTTGGTTTCATTCGTCGATCGGAACGATTCCGCCTGGTCCAGAAATTGGATCGCAAGTGCCAACGCTTCGCGTGCCTTTACAGGGTCGTTAACCGCCTGCGCGCTGGCAATTGCCGTTTCTGCTTGGGCAAGGTAATACTGATGTAGCTGTACCCGTCCGCGGGTGAGGTAAACGCCAACCGCAATCCCTACCACCAGCAAAGGCACGGCAATGACAATAATCAACGAAGTCCGCAAGGACAATGCTGGAACTTCCGCTTCTTCGGCAGACCCACCTCTTGTAAAGATTTTTTTAAAAGCAGTGCCCAGTTTTCCCCGGGTGCCGCCCCACCATCTGAAAAACTTCGCCAGGCTCTTTAAACCCACTTCGCGCATCTCGTCGACCTGGTCGGCAAAGGCTTTGCGGTCCTTGCGAGCTTTGGTAGCTTCTGACGAGCGGGCTCTCTCTGGGGGCTGGTCCTGAGCACTGATTTCACCCGGGACGCCAGGCTCAACCGGCGCCGAAAGCGGTTCCTTTTCTACGCCATCGGTTTCTACGTCATCGGTGATGATACGCTCATCCTCGTCTTGATCGGTGAGCTCAGGCTCCGGCGCCGATACGAGTTTCTCTTCCACAGGCTGCTCCAGCGCTGTTTCACCTTCAGGTGGGGGCACGGGCTGCGTATCGTCAATGACGATTTCCACGGGGCTTTCATCGACCAGGGGCAAGGCGTCATTGGCAAGTCCTTCCTGGACGGAGAGGGAAACCTCAGCTCGCTCAGGGGCTGCCGGCACCGAAATAACCGGGCTGATCGTTGTGATCTGACCTTCACCGGGTAAGATCTGCACCAAATCCAGGCGCAAATCGGGCGAAGACTGGTTCATTAAACGCCGGCGCAATTGCTCCAGGCTCGGAAATCCATCCTTACACAATTGTTCCTGTGTCCACGTGGGCGCAGGCGTATCCGACATAAACAGGTAGCCTCCGGAACCCAGGTCTGCCTGGTAGTAACGGATTGTGGGCGTGCGGCTCAAACCCAGGCCGCGATCGAGCCGGCTGGCATCGTGGAAGTGCTCCAGTCCAGCCTGGGTCAGGGCATAAGCATGGGTCAACCCGGATTGAGCGATATACACCGCACGCCGATGAACGGCAGCCAGGTTGATCGCGCCGGTGACCGCTGCCCCGGCTCCAGCTCCCTTGAGGTTCTTTTCCATCATGGTCAGGTTGAGGGTCTCGATAAACGAGCGCAACGCCGATGTCACCGAACCACTGGTCTTAAAAAACGGTTCAACAAATTTTTCCAGCCATGAATCGTGCAGCTCTGCCACCGCCTGTGCGTCACCGTTGATGATTAATGAAAGAATCAGCATGTCATCTTCGCGGCTGCGCGCGGCTCTGCGCGGTGGCCTAGCGGCGGTAAAACCGCGCTGCTGCGGGATTGGCTGCCCTTTTTCCTGGTGAATGGGGATTAATTTAAGATCATACATGTGCACCTAACCCGTTCATTCTAAAGCTTGCCTCCATTATACACGCTTGCGCTAAGGTATAATCATGACCATGAAATTTCAACCTTATCACAACTTCGCTGAGCTTGAGTCATTAAAAGATCCATGGAATCAACTTTTAGGACACAGTGCAAGTGATGTACCATTCCTCACCTTTGAATATCAGCAAGCGTGGTGGCAGACGCGCGGCGGTGGAGAGTGGCCCGAAGACAGTCAGTTGGTGATCATCACTGCGACTCAGGACGACCGCCTGGTGGGAATCGCGCCCCTGTTCTTCGCTCAGAATCTCACCGGTCAGCCTGCGTTGATGTTCGTTGGCGCCGTTGAAGTTTCTGATTTTCTGGATTTTATCGTCGATCCGCAGGACCTGCACCCTTTTCTGAGCGGTCTGTTGGACTTTCTTTCAGTTGATAACGATCTGCCCCACTGGGAAGTTCTGGATCTACACAACCTGTTAGAATCCTCCCCCACCCTGGCGTTGTTGGAATTCGAAGCCAAAAAGCGCGGATGGGAGCACCAACAGACTTATCTTCAGCCAGCGCCTTACATCTCCCTCCCAGCGGACTATGAAACCTACCTGGCGGGACTCGATAAAAAACAACGTCATGAGATCCGCAGAAAATATCGCAATGTGGAGAACAGTCTGGCAGAAGCGGATTTTTATATCGTCGAAGATCGGGACCAGTTGGAGCGAGAGACCCAGGCTTTCATTGAAATGATGGCCCAGGACCCCAGCAAACGCGGTTTCCTGACCGAGCCGATGGTGCAGCATCTGCATAACACCGCCCGGATCGCCTTTGAGCACGGCTGGCTCCAGCTCTCATTTTTCACCCTGGACGGGAAGAAAGCCGCCGGACATCTCTCCTTTTTGTTCAATAATCGCCTTTGGGGCTATAACTCCGGCTGGGAATGGGCGTTTCGCGATTATTCTCCCGGCTGGGTTCACCTGGCACATTTAATACAGTGGTCTATCGAGCAGGGACTTACTGAGTTCGACTTCATGCGCGGCGATGAGGATTATAAATATAAATTTGGCGGCGTCGACCGGCATGTGCACCGGGCGACCCTGACGCGGGGGATATAAGAAGCTGGCAGTTGATCGTTGACAGCTGTTAGTGGATTGCGGGCTTTGCCTGCAAACCGGAACTTCTGTCATTGCGACCGGAGGGAAGCAATCTCAAACGTGTTGTCTGGGATCACTTCGCAAGCTCGTGATGACTAACTCAAACACAATTCCTAATCACCAAATTCGCCCTTCCACCATTTCTAACAAAACGCTTACGTACACATGACCTCCCCTTTCTTGACGCTCTAAAGCCTGCATGGTAAGATTAAACCTGTGCTTTTTAGCACTCTCCACATGAGAGTGCTAAAATTTAATCGGAGCAAGCCATGCGATTGACTGACCGCCAGAAATTAATCCTGACCCTCGTGATTCACGAACATATCCAGACCGCACAGCCGGTCGGGTCTAAAACGCTGGTTCTAAAATACAACCTGGCGATGAGTTCGGCTACAATCCGCAACGAGATGAGTGTCCTGACGGAACACAACCTCCTGCGGCAGCCGCATACCTCTGCCGGTCGGGTGCCCACCGAAGAGGGCTACCGCTTTTTTGTCGGCAACCTGATCCAAAAAAGCACGCTCCCCACCGCCACACGCCGCACTATTTCCCACCAGTTCTACCAATCCCGTCAGGACGTTGAACAATGGCTGAAATTAGCCGCCTCAGTGCTGGCCAATCAATCGCAGGCTGCCTCATTGGTGACCGCACCCCACGCGGATAAGACCATCTTCAAACACCTGGAACTGATTGCTGCACGCGGCCGTCAGGTGTTGATGGTACTCGTCCTGATGGGGGGCGAGATTCGTCAGCAGTTCATTACACTGGCTGAAGCCGTTTCACAAGAGCGCCTATCAGAGGTAGCCAACCGCATCTCACACCAGTGCACCCGCTGTGATATCGACGACATCGCCCGCTTACGCCCTCAATTTGATGCTCTCGGACAGGATATCATCGATATCCTCCTGGCTGAAATGACCCTGATTGAAGAATCGGTCACTGGAGAAATTTACCTGGACGGGATGGCCTATGTCCTCTCGGAACCTGAGTTTGCTGAATCTGATGAAGCCCGCCAGGCACTGCATATCCTGGAGGAAAGCTCGCTTTTAGAAAACTTGCTTGCCAGCACAATGATGAACACCGATGTTGGCGGTATCCAGGTTCTCATCGGCGGTGAGGGTACCTGGGAAGAGCTGCGCCAGTGTTCGGTGATCCTGGCCCGCTATGGCGATCCCCAGTCCCTGACCGGTTCGATCGGCGTGCTGGGTCCAATCCGCATGCCCTACGACCGCACCATCTCTACTGTTCAATTCGTCGCCAATGTGCTCAGCGATCTCGTGTCTGAGTCCCTGGTGGTGTAAAACCCTGTTATGACATGGAATCATCCATACCCTGATCTACTGGAGCAACCTATGACCGAAGAAAAAAAAGAGAAAAACAAAAAACAAGCACAAAAAGAAGAAAACAAAGAGCACAACCCCGCCGATGAGGGTCAGCCTATGATTGCCTTGACCTTTGACGAATATTCCAATCTGGAAAAGGAAATTGAATCCTTACAGCTACAGGTTGATGAGCAGCTCGACAGTTATTTGCGCACCTGCGCTGATTTTGACAATTACAAAAAACGCGTGCAACGCGATACGACACGTACTTACCAGGACGCCCTCGCCAGTACGGTCAAAACCTTTTTGGTCATCGCTGATGACCTGGAGCGCGCCCTCAAGGATAAACCAGCCGAAAAAGGCGCTGCTGCCTGGGTTGAAGGGATCGAATTGATCTATCAAAAGATCCTCACCCAGTTGAAGAACCAGGGTGTCGAGCGCATGGACGTTAACCCCGGGGACGAATTTGACCCCAACATCCACGAAGCGATCACCCTTGAAGAACACCCGGGATACAGCGAAGGGCAGATCATTGACATCATCCAGCCCGGGTACCGCATTTCTGACCGCATCATCCGCCCGGCGATGGTGCGTGTCGCCCAGTAATAGAAATTTTTAGGAGGCATAATCACATGGGAAAAATAATTGGTATCGACCTTGGGACCACAAACTCCGCCGCCGCAGTAATGATCGCTGGCGAACCGGTTGTGATCCCATCCGCAGAGGGCGAACGACTGGTCCCTTCCGTCGTCGCCGTCAATAAAAATGGTGAGCGCCTGGTCGGCCGCGTCGCCCGCAACCAGGCCATCACCAACCCGGAGAACACCATCTTCTCCATCAAACGCTTTATGGGTCGCAAATACGATGACCCCGAAGTTCAACAGGCTTTAAAAGTGGTCCCCTACCAGGTGACCAAAGCACCGAATGGCGACATGCGCGTGGTGCTGGGAGGCAAGGAGTACTCCCCGCCCGAAATCAGCGCCATGATCCTGTCTAAAATCAAGCGCGATGCCGAAGCCTACCTGGGTGAACCCGTCACCCAGGCAGTGATCACCGTGCCGGCTTATTTCAACGACGCCCAGCGCAACGCCACTAAGGACGCAGGAAAGATCGCCGGTCTGGAAGTATTGCGCATCATCAACGAGCCCACGGCATCCTCCCTGGCTTACGGTTTGGATAAGAAGAAGAACGAGGTCGTCGCTGTTTACGACCTGGGCGGCGGCACCTTTGATATTTCCATTTTGGATGTCGGCGAAGGCGTCTTCCAGGTACGCTCCACCAGCGGCAACACCTTCCTGGGCGGCGACGATTTTGATCAACGCCTGATCGATTTCATCGCCGACGAATTCAAAAAAGAACATGGCATTGACCTGCGCAACGACCGGCAGGCTTTACAACGTCTGAAAGAAGCAGCCGAGAAAGCCAAAATCGAGCTTTCTTCCACCATGCAATCTGAAATCAACCTGCCCTATATCACCGCTGATGCTGCCGGACCGAAGCATCTGGTGATGACCATCAGCCGCTCCAAGTTAGAACAACTCACCGATGACCTGGTCTCCCTCAGTCTTACCCCGGTTAAAAATGCCCTCAACGATGCCAACCTGACAAAAAACCAAGTGGACGAGATCGTCTTGGTGGGCGGAATGACCCGCATGCCCAAAATTCAAAGTGAAGTGGAGAAGTTGTTTGGTAAGGAGCCGCACAAAGGCGTCAATCCCGATGAGGTGGTTGCAGTTGGCGCAGCGATTCAGGCTGGCGTTCTGGGCGGGGAAGTCAAAGATATCCTCCTGCTCGATGTGACCCCGCTGACCCTCTCGGTTGAGACTCTGGGCGGCGTGGCCACACCCCTGATCAAGCGCAACACCACCATTCCCACCCGCGAAAGCCAGGTGTTCTCCACCGCTAGCGACAGCCAGACCCAGGTGGAAATTCACGTCCTCCAGGGTGAACGCCCCATGGCAGCCAACAACAAATCCCTCGGCAAATTCATTCTCGATGGCATCCCCCCTGCCCCGCGCGGTATTCCTCAAATTGAAGTCACCTTCGATATCAACGCCAACGGCATCCTGGAAGTGACCGCACAGGATAAAGCCACCGGGCGCAGCCAGAACATCACCATCACAGCTTCTTCCGGCCTTAGCGAAGATGAAGTTGAACAAATGCGTCGCGATGCTGAACTGCACGCCGACGAAGATCGCAAACGGCGTGACTTGATCGAAGCCCGAAACCATGCCGACAACTTGGTCTACTCGGCTGAAAAGACTCTCACTGACCTGGGTGACAAGGCGCCTGCCGACCTGAAAACGCAGGTCGAAGATGCCGCAGCCAGAGTCCGTGAGGTCAAGGACGGCGAAGATATCGAAGCCATCAAAAGTGCCACCAACGCGCTTTCCCAGGTCATGCAAAAGCTGGGCGAAGCAGCTTATGCCCAGGCAGGACAAACCCCGCCGCCCGGCCCTGAAACAGAGGGTGAGCCTCCATCTGACGACCGGGACGATGGTGACGTTGTTGAAGGCGAGTTCAAACAAGTCTAACCCGATGATCCACGCAGTGCCCGGAGTTAACCCCGGGCACTGTGACACGAGCCAATTTGACATGGCCCTGCCAAATGAGTAAACTTATGCGGCTGAATTGCTGAAGCTCTTTTGGATAAAACTGTGAGATTAGATTAAAAAAATGCCTAAGCGAGATTATTACGAAGTGCTTGGCGTCCCACGAAGCGCCAATGATGATGAACTGAAGTCTGCCTTCAGGAATTTGGCGCGCCAGTGCCATCCGGATGTCAGCAGTGACCCGGATGCGGAAGAAAAATTTAAAGAGATTAACGAAGCCTATGCCGTCCTTTCAGACAGTGAAAAACGCGCAGCCTATGATCGTTTTGGGCACGCTGGCGTCAACACTCAGGGCATGCCCGACTTCTCCAATATCGACCTTTCAGACATCCTCGAGGGATTGTTCGGTTTTGGTGGGTTCGGCGGGTTTGGCGGTATGGGCGGCAGACGCGTTCGCAATGCCCCCCGCCGCGGTGCAGACCTCTCCAGTCGGGTTAAGCTGACCTTTGAAGAAGCAGCCTTTGGTATCGAAAAAGAAATCCAAATCACTCGCGATGAACAGTGCCAGACCTGTAATGGTTCGGGCGCCAAACCGGGCACCTCGCCGGTCACCTGCCCACAATGCAATGGTCAGGGCGAAACGCGCCAGGTCCATCAAACCTTGCTGGGGTCGATGGTGCAGGTGGTCACCTGTTCACGCTGCAACGGTACAGGTGAGGTCATCGAAACGCCCTGCGATACCTGTCATGGGCGCGGCCTGGAACGCAAGACCGTCAAAAAGCTGGTCAACATTCCCCCCGGCGTCTCAGATGGTGTTCAAATTCGCCTGGCTGGCGAGGGACAGCCCGGAACCCACGGCGGACCCCACGGCAATTTCTACCTGGAAATCGAGGTTGAGAAGCATCCCTTCTTCCGCCGCGCAGGGGATGATATCCTGCTCGATCTGGATATCAACATCGCCCAGGCTGTTCTGGGCGATGAAATTCGCATCCCAACCCTGAACGGCGATGTGGAACTGCGGATTCCACCGGGTACCCAGCCCGGAAAAATCTTCCGCTTGCGAGGTCGGGGCATCCCTCACCTGCGCGGCTCCGGCACCGGCGACCAGTTGGTGACGGTTTCAGTGCAGATTCCCACCCGATTGAATGCAGAGCAACGCGAACTGTTTGAACAATTGGCCAAAACCATGGACCCCGATATCAAAATCCAGGAGCAAAGCTTCTTCGATAAGTTGCGCGAGGTGTTTGGTGGCTGATGCCGGTGCTCCGGTCCGCTGGATCGAAATCAAGCTGGTCACCGACGGTGAAATCGCGGAAGCCCTGGCCGAAGTGCTGGGGCGTTTTGTTGATAACGGCGTAGTGGTGGAAGCTGAAACAAATTTCAATTCAAAAACCCAGGAGAATGAGCCAACAGGGAATATTGCTGTATATGGCTACCTGCCCGATGATAACACCCTGGAAGATAAACGAAAGGCGCTCGAAGAAGCCCTGTGGTACCTGGGGATGATCGCGCCAATGCCCCCGATTCAGTACACACCCATCCACGATGAAAACTGGATGTCAGCCTGGAAAACCCATTATCAGCCCATCCAGGTTGGGAAAAACCTGTTGATCTTGCCCGCCTGGAGGCAGCCTGATGAAGGTGAAACTCGGAATGTGGTGCGCATCAACCCGGCTATGGCTTTTGGCACCGGGGCACACCCCTCTACTCAGCTCTGTTTGCGCCTGATGGAAGTGCACCTGGAACCCGGAGAGCCGGTGATCGACCTGGGCTGCGGTTCGGGCATCCTCTCGATCGCTGCCCTTCTGATGGGCGCAACGCATGCTTTAGCGGTGGATATTGACGAAGAAGCGCTGGCATCCACCCGGGAAAACGCTGAGCTGAACCGAATAGACGCCGTCCGACTGGAGGTCGGTCAGGGCTCCGTGAATGAAATCCTTGCCGGGCATTTCTCGCTGCAGGAAGCGCCACTGGTGTTGGTCAATATCCTTGCGCCGGTCATCATCCGCCTGTTCGGGCAGGGGCTGCCCGCACTGGTCAGCCCGGATGGGGCGTTGCTGCTTTCGGGCATCCTCGCCGAGCAAGAGCTTGACTTGCTTGATGTGGCGACAAAAGCCGGCTTTTCGCTGATCGAGCGAATGATCGATGGCGATTGGGTAGGATTGATGATGCAAAAATCAACCGGTTAGCCGGAATCAATCGATGCCGATAGTCTGCCTCTTAAAAACCTCAAACAGGGTCGACCCTCTCTACCAGCCCGAATAAGCTGCACTTTAGCAAAGGACCGCCCTGGCAGCACATGGTATCATTGATGCCTGAAGGATTTTTTTTACACCATGTCTATGAATCAACCCGACAACCAACCTGCTTTTGAGAATATTCGCTGTTTACTGATTGACCTGGATGACACCCTCTATCCCTTCGAAACCGGCGCCTGGACCCTGGTCGGCGAGCAGATCGATCGGTTCCTGGTAGAAGTGATGGGCTTTCCGCAGCAGGAGGTCAGGGCACTGAGGGCGCGCCTGTTCAACCAGTACGGTACCACCCTGCGGGGATTGCAGGTGGAAAATGAAGTCGATATGGATTTCTACCTGGATTATGTGCACGACGTCCCCATCGCTGACCTGCTTTCACCGGATCCTGAGCTTGACCGATTCTTGCACTCCCTGCCTCAGCGCAAGGTGATCTTCACCAATGCCAACACAAACCATGCTCTACGTGTCCTGCAGGCATTGGGTGTGCAGGAGCATTTTGAACGCATCATCGATATTTACGATATTTACCCCCACTGCAAGCCGGAAGTCGAAGCCTTCCATAAAGCGCTGGAAATTGTTGCAGAGCAACCTCAGCACTGTTTGATGGTCGACGATAACCCCAATAACCTGGCGACCGCCCATTCCCTCGGCATAAAAACCGTCAGCGTTGGAAGGCACCAGCATGACGGAAGTCCCCACATCCGCGACATCAAAGGTCTGGCGCGGCTGTTAACTCGTAGCGGATAGTTGATAGCAGGCCTCGGATACCTGATACCTAATCACCTAATTCCTGATTCCAAATTCCTGTTTCCAATTCACTATCATCGTCCCCGAGCGAAGCGGATGGGATCACGATCCCCCATTTACTCATTCTTCAATGCCTGTACCGGCACCAGGCTGGCAGCCTGGACAGCCGGGTAGACGCCTGAAATCAAGCCAATTAGCGTTGAAAATAGAAGTGCAAACAAAATCAGCCAGAGCGGCGTGGTGGCTAATATCCCTGTAGAACTGCCGCCCATCATCCCGGAATCTTGCCCTGCCATATAGACGCTTCCGAAAATGTTGATCAACTCTCCCAGCAACAAGCCCAACAACACACCCCCAATCCCGCCAATAAACCCAATACTCGCCGATTCGCCTAAAAAGATGCTGAGCACGTCCTGGTTGGTCGCGCCAATCGCTTTCATCAACCCAATTTCGCGGGTACGTTCTAGAATCGCCATGGTCATGGTATTGGCAATGCCAATCGCTGCCACCAGCAGGGCAATCCCGCCCACACCGCCAAAGATAATCTGCAGCACAACAAAATAGTTGTTGACGCCTTCAATAAATTTCTGTGGGGTATAAGCCATGAACCCCATATCATTGATCTGGCTGGCGATGTTCAACACATTTTGGCGATCATCTGCGACGACAATAGCTGTGTCGAAGCCATCTTTTTTCGGGTCAAACCGCCGCCCATTAACCCAGGCATTGATATCCAGCACATCGTTCAGGGACATATACACCGAATAATCCGATTCGCTCCGGGTTGAGCGGATAATACCGGCAACTTTGAATTTCAAAGCTTTCTTGGTTTCAAAATAATTCCCCGAATCGTCTTCGCTCCATTTCGTCAGCTCGAGGGTTACCACCTGGTCTTGCAAGTCAGGCACAAGAGGCGGTTCATCCACGGTTTGACTCGCAGGGTCATAAAAGCTTTTCAGCACTTCTTCACCCATGATCACCGTTCCCCGGGACAGTTCAAAGGTACCTGAAGCCATCTCCATCCCGAGGATTGAAAGGTCATCGATGCCAATGCCAATGATATTCACCCAGGATTCCAGCTTGCCGGTTTTCATTATGGTCATAGCATAAACTCCAACACGTGGAATCGCTGCCTTTACAGAGGGAAGCGCGCGAATGTCTTCAATAACAGCCTGGGTGATCGGTGGCGGTTCAGTGTGCTCGCCCGTCCTTGTCACTTCCTGGCTATATTGAGACCCCCAATCCGGGTAAACACTGATCTGCGACATTTCAGCAATATTGCCGAACTGTGCATTGGCGTTTTGCTTCAAACCCTGTGCCAGGGAGACCAACACCACAACCGCCGCCGTACCGATCACCACGCCGATAGCCGTCAGCATGACGCGCCCTTTACGCCGGTTGAGGTTAAGCAAAATCAAACTGATGAGTTCACGCAGTTTCATTGCGAGTTTCCATCAGGGCAGGTTGCTGGGCGTCATTGCATCTTCAAAAAACACAGGCTCGGTCCTGACGCCGCTATCCAGTCCGAGCAGACCTTTGAGCACACGGAGTAATTTTTGCCAGAAGGTTTCCTCTACCGCTTGGGGTTCCCAATCTTCAAAACCATCCTGCGGTGAGAAAGGATCACCGCCTGGATAAAAATCACCACCATCCATCTCCACCACATCAATCAAAAGCGTGGTTTCGAAAGTGCGTAGCTGGTTAAAATCATCCGTAAAATTGACGCTGACCAGGATTTCCATCGGACCAACCTGGAAGGGTGTGATCATGGTGTCCAGGGTGAAGTAGAAGCCCGGTTCAATCACACCAACCAGTGCCGTGTTGTTCTCAAGCAGAGCATCGTCGGCAGCAACCAGCATATTCCCCAAAACAACGGATTGCTTGCTAAGATTAACCACCTGCAAAGGCAAGACATTGGGCTGATTGACAAAAATCGGACCTGGCTCCATAGAAAAGTCTACTTGCAAAGAAGGCAGGCGATAAACCAGCAGGGTGATCACCTGGTTGTCGACGACTTTTTGCTCGTCCTCGGTCTGGTAAACGAAGGAGTAATTAATCGAGTGCGCGCCGGGAGTTGTATTAACGTTGACGATGATGCGCTGGGTTGTTTTGATGGTTTTCCCGGGAAGGATATCCCCGATAAACGTGATGTTGGAGGAATCAAGCGGTGCAAAATGGGAAAAATCTCCCGCGCTGGCAGAGATGCCTGGCTGGGGTGTGCCTTCCATATTGGTCTCCACGCTGCCACCGCCCATAACCATTGAGACGGATTTAGCGGGAGCATTCCCCAGGTTCTTCAGGTTGAGGCTCAGCTCAAAAATCGTGCCGGGTTGCAGGATAGCTTCATCGGTAGAAAAGGATTGAATCACCAACTGCGGATGCAACATCGGCGCTGGGGTAGGTGTTGGCGTGGGGGTCGGAACAACATAAGGTGGGATCCTGAGATCAATCGCCAGGATAAAACTATCGCTGTAGAGATTGCCATCGTAATCGGAATAGTTGATGTTCACGGTTGTGTTGGCAATACTCGCACCCCATAAATCCGGGCTGACCGTAAAGGTTTGTGTGATATTTTTCTTTTCGCCTTTGATCAACTGGTAGATCGTTTGGAAGCCGCCGGTATCGCGCGGGATCAGGTCACCGGGAATGAACTCAATCATCAGGTTGGTAGAGGTTATTTGCCCGAGGTTCAGAAAGCCAATCGTTATGGAGAAGGTTTCGCCGCGTGCAGGGGTGATGTCAGTCGAGTACGAATCAATGGCAATCACCGGGCGCTCAGATGGAGACTGCGCGTTTGCAGGCATCCTCACCTGGGATAATAAAACGATCACAAGGAAAAACAATAACAGGGATTTCTTTTTCATGTTGTGTTCCTTAACGAGATTGTGTATTCTCCTGGGCAACCTGGTTGTAAACCGATGCTTCTACAATTTTACCGTCCAGCAAATGGATAATGTGAGAAGCAAACTGCGTCATACGCGGGTCGTGGGTAACCATCAGAACCGTCCGCCCGGATTGATTGAGCGATGCCAAAATTTCCATGATGCTGAACCCGATCGTCGTGTCGAGATTGCCGGTGGGTTCATCAGCCAGGATGAGTGAGGGGTTGTTGACCAGAGCTCGGGCGATGGCGACACGTTGCTGCTCGCCGCCAGAGAGCTCTGCAGGTTTGTGGGTGGCACGGTCTGCAATCCCGACCTGCTCTAAATAAAACATTGCCGTTTCATTGCGTTTTTTACGGGGAATGTTCATAAAACGCATGGGAAAACTGACATTTTCTACCGCATTGAAGGATTGAATCAGGTTGAAGGATTGAAAAACAAAACCAACAGTCTGGCGCCTGAAAACAGCCAGGTCGTTTTCATCGAGCTGTGACAGCCTGCTGCCATTCAAGTAGATTTCGCCACTCGTCGGCCTGTCCAGTCCACCAAGCAGGTGCAGCAAAGTGCTTTTCCCAGAACCAGAAGGTCCCATCACCACCGACAGGGATTTTTCAGGCAGATTCAGGTCAACGCCGTTGAGTGCCTTAACGGTACCCGAGCCCATTCGGTAGTGCTTGGTGAGGTTGGTGGTATTAATATAATCCATCATGACGCTATATTAAAAATAGATGAATGGCCTCACAGCACCCAGTCCACCCAGTTGTGTGCGAACAATGCCGGGGATTAGCGCCAGGACGATAAAAATCAATAGGGCGATCAGCGCGGTCGATATTGCTTTGCTTGTTTTGAGGTCGCTGATGATTGGACTCCCCACAAGGAGTAAGATGACGAACCAGATGCCGTACAGGTCCACCAGCTCCAGAACCAATCCAAGGTAAACTCGCCAGCCGCCAGCCTGCTGACTGATTAACCCGGAGAGCCCGGGATAGTTGATCACTTGCCGGGTAGAAAGCAGCGCAACGCTCTGCACCAGGCTGCGCAGTGCAAAGGGCACCGCGGCCCAGGCGACAAAATTGAGGTAGGCTTCACGGCTTTGCCGGGAGCCCTTAAGCGTCATCAGCAAGTGCAAAATGCTGCTGAGCAGGAACCAACCCAACCATAGTCCGGCTAAGCTGCCAATCATTGGGAAGATAACTGTGAACAGGGGCCCTTGCATGGCGATTTGTCCTTCCGCAAATTGGTTTTGTTGTTCAGGCGTCCAGTACAAAAAATCGTCCGGGGGCTGTTCAAGGTTCATGAGGGTGTGCTGCAACCTGGCTGGGCCGCCAGCCAGCGCTGCAAGGATAATCAAGGCTGTCAGCAACAGCATCGGAATTCGCCAGGCATTCACTTCGATATTGGCTAAGTCATTAAAAACACGCCGAGGAGCATAAAAAATTTCCAATAAATAACGCCAATGTCTTTTTGGTGATTCAATCTGTACGTGTGCGGGCTTGTTCTCATCTGCCATTTTTGATCTCCGTATGAGTCGGGTAGACTTTAATATAGACGGAATTTGTACTGCTTGTGTTCCACAGTATTATAGCTGATTGTAAGGAGAAGTAGGAAAAACAGAGTATAGAAGAAAGGTGACAGGCGGTAGTCATAGAGAGAGTTGGTGAAACATGGCTGGCAAAAAACTTCAACCTCCTCCCCTTGATCACGCACATTAACCTCACCTCGGCGTGGACACAGCCTTAATCTCAACAGAAGAATTCACAAACCTCATGCATTCCTACCAATTGTTAACATTTATGTGGTAATCTTCAAGGAATAATTAAATAGAACATCAATCCATGGTGAGCCGATGGATTTGAAGGAGATTTGCATGGAATCGAAAAGCCTCCGCACCTGTTTATTGACAGTCCTCGCATTGGTTTTTTTGGTATTTGTCTTCGGACTGGGTTTTGGCGCTGGTTATGTCACCCCCCGACTGCTGGGGAGAACGCCTTCCGTTACGGGGCCGGTCACCTGCCCGCCCTGTCCTGAGACGGTCATCACGCCGGGCGAAGATGGTGAAACCGTTGTTGTCACGCCAATTGAGTGCCCCAAATGCCCTGAAATCCCCTATGTGGATGCCGAGGGCGATACTCCCGAGGAATTGCAAGGTTTATTTAACCCCTTCTGGGAGACCTGGGATATTGTCCACGAACTGTATGTTGATCAACCCGTAGACCAATTGGCGCTGATGCGCGGCGCCATCATCGGCATGCTGGATGCCCTGGGTGACAAGCATACCTCTTATATGACGCCCGATGAGTTTAAACAGGCCAATGAAAACCTGGAAGGTGAATATGAGGGTATTGGCGCCTGGGTCGATACCTCCGGAGACTATATCGAGATCATCAGCCCCATGCGCGGTTCCCCGGCTGCTGAAGCGGGCTTGCAACCCAAAGACCTCGTCATCGCTATTGACGGCGAGGATATGACCGGCATTCCAGGCGACCTGGCGCTCAAGCGCATCCTTGGCCCTGCCGGAACCCAAGTAACCCTCACCATCCGTCGCGGCGACGAGACCTTCGATGTCGTCATTACGCGTGCGAATATCATCGTCCCCACCGTGGAATCTGAAATGCTGGAAGACAACATCGCCTATATTCAATTATCGAACTACGGCGATAAAACCACCCAACAACTGCGAGATGCTTTAAAGAGCCTGCAGTCACAGAAGCCGGAAGGTTTGATCCTCGACCTGCGCGGCAATGGCGGCGGTTACCTCAACACCGCTATCCAGGTGGTTTCAGAATTCATCGCTGACGGTGTGGTCATGTTCGAGCAATATGGCGATGGCGAAACCTTCACATACCAGGCAATACCGGGTGGGTTAGCCACCAAAATTCCGCTTGTGGTGCTGGTTGATGGGGGTACTGCTTCCGCTGCGGAGATCACCGCCGGTGCCATCCAGGACCACAACCGGGCGCCGCTGGTGGGCGACGTAACGTATGGCAAGGGTTCTGTTCAAAGCTGGATTACGCTGAAAAACGATGCGGGCGGTGTGCGTGTCACAATTGCCCGCTGGCTCACACCTAACGGGCGCCAGATCAGCGAAATCGGCCTGGAACCTGAATATATCGTCGAATTAACCGTCGAAGATTACGAGGCTGGGCTCGATCCGCAATTGGATAAAGCCATCGAGGTCTTGAAAGAATTGATAAAATAAGCGAATGAAGCAAGGCAAATCATGATGAATCCGATGTTTAACATCAACTACCTGGTTTACATGCTCCCGGCGCTCTTGCTGGGGTTGATAGCCCAGGTTTATGTCCAAAGCCGGTACAACAAGTGGAGCAAGGTGCAAAACCGATCCGGCATGTCCGGCGCCCAGGTTGCACAACGCCTGATAGAACGACAGGGTATGCACAACCTCCAGCTCAAAGGTATCGCCGGTCAGCTAACCGATCATTACGACCCACGCAATAAAACCCTGGCCCTCTCGCAGGGCGTTGCCCAAACCTCAAGTGTGGCAGCGATGGCGATTGCCGCCCACGAGTTGGGTCATGCCCAACAGGATAAGGATAACTATCTGCCCATGCGCCTGCGTTCAGCCCTAGTGCCCATGGTGAATATCGGCACCAACCTGGGTTGGATTTTGATCATGCTCGGGCTGATCATCCAGATCAGCGGGTTAGCCTGGCTGGGAGTAATTGCCTTTTCTGCTGGCGCGATCTTTTCTGTAGCGACTCTGCCCGTGGAACTGAACGCTTCTCGTCGGGCACGCGTTATGCTTAAATCCAGCGGCTTGATCATGACACAGGCAGAGGATCAGGGCGTGAAACAGGTGCTGAATGCTGCGGCACTGACCTATGTGGCTGCCATCGCCACCTCTCTGATGCAATTGCTGTACTTCGTCTCCCTGGTCGGCGGCAGAAGTCGGCGACGGTGATGATCGAGAGTCAGGATCCAGCGTTTTGTGATTGGAAATTAGGAATTAGGATATTGGTATTAGATGTGCCGTCCTGAAATATGTTTACGGGTAGCGAATAAAACTGAAAGGGATTTCAGGATGAAGAACAGATGTAAATGGATTCAACATGCAAAATAATCGTAAATTTCAGTTAATACACATTTTTTTAATGAGTATCCTCATCCTTACGGGTTGCCATTTTCCACAAACGCCCTTGGAAACCATACCGGCTGCCTCCGCAACCCTGACCGCCACACCGCCAGACCCCACACACACCGCTGAAGTCCCGCCGCCCACCCTTACCCCGACGGTCACAGCATCCCCTTCACCAACACCACCCCCGCCCACAGCAACGCCGACCCCTGTTTTGGTATATCACGAGCCTGGCGAGGTCGTTGCGCCGATTTTGCTTTACCATCACATTGACGGGGATGATTACGATAACCGTTACCAGGTAGCGGTTCCTGATTTTCGCGCCCAAATGCAATGGCTTTACGATCACGGCTATACCGCCATCACGATCTCTACCCTGGTTGACGTGCTGCTGGAGGGCGGTGAACTGCCAGAAAAACCAATCGTGCTCACCTTTGATGACGGTCATTTAAGTGTGTATGAGAAAGCCTTTCCCATCATGGAGGAATACGGCTTTCCGGGCGTGTTTTACATCGTCGCCAACCGCATCAATGGCTCTCCGGATTTCGTTGATGTGGAACAAATCAAAACCATGCTGGATGCCGGCTGGGAGGTCGGAAGCCACGGCTACTCTCACCTGGATGTCACCCAAAATCATTACGCCGCAGAATACGAAATTGCCCAATCAAAGTATGACCTGCAAGCTGCCCTGGAGGCACCGGTCAACACTTTTGCCTATCCCTACGGGTTGATCGATCCATATACCGCCACAATGGTCAGCAACGCTGCTTACAAGGCAGGCATGGGTTTGGGAGTGTCCATTACCCACACCTGGGGGAATTTGTTTTATCTTAATCGAATCGAAATCTATGGCAGCGATTCGTTGGAGGAATTCGCAGCCAGGTTCGCCCAGAACCCATAATCCTGAAATCCGTCGTCAAATGTGCGCATAATTCAATCAGATTGATTGAAAACGACATCCCCCAATGCTTTTCATTCCGGGGTCGATGTTTTTCGAGCAGCTAAACGGTATCGGTCAGGGTTTATAAATTGCGAATTCTGAAAACCCAACCATGATTTCCCTTTGATCCCAGGTGCCGACGAAGAGTCCGGCCTGACCAGGCCAATAGATATCGCTATCGACATCAACCAGCAGGGTGCTGTTGACCGCCAGGGCAAACCCATCATATCCGCAATAAGCAGACAGGGTGTTAATTCCACCGGTAGGAATAGCACTCGAAGGGGTCCAATCGACTACCGAGACCGGCTTATCATCCACCAGCGCCCAGATTGTGTAATAACCATCTTCGCTGATTTCAAGGACGGTAAAGTTCCCTTTATCCACATAGCCGCAGACGAAGCCAAAATCACCGTCCCCTGCCGCCAGCAAAACCTCATAATCAACCGCCATGATGATATTTGAATACGAATCTGGCAAGATGGAATAAATATAGGTGCTCTCGTCGATCACTTTGATCACCAACTGCCTGTCCAAAATATCCGCCCAGCCCTCGTTATAATCTTCAAGCAGCCACTTGTTGCGATTATCTTCGAATGTGTCGTACAGCAACACATCACCTTCATAATCGTAATCATCAACATACTCTTCTGACGGGGGCTCCTCAATAATTGCCACCTGGCCAGCCAGGGCAGCATCGATTAAGGGAAGCGCCAGGTTGATTGGGCGCAGCGCGTTAATAAATCCACCGGTGGGCACACAGTTATCAAATTCATCAATGACGCCGTCCCGGTTCGTATCCGCCAGGGCGCGGCAATCTACAACCTGCCCCTCCAAATCACCCGAGCCGACCTGCGTGGGCACACCGATGATCTCGCCCTGGGGGGTAGCTGCCAGGCCACCGCTGTTGCCGCCAGCGATGGTTGCCGAGGTTTTGATGTAAGCACGGTTGCCGTAAGGAGCTTCTGCTGTAAAACCGCTCACCTCTCCACGCGTCAGCGTGATGGTCTCACCGCCAATGCCCGGATAACCAATGATAACGAGGGGATCACCCAGTTTAAGCGTTTCAGCCCGTCCAATTTTCACCGGTTCGATCCCCAGCGCGCTGAAATTCGGTGGGTTTCCATTCAGGTCCGACCTGATTTTAATCACCGCCAGATCCAGGTTATAGTCCGCTTGCAGCACATCCGCATAGAACATCTCTTTAGGCGGTTGATCCGGTTCTTCGGTGATCGAGATCACCAGGTCAACCACAGTGTAAAACCGATCCGAAAGTACCACATGTGCATTGGTCAGGATCAGTCCATCCTCAGAAATAATCGTGCCAGACCCCGTCCAGCCATCAATCACATCACCATAGAACTCGACAAGAGCGGTAATCTGCACAACCGCCTGAAAGGGGATCACGTCGCCCATCACCGCTGACGCCGTTGCGGTCGGTTCTACAACCACATCGCTTTGATCGGCAGCGATGACCACACTGACAGGGACCGTAATCGAATCTGAAGTTGTTTTCACACTCACCGGGTCTTTAATTTCACCAGGACTGACCGCCTGAAAATGAAAGGTCACCGTTTCTCGTCCATTGGGAGCAATCATCATGTCGTATGCGAATTTATTCTGCAATCCAGAACCCGCAGGATCGACGCCGAGCACGGTTGCTCTTTCGGTCATTGAATTGGGCAGAAGGATTTCGGTCACCGTCACATTTCGGTTGCCGGTGTTCGAAAGCACAACTTCAACGGTAAAAGCCTCTCCAATGCTGACCGGACCCGACGGTGCAGCAATTTCGACGGTCAACCCACCTTCTGTTTGTCCGTTAAACATCGACCCCAGACATCCCAAACCGGCGATCATAACAAAAGATAATAAGCCCAGGATGAGCCATTTATTCAGGGCGCGCCTTTGAGTCCAGCCATGTTGTATTTTTTCAGGAATGTGATCTTCAGTTTTGTAATCAGCCATCATCATCCTCGTTCTTTGATAGGAAACCAGTAATAAGTTCATGAATTATAAGCCCTGTCAAACGGTTAATAAACCACCTGTTTTTCCTGTCGATCAATCAAACGACATTGATTGATTTATCGGCCTCTGTTTTTGTTCAGCCCAGCTTGCATGATTCGGCAACGATCATGCCACAGGCGCTCATAATCCTCGGCGTCCAAAAGCCTGCCCGCCAGATCAGCGATGGAATAAACCCCCTCGGCATGGCACCAGCCCACACAAATGCGGTAAGCCTCCCAATCCAGTTCATCCGGATCGGGATAAGCCGGTATGGCGTCAAACCCCGCCAGATAAGCTGCAAAAGCTCGGGTGTGCCCATCGGTCATCACCAACAGACCGTCCAAGTCCTTGTAGGGTATTGAATCAATACTTTGCAGGCAATGCGGATTAAGTTCGGCTTGAACCCGCGCAAGTTTTTCGCGGCTGATATACAGCTGTGAGGGCTGTAAATCGCACAACCTGATCAGGCGTACCTCTGACTGGTTAGCCATCGGGTCAATACCCTTTCCAGCGCAATTGATAAGTGCCAGCGCAAATCGAAATCTGCTCGTAATGAACGGAAAATCCAGCCTGGTTGAGCATGCCTGCCAGGGGCTCGGCGCACCAGTAATATTCATCCTCATCCCAAGAATCAAAAAACTTTTTCCGCACAAAATGGTAATCAGCCTGGTGCTGAAAAGAAATATCCCCGATGATCATTGCCCCGTCTGCTTTCAAGCTATTTTTTGCCAGCTTGGTCAAAATTTTTATTTTCAGGGGGTCAGGAAACTCATGCAGGGTATAGGCTGACAGGATGCACTCAAAGCGCTGCTCAATTTTTGCCAGCCAATCCTCACCAACCAGATCAGCCTGAATAAGGTGTGCAGCGGGCAGCGCCAGGCGAGCTTTTTCCAACATCGCTGCAGAAAAATCCAGGCCCCAGATTTGGTCAACAGGAATGGGCAACCGCCGTGCTAAATTGCCCGTACCAACTCCCACATCGAGGACCCGGTGACCGGGTTGGAGCTCTGCGGCTGTGAGCATGCTTTGCAAAACAGCATCATAACCGAAAAACGGGAATGCTTCCTTTCCTTCCAGGTCTTCGTCATAGGTGGACGCCCAACGATCAAACAGGTTTTGGCGCTTGTTTGTTTGTGACAATTTAATGACCTCTGCAATCGGCAAGTTCTTTACGTCATTTTATCATTTTTCGAATACGACCATCAAACGCAACCCGGGCAACAACTATGGATGAAGTCCTCAATTCGGACCATCATTTTGCATTTTTTTAAGAATAATACTATGGATCGCCAGAGATCTCACACCACCCGAGCATGAGCCGGTTAATAGTACTGGGCGGAAAATAATTCGTCCTTATGATAAAATTAACCAGGAACCCAGGTCAGCTCGGGTTCCATTAAATCGTTTCATTGTAAGGAGATCGTTATGAAACAAAAAAGTATGATCTTTGGTGGCATTCTGCTGGTCCTAATAGGCGCATTTCTGCTCAGCCGGGAAATCTGGCCAGGATTATTTCAATTCTGGGATTGGCCGTTTTTTATCATCGGCCTGGGCGGTGTTTTCATCCTCTGGGCAATTGTCAACAAAACTGGCGGACTGGCTGTCCCCGGAGCAATCCTGGCAGGCATCGGTGGCATCCTTTATTACCAGAGCCTGACCAAGGATTGGGCTTCCTGGTCGTATATCTGGGGATTGATCCCAGGCTTTGTAGGTATCGGGGTGATCCTCAGCGGGATCATCGATGGCAATTATAAAGAAGCCTTTACCGGAGGGCTTACCCTCCTGTTGATCAGCGGTGTATTATTTTTTGCCTTTGGAGAGTTCTTCGGGCTGTATGCAGAGATAACCCGTTACTGGCCGATATTGTTGATCCTTCTGGGTGTGATTGCCCTGGTACGCGCCGTCTTCTCCAAAAAGAAAATGCGTACCTGAACCCATTGCCAACACATTGGCAATTTCTGTAAAATGACCTGCACATCAACGTTCACAGGGCTGAATGTTCATTACATCCAGCCCTGTTGTGATGCAGTCAGAATTGAGATTATCTAATCCACCCGTTCCCAGGCTTCCTTCACTTTCTGATAAGTAACCTCCAGGGATTCTGGAACCACCCGCGTACCACTCAGGATGGAGATAAAGCTCGTGTCGCCCCCCCAGCGTGGGACGATGTGCATATGCAGGTGATCGGCAATGCCTGCCCCAGCCACGCTGCCCAGGTTCATCCCCACATTAAAACCTTCCGGCTTATACACGTCACTCAATACCCGTACCGCCTTTGCGACCAGTTCCATCAGCTCACAGCGCGCCTCTGAGGTGAGATCATCCAGCTTGCTAACATGCAGAAAAGGGACGCACATCATATGTCCGCTGGTATACGGGTAGCGGTTCAAAATCATAAAAAGATTTTCGCCACGATGAAAGACCAGGTTTTCCTGTCCATCCTCTCTTTCAGCTGCCAGGCAAAAGGCACAAGCCCGCTCAGCAGCGTCTCCTTGAATATATTTCATCCGCCACGGTGTCCATATATGGTTCATTGAGTCTCATCCTTTCGCTGCGTTCATAATTGTATCCGAATTAAACCGGGTAAGGAACATTCCGCTCTGGGGGTCTTTTCCTGCCAAAAGTGGGTTAGCAAGCGAAGAAGGAGGACATCAAAGGCAGATGTTGCAAATAAGAAAATTTCATCTCCGCAGATCAAGAATTGACAGGGATTAATAGAACAAGATTTGCCCATTTTCTTATTTTTTACGCCTTGACCTGCTTGTGGATTAATCTCAACCCCCTCGCCAGGGGTATGATTATTGGATATACTTAACCCATTTTCAAGTGATAGCGATACCATGGAACAATACAGCCTTTTTCAACCACAAAACATCCTCAGCGTCAGTCAGCTAACCGGGTACCTGCGCCAGTTAATTGAGGACGATGACCTGATGCAAGATCTGTGGGTTGAAGGTGAGATTTCCAATTTTTCCCGACCCTCTTCAGGTCACCTGTACTTTACCCTTAAAGACAGCCAGTCCGCCATCCGCTGCGTGATGTGGCGCAATTCAGCAGCACGCTTAACCTTTGAACCTCGCGAGGGATTGGCCGTCGAAGCCCACGGTGGAATGGGCGTCTACGAGACCTCCGGTCAGGTGCAGCTCTACGTCGACACCATACGCCCTGCCGGTGAAGGTTTGCTCTTCCAGGAGTTTCTGCGCCTGAAAGCCAAATTGGAGGCTGAAGGCCTGTTTGACCCGTCCACAAAACAACCCATCCCAACCCTGCCCAAGGTGATTGGCATCGTCACTTCACCAACGGGCGCTGCCCTGCAGGACATGCTCAACACCCTGCGGCGCAGGTTTCCGGTCGTTGAAGTGGTCATCGCACCGGCGTCGATGCAAGGGGTTGCAGCCCCGGGTGAGATCGTGGCCGCCCTGGAGCTGCTTAACCGCCAGGTCAAACCGGATGTGATTCTCGTCGGGCGTGGCGGCGGTTCGATTGAAGACCTGTGGGCTTTCAACGATCAGGCTGTAGCACGCGCCGTGGCTGCTTCGGAAGCACCGGTCATCTCAGGCGTCGGGCACGAAACCGACTTTACCCTGACCGATTTCGCCGCAGACCTGCGCGCACCCACGCCCACCGCCGCAGCCGAAGTCGCCACCCCGGATCGCGTTGATTTACTGGGAGCCATTACAGAGCTATCTAACCGACATACCGCTTACCTGAATTCGCGCCTTTCCAGCCTGCGCTGGTCGCTCGGACAAGCACACAATACCCTGGCGCGCATTTCTCCCCGCTATGCAATCAATACCTATCGCCAACGCCTGGACGAAATCAGCCTGCGCCTGGAACGTGCCGCCCGGGTCGCCCTGGAAAGAAAGACCTTACATTTAGCTCACCTGGAGCAATCTCTGCGCAGCTTGAACCCCCGCGCGGTGCTCAACCGCGGATATGCCATCGTCACCCGAACCAGCGACGGCGCCCTGGTCAAACGGTTTGACCAGGTGAAGCCGCAGGATGACATCCGCATCCAGGTCAGCCAGGGGACGATGGATGCCCGTATTTTAAAAACCCACCAGGAGAATAAACATGACCGATAACCCATCTGAAGATATCCAGGCAATGGATTTTGAAACCGCCTTTAATGCCCTGCAGGAAAATGTGAGCAAACTTGAAGGGGAAGACCTACCCCTCGAACAAGCCCTGGCTTTGTTTGAGTGCGGACAGGCTCTGGTCAAACGCTGCGCTGCTTTGTTGGAAGAAGCCGAGCTTAAAGTCCGCACCTTAACTGTGGATTCTGAAGAAGCCACAGAAGCATAACACCATGCCACTATCCGGTCTGCTTCACAACCCGGTCTTCATTGCCACCCTGGTGACTTCATTTGTGGCCCAGGTTCTCAAACTGCCCCTCAGCTACCTGCAAACCCGGGAATGGAATTTTTCGCTGCTGTTCAGCACCGGCGGAATGCCCAGCTCGCACTCTGCCGTGGTTACTGCCGCGGCTGCGGGTGTGGGCTATTATACCGGCTTCAATACGCCCCTGTTCGGCCTGGCTTTTGCCATCGCTGTTGTGGTGATCTACGATGCCACCAATATCCGCCGCCAGGCCGGCTTCCATGCCCAGCAGATCAATCGCATTATTAAAGAAATGTTCGGTGGTGAAAAAGCACCGGTGGAGGAGTTCAAAGAATTGCGCGAAGTGCTGGGACACTCACCTATCGAAGCCCTGGGCGGTGTGATCCTGGGAATACTGGTCAACCTGGTATTCTGGCAGCTCTGGCCTTGATTTTATATTTCAGTCAATGGTAAGTGGAAAAATGGGGGTTTGGGATTAGATATTCGCAATCAGGAGATTGGGATCCGGAAAAGCAATGCCCTACCAAGCGCCTGGAGCGCAGCGACAAAGCGAAAGAAGTGTAGCGAAAGGGGTTGAGATACAGCAAGTAAAAAATAATCTTGTGCTAAAGAAAAGACCCGCCGATTTTCTGAAGCGGGCGGGTTAGCTCTGAACTGTCGCAGTCCGTGTTCAACATTGGCAAATTTGTAGTAAAATTCCCTCTTTATATGAACCATAACCCTTAATCAACAACTGGCGCATCCATATCAAACGATGAAAAAACAATCAACCCTCGTCATTATCGGTCTTTTTCTTGTAACTTTACTGTTTTTGCTTTCAGCCTGCAACGCACCGGAGGATCTAACAATCGCAAAAACCACCCCGGTAATCGATCCGCCCGATCCTGACCCCGTCAGCCCAACGCTGTCTCCATCGCTTACAGCAACAGAATTACCAACCCTGACGAGCACACCCTTGCCTACGGCTGAAAAGTCATCAACTGCAACTGCGACTGCGACCACAACTCCAACCGCCACACCGACAAAATTCTCAGGCTTCGAGAATGCACGGGTGTACAAAGCCTATGCAGGTTTTGAGGGAACTGTGTTTTATTTCATCGTAGTCGGAGTGGAATCACCTTATTTCGGAACCGTCGATGGTCATGATCTGACCTGCGAGCCTGATCCCAACAAGGTTAACCTGCTGGTGTGCAACACAAATGCGAACTTATTTGGCACCAGCCTCAAAGCGTTTGAGTTTTTCGCAGATGAAGCGCATACCTACCAGGTTTATGCGGGGTCCTTTGTCACCGGTCTTGACATCATTCCACTCACCCCAACCCCTGTGGGGTTCATCTGGCCAAGGGCAGATTATTTGCCTGCAGATATCACCTGGGGCTACAATCCTCCCGACTGCCCCGTCAGGGGGATTAATTTATCATGCGAAATCGAATACCGCCGCTACGAAGACAACTCCTGCCTGGTTGGGATGAGCTGTTATGACTCGTGTGGCTTCTATTATTCGGTTGATACGATCAAAGACAAATCCGGAGAGTGGGAATCCTCCGGTCCCTGCTGGTAAAAAATTGCCTTTCATTGTGGTGGATTGGGAATTGTTGGTTGGTATATTTACCACTATTAATTAATTGGCGAAATTGAAAGATTTAACAAACTTATTACGGCTTTTAAAGTTTTCTGCCAAACTGTAATCTAGAGGCTGGGTTGACATTAATCAGATTGTTAAAATTCTGGTTTTAAAGTAAAATATTTAATCATTTTTATTGGTACTTCAGGAGTCAAAAAATGAAATCGAGTCGATTATGGATAATTGTGCTGATTATTCTCAGCAGCATGATGCTTGCCTGCCGTTATTCAATTAACTACCAATTTTTCGAGAAAAAATGTCCCAATGAAGTTACATATATTCAAAATGAATACATTAAAGCAACAACTGTGGACCGGCTTGAGAATGGTTGGTCTATAGGATTAGTCCATGTCTTTTACGGAAAATATGTCGATGAGGCTGGTAATGAACGCTTTGGACGCAACGCACATATCTCCGTGAGGAATGACATTACAGGGGAAAGTGACTCGCTTGTCGTACATAAATGTGAAATCTTCTACACCGGTGATACGGGTTACCAGGTAATAGGTCTAAAAATAAACACCTCATTCAAAAGTATGCCCGGTTCAAGCAATGGCTATATCTTGCTCGGTCAACTCCCCTGAGAGAATGTGATCCTCTTTAAACTCAAATCCTCTAAAGTTTTTGTATTAAAGACGATTTTCACAATTTTCCACCACAAACTTGCAAAGAGGCCTTCTTGGCAAAATCACCAGCAATTAAAATATAACTGCCAACTTCTCCTGCCGCAGGGGCTGGTCAATCTTTCCGATATTAGCCACAAAGCATAGCAAAAACAGGATACATTAAAACGCTAACCCAGGTGCTCTTCCAGGAAGTGTTTTAAAACAATGGCATTATTATGTTCAGTATCATGTGTGCTATAAAGCAAGGTCACGTCTGCATTTTTGGCTGCTTTCAATATTGGCTCCCACCCCGCTGGGTTGCCCTGTAACTCAGCCCGATAGCGTTCTTCGAATTGCGGCCACTTTTCCGGATCATGCCCAAACCATTTACGCAGTTCAGTGCTGGGTGCCACATCTTTCAACCAGGCATCCATTTTTAGAGATTCTTTTTTCATCCCGCGCGGCCACAAACGTTCAACCAGAAAGCGCACCCCATCACTTTCGTCAGCCTCTTCATAAACACGTTTTAATTTGATCATCTTTCCTCCTTCGAGGTAATCCTTAAAGATTTATCATCAATACCTTTCATCAACAGATGAAAATATATCAAACCGCCATAGTCTTTCCAGGGCTCCAAAACTTGATGAGCCCCATCGTGATCCAACTTTTCTGGCAAACCCAACCAGCGCTGTAAATTATTACGTCCACCCACATCATCACCCGGGAAAATGTGCGTTCGCCCAAGTCCTCGCAGAAGAAAATATTCCGCTGTCCAGCGTCCGACGCCTTTCAATTCACATAATCGTTCCACTGCACTGCGGTCATCCAGCAAACGAATCGTTTCCAAGTCGAGTTCACCATCAACAATTGATCGCGCAATTCCAGTAATATATCGGGCTTTCTGGTAACTGAACTTCATCCTGCGCAAATCTTCGATGTCGGCGTCTGCCAGGTCTTGAGGGCGCGGGAAGGCATGATAAGTCCCATCATTGTTTTGAAATTCAACACCGTAAGTTTTCACCATTTCGTTCAATATCCGGATTCCCATGGTCAATGTCAACTGCTGGCAGGCAATAGCATTCACCAGAGTCTCAAAATAGGTTGGGTAACGTGTTGGTTTGAAGCCGCGAAACCGATCAACGAGTGGTTTTAAATCGTCGTCCTGATCAGCCAGGCGGTAAAAATCATCCAGGCGCAAATTAATCCCCAGCACTCGCTCCACAGTTGTGGTAACCTGGCGTTCTATTTCGCTGCTCGCCTTGTGGCTGTGAATGGAAACATGGAGTTGCGGTGTGTCCACCTCGCCTAACATCCTCACCTCGATTTCAAACGGCGTTCCCGCATTGTCGATCAACACGCGCCGGTAGGTTTCGCCATCCCAGCGATCGACAATGTTATCCGGTCGCCGGCGCAGCGCCCAAACGGTGTGATCCAGTCTGAAGGGCGGAACAGGATTTAAGATTAATCGACGTTCTTCCATGAGTCAGCGGTCAACCTCCTGCCAAATTTATCGATCATCGGGCGCATGCCTCAACATCTTCATTTTTCCAGGGTATTCTTTTTCGCCACGGGATGGTTCGGCTGGTAAGATCCCGCCAGCGTGTGAAAACTGATCGCCAGCCGGTTCCAAGAATTGATAGCGATAACTGCCAAGGTTAAATCGACCAGCTCCTTCTCTGAGAAATGCTCCCTGGCTTGGGCATAGACCGCGTCGGGCACATGGTTCTGGTTGATTAATGTAACATGTTCTGCCCACTCAAGCGCAGCCCGTTCACGCGGTGTGTAAAACGGTGCTTCCCGCCAGGCACTCAGCCCATACAACCGTTGCTCACTTTCGCCCTGGCTGCGGGCGTCCTTTGTATGCATATCAATACAAAAGGCGCAGCCGTTGATCTGCGAGGCACGCAATTTGACCAGTTCCACCAGCTCGGGTTCAAGTCCGGACTGTTTGATGTAAGCTTCCAGCTTGCCTAAGATTTCAACGCCTTCGGGGGAGGTTTTGGGATAACTCAGCCGTGGTTTCATTTGACTTCACCATCTCCTTTCGAACGAAATTGATTATGAATTTCGTTCATAATTTTTCTTTTTATTTTCTTTCTTCTACACGCTTAATTTTGCTATATTAGACAGAATTTGTCAAATTAAGCAAGAAATAACACATTCTAAAAGCTATGGGATTTTGAGATTGGAACCCTTCGCGATGCTTTATTCACTGCGCATCAAAATCCACCCCACTATCCCCCCAGGGGGCTTTCACAATTGGGTTCCATTTAGTAAACTGAGCCAGGTTTTAAGCCACAAATCAATAATGATTGTTCAGTCATTCGATATTGGCTGATAACAAGGTTTATCTGTGGACTGTCTCACATGGTCTGCAGCCAGGTTTTATCTTATGGCAATTATTGAAGCCACCGATCTGGTGCACTCATACGAATACGAAGGGAGTCACAATCGCTCCATCGACGGGATTACCCTCCATATTGAACAGGGAGAGTGGCTCGTTATTCTGGGCAAAAACGGGAGCGGCAAAACCACCTTCGCCAAGCATATCAACGCCTTGCTGCCCGTCCAGGGTGGGGAACTGAGTGTTGCCGGGCTGGATGCGCGCGATCCAGCCAATATCTGGGAAATCCGCAGGCACTGCGGCATGGTGTTCCAGGATCCCAACAACCAGTTCGTTTCATCAGTGATCGAGGAAGATATCGCCTTTGGGCTGGAGAACTACGACACGCCCGAAGGTGAAATCCCCGCGCGGGTTGAACGTGCGCTGGCGATTGTGGGCATGGACGGCTTCGAAAAGAAGTCCCCGCACATGCTTTCCGGCGGTCAGAAACAGCGCATCGCGATCGCCGGCGTTCTGGCTATCGACCCGCAGATCATCCTGTTCGACGAAGCGACCAGCATGCTCGACCCGGAGGGTCGGCAGGAAGTTCTCTCCACCATCCACAAACTGCATGCAGAAGAAGGCAAGACGATCGTGATGATCACCCACCTTGTGGAAGAAGCAACACTGGCTGATCGCGTCGCTGTTTTCAGCCAGGGAAGGCTGATCGGCGCCGGCAGTCCAAGGGAAGTCCTCAGTGACCTGGATTTATTGCATAACGCCGGTTTAACCCCGCCCCTACCGGTCAAAGCCTATTATGACCTGCAAAAAGAGGGCGTGACGCTGCCGTGCTGCCCGCTAACCCATCATGAACTGGTTGAGGTTCTATGCCCATCGAAATAAAGCATGCCTCCTACACTTATTTCCCGGGCACCATCTTCGAGGCGCCGGCGCTCCAGGATTTAAGCCTGAAGATTGATGATGGCGACTATGTCGGGATCATGGGCAAAACCGGGTGCGGTAAATCCACACTGATCCAATTGATCGCGGGGTTAATGCAGCCTTTGGAAGGGCAAATCATCATCGACGGCAAGGACATCAACGCCCGCGATTACCCGCGAGAGGAACTGCGCCGAAAGGTGGGCATTGTCTTTCAATATCCCGAAGTGCAGTTATTTGAAACCAGCGTTGAAAAGGACGTCGCTTTTGGATTAAAACATTCGGGATTATCCAAAACTGAAATTGCCGAAAATGTCCGCTGGGCGATTGAAACCGTCGGCCTCGACTTTGAGGCGATCCGCGCCGAATCGCCGTTTAGCCTTTCCGGCGGTGAGAAGCGGCGGGTTGCCATTGCTGGGGTTCTGGCGGCAAAACCAAAAATCCTGATCTTTGATGAACCGATTGTTGGTCTTGATCCCCACGGCAGGGCAGCTTTTCTCGAGCTTACCGGGCATTTGAACGCAACCGGCGCGACGATCATCATGGTCTCGCACAATGCTGATGCCATCGCAGAAAACGCCCAGCGCGTGATCGTACTCGAAGACGGTCGCTTGCTCATCGACGCCCCCGCAAAGCACGCCTTCAGGGACGTTACATTACTCCAGGAAAAAGGCGTTGGCATCAGCCCGGCCAGGGAAATGGCGCACCTGCTATCCGCCTGCGGTCATCCCATCCCCCAAGACACCATCCGCTATCAGGAACTGCTGCCCTTCTTAATCAACCTTGGCAAGGGGGCCAGCTCATGAACCGTCTTCCAACCGGTATGTACCTGCCAGGCGATTCACTGATTCACAAGTTAGACCCACGCGTCAAGCTGCTGGGGCTGTTTATCTCAGTTATCGCCATCATCCTCGTCAGGTCGCTGATCGGTTACGGGATCATCCTGGTTTTTCTGGCTCTCACTGTAGCACTATCCGGCATTTCAATCAAAATTGCCCTCAATTCGGTTCAAAAACTATCCTGGTTCTTTTTGGTCATTTTCTTGATGAACACCTTTTTCTACAGCCCGGAAAATGCCTGGTTCTCCTGGTGGATCTTCAAACCCTCTCCCGCTGGTTTGATGCAGGGCATCGACGTTGTGTTGCGCGTTATTTTTGCACTGGTTGCCAGCAATGTCATTACCAGCTCCACAGCGCCGATGGAGATCACCAACGCACTCGAAGCCCTTATCTCCCCATTTAAGCTGATTGGCGTCCCTGCCGAGCAAATTGCCATGATCTTGTCGATTGCGATCCAATTTATTCCAACCTTTTCTGAAGAGACGGAGATGATCCGCAAAGCACAGACAGCCAGGGGTGCAAGGTTTGACAGCAAAAAATTGACCGAAAAAGCCGCTGCAGTGCTGCCACTGGTCGTTCCGATCTTTTTATCTGCGTTCAAACGTGCTGACGAGCTTTCCATAGCCATGGAAGCCCGCGGCTACCGTTCTGCATCCGGCCGTACCAGGAAAAAATTCGCCCCCCTGCAGGCAGTGGATTATTTCGCCCTGTTGATTGTGATTGCGATCTGTATATTTCAAATGATCATCAGGTAGATTGCGAGGTTGTCAAAATGATGCAGGTGATGGTGTTCAGCGTGGGACTTGGAAGTACCGTCCCTCTAGCAGGGTTCTCCCTGTGTCCTGAAAGGGCAGCAGGCCAGGGAGGTCAACACCGCAACTTGCATCAAGTTTAGAACAGGTTCAACTTATATTATCTTTGAAAAAAAAGGAGAAAAATATCATGAAAGAAATGTCCGTTGTTAAAAAATCGATTATCACCGCGGTTTGCCTGGCGCTGTGCGTGGTTCTACCGCAGGCGTTTCATGCCGTCCCCAATGCCGGTTCGGTGTATCTGCCAATGCACATCCCGGTCCTCCTGTGCGGCCTGATTTGTGGCTGGCCCTTTGGATTGTTGTGCGGACTGGCGGGTCCTGCCCTGTCTACGCTGTTTACCGGTATGCCCCCGGTTGCGATTTTACCTGTTATGATGATCGAGCTGGCTGTTTACGGGTTGGTGAGCGGTTTGATGATGACCTTGATCCGCACCAAGAAAATCTACCTCGATTTGTACATCAGCTTGATCATCGCCATGCTAACCGGGCGGATTGTCGCAGGCCTGGCGAGGGCTTTCATCTTTGCGCGTGGAGCCACCACCATGGCCACCTGGGTTGCCAGCTATTTTGTCACCAGCCTGCCGGGCATCATCATCCAGCTTGTGCTGATCCCGACGATTGTCTTTGCACTGATGAACGCCAGGCTGATCCCCCGGCGTTATCCAAAATCAGCATAAGAGCATTACTGCGCCCTAACTGCCCGCCGGCGCTGAGGGGAACATCCACATGAATCAGCAGGAGATCATCAAATTTTTTGATCGCCGTGCACCGGATTGGGATGCAGAAATGATTCGCGACGATGCGGTGATTGATGCTATCCTCGATAACGCCGGTGTGAAAGCTGGCGATGATGTGCTGGATGTCGCCTGCGGTACGGGTGTATTGATCCCGGATTACCTGCAGCGCGGCGTGTCACGGATCACGGCAGTGGATATTTCACCGGAGATGATCGCACACGCCCGCCGGAAGTTTTCCCAGCCCAATGTTCACCTGATCTGCGCCGATGTTGAAACCTTTGCGTTTGAGTCAGCCTTTGACCGCATCATCGTGTATAACGCTTTTCCGCATTTTTTCCAACCCGCCAGATTGATCGAAAAGCTGGCGGGTGACCTTAAACCCGGTGGCGTGTTGACAGTCGCCCACGGCATGAGCCGCGCCAGCATCGATCAGCATCACCAAAGCACCGCCAGCAGCGTATCCATTGGATTGATGCATGAAGATCAGCTTGAAACTTTATTTGGGCAATATCTGACCGTGACGGTGAAGATCTCAAACGAGCGGATGTACCAGGTCGCCGGGACAAAAGCTAAATTTTAATAAGCGCTGCGCCAGCGGTTGAAAAATAGCGTTTTTTATTTTATAAACCGATCAATGGCGGTGTTCAGGTCGCTGATCGCCTTCTCATCCCCCTCTTTGGCTGCCTGAACAATGCAATGACTGATGTGATTCTTCAACACCAGGTTTCCAGTGTTATTGATCGCCGCTTTCACCGCAGCAAGCTGGATCAGGATCTGGCTGCAATCGGCATCGTTTTCGACCATGCGCTTGATGGCCTCAATGTGACCCACAGCCTTCGAAAGACGATTGATCACCGCCTTTTTTTCAGCCTGGCTGTGAACATAGGCATGCTGCGCATGATCGTGATCCGGGTGTGGGCTTGTTCCTCGATTATCAGAGCGATTGTTCATCTGCATTCACCGTGTTTGGCTTAATTCTTTTTTCCGCTTACCAGACCTTATTTTACCCCGATCAAATGATATCCCAAAGGAGGGGCAGGTCTCTGTGCCTGCCCTGGGCGGACACGGAGGTCCGCCCCCACGATGGGATTGTCGATGTCAATCCCGGTCTTCCGTCTCCCGTCCCCGGTCTCTCCATTCACCATCATCGCCCCTGAATGCGGTGAGTGTGAACACCAAAAACCAGAAACACCGGTGAGATCCGACGCAACCCTCAGAATGGTTTATAATTAAACCGATGCCATTATCAGAAGGGGACCTGCCATGGAGAAACTGCTCACTCAATACCTTAAAGATATCGCCGATACCGAGAAGCGCGGTGACGCACGTGAAGAAACCTTTTACCCTGCGCTGAAAACCCTGTTTTCCGGCTTCCCGCTTGAAAAAGGGCGTAGAACCGATGTAACCCAACTGCCCAAACAGACCGAAGCCGGCAACCCTGATTTTCGCGTGTGGGACGGCGACCACTTCATCGTCGGTTATATTGAAGCCAAGGCGCCAGGGACCAACCTGGATCAGGCTGAAACCAGCGAGCAGTTGGAGCGTTACCTGAACACCTTTCCCAACGTGATCCTGACGGATTTTTACGAATTTCGCCTGTACCGCAATGGGATCATGATCGACCGGGCAATTATCGGGCGACTCTTCACCGCCAGAACCTTAAAAACAACACCCCCCCTTGAAAATATTGACGCGTTTGAAAAATTAGCGAACCGCTTTTTCTCATTCAAACTCCCCAAAACTTTCACTGCGGAAAGCCTGGCTGTTGAACTTGCCAAGCGCACCCGTTTTCTGCGCGACCAGGTGGTCGCCGAAGAGCTGCGTGAATCAGAGCGGGGAAAGGGCGCAATTTACGGTTTTTACCAGGCCTTTCAGAAATACCTGATCACCAGCCTGACCCCCCAACAATTTGCCGATCTCTATTCCCAGACGATCGCCTACGGGCTGTTCGCTGCTCGCACCCGCGCCGATGGGGACTTCAACCGGAAAATTGCCTTTGACTACATCCCCCAATCGATCGGCATCCTGCGGGAGGTGTTCCAGTTTATTTCCCTGGGCAACCTCTCCGATCAGATGGAAGTGATCGTGGATGACATCACTGCGGTGCTGAACGCTGCCGATATCAACAGCATCCTCGACCAGTATTACAAGGAAGGCCGCGGCGAAGACCCGATCGTACACTTTTACGAGACCTTCCTCAACCAGTACGACCCGCAAACCCGCGAACGGCGCGGCGTGTATTACACCCCCGAACCGGTGGTGAAGTACATTGTCCGCTCGGTGCACAGCCTGTTGAAGACCCGTTTTGGACTGCGAGACGGGCTGGCTGACCCATCCGTCACCGTACTGGATCCGGCCGCCGGCACCCTGACCTTTCCGGCGGAGGCGATCCGCCTAGCGGTAGAGGAATACGTGGGTAAATATGGCCAGGGTGGCAAGCAGGGCTTTATTCGCAACCAGATTCTGAAAAATTTCTACGCGCTGGAACTGATGATGGCGCCCTACGCCATCGGGCACATGAAGATCAGCTATTTACTTGAGTCACTCGGCTATCAACTGCAGGGGGATGACAGCTTCCAGCTCTACCTGACCAACACGTTGGAAATGGAGGAGATCGAGCAGATCAGCATTCCCGGAATCAGCGCACTGAGCGTGGAAAGCCGGCTGGCGGGCAAGGTGAAGCGCGAGCCGATCATGGTGATCATGGGCAACCCGCCCTATTCCGGCATCTCTGCAAACAAGAATGCCTGGACGGAGAAACTGCTGAAGACCGATGTTGACGGCGCACAGGGCTATTACACGGTGGACGACAAACCGCTGGGTGAGCGTAACCCCAAAATGCTGCAGGACGATTACGTCAAGTTCCTGCGCTTTGCCCAGTGGAAGATTCACAAGGCTGGCAAGGGGGTGGTGGCGATGATCACCAACCATGCCTACCTGGATAACCCCACCTTTAGGGGCATGCGCCAATCGCTGATGAAGACCTTTGATGAGGTATTTATCCTTGACCTCCACGGCAACAGCCTGAAGAAGGAAACCGCCCCGGATGGCGGCAGGGATGAAAATGTCTTTGACATCCGCTTGGGTGTAGCAATTATCCTTCTAATTAAACAGTACAAAAATGCTAAATTCATAAAAGCAATAAAACACAGTAATTTGTTTGGGTTAAGAAGTGAAAAATATCATTATTTAACTGAAAACCAACTTAACACAATTCCATGGAAAGAAATCCATCCAAAATCGAAGTTTTATTTTTTTATACCGAGGGATTCATCATCAGAGAAAAAATATTATCAATTACCAGCAATAACAGATATTTTTATTCAATACAGTAGTGGAATAAAAACCCATCGAGATCATTTTGTTTACGATATTGGTAAAGATGCGTTATTACGCCGAATTAGACAATTCCGGGATATGTCTAATCCTGATGAAATTATTGCTTCTGCATACAATTTGCGTGACACAAGTTCATGGAATTTGGGGAAAAGTCGAAGAGAATTATCAAGATTAGAAAATTTGGACAGTTATGTCTTTCTTTGTCTTTATAGACCCTTTGATATCCAAAACATATTTTATCACCCAAGCCTTGTTGACAGGAATCGGTTTGAAGTCATGCAACATATGCTTGATGAGAATATTGGCTTGACTGTTGGCCGTCAAGGGCAGGTTGTCGGGAAACAACAGAAATGGAATTTAGCATTTATTTCAGACAAAATTGTTGATGTGAATTTATATTATCGAGGCGGGGCGGTGCTTCTGCCTTTATATTTAAATAAAGAAAATCAAGAGTTTAACCTTTTTAATCAAGATTCGAACGGTAAACAAACAAATATTTTGCCGCAAAAATTAACAAAACTAATGATTGAATATGACGATAGTTTTTCACCCGAAAATATCCTTTATTATATTTATGCGGTTTTATACAGCAATATTTATCGTATTTCTTATGCAGACTTCCTGAACAACGATTACCCTCGAATTCCATTTACAAAAGATCCAGAATTATTTATAGCTGCTGCTTCATTGGGAAGGAGGTTGGCTAATTTGCATTTGCTGAAAAGCCCGGAGCTTGACCAGCCGACCGTCAAATACCAGGGGCAGGGCGATGATCACACCATCGGGAAGCCCAGCTATAATGAAGACGAACAACGCGTTTACATCAACAAAACCCATTATTTTGAGGGCGTGCCGCCCGAGGTGTGGGCTTACCAGATTGGCGGCTACCAGGTGCTGGACAAATACCTCAAAGACCGCAGGGGTCGCAAGATGGACGACCCGCGGCATTACATCCACATCGCCACCGCGCTGGAAAAGACGATCGAAATCCAAGCCGAGATTGATGCGCTCTACCCCGAGGTGGAGGAGGATGTAATAGAGTTTTAGAGATAAAATAATTATTTTCGGAGGAGAAATGCGTAATTTATACTAGAAATCGAACAACATAACAAAGAATTTAATCCCTAAGGAATTTGAAACCGAAGCTGCATTTGAAGAGTATGTCTTCAAAAACCAGGATCTCTTGGATGATGTCATTATTCTTTACCGCCAAATTCGAACAGGTTCCAAGCAAGATATCCCGGATATGTTAGGCGTTGATCAAGATGCAAACGTATGCATCATTGAAATGAAGAATAATGAAGTCAGTGAAGACATTCTTCCTCAAGTTTTAGGGTATGCCATGTGGGCAGAAACAAATCCCGATTCAATCAAAGCAATTTGGCTTGAATCAAAAAACAAGCCTGATGATATTCAAATCGATTGGGATTCAATTCAGGTAAGGGTAATCGTCATTGCACCATCCTTTAAATCAAATGTCTTGAAAATGACTTCAAAAATTGGTTACCCTGTTGATCTTGTCCAAATTCAACGATTCATCTTTGAAACCGATGAATTTGTCCTTGTTGAGACAATCGAAGATTCTTTTTCCAGAAAACCCGGTGTAACAACTACTTTACAGGATTGGACATGGGAATACTATTACGAAAATCATAGCAAAGAAGCAACCGATCAATTCAAGAAAACAGTAGAGGCTCTTGATGCCTTTGCCAAAGAAAAGGGTTGGAATTTACCCTATAATCTTAATAAATACTATACAGGATTCAAGTTTACGAATAAAGTTGTTTTTGATGTATGTTGGTCAGGTATAAGTACCTGGGATTTACGAATTAAAATTCCTGAAGAAATTGCTGCAAATTTTATAGGCGAAAAATGGAATTATCAAAGATACGACTCCCAATTTAAACAAGCCTATTTTCGAACAAAATCCGGAAAATTTGAAGAACTTAGAGAAATGGACGATTTTCTTGTCTTGGCATACAAGCGAATTTCAGGATTTAATAAGTAATTACTCACTTATGCAAACAAAACAGCCAGAAAAATTAATTGACCATACTATCTTTAAAGGATAAAAAAATGATTGTTAATTGGGTTCAAGCAGTGATTACATTAGGAGCAGTTTTCGTAGCATTATTTCAAGAACATATCAAGAGGATGTTTTGATTTAGAAGTAATGCCAACAAATTTGGGAAACCTCATCTTTGAGGTGGGTAAATATAAATTAAATATTATTGTTGGGGCTTCAAATATCGATAAGCCAATAAAGAGATCTATTTATATTGACTTCAGTGGAAAATGGAATGATGACGAAAAACAAATGATCGGTAAAGAAATTAATTTAAAAATGAGAGGTTGAAGAAAAATTTATTTTGACAATAAAGGGTTAATTATGGCTTTTTTTTCAAAATTTGAAGGCGATAATAATAAGGATTTATATGAAATCCAAAATTCAATATTAAGCGACCCGGGAGGAGACTCGGCAATTCCTCTTTTTCTACGACCAAGTATTTCTTTGTATAAGAAAGCCATGCATTTTTTCGAACTCAATGACGAAATTACCAGGATAGTAAGCATGGGTTGCCCTTATAAAACATACAATTTCTCTCCATTTATAGAAATTATTGAGGCTTACTATCGATATATTTGGGGGCGTCAATACTACTTAGACTTCCCTGGATATAATATTCCAAAAGAGAAGGATGATTGGATTGATCATTATAAGAAATTCTTAATTCAAGAGGGAAATTCGTTTTCAGAATGGGATTATTTTTTTCCAAGCATTATCCACCTCTTAGCTGTTCAAGGATTGGGTTATTTTTTTGAATTAAGAGACCATTTATTATTAATAATGAATAATTCATATACCAACAACATACGAAGAGTATTTGACCGTGAAATTTCATTTTTAAGCCCTAAACAACAAGCCCGAATGTTAGAAAATGAGGATAATTTTGTTGAGTTAAATCGGGATCAAATAATTGAACTAATAATAAAAAATAAGACTAATAATATGAAATTATTATTCTAATCAGCTTCTTAAAAGTGCGCGGCTGCCTGCCGTGTAAGAAACAATAGGAGTTCCGAGCACCAATTTTCTCAACCAGTTGTCATAGTGAGAGGAGCGCTGTGGAGGGAAGCCGTCTCTGGTGGAAACATGAGATCGCTTCGTAATCTCGCGATGACAGGTGGGACGCGATGTCATTGCGAACGCAGTGAAGCAATCTCCGGGGCGGAAGTGGAGATCGCGTCGCAAGCTCGCGATGACAACCTTCGTGTTCTTTGTGTCCTTTGTGGTTCAAAACAAGGCGCTGGGCTCAGGTGCACTTCACAGTCGCTTCGCTTTTGAGAATACCGCGTTCACAGGTGGTCAGGGTTTGATTTTTTCATCGTGATGGGTGTTCCCGGTCCTACTCCCAGTTTTGGGGGTTTGCAAGGATATAATCGAAACATGATTGGTAATCCTGATCATCGCGGATGATGTGTTCGTAGTAATTGCGCTGCCACAGGCGGGTTGGAAATGGCTGCCAATTGTCGCCATGGACGCCATCGAGATAGCGCCGCGTAGTCAGGGATTTGAAACGTCCCACAATATTGCCCAGGGTTAACCGTTGGATTGATGCATCATCCGGAGGGAGATTGATTTGCCGATCACCCGTAGGGGCAACCCTCCGTGGTTGCCCTGGGCAGGCACAGAGACCTGCCCCTACGATGGGATTATCTACTTCAGGTGCATCGCCGATGTGCAATTCAATAATCCCATGAAAAAGATTCGGCATGATCGTAATATAATTTGATATTTCCTCGTATACCTGCACCACCCTCTCCCCGGCTGGGCAGGGGTAGATTTCACCATTATTGTCATTGCGAACGAAGTGAAGCAATCTCAGGAGTGCGGCACTTGAGATCGCTTCGCAAGCTCGCGATGACAAATTCGCATCGCTTGGTGGCGCTTCGCAGTCGCAGCTTGTGATGACAGACATTGTCACGCGGTTCACTGGCGTGAACACACGGTGACCTAAGGTTTTCTATCAGTTATCCCTGTCTGATGCATCATTCGCAGTGAGTTTAATTTGCCGGTCACCCGTAGGGGCAACCCTTCGTGGTTGCCTTGGGCGGACACGGAGGTCCGCCCCTACGATGAGATTATCGATTCCAACCCCGGTCTTCAGTCTCCCGTCCCCGGTCTCTCCACTCACCATCATCGTCCCCGAGCGCAGGCGCTCGAAGAGTGCTACGCAAAGTGGGATCACTATTCACTATCATCGTCCCCGAGCGAAGCGAGTGGGATCACTATTCACTATTCACTATCCACCATTCACTCCAAGTATAATATTCCCCATGCCACTTTCAACCGAAATCTCCCAGATCATCCGCTCGAAGCGCAAAACCTACAGCCTGGAAGTCAAACCCGATGGTCAGTTGATCGTGCGCGCACCCGAATCCGCCACCCGAGCCGAGATCAACGCTGTGGTGAAGGCAAAAGCTGCCTGGATCGAAAAAACCCGCGCCAGGCTGGCAGCCAAGCCTGCGATGCCCCCACCCAAAACCTTCACGCCCGGTGAAAAATTCTGGTACCTAGGCAAACAATATCCCCTGCGCCTGACAGACCGCCGCTATCCCCTGCTGGACCTCGACGGTTCATTCAATCTCGCCCGCCATGTGGGTGGACGGGCTCGAGAGGTCTTCGTCGCCTGGTATCGTGAGGAGACCCGACAGATCACCCACGATCTGATCACATCATACGTGGCGCGCTACGGCTTCAATGTCAACGCGGTGAGCATCACCAGCGCCCGCACCCGCTGGGGCAGTTGTTCGGGGAAGGGTAACCTCAACTTCACCTACCGCCTATGCATGGCGCCCTTCAGCGTGGTGGAATCCGTCGTCGTGCACGAGCTGGTCCACCTGATGGTACCCAACCACAGCCAAAAATTTTGGGCTGAGGTCGCCCGTATCAACCCGGGGTATCCGCAATCACGCGCCTGGCTGAAGCAAAATGGTCATCTGCTGACCCTCGATTAATCGCAGCCCACCCCGCATGGTTATGGTAAAACCACAACGACGCCGATAACGGCGTCGCTGTTTTTTATTGACGATTTCCAGATTACAAAAGAAAACTTATAGTTCGCAGTACCGGTCAACCCGCTGCCCGATCACCGCCAGGCTGTCTACCCAGAAATCCCTCGAGCGGATATCAATGCCAAAGCGGGCAGCCAGTTCAGCCGCAGGAGCTTCACCGGTGCTGGCGAGCAATTGTTTGTAATCCGGGATAAAGTCTGCGCCGCGCTGCTCGTAGATGGCATATAACCCCACCCCAAACAACATTCCGAAGGCATAGGGGAAGTTATAAAACGAGAGCCCGGCATAATAATAGTGCGGTTTCCAGGTCCACATGAACTTGTGGCGGTATGCCGGATCCAGGCCTTCTCCATAGGTCTGCGCCTGGGCATCCTCCATGATTTCGCACAGCTCATCAGCGCTCAGTTCCGATTTCGCCCGGCGTTCAAAGACCTCTTTTTCAAACAGGAAGCGCGAGTAGATATCCACGATCACCTGCGAATCACCGATCAGCGCCGTTTCCAGCAACGCCAGCTCCGCCTGTGGATCTTCAATTGTATCCATCACCGCGTTAAACATGACCGTCTCACACATAATCGATGCGGTCTCCGCCATGGTCATCGGAGTATGCCTCTGCAGGGGTGTTCTGCCAGCCTGGTACATGTTGTAATTGTGATACCCATGACCCAGTTCGTGCGCCATCGTCATCACCTGATCGAGTGAGCCATCAAAATTACACAAAATGCGCGATTCCTTCACTCCTGGAACGGGCATACAAAACGCGCCGCCGCGTTTTCCCGTGCGCTGTTCAGCATCAATCCAATGATGATCAAACGCGGTTTTTGCAAAGGTTTTCAAGTCGGGAGAGAACTTTTCGAAGTTCGCCTGGATAAAATCAGCCGCTTCAGCAAAGGTGTAGGTCTGTTCCAGTTTTCCAACCGGCGCAAACAGGTTCCACCAGGGCAGCGCTGTGCTTCCGAAGCGGGCCGCCTTGGCCTTAAAATACCGCCGGAAGGTAGGAAAGGATTCCCGCATGGCTTCCAGCATCACATCCAGGGTTTCCCTGTCGATGCGTGCCTGGTCGATAGGCGCATGCAGAGCGTCAACGCGGCCGCGATGCTGGTTAAGGGTATTCACCCAGCCCTTAACCCCGTTCATGCAGGCTGCCAGGGGTTCTTTAATCGATTCCCAGGCTTCAAACTCGGCGGCGTAGGCGCGCTTGCGAACATCCTCATTCGGATGATAATACAGGTTGATCAACGCCGGCATGGGCAAGGTTTTAACTTCACCATCCAGCTCAAAATCGACGGTTTTTTGAGAAGTCACCGTTCCCTGCAGCTTCGACCAAGCGTTCGCCCCTGAAAGATCGAGCTCATTAGAAAGGATTTCCTTTTCTTCACTCATCAAGAACTGGCTTTGCTCGGCAATTTCCAGCAACGGAAAAGCATGCTCGCCGGCGCTCCCGCCCAGCTCCAGGGCTGCTGGCAAAACCGCTCTTAACCTGCCCAACCGGCTTTCCAGCATCACATTCACCTGACTAATTTCAACCATCACCAGTTCAAATTGAGAGTTCAGTCGCATGGCAGCCTGGTTGAAGGAATCCGTTGAAATGAAGGAATGGATATAGGCGCCGATGGTGCTGGCTTTTTCCAACAGGGGATTAATCCGATCAACTATGACGCTGATGGCGGTATTGAGCGTTTCAGGTGAACTGCTCTCATCCAGTTTGGAAAATTCCTGTTGATAGAATTCACCCAAAGCTTTAATCTCAGCCTTCACCCAATCGATATCTTCGGCTAACTCTGGTGAATCTAAGCCGGGGTAAACATTTGAAAGATCCCATCGTGGGGGTGTCATAAATACTCCTTTCGAGTCAATAGAAAATAATGCCAACAATCTCTTAATTATATGCGCGTTTTGCCTCTTCTTCGTGCCAAAAAGCAAAACAGCGTCATTCCCTGGAAAGTTTTCCGCCTTGGTATCAACCAGCTTTGGTGATTAATGCATGATTCTGCACATCAACGCAGCGATGATATCCGCTTCCAGACCTTCGCAATCCGTTCCACCAATTTTAATGCCAGGTTTTGTTTTTCCGTGAAAATCACTGCCGCAGGTCAGCAAAAGCCCGTTATCCCGCGCAGCCTCGCGGTAAAATTGCTCCTGCTCCCGGGTATGATAGCTGCTATAAACCTCGATCCCGTTGACGCCCTCAGCAATAATCCTCGCCAGCAGGCCTCCATCTTCTTTGACCTGCAGGCCCGGATGCGCCAGAACAGCAACGCCCCGGTTGGCACGGATGATCTCAACTGCCTGCGCCAGCGAGATGTAATCTATGGGCACATGGGCTGGTTTTCCCTGTGCACAAAAATCCCAGTAAAAATTTACAAAAGGGTTGTCACTGCGGGTGCCACTTCCCCTGTAGGGGTCGAGCAAGGAGTTTTCAGACTTTACGTCATGGTGTAAAGCCGCCTCGGCGATCACCTCACCGGTGACTACCCCGTTGTGCGCTAAACTGGCGATCAAATCATCATCAAAATCAATCCCCAACTGGCGAACCAGGCGCATCCGGCGTGTGGAGGTTTCCAGCTCCTGCCGGTGAATGTCCCGCTCAATCTGAAGAAAAATACTCGCGCTGTGGTCGATGCCATAACCCAGCAGATGGAGGGCGATTCCTTCGAAATGACAGTCCATTTCAAGCGCCGGGATGATGCGCAGTGATGTCCCTTCAGCGGCTCCTTGTGCCTGAGCCACCCCCTTAACCGAGTTATGGTCGGCGATTGCTGCGTGAGTCAACCCGGCGCCCAGGCAAAATTCCACCAGCTCTGCCGGCGAAAATTCACCGTCATCGCTGCAATTGGAATGGATATGCAAATCTATCGTTGCCATATTTTTCCTGGTCTCCCATTTCCATCATAACATCCGGAGATGCGAAAGCCTGGTCTCGTATCTCTTTTTACTGAAATCCCAATTTCATTCATTACGATGCAGATGTGATTTATTGATTCATATCGTCAAGGAATTTATTGAAAAGTCTTCTATATTCCTCGTCATCAAATCTTTCACCTTCATTGTCAAGAGATCTTGCAACAATCGCCTCGGCTTCAGCCTTTGGAGTAGCATATTTCTGACGTGATAAAGCAACTACTTCCTCTCTCTTGACATATTTTTCATTTTCGGGGGGCAAAACGGTCTTTATTGTGCATGGATCCGTGCGCTGACCGTCAATATTGGCACGCATCACCGCGTAATAATTGGGTAAATTGCACAGGTCCTGAACGGTGAAATCTGGCATAAACTGGCTTCCTATGATTTTGGCGTCTTCATGACCCAGACGGAATGAAATCAGCGTCCCCACATTGCCGAAGATGGCATCCAGTATTCTTAATCGACTGATCTGACTGAGGAATTGATTGGCCAGAACTAAGCCCATACCAAATTTGCGCGATTCCGCCAGTAAGATAGAAAAGTTTTCAGTCGCAATACTTTGAAATTCATCCACATACAGATAAAACGTCTCTGGTTTTTCGTCAGCGCCCAAATCTTTCAAACGCTCCATAAAGGTGGTATTCAACTTAGCCATCAACATCATTCCCAGCATTGACGCGTTTGCCTCGCCAAGCAATCCCTTCGAAAGGTTAATCAACAGAATTTTATTGTTCTCGATCACTTCTTTGAATTTGACCGTAGAAAAATTTTGCCCGAATATCAGGGCAATGCGGGGATCGTTGACAAAATCTGTCAGTTTCGACGAGAAATAATCCCCCATCACATTCCCCTCATTGGACCGGTGAAAATAGTTCGTATTGGGAAGGTAATTTTCGACCCAATTTCTGAGCACATGGTTATCCCATTTTAAAGGCAAATACCGCTTCCAGTAATCTTTCTGTGTATAAATATTATTTAATTCCAGGATCGTCCCAGGTTTGCTCAAATCTGAGGAAACCAGCATCATATTGTTTTGCATATGTTCGAAAAAAACAGCTCCTGCAAAATCACCGGAACTGTACTGGAAATATTCCATAATATAACGTTTCAAGATCGCGCGCATTTCTTTGATGATCATCACACGTTCATCGTTATTACTGAACTCGAGCAAATTGAAACCAACCGGAAATTCAGTGTCAGAGGGATCAAATAGGACCACATCGTCTTTTCGTTCCTCGGGGATCAATCCCACAAGCTCATAATAAAGCTCGCCATGCGGATCAATCACGCACAATCCTTTGCCCGCCTTCATATCTGAAAGGATCATCGTCTTCATCAAAGTGGTTTTCCCCGTCCCGGTTTGACCGACGATATAGGCATGTTGCTTGCGCGATGACTCGCTCAACAGCACATCCTGCTTGAAACCAAAATAATGATTTACGCCCAGGTGAATGGCTGAATCCTCATCCGCAGTTAGTTTCAACATCGCCCTGGGAATTGGGAGCTCGTCCAGGTGATGGGTTTCAATACCGGGCAAGTTCTCTGCGGTATTGATCGGAAAATAGAATGCACTTGCAGCCTCATTACCATCGAACAGAAACCTGAAGCGGCTCATTTCCGGATGCACATGGGTGCGATTCCACGGGTTTTGCGCAAGGGTTGCCAGGTTGTCTCGGGCAATCTTGTAATCCTCATCTGTCAGGGGATATACAATGTCATACCCACCGGCATGAAAGCTGAAGCTGCTGGTTGGGTACCTGGCAGGGATGCCCTGACCAATAGGCTCCGTAATAGCCAGGCCTATAAATTCAAGCAGCATGCTGTCAATCTCTTCGTCACTACCAACACTGAAGGTCATGTAATAGGGCGCATCCTGCAACAGCAGGTATTGACGCAGCAATCCCTGCCCCAAATCCGCCGCACGGTTGCGTTGAATGCGAACGGATGCTGTACGCGGTTCGCGGTAACCTTCGCAATAGGAGATTTGCCCCTCCAGGAACTCAACCTCATCGCTTTGTAACACCGTCGGGCTGATTGTGGCTGATAAAACCAGTTTCTGGTGTCCCTGCATCAATGTCTTCAGCAGCAATTCAAATCCACCCAAAGCCGGAGAGTAGGGGTGAATATAATACACTCCTTCAGGGTCTTTGGTTGGTGTATGCCCATCAAGCTCATCCGAAAAGCCCATGGAACGCGGAGGAACAACCGTATCCAACAACACCCTGTTTTCACGACGACGAACTTCAGCAATTTCTGGTTCAAACTCCCCAAACGGCATGATCAGGTATTCCAGAGCATCCTGGTCTGTTATCGTCTGCCAGATATAATCCGAGAAGGTGCCCCCCAGCAAGGTTTTAATATTTTTGTGCAGCGCCTGCGCATGAGCATCCAACGATTCATATTTTTCTTCCCAAAGGAACCGGATCAGCAAAGCGATCTCTAACTGACCCAAGCGTTCTGCACTGCCCTGAGGGTCAATGATTGTACGGATGGTAAAGCTGATTGTGCGGTGATGATTATAGAGCATGTTAATAAAATTTGACATTTGGCGTTGGTGGCTTGCCAACAATTCCCCCAAACCACCGTATCCACGTCTTGACTTCAACGAAGCAATTCTTAGCCCGAAGATGCCGTAAGTTTTACCGTTTTCCAAAAGTTTTTTTATGGCAAAATTTTGCATGGCGTACCCCATTCCTGTCGAATAATAAAAGGTTGGCGATATTTTTGATTAGTAAACGATTGAACACCTGGTTTTAAAACACAGATCGATCCATAACCCTATTGACATAAAATTAATCACAAGTTTAAAATGAAGTTAGCCTCCTGTCAAGGTGGTGTATGGGTTCAATGCCTATGAGACAATTGGGGGATCATCGAGGATACAACGCCCTCAACTCCAGAATGAGGGTGATTTCTTTCAACCCCCACTGACGTCGCCGCACACGCCTCGGACTGCGGCTGCGCTGTTCTAATCCCTTATTAATGCCCTCGCTTTCTAACCTCCTATTCCAACGCTACAGGGTGGCTCGTGAAATCCCCATAACCTCAGCTGCCTTTCCGCCAGGCAGTCCTTGTTGTATGAGAGCTTGTCATGCCATCACCATCCTCAGTCGATATTTGGCTTCCTCACTCAGCTTGGGTGTCATGCTTTTGGCTAGTTGGTAAAAATGTTATACCAGCCCATTCAGGGGCAGGTTAAAAATCTAATAGGTGGTACAAATCCTTATAATATTCCAGTATGATGATGGTTGTGTTTGGAGGGATCTGGTCAGCGATGCCGTGCGCGGCAGCAGCGAAACTCAGGCGGGACCATTCATAACCAGCATTAGAATGGGTAACCTCTAAACTCAGTAAATATCCATCCATGGCTTTCGAGATCTCTTTCATCTCCTCAACATCCTCAACACCGTCCAAAAAATCCATATGCTCAGGATTTGCCAAGCCAAGGTATCTGATTCCATCAACGATTTCATCATGTTCAACATCAAACCAGTAGAGCTGCTTTTTGTAATATTCAGCCAACTTTTCCCCGCTGGCATTGGGTACCACATAGAATCGCCATGGACTCATCGGTCCGCCAATCCCATCCACTTCCAGCAAAAATTCTGCTCCCGGGTAAACCATGTCTTCCATCCAAACGACTTCACCAGGAGGTGGCGGGCTCTCGCTTTCCGTGGGAGGATCGGCTGGGACGTCAACCGCAGTGGATTCATCCTCCCTCACATTCTGTGCGGGCTTATCTGTGCTGCACGCTGTTAATAGCAATATAACCAGTAAACAAACCAAGATATTGACTTTGATGATAGGGGATTTATTCTTCATTTCCGTTTCTCCTTTCAGGCGTAGTGACTTCGGGAGGCGTGAGATGTAAGGTTTACAAATAGCCTCAACCTTTTATACCTGTAACAAGGTTGATAGTCAACCGTTAGTGCGCTATGTCATTTACACTTTAAAAATGAACCGTTGAAATCATCACAAAAGAAAAATGATTGGGTAGATTCCACAGAAACTAGAGGAATCTTTGTCTCAACTTAATAAAAGGCTGGCGGACGACCAATTACGCGCCTTTTTCCATAGTTGTTGTCAGGGAACCTTATCACAAACGGAAATTCAGAAAGTGTTGGAGATTGGTAAAACACGCTTGTTTGTCGTATTAAAAGTCTTTCGAGGAGACCCCCAAAATTTCACTATCGCTTGTAACCAGAGGGCACCTGCCAAATTATCCTAAAAAGCAGAAAGCAAGATAAAAAAGGCTTGCTTAAAGAGAAAAAGATTGAGGGGAACCCGGATTTATAGGGCTCTCATTCAAAACGATGTGTCCAAACACTTATGGCACCCCTTGCAAAAGAAAGGGGTTCATTAATGTGGGATGCTCCGCTGTGTTCTGTCTAATCAAGTAGCGCCTTTACTTCGGGGTTTTCTCCACAAACAGGGCAGTTTAGGTCTTTCAGGACTTCGATGTGCTCAAATTCTGCACTCAGGCTGTTGATCAACACTAATTTCCCACCCAGCGTTCCTCCAATTCCGAGAATAATTTTAAGGATCTCCGCAGCCTGCAGCAATCCGACCAACCCGGCCAACACTCCAAAACACCGCTATCAACAGGTAGAGGGATGTGCTCAGACGGCGGGGGGCTGCCAAACACACAGCGATAACAAGGTCCGATCCGAGAATCAAACAATGCCAACCTGGGGCAGCAGGATCTGTTTTGAGTATCGGAGGTACTCTGACTGTGAAAAACCTGAAATCATTGCAGAGCCTTTGCTGGTCATTCATTTAATGATGATTTTCAATATATCATAAATATTTTATTGAGCTCCATCAACACGCTTCTTGATGGGTACAACCCTCCTTCTTGGAACATAAATTACAACCTTAACAAACAGTTTGATGATTTTAAAAATATGTCGTCCTCGTTTTAAGGGGAGAGCCGTCATAAACCTCAAAAACAATTTCTGAAATCGAGTTTTTGGATTCTAACCTTATAAAAAAACGCCTCCGTCGTAGAACGGAAGCGATTTTCACAAAGCGGGCGATGGGACTCGAACCCACGAATGTCAGCTTGGAAGGCTGATGCCTTACCACTTGGCGACGCCCGCAAGGTTGTATTATTTTACGTTAATCAACCCATTTGGTCAACCAACTGTTCCCTTAGCGCTTTTCCTGCAACGCCTTTTGCAACAGCTCCCTTGTTTTTGCCGGGTCAGCCTGACCGCGTGTCTGGCGCATCACCTGACCCATAAACCAGCCAAACAAACCTTCCTTGCCATTGCGGTAGGATTCGACCTCCTGCAGATGGGCAGCTAGAACAGCGTCAATCACCGATTGCAAGGCGCTATCATCGCTCACCTGAGACAAACCCTCCGCTATAACGATTGCCTGCGGCGCCTGACCGCTTTGCTGCACTTTCATCAGCAAAGCCTTGCCCGTCGCGGCGTTGATCGTACCCGCGTCGACCAGCCTGATCACCTCCGCCAGGTATTCGGGTGTGAGAGTCAGTGCATCGGCGCTGAGACCCAGCTCATTTTGCATCCGCAACACCTCGTTCATAATCCAGTTCGAAAGAACCTTCGGGTCGCCCTCATATGCGGTTAAAGCCGCTTCATAATAATCTGCAATTGGACGGTCTGCGGTGAGGATATCAGCGTCATATTCTGGCAACTGGTAATGGGTCATAAAGCGCAACTGCCGCTCAAGGGGAAGTTCAGGCAGGTTATGAATCACAGCATCGCGCCATTCGGATGTCAGTTCCAGGGGGAGCAGGTCCGGTTCCCTGAAGTAACGGTAATCTGCTTCCGTCTCTTTAGAGCGCATTTTATTCAAACGTTGCCGGGTTTCATCCCAATCCAACGTCCAGGATTCAACCTGCCCACCGGCTTGCACCAGCGATACCTGCCGTTCGATCTCCATGTTGATTGCTGCCCGTACAGCCTCGATCGAGTTGACGTTCTTGATCTCTGTCTTGGTGTTCAGATGAGTGCTGCCAACTGTCCTGATCGACACGTTGGCGTCACAGCGTAGATGGCCCTTTTCCATGTCGGCTTCAGACACACCCATCCAGCGTAAGAGCTGGCGCAGCCGGATCAGGTACTGCGCAGCTTCGTCAGCAGAACGCAGGTCGGGCTCGGTCACCATTTCCACCAGGGGGACACCGCAGCGGTTAAAGTCCACCAGGCGCTTCCCGCCTTCGTACTTGGTCTTACCGGCATCTTCTTCAAGGTGCAACTTGGTGATGTTCACCCGCCTGACAAACCCACCCGGCATCGTCACGTCCAGGTAACCGCCGTCACCCAGAGCCAGGTCGAATTGCGAGATCTGGTATCCCTTTGGCAAATCGGGGTAGAAATAATTCTTGCGGTCAAAATAGGAAACCAGCCGTACCTCGGCGTGCATCGCCGCCGCCAGCAGCGCGCCCTTGTAAACCGCTGCCTCGTTCAACACAGGCAGCACACCCGGCAAACCCGCGCACACCGGACAAATATTCGTGTTTGGCGGGTCTTCCCAGGAATCGGCTTTGCAACTGCAAAAGATCTTGGTGACCGTGTTCAATTGAATATGGGTTTCCAGCCCGATGACGGCTTCAAAATCTGCCATAAGCCCATCCTTATTGCTGTGTTGATCAGAAACGGTGTGTGGGTCCATCATTCCACCTCCGCCAGCACACACGGTTTCACAGCCCGCCAATCGGCATCCGCAGTCGCCTGCTCGAAGGCATATCCCGCCCGAAACAGGGTCGCTTCGGCAAAATCGGTTCCAATCAATTGCAGACCCATCGGCAATCCCTCTGCTGAAAGACCGCCCGGGATCGAGAGCGCCGGAACACCGGCGTGGTTGGCAGGTACTGTCAACTGGTCAGAATACTGCATCAACGTTGAATCGCCGTAAAAATCCCCCATTTTAAAGGCTGGGGTGGGCGCTGTAGGCGTCAGCAAGACATCCAGCCGATATGGTCCATCCGGATCGAAGGCGGTTTCAAAATCTGCGCGGATCATGCTGCGCGCCTGGAGCGCACGCTGGAGATACTGCAAGCCAAGCTGCCCGCCGCTCATGTACATCCCCATCAATACACGCAGCTTGGGTTCCAAGCCAAAGCCCTCCGCGCGGGTCATCCGGTACAACTCGGTCAAATCACCCTGGCTTACCCGGGCACGGTAGCCGTATTTAACCCCGTCAAAACGGTGCAGATTGGAAGATGCCTCAACCCGGCTGATAACAAAATATGCCGGAATGCCATAAATGCTGTTGGGCATGGGGACGTTTTCCACGATCTCCGCCCCTTCAGTCGCCAGAATTTCAGCCGCGCGCAGCGTCATGTTACGGATTTCAGCGGGCAGGTCTTCCACAATCGTTTCGCCGGTATCCGGGTGTGGATAGGAAATCTGCAGATAATCCTTAGAAAGCCCGATGCGCAAGCCCTTCACGCCCCGGTCTATACCTGCCAGGTAATCCGGCACGGGAAGCCTGACTGCTGTGCTATCGCGCGTGTCGGCGCCCGCCATCACCGAGAGCATCAGGGCTGCATCGCGCACGTTTCGCGCCAGGGGGCCTGGACAGTCCAGGGAAGAAGCAAAGGCGATCGCTCCATAGCGAGAGATGCGCCCATAGGTCGGCTTGAGACCCACCACGCCGCAATACGCTGCTGGCTGACGGATCGATCCACCCGTATCCGTCCCCACCGAAAGGCACCCCTGCCCCGAAGCCACAGCCGCAGCAGATCCGCCTGAAGAACCGCCCGGCACCCGCGACAGGTCCCAGGGATTGCGGGTTGTGGGTTTGAACGCCGATGATTCGTTCGAAGAGCCATAAGCGAACTCGTCCATGTTGACCTTCCCCAGCACCACCGCGCCGGCATCCTCCAGGCGCTCAATCGCGGTGGCGGTATATGGCGCCACGAAGTTCGATAATATGCGTGATGCTGCCGTGGTGAGCACGCCTTTCAAGCAGAAGAGGTCCTTGATGGTAATCGGTACGCCTGCCAGCGCGCCGGCGTCTTCTCCGGCACTGACCCGGGCATCCACACGTTCAGCCTGCTGACGCGCCCGGTCGGCAGTCAGGGCGATGAAAGCGTGTACCTTGGTTTGATCCTCCTGTGTAAGTGGGCTGTTGTCCAGTGTACCCGGCCTTCCATCCACCGCAGCAATGCGTTCCAGGGCCGCATCCAGTACGTCAACTGCAGCCAGCTCACCTCGCTGAATTTTACGGGCAATATCAAAGGCAGATTGATCCATCAGGGACATGGCGTTCAATCCAGTTCTCTGTGAGGGATGTCCGGCACAATCAAATAACCGCCCTCCACCTGGGGCGCCTGGTTCAGAATTTCTTCTGGGTTTTCACAGGGCACCCAAACATCCGGCCTGAGGGGTGGACGGGATTCGGCTGTATAGGTCACCCCGTGCGGCGCCAGGGGTATGTCCACATCCAGGGCAAGTGTCTCTAACTGCCGAATCGCCTTTAGCTGCTGATTGAGTTCCATCCTCAGGTACTCTGCTTCTTCGGGGTTAAAACGAAAGGCTGCCAGGTCGGCTAATTTTGCAAATATTTCAGGGGAGATCTCATCGCGCATCGGCTTAATCATCCATTCTAAATCAGGGCGTTTCTGAAATTATATAATACCTTAAATTCGTGGAATTGCGCATGCTGGAAGCTGATCGTTGCTGGATCAAACCTGTAAGCCGAATTCCATATTGCTTTGTTGCGAAGCGCCAAACACAAAATCCCTTTTCACAACGCGCCATTCTCCAACGACTCATTGTATAATAACCCCGTAAACATCACCTATAGCTGCGAGGGAATCATGTCTCAAAAACTCAAATGGATCGATGAAGAGCTGCAAAATTTGCAGGATGCTGGCCTGTACAACAAAATCCGTACGCTCAGTTCACCCCAGGGCGCCTGGCTGGTGGTCGATGGGAAACACGTGCTTAATTTTTGCTCAAACAACTACTTGGGTCTGGCTAATCATCCGCGGGTGATCAATGCTGCACAGCAAGCAATGCAGCAGTACGGGCTGGGCCCTGGCGCTGTGCGTACGATTGCCGGCACCATGGATTTACACCTGCAATTAGAACAACGCATGGCCGCCTTCAAGCGTGTGGAAGACGCCATTACCTTTCAGTCGGGCTTTACTGCCAACACAGGCTCTATTCCCGCGCTGGTCGGAAAGGGCGATATGATCTTTTCCGACGAGCTCAACCATGCCTCCATCATCGATGGTAGTCGCCTTTCGGGGGCAACCATCACCCGTTACAACCACGCCGACCCTGCTGACCTGCAAGCGAAAATTGAAAGTCACGCCGGAACCTATCGCCGGGGGTTAATCATCACCGACGGAGTTTTTTCGATGGATGGAGACTATCCACCCCTGGACAAAATAGCCGATATCGCCGAAGCCCATGACCTGATGCTGATGGTTGATGATGCTCACGGTGAGGGTGTTTTGGGTGAAGGTGGACGCGGGATTGTGGATCATTTCAAATTACATGGTCGGGTCGATGTAGAGGTCGGTACTTTCTCCAAGGCTTTTGGCGTTGTTGGGGGTGTGGTGGCTGGTAATGCCCGCATCATTGAATGGTTAAGGCAGCGAGGACGCCCCTTCCTGTTCTCCTCGGCAGTGACGGTCCCAGATGTTGCGGCAACCCTGGCCGCCGTCGATATTCTTGAAGAATCCACCGAGCTGGTCGATCGACTGTGGGCCAACGCAGCCTTTTTCAAACAGGAGATGTTGAACCTCGGCTTTGATACCGGAAAGACCATGACTCCCATCACGCCGGTTATGCTGGGCGATGTGACCCTTGCCCGGGAATTCAGCCGCCGATTGTACGAGGAAAATGTCTTCGCCATGGCTCTGGGCTTTCCCACAGTGCCCGTTGGACTGGCGCGCATCCGGGTGATGATTTCTGCAACCCATTCTCAAGAGGATCTTGAACAGGCATTGCAAGCCTTTGCTCGTGTCGGTCGAGATTTGGGCGTGATTGGATAGTTGTTTCGTTTAGCGCCTTTTTAGCATCCACCAGCACACTTAAAAACAAAACGCCCTAACGGGCGTTTTTTAATCGTCACAGGGTGTATCTGTATTACTCGGATCGTTTATCTGATTTTGGCGCTTTGAAGGGATCATAATTCGGGTTAGTGCCCGACCAGCAGCAACCCGGTTGAGAAAAACTATTGCATGCTAAACCTCGCGAGCAGCGATGCGCCAGGATGCGCGGTGCTTGATTCGGCAAAAAGGTCGCCGGGTAGACAATGTCTGCCTCCAAATAAACTTCCTCGCCGGCGTGTTCACAATAAGCGATCTTAATTACTTTCCAATCTCGATAAGCCATATTTCAACCTCCAAAAGCAGCAAAACCGTTGCCGCTAATCTCTATACAGATTATAACACATCCTCTTTTATTCTAAAAAAACGCACCTGGACTCTGTTGCCAAAACCTGGCCTTCTATTTCAGTGAAGATCAGGCGTCCACGGTTTCATCATGATTTTCATTCACCCAGAAATCACCGGGTATCTTTAAACTCCCCATCAATCACCGTACGGGGTTGTTGTTTTATCCTATTATTTTTCTGCAGCGCCTTCCGGTGTTCATTTACCACATCCTCGGGGCACAACTCCAAAAACAGCGCCAAGCCTGCCCAGAGCACCAGGGCATCGTCCAGGGGATTGATCGGCAAAAGATCATAAGGAACCACAAGGTAAATCAATGCGCCAACCGGCAACGCTTTGAGAAAAATATTCACGCGTGAATCGCCCATCAGGCGAATGATCAGACGTATGTTTTGATATAAATCACTGAAAAACCCTTCTTTAGCCTGGTTCAGTGATCGGTTATCCTTCATGTTCATCATAAACTGCCTCCTGCGGTCTTTTTAAGCATTGATATGCATCAAACGGGTGGATGAACGCTAAAATTATTCCATCTCGGCTCGCGCAGGGAAGCGAAACATGCGTTGCCGACGCCAATTAATCACAGGCGCTACCAGTTTGCGCAGTTGATATTTTAGCACAATCGGTGCCAGGCGGTGCCCACCCTCCCGATAATGCACGCGCAGCATCTCCGGCCAGCAGCGATCGTCAGCAGCGATGGTTTTTGCGTCGCCATGCAGTCGAAAGCTGGCCCAAACCCGCCCGGGCTGGTAAATCAGCGGAGCTTCTTTAGCCAGGCGTACCCACAGGTCATAATCCATGGCAAAATAAAAACTGAGGTCCAGCGGTCCGACCTTGCGCCACAGGTCAGCCCTAAAAAACGATGCCTGCTGGGGAATGTGTACATATCCCCGTCGTAAGCGGTGAACATCCGTCTGTGCTGCCGGAAAGCGCCCGATTTCCCGATCCTGGGCATCGATAAAAGTGCAATCTCCGTAAACCATCGCGGCTTCGGGGTGATTCTCGAGAAAATCTACGGCTTCAGAAATTGCGCCCGGTTTATAAACATCATCCGAATTCAACCAGGCCAGATATTTACCCGTCGCCCTTGCAAAGCCTTTGTTGATTGCATCGGTCTGCCCCCTGTCAGGCTTCGATTCCCAGTAAGACAGTCGATCTGCATAGTTCCTAATAATCTCCAGGCTTCCATCCGTTGATCCGCCGTCCATCAGGATATATTCCATGTTGGGATAATCCTGCGTCAATACCGATTCGATCGTTCTGGGCAGAAAGCGTGCTTGATTAAAAGAGGGTGTAATGATACTGATCGTAGGTTGCATGAAATCTATGACCTGGGTTAAAACCATAAAGTGGGAGAAATCCGTTCCCGTTGTTTAATCGCCATAATTATACTGGAGTTTCACCAAAGTCCATAATGGCCACTGTCTACATTCAATATGCAAGCAAGGCCTGGTCAGGTCGACATAATGTGCCATCGGTGCAATAACTTTGAAGGTTTTACAATAAACCGTCATCCATCACCATTTTCCATTGGACAGGGCGATGTGTTATAATTTTAGCCGTCTCAAGAGGAAAAACAATCAATGGAACCAAACAACCCTCAAGATGAATTTTATCCGATCCAGACCATCAATCACCTGCTCAATAATTGGTGGAAAATTGTCCTGTGGGCGGGGATCTTTGGCATATTAGGCCTGGCTTTTTCATATCTCAAACCTCCAAAATACGAAGCAGAAGCCATTTTTTCCTCAACGATCGATTACAGTCAAATCAACTTCGAAAACCTTGTTAACGAGAGAGGGCAGCCACTGGAAATGACCCAGTATGATCTTGACCTGGCGCTCTCGTCGGTCCAAAGGATCATCTACCAGATGAAAGACAATGCCCTCGCCTACGCGCAATCCCTTGACCCAAACCTCGAAGCCGGCACCTTCGAATATAACATGGCCGTTGAAAGGCTGCATGACCGCTGGTATCTCCGCTTCCGGCACGAAGACCCCCAAATCGCCCAATCAGTGGTCAATTACTGGGCTGAAACCGCCATGACCCAATTGGAAAAGGAACAGGCTGACAGCAAAATCGAGCCCTTTGTGCTGTCGAGCTTGATTGCCCGGGCCACCTTACCCAATCGACCCCTTTACCAAAACAGGAATATCCTGGTCCTGGCTGGGACCATCATCGGGTTGTGCCTGGGGATTCTGCTGATCGATATACGCTACCGTTTTATCACAAGCGCTAAACAAGGTTAATCAAAAACCATGCTGTCTCGGATCACCAGCCACCGGTTTTACCAGAGTCTTTGCACCCTTCTTCTGGCCCTGGTGTTAATGGGTCTGCCATTAACAAGCGTGCCCTTTCTTACCCGGGCAACCGGGGTACTGGTGGCGCCCTTTTCAATACTGCCCTTGTTCGTCCTTGTCCTGATCTGGTTGATCCCTTATTTGCTCCGCCGTGGGTCCTTCCCCAAAGAAATGACAGCCATTTTCTATTTTGTCATTGTTGTCGTCATCAGTTCAGCGGCTGCATATTTCCTCGATGGGTTTTATATGCGCGGCAGAACTTATTTTGGTCAAAGCTTGCGAGCTCTATTTACATTGGCGATTGGGCTCAGCTTCTATGTGACCCTGTCTGCCTATCTGCGCCAAAGATCTGTGCTGCAGCAAGCTATGTTATTCATTTACATCGGCGGCATGGGGTTGATCCTCTGGTCGGTGATGGAAATCATCGTCTTACATCGTTTCGGCAGTGTGCAGAATTTCCCTGCCTGGCTGACCCGCATCAAATCCGTGCTTGTTTTTCAACAGCCAGGCATGCTCTTCACCAATCGATTAACGGCGCTGGCTTACGAACCTTCCTGGTATGTGCTGATCTTCACCCTGGTGCTCTTCCCCTTATGGTTATCCGCCGTATTTCAACGAAAATCACTTTTTTCAATCAAGCTGTGGCGATTTATAGTTGAAGATATTTTGTTATTAGCGGGGATGACCGTCTTTATGTTCAGTTTTCCTCGTATCGGTCTGCTGGCATTGATTGTGATGCTGCTCTATTTTGGAATTCAGTTGACCAGACGACTGTTTGGCAAAATTCATGCCTGGCTGATCAACCACAAGAGGTTCAAAGTCGGCGATACAACCCTGTTCCGAACCGTTTTAACCCTGGCTTTAGTGACCCTGACACTCATCATTCTGATCAGTTCAGCAGCGATTTTCATCAAAATCGCCAGCCAACAAGACGCCCGTTTTCAACTGATCATTGACCTGTTTTCGACAAAGGCATTTAAGGAACTGCCCACCTCTGAAACAGATATTATCCTGTTTTCACGTGGATTAGCCTTCATGGAACGCACCATTTATTGGTTTGGGGGATGGAGGATCTTTGCTGATTATCCCTTTGGCGTTGGTTTGGGTAACGCGGGTTTCTACATGGTTGATCGAATCAACAGCCTGGGCTATGGGTCTTTTGAAGTGCGCAATATTTTATACCAGTCGACTTCCTTGATGAACATCAAGTCCCTATGGATCAGGCTGTTGGCAGAAACAGGCTTTATTGGACTGAGTGTTTACTTAACCTGGCTGTACCTGCTGTGGCGAAATAGCACATTCATTCAAAAAAGCGATGACACCCTTTTGCAAATCGTAGGGATGGCTGGGAAATTCTTCGTCCTGGCATACCTGATCGAAGGATTCAGCGTCGACACTTTTACCTTTCCCTATCCCTGGGTTACGGCAAGCTTGATTTCCGCAGGCAGCTTGATTATGCGTAAAGAAATCCAGAGCAGACGACCCATCGTAGCCAACTCTGCAAAACATTCGTCTTTTTAATTTCGTGCGTGAATGCGATGGTTTACCTCAGAAGAAATATCAGGAAGCCATCGCCCTCTTCAAAAATGGGGTAGTTTTCCAGCAAGATTTCCTTCACATCAGCCTGGCGGTCAAATTCAGCAAAATCCGTGACCAGGAACAACTCTCTTCCCTCCAGGGCTTCAGCAAACAATGCGTTTTTGTCGAGGTCCATCCCTGCCATTTCTCGCATCACAAAATCACCCATCGACATCCAATTTTGCGTTGGTTTCCAGCCCCAATATGCCAGGCGATAGCCATAATCGGGCGTGATGGAAATCACCGAGTAATCTCGCAGTTTCTCACCCAATACAGCGTAAAAACCCGGCTGATCATGATACCTGGCATGCTTGAGGCTCATTCTTGCATCCCAGAAATTAAATGCCATCCAGAAAAACGTCAGCCCGGTGAGCACAGCCAGCCCAAAAGTCTTCTTGCCGGGCAGTTTTTCGATCAACACAGCCGCACAAGCCGCCAACCCGATGCCAATTACGGGGGTCAATGGGATTTGATAGTAATTATGGGTAATAATATGATATGAAAAAACCATGCCATACAGGAAATAGCCCACAAAGATACTCAAAACCATGACCCGATAGGGTTTGTTTTTAATCACCAGGGCTCCTGCAATGCTGAATAAAAAGAATTCAATCCCCAGCGTGCTATTGATCACATCTTTCCATTGCAGATAATGAAAGGGGTCTTTCAACAAATCAGGAAATACTCTAAAGCTGGTTTGATTTTGTAGAAAACCGGAGATGTACATCCCGTCGATATGATAAATCAATGCCGGCAGGACGGTTAACCCCGCAATGAGAAGCACCTGGCGATTGGTCAGGGTCTTGATCAACTTTTGATCCGTTACCACAATCGCGATCAAAGCTGGGGCAACAAAAAATACAGTCGGCGATTTGACATAGATCGCCAAACCAGCCGTAATACCGGCAATCACCGCATTGAGCCAGTTCTTGTTCTTCGACCACCTGACCATTGTCCACCAGGAGATGATGATCGCAGCCGTCATCAATGACTCCGGTTGAAATGAACGACTTGCATAAAGTGGAAAGGGCAACACCATGTAATAAGCCAAACCGAGAACCGCACCTTTTTCTCCAACCAGCTCACGCATTAAATAGAACAAGCCAATCCCACCGATCGTCCAAAAGAAGATCGATAAAAACCTGGGGATTCGTAAGTCATCTGTTCCGAACAGTCGGTAACCCCATGCCGATAAGCGTTCCATTATTGGCGGTTCAATTTGGCCTTCTGATTTCCACTGGTGAACAGCCAGCTCCCGCTGTTCAGGCGGTGCATCCTCCAAGCCCTCATAATACATGCCCCTGGCAATCAACATCGAATGGAGCTGCCGGGTCGGATGAAAATCCAGCGGTGGATCATCAAAATCATAGAAGCGCCCCACCAGTCCAAAGAAAAACACCAAGGCGAGCATTAACCAGACCCAGTATCGATGTTCCTGAAAAAATTTGTTTTTCCTGGGTTTAGTTTCCATTTTTCATCTGCTGCTTTCGTTCTTAATAAAGTGCTGTTTTCGTTTCTCTAAATAACGGTCTCGCAAGGCGTTGACCTTTAATGGGCTCAGCAGTGCAAAAGCAACCCGTCGCCAATCTTTGACGACGACGGAAGGATTTTTCACAAAAGCCCTTCCATAAGCTTTGAGTGCTGCTGCGGGTTGATCTGCATTGAGTAAATAAAAAGCATTCAACCGGTGTGCACCTGCCAAAATCTTTTTCTCGTTTTCGGCGTACAGATCGGCAAAACGGTCATCCTTCTGCATCCATTCTGCCAGGCGATAGGCTTCTTGACCAAAACCTTCAGCATGGGCGACGTTTTTTGCATCGGCATGCATCCTGGCTGCCGCCCAAACCTGATCGGGAGCATAATGAATTTTTGTCAGCAGTCCCATGCGCAGCCACAGGTGATGATCTAACAGGTAATGATAAGACCCATCCAGATAGCCCGCTGCATCCAGTACACACCGGCGAAAAAAAACCCCCGGCTGCCCTAAAATGTTAAAAGCCATAAGATCCTTTAACCCCCAGTGGTCATAAGACATGCGGTTAAAAACCTCACCCTCCGCATCGATTGAATCAACATCACTGTAAACCAATCCAACGTCGGGATATGCTTGAAAAATGGCAACAGCCCTCTTAATGGCATGCGGGCGGTAAACATCATCCGAGTTGAGCCAGCCGACGATTTCACCCCTCGTCCGTTGAAATCCCTTATTAATCGCATCAGCCTGCCCCTCATCCGGTTCAGATATCCAGCCTGTCAGGCGGTCAGCGTACTTCTGGATGATCTCCAGGCTGCCATCCTGCGATCCCCCGTCGATGACCCAGTATTCCTTATGGGAATAATCCTGGTTGATGACGGATTGAATGGCGCTTTCAAGAAACTGGCTCTGATTGAACGAAGGTGTGATGATCGAAACAAGAGGTTTCTCAGCCATGCTCATTTCCCAAAATACTGATCAAAATCAACCTTGGGAAACACCTGCAGTTTTCCACCGACGGTAGCATCCAATACCTGGCGACCATCAGCTAAAAAAGCCCGGTGTGCCATTTGATAAGCCACTTCCGATGTCTCCAAATCGGGGAGTTGCCAGCGAAACCCTTTGCCAAAATAGTGTGGGCTGAAATGATTGGGGTCATCCCCTTGGGATTCAACCGTCTGGTTGGGCTTGCCCTTTGATGAGAAGCTGTGATCCACCCCGATTAACACCACCGTTGAAAAACCCATGTGGTAAGCCAGTTGCAGGGCGGTATAGGTTACTGTTGCACCTTCCCATACGCGCTTGCTGACATCTTTAGCAAATTTCGGGCCAGTGTACGTTGTATAGAGGAAATGCAGGTTGTCTTGAGGTTCAAGCCAGCGATGGGCACGCCAGGAAATGAACACAGGCAGGGATAGTGCCATGATCTCATGGGCACACTGCTCAATCACCAGGTCATTTACCGATAGAAAATAAGAGGTCGTAAAGCCCCATTCTTCCCAGGCAAGGTAGATCCGATTTAATCCAAAACTGTATTCATCCCTGATTTTCTGAATATCGGTTTTATTCAAGCTGGGACCGTTGCCGATAATTACACACCGTTCACCCTTATGAACGTCCTTAAGAGCGCGTAGTTTCTGGATGCTGTCGCGCCGCCAGGGATGCAGGGCAGCCTCCACACGACCTGGAATCCTCTGGATCCCATCCCAGCTCGACCTCCCAAATTGCCACACGCGATTTGGTACGATCCGTTTGATCAACGCTTTAGGGTTCATTCTGTACTCAATCGACAGGTTGCACCGCCATCGACGATCATCGCCTGCCCGGTCATAAATGAGGACTGTTGATTATCAGCCAGGAAATAAATCGAGCGGGCAATCTCCTCGGGTTTACCGACCCGACCGTTGACCGTCTTGCGAGCCAAATTTTCCAGCCGATCAATGATGGTGCCGTCACCGACATGGCCGCGACTCAAGCCCGCACGCAGCATGGGCGTATCCACGGCGCCGGGCAAGATGGCATTGACACGAATTTCATCCGGGGCAAACTCGATCGCCATTGCGCGGGTTAATGCCAGCAGTCCACCCTTGCTGGCAGCATAGGCGGAAATATCCGCTGAGGTAACAACAGCATGCACCGAAGAGACGTTAACAATCGCGCCTCCCTGAACTTTAAGCAAGGGATGCGCCAGCTTGGCGCCTAAAAACACCGAACGCAGGTTGGATGCCATCACCAGGTCCCATTCTTCGGCTGTCGTCTCTAAAAGCGGTTTGGCGATCTGTACGGCAGCGTTGTTTACCACAGCGTCCAACCGATCCGTATAAGCGGATACCTGTTCATATATGTTTTCGATTTGCTCGGGTAGTGAGATATCCGCCTGGATATACATCCCGTCTTCCGGGAAGCCCGCGTACTTCGGTTGGCGATCGACGCCAATCACCCGCCAACCTCGTTCAGAAAAGATGCTTACCGTCGCGCGGCCAATGCCCCCTGCCGCGCCGGTAATGAGTAAGGTTCTGGTTTTTGTTTCAGACATCATATTCTTCCTGATCAAGCCGGTTTACATAGTCGATATTCAATCGTTTTGCCGTGTTTTCAAGCCCCATATTTTTCTTTGAACGCATCAAGCCGACCTGCATCGATTGCGAGACCTTCCAGCAAATTCCTGATTGTGTTCCAGTGCACTCGCTCCCAAAACAGGGGGCTCGAATTTGAATTATGTGGCGCCAGCATCACCTGTTCCATATGCCGCAAGGGGCTATCCGAGGGCAGGGGTTCGATTTCAAAGACGTCCAGGGCTGCACCGCGCAACGCATTCCTTTGCAGTGCCGAGATCAGGGCTGATTCTTCCACAATTGGACCGCGGGCAGTGTTGATGATCACGGCTTCGGGTTTGCAAAGAGAAAGTGTCTCTGCGTTGATCAGGTGATAACTGGACGGGTTCAGGTCGCAGTTGATGCTGATATAGTCTGCTCGAGATAGCAAATCATCTAAATCGGTCATCTCTACCCCGTATTCCAGCAAGAAATCCGGCTCAATCTCAATGATGTCATTGCCCAATATTTTCATCCCGAATCCCCGCGCCCGCCGAATGACCGCCTTACCGACATGACCCACACCAACCACGCCCATGGTGCTCTCTGCCAGGGTTCTTCCGACAATTTTCTCCCATGCTCCGCTTTTTACCTCTGCATCCAAACGTGTGAGGTGCCTTGAAAAGACCAGCATATAACCGATCACACTCTCAGATACCGGTACAGTGAAGGCGTTGGGGGTATTGCAAACCGCCACGCCCAGTTCATTCGCTGCAGCCCGGTCAATCGAATCGATGCCCGTTCCCCACTTAGAGATCACCTTCAGACGCGGAAGACAGGCTTCAATCACCCGCCGGGTAAAACGATCATCACCGCAGATCACGCCATCGAATGCCCCGGCATGAACAAGGATTTCCTCCTCGGAAAGGCGTTCATGGACGGTCGGTGTGATCAGGTCAAGGTCGAAGGCTTCCAGAACAGGACGAAAGCGCTTCATTTCAGGCAGCATATAGGGCGCAGAGATTAAAACCGTTTTCATAGGCAAATTCCTTATAAAATAATTCAATGGGTAAAAAATTCAATCTCATTCGCCATGTATCTGACGATAGAGCATATCGGTAATGATAAAATCCAGTTCATCATCGATATCCTGGGCTTCACGGGCAGGAATTTCGAACATCAATGGGCGCTCACCCAGACGGTTACGGCGTTTAATCAGGGTTTGCCGTTCGAAGATGTACACACAGGAATTTTCTTCGTAAATAGGCGGCAGGTCCTGGGTGCGCAGGAGGATGTTTGGGTTATGGTTGATGGGTCTCCCAAGCTGATCCCACAAACGGGTTTGATAACGCGTGACCCCAAACAATGAATCATATTCGGGGATGGCGCCCAAAAAAGCCCCGATCGCCGCTGAAACCGTTTCAGGTCGCAGCAGGGGGTTGGTTGAATGGGTTTGCAGATAAAAATCGGCTTCGATTATGCTGGTATCGTGAATCAGGATCTCGTTCATCGGAACCTGGTCCCCCCGTAAATGCTCCGGTCGAGAAATCACTTTTACATCGGGGAAATGATCGTGCAAACCGGTGATGATTTCTAAACTGTCGGTATCGACTAGGATCGCTTCAAGCTCGGGAACCTTCAGCAAGGTATTGATAATATGATGAAAAAGTGGCTTTCCTGCCAAAATACGGTAGTTTTTTCCGGGCACCCGAACCGATTCATGGCGCATGGGCACCAATGCAATTATCTTTTGAGTCATAAACTTACCTTTAAACGTGTAATTTTCTCGTCTGTTATTATAACCCGGAATCCAACAGGTTGATGATGTTATGCCTGTTAGGACATCGGTGCAGAATAAGCACACTCCGAAAAAAAGCAGGCTAAAAGGCGCTTTTGATTGTTCTTTTCGCTGATATTTTGGCTGGTTGTGATACTCACACCTCTGGCAGCAGAAAATTACCGCCCTGTAGCAATCCTTCAGAGATCGCTTTTAACGTCGGCGAGTGTTCGGGCAACAAATCCTGCGGGCTAAAATCCTTCAAGCGCACAAAGCCAGGCCAGATGCCATCCGGCTCTAAAAAGTGGTCAAAGGGCAGGGATGTGCGGAATAGTTGAAAATAGAGAAAGCGCCTGGCATTGAGCCGATGCACTTCTGGCGCACTGACCTTTTCAGAGGTTAAAAATTCCTCCAACTGAGCCATATATTCAGCCCGGGTTTGAGGGAAGAAAACCGTCTCCAGTTGGGTGAAGCGGGCTTTTCCAGCGCACAGCACCGGCGCACCCATGATCGCAGCCTCCATGCCGATGGTGGAATTATAGATCATGACAAATTTTGCTCTCTGGATCATTTCGTAGGAGCTGAAGTACTCATCCGGCTTCACAAAGACCGCATTCGGCAAGCTGTCAACGCCCCGCTCCTGAACCCATTCCGCCACACTTTCCTGGCTGGCTTTGCCCGGCCGCGATTCATCAGGATGTGCCCGGATGACAAATAATGTCTCCGGATGGGCTTTGATGACCGTCAGAACCTGATCCAACCAAGAAAACATATCCGTGAAAATCACATTCGCGTGGGGTTGGCTGGTGTCAAAGATCACATTGGTAAAGATGGGGACCACCTGCGTAAAAGATTCCATCCGTTTGAGAAGGGTCTCATCCAGGCGGGTCATCTCCGGCCAAAATTGGATGCCAGCCATGCTGAAATCGCCCTTAAAACGTTTGGAGAGATATTCATCCAGTTCTGCGTCTTGTGCAGGAGTGAGTTGAAAATCTTGCGGGATGTCAACATCGTAAGCCGTCGCCTCGCCTTCAGTAAAGAAAACCGAAAAGGGGCGCATACCCACCTCATGTGAATACACTGGCACGCCACGTTGTCGTGCCACCCACCGGGCGGATGCCTCCGGAAAAAGCATGCCATTAAACACGACCACAGCCTGCGGCGATTCTGTGATCACCAGCCAGTCGAATTGCAAAGCCACTTTATAAGCAGAAAGAATGAAATAACGGTAAAGAACACGGGTAGGTTCGTCATCAATCAGATGATGACGGCGTAATACCCAGCGCATGGAAGGCAAGCACAGGTCGCCCAGGGGGAAGTCCTCAAACCGAAAATGGCGTAATTCATCCAGGCTTGTATTTTGTAATTGTTTAGCCAGTTCCTCGCTTGATGTGGAAATTAATCTACTGACCTTCGATTGGTGATAGATGATTTTCGATTGCGTCAAACACTGATTACATGGCGGTAGTCGATAAACATCGGTTCGATCTGTTCCCTGGACACAGCGAGGCATCCCCTGATGACAAACAAAATTAATCACCCGCACCCCTTGCATACGCAAGGACCAGCCGGTCAGCATGGCAAAGGCAGCATTCAAACTTAAACCGCTGATACGGGTTGATGCGTTAAACAAAAGAATGGTCTTCGTTTCGTCGGGTTTTGGGGCTGCTTTAGCTACCCGAGTTGCCATCTGACGGATATCCTGATTAACCTTTCGTCGCAAAGAGCGGTTAGCCAGGAACTCTTGGGAAAGCTGGAAGAAGGTCATACAGGAACTCACATTTCTAAGTGCTGTATTTTCTCAGCTTTTTGAGGATCGATTGTTCGCTATCGTACACATGCTTCACGCCATCTCCCAGGGCTTTTTCCGTCACCCGGATGTATTTGACCAGTGTACGCATCCCCTGCGGTTCAACCGAAGCTGCCTGATCCGTGCCCCACATCGCCCGGTCAAGAGTCACATGGCGTTCTACCAGGCAGGCGCCCAAACCTACGGCAATGGCTGATGTTACCAGCCCCACCTCGTGCCCTGAATACCCGATTGGGCAATCAAATGTTTCTTGCAGGGTTTGAATCATCCTCAAATTTAACTCATCCGGCGGGCAGGGATAGCTGCTGGTGGTATGGCAGATGAGCAGTTTGTCCAGCCCCAACACGTCGACCGCTGCTTGAATCTCTTCCATGGTGGACATTCCGGTCGATAGGATGGCTGGTTTCCCGGTTTCTTTAACAGCCCTAAGCAGTTCATGGTCCGTCAGCAAAGCTGAAGGAATTTTGTGCGCCGGGGGATTATAAGCGTCAATGAAGGCCAGGGATTCAAGATCCCACGAGCTGGCTAACCAATCAATACCTAATGACTTGCAATAAGCATCAATCTCATCAAATTCATCCCGCCCAAATTCCACCTTGTAGCGGTAATCTAAATAAGTGATATAGCCCCAGGGGGTGTCGCGCATCTGATCTTTCTGATGATCAGGAACGCTCACCGCTGGCGTGCGTTTTTGGAATTTCACCGCATCAACGCCGGCATCAACCGCCGCTTTGATCAATTCCCTGGCAATTTCAACCCGACCGTTATGGTTGATGCCAATTTCTGCTATGATATAAGTGGGGTGACCATCGCCCACCAACCTGGTTCCAATTTGTATCTCTCTGTTCATTTATGCTCCCTTAAATCTATTAACGATCCGAGAGGAAACTGCCGATCAATTGCATATCACATTGTTCGGTACACTTGATCCCCGGCGTCAGGTCAAAGTGATCCATGCGGAATTTCCTGTACTTTTCGCCATTCCAGATGTCAAATAACGATTCAACTCTCGCATCACCCAGGATAATCTCATTATTAAAATCTTCCACACATTCCGCACATTCGCCGTTAGACTTGACCGTCATTGACGACCACGGGAACTGGCAGAATTCAATCCAGTGTATGGATTGAGTCTGCTGTTTGTTGTCCTCATACCATTGCTGATCCTGGCTCTTCAGGTACACATATACATCACAGCCATCGAAAGCTTCCTGCAAGCGCTGGAATTCATCCTGCTGCCAGGGCTTATTCAAATTGATCATTGTGATAACAATCTCGGTCTGAAAATTTCGCTGGGCTTTGTAATCCAACAATTTTAAGATGTTCTTGTAAGATTCAGTGAAATTCGAAGCCTGACCGCGCACTTCCTTATGACGCAGGTCGTCCACGCTCTCGATTGAATATTTGATATAACCCAATCCGTTTTCAAAGGTCTCCAGGGTGCGTTCCATGTTAATATTCGCCGGGTTGCAGGAAAAGTAAGATTCCAATCCTCTTTCCGTCATCCACTGCACGTACTGGGGCATGTTTTTATCCAGCAAAGGGTCGCCATAGCCATGCAGAACGATCACCCGCGGAATCACGTATAAAAAGAAGTGATTCTCGCTCATATCGTCCTTATCGATGCCGTAGTTCTGCTTGACAAAGGCTTCCCATTGCGCCAATTGTTCCGGCGTAAAGGGCTTTAGCTGATCAATGACGCGCTTGAACAGCTCGGGCGCCATAGTTTCGATCGGGCGAGTCATCATGGTGGTGCGGGGGCACATCTCACAACGCATGTTGCAGGCGTTGGTGGTTTCAATATTGTAAACCACCGGTTCAGGGTTACGATAGGATTCAAACGTTTCCATCAGGGTTTCACGCGGCATCCTTTCTCCGCCCATTAACCGATACTTAAGGTCATATACTTTCATGTAAAAATCAATATCAATCATTTATGCTCCAATTTATAAGACTCAAACAATCGGTGTCACGTCAAGAAGACCTGACACCCAGATGATCCATGATCAAATCGCATAACTCCCTCACAGCGCCTCTTCCACCGGGGGCAGAAAGTACCCGATCGGCTTGCCTGATGACAGCAGGATGCGCATCGACAGGCACAGCCGCAAAAGCCACCTCGGGAAATACCGGCAGATCATTAATATCATTGCCCATAAACACAACCTGTGAGTGGTTGAGCTTTTTATCGGCGATAATGCCACGAATGGCACTGACTTTGTCCTGCACAGCTTGCAGCATTGGCAATTTTAATTTATTGCAGCGCGCTTCCACTACCGGGTTGGTCTCTTTGGAGAGAACCATCACATCAATGCCCGTCAACCTGCGCAGGATTTCAAGCCCCAGGCTGTCTGAACGATTGGAAGCCACCATTTCCTGTCCATCTTCATTGACCCACACCCGGTTGTCGGTTAACACGCCGTCAAAATCAAGCACGATCAATTGGATATCTTCAGGTAACCGCCGACGCTGATTGGCAGGGTCGACCATTGTCAGTTCACGGGTATTGTTCAACACGAGCTGTTCAGCCGCAGGCCAATCGGAGGGCATATCAATGTCAACGGTATAGCGTGGGTCAATCATCAATGGCAGGATGGTTTTGCCGGTCATCGAGTGCTTTTCAAGAACGGTTTTTGCCCACAATGCATCGATATGCCCGGTCTGCCAGTAAACATCTGGCAGGGCTTGCCGCGGGGCGTTGTAGGCTTCAGGAATACCCTCAACTCCCAGTAAGGGAATCATGATCGAAGTTTCGCCATCAAGCGTCCACATTTTAAAAGGGTTTTGCCCGGCGGGAACAACCCCGCGCACACTGTCCGCCTGGGGGTGTTCCAGCAGCAGGCGGATCGCCTGGTCAACACAGTCCAGGGGCCGGATTGGCGAGGTCGGCCGCAGCCACACCAGGATCTCAGGGTGATAACCTTCATGTTCAGCCAGCCAATCCAGGCAGTGCTGCGCAACCGGCAAATCCAGAGTGTCATCCCGAGCAATCGATTCAGGACGCAAAAAAGGCGTTTCTGCGCCATAGTGGCGCGCCACCTCGGCGATCTTTTCATCATCCGTGGAGACAATCACCCGGGTGACCAGCTCGGATTGCAAGCCGGCAATTATACTATACGCAATCAGCGGAAAGCCAGCAAAATCCTTGATGTTTTTCCCCGGAATGCCCTTAGAGCCGCCGCGCGCCGGGATGATCGCCAGAATATCAGGTTTCATTACCATGCAGTATACCCTCCATCTACGATCAAATTCGCACCGGTCATGTAACTTGATGCATCAGATGCCAGAAACAAGATGGCTCCATTGATCTCATCGATGTCTGCCATGCGTCCTAAGATTGCTTTCGCAGAATAGCGGCGCAAAAAATCATCATCATGCCCATTAAAGATGCCGCCTGGCGTCAGGGCATTAACACTAATGCCTGTGCCCGCATAATAGGCTGCCAGGTAACGTGTCAATCCAAGTATCCCGGCTTTGGTGACCGGGTAATCAACGGGTTTGAACTGCTGGCGCCCCTCAACCTGGGGATAAATGCTCTGGTCCGCACCTACCAACCCATAAATTGACGAGATGTTGATGATCACACCCGAACCCTGCTGCACCATGCTCTTCACGGCTGCCTGGCAGCTTAGAAAAACGCCGGTTAAATTGACCTCCAGCGATCTCTTCCAGGCTTCGAGGGCATAATTTTCAAACGCATTAGCCGATTGGTCGCCCAGGTGCTGCGGGTCAAATTTCGGATCGAGGGCAGCACAGTTGACCAGCACATCCAGCCGCTCATATTCCGAGAGGGTATGTTCAACCATTCCTGCAACCGAACCCGGATCGGTTACATCGACCCTTATCGCAATCGCCGGGATTTGGCTGGCGCGTAATTCCCGGGCATGTTCGTAAGCTGCGCTGAAATCGATGTCTGCAATGACAACCCGTGCCCCCGCTTCACCCAATGTGCGCGTAAATTGTCGGCCCAGCAATCCGGCGCCTCCCGTCACCAGCGCCGAACGTCCTTCTAATGAAAACTTATCAAAGATCGTCAAATTTCATTCCTTATTCTGACTGACAAATCATCGATGGGTATTATACCTTCGGGTTAGCAATTAGCGACTGCAGCGCAAACACTGCAGGCTTTGCTACCTTCATTCCTTTTTTCAGTAATGAAGTGGCTATTGAAACAGATCAAGCGTCTCACCCAGAACGGCTGCTTTATGGACGGCGGTGGTGAGGGCTAAAGATTTGATCCCATCTGCCAGGCTGCACCGAGATGCTTCCTGCCCGCTAATCACCGCTAAAAAATGGCGCATCTCCGCCAGGAATAAGGCATTCCGTTCAAAATCTGCCGGCGGTTGAATATCGTCCCAGCGACCATCATTGGCATCATAAACCCGGGCTGCCCCGTTGGCGTTATCCCAGCGGATTAAACCTGCAGTGCCGCTGATCTCCAACCAGTGCGCCGGCGGCTGTTGAAAAAAGTCCAGATGAACCGAGCCGATCACACCGTTCTCAAAACGCAGGGTGATCTCAGCCAGGTCTTCCACGTCGATCTCAAGGTCAGAGACCCGGTCGGTGACGGCAAACACCGACCTCACCTCGCCAAACAGCCAGCGCAGGTAATCCAGCGGGTGACAGAGCGTGTTGACCACGCCGCCGCCCAGGTCTGCCCTGGCGGAATATCCCTGGCGGTAGTCCTCCCAGGGATGCCAGCCCGGCAGATACTCGCCCCAATGGGCGCGGAAGTGGAGCGAGCGCCCAATGCCACCGGCATCCAGAATCGCCTTCACCCGCTCCAATACCGGATGAAAACGAAATTGAAACCCGATCAGGGTTTTGATCTTTTCGGCGTCTGCCAGGGATCGCAGCCTTTCAACCTCCAACCCCAGTTGAGGTGCGATGGGCTTTTCAATCAGCAGATGGCATCCAGCTTGCGCGGCTGGGATGGCTACATCCAAATGCAGCGCAGTCGGATTGGCGACAATCACAGCATCCGGTTGATGCGCCAGGGCTGCTTCGAGGTCCGTTTCAACAGGAAACGGTGCCAGCTCATCCTCCGGCAATGTGCTGCGGTGCGTGCGATACAGCAGGATATCCCGTTCACCCAGGGAAACCAGGTTGCGCAGGTGTCGCCTGCCTATTGAGCCCAAACCTGCAATTAAGAATTTCATGTTGACTTCCCAGTTTGAAACATAAGTCTTGTTGATCACAGCCGGGTCAATTCAGCCAGTGGTAAAGCCGATTGACCATTTTCTGTAGGGCATAACGGATTAAGCGTACGTCAGCCAGGCGCTGCATCAAACTCCTGGCGCGAGGTTTTACAACCCGCACTGCCGAAGAGAGACCCGTCTGCACAGCCAGCGCCACCACCTCCTCAGAAAGGGCGTTTCCCATTAAGCGCATGGTTTGCTGGCGGGTACACAGCCGCAGATACCCCTTGGCATCCATCAAGTCATCCATCTCCACCATGCGCCCCATCACGTGTTCACCCCAGCCTGTGGGCAGCATCTCCGCCAGGACTTCCTGGAGCACAGTCTTGGGACACACCATCTGGAAGTGATGAGCAGAAACCCAGGCTTCAAGCCCATCATAAGCAACAATGATGTCCTCAATTCCATCCACTTCCGCCTGGTAGACCTCCCAGGTGCGACCGCTGTTTTCGATATACTCTTCCTCCCACTTGTGGGGCATCAGCAAACCGCGCTGAACGATCAAGCCAGATTTTTCGACAAAATCGATGGTGCTTGTCGAGCTCATTGCCACGCGCTGACGGATATAAAAACCCGTCACCGCGCCCACATTGGGAAAGGTATCGATGATTTTAAGATGTTCGCCCAGCCAACCGGGCAAGTGAAAGACGTCATCATCCGTATACGCCACAATCTCTCCTGGGGCTGTGTCCACAATCATCCGCAGAGCGTTCAGCTTGCCGATATTCTGTTTGGAAAGCAGCAGGTAATCGATGGCGCCCTGTTCGTACAGGGATTGAAGATATGCCACCATCTCAGGGCAACTTCCGTTATCAAAAACCAGCAGGTCATAAGCCTCGTGTGTATTCGTCAGAATGCTTTCAATGGTCATGCGAGTGACATCCAGACGGTGTTGAAAATAACCCGCCTGGTAGGGCGCATAAACCAGCACCGCCACTGTCGTGCGCGCCGGTGAAAAATCCAGTGTTTTTCCGCGGGAAGGATTAATGCCAATACGAGCCATTTATTACTCTCTGTTCATTGATCATCTTCAGTTCACATTGCGATGTTTAAGTTTTTCTGCCAACCAACCCCGCAGCTCACCGTAGCCTTTTATCGGGTGAAACAGCGCAAAGAATAGCCAGCCCAAAACGCGCGAATGTAGACGAATAAGGGGAAAAATCTCCACTTCACGCCAGAAACCGCTCCAATCCAGGCGTTTTCGTTGCAGCCTATCTGCGTTCAGCACATGTGTGACATCATGAAGTGTGAAAATTGTGCGCCGTCCACCTCCCAGCCGCACATTGACGCCAGTCTCCGGTTGGTAATAATGTTTCAGCCCGCCCGGCAGGTGGCGATAATCATGGTTCTGATGCACGACGGTCACCACCTCTGAAAGGTCAACTACCGGCCAACCCTTCCAACGCGCCCGGAAAATCATCCAGTTGTCCCATCCCGCCCTGCCAACCGCAAAATCCGGGATGTCTTGAAAGCACGCCCGGGGGAAAATAAAATAATCGCTGCCAGTAGGTGTGTGCAAAACACCCTCATCCCGAATGCGCGCCAGCAATTCCTGTTCCCAACCTTCTGAAAAATCCATGGGCGCATCAATATCCATATCCCAACGCTGACCCACAGCCAAAAAGCGTTTTTTTACGCCTGAAAGTCGCCGCACAGCATCCAGTAAGTCCGGCAAGAACAGAATGTCGGCATTGGCATAGACCAGGAAAGGGGATTCACTCACCTCCCGCGCGAGGGCAAAAATCGAACTGATCAACGGTGTTCCTAACTCGTTGCAGCGTACACCCGTGAGATGCATCAAACCCAATTCCTGGCAGTGCTCGGCAATCCCGGGCTCATCTCCGATCACAACCACCTCGACCTCATCGCCCAGCGCCTGCCAGTTGCGCAGCATATTGTCCTGAATCATCCTGATATGCGGGTCAGTAAAGGGTTTGGGGGCGGTAAACAGGGTTAACAGCGGCATCGTTCAATCAGCCTCATCATTTGGGAGGGGCAACCAGGCCTGGCGAGGGAAAAGCTTCTGAACTGCCTGTCGATACAACATCCCTGCCCGCCGCTTTAAACGCACCATCCGCTCACGAGTAGGTTGTGGCTGAGGTACGTCAGCGGGTAAGGGTTGTGCCAGTGCGGTCAGGTAAAGGTTCAACAGCGAGGAGCGCGGAAAGCCGTGGCGATGAAAAAAGAATACATGATAGCCAGCCTGCTGTAAAACCGCCTGCAGGCTGTGCGGGGTATAACAGGCCAGGTGTGCCAGCTCAAAACTGTCATGAGCATAAAAATTGGGCACCTCCAGCAAGAGGATGCCGCTTTCATTAAGAAGCTCTCTGCGGATTGTGCTCAACATCCCCACCGGGTCTGGCAGGTGTTCCAAAACATGCACCAGGCTGACCAGGTCAAACCTGGGCGGGTTGTCCGCTAACAGCTCGTCAAGCGCCGCATACATGTTAATCCCCCGACCCTGAGCATACCGCCGGTAAGCCTCTCCCGGTTCAACCCCGACCACAGTGCTGCTGAAGGCGTCTTTAAACGCTTCCAGCAGGGTGCCGGTTGAGGCGCCAATATCTAAAATACGCCCCGGCGGATCGATCCGCAGTGTGTGCAATATTTTAATCAGGGATAGCGCCCGATGTTCCTGTACCCACAGGTCTTTTACTGTTGGCTCTTCTGAAGATTGGTAAATTTCGCGGTATGTTTCTGCATAAAAAGCCGGATCTGACGCCTGGCTGGCTTGTGGAGATTGATAAATCAACCCGCAATCTGTACATTGGAAATACTCCAGTGGAAAGCCAAAGGATTCCACCTGAGTAAAAAGATCATATTGGTCAGATCCACATACCAAACAAGTCATAAACAGCTCGCTAAACCGGTTTAAATTCGATTATATCATTCTGCAACCGGTCTAAGCCTCCACAATTATCAGATCGTTTACAATCGCGTCCTCAGCAGCAAAAGACACCTTTCGGCTAACCGGTTTGAGCCGCAGTTCCCCACGATCAACCCCGATTCTCAGTTGGTGTCTCCGGGTTCTGCCAGGCATCATTGAAAACGTGTATCTTTATCCAGAAAATCTTTTTGAACCACTTCGGCATTCAAGGCTGCCAGGTCGGGACGTTGCTCCAGCAGGGAAATGATTTCATCCAGTGAAAATTCGTCGGTACACTCAAAATGCTCGTAAATCTGCTGAATCAAAGCCAGATCCTCAGGAGTATCCACCGTCAGGCGATAATGGCTTAAGTCGGGTTCGTGGTCAAGCAAAACGACTTTAAACCGCCCTTCCTGCTGGTAGAAATAGGGCATCACATGCTCCCGCTCGTGTTTTTGCTCAGCCTCACACCAGGCGCGCGCCAGGTTGTCAAAACTCACCACCTCGGTATCCATACCGATGGGCGTGGTGCGCTTGAATGGCGGTGGCAAGCGGTTGGCAGCAAAATCTGCCTTGTGTTCAAAAAAACTGTGTACAGTCCGATCGATTAGACGGGGGTCAATCACGGGACAATCCCCGGTTAGCCGCACGATCGTTTCAGCGCCAAACAGACCCGCTGTTCGATAATAGCGGTCGAGCACATCGAGGGGGCTGCCGCGAAAATAGGGGATGCCAAATTTCCGGCACATCTCGGCGATGCAGTTATCCTCCGGGTCAGACGTAGTAGCTACAACCACCTGTCCGATGGTGCTTGCGCGCCGCACCCGGGTCACCTGGCGAACGAGCATTGGCTTTCCACAAACTTCCTTAAGAACTTTGCCCGGCAGCCGGCTGGAACCCATCCGGGCCTGGATAATGGCTACAACTGAGGAATCTCTGGCAGGCATATGCAGTGAATTTACTCCAAATCCTCAATACGCAGGGAAGCCACAATGGCATCGTAATTGTCCAACTGAGCAGATACTTCCTGCTGATCGGCATTGAACCCAATCAGGTAAATCACCCCCGAATCTTTAAATACGTACACCGCCTGGGTCAGTTCCAACCCACCTTGCTTGGTGAGGGTGATCCAGCGCAGGGTATCACGCCCACCAATCGACAGTCGGCTTTCCTGCAGAATTTCAACATCATTTCCCAACAATGTGCCCGCCAGGGTCGAAAGCAAGTTCAGGGGCATGAAAGCGAAGTCTTTATTCTTAATCACCACAAAACTGGTTGGAACAACGGCAGTGCTGCCCTCGTCATAGCCCCACATGAGAATATTAGCCTCGGCGTAACCGGTCAGGTTGTCCAGGCCAACTAGCACCACGCCAAGACTATCAACAAGGTCAGTCAGTTCGGTAACAGAACTGGCTACATAATACGATTTAGGAACCCACAGGGTAATCATGTCATGATCAATTACTCGGCTCTCTTCCCAAAAGCCTTCCGGGGGCACGTAGTCGGGTAGATGATTTGCTGATTTCCGAAAGGGAAGGTTGCAGGCCAGGCTGGCCAGAATCAGTATGACTGCAATAAAAAGAAAAGGTTGTTTTTTCATAAGCGGTTGTACCAATAATGATCTTTTTTCACCGTTAATAAACGCCACTGCATTCTATCGCATTTTGACCTGTTCTGCTACCGTTTGAAAAAGATCACATCAGCCGAGGAAAAGGGGTTACCCCTGCGATAATTGGTAGGCACTCAATAGTTTGGGAAAGTTAATTCTCCAATCTGCACGTTCCTCCGCCAGCAGTCTGGCACGCCTGCCATAATCAGCCAGGTTTGAATCATCAACCAGCTTCAGAATTTGATTGGCTAATGCATTGATATCGCCATCACTGAACAGATCACCCACCTCACCGGGCTTGACCCATTCGCAATTGCTGGGGATGTCAGAAACTAAGACCGGTCGTCCGCAAGCCAGCGCCTCCAGCAGGGATACCGATGAGCCATCACAGTGCGAAGGGCTGATAAACAGGTCGCCAGCCCCATAATAAGCAGGCAATTCCTCGTGGGTGATCCAGCCAGGAAAGCATACCGCATCACCTGCAGGGGCTAAAACGTCCCGAATTCGTTCTGACTGCGGTCCATCTCCTGCGAGCAACAGGCGTAGATCAGGGCGGCTTCGATGGACAATCAAAAAAGCTCGCGCCAGGTCATCCACACCATAGGGCACAGACCAGGTACGGTTGCAAAAAAGGACAAACTGTTCCTGCCAGCCCAGGTCATGTTTGAGTGCCTGCCCGACTTCTCTTGCTCGCTCTGGCGAAAAATGACCCAAATCGACACCCCAGGGCAGAAGAGCCATCCGCTGGCGCGGGAACCTGTAACCGGCTACCCGGTCAGCAACTGTCTGGCAGTCTGCGACCAGAACTGCGCTGCGATCCAGGACACACTGAGTAACTCTGCGCATCCAGGGACTGCGCCCTGCATTCCGCAGCAGGTCAAACGCCCAGGACATGCTCACCAGCGGTGTAAATTCAGCCAGTGCTGCTGCCAGGGCTGGACCCTGGATTGGGCCGGCATGGATCAGGTCTGGTCGCAAATCCATCAGGATGCCCCGCAGTTGATGAACGCCTGCCTGCCACCCTTTCCAATGTGACCAATCCGGCTGTCCCTCCCTCCAGGTCAGTTCTGTAATCTTCATGGGGGTATCAGGTGTACAGGCATGCATGCGCAAGCTGAATACCTCGAGTGAAGTCTCAGCCAGCGCGGATAAAAATCGCCGGTCATGGGGGCTATCCTGTGCTGTGAAATAAAGAACCCGCATCAGGCCTCGATTCTCCGGCAACACGCAGTCAAAATACGGTTACGACTCGCCAAATTGGGTCCAGTACAGCGCCTGACCGCCTGGAATCCGCACCAGAGCAGTTAACCCAATGACCGCGTTGATTTCATAGGGCAAAATCGCTCCCGGTGTGGCAGGACGAAGGACATCGATCATCTCCCGGGTGATCACCTCGCCCGGTTCAATTTCTCGAGAGGCTCGCAAACAACGCCGCTGAATGATGACCGTCTCCTGTTCATTGGCAGCCACAAACTTATCACCGGAACCCATCGCTCTTTCCAGTTGACGGGTTGCCCTGACCATCTCTGCCCAGGATACAGGGTTCATGGCAAAGGGATGATCCGGACCGACACGATCATTATCATCGGTGAAGTGTTTTTCAATCACTCGTGCCCCCAGGGCAACCGCCCCCAGCACCGTCGCATACCCATGGGTATGATCCGACAGACCTAAAACCACATCAGGGAACATCGTCCGATAGGTTTTGAGGACGTTCAAATGAATGTTGTCAAAGTTGCCGTCTTCGGCGGTGTAATTGGTATTGCATTGCATCAAAACCAGCTGCGGGTTGATCTCCAAAATGGCGTGCACCGCTCGCTGAACATCGCCGATATTCGATGCACCGGTTGCCAGCAGCACCGGCTTACCTTTGCTGGCGATGCGTTCAACCGCTTCAATCCAGGTGATATCGCCCGAGCCGATCTTGTAAGCCGGCACATAATCATCCAGCATATCTGTGGCTTCAAAGTCATAGGGTGAGGAGAAATAATGGATCCCCACCTCATCACAGGTCTCTTTCAGCACCGGCGTCCACTCAAAGGGAATTGAAGCCTCCGCATACACTTCCGAAACCGACTTTTTCCACGTGGCCTGGTGAGAAACCTGGGCATCCATGTGGGAGAAACCATAATCCGATACGATCTTCGGCGCCTGGAAGTTCTGGAATTTGGCGGCATCCGCTCCGGCTTCCTTCGCCAGGCGAATGAGCAGCATGGCACGCTCCAGGCTGCCATCATGGTTAGCAGCAATATCGGCAACAAAATAGGTGGGGTGCGCATCGCCAATCAGGCGATCAGCAATTTTCAGGTCCATTGTAGCTCCTATCCCGTAATTAGTTATCTTGAACTTATCGAGATGTGTACGCCTGCAGTGTATCTGGATAGCCTTCCTGCCAGCGCTGATACAATCTCTCAATCCCGGCTGATACCGAAGGCAGCGGGTGACCAAGGGCAGCCTGGACTTTATCCGGTTTCAAGGTCAGGTTTAACGCCCGCGGCGCACCGCGTGCCATCTCGAGCATGCGAATGGGTTCGATCAACTCGGCGTTAAATCCAAAACGTTCAGCGATACGCATGCCAAACTCGTATTTGCTCAGGTGTTCTGGGCTGACCACATGGTAGAGGCCAGATAGTCCTGCCGCCAGCATCTCTAAAAGGGCTTCCGCCAGATCTTCTGTGTACAGTGGACAGAAGAGCGTATCCGTAAAGCCCTTGACCCGTTGTCCAGCACGCAGATTGTTGAAGAAAAATTCTGCCAGGCTGCGCTGACCGGACATGCTCCAGCCAAAGAACACCACCCGGGCAATGATCGCCCCCGGGTATGCTCCACAGACCGCAGCTTCGCCTTCCAGTTTCGTCCGAGCATAGACACTCAGCGGGTTGGTCGGTGCATCCTCGGCATAGCCGCCGCTGAGACCATCAAAAACGGCATCCGTCGAGATGTGGATCAGCGGGATGCCCCAACGCGCGGCAGCGTCAGCCAGTTCAGCGGGCAGATCTCGGTTCATCTGGCGCGCAAGTTCAGGGTTGCCTTCCGCCAGATTCAGATCGGCAATAGCCGCACAATGGATGATAGCTTCGGGTCGGGTTGTTTCAATCGCGAGGAGCGCGTCCTTGGTCTCCAGCAGGTTCACTGAATGGGCATCAAAAGGCACGCCGCTCAGACCATGTTGATGCGTAAGTCCGACCACATGATGACCGCGGGCAGCCGCAACCAGGCTCAGATTCAAGCCCAGAAGCCCACTGGCGCCAGTCACCAATAAACGCATTTTAAAAGCCTCCGTGGTTGGTTTCATTTTCGAAGGCGCTTACCATTGCCTGAATTTCCTCCACAGAAAGCCATTCGGTGTTGTTGTCCGAGGCGTAGTGGAAGCCTTCCGGCAGCGGGGATCCTTTTTTAGACCAATCATAGCCAAACCATAAGGCGGCTTGTGGTTGAACAACGTACATATCCGCCAGCTCAATAGTTGTGCGGGCTTCATCCTCTGAAATCAGCACCTCGTGCAGTTTTTCGCCCGGTCGGATGCCGATGGTACGGATTTGTGCCTCCGGGGCAAGCGCCTTTGCCAAGTCTATCATTTTCATACTGGGAATTTTAGGGACAAAGACCTCACCACCCTGCATGTTTTCAATGCAGTTGATCACAAACCGCACGCCCTGCTCAAGAGAGATCCAAAAGCGGGTCATGCGCTCATCCGTAAGGGTAATTTCGCCCTTTTCCCGCTGCTGAATGAAGAGCGGCACCACACTGCCCCGTGAGCCGACAACATTGCCATAACGCACACAACTGAAGCGCGTCGCTTTTCCACCTGCATAAGCGTTGCTCTGGATTAATAATTTCTCGGCTGCCAATTTGGTGGCGCCATATAGATTGATCGGATTGACCGCCTTATCTGTGCTGAGCGCCAGAACCTTCTTAACCCCTGCATCGAGGGCAGCATCCACGACGTTGCTGCTACCCAGAATATTCGTTTTAACGGCTTCCATCGGGTTATATTCGCAAGCCGGCACCTGTTTGAGCGCTGCCGCGTGTACGACCAGGTCAACGCCATTGAAGGCGCGTCGCATTCGTTCCCGGTCGCGCACATCGCCGATAAAATAACGCAAATTCGGATGCACGAAGCCAGCGGTTTGCATCTCGTGCTGTTTGAGTTCATCCCGGCTGTAGATGATCAAACGGGCCGGGTGATATTCATTCATCATGACTTCAACAAATTTCCTGCCGAAGGACCCCGTCGCACCGGTCACCAGTATATGTTGTTTGGTCCAATCCATTATGATCTCCTGGAAGTTTTGCTAAAAATTATACTTCAGATGGATTTTTAGGCGTTGCCCCATCCGGTTTGTGAATGACAATTAGCGGGTATTGCCCAATGCGGCCCAATAGCCGGGGGAAGCGCTCCTCTAACCAGTAAATCACCCTCAACCAGAACTTGCCGCCCCAGTCCGGGTAAATCACAGATCGCAAAAAGGCCACACTGACACTCCGCCAAACCAGGATTTCAAATGGCATTCGATCATCCAACAAATTGATCAAACCGTCGACATCAAATTTCTCCACAAAGGTCCCGGCCTGAGGAGGTGAAACTTGGCTTTCGGTCTCTTTAGATTCGGCGCCTGGCATATCGCCGCGGTCGCTTATGCTTGCGTCTTTCTGACCTGCTCTTTTATCTCGCCAGGACCTTAAACGCTTGACAAAAGCCATAAGTTTTTTCAGGGGCTTCAACAAGGGAGCATGCGTCCATCCATCCACCACCACTGCCTTCCGCCCTGGTTTAAGCACACGATACAGCGAGTCGAAAGCCTTTCCCTTTTCGTCCATGGGCACATGATGGATCGTGTGCAGCGCAGAAATACCATCAAAGGTATCCGATTTAAACGGTAAATGGACAATGTCCCCAACCACAAAAAAACCATGCTCGCCCAGGCGTGCGCGCGCCTCTTTAAGGCCCACAATCGAGATGTCCATACAAACCCTCGCCCGGTAACCTTCGGAATAGAGCAAGTATTCCGGGTACTGGACCGGACCGGAGCCCGCATCCAGGTAATAGGTTCCTTCATGTGCCAGATGACGTTTTACCCGCATGTGGCAGCGGTGCAGGTACTCCTGTGAAACCGGACGTAAGTCCTCATACTGGGCATTCTGGTACAGGGTCTCACCGATGAACTGCCAGCCAACCCGGTCATAAAATTCTCGAACAGACTGTTTGATATTATTTTCGCTCATTTAGGGTGTAATAACCGGCTTTCTAAAGATTTCGTTCGGCTCACATTGTTGGCGCAATTACCAGATCAGGGGCGTACCGGTCAGGGCATCAAAGGTTGGTCCGTATTTTTGATCACCTTCAGCGCTTAAAACATAAGCCATCGGTCGGGCGCGAAGATCATCTTTCAGGTCAAGAAGATGCCAGGGAAAAGGCTTCGGAAAGTTGAAAAAGAACAGGTAAGCATAGCGCCATGCCAGATCAACCTGATCCTGGGTCAATTGCGCAGATTGCAAATCAGCCAATTTCTCATCCAGCAGCGCAAAGTAATCCTCCCAGGAAGTCGGGTCGTTGGTGAAACCTCGACCCCGGTAATGGGTTTGCCCGGCAATAATCACCGGGATGCCACGCATGGCCATCTCCATCCCGACCGTGGTGGAATACACCAGCCCCAGGTGAGTGATCTCCAAAAGATCATAGGTGTTGATCTTCGCCTGCGCTTCAACCAGGTGAAAATGCGCCGGGAGTTCGCCCATGATCGATTTAATGATGGTCGCAAGGGATGTTCCTTTTATCAGCAGTTCGCCAGGGTGCATACGTATAATGAGTTGAACATCGTCACGATCGATAAAATAGCGCAAGGTGCGTTCAACCCACTCCGTCATGGATTGGCTGAACACCTGCCTTCCCAGGGTTAAACTATCGCCAAGCACATTAGCCGCCAACAGTATGACCGGTCGGTCATCCAGGTTGAGCGCTGCCTTCACAGCCGCGCCGCCCTGGGTGGCGGTCTCCTGCCATTGACGCGTAAAGTTCTGCCAGATTTTCGAATCCACCCGTGCTGAATACAGGTCTTGCAGTTGATTTAATTGCTTCTCGTCCAGGGGTTCCTGCCCCCTCGCTGCCCAAAGCCCATCCGTGTTATGCCGCATGATCTCGGAATCCTGAGCCAGCCAGATGCGCTCGCGCTGTTCGCTGAATTCAAAGGTCACTGTTTTCAGGTTCAGATGCCGTGCAACCTGGTAAACCACACCCATCTCCTGGATGGTGCCGTTGGGGAGAATGACCACATCGGGCTGATGCGCCATCAACCAGGCGCGCGCATTCAGCGCAGCGTCCAGATTACGTTCGTATCGCAGTTGAAAAAGCGGCTCTTTTTGGGTGATGTCTTCCATCTGTAACGCATATTGGGTATCAAAAATACTCACCTGTTCTACTGCTTGTTTTATTTCCAACGGTAGTTGCCGCGAGAACGGCTTAACATCCAGCAGCGACTGCACCTGCAGCACCGAACCCGCTTCTCGGAGCACATCGCGCGCGTAGAGATTTTGGCGGCGCAGGTCAAATTTCTCGATCGGCTCGTCCCAACTGGCGTAGGGTAAAAAAGACAGGGTGACCTGATGTCCACGACCGGCCAGCGCAACGCCCAACAGGGCTGCGTATTCAATCCAGTAATGCAGCGAGGCAAAAATAAACACTTTTTTACCCAGCTTTCGCTGCCGGCGAGCTTCCTCAGCCTGTTGTGTTGCTTCAGAGAGCACATCCGTTAACAGGTCCAGGTTAAAATGCGCCTGCCACAGCTTATGGCGCTGAATCAAGTGCCAGTAGAGTTCAACAGCACAAGGCAACTGCGCCAGTATTCTCTTGACAGTGTGTCGATTCATCATTTAGCGTCCGACCTTCCCAATCGACCAGTCCAGTTTCGGCCGTACCAGTCCGAGGCGAGGTTCAGGCCACTGCATCCCCGGCGCGCCGGTGGCATCCACGGTGAAGGTGAGCGCTTTATCATCCTGAAAATAACGTTGAATACGGTAAGAACTGGCATTGACCCCCAGCACATAGCGACCCTCATTCATCAAATCCGGTGGGACTTCACAGCGGCTGATATAGCGTCCCGAGGCGCGAGAGGTGTGTTTTTCAAACATGTGCTCTGCATCGGTATCAAAGCTGGTGAAGACAATTTCACCGCGGGTGGTCATCATATAGATCCCCACCCGCAAACCGCTAATATCCTCGCTTAGCTGGTATTCAACTTCAATTGAAAAGCCTTCTGCCGCGATAACCGTGTCAACCACCTGTTTCGCCAAATTTAATACCCGCAGCGCAATCGGGATGAAAGGCCCTTTGTGATTGAAAAAATCCTCATCAGACCAGGTGCGCTCGCCCTGTTTTGTGAGCCCCATATTCAGGTAATAATCCACCGCATCCGGTGTAGGCGCTCGCATCACCATCTTGCCCTGGTCAAGAACAATCGTCTCCTGCGTCAACCGCAGAATAGCAGACATATTATGGCTCACAAACAACACCGTACGCCCTTCCTGGGCAACATCGCTCATCTTGCCCAGGCACTTGCGCTGGAATTCAGCATCACCCACCGCGAGGACCTCGTCAACAACCAGGATCTCCGGTTCAAGATGAGCTGCCACAGCAAAAGCCAGACGCAAATACATGCCGCTCGAGAAGCGCTTGACCGGTGTATCAATGAACTTGCCAACTTCCGAAAAAGCGACAATTTCATCAAATTTTCGATCAATTTCTTCGCGGCGCATGCCCAGGATGGCTCCGTTAAGGTAAATGTTCTCACGACCGGAAAGTTCCGGATGAAAACCCGTCCCGACCTCCAGTAGAGAGCCAACCCGCCCATGGATTTCACCGTATCCCAACGTCGGATCAGTGACCCTGGACAGTATTTTTAACAAGGTGCTTTTCCCTGCACCGTTCCTGCCCACAATCCCCAACACCTGGCCACGTTCCACCTCGAAAGAGATGTCCTTCAACGCCCAAATGTGTGAAGGCCCCTCAGAACGTGACCCGTCCCCACGCTTGAACCAGCGACCAGCCCGCTGTACATTGCTCGTCACCAAATCTCGCAGCGTGTCGGGTCGCTCTTGCAGGAGCCCAATACGGTATTGTTTGGCGATATTCTCAACGCGAATGGCTATTTCTGACATAAACCTCTAAACAATATCGGCGAAGGTCTTTTCCATCCGCCGAAAATAGAATAATCCGCTCACCAGCAAGATGATCACCACCAGTACCGAGATCCACATCGTCGCATCAGGCTGGTCCCCTCCCAACAAAGCCCAGCGATAGCTCTGGATCACACCGACCATCGGGTTCAAACCGTACAGAACTCGCCAGATCCCCTCCGGGATGATATCAATGGGGTAAACAATCGGTGATGCATACATCCACACCTGCACGATGAAGGGCACCATGTGTTGAACATCACGATATTGCACATTGATGGCTGAAAGCCACAAACCCACAGCCAGGGCGGTTAGAAGCGCAAACAGGATAATCACAGGCAGCCACAGCATATTCCACCCGGGCATGTAGCGATAATACGCCATCATCCCAATCAATACAAAAAAAGAAACGCCAAAATCGACCAGGGCAGCCATCACAGCCGATAAGGGGATCGCCAATCGGGGGAAGTAGATCTTGGTGAGCAAGTTCGCATTGCCAACCAGGCTGATACTGGACCGCTGCAAGGCATTGGCAAATAATTGCCAGGGCAGCAAAGCTGAGATCGTAAACAATGGGTAGGGAAGATCCTGGGAAGGTGTTTTCAACAAAATGCCGAACACCACTGTGAAGATCAACACGGTCAGCACCGGCTGCAGGACCGCCCAGGCAATCCCCAATACGGCTTGTTTATAGCGCACCTTGATATCTCGCCAGGTGAGGAAATAGACCAATTCACGGTAACGCCACAATTCCTTTAAGTCAATCGAAAGCCAACCCTTCGATGGTTTCAGGTAGGTGACCGGGGTGTGATTCTTTTGTAGTTGAGTGTTTTCCATCAGCCTAATGAATTACTTCCGATGTTTTGAGATACCAATCAATCGTCTGCTGTAAACCTTCGTCAAAATCTGTTTGTGCTTCAAACCCAAATTTTTCTCGAGCGCGGCTGGTATCTAATGCCCGTCGTGGTTGACCGTTGGGTTTGCTGGTATCCCACACCAAATCACCCTCAAAACCCGTCATCCTGGCAATTTTCTCAGCCAGGTCTTTGATGCTGATCTCAAACCCGGACCCAAGATTAACGGGCAGGGATTCATTATAACACTCCGTCGCCAGTGCAATTCCGCGAGCAGCATCTTTGACATAAATAAACTCTCGGGTCGGTGAGCCATCACCCCAGACCACGATGTGATCAGAGCCGCTTTCCCGGGCTTCAATGCATTTGCGGATCAAAGCTGGGATCACATGCGAACTGCGCGGGTCAAAATTATCGCCCGGTCCATACAGGTTGACCGGCAGCAAGAAAATGCTATTGAACCCGTATTGTTCACGGTATGCCTGTGACTGAACCAGCAACATTTTCTTCGCCAATCCGTAAGGGGCATTGGTCTCCTCAGGATAACCGTCCCATAAATCATCTTCCTTAAAGGGCACTGGGGTAAATTTTGGGTAGGCACACACCGTGCCAATGGCAACGAATTTTTCAACGCCGCTTAAGTATGCCTGGTGCATCAATTGGACGCCCATCATCAGGTTGTCATAGAAGAACTCTGCTGGATGTTCCCGGTTGGCGCCGATGCCGCCCACATGTGCCGCCAGGTGAATGATCACATCCGGGTTTGAATCCGCCAGCATACGATTGATGGCAGCCGGGTCAACGAGGTCATAATCCTCAATTTTGGGGATAAAAATATCCGTTGCACCGCGCGTCCGCAGCTCCTTGATCAAATGCGTCCCTAAAAAACCCGCCCCACCGGTCACACAAATTCGTTTTTCAGACCAATTCATAAATTTCTCCATACCTTCTATGCCAATCTCATTGTGCAAGTGCTCTTCATTCTATCCTGATATCCAGACCGTCGACCACAATTTCTGGGGCATCAGGGTCATTCGTAATTTTAACATGATACTCCAGGCAAGTCAGCCGGCAGACATCACGAACATCACCCTCTCCATTCAGGCGCACTGTGGTGATACCGGCATCTGTTACCGCCTTCAACACATCCTTGACCTGCTGGCGCACCTGCCGGTAGACGTCAAAAGACTGCTTGATATACGCCTGAGTTAACGTCCTGTACAAAGTGCGCCCTTTTGGGGTAAGCGTATAACGTAATTTGCGGCGGTGCGTGCGTTCGACCTGAATAAAGTCGTTTTTAACCAGCTGCTGCAGGCGCCTGTTGACCGTGCCAATCGCAATGCTCAAATCCTGTGCTAAGTCCGACTGCGAGATATCAGGGTCAGCGTTTACCCGCTCTAACAAAGCTAGGTCACAAAAATCGTTGCGATTATTATTTAACTTGATCATATTTCAACTCATGAATTATAATCCCCCTTCCTCACCCGTCAAGATAGCCTTTAGGTAGTGAGTTATTTAACAGAAATTGACCTGATTTGCAATCGCCTGTCGATTATATCCAACTGTCACGAGCAGGTCGTAACTGAAAGCGATTTTCGTCGGTTTCTCAAACATTTATTAGATAACGCCCGATTGACGATACCATCAACTCTTTTACACCGCTTTATTAGATATCATCAAGGTCAGGCAGTGAAATATCGATAATGCGAGGCGCAATCCTGAGGTCTTCGACCACGATTCCGGAGCAGACCAGCTGTTTTTGAGAGGTTCTGAAATCAAGTAACAAGATTGGTCGGTCGGTTTCACCGGAATGAGTCAAACACGATTGCACTATCGTGTTCAATCCCTATTCGTACCAAAAACAGATGGTTTTATACGTTTGGAATCACAAATTATTCCGCCAACAATAATCAAAAGACTAAGAAATACGATGCTTCCGACCATAAACCAGAAATTAATGGTCGGAATAGCTTTGTAGTATCGTCCGATATACCATGAGGTAAAGAAGCCAAGGAAGATCACCTCAATCAACAGGCCGCGCCGCAGCCATCTGTCCTTTGTTTCTTGCGCAAAATGGACTGCCCAGGCGCCCAAAGCCGCCATCAAAGGCAGGAAAATGGTGCGGTAGCGTGGATTGTCCCACTGGTTGCCGCCGGCGCGGGCTGAGGCGATTAAGATCCATGCCCAAACCACAATCGCCATCAGGCGGATCAGCCGTCGTCTTTGTGAAGGCTCCAATCGCCAGGCGCGCACTGAGGCGTACACCAGGAGGGGCAACATTGCGTACCACCCCACTGAACGAAAAATTGCCAACCCCCACCAAATCCAGGGAGCTGGCGCAGCGATCGCTGCGGGTAAAACCGGCTGAAACACCCCATAAACCAGGATAAAGGGAAAAACCACCCATTCCGGCAATTTCTCGAGTTGAGCCTGGATCATTCCCGACCGTAAGACTGTCACATAAACGTCCCAACTGAGAAAATTTTTCACCCAATCGATGAGGTACCAGGATACAGCCAGTACGCCGACCCCCACAACAGCCCAAACCGCTCCTTTGACCCATTTCTTTTCCACTTCGGGTGATTTGATCACCCACGCCCACAACAGCACAACCCCGGTGATCGGAACCGCAACCCTGAAGGAGAACAAGAACAAGCTGATCGCACTCAATAAAAAAACAATGGCGGCTGTCTTCTGGTTCGATCGCTCAATCCAATGCGTTCCTGACCACAACATCGCCGAAAACATCAGGATGATAAAAGGTTCCCGCATTTGCGATGCAGCTAACAAGATGAGCTCAGGGTACAGAACCATAATCCAGCCTGCCCAAATCGCAGCCCGGGGACTGATTTTACGTTTTAAACCCGATATCAAGAACGGAACACTCAATGCCATAGCGCCAGCCGCCAGGAGCACAATCAAAATCGGTCGATGCTCATCCGGACTGATATAACGGTAAACGAACCCACTTAATGCCAGCAGTCCGCCGTATTGATCGACCTCGTATTCATCACTGAATGCCCCGAGTAAAGGCTGATCGGAACGAGCCAACGCCCAGGCATCGCCATCACGGCGGTAAGCGTCTTCAAAGACATAACCTGCCTGCTGGACGTCTTCTTCATAGCCAAAGCGTGGCAAGCCCCAGGCCAGAAATACACCGAATGCGATCCGCAAGAAAAAAGCTAAAAACAGCATCCAGGCCAGCATCTTTCCCGCGCCGGCTTTCTTCCAGGTAAAAAACAGGGCGATGCTGACCATAAATAGCATACCTGCGATTGACATTAATCCCGGCCAGAAATTGCCTCGGGGTAAAATCGTCTGAATCAGAGCGCCCAACCCCAGGCTGGCGGAAAGAATGACTCCCAGTGGAACAATTATTTGGTATTTTTCTTTTCGCTCAAACATCGGCTGCCTGCGCTTTTATTCGACGGATCAAGCATGCTCACAATTTCACCACAAATCCGGATTAAATCAATCCCTCCAAAGCCCGTTCAGCCCGGGCTTGCCAGGTGTAGGACCCAATAGCAGCCCTGGCAGCGTCGCCCAAAGCACGGCAAACAGAGGGGTCGCCCTGAAGCTTTGAGAGTGCTTCGCTCCAGGCTTGCAGGTCTTCAGGCGGGCAAAACACCGCCATCGTATCATCCAGCACCTCGTGGATCACTGGCAGGTCGCTGCTGATGATCGCCCGACCTGTTGCCATATACTCAAACATTTTCATCGGGCTGGCAATTTTGGCTGTATCCCCACCGCTGCTTCCAGCAATTTGCCGACCGTAGGGCATCAGGAGCACGTCAGCCGCGGCCTGATATTGTGGAAGGACCTGGTTGTTCACAAACCCGGTCAGGGTGATGTTGGTGATCCCTGTGGATTGAACCCTGTGTTTCCAGTATTCAACATCGCCTGCCTCACCACCAACCCACAGGAAATGCACCTGCGGCATGGTCTGCGCCAACTTGAACAACAATTCCATCCCGCGCCCGGCATAAAAATGCCCAGCATACCCGGCTGTGAACTTATCGGGCAAGCCCAGTGACTGGCGCGCTTGCGATGATGCAGGCAAACCCTGGTACCGTTCCAAATCAACGCCCATAGGCGCGACCTGGAGATTCACTGCAGAGGGGCTGAAGCTAAAGTCCTCCATCAACACCTGGCTGAGCGCGTGGGTAATGGGCAACAATCGTCGACGCGTTTTTGATCCGCAAAAACGTCGGAATAACCACGGTCCAAGCCTGCCTTTGACCCGGTCATGCATCTCAAGAATTGTGGGAATTTTTAGCCACAGCGCCAACACCGCCGTTTGCAGCATCCAGGTGTAAACCACATCGGCTCCCATCTTCCGAGCCCTGTGCACGGCTTTGATGGCAAAATCATAACGTTTCCAAACCTGGTTTTCAGAGATCCAGAGAATATCCAGGGCTTGCTGCAAGCCATAATGCACCTGAAGATCCTCCGCAGGTGTAGATCTTTCACCCGGCACGAGCAAGGTCACCTGATGGCCCAAAGCAGCTAAAGCCTGGGTCGTCTTGACGACCTGGATGCTGTTCGCTGTATTGGAGGGAATGGTTGAAGCGCTGATACTGACGATCTTCATATTTGTTCCGCCGGTTAGCCGCCTCTCAAAGCAAATTGGGTTTGCGCTGGCAAAAAGCGATAAGACGACTGACGAATGGAAATATACCACAGGAACGCGTTTTTAATCGTCTGCGGCGGGTGAATGATTTGAAAAATGAAGCTCTTAAATGGTTAATCAGTCGATCAGAGAGAATTAATATTTATTTTGATAAACCAGCTCGGTTTAATTAAATGAAGTAAAATACTAAAAAATAATCATTACTGACACTTAGAAGAAGTAATTTTTTATTACGGATCTCTTTAAAAGATGAAATACAGCGAGTTTAAACGCCTGCCTTTCTTATTTCAGATTCTGGTCTTGCTGGGGCTGATTTTGCCTCGGAGAGTAGGCTTATTAATCGCCAGCCTGATTGGAACGATCCTGGGCAGCCTGAAGTCACTGAATCCGATCAAAGCCATTCGAGCCAATCAATGGGTGATCCACAACCAGCAGTTGACCAGGAAAGACTTAAATCGATATCCCCGGGTGGTTTTTCGGTCAATTGCAAAATGTTTTTTCGATTATTTTTATTTCCTCTCCCGGCCAGAAAAATTGACCGAAATCGTGCGTTTCAGTCCTGAAGCAGAGGCAACTATCAAACGCATTGCAAATCATGAACCCTGCATGATCGTCTGCCCCCATATCAGCAACTTCGACCTGATGGGCTATGCACTGGCCATCCACAATGTGAAACTACAGGTGCTATCCTTCCCGAATCCTGTAACCACTTATCGTTGGCAAAATGAACTGCGGCAGAGGGAAGGGATCATCGTCACGCCCATGAGTCTGAGCGCCTTCAGACAAGCCCGACAGCGCTTGCGAGATGGGGGTAGCGTGTTGACCGGTCTTGACCGCCCTCTTGAAAAGACTTTTCAAGAAAAATATCAACCCAGTTTCTTTGGCTATAAAACATCGCTCCCTGTTGCCTATGTTCGCATGGCCCTGGAAGCCAGGGTGCCGGTTTATGTGTTTGCCGCTGCTTACCTGCCAGATGGAAAATATTACCTGGAAGGTTCGGAGCCCATCTGGATGGAACCTCACGATGACCTTGAAACAGAAACGCTGTCCAATGTTCACAAAGTCCTTCATGTTGCAGAAGAACTGATCAAAAAGTATCCCCAGCAGTGGGCGATGTTCTACCCGGTTTGGCCGCAATTTCTCGGTGTTTAAACAGAAAGGGAAACAATGTCAAACGTTGAAAAGCATAAAAGAGAAAATAAAATTTTGCTGGGGTTTCTCGAGCGCCCCGCCCTGCGCTGGCTGGCAGCGCATATGCCTGCCTGGGTAACCCCCGATATTCTCACCTGGATTGGGGTCGGTGCGTCTGTGCTGATTTTCGTCAGTTACGCCCTCACCAACATCAGCCCCAACTACCTGTGGTTAGCCAACCTGGGCTTCCTCCTCAACTGGTTTGGCGATAGCCTGGACGGCACCCTGGCGCGCTATCGGAAAATTGAGCGTCCGCGTTATGGCTTCCTGATCGATCACTGGGTTGACGCCATCAGCATCTTGCTCATTTTCCTCGGGCTGGGCCTCTCTCCCTATGTTGACCTGCAGGTTGCCAGCCTGGCTGTGATCAGTTATTTGCTGGTTTCAATCATGGTCTACCTGATCACCTACGTAACCGGCATTTTCAACATTACCAACGCCTATATCGGACCTACTGAATTTCGCGTGCTGGCGATCATTCTCAACACCATCATCTTCTTCAGCGGTGAAGTCACTTTCAAACTCCGCTGGGTGGGCGAGACGAGTTTATTCACCCTGGTGACCGGCGCCGTGGCTTTGATTTTGTTTCTGTACTTCATGATCAATACAGCCATCCAGGCACAAAAATTAAAGCTATTGGATGAAAAGCGCCTTGAGCGCAGGCTCGCCAAAGAGCGCAAAAACCAGGATACCAACTGATCCCATCACGGGGTTGCATTCACTGACCAGACCCAACCAAATGCCGACGCCTCTGCATCCGCCGCGGCGCCAGGCTTGAAAGATAATATTTAGCTTTATGATCAAGATTCTCCACTTTGCTGATGCCCACATCGACATGGCCAACTTTGGAAGGCATGACCCTGAATCAGGGCTTCCCCTGCGGGTGATGGATTTTTTAAAATCCCTGGACGAAATTATCCAATTCGCTCTCGCTGAAAAAGTCGACCTGGTCATTTTCGCAGGGGACACCTACAAAGACCGTTCGCCCGCACCAACCTTCCAACGTGAATGGGGAAAGCGCATTATGCAGCTTTCACGGGCGGGCATTCCAACGCTTTTATTAACCGGGAATCACGATATTTCTCCGGCGACGGGCCGTGCCCACGCCATCCAGGAGTTTGACACCCTGGAAGTGCCTCACGTGCATGTGGTGCATCAGCCCCAATTTCTCACGCCAGCTGACCTGGAAGGCCTGCCCGTTCAAATCATCGCCTTTCCCTGGATCTCCCGCTCGTCGATGATGTCCATGCTGGATCCCGGCAGTGTAGAACCTGGTCAGATCTATGCTGCGTTTAATGCCCACCTGGCTGAATTAATTGAGGACTGGCTGGATGCAGCAGATCCTGACCTGCCAATCATCCTGACTGCGCATGCCTCGGTTGAAGGCGCCCTGTATGGCGCAGAGCGCACGGTGATGTTGGGCAAGGACCTGGTACTGCCATATGCACTGGTGAAAAATCCAAGGTTTGATTATGTCGCCCTCGGGCATATCCATAAAGCACAGGATTTGAATAAAGATGCCCACCCGCCGGTGATCTACCCGGGCTCCATCGAACGGGTGGATTTTGGCGAAGTTGCTGACCGGAAATACTATGTCCTGGCGGAGGTCAACAAACAGAACACCAGGGTCACCTGGCAGGAATTGAAAAACATCCGCCCCTTTATCGACCTCCATGTCCGACTTGAAACAGACCAGGCCATCAACCAGACCCTTCAGAGTCACCTTCCACCCCCAGATGAGTTGCAGGATGCAATTGTGCGCATGGTGATCGAGTACCCGCGTGCCTGGGAACCCCTGATTGACGACAATCAGTTGCGGGAGTTAACAGCAGGCGCGTTTGAATTTCACCTCGTAAAACGCCCCCGCTTTGAGACCCGGGGGCGCCTGCCAGAAGGGCGCACAGCCAGCCAGCTCAGCGCCCTCGAACTGCTGAACTTTTACTGGAAGACAAGCTCCAGCAACCTGGATCAGGAAAGAGTACAAACTCTGAACAACCTTGCCAGCTCAATCATCGATGAAGTCAACATGCGGGAGTAAACTCTACGCCAGTTGGAGATCGCCCCTATAGTTTTTAACAATGGGAAACTTAAACGGGTATCCAGGGACAAGGTTTAATTTTTAAAAAGGCTGCCCCATCAGGAGCAGCCTTTCTCTTTTTTGGTCTACCAGCGCCTTATCGACTAAGCCAACCCACCTCTTTAGGCTTCTCTGAATTCGCCTTCGACGACGTCTTCGTCATTCGGGTGGGCGTCATGCTCAGGCGGTTGAGGTGCCGCAGCGCCAGCATCCGTGTGCTGGTAGGCTGCTTCTCCGATGGCCTGCAAGTCAGTTTGCAAGGTATCAATCAAGCTCTGGATGCGGGCTTTATCCTCACCCTGGATGGCTTCGCGCAGGTCGTTGACTTTGCTTTCCACGTTGGCGCGTTGCTCGGCGGTGACCTTCTCGCCCATATCCCTCAGCAGTTTTTCTGCCTGGTAAGCCAGTTGATCGCCTTGATTGCGCATTTCGATCAGGGCTTTACGCTGCTCATCTTCTGCGCGGTGTTTGGCAGCATCGGAAACCATCTTATCGATATCGGATTTATCCAAGTTGGTCGATGCGGTGATGGTGATCTTCTGTTCTTTTCCACTGGCTTTGTCTTTTGCAGTGACGTTCAGGATGCCGTTGGCGTCGATATCAAAGGTGACCTCAATCTGCGGGATACCGCGCGGCGCCGGCGGGATGCCGTCCAGGCGGAAGCGTCCCAGGCTCATATTGTCGCTGGCCATCGGTCGCTCGCCCTGCAGGACATGGATATCAACCGATGTCTGGCTATCCTCAGCGGTAGAGAATACCTCGGTCTTTTTGACCGGGATAGTGGTATTGCGCTCAATCAGGGTGGTCATCACCCTGCCAAGGGTTTCCACGCCCAGGGAAAGGGGCGTCACATCCAGCAGGAGGACGTCTTTCACATCGCCAGCCAGAACGCCGCCCTGGATGGCTGCGCCCATCGACACCACTTCATCGGGGTTGACGCCCTTGTTGGGCTCTTTTCCGCCAGTCAGATCACGCACCAGGTCCTGGATCATCGGCATGCGGGTTGCGCCGCCGACGAGGACGACTTCATCAATCTGCCCGACCTTGAGGTTGGCGTCTTTGAGAGCAGCGTTGAAGGGTCCCTTCGCGCGCTCAACCAGGTGGGCGGTCATTTGTTCAAGTTTAGCCCGGTTTAATTTCAACAGCAGATGCTTCGGTCCGGAAGCGTCAGCGGTCACATAGGGCAAATTGATTTCCGTTTCCATTACAGAGCTTAATTCAATTTTCGCCTTTTCGGCTGCCTCGCGCAAACGTTGCAATGCCTGGCGGTCTTCGCGCAGGTCAATACCCTGCTCGCGTTTAAATTCATCCGCTGCCCAGTTCACAACGACTTCATCCCAGTCATCGCCACCCAGGTGTGTATCGCCGTTAGTGGCTTTGACTTCAATCACGCCTTCGCCGACTTCAAGCAGCGATACGTCAAAGGTTCCGCCGCCCAGGTCAAAGACGAGGATGATCTCGCTTTCTTTTTTGTCCAGCCCGTAGGTCAGGGCTGAGGCGGTGGGTTCGTTGATGATGCGCATCACTTCTAAACCGGCAATCTTACCGGCGTCCTTGGTGGCTTGGCGCTGGCTGTCGTTGAAGTATGCAGGTACAGTGATCACCGCCTTTGTCACAGGTTGACCTAAATAGGCTTCTGCGTCCGTCTTCAGTTTGGCGAGGATCATCGCCGAGATTTCCTGCGGTGTATAGGTCTTGCCAGTGATCGGGATATTCACGCGCGCATCGCCCGTGGGCCCGCTGACCACCTTGAAGGGTACCATTTCACGTTCGGATTTAACTTCATCGTAACGGCGACCCATAAAGCGTTTGATCGATGATATCGTATTTTCCGGGTTTACAACCGCCTGGCGTTTGGCGGGGATGCCGACCAGGCGCTCGCCTTGTTTATTAAAGGCAACTACTGATGGAAGCAGTCGTGAACCTTCTGCGGTGGAGATGACGGTTGCTGTGCCGCCTTCAACCACAGAAACAACGCTGTTTGTTGTTCCCAGGTCAATACCAATAATTTTTGACATAATCCATCCTCCAATTTCTTTTTCTTTATCACTATGAAGATACTGAATCAGTCATAGAAGATCGTTAACAAATTATTGGATAATTATTAGCATCTTGGGGGGAGGGTCAATCGCGGTTCTTTTGATCAAGCTTTTTCCTCGCATGGCGGGTGCGCAGGATCAACGTGAAGGCATAAATCGCCAGGGTGCCGAGGATGATGGAAAAACCAAGGATCATTTCAGTGAGGGTGTTGGCGGGCATCTTATTCTACCTCCCGGGTCATTTCAAACTCTAATTGTGCCAAGCGCACACGGCGCCAGACCAGGTCGACCAGCAAAACCGTGAAAACCAGCAGACTGAGCAGCAGGGTGTTTAACATGCGGGGTGACATACTGAAGGCGCCACCTGTCCTGTCAGCGGGCGCGATCACCACCGGGTGGATGGTGCGGAATAGCCGAATGGAGAAAAAGGTCAGCGGGACAGTTAACGCCGCCAGTATGGCGAAAACAGCTCCCAGGCGCGCCTGGGCTTCCGGCGTGCTCACCCCGGCGCGCAGGATAAAATACGCCAGGTAAATCAGCGTCATGATCGCGGTTGTGGTCAATCGCGGGTCCCACACCCACCACGTGTTCCAGATCGGGCGCGCCCAGATCATCCCGCTGAAGATGGCAATGATGGAGAACACCAGGCCAACTTCAATGGCTGCAGAAGAAAGCCAATCCCAGCGGATGCGGCGCGTCAACAAGTAACCGGCGCCGCCCACTGCCCCGAGAATAAAGCATACCATTCCAGCCCAGGCGGCGGAGATGTGAAAGTAAAACACCTTTTGTACCGGGCCCATCACAACTTCAACCGGCGTATAAACGATGATGATCAGCATCGCGAGGGGCACCAGGATCAGCGAGAGAAGATCCAGAACCACCAGGGCGACGGGTTTTTTTGGCATCTCAATCCTCCAGGATGGTTTCAAAAAATAACAAACCGGCAGCGTTGAAGATCAATACCCCTGCCAGCAGCAGGTAGATCCAGCTCGACATCTCAGACAGCGGTTGTTCGGCGAGCACACCGCGGCTGGCTTCCACAGCAGCGATCAGGATCGGCAGCGCCAGCGGGTAGAGCAGCACAGGCAGCAGCACATCACGTGTGCGCGCCTGAATGCTGAGCGCAGATAGCAGGGTTCCCAGGCTGGTGTAGGCGGCTAATCCTAAAAGCATGACCAGAAACAAGGGGGCGCGCAGCAAGTTCTGCCCATAAAACAGGCTGAACACTGGCAACAGCAGCAATCCCACCAGGGTTGTGAAGCAGAAGTTTCCCAGGGTCTTGCCAAAAAAGATGGCCGAGCGATCGACCGGCGCCAGCAATAAGCCATCCAGGGCGTTGTTTTCACGCTCCAGGCTGATGCTGCGATTTAACCCCAGTGTGGAGGCAAAAGCCAGGGAGACCCACAACAGCCCGGAGGTCAGCCCAGCCTGCACATCCGGTGCGAGTTGCAGGGCGAAGTTGAACAGGAACACGATCATCAACGCAAACATTAACATGACGGGCAGACCCTGGCGACCGCGCCACTCAACCTGGATATCCTTACGCAAAATCTGCCACACCACGCCCAGGTAAGCGCCGATCGCTTTCATGTCACCTCCCCCAGATAGCTGTTCAGTTCAGGCGATTCAGCCAGCGCGGAAACGGGGATATGCACGTCGATGCGTCCATCTTTGAGCCAGGCCACATGCGAGGCGAGCGTCAGCAGGCGCTGCGGACGGTGGGCTGCCAGCAGGATAATACGGTCCGGGCGGTGCCAATTTTGCAGGAATCGATCGAGAAAGCCGGCGGCTTCCTGGTCCAGGCTGGTGTAGGGTTCGTCAAACAGCAGGATGGAAGGTTGGTGCAATGTGGCGCGGGCGAGTGACAGGCGCTGCAGCAAGCCGCGAGACAGGGTGCGCACGGGCTGATGCTGATGTGCGACTAAACCGAGAGCCTGCAGAGCCTGTGAGATTCTTGCCTCACGATTTTCCAACGGGTAGAGACGTGCACTGTGAAGCAGGTTTTCATACGCGCTCAGGTCCTGATAAACCATGGGTTGATGACCTACATAGCCAATTTCCCTGCGCACCAGGGGATTGCTCGGCCCATCTGCACCGTAAAGGGTCACTGCACCCTGGCTGGGGCGCACCAACCCAGCCAGAGTGCGTAAGAGGGTGGTTTTACCGACGCCATTGTCACCCACCAGCAGGCAAAAATCACCGCGATTAATGGTCAACGATAATTGATTTAACACAGGATGGCGATGATAGCGTTTTACCAGGCCATGAACATCAATCCGAAGCAACTCCGGCGGAAAAGTCATTCTTGCCATGATGGTTCAATTATATTGCAAGGCTTGGGATGTGGGTACTGTTATAGGGCGTGACCGCAGTAGACGCAAAATTTGTCACCAGGTTTTATCGGTGCACCACAATACGGACAATATGGATTGCCATCCGCTGCATATGATTTTGGGAAAAAGTCTGGCGCCACCGATTGGGGAACTGAATCCTTTAATTCAGATGAATCGTCAGCAAAAGAGCTCACATGATAGGTACCCGTTTGCTTTTCCTTGATCATTCGCACTTCGGGTTCCTCTGCGGAAGTAGAGAGCCAAGCATCTTGATCTTTTTTCGCCTCAATCCCATGCAAGGTGCCCTGGTATTTGTGAGCGCTGGCATGCCCAGGTTCGAGGTTTGAAGGTTCAATTGCATCGCTGTTGGCGGCATCCTCAGGGGAGGGGATCAGCTCGATTTCCAGAAGAGGTTCTTGATCATTGGATTCATGCTCTGCTTTGGGATTTGAGGTTTCATTATCCTTTTCAGCCCTGTAGAAAAGGATAAATAATAAGAAAGTGATGCCAATCGCAATGATCAGAAAAAGGAGAATCAGAGTTAAATCCATAATTACTTAACCCAGTTGATACTAAAAAAGTACGCTTAATACAATGTTAATTCATTAATCGTTTTTTGTACAGGGTTATAATGATCAAAATTAAAAAATAAAGAGAAATCGTGCTGAAAACTTGGCAAAAATGCAATTTATAAGACCCCCTGGCTATTGAGCGGGCTGATAGCAATGAAGCAGATGGCAGTGAGTGAATTTAACCCGTTAAGACTTCTTCGCGCGCAGTTAAATAGGCTAAGGAGACGCTCCTCAGCTTTTCAACCAGTTCATTCTGTGTTTCGCACCACACTTCGTGAAGGGGGCAGTTGCTCCCAAAAGAGCACAAGGAAGCGTCCTTCGTACACTCACACAGTGTGATTGGGCCATCAATGGCTTCAACCACATCCAACAGTGAGATGTTTTCTGGATCACGAGCCAGTATGACCCCGCCGCTGGCACCGCGTATGGTGTTAACCAGGCGCGCAATCGAGAGTTGAGAGATAATCTTCGCCAGGAAGGACGATGGAATCAGTTTTTCCTCTGCAATTTTGCTGGTGGTGGCTGGCTTCCAATTGGGCTTGCTCCTGGTTTGCTCGTGCCTGGCGAGGTACAGCATCGCTCTGAGGGCATAATCAGCCTGTCGGGTTATCTGCATGGGATTGTTCTCTCTCTTTCCGTTTTCGTCCCGGTTTACGATAAATTGTATCTAATTTAGGGGGATTTGTAAAGGATAAAAGGAATAAGAGGTTAGGAATCGTATCCGAAGCAACATTACTTAATCAATCCTGATACCTGATTCCTGATACCTGTTTCCTGATTCCTGCTTCCGAACCGTCCACTCAGTATTCTCCAAATTGGTATAATCAACTTTGTAAGTTCTTAACACTGAAGAACTGTTTTTTTAAAGGAGCACAGCTTTTGAAAACCGCATTAATCACCGGGATCACCGGGCAGGACGGCTCGTACCTGGCGGAGTTCCTGCTCGCCAAAGGCTATCGCGTCGTGGGCATGGTTCGCCGGACAAGCACCATCGATTACAGTCGCATCGAACACATCCAGGATCAAATTGAACTGGCCCATGGCGATTTGTTGGATCAAGGCTCGCTATACGCGATCTTTGACGCCTATCGTCCCGATGAGGTCTATAACCTGGGCGGGCAGTCCAATGTACAGCTCTCCTGGTCACAGGCGGTGCTGACCGCCGAATCGACCGCCCTGGGCGTGACCCGTTTACTGGACTGTATGCGCCAGGTGACGCCCGCGTCGCGTTTTTATCAAGCCTCCACCAGTGAGATTTTTGGCGATGCAGATGAATCCCCCCAGACCTTGACCACCCACCTCAACCCGCGCAACCCCTACGGGGTCGCCAAGGTGTACGGGCATCTGATCACCCAGAATTACCGCCAGCGGCAGGGTTTGTTTGCCGTTTCGGGCGTGCTGTATAACCACGAGAGCCCGCGGCGCGGCCTGGACTTTGTCACCCGTAAGATCACCCATGGGGTGGCGCAAATTAAGCTGGGATTAGCAACGGAATTGCGCCTGGGCAACCTGGATGCCCAGCGAGATTGGGGCTTTGCCGGCGATTATGTGCAGGCAATGTGGCTGATGCTCCAACAAGATCAACCGGTGGATTACGTGGTTGGCACAGGTCAACTGCATACCGTGCGGGATTTTTGTCGAATCGCGTTTGAGGTTGCTAACCTGGATTACCGCAACTATGTTGTTGAAGATCCTGCTTTCTTCCGTCCGACAGAACGCTTCCCCTTACTGGCCGACCCCAGCCAAACCATCGCAGATTTAGGTTGGCTTCCGCAGGTTGATTTTGAAGGGTTGATCGAGATGATGGTGACCGCCGACCTTGCAGCCCTGGGGGCATGAGCGAAACACTGGATATTCCAGTATAATTTGATCTATTACAGATCTTATCGATTGGTATATATGGCCGACCAGCATCAACTCAGTGCGCGCGAAATTGAGATCCTCAGATTAGTAGCCAAAGGTCTCACCAACGGCGAAATTGCCCATCTTCTGACCATCAGCCCCAACACGGTCAAGGTGCACCTCAGCAACATCTATGAGAAGACGGGCGCGGCCTCACGCACCGAAGCGACCATGTACGGCATCGAACACGGCATCATCGACGTTCCAGGCGGGGCTGAGGCTGTCGAAGTCATTCCGCCCACCCGGGCGGAACTGCTGCGTAAACACGTCTGGTGGATCATCCCCGCCGCCGCGCTGGTGATGGTCTTAATCATCCTCACGCTGGTCATCCTGTTCCGACCGCCTGACACTGAAGCCCAGCCGTTGGCTGCCTTGACTGAGCGCTGGCAGGAACTGGCGCCGATGCCCGTCGCTCGCGCTGGCATGGCGACTGCGGCTTATGACGGCGAGATCTATGCCATCGCCGGTGAAGGGCCCGAAGGCATCAGCGGCAGCGTCTTTCGTTACACGCCTGAGACAGACCACTGGACACAACTGAGCGAAAAGCCCCTCCCCGTGGCGGATGTGCACGGCGTGCTGATCGGCGAGAAGATTTACGTCCCCGGCGGCAGGCGTTCGGATGGAGCACCGACCGATATCCTGGAGATTTACGACCCCCGGCGAGACACGTGGTCAACGGGTGCACGGCTGCCGCAGCCGGTCAGCGCGTATGCATTGGCAGATTTCGAAGGTCAGATGTATTTGTTTGGCGGCTGGGATGGGGAACAAGCCCTTGACACCGTGTATGTGTACAATCCAGCAACGGATGCGTGGAGAGAGTTGACGCGTATGGGCTCCCCTCGCCAGGATCACGGTGCAGTGGCTTTGACGGATAAGATTGTCGTCATCGGTGGCAGGAATGACGGTGGTGCGCTCACCGAGGCGGTGGGCTTTTACCCGTCACGGGATTTTGAGGGGGAAAATCCCTGGGAGGAGTTCGTGGACCTACCGGAAGCCAGGTATGGCTTTGGGGTGGAAAGCAGTGGCGAAGTCATTTTTATTTTTGGCGGAGCGCAAGCCTCAGAAGCAGTCGCTGATTTCCCCCTGTTGTATCAATACACAGAATCAGGTTGGCGTTCAATCCCAACAGATATGACAGAGCCCGTTTTCAAACCTGTGCTGATTTCCCTCGGCTCGCAGATTTACATAATAACTTCAGCTTTATCAGAAAATCAAACTTTATTTTTAAAATATCAAGCGATTTACTTTGAGGTCTTCCTCCCAATTATTCAATAAAAATCCCATAACGGTTTTTGTGAATGCATCCTTGCCGGTATTGTAAATAAAAAGCTCCTCAAGCCTGAATATAAAACCCTGCTTGAGGAGAGGATGGCTGAAATAAGGAATTTAATCTGGCATTTCTATGAACAATTCACCCAGATCGATTGAATCTCCACCTTTCACGGAGATTGTCAACGGGGTTTTTCCATCATCTTCTGTGACGAAAACAAATTCACCCGGGCCACCCAGAACGGTAATCACATAGTTTTCTCCGGGTTCTACATTCTCAAAATAAAAATAACCCCGGGTCGTATCGACGATTGCTCTGGGAGAATACTGATACGAGAAGGAAATTGTCGGTGGCAATTCATCGTTGTCGAATGCTAAATCTTCTGACAAAAACACCATATCTCCGACTGGAGCATTGGTGGATGAATGAATTTCGCCATAAATAACTGCTGAATCTTCGGATGGCGAAGGGACTGACCACGCCTGTTGTCCATCATCTGGTGCGGGTGTTTGAGCCGGAGAGCAACCGAAGGCAAATGCTAAAAACAGGAAAAGGAAAACCAATAAAGCTTTTTTCATTGAAAGTGTCCGTGTCATTAAAGATATTAGGAAAAGAAGTAGAGGAAGTAATCCTCTACTTCTTTTAGTGTTAATCTTCAGATCATTTAATTCATCCGACTGATGACCGCTTTCATTGCCAGTGCGTCGATCTGTCGGGCTGCTTTGACTTCAACAGGGTCGAACTTAGGGTGCGATACCCTCATATACAGCCAAGGAGTCGACTTGAAGCCCAGCATTGTGCGCCAGGATGTTCAGCGTACCAACTAACTGTTTGCCCGATGTTGATTTGCAGATAGCGCCGCCTAAGAATCCATTCGGCATCGGAGTTCTATCGTTGTAGAACTGGTGCAGCCAACCCGAATTATTGGGCAGTGCAGTCGGGTTTTTCAGTGTCTTGGTAACCGCGCCGCCGGGACCAGTGCCCTTGATGGTGCAGACGATATCGTTCTTTGGAATGGTGCTGCCACTAACATTAATTACTGTCATGGAGGTCCACCAATTCCAGGGGCCGACCCATTGTTGAACAAAGGGGAACACGATGGTGTCGGTTGCCGCGGCGGGGTTCTGAGACATTAACGCTGCGCCCTTATTGGGGTCAATGGTGTTGTTAATCTGGTTGACGATACCGACCAGCGGCTGGTTGGCGGAATTTGTTATTACTGCAGCGCTGCCGATGAAGCGTTCACCATTCTTGCATGTTGAGGATACGGTGTATGGTGCCCAGGATGTTGGGAAGGCAAAAGCATAAGTAGCAAAATCGCGTTTTGCCCCGGGAGGAATGGTAATGGTCTCAGTACAGGCAGTACCGACCTCAGTGGGTGTATATTTCATTGTCACAGTAGTCGCAACAGTGCCAGCATTTTGAATATTTGCCGAAGTCCAGTAGCCATAGTTGTTCTCGTTGATCATCGGGAAAATGGGCTTTGTGGTTCCAGCGACAAACCCGTTGTAGGAATACAATTGATTTCCTGGGCCATCGTTATATTCAACAACAGCAACCGCTACAGCGCCAGACGTGGTGACGATGGCTGAGAAGTCTTTGGGCAGGCCAGCCATACCGCGATTGTCAATTTTGTAAGAGGCGTAGGGCTTAATACTTGGAATATTGGTTACCTTCCCGTTGCTGTAGGTCACAGTTGCGGAAATTGCGCTGCTGGTTGTATTCTGAATGTAGAAATAGGTGCTGTAGCCGTAATTCTGGTTCATTAACAGGGGTAAAAAGACCTTATTTGCTCCTCCCGAGACGCCGATATAACCGGCGTAACCGGTATAGTTGCCGGCACTATTCTTGCTGGCCAGCATCCCCATGGAAGCCAGGGGCACATCGGATTCAATCACCATAGAACCATCGAAATTGCTGACACCTGCGAATGAGGTAAAATATATCGTCTCATAAGCTTTAATGGGTTTAGTGATTGGAGCGAGTTCAGTCCCATTCTGCCTGAAGAAACGCAGCGTGATCGTCCCATTCACATTAGAAACATTGGTGACATTAACTTGCGTCTCATATTTTGCGGGGGGTTGTGCTTGCACCGGGGGAATGGCAAAAAACAACATTGCAATGATTAATGATAAAAATAGTAATTTGCGCATTTTGTTCTCCTAAAACTAAAATCGGTTTTGATAGTCTAAGAATAAAGCACCAGGGGCATTATTTCAATAATACATACGGGTTATTTTTCCACAAAGGCTGGTTTTCGAGCGGCGAAGGACATCTCGGTGCTGCGGTTGAACATTTCAAAAAGCATAAAAATTGGTAATGTGAGCATCCTCACAATGAATGACCCCAATACAGTCATGATAGTCTTCTTTTTCCATTCAGCCATGTCTGTGCTGTTCAACCAGAACTGGATGCTGAGCATAAACGCGCCGTGTCGACCGGTGAAGCTGAAAATCTCGATATCTTCAAAGCCAAATTTTGCCAAGAAATCAGTAATCGTCTTTGGCGTAAACGTGCGATAATGCCTGGGGACTTCCCATCCAACCCAGTATTCTTTAAACCAATATCTTTCAAATGCGTTTGCATTGGGCAATATGGCGATGATCACCCCACCTGGCTTCAGTACCCGTTTAATCTCAGCCATGGTTGAATTCAGGTCGTATACGTGTTCAAGCACATCCCACAGGGTTACAACATCAAAGCTTTCAGCCGGCAGATTGGCATCTTCAACGACGCCGCAATAAACATCCAAACCAAAGCGACGTCGGGCATAGTCCACCGCGGTTTGATCCGGTTCAACGCCCTGACATTCCCAGCCTCGCTTTTGCATTTCGTTTAAAAAAATGCCCGTTGCACAACCGATATCGAGAATTTTTCCAGGGTTTTTCACCCGGCGCGCCACCTGGAGGCTGCGCTTTCTCTGTCCAAGGTAGCGATTGAACCGTGTCAGGGGGTTGCGCTCGTCTTCAATGGCTTCCAGGTAGCAAATGTATTCATCTGGATAATATTTTTCCATCTGCTGGCTGTTCAGTTTTGGGTCAATCAGGTATAACCCACAATTCTGGCATTCAAGCACATCAAAGTTGCCGGCAATTCCAAGCAATTTATCACTACCTGAAAAAAGAAGAGAAAATTGATCGTGATCACAGTTTTCGCAGCGCATGTGGGCATTGCTCTTGATCGTGTTCATGGTTTGCCTTTGATATGCTCTGAGTAAAATTGATTCAACGTGGTAGCCCTGCTCAACCAACTTTCTTGAGGGTTCCCGGATAATTCTAAAGCGGATTGACCGCAATCCGACCCAAGATCAGGATGTGCTTTCAGGTGATGGATGGCTTGAACCAGTGCTTCGGGGGAGTCTTCGATAACAATGCCACACCGATGCTTTTTAATATAATGTGGAATATCACCAACATCGGTAGCAATAATTGGCCTTCCGCAAGCCAGGTAATTTGAAAATTTTAATGGGAAGCGACCGTTATTGGCTGGATTATTCTTAAATGGAAGTAAGAGCACATCACATGCAGACAGGTAAGTTTGCATGTTCTGAAAGCTTTTCGGTCCGGTCTCGATAACCGCTGCAGAATGATTTACACCAGGCTTGACGCGGTAGTTACTGTATCCAATATGCATAAATTTAATTTGGGAATCACTGGCAGTCAATCGATTGAAAGTGTCAATAACCAGTGTCGCATCATTGGGGAAAAACGAGCCCAGATAACCGACAAAAAATTGTTTTTGGGCAAGACCCAGCGTTAACCTCGCTTGTTCAGTGGAAATGGGAGACCAGTTCTCAACGTCAAATCCATTGGGCAATAAACAAACCTTGTTTTCTGGCACGCCCAGGCTGATGGCACGTTGGGCTAAGGTTCGACAGATGACGCTTGTGCCAAGGGGCAGCTTTCGGAAATGGGTTTCATAATAATTTTCAAATGGTCTTAACAGCGCACGTATCATCAAATTGGGGCGTTCTTCGATGGACCCTTTGCTGCCAAACCAGTCTGCCCAATCCAGGAATAAGGAGACGCCTTTTTTATGCAGCGTTAATGCCGGATAAATAACCGTTGGGCGGGATTCAAAACCGTGCACCAGGTCAAAATTCAATGAGCGGATTGCTTTGATGCGCGCACTTAAGTTTCCTAAATCCCACCCTGCCCGAGTTGGACCGTTAATTCGATCTGAAACCTCGATTATCTTAAGCCCATCCTGGACATGGATTTTTGTCTCTGCACGTAACTGAACTGCGGAAGCCAGGATAGTCATTTCATGCCCCAGTTTTGTTAACGCTCGTGCCAGTTCATGAGCGCGTAAGTAGGTGCCCCGACCGACCTGATTAAATACAATGAATAGGATTTTCAAACCGACGCCTTTAATTCAGTTCTGACATGCATCACAACGTATAAGAAATAACCCATCAACAAGAATAAATCAACAGCGATGCTCATCCAGATTAAACCCGTTACGGCCCATTTCGCTATCAGGAGTACGCCTAGGATCAGCTTTAACAGGATCGAAATCATTTGCGGGAGCAAAAGTTTCCGCTCCCAGCCGACGGAAAACAGGTACACCCTGTTAAATTGGTTCACGGTCCTGATCAATAATAAGGGGCTGGCTAAGAGCAATAGATTTATCGCTGACAGATAATTTTTGCCCAGTATTTCTTGAATCCAGTTTAATCTGAACAATCCGACCCCAAGCCACAGCGCCAAACCCACCAATATAAAACCGACCAGCAATTTTAACAAGCGCTGAGGAAATTTCTCAATCGCGTTTCTATAAATATTTAAGGTACTGGGAAGCACCAAATAAACGATTGCTAATGGAACGGTCATAATCATGTTGATCAGGTTGATGGCAATGGCAAAGTCGCCGATTAACTTAGGGTCGCCATTAATCCAGGTAATCAAATTCAAGTCCAGTTGTGTGAATACTAAATTGAACAATTCTGAGGTGTTGAACACCAGGGAATACCGCAGAACCCTGGCAATTTCCGGGATTTGGTCTCTTCTCAGGATGGGTCGGGCTTGCGCAAGGGCGAAGATCAGGATGATAAAGGTGCTGATCAGCCGAAAGAGGCTGATCAATAGGATCGATTTTGATTGTAAGATGATGATCAGTCCCAGGGAAAGAAGACGCAAGGCTCTGGATAAGATCAACAATATCGAGGTGGTTTGTGCTCTTTCGTTAGCCAACAGGTCGGCAAGCATTAAATTGAACACCGAATCCAACCAGATATCGATGATAATGATCGCCAGCAAGCCCTTCTGGTAGATTTCGGGTTGGACCAAGGGCATGATCAACCAGATGCTCAACCCCCAAAGAACGCCAACGATCAATTTATAGTAAACGATGTTTCCCGTCAGGACTTTCGGCTCTTGGGCGCCTGGAATCGTTCTGACCAGCCACTCATGCAACCCAAGCGTGATTACAAAGGAAAGCATGGTAACAGTGGCGTAGTTAGCGGCAATTAACCCGTATTCTTGGGGATTCAACCACCAGATGCTGCCTAATGTGTACACAACCATTAACGATTGAGAGATCGTCACAGCCGAAATATAAGAAAAGATGGACCGGGCGAGTTTGGAGTTCAGAAAGTTCATCATCATAGAACTGTTTTCCAAAACAAATTAATTGAAAAAGGTCGCCCAAAGACGGATAGATGCTTTTTGGTTATGTGGAACCAGCGGGTGTAATAAGCGTATTCAGGAATGGTCCATAAATCCTTGGCGGTTGAAATTTTTTCAAAATCTGTTTCCTCTTTGATCCCATTGATTTTTCCGGTGAGGTAATTGATGATCGGGTGCACCCACAGATGATCCTGGAACAAGAGTGCATCCACACAGTGCAAGCAGCAGGCATGGCTCTTTAATAACCGTTGAAGGTCGTCCACGATATTTTTGATGGCTTTTTCGTCCGTGGAAAAATGTTCCATTGCTGAGATACTGTACACAAAATCAAAATATTGTTCCGGGAGTTCGGTGGAGAAATTCCCGATATAATCTCTGACCAGCTTAAATCCCTGGGCTTTAGCCGCTCTCTTGGGTCCGTGTCCCTGCCCTTCGATCTTGTCCAGGTTCCAGAACTCGTAATCATCTTTCAGGCAGTCAATGATACGCGAATCACCACCGCCCAACTCTAATATTTTTGCCCCTTTTGGAATGTTTTCCAATATGAACGTGTAAACAAAAAGGTCCTGATACACTTTTAAATCACAGGTAGCTAAGGTTTGTCGCCGATATGTGGGCAGCAAGCGAAAATTTTGGAAATGACTTGATTTTGAGAAGGTAAATTCATGAAAGTTCTCAGGCTCAAGTTGATTTGGCGCTTTTTCTACCACGGAAGTCAAATACGGCGCTCTGGAAAAAATATGCCCCACAATTCCATCGAAATCCCTATGAATTTTTTGAATGTGCTTACGAAATTTGCTCGCCATTGTTTCCTTTTTTTGAGAAATATCCTTGTTTATCAGCGATCACCTGTTATTGATGTTACCTTCAGCGCGAACAGGCTTCTTGAAAACAAAGGCAATAACACCCCGCAGATATGCCAGCAAGGACTTGTACCCATTGGAAAAGAGGAGTTGAGCACTCAACTTCAGGGTGTGGGCAAATCGCCAGGGTAGGATAAAAAACCATTGCCATAGTTTTGCGTGTTTATGGAAATATCGACAGCTTGAGTATCCCATCCAATAATAGAAATGAGCCCTGTTCTCTGATGCGGTCGAAGCGCCAACATGATGCAGCAGTTTCGCTTGCGGAATTAGCCAGGCTGCCAGGCCCATATTTTTTGCCCGCATGAAAAAATCCAGGTCTTCATAGTACAGGAAGAACCCTTCATCAAAAAAGCCGATTTTGTCGAACACCTGGTGATGAATCAGCAGGGCACACCCGGTCAGAAAATCGCGCTCGACAGGTCGCCCCGGCAAGGTTTTTTTGCGCGAATGTCCGTCTATCGGCGCACAGAGAATCGGATTGATTTTTCCGCCAGCAGACCAGAGGCGCTCGGGTGAATTTGCATAATAAACAGCAGGGGCGGCAATGTCTGCTTGTAAGCTCTGAGCAGCCTTGACCAGCATGTCCAGCATTTGGGGCTGGCTGAGGGTGTCGTTGTTGACCATGAACACATAGTCCGCACCCTGCGCCAGGGCGTATTTGATCCCCGTGTTAAAGCCTCCAGCAAATCCCAGATTTTGAGGATTTTGAATCAGTGTATCAGCCGGAATCTGCTGCAAGATTTCTATCGATTGGTCTGTTGAACCATTGTCAACGATGAGCAATGAAAAGGGCGTGATATTATTTTCGCGCAGGCTGTGGACGCATGCCCGTGTTAAACCGGCTTGATTCCAATTGACCGTCACAACCCAAACATTGGGGGTAGCCTCTGAGAGCTGGTTATGCGCCTTCAGCATCCTGAACACCTTGGTTGTCTTTTTGAGAGAGGGCAGCCTTTTTTGTTATGAGGACGTGGTGAGAGACAAAAAACAATAACAATAATTCTCGAATGAACATCATGTTGCGGATGGCATTGAATAAACCTGCTGCCCTGCCCTGATATCCATAAGCTCGAATATCGGGGGGATGGATTTCGATCTCATCAGCAGCAAAAACTTTGCGCAGGGAACGTTTCAGCTCGCACCAGGACAACAAATATGTGCTCTCATAATCGGCATCACAACGCCAATTGACAAATTTTGGAATGAGCGCCCGCGGCAAAAAGCCTAAAAATCTTAATCCAGTGTGGGGTTCGGGTGCAAAAATATCGTAACGATTTCTGGAATCCCCGGCAAATACGCCTCGGTCAACTAGGCATCTTCTGACTTCGCTCATAACTGCGGGCAGGTCTGAAAGATGTTCAATCACGTTGATCGACTGGATGTAATCAAAGCAAGCGCTTTTTAATGGTAATGATTCGCCGTGGGCACAGATGAGATGAAGTTCGCCCTGGTTGATTTCTTCAGCCAGGCTTTTTCTTGCCAGGAGGAGCTGCCCAAAATGAGCATCAACTCCTATCGTAAGCTTAAAATTGCGCTTAAGGCTGCCCAATGCCGAACCTGAGCCGCAACCTAAATCCAGAACATGCCCCCAATTTAGCACCTTTGCATCCTGAAGAAATGCAGCCGTCATTGCTTCGGTGCGTATGTTTTCTGAACAATAATAATCTTTAATCTTCTGGTCAATGCGTTTGGGCAATCTTTTGGTAACCAGCACTAATGTTAACAATTCCTGATAGGTTAACTGTTGAAATTTCTGAATCGCCTCTTCGATGTTGGGCTCAAAGGGTTCTGGTCGGCACCGAAAATCATGGATACCGTGAATGATCGGGTATATTTGCTGACAAACTTCACAGCTCCAGTGATCAGGACTTGCGACCAGCTCACCGGAACATTGGGGACAAATGAGAATTGAAGAGAGATTCATTGCGTGATTTAGAATCAGTACCAGATTACAAGAGATAATTATCTAACCAGAATTGGTCATTATGAAATGAACTTATCACCATCGGAGGTGTAAAAACGCCTATCTTAACCCTTTGTTTGCGTGTAGTGACGGTCATGAGCGCTCCCCGATTACAACAGACACCATCGGCGTCCAGGATTGGGCAATCATACGCTGAATTTGCTCCTGGGTTTGTGGCGACACTTTGATCTGCGCCATAATTCCATCAGCCAGGTCAGCTGCATCCCCGGCTCGGACCACCCGGCAGCGTTCCGGCAGGCTATCAATTATCACGTCCGTGATCACATCCGTCACCACAACCGGCAGGCCAAACCCCAGCGCCGTCTTCAGGGCAGCGCTTTGTGTGCCGTCAATATACGGTGCGACAAACAGGTCAGCCGCCTTAAAGAAACCCGCGACCTCATCATCCGGTATGTACCGGTCATACACATGAACACAGTCGGTTAATCCCAAACTCTGGATCTGAGACAGGTACTTCGCCTTATCCTCCCAAAACTCACCGACGATCAACAGCTGCGCGGCATTACCTTGGTCAGCAATCACCTTTAGCGCATCGATCAACACACCCAGGCCCTTATAAGGGCGCACAATCCCAAAATAAAGGATTACCACCTGGTTATCCGGCAAATCCATCTGCTGTCGCAGGGCTTCTCGAGATAAACGTGTGGGTTTGAAGGAATGATCGATCGGCAAAGGGGCGATATCGATTTTTCCCGCCTCGGGCAATAAACCCAATAGGCGTCCTTTTTCTTTTTCGGTCATAATAATATAACGGTCTGCCTTTTCCAGTGCGCGGCGTGCCAACCAGCGGTCAAAAGCACGCTTTTCGTGGGGTAAGGTGTTGTGGATCAGCATGGCTGCAGGGATGCCGCGACGTTTGAGGCGGGTGATAAGAAAACGAAATGCCGGTCCCCAGATCGTCACCCACCAGGGAATGATCACCTGCTGGGGTTGGAAGTCCGCCAAGGCTTTCACCGCCCTGTGCCAGGATAGGGGATTCAGCGGAGTTAACAAGTATTCCGCATCCACACGTTCGCGCCCCGGGCTGTAATCTCTATCGCTCTCACCCGGATAGAGCCAGGCGGGGTATTGCTTTTTAAAAGAAATCACCTGCAGCTCGTGCCCAGCTTCGATCAATTTCTTGGCCAGCAGGGTGGTGAAGTGCGCGATCCCGCCGCGGTAAGGCGTGACAGGACCAACCATACCGATCTTCACAGCAGCTCCCCTTCTTGTGCAGTGCAATTTTCAGTTATGTGATGGTTTAGATAGGCAAGGTTAATCATCAGTACAATTATTATAGCTGTTTTTGTTGATCGGGTTGCTGTTCTGTCTTTATCCCAAGCTTTTCTCAAGCCGGACAGGTGCTCAAAGCTGGTCGGTTACCCGGATTGCTGGTAAAAAAACCAGGGTATTATTGCGAGCGCGCTGTCTCGGCAATGGGTTTGGTGGGCAGCCCAGAAGAGCATCGAAATTGAGGCTTTCATCGGACCAATTCAAAGATCTGAATCGTCGGACCCCCGAATCGGTCTTCAACGTCCAGCTTTAAACATTTTTTCACATAAAAAAGGATGTCATCGGATCTTTCCAGCAAATTTTTTGCCGGGGGTGTTGGTTCAACTTCGAAGATCAAACGATTATTTTCCCTGATGCTGTTGTAAAAAGTAATCCAATCTGCATAGCGTTCCGGTTCGGCAAAAAACCGATCGTACATATATGAAGAGAGAATAACGTAATCATATTGATTGTTGTTTTCGAGCTCGTCTTTTGAGATCTCAATTGGGTGGCCGGGCAAGAAGGGGGAATAGCCTTCATAGAGACTGTTCTCGGGTGTAATGCCCCTTTGCTCAGCGTAATTCAAAGCAATTAATCGGGTGTCTGTAAACCTCATCATGGTTGGAATGTGTAAAGTGACAATAAATTGTGCAATCAGGAATACCACAATACAGAGGGGCACCAGGTACTTCACAATCACATTTTTCTTGCGAAATTCCCAAAGGAAATTCATACCCATTCCTGTGAGGAACAGGGGCGTAATGTACATGGGTAAAGCCCATCGTTCCCAGTGCAGAGAAAGAACGCTGAGCGCAATCCAATAAATCGCTCCATAAAAAAGAAAGATGTGAGATTTTTCCCTGTTTTTAATCAGGGCATATATACCGCTGCTAATAAAAAGGATGGATAATAGATTGGTCCATGAACAAAATGAGCGCAGGTAAAAATACAGGTTGCCGCCCCAGCCCAAATTATCTGCGCCGAGATGGGTGGTTCGGGACTCGCGCAACAAAGCTTCTATGACCTGTTGATATTCAATAAAAATAAAAGGCGCCACGATGAATAATGCGATGATGAAAAGAAAAGAAAATTTCAATATCTCCTGGACTAAAGACCACCATTTAATTTTTTTAAAGGGTTCAGGATTTTGAAAATGGTTAAGGATGATCCCGGTCCACACAATTAGCATCGTAAGCAGTCCAGGATATTTTTCCGCTGTCGTAATTGCCGCAAACAGGGTGGCTAAAAAGATTGAAATTTTTTCGCCTCGCTTCAGATAGCGTACAGTAAAGTAGATCACCAACAGGGTAAACAGGGTGACCGGCACGTCCGGCGTAATATAAAGGGAGTGTAAAACATATGATGGGAACAGAGTAAAAACAAGTGCTGCGAATAATCCAAATTTATTGCGAAATTCGTTCCCAATTTTATATGCGATGACCGGAATCATTGCCCCCATTATGGAAATCAGAAAGCGCGCATAGGCATAGAAATTTAAATAATACTTTGGAAAGGCGGCGCCCAAATGTTCTCCAAAGCGGATAAAGCTCAAAATATTTAAATAAAGAAAATTCAGCAGGTATAAAATCTGGTTGGGACGGTTAAAATTTCCGGGATTTAACGTCCTTTCCAAGGTCATATGGACAACACGGTCGATAATTACTGATTCATCGGGATGAGTTAACAATGGGAAACCATGTTTGACACCAATTCGTCTGATTAGCAATGAACATAAAAACAGCGATACCAATATCATGATCTCTTTTATTATATGTTTTTTGAATATATTCGCTAATCGCTTCTTGATCATGGTTGAATGCTTTTAAATTGCTCACTGAAAATTATTAACCGGAAAAACAGGTTCTCAAGATTTATATTTGCTTTGATCATATAAGGCTGATTAGAATTTTACCACCGACAAACATCACTCAATGGGAAGTTTGTATATATAGACCCCTCCATCCTCATACACCTCCTCCACGCCCGGGCACGCCTCCAGACCTTCGGGCTGCAGGTTCCCAACCCCTTTTCGCAAGTAAACCCAATTCAGCCCGGCTTCCCCAACCAGGTTCCAAAAGTCATCCGAGCAGGTGCTCACCTGGCTGGCAGCTTCTCCCCAGCTACGCACTTCTCCTATCCAGTCTTTATCCGGTGAAAAGCCATAGAAGATCGTGGGAACCAGCGACCAGCGCCCCGTATACGGTAGCAGCCAGCCGCCACCATCCACGCCACGGTAAACACCTTCCTGCCAATAGGTGGTGTTGATAAAAAAGCGCGCCTCAGGCGGTGTGTTTTCTGTGATCCAATCCAGGGCAGCCATGTCCGCTTCAGTAACCAGGACGGTCGTGGGATTAGCCACATCCTGCGCGTCCGAAATTCCCCACGCACACCAACCCAGAACCAGCAGCACCAGCAGGAGCGTACCCACCCAGCGCTGCTTCAGCAGCCGTCCTGCCTGGCGTGTGCACCACCAGAACAACCCCCCTGCCAGCAGCGTGATCGGGATGAACAGCACAATCGCAAAGTGATCCGACCTGAAGGGGCTCAGCGTCAACCCCCAGGGTAGCGCCATCAACGCCAGTGTCAGGCTCCACAACCCGAAACTCAGCGTATGGCGTTTGCACAAAGCAAATAGCAAACCCAGTCCAGCCGGCAGCAACAACCAATGATTGCTGGTGGGTCCCAAAAGCTTCCAGATGTAATCCACATTGCCGCCGGTAAAGATTGTCTCGATGCTTTCGGGCCACCGGGCATCAATTCCCGGGTTGCTGAGAGAATACTGCGCTACACGCCACAACCAGGGCGCAGCCAGTAGTACACCAGCCAGGGCGCTGTTCAGCGCTGCGGATGCGCCGACCCACACCTTTGGTAAATGCCGCAGACTGAGCAGCAGGGTTCCCAGCGCCAGCAGGACGATAAACACAGCCAGCAGCAGGGCAGCAAAATAATGGGTCAGCAGCAGACCTGCCGTCAGGAGGGCCATGGACAGCGCACTGACCCAGCGTTGTTTTCCGCGCACCAGGTTGATGGCTTGCCCCATTGCCAGCGGCAGCAGGACCAACCCGGTCAGGAGCGTATAGCGCCCCCAACTGAGGTAATAAGCTGGCATACGGGTGGCGAAACTTACCAGCAGCGCCGCAGCCAGGGCTGGACGCCAGTTACGCCACAGGGTTTTTCCCAGGGCGTACACGGATAATCCGACCGCAGCATTCAGCACCTGACCCAGGATGAGCATCGCCTGCCCGATGGGCAGGTTGCTGAGGGCGGTGAACAGTGCGGTCACGGCATGGTTGCCAAAATGGTAGTAAAAAGGCATCGGCAGGTAAGGCATGAGGTCCTGAGGCACCCCGCCACTTTCAAGGATCGTTTTGATGATTAAAAAATGATGCTGTGAGTCGACCCAGTTCGGCAGCAGCAGGTCCCGCGCCTGGTACAACCGCCAGGCAAGGACCGAGCCGAACACAGCCAGCCCAATCACCAGGTGGAGACGGTAGCGGCGCGGTAACCAAAAGCCATGCCGGATCAGCCCGTCCACCACCAGGAGCAGGCAAGCAAGCAATAAGATAACGATCAGGGCAATTGAAAACCGCAGGCCGGTCACAAAACCTGCCAACGCCAGCAGGGGGATCATCGCCAGGCTGATGCCCACAGCCTGGACAAAGCTGAGAATCGGGTCCTCTTGCCGCTCACCCAGCCAGGCCCACCAGACCATTCCGGGCAAAAGCAAGCAAACACACGCCAGGATGCTCACAGGCGTATCACCCCCTCAGTATCGACATCGGTCAACATCTGCTGAACGCTGATTCCCAGGGCAGGGTGGACCAGATCGGGGGCAATTTCGTTGAGCGGCACCAGCACAAAGGCTCGCCCGACCATGCGCGGATGAGGGATTTGCAAATTTGGGCTTGTTATCATCCGGTCACCATAAAACAAAATATCCAGGTCAATCACCCGCGGACCGTTCAGGATCAGTTTCACGCGCCCCATTTTCCGCTCGATGCGCTGTAAGAAGCGCAGAAGAGAACGGGGTCCCAGGCGCGTGTTGACCTCAATTACCTGGTTGAAGAAGTCGGGTTGATTTGTATATCCCCAGGGCGGGGTTATGTACACCGATGATTCTCGCGTGATGATGGCTTTACGGCTTAACCAGTTTTTTGCGGTTTGAAGATTCAAAGCACGGTCGCCGATATTGGTGCCCAGGGCAATATACACCGGTTGTGGTTTTCGCATTAGGCCTCAAGGATATTCAGGAAGTCCGCCAGCAGGCCATAGGCGGTGGTTTCAGGCCCGGGATCAATCTCCAGGATGCCCAACCCTGGCAGCACATCTAACTTGAACTCGCAAAAAGAACTGGTGCCAGTGACGCTGTACAGGGGGGATTCGGGGCTCACCCGCTGCGGAGCCACCCGCGCCACCAGGCCATCCGGGCTGGTTTGCGCAGAACAAACCAGTTTCCAGCGTTCGCCGGCTGATTTAGCCTCTGCCACCATTTGCGGTGTGATGCCACGGATGCCGGTGCGGTCGACCGCCTGGGGGGTGAGGGGAATCCCCATCAATACGGTCACCAGTGCGGCAACCTTAATAGCGGCATCCCAGCCATCCACGTCATTGCTGGGATCGGTTTCCGTGATGCCGATCGAGCGGCCGTATTCCAGGGCTTCTTCCAGGGACGCGCCTGCCTCCATCATACCGAGCAAAAGGTTGGTGCAGGAATTAAGGATGCCCTCAAACCCTAGCAGGTTTGCACCCAACAATGGCTGGCGAAACAGGCTAAAGATCGGTGCGCCGTCCATGACGGCTGATTCAAACAGGAAACGCACGCCCTGTTGTTCCGCCAGTGAGGTCAGCGCTTGATAGCCGTGCACGACCGGACCCTTATTGGCTGTGACCACGTGCATGCCCGCTTTTAGCGCTTTTCTGATGTGGTCCAGGGCAGGCTGCCCGGTGTGAGGGTTGACCGGTGTGGTTTCGAACATAAAATCCGCCGGGCAGGCGCTGATAAAGGTCCGGGATTCAGTGGGCGTATCAACAGCACTCAAGCGGGTCAATGTCTGCCCCGTCACAGCCAGCTCAAGGGCGGCTTGCAGGTCAAGACCCTCCGGGTTGATGGCTGCACCGTGAGACCCGGTAATAATCCCTGTGACCAGGGCGGTCACTCCGTACCTTGAAGACAACTCCTCGGCTTTATCGAGCAGCAGGCGGGCAAAAGACCTGCCAACATTGCCAAATCCGACCAGGCATAAACGGTGAACCTTGGGCATGTTTCGCTCCTTTGTGAATAATGTTCAATCAACCTAATTTAACCACAGAATTGGAAAATTAACCAATAACAAGAGATGCTGAGCGGGTCCTGTGTTCATTGCGAATGGTGAACCCAACTTCGCACAGTACTCCCTGTGCCCTGCAAGGGTATCGAGTCGTGTCTTCCCCGGTCACATGTAGGGGCGGACCTCCGTGTCCGCCCAGGGCAGGTACAGAGACCTGCCCCTACAGTCGGTGTGATTATCGATTTCGGGTGCATCACCAATTGGCAATTCAATAACCCTATGAAAATATTCGGCATAACCTGGAAATTCTTCACACACCCGCACCACCATCTCTCCGGCAGGGTAGGGATAGATTTCACCATTAATGTCATTGCGAACGAAGTGAAGCAATCTCAGGGGTGCAGCACTTGAGATCGCTTCGCCAGCTCGCGATGACAGGGGTGTGGGGCTCACGATAATAGTAGGAAGGTATTGTCATTGCGAACGCAGTGAAGCAATCTCTGGAGCGCAGCACTTGAGATCGCTTCGTAAACTCGCGATGACAGGGGTAAAGGTGGATTTCAGCATTATTGTCATTGCGAACGTAGTGAAGCAATCTCAGGGGTGTGAAAGATGAGATCGCTTCGCAAGCTCGCGATGACAGGGGTGTGGGGCTCACGATAATAGTAGGAAGGTATTGTCATTGCGAACGCAGTGAAGCAATCTCGGGGGTGTGAGAGATGAGATCGCTTCGCAAGCTCGCGATGACAGGGGTGGGGGGCTCGCGATGACAGGGGTAAAGGTGGATTTCAGCATTATTGTCATTGCGAACGTAGTGAAGCAATCTCAGGGGTGTGAAAGATGAGATCGCTTCGCAAGCTCGCGATGACAGTAGGAAGGTATTGTCATTGCGAACGCAGTGAAGCAATCTCGGGGGTGTGAGAGATGAGATCGCTTCGCAAGCTCGCGATGACAGGGGTGGGGGGCTCGCGATAATAGTAGGAAGGTATTGTCATTGCGAACGAAGTGAAGCAATCTCAGGGGTGTGGGGTTGGAGATCGCTTCGCAAGCTCGCGATGACAGGGGTGTGGGGCTCGCGATGACAGTAGGAAGGTATTGTCATTGCGAACGAAGTGAAGCAATCTCAGGGGTGTGGGGTTGGAGATCGCTTCGCAAGCTCGCGATGATAAATTCGCTTCGTTTGGTGGCGCTTCGCAGTCGCAGCTTGCGATGACAGACATTGTCACGTAGTTCTCTGGTGTGAACACGCGGTGACCTAAGGTTTTCTACCAGTGACCCCTGCCTGATGTATCATTCGCAGTGAGTTTAATTTGCCGGTCATCCGTAGAGGCAATCCTTCGCGTAGCACTTCCTGTGCCCTACAAGGGTATCGAGCTGTGTCCACCCCGGTCACCCGTAGGGGCAACCCTCCGAGGTTGCCCTAGGCGGACACGGCTCAAAGAGTGCTTCGCGAAAGTCCGCCCCTACGATGCGATGTGTCTCTCTTCGGTCTTCCACCCCCGGTTTACCCAATGCTCATTCACTATTCACTATACGAAGGCAAACTTCGTGTTCTTTGTGCCTTTTGTGGTTCAAAACAGGGTTAACCACCGGAATAATTGACCGGCATCAAAAAACCCACTTATAAAGTGGGTTTTTAGTTTAACACCGGGTCAGCCGCTTACGTCCACGATGCTGATCAAACGAAATCCGGCAAGGGACGCTCAATCAGCATCTTTCGCACGGCGGGGGTCAATCTTCGTGTTCAACCTCCAGCAAGAAGTATTCCCCGGCACAGTTTTTGAAGAATTCAACCTCGACAAAGTCACCAACCTTAATCCCCCGCTCGATTTCAGATTTCGGCAGGAGGTTAAAGCGAATGCCATTAATCACCCAATAATCGGAATGGATTTCGTCCACAAAGCCAACCATTTCATCACCATCGCCGCCGTGATGGCCATAGCCGTAGCCAGCATCAGAACTGTTGTAATCATCTTCGTGTTCAACCTCCAGCAGGATGTATTCGCCAGCCTGATTGCGCCCAAACTCCACCTCAACAAAGTCGCCGACTTTGATGCCCTCTTCAATCTTCGAATTTGGCCGCACTTCAAAACGGATGCCGTTGACGATCCAGTAATCGGTGTGGATTTCGTCAACCACGCCGTAGATTTCGCTGTCGTCAAATTCAACCTCCAGCAGGATGTACTCACCAGCCTGGTTGCGCCCAAATTCCACCTCGACAAAGTCGCCGACCTTGATGCCCTTTTCAATCTTCGAATTTGGCAGCACTTCAAAACGGATGCCGTTGACGATCCAGTAATCGGTGTGGATTTCCTCAACCACGCCGATGATTTCGCTATCGGCAAACTCAACCTCCAGCAAATAGTTTTCGCCAGATGCGTTGCGCACAAATTCTACCTCGACAAAGTCGCCGACTTTGATGCCCTTTTCAATCTTCGATTTCGGCAAAAGCTCGAAGCGCAGACCGTCAATCACCCAGTATTCGGTGTGAATTTCATCGACGGTGCCGTAATACTCGTCATCATCTAACGCGAATTCGACCTCTCGCAAGATATATTCATCCCTGTTATTGCGCACAAATTCCACCTCAACGAAATCGCCCACCTCGATGCCGGGTTCGATCCTGGCCGTGGCTGAGACTTCGAAACGAATTCCGTTGACCACCCAGTAATCGGGTTGAATTTCGTTGACGATGCCCAAAAATTCGCCCTTCCCGTTCAGGTTGAAAGCCCGCCCATCGCCATCGTGTTCAATCTTCCGGGCGTAAATGCTGCCCAGGGCGTCCACCCAACCTTTCACTTCCACCTGTTGACCAACATCAATCCCCATTTCAACTTTCGTTGACGCGGTGATGATCACCTCAAGCCCGGAAACGACCCACAGATTCGGGTCGATTGCGTCAACCGTGCCGACAAATTCAATCTTCCCATGGTAGGCGCCGGCTGATTTTGAAAACAGGGTCGCTTCTTCGAGCCGCTCCCTTCGTTGGGTCTGCACACGGTTAGAGAGAGTCTCCAGGTCAGCGGTGTATTTCCCCAGGGAAGCCCTGATGGCACGACCCAACTGGGAATCGGCTGCCAGGCTGTTGCTGCGAATGCCTTCCAGCCCGGCCAGCGCTTCTAAGATGCAGGTTTCATAAGCCTGCACGGGGGCTTCTAAATCGTCCAGGCGTTCTGCCGTGATTAACGCTTCAATTTCATCCAGTCGGTTTTGGGCGTAAGCCAGGTTGAGCTCTACCTTTTTGAAATCCTGCCGGGTCAGTTGAAGTCGGGTTCGCTCCCACCCGGTTTTAACCCCGTACAATGGATCGCCGGGCAGCGCGCTCGAAGCCGCCACCGCGGTGACTCCCAACCCGCCCAGCAGGAAGACCAGTAAAACAGCGGCCAGTGTAAAAGCCAGTGAAAATTTTTTAAAGAAAGGTTGCATTTCTTTGAACTCCTTTTTTCGTCTCGTTTTTGTTGTTTGTTCGGTTGTCATGGCTTGCAGGCACCTTCCCGCAGCGATTAAATACCGGGCTTTCGTCCGGTCGGCGTTATCCGGATTGCGCTGTGGCACCTGGCCGATTTCAGCCAGCAAGCCTTCCAGCTCGGCATCGGTCATCGGGTGGTCGTTGTTTTTTTTATGCATGGTTCACATCCATTGTGGGCTAAAGGATTTTCGTAATTTTTTAAGGGCGCGATATTGCAAAGCCCGGCTGGCTTCAACCGATTTACCCAAAACATCGGCTACCGCTTCGTAGGGCCATTTTTCCATCACCCGCAGCTCAATCACCAACCGCTGATCTTCCGGCAATGCCAGCAGCGCTTGACGCAGGCGAGCCTGGTTTTCCTTTTCAAAGAGGCGATTTTCTGGGTTCGCATTGTGCGCCGGCAGGGGCTGGGCTTCCAGGTCGGCTTGTGGTTTTTCCTGGCGGTAATGATCCACAACCCAGTTGTGTGCAACCCGGTAAAGGTACGCCCTGATATTGCCGGTCAGCGGCTTACCCGTGGCCACCCGCTCCAAAAAGCGGGTGAACACATCAGCGACGCAATCTTCCGCCAGGTTTGCTTCGCCTAAAGAGCGGAAGGCGTACCGATAGATTGAATCGCTGTGATCATCGTATAAAGCAATCAAAGTTTCCTCATCAAAAATATGGGGTGCCTGGCTTTGAACATCCATAAAGCGTCCTCTTCTAACCTGTATAACGTAAAATGCGCCAAAACATGACGGTTTTAAGGTGAACATCCCTGTCTGTGGCGCAGGGTCAGCCTAATTATCTTAGGTTTTACGCAGATTGCAATCAATCCCCGGCGGGGTAGAGGTGGATTTGGCCATTAATGTCATTGCGAACGCAGTGAAGCAATCTCAGGAGCGCAGCACTTGAGATCGCTTCGTAAACTCGCGATGACAGGGGTGTGGGGCTCGCGATGACAGTTAGGAAGGTATTGTCATTGCGAACGCAGTGAAGCAATCTTAGGAACGTGGTGTTGGAGATCGCTTCGTAAGCTCGCGATGACAGGGGCAAGGGTGGATTTCACCATTATTGTCATTGCGAACGCAGTGAAGCAATCTCAGGAGCGCAGCACTTGAGATCGCTTCGTAAGCTCGCGATGACAGGGGTGGGGGGCTCGCGATGACAGTAGGAAGGTATTGTCATTGCGAACGCAGTGAAGCAATCTCGGGGGTGTGAGAGATGAGATCGCTTCGCAAACTCGCGATGACAGGAGTGGGGGGCTCGCGATGACAGTAGGAAGGTATTGTCATTGCGAACGAAGTGAAGCAATCTCGGGGATGTGAGAGATGAGATCGCTTCGTAAGCTCGCGATGACAGGGGTGGGGGGCTCGCGATGACAGTAGGAAGGTATTGTCATTGCGAACGAAGTGAAGCAATCTCGGGGGTGTGAGAGATGAGATCGCTTCGTAAGCTCGCGATGACAGGGGCAAGGGTGGATTTCAGCATTATTGTCATTGCGAACGCAGTGAAGCAATCTCAGGAACGTGGTGTTGGAGATCGCTTCGTAAACTCGCGATGACAGGGGTGTGGGGCTCGCGATGACAGTTAGGAAGGTATTGTCATTGCGAACGCAGTGAAGCAATCTCAGGAACGTGGTGTTGGAGATCGCTTCGCAAGCTCGCGATGACAGGGGCAAAGGTGGATTTCAGCATTATTGTCATTGCGAACGCAGTGAAGCAATCTCGGGGGTGTGGAGTTGGAGATCGCTTCGTAAACTCGCGATGACAGGGGTGGGGGGCTCGCGATGACAGTAGGAAGGTATTGTCATTGCGAACGCAGTGAAGCAATCTCAGGAACGTGGTGTTGGAGATCGCTTCGCAAGCTCGCGATGACAGGGGCAAGGGTGGATTTCAGCATTATTGTCATTGCGAACGCAGTGAAGCAATCTTAGGAACGTGGTGTTGGAGATCGCTTCGCAAGCTCGCAATGACAGGGGCAAGGGTGGATTTCACCATTATTGTCATTGCGAACGCAGTGAAGCAATCTCAGGGGTGTGGCACTTGAGATCGCTTCGCAAGCTCGCGATGACAGGGGTAGAGGTGGATTTCAGCATTAATGTCGTTGCGAACGCAGTGAAGCAATCTCAGGAACGTGGTGTTGGAGATCGCTTCGCAAGCTCGCGATGACAGGGGTGGGGAGCTCGCGATGATAGTAGGAAGGTATTGTCATTGCGAACGCAGTGAAGCAATCTCAGGAGTGCGGCACTTGAGATCGCTTCGCAAGCTCGCGATGACAGGGGTAAAGGTGGATTTCATCATTAATGTCATTGCGAACGCAGTGAAGCAGTCTCAGGGGTGCGGCACTTGAGATCGCTTCGCAAGCTCGCGATGACAAATTCGTGTCGCTTGGTGGCGCTTCGCAGTCGCAGCTTGTGATGACAGACATTGTCACGCAGTTCTCCGGCGCGAACACGCGATGACCTAAGGTTTACTACCCGTGACCCCTGTTTGATGCATCATTCGAAGTGCGTTTAATTTGCCGGTCACCCGTAGGGGCAACCCTTCGCGTAGCACTCCCTGTGTCTTCCAAGGGTATCGAGTCGTGTCTCCCCGGTCACATGTACGGGCGGACCTTCGCGAAGCACTCCCCGTGCCCTGCAAGGGTATTGAGCCGTGTCCGCCCAGGGCAGGTCCAGAGACCTACCCCTACAGTCGGTGTGATTATCGATTTAGGGTGCATTGCCAATGTGCAACTCAATAACCCCCATGAAAATATTCGGCATGACTGTAATATCATTTGACATTTCCTCACACATCTGCACCACCAACTCCCCGGTTGGGTTAAGGTGGATTTCACCATTGATACCCTCACCGAAAGGGGGGATGCGCCCCTGGGCGACGATGGAGATGAAACTATTCAGAAAGGAAGCAGTCTCAATGGGTTGAACAAGGTCATTTTCTTCCGGAATGCTGTGCTGCAATCTGCTTTGCTTGATAAATTTATAACCATATACAAAAACGAGCCGTGCTTTCAAATATAAATCATTTCATTAAAATAGGAAGTATAAGAGAAACAAATGTTGAAATTAATGAAATATATAAAGAAAATATTGCAAACGAAAAAGCACCTGTTTGTTGGATAGAACTCTCGACCCTGCCCCATTGGGTTTGAAGATGTGTGATTTTTGTGGCGAGTCTTATGGTATCCAAACAGGATGAAAGGATATTACCCATATTGTTGTCAGGTGCAAGCATTATTATTTTTTGAAGTTCTTCGACGACATTCGTTATTTCTTTTTCAAGCTTGCCTACTTCAAATGATAATGTTTTTATCATTTTGTATGCTTTTATAGGTCTATAAATACAAATATCACTAACTTGTTTCTGAATATCACGTAATTGATTTTGCAGTTGAAGTGCCCATTTTAATGATTGTTGGGTTCTTACTTGCAATACTTCCCAAATTAAATTTTCTTTATCACTCGATATCATAATTAACTCCCAATTCAAGTCTTTTTCCTCAGCTGGAAACCATATTTACCTTCAATGATTATCAAGCGGAGCAATGCGTAGTTACACTTAATTTTGATGGTGCAGTGTCCAGTAACAAGAGATCTTTACTGCAAGATTTATTTATAAATAACCATTAAGCCCATAATGAAAGTATTGCACCAAAAATCATTATGATTCAATGGGAAGGTCTTCAACTTACTAATTATTTTTTCTTAATCATAGATTTAATCTCACTGGACATGATGATTTTTCTATTCTTTAATTAGATTCAAGTTGCATTACGACAACAGCATAAATAACAATAAACGAGGTTGACATTATTTTATGACAAAGTTTGATTAGATAATGAAATTATTGTAGAAATAATATGGTTGCAACGTTTTGTCTTATGAGAAACCTGTGCATCACGTTTATCATCTTGCAAAAAGCAATTTACCCCGCCCCCCACACGGACTGGATGCGGGCAGCGATTTTGGTTTCAAAGCGCTCGATTAGTGTTTTATTTAATTCTATGACTGAACGTTCACTTTCAAGGGCTTCTACGATTTTCTCTTGATCAGAAATATTAGGCTTTGGTATCAACAGCTCTTTTATTATCCTCTGAGAAATATTTGGTTGCGCTCCTCCGCCACTAATTTCCACAAAGTATTCAGTTTTTGATAATAGAAAATAATATAAGAATTCGGGAATATACTGATCGTTTGGTAATATTCCACATATTGCCTGATTTGTTGAAGACTCGAATTTTAATAACCCCACTTGACCTGCTGTAGCACCGTACATGGCTACTAGTACCGTATTGATAGGAAATATTTTTGCTGATGAATTATTCAATCCCATTTCTGTTATGAACAGCTCGGATTCTTCAATATATCCCCGATTAACTTCACCACTTCTTAACCAAGGAATAGTACCACCTTCATAGTATTCGGTAATTGATCTTAATGGTGTACCTCCTGATGTTGTTTCACACACCTCCCCCAACTTGACCAGCGGCCAGTCCGGGTCGATGGGGATGACGGGCTTGTAGTTTTCGACCACCTGGCGCGCCCCGTCGATGACCTTCTGGTAGCCCTCGATCTCATCCACGATCTCCTGCTGGACTTCCAGCGGAGGGAAAGGAATTGAAAAATCATAAACCATTGAGGACTTTAGATTCCTAATATTTACAGCCAAAATACTATGATTTAAATGGGTTCTGAATATTGGAGATTTTAATAATTCGAAAACATATTTTGGATTGACTTTTTCATTGCAGCGAATAACTGCCATGAATCCCCCAAAATAATAAGGTAGATCCTCATTAATAAATGCTACTTTACCAATATGTTCTTTACTACCGCTTGCTGAACAAATGAAAATGTCATTTTCTTTTAGTAATAAGTCATCACCAAGTTTAATACTCTTGTCAATCATCTTTAAATCTGAAAGATCAAGGCTGTTTTTCGTTATATCAATATTATTAGCTCGAAGGATAATATTTCCTTTTTCTTCAACCTCATTTTTTTTTGAATAAGTTACACCTCTAATAAACTTACAACATTCTTTAAGCTTTACCATTGGCCATTTTTGGCTCACCAATACAACTTGGCGGTAGCGTTCACCGCTCAAGTTATAATCGCCGTCCTCGCCCAGGCGCGCCTTTTCAACCGCCCACGCCCGCGCGCTGTTTTCTGGTTCCATTGCCAGGTCAGCCTGGAAGGCTTTGACCGCTGCCAGCGCTTCGGGCAGGTCGTTCTGCTCAATTTCCCGCCGCTGGGCGCCCAGGTCGAAGCCGTCCTGTTCCACCCTGACAAACAAAACACGCTCCGCCCGGCGCGCCAGGTCTTTATCCAGCAGCAAAATGCTGGTCTTCACCCCGCTGTAGGGATTGAACACCCCCGCCGGCAGCGAGACCACTGCGTAGAGGTAGTTCTCCTCCACCAGCATTTTGCGCAGGGCTTTATAGGCATTGCTCGATTGAAAGATAATCCCCTCCGGCACGATCACCCCCGCCCGGCCGCCCACGTTCAGATGCTCGGCAATGTAATCCACAAACAGCACCTCCGAGCGGTTGGCTCGCACGGCAAAGCGTTTGTGCGGGCGGATGCCGCCCTTGGGCGTCATGAAGGGCGGGTTGGCTAAAATCACATCGAAGGTCTCATCCCAGCGGTCTTCGGTGGTGAGGGCATCGTATTCGTGGATGGTGGGGTTGGGGAACTGGTGCAAATACATGTTCACCAGCGACAGGCGCACCATATCGGGCGAGATGTCGTAGCCGACGAAGTTTTCCGTCAGGCGCTGTTTCTGGTCGGGGGTCAGCGGGTCATCGCGGTGTTTTTCGGTAATATGCTTGTAAGCCGAGATCAGAAAGCCGGCGGTGCCGCAGGCCGGGTCGAGCACGCTGTCGTGCATGTCGGGATCCACGCAGTCAACGATGAAGTCGATGATGTGGCGCGGCGTGCGAAATTGCCCGGCTTTGCCCTGGGTGGCGAAGATAGAAAGCAGGTATTCGTAGGCGTCGCCCAGGTCTTCGCTATGGTCGTAGGTAAAGCCGTTCATCTCCTTCAGGAACAGGTTCAGGGTTTCGCTGTCGCGGTAGGGCAGAAAGGCGCCCTTGAACACATCGCGGAACAGCTGGGGGATATGGGGGTTGTTTGCCATGCCCTCCAGCGCTCGCACGTACAGGTCCAGCCGTTGGCTGCCAGAGAGCTTTTTATCCATCAGTTTCGACCAGGCAAAGCCCTCGTAGCCATTGTTGAAAAAAGAAGCCTTGCCGCCTAACTTCACTGAGATCTGGTCCATATCGTCCATGAACTTGTAGATCATGGCAAAGGTGATCTGTTCCACCTGGGTTTTGGGGTCGGGCACCTTGCCAACCAGGATGTCGCGGGCGTTGTCGATACGGCGTTTGGTTTCAGCGTTGAGCATGGGATTTCCTTGCGCCCCTTTAGGGCAAATACGTGTTGATGGAGATGTATTCCTTGATGTAAGCCGGCACCAGCCGGAGCCATTGATCCAGCGCCAGCAGGTCGTTTAAGGAAAGTTTTGGGTTGCTGGCCAGTTCTGCGTAATTACCCGCGTCGATGATCCTGCGCACCTCGGCATCGGTCAGGTAAGCGTGCATATAGTTGCGAATCCGCACGATATTTTCAGGCTCGGGCTTATGGATGGCGACGAATTTCTGGAATTCTTCATCCAGGAGTTCATCGCGGGTTTTAAAGCGGTCGATCAAGCCGAAGATGCGCATGAGCACCTCCTTCCAGGTCAACCGGCGGTCCAGCCCCTCCGACCGGATCAGCTTTTCAATGGTGACATAATCCTCGGGTTTGTTGGCATAATTCTCGCGCAGCAGGTGCACGGCATGCTCCCACTGTCTATCCAACACGGCCTGCACCAGCTCGGGGTCATCCAGGATGGGCCGAGAGAAGCGCTCAAAGAGTTTGCGGTCGATCTTCATGCCGTCCAAACCGATGACCTTCTCTTCCAGGGACTTTAGAGGGTCGGGGATAAAAACTTCAGCGCCTTCCGGTACGGTATAGGTCACCTCTCCGTTATCTGAAACTCTGGCGCTTACCTGGGGCAGTTTGATGACTTCGTCGTAGTTGAATTTTTCTTCAAAATATTCACAGTTGCCAAAAAAGTCGAAGAGTTTAAAGTTCTCTTTTTCTACCCGCTCTTCTTCCGGCCGGTTGGCGCTCCTGTACTGACGTTTAAAAGTCCAGCGGCGGGTGCCGCGCCCTTTAATCTGGATAAAATCCGTGGGCGAGAAGATCGGGCGCATCATCGCCAGGTTGAGGATGTCCTGGCAGTCATAACCGGTGGTCATCATGCCCACGGTAACGCAGACGCGGGTTTTGCTGGATTTATAACCATCTAAAAAGCGGGTGCGTCCGTTGAGGTTGTTGTTGGCAAAGCTGATGCTGTACTCCTGCGCACCGGGGATATTCGAAGTGATCTGCACGGCAAAGTCAGAATTATATTTGCCCGGGAAATATTTATGCGCCAGCTCGTTCAAAAGCTGCGTCACCCGGGAGGCGTGCTCCTGGCTGACACAAAAGATGATCGACTTGCCGATCTCCTCGCTGAAGGGGTCGCGCTGGGCATTCGCCAAAAAGGTCTGGCACAACTCCAGGTTGGTCAGTTCCGAAAAGAAGGTGCGTTCAAATTGGCGCTGGAAAAAAACCAGTTCCTGTTCTTCGCCTTCCTCGTTGACCACCGTGACGGCGTAGCCCTGTTCGGAAAGCAGTTGAGTGGTGATCTCGGTGCGGGCATCCACCACCACGGGGTTGACCAGGTATCCATCGCGGACACCATCCACCAGGGAGTAGCGATAGGTGGGTTCGCCCTGTTCACAGCCAAAGGTTTTATAGGTATCCAGTAACTGGCGGCGCTCCCAGGTGCGCGGGTCACGCTGGCTGAGGGCATCCGGGTCGATGTTCTTGATATAGTCCTTGGGCGTGGCGGTCAAACCGAGTTTAAAACCGACAAAATACTCAAACACCGCCCGGCTGTTGCCGTTGATCGAGCGGTGGGCTTCATCGGAGATGATCAGGTCGAAGTCGGTGGGCGAGAACAGGCGCATGTATTTATTGTCAAATTCAAGCGATTGCACGGTGCTAACCACGATCTCTGCTTTGCGCCAGTCCTGCCGGTTTTCTTTGTAAATGACGGTCTGGTAATCCTTTTTCAGCAACAGGTCAAAGTTTTTGTAGGCTTGATTTTCCAATTCAATGCGATCGACCAGGAACAGGATGCGACGGGCGTTGCCGGTGCGCAAAAAAAGCTTGATCACCGCGGCGGCGACCAGGGTTTTACCGGTACCGGTTGCCATCTCAAACAGGAAGCGGTCGTTCCCTTCGCTGGCGCTTTTTTGCAGGGCGTGAATTGCTGCCAGCTGGTACTTGCGCAGGATGCGCAAGCCCAGGTCAGTGATGAATTGTGGGCGTTGATCAGGGTTCAGCCAGCGGGGGTCGTTGGTAAAGCCGGGCAATTGCGATTGGGCTACATAATCCTCGTTAACGGGCTCGCGCGCCAGGGCTTTGGGGTTCGGTTTGAACTGGGTGCGGTGTTTGACGGACTCCAGGCGAGGAAATTCAGTAATCACCTCGGGGTTGCCGCGCTCCAAGTCCCAAAAATAGTGCAGGTTGCCGTTGGAAAGGATGATGAAGCGCACATTTTGGGAACGGGCATATTTACGCGCCTGCTCTTTGCCGTCTAAGGGGGATTTTTCTTCGCGCTTGGCTTCCAAAACAATGAAGGGGAAGCCGTCCTCATCCAGCAGGAGGAAGTCCACATAACCGGTTTTGAGTTTTTCAAAATTTTCACCCAGGTTATCGATGTCAGCTTTTTTAAGCGAGGTTTTGCCCTCGAGGATGATATTAGCGCTGCCTTCGGGCGTGTCAAAAAAACGCCAGCCAGCCTTTTCCAGCATCCGGTTGATTTTGATCCGAGCTATTGCTTCGTTCATGATTGTTCTGCCCCGTGTGTCAGATGGTGATTAAATTATAACATGGGGCATGCGATGTATGGATGGAGAATGGTGAATAGTGATTGGTGAATTGGAAACAGGAATTGGGAACCAGGAAGTAGGAATCAGAGGTTATGCTTTTCCTTCGTGCTCTTTGTGGTTCAAAACAGGGTTAACCACCGGATTAATTTGCCGGTCACCCGTAGGGGCAACCCTTCGCGTAGCACTCCCTGTGTCTTCCAAGGGTATTGAACCGTGTCTCCCCGGTCACATGTAGGGGCAACCCTCTGTGGTTGCCCTGGGCGGACATGGCTCGGAGAGTGCTTCGCGAAAGTCCGCCCCTACGATGGGATTATCCCCCTTCGGTCCTCCGTCCCCGGTCTTCCGTCTTTCTCCCCCGGTCTAATCTACACCCACTCACCATTCACCACTCACCATTCACCACTCACCATTCACCACTCACCATTCACCATCATCCCTGAAGCGCAGCGATTAAAAAAATCACCCTGGATCTCACACAATCGATGTGAGACACAGGGTGACAACGCTGATTCGCTATTCTCCCCCCGGTTTCAAATTGCGGATCCCGGCTTACAGCCCGGCGGCGTCGCGCAGCAGGTCAGCTTTATCCGTTTTCTCCCAGGTGAGATCCAGATCATCGCGGCCAAAATGACCGTAGGATGCCAGTTGCTGGTAAATCGGGCGGCGCAGATCCAGATCGCGAATGATGGCGCCGGGACGCAGGTCAAAGTGCGCCGTAATCAAGTCAGCAATGCGGGCATCTTCAATTTTACCGGTACCGAAGGTTTCCACGTTGATCGAAAGCGGACGCGCCACGCCAATCGCATAGGCGACCTGCACTTCGCAACGGTCGGCCAAGCCGGCGGCAACCACATTTTTTGCCACCCAGCGGGCGGCGTAAGAGGCAGAGCGGTCCACCTTTGTCGGGTCCTTGCCGCTGAAAGCGCCGCCACCATGACGACCCATCCCCCCGTAGGTGTCTACGATGATTTTCCGCCCGGTTACACCCGCATCCGCCATGGGCCCGCCGAAAACAAAGCGCCCGGTTGGGTTGACATGCACAATCAGGTCATCATCGACCAGTTCGGCAGGCAGCACCGGTTTGATAATTTCTTCGATAACGCCTTCCTTGATGTGTTCAATGGTTACATCCGGGGTGTGCTGGGTGCTGACCACCACGGTATGGATGCGTTTGGGCTTTCCGTATTCATATTCCACGGTCACCTGGCTTTTTCCATCCGGCCAGAGGAAATCAAGGACGTTAGCGCGGCGCGCCTCTGCCAGGCGGCGGGTGAGCTTGTGGGCATAGTAGATCGGCATGGGCATGAGCACATCGGTTTCATTGCAGGCATAGCCAAACATCATGCCCTGGTCGCCAGCGCCCAGCGCTTCGATGGCGTCATCGTCGTCCATTTCACCTTCTTTGGCTTCCTTAGCCTGGTTCACGCCCTGGGCAATATCCGGCGATTGGTTTGCCAGCGCTACCATCACGCCGCAGGTAGAGCCGTCAAACCCCTTTTTTGCCCGATCGTAGCCGACCCCGATCACCACTTCACGCACCAATTTGTCAAAATCGGCAAAGCCTTTGGTGGTAATCTCGCCCATGGCGATCACAAAGCCCGTTTTGGTGGCGCACTCACAGGCAACCCGTGAGAAGGGATCCTGGCGGATGAGCTCATCCAGCACAGCATCGCTGATCTGGTCACACATTTTGTCCGGATGACCCTCAGTCACCGATTCTGAGGTGAACAGATATTTTGGTAAATTCATAAAAGTTAATGTCATCGTGAGAACCTCCAAGTCTCATAAAATGATAGCGCCCCTCCTGGCTGGTGCGAGAGGGGCGTCATTTATTCTAAGGCTTCCCTCTCATCTTCCAGATTATCGCTCTGCCGGAATTGGCACCATAAAAGCGTTGCTTTCTGGTTGCCGAGGTTTCATCGGGCCGGTCCCTTCACCTCTCTGGATAAGAGTGCCGCATGGGGCTATTGAATTGTTATCGGGAGATTATAACACCAAAGTATTTAATTGCAAATGGGATTGAGGGAAATAGCATGGAAGATCTGAGTCCTCAGGGGTGATGATGGTGAGTGGGAATTTAGAATCAGGAAGCAGGAATTAGGAATTAGGAATTAGGATTTAGGAATTAGGAATTAGGAAGCAGGTATCAGGAAAGCAGAATGGGTCAGCAGCAAATGGAGAACCGTATTAGCTCCAATCTCAATCAGCGATGAGCTATGATAGAATCGCTCAGCCTCGTCTTCCGCCATCAGCTCTGAACCCATCCCCGGCTTTTCCCCCTCCCGAGGGAAAGGGGGAGATTGCAACGGTCAGCTAAATTGCCACTTCGCCTTCGTTCACATAGAGGGTCAGCTCGCTCACGCTCAGGTCTTTGATACCCAGTTTGTCGAGGGTGCGCCCCTTGCGCCAGTAATCGGTGCTGTGCAGAATGCATCCCAGGCGGATGATGGCGTTGATGCCATTGACCGATACGCCGTAACGTTCGCCCAGGGCGGCAATCGGCACCAGGCTCATCGGCACGTCCTCAGTAATATAACGGTGAATCAGGGTGCTGGGCGCGTTGATCCCGTAATAACCGGTTTGGTTGTGAATGGCTTCGTACAGGGTCTCACCGTGCACATTGTACGCCAGCGATAGCCACTCCATAGCCGTGCGGGCTCGGATGCCCAGGGCAGACGCAATCGTCACACGCTCGCGGTCAATCGTTGCGAGCACTTTGGCAACAGAAGGCGTAACGCCATCCACATAAAACTGGAAGTCGCCATGGGTCGATTCAATTCTGCCGGCATTGAGGATCGCCAACGCCGGGTGAAACACAGCCCCCATATTGTTTAGGCCGGTTTGCAGAACATTGACCCCGTCGATGAATTGCGGGTAAACATGCTCGATCGCAGCCAGCACCGTGGGTGTATCGATGGCTGGTAGGGCTGCCAGGGGCACAGCTTCCTTGATGCGGAAAATGCGCGCCTGGCTGGGGCCTTCAGAACGGCTGGCATAGATAAAAGTCTCCGCTTCCGCCAGGAGGTAATTTGCCGCACACTTTTCCCGGTTCAGCACCGCTTTAAATTCGATAGCGCCACAAGTGCGCCCCGGGTGCAGGATGATGATCTGTCCGTCCTGTAAATGGGGTGCGACGATGCGGGCGATATCGCTATGCCCGGATGAAGGCACCACCACCATGATGATCTCTGCGCCCTCGAGCGCTTCCTGGATATCGTCGGTGACTTTCTTAATTTTTCCAAACCCGATCGGGCCGCCAGGCGGGCTCTCCAGGTCAATGCCCCCACGTTTGGCGATCACCTCGATGTGCGAATAGGTCCGATTGAACAACGACACTTCCTGACCCATCAAAGCCAGGTGAGCAGCCATCGCTTTACCCCCATTGCCCGCTCCAATTACGGTAAATTTTCTTCTGGTCATGTGATCTCCTGTAATAATTGATGAATCCGCTTGGATTCTGATAAGGGGTTACCTGCCGAATCGGTAGCCAAACATGCGCCTCCTACAATGCGAGTCTGAATGATGCCCCGGGCAAAGGGGTTGTTCTTGAGGTGGGGCGCATCCAGGATGCCAATTTGCACAGCTTTTGCCAGGTTTTGCGGGTCAAGTAATGGGTCTGTGCAGGTTGCAGGCGCCAAACCTCGAATCGCTTCAAGCGTGTGTTGGGCTTCACGTATCAGTTCGCTGACCCGTTCCTGGATGGATGGATCGCCTGTCAGGTCGGGCTGCCCGCCCAGGGCATTGTCAATCACCTTGCGCGCCATCTGGCTGGCGGCGATGATATCCTCCGCCGTTGCTGCATGGTGGGCTTCGGTATGCCCGACAATGTGCAGGATGTGCGGCTTGAGCGCCATTTGCAGGTAGATGCTCGCAGCCAGGTGCGCCCTGGCAGCATTCTCCTCAAGCGGGTAGCTCAACAGACCGGTACGGGTCTGGCGCCAGATGCGGAAGTTTTCATCCTCCAGGGGTTCGATCAGCGCCTTAATCGCCAGCATTTTGGCCAGGTCCATCGCATCCGAGGTGCCCGGCGGGCTGTTGAACATCATCTGGGCGATATAATCGCGTACGCCAAAAGCCTTGGCATTGTAAGCGGAAAGAAAAGCCGAAACCACAAAGATCACATCGGGGGCATCGCGCATTCCCCAGTGATGGGGCTCATTCAATTCCACCGGGATGTTATTCTCACCGTACCAGCGCATCACAAGCTGGTGTTCGCGGATGCTTTCAGCCAACCCCCAGGGACCGCGCCCATCCATTTGGTTAAACCAGAAGATGGGAATGGCACACCAGGCGATATTAATGGTCTCACGATACATTTCAGCCAGCCGGATAAAATCGTCTGTACCGGAATACGTGCGCAGTAAGGGATAGTTTCCTCTGCGGCTGGCTTCGTAAAGCGCCCGGTAATCCTGCGCAGAACGCACCGGGACGCCGCCCGCGCCCTTCTGGCGGGGATTTTGACGCTCAGGATGAAAGAAGTTCGCCTGTGCATCCTGGTCGATGCCCAAAGAGATGACATCCAGTGCTCTGGCATCGGCAATCCTGCGGATGCCCTCCAGTGTTGCCCCCATGCTCGGCTGCCCATAATGATGGCGTAAGATGGGGAAGGGTTTCTTCCACAAGATGCGCTCAACCGCGGTTTGCGGAAAGTTCACCTCACTGGCAGCGTCGGGCGATTGACCCCGTAGATAAGCCAAAACCGTATCGGAGGACTCGTTTCCGTCAAATACGGTTTCAAAGAAACCCAAGGATGCAGCTCGACAGGCAACGGGTGGCGTTCCACCAAAGGCAAAGCGAACGCCTTGCTCGCGGAGTTCATCGGCTGCTTCAGCAAATTCACCTAACAAACGCTCTCCGGTTTCCGGGGTAAGCCGATAGGAAACCCCTACCAGATCTGCCTTTTCCCGCCTGGCAGCTTCAATGATGGCTTCGGTGGAGTTCGCTGGTCCTAAAAACACCGTTCGCCAGCCGGCTTGTTCAGCCAGTCTTAAGAAGTTGATTACGCCTGCTACATGAACGCATTCGCCAATTGCGCCGGCAATAACAGTCTTCAAATTTGACTTCCTATCCACAATTCGGGTTCTGCTTTTCTTCAATACAACGCATACCGGAGGTTTCTTTCCCCCGGTTGCTATGTTATTGAAACCTTATTCAATTATTATACTTGACAGTGGGTGAAATACCAGTTATTAAATGAATGGAATCGTGGCAGGGACTTCTTATAGCCAAATGACGGCAATACCTGTGAAGTGCACATGGCAAACAACCGATATATGGACCCCTAATCAATGCATCGATTGGGAGATGTTCACAAACCCCATCGTTGAATGGGATAAAGACAATCAAGCATACGGCAAACCGCCTTTCAACCCGTAGCCAATCCTGAAGATGCGCCTGTTGAGATGCTACTGTTCTCCGGGTACGGAAAACTTTTTCTGTGGGCTGCGCAAAAGATCGGGATGGACCCGTCCCATCCAATTTTGTGGTAAATAAAGCTTTTTGTAACCGCCATAGATCTCGTAAAGTTCATGGGCATCACGGGTGGCTAACATGGACCAGTTTACACCTTCATGATCCAGTACTTGCAGCATGGCTTCTGTCAGCCACTTGCCCAGCCCCTGCCCCTGGTATTCCGGCAGGACGAATGCATCACATAAATAGGCGAAAATCGTATAGTCGGTGACGATTCGAGAAAAGCCGACTTGTTGCTTACGATGGTAAACACCAAAACACAGAGAATGTTCAATTGTTTTCTTGGTCATTTCAAGTGTGCGACCGGTAGCCCAGTAGGCTGATTCCGTCAAGTAACGATGAATAACCTCAATTTGTAATTTATCCTTGTCAGTATTGATCTGATAATCACCTCTGATGAAAATCATGGCAGATCTCCTTAGCGATATTTTTATTCCTGTTCCCAATACAATCGAACCCGTTGAAGCCAGGTATTGGAATCATCAACAGGGGTAAAGTCTCCATAGGTTTCATATAACGATTGTGCGTCTTTGGTGATTAACACCATGCGCCTGATTTTTCGTTGATCAACAAACCGGATGGACGCTTCCAGCAACCATTTACCCAATCCCTGATTACGATGCGCTTTATCAACGAAAACATCGGCCAACCAGGCAAAGGTGGATTGATCGGTCACCATGCGGGCAAAGCCCACCTGCCGCCCATGGTGATAGATGCCCAAACACACAGAATGCTGGATCGAGGTTTTAATCACTTCCAGGGGACGGTTTTTTGCCCAATAAGACTGCCGAGCGATGAAGTCTTCAATACGGTCAAGTTGCAAGCGTTCTTTGTCAAAACTGAGCAGGTAATCACCGCGTTGCTCTTCCCATCGTTCTGAATCGAAGGGGATGGGTAGATCAGGGTTAAATCCCTCGGGCAACGGAGTAATGATATCTTCAATCCGCTTACCATCCTGGTAGATGAAGTGATAATGTCGCGGAGGCTCATCGGCAAAAACCAGCGGCAAGAACACGAGAATATTGTCCACCACTTCTGGCGAAGTGCACACCCAATCTCGGGGTTTCCATGCGAGCTCACCCTCGTGGTTGTTGATGAAATTTTTATGCGGAACCCGTGCGGTGAAAATGGCAAGTGCGCCCGGGGGAACCTCGTACCCCTCCCAGCTCAGCAGACCAGCAAATTGCGGGTGGTCGATCTGGTAGCCGGTCTCCTCGGCTATCTCGCGGATCATCGCCTGGCGGGGGGATTCGCCCGGCTCGATGTGACCGCCCACGCCATTCCACAACCCCTGGTTGGGCGGATAGCGACGATGCAACATGAGCACATCATCGTCGTGTAAAAGAAAGCACAGGGTAAATCCAGGGGAAATTGTCACGGCAAGAAGGTCTTAAATTTGCGTGGACGAGATGGTGACCTGCGTTTCAGGAATCCAAATGGCTGGATTCAGCATGGCTTTTCCGAGCAGCCTCCAGCAGGGCTTCACCCAGATGTTGCGCCTGGTCTGCTGTCAGATAAAGGTGGGTTGTGCCGGAGCGAAAAATCTTCTCTTCCGGTGGGCAGCGTTCGATGATTGAAACGCAGACATTATCTTCCAGGTCGTGGTCTGCACATTCATAAAAGATGCTGATTTCTAAGGTCTTATCCAGCAAATAAATCGTCATCGACCCATACCTCCTGATGGTATCAACGGTGAGCCAATTTCAAATCATATCATCATATTACCCCTTTGCGCCTGAAAATGTGCTCTGGAAGCAAAGCCCTGGTGTGCAAACCCGGAAGTTGATTGATATTACGCCTGAAACAGGGGCGAAGGTCGGGATAATGGGGAATTTGATAGTTAATGAGAGTTTCAATTCAGTACACTATGAGTCAGAAAATTAGAATAAACCAGCCAAAGAGCTGATTTATGGGTTACCAGGAGAGATTGTCATGGAAGTTCCACGCCACTGGAGATTAAGAAAACAACGCTATGCCCTGGTGGGTGAGGTTTGCCCCCATTGTCAGGCAAAGATCTTCCCGCCGCGGGATGTGTGCCCGGAATGCAACGGCGAAGCCAAAACTCCCTACGTGTTCAGTGGCAAGGGGGAGGTGTATTCCTTCACCCGCATGAGCACGGTGCCAGCCGGCTTTGAAGCGCAGGCGCCCTATACCGTTGCGCTGGTCAAACTGGATGAAGGTCCCATCGTCACTGCGCAGTTGACCGACCTGGGCGATGAGGATGTTAAGATCGGTATGCCGGTGGAGATGGTCACCCGCAGGCTGCGTTCCGATGGCGACGAGCGCGGCATCCTGGTGTACGGGTACAAGTTCAGGCCGGTGGTGGGCAGTCCGCGTTAATCTCTTTTTCAAACAAAGATCACAAAAAACGTTCTCCCTAACATGAGAACGTTTTTTTAATTGCTCTTCCACCTCAAGCAGTTTCTGCGACTCAGCATTTTTTTAAAATTATGTCCTGCGGGAATTTGTCGTTGTGCGCATGTCTTTGTGAATCACAATGGGGCAGATTATTATCATTCCTTGCGGGGCTTTCGTGGCATGCTGAGGGTACAAGGTGTGCCTTAAGCCGTCATCGCCGGCGAGGGAGGCTCTACCCGCACCTGGCTTAAGAATCCAGCAGCACACAGGTTTAAGAACGCCGCTGCCAGGCAGACCGCCCAAAAGCTGATTGCAAACAATCCAGGCGCAATCAGGCTCCCCAACAAGCGCCCCAGGGAGAATCCGCCCAACGTCGCTGCTATCATCGTCGCCCGCGCCTCCGGCACCACCTCGCTCATCAATGTCAGGGAGCTCACCAGGCTGATCTCAAAGGAGATAAAAAACAGACCCAAACCCGCCATAGCCCAGCTAAGGTTGCCTTGCATCAGGGGCAGCAACACCGCAGCCAGGGTGTTAACGCCGATAGAAAACCAGATCATGCGGCGCTTACCAATGGTATCGAGAAACAGGCTCGTTATCACCCCGCCCCCCAGTTCCGAAAACCCGATCACCACCGAGGCAGCCGTCAAAGCTGCGAAATTTATGCCAAACTGGTCTTCGATCCACAATCCGAAGATCAGGTTGACCGTTTCATTCGCACCCGAAATCAGTATGCCCACCAGCAAGCCTGCCACAGCAGGCCAGGAGCGTGCGATGCGCACCAAATTCTTCACAATTTTATTTTCATCAGTTTTAGAAACGCGCTGTGCGGGCAGGATCACAAAGAAAACGATTAAGCATAATATGCCGATGGCGGTGAAAACAAAAAACGGTGCCACCCAGTTGTAGTTTTCGATTAAGAACTGCACAATGGGGATGCCGATGATAAACGATAGCGCCCAATTCAATTCCAGGATGGCGATGACTCGGCCGCGCTTCTCGTAGGGGATGCGATCCGCGAGATACGCGTTAACCGAAGGAATAAAAACGCCGGTGCCTAAAAGGGCCAGGCTGGTACCCAGGATGAAAGACCAGAAGGTTGGCCAGATGCCAAGCATCCCGCTGCCGACCGTGAACAGGCCCATTCCCAGGAGAATGCCTGTTTTCCGGTCGTGGGTGTCGGCTATTGAGGCAAAAAAAGGTCCCAGGACGCCTAAAAAAGCGCGTACGGATAAGGCCATCACCAGGGCAGCCGGGTCAACGCTCATACCCCGGGCGAAAACCGGCAGAAAGGGGTATACCATGCGGGTATTTATGCTAAGTACCATCCTGATCAGCGTGAAGAGGATGATCTCAGCTTTTATTTTCCAATTCTTCGTGGTCATGTCCCAGTCATTATACACTTATATATGCAATAATCTCGATGATTGATGGTTTTGGCTTCGCAGGCAAGCGTTCTGGTGGTTTTACCCCTCCTTTTCATGAGATATAATCGGGGGATGAAAATGACCACCCATCAATCTCATGCCAAACACCTGAAAGGGAATCGCAGTTTATGTACAGCGTATCCACTAAAATCATCCAAATAAGCTTGGTTGTGACCCTAAGCCTGCTTCTGATCAGCGCCTGTGTTTCCGAACCCGTCTTCAATGAACTTCCGCCTGACCCAACGCCCTTGCTGCCAACCTTTGGCAATCCACCCACAGCGACCCCCACACAGGATCCCACCGCCACACCTGCGCCCCTAACGCTGTACCTCTCGGAAAAACTTCCATCGGAGTTGATCGCGCTGGACGCTATAAGTGGAGTGGTCATCAGCGCCGATCCCACCGCTTCCCTGTGGTTTGGGCCGGCAGTGGAAGCGCCCTCTGGCGAGGTTTTACAGACCTCAGCCCTGGTGTTTGCCCTAGCTGCACCCTTCCCGACCCTGTTGGACGATATCTCTTTGGATGAGTTACAGGCTTACTGGTTGGGGATGACTGTCGGACGGCTGGACGCGGTGACACGGCTGTACGTGCCGGAACTTCTGTTCCAGGTCCTGGTTGAACGCTGGGGCACTCCTGGTGAAGCCCGTATCCAATCCTTCCAGGAACCCCCTGAGATTGCAGCGTTATGGGAGGACAACGCCTGGATGCTGCTCCCCTTTGAGGAGCTGAACCCGCAATTGAAGGTCATCCAGGTGGATGGCTCCTCACCGCTGTTCAAGGATTTTGACCCCGAGAGTTATCCTTTCACGCTTCAGTTTCAGTTGGTGCACAAGGTTCAGGCAGCAAGCATCCCTGCTGATGTGCTGGAATCCCTCCTCTCGGCTGTTCAGCCCGGGAATCGTGATCCGGAGATGCTGACCACCCTGGTGATGACAGGCGTGACGGCTCTGGTCAGGGCGACTGCCTACCGCATGGAAATGTATGGCGTCACCTACCCCGGGGAGAAGGTGCGCCACTGGCTGACCGAGGCAGACCTGACCCATATTTCCAATGAGGTCTCATTTTACGAGGACTGTCCCTTTCCCGACCCGACGTCCGAAAGATTGTTGTTCTGCAGCGATCCGAAATATTTAGAGCTGTTTAAGGAAATCGGCGTGGATATCATCGAGCTGACGGGAAACCACAATAACGATTCATTAATTGTATATGGTGTGGATGTTGTGCCGTTCACGCTTGACCTGTATGACGAACATGGAATGCATTATTTTGGCGGCGGTCGGAACTTGGCGGAAGCGAAAACGCCTTTATTGATCACCCATAATGGTAACAAACTGGCGTTTATCGGTTGCAACGCTTTTGGACCGGATTTTGCCTGGGCAACGGACGCGGGCGGTGGTTCAGCGCCCTGTGAAGATTACCAGTGGATGGCCGCTGAGATCAGCCGGCTGAGGGATGAAGGCTATCTACCGATCGCCACTTTTCAATACTTTGAAGACTATTACGATTTTGCCGCCGATCACCACAAGCGTGATTTTGGCATCATGGCTGATGCTGGCGCGGTGATCGTCAACGGCAGCCAGTCGCACCGTCCCAAGGCAATGACCTTTAGCGGCGATGCCTTTATCCACTATGGGCTGGGAAACCTGTTTTTTGACCAGAACTGGTATGTCGATATGTACGGCAATGTGATCGTCCAAACCAGTTGGGAGTTCATTCAGCGCCATACTTTCTATGCCGGGCGTCATTTGAGCGTCGAGCTGCTGACGGCTAAGCTGATCGACTACGCGCAACCCAGACCGATGACAGAGGAAGAACGCGCCCTGTTCTTAACCGAAATATTTACAGCCAGCGGCTGGGACGTGCGCTAATTTTCCACAGGTGACACAAAATGACAAACGGCTGTGAGCAGCTAAACCCGTATCCGCCGTTGTCTATCCGCTGCCAGCTTCGAGCTATCAAGCCCTCGAGATTAACAAACGGCAACACCATTCCCCCCTCACCGTCTGACGATGGCATCGGTCATCCTGGCGACCCGGGTCATCACACCCACGTCGTGCACGCGGATGATGTCCGCGCCGCGATCGATGCACAGCGCCACTGCCGCCGCTGTACCTTCAAGGCGTTCCTCAAGCGGCAAATTCAGCGTGTACCCGATGAAGGATTTGCGTGAAGGACCGACCAGCAGGGGGTATCCCAGGGCTTTGATCGCTCCCAGCCGATCGATCAGCTCGAGGTTTTGTTCCACCGTCTTGCCAAAGCCGATCCCGGGGTCGAGGATGATGTGTGTATCGGGGACACCTGCCCCGTGTGCCAGGGCGACGCTTTCCAGCAGCTCGCGCTGGATGTCAGCAAGCAGATCATCGTATTCCACGCCCACGTAACGCCCACCCAGGCGTGCCTGCAGTTCAGCGCTGTCTGGCTTCAAACGGTTGTGCATTAAAACCAGCGGCGCCCCATGCTTTGCAGCCACATCAGCCAGGTTTGGATCGGCATGCAATCCCCACACATCGTTGACCCAGCGAGCTCCGCTATCCAGGGCTGCCTGTGCTACAGCAGCCCGGTAAGTGTCGATGGAAAGCAGGGCATCGGGGAAGGCTGCGTGGATGGCTGTTATCACGGGCAGCACCCGCGCCAGCTCTTCATCAACATCCACCGGCTGTGACCCTGGACGGGTGCTCTCGCCGCCAATATCGAGGATATCGGCGCCTTCCTGCAGAAATTGTGCTGCCTGGGCGACCGCTGCTTCAACGGTGTTGCTGCCTTTTAAAATCCCGTCTCCCGAAAAACTGTCGGGGGTGACGTTGATAATGCCCATGATGAAGGTGCGTGTACCCCAGGGCAGCGGGGCGGATGGAAATGGGTTCATAGTCTATTCTCCAGGAATTGAGCGGTTCAATCTTTGTCTGGGGCTTCAGCTAGGGCAGGGGCTTCGACCAGCAGGTCCACCCGCTCGATTGGCCCGCCCAGGCTGTACAGGTACAGGGTGAAGGGCAGCTCGTTGCCGCCTGACAACAGCCCGGGGCTGTCCCAGCGCCGGACGGCCACGATGCGCCCCTCAGCATCGAAGGCGGTTGCGTTGACCCAGACATAGCGTGCCGTGGGCTGACCCGCGGGTAAGCTCACCCAACCGCGCACCGTCGCCTGGCGACCATCAGCGTTAAGCTCCTGGGTTTGCTCCGTGATGGTGGCGGGCAGGTAACGCTGATCGCCGGGCATGACCGGCAGCAGGAAATCCACCCGGGCGTTGACGGTGTACTCTTCAGGCAGGGGCGGCTGAATATAAGCGATCAGGGGCAGAGCCTTCCCGTCCGGCAGCAGGTTGAGGGGCATGATGGCAGAGACGTGCAATGTTTCATCGCCATGCTGCAGGGAAATCACGCCTGAGAGGTTTTCAACGGGTTTTTCGGTAGTGTTTGTTATCAGCACAAAGCACCACAACCCGCCCTGGGGGTCCGGATAGCAATCTGGCGCTTGGAGGTCGGTGAAAAATGGCGTGGCGGTAGGTGTCAGTTCGACCAAAGGCGTAGCTGATGGGTCGGGTCCGGGGGTGATTGGGATCAACAGGATGGTGCCGACGCCCATGGCGCGCGGATTAACCGAGGGGTTGGCGGTCATGATCTGCTGTGGGCTGACATTAAAGCGCCAGCCGACGCTGTAAAAATCATCGTTTTCCAGCACCGCGTAATAGACCGGGGTCATGGTGGGTGTGACCGTCGGCGAGGAAGTGGGGGTGACGTAGTCGGTGGGTAGCGGCGTCGCTGAATGGGTGGATGTGGGATAGGGACGCAGGGTCGAATCGCGGGTGGGGCTGGCTGTGAGGGGCTCGAGCATGGGTGCTGGCGCACAGGCGGGCAGGGCAATCCCCGCCAGGATGAGAGTCAACAGGCAAACCAGCAGTGTTTTTTGCATGTAAGGATTATACCCGGGAGGGTGCGTTGACTCTGCAAACGAGTTGGTTGCCGGTCACCGTTTTCTCATCTCGCATCGGCAAGTAAAGCGGTTTATGCAAACCCTTCCTGCTCAGGGATGAGCTGATCCCCCTGGCACAGGGTCCCGCCCGCCTCCACGCTGGCATAGCGCACGCCATCAATCAGCGGGCAGGGCAGACCTTCCTGGACCAGGATACACTCGGGGTAACAACTTTTACCCTCCGGCAGGATGCAGATGGTCACAACCCCGCAGGTCAGTCGTGCACCCTTTGGAGGCATCAATTCGCAATCCAGGGTGATATCCGCCTTGAAGCGCGGGTAGCACAGACCGATTTTTTCAGCCGAGTCGACCTCCTGGCGTGCGGACAGGCTGATCAGGCTGAGGGGGCGCGTGGCAGACTTGAGGTGGCTGCCCTCCACGCCCGTTTCAGTGATGGTCACGCAGGGCTGCTGAAGATAAAAATATGCGATTTTATATGTGTTTTCCATGCATGCGATTATACCCTTAGCGAGTGGATTGGCGGGAATAATGCGGTTTTTCCAGCCTTTGCCGGTTTTGGTTGGCGCAGCCAAGCTCATGAATTAAGTTGATGGCTTTTTTATCACACGCCGACGAACAACCTCCGGTCAACCGAGGAACGATCGCTCCTGGCAAAATCCTCATTGCCCACGCCCTGATTCCTGTTGGTATAATAATGGGATGATGTTTCAATTTCGACCTGATCTTTTCAGCGCACACCGGGGGAGTGCCTATGACCTCTCTTGACCTGCGCGTCGCCACCCTGAATATCGGCGGCGGCGAAAAAACCTTCGATGACTTCACCGAATCGACCCAGGCATCGCGCCAGAAAGCGCTGGAACTGCTGATCAAGCAGTTGGAAGCCGACGTTCTGTGCCTGCAGGAGGTCACCCAACACATGGATGTCGACGGGCAGACCCACAGCCTGATGGATGTGATCGAAAGGACGGATCACTACCCCCACGCATTCTTCGGTAAAATCATCTCGATGGAAACCCACATGCAGGTCAAAAAAGACGTGATGGTCAAGGGTATCTTTTCAGATTGGTGGAACTGGTCGATGGGAAATTCGATCCATTCCTCCTTTCCCTTTGCCCGCCTGGCTGATCCAACGCGATCGGGCATGCCGCGCAATATCCCCATCTTTCAACCGCTGTCCTATGAAGGCAACCGGGATACCGATCCCCGCTATGTGCTGTTGACGCGCTTGAAAGAGGCGCCTCACCCGTTTATTGCCAATCTGCACCTGACCACCCTGGTGGGAGAGCGCCCGCCGGACATGATCCCTCGCAAGAGGGAACAGGCGCATTTGATGCGCTTTCAGCAGATCAGCCGCTTTTTGGATCTGGTACACACCCATATTTTGGAGAAAAATGAACCTTTGATTGTCGCCGGCGATTTCAATGCCACCGAAGATGAGGCAGGCATCCGGCACCTGCTGGATGCGCATCCCGAGTTGATGCGCCTGCGCCCTGAAAATGACGGTCCAACCCACCCTGACCTGCGGCGCGCTGTGGACCACATTTTCTTTTTCCCCCGCTCGCGCCTGGTGGACTATACCTGCTGGATCGAAACCAGCGACCTCAGTCGGCGGGCATCCGATCACCTTCCGGTGGTCGCTGAGCTACAGATCAGGTAAACCGACTTTTAATTTCTGCTGTGCCAACCCGTTTGGGTCAGCGATGCAGCGTGAATGAAGAGGATATTTTCAATTTGGAAAACACAAGTACGGCATCCGCATCACAACATCGAAAGTATTTTGGCACCGATGGCATTCGCGGTCATGTCGGCAGCGATCCGTTGGTGCCCGATTTCATTACCCGCCTGGGTTATGCGGCTGGAACGGTGATCACGCACCAGGCAGAGCATCCCACCTTTGTAATTGGGCGCGACACCCGTCAATCGGGTGAGATGCTGCAAAACGCGTTGACCGAGGGTCTGCTGGCCAGCGGTGCCAACGTGATCGACCTGGGGGTCATCCCCACACCCGGGGTTGCCTTCATGGTCAACGAAATGCATGCCGAAGCCGGGGTGGTGATTTCAGCTTCTCACAATCCTGTGAACGAAAACGGAATCAAATTCTTTAACCAGGGCGCCCTGAAACTCAGCGAAGGCATCGAACTGGAGATTGAATCCCTGCTGGAGAAGCCGTTATCCTTGCGCCTGTCACAGGCAGACCGGTCCACACAGCGCATGGATGGCACACACCTGCGCAAACTGTATATTGATCACCTGGTGGGCGAACACCAGGACCTGAAACTGAATGGGATCAAACTGGTTGTGGATTGCGCCAACGGGGCAGCATCCTGGTATGCCAGCGAGGTGTTTTCACGCCTGGGCGTTGACGTTGTGGCAGTGCATGCCTCACCTGATGGCACGAATATCAACCGGGATTGCGGTTCAGAACACGTGCGCCAGTTTCCGGAAGACCTTTTCGCACTGATCCAACAACACCGGGCGAATTTCGCAGTCGGTTTTGACGGGGATGCGGATCGGGTGATTTTTGTGGATGAGACCGGTCACCTGGTGGATGGCGACCATTTCCTGGCAATCCTGGGCGATTACCTGCAGGGTCAGGGCAGGTTGCTGGGCGATACCGTGATCAGCACGACGATGCGCAACGGAGCCCTGGTGAACTATTTTGCCGACCGGGCGATCAACTTTGTCGAAACGCCGGTGGGCGATAAATATATCATGGGTGAACTGCACAAGCTGGCCCTGCAAAACCACCCCGAGAACCAGATCGGCCTGGGTGGAGAGCAATCCGGGCATATCATTCTGATGGATCAAAAACATACCACCGGCGACGGGCTGCGTTCGGCAATTTACCTGCTGCGTGCTTTTCTGGCTAGCGGGCGGTCAACCCTGGCTGAACTGGCGGAGAGCATCCAAAAATACCCACAGATCATCGCCTCTGCCACGGTGAGCCAAAAAATTGACCTGGAAGAACTTGAGGACGTGGTTGCCCTGCGGAAGGCGCTCAGAGATGAGTTGCCGGGTTTGACCCGTATCAATTTACGTTATTCCGGAACGGAGCCGATGGTGCGCCTGATGCTCGAAGCAGACACACGCCACACGGAGGCTGAACTGGCTGAAAAAGCCTATGCCCTGTGCGAGGCGGTCCAGGCCGGAACAAACACACCAGCGGGCAGCCGACTGGAAGTGTTAAATGTCTCGCGCGGCGGATTGATCCCCAGACCGGGATGATCGAACCACCCATTTTATAGGATAGAAAATCAATAAAACCCGTATTTTATAGTTAGGAGCGTTACATGGACCCATTGAATGTTGCCTTTGATCAAATCACAGTCCCGCAATTGGGGACGGTCTTTAACCAGTTGAACCGGGCTTTGATAACCGCTGAAAGCGAAGCAGATTGGCATGCTTCAGTTACCGCCATGGACCAATTTCTCGATATCCTGGCGCAGCGAGTGATTTTTGACCCTGAATTAATCGCACAGATGCCAATTCATGCCTCACGGGCTTTCAGCATCCTGTTGACCCTGGCGGCCACGGGGACGCAGTACCGCCTGGAGCAGTACCTCCCCCAAGACGCTGCCGGTCGGGAGCGCCGGGCGTTGATCGACACGGTTTACCTGCCCCTCACCGGGCAATTGCGCAAAAAGGCGATCAACCTGGCCGTAGAATTCCTGGCAGCCCCAGTCTTTGACAGCTTGCGAGATGATATTGATCATGAAATTCTGCCCTTGCTTCACAGCATGGACTTTGAGCAGGACCGCGATCGCTGGATGCCCTTCCGGGTGATCCAGATCGGCAATATTTATGAGCGATTGTTCATGTTCCGCCTGCGCACACAGGAACCGCACTTGATCGCCAATACCCACGGACCGGGCTTGCTGCGCATGATCTACGACCGTAAGTACCTGCGTTTTGGCACCTCCGGGGTGCGCGGCCGCTGGGGCGCTGATTTCACCGAGCGGCGTGCCAAACAGGTCGTCCAGGCAATCTGTGATTTTCTAAACGACGTTGATGTCCCTAATTTTGTGGGCAGAGAGAACTTGGCTGGACGTAAGATCGTCATCGGCTATGATACCCGTAGAAATGCCGACCGGGTCGCAGAATGGACTGCACAGGTCTGCCTGGCGAATGGTTTCCAGGTGGAATTTGCCAACCGCGATACACCCACGCCAGCCCTGGCTTTTTACCTGACGGAAGCCTTACCTCCCGATGAGGTGGCCGGGCTGATTATCTGTACAGCCAGCCACAACCCGCCGGAATGGCAGGGGATTAAGTTCAACCCGCGTCTGGGTTACCCGGCGCCCACCAACTTGACGGACTTCATCGCCTTTCGCATCAACGAATTGCAATTAGAGGATGTTAATGCGCGCGTCATAAATACAGAAGAAGGCCGGCAGGAAGGGCGTCTGCGCGGCTTTGATCCACTGGATGATTACGTGGCGTGGATCAAAAATAACGGCAACGGGAATGCCCGCATTCCGATCGATTTTGATCGCATTCGGAAATTCTTCAGCGATAAGATGGTGGTGATTGACGAGTTTCATGGTTCCGGTCGAGGGTATCTGACCCGCCTCTTGGGTGAGGCTGGGGTACGTTACACGGTGCTACACGCCCAGCGCGACCCGGATTTAACCGGGCTGGATTACGCCAACCCTGAAGAACCCTTTATTAATCCGCTTAAAGAGAAGGTGCGGGAAACAGGCGCCCACCTCGGTCTGGGAATGGATACCGACGCCGACCGCTTTGGCGTGGTATCTCTGGGAGGGGTGTATTTCCGTCCGAACCAAATTTTAACCATGCTGGTGCGCTACCTGGGCGTGGAACGCGGCTTTACCGGTCGGGTGATCGCCACACAGACGGGCTCCCCCCTGATTGAAGTTTTGGCGGGAATGATCCCGGGCAATGAGGAAAACAAGCCTGCGGAGGGCGCACTTCCGGGGTATGTGAATCATCCCTTCTACAAGACCGTTATCGGAAGCCCGAAGGACCGCATATTAAAAAATGCTTTCCTGGTGCCCGTGGGCATCAAATACATCGAGGAAATCCGGCGTGTGGACCGCTCCTACCGGGGACTAAACCCGCTACCGGCGGATTGGCGCGATCGCATTCTGATTGGCGGAGAGGAATCCTCGGGGCTGACCAGCCGCGGACACATCACCGACAAGGACGGACCGTGGGCAAACCTGCTGATCATGGATATGCTGGCTTATTTCGGAACCCGACCCGAGAACCCGCTGACCACCATTGCCGAGATCTGGGAGGATACGGTCAGGATGCCGGGTTTGTGGGAAACCTTTGGATGTTCACCGGATGACCCCACTTCACACACCGGCCGCGCGGACGTGGATGCTCCCCTGGAAGCCAAAGAAGCTTTCATCGACCATTACCTCAACCTGGGCGCAGGCGCTGAGATCGCCGGGATGGGCATCGCTTTCCTGGGCGGGATCCGCTATGAAGTGGCTGAAATGCAATTGAAAGATGCCGAAGGGGATGAGCGCTATCAGTTACGAGTGCGCGCCTCGGGTACAGAACCGATCAACCGGGTGTATGTGGAGAGCAAAGACCCACTTCAGGGCAAGGTGATCATCGATGCTGCACTGGACCAATTGGAGACATTGACGATCCAGGAGATATGCGCGGCTTACAGCCAGTGGCGCCTGGTGGATATGCTGTCCCAGACGCGCTTCACTGAGAAAACCTGCCAGGCTGTGCAAGCAACGATCGCCGCGCGCGGATGGCCGGTGGCTGAACTTAAGGTTAAGCTGTTGACCCTGATGGGGGCGCTGGAAGCGCGCAATCGCAAGATCGCCGCGGTTTGGCTGGAGGAGTTGACAACAAACGGTTGACAGCCGGCTGTGATGATGAATCCCCGCAGAGGGCAACTGTGAAGCGCCAGGTTAACCGTTACTAACAACAAACGACCAGCTATTGCCCGGTAATGATGATCAAATTGCGACTGCTAAAGGCATAAATACCGGCTGGCACCGCTTCCCTGCCAAAGATATGGTCCCTGAGGGCATATGCAAACGCGCTCTGATCCACAATGCGGTCGTAGGGGTCCAATTCGAAAAAGGGCTGGTAGCGCGCGGCCAGGAAACTGACCCGCTCCATATCCAGCTTGACCTGCGGCCAGTCGTTGCGCGGCACCAGGATCGGGTGGTTAGCCAGTAAGATCAGCTCATCGGGCAACTCTGGCAGCAGTGCCTCTAACTCATGCAAAAACAGGAAGGGATAAGCCTCATCGCGTTCGTCAAAGGCGCGGTTGGCTTCACGGTGGGCGATGCGCGGCGAAAAATAGGTCGACCCATCCCGGATCGCCACCTGGGCATAGGCTGTGCCGCCCGCCGGGATCACGCTGATCGGCACGTTTTCGCCTGGAGTGCCGCCCAGCACCAATTGCATGGGCAGAGGCTCGTCACCAAAAGCATGTGCCACATTCAGGTAATAAACGGTGATCGTCTCCCCCTGGAAGCGGAAATTGCGCTGATGAATGCCCCGATCCAGCAATTGAAAAGCCATAAATGCCCACAGGTCATTGACCTCACCCCGATCGTTATAGCCGACGTGGGTAACGTGAATGTAAGACCAATCGATCGTGATGCCAAAGTTATCCTGCAGCGGAAATAACACCGCCGGTCTCAGCGGCGCCTGGCTGGGAATAGGCGTCGGGCTCAGGATTCTAAAGGGCGTGGCGGTCATGGTCGGCGTGCTGGTGGGCGGCGAGGTGATTGTAAACGCCGGTGTGCTGGTGTGGGTGGGCGTAAAAGTAGGCGTGTTGGTGGGGGTCGGGGTGATTGTCGGCGAGGGGGTGGCTGTGAGCGTCTCGGCGCCGGCTGGCGTTCGCGTGGATTGACAGCCAGAAGCCGCCAGGAGCAACAGGGTCAGGATCAAGATCAGCGGTGATCTGGTGAGCTTACGCATCATGAGTCGTGTGGGGTGTGCGTGATTCCTCAAAACGGGCGGGTGATGGCAGCGGCGCCGTATCCGACCACGGATGCGGTATCTCCGGAAGTCGCTGCTGACGTGTTGTATTTAAGCAGGGTCACATCGGTGGCGCCCAACTGTGCTGAAGCCCATAATGCCGCAGCGATTGGCGCCAGGCCGCAAGCCTGCCCCTGCCCGCGATCTTTGAGGTCAAACAAGCCCTCGGGTGAGAAAGCTTCCAGCACCTTCAGCACGTGTGAATCCAGCTTTTCCGCCTGGGATTGCGCATAAAAATGTGACAGGTCGCTGCTGGCAACCAGCAGGCATGCTGTGGACTCGATGACCTCAGCCAAAACCTCAGCCAGCGCTTTGGTCACCTGGCGGGATTGGTCGCGAAACATAATTGGGATCAGTGTGAACTCGCCTGACAGGGCAACCTGCAGAAAGGGCAATTCAATCTCTAGGGAATGCTCATAATCATTGCTGATGGGGGTCAGCCCGAACCCAATTTTCTGGCGCAGCCTGGCGTCGATTTGATCGATAATCTCATCGGCCAGGGGAATCTCGCCCAGGGGGGTCCAGTATGCGCGATGCGCACTGGTCAACAGGGATTGCGGGTAATACTGATGCATGGGTGCCAGCAGGCAGACATACTCAAAGCTGAGTCCCTGAACAGTCTTGAAAGCATGCCCCGCAACCGTCCCTGAATAGACATAACCCGCATGGGGTGCCACCAGTCCGACCACTTGGCCAGGCAGGGTGGGATTCACAGCCGCGTCAAGAAAAGCAGATACACTATTTCTGAGCTGGATTGCGTTGCCCGGGTACCAGGTGCCTGCAATTGGGGAAGGTCTGACGGTTCGTTCTTCAGTCATCATGATTAAATTTTAGCATAAACCCGGTTCGAAATCCATGATCCCCCCTGAACAAGCTGGCGGTTTGATCATTTACGAATTTTTCGCGCTGGTTCAGGTTCAGTTTAAGAAATTCCAGGGGTTGACACGTCCGTAATCGTCGCTACGCATCTCAAAATGCAAGTGCGGTCCGGTAGACTTGCCGGTGCTGCCCATAAACCCGATGGTGTCGCCCTGGTAGACTTCCTGCCCGCATACGACGGTCACCTGGCTGAGGTGGGCATACAGGGTTTGCCAGCCTGACCCATGGTCGATGACGACCATCTCACCATAGCCATGATCATTCCATCCTGCATACACCACCACACCGTGATCGGCAGCGAAGATCAGGTTGCCGATACGGCCAGCAATATCGATGCCAAAATGGTTGGTTTCGGGGGTGTAGTCAAAACCCGACAGGTGTCGTTCGGTCGTGGGCCAAATAAAGGTGAGCGACCCGGTCACCCCGTCATAGCTAGCGCTGCAGGCGCCCGGGCCGAGGTTCCGGGCTTTGGCGGGTTCATCCCGGCTGATGCGGGGTGTGCGCCAATCAGTGAATTTGCCCTGCCCGCCCGGGATGACCAGCATTTTGTCCGGCGGGATGTTAGGATTGGAATAATCTCCGATTTGATTGGGATCAAGTTCGTTACCTGGCCAGTTGATGATGTCCTCAGGGGTGACCCGATAAAAGGCTGCGACGCCATTCAAGCCTTCGCCCGCGCTCCACTGGTGATAAACGCCATCTACGGGCAGGATGTTGATGATCTGACCGGGCAGGATGAGGTGCGGGTCATCGCCCAGGGTGTAGCGATTGCCCCACAGGATGCTCTCTGGTTTGAGGTTGAATTTTTCTGCAATCGAAAAGATCGAATCGCCGGGTTCTATGGTGTATTGGATGACTGCGTCGCGTGCTGAACGATGCGGCAGGACGGTGTTCAGACCCATTGCGCGGGAGACGCCCTCCGCATCAGCGCCGCCGACATGAAAAAAGGGGGCAGCGGGGGGTAGCGCTTTCTCACCCAGGGATTCTGCCAATGCTACACCACTGCTTTCGTATACGGGTTCGGGACCAGGCTGGGAAAAGGCGCCCATCACCCATACCACCAGCAGGATTAACAGGAAGGTCGTCAATACGGTAGCGCCCCGCAAGACAGAATCGCCCAACCCCCAGTGACGCAAGCGCTCCCAAAACTGAATGTATTTGGGTTCAGAGGGCACCGATGTTGCTTCGTCTGGGGAGGCGGCTTCGCTGGAAGCTGTTTCGGGGAGCTGCCAGGGATTTCTTGTATCCTTCATGTTTTATCTCGCCTAGAAGTCTAGCATTATTATCGATAAAAGGCGAATCTTGAGTCAATCATCGTATATGGCACTATCGTTGGATCGCAATTGATTAAAACAGCGTATCCAGGCTCAGGTGTTTTCGAAAGCGGATCGCAGTTAGCGGCACAGGAGCCCGTGGTGTCAATCACCTGGCATAGACTGAGGATCAAACACAGCCCCCGAGTTGGCTTGTGGTACGACCCCGTTGAGCGCGCTGAGCAGGCGGCTCAGGGCATTTCATCCGGCATTTCATAGCGGGACAACCGGTCAGATAGGTCAGCGATCCGATTTTCGAGCAATTGCTGGCGGTAGCTGATGGTCACATCTGCCTGGGTGCGTTCGATGATGCTGCGGGCAATATCAGTCCGGCGGCGCAAGCCATAGGTAAGGGCATCGGGATAATCCATCGTGACCAGCAGTGCATAGATACTGTCCATATTATCCAGCAGGCGTTCGACTTCAGGGGAATGACCGGTGCGCATCAGGTCCATAATCCTGCGGCGTAATTCGCCGACTGCCTCAGACAGCCCGTTGAGGTAAGTGGCATAGCTCACCTGCAGGTCCTCCGGGGTGGAATAATCCTCATTCAGGATGATGGTCACGGTTAGATGAGCCTCGCAATATTCCTTAAGCGCGTCCTGTGTATAACCGGAATAATACAGGTCGGGTTCATCAGCCAGGTCGTTTCGCAAGGCTTCAGCCAGCAGTTTTGCCTGGGCAAGATGGTTGTGAGCCAGGCTGGCTTCATTGCGATGGATGGCTCGAATGGCGCGCGCGGCATGGCGCGTCAGTTCGCGGCTGTGAGCCAGCGCTTTATCTCGTTTTTCAGTTTTCCGTTCAAAGGACTCCCTGATCCGATCGGAAAGCGACTCCAGGTGGTTGTCCATCAACTACCTTCGGGTGGATCGATAGAGCGGAACAGGTCATCAGCCAATGAATGGCTGCCCGGTAGAGTAATCTTGCCAAAATTGGCTTCATAGCGCTTAAGGTTTTCCGTCAGGGCCTGCAGGAAAAGTTTGGCAGCCGTGGGGGACATCATCAAGCGAGAATTAACCTCGAATTTGGTGACACCCGGCAACAGCAAGGAAAAATCGAAGACAAATTCCGACACCGTGTGCGCAATCCGGACAAAATTTACATATTTAGTCTCCAAATCCTGCGGGATTTCGAGATTAGGAATTGGTTTTTGCGTCATAGGCTTTTCGGCTTAGAAGGGAATTTCGTCGTCGGTTTCTGGGCTTCCGTGCATATCTCCGAAATCATCTTCACCGCCGCCTGCGCCGCGGGATCCGAACGGCAAGAATTTTACCTGTTGCGCCGTGACTTCAAAGGATGCAGCCGGTGTTCCGTCCTGGCGATTGAAAATCCTGGGATTACCGGTCTGCGGATCGGGTCGTAAGCGACCGATGACCAGAACGGGTCGACCCTTTTTGAGATATTGGTTACAGGATTCTGCTTGCGCCCCCCAAACCGAAACGCGGAACCAGGTGGTCTCGTCAACGCGTTGTCCGGTGTTGCTGGTGTATTTATTGGAGGTGGCAACTGAAAAGCTGGTAACTGCCTGACCATTTGGCATGAAGCGCATCTCAGGGTCATTGCCTAAATACCCAACGATAGTGATCTGTTGATACATGTGTGCTCCCTTTCCTGGATGAGTGTGTAAGTACCCCTATTTTACTTGATTATTTAAAGAATTTTTATACCAATCCTGTGCATACCAGTGGAGATAAAGTTCAAGGTGGGTTGACCAGTAGGCTTCGGTGTGCCCGCCGTTGAACAGGTACCAGGTATGGGGGATGTGATGGACATCCAAACGATCAGCAAAGTTCTGGGCAGACCAGCGTTCCGGATCCGAGCGTCCAATATCAATAAAAAAATCAGGTAGACCGATATCGGGTGTTTCCACCAACCAGCCATCCAGCCGACCGCCATCGACTTCAAACAGGGGCAGGCTGTGCGCTCCCACGCGGCTGAAAAGATGCGGATGCTCAAAGCCAAGGTGCACCGCCCATGCCGCACCACGTGAAAGCCCGCCAATCGCCCGGTAAGCTCTCTCGGCCAGGGTGCGGTATTGCTGATCGACAAACGGGATTAATTCTTGCACCAGGGCATCGGCGAAGGCTGAGTTGAGTGGCGGTTGGAAACGAACCTCATTGGGCATAATGATAATGAAGGGAGCAATCCGTCCTTCAGAAATCAGGGCATCCATCTGCTCAGCCACGCCCAGGCGCACCCACTGGTCCTGTGTGTAGGAAAGACCGTGCAGCAAATAGGTGACCGGGTAACCTTCTGTGAGATCCTCGTAGTAACAGGGCGGAAGGTAAAGCAGGTAGTGCAGGTCCTCTCCCAGGTGCTCGCTAAACAGTGCTTCGCTGAGAACCTGTCCCCCTGCATGGCGGCAATCCATGCTGGTCAGGGTTATTCCCGGTGTTGGGGTTGGCTCTTGCGCTGTGGAGGTGATGGAAGTTGGTTCCAACGCAATTGGTGTAATGCTGGCGCCATGAAGCGCAACCGGCATGGCGGTTATGTGAACAGGGGTAGGATCAAGAGGCACACTCGTCGCGGGGCTTTCACCTGCCTGGCAGGCTGCAGCGCCGAGCATCAATATGAGCATACAGGTCAGGTAAGTCGCACTTTGAAAAAGAAAGTGGAGGATATCTTGACGTTTACCCATGGTTCGGATTATACTCTTATCTGCCGGGGTGTAGCGCAGACGGCTAGCGCGCCGCGTTTGGGACGCGGAGGTCGGCGGTTCAAGTCCGCCCACCCCGACTGACGGTTGAATGGGAAGGTGAACGACCACAAATCCATCGTTCCCTTGCCATTTTTTCATCTCTGATTGACCAACGGATTAAGGGTGACATTTTGACCCAACCTTTCCTTTCCATCATTATCCCAGCCTATAACGAAGCTGAGCGGCTTCCATCCACCCTGGAGAAAATTGACCGCTTCCTCGGGCAGCAGACTTATACAGCCGAAGTGCTGGTGGTGGAGAACGGCAGCAGCGATGCCACTTTAGCCCTTGCTCAAAGCTTCCAGGAGCGCATGCCATACCTGTGGGTGTTAACAGAAGCACAGCGTGGGAAAGGCCTGGCTGTAAAGCGCGGCATGCTGGCAGCACAGGGCGAATACCGCTTTTTATGCGACGCTGATTTATCGATGCCCATCGACCAGGTGAACCGTTTTTTACCCCCCGCCCTGTCAGGAGTGGACGTGGCCATCGGTTCGCGTGAGCAGCCCGGCTCGGTGCGCTATGGTGAGCCGGGCTATCGACACCTGATTGGGCGAATATTCAACGCCATGGTGCGCGGGTTGGTGCTGCCCGGAATCCAGGATTCGCAGTGCGGGTTCAAGTGCTTCCGGGGTGATGTCGCCGATGCAGTCTTCCCCCTACAGACCCTGGTCGGGATGTCCTTTGATGCTGAAGTGTTATTCATCGCCCGCAAGATGGGTTACAGTGTGTGTGAAGTGGCGATCGACTGGTATTTTGATCCCGACAGCCGAGTGAGGCTGGTGCAGGATTCATTACACATGGCGTTTGATTTGCTGAAAATCCGCTCAAACGCCAGGCAGGGGCTGTATGACGCCCAGGGTTAAATTTGACCCGGCGCTACTGCCCGAACGGCCGGACCTTTCCTTTGAAATCGAATTGTGGAAAAAGGGGGCGACCCTGGTGGCAGGCATCGATGAAGCCGGTCGCGGCGCGCTGGCTGGGCCGGTGGCCGTCGGCGCGGTGGTACTGCCGGGTGAGCAGGTGGATTTAATGTCCCGTCTGGGCGGTATCCGCGATTCCAAGATCATGACGCCGGCTGAACGGGAGCACTGGGCAGCGGAGATCAAGAAGGTTGCGCTGGCCTGGGGGGTGGGTTTTGCTTCCAATACGGAAATTGATCATATGGGCATTGTCCCGGCAACGCTTTTGGCGTCTCAGCGGGCGCTGGGCGCCTTGAATGTGACCCCTGCCCACCTGTTGGTGGATTACCTGCTTCTGACGGGGCAGGCAATCCCGCAAACAAGCCTGGTCAGGGGCGATGCGCGCTCGCTGTCGATCGCGTCGGCTTCAATTTTGGCTAAAACCGAGCGGGATGCCGTGTTGATTGAGATGGACAAGATCCACCCCGGGTACGGCTTTGCCCGCAACAAGGGCTACGCCACCCACGCGCATCGTTTGGCAGTACGCGAGTTGGGACCATGTGCGGTTCACCGGCGGAGCTTTGAGCCGGTGTGTGAATATGATTCATTGTTCCCGCCCAAGATGTCGATACCTGCCAAGGATGCCGATGGCTCCAATGATTAATTCCGTCCCCACTTCCACAGACTTGAAAGGTCATACCCCGCTTTGCCCGCGGAGAGCCAGCCGATGGGCGGCATAACGCGTTTGAAGTGGTTCTGACGCACTCTGCGCACCACGCGTTCGACAAATTCCCGTTTAAAGCCCGCTTCGATGCAGGCTTCGGGATGGTAGCCCCGCTCGACCAGCAAATACAACAACCGGTCGACCTCGTCGTAGGTGAAGCCCAACTCATTTTCATCGGTTTGTCCCTCCCACAGGTCGGCTGAGGGGACTTTGTTGATCACGGTTAAAGGCACGCCCAGGTGCCGGGCTAACTGTCGCACCTGAGTTTTGAACAAATCGCCCAGCGGCTGCAAAGCGACGCCCGAATCGCCGTGGACGGTGGTATAGCCCAGCAGCAGCTCCGTTTTATTGCTGGCGCCCACCACCAACCCGTTGAAGACCACGGATTGGTCGAACAGTACGATCATGCGCATGCGTGCCATAAGATTGCCCGCCCGCAAGCGGCTCATATCGGGGAATTTGGCAATCAACGGGTCGACCATGGGGGTGATCTCGACCGTCAGCGACTGGACGCCGAGGGCAGCAATCATCGTCTGTGCATCAACCAGCGTATGCAGCGGCGAGGTCTTATAGGGCAGGCGCACCGCCAGCACATTTTCAGGTCCCAGCGCTCTGGCACATAAATACAAGCTGACCGCTGAATCCAGACCGCCGGAGACGCCCAGCAGGGCACGTTGGAACCCAGCCCGGTTCAGCTCCGTGCGGATGAACCCGATAAGGATTTTTTCAGTCTGTTCAGCCTCGATGGTCAGGTCGAATTTCATGTTTTGCCCATTCCCGTTTTAGCGCTCGCCATTCTGCACGTAAAATCGTTGAGCGTGGTGGTCTATGCAGTATTTTACCTGGTTTTGATTCGGAAATATTCAGCAGCCTGCCAGTATAAGCGATCAAGGTATAATGTTTTTATCGTCCATTGTTTGAGCAGCATTGATTTTAAAAAATCACCCTGAACAATGCGAGCCAGGCTTAGCAGATAGCATGAGTTTCAGTATGAGCGATTGGTCCATCCACGTTGCCAGTTGGCGCGATTACACCCATTTATCCCAGCTCGAACGGGCGTGTTTTCCGGCAGAAGACCTGTGGCCTTTTTGGGACCTGATTGGCGTGCTGACCCTGCCCGGCATCGTGCGTTTGAAGGCACTTGTGGGCGAGCAGATGGTGGGATTCATCGCTGGCGAGCGTGACCTCGAAACGCGCATCGGCTGGGTGACCACCCTCGGCGTGATGCCTGAGCACCGGCGGCTCGGCATCGCCCTGGCTTTGCTGGCTGCCTGCGAACGAGACCTGGATATGCCCATCATTCGGCTCAGCGTGCGGGAATCTAACCGGGCGGCTATTTGCCTGTATGAGGGGCAGGGTTATGCGATCATTAACCGCTGGAAGAAATACTACGTGGGCGGTGAAGATGCCCTCGTGTTTGAAAAAAGGCGTTGACATTACAGCCAAGGAGGTTTATACTCAAACTTATGAAGCTGTGTGCAAAAGGTACATATGCAAACAATCAACCGAAGACAAAGAGCTTGTAGCACGCCGGCAGGCCCGCGCGTGCTTTTTTTTATTTCCCCACCTATAGAAAGGAAAAGTGCGCCATGGACTATGGAATGATTGGCAAAATGGAAAAAGCCAAACGTTACGCAGAAGAACGAGAACGGATTGTATTCAAGCAATTCAAGGTCCTGTTTACCGGGAATCACAGCGATCACACGGTGACCTATGAAGATGGGAAGTGGGGCTGTACGTGTGAATTTTTTCACTCTCGCGGCCGCTGCAGCCACACCATGGCGCTCGAGTTGATCCTCGAGCAGATGGTCGATATTGCCCAGGAAGTCTGATCTCGTAATTTATTGCAATCAACAGGAAAACACCAGGCCGTGCGATGACACGGCCTGTTTTTTTAACCCGTGGTGGTTATTTATAGCGGACTAACACAAAATTTTTCCGGCGTCGGTTTCATTGCAAAATCAAAACCCGCCGCTGTTTGCACACCCCCCTTCACCGATTACCCTAATCTTTGAACAGGTTGGGCTCTTGTACCAATCGCCTTTGCGGTTGAAGATTATCCAGAATATCCATATCCTCTCGGTCAAGCTGGAAAAAGATATCGGCGTTCTCTAAAATCCGCGCCTCGTGGATCGATTTTGGGATGGTCACCAGGTCGTGGTTGATCAGCCAGGCCAGCATCACCTGGGCGGGTGTTCTGGAGTATTTTTGGGCGATTTTCACCAGTTTTTCGTGGTTGAAAAACTTCGCCCTGGCAACTGGACTGTAGGCTTCAATTTGAATCCCTTTTTCCCGGCAATACGTCAGCAGTTCACGTTGATAGAGAAAGGTGTGAAATTCAACCTGGTTAATCGCCGGGACCACATCGGTTCTGCCCAGCAAGTCTTCCAGCAGATCAACAGGGAAGTTGCTGACGCCAATGCTGCGGGTCAGACCGCGCCTTTGCAGTTCAACCAGCGCCTGCCAGGTTTCAAAGGTGCGCTCGATGTCGGACAGATTTGGCCAGTGGATCAGCAGCAGGTCAACATACTCTGTTTGCAACGCCTGCAGACTTTTTTCCAACGAGCGTATGCTCTTTTCATAACCCTGGTTGGGGGTGCTGATTTTTGTGGTGATGTAAATCTCTTTTCGCGAGCGACCGCTGGCTTTCCAGCCTTTACCGACATCCTCCTCGTTATCATAGGCCTGGGCGGTGTCGATGTGGTCATAGCCGTGGGTGAGAGCAAATTCTACGGCGCGTTGACAATCCCGTCCGCGTGACAGCCAGGTGCCCAGCCCCAGCAGGGGAATCTCAACCCCGCCATTGGTGATGATTTTTTTCTTCATGGCCTTCCTTTCTTTTTGTTGCACATGTTTAATTCTACCGCCTAAGAATTAAGAGGATCTTTTCTGTCTGGCTTTCGAATTGGGGCACACAGCAAAGTGAGGTTACCCGTAAGGCAGCCCGACCTCGTTTTATCCAGCTAGTTTTGTCGGTATACTTAATCCGGTCGGCTAACAAGATGAATCGCTATGTCAACCTTGCAAGGATCAGCATTGAACAAAATAAATCGTCGGTTTCGCTACAATCTGTGCTATTTTGGTCGTCCACCGTGGGATACGGGCATTTCGCCGCCTGAATTGATTGAGTACCTTCAAAATACGACGCCCGGCAAGGCTCTGGATGTGGGTTGCGGAACCGGAACCAACCTGTTAACCATGGCGTCTTATGGCTGGGACGTGGTCGGCTTCGATCTCGCCTGGATTTCAGTTTTAAAAGCACGCATTAAGCTGCTCAAAGCCGGTGTAAAAGGACGTGTGCTTTATGGTGATGTCTCCGCTGCCTTGCAACCTGGAACAGATTTCGACCTGATTTTGGATATTGGCTGCTATCATGGGTTAAGCCCCCAGGAAAGGGCGAACTATCGCCGCAACCTGGCGCGTTGGTTGAAACCTGGCGGGAACTATCTGCTGTATGCCCACTTGAAAACCGCGTCAACCGCTCTTTATGGGCTCTCAGAGGCGGATTTTGATGGGTTCTCAGAATTCTTAAACTGCCACTGGCGCGTGGACTCGCCTGAGCGTCGCCCCGACGGCGGAGGTGGAAACCCCGCCAGCTGGACTTTATTCGAGCGCCGGGAAAGCACTACTCGGGGTTGTTAATGGCGATTATGTGCTGGACGTGTTGACCGGGTAAACAGAAGTTAACCAGGTTCGCTCCCAGCAATTCCCTCCTCACTTTTTGAAGCTTGCCGTTAGCGGATCGGCAGTTGAACCCAGCCCCATTGATGTTAAGATACAATCAAGTGCCAAGTGTGCATAGAACCCTTGAGATGTTGACTGGATTTTATTTAAACGCAGGCTGAGTTTCATAAAAAATGATTGATGAGCGATTGCTGGATCGAAATAACCCTCCTGAACCCGAACTGATTCGCCAGGTGATTGGCGATGAGGCTTTCCCTCTTTGGGAGCAGGTCAATCAATTTTTACAAGAGCAATATCCGGACTTTCAGGGCGGTATGACGTATTACAATGCCCAGCGCGGCTGGGGGCAGGATTATCGCAAAGGTGCACAACGCTTGTGTATGCTGTTTCCAGAGCGGGGTGGCTTGACCGCCTTTCTTACCCTCAGTCAGGACGGTGAAGAAGCAGCCCAAGCTAGGATCCGTTACTTCAATGCTCGCCTGCGCACTTTGTTAAATCAGCCCTCAGCTTTACCCCAGGGACGTTGGCTGTGGATGCGCCTTGAGGACTATACGGATTTGGTGAGCTTGAAATTATTGCTTGAGATCACGTCCAGCTGATAGACAATCTGAGAAAACACCTATTGACACGCTTGAAAAACGATTGTTCACAACTTGAAATACTGCATTTTCAACCACTCCCTTTTATGAATATATTCAAATAAATTCCAGGTAATAAGTAACAAAAAATCAAAAGAGGCCCACAACGTAGTAGATTTGCCTTCTGAAATCATTTTTTGGTTAACCTTCCGCTGAAATTCTTCGTAATGCGTATATATACTCGCTTGACTTGGAGGGCAGCCTCTGATAAAATTCACATGATTGAATTATCGAATACAATTGTGAAAAGAAGTCCTGTGAGCAATAAATCCAAACATAGAGATCGTACAATTTTATTGGCAAGAATTGCCGAAATGCATTACTTGGACGGGAAAAATCAGAATGAAATTGCCCAGGAAATTGGCATGACTCGCTCTAATGTTTCGCGTTTACTAAAAGAGGCTCGGGAAAAGAACATTGTAAAAATTCAAGTTATTCATCCTGTTCAAGAAAACGATTTGCTCAGTCAAGAATTGGTTACACGTTTTGAATTAATTGATGCGCATGTTATTCAGGTTCATCAAACAAAACAGTTGCTTCACACATTAGGCAAAGTTGCGGGAAAAGAATTAACGAAATACTTGGAACCCGATATTTCATTAGGAACGACATGGGGCACAGCAGTTAGTGCAACGATCGATCAGTTAGAAATCACAAATCGAATCCCTAACATTAAAGTAGTTCAACTTTTAGGTGCAGTTGGTTCGCGTATCCAGGTCTATGACGGACACGGAATTGTGCGCCGCCTGGAAGAGATTCTTGACGCTGAAGGTATTTACATTAATGCACCATATTTTGTTGAAAGCGCCACAGCTGCAGAATTATTGTTAAGAACGCCCAGCATTAAAGAAAGTATTAATGCCTGCAAGGAAGTGGATGTTGCCTTGTTGGGTGTTGGCAGCCTGGACTTCTCACATTGTAGTTATTATTTGGCTGGCTACATGCCTGAACATGAACTTTTAGAAATCCAGAAAACCGGTGCTATCGGGGACGTGAGTGGACGTTTTTACAATATTAACGGTGAAAAAGTTGCACAGAGCTATCAAGACAGATTGATTGGTATTCCCTTTGAGGACTTGTTAAAAATTCCGATCCGGATCGGTGTAGCTGGTGGAAGAGAAAAAATTGACCCGATTATTGGAGCTTTGCGAGGGAAATTGATCAATGTATTAATTACCGATTCGGATACAGCCATGGAGGTGCTTGAGAAAACAAACCATCTTTCAATAAATAACTTTAAGGCAGGAGACTATGGAATATAGACAGTTCGCAGAGTTTGACAATGAAACAACGACGGATTTAATAGCTAAGTCCAAAAAATTAGGTTTGTCTGAAAAAAACCTGATCGAAATGTATCGCACTATGATATCTATTCGACTATTTGAGGAAATGGCTGATAAATTGTACGCCTTGGGAAAAGTACATGGCACTATGCACTTATCGGCTGGGCAAGAAGGGGTTGCTGTCGGAGCAGGTTTTGTAATGAGAGAAGATGATTACCTGCTTAACCATCATCGAGGGCATGGGCATTTTATTGCCAGCGGTGCAGATATCAACAAAATGATGGCAGAATTCCTGGGCAAGGAGACGGGCTACTGTAGGGGGCGGGGAGGATCGATGCACATTGCTGACGTAGAGGCTAACAACTTGGGCGCTAATGGTATTGTTGGTGGAGGCATACAGCTTGCTGCTGGGGTTGGTTTAGCCATCAAATTGATGGGTACCGACCAGGTTGTACTGGCAATTTTTGGTGACGGCGCAGCAAATCAAGGTATTCTTCACGAGTCAATGAATATGGCTTCTATCTGGGCTCTCCCGGTAATTTACTTATGTGAAAACAACGGGTATGGAATGTCGGCTGATATTGCTAAGGTTAGTTCAAAAACGCCTTTCAAAGATCGGGCACTTGCTCATAACATTCCTGGTTATTACATTGATGGAAATGATGTTTTGGCCGTTTACGAAACAATGAAAAACGCAGTCGAGCACTGCCGAGCGAGAAAAGGTCCAGTTTTTATCGAAGCTCAAACATACCGCTATTTCGGTCACTCGAAGAGCGATCGAAACCTTTACCGCACAAAAGAAGAAATCGACGCCTGGAAACGACATGATCCAATTGATCGATTTCAGAACTTGTTGTTAGAAGCAAAGATAATTGATGATAAAGACATTGAAAAAATACAAGAAGATGTGAAACAACTTATCGATAATGCAGTTAAATTTGCTGAAGAATCGCCGGAACCTGATGTTACAGAAGTTATGGGGTGGGTCTATGCCTGAGATCACTTATCGTCAAGCAATACATGATGCTATGGTAGAAGAGATGCGCCGAGACAAGCGTGTCTTTCTGATTGGTGAAGATATTGGTACCTATGGCGGCGCCTTTGGCGTTAGCGCAGGAATGTTAGCAGAGTTTGGCCCTGACCGGGTTATTGAAACACCAATCTCAGAAGAAGCAATTATCGGGACCGCTGCCGGGGCAGCCATGGTTGGTATGCGACCGATTGCAGAATTAATGTTCATGGACTTTATCTTCCTAGCCATGGAACCCTTAGTTAACCAAGCGGCTAAAGCACGGTATATGTTTGGTGGGAAAGCCACTGTGCCAATGGTAGTCCGCTTGCCTGGCGGATCCGGCACGGGTGCAGCTGCACAGCATTCTCAGTCCCTTGAAACAATCTTGATGCACATTCCTGGGCTCAAGGTCGTTGCTCCCAGTACACCCTACGATGCAAAGGGATTGTTGATCAGCAGCATACGTGATCAGAATCCAGTATGTTTTGTTGAGCATAAATTGCTGTATAAAATCAAAGGTGAAGTCCCAGAAGAGGAGTATTTGATCCCCTTGGGTGAAGCCGATATAAAACGTGTTGGACGGGACATTACTATTGTTGCTTCGGGCATTATGGTCCATAAGTCTCTTGATGCAGCAAAGATTGTGGAAGAAGATGGTATTTCTATAGAAGTTGTGGATCCCCGAACATTATCTCCATTGGATGTGGATACCATCGCCAAATCCGTCAAGAAAACCGGCAGACTTTTAGTTGTACACGAAGCGGTTAAAACAGCGGGTTGGGCAGGCGAAGTGATGGCTTCAGTTTCGGAAACAAAAGCCTGGGATTATTTGGATGCCCCTATGCGCCGTTTGACCGGTAAAGACGTCCCAATCCCCTACAACCGACATCTTGAAGCGGCTGCTGTACCCCAAGTTGATGATATTGTTCGCGAAGTGCGAGCAATGGTAAACAACAAGTATTGAAAGGAAACATGTCATGCCCATTCCCTTTATTATGCCTAAGATGGATATGGACCAGGAGACAGTCGTCATCAACGAGTGGTTAAAGAAAGAGGGCGACATGGTAGAAAAAGGTGAGCCGGTTGTCATCATAGAAACCGATAAAATCACCAGTGAAGTTGAAGCCCCCGCATCGGGTCGTTTGGCTGGGGTCTTATATGCCGATAATGAAGAGGTGCCTGTTACTCAAGTGATCGCATATATCCTTGAAAAAGATGAAACCGAAGCCGACATACCTGATTTGCCACATAAAAAGCAAGAAACATTTGACCAGCATCCGCCACAGGAAACATTGGATATCGAACCAGAGAAGAAACATAAGCCAGCCACCCCTGTTGCAAAACGAATGGCAGACGCGGAAAAAGTTGATTTGTCTAAGGTACCGTCTACCGGTGAAAAGATCACAAAAGAAGATGTCTTGTCCTACATTGAGAGCCTTGATAAGGTTGCGCCCCGAGTCCAAGTGCCTGCTACCCCTGCAGCTCGGCGAATTGCACAGGAACAAAAAGTTTCTTTGTCTGAAATTATAGGGACTGGCCCAAGTGGACGGGTTCAGGCAGCCGATGTTGGTACTTTCATTATTGAAAGCTCAGAAAAAACACAGCCGTCTGTTTCCCTGGTGGAAACTTTGCCTTTATCTCGCATTCGAAAACGAATCGCTGACAAGATGACAGAGAGCTATCAAAATGCGCCCCATATTTACCTAACAGTTGAAGTCGACATGCATGAAGCCGAAGAAAGTCGAAAGCGCATCAATCAGTTAGCCAATGAAATCCCGGTTTCTTTAACAAGCTACCTCATTCGAGTCGTGGCTTGGGCACTAAAGCGTCACCCATTCTTGAATGCTGGATTTGAGGATGGACATATTAAACTGTGGGATCAAGTTAATATCGGGATTGCCACAGCGATTGATGAAGGGTTAATCGTGCCAGTGATTCACAATGCTGATCAGAAAACAATTCGAGAAATCAGCAAAGACCTTGCCTACCTAACCACTCAAGCAAAAGCTGGCGTATTAACAATGGAAGAGGTTCGAGATGGCACATTCACTATCTCAAACCTGGGGATGTTTGGCATTCAATCTTTTACAGCAATTATAAACCCACCACAGACTGCCATACTTGCGGTGGGTTCTATAAAGCGCAAGCCCATCGTAATTGATAAAGAAGACACAATTAAAGTGCGTCCTATGATGATGATGACATTAGGTGCCGATCATCGTGTTGTAGATGGCGCTGTTGCGGCAAACTTTTTAACAGACCTCGTCAAAGCGCTCGAAACACCAGAGCTTTTATTGATGTAACGTGATTTATGTTAAACATACACAAAAGTGGAAATGAGCTAAATCTACCTGTCGAATGATCATAATGGTATCCTATGCATTGAAACTTCATCTTACTGATTGGCAGTCGGAGATATCGCAAACAAGAATATATCCAATTTAGGATATTTGTAGTTAATTTCAGTGACCAAACAGAACCAGAATGACTTCGTGATATATATGTTTAAGAAAAGTCGGCTTACAAAGCGGACATTGAAAAAATAAAAATGTTGAAAAATTATTTTAATAAATTTACAGGAGAGTGATATGGCAACCCTAAAAGAAGAACTAATAGAAGCAGAGGAATCACGTGGTCCGTTCCGGGTAGGACTTGTGGGGGCAGGCCAGATGGGGACTGGAATGATATCGCAAATTGAGAAAATGCACGGCATGAAAATCGTTGCCGTTTCTGATATCATGCCATCCCGAGCTAAAGATGCCTATATCGAAGCTAGTGTGCCTGAAAAACTTGTGCACGAAATTGACGATGACTTGTCAAGGGCTGACGAGTTAATTCGCGATGGCCAGCGCGTCGCCACACATTCTTCAAATTTTTTAGCACAAATTCCATCATTGGATGTTATTGTTGAGTGTACAGGCATTCCTAATGTTGGCGCTGAAGTTTGTTATCAAGCAATTCAAGCAGGCAAGCCAATTGTTAATATGAATGTGGAAACTGATGCAACCATTGGATACATTCTGACACAAAAAGCTCAAGAAAAAGGTGTAATTTATTCATTGGTGGCAGGAGATGAACCCGGTTCGATTAAAGAGATTTTTGACTTTGCTGACGCTTTAGGATTCGAGATAGTGACCATTGGCAAAGGGAAAAACAATCCCTTAGATCGCTCAGCCACACCGGATTCTCTAGCAAAAATTGCTCAACAACGAGAAATGAGCGCAAAAATGTTGTGCTCGTTTGTTGACGGCACAAAAACTATGGTAGAGATGACCTCAATTGGTAATGCGACCGGCTATGCACCAGAAGTACGGGGCGCTTATGGCCCGAAATGCAGCGTTACAGATCTGCCTAAGATGTTTGTTCCAAAATCTGATGGTGGTATTTTTGAAGCAAAGGGTGCTGTTGATTACGCTATCGGCCCAGCACCAGGTGTATTTGTTATCATCGCTACCGACCAGCCAAAAATACGGAAAGATCTGAATTACCTTGGTCTGACCGGCCATGGCAATTACTGGAGCCTTTATCGCCCTTACCATTTAGCAAACCTGGAAGCACCGATCACCATAGCAAACATTGTTTTACACCAAAAAGAAACGCTTAATCACAAAATCTTTCCTGTAGCAGAAACCATTGCTATCGCCAAACGCGACCTTGAAGTCGGCGATGTGATAGATGGTTTGGGAATGTTCACGATTTATGGAATGATTGAGAAAGCTTCTGTTGCTTATGAACAGGGTTTAGTGCCTATGGGCTTAACTGTCGGAGGTAAGATTGTTAAACCCGTAAAAATGGGCACAGCAATTCGATACGAGGACATTGCCTTGAAAGAAGATGATCTGATTTACAAATTGCGCCGGGAGCAGGATAAACTGGTCAGTTAAGTCTACAAGATCCTTGCTTGATGTACAGAGAATTCTTATAGGTTAAATTGCACAAAGGTTAACCAGATTCATTAAAAAAAAGCGCATCTACAAAACCATTTAAACAGGAAGAGAACTGGACCTGTTTTTTAATGATTTCCAGTTCACAGTAAATTAAATGTTTATTCTGGCGCCTTTTTGTGCAATTTATCGCTTGAGCGGAGCAGGCGATATTTTAACAATCATCAGAATATGAGATTGTCCAAAGTTTTTTAAATAACTTTGACAGTGATACTTTAAAATTGCTACTCATGCTTTTTGTAGCAATTCTTTCGATATTTTCATGTGACAAGGAATATTTCAGTAAAAAATTAGGAGCCTAATGCAAACAAAATACCCTTTTATTTATATTGGCAGTGATACTTTAGAAGCTTTAAGTTCTTATTGCTCTAAACAGAAGCTGGATTGTTTCACTTTAGTCACAGATCAAAACATCTACCCTCGATGGGGCGAGCCAGTTCAAAAAACTTTACGGGATCTTGGTTTTAATGTGCAATCAATTATCCTTGAAGGTGACCCTATAACTCCAGATGAAAATTATTTAATAAAAATATTATTAATAACGAATGATGCGCCGTGTACTTACCTAGCGGTAGGTTCGGGCACAATTACGGATATGGTTCGTTTCGTAGCCGATCGTACACAATCGGCCTTTATTTCCCTGCCATCTGCCCCGTCAATGGATGGATATGCATCTTCGGGGAGTTCGTTAACAATTCAGGGATTGAAACAAACGGTTATCGCCCGTCCACCAATTGCTATTTTTGCTGACCTACCAACATTATCAAAGGCACCCCGCGACATGATTGCGGCTGGTTTTGGTGATGTTTTTGGCAAATTTACAGCGCTAGCAGATTGGGCAATGGGAAACCTAACAATTCGTGATCCTTATGACCCCAATTTGGCAGGACGTGTTTCGAAACGCTTAGAGCAGAGTGTCAAATTAATCGATCATCTTGAAGATGCTTGGGAGCAAAACATTTATGCATTGACCGATGCTTTATTGGACGTAGGCTTGTGTATGTTGGAGATGGGAAATTCGCGTCCTGCGTCGGGCTCAGAACATTCATGTTCACATTACTGGGAGATGAAATTGCTACGAGAAGGGCGACCGGCAATTTACCACGGGACCAAGGTAGGCATCGCTTCTATGTTGATGGCAGAACGTTATGAATGGATTAAGAAAATTGACATTGATGAAGTTAATAGGCGTTTGGCGTCTACACCAATGCCAATTTTGGAAGATGAGATCAGCACAATCCGTAATGTGTATGGCTCTATAGCCGATGACATCATTCGCTCACAAAAGATCTATCTTGAAATGACTCCCGAAGAGTACCATAAAGTTCAGGAACGAATCAGTTCCCACTGGCCCGATATTCAAGCTCTGGCGCGTTCTGTCCCTTCACCTGAAGAAATGGGTCGATTGTTGCACAAAGCAGGATTGCCAGTGGAACCTGAAGAGATTAACCTTACAAAAGAAGATGTTAAAGAAGCCCTTTATTATGGTCACTACTTAAGAAACCCATTCACAATCATTAAACTTCTGCGTATGTTGGGCATTGACGTCGTTACCGGCGAGTAATTCAACCAGTCTGGCAATTAAACGAAAAATCGTAATTTCGGTCAGGTTAGTTGCACCTGTTATTTTTTTTGACATGAGTGCCTGGCACGTCAAAGATGAAAAACCTTATCGGTTTTTCTTGACGAACCTGGAAAAAATAAAAGTTGATAATTTTATTTCTTTAATATAATCGGGTTCGAAAAAGTAAGTTTGACCTCTTGCCCGTTTTCCAATTCAGCATAGATTCCAATATTTGCCCGAATTTCGATAGGGCCTAACTTCAACAAACAATCGCTTTTGTCTCCCAAGTAATTTTGTCTGACAAGTACAGCTCGCGTACCTCCTTGGTCGAAAGGCAAAATTTCCACATCTTCAGTCCTTACCATCATAATGGCTTCTTCACCTAGATTAAACATATTCGGTATAACGGGAACGTCCAAAAAGTGATCTGATGATCCATCTAATAGTTTTACTCGCGCGTGGTCACTTGTAATTGCATCCACGATGCACGGGATGAAATTAGCCAAACCAATAAACCCTGCTACAAATTGACTGTTAGGTTTCTGGTAAATTTCTCTGGGTGAACCAATTTGTTTTATAAAACCATCTTGCATCACTACAATGCGATCGGACATTGACATGGCCTCAGTCTGGTCATGAGTTACATAAAATACTGTCATTGATAAGCGCTTTTGTAACTCTACAATTTCAAAACGCATACTTTCACGTAATTTTGCATCAAGGTTAGATAAAGGCTCATCCAATAGCAATACTTTAGGTTCCATGACCAAAGCTCGTGCCAAAGCAACCCTCTGCTGTTGACCACCTGAAAGTTGATCTGGCATGCGATCTTCAAAGCCACTTAATTTGACCAGATTCAAAACTTCTGAAACCTTCTGTCGCACCTCGGTTTGACTAAATTTCTTAAACTTTAATGGGTAAGCCACATTTTTAAATACATTCATATGAGGCCAAACAGCATAAGATTGAAAGACCATACCCATATCACGCTGTTCAGGGGCTAGAGATATTTTCTTGTCTGTAGAAAAAATTGGTTTGCCGTCCAATAAGATGCTACCAGTTGTTGGCTCTGTAAAACCTGCAACCATGCGTAAGGTTGTGGTCTTTCCACATCCTGATGGACCAAGCAAGGTTAGAAATTCACCATCTGCTATTTTTATATTGAAATCTTGTACAACCGTAACTTTATTGTAAGATTTAGAAATATTGCTAAGTTCTAATTGTGCCATAATTAATTGTCCTTAATAAGAATTAGAATCCCATCTGATTTTTTGTAACTTTGTTAGTTATAAAGTTGAGTGTCAAAACAATCAGAGTAACCATAAACGCTAACGCAGCTGTCATTAAGACTTTTCCTTCCTGGTGCAAGCCAAAAACGACTGTTCCTAGAGTTTCGTTGCCGACTGAGAACAATAAGATAGAAAGGGTCAACTCTGTCAAAGCAGGAATAAAAGCCATAAACCAGCCTGCAAAAACATTCGTTTTGATTAGTGGGATGACAATATCCTTAAAAGCTGTAATAAAATTGGCGCCCGACATTCGAGCGGCTTCTTCCAAAGATACATGTACTTGCTCGAAGGCGGCACTTATTGACCTGATACCCAAAGTTAAAAACCTAGTAATATAGCCAATAACAATGATCCATATCGTGTTGTATATTGAGATGCCTATAAGCGGCAAAGGTTTTAGAAAAGCTAGGATCAAAGCCAGAGCAACTACGGTTCCTGGTATTGCATAAGGCAAGAGAGTGATCGTTTCAATTAACTGACTCCCCTTTACGCGAACACGCACGAGCAAGTAAGAAAGAATTAAAGAAATTATAACAATCACAGTCGCCGAACCGGCCGCCATAAGCAAGCTGTTTCTTATCGCTCGTTTTACTTTTGCCACACCAACGACAACTTGAATGTAATTGTTTAAGGTCAGGTTGTCGGCTGTAAGTGGGATGCCAATGACACGCGTGATTGATGTGAGAAAGATCGCTGTCAGTGGTGCGATAACCGTTCCGATGACCATAATAGACAAAAAAGTGACGGCAAGAGGCTTCCACTTACCCAAAGCAACGAGCTGTGGCTGTGAGCTTTTTCCGCTGATGATCGAAAAACTTTTACCCTTTTGTAATAAACGTTGCAAGCTCATCATAATTGTTGCGATGACCACCAGAAGCATCGACAAGCCAGCCGCGAGCGCCAAATTATTGGCTTTGTCATAATTTAATATGGTCAGGAAAATTTTAGTCGTCATGACATAATACCGAGCTGGCATTCCAATGACTGCTGGAATCCCGAAGTTGGCCATCATTGACATGAAAATAAGCAAAAACGCTCCACCAATACTCGGAATCATCAAAGGTATAACAATATCTCGCAAAGTGCGCCCAATTGAGGCTCCAGATATACGTGCCGCCTCTTCTAATGAGGGATTCATCTGTCGAAGTGGTCCTAGTGTCATCATATAGGCAATTGGATAACTATAAAAAGCCATGACAAAGATTATGCCCCACTTGCTGTAAATTTTTATTAACGGCCGGATCGTTCCACTGATTGCTATCCAGAGTTTATTGATGTAACCTACTGGCCCAACTAAATAAACCCAGGCTATTGCTCCAATGAATGGTGGTATCAAGTAAGGAACAATCAATAAGGTTTGCCAGAAACGCTTATAAGGGATATCTGTTCGTGCTAATAACCAAGCAACAAGCACGCCAATGATTGTGGCTCCAATACTACCCAAACTCGACACAAACAATGTGTTTTTTAGTGCTAAATACGTGCTGGAATCACTCAGTAGCTCACCGTAATTTTGAAATGAAAATTGCTTATTTGCGGTTAGGCTGGTTTTTATGAGCGTCCAAGATGGGAAAATGATCAGAGCTAATAGAAGGACAAAAATGATAATGCCCAAAAAGAAGATGGTCGATTGAATTAATCGACTACGGTCAACCTGTTTTTTTGATGTTGCTGTTTTCATTCCCACATCCACTTGTCCTATCGTTTAATTCAGTTATTAGTTGAGGAGGGTAATTGATTACCCTCCTCTTGTTTTTGGTTATTATATTATTCTACTGGAGCACCAAAAAGCCGTTCAAACTCACTCCGGATCAGGTCGCGGTTTGCAGCAATGTATTCGAAATCAGGCATTAAGACTTTGAAATCGGCCATATCGGGAACACCAGCAGGTGGCTCGACACCATCAATGACACTGACATAACCTTGCTTCACAAAAAGTTTTTGAGCACTATCAGTGAACATGTAATCCATAAAGGCTTTTGCAGCATTAGGATTTTTTGTGGAGCTTAGAATACCAATAGGCGTTGGAATTAAAAGTGCGCCTTCTTCTGGCCAGATGTGTTCCACAGGCGAGCCCTCGTTCTTGACATCCCTTGCCATGAAGTCGACAACCTGTACAATAGCAAATTCGCCGGATGCCACTTTGGCTTGCACGCCACCATTAGCTCGTTCAACAACAACCCCATTATCGTTGAGTGCCTCATAATACTCCCAGCCAAAACCAGGCATATTAGCAAAGGTACCTACGTGATTAAAGGCTGCGCCAGAATATAATGCGCTTGGCATACCAACCATGCCAGCATATTGTGGGTCTAAAAGATCTTTCCAGCTGGTTGGTGGAGTTTTAACCAAAGTGGTATTGTAGGCAATGATATTGAAGATGAAACGAACTTCTTGGTAACGATCGCCATTATAGTGAAACATCTCGTCAACGACATCACTCCCAGCAGGTCGGTAGACCAAGAATAAATCTTCGTCAGCTAACTTATCGAAGAAATCAATATCGGCAAACCAAATGAGGTCAGCCTGAATCTCTCCAGCTTCTTTTTCTGCCTGGATTTTGGCGATCACTTCACCTGAACCCGAGCGGAAAACATCCACAGTGACATCTGGATAGAGTTTGTTAAAGTCAGCCACCATTTCAGCGACTTTGCCCTCCGGTTCAGAGGTGTAAAGAGTGATGGTGCCAGAAGCAGGTTCAACAATCTCTTCGACTTCTTCGATGACTTCTTCAACAACTTCTTCGACTTTTTCGACGACTTCTTCGACGACTTCTTCGACTTTTTCGACGACTTCTTCCACAGGTTGTTCTACCGCAGGTTGTTCTACTGCAGGTTCTTCAGGCTTTGCAACCTCTTTGGGAGTACAGGCGGCTAATACGACCATAAGGATGGTTAAAGCTATTAGTAATTTGTTTTTCATCTTATTCCTCTCAAAAAAAATTAAATGTGTTTTTTTATACAATCTTGATGATAATGTTGATTTTCTTTGATTTGACGACCTCCTTTCATGTTTCCCTAATTAAGTTCATCCACCTATCAAATTGAAGTTTGTTTTTTGCCGCCAGCTGAGGCGTGCGTTCAAATTCCAATCCTTCAATCACAATCGGTAATGTACATTTGATATTGTTCAAGTGTTGTAAAAACTGATCTAGTTCACGGGTCCCCTCGCCCAAAGGTAAATGGTATTTAGTTTTGCTACAATCACTAAGGTGGATGTGTCCAACTCGAGGCATTGCCTGAAAATAATCAATCAGCCCTATGTTATATGGAACGTGGGCAGCATCAAAGGTGATGTTAAAAGAAGGGGAAGTGATATGCTCCAGAATGTAAGTTGCATCTTGCGGCTGAATAAAAAACTCCCTGGGGATATGTTCCATAACCTCTAATGAGAGTGTTACGTCCACACTTTCAGCATAATCAACCAACTTTTGAGTACCTTCAATTAATAAAGGCCAGTTTGCTTCAGGTGTATCATTTGGCACTGTAATTCGTCCCGGGTGGACAACTACGGTTTTAGCACCTAAATCACGAGATAAGGCGATGCTTTTTTGAAGGGCTTGGAGAGAAGCTTCTCGAATATCGGGTAAACGTGAACAATAATTAAGATCCCAGCTAAGGGCGTGCACCGTTATTAGCGCTTCATATTGCTCAGCCAGCCTAGACAGTTTTCCTATGTCTTCTCGGGTTCGCTCTAAATGAAAATGCCAGATCTCAACACCGTCGTACCCTAAATCGCGCATCATCGGAATAACTTCAGCTAGTTTGTAATCAAAAAGGAGGGTTGATGCACCGAGGAGAATCATTTGACCGCCTTAATCTTATATGTATGCCAAGCTTCTTGCACTTTGTCAACGAGAGTTTCCATTACTTGGATTGGAGTCACTACACTACCCAGCATCTTGTTTTTATTTCGATTTGGACCATGATAATCGCTACCGCAGCTCACGATCACATTATAGTCATTTGCTATTGCCAGATACTTGTCCTGTTGCTCCTTGGTATGATAAGCATAATATGCTTCTAAACCTTCTGCACCCTGGTTCAGGAGGTCGTGCACAATAGAATCGTCACCGATTAATCCCGGATGAGCAATAATCGGCACACCGCCAGCGGATTTAATATGTTTTATTGCAACCTCTGGTTTGAGAGGATCCCGTTTTGCATAAGCCGGGGCGCCAAAACCGATTAGGCGAGCATAAGCATCTTTCTGGCTCGATGCATACCCATTCTCGATTAGTGCTTGGGCTATATGAGGTCTTGCGATCACACCGCCAGCAATCTCGCGCACTCTTTCATAGGTAATGTTGAATCCCAACTCAATGAGCTTTGAAACCATTTCCGTTGCTCTTCGGATCCGCTCACCTTGACGATACTCAACCATATTAATAAAGGTTGGATCTTCAATGTCGACAAAATAGCCAAGTATATCAACCTCAACACCGCTGGCATCTGTATTCAGCTCTACACCATGTAAAAAATAAATTCCAAACTCTTTTGCTTTTGCAGATCCATCAGGTAAACCAGCGATTGTATCGTGATCGGTAATCGCCATCGCAATTAGACCCAATTGTTTGGCTAGCGTGACGAGTTCGGTTGGCGTTAATGTCCCATCAGAAGCAGTAGTGTGGGCATGAAAGTCAAATAAGGGTGTTGGTATTGTGTTCATTTTCTGTAACTTAGATTAGTTTAGGTTCTGTGGACAATCGTATAATAAAATAACATAGTAATTATAACACATATGTGAATTAAAAATCACAAATGTAATAATACCATGTAAATTTAAAATTTGGAAATGAATTTTTGCAATCACTTTAAATAATAAGATGAGCCATCGATACAAGCTATAAACCACACATGTCGATGGCTAATCTCATTTCAGCATTGATAGCTATGCGATAATCGGGAAGAACGGCTTGGATACTTTTAGTGATCCAAAATAAACAGCTCTTCTCCTATTTAATGAGTATCGTCACCTGCTTACGCGATGACACCTTGTCCATGATCGCTTATTCTAATTTTCGATACCGTTCATCCAGTTGTTTTATCTTATTAACTTTTTGGGTAGAACCGCCTCCACCAAACTCGGAGACCAACCAGGCCTCGATGATTTTCTTCGCCAGTTCTTTGCCAATAACCAGCGCCCCTAATGTAATTACCTGGGCATCATTGCTTTTTCGTGCACGTTCAGCGGAATAAACATCATGTGCTTGTGCCGCTCGCACACCTGGCACCTTATTTGCTGTGAGTGCCATACCAATTCCAGTACCGCAAATTAGAATCCCACGCTCACAATTTTTCGAGGCGACTTCCAAGGCTACCTTTTCAGCGATATCAGGGTAGTCAACAGGATTGGCATCGAAAACACCTACATCAACGATCTCAACCTTAACAGTCCCCTGTGTTTCGAGGAACTCCTTGATGGTGTTTTTTAATTCAAGTCCAAGGTGGTCTGATCCAATGGCAATTTTCATTTTTCCTCCATTGAGAACTAATTCTAACTTACTTTTGTTTCGACAACCTTACTTATTAATGATTAGGCAACCAAAAGCAAATCAATTTTTGCTCACCAAGTTGATATCAATCGATTACTCCCTGTTTGAGCAGAAAAATTCATCGTAAGGTTGAACTTCCTATAAATAAACGATAATTATAAATAGCTTTCTACAAGGGCTATATTTTCAATGATTGAATCCATTGGACCATACATATATTCAAGAACTAAGCGCGCATTAGGAGAATTTTGCTTATAATCTAAGAAAAACTGGTTCCAATCAAGAGGGCCCTCACCAACTTTTAAATGCGAGTCAGCATCCCCGAAATTTTCATGGACGTGATAAGCACGTATGCGAGTGCCTAAATCGCTGAGTAATTTAGAAATGTCCCAGCCATGTAGCATTGCATGTCCAATATCAATCAGAAAGTTAATGTCTTCAACCGAAGCGAAATACTTAACGAAATCGTCCTGCTGAAAAACAAGTTCTGGAAATGGCATGTTTTCAACCAGTAATTCAACACCTTCAGATTTAGCTATTTCATTGAGGATAACGACCCGTTCTAAAGCCAGTTTTTGTCCATCTTCTAAAACAAACCCTTCATAATCTGGCATTGGCCCGTGAGGGTGACATACACAATGGACAGCATTATATTGATTACAGATATCATAGCTCAATTTGTAGGTTTCCAAAACGTCATTCCAATTACATTCTTTTGAAGCCAGGTTTATCTGACAAAAGGGTCCGTGGACGCTTAATTTTCCAGTTCTTCCATTCATTAATTCTGCTAAATGGTATTTCCAGTAATAATTGTTACCGTACTCGGCAAAAATTTCAATACCGTATTGTTTTGGGAGGTCTTTCATGTTAATAATTGAATAACCTAAATAGGGTAAGTGACTGACGATAATATCCATTTTTTCTCCAATCGTTTGTTGTTAAATAATGAAGAGTTTATTTCCTTGTGATGCTTATTCAGCCAATAAATTACTGATCATGTTTGCATTTTCAACAATCTCTTCAGTTGTTACATTTAAGTACTCTAATACAAGGCGGGCGTCTGGGCAGAATTTTTTATAAGCTTTTATGAATTCTTTGTAATCGAAGACGCCATCGCCCACTTTCATGTGAACATCAGCTTGGTTTAAACCATAATTATCATTAATATGGAAAGCATCTATCTTCGAGCCTAAAATCTCTAAAACTGTAGGGATATCCCAGCCTTTAATTAGACAGTGACCAACGTCAATTATTGAACCAACGCTGGGAATTTGTTTAAACAGGTCAAAATAGTCTTCTTGGCCAAAAACTGTGTAAGCATAAGGAAGGTTTTCCACCAATAAATTGACATTTTCTTTTAAAGCTAGTTCAGCAATAGTGTTAATATTTTCTAGGCATCTTGCCTTTCTTGTTTCTGCATCTTCTTTTTGCGGTTCGAGAATTTGTCCATGAGGGTGAAGTACAACATGTCTAGCACCATAGGTGTTGTAGTAGTCAAATGTCCATTTATAGTTCTCAACAACCTGATCCATCTCACAATTTGGGGAAGCAAGATTCATATACAAAAAGGGGCCATGGATACTAAATTGGCTTGGACGGTCAATCAGCAATTCTTTAAGAGCATGCCGCCAAACAAAATCATTCGCATTTTCAATAAGAACTTCTATTCCTAGCTCTCGTGGAAGGTTAACCATATTTACGATATTAAAAGCAAGGTAAGCAGAAGAGCTTACAAGTATATTATTCATTTGTCTCCTCATTCTTCAATTTTGATGGGTAACCAATATTCTCGTCAGTATCACTATCAAAGAAGTGAACTTTGTCCCAAGGAATATTCATATAGATCACATTCGAAATTGTTTCATCAGGGTCTGAAGTAGCCATCAATTGATCTTTTCCAACTGCAAACGAGTAACATTTACGGTTGCCATGATTCTCTGTATAACCTATCTTAAGTTGTTTATCACCTCTCGAATTATTGAGTACGACATGTTCAGGCCTGATACCAAATTTAACTTTTGTGCGATTACCAACTAACTCAATCCAATATGGGGGAATCTTAATACGGGTGTTGTCCAATATCATGTCATGTCCATCGATAATAACTTCAATAATGTTCATGCTGGGCGAGCCGATAAACTTAGCTACAAAAACATTTTTTGGCATTTTGTAGATAGCATCTGGTGAATCGAGTTGTTGAATAACGCCTTTATTTAGCACGACAATTTGATGGCCTATTGTCATGGCTTCCACTTGGTCGTGAGTTACATAAACAAAAGTTGGGCTATATACTTCGTGTATTTTAATTAATTCCGCTCTTGCATTTGTTCGTAACTGAGCATCTAAGTTTGATAATGGCTCATCAAGCAATAAATACGGCGCTTTTTTAACCAAGGCTCGACAAAGTGCTACGCGTTGTCTTTGCCCACCTGATAATTCTTTAGGATAACGTTTTATATAGGGCGTTAACTCAAGGATATTTAACGCCCAATACAAACGTTCTTGCTGGTCCTTTTTGTCGACTTTCGCCACTTGCATACCAAATAGGATATTATCTTCAATTGTCATATGCGGATAAAGCGCATAATTTTGAAACACCATTGAAACATTGCGGTCGCCAGGTTCGACATCATTGACCTTTTTTCCTCCCATGAAAAGATCACCTGCAGTGATTGATTCAAGGCCTGAAATCATACGCAAGATTGTTGTTTTACCACAACCAGATGGTCCGAGAAGGACCAATCGAATGCCTGATGGAATATTTAAATTCAGACCGTTGATAACTTCAACATGACCATAGCTTTTATGTACATTTACAAAATCGATACTTTTCATTGGCGCTTTACTCCTTAAGGCCGGATTGCAAAAATGTGCTGATAATTTGTCTTTGAGAAATTAGGTACAAAAACAAAGGAACGATTGTAGCAATTGTTGCGAGGGCCATCGACGATCCCCATGCGCTTCCGCCCTCACTGTTTAAAAAATAATGCAAAGCAATTGTAACGGTTGATTTTTCACGCGACTTAAGAATTAGCATTGGCCAAATGAACTCATTCCATGAGTTAATGAAAAAGATGATGCTCATTGCTACAATCGATGATCTTACCAAAGGTATCACAATTCTGAGCAATGTAGTGAAGTGATTTACTTTTTCAATTCGAGCCGACTCTACCAACGATTTGGGGATTTGTCGCATCGCCTGGCGAATACGAAATATACCCATGGCGTCAGCTAATTGGGGCAATGCAACGCCAACAAGTTTGTTCATTAAGCCTAATTTATTAATTGTCAAATAGTTAGGAATCATAATGACTGAAAAAGGAACAAACATCGTAAGTGTAAAGATATAAAAAATCACTTCCTTGTACTTAAGATCCATAAAAACAAGCGCATAACTGGTTAAAACACTGGTGATTACTTTAGCAATTGTCACAATAGATGCGATGACCAGAGAATTGAGGATGAAACTTACAACAGGATGTTTTGAGAAAACAGCATTGAAATTAACAAGTGTTGGCGATGATGGGAGAATGTGCAAACCAGACGAGAACAACTCAACATTAGTTTTGAACGAAGCAGAAACCATAAATACCAAAGGGTAGAGCGTGATGAAAATCATCGCCAATAATAACAAGTGCCATAGCACCTGTTTAAAAATGCGCGGGTTTTTAATTAGCATAGAACACTCTCCTGTCGACAATTTTTTGAATAATGATTATGATCAAGAACATCACCATCGATACTAACGCGTATGCAGAAGCCTGTCCGGATTGGAAAAACTTAAACCCAAATTGATAAACTATATACACCAAGTTTGAGCTATGCTGATTTGGTCCGCCAACAGTTAACATGTGGATAGGCGTAAAAACATACTGAAGACCAAACACAAAAGTAATGATAAAAACATACAAGGCAGCTGACGAAGTTAATGGACGTACGATACGCCAAAAAATTAGCCAATCAGAGGCTTTTTCAATTTTTGCGGCTTGAATTAACTCATCCGGAACATCAAGAATCGCTCCAATGAAAATGATCAGATTAAAGCCAAAGCAACGCCAAGCAGTAATAATGCTAAGAGCGACCAGTACATAATAAGGAGTATTAAACCAATTTGGAGCTTTTATCCCTACAATTTTTAATAACTCAGTTAATGGACCCCCTAACGGAGTCAGCAACCACATAAATATGATCGAAGCAACGGCTAGGGAGAGTAAGCTGGGAAAGAAAAAAATTGATCGATAAAAATGGTTGCCTGACCTAATCAGTTGAGCCAATATATAAGCAATTAAGTAAGGTATAACAAAGTTTAGCACTAGCATGATCAGAACATAGATCACTGTGTTTTGCAGGATTAACGGGAATTGAGGGTCTTTAAATATGGTTTGGAAGTTTCTCAGCCCAACAAAAACCTTGTTTGGCGAAACCATATTCCATTGAAGAGTACTCAAATAAATGTTATGAATGATGGGCCAAACCATAAATATAGCATAGATGATAATTACCGGGAAAAGGTAAAGTAGGGGTTCAAATTTCTTATATTGAAACTTCTTCAATCCTCGAAAAATGTTCATAATTTATCTTGCCTCTTTTGCGTCCATCGATGAAAATTCCATACTGCTGGAAGGCTTTCCAGCAGTATGGAGAAATTGGGATTCAAATTACTGGTTTAACAGCGTGTTGATCTTAGATTCTGCATCGTCTACAGCTGTTTGAACATCATCGAAGTTGGAAAGTATCGCATCTCTCATATCAACAAGATATTGATCAACTTGGAGACCGTTAGGGCCAGGCCAAGATGTCCAAGGAACTGCATCGCTCAAAAGTTGTTTGTAGGCTATGGACGCCATTGGGTTAGAATCTAGCCATTCCTTAATTTCAACTGATTCAACTGCTGTTTTTGTTGGTGGAAGGTAGCCAGTTCCCTGAGTCCACAGAGCAATTGATTCTGGTTTAAAGATGAACTTAAGCCATTCCCAGCTTGCTAGAATGTCATCTTCATTTTCAGCAACAATAACTAAAAGATTACCGCCAATGCATACTTTGCGGTCTTTATCGCCCCATGTCGGATGGTATGTGGCGCGGACATCAAACTCTGTGTTTTCCATCAGATAGTTAATTCGCCCTGAGGTTGTAATCATCATTCCAACCGTGCCGCCTGCAAAAGCACCCACGCCCTCTTCAAGGGGTACGTGAATATTTAGCCCATCAGAAGTCATTTCTTGGATGAAAGTCCATGCTTCAATAGTTTCTGGTGTGTTGAATGCTGCTGCATAAGTACCATCAGCATTGATTTGATACATTTCATCAAGGCCGTTAGAGAGCATTATTGGTATTACATTATAAGTATCTGTAGGTGCTTGCAAATACAGACCATATAATCCAGTCTTCTCTTTAATGGCTTCAGCGGCTGCTCTAACTTCATCCCATGTTGCAGGTGGGTTGTCAGGATCGAGTCCCGCTTCTCTGAAGAGGTCCGCATTGTAATACAGCAGTGGGGTACTTACTGAATAAGGCATTCCCAGAGTTCTACCGCTAATAGATGTTCCCAGAGCTAAAACGGCTTCAGAGTAAATTTCATCTAAGAAACCAGCATCTTCAGGAGCATATTTTTCAATAACAGTTTGAGGGTCGGTAAATTGCGGAAAGTTATCAGCGAAATAATTCAAATATACATAACCTACTTGAACAACGCCTGGATAAATCCCCGCAGCAAGTGACGCCTGCAAGTTTTGTGCAACGCCAGTATAAACATCAGGGATGAATTTCTCAACCACAGTAATATTTTTGCCATTAGTTGCGTTGAATTCTTCAATTAACTGGCGGATAGCGGGCAAACCAAAGGTCTCGTTATTGATGTGCCAATACTCAATTGTTACTGCTGGCCACTCTTTTTCTGTTTCGGGAGCGTCAGGTTCGACGGGGGCTTCAGCTGGTTTTCCACTGCATGCTGCAACAGTTAGCAGTGCAATTAAAACCACTAATAAAAGCAAGTGTTTTTTTGTTTTCAACATTCTCATTGTCTCCTTTTAAGTTATAGTAAAAAACGATGTGGGTATGAATTATGAATTTTATCCGACTTATACGCTTTCCTTTCTATCTTCACTTCTCTTTTTACAAATGAGGTAACTATAACAGGTTTAACTTTTTAAGGGAGAGCCTGAAACGAAATTACCGCATAAATTAGTTCGTAATAACACACTTTGATATTTGGTAGCGTGGGCATGTAATTCAAATAAAGAAGTTGCTATCATGTTCATTTCCTGTAACTTGGATTAGCTTAGCGAGATTCTGCGAGCCAATTATCAAATAAGTTAACGATTTGATTATAACACATATGTGAATTTCAAATCACAAATGCTATAGTACCATAGAATTGAAAAATTTGGGAACGAATTCTCACAGTTACCTTAAAAAATGGTCGGAGAGCCATCTGTGCTTTTTCTAAGTTAAACATGTAGCTGGCTAATCTCATTCCAGCATTGATCGATGTGCCACAATTAGGATGAATGGCTTGAAAATCCATGGCGCTCCAAAATAAGTGGTCGGCTTCGATCTCGCCTGGATTTTCAGTTCTAAAAGCACGCATTAAGCTGCTCAAAGCCGGTGTAAAAGGATGTGTGCTTTACGGTGATGTCTCCGCTATGTTGCAGCCTAGAACAGATTTCGACCTGTATTAAGATACAATCAAGTACCAAGTGTGCATAGAACCCTTGAGATGTTGACTGGATTTTATTTAAACGCAGGCTGAGTTTCATAAAAATGACGGATGAGCGATTGCTGGATCGAAATAATCCCCCTGAACCCGAACTGATTCGCCAGCTGATTGGCGATGAGGCTTTCTCTCTTTGGGAACAGGTCAATCAATATTTACAAAAGCAATATCCGGACTTTCAGGGCGGTATGACGTATTACAATGCCCAGCGCGGCTGGGGGCAGGATTATCGCAAAGGTGCACAACGCTTGTGTATGCTGTTTCCAGAGCGGGGCGGCTTGACCGCCTTTCTTACCCTCAGTCAGGACGGTGAAGAAGCAGCCCAAGCTAGGATCCGTTACTTCAATGCTCGCCTGCGCACTTTGTTAAATCAGCCCTCAGCTTTACCCCAGGGACGTTGGCTGTGGATGCGCCTTGAGGACTATACGGATTTGGTGAGTTTGAAATTATTGCTTGAGATCACTTCCAGCTATCCGAAGTGAAAACAATTCAAATCGCATAATGAGTAAAAACTTGATTCTTCATTGACAGATTAAAATAATTGGGGAATCTCACATATCCGTATGTCAATAATGATCCGTTGTTGTCAGTTCATTAAGGTTGAGGGTAGAATCAAGGTTCAGGTCGGCCTCGTTGTTTCTTTTTCAGGCCGGCACAATTATTAAATAAGCGATCAATAACCGAGTTAGCACGTTCTGGGTGATCTCAATCTTATCGCTTATCGTTTTCATTGTTGGAGGATAAAACCGATGATGGTTTCTGAAAAACAAATCATCTTAAGAATACTGGTAGGGGCAATCCTGGGTGGCGTGATTGGCTTTGAGCGTGAGCGGCACGATCAACCCGCCGGGCTTCGCACCCACATGATCCTGGTGATTGGCGCCACCCTGGCCATGATTCTATCGGTTAATTTAGGCCATATCTATGCCCGGGAAAATTTACCCTTTGATCCAGCACGCCTTGCCGCACAGGTGATCTCTGGAATTGGTTTTCTGGGTGCTGGTGCAATCCTGCGTTACGGCAATAACGTCAAAGGCTTAACGACTGCGACTTCCCTGTGGACCATGGCAATTGTTGGTCTGGCAGTGGGCGCAGGCTATTACCTGGTTTCCGTGGTCGCTACTGCGCTCATGCTGGGCGTTCTATCACTTTTGCATGTTATTGAGAACCGCTATGTTCGCACGTCTGTTGCACGGTTTATTCAAATTGAAGCTGAGTACCGAAAGGGACTGGTCAAGACGGTCAGGAAAATCATCTTTGACCACGCAGAAAAGATGTTAAGTTTTAATGCTCAAAAAAATATTAAAAATTTCCGTCTGCACATTCAGGCTTTGGCTCGCTTCGCAAACGATGAACCTTTAGAAGAATTGATCGATTCCCTTTACGAAATTGACGGGGTTGATAGTATTAAAATCGAGTAAATCCGGCCTTTAACTTCAGCACATTCTTTAGCCCCGATATAATTCGAAAGCTCCCGATCGTTGGCGTTTTGAAAAGTTGAGATCAGCTAAGGCAAATTGCTCAAGGGGTGCCGTCAAGCCTGGCAATCAGATCCAGAAGCTGCCCCATATGTTCCAATACATAATACCCATCATGCGTGGTGTCAAAGCTCGGTATATTTTCGTGTTCCCAGGTGGATTCCGCTGGGATATGAATGGCTCGACATCCTAATGTCAGAACCGGGTGAATGTCAGAGCGGATGGTGTTGCCAATCATCAGAAAGTTTTTCGGATTGATGTGGTGCTTTTCGAAGATGCTGGCATAAGTCTCCACTGATTTTTCGTTCACAACTTCAATCGATGAAAAATAATCCCCGATACCGGAGCGCTTCACCTTGGTTATCTGGTCTAAAAGATCGCCCTTGGTGATAATCATCAGCGGATACGAAGCGACCAGCCTTTGCAGCGTCTGCTGGACATGGGGCTTTAAGACAATCTCTTCAGCGAGCATCCTTTTGCCTATGGACAAAATTTGCAAAACCTGATGTGCCGGGAGCTCACCCTGGGAGACGTGGATGGCGGCTTCAATAAGCGAGAGAATAAAGGCTTTGATACCATAGCCGTAATCGGATAGGTTGCTGAGGATCATCTGGTCAATCACCTCGCTGACCTGATCTGCTTTTCCCCACGGGCTAAGGATCTGTTTAAGGTCCTCCTGCGCCTTAAGGTAGTGGACCTCGGTATACCAGAGGGTGTCATCGGCATCAAAGCCTATCATCTCGATGTTCATTAAATCTCCTCACAGACGGTCTTTAGAGCCTATTATACTGGCTTCACACGGTTAGTGAACGGCGCTGACGTCTGAGCCGAGTCGTAGCAGGATTTGATATAATGGACTCAAGATATGCAGACGAAAGGATGGCATATGGAAAACCTCACAACGCAAAAACCAACCCGGAATATTGCCCTGGAACTCGTTCGAGTTACAGAGGGAGCCGCAATGGCAGCCGCGCGCCACTTTGGTCGCGGATCAAAAATCGAGGCTGATAAGGCAGCAGTGGATGCGATGCGCTTTTTGTTGAATGAGATCGATCTGGATGGAACGATCATCATCGGTGAGGGTGAGAAAGACAAGGCGCCGATGCTCTATAATGGCGAGAAGGTCGGCACCGGCGAGCTGCCTGTATTGGATATGGCGGTTGACCCTGTGGAAGGCACAGAATTGGTTGCCAAAGGCATGCCAAATGCGATTGCCACCATAGCGGCTGCCCCGCCAGGGACCATGTTTAACCCGGGCCCGATGTTTTACATGTCAAAAATTGCCGTCGGTTATGAAGCCAGGGACGTGATTGATATTTACGCTCCCGTGAAAGACAACCTCAACAAAATTGCGCATGCCAAGGGTATGGACATCGATGAATTAACTGTGGTGATTCTGGACCGCCCCCGGCATAAGCGTTTGATCCATGAGGTGCGCGATTGTGGCGCACGGATCCGTTTGATTCCCGACGGCGATGTAGCCGGTGCCCTGATGACTGCCTGGCCGGGAACTGGAATCGATGTCCTGATGGGCGTTGGCGGAACGCCCGAGGCTGTGCTGGCTGCCTGTGGCTTAGGCGCAATGCGGGGCACGATGCAGGGCATTCTCTGGCCGCGCAATGTTGAAGACCGCCGGCTGGCAAAAGCTGCTGGCATTGATTTAACACGTGTCCTGACCCTGGACGACCTGGTTTCCTCAAATGACACCTTTTTTGTCGCCACTGGTATTTCCGACGGAACGCTTTTGGATGGTGTCAATTACTCCGGGGATTTTGTCCGCACCCACAGCCTGGTGACGCGCGGTCTGACCCACACGGTGCGCGAGATTGTTTCCCACCATCATCTGGATACCCTTCAAAAAATCAGCCCGATTGCCTATTAGGTGTGGTTAATTGCGAGTGGTAAGAGGGAAACCGGTATGAATCTGTCTTCTTAGGTGATTTGATTAAAATAAAATAAACCACGAACAGAATTATTTTAAGCTGGGCAACGTCGGCAAGATTTGTGGATCAGCAACGCACTCAAATAGCTTATTCCGGCAATCAAGATGATGGTCGCACCTGAGGTCAGGTTGAAAAAATAAGAGAGCAACAAACCGCCGGTTGTGAATACCAGGCTCAGGACCATTGCCAACCACATGATGTGTTTCATATGGTTAAGAAATAGAGAACCAATTGCGGCAGGGACGGTCAGCAAGGCGATGATCATAATCAAACCGACCACCCGCATCAGCATCACGACTGCCAATCCAATCATTGCCACCAGAGCGATGTAAAGCAAATCCACAGGCAGATTACGCACCCGGGCAAAGGATTCATCAAATGCGACGGCTTGCAATTCCTTGTAAAAGAGGATTACGAAACCGAGCACTAAAAGATTTACCCCCAGCATCATCCACAGGTCCGTATGGGTAACCGCCAAAATGCTGCCAAAAAGGTAGCTCATCAAATCTGCTTTGTAACCTGGGGTCATATCAGCGAAAATGATCCCAATTGCCATGCCGATAGCCCACATAACACCGATCAGGGTGTCCTGACGCTGTCGGGTTTGACGCTGGACATAACCCATTAAAAAAGATGCAACCAAACTGAAAGCTACTGCCCCTAAGATTGGGTTCACGCCCAGGTAGAAAGCCAATCCCACACCGCCATAGGCAGTGTGAGCCACCCCACCGGAAATAAATACCATCCGTTTGAGGACCACCAGAGTACCAATAATCCCGCAGGTCAGGCTTACCAGAACCCCGGCTATCAGCGCGTTGCGCATAAAGCTATAGCTGAGTAATTCTGCCATTAATTCCCTCCTTTGTGTTCAGCTAACACCCGGTGGGGCAGCCCATGGGCGATCAGATCAACCGGGCAACCATAGGTCGATTGAAGCATTTCATCGGTGATCTGTTTTTCACCATGATAATGTAATTTTCGGTTCAGGCAACCGATGGTCTTAACATAGCTTGAGATCACATTTAAATCATGGGTCACCAGGAAAATCGTTACGCCGTCCTGGTTGATCTTATGCAGCAGCTCGTAAATTTGGGTGCGGGCTTCGATATCCACACTGATGGTGGGTTCATCCAAAACAAGCAGTGTGGGGTTGGTCGTGAGGGCTCGGGCGATGTATACCCGCTGACGCTGTCCACCAGAAAGTTCGCGGATGGCTCGGTCTTGATATTCGAGCATCCCCACCCAGTCAAGACGTTCGTCGACCACCCGGTCATCTTCGGTAGAATACGGTTTAAAAAGGCGCTGACTGCTCAGGCGCCCCATTCGGACCACGTCGCGAACTGAAATTGGGAATTCTGCATCGTATTCAGCAAATTGGGGCACATACCCGATTCGCCGGCGACCCTTTTCGGGCGTCTCGCCCATGACCGTGATGCTGCCACTTTTCGGCTGAAGCAAACCGAGTAAGACCCTGAGTAAGGTCGTCTTACCACCGCCATTGGGGCCAATCAACCCAATAAAGTCATCCTGTTCAATGGTTAGATTGATATCTTCAAGTACGACCTCGTACTGATACCCGGCGTAAAGATTTTTTATTTCAACTAAGGGTTGTGAATTTTTAAATATGTCATTCATGATAGTTATTTTATGTCTTCCATTTAATTGATCTCAATATGTATTTGTCATGACAATGCGACCTAAAACCTGGCGATTGATCCACATTATTTTTCTAAGGCGGCGGCGAAAGCTTCTGCAACACCTTCCAGGTTATTTAACCAGTCATGTGCCAATGGGTCTACAATGGCAACCTCAGCGTTGATCTCTGCAGCAATAGCTTGTGCGATGGCGGTACTATACGTCGGCTGAATGAAGATCACGCGGATGTTTTTTTTCCTGGAGGTGGCAATGAGCGCTGCCAAGTCGCTGGCGCTGGGCTCCTGACCGCCGACCTGAACAGGGATCTGTTCAAGCTGGTATTGATTGGCAAAATAGCCCCAGGCAGGATGAAACACCACAAAAGCTTTCCCCATATTTCCAGAAAGCAAACCTTCAATTTTTTCATCCAATGCGACGATATCAGCAAGCAGGGCGTCGTAATTCGACTGTAAGGCGTCTGCATGCTCAGGCAGCAGGGTCTGCAGGGCTTTAAAAATAGTACTGGCGATGATTTTCCCATTGGCGGGCGCCAGCCAAACGTGGGGGTCAAGGCCTTTTTCTCCTGAAGGGTCGGTTTTCTCGAGATCGGTTTCTTGACCAGCATGATCATGCGGGCTGATCAGGGGAATGCGTTGAATACCGGCAGCACTATCGACAAAGGTTATTTGAGGGTTAGTTTCCCGCAAGCGCGGCAGCCAGGCGTCTTCATATTCGGTTCCAATGGTGAAAAATAGCTGTGAATGACTCAGCGCGCGCATCTGGTCGGGCTTGGGTTCATAAGTATGTGGGTCTTCACCCGGACCAACCATCACATTGACCGCAACAAAATCACCGCCGATGCGCTCGACAAAATAAGCCTGGGGCAAAATACTGACGGTGACCTGCAGGCGACCATCATCACTCGGCCCCTGGCTGGGCTCTGGCTGACAGGCGACCAGGAACAAGATGGATAACAAGACCAGCCCGAGTTTCCAAAGGCTTGTTTTCTTATTCCTGATCATGGTTTTCGGTTCTCCTTTGACATTCGGGACAAACACCGGAAAACTGGAGCAGATGTTCATTGATTTTAAAGCCGGTTTCTAATTCTATTGAGGCAAGCAGGGTTGAAAGGTCTTCCACTCCGCTGAATTCGACTGCTGCGCCACAATGTTGACAGACCAGGTGATGGTAATGTCCGGGCGATGCCAGTACATACCCCTGGCAATCATTGTGACCATGCACACGCCGCACCAACCCAAGTTCAGCCAGCAGATCCAAGGTGCGGTAGACAGATACCAGGCTGATTTCTTCTTTGGCATCCAATGAACACTGGTGAATGGTCTGTGGCGAAAGCGGAATGTTTGCTTGTTCTAACAACGAGATGATCACCCGGCGTGGATGTGTCAGTCTGAGCCCTTCCTGATTGAGCTTTTCTTGCCAATCCATAATGTTTCCTTATTGAAAATCTTTTTCAATAAGGATTCTACCGAAGAGAAAATCGATAGTCAAGTGGTTGATTTTAGATTTGGAATTAGCTGATCAGGAATTAAGAAAAAGAGACGCTGTTACAAGGGAGCAGAAAACAGGATTTGATGGTTTTATGGGCAGCGTTTGTTATCTTGAACGCTTTTCCCAATTTCTGGAATCACTTTCTTGCCTTTTATTCTTCATTTTCCCTTATAATTTAGGTAGGATAAGCTTATGAGCGTCGTTGATGAGATTAAGGGAAGGCTGGATATTGTTGATATCGTCTCCGAGACGGTGAAATTGCGTCACTCGGGGAAGAATTACACCGGTTTTTGCCCCTTTCACCACAACACAAAAACACCCGCTTTTGCTGTATTTCCCGATTCTCAATCCTGGCGGTGCTTTGGGCAGTGCAACGAGGGCGGGGATATCTTCAGTTTTGTGATGAAGCGCGAGGGTTGGGATTTCCCTGAAACCCTGCGCTACCTGGCAGAACGCGCGGGCGTTACGCTGCAGGAGTTCACCCCCGAGGAGCAGGAACAGGTCGAAGAGAACGAGCATCTGCGGGAGGTTCTCAGCATGGCAGTGACTTTCTTCCAGCATCAATTGCGCAACACCGCCGCGGGGAAGGCAGCCCTGGATTATCTCTATGCTCGCAAACTGACGGACGAAACCATCAATGCATTTGCACTGGGGTATGCACCCGCTTCCTGGGATGCCCTCACCAATTATTTGACCTCACGCCAGATCTCCCTCGACGCTCTGATCAAAGCCGGCCTGGTCTCTGAGCGGGAGGAGGGCGGCGTATACGATCGTTTCAGACACCGCCTGGTGATTCCCATTCGCGACCACCAGGGGCGCATGACGGGCTTTGGTGGACGTGTGCTGCGCCCGGATGATATCCCCAAATATCTCAACTCACCCACAACTGCCGTTTTTGACAAGGGTCGTTTGTTGTTCGGTTTGGATACAGCCCGCAGGGAGATTCGTTTACAGGACCAGGTCGTGATCGTTGAAGGTTACCTGGATGTGATCGGCCCTTACCAGGCTGGCTTTAAAAACTGCGTCTCCCCCATGGGCACTGCCCTGACCGAAGACCAGTTCCGCCTGATCAAACGCTATTCGCGCCGGATTATCCTAGCGCTTGACCCGGATGCTGCCGGGCAGCAGGCGACCTTACGCGGGCTGGAGACGGCTCGTCAGTCCCTGGAGCGCGAAGGTGAACTATTTTTCGATTCTCGCGGCTTGATGGGAATTGAAGGACGGCTCAAGGCAGATATCCGGATAACGACGCTCCCGGAAGGCCGCGACCCGGATGAAATTGCACTGGAGGACCCCGACCGCTGGGCGCAGATCATCAAAGACGCCAAACCCGTGGTGATCCACGTGATGGAAACCCTGGCACAGCGGGAGGACTTCGATGACCCCAAAGCCAAGGAGGAGATCGCCGCGCAGGTTTTGCCGTTGATTGAAGACGTGAGGGGCAGTGTTGAGCGAGAGGCTTACCGCCAGCGCCTGGCACGCTTGTTAAAAGTCGACGAACGCGCCCTGGTCACGCGCCCCGCTGGAAGACCTGCACGCAGACGAGGAACATACCGACCTGCCCCCGAAGATCCTGTGATCATAACCAAAGCTTTCCTGACGCCCCATCGTCAGCTTGAACAAGCCTGTCTGCTGGCATTGCTTTCAGATCCAACCCTGCTTAACTATATCGATCGGGCTTTCAGGAGTTTTGAGTTAGCCTGTATCCATGTTGATGATTTCTCAGACACTGACCACAGAGAAATCTTTAAACTTTTAAAGGAATCGATCGATCAAGAAGCGGAAGAGCCACTGAACTTTATCCACGAGCGTTTATCTGCCGAGATGAAAGAGGCATTCACCGAAAACACGCCCGAAGAGACTTACCCGGACTGGCGCCTTCAACCGACGGACCCAAAATTAGAAGCATTGGTACGAACCTTTATTCGTCTACGGCGGGTTCGGATTGACGAAGGTCTGGATCAACTGGTTTTCCTCCAGACCCAGGAGCGGGATGAATCCGGTGAATTTTCCATTGATGTAAAAAAGACAGCCCTGGAGTATATCCAGGTTCGGGCAAAACTTGACCATGCTTTACAACAATCCTTTGCCAGGGCAAAGTAATTGTCAATTTACGGGTGTTACAAATGAAATAAGGGTTGTTATTGGGATTGTTTTCCTTGTTAATTTTGATCGGAGTGCACTCCTAACCAAATTGCTATGACCACAAATGATTCAGAAACAACCGGTAACGAGAAGCATGATGAGCTTCCTGGCAGTGATGCGTTATCCAGCGCGCTGAATGATCCCGTCAGATTGTATATGCGCGAAATTGGGCATTTCAATCTGCTTGACGCTGATGACGAATTCTGGCTTGCCAGTCGAATGAAAGCGCAGGGTCTGGTTGAAACACTGGCTGGTCAGCTTGACAAAGCAACGCAGGGTGAGATAACGGCATTAATGCGGTTAATCTTTGACGAAATCCTGGCGATCAATCGCCAGCTCAAAAAACAGGTCAGGAAAAGCCAGGTCAATATGCCAGATTTAAGCCGCATGGCGCTGGAAGCTCAAAGGCTGAGGCTTACCTGGCAACTGGATGAACCCTCATATATGCGCAACTTTTTTAACACTGAGTTCTGGGAACCGGAAAAAAAGGACAGGGCATTAATCGATCAGATATTCAAGTTGTACCTGTGTTTCTATGTGTTGCCGCCTGCACTCCTGGAAAAAATGAGGGACTTCCTGTCACAAAAAGCGAGGCTGCCAGGTCAGGCATTCTTTGAAAACAACCTTCCGGGGGATGAAGCACTGCGAGAGAATTTCACTCAAATTGATTTACTGAACGGTGAAGCTCACCAGGTCTTAACCCTGGCGAACCTGCGCCTGGTAGTCAGTGTGGCAAAGCGCTATATGAACCGGGGGATCCCCTTACTGGACATGGTTCAGGAAGGGAATTTGGGCTTGCTACGAGCGGTAAAAAAATTTGATCCCATCCTGGGCTATAAATTCAGCACCTATGCGACCTGGTGGATCCGGCAGTCAATCAGTCGTCATATTGCGATGCAAGCCCGCACCATCCGCATCCCGGTACATATGTATGAAATGATTTCGCGTGTTTTGCGCATTCAGCAAGGTTTAACCCAGAAATTGGGACGCGAGCCAACCCTTGAAGAGATTGCTGTTGAGTCAGAATTTCTCGATACAACCATGGCATTATCCATTCAACAAGCGCTGGCTGATGATACTCCATTGAACACCGTGCAAATTGCAGCCCTGGAAGATGCAATTCTTAAGATTCAACATGTTCTTAAAATTGCCGAAGAACCGCTTTCGTTAGAAAAACCGGTCGGTGATGAGGATGACAGCACCCTGGCAGATTTCATTGAAGATCAGGCAGTGATGATGCCCATGGATGAAGCCGAAAAGGAAATTTTGAGAGAGCAGATCAACAACTCATTATCTTCATTATCTGAACGCGAGCGGGAGGTGTTGGAATTGCGCTATGGATTGATCGATGGTCGGGAACGCAGCCTGGAGGAGCTTAGCCAGCAGTTCAACGTGACGCGCGAACGCATCCGCCAAATCGAAGCCAAAGCATTGCGCAAGCTGCGCCATCCAAGCCGCAGCAGCGACCTGCGCGAGTTTCTATAGCCAGTGAAGGTCTTTTCCCACGAATATGAAGCACTCAACAAACCCGTCAATCCCGAAATGAAACCCAGTGCTGCCGAATCGTTCACATTCCCAAAGCTGTGCGTGCCTATACCAGGGATGTTTCCTCTTAACGCCTGCAAAGATTGACAATGAAACCGCTTTATGAACGAATCTACGCACTGGTTCGCCTGATCCCAAGGGGAAAAGTGACCACCTACGGGCGCATCGCTGAGCTGGTGGGCGGATGTACTGCGCGCATGGTCGGATATGCCCTGGCATCCCTCAGATATCGCTCTTATCCGGATGTCCCCTGGCAGCGGGTGATCAACGCGCAGGGGAAAATCAGCATCCGCAGCGATGGTTTCGGACATGCTGTTCAACGCACCCTTTTAGAAGAAGAAGGCGTGCTCTTTGATGTCCATGGTCGGGTTGATTTTGCGGTATTTGGCTGGCCAGGCCCTGATGAGCCCTATTGAGAAATGGATAGCTGGATTTAACCAGTCGCTGTATTAATTAATTATTAATTACAAGGGAAATCACAATGGCTCGAACTTCAATTAATCAAATCATTTTGTTTGTTAAGGATATGGCCGGTGCGGTACGCTTCTATCGGGATCTGCTCGGGCTGGAAGTACGCTATCCAAGCCATTTAGAAGACGTTACTGACGAAATGTGGGTTGAACTTGACGGCGGGGCGTGTTCATTGGCTTTGCACGGTGGTGCCGATGAAGCCCCGGGTAAAGGGCATCAGATCGTCTTCAAGGTGGACGACTTAGAAGGGATGTGGCAGAAACTGCATGCTGCCGGGGTCGAAATTGGCGAAATTCGCCTCCTGGAAGATGGCAAGCCTGCCGCCAAAGCGGTTGACCCCGAAGGGCATTGCTTCACAATTCGTTGAGCGTTCCGTCCCTCACAGATGATCATCGCTTGTATTTAACAATCCATTAAACCTGGCAAAGCTCTGATTTTTTGCCAAGGTGGTCTATCTTCCCCCTGCAGTTGTCCGAATGCTTACGCGATCAACCCATACCGTCGGAGTGCAGTTTCAAGGATCATGTTGACCAGTTCAGTGTGTTCTACCCCATCAGCAGCGGCTTCAATGACGATGTCCGAGATGCCTGGCGATAGCCCCGGCAGGGGGTTAATCTCCAGGATATAGGGCTTCTCGTCCTCATTGATGTTTAAACGAAAGTCCACCCGCGCTACATCCAGCGCACCGGTCACCCGGAAGACGGCCGCGGCCAGCCAGTTGAGTTCGTCAACCATATCATCGTCCAGCGGTGCCGGGCAGAGGTAGGTGAGCTGATCAGCCAGGTCAACCTTCAACCGGTTATCGTAGACAATATCCGTCTCAAAGAAGGGGGAGAGGTCAACCTCCAGCGGCGGAAAGAAGCGCAACCCCGCCTGGATGCGAGGCAGGTTCTCATCATGCGGGATGCGACGGGCAACCGGGCCCACCAGGTTTCCGACCAAGCCCACCGTCACCTCCCGGCCTTCAATATAAGTCTCTACCAGAGCCGCTTGCTGGTAACGTTCAACCATGATCCGCACCTGTTCGCGCAGTTCCCGCTCATCTCTGACAATGGATTTGGCAGAAACCCCCATACCGGTACCTTCGCGGCTGGGCTTAACGAATAGCGGAAACTGCATTTTTGGGTCTAAGGGTTCATCGACGCGTTCAAAGGTTTGGAATTCCGGTGTGGGCAAATCGTGGTAGGTTAAAATGCGCTTGGTCATTGGCTTATCGAGGGTTAAAGCCAGGCATGTGACCTGTGACCCGGTATAGGGAATGCGTAATTTTTCCAGGATAGCCGGCACCTGGGCTTCGCGCGCATCGCCAAAATGGCTTTCACAGATATTGAAACAAATATCAGGTTTAAATTTTCGCACAGTATCGACGATCGTGATGTCACCTTCCAGGAACTCACAGGTGTGTCCGCCCGCCCTTATCGCCTCGACCAGGGCCTGGATCGTCGTCTCGCCATCCAGGTCATCCCATTGATCCTCAGGCATGCCGACCCAGCAGGGCGCGTTTTTCTTCAGGTTGGCCAGTAATGCAACTCGAAATCTTTTCATGTTCGTATGGTTTCGTCTCCAGTGGTGGGAAATGGATTGATCTTAATTATAGCATCCGAAATTCAGAGTAGATCACATTTTAAGCGCGTGGATTTGATTTCGGCGTTTATTAAAGGTGCACCAACCTGTTGTGCTAAAGAATCTTCAAGTAATGGTGAAGAGGGATTTGGTGTTCGGAATCCAGGCATCAGCGAATGTGATGAAAGCTGACAACTGTCCCCCTTCAGCTATCAGCTTTCTGTTACGTTTTAAAGGCTGTCCTCTGTTTCCTTACCCGGAAGATGGACTCAATTGGGATTTCGAAATTTACTCCACCTCGACCATCTTTGCGTCGACTTCCTGTGCCAACCTGACCCCGCGTTCAATATCAACACTTCGCAGCATGAGGATGCCGGCAACAAAGAAAATCACCAGAGAAATAATTCCATAGCGACCATCGCCTGTCAGTTGCGTGATTAAAGCCATAATGAAAGGTCCCACCACGGTGTTAAACTTCTCCGAAACGCTGAAAAAGCCATAAAACTCGGCGGTTTTGCTCTTTGGCATCAACTGACCGACTAACGAGCGGCTGAGCGCCTGGCTGCCGCCCTGCACCATCGCCACGCCAAACCCCAGCAAGAGGAAGTGCCATTCTTTTGACATAAAAAAGCCCACTACTGCGATCACGGCATACACCATCAGGCTGAGGGAAATGGACTGTTTAACACCAATTTTCTTTGAGAGCTTGCCAAACCAGATAGAAAAGGGAGCCGCTACAAACTGCACCATCAACAGGGTGCCAATCAGGATCATCGTGCCAAAACCCAGGTCGGTACCAAAAGCCACTGCCATCGTAATAATCGTCCCAATCCCGTTGGCATACACGAAAAAGGTCAGCAAAAACCAGAAAAGATCCCGGAATTTGGTGATCTCTTTTAAGGTCTTAAAAAAGCGGCTGAATCCCACGGTCAACACGCTCTGCCCGATCTCGCTGGTTTCGACCATGCGGACGGGCTCCTTCACCCGTCGGAAGATTGGGATTGAAAATACGGCCCACCAGACGGCCACACTGGCCAAACTGAGGCGCATCATCAGCATGGTCGCTTGCTCTTCACCCATATGGGGTAACAAAGTAGGGCCCAAAAAGATCATGATGACATTGAACAATAGAAGCAAGCCCCCGCCAATATAGCCCAGGGCATAGCCTTTGGATGATACTTGGTCAATCTCATTGTCATCCGCTACATGAGGCAGCAAGGCATCATAAAACACCAGCGACCCTGCAAACCCAATTGTGCCGAGAATATACAAAATCGATGCCAGCAGTTGATCATCCGGCGATTTGACCATGAAAAGTAACCCGGTGCTGATCACACCTACGGCGATGAAGAACGCCATAAACTTCTTCTTCGAACCGCGGAAATCGGCGATCGCGCCCAGTACCGGGCTGATCAACGCCGCAATCAGGCTGCCAATCGCTACGGTATATCCCCAAATAGCCAGAGCCCCTTCGGCCGCGATATACGCTGCGAAGTAATTGGGCAAAATTGAACCCATGATGGTGGTGGCAAAGGATGAGTTTGCCCAATCATACATCGCCCAGGCCGTCTGGGCACGCTTTTTCTCGACCAGGTCCATTGAATCCTCCTATAACAGATTGATTAATGCCCTTATTATAAGCGTAAAACCGATCTTGAAACACGGAAATTTCAGCAGTATCGTTTTGGGCAAGATTTTCCTGATCCGCCTGTGGATCATTCCTGATGATGAGAAAAAACGTGTGACGTGGTAGACAGGGTGGCAGGATTTGACCAAACCGGTCTTTCCATTCGTGGGAACACGATCAAGCGCAGCAAGAAATCGATGAACGACTTCACTTAATCGGGTCAAGATGTGCTAAAGTTTAAGTACGTTTCTCATCCATTGAGGAGCAATTCCATCTGGAGGTTGGCTATGAAGAAAGCCATCAAGAAAACTGTTAAAGGTTTCGCCTGGGGAACTTCCGGGTTGCTTTCCGGTATGGCCGCGGCTGTTGCTGGCTGGATCCTCTTCAGCCGCAAATATATCCGCCACGACATGCCCCTGGATAAAGCCCTCGACGCAGACAGGCACGATTTCTTCTCTCAACACGCGGGGCGCATCAGCTATTATGCCAGTACAAGCGACAAAGGGACGCCCCTGGTCCTGCTGCACAGCATTAATGCCGCTCCCAGCGCTTATGAAATGAAACCTTTATTTGAACACTACCAGGGGCAGCGACCGGTTTATGCCCTTGACCTGCCCGGCTTTGGCTGGTCAGAACGCTCAGACCGTCTGTACAGCCCGCAACTGTATCAGCACGCGATTCACGACTTCCTCAAAGAGGTGGTTAAAAAACCGGCTGATGTGATTGCGCTCTCGCTCTCCTGTGAATTTGCCGCACGCGCAGCCGTTCTCAGCCCAGATCTGTTCCGCTCCCTGGTGATGATCTCACCCACCGGATTCAACCCACCTCGAATGGATAAATTCGCTCAAAGCGCAGCCCGGTCCGGAGCAAGAAACACGTTTTATACAGGTCTGGCTGTACCTCTGTGGAACAGACCCCTTTATGATCTGGTCACAATTCGACCCAGTATTCATTATTTCCTCAACAAAGTCTTTGAGGGGCTGGTTCCGGAGGAGTTTGTGGATTATGCCTACCAGACTGCACACCAACCCGGGGCACAATATGCGCCCACCTTCTTTCTGAGCGGCAAATTATTCACACCTGCTGTGCGAGAGACCGTCTATATGGCGCTTAAGCCTCCGGTTTTGGCGATCTACGACCATGGTCCCTTTACAAATTACGATATGCTGCCCATGGTCTTGCGGGAATGCAAAAACTGGAAAGGCGTCCGCATTTCTCCCACCAGGGGCTTGCCCCACTGGGAGGAACCCCAACGGCTGTTCAACACGTTGAACAATTTCTGGGCAGGGCTGTAAGGCGGCTTTATGCGCATCAAGTGCATTGCCTGTGATGTGCTGGCGCGCCCGGTCTATCTGGCAGCAGCTCATTCATCCCACGTGGTGGATGTGGTTTTCGAACGTTTTGGATTGCACATCAACCCCAAAAATTTACGCCAGGTTCTGCAAGCTCATATTAACGCCGCAGACCAGTTAGACTGCTACGATGCGGTGATTCTGGCATATGGCCTGTGCGGTCAGGTTGTCCATGGCTTGCAGGCGGGGGCGATCCCGCTGGTGATCCCGCGCGCCCATGATTGCGTCACCCTTTTCCTGGGCGGACGGGAGCGTTACGATCAAGAATTCTCTGCCTGTCCGGGCACCTACTGGTACGTGCAGGACTTTGTTGAACGCGGTGAATCTGAATCGACATCTTTATCGATGGGGGCTTTTACCGCCGGCGATGCGGAAACGCTGTATGCCGCATACGTTGAAAAATACGGCGCGGATAATGCCGCTTACCTGATGGAGGTGATGCAAGCCTGGCAGGCGCATTATGAACGCGCCGCCTACATTGACCTTGGGAATGGGGATGGCGCTAAAGCCTCGGAGCGCGCCCAGAACGATGCACAACGCCGCGGCTGGCGCTTTGAATGCCTGGCTGGCGACCTGGTACTGATCAGGCGTTTACTGAATGCGGCATGGGATGCAGATTTTCTCATCTTGCAGCCCGGGCAAACCGTTGAGATGACCGGTGATGGGGAAATTATCCGGGCAGTTTAGACGGAATGGCAGCCGGTTTTCGTTGCGTGTAAAATTCTTCAGGAAATTTCTACGAGATCAGAAACAACAATAAAACCAGCCCACCTTCGTTTTTGGTGGGCTGGGAAAATCTTCAGCAACTGCTTTAAACGCAGCTTTATTTGACCGGTTGCAAAGATTGCACGCCGCCCAATTGATTGATATTCAAAATCCAGCGGCTGCCAATTTCTGCTTGTGAGAATATTTCAGCGTTCCTGGTTGTGAATCGGTAAGAGTCACTGCCATCACGGAAGTTGATCACGTAGTTCTCAGCGCGATCACCTTCACGCTCACCGGATTGCAGATTAACCGCCGGCCAGAAGGGCGACAGGTCGTGTCCGCTTTCGGTGACCGTCCTGACCACAACCCACGCCATCGCCGTGTATTCGCAGTAATCGTCATAAACTTCGTAGGTGCAGTCCTGCACCACCTCGCCGACGCCGGTGCCGGTGTCTTGCACATAGGGATCACCGCACACTTCAACCGCACCCGAGACGTAAGTATCGGATGTATACCGGTAAGTGGGTGAGCAAAAAGTCACCTGGGCACCCGTGGGCACTTCATCATGCCAGGCCGTGTCGGTAATCGATGTGTAGACTTCAACATTGATGGAACGCTCCCACTGGACATCGGAGACCGTAGCGGTGACATCATCGGTGCGCAGGAGCATGAACAACAATACCACGCACCCTACGATGAGCGCCAGGATGATGAGAATGATTGCCAGCGTGGGCGCTTTACGCTTTTTGGCGGTTGAATCATCGATTTGCGGCGGAGCTTTCGCCTCGGTGACGGTGCGCACCCGCTGACCGACCTGGCGTTCTTTGCCGCCCCAGCCGAGATCACCGCCGCAATTTGTACAAATTTCGTTTGTAGCAAGGTTGCGCGTGCCGCAAAATGGGCAGTGAATGTCCGGGCCGGATTTGGCCATGCGGATCAGCGCTTCGTCTTTAATGAAGTTAAAGCGCTCTTCATCCACTTGCAGGAACTCCACGTTTTCGGGTTGGGGTGCACCGCAGTTCGTACAGTTTTTAATCGGACCCGGGTTCTGGGTGTCACAAAATGCGCACTGCCAGATCAGGGGTACAAAGCCAAGTGATTTGCGAGTCATAGATCCTCCAGTGATTACCAATATTTTTCGAGGCTGATCCTCATTATAAACAGAAATCGCCGCGCTGTCTAATGGCGAATGGTGAATGGCGAATGGTGAATGGTGAATGGTGATTAGGAATCAGGTATCAGGGACCAGGTATCAGGAACTTTTTCCAGTGATCAACCACGAACCATAAGCTGTGCAATCCCCGAGCGCAGCGAGCGGGATCAGCTATGCAATCCCCGAGCGCAGCGAGCGGGATCAGCTGTGCAATCCCCGAGCAGAGCGAGCGGGACCAGCGAATAGCCACTCATTACCATTCTCTAATCTGAAGAGTAAAATGGAATTATTGGCTGAATATCAAGGGGGTTATTGCCGGGATAAACATATGCCCATTCACGATAAGTGAAGGATGTGATAACAGCGGGGTCACGCTACCCGCGAGTTTTGGAGGAAGAGTGTGACGGAAACAAGTAAAAGAAGAAAAAGAAGCAAAAAAGGGCTGTGGATACTGCTTTTAATCCTGGTTTTTGTTGGTTTATATGTTGGGTGGCGGTTTTATAACACTCGCCAGGCAGCCAACCGGGTTCTGGCGAATATTGAAACACAACCCTATCGACGGGACAGTCTGAGTGCTTTCATTTACGGCACCGGCACTGTCGAGCCCGGCCAAACGGCCGTGCTGACCTGGTCTGCCAGCGGCATTATCGGCGAAGTCGGTGTCGCAGTGGGTGACCGGGTTGAAAAAGACCAGGTGCTGATGTCACTCGAAACGGATTCCCTGTCTGTGGAGATTCTGCAAGCCCAAATTGATGTAATCAACGCGCAGCGAGCCCTGGATAAGCTTTATGAAAACTGGGGTGTTGACCTGGCACAAGCCCGGCTGGATTTGTTGAATACCGAAGAGCGACTGGAAAATCTGCAAAATCAGCGGTCAGCGATGAATTTTCAGCGCTGTTCAGACGAGAAGATCGAGGAGCTGGAAGATGCGCTGGATAAGGCAGAACAGGCGTATAACTTCCAGCAAAATGCGACCAATCTGCAGCGGGTCAATACTGCCCAGGCTAATTTAAATTTCTGCTTGGCGGAATTTAGCGAACGCGAAATTGCAGAAGCTGAGTTAGAGATCGAGCTGGCAGAAGCCCGCCTGACCAGTCTGCAAGACCGGGTGAACCTGCTCACGGCCGGGCCGGATCCCGACGAGGTGACCATCCTGGAAACTCGCCTGGCGATTGCCCAATCGCGGCTGGACAGCCCGAAGATAAAAGCACCCTTCGCTGGCGTGATCACGGAACTGCCCGCACAGGTGGGCGATGTCGTCCAGATGGGCGCCAGGGCGGTACAGTTGAACAATTTGGCAGAACTGCGGCTGACAGTGAAAATTTCGGAAATTGATATTCCCCATGTGAACCAGGGTCAGCCGGCACAACTGGTATTTGATGCATACTATGAAAGAACCTTCAATGGAACCGTGACAGAAATCTCCCCTGTGGGCAGTTCAGGCCAGGGTGTGGTCGAATATACGGTCACCATCCAGATGCAAGATGCTGATGTGAGCATCCGTCCTGGCATGACTGCGGCAGTGTCGATCCTGATCCAAGAAATCGAGAATGTATTTGTCATTTCCAATGAAGCCATCGTCAGCATTAACGGGCAGGAGCAGGTTTTTGTCCGCCGGGGCGACTCGTATGTGGGCGTGCCTGTTGTTTTGGGCTTTTATTCGGACTATTACAGCGAAGTGCTTGAAGCAGAAATACAAGAAGGTGAATTGATCGTGCTCAACCCACCGGCAGAGATCACCGGAGTGATGCCTTTTAATATGGGTCCTGGGAGTAGAGGGTTTGGCGGGTTTAGAAATTAGGATGAACAGTGGCTGAGCAGGAATATGTCATTCAAATTGAGAACCTGACCAAGGTCTACCAGATGGGAGAGGTCCAGGTGCATGCCCTGCGCGGCGTTAGTTTTACCGTGACACCCGGAGAAGTGCTGGCGATCATGGGTCCTTCCGGCTCTGGTAAATCAACACTGATGAATATGCTCGGCTGTTTGGATACCCCCACCGCAGGCGACTATTATCTGGACGGTGAGCGGGTTTCCACCCTGGTGGACGATGCGCTGGCTGAAGTGCGCAACCGTAAGATCGGGTTTGTGTTTCAGCAGTTCAACCTGCTGCCGAGGGCAACGGCGCTGGCTAATGTTGAGCTGCCCTTACGCTATTCAGGGATGACTGGCAACCGGAAAGCATTAGCCCTTGACGCCCTGGAGGCTGTGGGGTTGGGTGATCGGGTGCACCACAAGCCGAATGAGCTTTCAGGCGGTCAGCAGCAGCGGGTGGCTATCGCGCGTGCCCTGGTCAATAGCCCTGCCATCATCCTGGCGGACGAACCCACCGGCAACCTGGATACGTCCTCCGGAGAAGAAATTATTAATCTCTTGCTGTCCTTGAACCGCAACAACGCCACCACGCTGTTGATTGTCACCCATGATGCAGAAGTGGCGGCGGTGGCTCAACGTGTCATCCACCTGCGTGATGGGCTGATCGAAAAACAGGAGGTGCGCCAGTGAGCTTGATCCTGAACATCAGGGAGGCTATGGGCAGCCTGGGCGCCAATAAAATGCGCTCCCTGTTGACGATATTGGGGATTGTGATCGGCGTGGCGTCGGTGATTGCCCTGCTTTCGTTAGGAGAGAGCGCTGGAGCTTCCATTACCGGGGAGATTGAGAGCATTGGCACCAATGTGATCTACGTTCTGAGAGGCAACAGCAGTGAGGATGTCACCAATCCCAAGGATCTGACTCTGCGGGATGCACAGTCCCTGTCAGCCTCAGCGCGCACATCAGAGATTGCCTATGTAGCGCCGGTCTTCTCCGGTGCTGCTGAGATCACCTATGCTGATCGCAGTGTGACGACGTCCATCCTGGGAATCACTCCCGATTACCAGTTCGTGCAGAATCTGACCATGGCGGAAGGTGAATTTATCAGCGCAGCCCGGGTTGAGGGACGCAGCGCCGTGGTGGTGCTCGGGCCATCGATCGCGGAGCAATTAATCGGGCGCAGTTCCGGGGTGGTGGGAAACACGGTCAGGATTGGCGGATACCCGTTTCGGATTGTGGGGGTCACCGAGGCTAAGGGCGGCAGCGCGTTCAATAACCCTGATAAAAACGTCTATATTCCCATCTCCACCGCCCAGGCTCGCCTGCCACGCAGCGGGAGCGGGGCATCTGACCGCGTTCAGAATATTCTGGTCTCCATGGTCAACTCCGACAATGCAGACCTGGCCATCCGTCAGATCCGTGAGGTGCTGCGCAGTACACACCGCATCCCACCGCGCAGCCCGGATGATTTCACCCTGTTGAACCAGCAGGATATCCTGGCCGTTGCAGATACCATCACCAACGTGTTGACCATCTTCCTGGGGGGTATCGGGGCGATCTCGTTGCTGGTGGGCGGCATCGGGATCATGAACATCATGCTTGTCTCTGTGACCGAGCGTACCCGGGAAATCGGGTTGCGCAAAGCTTTAGGGGCGCGAAAGGCGGATATCTTAATCCAGTTCCTGACAGAATCGGTGTTATTGAGCCTGTTTGGCGGCACCATCGGCATTGTCCTGGGCTGGGGCATTTCCGCCGTCGTCAGCCAGATTGCCATGAGCAGCGGCACCCCACTGGAGATCGCCGTGACATTGAACTCTGTTTTGCTGGCCACCCTGTTCTCGGCGGCTGTTGGCGTCTTCTTTGGTTTTTATCCTGCCAATAAAGCAGCGAACCTGGCGCCGGTTGAAGCCTTACGTTACGAATAGCCGAGTAACTTTGGCACAAGAATCTAAAATTCAGCGCTGATTCCATTTGATTTTCAAAAAAAACCTGTTTTAGAGGGCGTACGTAGGGTGATCGTAGGAGAGCCGTCAAGTAGAGACGCCGCTCAAATGCTACAATAACCTCAGCAAACACACTTTTCTTCTCCTTCTGAAGAGCGCCAGGCCCGGCTTCCCTGGCGCTCGGCAATTTAATTGGGGGCGTCTGGCGACAAACGTTGAATTTCGTAATCCGAATAATTTCCTGAATATTCACTTAATCCATCACCGTGCAACTCGATGATCCGGTTAGCAATTCGATCGAGGAAATACCAGTCATCGGAGATTGCCAGCAGGGTGCCGTTGAAATCCAGCAGGGCATCCTCAAGCAATTCGCAGGAGGGAATGTCGAGGTGATTGTCCGGTTCATCCAGCAAAAGGATATCTGGACGGCTAAGGATGATGCGCGCCAGGCCTAGCAATTTCCTCTGTCCCCCGCTGAGGTTTTTAACCGGCAGGTTCAGCTCATGGTCTTTAAAGCCGATGCTGGTCAGCAGGGCTTTCACCTGGCCCTCAAGCCCGGAACCGCCCAGTTCGTGATAGGCGCTCAGGGCGCGTTCATGTTGTTCGATCAAGCGCGCCAGGCGCTTTTCGTCTGCATAATATTCAGGATGAGCAAATTTTGCTTCCAGTTCAGCCAGCTGGATCTCAAGCGCCAGAACCCGCCCCGCACCCTGGCGTACGGCTTCAGACGCAGGTTGTTCGGGGTCGAGGGCAACTTCCTGTGCCATATAGGCAACGTTCATGCGCTTATCGATCAACACCACACCTGCGTCCGGCTTCAGCTCGCCAAGGATCAGTTTTAACAGGGTGGTCTTTCCGCTGCCATTGGGGCCGATCAACCCATAGCAGCCCTGCTGGATTTCACACGAGGCATCGCTAAAGATGGGCGTGGAAGGATATGAGAAAGTGACTTTGTCGAGGCGCAGGGTAATCATGATAAAAGGTGATCAGGAATTGGGTTTATGGCTCGTTCAGAACAGAATATATCAAAATGAGGTTGCAGTGTTTCAAACCGCTGGTTGCACTGACGATTATACACAAACCTCCCTGAAAAGTGACCCGAAAACAACCGCAATACAGGCAGGACCAATTTCCAATGACTGATTCTAAATGCCTCTTCACCATGCACACGCTGCGCATGTGCTACAATGAAGCCTTGATCGAATCAAAAGCATGAAAGGAACCTCGCTATGAACCCCACCCTCGATTTCGTTAACCAGATTGCTGTCAACGCGGGTGCTATTTTGAAGAATTTTAAACGTGAAGATTTGGGCATTGCCCACAAAAGCAGCCGGGACCTGGTCACCCAGGCGGACTATGCATCGGAGCGCTATTTGATCGATGCCATCCAGCAGGCCTTTCCCGGGCACGCCATCATCGCTGAGGAATCAGGCAAGTCGGAGGGCTCGAAGGAGCACCAATGGTTCATCGACCCCCTGGACGGCACCGTCAACTATGCCCACGGGGTGCCCTTATATACGGTCTCGATCGGTTATGCCTATCGAGACGAGCTGACCCTGGGCGTGGTGTATGACCCCGAACTCGGGGAACTGTTTTCGGCTCAGCGTGGTTTGGGTGCAACCCTTAATGGAGCTCCTCTCCAGGTGTCGCAGTACACGCAATTGGTGGACTGCATGCTGGTGACCGGCTTCCCCAACGAAGCAGAGGATTCGCCCGATGATAATGTGGGAAATTTCCTCCAGTTTAACGCCCGTACACAGGCTGTGCGGAGATTGGGTTCAGCAGCGCTGGATATGGTCTACGTGGCTGCCGGGCGCCTCGACGGGTTCTGGGAGGTGAGCACTAATCCGTGGGACATCGCCGCAGGAACCTTAATGGTGCAGGAGGCTGGCGGCGTCGTGACAGATCTGTACGGCAACCCGGATTACCTGCAAACTCCGTCAACCGTTGTGTGCGCCAACCCGGTGATCCACCAAAAGATGCTGGAGGTGCTAGCTGCAGTGCGCGCCGAACGCGGCGGGGCTTAGCAAGAATCGCTACAAATAATAATTTTAAGACCGCTGGCTGGGATGCTGATCTTACCAGCGGTTTTACTTCTTATAAATGGGGATTGTTGTGTTTGTGTGATTAAAAAAAGAGCGTGTGTAAAAACGAATGATGTTAAATAATGGGCGCATGAATCGTTTTAAAATTTTATTTAACACGATTCAATCGAATATTATATCAATTCCTAGGGGCAACCCTTCGCGTAGCACGCCCTGTGCCCTGCAAGGGCATTGAGCCGTGGTTGCCCTTACATCCCATTATTCAGCACTCTTTAACCCCCCAGGGAATCTCATCACAAGGCTGTTTCGATCCATAATTTGCGCCTCCAACCGCACAAGGCCATATCTTTGATAAAATTAGACTGCTGACCCCGATTTAGCTCACTTTGCGAAAGAGGTGCCATGCCAGCGCCGTCCCCGCAACAACCCGTAAAACGCTCACCTTTCCAGGGCTTTTTGCCCTTTTTCTGGCTGGCATTAGCCAGCATGGGCGGCATCCTGCTGGCAGATCGGGTCGCAATCCCCGCCTGGGGCTGGCTGGCGGGGTTCTTGTTGTGCCTCCTGGCGCTGATTTTAGCCTGGCGCCTGCCCGAGCGCTTAGCCCTGACCCATCACCTGCGCCGCCTAACGCGGGTCGATCAACGCCTGCCGGGTGCGATTTTAGCTGTCGCCCTGTGCCTGGGTGGCTGGCGCTATGCCGCAGCACAGCCCGCGATCACACCTCAGCACGCCGCCTATTACAATGACCGCGGCACGGTCCAGATGGTGGGAACGGTGATCAAGCCGCCTGATTTTCGTGATGCTGTGACCAACCTGACCGTAGCAGTGGAATCTTTGGAAGTCCTGGGCGGGTTTGCACAACAGGTGAACCCCGCTGAAATCTCCGGCGGGGTGCTGGTGCAGATGCAGCCCGGCAGCGCCTGGGCTTACGGGATGCGCATCAGCGTTACCGGTCAGTTGCGCACGCCACCCGATGGCGATGATTTTTCCTTTCAGGATTTTTTGGCTCGCAAAGGCATCGGAAGCCTGATGACCAATCCCCGGGTTAACCGGGTGGAATTCGACCGGGGCAACCCCATCAAAGCGGCGCTCTTCACCCTGCACGACCGTGCGGTTGCCACATTGCAAACCCTGTTCCCCTCTCCGGAGGCTGACCTGCTGGCGGGCATCCTGCTCGGGCGTGATCAGGGCCTTTCGCCTGAATTGCAGGCTGCCTTCCGCCGCACGGGTACAGCGCATATTATCGCCATTTCGGGGTTCAATATTGCCATCCTGGCGGGTTTATTTTCTGCTACCTTCACGCGCCTGCTGGGACGCAGGTGGGGCGCGCTGGCGGCTGTGTCGGCTATCTCAGCCTATGCAGTCTTTGTCGGTGGGGATGCGGGCGTTGTAAGGGCGGCGATCATGGGTGCCATGGGGGTGCTGGGCGGGATGTTCGGTCGCCGACAAAACGGGCTCAACAGCCTGGGCCTGGCTGCCCTGGGTATGGCGCTGATCAACCCGAACCTGCCCTGGGACGTCGGCTTTCAGCTCTCCACCGCGGCAACATTGGGGTTGGTGTTGTACGCACAACCCCTGGAAGAGTGGTTTGTTCAGTTCGCTGCTCGGAGGATATCAGAAGAAAAAGCCCAAAAGCTGGTGGGTCCGGTGAGCGAATTTTTGCTCTTTACCCTGGCTGCCCAGGTGATGACCCTGCCGATTATGATTTACCATTTCGGGGGCGTGTCCTGGATTACCTTGCTGGCAAACCCTCTGATCCTGCCACCGCAATCCCTGGTGATGGTGTTGGGCGGGCTAGCCCTGCTGACAGGATTGGCCCTGCCCGGGATGGGGCAGGTTCTGGCGATCATCGCTCTGCCCTTTACGCGCTACACCATCCGCATGGTAACCTGGCTGGCGCGCCTGCCCGGCAGCGAAGTGGCATACCCCTCCTTTCATGTCCTGTGGTTGGTGGTGTTTTATGCCGTTTTGTTCCTGTTGACGCTCCTTCCCCCTGGGGCGCGCAGGTTAACCCTTAAGAAAATTTTTTCTCCACAGGTTGGCTTGCTGATGCTGGCAGGCCTGACCGTGCTTGTGTGGAATCGGGTTTTAAGTGCGCCAGATGGTCGTTTGCATTTGACCCTGCTGGATGACCGGGGGACGCTGCTGGTGCAAACCCCGTCGGGAGGGTCCGTGTTGATCGGTGGGGGTGAGAGCGGGTCGGCGCTCAACCAGGCGCTGGGCGAGATGCTCCCGAGCGGGGGGCGCCATCTGGACCTGTTGATCATCGGCAGCAATGCCCGTGAAGATCTGCTCGGGCTGATCAGCGTGATCAAGAAAGTACCGATTGATATGGCCCTGTGGGCTGTGGACCCGGAAGTCAACCAGACCAGCCGTACTGTGGTTGCCCTGTTGGCTGACCAGGGCGTGCCAGCTCAGCCTGCAAGCGCGGGTGCTGTTGTGGGTGCCGGAGAAGGGTTGCGGATTGAAATCCTGTGGGCGGGCGAGCGCGGCGCCCTGCTGTGGCTGACCTGGGAAAATTTCCACGCGGTGATTCCCACGGGCAAGGTCGGCGAATGCTGGGATCATCTGCCTGCACCGCCGAATGCGCTGTTCCTGCCCGCGGGTCTGAACGTGGATGACCTTCCCCTGGAGCAAATCACGCTCTGGGCGCCTGAAGTGATCCTGCTTTCCGCCACAGAAGCGGATGCGCTCCCCCTGCAGGCGGCGTTGACCGGCTACCCGCTGGTCAGCAGGCAAGTCCACGGCTGGGTGCGGGTCAGCAGCGATGGGATGGGAATGTGGGTGCGCGGCCAGCGCTGAGGATGCGCCTGGCAAAATCAGCGGGTTTTGTCACATTTTCCCCATATGATTCGTACGCGGCAAAATCATGCTTTACAATCGAACTATAATCATTGACTGAAATAACTTCTTGCAAAAAGGATCAACACCTGATGAACGACCCCTTGCCCCCCTCTTTTGTCCTCTCCCCCGACCTGCTGCAGGCGCTCAACCTGGGCTTGCCCGTTGTGGCGCTGGAATCGGCGGTGATCACCCACGGCTTACCCCACCCGCACAACCTTGCCCTCGCCCGGGATGTCGAAGCCGAGGTGCGCGCCCAGGGCGCCACGCCCGCCACCATCGCCCTGCTGGAGGGCAAAGTCCACGTCGGGCTGAGCGAGGCGCAGATCAGCGCACTGGCGGAGATGGAAGCGCCCCGCAAGATCAGTCTGCGCGACCTCGGCATCGCCCTGGCTGGCAAACTGAGCGGGGGCACAACCGTCGCAGCCACGCTGTACGCAGCCGCGCAGGCGGGCATTCGTGTATTTGCCACCGGCGGGATCGGCGGAGTGCACCGCGGATCAGTCTTCGACATCTCAGCCGATTTAGTTCAACTGGGTAGGTCACCCGTGGTGGTGGTATGCGCCGGCGCCAAGGCAATTCTCGACCTGCCAGCCACCCGTGAGGTGCTGGAAACCCGGGGGGTGCCGGTGATCGGCTACCAGACCGATGAATTTCCCGGGTTCTTCACCCGCAGCACTGGGTTGAGCGTCGATCAGCGCGTCGATACCCCCGAAGCCGCCGCCCAGATCGCACTGGCGACCTGGAAAGCCGGCCTGCGCAGCGCAGTGCTGCTGGTGGTACCGCCGCCTGAAGCGGTATCGATGCCCGCCGATGAAATCGAAGACGCCATCCAGGCTGCGCTGGCACAGGCGGAAACGGCAGGAATCCACGGTGCGGCGGCCACGCCCTTCTTACTGCAGCGCGTCAGCGAACTGACAGGTGGTGAAAGCCTGCGTGCGAACCTGGCATTGCTGAAGAATAATGCCAGCGTTGCTGCGCAGGTTTCTAAAGCGCTCCATGCGACTCAAGGTTTTACCAATTTTTAGACAGCGTCTGTGTTGATTATGGTCAGGGGCGCCGGGTCATCGTCGGTGTCATGGTGTTGGTGGCTGTCGGCCAGCGCGTTTGTGAGGGGGTCACCGTGGGCGTGCTTGTGGGCGTGCGGGTGGGGGTATCGGTCTGTGTGGGCGGCAAAGACGCCGTGGGCGATTGCGTCCATGTGGGAGATGGTGTAACCGTTGAGGTCACAATTTCACCGAGAACGGTAAAATATCCTGTAACCTTCCACTGTGTGCCTACGAAAATCTGCACTTCATAGGTGCCCGGTCGCCAATGTTGATCGGGGGGCTCCCAATTGGTATAACCGTAACCGCCGGTGCCATCGAGCCAGGGACGGGTTTGAAAGTGCACCAGTTCGCCCTCCCAATACCAGAGTGCGCTCCATTGTGAGCCAACCGCCATATTGTTATAACTGAAGGTGCCAAACAGTTGGCCAACCGGGTTATCAAATTCCTCTGCCGGGTCAATCGGCTGCCAGTCCTCATCCACCCGTCGGGCGAAAACAATCGGGCTGAACAGGGCATCGGGGTTGGGAGGAACCTCAGATTCACTTTTGCTTTCCACTTCAGGGGGCAAGCTGGGCGTGCTGGTGATCGAGGGTGTGTCAGTGATGGTGGGTGTCAGCGTAATCGAAGGTGTGATGGTGATGCTGGGCGTGACGGTAACGGTCGGCGTCTGAGTGATGGTGGGTGAAGGCGTAATAAACACATACACCATCGGTTCAGCGTAATTGAGGGTTACCCAAGCCAGGGGAATTAACAGGATCGAGATGATGATCAACCGCCAGCCGCGGCGCATGCGGGCTTGCCGCTTTCCAAAGAAAGGTATTTTGCGTCCTTTGGTCAGATGGTTGATGCCGAAAATCAATGTTAAAATAGCGGCAACCCCCATGATGATTACCGCGGTAAAAACCGTTGATTGAATATCAATTTTCAACATAAGCCGATTCCGTAAATACAAACAAATTATAGCGTATTTTATCGTTTACAATTAACTGTATAACGATAGATATCGATTTTTTCGATACGATCAGATGATTAATTAGTGCAATGACCTTGAAAAACGGTTATCTCTTACGCGATCGCTACCGCATTCTTGACATCCTCGGGCAGGGGGCTATCGGGGTCATATACCGCGCCGTTGATGAAAAACTGGATATCAGCGTGGTGATTAAGGAACGTGCTTATCGTTCAGAAGACGATGCTCAGCATTTTCAACGCGGCGCCAGGGTTCTGGCTTCACTCCGGCATCCCAATATCGCAAGAGTTTATAATTATTTCCTGATTGAAGGTCAGGGACTGTACCTGGTGGGGGAGTACATCGAAGGGCAGGATTTGCGGCAATGGTTGTCTGAAGCGGGAGAGTTGACTGAAATGGAAGCCTTGCAGGTTGGGATTGCCATTTGCAATGCTTTAATTTATTTGCACAGCCAGGATCCGCCCATCCTCCATAACGGAATTGCGCCCAAAAACATCAAAATCTCACCCTTTGATGAGATCATGCTGCTGGATTTGGGAATTGATGATGATTATTTGCAAAGCCAGTGCAAAAGCACCTCCACGCAAGTAAAGAACCACAGATTTATCGCACCAGAGTGTTTTTCTGACGAAGGGCTCGATCAGCGGTCGGACATCTTCTCCCTGGGTGGGACTCTGTACACTGCCCTGGGCGGATATCCGCCTGAAAACAGCCGGGAACGGGCGCTGGGCAAAGCACAACTATCACCATTGCTGGGATATCAACCGGGGCTCACCCGCCTGACCGTGAAGGCAGTCAAAACAGCGCTCAACCTGCGCTGTGAAGACCGCTGGCAATCGGCTGCTGAGATGAAAGCCGCGCTGATCACCGCCCGCAATGCCCTCCCCGCAGATAAGCAGAAAGACACCCGCCTGACATCCCTTGATCAGATGTCAACCTCGGCGTCATCTTCTCGCAAAGAGTTGAAAAAACAAGGTGCCTCGTTGATTGACCGGATCAAGTCAAAAAAACCGTTTTCTAAACGCGATCCGGGCCGGTATATTTTTGCTACCGTCATTGTTGTATTGGGGGCTTTGCTTGGTTTTACGCTTCTCAGGCCGCAGGGTTTGCATGGACTCATAACGATCGATCCGCAACCCACCACGATGCAAATCGATGTGGATCATCAAAATGAGATGGTAGCGCTCCCGTTACCCACAGCAGAACCGATTATTGTGAATACAGTCGCCCCCCCGAATGAAGAAATCATCTTGACAGAAACCGAACCCGGTTTCGACCCTGCTCCCACGTCCATAGGCGGCGGCGCTCGATTGCTGGCATTTGTCTCGGAGCGCTCGGGCATCCCTCAAATTTGGCTGATTGACGTGTCCAGTAAGGAGACAACCCAGCTCACCGACCTGGATGACGGCGCTTGCCAGCCTGATTGGTCTCCCAGCGGGGAACACATCGTGTTTACGTCGCCCTGCATGTCAAAACGGGCAAGCTACCCTGGTTCCCGGTTAATGATTATCGATATTGCCAGCGGCGAAATACACTCTCTACCCCCCTCTTTGGAGGGAGATTTTGACCCGGCCTGGTCACCGGATGGCGAATGGATTGCCTATACCACCCTCATCAACAAACGAGAACAACTGGCAAAAATTAACATCAATGAGCTCAAGCCCCTCAGGCTTTCTGACGGCAGTTATCGCGATTCTTCGCCTGCCTGGTCGCCAGATGGAACACAACTGGCTTTTGTTCGCAACCGGGGTGTGGATCAGATCTGGCTGATGGATCCGAATGGCAAAAATCAAGTTCAGTTCACGCGGTCAGGTAGGATTGATAACACCAACCCCACCTGGTATTACGATGGCAGCCTGATTCTTTTCAGTCAATCTTTTGGCGAAGGCAGCGCTTCCAAGCAGATTTACGGGATGAGAGTCGAAGATATAGGTCATGCATTAGAAAACAATATTATCCCCATGATGAAACTGGATTACATTCCCCTGATGGATCATGTGGATGTGTCGCCGGACGGTTACTGGCTGGCGTTTGAATACTGGTATTTTAACATCCTTGAAGATATTTATGTCATGTCTTTTCCCAGCGCCAACTTGATCCAACTGACTGATCACCCCGGTCCGGATTATCATCCGGTCTGGTCTCCCTGATAGGGTTCAAAAGAAAACAAACATCAAAGGGTTCAATTTCCTGTCCCACCTATGATTCTGACTGCAACCACAGGTATTGACAGGGCGCCAGGGATAGGACGGAGTCGCCATTTATCACGGTTCCGCTGACCATGTCCACGAGGGGGAACGCCAGGTTGCACAGCCGCAGCACATTGTTTGATACGGTCTGAGGTTGATCGCTGAAGTTATTCAGGAACAAAATATTCGTTGCTTCGTCCGCATGGCGATAGGCAAACACGTGCGGGTTGCCTGAATCGATAAACTCAGGCAGCCCCTGTTGAATTATGGGCGTTGATTTCCTGAGCTCAATCAGGTTTCTTAAACCGTGAAATATTTTTCCGGAGATCGTGCTCTCATCGGTGCTGAGGGCATAAAGTTCCGGGTCAGCTTCCGGGCGGTGCACCCAGCGGCTATCATCGGCTTTAGCCGGGTTCTGGCGATAGGAGTAATCGTTGAGGGTTCCCACCTCATCTCCCAGGTAGATCAGCGGTATCCCACCAATGGAAAGGATCACATTGTGGATCAGCAAAATCCGGCGGATGGCGATATCGACCTCAACCTCGGTCTCTTCGGTGATGGCTTTTTCTAAACCAGCCAGAGAGGCACAGGTGCCGGAGATGCGGGCGTCGCGAGTTTTTGGGTTTTCCTGAAAGGGCAAACCGCGCCCAAAGCTGCCCTCAAAGACACCGGTGAAAAATGCGTTCAGAAATTGACGGTGGTCAAAGGCGTTGATGCCCAAAGCGCTGGCATCTTCATCGGAAAAAGTCCAGCCGATGTCATCGTGGCAGCGCACATAGTTGACCCAGGCGCATCCCGGTGGAAGCGCAAACCGGTTAGACATTGAGTAATGCAGAAGATCTACCTCACGGGTAGCCAGGCTGTTCCACAGCAGCGCCATCAACAGGGGGTTGTAAGATAGCTGGCATTCCTCAGAATGAATATATTTAGCCACTTCATCGGGGTGCACAATTGCTTCTGACTTAAAGAGCAGGGCGGGCGCGGCAATCCTGGCAATAGCATTGAATGCCTGGATCAGCATGTGCGCTTCGGGCAGGTTTTCGCAGGTGGTTCCCAGCTCTTTCCAGATGAAGGCCACTGCATCCAGGCGTAAGACTTCCACCCCCTGGTTGGCTAAAAAGAGCATCTCATTGGCCATCTGGTTGAAAACTTCCGGGTTGGCATAATTGAGGTCCCACTGATTGCTGTGGAAAGTGGTCCATACCCATTGGTCGATATCGTCAAAATAAGTAAATGCACCCGGGTGCTCATCAGGAAAAATTTCGCGCAGGTGAGCTTCATAGGCGTCGGGCATCTGGCGGTTGGGGTACATGCGGTAATAATCCTGGTAGACCGGGTTGCCAGCCCGCGCCTTGACAGCCCACTCATGTTCGCTGGAGGTGTGGTTGAACACAAAGTCAAGCACCAGGCTGATGCCTTCGGCGCGCAATTCTTTAGCCAGTGCACGCAGTTCTTCCATAGTGCCCAGCCGTGGATCGACTTCCCGATAGCTGCTGATGGCGTAACCGCCATCATTTTCGCCCTCGGGGCTTTTAAACAAGGGCATTAAGTGCAGGATGGTCAGACCAAGTGTCTTGAAATAGGGAATTTTTTCACGAATGCCTGCCAGGTTGCCAGCAAAAAGATCGGTATAACACACGCCGCCCAGCATCTGATGGCTCTGAAACCAGTTCGGGTGTTCCTCGCGGGCAGCATCCAGCGCCTGCAGTTCAGCGTCCCTCGCAGTCCAGGCATGCGCCATCAATCGCAGCAGAACTTCAATGTGATAGAAAAAATCGTACTGGTTGCCGTAAAGGTGCAGCAGGATTTGAAATAAACGCGGAAAATGCTGCTTCAAGCGGGTTTGAAATTGCCCCCACGCCCGGGGGTTTTGCGCAGCATACGCCGAAAATTCAGTTTCCAGTCGCGGCTGCAGCCTTTCTAATGTACGTTGTGCTAAAAAAATTGGCTCGTGCTCAGACATTGTTTTCACCATCAACCCAATGATGCCTTATTCGTAGGTCCCTCATAGCCGGGTTCAGCAGCCTGCAAGAATGCCTCCACCTGCGATTTGGTGGGCAAAGCCGGGATCGCCCCGCGTTGTGTAGTGGTCAGCGCACCGACGGCATTCGCCACTCGGCAGACATCCCTGAGCACATGGTCTTCATGCCAGGCTGCCGGGTGATTGAGCAGACCCATCAACAGACCGGCGACAAATCCATCGCCGGCACCCGTTGTGTCGACCGCCTGGACGTTAAAGCCCTGCACCTGTCCCTTGATTCGGGGTGTGTAATACCGGCAGCCATCCGCCCCCAGGGTCACCACGAACAAACGCAAATCATCATGCCAGAGCGCTTCCACAGCCCGGTCGAGATCTTCCACACCGGTCAGAAAAAAAAGCTCTTCCACACTGACCTTAACCAGGTGCGCCTGCTCCCAAATGCTCAAAATGCCCTTTTTTGCAGCCGGGGCATCAGGCCACAGCATCAGGCGCAAATTAGGGTCATAGGATACAAGAAGACCCTGTTGGCGGGCAACCTTCAAAGCGGTCAGCGTGGCACTCCTGGAGGGTTCACTGATCAGGCTGATCGACCCGATGTGAAGGATTTTTGCCGCTCGAATGAGATCCACAGCGACTTCTTCCGGCGAAAAAAGCATGTCTGCGCTGGGGTGCCGATAAAACATAAATTCACGTTCGCCATCAGCCCGCAACGAGACGAAAGCCAGCGCGGTACGCGCATCCTGTGAGAACACCAGCCCGCGCGTATCCACGCCTGATTGGTCCAGCGTTGCTTTTAGAAACAAACCGAAGGCGTCATTGCCCACCTTCCCCAGGAACGCGCTCGAGACGCCCAGTTTCACCAGCCCTGCTGCCACGTTGGCGGGCGCACCGCCAGGCGCTTTTTTAAACGCCGGCGCGTCGATGAGCGTCACCCCGGAGACCGTGGGGACAAAATCGATCAATAATTCGCCTAAGGTGATCACATCAACCATGGTGTCTCGTCTTCTTTCTTAACACTAAAACTTTATAAGTTGGTCATCTTAGCGTAACACAACCCGACCAATGATCAGCTCAATTTTTTAATTGATGGGTTTTTAACCCGGTTATCTTACGTGGTCTGCCGTTCAATGATGGTGAGTGGCAAGCGGACATGTCGCAAGGGACGCTCGGGATCTTTGATGCGGGAGAGCAGGATTTCAACGGCCAGCCGCCCGGATTCGTCCAGGGACTGGTGGATGGTGCTCAAGCCCACGTAGTCAGCCAAATCCAGGTTGTCGAATCCCAGGACAGCCAGGTCCTGCGGGATGCGCAACCCCAGCGCGCGCGCTTTGTTAAGCACACCCAGGGCTTGCATATCCGTGGCACAAAAGATAGCAGTTGGGCGGTCGGGTCGGGTCAGCAGGGGTTCAATCTGACGTTCGGCGTCGATGACGGTATACTGCGAAGTACAGATAAAATCAATCGGTAAGGACAACCCGGCTTTTTCAATCCCTTTTTGAAATCCGAGCAACCGCATCGTAATCGGTAAAATGGCAAATTCACCCAGGTCGGTGGTGTCGCCAAGGAAGGCCAGTCGCTGATGTCCCTTGCTGATCAGGTATTCAGCCGCCATTTCGCCCCCGGCAATATCATCAATTTCGACTGTGTTGAGGTCTTGCCGGGGAAACTCGATCAGAACCGTTTCCAGACCATGATCTTTTAGTTTTTTCGCCGATTCATCGTTGACGCGCAAGGAGAGCAAGATCAGACCCTCCAGGTGACCGGTGACTGGCAGGGTCGCCAGGTAGTAGTTCAGGTGGTCAAGGGATTCAATGGTAAAAATGGTCAGCTCGTAACGGGTTGAAAGCAGCCCTTGTGCCACGCCGCGCAAGCGCTGGACAAAGGCTGGGGCGGTAAAAAAGGGCGTCAGCACGCCAATGCGGGCAAAATCCTTCATTGCCCGGGCGCGTGCTTCTGCCTTGGGGACAAACGCCAGGCGGTCGATTGCCTTCTGGACGCGTTCACGCGTGTCATCGCTAACGCTGGAGCTGGCGTTGATCACCCGCGAAACGGTGGAGATGGACACGCCTGCCGCCTTTGCGACATCGTAAATGGTGGGTGTACGGCTGGATTTCGAACTCATGGCACAAAACGGGTTGATTGAGGGTTTATGAAACTGCTTCCATAAAAGGATTTTCATCAATATATTAACACAAAGTGCTTTGCCTGTCAAATCTTAAGAGAGGCGCCTTGAAAAACAAATGAGATTGCCCTATCGACATCCTTGCAGAACGCGGGGAGCGCTACGTCAAAGTCCACCCAAAGACAAATAACGTTATATAACGAACGAAGCAATTTTCAAAACGCTCACCACAGGTTGAACACACATATTGTGAAATTCGCTTTGCATTTTTAAATCTGGATTGCAACAGCAGGAGGAATGTACCCTTAAAGGGCTTTTCACAGTTGAATCTCCCGCTCAGGGTTGGTTCATGGTTACAGGTTCGGGGTTGGGATCAGTCCCCCGCTTTACTTTGCGCGTATAATAAAGGAGTCGTTAGATGAGATGTTCTTCAAAAATGATACTGTGAACGCATAAAGGAGAAAAAATGGAATATCGAAATTTAGGAAAAGCGGGTGTTAAAGTCTCAGAGCTCTCACTAGGTGCCTGGGTGACTTACGGATTTCAATTTGGTCTACAGGAAGCCAAGGAGATTATGGCGGCGGCTTTTGACGCCGGTGTGAACTTCTTCGATAATGCTGAGGCTTATGCTGCCGGTGAGGCAGAGATCATCATGGGTCAAGCCTTCAAGGAGCTGGGCTGGGCGCGTAAGGATTACCTGGTCTCGACCAAGATCTTTTGGGGTGGAAATGGGCCTAACGACCGTGGGCTTTCTTACAAACACATCATCGAAGGCACCAACAATGCGCTCAAACGTCTGAATCTGGAGTATGTTGACCTGATCTTTGCCCATCGCCCGGACCCCGAAACGCCAATCGAAGAAACGGTGTTTGCCTTTAACCAGGTCATCCGGGAAGGCAAAGCCTTCTATTGGGGCACTTCGGAATGGTCCGCCGCAGATATCATGCGAGCCACAGACTTTGCCCGTCGCAACAGCCTGCGACCGCCCAGCATGGAACAACCCGAATACAACTTGCTCCACCGTTACCGGTTTGAAGTGGAATATGCACCGCTGTATAAGGAGCTGGGTTACGGCACAACCACCTGGAGCCCGTTGTACAGCGGCTTGCTGACCGGCAAGTATAACGAGGGAAAAATCCCCAAGGGCAGTCGGGGTGATCTGAAAGCCTACGCGTTTTTGCGAGAGAAATTTGAAGATGAGAAGAAATTAGCGGTCGCCCGAAAACTGACCGAGGTGTCGGATGACCTGGGAGTCAGCCTGGCGCAGATGTCCCTCGCCTGGCTGTTGAAGAATCCGAACGTCAGCACCGTGATCACCGGCGCAACGCGGGTCTCGCAGGTTGAAGAAAACATGAAAGCTGTGGAGATCAAAGACCGTCTCACCGATGATGTGATGGCGCGCATTGATGAGATCATCAAGGACGTGGAATTCTAATGCGCTGGCGGTTGTAAATGACGCCATCAGGCTGAACGTAGTGCGTTCAGCCTTTTTGTTTGCCTATTGGTTTTCAGTTTAAACAGGATATGATCAGTCAGGTTAACGGATTTAGACGTGCGGGCGGAAAGGCGCCAAACACCGCCATCTTTCGGCGGTCTACACTTTTTTCCTGCCAGACTTACATGTGTTGTTCTATTAAGTTTTCGGCGGGAAAAATGAAAATCCTTGACAGCCCAATTTATATATGCTAAATTTATTTTTGAACAAAATATTACGACTCGGTAGGTGAGGCTACTACGCGGATACGGATTACTGCCGCAAAATAGTGGAGACACTATGAGCTGGTATGAACAGTTGTGGTCGATTAAGGCTTCAACGAATGTAATTTCATCGCCTCGCAGAGTTAAAGCTCAAACGGGACTGCTTATGAATTATGCTCTATGCATCTGTTGGGTTTGCATGGAGCTTTTTTATGCTCAATCAGGGTAGGCATCACAAATCTGTCTGACAGCCTTGATGGATAAGCCTTCATAAGCTAAAGAGATGCGTTGCACCGATCGCGATCCACCCGCAGTAGTGCTAAATCAATCGAGTGGATGTGCTTTTTCAATGCATTCTGCCCAAAATATTGGAGTTGAAACGATGACGAACAAAAACAATACCAATTCATTCGTTGCTGCCCCAGGGGATATCGTCAGAAACGGTGAAGTCAATCAGAGGCTTTTGGATGCATCCAGAAACAAGATGCCAATTGTCTATGACCTGCTGGAGAGTTCGGAAAGCGGCAAAACAGAAGAGCAGATAAAAACCGCCAGACATCTGTACGGGGAAAATATCGTCACTTACGAGAAAGGTGATTCCGTATTCAAACGGCTGGTTGATGCGTTTATCAATCCATTCACTTTGATTCTAATTGCCCTGGCTGTCGTATCTGCTTTCACTGATATTATCTTAGCCGGTGCGGGCGAAAAAGATTTTACAACCGTTTTGATCATCGTCGCGATGGTGTTGATTTCGGGAATACTGCGATTTGTTCAGGAGACTAGAAGTGGAAACGCAGCCGAAAAACTGCTCGAGATGATTGAAACCACCGCGAACATTGAAAGAATTGGTGAAGGGGCGAAAGAAATCCCTTTAGATGAAATCGTTGTCGGTGATATTGTGCATTTATCCGCCGGGGATATGATCCCTGCTGATATTCGTGTCATCCAGGCGAAAGACTTATTTATCAGTCAAGCTGCATTAACCGGGGAGAGCGAAGCTGTAGAAAAAACTTCAACAATTATTGAAGATGACAGCACTGTCCTGGAAAAGAATAACCTGGCTTTTATGGGCACCAACGTGCTCAGTGGTTACGCAAAGGGAATCGTTGTTGCCACCGGCAATGACACGATCTTTGGCGGAATTGCTCAGGAATTAAAAAAGGAACCGATTGTTACCAGCTTTGAAAAGGGCGTAAATGCGGTCTCCTGGGTTTTAATCAGGTTTATGATGGTGATGGTTCCAATTGTTTTTGTGATCAACGGCCTCACAAAAGGGGATTGGTTAAGCGCCTTGTTGTTTGCAATTTCGGTTGCGGTTGGTTTGACCCCAGAAATGTTGCCGATGATTGTGACCGCTGGACTGGCGAAAGGTGCGATCGCGATGTCTAAGGAAAAGGTAATCATTAAAAATTTAAACTCAATTCAAAATTTAGGCGCAATTGATATTCTTTGCACCGATAAAACAGGAACCCTTACCGAAGACAAAATTATTTTACAGTACCACTTAGATATTGATGGCAACAGCGACACCCGGGTGCTGCGACATGGATTTTTAAATAGTTATTACCAGACGGGTTTAAAGAATTTATTGGATATCGCCATCATTAATAAAACCATGGAATTAAAAGATCATGATGAAAACATCAAAAGCAGCATACATCGCTATGTGAAAGTCGATGAAGTTCCATTTGATTTCGAACGGAGAAGAATGAGCGTGGTGGTCGAAGATGAAACCGGTAAACGGCAGATGATCACCAAAGGCGCCGTTGAAGAAATGCTGACCATCTCAACCTTTGTGGAATATAAAGGAGAAGTTGTTGAACTTACCGAGAAAAAGAAGGAAATCGTCCTGAAAAAAGTTCAGGAGTTAAATAGCGATGGCATGCGGGTCATCGCGGTTTCACAGAAAACAAACCCCTCACCCGTTGGTGAATTTTCCATTGAAGATGAGAGCGACATGGTTTTAATTGGCTATCTTGCGTTTCTTGACCCACCAAAAGTAAGCGCAACTGCCGCTATCGAAGCGTTAAAAGCCCATGGCGTTAATGTGAAGGTCGTTACAGGGGACAATGAAGAAGTCGCCAAAAGCGTCTGTAAACAAATTGGCATGAAATTCGACAAAGTTTACATTGGTTCAGACGTTGACGACCTTTCAGATCAAGAACTGGGCGATCTGGCAGAAAAGGCAACAATTTTTGCAAAAATGTCGCCTTCACAAAAATCCAGGTTGATCAATGCTTTGCGGGAAAAGGGGCACTCTGTAGGGTATATGGGCGATGGCATTAACGATGCCGGGGCGCTGGAAGCAGCAGATGTGGGCATTTCCGTTGACAATGCAGTCGATATCGCCAAGGAATCAGCCGATGTGATCTTGCTGGAAAAAGATTTAATGGTGCTTGAAAATGGTATTCTTGAAGGCAGAAAAACCTATGCGAATATCATTAAGTACATCAAGATGACAGCCTCTTCGAATTTCGGAAATGTTTTTTCTGTATTGGTGGCGAGCGCATTTCTGCCCTTCCTGCCAATGGCGTCTTTGCACCTGATTTTGCTCAATTTGATTTATGATCTTTCCTGCATTGCCATTCCGTGGGACAACGTCGATAAAGAATTTCTAGAAAAGCCCAGAACTTGGGATGCCAGCTTGGTAACAAAATTTATGCTCTGGATCGGGCCAACCAGTTCTGTGTTTGACATCACGACCTATTTATTAATGTACTTTATCATCGCGCCCATGTTCACAGGCGGGTTACTGTTTCATCAATTAACCGATCCAAAAATGATGGCATTGTACATTGCCGTCTTCCAGGCGGGCTGGTTTGTGGAATCAATGTGGAGTCAGACCCTGGTGATTCATATGATCCGAACGCCAAAGATCCCTTTCATTCAAAGCCGTGCTTCAACAGAGCTGATTGCCCTCACCTTTGCCGGAATCGCCGTGCTGACGGTCATCCCATTTACCGGTTTTGGCGCCTCGATCGGCCTCGCGCCGCTGCCCAGTATTTATTTTGTGTATTTGGGCATTACGGTTGTCCTGTATATGGTGTTGGTGACAATCGTAAAAAACCTGTATGTAAAAAAATATAAAGAGCTCCTGTAAAGCGGAAAGGGCTTTACGACTCTCTCCCTCCGCGAAGCACGTTTTGCCTTCACACCTGAATGCCCTGTACGGTGTGCCTGTGCATACACGCTATGTGCGGCTTTGTTTTCAGCAAAAATCAGGATAAAATGAAATTGTTCAATGCCGTTTTCTAGCCTGAAGGAGTCAACATGCCCCCAATCCTTTATTTACTCGACGGTCACGGTCTGGCGTATCGGGCGTATTTTGCCCTGACCGCAGGCGGCACCCGCTCCAATGCCTTCCAGACCAACAGCGGTGAGCCCACCGCGGGCGTGTATGGCTTTACCAGCATCCTCATGCGTATCTTTCAACAGGAAAACCCGGATTACCTGGCAGTGGTTTTTGATAAAGGCAAGTCCTTCCGTCACGAAATCTATGAAGGCTATAAAGGCACCCGGGCAAAGATGCCCGATGACCTGCGCGGGCAGGTCGAGCGCATGCGGGAGATTGTGGACGCTTTCAACATCCCCCGCTTGGAGCTGGAGAATTACGAAGCCGATGATGTGCTGGGCAGCGTGGCACACTGGGCTGCCGAAGAGCAGGGGCTAGGCGTTAAGATCATCACTGGCGATAAGGACTTACTGCAACTGGTCACCGACCGGGTGGTGGTTAACCTGGCGGGCACCAAGCTCTCGGAGGCTAAAGATTATTTTCCAGAAGACGTGGTGGAGAAAATGGGCGTGCCACCTGAAAAGGTGGTTGATTTAAAAGCCCTGAGCGGCGACCCCTCCGATAATATCCCTGGCGTGAGGGGCATCGGTGAAAAAACGGCTGTAAAACTGCTGAATGAATACGGGTCGTTGGATGGCATTTACGAGCACCTGGACGAGATCACCGGGCGGGCTAAATCCGCCCTGGAGGCGGGCAGGGAGTCCGCCTACATGAGCCGTGAATTAGCCCGGATCGTTACCGACCTGGACATAAAAGTCAATTTAGATCAGGCACGTATTGACCATTTCAACCCCAAAGCGGTGGAGAACCTGTTCCGCGAGCTGGAATTCCGCAGCCTGGTTGAACAATTGAATACCCTGGTGGGGAAAATGCATCCGCAGGCGACCCGGAGCGGCCAGATGGACTTGTTTGACCAGGCCGCATCAAACCTGCCTGCTTCAGAGCAACCTGGATTGGTGAAAACGACGATTGTTGATACACCCGAAAGGCTGCAAGAACTGGCAAAGGTCCTTTCTGGTGCTGAGCAGATCGCCTTTGATACCGAGACCAACGATACCGACCCGATGCGCGCCAGGTTGGTCGGCATTTCACTGGCAGTTGATCCCGAGCACGGATACTACATCCCACTCGGGCATCAGCAGGGCGAGCAGTTGACCATTGAGGAGGTTTTTAAAGCCCTGGCAGGGGCGATGACGGACAAAAACATCGGCAAAGTCGGTCACAACCTGAAATTTGATTATTTAGTCCTCAAGCGCGCCGGACTGACCGTGGAGCCACTGACCTTTGATACGATGGTCGCTGAATGGCTGATCAACCCGGCTTCGCGCAACCTGGGCTTGAAGAACCTGGCTTGGGTGCGCCTGGGCTACGAAATGACCCGGATTGAAGAACTGATTGGCAAAGGGCGAGGACAAAAGACCATGGACCAGGTGCCGATCGCTGAGGCAGCCGGTTACGCTGCAGCGGACGCGGCCATCTGCCTGCGCTTGATTCCACAACTGCGGGATGAATTGGGCAGCCACAACGCACAAAAACTCTTTGATACCATGGAAATGCCCCTGGTACCGGTGCTGGCTGGAATGGAAGAAGTCGGCTTCAGCCTCGATACCGCTTTCTTTAAAAATTTTTCTCACGAGTTGGAAGGTAAACTGGCAGAGATCGAAGCCCGGATTCAAACTGCGGTGGGATATGCGTTTAATTTAAACTCCACCCAGCAGCTTTCAGAAGCCCTGTTTAATAAGCTCGGGCTTGAACCGCCCGATCGGGCGCGCAAAACAAGTTCTGGCTTGTATTCCACGGCGGCTGATGTTTTAGAGGCGATGACCGGGCAGCATCCCGTGGTGGCCTGGGTATTGGAATACCGCGAACTGGAAAAATTGCGTTCCACCTATGTGGATGCATTGCCCTTGCAGGTCAACCCCGATACCGGGCGCGTGCATACCTCGTTTAACCAGACGGGCACCGTCACCGGGCGGATTGCCTCTTCCAACCCCAACCTGCAAAACATCCCCATTCGGACTGAAATCGGTCGAAGGGTGCGGGAAGGTTTTATTGCCCAACCGGGCTGGTTGTTAATGTCGGTGGATTATTCGCAAATTGAGCTGCGCATCGTGGCTCACATGTCGCAGGATGAAGCCATGCTGGCTGCCTTTAGAGCCGGGCAGGATATCCACTCCACCACGGCGGCAGCCGTCCACGGGATCGACCTGGCGGAAGTCACGCCTGAAATGCGCCGACATGCCAAGGCGATCAACTTCGGCCTGATCTATGGGATGAGCGCCTTCGGGCTGACCAACGCCACCGATCTGACCCTGGCTGAAGCCGAAAATTTTATCGAAGCCTATTTTAAGGAATTCCCGGGGGTCAAAAATTACTTGCAGGGCATCCGTAAGCAGGCTGCGCAGCAGGGCTATGTTGAGACCCTCTTGGGTCGCCGCCGGTACTTCCCCAACCTGAAAAGCGGTGCGCCGCACAACATCCGCCAGCGCGAGGAACGCGAAGCGATCAATGCCCCCATCCAGGGCACGGCAGCAGACATCATCAAACTGGCGATGCTCAGGCTTCCGGTCGAGATCAAAAAAGCCGGCCTGGGAGTGCGCATGCTGCTGCAGGTGCACGACGAGTTGATCTTCGAAGTGCCCGAGGACGAACTGCAGCAAACGGTGAAACTGGTGCAGTCAGTGATGGAAAACGCCTACACCTTATCCATTCCCATCGGTACCGAAGCCAGGGTTGGAAAAAGCTGGGGTGTGATGGAGGAAGTCTGAAGGGGGGAGGCGACAACGACCCGCCAAACCGAACCGGCTGCCGCGGGTCTGTCACAAAGGTAATGAGGCAGCCTGTTTTCTTATCTTCTCACTCAATAGCAGGTTTTCCTCAATTTAATCAACAAAGAGGCTGCCTTTTATGACAGCCTCTCTGATGTACTCCTGTTGCGTGAAGATCATTAATCTTCTTTTTCCTGGTCTTCGCGGCGTTTGGCGTCGATAATGTCCTGGGTCAGGTGCTGAGGCACCATTTCATAATGGTCAAATTCCATGCTGAAGTAACCGCGACCGCCGGACATCGAGCGCAAGGTGGTCGTGTATCGCAGCATCTCTGCCAGGGGCACAAGGGCTTTGACAATCGAGCGACCTTTTTGTGTGTCCATTCCCTGCACGCGCGCCCTGCGGGAGTTCATATCCCCCAGCACGTCGCCCATGTTCGCTTCGGGGACGATCACCTCAACGCGCATGATGGGTTCATATAGAACTGCACCCGCGTCCTTGAAAGCCAGCTTAAAGGCTTCTCGCCCCGCAATTTCAAAGGCGATCGGCTTGGAATCCACCGGGTGCTCTTTCCCATCATACACCGAGACCTTGACATTGTGCACCGGGTAACCGGCGATTACGCCTTCCTTCATCACATTGCGAATACCTTTTTCAATCGAGGGCATGAAGTTGCTTGAGATTGAACCACCAAAGACATCGTTGACAAACTCAAAATCGTCTTCAGGGAGCGGGCTGACCCGCAGGTGCACCTCGCCAAACTGACCGGCTCCGCCGGTTTGCTTTTTATGGCGGTAAACTGCAGCGTTCTCGCGGGTGATGCGCTCTTCGTAGGGTACCTTTGGCTCCTGGATATCAAGCCCAAGCTGGAATTTGCCTTCAGCACGACGAATAGTCACATCGATGTGCTGGTCGCCCATGCCCTGCAGGATGGTCTGGCGGGTGGCGGGTTCATTGTGCCACGAGAGGGTCATATCTTCTTCGCATAGGCGAGACAGGGTGATACTCAACTTAGCCGCGTCCGACTGGGTTTTGGGGAAAACCGCTACCTGGTAGAGCGCATTTGGATAGTTGGCTGTGGGCAAGGTCAGGGTGTTTGCCTTTTTGCACAGTGTGTCACCAGTCGTGGTGGCGCTCAACTTGGCGACCAGACCGATATCACCGCTGTGCAAAACATTGATTGGTTTCCCATCTTTGCCAAAGGGAACTTGCATACCAGCCAGGCGCTCTTCTTCTCCCTTGTTGCTGTTCCACACGCGATCATCGGCAACCATCTTCCCGGAATAAATCCTGAAAAAGGTTTGTTTACCAACAAAAGGATCAGCCGTGGTTTTCCACACATAAGCTGCCAGCGGACCGTCATCCACAGGTTCGAGGGTGACCTCCTCGCCCTTGGCGTTTTTCGCAATGGCAGGCGTTGCGTCTGCCGGGGAAGGCATCAGATTAATCAATGCGTTTAGCAAGGGTGCGATGCCTGTTTTATGAGCGCCTGAACCAACCAGCACGGGGATGAATTTACCCGCCCAGATGACGCTGCGCAAACCTCGCATGATCTCCTGGTCGGTTAGATCACCATTTTCGAAGTATTTTTCCATCAGGTCATCTTCACCTTCGGCAGCAGCCTCAACCAGCGCCAGGTGACCCTCTTCAGCTTTCTCCTGGAATTCTGCCGGGATTGCTACGGCTTCATTCCCATCGCCTTTAAGCGCCTTCATGGAGAGCAGGTCGATCACACCGTTGAAATTCGCTTTTTCACCCCAGGGCAACTGCAGAGGGATCAGGCGCGTTTCAACATGCTCCTGAACCGACTTGAGCACCTTTTCAAAGTTGGCATTGTCCCGTTCCATCTTGTTAATCAGGATCATTCTGGGGATATTGAACTCTTCACTGTACTGCAGCGCCATCTCGGTTCCCACCTCGAGACCAGCCACAGAATCAACCAGGATCAGCGCACCATCAGACACACGCATGGCAGAGATGACCTCTCCGATGAAATCGGTATAGCCCGGGGTGTCGAGTAAATTGAGTTTGACGTTGTTGTACTCTACTGGAACGACTGAGGTAAAGAGCGAAATTCCGCGCCGGATTTCTTCTTCGTCAAAGTCAGAGATTGTTGAACCATCTTCAACCTGGCCCATACGCGTGCTTCCACCGGTGTAATTCACCAGGGCTTCAACCAGCATGGTCTTACCTGCGCTGCTGTGAGCGGCCAGGACGATGTTACGGATTGACTCGGTTTTATATTCTTTCATCTAAGAGGCCTTCCTAATTCCTTAAAATATGATGCAATTTAGATAATGACATGCAATCTTCCATTTTAAGACAATCGTGAACAAAAGTCAAAGAAATCGCCGTTTTTGATGGATTAAGTTAATGGACGAATGTCAATCCCCGGCAATTAATATCGAGTGGCGGTAGTGGATGGTGTACCAGGCTCAATTATCCCGGGTGTATCTGCTTCAGGATATCGTATAATCATTACAACGAGCGAATGATGAGGAGTTGGCAGCTAATAGCATGACATCACGACCACTTGAGATCCTTAATGATCTGAGCCCAACCGCTAAAATCCTGGGAATAAACATTAGCGGGCAGAAAACCAGCGCCGTTTTTGGAGATGTGACCGGGTTGATCTACGAGCGAAATCAAATGGAAGCGATCTCCGGACACGCCTTTCCGGAGGCATTCGATGCCATTTGTGCTCTGGTGGATGCGCTGCTCAAAGTCTGCCGAGCCCAGGGATTAAGCAGCCCCGAGATGATTTCGGTGGCGGTCAGTGGTTCAGTAGATTTCAGTCGGGGTATTGTCATGTCTGCACCCGATTTGCCCAAATGGGATGATGTACCGCTCAAAGGTCGCCTGGGCGTTCGCTACAACCTGCCGGTGATGATCGAACAGCACAGCAATGCCGGTGCATTGGCAGAAATGGTTTTTGGCGCCGGGGTTGGCGTTACAGATCAAATCTTCCTGGACCTGGAACCGGTGGTTTCCGCCGGCATTATCAAGGATGGGAAAATCTATCACGGTGCAAATGATGCTGCTGGAGAGATTGGATCCATGCGCATGGCTCCAGCCGGGCCGGCTGGGCTGGGTTATCCAGGTTCTCTGACCGGGTTTGCCAGCGGATTGGGCATGGCAGAATTAGCCCACATGCGCTATCCCGGGCTGTGGCCTGTACCGCCAAAACCCTATGAATTCGTCAGCGCTGCTAACGCTGGGCAGGAAGAAGCACAGCAGGTGATCGTTGAATCTGCCGAGCACCTGGGAAAAGCCTTGCTGTGGCTGGTTCTTACCCTTGACCCGGAGTTGATCGTCTTCGGTCATCCGGCAGATCTGCTGGGTGAGACTCTGCTGGAACCCTTGCGGGATGCTGTCCTGCGTCATGGTGGTGGAGAAGCCCGCTCGTTGCCTCGCCTGGCCCTTTCAAAATTTGCGGCAAGGCTGGATGACATGGCAGCATTGATGGCTGTGATCAGCGCTTATCGGGACCATGCCCGGGATTGAAACGGTCTGGATTGCTTGGGCAAAGCTTGGATTGCATCAATTTCTGTTGAATTAACCGGTATTCCGCGATAAACCTGCGCGGTTTTCCCATTAATTTGCAGAACCATGTTATAAAAAATATAATGATCTCGACAAGTGCTCGTAAACCATTTTCAATATTAAACTGGAGGTAAACATGTTACACAAAATCGTCCAAAAAATTGACCAGCACAACCCTGTTGAGGTTGTAGACGCCCATTGCGATATACCCTGCGGCATTTATGATCCGCACCTTGCATTGATCGGTGCGTTGACCGTAATTCGCATGATTGACCTGATCAACAACCTGGTAGAAGCCCATGGCGACGCTATCGATGCAGAATATCTCAACAGCATGGCACGCTATGTGGCGGTTAAAGAAGAACACGCAGAATTAACCAAGCACGAGATCCGGGTTATCTGGGGTGATTTCATCAAAGATCAGCACATCGAATCCTACCCACAACTGCCCGGCCTGGTGCACAAAATCCTGGAGCTTGGCTCCAAAGCCCGCCAAACCGTTAACCGTGAGACAGGTGTGGCGCTGCTGGAAGCGGTTAATGAGTTTGCAGAAATTTTCTGGCAAATCAAAGGCAAGGAAACAAAGCGGGTGGCGGCTCCCTTCCCGGTCACCGATGAAATCGTTGTTCCGCTCCTTTAATCCATATGGTCCGTCTGCTAAAGGTGCGCGGTTCGAGCCTGTGGCCTGATTTTCGCGAGGGCGATTATGTCCTGGCGGCTGGCTTTCCTTTCCCTGCCAGAAAGATCAAAACTGGCGATGTGATCGTCTTTCAGCAGCCCGGCTATGGCACGCTGATCAAGCGCGTTCACCGCGTGCTGGGGAATGGTCAGTCCTTTGAAGTGCGCGGCACGCAGATTGCCAGTACGGATAGCCGCAATTTCGGAGCGGTTCCACGAAAACGGGTGCACGGCAAGGTGATTTGGCACATTCGTAATCATTCAGACAGGAAGAACTGAGCGCCTCTTGACGGTCGACCTCTTATTACTTTTAACGGCTGCTATTTGGGGCTTTGCCTTCGTTGCTCAACGCGTTGGCATGTCCCACATGGGGCCGTTTACTTTTAACGGGATCCGCTTCAGCCTGGGCGCGCTTTCCCTGGTGCCGATTCTGATCTGGCAACGTAGGAAGAATCCAGCTACAGCAGGATTCAGCCTGAAGACCTACGCTGTGCCGATTGGATTGACGGGCGCCGTTTTGTTTATCGCTTCATCACTGCAACAGGTCGGGTTAATGGGTTCAACTGCTGGCAAGGGCGGCTTTATTACCGGATTGTATGTGATCCTGGTGCCCTTGCTGGCTTTATTCTGGGGGCAGCGCACACATATCGCCCATTGGACCGGCGCGCTGCTGGCTGTGTTCGGGTTGTATCTGCTGTCATTCGAAGGTGGCTGGACGATCTCACCCTATGACCTGGTTCTCCTCGCGGGAGCTTTTATTTGGGCAGTGCATGTGCACCTGATTGCCAAATATGCCGACCCTGTGGGACCGGTGCGGCTGGCTTGCATGCAGTTTGCTGTTTGCGGGTTCCTGAGCCTGGCTGCCGCATTGTTTTTTGAGCCGATTACCATTAGCGAAATTCGCGACGGCTTATGGACGCTTCTGTATGGGTCATTTTTATCCGTTGGTCTGGCTTATACACTGCAGGTCATCGCGCAGCGAACTGCCAACCCAACCCATGCGGTCATCATCCTCAGCCTGGAGGGCGCTTTTGCCGCCCTGGGCGGTTGGCTGTTCCTCCATGAAGCGATGGCAGCACGCACTCTGCTCGGCGCTGGTTTGATATTAATCGGCACGCTCGTTTCACAGATTTTTGGGATAGAGCGCAAGACAACTCCTTAATGAAGTACCCAGGGGGAAGGGTAGAAACTTGGTATTAACGGCGCGTTGTGGTTAAAATTAGCTTGTTCGATTGGATCATTCCTTGCCCGACGATGATCTTAATTGTCTGGCAAAAATCGCTAAAACACTGCGGTTGCTCAGGATAGGAAACGACTTTGCATGCAAAAGCTTATTGACCAGGTCAGGTCCGTGTTAGGATTTGAGCTTTCAAACGAAAAAATCGCCCTGCTGAAAATCTACGAAAATGAGCTTTTAGAATGGAATCAGAAAGTTAATCTCACTGCGGTTAACGATCCTGAAGGCGTGCGGGTTAAACATTTTCTCGACTCGATGACGGTTCAGAAAGCCTGGGGCAAGCGCGTACCACCTGAACGGCTGATTGACGTGGGCACCGGCGCTGGCTTTCCCGGTCTGGTCCTGAAGGTGCTGTGGCCCAAAACCCGGGTTACGCTGGTTGAATCGGTGGGAAAGAAGGCGGAGTTTTGTCGCCACATTGTCCAGCGCCTCGGATTGGAACAGGTGACGATTTTGTCTGAACGCGCTGAGGTGGTCGGTCAGGACCCGGACCATCGCCAGACCTATGAACTGGCTGTGGCGCGTGCGGTAGCCCGCATGCCCATTCTGATGGAGTACCTGCTACCCCTGGTTCACCGAAACGGCAAGGTGCTGGCAATGAAAGGGGAAACTGCCCCGGTGGAAACTCACAGTGCCAGCCGGGCGATCCACCTGCTGGGGGGAAAGTTGCATAAACTGGTTCATATCGAGTTGCCAGGGGTTGTGGAGGAGCGCTTTATTGTGATCGTGGATAAAGTTGCCCAAACGCCCGATGAATATCCACGCCGTACCGGTATACCCTCTAAACGACCCATTCAGTGAGAAAAGCGGATCAATCCTGAATGGGGTAGACTTAAGGAATAATGGACGACCACATAAAAAGAAATAATGATAAATCAGAAGAAGTTGAACGCTGTTTAGCACTGATCCAGTCCCGGAATCCCCGCGACCGGTCATTTGCTGCCAAGCGCCTGGGGGAATTGAAGTCCAGGCCTGATATCCTGATGAAATTATTACAGGACCCCAATGGATTTGTTCGTTCTGCAGCAGCGGAAGCCCTTGGACGCTCAGTGGAATTGCCAGCGCCGGAGGTGATTTCACATTTATTGACCGCAATTGACGACCCGAATCATTATGTCTGTGCGGCAGCGGTCAATTCCCTGGGGCTACTGGGAGCCGCCCAGGCAATCGACCAGATCGAGGCATGTTTGGACGATGCAGAGCCGATTGTGGTGCAAGCAGCCATCCTGGCGATGGCGCGTATCGACCCCCAGCGGATTGAAAACCGATTGCTGGCGTTCTTACAATCAGATGAGTACCTGGTCCATCTGGCTGCGGTCAGGGTATGCGGGTGGCTACAACTGGATTTTTGCAGCGGTTTAATCTTGCAAGCATTGCAGGATTTGATGCAAACCAATGGCAAGCATGATCTCAAACTTCCCAAGCTTTACATTGAAGCCCTGACCCGGTTAAACGCCAGGGAAGCGATCCCCACCCTGGTTGGAATAGCTGAGCACGAAGTAGGGTTGCGAAGTGCAGCGGTGGAGGCTCTGGTAGATATGAATGCCGATGAGGCTGCAGCGATCCTTTCACCCTTGTTGAATGATCCCAGCTACAGCTTGCGTCGCAACCTGATTGAAATGATGATCAAGGCAGATTACACTGCAGCCTTGCCGCTGATTCGACCGTTGCTTAAAGACAAAGCCATCACTGTACGCGAAACAGCGCTGGCTGCGGTTTCAAAATGGGGTGATAAGGTCTCAATTGATGATGTGCGCGAGATTGCCTTCAGCGACCCCAACCCCTTTGTTCGCCCCCAGGCAGTGATTGCGCTCACCCGCCTTTTAGAGCAAGACGCGCTGGCGGATCTGGTTGACCTTTCGGAAGATCTTAACCTATATGTGAGGCGAGCGGTTGCGCAATGCCTTGCTGAGATTGATTTCCTGACCCCGGAAGGTAAAAAGGCATTGTTAAGTCTGGCTGAGGACCCGGAAACAGCAGATTTTGTAAAGGATGCGCTAAAAGCCCACGACCTGGACACGGTCCAGCCGCTGCCTGAAAAGGTCGTAGAAACGCGTGTCCCTGTGCCGAAGGCGTTAAGTGAAGAGGCTCACAAGTTGCTGGTTTCCCTTGAGTCCTGGCAGAACGCTTTGCCCTCGCTACAAAAGGATTTTGACCTGGGCGAACTGGCTGAGGTGGATCGGGCGCTTTCGACTTTGATTTTATATCTACGCGAAACACTGAACGGGGATTGGGGCGCGTAATCCACACCCCGTGATTACGATCGAAGTGAAGCAAGCGCAGCGGCCTGGCTTTTTTTTAAAACGTCAAAAGCTCAAGCCGCTGCGGTGTTGTTTTTAAATCGGGCCTTGAATCAGGGGGTCGGCGTTTCCGTTGCTGTCGCGGTTGGAATTGGCGTTGGCACAATATTGACCGGGATAATCAGAATGTCGCCGACGAAAATGTCAGTCTCTTCTTCCATTTGTTTGAGATCATGTTCCCGCCGATAGCGATTGGTTTCTTGCATGATACGACTAACTTCGCTATGAAACTGCGTGGCTAAAACAAACAGACTGTCGCCAGGGCGTACACGATACTCAATCAACGTGCCGGGAGGGGTGTCATCCGGGAGGGGCGTGGGTGTGGGCAATTGCTGACCAGGTGCCGGGATCAGGATGGTTTGCCCAGGGTAGATCAAACAACGGCTGTCCAGGTTGTTCAACACCAACAGAACTTCAACGTCCACTTCAAAGTTTTCAGCGATGGTTGTACAGTTATCTAATTCCTGTACCTCGTATTCAATAGGACCCGAAGGAGTATTGGTCAATGTCGGCGTGGGGGTATTGGTGATCGTCGGTGTTAGGGTGAAGGTCGCCGTGGGAGTGACGGGCGTTGGCGTTGGCGTCTCTGTAGACGTTGGCGTGGGTGAGTTCAAAAACGAGGGCTTTAATCCAGACCCACCGCCGATTAGGTAGACCACCAGCAGAACAATACCGACGACCACCAGAAGAATTGCCAGTCCACCAAGGATGTAAGGTCCCATCTTCTGTTTTTTCCGATAAGATGAAATCACGTTTTTCGCATCTTTTTTGCTCATAAGATTTCCTCTTTTTCTATATCAATCCGGAAAATATGCCGGAAAGCCCCGAATCCATCAAAAATTCTAATTCCATTTTATCCGATTATCAAATTTTGGTCGAGTCAACACGTTTTGGAAAGTTTGTTTGTCAAAGCGGCGTGACCAACAACAGCATGTCAAAAGGCATGGTTCATGCAGGCAGGTTTGACCTTCTGCATTCAAGGATGCGCTTCATAAACTGACCGGTGTAGGAATGCTCCATTTCACAGATTTCTTCAGGTTCGCCCACGGCAATGATCTCGCCGCCAGCATCACCACCTTCGGGACCCAGATCGATGATCCAGTCCGACACCTTGATGATATCCAGGTTATGCTCAATGATCACCACGGTATTACCTTCGTCCACCAGGCGCTGCAAAACATCGATTAATCGGTGCACATCGGCCGCGTGCAGGCCCACCGATGGCTCATCCAGAACATACAGGGTGCTGCCGGTGGACCGGCGTGAGAGCTCCTTGGAAAGCTTGACACGTTGTGCCTCTCCTCCTGAGAGCGTGGTACCCGATTGACCCAGCCGGATATAACCCAGCCCCACATCCTGCAAGGTCTCCAATCGACGGATAATCTTGGGGAAGGCTTGGAAAAATTCGATAGCGGCATCGATGGTCATATCCAGTACATCGGCGATGCTCTTTCCTTTGAACAGGATTTGCAGCGTCTCACGGTTGTAACGCGAGCCGTGACACACATCACAGGGCACGTAAATGTCGGGCAAAAATTGCATTTCGATCTTCAACTGTCCCTGACCGGCACAGGCTTCGCAGCGTCCCCCCTTGACATTAAAGCTGAAACGTCCCTTTTTATAGCCGCGCATTTTGCTTTCGGGCAATTCGGCGAACAGATCGCGAATGGCATCGAACAAACCGGTGTAGGTACCGGGGTTAGAGCGCGGTGTGCGACCGATTGGCGATTGGTCGATATTGATGACCTTGTCAACGTGCTCAAGCCCTTCGATAAAATCATATTCACCGGGTGTCGTATGGGCGCCATGGAGTTGACGGACCAGGCTGCGATAGAGGGTGTCGATCAACAACGAAGATTTTCCCGATCCGGAAACGCCGGTCACACAGATAAACTTGCCCAGAGGTAAATCAAGGGTGACATTTTTCAGATTATTCACCCGGGCACCATGCAGACGCAGGTGTGCACCGTTGCCGGTACGGCGCTTGTCAGGAACGGGGACGTACATCCTGCCGGAGAGGTAGGCGCCCGTGATCGATTCGGGATGGTTGATGATCGTATCCGGGGGACCTTCAGCAACAACCTCGCCGCCCATGTCGCCAGCACCAGGACCCAGGTCGACGATCCAGTCTGCCCTGCGGATGGTTTCGTCATCGTGTTCGACCACCAGGACGGTATTGCCCAGATCGCGCATCCCTTCCAGTGTGGTCAGCAGGCGGTCGTTGTCACGCGGGTGCAGACCGATGGAGGGCTCATCCAGCACATATAGAACGCCCATCAGCCGCGAACCCACCTGGGTGGCCAGCCGGATGCGCTGTGCCTCCCCACCCGACAGGGAACCGGCTGAGCGCTGCAGAGTCAGGTAGTCCAGCCCGACGTTAACCAAGAAGCCCAGCCGGCTTTCAATCTCTTTAAGAATGCGGTCGGCAATCAAGCGTTCGCGCGCACTCAGGGGAGAATTGTCACTTGCCAGGTTCCGGATCCATTCCAGGCTGTGTTTTACCGGCCATGCGGTAACTTCCACGATATTAAACCCGTCAATGGTCACTGCCAGTACTTCTGGTCGTAAACGGTTACCCTGGCAGGTTGGGCAGGGTTTGCCACTCATGAATTCGCCAATCCTGCTGCGCACATATTCGGAATTTGTCTCGCGGTAGCGGCGTTCAATATTGTTGATCACACCCTCAAAGGATGCTTTGAAGGTACTCTGGCGACCGTTGCGCCCGGTAAAGGACACGGTCAGCTCTTTACCGCCGGAACCATAGAAAAGGATGTTCAGCTTTTCATCGGGGATGGTGGACACCGGCGCTTCCAGGTCGATGCGATAATGATTTGCAACGGCTTCCAGCATCTGCCAGTAATAACCGCCGTTTTCTTTGGGACCATGCCAGGAATCATCCGCAATGGCTCCATCAATCAACGCCACAGAGCGGTCGGGGATCAGCAGATCAGGGTCGATTTCCTGACGACTGCCAAGTCCCTGGCAGGTTGGGCAGGCGCCATGGGGGGTGTTAAAGGAAAAGGTGCGCGGTTCGATCTCGGTGATTACACTGCCGTGCTCCGGGCAAGCCAGGTGCTCTGAATACTGGATATCCTGTTCCATCCCTTCTGAGAGGATTTGCACAGTGACGTAACCATCGCCGAATTTGAGGGCTGTCTCAACAGAATCGGTCAGGCGCGAGCGGGATGCTTTGGCGTCTTCAGGATCCTCGTGAGCATGCAGGATCACCCGGTCTACCACAGCTTCGATGGTATGTTTTTTATAGCGTTCGAGGTTGATTTCATCATCCAGGGAACGGATTTCGCCATCGACACGGGCGCGTACGAAGCCAGCCTTACGGATCTCATCAAAGACAGCCTGGTAAGTGCCCTTGCGCTCGCGCACCAGGGGCGCCAGAATCTGCAGGCGGCTACCCTCGGGCAAGGCTTCGATCGCCTCGACAATCTCCTGAGCGGATTGTTTCTGCACCACCCGTCCGCAGATCGGGCAGTGGGGAATACCCACGCGAGCATATAAAAGGCGCAGGTAATCGTAGATCTCGGTCACCGTGCCCACCGTAGAGCGGGGATTGTGCGAGGTGGATTTTTGATCGATAGAAACTGCGGGGGAAAGCCCTTCAATGGATTCCACATCGGGTTTGCGCATCTGACCCAAAAACTGGCGAGCATAAGCCGACAGGGATTCGACATAGCGCCGCTGTCCTTCAGCAAAGATCGTGTCAAACGCCAGGGAACTCTTCCCGGAACCGGAGAGTCCGGTGATCACCACCAGCTTATCGCGGGGGATCTCCACGGTGATGTTTTTCAGGTTGTGTTCGCGTGCTCCGACCACACGCAAACTATCACGAGCTGTCATCATCTTATTTTCACTCATTCAATCTATGATAGCACAAATGTTTCAGTAAATACGTCAAACGCGCAATTTAGTATTATACCCCCGTGGGGTTCCGCCTGCATACCGCACGGCTTTCACCCAGGTTTGCTGAGCTGATGCAGATTCACCACAGCATAAAGTTGATCAACACCGGGGATGAATACCCGATTTTTTATATTCAGTCCATCACTCATCCGCAGGGCTCACCCCCATATCCTCCGGCTGAATAGTCAAACCGCGGAAGTTTTCAAAGGTCAGGTCGTTGAAGGTAAAGCCCCTCTTTGAGCGGGCGATCTCAAACAAGCCCAGGTAATTGGTGGTAATGCCCCTCGACCAGTCCAAGCCCAACAGCAGCGCCACGCCTGCGATCAAAGCGTTGGTCGGCCCCTCAATTTCGAGATAATTCCCAAGGGGCAGCTCATCCAGCACGACCTCCACATCCCCCAACCGATAAATGCGCCGGTACTTCTCGTAGGACACCACCACCTGGTAACCCAGCGCTTCAAACAGCCTGCGCGCCACGGCGAAATCATCCACGGTAAATTCAAGTTCAGTGCGGGCAATGACTCCCCCTTCAACGTGAGCATTTCCTTTAAACGTCACCCGGGCACAGTCATCCTGACGCAAGCGCAGGAGGCGTCCGCTTTTATGCAGCTCGTGGAAGGCGGTGTCAAAACGCAGGTTGAGCTCAAATGTGCGCTGACGGACCAGGTCGGCGCCGCCTGCTTGCAGGCGTTCCGCCATCGCCTCCAAATCTTGGATATAGAATTTAACTTCGCGTTCCTGGTCTGACATCATCCACCTCCCGTATTGTCGTGTTTACGGTTAAAAAAACCGCTGCTTTGTGCTGAGCGCAGCCCCCAAAACACCAACCCGACCCAGGCAATGGTTAAGAGCAGCATCAAAGGCCAGTTTCGATGGGCGCCAGGGTCCCGCCAGAGCAAAATGCGCTCCAGCCAGTAGAGCACCGGGTAGAGTGCAGCGGCAGGCTGCAGGGCAAGCGGCGCCCAATGAGAGCGAAAGGTCAGCGCCCACAGAACGGGCAACCCCAACAATCCCCATGCGAGGCCGGCCAGCAGCAAATAGGCATGAATGCCCGGGCCGACCAGGCTCACGATCAGCTCCCGTCTCGCCAGGGCACCGAAAAAGCGCAACCAGCCCAACACAGTCCACAGGGCAAAAACCAACCCGATCAGGATGAGCGGCAAGGAACGCTTTGGTCGCCGGTAACGGTCGGGGGAATGCGGTGTGGGTTGAAGTTCTGGCATGGGTTGATTATAAACCGGGTCCATCCTCAGGGTCCGAGCTTTCGGGATATTCAATATCCGCCAGGTAGCCCAACCGTGCCAGGGCTGCCGCCACCTTTTCTTGTGTGCCCGGGTTGAGGATCACGCTGGTGGGACCGAGGGAATCGCCCAGAAAACGCCCAGCAGGAGACTCGCGCAGCAACTGGAGGATGCGAGGTGCTTCCACCCGCAAAATCACTGCAGGCTGAATGTGTGCCTGACCGCCCTTTTTATACCACTGGCGCAAAGCAGTCACCAGGTTGGGCGGCGTGGATTCCGCATACTTGTGCAGCAGTATTTCCAAGTGGGTGATTTTTAGCCCCTGTTTGGATGCAGTTCCCAGGGAGGCCGGGGTCATCTGGTAGATGTATTCTGTTTCGTTTTCATCGATCCACAGGCAAAACCGAGCTAACTGGTAGCGTGCCAGGCGAAGGGTATGGACACTGGCAGCCAGCCTGCCATCTGAAAAGACGCTCACGGGCTGATCTTCATCAGCCAATTGGGTCACCGGCAGCCCCAAAAGGAGCTGCTCTGCCCAGGCAGAAAATCGAAACGCCGTTGCCGGCTGCCCTTCAGCAGGTGCCGCCAGGTCCATCATTCCAAGCCAGTGTAACGGTCCGGTGATCAGGTAGCGCAGCAGGGCGCCATCCACCCGGTCCCAATGCTGGATGCCGTTCAGAGGCTCGCCGCTGTGGGCATCGCGGATCAACCAGGTGTCAAAATCTCCTGCTGGTCGCTGGAAATCTGGCGCTCGCTTAAAGACCTCCTGAACAAAGGATTCCAGGTGCCACCAGATGCCCTCAGGTAGCTCGCTGAGCAAGGCAAGCAGGCGCTCGCGGGTGCTGACGGGATCATTTTGCCAGGCGCCTTCACAGATCAGGCTGGGCACCAGGCGCAGTTCGTTAAACAGGTGCGAGGTGCGCCAGCCCCGCACCAGCCAGCTCAGAGCCTCCGCCCGGGGCATTTCGAGGAAGGGACGTGCGTCTTCAGCGACAGGTTGTTCTTCTGAGGTGATTAATTTCACAGCTCCCAGCAGGGCGTGAACCACATGCAGCGGAGGGCGCCAGGTCTTCACAGCGGGGGAGCGTTGCGGGTCGCCCAGGCGCAGGGCAGCCAGTAATGTACAGGTGTGATCCAGGATGCGGTCTGTGACCGGTAGGATGTGCGAGGTTTCACCCGGAGAGGCAGCTCTGCCCGGGGGTCCGGACTTTGTCTGCTTAACGGGCGGTATCAGGGTGAGTAAGTCATCGGGAATATAGGCACATTCCTGAAGTTCCCCGCCCCGTCGGAGAAAATCGCGCCCGATCAGGGCGCGGTACCACAGGATTTCAGCCGGGGAGATCGGGTCAAGAAATGGTTTTTCACGGTCACGCCTGCCAGGTCCAACCTCGCGCAGGGGACCAAATTCCTGGTTGAAGCGCGCCCAGGGCAGCCAACCACCTTCTGCGACCAGGGTATTCAACGCTCGGCGGGCATTCCCTGGCAGAGATTCGATGATCTCAATCACCAGGGTCGGGTCCAGCATGGCACGGATCAACGGTGACAGGGCAAGGCGGATGTCACGCACTGTCAGTTCCACGCCCCATAATTCAGCGACGATCTCAAGAAAACCGAGGTCCTGTGTGCCCAGGCGATGTTTTAAATCCGGCATGGTATTTAGAGTATACATCAATTTAATTACTGCGTTGATGGGAAGAAGGTCGGTGAACGGTGAACTCTGAAAGGAGACAGAGGACGGACGAAAACGTTGTGTTCATCACCCCCGCTTTGGAGACCCCGCGCGTTTGATTGGGTTTTTCTCGTTATTCTGCTGTCTTCCCCCCGTGATACAATAAACGCCATGCAAACGAACACACTGTCCAACAAGCCGATCGGCATTTTCGATTCCGGGGTCGGAGGGCTGTCAATCCTGCGCGCTATGCGGAAATTTCTGCCTGCAGAGCACATCCTTTACACGGCTGACCAGGCGCATATCCCTTACGGCCCTCGCCAAAGGGAGGACATCCGGGACTTTGCCTTTGGCATCACGGAGTTTTTGTTGGATCGCGGTGCTAAGCTGATCGTAGTGGCTTGCAACACCGCCTCCGCAGTGGCGCTGCATGATCTGCGTGCGCGTTACCCTGAAATCCCCTTTGTGGGTATGGAACCGGCGGTCAAGCCTGCTGCCGCACAGAGTCAAACCGGGCGAGTGGGCGTGCTGGCTACTCCCACAACCTTTGCCGGTGAGATGTACCATGCCCTGGTGAACCGCTTCGCACAGGGCATTCAGATCTATCAAAATACCTGTCCCGGCCTGGTTGAGCAAATTGAACGGGGCGAGCTGGAGGCTCCTGCCACCCGCGCCATTTTGGAAGCAGCGCTGCAACCCATGCTGGCAGAAAATGTTGATACGATCGTGCTGGGCTGCACGCACTACCCTTTTGTGATTCCCCTGATCCAGGACATCACCGGTCCGGATGTGCACACCATTGATCCCGCACCAGCCATCGCCCGGCAAACTCAGCGTTTGCTAGACGAACATGGCTGGCTCAACACTTCACAAGCGCCAGGCAGGTTGCAATTCTTCACCAGCGGGGAATCCGCCAGCCTGGAGGCGCTGCTATTACCCCTTCTGGGCGAAACCGGGATTGTGACACCCGTGGTGTGGGAAAATTCAACGCTGAAGGCTGTCCATCGGTCTTAATCTTCACGGATAATGGCTGACCCTGTAGACCCATCCTGCCAGATTTTCAGGAGCGAGGGTCGCCACCTCGGTCTGACGGCGAGCTGGGTCAAATTAGCCGCGTACCATCGGTTGAGGAAAGTGGCACCCCTGTCAACATCGTGGATATTGCGCGATATCGGGCAGCTATCGATTAATAAAGAGGGGGAAGATATAGCTGAATACAGGCGGAGGCGGCAGCCGTTCGCCAAAATAGATCACCATTGCAAAGTCCTGATCCAGGTCGCCGCCAAAATTAGGAACACCGTCAGCGCTGATATTCGCCGCTGTGACTGTCAGGGTGTAGGTACCGGCTGGCAGGGAGCCCAGGAAGATGCCCTCGGTGTTGTTTTTGTCATCCGGCGTCCCGCCGGGGATGGAAAGGCCATCATCACCAAAGTTGTTGCCATAGTAGGTCTGCCCATCAATCTCGATAGACAAATCCAGATCATTAACCCATGCCGGGGTCGTGCCGCCCAAACCGTGCCCGGGGGCATCGCACCATGCCAGCATCGCGCGTAAAATATCCGCGGGCTTCTTGAGGGTAATCTCCACCGTCCAGGTCTGCCCGCTTTCCGTAAAGACATACTCCTGGTCAAAATATAGCACCTCGTCCGGGGGGTTGAGGACCGCAGCGAGGTTCAGACGCCCCCAGCCCTGTTTGGAGTCAAAGGGGTGACCCAGCACCCTGCCGTTTGCGTCAAGATGTCCTGCCAGGTCATAGGCTACAGGCAGGAATGCAGCTTTAACCAGTGCAGGGCTGGGATCGGAACCGAACTGCTCCCGATACTTCTCAAAAAACAGTGCTGCAGCACCGCTGACGTGGGGGGCGGACATACTGGTACCACATATCATGCCATATCCGGAGCTTAACACGCTCGAATCCACGTAGCAGCCCGGGGCGACCATCAGGGGCAGGTTGCGTCCATCCAGGGCTGGCCCGTAGGCACTGTTTATCGACAGGTTATTGATCTCCAGGTTCTGGCTTCCGGTTGAGTACTGCATCTGCGTAGACCCCACGCTGAAGACGTTCTTGGCTTCATCCGGTGTTCCTTGTGAAGAGGTGCCGCCGTTTCCATTCATGATCGAAAGCACGTAGGTCAGGGGCTGGTTGCCCGGCTGTTCTGGGTCAGCATCGCGCACACCGACATCGACCAGGCGTGTGTCCGCATCGTAGCCCACAGGCCTGCTTCCAGGTCCCCAACTATTATTGGAGATCACCGCGTCATTACGATAGGACTGTGTCATCAGGGTTAACATGCCGCCCGGAGCGTAGTAAGTGGGCGCATACAATTGTTCCACCAGCATAGCACCAGGCGCCATCCCCAAGCCGCGCAGAAAACCGTTGCTGTCCATCACCGCAGAGGAACCATCCCCGGCCATAATACCGGCAGTGTGGGTGCCGTGATGACTGGCAGCATCATCCCCACAGGTAAAGCCACTGCAGGGCAGCACACGGCTGACCAGGTCCGGATGCTCCTGGTCAACGCCGCTGTCCACGTTGGCCATCACCACGCCCGCACCGGAAAGCCCCACCCGCCCTAACCATGACAGGTAGCCAGGATAAGCACGGTTATTGCTGAAGACATTGCCGGCATTGACCTGGTTGCTCATCTCGCCGCGGTCGCCGCCATCGGTAGACACGGGTTGCAGGGTGTACACACCCGGCAGCGCTGCAACTGCGGGCAGTTGGGTCCCGGGCAGGATTACGGTGACCAGGTCAAAAACCGGGTCCAGGCCCGATTGTGCCTCTATCTGCGTCCCGCCCAGGGCTGCGATTGCCTGCAAAGTCTCTTCCAGCCCGGCTGCGGGGTGGATCAGAATACGCACCCGCACGTGTTCATCCGTTTGGGTGCGGTACATGGGCAACAATGCATACGCTGGCAAGTAGTCACCTGTCCAGCGGAGGAAGTCTTGTTGGGTTTGCGCATCCAGCGCATCCGCCGTCCCCCACACCACATAGGTAAAGGGGTGAATGTACTGTACGATCTCCAGCCCAGACGCCTCAAGCTCCAACAGCCAACGACTCTTGGTCGGTCCATAGAATTGCATCAGGTGCAGACGGGGTTTACCTGGGTCGGCAAGGACGCTCAACTCCGGGCTAACGCGCGGCGGTGAGAGCAGGGGGTCAAAGGTCTCCCCGCCCAGGGTGAGCGCGTAGGGATTGGGGTAAACCTGAAACGCGTCAGCGTCGGACTCGAGCGCAACCAGTTCAGCGGGGGAGACCAGCGCCCAGGTGAAGGCGCCGTAATCGATCACCAGCTCGTCCGCAATTCCAGAGCGCGCCCAGAGTTCCTGTCCAGCAACTGGAACCCGCACTGCCACCAGGGACGCCTGGGCTTCAGCGCTCGGGACCAGGGGAGCCAGTAAGAGAATTAACAAAGCTGAAAGAAAGCTCAGGATGAACCTGCGAGTCATGAAATCTCCAAGCTTATTCGGTCATCACTGCTTAATCATACATGGATAAGAAAAATGTGACAACAGGGGCAGGTAACGAGTAGAGCTTAGAACGGAATGCAACTCCAGTACACGGGGTCGCCACCCACCTTTCACTGCGCTGAGATTGCGCTTCCAAACACGTTTCCGTGTATCTAAAATATTCAATAATTTAACTTTTCTTCAAGCTCAGCCCACTCTCCCAGCAGCGCGTCCACTTGCTGTTGAACATTCACGTAATGTTCGCCCAAAAGGTGGACTTCGGTCGGGTCAGCGGGTGGTGTTTCCAGGGACTTAGCCAGTCGGGATTGCTCGTGCTCCAGGGCATGAAGCTGTGCCTCAATTTCTGCAATCCGGGCATGGATCTGCTTGCGGGCAAATTTTGACAGCGGCTTGACCCGAGCCTGACCCTCTACCGCCGTTGTGGATGCAGAGCTGGCTTTGGGCACTCCGTCCTGGCTTGGAAGCGTTCCTGCTTCCTGCAGTTTGAGCTTATGCGCCTTAAATTGCGTATAAGAACCCTGAAACACCTGCAGGGTTTGCCCCTGGGGTTCAACCTCCCAGATCTGCGAAGCCAGCGAGTCAATCAGGTAGCGGTCATGGGAAACCAGCATGATCGTTCCAGAAAAGTCTGACAGCACCGATTCAAGTACCTCCTGGGTGGGCAAATCCAGGTGGTTGGTGGGCTCATCCAGCAGCAGCAGATTCGCATCCGAAAGTGAAAGCTTGGCCAGTGCCAGCCGACCGCGTTCCCCGCCGGAAAGGGTCTCAACTTTGCGAAAGACGTCGTCGCCGGTAAACAGGAAGCGAGCCAGGTAATTGCGCACCTCGGCTGGAAGAAGATTCGGCGTCAGCGCTTCGATTTCCTGCATGAGGGTTCTGTTGGGGTCCAATTCTTCGTGCGCCTGGGCAAAATAACCAATCACCAGGCTGGCGCCGAGCTGAACCTTGCCAGAGTAGGGCGGAGTCTTTTCCAGGATGGTTTTAAGGAAGGTCGTTTTCCCTGCCCCGTTGGGTCCAATGATCGCAGCGCATTCCTGACGCTGTAAAATCAGGTCCGGGCAATCAAACAGGGGCTGACCCTCATCATGATAACCGATCTGCAAGTTGTGCGTGCGCAGCACCAGATTCCCCGAACGCCCCTGAGTTTTTAAGTTGATATGCATGCGGCGCGGTTCTTTAGGCGGCGGGGCTAAACGGGCATCCTCCAGCAAACGCTCCAGGCGGCGTCGACGACCCTTTGCCTGGCTGGTATTTTGCCCGGCGATATTCCGCCGGATGAATTCTTGCTCTTTTTCAATGAAAGCGGTCTGCGCTTCGTATTCCGCCAGGCGACGGGTATAACGCTCTTCGCGCTGTGCCAGGTATGCCGAGTAGTTGCCGCGGTAAATCTCCAAACTGGGCGTCATTTCCCAGATTGTGTTGGCTACCTGGTCCAGGAAATAGCGGTCATGAGATACCACCACCAGGGCGCCTTCCCAATCCTTAAGGAAAGATTCCAGCCACTCCACAGACTGGATGTCGAGGTGATTGGTCGGTTCGTCCAGGATCATCACATCTGGGTTCTCTAACAGGATCGTAGCCAGCAGCGCCCGCGTCCGCTGCCCGCCCGAAAGCTGGCCAAGCGGGCGGTGATAATCTCTTTCATCAAAACCCAGCCCGGAAAGGATCTGCTTGATGTGCACCTCGTAGGTATAGCCGCCGCGCTGCTCAAAAGCCTGTTCCAGGTTTCCGTAGCGGGTCAGAGCGTCTTCAGCCAGCTCGGGGTCAGCCATGGCTGCCACACAGGTTTCTAATTCATCTTGCAGGGTGAGAAGATCCTCAAACACCGCCAGGCAGTGCGTCCAGAGGGTGCCCTCTTTACTCAGGGTGGCGACCTGCGGCAGGTACCCGATTACCAGGTCTCTGGCATGCTGAACTGAGCCAGCGCTGGGAAAGTCCTCCCCGACCAGGATGCGCAGAAGAGTGGTCTTGCCCACGCCGTTGGCTCCTACGATGGCGATCCGTGCCCCGTGTGGGATGGAAAGCGAAATCCCTTCAAAAATATCATCGGGACCGAAGGATTTTGCCAGGTCAGAAGCGATGATCAGTGACATAGCCAAAGTATACCATTTTGAGCTCCCGGTAAACCAGCCGGGTAGCAGAGGATACGGGTCATCCTTCTGGCTCAGCTTTGCATGGTAAAATTTTATTTATGAAACGCAACTATCAGCGCGGCCTGGTGTGGCTTGGATTGGTCATCTCAGCCGTGTTTTTATACCTGGCATTTAGAAAGATCAATTACAGCGATCTGTGGCACACCCTGAAGCAAACTCGAATGCTGTGGCTGGCGCCGGGACTGGCAATTTATTTTGGGGGAATGCTGGTGCGTGCCTGGCGCTGGCAGGTCCTGCTTAAACCCCTTAAAAAGGTATCGATTGGAAATGTGTTCCAGATCCTGATGATCGGTTTCATGGGCAATAACGTCTTCCCACTGAGGATGGGCGAAGTTCTGCGTGCGGTGGTCCTCAAACGGCGTGCTGATGTGGCAATTTCGGGCAGCCTGGCGACCATTGTGGTTGAAAAAATCTTTGATGCGGTGGTTGTGATCGGGTTTGTACTGCTCAACCTGGGTCAGTTGGCACGGCTGCCTGGCGGGATGGCGCTGACGCAAATCAGCGGACTGGCAGCCTGGTCTGCGGTGATTTTCCTGGTGGGATTGGCGCTCTTTGTGGCGATTGCCATGTTCCCCCAGCCTGCCCAGCGCCTGTTGCACGGGATCATCGCCAAAATCATCCCGGAACGCTGGCGCAACCCGCTATACAACATCATCGACAAATTCCTTGATGGATTGATGAGTCTTCGCTCGCCCGCGAACGCCCTGATGATCCTGCTGACCTCCATCCTGGTATGGTTGCTGGAAACCGGGCTGTATTGGGGGGTGAGCCGCGCCCTTAACCTGCACCTCACCTTCAACCAATTGCTGCTGCTGAACGGCGTGGTCAACATGGTTTTATTGATCCCGGCAGCGCCGGGCGGCCTGGGCACCTTTGACGCAGCCGGTCGAACCGTACTGGAGGCATACGGCATCCCTGCTGAGCCCGCTCTGGGTTACACGCTGGTTCTGCGGATTGCTATCTGGCTGCCCATTACTCTGCTGGGAACCCTCTATTTTGTCCGCGAGGGGTTAACGTGGACTCTTGATATCAGCAAAATGCAAGCCCAGGCCGAAACCCTGGATTCCAGTGATTAGAAAGGTTGAAAAGATGCATGTACGGCAGGACAATATAGCGGTCATCGGCGGGGGGATTGGCGGGCTGTCTGCCGCTTACGACCTGGTCAGGGCTGGTAAGCGGGTGACACTGTTTGAAGCCGCCGATGCTGTCGGCGGGCTGGCAGCAGGCTTTAAAGAACCGCACTGGGATTGGAGCGTGGAGCGATATTATCACCACTGGTTCCAATCTGACCAACACATGCTGGGCTTGATCGATGAACTGGGCTGGATGGACCAGGTGCTGTTTCCACGACCGGTGACGGTGATGTATCACCAGGGGAAGTTCTATCCCTTCGATTCGATCCTCGCCGCTCTACGCTATCCCGGCCTCGGTTGGGGGATCAACAAAGTGCGCTTCGGGCTGGTCGGTCTGTACCTGCGGCTGACCAACAACTGGCAGGCGCTTGAGAAGACGACCGTCGATGCCTGGATGCGAAAATGGGCTGGTGATAAAGTCTATACGACCATGTGGGAACCCATGATGATCGGCAAGTTCGGGGAAGAATATGCCAGCGTGGTCAACATGGCCTGGTTTTGGGCGCGCCTGCACGCTCGTACCACCCGCCTGGGCACCTTCACGGGCGGATTTCAAGTCTTTTGTGATCGCCTGGCGGATCACCTGCGCGCTTTAGGTGTGGGGATTCACTTAAATACACCCGTGAGCGCCATCAATCCTCGTGGTGAGGGCCAGCTGTCTGTTTCGCTGGAAGATGGCAGCAACTCTACCTTCGACCAGGTTCTGTTCACAACTTCGCCAGGGTTGCTGGCGCGGCTGGCGCCGGATCTCCCCCGGGATTACCTGGCAGGTCTCCTGTCACTTAAAAGCATGGGTGCGGTGGTGATGACGCTCTCCCTTAAGCATCAACTTTCGAAAGAAGGCTATTACTGGTTCAACCTTCCAAAAAGCTCCGGTTTCCCTTTCCTCTCATTGGTGGAACATACCAACTACCTTTCGCCGGCGTATTTCGGCGGCGATCACATCGTCTATGTCGGCGACTACCTTCCGGTCGACCATGAATACTTTCAGCTTTCGCAAACCGAACTGGAAGCCAGGTTCATCCCCCAGTTAGCCCACTTCAACCCGGATTTTTCACCGGATTGGGTCAAGCGCACCTGGCTCTCGCGCACCCGGTATGCCCAGCCAGTGCCCCTGGTGAATCACTCGAAGAATATTCCTGCGATCCGCACTCCCATACAGGGCTTATATTTTGCCAGCATGAGCCAGGTTTATCCCTGGGACCGGGGCACAAACTTCGCGGTCGAGATCGGTCGGCGCGCGGCAAGGATGATGATTGCGGATAAAAGCCCTTGATTCCATTTTCCGCGTTTCGATTTCGAACAAATGAGCATTTGTTACAAGCATCATTTTTTATGCTCCCTTGATTTATGGGCATACAGCCTGTTTTCTGCCTCATAACCCCCACAAGTGGGGGGCGATCTCTTGGGGCTCCCTACAAAAGGGGTCCATTGCTACGCGAAGTGATGCATTTAATACTGACCACATAAATCAGACTTTTTAAGGTTTCAGTGTCTTAAAGATTCTGATATTTTTAGCAAGATTAGTGCGTATTTTAATGAGCATCGCCCTATTACCAGTTAGAATTAGAGAGCCACTAAAAACAGGAACAGGTTTTCTCGAACCGACAGGATCAATCGGTTGGGGTGGATTTACAGTCAATGAACTCTTTTCCGCAGTGGTATTTTTTATCAAAGCGCATTGTGAATTCTTTATGTTGATCACATTGCGTTGGAGAGGAATTATCTATGAATGCAGAACATGCCTGGCAGGCAACGGTTGGTCAGCTTCAGCATGATATGTCAAAGGCAGCTTTTGATACCTGGGTTAGCAGTGCAGAATTAATCGCCTATAACCGGGACGAAGGCTGCGTGGAAATTGGCGTTAAGAACGCGTATGCCCGTGATTGGCTTGAGAACCGATTGAGCACCACCATTGCCCGGTTGATGACAGGTATGTTAGGTCAGCCGGTTATCCCACGATTTAAAGTCTGGAGCGCAACAAAATCGACCACCGATACGGCCGCGCCTGTGGTTGAAATCGTTTCGCAAGCTCCCCCACAGGAAAGCCCCAACATCAACAGTCGCTACCGTTTTGATAATTTCGTAGTTGGCGCTGATAACCGCCTGGCACATGCCGCCTGCATGGCGGTGGCAGAAAACCCGGCGCGAGCTTACAACCCCCTGTTCCTCTACGGGGGTGTGGGCTTGGGTAAGACCCACCTGCTGCACGCCATCGGGAATGCATGCTTGCCCGAAGGATTGAACGTGCTGTATGTTTCCTCAGAGGAATTCACCAACGATCTGATCAACGCCATCCGCACCCACACCACGGCTGCTTTCAGAGAAAAATACCGCCAGGTGGACGTGCTGCTGATTGATGACATCCAGTTCATCGCCGGTAAGGAATCCACCCAGGAAGAATTTTTTCACACCTTCAACACCCTGCACGGTCAGAATAAACAAATTGTGATCTCATCAGACCGTTCGCCTAAATCGCTATCAACGCTGGAAGAGCGTTTGCGTTCCCGCTTTGAATGGGGTTTGACAGCCGATATCCAGCCGCCCGATGTTGAGACCCGGCTGGCCATCCTGCGCACGAAAGCTGAACGCGCCGGGCGTGACGTCCAGGCGGATATCCTGGAGATGATCGCCCGTAAGGTGCAATCCAATATCCGCGAGCTGGAAGGCGCACTCAACCGGGTGCTGGCCTTCTCGGATCTGAGCGGCATCCCGTTGACGCTGGACCTGGCGCACCAGGCACTGGCTGATTTCCTGCCCCAGGGCGCCGACTTAAAGCCCGATGATGTACTGGCGGCTGTTTCCGCTGCGTTTGGCATCTCGAATGAGCGCTTGCTGGGCCGCGAGCGCACGCGGGAGGTCGCCCTGCCGCGCCAGGTGGCGATGTACTTACTGCGCGAGGAAGGCGGGGTGTCGCTGCCCCAAATCGGGGAATACGTGGGCGGGCGCGATCACACCACGGTAATTTACGCCTGCGAGAAGGTCACCGATTTGATGGAGACCGACGACCGTTTCCGGCGCCAGATATTGACTCTGCGCGAACAGCTCTACGGTCACGCCAGCGTGATGGTGTAGTTTTTTGGATGATTTTTGTTCTGCACAATACAAGGCTGGGTCTGAACAGGTTGAAACACATTTTTTCAGCTACCCGAACTTAAACACCCCACGAGATTGCTTTTCTAACCGTCTATAACCCCTCACCGCGGATCAACACCCAGACAGTTTTGATCGTGATGTAAACATCCAACCAGATCGACCAGTTGCTGATGTAGTACTCATCCAGTTGCAGCCGTTCTTGAAATGAGGTGGCATTGCGTCCCATCACCTGCCACCAGCCGGTAATGCCCGGCCTTACCTTCAAGATCACCCTGGCGGACGCGCCCATGACCGGCAGCTCTTGCGGCAGGTAACTGCGCGGCCCGATTAAATTCATGTCTCCTTTGAGCACATTGATGAACTGGGGCAGTTCATCCAGGCTGTAACGGCGTAAAAATTTTCCCACCCGGGTCACCCGCGGGTCGTTGACCAATTTATGGTAGGTTTGATATTCCTGTTTAGCTTCCGGATCAGCATCCAGGACTTCCTGGAGTTTCCCCTCTGCGTCTTCAAACATGGTGCGAAATTTATAGCTGTCAAAAAGCTCGCCGTTTTGTCCCAGGCGTTTTTGAGTGTAAAGGATGGGACCTTTGGAGTCCAGCCGTACCAGCAGGGCCAGCAGCAAAAAGATCGGCCAGGTCACCAGCAGCAACAGGATCGTCAGGATCATATCAAAGATACGCTTGATGATCGTTTCCTGTTTGTTGAGCAGGTGATAATTGGTCTCAACCGCCAGGGTACCGTGAATATCAATCGTTCGCACCCACAATGAGCCGAAAGGCGCTGTATCGAGGATAAAAAGGATATTCGGGAACACATCCCGCAGCCACTCAAATTCAGCAGAATTAAAATATTCGATGGGATTGGTTAAAACCACATGTTGAATCCTGGATTGCGTAACCAGGTTTTGCAGAGCTTGCTGGTCTTTTACGGGCTCCACCCCCAAGATTGACTGATCTGCCCGCGCGTCAGGGTCGAAATAATAGACAGGGCGAAAGCCCAAACGCCGGATTTGAAGCAATTTGTCAATAACGGGCACAGCCCGCTCATGTGAACCGATGACCACCATCGGTATCCCCCACCAGGCGAAACGGCTGAAGCGGTTGCGTATCGCAAAGCGGCCCAGCATCATAAACATCGCGGATAGAAACCAGGTCAGCACAAAGATCATACGGGAGAATGCCATCCCCAACTGCTGCAAGAACAGAATGACTCCCAGAAAAATCGATGCCAGGCTGACCACATACAACACTTTTTGCATCTCCTGCACAGCAACCAGACCAAATCCGGGATACAGTCCGTTCAACCAGGCGAGAACAACGATGAAGATCACAAAGAAAACCAGGCTGTTGATGATCAACTGCCAATTAACCATCCCACCCATGGTGGGTATGAGGATGTAACGAATTGCCGCTGATAGCACAACCGCAAAGCTGACCGTGATGATGTCAGCCAGGATTAATAATCCGATCACCACACGATTGCGGTTTTCGAGTAAGGTTTTTTGCATTCTTGGTTGATCCTGGTTTTTTTTCATGTCAAATTCTCTCGGATAAGGTTTGCATACAAAACACTTAACTTTGTTGACATGAGCCAATTTTACCGCGATATTTGATCAGCATTTTAAAAGCGCTATGGATGTGGTGAAAATTGGCTCTGCTGAAAATTTTTTTGCGCCCCTCAGCTAAATGGGCATGGTAAGCCTGTGCAAAGGGCACGTAACACACCTTCCAACCCTGCTGCCACATTCGGCAGCACAGATCCTCATCTTCAAAATACAGGAAAAAGCGCTCGTCCATCAAACCTACCTGTTCGAGAGCAGTTTTGCGCAGCAACAGGACTGCCCCGGTGAGCCAATCCACCGCGGTGATGCCCTTGAAAACATCCCTGCTCATCAGGTAATGATCAACCGCAGGCAGATGTTTACACAAGGCATCTAAATGAAGGGCGCGGTAGATCAACACCCGAAAGGAAGCAAATCGACGCCGTGAGGGTTGCACGCTGCCGTCAAGATTAAGTAATTGCGGACCGGCAACGCCTATGCGCTCATCCTCCGCCATCACCTGCATCAGATCAGCCAGCATTCCAGGCATGCAGATTACATCCGGGTTAAGTAAAAGGTAAAAGTCAAATTCAGGATTTTGGGTGATCACCTGGTTGACATTGCTGGCAAATCCTCGCGGATGGGCGTTTTCCAGCACCTGAACCTCAGGGTAGGTGTTCGCCAACCAGGTCTTCGTTGTTGTGTCCGCTGTATTGTTGATCACAAATGCCGTAAATGAACCCGGGAAGCTCTGCTCATGGAGGGATTCGATGGCTTTTTTAATCATCTCTCCATGGTTATGGTTGATGGTAATGACGGCAAGTTTGTCCATATGTTTTTTGTTTTAAAAGCGAAAATGTGTCGTTGCATTCATCAAATTAACAGAGGATTGTTTTCATTACCGGTCAGAATTAAAATAAAAATACCGGTATTGTGTGAATCAAATTTTACCACAGGGATTTTCGATTAAAAATAGCGCGTTAAGCTGGAGATTGAATTATCGCTCACCACGCACCTCGGCCTGCAATTGGCCATAAAATTCGATCATATAGGCATGGCGCGCTTCGGCTATTGCCCTGCCGCTGGCAGTGAACAGGCGCTCTTTGACATGGCGCAGTTTGAAAAGAAATTCATGATACGAGGAATAGGACTCGCCCGGTTCTGTTTGACCGGTCTGCATGAACTGATGTGAGGGTTCAGTGTACACGGGCTGACCATCCAGCGCGGCGTAGGCAATCGTTCGGGCAACGCCAATTGCTCCCAAAACATCCAGCTTATCGGCGTCAAATAGAACCTTGGCTTCCAGAGTCTCCGGTTTTTCGCCCCGGTCGCGAAAGCGATGTGATCGGATGCAAGCCTGCACGGCGGCAATTTGTTCCGCCGGCCAGCCTTTTTTAGCCAGCACCTCGCCGGCAAACTCTGCCGAGGCGAGGTGATGTTCTGCCCGCAGGCTGTCATTTTCTCCGGGTGCGCTGCCCCGTGAATCGTGAAGCCAGGCAGCTGCCCGCACAATTGTTAAATCTGCGCCTTCCGCCTGTGCCAGGCGTTCAGCCATTCGGTAAACGCGCAGGACGTGCTCAAAATCGTGTACCGGGTCGGCATCACGGTACCATGCGCGCGCTTCTTCAATACGAATCGGTTCCACGAATGTTATGCTCCTGCCTTTCCAGATTAGCGGATGATAATATCCAGAAAACCTGTCAAATACCCAACAACAATAAGAATCGCAATGATGATCAAGGCGACTCGGATCAATTTCCAGGCAAATTTAAACACAGGTCGCCCCAGGAAAAACCCTGCCAGCAAGATTGCTGCAACAATAGCCAGAGTATAAATGGTCTTTAAAGGCATCGTAATCGTCACCAGCACCGGTCTAAGTTGTGAAAATTGGGGCAGGTTAACCGACCGGGAAGAGCTTGCCCCGTTTAATCACATGAGATACAAGATTGGTGCCAAAACGGTAACCAAGATGCCGAAAATCGTTAACGTTTAGAATCAACAGGTCTGCCTGTTTGCCGGGCTCGATTGAACCGACCCGGTTTTGCAGCTTCAGAGCCGCGGCGGCATTGATGGTCGCGGCAGCGATGGCTTGTTGTGGCGACAGACCCATTTTACGGCATGCCAGCGCCAGGATGAACTGCATGGATTCGCACCAGGACGTGCCCGGGTTGATATCGGTTGCCAGCGCTAACAAGGCATCGGCTTCGATCAATGCTTTGGCCGGGGTGAATTCGGCTTCATTCAACCCGAAGGGCGTTCCGGGAAGTGAAACCGCCACGGTCTCAGAATTCGCCAGGGCTTTGATATCTTTCGGCGAGGTTTTTACCAGGTGGTCTGCCGAAACAGCCCCAAGCGCTGCGGCCAGGGCTGCACCGCCCAGGTTCTCAAATTCATCGGCGTGAATTTTCAGCGGGAACCCCAAATCCCGGGCTGCTTCCAAAATACGGCGAGATTGGGCCAGGTCGAAGGCGCCGCGCTCACAAAATACATCCACAAAGGGCAGGGGTAGATGCGGGGCCTCGCTTTGCCACCAGGCGTAGATTCCGGGAAGCATCTCCTGGCACAGCAAGTCGACATATTCATCGGGTTGGTCCTGATATTCAGGCGGCACGGCATGCGCACCCATAAAGGTGGGGATCAGCTCCAGCGGGCCTTCCTGGTCAAGCGCCACAATCGCCCGCAGTTGGTTGATCTCACTTTCGAGGGTCAGACCATAGCCGGTCTTAACTTCCATCGTGGTTGTCCCATGGTTAAAAGCAGCCAGGGCACGCGGGCGAGTCTCTGTCACAAGCTGCGCCACCGATGCCGCACGGGTCGCCCGCACCGTCGACAATATCCCACCGCCCATGGCCAGGATCTCCATGTAGGGCTTTCCCTGCTGGCGCAGTGAAAATTCGTCAGCCCGATCTCCAGCCCACACCAGGTGGGTATGGGGATCCACAAACCCGGGCATGACCACCCTGCCGCCCGCATCGTAGCGCTCAGCGGCGGGGTACGCAGCAAGTAGCGAATCGCTCTTCCCGACAGCCAGGACCTGACCGGACTGAATGACCACAGCACCATTTTCCACAATGCCGAGATTCCCCAACGAGTGACCGCGTTGCGATCCGCCTGCCAGGGTCAGGATTTGACCTGCATTATGAACAATAAGCATATTTGATTGATGTGTTTTCATAGCTAATTAATTATACCAGCGGCCAGGGATAAGCCCGGCGATCCTCAGGGGGAAGGGGGAATTGACCGCGATCCAAAAGCGCTTGCCCGCGCGTTTGCAAAGCTGCAATTTCATCCGGCTGCAAATGCGGCTGCAAAGCAGAGAAAAGGCTGCCTCCAGGAGAGGCTTCTGGTACGACCCTGGCAAGATCCAGGCACAGCTCAGGTGGAATCCGTTGCCCGGCATGGTCCCAAACGACTGTGCGGAGCTTATCCTCCGTGTGGAAGCTGAGCCCATGATCAATCAGGAACAACTGACCTTCCAGGCTGATCAGCATGTGACCGGCTTTGCGGTCGGCATTGTTGATCAAAATATCGAAAAGCATCACCCTGGGCAGGTGTATGCGTTGTTTCTGATTGAAATTGAAATAGTGCCGTTCAGGGTCGTGGTCAACGAATAACTGCAGAGAGCCCGGCCCCATGGACGCCCCTTTAACCCTGAAAATCGTCGGCGGAACCAGGCCCCAGCCCAGCGCTTCACTGACCTTGTAAGCAGCAACTTCTCGCTGAGCGAGGGTGCCTGTGGGGAAATCCGGCAACGGGCGCTCGCCGCGCAAGGGTTTATAGACGGCTTTTAAGGTTTCGCCGCTGTGCTGGCACAACACCATGAAGGTGTAATTGGAACCGTATATGAACTGACCTTCCAGGTGCAGGGTGCCTTGCTGCAACGCTGATAGGGTGAGGGCTTGATTCATTTTACAATCGACATCAAGGGGTGGTTTTGTGGCCGTTATTCTTAGGAGAGAATTCGCCCGGCGGAAGGATGGGCTCACCTGTGGATGGCCACACCGGGCGGCCACGACTGGCAAGCTCGATGCCCCAGCGTCCCATCGCCCACAACTGAGAGCGGGTGCACCAGAAGCGCACTTCGCTGAGCTCATCTTCCGATTCGGTCATCATGGTAGGAACTTCATTTGCTATCAACACCAGCTTATCATCATCAGGCTGGTAGCCCAGGCTGAGTTCACCTACGCGAAATAGTGGGTCCAACGGGGGATCAAGTATCATCTCGTTTTCATCGTAGCTTGGCGACGCCTCGGACAGACCTGCTATTTTTTCCTGCAATTCCATCATCAGGTTTTCAATTGCCAGCGCCAAAGTCTGGATCTGGTATTTTTCCACCAGTAACGTGACGACCTGGTCATGGCTTCTGCCCTGCAGGTAAAAGACACGTTCCCCGGGCTGCCCAATGGCGTCCACGGTGATAAAAGTAACCGGATTCAGGTCGATATTGAAGGGTGCCATACTTCATCCATTATTCAGCAAGTTAATCCGATTGGATTTTACCGAATAAGCTCATGTTAGTAAATAAGGTCGGTTCAAACCCTGGCGGCATCGGCAGGATACCGGTCGAAGTTTTTAATTTCTAAAACCCTGCTCAGGGTAGTTAAGAAATATCGATATTTTGATCACCCAAAAAACCCTTTAATTTTTGGATCAGGGTATCCGTTAAACCCGTGGTGGCATTGGGGAAACTGATCTCGTACAGAAAGCCATTTTCCCTCACCCGAAAGGAAAAGCGGTCGTGGCCGGGTCGCGAAACCAGGATATCGTGAATGCGGCGCATCCGACGGACATCCTGCTGCTTATCGCCGCAGGAATTGAGCGTGAGGGTGATGCAGCGCGGTTTCTGATCCGTCTGCGGCAGCGGATCCGGCTTTGGCAGAGAAAAGTTCAGAACATGAAAAGGTTTTTGAGGGGGTTTTTCACGTAACTTTTCCCCCTGACTGGAAGCAGGCTGCTGAAGCTGCTTCTCAACGGGTTCGCTTTTTCCTTCTGGTTGGGATGCGTCAAGATCATTTTTCCCAGTTTCATGATCTTCTATCGCCGGATTCTCAGCCGGTGGCGCAATATCTTCAGGTTGATGAAAATCATCTCCTCGCGACAGATCGTCATCAGGAATAGCTGGCAGCAGATCTGCTGGTGGCAAATCCGGCAAAAAGTCCTCCAGCAAATCGTCATACAGATCAAAAGCTGGTTCTTGAATTTTATCTGGCTGGTCGAGGCTCAATTCATGCAAAGAGATCGGCGTAAGGGTATCCACCAGGACTTTGGGCTCGCCCTGGGCTGAATCCACCCGACCTTCTGCCAGAACCACCTGGTCCATACTCAACACGTGATAGGCGCTTTCCCACACTTTCGGGAAAATCACCAGATCAATTTGTCCAAACAAATCCTCCAGGGTGGCAAAACCCATGCTGTCGCCCTTTTTCGTCTGGTGCTGTCGAAATCGATTGACCATTCCGGCAACAATCACTGCTTCTTTTTCTTCTGCTTCAACAAGCTGGTAGGAGAAGTGGGTCACCCGTTCTGCGAGGGTTTTCTGGTAAGCGCTGAGGGGATGATCTGAGACATACAACCCGATCAGCTCTCGTTCCCAGATGAGTTCTTCGTGCTTGTTCGAATACGCCGGTTCTACCAGTTCAATGGCAGAATCAACCTGTTCTGAAGCATCGAACAGCATCATCTGACCGGCTTCCTTGGCTCGGAAGTAGCTGCTGCTGAACGCCAGAATACTATCCAAGCTGTTTAACAGGGCATGCCGTGAGCCGAAGGAATCAAGGCTGCCGACTTTGATCAGGCACTCAAGGGGTCGACGACCCACCTGGCGCAGGTCGACGCGGTGGGCGAAATCCGTCAGGTCTGAAAAAGGTCCGGATTGCCGTGCTTCCATGATCAGCTCAACCGGGTGTGAACCGACATTCTTGATCGCACCCAATCCAAAACGGATGGCTGGCGGGCCATTTTCTCGGTCTTCAATGCTGAAGTCGAATCCGCTGGTATTGATATCAGGCGGTAAAACGTCAATCCCCAATGAACGGCAGTCTGCCACATAGGTAGCGACTTTACCGACATCGTTTTTCCAGGCTGAGAGCAGGGCGGTCATAAATTCAACCGGGTAGTGATATTTCAAGTATCCCGTTCGCACGGCGATCACGGCATAATCGGCTGCATGACTTTTATTAAATCCGTATTGGACAAATTTTTCCCAGTCACGAAAGATCAATTCAGCTTCTTCCACGCTGAGCTGGCTGTGCCGCATCGCCCCCTTGATAAAGGCACTGCGATGATCTTCAAGGTGGCCTTCCTGCTTTTTGGCGATTGCCTTGCGCAGGCGGTCCGAATCGCTGGGGTCATATCCAGCAATCTGAATGGCTGCCTGCATAATCTGCTCCTGGTAGATGGGAATCCCAAAGGTGCTTTTAAAGATGGGTTCAAGCGCGGGATGTGCGTATGTTGGCTGCTCTCTGCCGTGCATGCAGTTAATGTAATTGGGTATAAATTGCATGGGACCCGGCCGATAAAGGGCAATCATATCAATTAAATGCACCAGTTCGCGCGGTTTCATCTCTGTAATATAGCGGGTCATGCCCGAACCTTCCAACTGAAATAAACCCGTGGTATGCCCCTGACTGATGAATTCAAACACCTTCGGATCATCTATCGGAATGGAGCGCAAGTTATAGCTTTTACCATGTCGTTTTTGGATCAGTTCGCAGGCGCGCGCCATGACCGTCAGGGTGACCAGTCCCAAAAAGTCAACCTTCAATAAACCCAGATCATCAATCACCGACATCTCGTACTGGGTGACGATGTTGACCGGGTTGTCTTCGCTCTGGCTGGTCGGGCGGTGCAGGGGCACGTACTCCACAAGCGGCCTGTCGGTGATGATCAACCCGGCAGCATGAGTACCTGCACTGCGTACGGTTCCCTCCATTTGGCTGGCAGTGTCGATCAACTCGCGATAAAACCCACCGGATTGATACAGCGCTTGCAGTTCTCCGGACTCGTGTAAAACTTTCTGGATGGTAACAGGCTTACCCGCAATTGCCGGAATCAGTTTGGCAACTTTATCAACCTCGGGGATGGGGATATCCATCACGCGACCAACATCACGGATGGCGCCGCGCGCCCCCATCGTGCCAAAGGTGATGATTTGGGCGACCTTATCCTCACCGTATTTTTCCGCGCAGTACTGCATCATCTCAGCCCGGCGGTCGTCCTGAAAGTCCAGGTCGATATCCGGCATGCTCACGCGACCTCTTTGCAAAAAGCGCTCGAACATCAGATCGTGCTCAAGCGGGTCGATTAGATTGATATCCAGCAGATAAGCCACCAGTGAGCCTGCCACAGATCCACGTGCGTTATACCAGATGCCCCGCTCCTGAGCATGCTGACACAAATCCCACACGATTAAGAAGTAAGTGTCAAAACCCATCTTGTGAATCACATCCAGCTCATAATCCAGGCGCTGGCGGATGCGCTCATCCCGGGTATCCTTGCCATAAATCCGGTTCGCACCCTCCTCGCACAGGTATCGGAGGTAGCTGGCGGCGGTGTAGCCTTCGGGAACGGTGAACAGGGGCAGGTGATAACCGGTGTGGCTCAGGTCAACGTTGCAGCGTTCGGCAATCATTAACGTATTCTCGATTGCACCAGGGACGTGACCGAACAGCTGTTCCATCTCCTGCGGCGTTCGTAAATAATAGGTATTGCCATCCATGCGCATCCGGTTAGGATCGCTGATCAGACTGCCGGTTTGGATGGCGAGAAGGATATCCTGCAAGCGGGCATCTTCAGGACGAATGTAATGCACGTCGTTTGCAGCAATAAAATCAAGGTCATAGCGTTCGCCAAATTCGATCAATGTCTTGTTGACCTGATCCAAACCACGCACCGGGTGTTGTTGAAGTTCAATAAAAAAACGGTCCCGCCCAAAAATATCCAGGTACCATTTAAGATGTTCTTCAGCCAGTTCGATTTCGTTATTAAATAATGCGCGGGGAATTTCAGCGGAAAGGCAGCCCGTGGTCACGATCAACCCTTCGTTGTGCGCTTGTAGAAAAGCGCGATCGATCCTCGGACGGTAATAAAAGCCTTCCAGTTGCGATGCAGAAGCAATTTTCAACAGGTTTTGATAACCCTGCATGTTTTCTGCCAACAGAAGCAAATGGGCTGCGCGCTTATCACGCAGAGGGTCACGTTCCGTCATCCCGCGGGCAGCCAGGTAGGTCTCCAGGCCGATAATGGGTTTGATGCCCTCACCGACAGCCGCTTTAAAAAATTCCACAGCGCCAAACATGGTACCGTGGTCTGTCAACGCGACGGCAGGCATCCCCAGTTCCTTCACCCGCGCCACCAAGGGTTCGATCTGGCTGAATCCATCTAAGATGGAATATGTCGAGTGAACGTGAAGATGAACAAAAGACATGGTCAAAAACGCTGGTTAATAAACCGGTAAAAAATTGCGTCCCTGCTGAAATTCCCAGGACGCTGACAAGTGTAAATCATTATAGCACGACAGTTTTCTTTTTCACCCCAACAGCCTTAAAAAGAACGGTATTTTAAGGCTGCAGCTCTGAAGGGGAAAAATAAATTTATAAAACTTCAATCATTTGTTAAGGTTAGGGTTTTTTTTGGGTCGAGGGTAGCGAGTTGTTTCAAAGATCCTTTGTGCATCCGGACAAGAGATGTGTTTGAAACACCGGCGGCAAAAGGGTTCAGTTAAACAAAAAAACAGCGCAGTGTGGTTACACTGCGCTGTTGGATTTATGGCTGACTTAAAATCGGTTGATATTGACGACAATGTAGGGGCTGCGCTTGGTCTCTTCGTACAGGTAAGACTTCACCGCACGTAACACCTGGCCTTGAAGGTTGCCGTCTGATGATCGGAGGGTTTCCTGTATCCTCGTTTTCACCCCATCCAGTATGGGTTGCATCTCATCCATCAGGATGAAGCCGCGGGTGATGATTTGTGGGTCGCCATTGAGCTGACCGGTTTGATCATCAATAACCAGGTTAATCACAACGATGCCATCCTGGGCAAGGCTTTCTCGCTCTCTGACGATGCTGCGATCCACATCGCCCACACCGCTGCCATCGACAAAAATATAGTCCCCCGGGATGCGCTCTGCCAGTTGTAGTTCGCCGTTCACCAGCTCGATGATCTGACCATTTTCAACCACGCAAATATTTTCTTTGGGCATACCGACTTCTTTTGCCAGCTTGGCATGCTGCTTAAGCATCCGTAGTTCACCATGAATGGGGATCAGGTACTTGGGTCTCACCAGGTGTAGGAGCAATTTGATCTCTTCCTGGCTGGCATGTCCGGAGACATGGATGGGTGCAATGGCTTCATAAATCACATCGGCACCACGGCGGAAGAGCTGATTGATGGTGCGATAGACGGGCTCTTCATTGCCGGGTATGGGTTGCGACGAAAGAACGATGGTATCGCCTTCGCGAATGTCAAACTTGCGATTCGTACCATTGGCAAGACGACCCATAATTGAACGGGGTTCGCCCTGGGCGCCCGTGCACATCAACACGACCTGGTTATCAGGCATGGTCAGGGATTGTTCAAGGGTGATCACGAGCCGCTCGGGAAAGTCCACATAGCCCAGCGAGCGAGCCATATTCATATTTTCCACCATGCTGCGACCGGTAAAGGCAATTTTGCGCCCATGACGTTCTGCAGCATCAGCCACCTGCTGCATGCGTGAGATCAGTGAGGCAAAGGTGGCCACAAGGATGCGCCCTTTAGCCGTTTCAAAGACCTGGTCGAGGGCTCCCTCAATCGTACGCTCGGAGGGCGTCCAGCCCGGTTCCGTGGCGTTGGTAGAATCCGCCAGCAGCGCCAGGACGCCACGCTGGGCAAATTCAGCCAGTTTGGCATAATCTGTGGGCCAGTTGTCAACCGGCGTATGGTCAAATTTATAGTCGCCGGTGTGCACCACCAGACCGGCGGGCGTCTCAATGCCCAATCCAACGCCATCGGGGATCGAGTGGCAAACATGAAAGAAATCGACGGTAAACGGACCAATGCTGATCTGTTCACCGGCGTTTACAGGTCGCAGGTCTGCTTTCGCCAGCATCCCATAACGGCTGAGCTTTACCTCCAGCAAGCCCAGGGTAAGTTTGGTAGCATAGATCGGTGCGTTGACCATCTCTAACAGGTGCTGAACCGCCCCGATATGATCTTCATGACCATGGGTGAAGATCATGCCGCGCACCTGGTCGCGCTTGTCTTTGAGGTAGTGTTCAAAATCGGGAATAATATAATCTATCCCGAGCATATCATTTTCTGGGAACATTAGGCCAGCATCTACGATCAGGATATTATTCCCGTATTCGTAGAGGGTCATGTTCTTTCCAACCTCACCAAGCCCACCAATTGGGATGATTCTTAATATTTTATTTTTGTTCATTAAAATTCATTCCTTTACCAACCGAAAAATAGCGGTTGATTGATAATATTTTTTTTAAAAAATGGGGGTTCCCATTTGAAGTCAAAATTAACAGCCAGGGCTTTTATAACAAAAAGCCCTGCGGTACCAGGCCGATCAGGGCAGAGCAAAAGATAATTTCGTCCAGAAAATCAGTCTTGATAAGATCTGTAATCGTCGCCAGCCCTCAACCCGTTGCATTTCAATAAAAAATTTTAGCATGCAGGCCGGGTAAAGTCAATTTTTAGCAGGAACTGTTAACAAAGCATTGAGAAAGATGGATAGCAATTCTCGTGGGCAAAACCGAAGGCGGCGTTTGAAGTTTAATCAAACCAAAGCTTAAATTTCCAAATGGAGTGTGATATAATGTGATTCTCACATGGCCCTCTAGCTCAACTGGCAGAGCAGTTGACTCTTAATCAATTGGTTCGGAGTTCGAGTCTCCGGAGGGTCATTGATTATTTAAATTAGCAAACTATCAGCAGTGGGTGGGGAAATAGAAATCGGGATGTACCTGCCACGGTTGTGTTTCCGGACGTTTTATAATTGTGTGGATCTGGAGTACTCCGTTTTGACGGATACTTGTGTAAGCTCGAATTTCAGAGGGGTTCATTTTTTTAAGCCACAGAACAACCCGGCTAAATCAACGCTCCAACCCGCTACTCCCGGATCAGCCCTGCATCCTGGAGGGCTTGCTGCAAGCGGGGGTTATCGCGTGGGTCTGCTCCCGTGAAAGCGTCCTCATCAGGAAAGCCCAGTTGGATGTACAGGGTCTGCCCAGCCGGGTCAAAGGGTTGCAAAATCACGATCCCATCAAAACTCAGGGTCGACAGGGGCGACCAAAACCCACCGGCATAGATCGGCTCCTGATAGGCGACCACCACAAAGGGCACACCAGCGGAGGGCAAGCCGCTATAAAAAAGGGCGATCAGCCTCGCATAAGCTTGCTCTGTGAGGTTGATGCCGTGGTGCTCCCAGTCATAGCTGACCAGGTCATCTGTTTTTAGGATGGGCACCGCATTCAAAGGGATCTTGTCAAGCGCATAATTTTTCAGGTCGGGGCTTGTAATCTGTGAATCTCCCACCAGGTAAATCGCAAAGGGTTCTCCTTCGAGGGCGGCGGGTTCGACTTCTTCTTGGCTTTGACAGCCGCATAGAAGGATCAGGATCACGATCAATGCAAGGACGCTTTTCTTCACCATCTTCACTCCATGATTAAAAGATGCTGACCCGTATCATCTGATGCTGATTTTGTGAGCATCAATTAATGGACAGCGCTGTATACTATACCACATTAAACCCTCATACCTGCGACCAATGGTGTTCGTAATTTTGTTCACATTATTCTTTACCAGAGAGGTTTTTCAGCATTCGCCAGGAGGGCTCATTCACATGATGGATGATGCCATCCGGATCTCGATACGACCAGATGCCCGGGCATGAATCGATGACTTCGTAGCCCATACGCCGGTATAAGCGTAATGCATCCGGGTTGTCTTTGGCAACGTTGAGGGTGACGTAACGAAATCCGCGCTGCCACAGATCGCATTCGATGAATTTCATCAGGGTGCTGCCCACACCTCGATTGCGCCATTTCTCCTTGACCCGAAAGGAAAAGACATAGGCACGAGTTTTCCCGTCCGCCGCATTTCGATCTCCACTTCGCAATGCGACAAAAGCCTGACCAATCATATCTCCACCGGGGCTCACGACAATCCACAGCAAAACATCCCCCTCCAGGCTGCGGTTAAATAAATCCGCAAACATTTCTCTGAACTTCCAATATTCCCCGTCCCATTCAAGGGCGGGCAGATCCGCGCGGGTCGTTTGGCGGATGAGCAGGTCTGTTAACGGGATTTCGGTTTCTGCATCGGTGTTGGAAGCCATGATGGTGTTATGAATTGCGCCCGTCAGTGGCTGCGTCGTCCAGCAATTTCTGAAGCAAAGCCTGCTCTTCTTCGGCGGTCCGCACTGAACCATCCAGCCAGGCGGCGCGTAAAGATGCCAGGATATGTCCAAAGACCGGGGAGGGGCGCAAGCCCATCCCACGTAGATCATCCCCGGATAGGGTTGGTGTGACCAGAGCCCACTGGGTGACAAATTGTTGCACCAGCCTGCGAACGTCCTCGTCGGGGGTGATCAACTGGGCAGCAAAAAGCGCTGTTCGGGGGTAATTCTCCAGTTCAAGCACAACCTGGCTGGGCGGGGCGCCCACCAGACCGGGTAAGTCATGGACGATCTTGCTGGTTGCCACCATCAATTTCTCGAAATCGCTTCTCCAGCGTAATCTTGAAGCAATTGAGCGTAAACTTGATTCAGGCAGCCGACCCAACCATACCAGGAAGCCAAGCATCTGCCTGAGGGTCAGACTGTCATATTCGTCAGACAGTTCCCAAAACGGTTCAATTTCAAGATGGTTGAGCTGGTGTAATTGGGTTTGAATGTCATCATCCCAGGGCAAGGCAGGATGGATGGCATACAAAATTCCCAGTTCATCAAGGCGAGAAAGCATTTTGGGGGCATAAGGCTCTGCCAGGATAAGGGCAATCTCATGCCTGATTCGTGCACCAGAGAGCCGCTTGAGCAGGGGCAGGCTTTCTTCCATCAGAGCCAGGGTGCGCGGCTCGATTTGAAAGCCAAAACGCTGCTCAAAACGCACTGCCCGCAGTAAGCGGGTGGCATCATCAACAAAGGACAATGCGTGCAACACGCGGATGCGCCCTTTGCGCAAATCCGTCAACCCGCCCCAATAATCATGAATTTTGCCAAAATGCTCCCCATCCAGGCGCAGGGCGAGGGTGTTGATGGTGAAATCGCGCCGGTGCAGGTCCATTTTTATGCTGCTGCTTTCTACAGTAGGCAAGGCTGCAGGTTGTTCATAAAATTCAGTGCGCGCGGTAATCAGGTCAAGGCTTCTAGGCAGGTTTGAAAGTTCAGCCTGGTCGCTAATGCCGAGAAACGCACTCAGTTCTCCGACAACCTCCTCGATGATCCATTTTGCGGTGCCAAAACGATGGTGTGTGAGCACTCGTCCGCCAAGCCGGTGTGCCAGGCGGTTAGCAAAGAAGATCGCATCTCCTTCTACCACAATGTCAAAATCAAGGCTGAGATGATCAAGTAGCAGGTCGCGCACAAAGCCGCCAACGACAAATATCGGCAGATTGACCTTATCGGCTTCAACCGCCAGGGCGCGTAACAATGCCAGGCGCGCGGGAGGGACAACCCGAACCAGCCTTTGGGCAACCTCTTCCTGGGTAGGCACATCCAGCACGGGGCTGAGCGTCTTTAGAAGGTCTGTGCGGGTGACAATCCCGATAATTTCGCCGCTATCCGGCGCCACCACAGGTATCTGCCCCCAATCTGTTTTTGCCATCAGGGTTTGCAGGGTTTCCAACGAGGCATCCGGGGTGATTTTCACATCACCTGCTGCCATCAAGCTTTTTACGCGTAGATCCAACCCGTGGCTGATCGCCCGGTCCACCTCGCGCCGATTAAGTAAACCGACCACCTGCCCCTCTTCGACTACCGGGTAACCCTCGTAGCCATAACGCTGCATCAAACGATGGGCCTCCTGCACCGGGGTATCCGGAGAGAGGATCAGCGGGTCTTTCGACATGATCGATTCCACGCTCACCACCGGTTTAACGTGTTGATCCAGTCCAGCGATCATGCTGGAATACTGTTCGTCAAGAAACCGGAGAAGCTGGGTTTTATCAGCAGAGCCTTCGGGCCTGACCAGCGCTGAGGCGGCGCGCGTGTGTCCACCGCCCCCCATGGCTTCTGCAATGGCGGCAACATTGACCCGGTCGCTGGTTGAGCGTGCCACCAGGCGGATGCCCTGCCGGGTGGCAACCAAAAGCAAGAGCGCATCGGGGTTGAATACATCACGCATTTTATGCGCCACGCTGGATATTTCATCTTTAACATCCAGGGCGTTAGCTTTTGCCACCATGATGGTTTGATCTTCGACGAGAAACGTATGAAGGTCCCTTAACAGCCGTTCATAAAGATTGCGCTGCCCTGGTGTTAGCGGCGGGTAGAGAAAACGGTTGACAATGTCCAGATCTGCGCCCTGGGACAAACAGTACCCGGCAGCCAGCAGGTCTTCAGCAGTCGTAGAGCCATAGGTGAAGGAGCCCGTATCCTCATATATGCCCAGGGCTAATGTTGTTGCCTGGATGTGGGTCAGGGCGATGCCCTGCTCACGGATGCGTGCCACCATCTGGCTGGTATTGGCTCCGTAAGATACCAGGTGACACTCCCATTCCGGGTTGAGGTCTTCCCGTTGGGGGTGATGATCATAAACCACAATGCGGGTTTCTTTGCTCATCCCCTTGATAGTGATCAAGGATTGGGTATCCACCAGGAAGAGCGTTTCTACCGGCTCGCGTGGCAGGTCTTTGTGGGCAACATAGGGTAGATCGGCGCCGTACTGCTCCAGGAAGCGCCGACCGTTACGGTTGATGCTGCGGGGTAATAAGGGGATTACATCCGGAAACAACAGCCAGGCGCCCAACTGCGAGGCAAGGGCATCCATATCAGCTTGCTCGTGAGTCATAATCACGTTCATGATCTAATCAAACCACCAGTACACTTGATCGTCGAGGTTAAAGAAATTATAAACCGTCTGCGAGAGTCTGGCGAATAATCGATTGCCATGGTCAAAATCCATTCGCTCAGCATCATATAGGAAAATGTTCACAACATAATCACCGCCCGGGGAAAAGACAATCGCCACATCGCTGATAAACCGCAACTGACCATCCAGGTCCTGCACCCAGCCATGTTTGTGGGCGGCTTTCGCCTCAAGCCCCAGGCCGGCTTCGATCAACAACCCGATGCGGTTGCCAGCCAGGATGTCAACCATCAACTGGCATTCCGACTGGGTGATCTCTCCCGGAAAGGTCTCAGTGAGCAAACCGCTTCCATCCTGTGCGCAGGTGTAGATCGCTCCCAACAGCAGACCGACTTCTGAGGGCACGGTCTGGTTATAGATATCCGGGTCGAGGAAAACATCCGTACGGGTATTGGCAGGCGTTTCAAAACGTTGTAAGAGCGGTGCGCCCAGGTAGAAGTACCCGGCAAGGAAGGTGTTCTCCATGCCCAGCTCGACCAGGTCTTCACTGACGATCAACGGACCGCGCACTTCGTCCAGGTATGCAGACATGAGCGTGTCTGCCGGCGGATTTTCGGAGAAGGCAATCATTCGCTCAAATAAGTTCACCACCGGCTGCGGGGTAGGTTCGTCGATCCGCCGCAGGACTGAGACCATGATCGGGATCTTGATGGTGCTGGCGGCGGTATAGGCGATGTCCGGGGCAACCAGCTCGCCGTGACGTTGGGCAAAATGGATGCTCTGCCCGGAGCTCAACGAGAGCAAATAAACCTCCGCCAGGTCATTAAACCCGATCCAGTCGATATTGTGACGCAAGAAGGTTTTCAGCGCTTCAATATCTGCCGGCTCAGGGGCGCTTTCCGTCAGCAGCAGTTCAACCGCGGTTTGAGCAGGGTTGAGCAAAGCTGCCTGAATAGCGGTGACCGCCCGGTCAACCTGCAGGCGGGTACCGGGTTCACCAGCGGAGAAGTTCGTTGTGTTGAGGATGGGAGTGGCTTGAGTAGCAGGCTGGGAATAACGCGGCACAATCTCGTTCTGCAGAAAAGCATGAATCTGCTCTGTAGCGACATTGGCGGCAAGAGAGACCTCAATGGGTGTTGAAGGCTTGTTCCGGCCTTGTAAATAATCCCAAAACCGACCCCGATCAAACTGGCTGGCAGCTTCAGCAACCAGCGCATCAGGGTCAAAGGTGAAGCCCAGGGTCTGTCGATCGGCGTGGATGGTGCTGCCATCGATGGTTAACACCAGGGGGAGGGCGTAGAACTCAGCCAGCCTGGCTTGGGCAGATGGAGCATCCAGGCCGCCAATGGGAACGCCTGCGACGTGGCTGCCGGCCGGAAACAGGAGCGGCTGGCTTTCAAACCGGTTGTGCTCTACCAGGGTGATGACCAGACTGCACAGGATAAAGAAGGCTCCCAAACCACCCAGAACCCAGCGAAAGGCTTTAGATTTCATGTGCATAACCGCTTTCTGACCATGGACTGATTTTACCACCTTGCCATGCTCACGCCGATAGCAAGCCCTTATGACCCAGGTGTTATTGAGGGATGAATTAAAATTTGGGTGCTGATTTGTGACCTATTGACCGGTCACAGTCTCAGACAGCCCGCTTTTTCCCGCGCAGGAAGAAGGCATAATACATCCCGATGGCGATGATGTAGGTGATGATTGTGCCCGTAAAGGGCGGGCCAAAGCCGTAATTCACCTGCATCCACCCGCTGAGCACCGGGCTGAACGCCCGCCCAAAGCTGTTGACCATGCTGTTAAGGCTGGCCACCATGGCGCGGGAATCGGCCTCAACTTGCTCCATTACAAAAGTCTGGTAGACGGGGGTGCTCATATTCATCAGGGTCAGGCGGACGAAATACGCGCCTGCGCTCATCCAAAACATGGGTGAAAAGCCCAATATGATTAAAAAAGGAATTGAGATTGCCTGGCTGAAGACCACCACACGAATCTTGCCATAGCGATCGGCAAAAGCCGGGGCGAGGATCAGGCCCACCCCCATGGCTAAAGAACCCCAAGCCATCAGCGCACCAATCACCGGGTCAGGCTGTTGGTGTACGTTGCTGAAGAAAATATTCATAAAAGGCATGATTAACCCGGCGCCAATCGAGGTGACAAACATGGGTAGCAGCAACTTTGCCAGCAACCCCGGGTGTTTCCGGCCAAAGGCAATCGGTGCGAAGGCTGCGCGGCTCTCATGTATTTCTTTGTCCCCCCTCAGTGCCAAGCGGGGAATGACCGTGCTGATCACCAGCGCGCCCGCCATGCCAATTGCCCAGGCGTAGGCAGTTGAGCTGACGGGGGACACATTGAAAATTTTGCCAAACCAGGAGGGTAAATAGCCGCCCAACCAATCACCGGCAGAATTGGCGGCCATCTGCAAGCCTGATTGCATGCTGAACAGGTAAGTGCGCTCCTCTTCACCGCTGTTTTCCATCATAAACGGGCCGCTGACCACGGCGCCCAGGCTGGAACCAATGCCCATCAGGATGTTTGTGACAATCAGGATGCCCGTTGAGGGGAAGCCCACCATGAATATGATGGATGCGCCGGTCAACAGGACGGCAAGGACAAGGGTCGACTTTCGCCCCAATCGGTCGGCTAAATAGCCCATGGGCAGGGCGGAAATCAACACGGTCATGCTGTTGACCGTCGAGAGCAGCCCCATAAAAGTTTCATCATAACCCAGGCTACGCAGGAAAAAATTGAACAGGATACGATGAATACCGAACCCCGCCCCATAGATGATGATGCTGATTAAATAAATCCGCGCATTAGGGCTAAATGCGCGGACGCGTTTAATGTAGGTTCTGACCACTCCCTCCGGATTGTGAGGCGGTCTTTGCTGAGACTTCAAATTGAGTTACTCTCCGGAGAGGAAAATCCGCAGTCGATAAATGGTTGTGTCCAGCCCGCTAATGCGCAGGGCGTAGCGCCGTTCTGCCTTGGGTGAAACCGTCACGCTGATCATCCCAGCCAGGCGCAGGTTTTGCAGGTGGTGGATCACCGTTGGTGGCCGTAATCGCAGGATGGCAGCCAGTTCACTGAGATTGGTGGGGCCGTTTTCACGCAAATAATGCAGAATTCGCAGACGGGTGGGGTCGGCGATGGCTTTTAAGGCATTCAACAATTCATCCGGAACCAGTTGCCCTGGAATCAGGGCTGTTCCCTCCGGTCGAGCGCCAAACAGGATGATGCCGGTTTGATCGTCTAACTTATCAGAAAACACAAAGGGTGCACCCCAAAAAGATGGCGCCATGATCAGGGTTGAAAACTCACTGACGGATTCCATACGCACCCCGGTTGAAAGGGTCTCCAGCACGGTTAATAGATCATGCTCACGGAACAGGTTTTGGACATCCTTCAAGGCTTGCTCCTGGGCAGGTTTGATCCGAACTTCTTCCTCTCCGAAAAAATTGTTGATATAAGCTTCCAGGGCAAGGACCAGGTCGTTCCCGAACTGCTCACGATCAACCCAGGCTTCAAAGACGGTGCGCAAGTATTCCTTGGTAACGCGGAATTGGTTGGGGAGATAAGACGTGATTTGTCTTTCGATTTGAGCCGTCAGGCGTTGTTTGCCGTTTAACGATAAGAGGTAGTTTTTCTGTTCTACCTTTTGTTGATCGGTCTTGTCTGCAAACACAAGTGCAGGTAAGCGCTCTTCCGGTGATAGCGCTTTGAGTGCTTCCATGACAGTGGCTGCGTCCTTTGGCTCAGGGAGCGCATGCAGCCACGCTAATGGGACGTAGACCACCCTCTGGGTTCGCTCTAAGGCATCGCGCAAGTGGATCGGCAAGCGTGAGCGCACGCCCGCTGCCCAGGAAGGGCGCAAGCCATACTCTTCAGGTCGATGCAGAATATACAGGCTGGTGAATAGGTCATAGGCGCTGCCTTTGTCCCACAAAATTTCAGGTTGTTGCTTCATGAATTCTCCTCACAGATTAAATTTACGTATCAATACATTGTTTACAAATTAGATATTAATCTAATTTTAGAAATTTGTCAAGGTTAAATGAAATTAAAAATACCTTTTTTGGAAACCATACGTACGGTTACCGGTCTGGTCGATTATTTGCTTAAAGACCGCGAATGGCTATAATCCCACTATGCGCAATCCGAAATTAACACGGCTGCTGATGGGCTTTTTGGTCGTCTTTGCCCTGCTGGCATTGATGCTGGCTGTGTACTACCTGCCACCCGTGCACGAACGGCTGGCATGGCGGGTGTCCAGCCTGCGTGCAAAGGTGTTTTACTTTTTTAATCCTCCCGGCAAGGTAGTCTTCTCACCAGGGCAACAGGAAGAGATGGACGCCATCGTCTCCATGACATTAACTGCCATGCCGTCGACATTAACTCCCACACTTAAACCCTCACTGGCACCCACCGTGTTGATGACCTCCACCCCGACGGAGACGCGGGTTCCCACCATCACGCCAACTGCCATTCCCGACAGCGTCATCCTGCAAGGGGTGCGCCATGAATACCAGAAGATGAACAACTGTGGCCCAGCCACCCTGGCTATGGCCCTATCCTATTGGGGCTGGGCTGGCGATCAAGAGACAACCCGTCCCTGGCTGCGCCCTCATCCGGATGATCGCAACATCATGCCCGAGGAAATGGCTGCGGCTGTTAAAATCCACACCGACCTGGATGCGTTGGTGCGCTCCGGCGGTGATACACACATCCTCAAGCAGTTCATTGCTGCTGGGTTTCCCGTGATCATCGAGCGTGATATGGGCGATGTTCGCCCGAATGAGGATTGGACCGGGCATTATGGCGTCATCACCGGTTATGATGACAGCCGCGAAAGGTTCATCTTGCAGGATTCTTTTGTTATGGCGGATTATCCCCTGGCTTATGTTGATCATTACCGCTACTGGCGGGCGTTCAATCACATCTACGTGGTCATCTTTCCCCCTGAACGCGAGCCGGAAGTCCTGTCGATCCTTGGAGCGCATGCCGATGTGCACTTCAATCTCCAGCACGCCGAGGAGATAGCGCAGGAAGCCATTAACGAGCTTGATGGCCGCGATCTATTTTTCGCATGGTTCAACCTGGGCACCAGCCGGGTGAACCTGGGTGATTATTTCGCCGCCGCCCAAGCCTACGACCACGCTTATAATGTGGTCTACCCCACCATCCCATCAGCGGCGCGTCCCTGGCGGATGACCTGGTATCAAACTGGCCCATACGCAGCCTATTATTACACAGGTCGCTACCAGGACGTGGTTAACCTGGCGACTTTTACAATTGTGAATTCAGGCGTTCAAGAAATTGAAGAAACCTGGCTATGGCGCGGTCGCGCTCGCCTTGCGCTGGGTGATGTTGATGGTGCTATTGATGATTTTCATACTGCCTTAAAATTCCACCCGGGATGGGAGGCAGCACTGGCAGAACTTAATAACCTGGGGGTTAGCCCCTAAAAGGGGGCGAATTACTGCGTAATTACAGGCTGCATACGCAATTTTGCATAAATTTCTCTAAAGGATATAATCTCAACTATGCCAAACGCCAAGCTCAGCAAGATATTAATGATCGTATTGATCATTATCGCCACCAGCGCATTATTATTAGCCATTTATTTCCTCCCTCCGGTCCATAATCGCCTTTCCTGGCGGCTCGCTTTACTACGAGGAAATATTTACAATTATTTCTACCGTCCTGACGAGAAAATTTTTATCCCAGGTCAACAAGAGATGATGAGCACAATTGTACTGACGTCTACAGCCACCGAAGCGTTTCCCACCGCTACCGTACAACCTTCAGTAACGCCCACAAATTTTGTCTCTCCAACACCAACAGAGACACAAACACCCACCCCTACAGCCACCCCACTCCCATCAGCTATTCAATTAGAAGGTGTGATTTATGAAAAGCAGAGTTTCAACAATTGCGGGCCGACTAACCTCTCCATCGCGCTGACTTATTGGGGCTGGGAAGGTAATCAGACGGTGACAGCAGCATGGTTAAAGCCAAAAATAAATGACAGAAACGTCATGCCTTATGAAATGGTAGATTTTGTTCGCACTCAAACTCACCTGGGCGCTGTGCTACGCTGGGGCGGTGATCGTGAAACCATAAAAAAATTCGTGGCTGCGGGTTTCCCGGTGCTGATTGAGCGTGGTTACCTGGAAGAAATCCCAAAAGACGGTTGGATGGGACATTATAACGTTATCACCGGATACGACGATGATCGGGAAGTTTATATCGTACAGGACACCTACCCCGGTATCCCCAATGCAATCAATAGCTATGAACGTGTTGAACGGCATTGGCGCGCTTTCAATTACATCTATATCATTATCTATCCACCCGAGCAAGAAAGTAGGGTGTTTGAGCTTCTTGGTCCACATGCCGATGAAGCCTCCAATTTGCAGCATGCTCTTGATAAAGCTCGAATGGAATTAGACTACCTTAGCGGGCAGGAGTTGTTTTTCGGCTGGTATAACGTGGGAACCAGCTTGGTAAACCTGCAAGATTACTATGGCGCTGCCCAGGCTTTTGATCAAGCCTTTGTCGTGTACAATGAGCTTGACCCGCCACCATATCGACTGTTCTGGTATTCCACTGGAGCGTATTTTGCCTATTATTACACAGGACGTTACCAGGTCGTGATCGATTTAGCTAATATGGTACTGAAATCATCTGCGGAACCCGCCATCGAAGAAACCTGGGTGTGGCGTGGACGTGCTCGATTGGCTTTGGGCGACACTAACGGCGCGATTAATGATTTCCGCGAGGCTTTAAAATGGCATCCCAACTGGTGGGTGGCAAAAAATGAGTTGCAGAGTTTAGGAATCTGGGATTAGAAATTTGAAATTTTGTAAATGGAGGGGGGCTGCGTCATTAACAAAGAGGCTGTCTAAAAAGGCAGCCTCTCTTTTCATGTTTAATCAATTATTTCTCAAGCTTCAGATGACTTTGCTTTTTCAGCCTTGGCTTCAGATTTAGATTCTGGTTTGGATTCTGGTTTGCTCTCGGTTTCCTTTTTGCCTGAATCCTCCCGATCGCTATGGTAGGTTTGACCAGAGGGCGATCGGTTGTCCGTTGCATAAAAACCCTTGCCTTTGAACACAATTCCCACGGGTTGGTAAACTTTCCGCAAAGCCGGTTCGTTGCACTCCGGGCAGACGGTCAGAGGGTCGTCGGTGAACTTCTGAAATTGGTCAAAGCGCACGCCGCAATTTTCGCAATGATAGGTATAAGTAGGCATTTTTAACTTCCTGATTGTTAACCAAAAAAATTATAGTCCTCTTCAAATCGATTGGCAAGCGTACATCGCTCCTTTTAACAATTTTCTTACACCTCGCCAGCCGCTGCCCTTGACCGGGGACGGCATATGGAATAAAATTCAAATTCTGATTGATGCCCTCGTAGCTTAATGGATAGAGCAACTGCTTGCGGAGCAGTAGGTTGTGCGTTCGAATCGCACCGAGGGTATTTTTTTTTCCCAGCCCGGCAAACAGAGACCAACAAGCTGGCTCTTCACGCTTGAAGATTCCCGAAAAATTTTGACGCTAAGGGGGGTGATTCTCGCTTAATCCCAGAAAAGACGGGCAAGCGCTGTCCTTATCACAGGTTTGGTATTTAAGATAATTAAGACTATAATTATCGTATATGTTTGAAAATTTAATTAAGGACACCAAGATGATCAAGCCTTTCAGTCTTTCTAAAACAGGGATGGCGATTGCTTTCATTCTCATCACTGCGGTGGTTGGCACAGGAATATTTTCTCTGCTCCTGCCCCAACTGCCGGCTTTCGCCCAGGATGAATCGAATTTACCTGAAATTTCACCCCTACTGGTGGCAGCCGGTCTGGAGCGACCGGTTGGCATTGCCCACGCCGCGGATGGCAGCGGGCGCCTGTTTATCGTTGAACAACAGGGGCAAATCTTGATCCTGGAAGCTCAACGGGTTGAGACATCCTTTTTAGACATCCGAGACCGGGTTGCTTCCCCTGCTTCGGGCGGCGGCAATGAACAAGGCTTGCTTGGGCTGGCTTTTCCGCCTGATTATGCCGAAAAAGGCTATTTCTATGTCTATTACACCATGCGCACTGGCGATAACGTCCTTTCCCGGTTTTTTACCACCGAAAACCCCAACCTGGCTGACCCCAATTCCGAAGAACAGATTTTAACCTTCCCCCACCCACAATACCAGAACCACAATGGGGGGCAACTGGCGTTTGGCCCCGATGGTTACCTGTATATCGGCGTCGGCGATGGCGGCAGCGGCGGTGACCCCTTTGGAAACGCCCAGAACCCCGCTTCATTAAATGGCAAGCTGTTGCGGATTGATGTCGAAATGGAAACCAGCATTTACAAACCCGGCTCGGGATCGAACACGATCATTTGGGATTTCAATTGCCTCAATGGCGCAGGGATAAACTACCCATCTGCTTATTTAATCCCTGCAGACAACCCCTTTCGCGACGATCCCGAATATCGCCCCGAAATTTGGGCTCTGGGATTGCGAAACCCCTGGCGCTTTTCCTTTGACCGTGAAAACGGCGATCTTTACATCGCCGATGTCGGTCAGGATCGCTGGGAAGAGATCAATTACCAGCCAGCAGGCAGCGGCGGCGGACAAAATTATGGCTGGAACATCCTGGAAGGAAAAGAATGCTATGGATCCGTTTCCTGCGATCCAGACGGGTTAATCCTGCCAGTGCATGTTTATCCAAATTCCTCTTCTCCGAATTGCTCCATTACCGGGGGGTATGTGTACCGGGGCGATGAAATTCCTGCCCTCGAAGGCGTGTATATTTTTGGAGATTTTTGCAGCGGCAGTATCTGGGGACTGCAAAGGGACGGTGACACCTGGAAACAGGCACTGCTGACCAGCACGAGTTTCATGATCAGCGCCTTTGGCGAAGATGAACAGGGTGAAATTTACATCGCGGATATGATCGGCGGCGGGATTTACAAACTGAACTTGAAATAACCGGGATTAGCTGCAAGTCACATCCAGCAGTGAAAGCGCTGTGGTTTTTGGAATTAATTAATTGGCGTCCACCTCAGATGACAGCGAAAAGCTGGACGAGGTGATAACCAACCAGGGCTGCCCAGATCCAGCTATCGATCCGGTCCAGGATGCCGCCATGACCGGGGATCAGATTGCCCGTATCCTTCACCTTCGCTGTTCGTTTAAACAGGCTCACCAGTAAATCCCCCGCTGCTGAGACCAAAGCCAGCACGAAACCCATCACCGCTCCCTGCCATAAAGGGGTCACCGCAGGCAGCCACCCCACAGAGCGCCAGAGCAGCACCAGCAGGGCTCCAAACAGGGTGCCGGTCACCACCTCGCCCGCCAGTCCAGCCCAGGTCTTGTTGGGGCTGAGGCGCGGGGACATTTTCTTTACTCCCAGCCAGCTACCGATAAAATACGCGCCTGAATCAGCCAGCCATACGGATGGGAGCGCAGTCAGCATCCAACCGAGCCCATTTTCTAAAGCCCTCAGGGAGATCATCCCCCCGCCCACCCAGCCAAGGTAAAGAATCCCAGCCAGGTTGATGACAAAGCCCAGGGCGGCGCCATCGCGACCGCGTTCATATTCGACCAATCCATTAATCGTGTTCGCCAGTACGAGGAGGGTCAACAAAGGCACGAGATAAGCGTCATCCAAAGTCCAGCGCTGAACAACAAACAGGGCGACACCCAGCAGCAGCATCACCAGTGAAGGCTGATGCCCCATTTCCTTAAATAGGCGCGTGAATTCATAGGTTGCCACCAGCAGGATTAACAAAATGAACAGGTTAAACGCCCAGCCCCCAAGATAGATCAGGATTAATACCAGGGGAATAAATACCAGCGCCGCATTGACACGTTGGGACAACATCGGGAAATTGGTTACAACCTCAGGCTTCTTTTAGTCCACCAAACCGCCGATCGCGCCGGGCATATTCATCGACGGCTTTTTGTAATTCTTCTTCGTTAAAATCAGGCCAGTAGACCTTGGGGAAGATCCACTCTGAATAAACCGTCTGCCAGGTGAGGAAATTGCTGGTGCGCTGCTCGCCAGAGGTGCGAATCACCAGGTCCGGGTCGGGGATCTCAGCGGTGAACATGTAATGGCTTACCAGGGTTTCGTCCACATCGTCCGGGTTCACCCGTTCTACCAGCATCCGCTTGATGGCATGGATGATCTCATCCCGTCCCCCGTAGTTAAAGGCTAGCACGATATTGATGCGCTGGTTGTGCCTGGTCAGTTCGATCGCCGCGCGAACTTTGTTCTGCAGCGTGCTTGAGAGCCCATCCAGGTGACCAATGTGGATCAGGCGGGCGCCTTCCGCATGCAATTCTTCAATCTCACGGTCGATCACCTCTGAAAGGATATGCATCAATCCGGCGATCTCTGTTTTTGGGCGGGACCAGTTTTCAGTAGAAAATGCATACAATGTCAGGTACTCAATGCCCAGTTTGGCAATGGCGCGAATAATGGTGCGTAAATTTTCCGTCCCGGCGCGATGACCTGCCATGCGAGGGAGACCACGTTCCTGAGCCCAACGACCATTGCCATCCATGATGATGGCTACGTGCCTGGGAACTTTTGAAAACCTGGAGGGGGCTTCGTTAGTGGTCATTAATCATCACACTTCCATGATCTCAGTTTCTTTACGTGCACCGATTTCATCAACCTTTTTAATCATTTTATCGGTCAGCTCCTGAAGCTCCTTCTCGCCGCGCGCCTGGTCGTCCTCAGATAACAATCCTTCTTTTTCGAATTCTCGCAAATCGCGGATCAGGTCACGTCGGGTATTGCGAATACGGACTCGAGCTTCTTCCATCCGGTTGTTGACCATGCGTACCAGTTCTCGGCGGCGTTCTTCAGTCAATTGAGGCAGCGAAAGGCGAATCACTTTTCCATCGCTATTGGGGGTCAGACCCAGATCCGAGACCAGGAAAGCGCGCTCAATGTTCTTCAGCGTTGCAGGGTCAAAGGGGCGAACCAGCAGTTGGCGTGGTTCGGGAACGCTGATCGACGCAAGCTGAATCAGGGGCGTGTTGGCGCCATAATAATCGACAGGCAGCCTCTCAATCAACGCTGGTGATGCCCGTCCCGTACGAATTGCAGACAGATCCTCCTCCAAGGAATCCAGAGCAGATTGCATTTTCTCGACTGCTTCTCTCAAGGTGTCTTTGATCATGTTCTTCCTCCAAGGCTTGATTACATTTTCGATTATTAAGCATACAACAAAAGCTTTATCTCGTCTACCTTGTGCGTAGAAGATCTGGCCTTACCCGTTAACCGCATTTTAGCGCTCATACAAGGTTTTGTCTGACCCCAATCACTCCTGGCAAAGATGAACTGTACATGCATAAGGAGAAAAAAGTCTACGATCCTGTTAAGAAAAACTGCCCGTCAAACGGGAAGCTACTCTCAAAATGAGCATCAACAAACACGCAAGCCTGATCTGTCAGGTCCTTTAGCCTTCGTCGACCAATGTGCCGACCTTTTCGCCGAGTAAAGCCTTCGCCAGTGCTTTCTCATCCCATAAATTTACCACCAGGATTGGGAGTTTATTCTCCATACACAGTGAGATTGCCGTGCTGTCCATCACCTCCAGGCGCCGGTTGAGGGTATCAATATAGGACAGGTGCTCAAATTTTTTCGCCTCCACATGTTGATTGGGATCCTTATCGTAAACCCCATCGACCTTCGTCGCCTTGATCAATACATCCGCACCGATTTCCATGGCGCGCAGTGCCGCGGCGGTATCGGTGGAGAAAAAAGGGTTTCCGGTGCCGCCGCCAAAGATCACCACGCGGTTTTTCTCCAGGTGGCGAATTGCCCGCCTCCGAATATAGGGTTCTGCTACAGAACGCATCTCAATCGCAGATTGAACGCGGGTCATCAAGTTGATGCGCTCAAAAGCATCCATCAATGCCAGCGCGTTCATCACAGTAGCCAGCATCCCCATATAATCGGCGGTCGCCCGGTCCATGCCGGCGTTCAGTCCGGTGCGACCGCGCCACAGGTTGCCGGCACCGATCACAATTGCCACGTCAACGCCCATTTCATGCACTTGTTTGACCCTCTGAGCGATATCCGTTGCCCGATCGGGGCTGATCCCGAGGCCTTCTTCACCTGCCAGAGCCTCACCGCTTAATTTCAAAAGGATTCGTTGGTAAGCAAGCCCATTTTTGTTTGTGGTCATCTGCCCTCCTTTATGATTTAAGTTCTTGATAAAATAAAGCCAACCTTGCGGTTGGCTTTGAATGTTTTACTCCTGATCTTGATCCTGCCCCTGTTCAACCGGATCAGATGCAGAGCCAAGCTCCCAGCGAACAAAGCGCCGTACGACGATCTTTTCGCCAAGTTTGCTCACCGTCTGGTTAATCAGGTCCTGTACGGTCATGCTCTCATCGCGCACATAAGCCTGGTTCACCAGCACGGTCTGCTGCTTGAATTTTTTCAAAAATCCCTCAACAATTTTGGGGATGATATGTTCCGGCTTACCCTCATCCTTCGCGCGAACGGTTGCAATATGCGCTTCACGATCGAGGTCTGCCTGTGGAATGTCCTCTTCATTAAGGTAAAGCGGGTTTGCTGCTGCGATATGCAGGGCTATTTCATGTGCCAGTTCCCGAAAATCAGGCGAAAGGCTGGCAAAATCGGTTTCACAGTTGACTTCAACCATCACCTTTAAGCGACCTTCGCCATGAGAATACACCTCAATTACGCCCTCTGCTGCTTCCTGATTGGCGCGTTTGGCAGCTTTAGCCAGTCCTTTTTCCCGCAAGACAATCACCGCTTTATCAAAATCTCCATCGGCATCACGCAGTGCAGCCCGGCAGTCAAGAATGCCGCAACCGGTGGCTTTGCGCAATTCTTTGATCATTTCAGTTGTAATTTCCATCTTAATTCATCCTATCATTCAGTGCTGTCATTTAGTTTTCTTCCGCGTCGTCAGCGATTGCGTCTTCCTCTGACGCCTCAAGCACATCTTCGCCTTCTTCGAGTTCATCTGCTTCAACAGGCTCATCCGGTTCGGCATCAAACGGCTGCTCATCTTCTGGGGTCAACTCAAGCTCTTCAAAGACCTCGGCTTCAAGCTCATCGCCAGGTTCTTCTGTTAACTCGCTGTCTTTGGTGGTTTTTGATAAATCAAGATACTTGAGGGTGGATTCGCCCAACAAGTCGGCATCTTCTAGCTCTTCATCGCTGTCAACATAGCGACTCAGCCCAACAGGCATTGGTTCCGCGCGAAGATCCTCTTCTTCAATATCCTTCCCTCGGATGGCTTTGCCTTCCATCACCGCATCGGCGATCTTTCCCACAATCAATTTGATGGCGCGAATGGCATCATCGTTGGAGGGAATGATGTAATCGACACCCTTCGGATCGCAGTTGGTATCCACCATGGCAACCACGGGAATGTTTTTCAGATTTGCTTCATGGACCGCGGTGTCTTCCCTCATCACATCGATCACAAACAGGACGGTCGGCAGGCCCCTCATATTGCGGATACCGCTGAGGCGTTTTTCCAGGCGGGCAATTTCCCGCGAAATCATCAGGCCTTCCTTCTTGGTCAACTGTTCCAGCTCGCCACTATCGCGCATGCGTTCAAGGCGTTCCAATTCAAAGATACGCTGCTGGATAGTCATCCAGTTGGTAATGGTTCCTCCCAGCCAACGTTCGGTGACATAGGGCATACCGCAACGTTCCGCTTCTTCACAGACGGTTTCTTGTGCCTGCCGCTTGGTACCGACAAACAAAATCGTTCCGCCCGCAATAATCTGGTCGCGTACAAAGTCGTAGGCTTCATCCAGTAGATTAACGGTTTTCTGGAGGTCCAGGATGTGAATCCCATTACGTTCTGTAAAGATGTAAGGACGCATTTTAGGGTTCCACTTATTGGTGTGATGTCCAAAATGGACTCCGCTCTCGAGGAGCGCTTTCATTGTAACAACGGGTGACATGGTTTATTTATCTCCTTTGCGTTTTAACCTCCGCCTCCTTCTAAAATGCCCATCACTCATTTTATGAGCACGCAAGGCAAATCCGGAGACGTGTGAAATCGTGCTGCTGGTGCTATTTTGCAGCGGCATGAGTATATCACATGGATAACGAAAAGGGAAGTCGACGTCCGTTCAATGGGTACTGCAGACCATGGTTTCACTGCTTCCATTTTGACTTGAAATCTTGCGAAGGGATGCCTTGAACTCCTTTTTTTATAAGCTTTCTAATTCGAATTTAGTCAGAATTATTACATTAAATTATAAAAACCAATTTGTCTGTTAAGGGTCACCTTGAGAATTGGCGTCGAGAGATTTTTATAAGAGCCTCGCAGGATGTCAAGCTTGCCTTTTGAAACCTTAATGGAAGCACCAGGAATATTGTTTGGGGATTATACTAAAGCCATACCAGGCAATGCGCTTGAAAGCGCGAGAATAGCCGTTGGTTATCCATGCAGATAGGTGCCCAGTTAATCGTTTTTAACTGCAACGGATTTGATAACTGCCCGCCTGGTAGCACTGACACAGTGAATCTATATCAATCAACCTGGATGCCACTTATGAACATTAATGAAAACTACACTTATTACCACCCCATTGACGTGCGCTTTGCAGACCTGGATCCGCTAGCCCACGTCAACAATGCCGTCTACCTGACCTACCTCGAGAGCGCTCGCTTTGACTATTATCAGCGAGCTGGAATCTGGAGCCCCGACCACGCAATGCAAACTGGCATGGTCGTTGCGCATATCGATATTGATTATCTGGTGCCCATCCTCTTTGGGCAGGCGATCAGAGTTGGACTGCGGGTAACACGTTTGGGCAATAAGAGTTTTACCATGGCTTTTTTAATCGAAACAGCGCCAGAGCACACCCCCCTGGCTCGCGGCACCTGTGTGGTGGTTACCTACGACCCCCAAACTGGAAAAAGCATTCCCCTGCCCGACGACTGGCGGGAAAAAATAACACAATTTGAAGAGCAGAATGGAGAATTATGAACCTACCTGAACTTGACCTGAACGGGATGATCAGCTTTCTGACTGAACTCCTGGAGACGCCCAGCCCTACCGGCTTCACCGAGCAGGCGATTCAACTTTGCGAAGAACAACTCGCCCAACTGCCAGGAATCGTACTGGAAAGAACCCGCAAAGGTGCCCTGGTCGCCACGCTTCCTGGCGAGACGGAGGGCCCCTGGCGCGCATTAACCGCCCATGTAGACACCCTGGGCGCGATGGTTAAAGACATTAAATACAACGGCAGACTTAAGTTGACCAAACTGGGCGGTTTTGCCTGGAACACCGTTGAAGGTGAGGGCGTGAGCGTGTTCAACCGCTTTGGAGATATTCTACGGGGCAGCCTGCTTATCACCCAAGCTTCTGCTCATATCCACGGCCAGGATGTGAGTAAATCAGAGCGCAGCGATGACAATATGGAGGTGCGCCTGGATGCACGCACAAAGAGCGATTTGGATACCCTGGATTTAGGAATCGAGGTCGGCGATTTTGTCGCCTTTGACCCCCGGGTGGAGAAAACGGAGGGTTTTATCCGCTCACGACACCTGGATGATAAAGCTTGTGTGGCCTGCGTGATCTACGCAGCCAAAGCCATCGCTGCTGCTGGCAAAAAACCCAAAGTGAACACGGTCCTGCACATCAGCAATTACGAAGAGGTCGGTCATGGTGCAGCAGCCGGGATTCCACCCCAGGTGAGCGAGCTGGTGGCAGTCGACATGGCCGCAGTGGGCGACGGGCAAACCTCGGATGAATTTCATGCCACTCTATGCGTTAAAGATTCAGGTGGGCCCTATCATCACGGGCTCAGCCAGCGCCTGCGTGCCCTGGCGGAAGAATACCGCATTCCTTATAAAGTTGATATTTATCCCTTTTATGGATCGGATGGCGGTGCTTTTTGGCGTGCAGGCGGTGATGTAGCGGTAGCCCTGATCGGGCCGGGGGTTGATGCTTCTCACAATTATGAACGCACCCACACCGAAGCGCTTATTGCTACGGCTGATTGGTGCCTGGCGTACCTGTTGAATTGAGGGATCAGGCAGTAAGAATTTGAAAACAGGGATTTGGAATCAGGGAACGGTAAAAGTTCCCGCTTTGCTTTGGGGTTATTAATCTAACCGAGTCAAGCCAAGCTTTTTAGCCGCATTAATTGCAGCCTGGTACTCGCCCGGGTGGATGGTTCGGTTTAATTCCGGATAGCTTCCCGGCAATCCCCGCACTTTGAATGCCGGACGGTACTGCGCCATGATATTGAGGTAGACATTTTTAGAGACCTTTTCCGCCAGGAACTTGAAGATCGCTTCACTGCCGGCCAGACCCTCCGGCAGCACCAGGTGCCGTACCAGCAAACCCCGCCAGGCAAGGCCGCGTTCGTCGATCTGTAAATCGCCCACCTGACGCTGCATCTCCAAAACCGCAGCCTGATTGATGCGTGGGTAATCCTTAACGCGGGAATATTTAAAAGCCAGGTCCGGGTCAGCGTATTTCATATCCGGCATGTAGATATCGATAACGCCTTCCAGCAGAGCCAGCATCTCGAGGGAGTCATACCCGCCGGTGTTGTACACAATTGGGAGTTCCAGCCCCTTGCCTGCAGCAATCTCAATCGCTGCTAAGATTTGCGGAATCACGTGGCTGGGTGAAACCAGGTTGATGTTGTGGCAGCCCCGCTTTTGCAAGTCCAGCATCAGCTCCGCCAATTCACCCGCGTTGACTTCACGCCCGGCAGAAAGCTGGCTGATATCGGCATTCTGGCAGAAAACACAGCGCAAATTGCAGCGCGCAAAGAAGATCGTTCCCGAGCCGCGCCATCCGCTGAGTGGGCGTTCTTCACCCGGGTGGGGTCCGTAACTGCTCACCTGTGCCAGGACGCCGGTCTGACAGATCCCCAGCTCACCCGTCAAACGGTTCACACCGCAGCGCAGCGGGCAGACATCGCAGGATGCCAGGTGCTCGTGAGCTTTCCTGACACGCTGGAATAATTCTCCTGATTCAAGCAGGGTTAAATAAGCCGGCCGGGTGGTAGCCATGGTCAACACAATTATACTGTGCCTGAAAGAATGTTTTCCAGGTGATGTACAACGCCGGGATTGCAGAAAAACGAGGTGGATTACACGGTTATTGGCTAAAGAAATCTCGAACCACGGCTACCGAGCTGGTATCCCCAGGCATGCCGGGCGTTACAGCAGCCATAGCGTTGATCATTGCTTCTAAGCGCTGGCATTCTTCAAGAATCGCAGCGGGATTTAATGCTTTGGGTGTCTTCCCTGCAAAGCGTTCAAAATTCTGGTGGTAAATCTTCTCCAGAACCGGATCGGGTAACTTGATACCATAAAACCAGGCTTCCTTGCCGCCAAACAGAAAGCCCTCATGAGTCAACTGGAACGGTCCCTCATATTCCAAAAAGCCGCGAACGACCTCAATGCGCGCCAGGCTCTCTTCAGGTTCGATGCCGCCTCCAGCATCCGCCAGGAGCGCCCGCGCGCCAATATCGGTGCCGTAGATCATGCGATCCTGGTATTTAATAAAGAAATCGCGAGTTTTTTGAGGATCAATTGCAAAATTAAAATACATTTCAATGCCCGGGGTGAGATCAACGTGCATGTTGGGATAGCGGTCAAGGTAATCCGCCAGGCGATCCAGTTGCGCTGAAAGGAAGAAAAAGTGGGCAAAGGTCACTTTCAGGTTCGGGTGACGCTCCAGGACGTTCAGTACCTGGCGGTACTGCGCTTCATTGTCGATGAAGGTGCCATCGCCGTAATACCAGCCCATCTCCCGCGCCCAGGCGGGAATTTTTTCAGCATCCCAGAATTCCTCCGGATCATTGACATGGAAGACCAGCGGGATTTGCCGTTCAGCCATTTTCGCCCAATACGGCGCGTAAACCGGGCTGTCAAAATCGGGGATGGGCAAACGTTTGCGCATCTCAGCCTTCCCTTCGATCATCTTGATCCCGTCCGCGCCCAGCTCAGACAGCACATCCACATAATCGGCAAAGACCTCACCGGCGATGTCCGGCGTGATGAACAGGGGTGAGATATCCAGACCGCCGAACAGGTAGACCTGATCGGGGAATTTGCCCTTCAAATGCAGGGCATCCGGTACCAGACTGAGTCGTTTTTCGTCAGGAGTACAGACCACAGCCAATTTTTCGATCCCGACTTCTGCCAGGATGGCCATTAATCGATCGCCGTAGGAATGGTGCGGGAAGTGAATATGGCTATCAATGATTTTGAACGGTTTAAAGAACATCATTCCTCCACAATCCCTGTAATAAAGAATATCTTTGCCAGCTTTTGATGAGCGGGGCAGCTTTGCATATCAATCGCTATGCACCCGCGTGGGATCATTTCTGGCTTTTCAGACCGCTTGGAGCATTCATTCACACTCATCTCGATTATAAAAAACTTGGCAGCAATTTGTCAAATATTAATTGGATGGAAGTGGAGATCAAGTCAAATTTGACCCATCAATATCATACATGACGGTGAAGCGCCACATGCGAAAAATAACGAAGCCCGAGTGTGGGTCCAAGTTGCAAGTTTGCGTCACTTTTTGGGCAATCCCTGCGCAGAGTCCAAAGTGGGGTGGGACCATTCGCCATCATCGTCCCTGAAGCGCAGCGGAACCCCTGTAGCGAAGCGAAAGGGGCTGAGCGAAGGCGCTCAATCAACTTCAAAGTTCAACCTGTTTACCGCCTCTATTCACCCCAAACCAACTTTCCGTAGGCAGTTCTTAAGAATATTGAGGATTTCTGTTAATATAATCAATAATTAAAATAGAATAACCAAATATCTTGCAAAAAGAATGTGTTTTTATTCAATTTTAACTTTATATGATAGGTTTGGATTTCGGAAATAATTCTTGACGGAAAAATGGAAGTATGCTATATTACTTATTCAAGTAAGTGACGATATTTACCAGTTGTGGTATGATTGCAGGTGAATCAAGTTTTTTAAGTCATTTGTCTGCAAATGATCCATGTAGTGAATTAAAGGAGGTGATGGCACCCGGCACGATATCAACAAAGTTTTACCCAAGATTGATCAATTGACCCACTAGACTTTTAATAAAACGAAATTTTTTAAGAAGGAGAAAAAATGCAAAAGAAACTGTTAGCTGTAATTGCTGTTATTATGGCGCTGGCTATGGTTTTGACCGCGTGTGAACCGGCTGCAGTCCTTGAACCTGAAAAAATCATTGAGACCGTTGTCGAAACCGTTGTCGAAACGGTTGAGGTTGAGGTTCCGGTCGAGGTTCCGGTTGAGGTCGAGGTTCCGGTTGAGGTCGTTCCCGAAGTCGCGGAATCGACCCGCAAGGGTGGCTGGTTCGATACCATCATCGTGATCGAAGAGCCCAACACCGACGCCGCCATTACCCGCCTTGAGGTTGAGGAAATTGACATCTTTGTCTATACTGTTTCCAACCCCGAAGCAGCTGCAAAAGTCGAAGCTGCCCCCAACCTCGATTCATACGGTTCCTCAGGTTCCTACAATGAGCTGAGCTTCAACACCACTGGCCCCGTTTGGGAAAATGGCAAACTGAATCCCTTCGGCGTGGCAAAAATTCGCGAAGCCATGAACATGCTCATTGATCGCGATTACATGGTGCAGGAAATCGTTGGTGGTTTGGGCACACCCCGCTGGACCACTTTCAACAGCGCCTCCAATGACGCGGCTGCCTTTGCTGCTGAAATCCGCGCTATCGAGTTGAAGTACGCTTACAACAAAGACCTGGCTGCTGAACTCATTGGCGAAGAGATGGAAGCCCTGGGCGCGAAACTGGAAGGCGGCAAGTGGACCTATGAAGGTGAACCCGTCGAGATCAGCGTCCTGATTCGCATTGAAGATGAGCGTATGCAAATTGGTGACTACGTTTCCAACCAGCTTGAGGACATTGGCTTCACTGTAATCCGCGATTACAAATCTGCTGCTGATGCATCACCGATCTGGTACAGCGGCGACCCGAATGACGGCCTGTTCCACATCTACACCGGCGGCTGGATCACCACTGTGATTCCACGTGACCTGGGTGACAACTTTGCCTTCTTCTACACCGATTTAGGCTTGCCGGCTCCCCTGTGGATGAACTACGAAAACGATCCCGAGTTCTACGATGTTGCTGAAAAGCTTGCCTACCAGGACTTCACCTCACTCGAAGAACGCGCAGAACTGATTGAAAAAGCCCTTAATCTGGCAATGGAGGATTCTGCACGCCTGTGGCTGTATGACCAGAAATCCATCACCCCCAAGCAGAAGAACATCTCCGCTGCGGCTGACCTGTACGGCAACGTTGGCGGTGGCTACTTATGGGCGCTGACCATCCAGCGCGCTGGCGAAGAGGGCGGTTCTCTGACCATTGCGATGCCCAGCATTCTCACCGAGCCCTGGAACCCGATCGCTGGCTCCAACTGGATTTATGATATGACCCTGATCCGTGGCACCTCGGAATCGGCGACCTATCCCGATCCCTTCACCGGTCTGGCCCTGCCGAACCGCATTACCCATGCCGAAGTTGTGGTTGAAGAAGGTCTGCCCGTCTTCCAGAATTTGGATTGGGCTGAGCTGACCTACGCCCCTGAGATCCTCGTTCCCGAGGATGCCTGGGCTGACTGGGATCCCGTTGAAATGCGCTTCATCACCGTTGGTGAAAAGCACGCTGCTGCTGTTGAAGCTGCTGAAGCTGCAGCCGCAGAAGCTGAAGAGGGTGAGGAAGTTGAAATCCCCGGACCCGTCACCGCTCTGCGCAAGAGCGTTGCCTACTACCAGGAAGACCTGTTTGATGTGGTCAAGTGGCACGATGGCAGCCCGTTCTCTGTGGGTGACATCCTGATGGGTATCATCCTGACCTTTGATCGTGGTAAAGCAGACAGCGCCATCTATGATGCAGCGGCTGCCCCGACATTACGTTCGTTCTTGGGCTCATTCAAGGGCGTTAAGATCGTGTCTACCGATCCACTGGTCATCGAGACCTATTCCGATGTTTACTACCAGGATGCTGAATTGAACGTGAACACCTGGTGGCCCTATTACGACCAGGGTCCTGGCGCCTGGCACAACCTCTACCTTGGCATTTTGGCTGAAGCCGACCACGAAGCGGTCTTCTCACAGGCAAAATCTGCTGAGCTGGATGTGGATCGCCTGAGCTACATCGCTGGTCCCACGGTTGAGATCATGAAAGCCAAGTTAGACCAATGGACGGAAGAAGGCGGCATGCCTTACGAACCGATCTTCAGCCAGTTTGTTGATGAGGCTGAGGTTGCTGAACGTCTTGCTAACCTGACCGAATGGTTCCGCCGTTACGGGCACTTCTGGCTTGGCACCGGTCCTTACTACCTGCAGCGCGCCTTCCCGGTTGAGGGTACCGTTATCCTGAATAACAACCCCTTCTTCCCGGATCTGGCTTCCCGCTGGAACCGCTTTGCGAATGCGCCCATCCCGGTCGTTGAAGTTGATGGCTCCGCACGCGTGACCATTGGTGACGAAGAGGTTTACGAAGTTACAGTGACCTTTGAGGGTGCACCCTATGCCCTGGAAGATATCGAAACCGTGAACTTCCTGGTGGTCGATGCCAATAACCAGATTGCCCATGTGGGTAAGGCTGTTGGCAAAGAAGACGGTCTCTTCGAGATTGTTCTGACACCTGAGATCACCGGCGCCCTGTCAGCAGGCTCCAACTCGCTTGAGGTTGTGGTTGTTTCCAAGCTTGTGGCAGTTCCTGTTTCTGATGGGCTCACATTCGTGACCGTTGACTAGTAAACAAGTTTTTTAGCCTATGATTACTGGGGGCGCGGTGTACGCCACGCCCCCAGTATCCTTAATTTATTGATCTGTTTGACGAAAGCGAGATACGCTATGACAGATACCACTTATTCATCTGAAGAAATTGCACCGCCGGCAGAAACATTGAAAAAGAAATCAAATGCAGCACTAAGACTGCTTCGCTATACCGTAGGAAAATTCTTTTCCCTCTTTTTGGCGGTGTTGATTGGGATGTATCTGGTGATTTTAATTGCCAATATGGGCGGTTATGTTGACCAGATCATGAAAGCCCAGATTCGGGATGGCATTGGTTTGCAGGTCAGTATGGACCCGGAGCTCAGACGACGACCTCCAGAGGAACGCCAACAATTGATTAATGAGCTGGTGGCGGTCGAAGAACATCGGCTGGGTTTAGATAAACCCTTTATCACAAGAAGCTTTCGCTTTTTGTACAACGCCATGACATTGAATCTTGGACGGGCACAACACCTGACCAGTGATAGTGGCTCAGCAAGTGTGCGCCTGATCATTTTAGAACGTTTGCCTCCGACTTTATTATTCATGTCAATCGCCAGTTTCAGTCTGTTCTTTTTAAGTCTTGTCTTCGCATTGTTCTTATCCAGAAATTATGGCAGTTTCGTTGATAAGCTGGTGATTGCGCTCTCCCCCACTTCCTCGGCGCCGCCCTGGTTTTATGGCATCTTCTTACTGCTGATTTTTGCTGCGCTTTTAGGCTGGCTGCCTTTTGGTGGTATGGTCGATGCGCCACCCCCGGAAGACCCCATCAAGTATGCGCTCAGCCTGGGGCGTCACCTTGTTTTGCCTGTCGCCGCCTGGCTGATCAGCGGCTTTTTTGCCAGTGTGTACTCCGAGCGGACATTCTTCCTGATCTTTTCAATGGAAGACTATGTTGAACTGGCGCGAGCCAAGGGACTATCGGCACGAGATGTCGAACGGCGTTATATCCTGCGTCCAACATTGCCCAACATTATTACCAGCTTCGCTTTAATGTTGATCGGTCTGTGGCAGGGCGCTCTCCTCACCGAGACGATTTTCAACTGGCCCGGTTTGGGACGCATGCTCTACCGGGGTGTACAGACATTTGATACGCCGGTAATTATTGGATCGAATGTGATCTACGCTTATTTACTGGCCATTACGGTCTTTATCTTAGATTTTATTTACGCACTGGTTGACCCCCGTGTGCGTATGGGAAGTGGAGGGCCGAAAGCATGAAGAGTTTCATCGACAACATTAAACAATTCCCCTCTGCCATTTTTGGCTCGATTATGATCATCCTCCTGGTTGCATTGGCGATTTATGTTGTGATTGCCATCCCCTATCGCGATGCCATTTACGAATGGCGAGGAAGCGAAGAAATCCAGGGTACGGCGCCAAAGAATGCTCGCCCAACATATGTTAACTGGTTCCGGACAAAAAAATACTCGGAAACGATCTTAATCGACAGCACCAACCCCGAGGACGAGGTTGAAAAAACGGTCACTGAAGTTGCCGCTGACATGTGGGACATTCAGATGGTGTTTAAGTTCGATTATCCATATGATGGTTTCCCACAGGAACTGCAAGTGATATTGTCTTCAATTTATAAAGAAAAATCTCCTTTTGTCACCTTGACCTGGTTTACACCAGATGGCGAAAAGATCAAAGTTGCTGATATCACGGCCAAGCATCATGAAGTCGTCCGTTTTGATCTGCAAGACAAGCTGGTTCGTAAGCTGGACGGAGTTCTTCCACGGATTGGTTTGCTGCGAGTACCCGATGTAGAACCTTATAAGGTGCAGAAGGGCACCTACGAGCTGCACGTAGATACGATTGTGTTTGAGGAAGGCTCGGACATCGAAGCCAAATTTGTCAGCTTTGGGCAGGTGCACGGGTTGGCTGGCACCGACCATCGCCGACGCGACCTGATGCTGCCCCTGTTATGGGGTGCGCCGATCGCCCTTTCCTTTGGGTTTTTAGCCGCAATTGGAACAACTTTCACCACCATGTTTATCGCCGCGATTGGTGTGTGGTTCGGCGGTTTGACTGATGAGATCATTCAGCGCATCACTGAGATCTATATGCTTTTGCCTTTCTTGCCAATCCTGATTATGGTGGGTGTGTTCTACAGTCGTAGTATCTGGACGATGTTGTGGGTGGTAATTTTGATCAGCCTGTTTGGCGCTGGCATCAAGAATTTCCGTGCCATCTTCCTGCAAATTAAAGAAGCCGCCTATATTGAAGCTGCCCGTTCCTATGGTGCAGGTAACTGGCGTATCATCAATCGCTACCTGGTGCCCCGTATCATCCCCATCCTGATCCCTGGATTGGTCAGTGCGATTCCGTCGTATGTCTTCTTGGAAGCTTCCTTAGCGGTGCTGGGTCTGGGCGACCCAATCTTACCCACTTGGGGGAAGGTCATCAACGATGCCCAGATGCAAGGCGCCCTCTACAACGGGTATTATTACTGGGTTTTACAGCCAGCGGTCCTGTTGATGGTCACTGGTTTAAGTTTTGCGATGATCGGTTTTGCGCTCGACCGCATCTTTAATCCCAAATTGAGGGAGGTATAAGATCAATGTCTGCTGATACAGTATTAAGTGTAAGAGATTTGCGGCTGTTTTTCCGCACCACCAAGGGCGTTGTTCGCGCGGTGGATGGGGTTGACTTTGATTTAGGTCGCAACCGTGCCGTGGTAATTGTGGGCGAATCGGGTTGTGGCAAGACTTCGATGGCTCGAGCGATCTTGCGCTTGCTGCCGAAGAATGTGGATACCTATTCCGGAAAGATTTTGTTAAACGGATTAGACACCATGGCACTGAAGGAAGAGGAATACCGCCTTAAGATGCGCTGGGTAAAGATGTCGATGGTGCCGCAAGCCGCCATGAACTCGCTCAACCCTGTTTTGAAAGTGGGCGACCAGGTGGCTGAACCCGCGATGATCCACAATGACATGAGCAAAAGTGTCGCCATGGAGCAGGCGAAGACCATGTTCCAGCATGTGGGCGTTCCCCTTGATTTTCTTAGCCGCTATGCCTTTGAGTTGAGCGGCGGTATGCGTCAACGTGTGGCGATTGCCATGTCGTTAGTTTCGCTGCCCGAGTTGATCATCTTAGACGAACCGACCTCGGCTCTGGATGTGCTCACACAGGCAAATATCTTCAACGTGCTTAAGAGGATTAAAAAGGAGCTGGGCATGAGCTTCATCCTCATCACCCATGATATTGCGACCTCCAGTGAGCTGGCAGATGATGTGGCTGTGATGTATGCCGGGCAGATCGTGGAAACCGGAGATGCCCACCGCTTTTTCGCTGCGCCGCTGCATCCTTATTCAATCAAATTGATGAACAGCGTCCCGCGGCTCAGAGCCCGTCAGGAACCTGACTTTATTACCGGTCAGCCGCCCAGCTTGCTCAACCCACCGACAAGCTGCCGTTTTTATGAACGCTGTCCTTCTCGTTTTGAGCCTTGCGTTGAAGATCCCCCGACCGTTAATATCGAAGGTCGCACGGTTAAATGCTGGCTGCATGTGAAATAAGGAGAAACGATAATGGATAAAGTATTGAAAGAATTCCAGGGGGGGGTGGCGGTAGGAACGCAAAAGACCAATCGTAAAGATGAGGTTTTGCTCTCTGTGCAGGACCTGAAGGTCTGGTTTGAGCTGCGTCGATTTGGATTTGGCATTTCTGGCTATGTTCACGCAGTCGATGGAGTCAATTTTGATCTGCACTATGGCGAAACGATCGCAATCGTGGGCGAAAGCGGTTGTGGAAAAACAACCCTGATGAAAAGCATCCTAGGGCTATACCCGCCTACGGCGGGTGACATCATCTTTGAAGGTCAGTCTCTGAGCAAACTTAAGGCTTCAGAAATGCGAGCCTTTCGTTCTAATGTGGGTTATGTACAGCAGGACCCCTACGGCGCACTGCCCCCATTTATGAACGTTCAAACCATTCTTGCTGAACCGATGATCATTAACGGCATAAAAAGTAAAGAAGAGCGGCGCGAAAGAATTTTCAAGATCATGGAAGAAGTGAAAATGAGCCCGCCAGAAGACTTTTTAGAGAAGTTCCCCCATATGCTCAGCGGCGGGCAGCAACAGCGGGTTGTACTGGCTCGCGCGATGATGCTCGAACCCAAATTGATCGTGGCGGATGAACCGGTCTCGATGCTGGATGCGTCTGTCCGGGTTGAAATTCTGCGACTGATGCAATCTCTGCAGGAAAGGCACCATCTGGCGGTGATTTACATCACGCATGACCTTTCCACAGTACGGTACTTCTCAGAGCGTGTATTTGTGATGTATGCCGGACAGGCTGTTGAGAAAACCATGATTGACGCCATCGTGCACGACCCGCTTCACCCCTACTCGCAGGCTTTGATGGAAGCCACATCCGACCCGGATGCTGAAAATGCCACCCGTTTTCGCGATGTGCCGCCCGGAGAACCGCCCAGCTTGGTCAATCCTCCCCAAGGTTGCCGGTTCCACCCCCGCTGCCCGAAAATAATCCATGGACTGTGCGAATTTGAAGAGCCGCCGCACTTCACGCCGAAACCAGGTCAAATGGTGGCTTGCTGGCTGTATAGATGATGATTAAATGGCAACCCTGGAAGATAATCCTGCTGGGTGGCAGTATGATGCTGATAAGTGTGATCCTGCCTTTATTGATGGTGCTGCAAATTTTGCAGTCATCGTTCTTTCTGAACTTTTTGACCTATGGCTTGTCGGTAGCAGGGCTATTGATCGGTTTCATTGGAATGGTTACCATGGTCAGGGTTGAGCGGGCAAAACAAAAATTTAAAGACCAATTCAAGTAAATCCATTAACGAGCATAACGAGGTTGATTAATATTTTAATCAACCTCGTTCTTTAATTCCAAAACAAATAAAAATCCATCGCGGCTTGAGAAACGGCTGCGGTTAAAATAATTGACTTTCTGCGCTGGTTGGACATCCACTAAAAATGTGTTAGAATCATGGCTACAATTCTGGGGCATGGTGCAATGGCAGCACAGCGGACTTTGAATCCGTTGATCCAGGTTCGAATCCTGGTGCCCCGGCCATTTTGAAGACAAACTTTGACTGATCAAGAATCCAACCCTGATAGACCCATTGCGAGAAAGGCAGCCCCAAATAAGGACTGCCCCTCCCGAATGCTGGTCTTTAATCAGGGTGGCTTTTGCTTGCCAGCCCCCGTAAATTTCAAAGCAATAAAGGATGCGCGCTGATGACAATAGCTTCCATTATCCTGGCTGCGGGTGAAGGCACCCGTATGCGCTCAAAACTCCCTAAAGTGCTGCACCCCCTGGGAGGAAAACCCCTGATTTGGCATGCTTTGCAAGCTGTGAAAGGTTTGGTAGACCGGGCACCTGTGCTGGTTGTCGGACACGGCGCTGATCAGGTCAGAGCCACGGTGGGAGATATCGCTGAATATGCCCTCCAGGCAGAGCAATTAGGTACAGGGCACGCCGTGCTGATGGCTCAGCCTTTACTGCAATCAAAAGCGGATACACTGCTGGTGACTTTTGGAGATATGCCCTTATTGCGAAACGAATCTCTGAGGCAATTAATTGATCTGCACCGATCTTCAAAAAGCCCGGTAACGATGACCAGCATCATCGGTGATGAGGCGCGCGGCTTTGGACGGGTCATGCGAGATGATCAGGGGAACGTCGTTGGGATCGTTGAACAGGCAGACGCCACCCCGGAACAACTGGCTATTCGTGAGTACAACGTCAGCGCTTATTGCTTTGATGCCGCTTGGCTCTGGACAACCCTAACGCGCATCCCCGCCTCACCTAAAGGCGAATATTACCTGACAGATGTGGTCAGCCTGGCGGTTTCAGAGGGTTTTCGGGTAGCATCGCTGGTGCTGGACGATCCAGAGGAAGCCATTGGCTTGAACACCCGCGTCCACCTGGCGGAGGCTGAAAAAGTATTACAGAAACGCATCAATGAAGGCTGGATGCTGGCAGGCGTGACCATCATTGACCCGGAGCGCACCTATATCGAAGCCGGGGTGCACATTGGGCGCGACACGGTCATCCTGCCCAACACCTATCTGCGCGACGATACGGTTATTGGCGAGGATTGTCAAATTGGACCCGATACAACCGTGATTAATTCAATGGTTGGCAACCATGTGCACGTGCTGGCATCCGTGCTTGAACACGCTGAAGTGCGCGATCACGTCACCATGGGCCCATATTGTCACCTGCGTAAGGGTGCAGTCCTTGATGAGGGCGTCCATTTGGGTAATTTTGGCGAGGTCAAGGCTTCTTATTTAGGACCGGGTACCAGGATGGGACACTTTTCCTATATCGGCGATGCGAAAATTGGCAAAAACGTCAATATTGGTGCGGGGACCATCACCTGCAATTTTGATGGTGAAGTAAAAAATCCAACTGAAATTGGCGATGAGGTGTTTATTGGCAGCGATACCATGCTGGTCGCGCCGGTGAAAATCGGCGCTCGCAGCATCACCGGGGCAGGCTCGGTGGTAACCCATGACGTCCCCGAAGACACGTTGGTAATCGGTGTTCCAGCAAGAATAATTCGAAAATTGGAGAGAAGTGACAAATAGCCTGTTGTTGTGGATTCTGTTGACCATCAGTGTGCTCCTCAACTTGCTGGTCGTTGTGATTAAAGCCAGTTATACCCATGTCAGGTTGCCATTCCTGTTAAACCTGCGCGAAGGGCGTGAGAAAACAGTTGAGATGACCGTGAACCTGGCTGAAGATTCGCGTTTGCACGTGGGATTAAATTTTGCCCAGACCTTGCTGCATTTTGCACTGGCATGCTTTTGGGTGGATATTTTTCGCTCAGCCCTGCCCGACCTCAGCCTTGGGTGGTTGGTTGCATATTTTCTCATCGGCATGATCCTGGTGGTTATTCTTGAGTATTTTGTTAAAGCTCAAATAATGAAAAACGCAGAAGAGAATGCGCTTCGTTTCAGAGGGTTCGCCATCGTATTAAAAGCCCTGTTTTACCCCCTGTCGTCGGTTATCCTGGCTATCCTTGGGCCGAATGCCAAACGGGTTGCCCTGGCATCGATGACCGAGGAAGACTTGAAAGAATGGGTTGAGGTCGGTCAGCATGAAGGTTCATTGGAAAAGGGCGAGCGGGAAATGATCTACTCCATCTTTCAATTTGGGGATACCCTGGCGAAGGAGATCATGGTGCCGCGCATCGATTTGATCACCCTGGATATTGACAGCACCCTGGGAGAAGCACGCACGGCATTTATCCAGGGCGGGCATTCGCGGGTGCCGGTGTATGAAGAAACCGTGGATAACGTGGTTGGCTTGCTGTATGCCAAGGACTTACTGAGTTTGCAGCAGGATGATGACCTAATCTCGGACCATCGAGATATGCTCAGGCTGGCTTATTTCGTTCCAGAATCAAAAAAGGTTGATGAGGTCCTGGCTGATATGCAAGCGCGCAGCATGCATATGGCCATTGTGGTCGATGAGTACGGTGGGGTGGCTGGCGTGGTCACCCTGGAGGATATTGTTGAAGAGATCATCGGCGAGATCCGTGACGAATATGATGAGAGCGAAGAAATGCCCTATTTGCAGGTTGGTGAAGATGAATATGTGTTTCAGGGTCGAGTTGATTTAGATGTTTTCAACGAGGTGATGGGAACAGATATCGATACAGACAAAGCAGATACCATCGGCGGTTTCATTTACAGTGAGATCGGAGATGTGCCCACCGGCGGCGAGCATTTAATTTTTGACAACCTGACCTTGATTGTCGAGCAGGTGGACGGGCGCAGGATCGTCAAGGTGCGCGCAAAAAAGCACCTCACAGAGAGCATAAAACAGGATCATGAAAATGTTAACGGATGAATTTCGCAGCCTATTAATTCAAAAAGCGCAGGATGCCTGGCAACGCGCTTACGCACCTTATTCAACGTATGCTGTTGGCGCTGCACTGCTAACTGACACCGGCAAGATCTATGACGGAGTCAATATTGAAAATGCAGTTTACCCGCTGACAGTATGCGCAGAGCGGGTGGCAGTCTTTAAAGCGGTGTCTGAAGGGGAGCGGTCTTTTCGCGCCATCGCCGTTGTCACCAGGAATGGAGGCACGCCCTGCGGCGCTTGTCGGCAGGTGCTGGCTGAGTTCGGTCTCGATACGGTTGTGTTGATCGCAGACCTGCAGGGCAACCTCTTGCACGAGTTGACGGTGGCTGACCTGCTGCCTCATGCCTTTGGTGAGGCGGACCTGGATGCCGCCAGGGACTGATATGCCAAATGCCAAATGTTGCGCGCGTGTTGGATTGCCAGCAGGCGCGTTTTTTCTATTTCATCCTGGTGAGGTGTGATGACCAGAGAAAGCCGCACGTATCAAACCCGGGCGATTGTGTTGAGACATTACGAATTCGGCGAAGCAGACCGAATCTTAAGGCTGTTTACGCTGGAAAAAGGCAAAATCTCTGCCATCGCCAAAGGGGTCCGCAGGATCAGTTCTCGTAAAGCCGGACATTTAGAGCCCTTCAGCCAGGTGCATTTATTCCTCGCCAGCGGACGCGATCTGGACATCATCACCCAGGCTGAATCCCTCAAGTCCATGTCGGGATTAAGGGCAGATTTGCACCGAATGTCACTGGCATCTTATGTGGTGGAGTTGCTGGATCGCTTCACCTATGAGGAGGGTCCGAACCCCGCTCTGTTCCGACTGCTGTCGCAAACTCTGGAACGTTTGGAAGCCCAGGAAAACCTGGAAACTGCCGTGCGCTATTACGAACTCCGCCTGCTGGAATTATTGGGCTACCGACCGCAATTATTTAATTGCATCGATTGTAGCGCTGAGATCCGCGCGCAGGATCAATTTTTCTCACCGCTGGGTGGCGGGGTGGTCTGCCCGACCTGCGGGCGAAGTCGCACAGAAGCCTGGCCGATTGAGACCGATGTTTTACGCTACCTGCGCCATTTGCAACGTTCAGATTGGCAGTCTATCGCCCAGGTTGTGATCCCTGGTGAGATCAATCAAGCAATGTCCACCCTGACAGAGGCGTATTTTTCCTATTTACTCGAAAGCCATTTGAACACGCCAGAATTTATACGAAAAATCCAGGGGACAAATGATGAGACATAAAACTGGCGCTTAGGGGTTTTGTTTACTTCCCATTACGCCTGGCGAGCCTGTCGGGCATCCCCATGATCGCCCACGGTGTCTGAATAGATATCGCTTTCAGATGGTATAATAATGGGGTTAATTTTAACATCGATCAGGGCTGTATCCTGGTATCGTGGGAAAACCACTGGAGTTAGACATCTTATGAAGGAATCCATCCATTTCCAATCGATTATCATGAAGCTGCAGAATTTTTGGGCAGATAGAGGCTGCCTGCTCTGGCAGCCCTATTACACCCAGGTTGGGGCGGGGACGATGAACCCGGCTACTTTTTTGCGAGTTTTAGGTCCTGAACCCTGGAATGTAGCTTATGTTGAGCCTTCAATCCGCCCGGATGATGGGCGCTATGGCGACAACCCCAATCGGCTGCAGCAGTTCTACCAGTTCCAGGTGATCCTCAAGCCCGATCCGGGCAACCCGCAGGAGATTTACCTGGATTCTCTGCAAGCCATCGGCATTAACCCTGCCCGACACGACATCCGCTTTGTTGAAGATAACTGGCAGCAGCCAGCGATCGGCGCCTGGGGATTGGGCTGGGAGGTTTGGCTGGATGGCGTTGAGATCACCCAGTTTACTTACTTTCAACAATGTGGCGGTTTTGATCTGGATCCTGTATCGGTGGAAATTACCTATGGGCTGGAACGCATTGCGATGACGCTGCAGGGTGTGCGGCATTTTAAGGATATTCAATGGAATTCCGATCGCACCAACGGCGACGTCAACCTGATGGGTGAGCGCGAACACAGCACCTATTATTTTGATGTGGCTGATGTGGACAGCATGCGCCAGATGTATGATTTGTTTGAGAGCGAGGCGATCCGAGCCATCGAAGCGGGTCTGGTGCTGCCTGCCCACGATTATGTGCTGAAAACATCACATACGTTTAACATCCTCGATACACGCGGCGCAGTGGGTGTGACAGAACGCCAGGCGTTATTTGCTCGCACTCGCGACCTGGCACGCCGGGTGGCAAAAGCCTACTATGAACAGCGTAAACAGGCAGGGTTTCCCTGGCTGGATCAATCCACCCCCAAAGCGGAGCCCGTTGCAGAGGTAGGGGTTGAAATTGCGACTGAAAAAGCCACCTTTTTGTTTGAAATCGGAACCGAAGAACTTCCCGCAGCGGATCTCTCGGGTGCGCTTTCGCAGCTTGAGGTGAAGGTCCCGGCGCTGCTGGCGGATCTGCGCCTGAAACATGGGCAAGTGCGGGTGATGGGCACACCCCGGCGCCTGGTGGTTTTGGTGGAGGACCTGGCAGCACGCCAGACCGATCTCGACCTGGTGATTAAAGGTCCGCCCGCGGATCGGGCTTTTGACGCCGATGGTAACCCAACCCAGATTGCCATGGGCTTTGCCCGCAGCAAGGGCATTGATGTGGGACAGCTCAGGGTGGAAGAGATCGATGGCGGTCGTTATGCTGCAGCAAAGGTCAGCCAGCAGGGCGCGCCAGCTTACCAGGTTTTAGAAAGCGCCCTATCGAATTTGATCGCCGGGCTGCGTTTCACCAAGTCGATGCGCTGGAATGAATCCGGGGTGTCTTTCTCGCGGCCGATTCGCTGGCTGCTGGCGTTGCACGGCGAAACCGTGGTTCCCTTCAACTATGCTGGTTCTACCAGCGGACGGGTCACACGCGGTTTGCGGTTGGCAGCCGAGCCGGAATTCTCGGTCGCATCACCCCAGGAATACCTGGCAAAAATTGAAGGTCAGGGTATTATCCTCGACCCGCAGGCGCGCGAAGCTGAAATCCGCAGGCAAGCTCAAGCGCTGGCAGCAGCAGTGGGGGGACGGATTCAGAACGATCCACACATCATCCTTGAGGTGACCCAAATGGTGGAAAGCCCACATGCGCTGCGCGGTGAATTTGACCGTGAATTTTTAGAAACCTTACCGCCCGAAGTTTTGACCACTGTGATGAAGAAGCATCAGCGGTATATCGTGGTGGAAGATGACCAGGGAGACCTGATGCCCTATTTTATTGCTGTCAGCAATGGCATTCAGGAGGACCCCGCTGTGGTTGCCGATGGCAATCAACAGGTGATCCTGGCGCGCTTTGTCGATGCCCAGTTTTTCATCCGAAAGGATCTTGAGCAACCGCTGGAATCCTTTGTAAAACGGTTGACCACCCTCACTTTCCAGGAGCAACTGGGTTCGTTTTACGATAAAACCCAGCGTTTGATCAAACTGGCGAATTTGGTGGGAGAGCGGCTTGGTCTGACCGAATTAGAAATGAAGACCACCCTGCGGGCAGCCTTGCTATCCAAAGCGGACCTGGCGACGGATATGGTGGTTGAGATGACCTCCCTGCAGGGCGTGATGGGCAGGTATTACGCGTTGCACAGCGATGAAAACCCGGCTGTGGCTGAGGCGATCTTTGAACACTACCTGCCCCGCTTTGACGATGATTTACAGCCCAAAACCATGCCGGGCCTGGTGATTGGATTGGCAGACCGGTTGGATACGCTGATGGGCTTGTTTGCGGTTAATCTACCACCCTCCGGGACGAAAGACCCCTTCGCTCAACGACGGGCAGCGCTGGGCATTTGTCAGAATTTGATCGCCTGGCAGTCCCCGTTTGACCTGCGCTGGGGGCTGGAAGCGGCAGCCAACGAGCTGCCGGTTCCCGTAGCTGAAGAGGATGTAGACGCCTGTTTGGATTTTGTCCAGCGGCGGTTGCAGGTGATGCTGCTGGAGATGGGTCACCCTCACGATGTGGTCGATGCGGTACTGGCGGAAAAGGGCACAGACCCCTACGCAACCCTGCAGGGCGTGAAGGAACTCAGCGTTTGGGTTACGCGCGAAGATTGGATGACCATCCTGCCGGCGTTCAGCCGCTGTGTGCGCATCATCCGCAGCCTTGATGAAACCTACCAGGTCGATCCATCTCGCTTTGAAACACAAGCTGAGCGCTCACTGTTTGCCGAGCTCAACCGGGCAGAAGCAAGCTTGCAGGGCTCCGATTCGGTGGATGCTTTCCTGGGTGCTATCACGGTTATGGTGCCTACCATCAACCGCTTCTTTGACGAAGTGCTGGTGATGGCGGAGGATGTGACCGTGCGTCAGAACCGATTGGCGCTGATGCAGCGCATTGCTGGTCTGGCTAAAGGCATCGCAAATCTCAGCTACCTGGAAGGGTTTTAAAGACAAGCAGGGTGATGCGATCAGCAGGCTGGTCGTGACTTGAAGGCGAAATCTGGCAAGAAGGGCGGATTAGCATTTCTCAGCCATCCTTTGTTGTGATGTTTTTCGCATAGTTTAATAAAGAACAAGCCCACGATCACCCTCCCTGATTCCTGCCCCCCATATCCCACCACCTGCAGAAAATAATTTATATTTTCGCTTTTCAACACTCTAACCGTATTTGGGCAGGACGTTGTATAATTCAATTGATAAGATTGGAGGCTTGTATGGAAATTAACTGGCACGGACATTCTTGCTTCAGAATCACTGAGCGCGGCATGGCATCGGTGGTAACAGACCCTTACGATCCGGCTGTTGTTGGGATTGACCCCGGTAAGTTGCGTGCAGATGTGGTGACCGTCAGTTGTGATCACCCAGCACATAATCACCTCAACGCAATCCGTGGCAAGGCTTTTGAAATCACCGGACCTGGTGAATATGAAATTGGCGGTGTGTTCATCACCGGCGTGCAGATCAATGGCAAAGGCAGGAAAACTGCGGCTGATGTCGTTCGTAATACGGTGTATGTGATCGATTATAACGGTCTGACCGTCGCCCATCTCGGTGAGTTGAACAGCGTGCCCAGCCAGACAGAGGTTGAAGGCTTGGGTGAGGTGAAAATTGCCCTGGTGCCGATTGGAGGGGGTGCCAGCCTGAATGCAGCTCAAGCTGCCGAGGTGATCCGATTGCTTGAACCGGGCATCGCGATCCCCATGCATTACGGGATGAGCAAATCCTTAATCAAACTGGATCCGCTTTCCAAATTCCTCAAGGAAATGGGTTTGACCTCTATCGAAACTGAAGAGTCGATTAAACTCCAGAGTAGCGCTTCCTTGCCAGAGGAAGTGCGGGTCGTGGTGCTTGATTTAAGCCTTTAATCAGGCAACCTATGCTTTAAAAGGAATGAACTATGAACGTCAAAGTCATCATGTCCTGGGATATCAAAGAAGGTCAGGAACAGGAGTATTTTGAGTTTGTTGTGCGCCATTTTATGCCTGGCGTCCAAAAAATGGGCATGGCGATCAGTGATGCGTGGGTGACCATCTACGGTGATCATCCTCAAATTTTGGTCAGTGCAGTGGTACCCGGATTGCAAAAAGCACAGCATATTATCCATTCTGAAGACTGGGAAAGATTGAATAATAATTTACTGGTTTTTGTCGAGAATTACCAGCTTAAAATGGCGCCTTTAGAAGGTGGATTTCAATTTTAATGGAGTTTGTGCAGCAGTTATTGGAATGGTATGGTAAAAACGCCAGGGAATTACCCTGGCGTTCTGATACATCTGCCTATAAGACCTGGATTTCTGAAATTATGCTGCAGCAAACCCAGGTTGAGATGGTGATCCCGTATTTTAACCGTTGGATGGACCAATTCCCGGATATCTACGCCCTGGCATCTGCTGATGAGCAGGCGGTATTGTCAGCCTGGGAAGGTTTGGGTTATTACAGCCGGGCGCGTAACCTGCACCGGGCTGCGCAATACGTCGTGCAGACCTTCGGTGGTCAGTTGCCCCGCAGCAGTGAGTTGCTAAAAAGCCTGCCCGGTATCGGGGATTACACGGCAGGCGCGATCGCTTCGATCGCCTTTGGAGAAGACGTGCCGGCTGTTGACGGCAATGTTCGGCGGGTGCTGGCGCGATATTTTGACGTCAGCCTGCCAGCACGCAGCCACGCCGGTGCGCAAGAACTCTGGCGGTTGGCTGAAGCGCATCTTCCACCGGGTAGGGCAGGCGACTACAACCAGGCGCTGATGGAGCTGGGTGCGTTGATTTGCCGTCCGAAAAACCCGCTTTGTAGCACTTGCCCAATTGCAGAAGGATGCCGGGCGTACCTTTTCGACCTGCAAGCGCTGCGACCGGTAACAACTCGGGGAAAGAAAACGCCGCATCTCACGGTGACAGCGGCTGTGATCCGGCGGGGTGACCAGGTTCTGCTTGCACAACGCCCTCCAGATGCTTTGCTCGGGAGTTTGTGGGAATTTCCAGGGGGCACCCTGGAAGAGAGCGATGCGGATTTATCCGCCTGCCTGCAGCGCGAAATCCAGGAGGAATTGGGTGTAGCAATTAACGTGGGGCAAGCCTTTGGACGCTATCGGCACGCTTATTCGCACTTCAAGATTACGTTGCATGCGTTTTTGTGCAGCCTGTCACCCGGTGTTGAGCCCCAGCCGTTGGAAGGCCAGAATCTGGCGTGGGTCAAAATCGAAACCCTGCCGGATTATCCCATGGGCAAGGTGGACCGGCAGATTGCCCGGCGATTGATCGGGGAGGACGATAATGAAGCGCTACCAGGATGAACGTGAACGTATGGTCACCCACCAGATCGCTAGACGGGGGATTAAAGATGAGCGGGTGTTGGAAGCCATGCGCACAGTGCCCAGGCATCTTTTTATCCCAGAGGATGCGCGCACCGTTGCCTATGCTGACAGCCCGGTACAGATTGGCAGCGGGCAAACTATTTCGCAGCCCTTTATTGTGGCTTTGATGACGGAACTCCTGGAAGTACGTGCCGAGCACCGCGTTCTGGACGTGGGCACGGGTTCGGGCTACCAGGCTGCCATCCTGGCGGAGCTGGCTGCCGAAGTGATCTCGATTGAGCGCCACCCTGAACTGGCGCAAAGAGCCAGGAAGACTCTGAAAAGCCTGGGGTATCAGCATATTAAGGTGGTTGTCGGCGATGGCAGCCTGGGCTATCAACCTGCTGCACCCTACGACCGTATCCTGGTGGCTGCAGCCGCGCCTGCGACACCGCAGGCGTTGTTAGACCAGTTAGCACCCGATGGGCGTTTGGTGCTCCCGGTGGGAGCCCGCTTTTCGCAGCATTTAGAGGTTTGGACGCGCAAAGATGATCAATTCATACACTCGGTAGACATCCCGGTGATATTTGTTCCGCTGATTGGCGAGGAGGGCTGGAGCGGCTAACCCGGCACAAATGATGTTTGAAATGTGTTCCTCCCGGGTTAAGGTTCGAACGCGTTGGGGATAAGGAAGAGAATCACCGCCAGGATGGTGAACCCGGCTCCGCCGATTAAGCCCACGGGTGTTGGTCCGAGGAGCGCGTTGGGTTCACCCTGAACAAACAGCAAACCGAGGGCAGCGATCCCATTCAACGCACCGTGACCAATGACCGCTGGCCAGATGCTGTCCGCTTTAATCGACGTCCACCCGAACACGATACCGGCAACGACACAGAACCAGGCCATCGCCAGAGGACCCAGGAAGGGCGCACCGAAGTAGTCTGAACCGTAGTTGTAACCCATCAGGATTAATGGCCAGTGCCACACTCCCCAAATGACACCAGTTATCAGGCTGGCTTTGCGTCCGCCCAGGGGCAGCAGTTTGGGCAGCAGATAACCACGCCATCCAAACTCTTCACCGAAGGATGGCAGTGCGTTCAACACCGGAGCAATCAGGGTGGCTTGCAAGGCTTGCATTGCAACCACGAACCATGGGCTAAAACTCTCAGCACCTGCTGCTTTCATTTCTGCCGTCAGCAAACTGAGGTTGGAATCATAGTTTCTTGAAAACAGTACAAAGAATACAACCATACCGATGATAGTTAAGAGACCTGGCAGCAACCATGCTGCCAAAAAATACAGCCAGCGCCCCTGGCTGAAATCTGGTTTGAGGTACAGATTTTGTTTGCTTTCTTTGGTGATGACACGCGTGATGATATTTGCCAGGGCAGGACCGAACATGTAAAATGTGGCCATCAGGAGCAGCGCCAGGCTGACAGGGATGTTCGCGATGTTCAGAAAGGGGCTGTCTTCTAATCCGCCGGTCAGGTAGATCACCAGGGCGGTTGCCCATGAGATTCCAAACGTGAGGGTTAAGAACAAGTAAACCCTGTTAAGTTCATTTTTTTGTATCATGTTTGTTACCTTATCCTGAGCCTGGGTTATTGAATGTATTTAACCAGACCTAATATCACCAATACGTCTTTTCCCGCCGAAAAATTCTTATTCATTGTACTTTAAAAATTCGAATACCAACGATAATGGCGATTTCTACCAGTTTCAGCGCCTGACCATCACGCTCAGAATATTTTCACATTCGCATTCTTTAGAGATCGAGCCTATATATTTAACAGATAAGCAATATATAAAATTAATGCCTTCCGGTGTATAATTGATGTAACAATAACCTCCAATGAATAATAGGAGCGAGAAATGAAACGCCGTTTACTGATTCTTTTGGGCGTAGTGGTGATTATGCCCATTCTATTAGCCTGTAATTTGTTGAATTCTTTCTTTAATGATAGCCAGGATTTGGAAAGCACCCGTGTAGCCCTGGCTATCCAACAGACCAGCATCGCCATTGAGCAAACGAGCAGGGCACAGGTTGAGCCGACGATCGCTGAACCAGAACCAGAACCGACCTCCATGCCCCACCCAACACTGACACAGCCGGCGATCGTTGAGCCGACAGCGCCGATCATTGAACAACCAGCTCCCACTGAGACCGTGACTGAAACTCCGAAAACCTTTGAAGAGTGGCTGAAGGATGTTCGCATTTTGTATTATGACGATATGTATGGCTCGGGGCAGCCGATGGTGATTCAAGATGCCCTCGATGGGTTGAGATTGACAAGAAACACGACCAATGTGAATGATGCCATGGGCAATTTACTCTCCAATTTGAATTCATCCACTGACTGGGATCTGGTCATTATTGGCGCTGAATCGCGGGATAACATTTCTGGTGAGTACTTTGATGCACTTGACGTTCAGCTTGACCGCGGCGCCAGCATCATCCTGGAGATCTGGTATATCGATGATGTGACTTATGGGCGCATCCAGCCGTTGTTGCAGCGCTGCGGAATTGCCTTCCAGGAAGATTGGCAACGGGATTATGACGACAACCTGAACCTGTATGTGGTGTACCTGCTTGACCCGGAACATCCGTTGTTTACTGAACCCAATACGATCAGCATGTTAACGCCTTATGGTGTGATCTGGTACGGTGACGCGGGCGATTTTTTGAAGGTCAAACCCGATTCCGAGGCGCGTTTGCTGGGTGGAATCCTGCCGAAAGATGCGTCAAAATTCGGTTTACTGGCGGAGTGCCTGGAGGGACGCATGATCTGGCAAACCTTTTCGACCCATGATTACAAAACCCAGGCTATGACCGATCTGTGGCAAAACTATATCATGCATACTTTGAAAGCGCGTTACAACGTTTTACAGGAGGAATAACTGCTTTTGCTTTCAACCAGGAAGCCCCCGGAAAGACCCGCCGGGGGCTCAATTTTTAACAGGCTATGCTTTGTTCGGTTTTCCCATACCTTGGAAATGCCGCAAAAATACCAGCGATTCAATTCACCTCACCTTCAGGGTTGGATCAGAGGTGGGATATCAAATATGCCCTTTACCGGTGTGTGTCACTGAATGCTTTGCGGTTTACGAGTCGAACATTCAGGGTTGTTCGCCGGCGAGCACATCTGCATTTCCGCCCAATTTTTCTTTCATCTTCTTTAATAAGGCCTCATCCGGAGTACTCTGAGTTTGGCTGTACATGAAAACAGAAAGCATCATTTCGCAATCAGCGACTTCTTTGCTGATATCCTCTTTTTTCACCCGGTCATTATTGCGGATCCAACCCTGCACACGCGAGACAATCTCATCGGCGTGAAAACCTTCTGCAGAGAAGGTCTTCAGCATTTCAATTTCTTCAGCCGTGAGCTCTTCTGCGTGATGCGCCAGGTAGGCTTCAGCCAGTTCGCCCACTTCAGACAGGAAAAACCATAAAGCATCCTTGGCACAGGGCCATTGCAGGCCACGTGCAGTATAGTAGTTCTTGATGGTTTGGATATCCATGAGCGCTCCTTCGTGCCGTATTGACTTCCAGTGGCTATTATACTCCTTGAGGATGACGGCGATGCAGGCTTGAAGTGGGTCAGTGAGGCTTGATAAAAGGCTCACAGCCATCGGTTTCAGCAATAAACGGTATAATAATGCCAAAATTTATGTAAAAATACAACCAGGATGTTTAAAGACAATTTTCAAAAAACAATCGTGTGGATAAAAAGCCTCTATCATCGCGTGGATGATTTCAGCGGTGGGGCATTAGGGGTTATCCGCACCACCGTGGAAAGGTTTGCTGAAGAACGCGGCTCTGAAACCGCTGCCAGCCTGGCTTACTTTGCGTTCTTTTCGATCTTTCCGATGCTGCTGGTGTTCATCGTGGTGGGCAGCTTTTTTGTGGATGCCGAGGTGGTTCAAATCCAGTTGTCAAACATTCTGGACGGCATCATCCCGGGAGCTGAAAACCTGGTGTTTCAAAACATCAACCATGTGCTCAGGTTGCGCGGCGCGGTTTCATTTGTGGCGCTATTGACGCTGGTTTGGTCTGCTACCAGCGTCTTCAACATCCTTGCCAGGAATATCAACCGTGCCTTTCCAGATGCACGCTTGCTGGATTTCTTTAAGGGTCGCTTGCGGGGATTATTGATCTTCTTTGGGATTGGCTTTCTGGTATTGCTGTCTCTGGCAACTTCGACGTTGATTGGTCTGATACCTGTAATTGAGATACCCATCAATGGTATTTATTTGCACGAAACCATCCTCTGGCAGATTGGCGGTTTTTTATTGCCAGTTTTCTTAAACTGGATGATGTTTTGGGGTCTGTATCAGTGGGTGCCCACCGTGCCGGTCAGCCGCAAGGCTTCGTTAATTGGGTCTCTCATCGCCGGCGTGGCCTGGGTGCTGCTCAATAACGGTTTCACCTGGTACCTGAGCAGCGGGCTCAGCCAGTATCAACTGGTTTACGGCTCCTTGGGGACGATTGTGGCTTTATTATTCTGGGTTTATCTGACCGGGATTATCGTGTTGATCGGCGCACATCTGACAGCAGCGATTCAAGCCTCGCGACGAAAATAAGACAATGATCAAGGAGCTGAATGCGTGCCCGGACGTCGCATGGAATCGGGGACAAGCAAAGATCATCGCTTATTAAAACATCAACAATCGGAAGGATTTTCATTATGAACAATTTTGAATATTTCAACCCCACCCGGATTGTTTTTGGTAAAGGTCAAATCTCGAGGTTGAGAGATCTGGTCCCACAAAGTGCATCGGTTTTAATGTGTTATGGGGGCGGATCTATCAAACACAATGGGGTATATGAGCAGGTCCTTACCGCGCTGGCAGGCTGGGAGTTAATCGAATTTAGTGGGATTGAACCCAACCCGGATTTCGATACCCTGATGCACGCGATTCGATTGGGCCGCGAAAAAGGGATAAATTTCGTCCTGGCGGTGGGTGGCGGCTCGGTGATCGACGGTGCGAAACTGATTGCAGCGGGAATTCCGTATCAACAGGGTGATGTTTGGGACATTGTGACCATGGATGCCAAGCTCAAACGGGGTGACGCGCTGCCCCTGGGGACGGTGTTAACCCTGCCAGCAACGGCTTCCGAAATGAATGGCACCTCTGTAATCTCGCGACGATCCACCCAGGAAAAACTGGGCTGGTTCAGCGAAGCTGTCTTTCCGGTGTTTTCAATTTTAGATCCAACCACCACCTTCACCCTGCCGATCAAGCAGGTGCGCAACGGGGTTGTGGACGCCTATATCCATGTGATCGAGCAGTATGCCACCTACCCGGTGAACGCCCTGTTGCAAGACCGGCAGGCGGAGGGCATTTTAATCACCCTCCAAACAGTGGGAGAAGATGCGCTTAAACAACCGCCGGACTACGATACGCGCGCAAATTTCATGTGGGCTGCAACCAGTGCTCTCAACAAGCTGATCAACAAGGGCGTACCGGAGGACTGGGCGACCCACAGGATTGGTCACGAGCTGACCGCGTTTTACGGTCTTGATCACGCTGAATCGCTGGCGGTGGTCCTGCCATATTTGCTATGGCACCAGCGTCAGCAAAAGGCAGACAAATTGGTGCAATATGCCCAACGGGTATGGGGACTGCACGGTGATGGCGAAGCGGTTATTCGGGCTGCTATTGATAAAATGACCCTGTTCTTCAACCGCCTGGGAATGCCCACTAAATTGACCGACTTCAACATCAACCCGGATGAGGCAGCCGAACGCGTGCGGGCACGTTTTGAATCTCGCCAGGTTTTACTGGGTGAGCTCAATCAAATCGATCCGGATATCGTTGCGGAAATATTGCGAATGAGCCAATAGAATTACGCTCAACCCGGGCTTTATTCAACGTTGATGGGTATTGTCTGGCCAGGTCTATAGTGTCTGAGATGAACACAGGTTTTAGCGTCTCTGGTTTAACAGTTGCGGCTTAAAAACCCCGTATGAAGCCAGTCCTTTGAATTATTTGGTATAATCCTATATCAGGTGAAGAGAAGGAATGAAATGTAATCCGTTAATGTTGCGTTTGCTTTGATAGCAGAAACAGGAGCTTTGTCTCGCTAAACGCATAAGACGTTTAGAATAAATGGCAAATACACAACAATCAAATTGATTGGAAAACAATGGAAAAGAAAAGCTTTTTTACCAGAACCTTTACCACACGCCGGGGGAGACGTTTAAAAGAACACCTGACCGCCTACATTTTTATTGCCCCTGCTTCCATCCTGATTTTTATTTTTGGCATTTTCCCGGTGTTTTTTGCCCTTTACGTGAGTTTGCATCGCTGGCGCATTGTCCGTGGTGATATGATCGGGTTGAAAAATTACGTGACGGCAATCGGCAACCTCTCGTATGTGGTGGCTTTTTTCTTAGGCTTGGGCGCCCTGGCAGGCGTCTATTTCATTGTTAAACACATTCTAAAAATGAAACGTGAGCAGGACGACCAGCCCTGGCCGGCGATTTTTCCGGGGCTGTCATTCGCGCTAATGGTGTTTGCATTTCTTAACTGGTTTTATCGTGCCTTGCCTGAAGTGCTGGATATCGCCTTTAAAGTGCGCGGTTTAGAGCGGAATGAAATCGTGTTCAGAGATTTCCTGCTTGAAGCATTACGGTCGGAAAATGTGCTGCCTGCCTGGCGGATATTGTTAATCACCTTCCTGGTGAGTGTGGTCGTTAGCTTGATCATCTTGCGTGTGTGGCGTAATCGCAGAAATATTGATTATCAAGCTTTCTTTTCACTGGGTTTTATCGCTCTCGGTATTAGCATTGGATTGCTGACTTTCACACTGAAGGAGGTCAGTGCAGCTTATGCCACCGCCCTTGAGGCTGGCACCGATCCGGGCATTTGGCCGCAGTTGATCTCGATCACCAGTGGTGTGATTTTGCTTATCGCGGGCTGGCTCTTCTGGCGCAGGGCTGAAAAACAGCATACGGACCGCAGTTTTTGGCTGCATGTACTGGCTGCCCTGATCTTACTGGTTGGTGGTTGGCTGCTGATTGGCGAGATCCCGATGACTCTTGCCAACGGGGATAAAAAGGTTTGGGACGGGCTGAAGGTAACAGCGTTCTTCTCGTTAGGAACTGTACCGCTGCAATTGATTATTTCGATCTTCCTCTCTGTATTGCTGTTTCAAAAATTGGTTGGTTCGAATATATTTCGAATTATTTACTTTATTCCTTATGTGACACCAGCGATTGCCAGCGCAGCGGTATTTCAGCAGATGTTTTCAAACCGGCACACTGCTCCGGTGAATATGCTCTTGAAGGCATTGGGGTTGCCGGCTCAGCAGTGGTTATTTGAACCGCGCGGGGTTTTTACCCTGATTGCCGACTACTTTGGTAAAACCATTCCTGCCTGGGCTGCCGGGCCCAGCCTGGCGATGAGTGTCATCATTTTGCATTCGATCTGGACTTTTGTCGGCTACAACACCGTCATCTATCTGGCGGGCTTGGGCAATATCCCTAAAGAGTTGAATGACTCGGCTGAAGTTGATGGCGCCAGCGGCTGGCAAGTCTTTCGCCACATCACCTTTCCGCTGCTCTCACCCACAACTTATTTCCTGTCTTTAATTGGTGTTATTGGCACATTCAAGGCGTTTAATACCATCTGGATTTTCAGAAGTAACCTGGCGCTGGGAACAACAGACACCTTCAGTTTGGTGATCTTTATTGAATTTTTTGAAAAAACCAGGTATGGTTATGCTTCAGCAATGGCGTTTGTCTTGTTTGGGATTATCTTAGCCTTAACCCTGGTCAATAATCGTATTCAAGGCTCACGGGTGTTTTATGGATAATAAGAAAATTAAAAAACATTCTTTCTCCGTTTCAACGCGCCGTAAGGTGATCACTTACATCATTTTATTAGCCGGTGCCTTCATCTCGTTGCTTCCGTTTATCTGGATGATTTCAACTTCTTTGATGACCCTGGGAGAAGCCCTGGGAACGGCTTTTTTCCCCTCTTCGTTAAAATTTGAAAACTACGTAATTGCCTGGCAGCGGGCGGAGTTCTCAAAGTACTTTGTCAACAGCCTGTTAATTACCATAATCACCCTATCAGGTGAAATTACGTTCAGCATTTTTGCCGCCTATGCCTTTGCCCGCATAGAATTTCCGGGGCGAGACCTGATCTTCGGCGTTATGTTGAGCACGATCATGATCCCGGCGATGGTGTTGATCATCCCGAATTTCCTCACGGTAACCTGGTTGGGACGCATCGGTCCGATCCCGTGGATTAACAACTGGCCTGCACTGACGATCCCGTTTATGGGCAGTATTTTCTCGATCTTTTTACTCAAGCAATTCTTTGCGCAGGTACCCAATGAGCTATTTGACGCCGCACAAATCGACGGGGCTGGACATTTGCGCTTTCTGGTCCAGGTGGTGCTGCCTTTGTCTAAAGCTCCATTGATGGTTATTTTGGTTTTATCCTTTATCGGAACCTGGAACTCACTGGCATGGCCGATGTTGGTGACGAACACACCGGATTGGCGACCAATTTCCGTGGGCCTGATGAACTTTGTGGATGAAGCCGGGCAACTGATCAATCTAACGATGGCCGGCGCTTTTATCACCATCATCCCAATCCTGATCATTTATTTCTTTACCCAACGGCAATTCACAGAAAGCATTGCCCGCTCAGGATTGAAGGGGTAACCGTCACCAATTTTGAAAGGAGGTTGATAGGCCTGATATAAAACAAACACAATATTCGTTTTTCGTCAAGACAAATAATGACTTAGAGGAGTTGAAAATTTCATGAAAAAGTTAAGCGTTTTACTATCAATTTTGATATTGTTTTCCCTGGTACTGGCAGCGTGTGCCAAAACTACAACACCGCCAGCCGAAGAACCCGTGGTTGAGAAACCCGTGGAAGAGCCCGTGGTTGAAGAACCCGTGGTTGAAGAACCTGTGGTTGAAGAACCTGTGGTTGAAGAACCCGTGGTTGAAGAACCTGTGGTTGAAGAAGCGCCTCCCTTTGAAGGTGTGACGATTCAATTCTGGCACGTTTATTCTGATGCGCCTGGTGATGCTTTGCAGGCCCTGGTGGATGAATTCAATGCAGGCAATCCCTATGGTATCGTCGTAGATTCCCTCGATCAGGGTAGCTACAGTGATATTGAAGATAAGGTCAATGCCGGTATTCAATCTGGTGATTTGCCAGATGTGGTGATGGCTTATACCAATGCCCTGGCGGACTGGTATTCTGTTGGATTTGTTGCAGATTTGAATCCCTATATTGATGATGCAGAATACGGGTTAACCGCAGAACAACAGGCAGACCTGTACCCCCACTTGAGAGAAGCTGGAAGCACACCCGATGGCGCCTGGATTGCTTACCCGATGACCCAGTCTGCCAATGTGCTGGTGTACAACTTCACCTGGGCAGAGGAATTAGGTTTTTCTGAACCTCCCACCACTTCCGCGGAGCTGAAGGATCTGGTTTGCGCAGCAGCCGCTGATAATGCTGCCATTGGCGGCGATTTTGCCGGTACGGGCGGCATTGTGTATTTCCCCAACACCACCAACTGGCTGCACATGTTGTATGCGTTTGGCGGCAAGGAACTCAATGCTGCTGGCGATGCCTATGACTTCAACACCCAGGAAGCAATCGATGTCTCCATGTATCTTTTGGACCTGAAAAAAGAGGGCTGTGCCTGGCAGACGGAAAGCTACCCCAATCCTGAACAGGGTCAACGCAGGGCTATCATCACCATGAGCTCTACCGCTGGTGCGCCTTATTACGAGGCTGCTTTCGAAGAAGCCAACAATGATGATATCTGGGGTTGGATCGCTGCCCCGGGCCCGGATGGAACCCTGGCTGTAAATGCTTTTCAGCAGATGCTGGGTGTCATTCCGAGCACACAGCAGCGAGAAATGGCTTCGTGGCTGTTCGTCAAATGGCTAACCTCCCCTGAAATCCAGGCACGCTGGATCCCGGCCAGCGGCTATTACGGCACCCAGTACTCCACCGAAGCCCTGTTGGCGGATTATGCCCAGGCAAATCCCGTATGGGAATCCGGTGTGAGACTGGCCGCCATTGGCCCATCAGAACCACAGACGTTCCCCGCCTGGTCTTCAGTGCGACGGGCAATCAACAATTTTGCTGCGGAACTTTACAACGCCACATCCCAGGCTGAGGTTGAAGAAATCCTGGCCAGGTTGACGGAAACCGCCAATGACCTGGTTAAAGAAGTATCTCAGTAGTTTTAACGGGATTTAATTACAGAATCCAATTAACGACCTGCCCCCAGGCGAGTGTGCCTGGGGGTTTGTCTTTAACCCATACTCGTAACACTTTCTGCAGATTTGGGTTGCCGGGTTCGATAATGACCTTCAAATTGGCAGGCGGAAGAGCGGTCAATCCTATTGTGTAATCCGCCGATCCACGCTGCTCAAACTCCATGATGCATGATGCCAGGTTGAAATTGAACAATGGTCAATTCACCATGGTTAGAGTAATCTAGCCAACGTCCATCGCGCCCAGCCTCAAAATTTCCATTCCGGTGAGGATCGGTTTAACCACCACCGCTGATGAGCAATGGCACGAAGAGCTCAAACCTTGTCAAAGTGCCAAGCCGCCCAATGGCAAAACTTGAGTAATCGGAACATCCCGCCGCATTGCAGGCTTTAACCCAGTAATAATAGGTTTTACCCGGCATTGCTGTGATGTCATCAAAGGGACTGGCAGGATGGTTGTTAGCCAGCACGATTTCACCCGTGTGGGTAATACTGGTGTTTCTAAACACCTTATAATTGTCGGCGCCAGTGCTCGCGTTCCAGGTGACTTGAACCTTGTCCGGATACGTCCCATCGCTGGCGGCTACTCCGCCGGGCGGTGCAGGAATGAAGGGCGCACGATACCCTGTATCAACAGTTGAATAATCGGAACATCCCGCCGCATTGCAGGCTTTAACCCAGTAATAATAGATTTTACCCGGCTCGGCTGTGATGTCATCAAAGGGGCTGGCAGGGTGCATGTCAGTCAGTACGATTTCACCCGTGTGGGTATTGCTGGTGTTTCTAAATACCATATAATTGTCGGCGCCAGTGTTCGCGCTCCAGGTGACTTGAACCTTGTCCGTATATGTCCCATCGCTGGCGACTACTCCATCGGGCGGAGCAGGAATGAGGGGCCCACGATGCCCTGTATCAACAATTGAGTAATCGGAACATCCCGCCGGATTACAGGCTTTAACCCAGTAATAATAGGGTATCCCCGGCTCTGCTGTGAGGTCGTCAAAGGGGCTGGCAGGATGGATATCAGTCAGCACGATTTCACCCGTGTGGGTATCGCTGGTGTTTCTAAACACCATATAATAGTGGGCGCCAGCGCTCGCGTTCCAGGTGATTTGAACCATATCCGGATATGTCCCATCGCTGGCGGCTACTCCATCGGGCGGAGCAGGAATAAAGACCGCACGATACCCTGTATCAACAATTGAGTAATCGGAACATCCCGCCGGATTACAGGCTTTAACCCAGTAATAATAGGGTATCCCCGGCGCTGCTGTGGTGTCATCAAAGGGACTGGCAGGATGGTTGCCGGTCAGCATGATTTCACCCATGTGGGTATTGCTGGTGTTTTTAAACACCTGATAAATATCCGCACCAGTGCTCGCGTTCCAGGTGACCTGAACTTTGTCTGTATATGTCCCATCGCTGGCGGCGACTCCGCTGGGCGGTGCAGGAATGGGGGCTGCAATATACCCTACATCACCAATTGAGTAACCGGAACATCCCGCCGCATTGCAGGCTTTAACCCAGTAATAATAGGTTTTTCCAGGCGTTGCTGTGGTGTCATCAAAGGGGCTGGCAAAATGGTTGCTGGTCAGCACGACTTCATCCGTGTGGGTATTGCTGGTGTTTCTAAACACCATATAATTGTTGGCGCCAGTGCTCGCGTTCCAGGTGACTCGAACCTTGTCCGTATATGTTCCATCGCTGGCGGCGACTCCAGTTGGAACGGCAGGTGTAGCCGCCGGATGGACCACACTGACGGCCTGCATGGCCATCCCTTGGTAACTGCCGCCCCAGGTCATGGTATAGGTATGACTCGGGTCAGAATCCCAGGTGTCACGAATGTAGATTGTGGTACCATCATAACCGTAACCGACGATCGTATGCCCCTTAAGGTTGATCATCACGGGGTGCCCGGCGTCAATCTCGGCTTTGAAATTGTCAAGTGAAAATCCGCCTTCGTAATTTGTTCTTTGATAGTAACAATCCGTGACGGCATAGCCGCGCGCTTCATAGAAAAGTTTCCTGCCGTAGGTGCCATCAACATCGGAAACCATCCTTCCACCACCGGCTGACATTGATTCCATGGCGGTGCAGGTTAACTTTGCAGCGCTTTCGTTATAATAAAACGATGTTGCGCCGTCTGTGTTCCCATAAGCTGATTGGCTGGTCTTCATGAAGTCACCAATGGCGGCGCCCCAGGTGTGCTGAGGCCAGCCGTTCGTGATGTAGGGGTCATCCGCTGTGCTTCCATAACGAACCCAATAATTATCAATTGAGCCGCGGCCAGAGCGTCCGTCCAACCCATCTTTTGATGCAACCAGCGGGTTATTGGGATAGGTAGCATAACCATCGGACCAGGTTCCCCAGGAGGTGTCTGTAATTGGCATCACACTGCCGTTCGTTGGACCGGTGTAGATGTCGGGATATCCGTTCTGGTCGTAATAGGCAGCGATCATCGCACCTGACACCGCAGAACAGCCAAACACCCAGTTGTATGATGGGAAATTGGAGATGACCCCCCGGCTGGAAAGGGGTTGGATGGATGCCTCTCGTTCGGCTTCATAACCAGCGGGGGGCTGAGAAGGGCCACTGATAATGCCTTTTGAAAGAGTGGTGCCATCAGCCAGCGTAATATGTTCAATCGTAAAGTAAGGATTGACCTCTTCAATGGATGTGATCACAGCGCCATCGGGCAGGGTGTTCAATCCTTCACCCGGGACATCCATTTGCGGCAGTGTTTCGGCTTGCGCGAATAAAAATTGATGAGGAACGCTTAGAGAGAGGATAATAAAAAATAAAATCAGAGAAAAGAGTGTTTTCTTCATAAAATGAGAGTTTTTGGCATTTGATAGCTAAATGTTGAAAAGAAAAAATTAAAACTCGAAAACATTATAATTGAGAATTGATTTCTATGTCAATCGGTTTATCGAATATTTCGTAAAACGAATATTGTAAAACCCTCAGCTATGGAAACTCTGCAATGATCATTTATAAAAATAGATTATTAACAAAGACCTGAATGTGGGCGATACTTTGCAAAGCAATCCCAGACCCCCGGCGTTGATATCGATCTTTCACCCGGTACCCGCCAGTTGCAAGCCAATCCAGACTCGCAGAATTACACTTCCACCTGATGGATGCGTTTGTTCAACCAGGTCACAGCCTCGGGCTGATAATGCCGGGCGATCAACATCGAACAATCCACCGTTTCGATCAGGATGTCATTTAGCAAGCCAAACAAGCTGCGATGCGAGAAGACATCCCCACCTGCGCCGATGATCAGCAGGTCATAATGCCCGACCTGCACGGTCTGCTGGATGCCCTCGCTGACGGATGGCGCCGGTCTGACGCTGATTTCCATCCAATCGGGAACCGCACCCAGGCTGTTTTCAACAATTTCCTGGAGATACAGGTCAGCGTCTTCCATCTTTTCTTCATCTAAACCCTCTGGTGTCAGGTGCAGGGCAGTCACCTTAATCTCTTGTTCATAAGCCAGGGACGCGGCCAGGTTCAGGCATAACCGGGTATTTGGACCGCCGGAGATTGGCACAAGAACCTTTTGGATTGTCTCAATCCCCCGATTGCGCAGCACAAGCACGTCCTTGCGAGCATTGACCATCACTTCCTTGATGATGTTGTGAGGAATTCTGAGTTTTTCGTCTTCGGAGGGCCAACCCAAGATCACCATTTTTACCGGATTGGGCGATTTCAGCTCCCTGTAAATTGCAGATTCAACATTGTTGGCTGCTTTAATTTTGGCAGAAAATGCCACATTGCGCTGCTGGGCAATCGGCGCGGTTAAGTTTAATAGCCTGTCTCGCGCGGCTTTTCCCTGCTGGATCAACTTGTTGATTTCATCCTCAGAGCCGGTCGTGGGCACCTTAATCACCGACATTAAACTGATCGTCGTGTCCTCCTGGTGTTCAGCCAGCCTGGAGGCCAGCTCCACCAGTCCCACGGCTGTGGCAGGGTTGATGGCGGAAATCAACAGCCGTCCGCCGCCCAGTTCTTGTTCAACTCGCGCCTGGATGAGCGCCTTATGACGAAAGGTGCGCGAAACATAAAAAACGACTGCCAAGAACAGGATCAATAAACCTAAAAACAATAATGCGCGTGGGTTGGCAAAAGCGATGATCAGCACGCCGCTTAAGGCTGCCAGGATCGGCGTGAGTGGGAATAAAGGCGCCTTGAACGGTCGATCGATGCTTGGATATTTTTTGCGCAGCACAATCATCGAAAGGGAAGCCCAGAAGAGGACAAACATGTAACCCGCACTGGAGATGAAGCTGAGGAAGTCAACCAGTCCGATAGCAGCCACGAAGCCGCTGATCACCAGCACCATCAAAACCGAAACATAGGGCGTACGCCAGCGGCTCAGACGTGAAAGGATGCGCGGCCAAACCTGGTCACGGCTGAGGGTGAAGGTTTCCCGCGTCGCCGAAAGCATGGCTGAATTGACCGAGGTCAGGGTAGCGACAATCCCGGCGGCTGCCATGATGGTCACGCCAATACCGGGCCAAAATATGCCCACAGCATCGGTCAGGGCGGTTTCCGACCCTGCCAGGACCTCATACGGGATCACGCCGATGGTCACAAAAGATACCAGGGTGTAGACCAGGGTGGTGATCCCCAGGCTGATCAGGATGCCCGCAGGGATGTTACGTGAGGGTTCGCGAATCTCTTCAGCGTCGTCGGCGATAACTTCGAAGCCGACATACGCATTGTAAATCAGGGCGACCGTGGTCAGCATGCGGCCCAGGTTTGCCCAAACGGATTGGTTTTCAAGCAGCTCCCGCCCTGATTGAAAGGTCTGCCAGTTAAAGCCTTCAGGGCGGGTTAAGCCCAGGACCACATACACCCCGAACACAATCAACAGGAAGGCGCCCAGAACAATTTGCAGGTTGCCGACTGAGTTAATTCCACGAATGTGCATCGCCCCAACCGCGACGATGACAAGTAAGGCCACCGGGATGATCGGCAAAAACGGGAAGAAGACCTTTAACGAATAGGCAAAGCCGACCGCAGAAAGGGCCGCATAGAAGGTGCTGGAAAGGGCATCCAGCGAGCCGACCAGGAACATAACCAGGTTGTTGCCAAAGCCCTCCTTGACATAAGTCATCGCCCCGCCGGTGAACGGGTAGGTGGTGGCCAGCTCGCAGTAGTTGAGAGCGATGCTGAGGGTCAGCACCCCACCGATGATGATCGCCAGGACCGCGTCGGGCCCGGCAATGCCGGCTGCATGCCCGGTGAGAACAAAGATCTCGGCAGAAATCGTGCCGGCAGTTCCCAGCATGATTACCTGTAGCAGGGTGAGTTGACGGCGGAGTTTTCGTTTTGTCATGGGAGGATAGGGATTGGTGGAAAAGGAATCAGGAATCAGGAATTTGTGGGTGGACCAATGCGGTTAGAGTGCCCTCCGAGAGGGTTCATTCATTTAACCTATAATATTACTACTTAATTCGAATTTCGGTAGTGTCAAGAATCACTCGGGAAATTCTCATTCCTCTCGCAACGACTTCCCGGTTCCTAATTGTCGAATACCTGTTTCCTGGTTCTTAGAGCGCTACGCCCTACACAATTTTTTCAGTCCGTCCAGCCAGGTTGCGCAATTGCTCCAACTGCCCGAGATGATAGCTGTGATGATAAAAGAAGAAAAAGACCACATACCCGCGGCGGTTCTTTCCTTGAAAGAATTCGATCTCATCGTCAAATTCTGCATCTGCTATATTCGCCAGCCGCTCGGTGACGAGCGTGTTTAAGCGAAGGTAGGTATCGACCAGCAGGTTCAGCTCCAGCACGCCAGGGCCATCTCCCAGAACGGGCTGTGATCCATACCCGTAGTGCTCCAAGTTGGGCAGGTCTGCCGGCGGTTCTGCGCCCAGGAATTGAAGGATGTCGGCAAGGTTCACCACCAGGTGGCCCATGACCCAGTTCAGACAGTTACCGCCGGGCTGCGGTTGCAGCAGGCTGTCCGCATGGCTGAGTCCGTCCACCTGTTTGAGCATTAAATCCTGCTCCTCAAACAGCAATTTGGCTAAATCATTTTTGTTGATCACAGTTCCTCCAATGAATTTTAATATTCTTCATGTACAATACGCGCGTCGTTTCGCTCGTTTTTTGTCAACAATCACGTTCCATCGACCCTGTTTACAATATGATCGCGTTACCGTGAATATTCACAATCAACACGGCTTTTGCTCACATTGCAGGGTCAAAATATATCGGGTTAGAAATCAGCGCAGGCAGCGGCGGAACGCCGGGCAGGAAGGTGCGCCAGATCTCCACGCGCATGAAACCTGGCGCTGCCACCGGCAGCTCACAGCGGTATTCGCCATCCATCGGCGCGGTGAAGAAATCGACAATATCGTCGGGTGTGATCAGCTTGAGAATGTCGCCCTTGTGCAAATCTCCAAAATCCAGGTTCACAACCTGACCGCCTGTGAAGGTCAGACTCTCACCCATGCGCGCATCCCCGCACCGCATGTCCAGGGTCGGCCCCTCAGGTGAGAAGGTGATAAAACCGCAGCCACTGCGGACCGCTGCCAGGATATCCGAGGCTGCATTGGATTGAGCATAGACGCACATCGTCGGTCCGCCCAGGATCTGGAACAAGCGATCGCGATGATAGTCGCTGCCGCCGCAAATGGGCACCTTCTTCCCTTCAGCCAGCAATCCCTGCCACAAAGCAAGCGAGCGCAGGTTAGACTCCCGCATCGGGCCGTTCCATATTTCAAGCACGTCAAAGGGCAGCGCGTCCAGCTCAAACGCCCACGGGCACGATTCTTCAAAAGGGTGGTTGAGGGTGATCAACGCGCCGCGCTCACGAGCCGTCGCGAAGATTTTGCGGGCTTCTGCCAGGTTATTGGTGAAATAAGGCCCGTCATAGGGCTGGTCCACACCGATAAAATTGGCGTGCCCCAGGTAATGTGACCATTCCACCCCGGGGATCATTGTCAATCCAGCAATATCAGGCAAGGCATCCTTGCTGACCATCTGGTTGTGATCAGTTACAGCCACGAAGTTGAGATCGTGGCGCAGGGCATGGCTGCCCAGCTCTTCCAGGGTCAAAACACCATCCGATGCCAGGGTGTGCGTATGCAGATCACCCTTCAACAGGCGCATGGCTTTTGGAATAAATTCAAGTTCGTAAGTCACCTGCACGCCCTGTGGCGCCACCCGGTAGGCACCAATCAAAATCTGCCAGGTCCCAGGCGTCAGAGACATCGCCCGATACCCAGGGGTAGCGTGGGACTCGCTGATCGAGATTTCGGTTTTATCCGAACCCGATGCGCCCGCCTGGCTTCCATCAGGCGCAATGATTCCCAGGTCAATAACATTGATCTGCTCTCGCCCCGTGAACAACCCAGCCCTGGTTTTCGTCTCGGGGTGGGAATGACGGGCATAACGATAACGAAGGTTCAACGCAGCGGTATGCGGCGGGACCTCAAATGGCAGGGTGATATAGTCACCCTGCCGTTCAGCTTCAATGAAAATCTCGATGGTGACCGAATTAAGATCGTATTTTTGATTGATTTTTCCTGTCATCATCCGTCCAAATAATGATCTAAACCTGAGGTGTTATCTTCAGAAATACGGGGTTTACGGTCTTTAAAATCAATAAAGAAAGAAAACAGCAGGCTGATCAGCATCAGCACAAAGGGGAACACCGTCAGCAAAAAGCGGGAGGCATTACCGGGTTGGGGACCGGGATTATCGCCGCTTTCGAAGCCAAAGAAGATAAAGATCAGGTAAAAGGCTGCGCTGGTGAACAGGCCGCTCAGGCGGTTCATGAACCCGAGTGCACTGGAGATGAACCCTTCACGGCGCAGGTTGTATTTTTCGGTGTCTTCATCCATCACCCGGGCGGCGATCAGATCCATGGTGGTAATCACGCCGGCAAAACCAAAGCCGACGAATGCCGCGCTGATGATGGCAGTGATCAGCGAGTTGGCGAAAAACAGGGGGACATAAGCCAGCGCCAGGGTGCCCAGGGCAACGCGCCAGACCCACATCAGGTCATGTTTTCGCACAAATCTTGCCCAAATAGCGACGCTGGCAATGGCGATCAACAACACCGAGGCAAACAGGATGGTAGCTTGCGCATCGGGAATTTGCAGACGGTATTTCACAAAGAAGGGTAACGATGCCAGCACCAGGGACATGGCGGCGCTGTAAAACGCATTGGCAAACCCTGCAATCCAGAATTTGCGGTTGATGAACAGGCTTTTTAAGCTGTGCCACAATTGGGGTTTCTCTTCTTCCTCCGTAACTTCCTTTTCCTTGCTGGTCAGCGACATGTAAAGGATCACCGCCCCGCCCAGGATGCTATAGACGATCGAAGTCCAGCCGTAACCGATCCAACCGGTCACCATGGGCGTCAGCGCAATGCTGATGATCATCGCCACCAGTTGAAAAGCCTGGCGCATGGCATTCGTTTTAGCCCGGCTGGCATCATCCGGGAAGATCTCCGGGAAAAGCGCGCCATAATTGGCGTTGATGACCGAATCGAGGGTGCCGGTGAAGATGTAGAACAACATCGCGTACGCAAACAGGGCTTCCCCGCTGTGAAAAGCCGGCGGATTATAAAAGGCAATTAATCCTAACACCAACATGGGTGTGCCGATCACCAGCCAGGGGCGTCGACGGCCCCATTTTGAGCGGGTGCGATCCGACAAAAAGCCATAAACCGGGTTGTCGATAGCGTCAATAAAAGTGTAAATGAATAAAACTAAAGCCCATTGGGTGGTTTTTAAGCCCAACTGGTCTACATAATAAATAGCTGCGTAGGTTTTGAGCATATTGATCGGTATGGACGTGCCAAACATACCGATGGCATAATTGAATGATTTCCAGCGTTCGGTTTTCATGAGGTAGCCTCCTTTGGCTTGAGGGATTAAAGAATGGGTCTCACCATCAATTATATATGCAATGACGGTTTTTTTATTTTAATCAACAATGCATTTTTTATATTAATTCTGCCCGCTGATTAAACCCATGCCAGCCTGGCAATAAAATGTCGCAGCAGTTCCGGCGCCCAGGTGATCTCCAGTCCGCGCAGATCTGCAGCATTTTTTACCACTTCGCGGGCGACCTCGCCCACGTAGTCCAGGTGGCTGCGGGTATACACCCGGCGCGGGATGGCAAACCGCACCATCTCGTTGGGCGCAGGGATCACCTCGCCGGTGAGCGGATCGGGGTGCGAAAACATCAGGCTGCCGATCTCCACCGTACGTACGCCCCCCTCGATGTAGAGCTGATTTGCCAGGGCAACACCGGGGAATTGAGCGGGCGGGATGTGAGGCAGGGTGTGGGCGGCGTCCACGTAGACCGCATGACCGCCGGTAGGCTGGTAAACCTGCAGCCCGGCAGACTGGAGCACCTCACCCAGGTAGCGGGTGTGTCGCTCTCGGTAGTCGAGGTAATCCTCACTGATGCCCTCATGCAACCCGACCGCAATCGCTTCCAGGTCACGCCCTGTCAGGCCGCCGTAGGTGATAAAGCCCTCCTGGATGATCAAATGTTGAGCCAATTTCTGCTTCAGGTCTTCATCACGGCAGGCAATAAATCCGCCCATATTCACGATAGCATCTTTTTTGGCGCTCATCGTACAGCCATCAGCATAAGAAAACATCTCCAATGCTATTTCAGCCACAGGACGATCGGCATAACCGGGCTCGCGCTGCTTGATGAACCAGGCGTTCTCACTGAAACGGCAGGCGTCCAAGAAGAAAGGGATCCCATAGCGACGGTAGAGCTCGGAAGTGGCTTTTATATTTGCCATTGACACGGGCTGACCGGCGGCGGAGTTATTGGTGACCGTCAGCATGCCAATCGGGATGTTTTCAACGCCCGTTTGGTCAATAAAGCGCTCTAATTTGCCCAGATCCATATTCCCTTTGAAGGGTAGGAGGCTGTGAGGGTCGGATGCTTCATCCACCGCCAGGTCGACCGGGTTGGCATTCAATGCCAGCAGGTTCGCTTGGGTGGTGTCAAAGTGGCGATTGTTGGGCACCGACTGACCGGGTTTTACCAGGGTTTTGAAGAGAATGCCCTCAGCGCCGCGTCCCTGATGCGTGGGAAGCACGCAGGGAAAGCCGAGCACTTCCCGGACGGCAGCTTCGAAATGGGTGAAGCTGCGTGCGCCGCCATAGGCTTCATCGCCAACCATCATCGCCGACCACTGCCGGTCGCTCATGGCGTTGGTGCCGGAATCGGAAAGAAAGTCGATAAACACATCCTCGGCGGGCACCCCGAAGAGGTTGTTATAGGCAAAAGCCAGGATGCTTTCGCGCTCAGGGCGGGTGGTGTGTTTGATCGGTTCAACAACTTTGATGCGAAAGGGCTCAACAAAGGGGATCGACATAAAAAACCTCCTGAAGTGGATCGGAGCCTATTGGCCCGATGCCGTAGTGGATGCAGGTTGGCTACTGCTCTTATTATAATGGCTCTCCACAGCGGGAGAGCAGGTTTAATTGCGCAATATTGGGTATCAGTGATTTGGAAAATAAAGGCTTTGGAAGCAGGAATAAGGACATCGTTGTTTATGGCGTTTGTTACGAAGGCTGCACCATTTGTGATATACAATGATTCCCCTATTCAGCAAACATCGGTTAGGAGAATTTAATTGTCTTTCGTTTTCTTAAGTTCACTTTCTAAAAACGCCAATGTTTCTGAAATTAATACCTTGCGAATTTTTTGAAACTGTCGATTGGGAAGTAATGAATTTAAATCTTCGTTTATGATGGTTTGGTTGACATGTTTATTAATGAAAAAAATCAATTGCTGGAAAAAATCATGCATTTCCAGGTTTGTCCGCTCGTGAATTACGTCTGGTAGATAGCGAAAACCGCGCAAGAAGAAATGATGAATATCATAAACGTCGCGGCCGGCAATGGTCTGATGCCGGGCATAGCGATCCATAAGGGCGACGAGCTTATTGGCAAACATCGTTTCGATGGTCTGACAATTGATTACACGATCGATTTCATGGAAAAAGGCAGCCTGGTACTGATTGGTCGATATGCGCTCAGTAGAGGCCGAGACTTTGAGCGTATTTCTTTTTCCAGGCTCATTGGGGTACTTCAATTGAAAGAATAAGATAGTTTCGAAGGCAGCTTTCACTTCAAACCCAAGGGTGTGAAATGCTTGTAGAAAATTATCGCGCAAGGTTTTTTCATGTGTGCCTTCAAGGACATCAAAATCCAGGTCAATTGAAAAACGATCAAGATATCCGAGCATAGCAGCACAAGAACCGCCTTTAAACGCCAGGGATTGGCTCAAAACGGGTTGGTCAACAATTTCAATCAGCAAGCGATTCATATAAGACTTATGAATAATATCCTCTGGTCGCAGATCAACCATGGCCATAGCCAATCTCCTTCTGTAATGAACGCACCAGGTCAAAATTAATTAATTCCGGAACATCAAAATGATAGCGTGGGTTGTAATACAGCAGGTCTGCAACGGCTCTTTCTGGTGTTGCGACAAAACCGTGTGGGTGCCTGTCAATACCTGACGGGTTGAACAGGTAATCGTCCTTCATTTGACGATATCTGAAAGACCGTGTACCGACCTGGACACGTTTGGATTGATCCGAAATAAACGTGTGATCATAAACAACCTGTGTAATAACCCCGGCTTGCACCAAGATTGACTCGGTCGAGAGATAAGTAAAACGATGAATGATAGCTGATCCCAGTTCAATATGATCTAGATCTGAGATGGGCACAGTTGCATAAAGGCCTTTGTAAACAGGGAAAAGAATGCCGCGTGCAATATAGCGGGAGATGGTCACGTGCAAGTGATGACGATCTTTGATGTCCCACAGGACAGCCAGGTCATTTGTGTGAAAAATTCTCCGGTTTAATCGATTAAGTTGTGTTATCCTATACATTAATGTATAGTATAATACAATCCGATTAATTTGTCAATAAAATTTTTTTCGAAGCGAATAATGACGCAAGGTCTCGCCCCCGGGCGAAGATCTCGCTGTGGTGAAAGGTGCGCACGCCAAAGTAGTGCAGCCCCGCAATCAGACCCCACAACACCAGGATGATCCAGACAGCATTGGGGAAAAAGACGCGACCCATTGTCGACCAGGTAGCGGTGTTCGCCGTCAGTGCATAAAGCAGGAAGCCCAACCCTCTCCTGCAAAGATTTCGAGGTCCAGATGATTCACAGCCACCAGCTCGCCAGAACAACGAGTCAAGCCTTCAACTTTAATCATCGGCGAACCATTCATCTTTTTATTTCAGGCAGTTTAACAGGGACACACCGGATCAATAAGCGCTGATCTATACCTCATCTTCTGGCTCGCTGGCATTCGTTTCAGCCTGTAACCCGCGTAATGTCCGCCGAACGACGAAATACACTATCACCAACGCAATGGGTGCACTGCCAACCAGTAAAATCAGGGTCCAGCGCGGGAATGTTTCCAGCCTAAAATCCAACCATATCCCTGCCAGGATGGCAATGGTTGCCATAGCAAAAGCCAGGCATCCCGATTGAAGCGGGACCAATGTCGCCCTGATGAGGTTGCGCCGCAGCGCTGTTTTTAGCTCAAGATGATTATTTTCATTCATAGGTTTACCCTAGTTAAATGACGCTCATAGCTTACTACGCCGGCAAAGCTTGATCAACACCCATCTTCAAAAAAGCTTCACGCCAACTTCAATGCCTCGCCCCAACACAAACACCGCACCCCACAGCACCAGGTTGACCACCCCCAGCCAGGTCACCATCGCGGACGACAAGCCCCACAACTCGATGACCTGGACATCCAGGTCGACCACCGCCACAGGGACTGAGACCAGCGCATTTTCTGTTGGCACAAAAAAGGCAAATGACACATACAGTTTACCCGAAAATTCCCCGCGCTGATCCCCGGAGACTCGCCAATAGAGGGTCAGCGTCTGACCATCCCCCAACGCAGACTGGGTTTCGCCAGATGGGTCAACCTGCAGCATGAAAAACACGGGCTCAGCCAGCACGATCTGGGTCGCGTCTGCGTCTGCCGTGGACGCACCGTCCACGTCGGTCAGACGCAGTTCCAGAATGCCGGATTCGCCGCGGCGCACCCGGCGTGGCCAGGAAACGTTAAGCGAATACTCCGAAAGGCTGATAAACTCGTCCTCCCCCGGGGCGGCAGCCAGACCGCCGGCAGGAACGTTGAGTTGGACCCCGTCTATTGGTGTCGGCCAGTGCGCCCAACCCAGACTGAACAGCCCGATCCCCAAAAATACCAGGCTGAGCACGTATAAAAACTGCACCAGGCGCTGTTTTTTGTTCCCTGTGTGGTTTCTCATCCCAACCATACCTGATAAAGCCTGCCGATGATCATAACTCCATCAATCAACACAGCAGCAGCTGCTGTGCCCAACCAGCACAGACCTGCAGACAGGCGAAAGGGCAGCAGCATTAATACAATCAGCAGCGCACCCCGTATCGTTAAACTCTTTTTCCGGCTTTGAAGCGGTGAACTTTTGTGTGCAGGCATCTTTTCCTACCCCAACAGGTGGATTATCCAGGCTGCCAGGGCAAGAATGGCGAGGGGAATCAGTCCATATCCGATGATCTTGCTCATGACGCCGCCTTCCTCGCCCGTTAGGCCGACAGTACTGCACCCCACAATCACTTTAGCTGGCGCCAGTACACTGCCGACCGATCCGCCTGCGGTTTGCGCCGCCAGGATCAGGGGCACGCTTAACCTTAACAGCTCAGCCGATCTTTGCTGTAATGCGCCGAACAAGACATTGGAATTGGTGTTGCTGCCGGTGATGAACGCGCCCAGCGCACCAATGACCGGCGCCACCAGAGGATAGAAATCCCGCCCAATACTCGTGCTGAGACCCTCTGCCAGCAGGTGGGTCATCCCGCTGTGCAGCATGATCGTCGCCAGCCCGACCATCGCCAGGATGCCCAGGCTGGAGTTCACGCCGGCTTTTGTCACTTTGTTGAAAATCCGCTTCAGTGAGCCCGGCTCGAGGTAACCCACAGAACGATAAATGATGTAAGAAATGATACTGGTGTAGAAGAGGATCGCACCGGGGTGCCCAAACACATTGATCACCTGACCGGGACCAGCAGGAGTTGTCCACCCGAAAGCGGTACTGACTTCTGGAAAATCCAGCGATAATTTTATCTGGGACAAAAAAGCGTTTGCTGGTTGAAACAGGTTGACGCCAAAAGCCAGCAAAACGAGCAGCAGATAGCTAATCAATACCAGCCACAGCGATTTACCTTCATCGGGATTATCTTCAGCAGGTACAGGTTCTGAGTGCTGCTTGTTACGATTGCGATACGCTGGTAGCCTCAGCAGCAATAAGCCCACCCCCAGACCAGCCAAACCCGCACCGGTGGTGCCCAGGGTCCACAGCCCGTTGGTCGCCAGTAAATACTGCGCGATAACCATTACCGCCGAAAGCCCTGCAACGGGGAGCAGCGCGCGTTTCGCGCTCTTCCAGCCGTTGCCGATCACCGCCACCAGCATGCCGCTGGGAAAGCTGACAACCCCCAGCAGGATAGCCGTGAAATGTGCCAGTTCATCGGCAGTCAGACCGGAAACCGCGATCAGGGCTTTAAACGAGGCTCCCAGCGAGCCAAAGGTGACCGCCCAGGTATCTCCCAGGGAGGTCATGGCTACAGCCTGTAAGGGTGTGAAGCCGATCGCCACCAAGATTGGGGCACATACGGCAACTGGCACCCCAAATCCGCCTGTGCCCTGGATAAAGGTGACCATTAACCAGCCGATCAGCAGGGACTGCATCACCCGGTCTTCGGTTAATTGGGGTAGTACCCGCCCAATCATGCGGATAGCGCCTGCTTCATTGGCAACGTGGAACAAAAGCAGCGCCATCCAGATAATATAAAACACGTCCAGGCTGAGCAAAATTGCCTTGACGTGGGCGACAGCCAGCAGCTCAAACCCAGCCCCAAAAAAAAGCACGGCGACCAAAACCGCAGCCAGCCACCCCACTCCTCCAGCCCAAGCCCCCCCGGCGCGAAAACCAAGCATCATGATTAACACCACCAGGACTGGGGATAAGGCTAGAATCCAGTTAAAGAAGGATAAAGATAAAGTCATTGTTGTCGTGAGTTTATTCTATTCAAATTGGTGATGGAATTATAAAGCAGGAATTGGGAATTGGGTGTAGGGTGAATAGTAAATGGTGAAAAGTGAGTGGTGAATGGTGAGCAAGTAATAAAACATAAAATCTCGTTATCAGCGCTAAGCTCTAAGTTCTGAGTTCTACGCGCTATCACCTTTCAGCTTCCTCGAAAACTCACATCTTCCCAAGCAATCAGATCGTGGTAAAATGATGCCTAAACTTGGGGCAGTGGCGGAATGGCAGACGCAAAGGACTTAAAATCCTTCGGTATTTATACCGTGTGGGTTCGACTCCCACCTGCCCTATGAGAAAGGCAATAAAGGGGGAAAACGTTAAAAAACCTGTCATTACGAGGCCAATAGGGCAAAGGAATCCGGATATTTCATCATCTGCAAAAAGATGTGGAACAAATCGGTTTGGGTGACCATCCCCACCACTCCCTTGCCTTTCATCACCGGGCACCCCCCGATCAAGGCTTTTATGCGAAACCAGTTTGATAGCCCGGGAATTAAAGACTCGCAACCCACTGAAATAAACACCGCCTTCATTGTCGAATACGCCTTACCGAGCTTGGCTGATTTGGCACCTGCGTTGTTGGCTTTGTGGCAGCAGTCAGAGCGATAAGTTCAATATGCTGCTATTGGACTGCTAAGGTGAGTAAATAAGGTGCTGACAAATTTTATCAACACGATCGTAACCCTTTTAGGGGCTAAATTCTGATAGGACACGGTTGATTCGCTGGCATGGTAGTGAGAAATTCGAGTAACCAAAAATTTTACATTGATGTTATACTTAGAAAATTGCACGCTAGAAAAACATCTTTAGATTTCAATTGACCAATCGCGCTTTTTTAATCTAAAATACCCGTTAGTCGAATTAAAACAAGAAGGAGAAAACTATGCCCAAAAAGACCCTTATCATTCTTTTCGTTCTCTTCCCCCTGGTAATAGGGTTGGCATGCCGCTTTTCCAGCAAGGCTGACCCCACCGCCACCCCAACCGAAGAACCTGTGGTAAAAATTGCCACCGAACCTCCCGTGATACCAACCGAAAGCAAAAGTCCGGAAAAACAAGAAGAACCCACCACCCCTCCTCCGGTGGAGATCAGTCAGGATTTAGTGGTTCTGAACCAGAGTAATTTATTCCAGGAGGGCTCAGAAACTTTTATCGGCTATTTAATTAATAATCCTTCCAGCGATATTCTCTATGAGGATGTTGAATTCACCGTCGATTTTTATAACTCGGCTGGCGGATTAATCGACAGTAGCTATACGTACCTGCCTTCGTTTTACCCCAACACCACCTATGGCATCACCGCCTTTTCTTTTCAATATGATGAAGGCGTGACCGTTGCATCCGCTGAAATCAACTGGACTTTTTCTGGCACTTCATCAGCAAGCGCCTCAGAAAACCCTTTCACGACGGATAAATTGCGGTATTGGGAAAACGCAGGCTATCCCCTCGTGACGGGAAAAATTGTCAATAACTCATCGACAACGTACACCAAACTTACCGCAAATATCCTGTGTTTCGGCGATGACGACCATATCGTCGGTGGCGGAAGCGCATATCTGGATTTCATTCACCTGAACGATTATGCGGGATTTATTACTTATGTTGATGCCTTTGATGAGGTTGCCAGGGTTGAAGCGTACCCGACCCTCACCTACAGCTCAAAGGTCATCGATAAAACAGATTTCACCTCAGAGATCAGCATTGTTAATGAGAATTTTGTATATGAAAGTAACATGGGTTGGTTTTATGGCGGGCTGATTATGAAAAACGAAACCGAATCGGTTCTGAAGGATAATTATGTGCAGATCACTTTTTATGATAAAGATGACGATATCATTACTACCGGTTCAGGATATTTAAGTGCCTTGCTGCCCGGCGAATCTGTCGGCATCGCACCCTGGATTTCAACGCCGCCCGACGACTCGATTTATGCGCGCTATGATATTTTACTGCTCCCCGGCAAGGCAGACGCCGGCTACGAATTGAGTTCAAACCCGTTCAAAGTTGACAGCGCTGCCATTAGCAGCGACTCCACCTACGAAGTTATTGTAAATTTCACCAACACCTACAGTAAACAGGTTTCTGATCTGGATGTGTATGTCCTGGTTTACAATGCTGATGGGAAGATTATTGGCGGTGGAGATACCTGGGTGTCAGACCCGACCCCTGCTGGAGGCTCAGTAGAAGTCGAGGTTTGGGTCTCTTATCCATACTCCGAAACGATTGCCAGTGTAAAAGCCTGGGTAATTCCCAATTACTGGACAAGTTTTGAGTAAATCTACCTGAAGGATCAACAACAGGGGCACGGGTTACCGTGCCTCTTTCCTTTTAAATCGTCCACCGATCGTTGACCAACCCCACCAGGTACCATTGACCGCCTTCCTGAACAAAGACCAGGCGTAAACTGACCCAATCCATACCGCCATATTCCTCTTCAAAACCACTGAAATGATACTCAATGAAAGTGCTGCCCGGGAAAAATTCAGCAATATTATTAATTGTATTTCCCCGTCCAATTTGCTCATTGACCGCCATCTCTTCAGGGTTTGAGAAATCTGCCGAGAAGAGAAACCGGTCAAAATACTCGTCAAAGGTCATCTCTATCGGTTCGCCACTGCCATCGAAAGTACCCCACAAATACACCGACGTTGAACCAACCAGCTCGGGCAGTTGATCAGGTAAAAAGACGGGATTGTCTCCTTTAACATAAGTGTAGGGCGAAAAGCATACCCCCAGCTCCGGGTGAACAAATCGAGCCACGGTCGCCAGATCCCTGACTGCAAGCGCCTGGACCACGATCTCGGCGATTTCTTCTAATGGCAAATCTTCCATCTCAGTACCCACCGGGTAAGCATATATTGGCATCACAGATTCAGCGGCAACCGGGTAACCCACTTCCCCCGAATCTTCAGCGGGGCTGATCGGGGCAATCTCGGTCTGCACATCGACGCTGGAGATCGGGTCCTTCACGGGTGAGGGTGAACAGGCCGACAGAACCATAAAAATCAACAAAAAAAGGGTCGAAAATGCCTTTTTCATCGTATATCGCTCCTTAGTTCAAATCGCTTGTTGAACACACCCTGATTCTAACTCAACCCATGAGAAGTTTCCAACCGGAGGGATTGTGGTAAACTAACATTGAAGCATTGCTCAGCTTATTTTGTGTTAATGAAAGGTAATCATTGTGGAAAAGAATGGCTCAAGAATTAAAAACGCTCTGCAGGATTTTTTTCTACCGCTGATCCTACTTGCAGGGTTGGTTGCGTTGCTGGCAATTTTCAAAAATCAGCATTCAGCGGATCATGCCTCCCTTGTCCCTCAAGAACACATCATCGATCTGGTGGTTGGATACATCATCATTGCTGTTGAAATCGCCACCGCCTTTGTGATCCTGATCGGGCTGTTGCGCGCCACCATCAGTTTCATCCGCCTTCAATTTACTCGAGCTGAACATCAGACCACCTCCCTCCCTCATATTCGTGCACGCCTGGCACACGTACTGATCCTCGGCCTGGAATTTGCCATTGCCAGTGAAATTTTGCACCTGGCGATAGCCCCCAATACAGCGGAAGTTGTGATCCTGTTTGCAAAAGTACTGCTCAGAGCTCTGCTTCACTTTTTTCTCGAGCGGGAAATCCAGGCTTGTGAAACTCCGGAGAGCGCCGGCAATTTGATCCCACAGCAAACCAACCCGGACGAACCGGATCATTAGGAGTTATACCCGATCCACCCATAAAATTTAAAACCAGGGCTTGAATCGCTGAAAAAGCCTGCCGATCTTGCCAGCAAAGTCCGGATTCAAATTCTTGCTTACAAATTCAACCAGCGTGCTGTGACCTTCGGTAAGTCTGCCAATAACCCCTGCTGAAACGTGCAACGGGGCAGCGATTCCATGAACATGCGACCATAAGCTTTCGTCAGCACGCGTTTGTCCAGCAGCACCACAATCCCCCGATCGGTCTGCGTGCGGATCAGGCGACCAAATCCCTGTCTGAAGCGCAAAATCGCCTCTGGCAGGGCATATTCATTGAAGGGGTCTTCAAAGGTCTCGGCCCTTGCCGCTACGATCGGATCGGATGGAACGTCAAAGGGCAGTTTAACGATCATCAGCACGGAAAGGGCGTCACCGGGCACATCCACACCCTCCCAAAAAGCCCGCGTCCCCAGTAAAACCGCGCGGTCGGTGTCGCGAAAGGTCTCCAGCAGGCTGCTCGCAGACGCGCCTTCCCCCTGTTCATACACCTGGATATCATCACCTGCCAGCGCCAGCGATAGCTTGCTGGAGGTGCGCTGAAGCTGGGCATAAGAGGTAAACAACGCCAGCATGCGCCCCCCGGAAGCCCTGGCGACATCCACCATGGCAGCGTCCACCGCCCGCTGATGCCCGCTGGCATCCGATGGTTCGGGGATGTCACTGACCACGTACACCAGGGCTGATTTCTCAAAATCAAAGGGTGATCCCACCACCAATTCATCAGCATCAATCGCGTTCAACTGGCGCCGGAGGTAATCAAACTCGCCATTGGTGGTTAATGTCGCTGAGGTAAGAATCACACTTTCCTTTTGATGCCAGAGATGCTTTTCCATCATGCGCCCGATATGAAGCGGGGCTGCGTTGAGGGTGATGTTCAAATCTTTTGGATGGATCTCCACCCAATAGACAGTATCATTATCTGCTTCAAGGGTGAGCCCATTGATGATCTGCTGAATTTCTTCAATGCGCGTGAACATGTTCCCCAAACTGCCCCACATATCCTCGGCTTCCTCGTTCTCCTGATCCGCAAGTTCCCGCATCGGTATGCGCAATTCCCGTAAGATTGCCAATAGGCGCTCCAGCGTTGCATACGCTGCTTCCCAGGCAATTTCAACATCCAGCCAGATCGGCAGTGTACGCGTGGAAGGCAGGATCCGTTCCTGCTGTGGATAGGTGCCCAACGGACGTCCCTCACGTTGATCATTGAGGAAGGTGTCCAGCGCCTGGTAGTAGGCCGTCATTTGGCTGTCGAGCCGCATGGCCAGGTCAGCGGCGGTACTCACCAGCTGACTCAAGGCTGCCATTTGGGCAGGTTTGAGCAGTTCCTCGCACAGGTCCACAAAGCGTCCCAGCAATCCGCTTTTAATTCCGCCCAGTTCGCGTACCAGGCGGGAAATATCACCCGCACGAACACTAAAAGAAAGCGCCGACGTTGTAGCCGATTCAAGGTGATGGGCTTCATCGACGATCAGATAGCTGTAAGCTGGTAGCACCCGGTTTCCCGTAACCGCATCCGCCAGCAGCAACGCATGGTTGACAATTAACAGGTGCGCATGATCAGCCGCTACCTTAGCCCGGTAAAACGGGCAGCGCCCCCCGGTGCGTTTCAGGCACACCTCTAACCGGCAACCCTCATCCTCAGCAGAAAGACGAGACCACACCATGCGTTCAATGTTTCCGTTCAGGTTGATCTCCGAGCGGTCCCCCGTACGACTTTCCTGCAGCCATACCAGCACCTTAGCCAGCACACGCGCCTCGTGGACCGATTCGGGCTTACGCCGACGCACAACCTCCAGCCGGCGCGGGCACAGGTAATTCGAGCGCCCCTTAAGGACTGCAGCCCGGACAGGCAAGTTCAACGCTTGCTGCAAGTCGGGGATATCCTTGTTGATCAACTGGTCTTGAAGGTTGATGGTGTTGGTCGAGATCACCACGCGGGTATTGTTTTTCAGCGCCCAGTAAGCAGCCGGGATCAAGTAAGCCAGGGATTTTCCCGTGCCGGTGCCCGCTTCTACCATCATATGTTGAGAACCATTGAAAGCCTCGACAACCGAACGCAGCATGTCCACTTGCTGTTGACGGTATTCAAATTGCTCCAAAAACTGATCAAATTGACCGCCACGGTCCAGAACGGCAGCGACATCATCCACATCAAGCGGTGTTTCGCCGCTTTCAGCGCCCACCGGTTCCCCTTCTATTTCCTTGGGTTTCTCAAATAGCGGACCGGACGCGCCGCCCAGGTCTTTTTTCGCTTGAATGTGCTCCCTGGCGCGTTGCCTCAGCACTTGTTGAAAAGCCCAATTCGCCTTCCAATCCAGCGGTTCACCCATGCGCACAATCTCTGCCAATAGCGGCAGGGGCAGTTCCTGGGCTTTTTGCATCAGCGCATTGAAAACAGCATGGGTCACACGGGCATCGTCCAGGGCGCGATGGGTAACAGGCAGAAGAATATTTAGCTGATGTGCCAGGGAAGAGAGGTTATAGCGGCTGGCCGTCGGCATCAACACAGCTGCCAATTCATAGGTATCGATATTCATATTATGGCGCAATGCCCCGGTTTGCTGCAGAAAGCTGAGGTCAAACCCGATATTATGTCCAACGATAGGCGCATCACCAATAAATTTAATCAGCCCCGCCATCACGTCCACTAGAAAGGGTGCATGGCGTACCATCGGGTTAGTAATGCCGGTCAACTGGGTGATAAAGGCGGGAATGGGGCGGCGCGGGTTGATCAGTGTGGACCACTCTTCCTCAACCCGGCGTCCGTTGAATTTGACGGCGCCGATCTCAATGATTGAATCTTCATCCGGGTTCAAGCCGGTGGTTTCAATATCTACTGCAATAATGATGGGCATAAGAAGGATTATACTCGAGATGAGCTTTGAAACGGGTTTTTGTCCCGTTATAGCCAGCGTGTGGCATATCCACGCGATCGGCATTTGAAAAATTTTATTATCCATCCAGCAAATTTCTGGTAAAATTGTTTTTTAACTTTATTTAACGCTATGCGATTTTTAGTGAAAGTCAGTTAAAGTTTGAAAACGCCCTGATCGGCAACACAAAATTTTCAGATCAGGCATTTGGAGATAATTAGATCCACCACGTTAACCCGGACGATAACTTGATTAATCCATTCACGTGTCTCCGCTTTCATACCCACCCAAACCCTATTCAAATCCTGCGCTCCCCCTGCCAAAAGATAAAGTGTTCACAGTGCTACTTCCTTAATAGGGTCATGCTACCGAACGGTTTTCAATTATAATAAATTAAGAAAAATGGAGGAAAGAACATGAAAGATTCACTGCACCAACGTAAATTCCACCACGAGATCACCCAGGACCTGGTTGCCACGGCCATGGGAAACCAACCCGCGGACCTGATCATCCGCAACGGAAGGCTGGTCAACGTCAACACCGCCCAGGTGCAAACAGGCATCGATGTGGTCGTGCGCCACGGCTGGATTGCCCTGGTCGGCGATGCCAGTGGAGTGCTGGTCGATGAGCACACTCAGGAGGTCGATGCCGCCGACCGGTACCTTGTGCCGGGCTTCATCGACAGCCATATGCACATTGAAAGCGCCATGGTCGATCTGCCCAGTTTTGCGGCTGGCGTCCTCCCCCATGGGACGACCACCATATGCCCCGACATCCACGAGATCACCAACGTGCTGGGTCTGCGTGCCGTGGAATTATTTCACAATATTTCCAAAGAACTGCCATTAAAAGTCCTGTTAGCGATGCCGGTGTGTGTACCATCGATACCTGGCTTTGAGGATTCTGGCGCCAGCATTAGCGCAGCCGATGTCGCTGTCGCTTATCAACAGGGCTGGGCACAACTGCAGGGCGAACAGATGAATTTTCCCGGCGTGATCTACGGCGACCCACAGGTCCATGCCATCACCGCCCAGGGACTGAAGGACGGCTTTGTGCTCACCGGGCATTATGCCAATTTAGAACTCAACCAGGGATTGAACGCCTTCATTGCCGCTGGCTTAACAGCCTGCCACGAAGGCACCACGGCTGAGGGCACGCTGCGCCGCGCACAATTGGGCATGTATGCCCAGCAGCGTTATGGCACCGCCTGGCTGGACCTGCCGAATTTGCTCCCTGCTGTGCTGGAAAACCCCCACATTGACACCCGCTTTTTCACCATGGTTACGGATGACGTCACCGCAGCAACCATCTTTGAAGAGGGTCACATCGTCAGGGTGGTGCGCAAAGCCATCGAATTGGGCTTGCCGCCCATCCTTGCCATCCAGATGGTGACCATCAACGCCGCACAATTGCTGGAAAAAGCCCGTTGGATCGGTTCAATTTCTCCGGGACGAGCTGCGGATATCCTGGTGGTCAGTGATTTAGAAGCCGTGACCATTGACCAGGTGTACACCGATGGGATCCTGGTTGCACAGGGAGGGCAGTTGATAGTCGAGATCCCGGCGTATGAATACCCCGCCTGGGCTGTACATTCGCTCCACCTGGAACCGTTGACGGTGGAAGATTTTTCCATCCCCGCTAAACAAAGTCCCGCAAAAGTGCGTATGATGCGCGTAATCCCGGGCATGGTGCATACCGAAGAGGAAATCGTGGAAATGCAGCCCAACAACGGAGAGCTGGTTTCCGACCCTAACCGGGACATCTTGAAGGCAGCCGTCTTCTACCGCCACGAGCCGCAATCCGGGCTCGACGGTCGCAAGGGTTTGGGCTTTGTCAGCGGAACCCAATTCAACCCGCGCTGCGCCTACGCCTCAACCGTGGCGCATGACAGTCATAACCTGCTGGTAATCGGCAGTGACGACGATGCGATGGTCAAAGCTGCCAACGCGCTCATTCAAACAGGCGGCGGCATTTGTATTGTTGTCGATGGCGAGGTTGAAGCGCTAATGCCCCTTCCCCTGGCAGGCATCATGTCCCTGGAATCGGTTTCCACGGCTGCTCAACAGGTTGAAGCCATTGAAATCGCGCTAAAGAAAGCTGGCTGCCCGCATGAAGCCTTTGAAATGACTCTCAGCTTGTTAAGCCTGATCGTCATCGAAGAGCTGCACCTTTCTAACCGTGGCCTGGTGGCATTAAAACCCGGAGAGAAACCAAAAATTGTTGACTTATTGGTAGAGTGAATCGATGATTGTCTGGGATGAGGATGATTTTCTTTTGAAATTTAAATCGTAATTTAAGTCATTTTCATGTACAATTATATGTGAGCGCAATGATGCACCTGTTGTGTTATTGACAACATACTGAAATATTGAGTGATATGAACCAGAATATGGATCGTCCCACATCAAACTTTTCTGGACTACATGATAGAACGGAGGTGGTGCCCACGGATCAATAGCCAAGAATATTTAAATAATCCCATCTAATCGATTAGTTATAAAGGAGAAAATTGAACGATGAAGAAGACTGTGTTATTCATAATTGCTGTTTTGATGATCAGTGCTCTGATCCTGACAGCCTGTAAACCGAAAGCCCCAGCAGAGGAGCCTGCCGCCCCAGTTGAGGAACCTGCCGCTCCAGTTGAAGAACCTGCCGCCCCTGTCGAAGAGCCCGAGGAATTCGTCTTCGGTATTTTGATGGTCGGGCCCTACAATGATCGCGGCTATAGCCAGGCGCATTATGAGGCGGGTTTATACGTGGAAGAAAAACTGCCCGGCACGCGGATGATCTATTTAGATTCGGTCAACACCGCTGACCGCCCGGGTACCACCCCAGCCCAACTGGGTGAAGAACTGGTGGCACAAGGCGCGAAAATGGTGATCTTTAACTCCGACGATATGAAGGATGACGCCATTGAATTCGCCAAGAACCACCCGGAGATCTTCGTAATCCATGCTTCGGGCGATACGCAGTGGCCTGACGGTGAGAATTACATCCCCCTTGACAACATGGTTAACATCATGGGCAGGATGGAATACGGCAAGATGATCGCCGGTTGTGATGCTGCCCTTCACAGCGAAACGGGTTCCATTGGCTACCTTGGCCCATTAATCAACGAGGAGACACGTCGTTTAGCTTCTGCAGCTTACCTGGGTGCTAAGTACTGCTGGGAAGAATACCTCCAGCTTGATCCCGCGGACCTGAATTTCCGGGTGACCTGGATCGGGTTCTGGTTCAATATCCCCGGCTTCACGGAAGATCCCAGCCTGGTGGCGCAAGAATTTATCAACTCCGACGTGGATGTAATCATCTCCGGCATCGACACAACCGAAGGTCTGATCGAAGCCCGCAAGGCTGCCGGTGAAGGCGCCAGGGTATTCTCCATCCCCTACGATTATATTGGCGCCTGTGATGAAGCCCCCGAAGTCTGCCTCGGTGTGCCGTGGTTCAACTGGGGTCCTGCCTATCTGCGTCATATTACCAATGCAACGACCGGGAATTGGAAAGCGGTTTTTGAGTGGAATGGACCTTCTTGGGAAGACCTCAACAATTTCGACACCACAAACGTGGGTTACCTCCCCGGTCCGGCGGTTGACCCCAATGCCGCGATTTTGTTGGAGTCGTTTATCGATGAACTCGCGGGTGGGCTGAACCTGTGGGCTGGTCCTCTGAACCTGCAGGATGGTACCCCGTGGCTGGCGGCTGGCGAATTTGCCACCGATACCCAGGTTTGGTATCTCCCGCAATTGCTGGAAGGCATGGAAGGACGTTCCGAGTAATTTCGGATTATCGAAACTATGGATGGGGAAGATCTAACCATCTTCCCCATTGTTATATATAAGCATTCATTATGAATATCGAATTCAAAAAAATCAACAAGCATTTTGGCGCTGTGCATGCGAATGTGGATATTGACTTTAGCATCAACAGCGGCACAATCTACGGAATTCTGGGCGAAAACGGCGCAGGCAAGAGCACCTTGATGAAAATTCTTTCCGGATTTATCCAGCCCGATTCCGGAGAAATCTTGCTGGATGGTCAACAGGTCAGAATTGATTCACCGGCGGATGCCATTAAATTCGGCATCGGCATGCTGCATCAGGATCCGCTGGACTTTCCACCCATGCTGGTGATTGATAATTTTATCGTTGGTCAGGGTGGGAAATTTTTACTCTCACACAAAACTGTGATCAAAGAATTTCAAGAATTGCAGGACCAGTTTGGCTTTGCCCTCGATCCTTACACCTATGTCGATACCCTGACCGTCGGTGAACGCCAGCAACTGGAGATTTTACGCCTGTTATGGCTGGGCGCCGGGGTATTGATCCTGGATGAGCCCACCACAGGCATCAGCGTGCAACAAAAAGAGAAGTTATTTGCCGCATTAAAAGTGTTAGCTAAACAGGGAAAGACCATCATCTTCGTCTCGCACAAACTGGAAGATGTCGAAATCATGTGCGACCAAGTGGCCATTCTTAGAAAAGGGCAGCTGGTAGGAGAGGTTGTCGCTCCGTACAATATCAATCAACTGGTCGAAATGATGTTTGGGAAGCAAATCGTAATCAACGAGCCCAAATCACGGGTCACAGATGAGATTGTCTTTGAATTAGAAAATTTTAGTGTTGAGCAATACCCGATCACGATTGAAAACGTCCATTTTCGCATGCGTGCAGGCGAGGTGATCGGGCTGGCAGGCATGGAAGGCAGCGGTCAGGATGTGCTGCTCCGGGCTTGTGCAGGCCTTCTGCGACCTGTATCAGGGCGGGTAATCGTCAATCAAAAAGACCTGACGGGAAAGACTTATCATGATTTCATGCGCCACGGGGTAGCCTTTCTGCCGGCTTCAAAACTGGAAGAAGGTCTCGTCCCTGAACTGACCCTGGCTGAACACTTTACCCTGGTAACAGAGCATAAAAAGCAATTATTCATTGATAAACCCTTCTTTCAAAACAAAACTAAACAGAAGATTGATGACTACCGCATCGTCGGTCAGCCTGAAACACCCGTTGAAGCCTTATCGGGCGGCAATCAGCAGAGGGCGTCTTTATCCATGTTAAAAGATTCCCTTTCCATCATCCTGTTAGAACACCCCACCCGGGGATTGGATATTGAATCAGCAATGTATATGTGGGACAAGCTAAAAGAACGCTGCGCTGGCTGTACATCAATCTTCTTTATTTCTGCCGATTTAGAAGAAATCATCCGCTACAGCGACCGCATCCTGGTGTTCTTCAGCGGGCATGTCTCCGAGCCTCAGGACTCATCCAAAATAAGCCTGGAACAATTGGGCCAGATGATCGGCGGAAAAGGCTGGGATCGAACTCTGACTGACGAGGAAACCTATGAAGCAATCTCGCACCCGTAGTTTATCGATATTATTTCAATTCGGGGGATTGATACTCTCCCTTGGGTTTGTTACCGTCATCCTGCTGCTGGTTGATGCCAACCCCATCCAGGCTTTCAGCCTGATCTGGCAGGGTGCCTTCGGCAACCCGACCCGAATTGCCAATGTGGTGGTTGCCTGGGTGCCTCTGGCGCTGGTTACCTGCGGTGTGTTGGTGACCTTTACTGCCGGGCTGTGGAACATCGGCATCGAAGGACAAATCACCCTGGGCGCCATCTTTACCACCGGTGTGATCCGCCTTTTTTTGAACACCTCCGTCAACCCCGCACTGGTCATCATCATCGCAATGTTAGCCGGGGTCGTCGGCGGGATTCTATGGGCATTGCTGGCTGGGGTGTTAAAAGTATTCGGCGGCGTCAACGAAATATTTGGCGGCTTGGGCCTCAATTTTATTGCCACCGCGCTGAACATCGGTTTGATTTTTGGCGCCTGGAGCCGACCAGGCGTGGCATCGATGAGCGGCACAGAACCTTTTCCTGAAATCTACTGGTTGCCCACAGTAGGGAGCTTTCGTTTTAGCTGGTATTCCATCGCGCTGACATTAATCGGGCTGGTGGTGATCTATTTCTTGCTGCAGAATACCCACTTTGGTCTCAAGCTTAAAGCCGTTGGCAAGGGCATAAAATCCGCCTATCGGTTGGGTATTCCCACCTGGCAGTATATGATGCTGGCGTTCCTGGTATGTGGTCTGTTTGCCGGGCTTGCTGGCGCCCTGCAGGTGGTGGCCGTGTATCACCGACTGATCCCCGCCATCTCCAGCGGCTACGGTTTTATGGGCATGATGATCGGTATGCTGATCAATTACCAGGCAATCTGGGTGGCGCCGGTTGCCCTGTTCTTTGCCGCGTTAAATATTGGCGGCATTCAATTGCCCATCATCATGAAACTTGATTCCACCTTATCCGGCGTCATGCAGGGTAGCCTGGTCTTGTTCATCCTGCTGATGCAGGGCGTTCAACAACGAATTTTGGGAAAGAAGTAGGAAACCATATGTCAGGAGATTTCATTCTTTTGGGTTTAGCCGGCGTGATCGCGTCTGGTGCGCCGATTGTGCTGGCTTCCATTGGCGAAACCATCTCTGAACGCGCCGGAGTAACCAACCTTTCCTTAAATGGATTGATTATTTTTTCTGGCATGATGGGCTTTTGGGTGGCAGTGGAAACAGACAGCTTGTTTTTAGGGTTTCTAACAGGAGCGCTGGTTGGCGCTTTGGTTTCTGCAATTGTCGCCTTCAGCAGCATAACCCTCAAACAATCCCAGGTTGCTGTAGGGTTTATCCTCGCCATCACCACCCGCGATCTGGCATATTTTCTGGGCAACCCCATCATGGGGCTCCAGGGACCGATCATGCTTTCCTCGCCCATCCCCGTGCTGAGCCAAATTCCGATCCTGGGTCCGCTGTTCTTTCAGCAATCCATCATGACCTACGCCAGCATCATCCTGATTTTTTTAGCCTGGTTCTGGATCTACAAAACCCGGCCCGGTTTGATGCTGCAGGGTATTGGTGAAAAACCTTCCGCAGCCTATGTGCGGGGCGCCAATGTGGGGCGGATGCGCTATTTTTACACCATCCTGGGCGGCACGCTGGTGGGGTTGGCAGGCCCTCTGTTTACCCTCAGCGTTAAGGCGGGGTGGAAGGGCACCATTACCGGCCTGGATGGCATTGGGTGGATCGCCCTGGCTATCACCATCTTCGGCGGCTGGAATCCGATCCGGGTGGCGTTTGGGGCTTACTTTTTTGCCTTCCTGCAGTGGCTGGGTCTGGTGCTGCAATCGTCATGGACCTTCATTCCCTCGCAGGTATTACAGGTAGCGCCATTCCCTCTGATGATCCTGACGCTGTTGCTGGTCAATCTGGGCAATACCGAATGGGTCGCCAGGCTGCTGGCAACCCTGCCAGACGGTGTCAGAGAGCGGGTAAAAAAGCTGATCCGATCGCTGCGATCGCAAGCGCCGGCGGCGTTGGGAACGCCTTTCGAACGCGAATAGTTCTACCCGGGCGCGGCCTCTTGCCATCCCTCGGCTTTGGCAATCCGCGCCTGCAACGGGGGGTGACTGTAAAACATAAACACCACCCACGCTTCCGGATCAACGTCGCTCAGATTCTGATTGGCAAGGCGTTTAAAGGCTGAGGAGAAGGCTTCCGCTTTATTCGTCGCCTGCAGGGCATAATCGTCGGCTTTATTCTCGCGCCAGCGTGAAAAGGCGTTTTCGATGGGCATGGTGATCAATTGATACAGGGAAAGCAGGATCATCAAAGCCGGCAAACCGGCAGGGTCGGATGCCCCTGTAAAACCAAACACAGCAATCGCCCAGACCATTGCCCGTGAGACCAGGAATAAACCCAGTGCGGTCAACACCGTGCCGCCGCCAATCAGCCAGGCGATATCGCGGTTGACATGGTGTCCCAGTTCATGCGCCAGCACGGTTTCAATCTCATCAGCGCTGAACTCGCTAATCAGGGTGTCGCCCAGGATGATGCGCCGGGTATTGCCCAACCCGGTCAACGCGGCATTGGCTTGCTTGGTGCGCCGAGACATATCCATCTTAAACACGCCCCTCACTTTTGTGCCCGCCTTTTCAGCCAGCGCCACCAACCGGTCCGCCAGGTCAGCATGCTCCTCATCCAGGGGGGTGAACTTGTTGAAAATCGGCATCAGCAAAACCGGCGCCAGGTTGGTCATCAACACACTGAAAAACAACATGCCGCCCGTCAGCCATAACCACCAGTTATCCCCGGTCAGGCGCAGGATCAGGTACACCAGCTCAATTAAGACCAGCCCCAGGACTGCCCCCACAACCAGGCTCTTCAACTGGTCAATCACCCAGTCCTTGAGCGCTTGCGTGGAAAGGTCAAAGCGATGCGGCAGGATATAGCCCGTGTAATATCCCATCGGCAAGCTGATTAAAAAGAAAATCCCGCTAAAGACTGCGGCAAACCCCGCCACAATGAACCAATCATTGTTGACCATGCTCGCCAGCCAGCTCCTCAGCGCAACCGACCAGCCGGTGACCAACCACAGGAAGGCATACAACAGTGTGATCCCCTGGTCAACCAGCCACAACCGGCGTTTAATGCGTCCATATAGTTTTGCCTGCTTCTGTCGTTCCAGATCAATTTGTGTCATTTTGGAATACCTCTTTGTTGGAAAGCCTCGTTAACCATCGACCCTGCGCAAAGCGCTTTCATCAATGCCTGAGTCAGATCGATTATAGCACGGGTTGGGCTTCTTCCCACACGGTTATGGCATGTCACGCCGTATCCCTCCTCGATTTAATCAATCCTGGGTAATCGGTTAAAACAAGTGCAGTGATTAAACCGGCAAGCAACACAGGAAAAAACTAAAATTGTTTGAATATTTGGAAATTCTTGACAGAAACTGAATTTAAAAAACTTGACTTTTAAAAAAAATTTCGCGATAATAGCCGTAAATGGTGTGATATAACGTACCACCATTCAGTCAAATTCCCAATCAAGTGATGTTGGAGGATGCCATGAAAGTGTTAAAAATTGTTTTTGGTTTGTTGATCATCCTGGCGCTGATCAGCGCACCGGCGGTGATCG